>Ga0209514_10000003_pt1 | contig 1146997 bp, 1176 predicted proteins | sample Subgrocontami58m_FD_187452 | JGI IMG/M metagenome (GOLD analysis project Ga0209514, IMG submission 187452) | Subsurface groundwater microbial communities from S. Glens Falls, New York, USA - GMW37 contaminated, 5.8 m (SPAdes) (version 3) | ecosystem: Environmental > Aquatic > Deep...
TGGAGTTTAGAGCAGTTAAGACATCTACTTTGTTATCTGAAGTTAAGGAACTATTGGTTTGGGTTAACAAAGAAGCCAGGGCAGAAGTGGAGTAGTTAATGTCAGCAGACAGGGTTAAGTGGTCAGCTTGGATCTTGGGAGCAGTTAATACTCCATCATTATCAACAGATAAACCAGCCAGTAGGGCAGAAGAGGTGGCTTGTTGGGCCACCAGGTTATTAATTTCTTTTTGCTGGACTTTGGCTACCTCCACCAAGAAGCCGGTAAGTTTAGCATAATCCAAGCTTCTGTAGCCATTATCTCCATAGCTGACAAGCTCTGGCAGAACCTGTTCTACTTCTTGGGCGATCATGCCAATTTGCCTATCAGTAGTTTGATTAGCTGTAATAGGGTTTGAGAGGTCCCAGTTAAAATAGACACCTCTTAATTTGTCTAAAGCTCCCAGCACATCCGTTTGGCTGGAAAGTTCAGTGACATTGGTCTTTAATCTGGCATCAGATGCGGTACAAGTGGCAGCATAAGTAACAGCTCCTGTGGAGTTGCTGTAACAAAGTGCATGGGTACCGGCACTACTACCAATGTCATTGGTAAATCCAACTGTGCCTTTGCCAACTGTGAAGGCAAAGGTTGGATTAGTTGTACCAATACCGAGGTTATTGTTGCCCCAGAAATAACTAACACCTCCATTTGCAGTGGGTTCAGTATCAAAACGAATTGCGGTTCCGCTCGGGCCACCTATAGAGACAATGCCTCCAGTGCTGCCTGCTTCATATACACTGAAAAGTGTATTGGTTGAAGATGATTTTTGTACGGCAAATGAAGTAGTGCTGGTACCGCTTGATTTAACAGTTAATCTGTTAGTTGGAACACTTGTCCCAATGCCGACATTGCCGGTATTTGTTATCCTCATTCTTTCCTGTAAAGCATCTGAGCCATAAGTGAAAAATCCTAATGGATAGTTATCTGCACCAAGCGGACCGTTAACTATTTTTCCTGTTACCAACCCGGAAGATGTGTGGGCACTAAATCCCAGAGCTACAGAAGAATCTGCAGTATTAGTGCTGTTTTGTAGTATTAATGGTATTGTTTCAGCTCCGGCACTTGTTTTATAAACATGTAATGCTGTTCCGGGGCTGGCTGTGCCGATGCCGACATTGCCATTGCTATTTATTACCAGATGGTTGGCTCCGGTGATACTGGTTCCATAGTTTATTTTCATTAGGTCACTGGTATTGTCATAAGCCAGTAAACCTCTGACATTGTTGTCTTCCTGGAAGCGCAGGGCAATATGACCATCGCCGGTATTGGTTAGTTTTAATGGATAAATAGAACTGTTAGCTATTTCTAGTACTGAACTAGGGCTAGTAGTCCCAATGCCGACATTGGAGGAGCTGGTGGTTAACCTGGTGATATTATTTATGGAATCATAAGTCCAGCCACCGGCTGCCGGAGCAGAGAAGGCCTGGAAGGCTTGACAGTCATTTGACCATTGAAGCTGTAAGGTAGAAGAATTGTACCTGATACAACCCTGGGTAGAATCAGATTGGGATTGTCTAATTCCAAAAGTGCCGGCTAAATTAAGAGTCTGCGTGGGAGAGCTAATGCCAATTCCGACATTGCCACTAACGACTAAACCATCAGCTGGGGAAGCTTTGCCGGCAAAAGAGCCTAAGGAGATGCCTCCGGTAGAATCATCAAAGGTTATAAAGCTGGCACCGCTGGTGTCCTTAAGATAGAGGTCGTGATCGCCGTCATTGGAGACACTAAAATCCCAGGCGTTTCCATAACCGGCGGATGACAACTTTAAGGCTGTATTGCCTTTAACATGCAAGGCAGCCAAAGGACTAGACCAGCCAATACCTACATTGCCGGCCTGGCTAATCCTAAACCGTTCCGTATTAGTTCCGGAACCGGCTGCTGATGGGGTGGTAATAACAAAAGCAGTAGCTTCTGTCCCTGCTCCTACATTTTCTGCCACTCCGCCAATTTCAACCCTGGTTTGGGGAGTACCGGCACCTGCCGTATTAGGAGAATAAAAAGCAATAGCAGAACCTAAGCCAATTGCCGGGGTACCGGATGTTTGATAAAACATTTTCTGTCCGATTGTTAAAGCATTAGTGGTTGCCCCACTATCCCAAACGTGGAGTCTGCTGGACGGGTTGGATAGTCCAATACCGACATTGCCGGCACTTCTGGCAATATCAGAGCCGGAAGTTGTCCATTGGGAGCCGGTGCCGGGGGAAAGCAGTACTCCATTGGAATAAACAGAAGTGGCATTAAAGGAACCAGCAATGTTTACTTTATAGGTATCAGTGGCAGCACCCGCAATGCCAATGTCGCCACCGCTATCAATAAGTAACCTGGTAGTGCCGGCGGTATTGTCATAAATTTCAAATTGGTGGGCTTGAGCTGTAACCCCTCTTCCGGCAGTAAAACCGGTTGTTCCGTTAGAAGCTCCAAAACCAATATAGGCAGAAGTGGCAGCCGGAACGACTTTGATATGGCCGCCTGAAACTTCAAACAACGAATTCGGGCTGGCTGTGCCAATACCCACATTGCCTGTTGTATCCAGGACTAATTGATTTGCCCGGTAAGTATAGGAACCTAAAATTAAGGCCCGTTCAGTAGCTGCCCCGGCATAATTGGTAAAGATTTGTTGGGCAGCCCCGGTGGGGGTATAAAAGTCAATGTTATTCCAGTTAATAGTATTGCTTTTTAACCTTAGCGAGTAATTGGTTCCTTCTACAACTTCCAGTTTTTGTGCCGGATTGGTGTTACCAATGCCGACATTGCCGTTTTTATCAATTGTCATCCTCATGCTGGGTGCAGAAACCGGCCCTGTTCCAAACACCAAGCCTTCGCCGCCGCCGGAATATAACATTTGTAGATAGGGTGAATTTGACATTGTTTGGAAGTGGAACCCGTATCCGTTTGAATCAAATATTCTGGCTGTTTCCAACCCGTCTCCGGCAGCCCCACCGGTTACTTGGAATTTTACCGCCGGAGTGGCTGTGCCTATGCCGACATTGTCTCCTATATTAGCCAAGATAGTATAAGTTCCAGACCTACTCCAGGGGCCGGCGGAGCATCCGGAACCACAACTGACTGCCCCGGTGACATTTAATGTCCCGGCTACCTCTAAAGTATAGGACGGAGTGGCATCTCCAATTCCTACATTACTGCCGCTTATTGTCATGACACTGCTTGATCCATCATCAGTGGAGAAGGCAATCTTAGAACTGGCAGTCCTAATTCCCAAATCACCGGCAGTTAGACCTGTTATTACTCCATCAGCACCACCAGCCACGGCAATTCGTGCTTTAGCTACTTCATTGTTGTACATGACTAAACCACCGGCGGAATTAGCTGCCGTACTGGTGTTGTCAATGGATATATAGGGCACAGAGCCATAAAGATGTAATTTAGTATTGGGAGTAGTGATGCCAATACCCACATTGCCGGAGGAATCAAGAATATAAAGAGCTTGCGGATAAGAAGTTGTACCTAATGCTAAAGGCGTACTGCCTCCTGAACGAACCCGTCCTTCCTGTACGGCGCCGCCGCTACCAACATAGTATCCGAGATAGGCACCTTTAGCGCTGGCATTCTCCGCGAACCCCCCTAACAGGTATTCTGTTGAGGCGGTTATGTCTGTGCCAACAACATTAAGTTTATACCCCGGAGTGGAAGTACCAATACCGACATTGTTGCTATAGGCAATGCCTCCGGTAGCGGTATACCACTGGGTGCTGCCACCGGTGCCCACTGCCACACCGTTAACATACAAGCCGGTGGCATTAATAGTCCCGGCACCCTGACTGCCACCGGTGGGAGAGCCAACAGTGACACCACCGCTGCCGGCAATTCTCATTCGTTCTCCTAAAGAAGTACCATTGTGAGTCACAAACACAATTGGTCGGGTACCGTCACCTCTGGATTGCAGGATCAGGGAGCCGTACATTGATGCCTCACCGTTAAAGGTAGCGGCACCCATGTATACACCTGAATTGATTCCGGATTGGTAATCACTTAGCCCATTACCTAAGGCAAAGACAGAGTTGGTGGTGATACTGGAGGTGGCTGTGACATTTCCGGAAACAGCCAGTGTGGCGCCCGGGTTGGCTGCGCCAATGCCGACATTGCCATTGCCTAATACGGTAAGTTTTATGCCATTATTATCTTTATTGGCTATTTGGAAAAGGGTTTCTGAATCTCCCAAGGTGGTAACTCCTTCTGCTCCATCACTCTTACCACCTCTAAATTGAATAGCCGGAACTGTATCGGTGGGGTCTGTGACTCCAATAAATGATTCCATTACAAAACCAGGGGTATCTCCGGTATCAGAAGCAGTGGCCATATAGGCTCCACCTTTAGATCCATCCCAGGCGGAAAGTGCAAAAAACTCGTCAGCGCTCCAGAGTCTACTTGAAACTCCATTGGTAATATCTCCGTCTGTTAAGGAAAAGATGGGAGTGCTGCCGGCATTTCTATGTAACTGTAATGTTCTCGTGGGGCTGGTAAAGCCAATACCCACATTACCGGAGCCAACTACTAATGATCCTCCTGCTGCAGTCGTGCCAATACCCACATTCCCATTATCTAAAACAGCCAGACCAAATTGGCTTTGGGTGGAGTTTTGAGTCAGTAAAGCCAGAGCTGTTCCTGTGCCCTGGCCGGCAATTTGGACTCTGGCAAAAGGAGAATAAGTAACCCCAATTCCTACATTAGAGGCAGTGGTGGTTAACCTGGTGTAGGTCCCCTGATCTGACCAGCCGCCGGCTGTAGAACCAAAGGATTGGAATGTAGTACAGTCATTGGAATATTCCAGGTCCTGGTTGGTAGCATCAAACCTGATACAGCCTTTTTGTCCGGAACCGCTAGAGGGTTGGAATAGCATGGTGCCAACTAGATGTAAAGCCTGGGCAGGGGAGGTAAAACCAATGCCAATATTACCGCTGAAATAATTAACTGATGAACCTGATTGGGTATAGCCTCCTGAGGTAGTAATGCCAGTCACAGCTGCTATGGCTCCGGAGGAGTTAACCCCGAATAAATCACCATTTCCCACAGTGAAAAGATAAGCTGGAGACATGTCTTCAATTCCGACATAGCCGGCAGTTCCGCTCCAGCCTCCGCCCAAAATAGTCATTCTGTTAGTTCCTCCCGAGGTTTGGAAAATAATTCCGTCGGATGGGGTGGTGGCATTGGAGGTGCCGATAGTCATTTTTCCAGCAACAGTTGAGTCACCGGTATAGGATTTACTGTAGTATCTAATACCGCTGTCGCGGGCTCCCTCATCTCCGGCTAAACTTATACTAGCAAAAGCAGCAGTCCCGATAGTGTTATTGGTTACTGCTAATCCTGCGCCACCGTTAGTGTCTTTTCTGATTTCAAGAAGATTGGATGGGGTGGTGGTGCCGATACCGACATTGCCATTGTCTAAAATAGAGAATTGGCCGGCAGAGGAGCCAATGTAGGTATGTAATCCGGTGGAGGTATTGGTATTCCTGACATCCAGTTGAGCTATAGGAGAAATTGTCCCAATACCAATGTTACCGGTAGAGTCAAGACGTAATCCATTTTGGACTGTACCGCTTGAGTCTCTGTACTGTAAATCTATTCCAACGCCAATATCATTATCGGCAGACCCGGCTCGTATTGCAGCCGTGGGATAGGCATCACTATATCTTTCGATTGCCAATATACTATTTCCGCCATTGAGGGTACCGAGAATGAGGGCAGTTTCTGCTGCTCCTCCGGCCGCAACTACGTGTAGTGCTGCTGCTGGAGAAGTAAAGCCAATACCGACATTGCCGGCTGAGGTCACAACAAAGCTGTTGTTCACATCAAAAAGTTGCTTGGGAGCAGCGCCAATTCCCACATTGCCGGTTTGGGGTAAGAAGATTCTGTTGCCTCCTCCGGTGCGGATATATAAGGTGGGATCAGCGCCTTCATTAGTAGTGTAATCAATGATGGCAGAGTGGCTTTGGATAGACATGGTTAATTTATCCGGATAAGCAGGTTTCTCTATTTGAAAGTAGACATCATTACCGCTGCTTAAGGTCAGTTGTCTTTCCGGGGCAGTGGTGCCTATTCCTATATAGCCGGTAGAAGAAAGAGTAGTTAAGGCGTTTGATAAGGATGTATTTTCATCTACAGTTAAGGTTCCGGCTAATCTGCTATTTCCCCAGACATCTAATTTATTGGAAGAGGTGGTGGCCCCAATACCAACATTACCAATTACAGTCAGTTTGGCCTGCGGATTGGTGGTACCTATGCCTAAGTTGCCTGATACAGCCAGGCCATTGCTTAAAGAAGCAGGGGTACCACCTGAGGCATAACCAATCATGGCATTGCCGTTAACGTGCAGATTAGCTCCGGGAGTGGTGACATTATTAATACCGATCTGGCCGGAGTCATTTATCTTTATTCCTGTAATGGAATTGACGGAAATACTCATAGAACCTCCTGTGCCGCCACCGCTCATGTTTAGGGCGTATGTACTGCCACCCCAGGAGATACTTCCAGCTCTGTGGAAGGCAACAGAATTATAGGTAATTGACATGGCGCTTATTGAAGCTTGGGAGCTGGTGTCAAAAATCCTTAAAGTGGGTACGGTTGGGGCTCCGTAACCGGTGTCTGTGTCTGTTTGGTTTTTGTCAGTAATGGAGAATAGGTAGGAAGTTGAATCAAGGCCGACCCTTAGCCCGGGAACCCCGTCACCAGTGCTGGTTTTTATGGTGTTGACCCCTAAGTTAAGTGCACCGCTGCTGGTAAACCCTCCGGCTGTTAAAGTGGAATTGACAGTAGCAGTTTGATCTACTGTGAGAGTACCTGTTACCCTGGCATTACCCCAGACATCTAATTTATTGGTAGAGGTAGTAGCTCCAATTCCCACATTGCCGCTTGAGTTGATAAAAGTGGTGGAAGTTCCGGTATTGACCTGGAATAGCTGAGTCGGGAAAGAGGTGCCAATACCGACATTGCCTGCTCCGGTCACAGTAAACTTGGAAGTTCCGTTAACTAAGAAATTGGCAAAATCCCCGGTATAACCGGCAGCTGAATTAATTCCCAAGTATGTGCCATTGCTATTTAAGTTAGTAGGGGCTGTGACCCACATTGGCAGGACTGCCTGTTTTGCAGAGGCCACCGGTGCCATCATGTAATCCCGTTTATTGAAAGTGCCGGCAAAGCTGGTTACTGTCCCGCGGAATGTATCCTGGTAAGAATTGAGGGTAACGGTAGTTACTCCTCCGGTATCTAAATTAGTGGTGCTGCCAAAATCATTATAGTAAGAATAAATCGTACCACTCCCTGACATATAAAGGTCTTTACTATTACTGCTGATTTGTGAGGATCGGACTGTTAGTGTGTCTGAGTTATAAGTAATGATTCCATAATCAAAGCCGGTAATCTTTCCGTTGGTGAAAGTGAAGTTGCCACCTGCACCGCTTTGTCCGTTCACTAACCCCCAGCTGGGAGTGCCTGTTCCGTTTAACCACACATTATGGGCAACGGAATTGGCTCCCGCACTGCCTCCGATATTTAAAGCTGCGGTAAAGTCGGTAGATACCTTAACAGCGTTAATTTGGATATTTTCTAAGCGGGCGTTATTAACATTAAAACTTACAACAGTTGCATCGCTTTGGGTGATAATGGTGTTATTCCAGCCTGAGCCCTCAATATCTACGTAAGCTTTCATGGTAACGGCTTCTGAGTAGGTGCCGGGCATGACTTTGATCAGATATGTGTGGGTGGAGTCATTATCTGTAATTGCATTTAGAGCTGCTGTAATAGTGGTGTAATCTCCACCGCTCTTAGCCACTACAATGGTGTGTTGGTAAGGGGTGGTTAGAGTGGTTGGAGTAAGAGTGCCGTCTATTGTCAGATTACCTGTTACCCTGGCATTTCCCCAAACATCCAATTTATTGGAGGAAGTGGTTGCTCCGATTCCCACATTCCCATCTACAAACAGACCATTGGTAGGGGCAGCAGTGCCCTGATACAAAGCCCCAATATGGGCTCCTCCTGCTACAGAAAGCAGGGAGTTGGGGGAGGAAGTGCCGATGCCGACATTACCAGCAGAGGTAATTCTCACCTTTTCTGTATTGTTAGTCACAAAATAAAGGGGATCATCGGTTTGGGTAGCCAACATTAATCCTCCGTTAGCAGACCCGTAGCTGGAGATTCTGGTTAATCCGGCAATATTTACCCCTGCATAGGTGCTGGTAAAAGAAGCTGGGAAAGAATCAAAGGAAAGGGTGGTGTTAGTATCTCCAAAAAGATTCATTTGGGCCCGGGAGTCACCAGTGCCACTGTTGGTTATCTGGATAGCTGTGGCCCCGCCGGCAGTAGCTCCTACTACCTCTAATTTTGTTGCCGGAGCAGTAGTACCAATACCCACATTGCCGGCACTATTTATGGTCATGGCCTGGATAGGAGTGGATCCGGAGGTCCTGGTCCTAAAGAAGATATCGGCATTGGCAGAGTCCCATTGTTGGTCAAAGTAGGTATCCCCGGCACTATTGTTATACCAAAGGTTTAAGCCTAAAGTGTTAGGCAGGTCAGAGTCTGTTAGTTTAAAGGAAACATTACTTGAGCCATTGGAGATTTCCAGGTTAGCTGTTGGCCCGGTGGTCCCAATTCCCACATTACCGGCATCTTGAATTATGAAGTTAGTTACAGTATCAGCAAAATTTCTTATTGAAAAAGTATCACCACTTGCTAATGGGAATAATTTGGTATTTGTGCCATTTCGTGATAAGAATGTAGCAGAAGTGCCAGGGGAGGTATATTGATAAATACCACTTGAATAGAATGTCCCATCTGCATCTATTCTGGAAATCAGTGATCCATTGGCATTTTGCGCTTCAAAGATATTGTTTGGAGTTGTTCCTTCTTTAATGATAAGCCCCTTGTCGCTTGTAGCCATCAAAATATCTAATTTAGCTAATGGTCCCGTTGTCCCAATGCCGACAGAACCGGCATTAGTCACTGCTAATCCATAAGTCCCACCAGTGCCTCTGAGTAGGGAAGTGCCAATTACATCTAAAGTAGCTGCCGGGGAGGTAAAGCCAATACCAAGGTTGCCGGCACTGTCTATCCTCATCCGTTCTGCATTGGCAGTCCCGCTGCTGGTCCAAAATGACATGTTGCCAACGGCTGGATTACCAATACCGACAGCCCCATTTGCCCAGGTGCGTCCGGTGGGGGTAAAGACTATTCCGGCATCACCGCCGCCGGGAAAGTCTCTTAAAATTTGCCACCTACTTGTGGATTCACCGGTGTAGTAGCCGCTAATGGTAGTGCCATCAATTTGAGTGCGGGTACCAGTAGTGCCGGACCCCACATAAAGAGTGGTGCCGCTTATTCTCATTCTTTCACTCCCATTTGTCATGAAGGTCATGGGAGCATCTTCAGAATTCCAAAGAGTTAATGAGCCGGAGCCGCCGTAGTCGCTATAGCCAGAGCCGGCTTTCCAGATCTGGGCATTTCCGGTGTTTGATCTTAAAGTTAACTCTGAAAATGCAGTTTGTGTGTTACCTCCTATAGCTACATTAAGACTGGTCGTTGTTGATGATTGAACATCCAACTGAGTGCCGGGGCTGGTGGTGCCGATACCAACTAAGCCTGCTGCTGTAATGGTCAAGGGTGGGGTGGAAGCACCGTTAGTATTTAAGGCCAAGGCATTGGCAGAGGGAGAATACATGCCGGTAGAGGTGGAATTGGTAAAGGAATAGGAAGGTAAGGCAGATGTGCCGTTAGGAGCCAGGAATTGACCACTACCTAATGTGAAATTACCACCAAATGTAGCAGTTTGATCTACTGTGAGGGTACCTGTTACCCTGGCATTTCCCCAGACATCTAATTTATTGGAGGAGGTAGTGGCTCCAATACCAACATTGCCATTCTGGTCTATTACAAAAGGTGAACTGTCGTTAGCTATGTCGTCTACCCTGAATGAATCCTGGGCAGCGGTGTTGACTACATGTAAGTTAGCAGAAGGGGAAGTAAAGCCAATACCAACATTGCCCGTATTATCAATTCTTATTCTTTCTACCAAGTAATCGTTACTACCGGCAGCTGTGAAGAAGGCTAGCTCGCCTTGTGCTAGGTTTGATTCACCCGAATGGTTCTCTGTAATTCCGACAATTCCTGCCACATAACCTCCGCCGTTGTTGAGGAAATTAACAGAAGATCCATTGTTGGCAGTAGTGTTGTAATTTTTAAGGTTAAGGTAGGCACCGGTTTGGGTAGGGATTGGGTTGGCAGTGGAGCGAGTGCCTTCGATAAGTAAGACCGTTTCTCCGGCTGTCCTAAGGTGGAAGTTTGTGGATGGCGCAGTGGTGCCAATACCCACACTTCCATTATCTAAAACAGTTAATCCTTGGGTTAAGTTTGATCCATATGTTTGTAGTGTGATTCCTGTGGTAGTACCGGCACCCCTAACAGTTAATCCTCCATACAGGTTTCCGGTAGTGCCTATTCCTACATTTCCTCCGGTAAACAGGCCCAGTACAGAACCTCCGGAAGTGATGGAGGGGGTAGTACCGGATAAGGTTAAGGCTGCCGAGTTGGCAGAAATGGTGGTAGCTCCTGAGAAGGTATTGGCAGATGTTCCTGATTGGGTGTAACCGCCGGAGGTGGTTATCCCTGTCACAGCTGCTATGGCTCCGGAGGAGTTAACCTGGAATTGGGACGTAGAACCTACAGAGAACATGCTGTTAGGCGTGGTGTCTCCTCCAATACCAACACTGCTGCCGTTGACAGTCATAAATTCGGTTAAGGCATCACTGATATAGTTGGAAAAGTGAATTTTGGCATCATGGCCGTCGGCTTTATCAGCACTGATTTTGGCAAAAGTAATATCAGAGTCATGCAGGCCAAAGTCAATGTCAATGGTGCTGTCAGCAGCGCCATTCATGTTTGATAATCTTAAACCTGTGGCAGTAGTAGCACTGTCTTTACGGATATGAAGAGTTGCACCAGGATTGGTTAACCCTATCCCCACATTGCCATTATCCAAAACTGCCAGACCAAAATTAGTTTGTGTGGAATTTTGAGTCATGAGAGTGGGGGCAGTGGTGGTGCCGGAGCCGATTAGATGAAGTTTTGAGGCAGGTGAAGCTGTCCCTATTCCGACATTGCCGGAGGCATCAAATCTGATTCTTTCTGCGCCATCAAAGCTAAATTGGTAAGTGCCGCTATCTTGAGTATTAAATTGGATACTTTGACTAACTCCGTCCGTAATCGGGACAATCCTTAGTCCTACACCGTCTCTATTATCAATCCTCCAAATAGTGCCAGTGTCAGCTGTTTCTGTTAGGTAAATAGCTGCATTGGTATCATCTGGCTTGCCTCTTATTTCCAGGTGGGCGCCTGGGTTGCTAGTACCTATTCCAACATACCCATTATCCAAGATAGAGAATTGGCCGGCAGAGGAGCCAATGTAGGTATGTAATCCGGTGGAAGTATTGGTATTTCTGACATCCAGTTGAGCTACGGGGGAAACTGTCCCAATACCCACATTTCCCGGAGCTCCACCGGTTATAGTCATCGTCGGAGTATTGGCATCATTGGCATAGATTCGGAAATCAGTATTGATATAGTCAATGTAACCTCTATTGTTGTTGTTGTTTGCAAAGGCAATTTCTGAAGTGTTACTACCTGATCTTAATCCTAGCATTTGGTAATCAGTTGGGTGATAAATATCGAGTTTATAGCTAGTATTGGTTTTGCCAATACCCACATTGCCGGCTGAATCTATCAGTAAAGCTGCGGGGAGTCCGGTTGGTCCAACCTGGAAAGGCCCGATAGGATTGGTTAATCCAATTCCTACACTGCCGGCAGAAGTAACAGCCAACCCATAAGTCCCGGCAGTGCCTCTAAGTAAAGAGGTACCAATTACATCTAAAGTAGCTGCCGGGGAGGTAGAGCCAATACCTACGTTGCCGCCATCTGCAATCGTCATTCTGGTAGTGGCACCATCAGTGAATCTGAAGTCAAAGTCGGCATTAAACTGAAGGTTAGAGCTACCATCCATAGAAAGATAGCCTCGTTGTGCGTTCTCATCCCACATACTTAAGTGGCCAGTATTATTAATTCTTAAATTACCACCCGCAATCTGTAATTTATCAGAAGGGTTTGTTGTCCCAATACCCACATTACCTTGGATTAAGGCTCCGTTAGTGGGGGCGGCAACATTGTAGTAATCTGCTCCGATGGACATACCTCCATTGACTGAAAGAGGAGAGGCTGGTTGGGAGGTGAGGGTGGCATTTATTCCTAAGTAATTGACAAAGTAGGCATGATTGGAGGTGGATATTTTTGTTAAGTTATTGGCATCAGTTCCTATCAGGCTGGTGACAGCACCGGCAGTATTTTTTCCAAACAGGAAAGTATTATTCTGTAGGGAAATATCACCAACAACCTCTAAAGCTTTACCCGGGCTGGTGGTCCCAATACCCACATTGCCATTAACGGATAATTTACCTGAAGCTGCTGGGCCAGCATAACCAATGTTTAAGGAACCATTGCGGTCGATTCTCATGGTTTCTGTAACATTAGCCCCTGTGTCACCGCTGGAGTTTATCCTGAAGATTAAACTCCCGCCGCTTGTGTTATAGTCATTTCCTGCTCCGATTTCTGCTAATCTCCATTTAGGATAGTCACCGGAATCAACACCAAAGACAATACGGGTACCATCTCCTTCACCGCCCCTGGCATTGGTTAACCAGAGCGCATCTGCCAAACCAACAGTATTAGCAGTTTTAATTTGCAGGTAAGCTTGCGGATTAGTTACCCCTATACCCACATTTCCATTACCTCCAACAGTAATCCCTGAGGTATTTGATCCACCAGTTGTCAGCAATAATCCATTGCCATTAGTCCAGAGTCCGGCATTGGTTAAATTGGTAAATGAATAGGCAGGAGCAGAGGCAGATCCGTTGGCTGCTCTGAAAACTGAACTGCTAGTTAGTGTGGAATCAACTGTTAAAGTTCCCGCTATCCGGCTATTACCCCAGACATCTAATTTATTGGAAGAGGTGGTGGCTCCAATCCCCACATTCCCATCCACCAGTAATCCATTGGTAGGAGCCACAGTTCCCTGGAATAAACTGCCAATGTGGGCATTGTTTGATATAGATAGCTGGGAGTTGGCAGTAGTTAAGCCAATACCAATATTACCGGCAGAGTCAATCCTCATATGTTCTGTGGCTTGGGTGTAGAAGCCCATGTAAGCGGCATCAGCTTGGTTCATAAAGATCTTGGCCCGGTCACTGCCGTCATTAGAACCTAAGGTCAGGTTATATGCCCGGATAGTCATGGCAGCATAGTTTTGGGTAGACATAGTAGTGCCATCCAGGTAAATAGCACTGGCTCCTAAATCTACGTCATATGAAGGGGCAGTATCATTTAAGCCAATTCGGGAGGCAGTAATATCACCGCTGACTTTTAATTTAGTAGTGGGGTCCGAGGTCCCGATCCCCACATTACCATTGCCTTTGACAATGAAATTGGCATTGGAAATTAGGGTATCCCAGCCGGAGCCGATATTAAGGGCGGTTTCAGTGCCGGCACCGGCTGAGATGGGGCCGATATTGATAGCGTTTAATGTGCCTGTTCCGATCCCGGAAGGGGAAATATTTAAGCCGCTGGCCGTGCCTCCGGTGGTAATAGAGGAAGGAGTGGTTATGAGCATGCCATTACCGGTAATGGATCCGGCAGTTTGGGTTAAAGCCGGGATGGTAACAGAAATTCCGTTTGATATGGTGGAGCCGGCGCCGTTTTGGTTTAAGCCGGAAGCTGTGGTGACTGACAGTCCGGTATAGGTTTTAGTGCCGGTCTCATTGGTGTTGATGACAGCCGGCATGGTAATGGCTTCCCCGGTAACGGATTGATTGGAAGCCCCAATTCCTAAATTGGTAAAATCAATCGCTTGGCCGGTCAGAGTGCCAGTCAAAGTCTGGGAAGAGCCATAACTTAAGTCAAAAATAGTACCCTGGGTATTGTGGGCATTAAAGTAGGCCAGCTTTTGGGTGGTGACATTGGTGCCTACCAATGTTAGGGCAGTGGTGTCTGAGCCTGGAGTTAGGGTAATAGTGGTGGAGGATTGACTGCCGCCGGTAGAGACATTGCCGTCCTTGTCCACATAGAAATATTTGGTATTGCCGGTAGAGTCAGTGACATTAAAGATATCGCCAGTGGGATCAGCAGTGGAGGTTTGCCTGACAGATAAACCAGTAGTGGCTTGGCCACTGGGAGAAAGGGTTTGAGTGGAAGTAGGATTATTGGTTAAACAGTTGACACAAGATGATCCTGAGACAGTAGCCCAGACAGGTACTCCGGCAGTGGTGGTTAAGACTTGGCCGGAAGTACCAATGCCTAGATTAGTTAAAACGCCGGTATCAGAGGCGTAGAGCAGATCTCCGGTACTGTAACTGGCAATCCCGGTGCCACCTCCGGCTACCTGGGTGACTCCGGAACCATTAATGACTACAGTAGAACCTACCTTTAGCACTGTATCCCAACCGCTGCCAATATTTAAGGCTGTTTCTGTACCTGCGGCTCCGGTGATAGTGCCAACATTAACCCCATTTAAGGTTCCCGCTCCCACCCCGGTGGCTGAGATGTTGATGGCATGGGCTACTCCTCCGGTGGTGATGGAGGAAGGGGTGGTGATCAGCATGCCGTTGGCAGTTAAGGTTCCCTGGGTTTGAGTCAGGGCCGGCATGGATAAATCAGCTGCAGTGTATGTTAAAGAGCCGGCAGAGTTGTTGTTAATACCGGCCCCGTTACCAAAGTTGACTACCAGGCCTTTTAAGGTGCTGGAGCCGGAAGTGGTAGTGGTGGTGGGTAAGGTGATCTGGGCTCCGGTTACTGAATTATTGTTCGGCAGCACATTGCCGGAGTTTAGGTCCAGACTCCAGCCGGTTAAGGAGCCGGTTAAGGTAGTGGTAGGGTTGTAGGCCATGTTAAAGATGGTGCCGGAAGTGAGAGTGGGGGTAATTTGGATGGGGGAGGATGGACTGGTAGTTCCAATGCCGATGTTGCCGCCTGAAGTAATGGTCACAGCAGAACTGCCGTTTTGGTTGACCTGGAAGATTTGGACCGGGTTAGTGGTGCCGATACCCACATTGCCATTTGAATCCATGACTATCTCAGCCGGGCCGGAGCCGTTAACATTAAAGCCTAACCTGTTATTGGTGGTGTCATAGGCTAGGGTATATTCATCTGAGGTGGAGGTGCCAATGTGCAGGGTGGATGGACCTACATACACATTAGCCCATCTGGCAGTATTAGAGCCTAAGTCAAAATTGTCATCTATGGAAGGCAGTAAATTGCCTGATAAGGTTAAATTCCCTCCAAAGGTAGAGGTAGAATCTACAGCTAAGGTGCCGGTTATCCTGGCATTACCCCAGACATCCAGTTTATTGGAGGAGGTGGTAGCTCCTATTCCTACATTCCCATCTACAAACAAACCATTGGTGGGAGCAGAAATGCCTGAGTAGGTCCCACCAATGTGAGCTCCGCCTACCACTGTGAATTTGGAATTGACAGTGCTTGTTCCGATGCCTACATTACCGCTCGATTCGATTCTCATTGCTTCTACAGGGTTTTGGGCGGGCCTTCTTGTAGAAAAGGATAAGTAACCATTGTCAGCGGCATAATCACCAATTCCAAAACTTATTTTGGCATATGAGTAATTATCCGAGGAGATCACAGTAATATCAGAAGAGGAAGCTCCGGAATTTGAGCCTGTATTTAGGTAAAAGTTGCCTTGTTTTACTTCGAATTTAGAATAGGGAGCAGTAGTGCCAATACCCACATTGCCGTTATCCAGGACTGTTAATCCTTGAGTTAGATTAGAGCCAACTGTTTGGAAATTTATTCCGGTAGTAGTACCTGCTCCCTGGATAAATAATCCGGTACCATAGGTTGGTGCAGTAGTACCAATACCCACCCTTTTGTTGGTGGTATCAAGGCCCAGCAAACCATTTACTGTAAAGGCATTGGTATTATTGGTTAAGGCTAAGTTAGCCTGGCCTGAAGTAGAGGTTAAGTTTAAGGCTCCGGTAGATAAAGTAAAGCCATTTGCGGCAGTTAAGGTAGAGGCAAAGGTGCCGGTGGAGGAGAAATTAGCTGCACCTGAGGTAGAAAGAGTGGAGAGCTGAGTATTGCCGGTAACATTCAAAGATGAAGAAAAGTTAGCTCCGCTGGTAACAGTTAAGGAGGATCCCACTCCTACATTCCCGGTGAAGTTAGCTGTACCAATGACTGATAAGTTATAGTCGGCAGTAGTAGTGCCAATCCCCACATTGCCTTCTACTGCCAATCCATTGGTTGGTGCGGCTTTCCAACCATATAAAGCTCCAATACTTGTATTACCCGCTACTGCTAGCTTAGAGATTGGGGTGGTAGCCCCGATACCGACATTACCATTTTTAAAGTAGGTTTGACTGGTTGAAGAACCAGGATCGAGAACAATAGTCCCGCCTCCTTGGGTGGCAATGGAAACACTATCCTGTCCGTACATGGTAAGTGATTGGTTAGCGCTTCCGGTGAATCCATAATAACCATTTGATCCTCCGGTGATTTTCCTTGCCAGATCTGTAGAGCTGCCTAAAACGATGTCTCCACCTAGAACAGTTAATTTACCTGTGGGATTTGTGGTACCAATACCCACATTGCCATTAGAGTCAACGGATAATCCATTGATAGTTTGTTTTGCTCCGGGGGTGCCGCCGGTGGTTAAGGCTACCAGGTTGGCGCCTGATCTCCAGAGTCCGGTATCAGGATCAGAGGTAAAGGAGTAGGCCGGAGCAGCAGAGGTGCCATCAGAAGCCAGGAATACCCCGGCATTGGTGATATTGCCTGAGGTATTTAAGGTAGATAGATTAGTATTGCCGGCCACATTTAGAGAGGAAGAGAAACTAGCGCCAGAGGTAACAGTTAAAGATTGGCCGATACCCACATTACCTGAGACATTGAGAGATGAGCCAATGCCCACAAAACCAGATAGGTAAGTAGTACCGGCATTGTGCAGGTTGTAACCGGGAGCTGAAGTGCCAATTCCCAGACTGCTGTTAGCATTATCCCACCAAAAATTGGTGGATTGGCTAAGAATTCCTCCGACACCGCCAAAAACTGCCGGTCCTTGAATAAAACCTTCCGGAGTGACGGTTCCGCCTGATAAACCGCCTGATAAGGTGCCGGTAATTGAGCCGTCCACAGTCAGGGTGCCGGTTATCCTGGCATTACCCCAGACATCCAGTTTATTATCTGAGGTAGTAGCACCAACACCGACATTACCGGTAGTGGTTAAGGTTGAGGAGTTAATGTCAGTAGCATTAAGGGTACTGAGGTTGGTGTTCCCTGTGACATTAAGAGAAGAAGAGAAACTGGCACCTGAGGTAACAGTTAGGGAAGATCCCACTCCCACATTACCGGAGACATTCAAAGAAGAGCCGATACCCACAAAGCCACTGAAGTAACCGGTACCTAAGACTTTTAAGTTGTAATCAGGACTTCCTGTGGTTCCCACTCCCAGGTTGCCATTTAAGCCCATGGTGCCGGCAGAGGTGGACAGAATATTGCCATTTTCCATCCACTGGGTGCTGGCTGAATTCCAGCGTAAGGTGGAATTATTAGTCACTCCCGGTGCCAAGCCGCCGCCTCCGGCCAGAGTCCAGGTGGTACCATTCCAAAGTGCAGCAGTAGTGGTGCCGGCCTGGACTGCTGAGTTTAGGAAGGTGAAAGTGGCTGTGCCGGTATTGGACAGATAGATTATCCTGCCGGCTGTAGTATCGGTGGGATCAGGCAGTGTGATGGTTTGGCTGGCAGTAGTTTGGTTTAAGGCAATGCTGGTGTAGAGATCAACTGTGGTGGCAGCCGTGCCGATATTGCCGCCGGTTGGTTTATCAGAAACTGCTAGGGTGCCAAACAAGGTGCCACCGGCATTTTGAAAGGAGGTGACATTGATTGCAGCCATATTGGAAGTACCGGAAATTCCTAAGGTGACCCCGGAAATACTTTTGGTCACAGACAGTGAATCTAAAATAGCAGCAGATGATACAGAAAGAGATTGTCCAATACCTACATTACCTGAAACATTCAAGGAGGAACCAATACCGACAAAATCAGAAAAGTAGCCGGTTCCATTAACCGCCAGCTTATAGCCAGGAACAGATTCACCAATTCCGACGTTGCCACCCATATTGGTCAGGTAGATATTATTTCCGTTAACAGCCCAGCCTCCGGCTGACGCTAAAGAGGTCCAGGATAGCGTGCCTGAGCCGTTATTCATCAAGGTTGTATCAGCAGCACCTTGGGCAGAAGGGAAGGTATAGGCAACTCCACCAACTGAAAGTGAGGTGGAGTTTAAAGTAGTGGCTCCGGTTACATCAAGCGTGCTGGATAAAGTAGTTGCTCCTGTCACAGCCAGGGTACTGGAGAGTGTGCTGGCTCCGGTAACTGCCAAAGTAGAAGACAGAGTGCTAGCACCTGTCACAGCTAAGGTGCTGGATAGAGTGCTGGCACCTCCCACTGCCAAAGTTCCTCCCAATGTGATGGAATCTTTTAAGGCAATGGTCGCAGATGAACCCAGGTTAATGTCTCCTCCTCCGGTTAAATTAGTTCCGGCTGTGACAGTGACTTTGGCATTGGTTAAGGCAGAAGCCGGGATATTGGTAAAGGTATTGCTTGACCCGGATAGGGATTTATTGGTTAAAGTCTGAGTGGTATCAATACCCACCAGGGTGGTGGCTGTGGTGGGTAAAGTAATATTATTGCTGCCTAGGGTGAATTGGTTAGTGGTGCCGGTTAATTTAATACCTGCAAAGGTGGGAGAGGAGCTGGTGGAAACATCCTGATCCAATAAGGCATCGTTTGTTATAGTTAAAGAAGTCTCTCCGGCCATAAATTTCATAGTGCCGGCAGAGGCAGTAGCTTCCAGGCTTAAACCATTGATGTTGTTGACTCCGAGGCTGTCACGCACGGTCAGGGTTCCGTTTAGCAAGGTATCTTTATTGATCTCTAAATACGGCGAACTGGCCGTTTCGGCCAGGACGTTGGAGGAGGTTACGGATTTTATGTTGTAAGTTATAGGCGGTGGATTGTCCGGCGGAATGAATCCTAACTGCCTGGCTTTTTGGGAGGAGATGATTGATATAGTTTCCTGGGCTAGGAATTGGAAAGGAGATAGTAGTCCGGAGGCAATGTTGTTTTTAAATAATTGTGTAGCAGTCTTAGGCTGGGTTAAATACAGCCCGGTCATCAAAGAAGTCATGAGAAGAGTTATGGCTAACATCCCGGCTGAGCCAATCAGGAATTTAGTGAAGACGGATTTCTTTAGGCCATCATTGTCATTGCCAGGTTTGCCATGGCGGACAGTGGCAATCTTTCTTAAATCAGAATCAAGATTTCCACGCTCACTTCGTTCGCTCGGAATGATATCAGGAGTTTGGTCTTCTGAAGCTGTTTCTGTTCTTTTTAACAATTCTTCCGTGCTTAATGGTTCAGTCGGATCTAGTTCGATTTCAACCTTAAAATTCTTAAAAATCTTAGGGAGTATGGGTTGAGGTAGTATGACCTCTTCTGTATCCTTTTGAAGTAGTTTTTGGAGATCCTGGGAAGAATAAATGATTTTTCCTGAAGCATCCTTTTGAGCGGCGATCTTGCCGCTTTGATTCCATCTTCGCAGGGTTCGGGTAGAGACGCCTAAGTTTTTAGCGGCTTCCGTAATAGAAATCGGGTTGGAATGAGGTTTAAAGTTTTGGAGATTTTCCAGGGAATAAAGTCTGGTGCCGCCGGGGGTTCTGGTGGAGGAGATTTTACCGGCCGTTTCCCATCTTCTAAGAGTCTTAATGGAAACCCCTAAAATCTTTGCGGCTTCCCCAATTTTTACAGCAGAAAAGGTCTTCATTCAAGCAGTCCGTCTGCTGTCAGTCTTCAGATAATAATAAAAAAGGCTGGTGTATTAAGAATATATGTAGATGTCCACATTTGTCAATATATGTCATAGCTAAAAAGGGGGGTAAGTTAAGGGGAGTTTTGTGTAATTTACTGCAAAGGTTGATAAATTATATAATGGGTTTTATGGTGGTAGGTTTTGATGGTTCAAGGGCATTTCAAAAAGGACGTACCGGGACGGAAAATTATTCCTTTCAATTGCTTAAATCTTTGGCAAAAATAGACCGGAAAAACACTTATGTTGTTTATGTCAGACCCGGAGTAGAGACCGGAAAAAATTGGCCAAAGAATTTTCAGTTTAAAGAAATTTCCTGGCTCAGGTTTTGGACTCAAGGCGGATTGGTCAAACAGACCTTTAAAGATGGCTTAGATGTTTTGTTTGTGCCGGCACACACCCTGCCGCTTATCCGGAGGCCCGGTTTAAAGACTGTGGTGACAGTTCATGACCTGGGTTCAGAATACCTGCCTTCCATGCATCAACTAAAGCAGCAGCTTTACTTAGGGTTTATGCAAAAATTTCAACTGAAAACTGCTACTAAAATTATTGCCGTATCAAAAGCTACCAAAATAGATCTAATTAACCGGGTAGGGATAGATCCAAAAAAGGTTAACGTAGTTTATGAAGGCTATGATCAAAAACTTTTTAGGCCAGTAAAAGATGATACATTAGTTTCTAGTTTGAGATACTACAACCTACAACCCAAAACCTACTTCCTTTTTGTGGGGACAGTGCAGCCGAGAAAGAATTTGGAGAGGTTGATAAGAGCGTTTGCTGTTTTAAGGCCAGCCGCTTCAAAGCTGGTTATTGCCGGTAATAAAGGCTGGCTCAGTGAGGAAATTTATAGATTACCAAAGAAGCTGGGAGTAGAGGATAGAGTAAGATTCCTGGGTTATGTGCCGGATGAGGATTTACCGGCTCTTTACTGCGGGGCAGCGGCCTTAACCTTTCCTTCGCTTTTTGAGGGCTTTGGTTTGCCTATTCTGGAAGCACAAGCCTGCGGTTGCCCGGTGCTAACCTCTAATGTCTCCAGTATGCCTGAGGTGGCAGGAAAAGGGGCAGTATTTGTGGACCCGTACAGCATTGATGATATAGTTAAAGGAATGGAGCAAGTTCAAAGTTCAAAGTTCAAAGTTCAAATTGTTAAAACAGGGCTGGAGAATATCAGCAGGTTTAGTTGGGAGAAGTGTGCAGCTCAAACACTGGAAATACTGGAGAGCGTATGAAGGTAGATGTTCTTGGTGTAAAAATTGATGACCTGAGTATGGCTGAGGCACTCTCAGTAGTAGAGAAGTGGATCTGGCATCCCGGAAAACACTATATTGTTACACCTAATCCGGAGTTTTTAGTAGCTGCTCAAAAAGATCAAGTGTTCAAAAAGATATTAAATGATGCAGATTTATCTATTCCGGACGGAGCAGGTTTAAAACTATCCGGAAAAGTAGGGAGCAGTTTTTCCGGCACTGATTTCATGGAAAAGCTGATTTGTCTGGCAGCAGAAAAGGGCTTTGTAGTAGGCTTTTTGGGGGGTAAAGAAGGAATAGCAAAAAAGTGTGCCGAGTGCTTATCTAAAAAATACCGGGGACTGAAAGTGGCATTTACTGAAACCGGTGGGAAAGTGGATAATAAAGGACAGACTTCTTCTGTCAAAATTCTACCCTGTGATTTACTCTTTGTAGCCTTTGGGCATTTAAAACAGGAAAAATGGATGGCTGCTAATTTAGAAAAGATTCCGGTTAAGGTGGCTATGGGAGTAGGGGGGTCATTTGATTATTTTTCCGGCACCGTACTCCGGGCACCCAAATTTATGAGAAATTTGGGTCTTGAATGGTTGTTTAGACTGATATTGCAACCTTGGAGGATTAAAAGACAACTGGCTCTGGTTAAGTATCTTTGGCTATTGACCAAATAGTACCAGTACTTTAAGCTAAAATTATGGTCATTGCTCAAGAACCTGTTGATCTTAAGCCTGTGTTAATGGATCCCAGCGGTAAGAAAGTAAAAACTCCTTATTATTCAATAGAAGAGAGTGGCCAGGTAATATTTGTCGTATCAGCCGGCCGGAATGGGTTAGAATTTAATAAAACCATTGGTTATTTAAGCACTTATCCCAGTATGCAAACGTATCTTTGTTTATACGGGTCAGGGATTTTACTAATGCAGAGAAATGATGAATTCGGAGAGGCTAAGGAGTTTAAAATGGTAATTTTAAACCCGTTAAAACAAGTAAGTGTTCCGGTGGGGTGGGCAATGTGCCTTGTAAATACCGGCAATAAACTATTAGTGGTTTTAAGAAACAGTGTTTTAGATTCTAAGTACCAGGATGCAAAGTCGATTATAGAGAAAAAGGGCTTAGCTTATTATGTAGTGGAGAAAAAAGGTGAAATTGCTTTTGAACAGAACCCCAGTTATAGGGTTCATCCTCAGATAAGTGCAGAGTGATACTTTTTAGCTCTCTGACAACATATTCAGAACTAATTAGCAGAGACTTTGGGTAGAGTGCTAGAAATTAGTACGAGCTTGAGGAGGCGGATTCGGCAGGAGTTGTTTTCTGTGTGATTCCCAGCAACCAAAGCACCGCTTCTTTTTTGTATCTTCGATCACCCCGGGAGTTAATTCTGATAGCCGGAAGTTTGCCCCTTTTGCCCCAGCGTTTGATGGTTAGGGTAGAAACGCGCAACACTTCAGCTACTTCTTTGACGGTTAATAGATCAGGGAGATTTTCGAGTGATAATTTGTCTGCCATTCTAAAACAATGTATATCATAACAAAACAGATGGTGTCAATAGTCAAGAGCCACTAAAAAGTCCCCTTGGATAAATTACCAGAGGGGACTAGTTAGTTTCATTAGCTTACTGTAATTCAACAGTGGCGCCTGCAGCTGTTAACTTGGCTTTAGCTTCTTCAGCTGTGGCTTTGTTAACTCCTTCAAGTACCGGTTTTGGAGCTGCTTCAACTAAGTCCTTAGCTTCTTTAAGACCTAAAGTTTGGACCAGTTCTCTGACAGCCTTAATAACGGCGATTTTATTAGCACCTGCTCCGGAAAGAATTACATTAAATGTAGTTTTCTCCTCAGCTGGTTCTCCGTTAGCTGCACCTGCAGCTGCCGGACCTGCTGCCACAGCCATAGGGGCGGCGGCGCTGACACCGAATTTGTCTTCCAAAGCATGAACTAAATCAGCCAGTTCCAAAACAGATAATTTTTCAATCTGTTCAATAATTTTTTCTAAACTAGCTGAAACAGGTTTGGATGCCTTTTTGGGCTCCTCAGCTTTTTCCTCTTTGACAGGTTCTGCTTCTTTCGGAGCTTCTTCTGTTTTTACTTCCTCAGCCGGAGCTTCCTCAGCTTTAGGCTCCTCAGAGGGAGTTTCTTCTGCTTTTGGTTCTTCTACCGGTGAATCTTGTGTTTGTGTATCGTCTGCCATAATGTAAATTATTCACCACCCTTCGATAATCTGATTTGATCTAATGCGTAGACTAAGTTTCTTAAATTGCCTTGTAAAACTGAAACCATGCCCTGTAGGGGAGCGACCAGGACTCCGACAGTTTTGGCCCGGAGCTCATCTTTGGTCGGCAGAGTCGACAGTTGAATAATCCTGGCTTCATCCAGCACAGTTTCTCCTAAAAAGCCCTGTTTTACTTTACCTATCCCTAAGTCTTTGAAAGTTTTAACTAATATTTTAATAGGAGAGATTTCATCATCAAAACTAAATAAGGTAGCAGTCGGACCTTTTATATCAGTAGCGGGGAGAGCCTTTTTAAGCAAAGTATTTTTGGTGACACTAAATTCACCCTGAACTTCCCGCAGTTTGTTACGGAGATCAGAAAGCTGTTCCATGCCCATGCCTTTATAGTCAGCAAAGACTACAGCTTTGGCTTTATCCAGCTTTTCTGTTAATTTTATTAAATCTGCTTCTTTTTGTTGTCTTGTTTTGGCCATAAAAAATCCTCGCATAAGCGAGGAATAGGTTACTGGTTCCAATTGTTGGCTTGGAATCTTTCTATTGCCTCGGTGAGACTTCTTTTTATGCTCACTGTCTTAAGCTTTGATATTGTACCTGAAACACCTAAGACTTGTCAATTGGTGTACAATAAAATTATGGAAGCAGTGCAAGAAGTAGCTGTGGCAGAAAGAAGGCCGTATGAGGTTGCTTTAGAGCAAATGAGGCAAGAGTGGCAGAAAAGAAGCGATCAATTACAGGAAGGGGAGAGACCAGGAGATGATTTGGTTGGATTGCAACAGGTGGTTGATAGGTTTACCAAAGCTTCCGAGCTTGATGATCCTCAGATGCAGCAGACTTTCGCTGTAGACAGTGGCTTAGCTAAGGATGCAGCCTCGTTAAGGGAAGATCCGCTTGAATTTGCTGCTGATTTAGAGAGGGAAATTTGGCTGAAAGAAAAAAGAGGTCAGGTTAGCGTGAGTCTGGCTAGGGGTGTGACTGATGCGCTGGATCATTTTAGGAAACTGTATTCTCAATATGCTACTCAAATCCCTGACCAATCAGCCACCAAAATGCCAATAAGTTTACTACGGAAAGCGGGTTAAATAAAAGCGCAGCTAAAATCCCCAAAAGGGCAGTAATTTCCAGGTGTCTCCTGTGTTTGATGAGCCCCTGAAATGATAACAATATCAGGGTCGCTAAGGTAATAACTGCTACTATTCCTCCCTGTACCCAAAAATCCAGAATAAAATTATGAGAGCTGTCTACTACCAGGTATTGAGTGGGATTGTTTAGTTTTTTTGCAGTTTGATATAGAGGTGATTGAATATTGCCAAAGCCATGGCCCAGAATAGGAGAGTTAAGTCCTGCTGTTAAAGCGGTTTGCCAAATCAGGCTTCTATTTTCCATCTGTTCTGTCTTATCAGCAAAGGGCAGGCCTAAAGATATCAAAATCATCACAACAGATATTAAGACAGCTTTGGGAAGAGAAAATCTAAGAAAGTTTATTAAGGCCAGGAAGATAAGCTCAATTCCAAAACCGATAATACCAGCCCGGGAGCCGGAGAAGGCAATAAGCAGGAAGGCTGCAGCTATCAAGCCTTTTCTAAGCCTATGAGTTTTTAAAAAAGCAAAGGGGAAGATAAATAACATAGTAGCTGCTAAAGCATTAGGTTCACCTAACGAACCAAAAGCCCGGTTGTTTTCACCCACCCCTAATACTAAAGTTATCAGGCTTAAAAGAATAAAAGAAAGCAGATAAAAAATTTTCGGAATCTGATGCAGAGAGATGCTTTTTGAGATAAAAGAAAACAAACTTAAATGCCATAGCAGGAACAGCCCCTGCAGTCTAAAAGGATTGCCAAAAAAACCCTCAGTAAACCTAAATAAAAGCAGTTGATCTAAGGATAAAAACAGCAGTATTCCCAACAGTACTGCCTGGGGGGAGTAAAGCTCCTTTAGGTGAAACTTTTTAAACTGAATGATTTTAATAAGCAGCAAAAGATCAATGATTATTTCCGCAATAATGACTTTAGGAGCTTCAAAAGGGGAAATACCAATAGGCATGACAATTAAAAATAGTCCAAAAAGCAGAAACCAAACTAAATAGGCAGCCACAATCTAAAGTGTATCACGGAATCAGCTGCGGAAGAAGCGATTGAAAAAGATAAATAATCTGTCCAGGAAGCTAGAAGAGCTGTTAGTCAGACGGACAGGCTTGGCTTCAGTGATCGGCTTAAATTTAAGAGCAGTTTTACTGGAACTTAATACTCCGGATTTAAAGCCTCTGGCCGGGCCATTGAGTTTGTCACCGGATACTTTTACAGCTAACTCATTAGAAAACTCGCCCGGCATACAGCCATTACCGGCCCGGACTTGAAAGTAGTAGGTTTTACCTGTATCTAAACCTTTAACAACATAGCTTTGGGTGTTTTTATCTCCCACATTCGGATTACCATATTCCAAAGTACCTGCCTTGGTACTGTAGGCTACCAGATAATAGCTGACCGGATCTAAAGCCTTATCCCAATGAAGGGTAACTTCATTTCTGCCGGTAGCTTTGGCTGAAAGTAGTTTCGGAGTACTGACCGGTTTGGAATCACCGCAGCGGGGAGCTTCTGTATTGCTTGAGGAGGATTGACTGCCTGAATTATTGGTAACCGGCGCTTCTGTATAAGTAACAAATTTAGTAAAGTGCTTGGTCCAAACCACCAAATCATTACCAACACTGATGTAACAATCTCCAGCGGCAGGCAGACTATCGCCCGCAGCTTGGGTGTCAGCACTACAGTTATCTGTGATTTTGGTAAAGCTGGTGCTTCTTTGGTAGCCTAACAATTTACCGGCTTGTCCCGGGATCAGCAATCTGACTGCTTTATCAAAAGTTAACAGAGTGTCGCCTAATCCGACTTCGATCACAGAGGAAGTCATAGCTATCTTGCCCGCACCGGCAGTGGGTTTAATACCGGCTGGCCCCAGGATCTTTGGTGCATTAATGATTCCATTCCAATCAGCTGGGCCAATAATGTGGGTAGCAGTGGGTATTTCCACTCTAACTGTACCTAAAGTGGTGTTAGCATTGATAGTTAAGGCATTATTAAAGGTAGCACCGCTTTCATTGGCTGCGCTAATGAGAATATCAGTGAAATTTAAGGTTGGATTAGCAACTGAGCTTGGTATAGAAATATTAGCATTAAAATTACTGTAGGCTATTAGTACTTCGCTACGGTTGGCATCCAAATTAACCTGCGGATCAATTACAACCTGTTTGGCAGAAGGAGTGCTAGTATTGTACGCAAGAGACGGGGCAATGGTTAAATTAACCTCATTGCTTTTGATACCGTTTTGTCTGACTGACAGTTTATATGTCTGATTGGCTCGGTGGTTGGTAAAAAGCGGCATGGTAAACTCAAGAGAAGTATTATCGTCTTCGACCGGTTTCCAAACAGGGGATTCCACCAGCTGGTCGTCAAAATAAACCTCGGCAGAATTGGTCAAATTTGAGCCGGTTAAGGTTATATGAGTTCCCCAAGTGGCCGGGTTAGGGAAAACAGTATAAATAGTAACCGGAGCTGGAGTTGGGCTTGGTGTCGGATTCTGGGAAGGCAAGGGGGTAGGAGTGGGTGTGGCGCTCGGTGAAGGGATAGGATTGGTTATAGGTGCGGTGATAGCAAGCTGTAAAGAATTGCTTTGGGTGCCAAAGCCGATTAAGTTAACTAAATAATCTTTGCCGGCTTCTAATAAATTACTTAAACTCAGCACAAAACTGACAGAAGTATTGCCATCACTATATTGATAGGTATTCTCAGGCATTATTACATTACCGACATATATTAAAAATCCTTGTAAATTACTAAAGAAGCTTTTTAAGGTGATCGCATCCCCAAAGCTGGCAGTACCAGGGTTAATGTCATAAAGTACCGGAGCACTTATTGGAGCACTTATTGGAGCAGGTGAGGAGGCGGGGTTAGCGGTAATAGGTGCGGTTAGGGGATCATTAGACGGAGCAGGGGTTGGTGAGGGCTGAGTAACAGGAGAACTAATAGGCTCACTAACAGGATCAGTGTTTACGACTGCATTAATAGCAGCGGTTATTGCTGAAGTTATAGGATTATCTTCATCAGAGGCAATGGCCAGGACAACATTAGTCTGGACCATTAAAAGTAGCCCAATTAAGGTATAAATAAAGCCGGTCAGAAGCAGTTTTGACTTCATGACCGAATATTATATCAAACTATGAGATATATGTCAAATAATTATGGGTTAAGATTTGGTACCCAGATCCAGTGGCCTTTGGTGCCGTCCGGCAAAGGGCCACCGACAGAGGGTTCTGTCAAGCCGGCTGAAGCAGTGGCTACTTTAGGAAGAGGTGAAGTCCAGGCTCCGGAAGCACCGGTTCGGCCCATGTTCTTGGTAATGACACTTAAATCAAAGGAATTTATTATCCCGTCTGCATTAAAATCAATATTTTCATTCCAGTTGGCAGAACTGGAAGTAGTGCCATAGACTTTTAGAGCCAGGGAATAATCGGCTGTATTGACTATGTTATCATCATTTAGATCTCCTGCAATTAAAATTAGCGGTTCGCCGCCGTTTAGGTTGCTCACAGCCGGAGCCATGGTAAAAGCAGAAGAAGTGGCAATTTGATTAGAGCCCTTTAATAGAGCTGTATACTGCGTTCCGGAATTAAGCCCGGCTAATGACAAGTTAGAATATTCTCCTCCTGCCGGCAGGTCTACGGTAAAGCTTAATAAAAACTTAGGGTTGGCAGTTAGTAATCCTTCCATGATGCCTACAAACAATCTGGTAGCTTGGTTTCCTTCCGGCCGGCCTTCAATTTTAGCCTTAAAAGAAAGTGTTGGTCCATAAGAAGTGGCTATTTCCGGAGAAGAAGGTGAGGAAGAGGGTGATGAAGAAGATGAAGAATCGGCTGCTTCTTCTGATAGTGTTTCTTCCACAGCTGCGTCCAGCAGCTGTTTGGCCGGGGATATTGACGGCTTGGGGGGTACCTGGAGCGTGGGCGCCGGACTGGCCTGCTCGGAAGCTTTACTCTTAAAAGTCTGGGTTTGAGTGGCTAAATAGGCTCCCACCGGTATGGACAAAAGAACAAAAATAAATACTCCCAGAATTAGTTTTTGTTTAAAAGTCGAAAACATAGCAGTTATAAATAGTGTATATTTATAATGGTTAGTTTACAAGCAATGTTTAAGATTCTATTTAACACCATTTTAGGCATAGTTTTAATCTTTATCTGGTCGCGTTTTGTGGACTTAAATCAAATTATTGCTAACTTGTCCAAAACCAACTTGTTTTACTTGGGGCCGATTGGTTTATTGATGTTTTTATCTCCGGTCATCCGGGCGATCAGATTAAAGGTTTTTTTATCGGAAATTAAAAAAATCGGATTAAAAGACCTGATTTTTTTAAACGGTGCTGCCATGATGCTTAATTTCTTTATTCCGATCAGGGCAGGGGAGTTTTTGAAAGGGGTTTATTTAAATACCAACTACAATTTAAGCCTGGGGAAATCCGTAATTTGGATATTTATGGACCGGTTTGTAGATTTTCTGGTGGTATTGCTTTTGGCAGCCGTACTGTTTTTTATAGTGCCAACTAGCCTGGAAACAAACTTTGTAACCATTATCGGATTTCTGCTGATTTTTGCGCTGTTTTTGACCTACATTATTGTTTATCAGCAGAAAATTACCCGGCAATTATTTAAATTTCTGAGGCTATTTTTAATAGTAAATAGTATAAAGATATATTTTGATAAGATTAGTGATTTCATTATAGATGCTTTTTCCATTTTAAAAAGACATCCTAAAGATTTAAGTTTGATATTTGGCTTAACTGTTCTGGGATATGCGGCGGATGCTGCTATCTGGTATTTTACTTTCTTAGCGCTGGGTGTCAATTTCGGCTTTTTAAAGATGGTACTTGGACAGCTGTTATCAGCCTTGACTTATTTAATTCCGGCAGCTCCCGGTTATGTGGGTTCAGCTGAAGCTTCCGGGCTTTTGATTTTGTCCGGTGTTTTTGGAATTGCCCCGAATTTAGCTTCAGCCATGATTGTATTATTCCATATCACTTCAGCAGTATTTGTGTTAATCTTCGGACTGGTTTCAATTTACAGCTTGAAAATTAAAGTCGGCAGTTTATTAAAGAAGTTATTAAAGAGAAGTTAAGTCCAGTTTAACTGACGGTCCCATGGTAGGTGAGAGGGTGATTTTTTTGATCCGGGATTTGCCGATAGTTTGATAAAGGGTTTTAATATTAGTTGCCAACTCTTCAGTGGGTTGATCCAGTTTTCCCATAGCAATATGGATAACCGGAGCTTTAGCTTCTGTTTTATATTCAGTTTTGCCGGCCTGGAAACCTTCGACTGCTTTTTTTAAATCCTCAGTAATAGTACCATTTTTTGGATTTGGCATTAAACCCCGTGGGCCCAGGATCCGGGCTATTTTAGCAAGTTTAGGCATCCATTCCGGAGTGGTAACTACGATATCAAAATTGATTTTGCCTTTGTTGATCTCTTCAATAAGTTCTTCAGAGCCAACAATATCTGCGCCGGAGTTTTCGGCGCCTTTACCAAAGGCAAGGATGCAAAGTTTTCTGCCGGCAGCATAGGGTAAGGAGACTAAACCACGGATTCCCGTTTGTGCCGTGTTGATATGGGCTTCTATGGTGGCATTAAATTTAGCATAGGATAATTTTTTAACCGTGTCAATTGCTTCGTTTAGAGGATAGTTTTGAGTTCGGTCAAGATCCTGGGAGATTTCCTGGTATTTTTTAGACCGGGGTTTGGCTTTACCCGGTTTTTGAACTTTTTTAGAAGATTCTGTTTTAGTTTCCTTCGGCTCAGATTTTACTGTTTCCTGTGTTTTAGCAGTTTCTTTTGTTTCTTGAGCTGCTTCGATAAGTTCTGCTTTTACTTCAGGTTTTTCAGCTTTTTTCTTGGAAGCTTTTGTTTCTGCTTCCTGAGCATCGTCAATAATTTTTAATCTTGGTCTACCCACTTACTTTTACCCCCATACTTTTGGCAGTGCCTTCAACTACTTTCATGGCTGCTTCTACATTTTTGGTATTTAAATCAGGTAATTTAGCTTCGGCGATCTGTTTAACTTGAGCCTGCGTCAGTGTTCCTACTGGTTGTTTCATGGCTGTGCCGGAGCCTTTTTCTAAATTCAGGGTTTTTTTGATCATTTCTGCTACCGGTGGCTCTTTGGTAATAAAAGAGAATGTCCGGTCCTCAAAAACAGTAATTACTACCGGTAAAATATTGCCTTTTTTATCTTGAGTTTTATCATTGTAAGCTTTGACAAACTCCATAATAGGTAAACCATGCTGACCCAAAGCCGGACCAACCGGAGGAGCCGGAGTAGCTTCACCAGCCGGAATATTTAGTTTTATAAAAGTTTTGATCTTTTTAGCCATATTAATTGTTTAAAAACTTTTGCAAGCTTTGCTTATAAAAGTTTTGATCTTCTTAGCCATAGGTTTATTTAAAATATCTTCTGTGCATGTAGTGTAGTCCTAAAGACATTAATCCAGAAATAGTCACATCACGTATGTCTACCGATTTTCCTGCGGTGATTTGTATTGCGTTCGCAATTAACATTCCATCAGCCGCCGCTTGATATGGGATCGCGATGCCGGGTGCTTTGCGTGGAACTATGTAGCTCCATATATTTAATAATCCTTCTGTCGTTTTTTCTTTCATTTCTCTTAATTTCTCCTCTAAAGTTTCTGTACCTGTAAAAAGTCCAGCTCTACTGGTGTCTCCCGTCCAAAGATGGAAACCAGTACCCGGACTTTGCCTTTTTCTTCATCTACTGAATCAATTTTACCTATAAAGTCAGCAAATGGACCGTCTACAATCTTGACTGTATCATTAGCCATGAAGACTTGTTTATACATCGGAGTTTCAGTTTGAGTGAATTTAACAATAGTTTGTACTTCTGCTTCAGAAATCGGGGTGGGTTTATTGCCGATACCGACAAAAGCAGTTACTCCCTGAGTAGTTCTAACAGCCAGCCAGGAGATATCATCCAAAACCATTTTTACTAAAATGTATCCGGGAAAGATCTTCTCTTTAATGGTGACCTTTTTGCCGCTTTTTATTTCAATTTTATCCTGTGTCGGTACTAATACATCCAGAATCTTATTTTCCAGATGCTCGGATTCTACCCGCTGGTTTAAGGTGTGGGCTACCTTGTTTTCGTGGCCGGAATAGGTATGAACTACATACCACTTGGCATTCGGGTTATCTGATTTAGCCGGGGTTGCAGCTTCTTGAACAGGTTCTTCAGTCGGCTCTGCGGCGGTTTCTTCAGTAGCCTGAGTATCGTTTGTTTCAGTGGTTTCCGGTTCTTTGGATTCAGGTTCTGCAGCAGTTGTATCTTCCACAGTTTTGTCCTGATTGGTTTCAGGTTGTTCTGGTTCAGAAGCTTCACTCTGAGTTTCATTAGTATTCTCAGATACATCAGAAACAGACTGTGTGCCGGAATTTTCTGATTCACCGGTAGTCTGATCTTCTGGTCGATCTGAATTATTCTGGTCTATCTGTTGTTTATCGTCCATAGTTTCCTATTATAAAGGTGGTAATACTGGTTAAAACATAATCCAGCCCACCTAAAAACAAACCAACCACAGCTGCTACCAGGATGACCAGTACCGTATAACGGGTGGTCTGTTCCCGGCTGGGCCAGGTTACCTTAGCTAATTCTTCTTTAACTTCATTTAGAAAGCTAATGGGTTTATTCATCAAAAAGCCTCCAGTTTTGGAGGCGTTATGTCAAGTATATCAGAGTCAGGTGTATAATTGCAATAATGAAAAAACACTTAGCTATTTTTAAAGGGGAAGCGGGGGAGAAGATTTTACTGGGTAAAAAAACCATTGAATCGCGTTTTTCCCGGGTCAAAAACCCGCCTTTTGGGCTAATTTCCCAGGGAGATTTGGTTTATATTAAGCCTTCCGGTAAGGAAATAATCGGCCAGTTTAGGGTAAAAAAAGTGATCTTTTTTGACGGTCTTGATGCTTTTGATGTAAGACAGATCAGGGAACAGTTTAATAAAGAGCTGGCGGAAGACCAGGATTACTGGGATAAGGTGAAAGCCTCACGCTATGGCAGCTTAATCTTTATCGGAGACTCATCCCGTTTTATTACTTCACCAATAAGGATTAAAAAATCCGATCTCCGCGGCTGGGTGGTAATTAGTTAGTAGCTTGTCCGTTTAAAGAGTTTTGGTCGGCCTGCTGGATCATCTGGGCGGCGGAAGTGGCAAAGGTGGAATATTTATCCTGAAAAATAACCTTGTCCCTCTCCTTTTTTATTCTGACCATTTCTTTAGGTACCACCTTGGTAAGTTCTAAATCCTTTTTTCCGGACTTGGCTACATCAGCTACCCCGTCCGGTCTTTGAAAAGCCAGGGGCTCGGTACCATCTAAGAGCTGATGCATGATTTTATTCCAGATCGGGGCTGCGCCGGTAATACCGGAGGTTAATCCCGGGTGGGCTGGTGAACTGTCTGCATTACCTACCCAGGCGCCTACTACATACTTGGGAGTATAGCCGTAAGTGACGTTATCTTTAATCAGATTCGAGGTGCCGGTTTTTACCCCCACTTCATAACCCGGAATATGCAGCAGAGATTTGGGGCCAAAGGCGGGTTTTCTGGCTTCATCATCAGCCAGAATATTGGTAATGGTGTAGGCAATCTCCGGATCAATGGCTTGGCGTGGGTGATCCCGATACTCTTCCAAGGTTTGACCCTCTGAGTTAGTCACTTTCAAAATACCGGTTGGTGCCCGGTAGAGCCCATTTGAGGCAAAGGCCCCGTACATTCCCATCATCTCAATCATTTTTACCTCTGCTGATCCTAAGGTGAGTGATAATCCAAAACGCTCCGGGTTATCAATAGTGGTAATCCCCAAATCCCTGGCAGTTCTCGCAAATTCATCTAAGCCTACAGCTAAGAGCATCTTTACGGCTGTGGTATTAATGGAGCTGGCTAAAGCTTGGCGCAGGGTAATCGGGCCGCGATATCTGCCATCATAGTTGACCGGCGCATAGGTGTTGCCCCATTCATCTTTAAAAGATACAGGCGTATCTAAAAGAATGCTACTTGGATTGTAGCCTTTAGACAGCGCCACTGCATACGTAATTGGTTTGACCGAGGAGCCTGGTTGTCGAAGCGCCAGAGTGGCATTGAAATTACCAAATCCGGGGTAGTGATAATCCCGGGAGCCTACCATAGCCAGAATTTGCCCGGTTTGGCTGTCTGTTACCATGGCTGCTCCGTTCGTCACGTTTAAGGCTTTTAACTTATCTACTTCGCTTCTGACAACCTCTTCTGCTTTTTCCTGTATCCCTAAATCCAAGGTTGTATAAACTTTTAATCCGCCTTGCGAGACCAGCCGGGTGCCAAACTGTTCTATCAGTAAATCCCTGATATAAAAGACAAAATGGGGAGCTAAGATATTATTAGCCAGTGGTTTGATATTTAGTTTTTGGGCAAAGGCTTCATCAGCTTCAGTTTTGGTAATATATTTTTCTTCTACCATCCGATCCAAAACCTGTTTCTGTCGTAACTTAGCCAGATCCGACCGTGATCCATACGGAGAAAATTGAGTAGGAGAAGCAGGTAAGCCTGCCAGATAGGCACTTTCTGCCAAATTAAGCTCCTTGGGAGCTTTACCAAAATAGGTGCGGACTGCGGCTCCGATACCGACATTAACTCCGCCGTAGGAGGCTTCATTAAAATACATCTGCAGAATTTTTTCTTTGGAATAAATCCGTTCTGTCCACAGGGCCAGGGCAATCTCCCGAATTTTCCGGACATAAGTTCTTTCCGGAGTTAAAAGGGAATTTTTAATTAATTGCTGGGTAATGGTAGAAGCTCCCTCCTGACTGCCGGTGGTGAGATTTTTATGAAGGGCCCTGATGATGGCCGGGAAATCAACACCGATATGATGGTAGAAGTTCTGATCTTCAATGGCAATAGTAGCTTGAATCAGACTTTGCGGAATAGCCTCTAAGTCTACCAGAGTTCGATTACTGCCTTCATAAAATCTATACAAGAGAATGCCGTTTCGATCATAAACTTCAGTAGTCAGTGATTTATTGGGAGCTGTTAGTTTGGTGGGAGTAGGTAACTGATAGGCAGCAGCCAGGATAAAAAAAGTATAGGAAAAGACAAAGGCTGCAAAAATCATTCCAGCTAAGGCAATTTTAGCCCTGTGAGGGAGGCGGAATTTCTTAGGCCGGCCTCTTATGCGGCGCAGCCGGACTATTTTTAAATCTGAAATTTTTTCTAAAACTGAGCTTTTTTTCTTCCGAATGCGGATTGCAAATTGCGGCAAGCGGGGTGTGGGGAGGGCTTTAAGTATTAAAAAAGGTAAATCACCAATCTTAATTAAGATAATTTTGACCAAAAGAAGAGCGCGGTAGATTAGAGGTTTAGCGGTAGTCTTTTTCTTTCGTCCCCTGGGCATAATTTTTTTAGCTTAAAGGACAGCAGACAGGTTCTTAACAGGCATTGTAAAAGATTTTTCAAAAGCCTACAAGAGGGCAATTTGACAATTTAGATCCCATAGTGTAAACTTATGGATTATATGCGTAGTCCTGAAGCGAAAAATGTTTGGCTACCTCGTGTAGCTATAGGTGTTTTATCAAGTTTTGGTATAGCTTATCTTATAATCCAAGGCGCAGCTGCTGAGCAGCAAAGAAAAGTGGAGCCAAATATTCCGAGTGTCAGCAGGTGGTTGGATACAGATGTTCGTGATACCGCTCAAGTTTTGCCAATTGAAAAACCGGCCCCTGGTTTTATTAAAAAAGTGCATGAATATCTGGAAGCTCATGAGGGCGAGTTTAAAGAGGCAAATCTGGAGTGGAGCCCAATAATAACTACGGAACTCATTCGGGTTCAGGTTAAGAAAGCCGAGGTGGGTAAGCCTTCAGGAATTATTGTTCGTCAGTTGCCTTTAGAGTCGGGACAGCCGGTTCTTGCTGTCGGCGAGAATAAGCCCCCTTATTGGAAAGTGCTGCTGCCTGAATCAGATCAGAAGTTTCATGATAAATTTATCATGGCGTGGAATCCGGAAACAAAGGATGCCAGCCTCTGGGTTGTCCAGCAGGGAGACCAGGGTCTTGAGTATTATGCTGTTTTGCTTAAGGTTGGGGATCAATACGAAGAGCTGACTGACTTGACCGTTGAAGATAAAGATAATCCTGGTCAGCCTCGGGTCGTTTCTGCTAAAGGTTTAGTTGAATGGCATCTCGAACAGATTTTTTCAGCCAATACACCGGTGCCTACAGAGAATAAGTAACTCTTCTTTTAGCTGATGCTTAAAGAGAAAAGCCCCAGGCCGATTAAAATTATTCCTACTAATTTAGGAGCTAAAGTTAACAGAGTATATTTTTCCTCAAAAACTTTTGGGTATTCCCTGCCTAGAACTAAGGCAAAAATAAGCAAAAAGACATACTGGGTGCCCTGGAGGGAGTTCACCAAGGCCGGATTAGCCAGGGAAATTGAAAATAGCAGTAAAAACTCAGATGCGGCACCGCTTAATTGTCCGCCCAGGAACACCAAACCGGGCTTAGAAAAAAAGTTAATTTTTAATCCATTTGAGGTAATAATTTTCCTTCTTAAGGCCGGTATGATCAGCATGGTTAAACAAAGAGGCAGCAGGATTAACCTGGACCAGACCAGAACTGAGAAAAAATCCAAACTTAAATAAGCCTGTCTTAAAAAAAGATAGGAGAGGGCAAAAAGGCCGGCTGAAAGCAGCTCAAATACAATTTCCCTGATGCTGAATTTTCCCTGCCAGTCTGTAATTGTTAAGAAGATAATGCCGGCTACCAAAAACCAGACTGCCCAGGTTTGAGCAGCAGTAATAGTTCCGGTTCCCACTGCAAAAATAAGCAAAAACAGGGGAATCAGGGTGCCGATAATCGGAATCACTCGCGAAACGTGTCCGATTTTTAGGGCTTTGAACATGAAATAGGCTCCCAGTGTCCAAAGCACGGTAGATAAAGAAGCCACATTAAAAGTGACAAAGCTGGGAATATTAGTAAAAGGTATGACTAAAACTGCAAATATTGAGACAACACTTATATAAAAGACATAGACTAGGGGATCAGGGATAGCTTTGTTGAGTAAAAATTTATTGGCTAAAACGGCCAGGGCATTTAGGAGGTATGCCAATAATGTGAAAGGAAGATGATTCATTTTCCTTTGATTTCTTTTTTCATCTCTTTGTATCTTTTTTCCAAGACCTCTTCTGCCTGAATAGTATGCCCCAGAAACCTAAGCAGGGAATGGGGAATTCCATTATGTTGAATAATATCTGTATACACTAGGGCGGAGGGTCGGATTTTTCTGGCTTGAGTCTTAAAATCTACTTCTACCAAGCCGAATTTAGGCTCAAATCCCAAATGCCATTCAAAATTATCTATAAGCGACCAGTAGAAGAAGCCTTTAACATTTACCCCGGTTTTGATTGCCCGGGCTACTTCTTGGAGATATGAAATCAGGAAGCGGTTGCGGCGGTCGTCGTTAGCTGAGGCAATCCCGCATTCGGTAATATAAATAGGAATACCATCAGCCAGATCAGTCAATACTTCAAAGATTCCTTCCGGATAAATTTCCCATCCCAGGTCTGAAACCTCGCGGATCTGTCCGCCCAAATATTCTTCCTTGGTTAATAAGTTCTCGTTCTTAAAACGGATATGGAAGTAATAATTAATCCCCAGGAAATCATGTTTACCCTTGGTAAACATATAAAATAAATGATTTACAAATAGGTCGTTTAAAGAGACGGCAATTTGTTCCTTAAAAGAGTGTTTGTGGTAAGACTGGAAAGACAGGATATTGTTGGCAATACCCACGGGTTTTTTTGTTGCGGAATGCAGATATTTATAAACCTTTTTGTGAACAGAAACTAAGTTGAGAAAGGTTCTGATTTGTCCGAACCAGCTTTTTTTTGAGTGAGGCCAGACTCTTTCTATATATGTTTCATAAATATATACTCCGGGCTCGTTAAGGGTAATCCAGAAATCAACATACTGGGATAATTCCGGGGCAATTTTTTTAACAAACCGTTCAAAGTATTTAACAGTTGAACTACTTTCCCAGCCACCTTTGTCCGCTACCCATTGCGGTAGGGTAACATGCCAAAGTGTCAGCATCACAGTTAGTCCCCGGTTTTTCAGGGCTTTCAGGACTTTTTTGTAATGTTCAATTTCTTCCTGATTAAATTCTCCTTCGGTAGGTTCAATCCTGGACCATTCAATAGAAAGCCGGTGGGCATTGTGGTTTAAGTTTTTAATCAGGTCAAAGTCCTGTTCATAAAGCTCATATTGATTGCATGCTTGTCCTGACCTGGTATGGCCAGGGAGGGATTCCCACTGCCACCAGTCACTGTAGATATTATTACCTTCTACCTGATGGGCGCTGGTGGCTGAGCCCCATAGAAACCCATCCGGGAACTTTAAAGTTTTATGGTCGTGATGCCCCTGCTGGGGATTCTGCGGCATAATTTTATATTACCACGAATCCTATTAGTTTAACTCAAGCACAGATACTCTAAGTTTATCGTTTTGATATTGAAATCTAAAAGAGATAATTTTATTTTTATTATTGGTAATGTAAAGGTTTTGGACAGTATTGGAGCCCTTAGAGTCCGGGTTTGAGTAAATAGATACTCCGTATTGTTTTGGTAGATCCGGAATATTGGCAAAATTGTGGTTAGTAGGGGCTTCTACTGAAAGCCCGGCATCTTTGGCTGCCCAGTTAATTAAAGAAGCTAAGTGGCAGACTCCGTCACCAAATAAGTATCCGTCAGTTTTAAAGCCTTCAGCGGCATTAAAATGAGCATTAGTGGTTTTGATCAGGCTGTCCTTGTAAGCTTCTTTGACATCTGAATGGAAAGCAAAGGTTTTATTAGGCTCTAATTTGAACTCATATTGAAACGGTTTTTCAATCTCTTCCCACTTAATATCGGAAGCTTTCTTAACCCGGCCTTCTAAATAAGCTATATTAAGCAGGATGTTTTTCTTAAAGACATCATTAACAAACCGGTCAGCCTGACGGTTTTCCAAGGACATTTCCCGGTAAGCCAAAATCTGATCCTTCTCTGTAGGATTGAGAAATAATTGGCTGCCGTCAGACCCTAACAGGGAATTGAGGGTCAGGGGAATGAGTGCTAAAAATTGTATAGGTTTTCTCATATTAGAACAAGGTGCGTATTTTATCATATTATAGGCTCTCAAGTCAAGTCAAGAAGGTTGTGATATGATTAATCTGTGATCAAGTTACTGCCCTTTATCTTGGTGCCGGTTCTAATAGTAGCTGGGTTAGGCTATTGGCGGTTTGTGGCTGGTAAAAACACCATTGCTCCTTCAAGCACTACTGCTTCTGAAAATATTCCCCTGGAGGTGCCCAAATCTTTGCCGGAAGCTACGGTGGAAGATCGTCTTAAGCTGGTGGAAGATGCCTTAGTAAAGTTAATTCCTAAGGTCAATGATTTAAAATCCTCCAAACAGACAGCAGAAACCTCAAATGTTACTGATACAAAAATCAAAGATCTGGAAGCGGCAGTTACCTCACTGAAGGCCAGAGTGTCGATTTTGGAAAAGGCCAGTCCGGCTCCTGCTGCTGTTAATGTCTCCAAAGCTCCGTTATATATTCCGCTGGGGTCAGGAGGGGGTCCTTGGACTGATCAGGAATATAAAGCCTTAAATGAATATCAGATCAGTATTAACCCGGATAGTTATTCCGGCTATACCAGCATGCAGTTGGAGGTAAATTTCCGCCTGGTGGAGACAGCCGGTACGGGTTATGTCAGGCTCTACAATATTACAGATAGCAGTGCCATAACTTCAGAAGTTTCTACTGCTTTATCTGAGTTTAGTACTCAAAGTTCCGGCACTTTCAAACTGCCGGCAGGTCAGAAAACTTATACGATCCAGGTTAAAAGCTCCGCAAATAAGCAATTATTTGTCCAGTCAGCCCGAATTAAGATCAACTTTTAATCTTACCTCACTCTTACTTCGTCTTTATCCATTCTTAAAGCTTTAGGAGTATTATGGAGCCGTTAAAAAGAGCAAAAGATGGGAGAAAAATATGATAAAAATAATTTTAGCCGGCGTGTTTTTACTTGAGCTGGCATTTTTGTCCCCGCTGGCCCGGGTTCAGGCTGCGGTAGTTACTCCGGCTGCCACTCCTGTTGCTACTGTAGTACAAAGTCAGCCGGTTAATCTGCAAAATACGGTAGTTATTCAAAATTCCCAATTTATTCCCTCTACTATTCAGGTGACTCCCGGAACTATAGTAACCTGGATGAATCAGGATTCTGTTGCTCATACCGTTACTTCAGATAGCACCACTACTGCTGAAGTCTGGGATTCCGGTAATCTCTCTCCGGGGCAATCATATTCCCGGACCTTTACCCAACAGGGTACTTATCCTTATCACTGTAATACTCATCTGGTGATGAGAGGTGTGGTGCAGGTGGTGCCGGCAAACACCCTGGTGCAGCCGGTTACAACGGTTACTTCCACTCAGCTTCCCAGCACCGGTGTGCCGCCGGTGGCATATTCAGTAATCGGTCTGATACCGATAGGCTGGATGTTGATTAAATACCGGAGGATGCTTCGGGAAGATAAAACAGCCAGTGGTTTGTGGCAAAAACGCCAATTTAAGCTACTTAAATAATCTTTCTTAACAAAATTAGTATCTTGTTTGGAAAAATGCCGGGGGTGGTATTAGAGGTTCTGCTAAGTATTGGCTAGGATCTGAAGAAATAATTTCCATAACCCTTTCAAATGGCACACCGGTTTCAGTTATAAGACCATCAATTCGTCTATCGCGTTCAGCATTACTTGATTGTTTCATGACTTGAACTATTTCTTCTAGGTTTAAAGGAAGTCTGGCCAAATGAAATGTAAAGGGTCGATGTTGGTTAAATTCCGTTATTGCATCAGATAAAGTACCGGTATAATTGACTTTTACGCTGGCTCCTTTCGCACCGATGGCATCATAAAATAGGTTTCTGTGTGGTCCTTTCTTATGATCCCCAAAAGGTAATACCATCATTTCTGCAGTATTCAAATAAAAAATACCTAACCATTTCATATCAGTTAAAATACCTTGATAAGGCATGCCATCTGCTATGCTGCTAATGCCGTCTGTATTTACCCAGCGCCAAGCTGCAAAAGGGGTGGAAACAGAAAAATAACCTTGTTCCCGGAATTTTGCTGTTATTTCTTGAGTTTTATCATCTGATAGTTCAAATCTTTTTAACCATTTAGAAACAGCGTCATCAAATTCGGGAGTTCCTACAGGCAGTAATTTAATGCCGGTGGCATAACAGTTACCAATTCGAGAATCATAGTCTTCATCATTTGGTCGTCCATGCATGATTTCGGCTAAATTAAAAGGCAATGGTTTGCCTGTATGACGTTCTAATACTTGTGCCTTAGTTTCAATACTCATAAGAAGGGATTATAGCAACTGCAAATGAGGTAGTCAAACTATGGGGTCTGGGTAGGTATTATAGATATTCCAGATTAATGTATATTGACAAATATAATGTATTATGATAAATTTAATGTATGACATATACAGTTTCCATTACATCCCAGGGTCAAATAAGTATTCCGGCCGGATTCCGAAGGGAGTTAGGGTTAAATAAAGGTAAAAAAGCCCTGGTTTCCCTGGAGGGTGAAAAGTTGATTATTGAACCGGTAAAAGATTTTTTGGAACTTGCAGGATCACTGAAAACGAATAAAAGACCATTATCTAATCAAGAGCTTGACGATTTTGTCGGAAAAGCTATTGCAGAAGAATACGAAAAAAACTTGAGAAAGTAAAATGAAGTCGATAATTGTTGACACAAATGTCTTACTCCGTTTTCTCCTCAATGATATTCCCCAACAGAAAGAAGCCTGTGAACAGTTACTAAATAGAGCAAAGCGTGATGAGATTAAGCTTTGTGTTGCCCAAGCGACTATTTTTGAATTAGATTTCATCCTACGTAAATATTATCTTTATAATAAATCCGTAGTGATTAAACAGCTAAAATCGTTAGTTGCTACAAAATATATAGATATTGAATCACGGGATATTTTTAGCAAAGCGCTTACTCTTTATGAAAAAGAAAACGTTAGCTTTGTTGATTCTTTTTTATTTTCAAAAGCTGAGATTGAAGAAGCAGAACTTTTCACTTTTGACAAAGATCTTCATAAGCTCACCGCTAAATGAATTCATAATAATGCAGGGGCGGCAGGACTCGAACCTGCAGGATTTCTTTTGGAGAGAAACCGTTTACCAGTTAACGGACGCCCCTAGATACTCCATAAGTATAGCAAAAATAACGGGAAATTGGTGGTTAAAGTTTAACTTCTTTGTGTTCCGTGGTCTTGCGGCACTGTTTACAGAATTTACTCAAAGTAAGCTTTTCTTTTATATTGACCGTGTTTTTTGTTGCAGTATAGTTCTTACTTTTGCAAACAGAACACTGCATTATAAATAGATTTCGGTTTCCCTTTTTGGCCATTCATGGATTATATACGAGGTTTGGTTAAATTTGCAAGCTGTTATAATTAATATATGAAATCAGCTCCTTCAGCCAGTAGAGTCATTATAACCTCCTTTCTGGTTGATTTGCTTGATGTTTTAACTAATTTTACGGTAGCAGTTTTATCAGGCAGCGTGGTGATGATAGCTGAAGCCTTGCAGGGTTTGGCAGATTTAGCAGCAGCCGGCTTTTTACTGATTGGTTTAATCCGTTCCGGAAAGCCATCAGATAAAAAACATCCCTTTGGGTACGGCCTGGAACTATATTTTTGGACCATGTTGGCTAGTGTCCTGATTTTGGGTCTTACATCGACTCTTTCTTTCTATTTCGGCTGGCAAAGATTTATTAGCCCTTTGCCAATTCAGAATATTTATCTGGCCTTTAGCATCTTAATTTTAAGCACCCTGACTAATGGGTATGCTTTATCCTTAAGTACCAAGCGGTTGCTAAAAGGGAAGAGTATCTTTAGAATTCGAAAGGTCTTTTTAAGTTCTTCGTTAATTGAAACAAAAACCGCCTTTGTTCTGGACTTGATGGGTACTTTGGCAGCATTTTTCGGTCTAACAGCTTTAGGTTTCTACCAGTTTACCGGCAATTTGTTATTTGACGGGCTGGGAGCTATGGCTATCGGAGGACTGCTGGCCATCTTTGGAGTGTTGCTGATTATACCTATCAGGGAGCTGATTATTGGTCAGAGTGCATCGGAAAAGGTAGAAAGTCAGATCCGCCTTGCTGCCCTGGTGCAACCGGAGGTAAAGAAAGTATTGGATATGAAAACTCTGCATATTGGTTCGGAAAAGCTGCTGGTAAACCTGGAAGTGAATTTAAAAAGAAATTTAACTACCCAGGATATTGAGGGTATTATGGATCGGATTAAGGAGAATATTAAAAAAGAAGTACCGGAAGTAAAACACATCCAGGTAGAAGTAGAAACCCCTTAAATTGGGAGCCGACAGTGGGGATCGAACCCACGGTCTCTTCATTACCAATGAAGTGCTTTACCACTAAGCTATGTCGGCGTTCTGAGCCGAAGGTGGGATTTGAACCCACGACATCCACTTTACAAAAGTGGCGCTCTAGGCCAGCTGAGCTACTTCGGCACAAGATATATTTTACCAAAGTTTAGATATAAAAAGTTAGTGGAAAATTAAATAACAGAAGCAAATGGACTTTTTTAGCCCATCTTAATGAATTTTTAGAATTATCAATCAGGTCAGAAAGAAAATAATTCCTCCCTACTATAGTCGTCAGCCAAAATTTTTCCCTCAGCAATGCTAAGGTGGGTATCCTGGTGCTTAGGCAGTAAGCTTTGTAACACACTTCGGATTCCCGTAAAGAATCGAATCAGTGAAGAAAAATATATTGGCTTTAAACGTGCTAAGTAGGGAAGTCCTTAGGCTAGTTTACACTCGCTTAGGACAGTCCTTTAGGCCATCTACAAATGTCCTTTAGGATAATTTAATAATAGTACTTAGGAGTTGTCTTTGTCAAGTCGGTTACCTTTAAGCTATACTAATTGGATGGAAAAAATACACAAGAAGCCCCTCTTTTTTCTTTACTTGACCGTTTTTATTACCATTGTGGGTTTTGGCATGATTTTCCCGCTGTTGCCTTTTTATGCCAGGCAATTTAATGCCTCAGAGTGGACAATAGGGCTTTTAGCGGCGAGTTACGCCATTGCTCAATTCTTGCTTTCTCCAATTTGGGGCAGGCTTTCCGATAGGTTTGGCAGGAAACCAATTATTATAATTTCTTTGTTAGGGCTTAGTTTTTCATTTCTCTTTTTTGGTTTGTCAGATAGTTTGTTCTGGCTGTTTGTGGCCCGGATTCTGCAAGGCATTTTTTCTGCTGCTTCCATTTCAGCTGCCTCAGCGTATGTGGCGGATGTAACTAGTAAAGAAGAGCGGATTAGGGGTATGGGAAACCTGGGAGCAGCCTTCTCGGCCGGTTTTATCTTGGGCCCGGGAATCGGCGGGATCTTAGCTGCCATCCATTTATCTTTTCCGTTCTTTCTAGCCGCAGCCTTAACCTTAATAAATTTTATTTCAGTACTGTTTTTCTTGCCTGAGTCTTTAAGTCAAAAAGTTGAGAAATTAAATATTAAAGAAGGGCTTTTTAATCTAAAGCATATGTTTAATGCCCTAAAAGGAGAGATGGGGTCATTTTTTATCCTGACTTTCCTGTGGTCTTTTGCTCTGACTAATAATGAAGTGGCGGTGCCTCTTTTTGGTATGGAACGGCTGAACTTGTCCGTTTCCACAATTGGTTATTTTTTCTCTATTCAAGGCATCTTGGCGATGTTAATGCAGTCTGTTTTGATTTACAAAATTACCCATTTATTAGGCGAGCACAGAACGGTTGTTTTGGGGCTAACTATTATGGCCATAGGTTTATATCTGCTTCCTTTTGCCAAAAATCCGTTATTTTTGGTGCTTTTTATGATTTTTATGACTATTGGATCTTCCATGACCAGGCCAACTCTGGCGACTCTTGTTTCTAAAGAGACAAAGGAAGGGCAGGGTACTACCATGGGGATTTTTTCATCTTTTGAATCACTGGGCCGGGTGTTTGGCCCGCTTTTGGGGGGTTGGTTGTTTTCTAATTTTGGCTTTCACTCACCGTTTACAATATCAGCGGTATTGATTCTGCTTACTTTAATATTCGTGGTGCAAATTAAGGGGTTTTTTCGAAATTAAAGATTGATTTCTGAGGAGAAATTTAGTACACTATAGGTTCTATGGTTAGACTTATAGAACAAAGATCCGAGTTGGTCGCGGTTTCAGAAATGGTTCCTGAAGGAAGTATAGGCAGCGCCTTTATTGCCAAAATTGCTGATTTGGGAGGACGTCCCCGTGCGAAAGAAACTTTCTGTCAGCCTCTTGACTCTCTTTTGAGAAAGAATCAAGCTGCTTTGTTGGCTGAGAGAGGTTTTACAACCGTAGCAGATGTATTGAAGCTGCCAAGTGAAGATCAAACTGCTATTAATTTGGTGCCAAAATTGTACGTGAGATTAAGAAGATATCTTACCGGCCTTTTGGTCTTACCGCATAGCAGATTATTGCAAGCAATACATCACCCTCAGCCTCAATCTCCTGTTCTTCGCCAGTTTCCCGTTCCTGTAGGGCGAGAACAGGAAATTGTTGAAGGTGTGGAAGGGATACTTACTAAGTTTGAAAATATAGGCCATACAAGAGGAGCTCGTATTTTGAGACTCAGGTATGGTTTAGATGACGGCATCACCAGATTGGTGGAAAAAGTTGGTGGAATCTTAGAAAATCCTTTATCCAAAGAATACGTCCGGCTGATAGAAAAGCAAGCTATCTGGTGGTTGTGGTCGAGGCGTGTTGATCTGAGGGCGGAAGATTATTTATCATTACCGGAAGCTAGTTTTGGCAGGGAGGTTTTTGGAGCTGTTTTGATGAAGGATCTGCCTGATTTAGGGAAAGAAGCCTCGCTTGAAGATTTGCATCTTCCGCTGCCCGCACTCTGTGAGTTGGAAGGTAAAATATTCAGAGGTTCAAGCAATAATTATTGTATAGGAGACTTAATTACATATGATCTGAGTGAGGCTGGAAGTAACCGGCTTTCTGATAGTAGGAAAAATGAAATTGTCGCAGCCTTGCGGAAAAGGGCAGAGGCGGCAGATAGATCTGGACTGGAAAAAGCCCGTGAATAGCCTCTTGCCGAAATTAATTTGACTGATCAACAATCTGAAATAAATTAAAACCCTAATAAACCGGAAAAGATTCCTACTAAAAAGCCTAAAATTGTCTGGAGCAGGGAGCTGCGGCCAAAGGGAACCATTAATAGGATTAACAGAATCAGGAAACCATACGGCTCGATTCTTTGATAGGATTTGGCAAGGTTGTAAGGCAGTTGTGATAAAAGTATTTTTGATCCATCTAAAGGTGGGATAGGAAATAGATTAAAAATTCCCAACACCAGGTTAATTAAAACTGTAAAGCGCAGCAGTGAGCCGACTATGGCCGGAAAAGTTTGCGGCATGGCATTTAAGAAATGGTAAATTAGAGCAGCCGCGATAGCCAGGCCGAAATTGGCCAGGATGCCGGCCGCAGAAACAAATAATTCACCTCTTCTTAGGCTAGAAAAATTTAAGGGGTTAACCGGTACAGGTTTAGCCCAACCAAAAAGGATGGGAGCACCGGTAAAGATAAGCAGGGCGGGTAAAAGAATAGTTCCAAAAAGGTCAATATGAGGAATGGGATTTAAGGTCAGTCTGCCGGCCCGTTCAGCGGTATGGTCGCCGAATTTTAAAGCTACTACTCCGTGCATAACTTCATGGATAATAACGGAAAATAGCAGGATTATTATTGATAAAGTAAAAAACTCCGGCTCCATATATTAGAAAAATTATACTTAATTTAAGCAGCTAAGTATATAGGTTGCTTCAAATATATGGTGTTAGACCGGTGGGTTGCAAGGGAGGCCGGTAAATGGTATATTTAGCAGATCATGTTTATTTGTAACAGGTGTGGAAAAGGTAAAAATACTGTTAACTTCTCAAGGCACAAGAAAGGTTCGTCCGGAGCCGGTGGAACCTGGGCTTTGCGTGCTCCAATCCATAAAAGGATTCAAAAACCAAACCTTCATGCTTTCAAAGGTGAACAATACTGCACAAAATGCTTGCGGGTAATTAAAAAGTCTATACAGGTTCAAAAGCCAGTTGAACCTCAATCTGCCCCAGTTAATTCTGCTTTAGTTTAATTCTAAGATCATTTTTTCCAGGAAGTAGTTGTGAATAAAAGTTGGTCCCAATTTTGGAGATGTTTGGCTTATGCTACAAATCCTTAACAGGAAAATCAGGGTACGTTAAAGAATGTTGTTTTATTGCTTCATTTGATTCAATCTTCGTTTAGTTCTTAATTTTCTTTTAGGCTTATATAAATTGACAAAAGTGTCCGCATATGATAAACTATCGGCTTATATATGAACCTACCTGAACAATCAAATATGGCTGAAGTTTTTCTGGGACAAATACAGGAAAAACTTGACAGAGAACAAACAAGGATAGCAAAAATTAATAGTGCTACTATGCTTCTACAAAAGATCCGTACCGAACTTCCCACTGGAGAGTGTTCTTTAAGACCAAGGCTCAGTCTTCTCGTGTGTGCTGATTTAGGCAGTTTAACTGAGCAAGCTCACAGGAATGATGCCATCATAGCTCGTATTGATACCCAAAGCTTGCCGCAACTTGGTGACCACAAAATGAGGATCACAGACCAGCTAAAAGAATGGGAAGACCAAATGAGTCAAGTTGAATCAATCCGGAAATTGGTAGTTGAAAGAGGGTTTGCCCCGGCTGTTTTGGAAAAAGCTTGCCAGCTAGCCTTTCCAGTTGATTATGAGGCTTTTATAGCTGGGTTAAACACAGCTGTAGCTCCCATAACTCCAGTTGAACCGATGCAGCAGGAAGAACCAGTAGTCTCAGAGACTATTGAATCTGTAGACGGAAAAAGATTTACTGCAGAAGAATTAAGTGTTTTGGCAGTAATGGTTTTAGCCGTTGATGGGATGAATATTGAATATGGAGATCATAAGAAAAGCAAATTTATTGTACCAGGTGACATAAAACAAATTTGTACCCAGTTACAGGAATATTTCTTTAATAAGTATCCTGAGCCAACAGCAGAAGAAAGACCGACTTTAGAGAATCAGTGTACTCAGATGAGGCAAGAAGCCTTAGAAAAATTGGCTGTGGTATTGGAAGCTGATGCTGAAGGATTGCAGATTCTTTGTGAGCAAGATGATGATGTCCAGGTTTTACTATCTTGGTTGGAAGAAAAAAATAGAATAGAAATGCCTGGTTTAGTTCGCAGTATGCTTGATAACCCAGTAATGAAAGAGCAAATAAAGATCCAGTTCGGCAATACTGTCATGAGTGTGCAGAAGACTTGGCAGGTTAGGCAAACAAGTAACTTGGTAGAAGAGGTGGTAGCTTTGGCAGAGATGCCGGTATCTACTGTTATGGCAGAGCCGGTTGTAACAGTTCAAGCATCAACTGATGTCTCAAATGAAGTTACAGAAGAGGCTGATTTGACAGAAGAAGATGAGCCAGTGACTAATATCCACCCTGATGTGCAGTCAACCGCACAAGCGTTTCACAAGAAAGATGAAGATAAAAAAATAAGGCCAGTCGGAATAGAAGGCAGGTTTCCCACTTTAAGGAATTCAATAGAAGAATTTGCTAAGCTGACAGCCAGATTACAGGAAGAGCAAAGGGTGTCTTTTCCGATAACCGGTAGCGGTGCAGTATGCAAATTTTTCCCCGTCAATGCCAGATTGATGAGCTCTTTGCTCAAGAATAGGTATGTTAATCCTGAACTAAATGATCATAATGTGCCGGTATATCGAGAAAAAGATGTATTTATGGCACTTTTCGTTGGTAACATTAGAGGTGGTATCAAAAGTCAGCTGACCAAACAAATAGAAGAGTTCTTTGTTCGGGAATGGGCTAGTTTGAAAAGAGCCAAAGTAGTTGAATCTACTCAAATTACTTCTGTTTCAGCTTAAAGTAAATTTTTCAAGGGGAAATCGGGGTAGCCGTTGAGGAAGTCCTGTAGTGAAATCACTTTTTTGCCTTCCATTTGCATCATTTCATTAGGTAAAAATTTGACTATTTTACTTTTCCATTTAGTCCAGGCAGTCGGCCAGGGGTAGTAGGCCCGGATCATCCGGTCCAGCTGTTCAGGAGTAGGAGGATTATTAATATCAAAATAGCCAATCTCTTTGGTTAATAGTTTGCAAAAAGTTGCCTCAGAGTGGTTTTGCTCTTTTGGTTGGACTATTCCCTGTACAAAATCTTCAATTGTGTCAGCAACAAACTTGTTTATAATTTCCGGTAAAATTTCTGCTGAACGGAGGAACATTTTTTTACTCAAAGAGTCAAAAGTATCTTTATCAGAAAGCTCTAAACTCTCTTGATATAAAATAGGCCCGTGATCCATCTCTTCATCTACTTTAATAATAGTAATGCCGGAGGTTTTATCCCCATTTAATATGGCAGTCTGGATGGGAGAAGGCCCCCGGTATTTGGGGAGCAGTGAAGGATGGACATTAATGCAGCCGTATTTTGGGGTATTTAATTCTTCTTTAGTTAGGATCTTGCCATAGGCTGCTACAACTGCCAAATCGGCTTCATTTAATGAATCCACTAAAGTATAATGTTTGGCCAGGGCATCTTTAATAGGTTGAACAAAATCAGGAGTACCTAGGAATGCTACTTTAAGGTTCATAAGTAATTTTAAACTTGAAATTAGAAATTATATTGTTACCTCTTGAAATGTATCTGTGCCTGTTTTATCTTTGCCGGTGAATTTATAGAATTTGCCTTTTTGCTCAAGCACCCGGTCGGAGAATAAAGTTCCGTTTAGGTGATCTATTTCATGTTGAAATATCCAGGCTAGGATTCCATTTAAAACTATGGTTTTACGTTTACCTTCTTCATTCTGATAACTAACTTTAATGTTAAGGGCCCTTTTGACCTCTCCCCACATAGCCGGAACAGATAAACAGCCTTCAAAGTATGTTTTAGTTCTTTTGCCGACAGAAACTATCTTAGGATTGATGACGGAGATAAACTTTTTGGTATCTTTGGCCACAAAGAAACTCCCTTCTAATCCTACCTGGGTAGAAGCTAAACCTACCCCTTCCGGATCCTTGAAGGTTTTGGTTAACTTAACCATTTCTTTTAAGGTATTTTTTAGGGCCGGGTTAATTTTTTTAACCGGTTTGGTTTGTACTCTTAACCTGGGATCAGGTGCTTTAACCACAGATAACATGAGGGAATTGTAACATCTTAGGCTTAAGTTTGCCAAATTTGACACTGAAATGTTAATTTGGGATAATCGATCATCCTAAAATGAATCACCGTAGAATTGAGTGCATAGATAAAAATCCAGAATTATGGGACTATTTTAATGGTCTTTTAACATTTAGAGGTTGGACGAGAGATGATTTGTCAAAGCATACGGGAGTTGGAGCAGGTACAATTGATAGAATTTTTCATCCTGAAGAGCCGGGTGTTAGCAAGAAACGTTTTATGATTATAGCGGGTGTTTTGCCGCAAACTCCTGAGGAAAAAGTTCAGCTATTGAAATACGCAGGAATTAATATAGAAGAGAGTAATTTGCCTGGGTTATTTGCTCGAATGATAAACGAACGTATTGAAAGATTAGATTTGAATCCTGCAAACCAGGGGGTACTGGAGAAATACATATTGAAACAAGTTGAGGATGTAGGATCTGCTTTAAAAGATGCGCAGTTGCGACAGGAGCAATTAGAGCAGAGCTTAATAGTCCCGCAACCACGAGGGGTTAAGCGTTTATTTTCGAGAGTCAACCAGTTTTTTCAAAGCGCTCAGGTTCCTCAATTCCTTAAGTTTCCACATAAACACTCTGGCGCGTGATTTGGCTGAAGTGTAGCCTTTGGTAAAGCTTAAGGCTTCTTCTAAGACTCTGCGATCAAGGGTTTTAGCCAGTTTAATATAAAGCGAATAATGCTTGATGTCCTGCAGGCTTTCAGCCAGGTACACTCCGTACATTTGAAACTCAGTCGAGATATTTTTGGGTCGGTCTTTAAACTTAACTTCAGCAATAGCTTTGGCAAGTCGTTTCATTATTTCGCTGACCCGGTAGCCTCTTTTAAGAGAGCCAATGCTTCCAGGTAATTTGGTTTTAGCTGCAGAGCTTTTTCTAAGGCTTTAATCTGCTCCTCTTTTTTGCCAATGCTTTCAAAAATTAAAGCTTTATTATAGTAAAGCTTAGGATCAGTGGGAGCCAGTTTTATGCTTTGATTCAGCGTTTGCAGGGTTTTATCAATGAAGGCATTATCTATCAGGGAAAGTTCAAAATAAGTTCTTACAGCTGTCCGGTAAAATGAAATATTATTAGGATTTTTATTTAAAACATCTTCGGTTAAAGTAATCGCTTCATCTTTTAGTTCCGCAGAAAGGGAAGCATATTCTTCACCCAGGCTGGCTGCTGCCTGGGCCTGGATAAAACCTAATTCTGATCTATAAAGCGGCTCACCTTTATTGATAGCTGAGGCTTCATTTAGAAAATCATATGCTTTACTGATTTTGCCTGCATCAGTTGCTTTTTCACCTTTTGCAAATAAAGTATCTGCATACCAGAGTTTGAAGATAGAGTAAAGAAAAAACAATGCCAAAATAATAATAATCCCTCTGGTAATTTGGGTAAAAATAGGCCGGCGATAGAGCATAGAGTATAGAGTATGGTGTATGGGGTATAGTATCTTGGGCCACCTGAAGGGTTTCAAAGAGTCAGTAGCAACAAAGGTCAGGGCCGGGAAAAGATAGAAAAAAATGGCAATAATGACGACAGAAAAGAGGAAGAAGTTATATACCAGATAACTGATATATGAGGATAGTATCAGGGTAACTAAGAGAAAATCGGCCTTATTTTTAAAACTGAAAATTCTGCGGATACACCAATAGATAAATGTTCCGATTACTAACATGTAAGTTCCAAATCCGAATAGACCGGTGGTGGATAGGTAATTTAGATATTCATTATGTGCTTTGTTGTACAAGAAGTCCCATTCAGAGGTTAGATTGTGTTCTGCCGGTCGGTACTGGTAATAGGAATAGGCAAAGGTTTCTACTCCTGAGCCGAAAAGCGGGTAATTTTTAAATATTTCCAGGGCGCCTTTCCAGACAATAAACCTGATTTGACCGGATTCGGTACCACCGTTTTCGAGCTGAGTACCGGATGGAGTGGTTGGTAAGCTGATGCCTGGTCTGGGGGGAGCGGCGAATTTGGAAATTAATCTAAAGCCGGTCAATGCTGAGCCAAAAAGGATATTAATAACTAAAAAACTAACAATTACCAATAGGAATGGTTGGAAATTGGTGAGGTTTTTAAGATTGATTTTATTAAAGAGTGTTGGCCGGCTGCCAGATAATACTTCTGAGATTTGGATAAATACTCTGCCGAGATTGAAAAAGAGGATTAGGAAAATAATAAATCCGCCAATTAACCCCAGTGTGGGTCCCCGTGAGTAGGTGAAGGTAAAGGCTAAATACATAGCCACAAGAGATATAAAGTAAATGATACGTTCATTTCTATTGGCAGCTTTTAACAGGAAATAAAAAGCCGGGAAAATTAACATAGAGAGATAGCTGGCCAGCCAGTTGGGTTGACCTAAGGTCGCAAACACCCTGGCCTGGACATCCTGTATCCAGCAGGAGGCATTAAATTCCCCTCTTAAAATTACACAAGAAAGGGAAACTCCGAAATGTTCAAATATCGCCCACAAAGAAATTAAAAATCCGGAAGCCAGGCCAAATTTTAAGGTGAGTTTAACTTTCTCAAAGTCCATATGAGAAACAAAGGCAAAGTAAAGCAGAATATAGGTAATAATGGATAAAAGACCCCCGTTTGAGCGGGAATAATAACCCCACCAGGAAGTATGCGGATCAATGGAGAAAATAGTAGAAAGAATATTGGCTCCCAAAAATAATAAAAGAGGAATATCCAAAGGGGTACGTTTTATCAATAACTTTTTTTCATTGACTGATTTTAGTAGCCAAGCTCCCATAATGATGACAGTGAGACCATAAGTTAAAATCATCTTGTTGTATTCAAATAATTCATGATTGGCAGATGACCAAACCAGGGGAGTTAGAAAAAAGAGAAGATAAAAAGAGTAAGGAATGATTCTGTCCAGAATAATATTGACCATTAGCTTATATTCGTTTCTATCCTAACAGAGAGAGGCATAATTGAGCAAGTGTATCCATTTGAATCCGAAGTAACTCTCGAGTATACTACAGGTTAACTTTTATGATTGGCATAGAATATTTACCAGCATTGGGAGAATGGATGAAACCGGATGGTCGCCGGTATTTTACCTACGAAAGAAATAGAAAGTGTAACAGAGATTGTCTGCACTGCGGAGTTCCAGACCAATATAATCCGGAACAGGAATTAACTCTTCAGCAATCATATCGGGTTTTTGATCAGTTACACAGGTTGGGTTTTAAAGGCGGAACCATTCTGGGCGGAGAACCACTTGCGCTTTTTAAAACAAAAGACGGAATTACTTTTTACGATCAAACCCTTGCGGAGATCCGATACGCTAAGAGAAAAGGCATGTTGCTAGGGTTATCAACCAACGGCGATTACTTTACAGAAGATACGGCTGATGATCTTAGTAAAGCTGGCCTAAATTGGATTACATTTTCCTTGCATACCGAAACCAAACAAGGATTGGATCGTCTGATTAAATGTGGCAAAATAGCAGCCGGACATGGAACCATTCCTATTATTCATACTTTGATAACAAAAGATAATGCGGCCTTTTTTCCAGGGATCGCTGCCTATGTGGTGGAAAATGGTCTGCTTGTTAATGCCACTGTTGTGCAGGAAAAAGGAGAAAGTTTTTCCAAAAAGCCGGAGATTAGTTTAATCCCAAGTCGGGAACAGCAAGCAGAGGTATTTGAAGCCCTGCTTCGTCTTAAAAAGTACGGGTTTGTCAGAATTAATCGCAGATTACTTTTAAAAGGCCTTGATTATTATCCTAATAATTGGAAATGTGATCCCGAGAAAGATAATTTTCTTCATATTGGTGCCGGAGGGACTCTTGATGTTTGCGAAGAGGTAAGAACTGATCTTACTATTTTTGATATTGATACTTTGAAGGATAAAAGATGGAGAGATCGTAAGACAAAGCTTGCCGAAAAATGCACAGGTTGTTTATACAGGTGTTACTACGAATCAGAAAATTCAGATACATGGGGAGATGTTACAACGCTAGCCGTGATGGGACTAATTAAAGCGGGGAAAGCGGATTGGGTTAAAGAATGGGGAGAAATAGCCGTAAGAAGAAGTAAAAGATTAGAACCAGGCATTGATTGGTCTTTGAGCCTTAATTAAATGCTAGCCCTTAGGACATTGAGGATGACTGTATTATTCTTCCTGATATACTGGGGTTATGGGAGAAAAATGGAAGATTGTCTATTTTGAAATCTCTGCAGGGAAATTTCCTGTTAAGGAATTTATTGATAATCTAGACGAGAAAGCAAAAGCTAAAGTTATTAATGCCTTGGATTTGCTGACGGAATTTGGCACGAGTATAAGCTGGCCGCACGCGAAGAAACTTACAGGAACGCTATTATGGGAACTTCGTACAGTAGGCAGTAATAATATCAGAATTTTCTATGTTGCAGTGGTTGGAAAATCTTTCTTATTGCTTCATGCTTTTCAAAAGAAGAAGCAAAAAACTGACAGAAAAGAGATTAAATTAGCAGAAGAGAGATTAAAGAATTATTACTTAAGGTTAAAATGATACTTGAAATATCACAATTTTGTGATATACTAATAATATGGATTGGGAGACACACAGAAAACAATTATTAAAAGATCCAAAAGTCCGCAAAGCCCTTAAGGAAACAGAGCTTGAGTTTCAGATAGCAAGAAGTATTATTAAAGCAAGACTTCATAAGGGTTTATCGCAGGTGCAGCTGGCTAAGAAATTACATACAAAGCAATCTGTTATTTCCCGTGTTGAAAATGCCAAAACAATTCCTTCTCTTTCATTTTTGAAGAAGGTAGCTAAAGCCTTGGGCGCTTCTTTAGAGGTGCACTTTCAACTTAATCCAGCTTGAATGAAGATTAAATTAGATGAGGATTATTTAAGAAGTGTGATGTTTGGGTTGCAGGATGGGTTGGTATCTACTACCGGAGTGGTAGTTGGAATCTCAGCCGGGGTATCTGATAAGGCCATTATTATCCTGGCTGCTTTTGTGGCTGTATCTGTAGAAGCTTCATCCATGGCTGCCGGGGTGTACTCTTCCGAAAAAGCAGTTCATCAGATGGATAAAAGACACCGCCATAAAGATGACTTATTAGTGGATACACTGTTAATGTTTATTTCCTATTTCCTGGCCGGTCTGGTGCCAATTTTGCCGTTTATATTCTTGCCGTTAGAAATTGCCCGATTTGTTAGTGTAATTGGTGCCCTGTTAGCTCTTTTTATGGTTGGTTACTTTAAGGGTAGGCTGGTGAAATATAAAGCGCTTCGCAGTGCAGTGGAAATGTTTGTAATTGGTGGGATTGCTACTGCCATTGGTTTAATCGTGGGTAATTTCTTAAAAGTTTAAGATATGTTAAACTCCCATCATGTTCGGGAAAATCTGGGAGCTTTTATCATTTGACATCGGCATAGATTTGGGTACTGTTAATACTCTGGTTTTAGTCAAGGGAAAAGGCATTGTTATTAGGGAACCCACTGTTGTAGCACTTCATAAAAAAACCCGGCAGGTTTTAGCCATCGGCAGAGAGGCCAAAAGAATGTTAGGCCGGACTCCGGCAGCTATTGAAGCGGTGAGACCCTTACGCGATGGTGTAATCTCTGATTTTGATACTACTGAGGCTATGCTCCGTTATTTTATCCAGAAAGTTCATAATAATCCCGGAAAGGGACTATTTTCGCTGCCAAAGATCCCCCGGCCCAGGGTAGTAGTGGGTATTCCTTCCGGTGTAACTCCGGTTGAGAGGAGAGCGGTGCAGGATGCCTGTTTATCAGCCGGAGCCAGGGAAGCTTATCTGATAGAGGAACCAATGGCAGCGGCCATAGGGGCAAAACTTCCTGTTGAAGATCCGGAGGGGGTGATGATTGTAGATATTGGTGGAGGAACTACAGAAATGGCAGTTATATCTTTAGGCGGAATGGTAATTAATAGGTCGCTCCGAATTGCCGGAGACGAGCTGGATGAAGAGATTATAAATTACATGCGGACCAGGTATGGCATGTTGATCGGGGAGCGGACTGCCGAAGATGTCAAAATTGAAATAGGTTCAGCCTATCCCAGTAAGGATAAAGAGGATAGCGCTACAGTCATCCGCGGCAGGGACCTTTCAACAGGATTACCCAAGTCAATAAAGGTCTCTGCTGCTGAAATCAGGGAAGCCTTGACTCCTACGATTACCCAGATGATTTCCGGTGTCCAGGAAATTTTGGAAGAAACTCCGCCTGAGCTTTTAACGGATATAGTGGAAAGAGGAATATTTCTGGCAGGCGGCGGGGCACTCCTTAAAGGATTGGATAAAAGAATTGCTGAAGAAACTAAGCTGCCGGTTTATATATCAACTGACCCGCTTACTACAGTAGTCCGCGGCTGTGGGGAAGTATTGGATAACCTGAATTTACTTTCCAAGGTGAAGGTAACGGGAGGTCTGCGTTAGATTGTTGTTTATTAAAGCTTCTTAGCGGTTATGATACACTTTGATAAGAGACTGTATGGACATCACAGATAAAGCAGAGCTAGTTCCACCCGAACAAAGATATGAAGTTCTTAAACAACAAATAAATGGCTTATCAGAAGATTTTTCCAGTTTATTAAAATCAGAATCATCAACTCAGCAATTCCACCAGTCTGCTCAAAGAGGAATAAGCCTAGAAACAGATTTGATGTCTCTTGTACGTTCAGCCGGGGATAGAGCAAATATATTGTTTCCCGATAGGAGCCTTGTTTTCCACAAAGTTACTGATGTGACGCGTGGGTCTTTTGATAAGTTGCCTTATCAAGATTTAAGTAGGGAAGAAATGGATAAATATATTAGTTTACTCGCTTCTACCAAAAATACGTTCAGTGGCGGTTCAAGAACCGGTAGGTGGTATCAGTTTAACCCTCTTTGCTCCCTTTTTAAGAATGTAAGTAGTGAAGAAGAACTTTTGCAGAAGGTCAGTAAAAACCCTACCTTAGTTTTAAGTCCGGAGCAGGAAGATAGGATCGCGGAGCATGAAAATAAGGTGTTTAAGGTGCATATTGCCGTTCCAGAGGAAAGAAGAATAGAGGTGCTGAAAACAATTATGGCTACTATTGAACATGATACGGTATTAAAAAGTGCCCTCTGGGAAGAAAAAAAGAAAAGAGGAGAACAGCATCCGGGTGTTACTGCTGCTGAGAGTGAACAGTTGGGGGTACGGCTAAATCTGGTGGGATGGAAAATGCTGGATTTTACACCGATGGATAGCCAAAGTGAGAGAGTCGCAGATTTTGTATTTTATGTTCCAGAGGATGAACAGGCTCCAGAAACGGCAGCAAAGACGGCTAAGCAGCTAGCCACTGTTGTGGAACCGCTTAATTTACCAGGGGATGGAAGAATACCTAGATATAATATTCCGGTGCGAATAGAAGGAAAAAAGGTAAATGGCTTATTTATTGCACAAGGTGACGGCGACTTTAAGGATTACTTGCTGTCTAAGTATGGCAGGGAAGGACTTGGGAAATATTTTGACCCAGAAAAGAATTTTGCAGTAAGAGGACATCTGGAGATTCCGGAAGCTATCAAGCAAGTTATTTAACTTTATGATTAATTACTGTTAAAATACACAGAGGATGCTACAGCTACCTTTCTACGATCCCAACAAAAGCAGAGAATTATAACCTATAGGGGTGTTGAAAGCAAAAGACAGAAAGGTTAAAGTAGCTGGTGGATTGAGATAGTCTAGCGTATTTTGTCGCCATTGTTAGGAATTGTTTCGATTCGGGTTAAACCTTTGCGATACAAGCGCAAGACGGCAGAAACGCCAACAGATATGTTTTTCCTGAAATCTTCTGGAGAAGGTCTGGTTTCGGGAGCAGGGTTTAATTCAGAAGGGTCATAGATTGCAAGAACTTCTCTGTTTGGCCTGCTCATAACTAGTCTTTTATAACATTGAAGAAACCTAGAAGTCAATATCTGTTTAAGGCAGATTGTGCTAATATATGGGTATGTTGCAAGTTCCTTTTTATGATCCGAATAAAAGTTATGAAGATAATTATGAAGAAGGTCCGTTTGGGGCATTTTCAGATGGGGAAGTTTTAACTCAAGAAGGGGATCCACAAGAGGATTTCCTGGCTCAGAAAGTATATTCCACTTTTGGAATTCCGGCCGGACCATTGCTAAATTCTAAATTCTGTAAGGCAGCATTTGAAAAAGGTTTTGATATTTGTGTATATAAAACCGTCCGCAGCAGCACCTTTCCCTGTCATCCTTTTCCCAATATCCTGGCTGTAAAAATCGAAGGTGATTTGACTCCTGCAAAAGCTCAAACAAAGCTTATTGCAGATAATAATTACTCTGAGCCATTATCCATTACTAACTCCTTTGGGGTGCCTTCCAAAGAGCCAAGTGTCTGGCAGGAAGATGTTAAAGCAGCCATTACTTATGCAGGACCCGGCCAGGTTTTAGTTCTAAGCTTTATGGGTACTGTCCGGGAAAATCAAACTCCGGAAGAATTTGTGGCTGATTATGCCCGGGCTGCCAAATTATCAGCAGAAACCGGTGCCAAAATTTTGGAAGCTAATTTATCCTGTCCTAATATCGGCAATGAAGGTTTGGTTTGCTATAACCTGGAGATGACGGAAAAGGTAGCTGAAGCAATCAGGAAAGAAATTGGCGACACTCCTTTGATTTTAAAAGTAGGTTACTACCAAAATGATGCAGATTTAAAGAAACTAATAGAAATAGCCGGTAAATATGCTGATGCTATTGCTGCTATTAATACTGTTTCAGCTGAGGTGGTGGATAAAGACGGTAACCAAGCTCTTCCCGGTAAAAATAGGTTAAGGTCAGGAGTGTGTGGAGCTTCCATTAAATGGGCCGGGCTGGAAATGGTAAAGAGATTGGTTAAGATCAGACAGGAAGCCGGAACTGATATAAAAATAATCGGTGTTGGTGGTGTAACTAAGGCTGAGGATTATTTTGAATTCAAAAATGCCGGAGCAGATGCTGTCATGTCAGCTACCGGAGCCATGTGGAATCCTCATTTGACCAAAGAGGTCAAAGAAAAAATTACTTAAACCCGTTTGTTTTGCCCCAGGACTCGGGGTTTTTAGTCCAATCCAGGATTATTTTATTTTCTTTTTGGGAAATTTGGCCGGATTGCTGGGCCAGGTTTAAAACATCTTTAAAGGTAGTTAGCGGAACTAAGTTAAGGTTATTTTTTTGAAAGTTTTCTTTGGATTTTTCCATATCATAGGTAATGATGGCAAAAATATAGGAAACTTTTCCACCGGCAGCTCTTACTGCTTCTGCAGTTTCAATAGATGATTCTCCGGTGGAAATTAAATCTTCGATTACTGCTACATTGGCTCCTTTTCCAACAATACCTTCCACCCGGTTTCTTTTTCCGTGGTCTTTGGCTTTGCCTCTGACATACACCATTGGTAGATTTAGTTTATCGGCAATCCAGGCTGCATGGGGAATGCCGGCTGTGGCAGTGGCGGCAATCAAATCAAAATGTTCCCCCGTGGATTTCATGGCATCTATGTATAGATCCCGGATAGCTTGTCTTTCATCGGGGTAACTAACTAGAATGCGGTTATCAATATAAACCGGGCTCAAAATTCCTGAGTCATATCTGAATGGTTCCTGTGAGTTTAAGGAAACTGCGTGCAGATTGAGTAAGATTTTGGCAACTTGTTCTGATGTGTTATTCATGAGAGTAAAGATACTATATCCTGGTGCAGTTTTAAAGTAGCTTCCCGGGGGTTGGGAGCGGAAATGATTCCCCTGGAGGAGGAAATAATTAATCCCTGCTTTTGACTGTTAAGGCCATTTTTTAATGTTCCTTCCAAGTCTCCTCCTTGGGCTCCGATACCAGGTACCAAAATTGGCATATCACCAACAATTGCCCTGACAATTTTGAGCTCTTCAGGATAAGTTGCCCCTACCACTACGGCACAATTGTTATTTTGATTCCACTCTTTGGCCACATGCTCAGCCACTGTCTGATAAAGTGGTTTTCCGTCAGTTTGTAAATCCTGAAATTCTCCGGCCCCGGGGTTTGATGTTCTGACTAAAACGATAATTCCTTTACCGGATTTTTGTAAAAACGGCGCTAGAGCTTCTTTTCCCAAATACGGATGGACAGTAACAGCATCAACCCCTAAATCATCAAAGATAGCCTTGACATAGGCTTCGTTAGTGCTGCCGATGTCACCTCTTTTAGCATCCAAGATAATCGGCATTTCCGGATCTTTTTCTCTGATGTATCGGATAGTTTGTTTCAGGGATTCTAAGCCGCTACTTCCCTCAGCTTCATAAAAGGCGCTTTGGGGTTTATAAGCTAAACTCAAATCAAAAGTCTGATCAATGATTGTTTTATCAAATTCAAAATCACCTTTGTCTAAACCCACACAGACAAATTTATTCTGATCCCATTTGGCTTTTAGTTTATCTGTAAAGGTTTGATCGGTAGTCATTTCGTTTTATTATATAAAGGTTTGTTTGCTTAAACAAGCTATGGTATATTGATCCCCAAATGGCCAAGGTTCTCCCTGACATTAAACTACTTTTTTTGCTGGTATTTTTAAGCCTCCTATTTTTAATCCTGGATAGTGTTAACTTTTTAAATTGGCCAAAACAACTGCTTTATTACGTGACTAACCCTATTTCTTTTGGCATTTACAATACTAACAAAAATATCGGTAAACAGTTTCATTTTATTTTTGAAGCCCGATTTGCAGCTCAGGAGAATAAAGCCTTAAAAGAGCAGATCGGAAAGCTGCTTTCGGAAAACGCCGAACTGCGGAAAGGTTTGGCAGAGACACAGGCTTTGGTTTCCCAGGAAAAGCATCTGGATCCTAATACTTATGACCTTTTACCGGCTCGGCCGATTGGATTAGGCAGGCATTTAAAAATTGATAAGGGCTCAAACTCCGGTATTGGTGTTGGCCGGGCCGTGATTTTCGAGGATAGCTATATTGGTAAAGTAGTTTCTGTAGCCCCGGCCGCTTCAAGTATAGAAATTTTGACTGATCCTAACTCCAAAGTAGCTGCATTTTCCATAAATAAAGAAGGTAAAGCAAAAGGAATTTTATTGGGACAGTTCGGTACGGAAATTTTAATGGATAAAATCCTGCATGAAGAAAAAATTGCCGAAGGAGATTTAGTTTATTCGGAAGGATTAGAAGGATTTTTGCCCAGAGGTTTGATTTTGGGTCGGGTCACAAAAGTGCTGGAGCGGACCAATGAAGTATTTAAACAGGCAAAAGTCCAGCCGGTTTTTGATATCAGAGATTTGGAATTAGTATTTGTAATTGGGGAATAATTATGAAAACCTTAATCATTATTTTAATCATTGCATCATTCCTGCAGACTACCATTTTACCTGTAGATCTTGTGCTGTTGATTTTAATTTGCCGGGCCTATATCAGGTCAGATAAAACCAGTTTTTATCTGGCTTTTGGGTTTGGGTTTTTAATTTCTCACCTTAATTTAAGCCTGCTGGGTCTTCAAAGTTTACTTTACCTTATTTTTGTTCAGGCCACGGAGAGTCTATCCAAGTTCCGGTTAGCAGGCAACCCTTTGCTTATCATACCGGTGAGTTTTGTCTTTCTTTTCTTAAATCAATTGACCCTTTTCATAATGGGTCAGGATACTTTGGAAATTATCAGAATTATTACAGCTTCTGTTTTATCTTTGCCGATACTTTTCCTGCTTAGGCTTTGGGAAGAAAGATTTATAGTTCAAAAGGAGTTTAAACTTAAGATTTAATCATTGCTTATGGTTAGAAAAAGAAAATCTCTTGGTTTCGGATTCTCTGATGAGGTGGGAAAAGTCACTGATAAAACAGGCCATTTTAAAAAAACACCTTCTCCTGATTGGGCTGATTTTTTGATACCTAATTTCCAGCCTGAAAAAGAGCATAAACATGAAGAAAATAGCTGGCGGGTTATATTTTTTTTCGCTGTCTGCCTGGTATCTTTTTTTATTATATTTGTACGGCTTTTCCACTTGCAAATTGTCCGGGGCAGTGAAAACAGAAGCCTGGCTGATGGTAACCGGATTCAGGTTAAAATTATCCATGCACCGCGCGGGGTAATCTTTGACCGTAATGGCAAGATACTGGCAGCTAATTCACCGGCTTTTCGTTTCACGGATCCTCTGGCAAAGGGGTACAAAGTCAGGTTAGTAACCAGAGAAGAAGCTATGGAGTGGGAAGTCAGAAAAGATCCCCGGGCCCTAAGTTTGGAGGTTGATAATGTCAGAAATTACCCGTTGGGAGAAAAATTTGCCCATGTGATAGGTTTTCTGGGTGAGATTTCAGAAACACAATTAAAGAATAAAGAATATAAAGGTTATCGTCAGGGAGATCAGATTGGACAGATGGGGGTAGAGGCAGAATATGAGAAAACATTGCGGGGAATAGATGGGGGGGAAATTATTGAAGTAGATTCCTTAGGCCGGAAAGTACGGACTTTACGGATGAAGCCGCCGATTCCCGGACAAAATGTCTATTTATCAATTGATGCATCCTTACAGGAAAAAATCTTTGATTTGGTCAAAGAAACACTGCAAAAAACCGGCAGTTGCTGTGGCGCAGTTGTTGCTGCAGATCCGGGTACCGGTAAAATTTTAGCACTTTTATCACTACCTTCTTTTGATCCTAATCTATTTACCAAAAACCCGGATGAGCGGGCGATTAGTGAAATATTTTTAAGTCCTGTCGCCCCGATTTTAAATAGGGTTATCGGCGGCACTTACCCTCCGGGTTCTACTTATAAAATCGTTTCCTCCCTGGCTGCCCTGGATTCCGGCCAGGTTACTGAAACCACCAGTTTTCAGGACAATGGCGTTTTATACCTGGGACCATATAAATTCAGCAATTGGTATTTTAACCAGTATGGTAAGACAGAAGGCTCTGTTGATTTATTAAAAGCACTGCAGCGATCAAATGATATCTATTTTTACGAAATTGCCCGGTTAATTGGGGAGGATTCATTAATAAAGTGGTCAAAGAAGTTATATTTGGGATCAAAGCTGAATATTGATTTGCCCGGTGAGGTCGAAGGTCTGGTTCCGGATGATAAATGGAAGCAAAAAACTTATAATCAACCCTGGTATCCGGGAGATACGCTACATATGTCTATTGGTCAGGGATTTGTTTTAACAACGCCCCTGCAGATTTTGGGAGTGACTTCTTATATTGCTGTAGATGGTGTTTTATATAAACCACAGCTTTTGTTGTCTGATAAGCCAAAGATATTAACTGACAAATTAATTTCTCAGGAAAAGCTTGATTTGGTAAAGAAGGGTTTGATGCTGGTGCCGAAAGAAGGCGGGACGGCCTGGCCATTTTTCACTTTTCCGATCCAGACGGCAGGTAAAACCGGTACGGCAGAGTATGGTGACCCGAAGGATCGCACTCATGCCTGGTATACCTCTTTTGCGCCGGTTGATGATCCGAAAATTGCCCTGACTGTTTTAATCGAAGGCGGAGGAGAAGGTTCTTCCATTGCTTCGCCGATTGCCAAGGAAGCTTTTCGTTTCTACTTTTCTCCGGATAAAAGTAATTTGATGAAGGATATTGTAGGCGAAGCCGCAAGCTCTGCTGATGTGACGGCTACGGACTCCGCAAAAACCTTGGGCGAATAATCCGGCTGGAATCCTGAAAGAAATTTATGCTGCTACAGAGGCGGGAGTGTCGTTGCGGGGGCGATTTGGACCTCTTTCCATAATCTGCTGGATGATAGCGGCACCCAGTTCTGCTGCTGAGTGATGTAATACCATAGTTTTTTCTATCAACAGGTGAGTCCTGAAAGAGATTATGGCTAATTCTTCCCCTGGTGTAGGCTCTCCTTTGTACTTGGCCCTGATTTGCTCAACAATGAAGTCTTCCACTTTTGCTAAAGGTAGCTCAGATCCGACCTTTTTTACTGTAAGCACATTGATAGGTTTGTCTGCCCGTGGCATCATCAAATTTTCACGATGAATTTCCACTATACTAAAAACCTGGGCATCAGGGTCAGCCGGAACGCGGCTATCTTGTAACACCCCCCATGTTCTAGCTAATGACTCTTTTGGTGCAGAACTACCTATTGATATTTCTACTACCTTTTCGGTGGCCATAGTTGCCTTCTTTTAGAATCTATACCATACGATGATTAATAAATCAAGCAGTTCTTGACAAAATGATTGAACACAGAATCATAATGAAACTGTGAACAGTATTCCGCATTTACTGGCACTTCATAGCATTGAGGGCCTGGGTGCCATTAGATTAAAGGCGCTCCTTGAGTATTTTAAAGATTCAAAAGTGGCTTGGGAGGCGAGTGAGTATGAATTACTCAAATTGGGAATTTATAAAAGTACTGTTAATCGTTTAATCGAAGTCCGAAAAAAACTGGATCCGGAAAGTTATGCCGAAAAGATTGAGGGTAGCGGCATTAAGTGGGTAACTATTTTTGATAAGAGTTACCCAAAATTATTGGCCCAAATTTATGACCCGCCGGTTATACTTTATTATCGGGGTAAACCGGACTGGAACAGAAAAGCTATTGCGGTAGTGGGAACCAGGAGGATCAGCAGTTTCGGTCAAAGAACTACAGAAGAGTTTACTAAGGGTTTAGTCAAAGAAGGTTTGACTATTGTGTCAGGGTTGGCCCGGGGCGTTGATACCGAGGCTCATTCCACCGCTATTAGGGGAAAAGGTCAGACAATTGCCGTTTTAGGAAGTGGATTAAATAATATTTATCCTCCGGAAAACCGCAGTTTAGCTAAAAAGATTGCCGATGGTTTTGGGGCAGTTATTTCTGAGTTCCCGCCGGATTACCCGTCTTTGCCCGGTAATTTTCCGGCCAGAGATCGGATTATTTCCGGATTATCCTCAGCTGTTTTAGTAATCGAAGCGGCTGAGAAATCCGGTTCATTGATTACGGCTAAATTCGCCCTGGAACAGGGACGCGAGGTATTCGCGGTACCAGGGTCAATTACCGCTTATTTTTCCAAAGGCACCAATAATCTGATTCAGGAAGGAGCGGGGGCTGTGTTTAATCCTGATGAGTTACTGGAAGAGTTAGGAATTTAAAATAGTTAAAATAGAGATTTCGGGGCTTGTTCAAAGCATGGGTGCTGGGATATACTGCAAGAGGTAAGGATATAAAGCCTGAACAGGATGAAATCATGCCCAAATTAACTCTTTTCATCATCTCTTTAGTTGTTGTGATTTTAACTGCTGTTTTGACTTTGGTTTTCCAAAACCAAATGGTTAAATCAATATCAAAGAGTGAAATTGATACGGCTGTTAATCAAGCGCAGCATGTTTACCGCCAGAGAAAAGATATGGGTGAAGACTTTTCGGTGGGACCTTGTCTTTCCAATGCTCTAATGCCGAATTGGGTAGCTGATATTGTTCACAGTCCCCGTATACCGGCAGATGATTTGCCGGAAAACCAATGCCCGGCATACCGGGAAGGCAGGGCAGAGCATTTTGTGGAATTAGATCCGGAAGGAAATTTAATTAGAGCTAGATGAGATATGAAATATTTAACACTGCCAATTAGCCTGCTTAAATTCTGGTACCCGGAAGCTATCAGTTTTTTTATCAGGACCTGGAAGAATTTAATTTTACTGTTGGAAGAAGATTTGGCAGTAGGACTTATGTGGAAGCTGCTTTTTACCCCGCTTTTCCATGATTCCACAGTAGTCGGCAGAGCTTTAAGTTTAGTTTTCCGCCTGGGCAGGATTACAATGGGGCTGTTTGCTTTTTTGATGGCAACCCTGGCGTTGTTTTTATTAGCTGTATTCTGGTTGGTGCTCCCGGTACTGGCAATTCTGGATACGCCTCAGATTTTCAGCAGAACCATATTTTTAAGCGGTATCGGGTTATTTTTTCTGGAAGTGTTTTTAAATCCGCATAAAAAACTCTGGCAAATCAGCAAAAATCCTTCAGAGTTTTGGAAGGCTTCAACAATTAAGCCGCAGGATTTAAGTTTCAGAAAACTTTTAGAAAGCAGTGAAGTCAGTACCCTCTTATCTAACCTGGAGATTCAACTTAGTAATTTGCCTACTTTTGAAATTACTGATAAAGCATCAGTGACCAAAAAAGCTTTTGAACTGGGCAAGCTCTGCGGCAGTGAATTCTTATCGCCCAGCCATTTCTTTGTCGCCGCCCTGCCGGAAATTCCTAATATAGATAATTTTTTAGCAAAATTTGAACTGACCACTGATGATTTTGAAAAGGCTCTAATCTATTTGGAAAAAAAGAAAAATACCTGGAGAAGAGTTTATGTCTGGGACGGTGATTTTACAGTGCGCCACCTAAAAGGGGTTAACAGGGGCTGGTTGGGGGTCCCCACTCCGAACTTAAACTCAGTCAGTGAGGATTTAACCAGGGAGGCTGCTTCAAAAGGTTTTCCTGACTTAGTCAGAGAAAACGGAGTTTTAACTGAGATCACTAACATTTTATCGCAAACCGGCGGCAGAAATGTGATTTTGGTTGGTCCCCCGGGATCAGGCAAGACTGCCACTTTGCGCTATTTTGCCAAGCAGGTTGTATCCGGAGATGCCCCGGAGGCTTTGGCTACTAAAAGAATAGTTTTATTGGATTTAACCAAGCTTTTATCAGGGGTAAAAACTCAAGGAGAACTGGCGGAAAAAGTTAAGACAATTTTTGAAGAAGTCGGCTTTGCCCAGAACATTATTATCGCCATAGAAGAGATTCATGAGTTGGGGATGGGTGAGGTAGGTGACAGCTTTAATCTTTATTCTCTGATGCAGCCGTATATTGAATCAGATAGCTTTCAGTTTATCGGCACAACTGAGGCAGAAAATTACAGCCGGGTGTTAGAGAAAAACGGCAGTTTTGCCAGGCTGTTCCGTAAAGTTGAGCTGCCGCCGGCCAGCGAAGAAGACGCCTTGCAGATTTTAGAAGACCGGGCTATAGAAGCAGAGCGGCAGGAAAAAGTAAAAGTGACCTTCATTGCTATTAAAGCAGCAGTTGCATTCTCCCAAAAATTAATCCATGATCGGGTACTGCCTGATTCTGCCATTAGCGTCTTAAAGGAGGCGCTGACTCAATCTGTCAATGGATGGGTGACGAAAGATGTCACCAGGCGGGTGATTTCTGCCCGGGTTAAAGTGCCTCTGATGGAGGTGGGCAATACTGATAGAACTAAACTACTGAACTTAGAAGAAGAGATTCACCAGCGATTAATAGATCAGGAGCAGGCAGTTAAAGCAGTAGCGGATGCGTTAAGGCGTTCAGCCACCGGCCTTAGGGAAGAATCCAGGCCGATCGGGTCATTTCTATTTGTGGGACCGACCGGGGTTGGTAAGACAGAATTAGCCAAGATTTTATCGGATATTTACTTTAAGGGAGCAGGAGCATTTATCAGGTTTGATATGTCAGAATATCAAAATAGCGAATCTGTTAACCGGTTGATCGGAGGCGGCGGACAGGAAGGGCAGTTAACAGAAGCGGTGAGAAACCGGCCTTATGCACTGCTTTTATTGGATGAATTTGAAAAAGCCGACCCCAAGATTTTGACTTTATTTTTGCAGGTTTTAGAAGACGGCAGGTTAACGGATTCAGGTGGGCGGACAGTTGATTTTACCAATGCTATTATCATTGCTACTTCCAATGCCGGTAGCTTAACTATTGCTGATGGTCTTAAAAAAGGTTTGACTCTGCCGCAGATAGAGAAAACAGTTAATGAGGAACTACTAAAGCAGTTTAAGCCGGAATTAATCAACCGGTTTGATTCTGTGGTTTTATTTAAGCCGTTATCAACAGAGGATTTACAAAAAATAGTGACGATCAAGCTGTCTATCTTACAAAGGCAGATGAAAGAAAAAGGATACTTGGTGGAATTTGATCCTGCTTTGGTAGCAGAATTTGCCAAAAAAGGTTTTGATCCGGTACTGGGGGCCCGGCCCATGCGTCGCTTGATGCAGGATACTTTAGAAGCCAAGCTTTCCAGGCTAATTTTGCAAAATGAATTAACTAAAGGCCAAACATTTAAAGCCGGAATTGAGTTATTGGTTGAATGAAGATATTATTTCTGAGCATATTAATTTCAGTGTTTTTTTCCTCAACTGCCTATGGGGTAGTTAGTCCGGAGGTAAATTCCTTAGATCAAATTAATCAGAAGGTTAGTAACAGGTTTGAGGGAGATATTCTAAAGCTGGCGGCGATTATGGAAGAGCTCCGGCAGAGAAAAGGAATACAAGAAACCAGGGTAGCTTTTGGCGGAGTGGATACAAAGATAGAAAACGCTGATTATCAGGTAACTTACGCTGCAGAGGCGCTGGCTTTCCAGCGGGCCCAAAAGTTTTCATCAAAGTCTCAGTTAAGAAACAGTTTAGAAGTCTTAAAAAATAAAATCCTGAAGGCTAAAAATGAAGTCGGAAAGGCGCTGGATGAAGAATAAACTATTGATAGTAGCTCTGTTAGCAGTGGTTATATTTGTGGTTATCAAACTTGTCTTCCCTGTTAAAAATAAATTGGTCAGTCCGGGTATTGATAGTATAGCCAGTCCACTTCCCACAGCAGCTTCTGTACCGGTTAATAACCCTCCTAAAGAAATAAAATATGACAGTTCCACTGATTTACGGCAAGAACTGGATTCTATTAACCCGATGGTGCTGGATGAGGATTTTGAAACTTGATGTATTGACAACTCGCTTACAATTATCCGAGAGTTAATAAAGAGGAAACTAATGAATTTATGAAAAATCTTGTTGTGGTGGAAAGTCCCACCAAAGCCAAGACCCTGCAGAGGTATTTAGGTGACAAATATCAAATTGAAGCCTCAATGGGGCATGTCCGTGATTTACCCAAGAGTGATTTAGGGGTGGATGTAGAGAAGAATTTTGAGCCTCAATATATTATCCCCCGGGATAAAAAAAGAAAAGTTAATGAATTAAAGAAAGCAGCAAAAGAAGCCGATATGCTTTGGCTGGCCACAGACCCTGATCGGGAAGGTGAGGCAATTGCCTGGCATTTAGCCGGTGTATTAAATGGTTCTAAAGATACCAAGCGGGTGGTTTTTCATGAAATAACTGAAGCTGCCATCAAAGAGGCCTTTGCCAATCCCCGACAGATAGACAATAAATTGGTTGATGCCCAACAGGCCAGAAGGGTATTGGATAGGCTGGTAGGTTATAAACTCTCTCCGCTTTTATGGGAAAAAGTTAAAAAGGGACTTTCTGCCGGCCGGGTTCAGTCAGTGGCTTTAAGGCTGATAGTGGAGCGGGAAAGGGAAATTAAAGCCTTTAACGCGGAGGAGTATTGGAGTTTAGCAGCGGAGTTGGAAAGTCAGGAAAACAGCAGTTCACAGTTTACTGCAGTTTTAATAGAAAAAGACGGGAAAAAGTTGGAGGTTAAAAACAAGGAAGAGGCAGATAGCCATGTTAAAAATCTTGAAAAAAGCCAGTACCGTATTTCCAAAATCACAAAAAAGGAAGTCAGGAGATTTCCTTACCCCCCTTTTACTACTTCAACGCTGCAACAGGCAGCAGCTAATAAACTGGGTATGTCAGCTAAAAAAACCATGATGATTGCCCAGGCTCTATATGAACACGGATTAATTACTTATATGAGAACTGATTCTGTTAATTTATCCACCCAGGCTATTGGAGCTGTCAGAAGCTATATAGAAAGTTCAGTCGGTAAATCGTACCTGCCTAATGTGGCCAGGGTTTTCAAATCCAAATCCAGAAATGCCCAAGAAGCCCATGAGGCAATCAGGCCGACAAATGTTAATTTGCAGGCAACAGGCATCAGGCAACAGTCAGGCTTTAACAAAGATCATGTCAGGCTATATGACTTAATTTGGAAAAGGTTTGTGGCATGCCAAATGAATGAAGCGGTGATGGATCAAACAACGGTAGAAGTGACAGCTGCTGCATACTTACTTCGTGCAACCGGCACGATAATCAAATTCGAGGGCTGGTTAAAGTTATATGGAAAACAGGAATCAGATGAATCAAAAGAGTCAGAAGATTCAAAGGAACAAAAATTACCGGAGTTAAAGGAAAATGAGCCTCTTAATCTGATTCGGATTTTGCCGGAGCAGCATTTTACCGAGCCGCCTCCCAGATATAATGAGGCTTCTTTGATTAAAAAGTTAGAAGAATTAGGTATTGGCAGGCCATCGACTTATGCCCCGATAATTTCTACTATTCAGGAGCGGTTTTATGTAGAAAAAGAAAACCGTAAATTCATTCCGACTATTTTGGGTATGACGGTAATTGATTTTTTGATGGCAAATTTTGCTGATATTATAGATTACACTTTTACGGCCAGCTTAGAAGATGAATTAGATGAGATAGCCAGAGGGGAGAGGCAGTGGCAGCCTACAATTCAAGCTTTTTACGGACCATTTGAGAAAAAGATAGAACAGACTAAGGAAACTGCACAGAAAGTGAAAATGGAAGTTCAGTTTGCCGGTAAGAAGTGTTCGGAGTGCGGCAAGGAATTAATCATCCGGATAGGTAAGTTTGGAAAGTTCCTGGCTTGTTCCGGTTTTCCGGAATGTAAACATACGGAATCTTTGGAGGAAAAGATCAATGCCAAATGTCCACAGGATGGCGGAGAAATTGTAGTCAGGAAAACCAGGAGAGGAAAAACTTTCTATGGTTGTAAAAACTGGCCTGGTTGTAAATTTGCTTCCTGGACTAAACCCAAATCTGCTACTGCCCCAGAGGTAACTTCCGAAGTTGCAAACTAAAGTTTTCCTTTTTTGTTATTCTGATCGAAGCGAAGAATCTCGAGATTAGATTTTGGAGCTGGAAATATGTATAATCCTCCGTTATGGAAGTGGTTAATCTTTGCAAAATAGGTTCTGAACAATCTACTCCTTTTCATGTAACTTCCAGGCAACCGATTGGAGATCTAAAAGACTGGAAGGAAAAACTGCAAAGAGTTGAGGGTTTTGTGGATTGCCGAGGCATTGTCCCTATTAGTTTGGTTAGTAAATCACCTTACTATACCGTTCTTTCTCGCCATCGTTCAAATGGTGTATTGAAAAGAGGGTCTGATTCTTTGAAGAATTATTGTTATGCTTGGGAAGATTTAAGGAAGGCATATCTACCGGTAGCACCAACTTTAAGAGTAGTTTCGGAAACTGAGGTAATGATGACTGATTTTTGCAGAGGAGGTGCTGTCCTTTATGATAAATTTGCGGCCGAGTCTCAGAGAAATCACACCCGGCAGTCAACCCCCACCGACTCAATATTTCTCCAGCTAGATATATCAGAAATAGAATCGGAAGCTCGGTCAATTCTGGCTAGAGCCAGAGAAGCAAATATTACTTTGCCTTTAGATGATGCTTTGAATTTGGTAGTTTATCCTCAAAGAGAAAGAAAATGGAGTTGGGATCTTATCACACTGGATATTGGTTCTACTTTATTTGGCCGCTCAGCTTGGACCAATAATGATTGTCTACATTACTTTATGGAGCATATTCAATTTTTAAGAAACTCAATAATTCCTGAAGCTGTAAGCTTAAAATCCTTCCCCTTAATACTTACTACTTGATACCTGCTACAAGATTTGGTATTATATTGAGGGCCTCAAATTTAAAGAGCAAACTCCAATTTAGACGGAACCCCCAGAAAGATTAATGAAGTGAAATACATTTTTGTTACAGGCGGTGTTATTAGTGGTATTGGAAAAGGTATTGCTACCTCTTCGATTGCGCTCCTTTTAAAATCAGCAGGTTATAAAGTAACTCCCATTAAGATGGATCCTTATTTGAATGTCGATGCTGGCACCATGAATCCGATTGAGCACGGAGAAGTATTTGTATTAGATGACGGGACAGAAACTGATCAGGATCTTGGTCATTATGAGCGATTTTTGGGAGACTCCTTAAATAAAAACAGTATTGCCACTCAGGGCTCAATTTATCTGTCAGTTATCCAGCGGGAAAGAAACTTGGAATATGACGGTGAATGCGTGGATGTAGTTACTTATATTACAGAAGAAATTATCAAAAGAATTAAAGAAGCGGGCAGAGCTACCAATGCTGATGTGGTAGTGATAGAAATAGGCGGCACTACCGGTGAGTATCAAAATATCATGTTTTTGGAAGCCAATCGCTTAATGAAATTGAAAAATCCACAAGATGTGATCCATGCCCATATTACTTATCTGCCAATTCCTGCTTCAATTGGTGAGATGAAAAGTAAGCCGGCTCAAATGTCTGTCCGGGATTTAAATGCCATGGGTATCCAACCGGACATACTTTTAGCAAGAAGCGAAAAACCGCTGGACCAATCCAGAATTAAGAAATTGTCCATTACCACAGGCTTGGAACCTGAAGATATTATTTCAGCTCCTGATGTAGATAGTATTTATAAAGTGCCTCTTGGGTTTGATAAACAGAACCTCGCTCAAAGATTACTGGATAAGTTAGGACTTAAGAGGAAGGAAGAGGATTTAGTGGAGTGGAAAGAGTTTGTGGAGAAGATTGATTCCGCAAAGCAGAGTGTCAAGATTGCTATTGTCGGAAAATATTTCTCAACAGGGGCTTTTACTCTGGCTGATTCATATATTTCAGTCATTGAAGCAGTCAAGCATGCAGCCTGGAGCCAGGGTCTAAAGCCGGAAATTACCTGGCTTGATTCAGGAAAGGTTCTGGAGAATGTGGATGTACTTCAGGAATTTCAGGGTGTGATTGTTCCCGGAGGTTTTGGTTCCCGGGATATTGAGGGCAAAATTGCCACCATCAAATACGCCCGCGAAAATAACATTCCTTATTTTGGTTTATGTTACGGCATGCAGCTTGCAGTAGTGGAATATGCCCGGGATGTTCTGGATCTTCCGGGTGCCCATACTACGGAAATAGATCCTGAAACTAAATATCCGGTCATTCATATCATGCCGGACCAGGAAAAAAAGCTCTTAAAAAGAGAATATGGGGCTACCATGAGATTGGGAGCCTGGGATTGTAAGCTAAAGGAAGGAACATTAGTCCGCAGTTTATACGGAAAACCGGAGATTTCTGAAAGGCACAGGCACAGATTTGAGTTTAATAATGACTTTTTAGAGCCGTTTATGAAAAAAGGTTTAACCATTTCCGGAACTTCACCTGACGGTAAATTGGTGGAAATTATTGAACTAAAAGATCATCCTTTCTTTGTAGGAACCCAATTCCATCCGGAATTAAAATCCCGGCCTCTAAGCCCCCATCCATTGTTTGTAGGTTTCATTAAAGCAGCTTCGGAAAAAATTAAGACAGCATGAGTAAAGGGCGCTTAATTGTTATTGAAGGAATTGATGGATCAGGGAAGACTACCCAGATAAATTTATTGGCAAAATATTTATCAGATCAAAAGATTCCTCATGAAGTCATCAGTTTTCCCAGATATGGAGATAATATTTATGCGGAATTGGTGGCCAGATACCTGGAGGGTGAATTCGGATCCATTAATGAGGTAAACCCCTATCTTATTTCTTTAGCTTTTGCCGGGGATCGGCTTTTGGCAAAGCCGTTAATTGAAAGCTGGTTAAACGACGGAAAAATAGTTTTGGCCAACAGGTATATTTCCGCCAATAAAGCCCATATGGGAGCCCATCTGCCGGAAGAGCAAAAAGATGAATTTATTGCCTGGCTAGAGTCCCTGGAATATCAAACCCACCGGATGCCAAGAGAAGACTTAACGATTCTTTTAAAAGTTACTCCTAAGACCGGACAAAAAAATGTTGCCAGCAGGCTATCCGATCTTCATGAAGAAAGTATCAAGCATCTGGAAGAGGCAAATAAAATCTATTTAAAGCTGGCAGAAACAGAAGCTAATTGGTTTGTGGTTGACTGTATTAAAAATAGTAATATGGAGTCTCCTGAAGAAATTCACAAAAAATTACTACCTATACTGGAAAAAGTTAAATAGCAATAATTCCACTTACTTTTTGATATAATCGCTAAAATGATAATTGCAAAGTTTGGCGGTACATCTGTCAGCAGCAAAGAGAGGGTTTTTAACCTTTGTAATATTGTAGAAAGTGAGCTGGAAAGGCAGCCAATAGTGGTGGTGTCGGCCTTGTCAGGGGTAACTGATCTACTATTGTCTTTGGTGGGTATGCCTAAAAGCAAGCTGGGTAAAACAGTCAGAAAGATTAGAGATTTACACCAGGATTTAATAAACGAACTTTGGAATAACAGAAAAATTCAACAGGAAATAATACAGTTTATTAATCTACAGCTTGAGGAGGTTGTTCAGTTAACTTTCGAGGAAAAGCCGAGTAAAGAATCTCTTGATAGACTTGCTTCCTATGGCGAAATTATGTCGTCTCATATTATTGCAGAGTTTCTGCAGAGCAAAGGGCTTAAAGCGAGTCAGGTAATTGCTACTGAGTTAATTGTTACCAATAATAATTTTGGATCTGCAGAATTTCTTCCGAAACCAACCAGGAGAAATGTTATAAAAGTCTTATCCCCATTGATTAAGAAAAGCATAGTACCGGTGGTGACCGGTTTTATTGGCCAAGCTAAAAATGGTAAGGTTGCTACTCTAGGCAGAGGGGGATCAGACTACACAGCCTCAATTATTGGTTTTTGTTTGAAAGCCGAAGAGATTCAAATCTGGACTGATGTGGACGGAATGTTTACAGCTGATCCCAGGTTTTTTAAAAGCGCTAAACTCTTACCGGTTGTTTCTTTCAGAGAAGCATCAGAGTTAGCTACATTTGGAGCCAGGGTTTTGCATCCCAGGACTATAAAACCGGCTATTGTGGCCAATATTCCGGTGAAAGTATTAAATACTTTTAATCCAGTAAGCGTCGGTACTTTAATCAAAGAAAAGATTGAAAATCTGTCTTCCATACGGGCAATTGCTTTTAAAAGAAAAATAAATCTGATCAATATTTATTCAACTGAAATGTTGTTGCAAAAAGGTTTTTTAGCCCGGATTTTTAAAGTTTTCGCCAAAAATAACCTTTCGGTAGATTTAGTCAGCGTATCAGAGGTCAGCGTTTCCGTTACTTTGGATGGTAGCGAAAGTTTGACAAATACGACGGAAGAAATCAGTAATTTTGCCAATGTTTCAATTGTTAAGGGTTTAGGAGTGGTATCTTTGATTGGAGAAGGGATAACGGATTCTACTCAGACTATCAAGAAAATTTTTGATATTTTGGATAAAGAGAAAATCCTTACCAGGATGGTCTCTTTAGGAGCTACAGATATTAATATCAGCATTGTAATAGAATCGGAAAAAATAGAGCAGGCAGTTAAAGCTCTCCATGATCAATTATTGCTAAAGTAAGCTTGATTTCTTATTTTTAGATAATTTCTTTGGTCCGAAGGTTCCGGTAGTAATTTTTCTTTGCAATTAGGAGTGCCCCTAGGCCTGTTAATATTGCAATTACAGAAATTAGCCAGCCGAAAATAGGGATGGCTTTAACTAGAGAATAAATGACTAAACCCAATATAAGGGCCCAAGCCGTATGAGGTTGCTTGCTGAATCTTCCTAAAATGAGCTGTCCAATTACAAAAGCTACGAATATTTTAGCTAAATAGGATAAAACTACTAAAGCAAAGGCTAGGAGCATTGCTATAGGAATGCCAATTATAGTGATCAAAAGCAGCAGGAAGACAAAGGGGGAGATTATAGCAGTAAGAAACCCTATTCCTAAACTCAACCAGGGCTTTTGAGTAATAAGTTGAGCAGTTGTTGAAAAGAAAACAGGCAGAAATTTCAGAAGCAGGAAGCCAATAATTGTTGCTAGGAGAAAGTCTCCGATCAGAAAGAAGCTCAATAGAGCACCAATACCTCTTTTTGCCGCTTCTTCTGGCTGTTTAGTTTGAGGGACGTTTTGAGTTATTTTGCCGGATACGGTGGCTCCGGGGGAGACAGAGGCAGGGTTTTCACTAAGATAAGTGAGATTACCGCTTATGGTAGCTGTGGGGGCTAGGCTTAAGTTGCCGACTGCTGCGTTTACATCACCGCCGATTCTATTACCTAAAACTACTTGTCCGCCGCCTAAATTTATCTCTTTTCCTATTGGAGCAGAAACAGTTACATTGCCTCCTGCTGATACCAAACTTCCTTTAATATCTGCGGTTGGGGTAATATTAATGCTGCCACCCGCAAGCGTGGCGTTTCTGTCAATTGTCCCACTGATATTAATATTTCCTCCGGCAGCCCTGATATTGCCGGTAATATTGCCCCTTATGTCAAGGTTGCCGCCGGCAGCAAGAAGGTCTCCGTTAATTGTGCCGTTTACTACTACATTTCCTCCGGCTACATAAGCATCTCCGTTAACTGTCCCATCCAGAAAAATACTATTGCCTGTTGCAAAGTAATCTTTATTGATTACTTCATCTTTTGCAAGCACGACATCTTTTTTGTTTTCAGGGTCCTGGGCGATTGCTGTAAGCGGTAGCACAAATAAGATAATAAGCGCAGCAGAAATGATGGCAGTAAAGTACTTCATTAATCCTATATTAAACCATATATTAATCAGAATAATATCAAATTAATGTAAGATTATAAACAGAGTTTGAAGCTCTGCTTATAACAACAAAGTTGTTGCAAGCTCTGCTTATAACAACAAAGTTGTTGCAAGCTCTGCTTATAACAACAAAGTTGTTGCAAGCTCTGCTTATAACAACAAAGTTGTTGCAAGCTCTGCTTATAGTCATTCTGCAGGCATAAATTGTAAAATAGTGATACAATTGCTTCCAATGAAGATTGCGTTGATCGGTTACGGCAAAATGGGACATGAAGTGGAACAACTGATTCAGGAATCAGGCGCCCATGAAGTGGTTTCAGTCAGTTACAAAAATTCTACTGATAGTTTGGATAAAGAAGGAATTGCTAAAGCTGATGTAGTAATAGATTTTACCTCTTCAGAGATAGTGTTAGAAAATATAAAAGAAATTGCCGGTATGGGAAAAAATATGGTAATTGGCACAACCGGTTGGTATGATTCTCTTGCTGAAGTAAAAGAGATTACTGAAAAATCAAAAATTGGATTTATTTATGCCCAGAACTTCTCTATCGGAGCAAATATCTTTTTTAAGCTGGTAGGTTATGCCGGCTCTCTTTTTAATAAATTCGGTGATTATGATGTAGCCGGGTTTGAAATTCATCATACAGGTAAAAAAGATAGTCCCAGCGGAACCGCCAAGAAATTAGCAAGTGTCATCATGGAAAATTTCCCAAAGAAGACAAAATTAGAAACCGGCAGGGTTGACAGACAGATTGAAAAACAGGAGCTTCATTTCGCATCACTGCGGTCTGGGCGGAATGCCGGCTTTCATGAGGTGATTTTTGACAGTTTTGCAGATGAGGTAAAATTAAGCCATTCTGCACATGGCCGAAGGGGTTTCGCAGAGGGAGCTTTAGTAGCGGCTGAATTTATAAAAGATAAAAAAGGCTTTTATTCCTTTGATGAGGTATTTAAAAATGAAAAAGTTTAGCGGCGCTATTACAGCTATAGTTACCCCATTTCTTTCCACAGGGGAAGTGGATATAGAGGCTTTAAAAAGATTAGTGGAATTTCAGATCAAAAGCGGTATTTCCGCTATTGTGCCTTGCGGTTCAACCGGTGAGGCTGCCACGATGGATGAGGAAGAAAAAAGACTGGTGATACAGACCGTGGTAGAGGTAGCTAAAAAAAGGGTACCGGTGATTGCCGGAGCCGGCAGTAATGATACAGCTAAAGCCATTAAGTCATCACAAATTGCCAAGGAGGCCGGGGCTGATGCGCTGCTTCATGTGACTCCTTTTTACAACAAGCCGACAGCGAAAGGTCTAGTGGCTCACTTTAAGGCGATTGCTGACTCCGTAAATTTACCGATTATTTTATATAATGTGCCCGGACGGACAGGTCAAAATGTGACAGCAGAAGTAACTTTAAAAGTAGCTAAAGAAGTACCACTTGTGGTGGGGGTAAAAGAAGCATCAGGCAATATCAATCAAATTATGGATATTATTAAAAATGCCCCTAAGAACTTTTCTGTTTTATCCGGAGATGACGGTATTACCCTTCCGGTGATGGCACTGGGAGGTGACGGAGTAATTTCTGTAGTTTCCAATGAAATACCAAGAGAAATGTCAGCTCTTGCCGAAGCTGCTTTGGAAGGCAATTGGGAAAAAGCCAGAAAGCTGCATTATGAATGGCTTGATTTAATGAATATTAATTTTATTGAAACAAACCCCCAGCCGGTTAAAACCGCTTTGGCTATGATGGGGAAAATTAAGGAAGCTTTTCGATTGCCGCTGGTATCTATGGATGAAAAAAATAAAGAAAAACTTCAGACAGTTTTGGCAGCTCACAAATTGATATGAATAAGCGGAGCTTGCGGCCTAATGGTCTTAAAATTCCTGTTGGTATTTTAGGAGCTACTGGTATGGTGGGTCAGCGTTTTATTACCCTGTTAAATAATCATCCCTGGTTTGAGGTGGTTTGTCTGGCTGCTTCTCCAAAATCCGCCGGGAAAAAATATAAAGATGCTGTGCTCGGCCGCTGGATGATGAAAGAGCCTATACCGGCGACTGTGGCTGGTTTGGTTGTACAGGCGGTAGAAGCTGATATGGATAAGATTGCGGGGGACGTTTCTTTAGTATTTTCTGCTTTGGATATGGATAAGGAAAAGATTCAGGAAGTAGAAAATAATTTTGCAAAAAAGGGTATTGGGGTAGTTTCCAACAATTCAGCCCATCGTTGGACCAAAGATGTCCCAATGATCATGCCGGAGATTAATCCTGACCACCTAAAGCTTATTAAGGTGCAACAAAAAAACCGGGGATGGAAAAAGGGGTTTATTGTAGTAAAACCAAATTGTTCAATTCAATCTTATGTGCCCCTGATTACGCCGCTGCTAAAATTTCAACCTAAAAAAGTAGTAGTGACAACCTTACAGGCAGTTTCCGGAGCCGGAAAAACTCTCGAAGTTTGGCCCGAGATGCAGGAAAATGTAATTCCCTTTATCGGCGGGGAAGAGGAAAAAAGTGAAAAAGAACCAATGAAAATTTGGGGTGAAGTAAAAAACGATGCCATTCTAATCGCAAGCCAGCCAAAAATTAGCGCTACCTGTATCAGGGTGCCGGTGGAAGACGGACATATGGCTTCAGTTTCTGTTTCCTTTGCTAAAAAACCTACAGTGGCAGAAATCCTGGCAGCTTGGAAAAAGTTTGATCCCCTTAAGGGGTTAAAGCTTCCTTCCAGTCCGTATCCTTTTATTACTATTATGGGAGAAGAAAATAGGCCACAGTCCAGATTGGATCGGGATTTAGGTAAAGGTATGGGAATCAGTGCGGGAAGACTTAGGGAAGATGAGTTGCTGGATTATAAATTTATCGGTCTTTCTCATAATACTATCCGGGGTGCGGCCGGCGGAGCAATCTTAACAGCGGAGCTTTTGAAATCAAAAGGCTATATAAAATAATGGCGACTATCAATGCAAATTATAACCAATTAGACTCTTGTTACCTGTTTTCCGAAATAGGCAAGAGGGTGAAGGCTTTCGTAGAGAAAAATCCCGGCGTGCAGATAATGAGGTTGGGTATAGGTAATACTACAGAACCTTTGACACCGACTATTATTAAGGGATTGGAGCTGGGGGTAAAAAAGCTGGCTGATGCTAAAACCTACACCGGATATGGTGATGAGCAGGGTGACAGCCGGCTGCGGATAGCGCTGGCGAAGTTTTACCAAAAAAGGGGAATCAATCTTGAGTCACAGGAAATTTTTATAAGTGATGGGGCCAAGCCGGATTGTGCCAACATCTCTTCAATTTTCGGGGGGAATAGCGCAGTTGCAGTGGCGGATCCGGTCTATCCGGTTTATGCAGATAGCAATATTGCCTCAGGGAAAAAGCTTTTATACCTGGACTGTAATGAGAAAAATGGTTTTATACCAAGCCCGCCTAAACAAAAAGCAGACCTGATTTTTATCTGCAGTCCTAATAATCCTACCGGAGCAGTAGCTAACAAAAAACAACTTAAAGCCTTTGTAGATTATGCTTTAAAAAACAAAGCAGTAATTATTTTTGATGCCGCATACTCTGAATATATTTCTGATAAGTCCCTGCCAAAAAGCATTTATGAGATTCCGGGAGCCAAAAAGTGTGCCATAGAGATAAACAGTTTTTCCAAATGGGCGGGTTTTACCGGAGTCCGCTTGGGTTGGACGGTGGTGCCAATGGATTTAGCAGTAGAAGGAACGGAAAAAGGAAAGCTAAACAGTCTTTGGAACAGGCGCCAGACAACTATGTTTAACGGAGCTTCGAATATAGCTCAAGAGGGCGGCTTGGCAGTCTTATCTGACAAAGGACAAAAAGAATGTAAGAAATTAATTAGTTATTACATGGATAATGCAAAGGTAATTAAAAATGGATTGGTTAAACTAGGTCTTCAGGTATTTGGCGGAGAAAATGCTCCTTATATTTGGATAAAAACTCCCCAGGGTATGTCTTCCTGGGATTTTTTTGATAAGTTATTAAAGGAAGCTCATGTGGTAGGTACTCCCGGATCCGGTTTTGGTCTGCAGGGTGAAGGGTATCTAAGACTCAGTGCTTTTGGTCATAAAGAAGATGTTAAAAGAGCAGTTAAAAGTATTCAGGAGAATTTAAAAATATGACACAAAAAAGTTTGCCGTTTAATAAAAATAAAATTGAAGAAATTTTAAAAAAATATCCGACGCCTTTTCATATTTATGATGAAAAAGGAATCAGGGAAAATGCTAAAAAACTGTACCAGGCATTTTCCTGGGTGGATGGCTTTAAGAATTATTTTGCTGTTAAGGCAAACCCAAATCCCTATATTTTAAAAATTCTAAAAGAAGATGGTATGGGAGTTGACTGCAGTTCTTTGCCGGAGCTGATTTTGGCAGAAAAAGTGGGTATTAAGGGGGAAAACATCATGTTTACCTCTAATGACACTCCGGCTACTGAGTTTAAAAAGGCTAAGGAATTGGGAGCAATAATTAACCTGGATGATATTACTCATATAGAAATGCTAGAACAAGCTGCCGGTATTCCGGAGATTATCTGTTTTAGATATAACCCCGGCCCTTTAAGAAAACATAAAGGCAATGTGATTATCGGCAAGCCGGAAGAGGCTAAATACGGATTAACCAGAAAACAACTTTTTGAAGCCTACAAAATCATGAAAGAAAAGAGAGTAAAAAGATTCGGGTTGCATACCATGGTTGTTTCTAATGAGTTAGATAATGATGCCTTGGTAGAAACTGCAGAAATGTTATTTGATTTGGTAGTAGAGATTTCACAAAAAATTGGTATCAGCTTTGAATTTATTAATTTAGGGGGCGGGGTGGGAATTCCTTATAAACCGGAGCAGAAAGCTCCTGATTTGGAATTTATCTCCAAGAAAATTCAGCAGCTATATAAACAGAAGATTGAAGGGAGTAGTCTGGCCCCTCTTAAGGTTTTAATGGAATGCGGCCGGGCTATTGCCGGCCCTCATGGTTATTTAATAACCAGAGTTATTCACGAAAAACATATCTATAAAGAGTATATCGGGGTGGACGCCTGCATGGCAAATTTAATGCGGCCGGCTTTGTATGGGGCTTATCATCATATGACTGTTTTGGGTAAAGAAAATAAACCGGGAACAGATATTTATGATGTGGTGGGTTCATTGTGTGAAAATAATGATAAATTTGCCATAGACAGAAAGCTGCCGAAAGTAGAAATAGGAGATATTTTAGTAATCCATGATACCGGGGCGCACGGGTTTGCCATGGGCTTTAATTACAATGGTAAACTGCGTTCTGCGGAGTTGCTGTTACAAGCTGATGGAAAAGTAAAACAAATCAGGAGAGCAGAGACAGTTGATGATTATTTTGCAACCTTAGATTTCCCGGGATTATAAATCTTCCCCCTTGAAAAAATTGAAATAACCAATTAGGATCTTAGTCTATGCGGAAGAAAACTTCTAAAAAATCTTCTAACGGAGAAATGCTGGGAACTTTGCCGGATTGGGTAATCAAAGAACATATAAAAAAGGGAATTATTAAAATAGACCCGCTGCCAAAAGACTGGGAAGATTGCGTAGATGAGGTGACAGTGGATTTCCACCTTGGTAAAAACTTAAGGGTTTTTACTGATCAGGGATTAAATACTATTGATACCAGGTATGCTACCAAAGAAGATATGGAATCTATGATGAGGTTAGTGGAATTAAAACCCGGGCAGCCTTTTATTCTGACAGAGCATGATTTTGTAATTGCTACCACTAAAGAAAGATTAACCTTGCCGGATAATATTGTTGGTCACCTGCATGGAAAAAGTTCCCTGGCCAGATTAGGGGTAGTCGTGCATTCAACTGCTGCCAGGTTTGATCCGGGCTGGGATGGTCATCCGGTTTTGGAATTCGGTACTTTTTTAAAAGGCAAGAAGTTAGTAATTTATGAAGGTAGCCCGATCTGTGCATTTTCTTTTGAAAAGCTGGCAGCTCCGGTAGAAAGATCTTACAAAAAGAGTCCTAATAACAGATATGGGGGAAGCAAGCTGCCGGAAGTATCAAATATCATGGGGAGAAAAAATGTCCGTACTAGGGTTAGATGAAATCCATAAAAGAATAAAAAAACATTCTCTGATTAAAAACTTAGGTCAGAGAGATCTTAAAAATCCGGAAGGGGTGGGAATTGATCTTCGTTTAGGGGCTGTTCATAAAATTATCAAAGGTGGAGCTTTTATTGAGGCTGACGGTGAAATCTTAGGGAAAAGAAAAGGAGTAGAGACAAAGCTGGTGGCAGAGTTTGCGGAAAACGGAAAGGCGCAAAAGGAAATAATAATAAAGCCGGGAGATTATTACCTGGTTCAGACAGTTGAGGCAGTTAATACACCCTTAGATCTGATGCCGATAGTGCACACCAGGACTTCGCTTTTCCGGGCCGGATTGTTGCTTTTAAATTCAAAAACCGATCCCGGTTACAGCGGACAGCTGACCATGGGATTAACCAACTTAAGCCCTTTTCCGGTTAAATTGCAGCTGGGGGCCAGAATTTGTAATATTATTTTTCATAAAATAAAAGGCAAAACTGTCTCCTACCGGGGTCAGCACCAGGGCGGCAGGGTGAGCCCCAAAAAAGCAGAAAGGCAAGTATGAGTAGGCCGAAGCATCAGGAATACCAATACTTAGATTTATTAAAAGATATCTTAAAACAGGGGGTTAAAAAAATTGACCGGGGTACTGATGTAGCTTTATACAGTGTTTTCGGCCGCCAAATCCGGTTTGATTTATCTAAGGGTTTTCCGCTTTTAACTACCAAAAAAGTTTACTGGAAAGGAGTTTTGGAAGAGTTGTACTGGTTTTTTTCCGGACAAACAAATATTAAGTATCTGGTAGACCGTAATGTTCATATTTGGGATGATTATCCATACAAAATTTACCAACTTAAAAATAAACAATCTAAAAATTCTAAAGCTACATTAACCAAGGAAGAGTTTATTGAAAAAATCAGGACGGATGAGAAATTTGCAAAAAAATGGGGGGAGTTGCCGAGGATTTACGGAGAAATGTGGAGGAGCTGGCCAACCAGGACAAAAAGGACTATAGACCAGTTGAAATGGGTAGTCCAGGAATTAAAAGAAGATCCGGATGCCAAAAATTTAATTGTTAATTCCTGGAATCCTGAATATCTTTATTCGATGGCTACCTATGAAGATACTTCTCATTTTCCGATTTGCCATAACATGTTCCAGATTAATCAAAGAGGCGGCAAACTTTCCCTTCAGCTTTATCACAGGTCCTGTGATGTTTTTTTAGGAGTGCCTTTTAATATTGCAAGTTATGCGCTTTTGACTTTGGTTTTAGCTAAAATTACCGGCTATGAGCCGGGAGAATTTATTCATACTTTTGGCGATGTTCATATTTATGAAAATCATATAGCCCAGGTAAAAGAACAGATTAAAAGAAAACCTAGGCCTTTTCCCGTCATCAAAATAGATAAAAGGCTAAAGACCATTGAGGATTTTAAACCGGAACTGATAACTTTAGAAAACTATGATCCGCATCCGGTAATAAAAGCAGAGTTAACTGTAGCAGGCGGATATTATGGCAAAAACAAAGGTTAGCATCATTGTAGCTGTAGCCGGAAGCAAGCGGGTAATCGGAAAAGAGGGCAATATGCCTTGGAATATTCCGGAAGAGCTAAAACGGTTTAAAGAGATTACCTTGGGACATCCGATTATCATGGGTAGAAAAACCCATGAATCCATTGGCAAAGCCTTACCCGGAAGAACCAATATTATTATTACCCGTGATCCCGCATACACAACAGCAGGTTGTATTGTGGTAGATTCTTTAGAGAAAGCCCTTCAACACGCAAAGCTCGTTCCCGGCAATGACGAAATATTTGTTATTGGCGGAGGAGAAATCTATAAGCAAGCTTTACCGATAGCTGATAAATTATATCTGACAGTGATTCATCAGGAAATAGAAGGTGATACATTTTTTCCTGATTATTCGGAATTTAAAAATGTAATCAAAGAGTCTGATGAGTATGAGTCAGATGGGTTTAAGTATAGGTTTCTGGAATTGGAGAGATAATAAATATTATTGACTTTTGCAATTGTTTAGTTTAAATTAACTAATAATCAGCCTAAGGGTTGTTTTTAAATATGAAAACGGCAGAATTAGCGAGTGCAATTGGAGCGATATTTGGTGGACCACAGGTAGAGTGCCTGAATGGTGATTTTATGGGATCTATAGCAGAAAGCCTGGGTACGCCACACGGAAAGAATAGATGGAGACCTGCTGGGATTTTACGAAAGATCGCAGCAGATAGCTCCGGTAGTATTACTTTTAGTAGAGAGTGGCCAAAAGTTGCCAGAGACCACAGTAGGGCAAGGCGTGGCAACAGAAGGCCTTGATTTAATTTCAATATACTGCTAGAATACTCTCATTAAACATCTATCAGTTTAAAAGCGAAGCCCGCAAGCTTTGCTTAGGTTTTCCTGAAACTATACTACTGGTAGAGGTGAACAAGGAAAACAAATGTACAAATTACCTAGTTTACAAGAATTATTAGAAGCCGGTGTCCATTTCGGGCATCAGGTTAGACGTGGCCATCCCCGGATGCGGCCATTTATTTATGGTGCCAGGGAAGGTGTTCATGTCATTGACTTAACCCAATCTGAAAAATACTTAAAAGAAGCCTGTGAGTTTGTCTACAATTTAGGTAAGGAAGGAAAGGTATTACTATTTGTCGGAACCAAGAAACAAGCACAGTCGATTATTGAGGAATCTTGTAAAGAACTTAAAGCCCCATTTTTAGTAGCGCGCTGGATGGGTGGGTTTTTAACTAATTTTGAACAGATGCAGAAAAATATTAAAATCCTCAAGGCGTACTTAGAGCAAAAAGAAAAAGGCCAGCTTGCCAAATATACTAAAAAAGAACAACTACTTCTGGAGAGGAAAATGAATAAACTGCAAAGAGACTTTGCCGGAGTAATGGATTTAAATAAAGTCCCTGATGCCCTGTTTGTGGTGGATGCAGTCTCCGATAATATCGCGATCAGGGAAGCAAACAGATTAAAAATTAAGGTGGTAGCCATTGCAGATTCAAATTCCGACCCAACAGAAATTGGTTATCCTATCCCCGGTAATGATGATGCAATAAAATCCATTAAAGTATTAGTAGGGGCTGTTGCTTCTGCTTACGGAGAAGGTCAAAAAGAAGCAGGTAAGGCAGCTACAAAAGCAGCAGAAAAAGCAGCCAAAGAAGCAGCTAAAGGCGCAGAAGATGTTATACAGGAAGAATTAAAAGAAGAAGTAGCAGCTGCCGAGGAGATGGTAGAAAAGAAAGCGGTCAAGGATTCTGAAAGAGTTGTTTAGAAAGTTAGTTACGGTTTATTTAAAGCTTTATGGATATAAAGATTGAAGATATCAAATTACTCCGGGAACAAACTGGGGCAGGAATTGCTGATTGCCGGGAAGCTTTAAAGGAGACGGGTGGGGATTTAGAAAAGGCTAAGGAGCATTTAAAGAAGAAAGGATTGGATAAGGCTTCTTCTAAAGCGGAGAGAGAAGTTAAGGCCGGGTTAGTGGAAACCTACTCTCATGGCGGTAAGGTGGGAGTTTTGGTAGAGCTTTTGTGTGAGACGGACTTTGTAGCCAGAACCGAAGATTTCAAAAATTTAGCCCATGAGCTGACTTTACAGATTGCCTCAATGAACCCCTCCGGTGTTGAAGAACTTCTATCACAGGAATATATCAGAGATAACTCCCTGACTGTAGATAAGTTGATAAAAGGCGTAGTTGGTAAAGTCGGAGAAAATATTCAGGTTGGTCGGTTTGAAAGAATAGCTCTTGGAGAATAATGGATCCTGTATTAACAGAACCAAATTCAAAGATTGATGCTACACTGCACCATTTTAAGGTGGAAATTGCCGGTATCAGAGCGGGCCGGGCTAATCCCGCTTTAATAGAAAATATTCCTGTAGAAGCATATGGGTCTCATATGAAACTTAATGAAGTAGGAAATATTTCTGCTCCTCAGCCGTCTTTATTAACAATCCAGGTGTGGGATGCCTCCATTTTAGATAAGGTAATCAAAGCCATCCAGGAAGCCAATCTTGGTCTGAATCCTTCTAATGAGGGAACTTTAATCCGGTTGCCGATACCTCCTCTTACTGCAGAGCGACGGGAAGAGTTTATAAAATTATTGCATCAGAAAATGGAGGAGGCAAATGTTTCAATCCGGCAAATCAGGCACGACTTTCGAAATAATTGGAAAAAGGAATCAGAAGAAGGAGCTTTTGGGGAAGATGAATTTTTCAGAAGGGAAAAAATCCTGCAGGAGCTGATAGATAAAAAAGTGGCTGAAGTTGAGCAGTTGGGAAAAGCGAAAGAAGAAGAACTGATACAGATTTAAATTATGTTATTTTCCATAATAATTTTTGTTATTACTCTCTTAGTTTTAGTCTTAATTCATGAATTCGGGCATTTTATTATGGCCAAACGTTTCGGTATTAAGGTAGAAGAATTTGGTTTTGGCATTCCGCCCCGGCTCTGGGGAAAGAAAATCGGCGAGACCATTTATTCCCTTAATTGGTTGCCTTTTGGGGGATTTGTTAAGCTATTGGGAGAAGATGAAGAGTCTTCTGAGGGTAAGAAAAATAAAACCCCGATAAAAAACAGTCGGGATTTTAGAGCCAAGCCTGTAAGTCAAAGAATCATTGTGGTGGTAGCAGGAGTTACCATGAACCTGATTCTGTCTTGGGTGCTATTTTATACTGTAATAGTTTCACAGAACTTTAAAATTATTTATCCGACACTGGAGCCGGCAGTATATATTGCCAAGCTGGAGCGGAATTTTCCGGCAGAGCAGGCTGGTATACAGGTGGGAGACAGATTAATTTCCCTTGACGGTCAGGAAGCTAAGGATATTGAAGAAACCAGGAAGTTCATCAGATCCAGGGGTGAACAGCCTTTATCTTTGAAGCTCTCGGACGCTGATGGAAATAATATTAAAACAGTAGAGGTGACTCCTAAAAAAGGCCCAAGTGGTGATGCATTAATCGGGGTTATTTTCAGCCCCATCCCATTTAGGGAATATAAAACCCCGGCAGAAAAAATATTTTCCGGAATTACTTACTCCTGGGATTTAACTAAAGTGACCTTTGTCGGGTTAGGTAATGTATTTAAGGATTTGTTGGAGGGGGATTTTGGGCAGGCTTCCAAATCAGTTGCCGGACCGGTGGGGCTGGCTGTAGTTACCAATGAGATTTTATCTTCCGGCTGGGCAGCTGTGTTACCATTTTTGTGGTTTATCGGAGTCATATCCTTAACTCTGGCAATATTTAATGTTTTGCCTTTACCGGCTTTGGATGGCGGCAGGTTATTGTTTTTGGTAATTGAAGCAGTGAGCGGTAAAAGAGTCAGAGGGGATATTGAAAAAATGGTCCACCAGGTAGGTTTTATCATTCTTTTAGCTCTTGCCCTGCTTATTACCTTCTCCGATATCCGCAAGTTACTTCCATAGATGAAAGAAATAATTAATCAGTGGATAAGAAGGGGTTTATATGGTATGGCAATCACAGGGATTGTCTTGGCTCCTTGTATGCTTAAAGATAAGGCAGCCGCCAGCGTGAATGCAGAAACGGGACCTTTTAAAACAGAGCCTATCTTGCAAATTAGCAATCCTGATAGACCTGAATCCGTGCAAAGAGTGCTTTGGAATTTAGGCAGAGTTTGGCCGGGGAAGTATATTAGCCCAAAGTTATTAATTGAAGCTACAGACAAAAGTAATCTGCCGCTTGTTTTAACAACCACTTTTGAATCAGACGGCATTTCATCAGCTTGTGTCAGTGAAGATCATAACAGTCCTGATTGTGAAGAGGTGACTAAAGCTAAGTCAGTAGTTTCAAGGTATTTTTTTAACAGCGCCTTTTTAGATCCAGGACATCTTAGCGCACAAGTGGGTTCAGGTACCTTAAGACTATCTAATCAGCCCGGTGGCAGGTTTACGATTACTATGGAACTTAATGTTGATGACCAGACTGTTCCGGACGAGCAAGGAAGACCTTTGATTGCCTCAGTTAATACTGAGATTGAAGTCTTGCGTCCTTTTCAGGAATTTGTTCCTTTAATAATAAAGGGCAATAGATTTCCTGCAAATTAAATAAGGGTGCTATAATTTTTATATGTCGGAAGATATAAAGTCAGGAATAGTTTGGTCTCCACGAGGTTTAGAACAAACAATCAGACATCCTTATGCCAGTAAAATGCTGAAAACTCGTGATGGTTATGCCGAAGCTTTTGATGAACATGGCTCACTAAGATGGGTGATAGATGGCGCAATTTTAGATGTGAGTCGTTTTGCAGAAGGATATATTGAACAAAATCCGGCTACTTATATAAAGGTAATTGAGAATAGGTGTGGGAGTCAGAGCCCTGATTTCCCAAATCTGATAGAAGAAAAAGTTCCCGGGTTTTCTAACGTTAAGTTATTTGTTAGTCCTAAAATTTGACAGATAAACTGAAAATTTGTTAGTATTAAGCTAATAAATTTATAAAAGCGTTTAAGTTTGGTTTCCCGCCAAACAAGCTGCATGCGTTGAGCATGACGGAAGGATACCGTAAAAATAAATCCAAAGTGTGTCGGAAACGGAGCACTAACAAGAAATTTCTTGGAAGTTACTCCACCGCAGGGTGGATTTTTTTAAGGTTTGACGAAGTTAAAACACAAGGTTCTGGCGGAGTCAGGTTCTTAAATCAAGAAACTAAAAACAAGGTGGTAACGCGAGAAGCCTCGCCCTTGTCTATCTATTTATTTAGGTAGATATGGGGGAGGTTTTTTTATGGTTAGAAAAGCAAGAAAATCGGATTTAAATAAAATTCTAAAGCTCTTAAAGTATGGGGCTAGCAGCGGTAAGGTTTTAACCAGGTCAAAGCCTGATATTTTACAAAGCATAAATAATTTTTTTGTTTGTGTGGAGGGTAAACAGGTTGTTGGCTGTGTCAGTTTAGATATTTATAGTCCCAAACTGGCAGAAATAAGATCATTGGTGGTTGATCCTTCTTATCAGAGAAAAGGGATCGGGTCTTTGCTGGTGGAAAATTGTTTAATGGAAGCAAAGAAACAGGAGATATTTGAAGTCTTGGCTATTACTGATAAAGATAAGTTTTTCGATGGTCTTGGTTTTAGAAAGAGTATTGAAGAAAAACATCCTATGTTCGTTAAGCTGGATGTTGGGTATAATAAAAAAGGGAATAAAGAATAAGATGTCACAGGTTAAGTCAATTACAAAAAAAAGCCAGGATATATCCGGATGGTATAACGATGTGGTGGAGCGAGCCCAGCTGGCAGAACATGGTCCTGTCAAAGGGACAATGATTTGGCGGCCGAGAGGTTTTGCTTTATGGGAAGCAATTCAAAAGAATCTCGATATTAAAATCAAAGATCTGGGCGCACAAAGTGTTTATTTTCCACTCCTTATACCCCACAGTTTTCTGTCAAAAGAAAAAGAGCATGTTAAAGGATTTTCACCTAATTTAGCAGTAGTAACTCATGGCGGCGGCGAGAAATTGCCGGAGCCTTTAGTGATACGTCCGACTTCTGAAACGATTATGTATGATGCTTTCGGAAGATGGATTCAGTCCTTTAGGGATTTACCTCTAGTGGTAAATCAATGGACTAATGTAGTCAGGTGGGAAAAACGGCCATATTATTTTTTAAGAACAACGGAATTTTTATGGCAGGAAGGCCATAGTGCCCATCAAACCAAAGAAGACTGTCAGAAGATGGTTGATAATGCCGTCAAAATGTATGTGGATTTTTATGAAAACACTTTGGGACTTTTTGGGTATGCAGGGAGGAAATCAGAGGGTGAAAAATTCCCTGGTGCAGATGCCAGTTATTCCTATGAAATTTTAATGCCTGATGGCAAAATAGTTCAGGGATGTACTTCTCATAATCTAGGTCAGAATTTTGCCAAGGTTTTTAATGTCAAATACCAGGATGAAACAGGGAAACAGGAGTATGCATACCAAACTTCGTGGGGGTTATCCACCAGGTCTATCGGAGCCATGATTTTAGTTCATGGAGATGATAATGGTTTGGTTTTACCTCCTAAAATTGCACCCATCCAGGTAGTGGTTATTCCGATCCTTACTAAAACTTCCAACAATGAGGAAATTAAGAAATTATCTAAGAAAGTGTATGAATTATTGGAAAGTTATGACATCAGAATTAAAGTAGATGATGGTGATCAATCAACGGGTTGGAAATTTAATCAGTATGATCTGGAAGGAGTGCCAGTCAGGATAGAGATAGGTTCCCAAGAAGCAGCCAAAGGAGAAGTTAGTCTCAGTTTGAGAAATGATAAATCAAACCGTATTACCGCCAAACTAGATAATCTGGCTGGAGAGGTACAAAAGCTCCTGGATCAGATGCAGACGATTTTATTTGAAGCGTCTAGGCGGTTTACCCAAGCCAATACCAGACAAGCAGATAATTATCCGCAATTTAAGGAAATAATGAATACTACCAGAGGATTTATTGAGGCTTTTTGGTGCGAAGATGCCAAGTGTGAGGCGGCGATCAAGCAGGAGACAAAGGCTACAACCAGATGTTTGCCTGAAGGTTCGATTGAGAGCTCTGGGTCATGTATTTATTGTAATAAACCGGCGAAATTCAGGTGGCTTTTTGGTCAATCTTATTAATGTAATTGATTTTAAAGCTTATTTCTGGTAAATTAATCCAACTATGATCGCTAAAAATATAAACAAACAGCCTAAGTCCATAGTGGAAGTAACTATTACTGTGCCTTGGACTGATCTGCAGGCTACCTGGGATGCTACTTTGCAGAAAATGGCTGCTGATGTGGAGCTTTCAGGTTTTAGAAAAGGGGCTGCGCCTCTTCCGATGGTAGAACAGCAGCTGGGACAAAGACTCCAGGATGAAGTTTTGAAAGCTGCCATGCCTAATTTCCTGATTGAGGCACTGAAAGGCACTGATATTATCCCGATTGATTACCCTAAATATGACCTGCTTTCTTTTATTAAGGGCCAACAGTTGCAATTTAAAGCAACTATTACCAACAGACCGGCAGTAACTGTCGGAAATTACAAAACTATAAAAGTTGCAAAACCGGCTCCAAAATCCGTTACCGAAGAAGAAGTGCAGAAAGTAATTGAGGACTTATTCAAAAGATGGAAAGCCAAGCCAGGGGCTCAAGTTACGGAAAGCGGTAATCAGCCACAAGGCGGTCAGGCAGGCTCCATTAATTTCCAGGGTAATCAACCGGCAGGCGCAGGAACTTCCTCTAATGGGCAGGCAGATGTTCCGAATGAAGAATTTGCCAGGGCCATGGGTGCTTTAAGTCTTACTGATTTAAAATCCAAAATCAGGAAAGATCTGGAAGCAAATGTTTCTTACAATAATGAATTAGATTATGAAGAAGCAATTCTGCAAGAGGTAGAGAAAATGACAACTGTAGAACTTCCGGAGATTTTAATACAGGATGAGTTAAACAGGATGCTGGTGTCGCTGCAGAGAAGAGTAGCGGATATGGGGCTTTTGCTGGAAGATTACCTAAAAAGCCAGGGCAAAACCTTAGAACAAATTAAGTCAGAATGGAGAGTGCAGGCTGAGAAAAATGTCCGGATGGAGCTGGGATTGGCCGAGGTGGCCAGGATGGAGAATGTCACTATTTCTGACAGCGAACTCCAGGCAGAAGTGGATAAAATTCAGGATGCCAAGATTAAACAGCAATTTGAAGCTCAGGAACCAAGATTGCATCTAAGGCATGCTCTAAGACAGACCAGGACTCTGGATCTTCTTAAAAAGATGGTTGGCGGACAGTAAATGAGTGATTGCATCTTTTGTCAGATTATAAGCGGCAAAATTGCCAAGGAATTTATCTTTGAGTCGGAAACCTTAGTAGTCTTTGATGATATTAATCCCTCAGCCAGGATTCATATTTTAATAGTACCGAAAGAACATATAGGCGGAATCAAAGATTTAAGTAACGCACACGGTGACTTGCTGGCGGAGATTTATCAGGTAGCGAATAAGCTAGTAGCAGAGAAGAATTTAGAAAATGATTTATACAGGGTAGTTGTAAACGGCGGGAAAGCCCAGCATGTGCCCCATTTGCATTTTCATTTACTAGGCGGATCTTTAAAAAAGATGGTATAATTTTTAAGTTAAAAGGAGGTGTTTTTTATTTTATGTCTATTATTGTAAGAGCCGGTCCGGGCGACAGCACGGACTCAGTCATTAGGAAATTTCAAAAAAGAGCAGTAGCCGAGGGTGTAGTTCAGGAAATCAGAGAGCGGTCAGTTTATCGAAAGCCATCTGAACTTCGTCAGGAATATCTGGCAGAGAAACGCAGAAAAATTATGCGGGCTAGAAGATACGCTCGTTAAATAAGTTTATGCTACTTAGTAAGATACAATCCGATTTAAAGACTGCACAGCTGGCTCGTGATGAGATTAAAGTCTCAACTTTGAGGCTGCTTTTGTCAGAAGCAAAAAATAAAGAAATTGCCAAAGGTGATAATTTATCTGATGAGGATGTAATATCTGTTATCTCCCGGGAAGTGAAAAAAAGAAAAGAGGCGGCAGAAAGTTTTAGGTCCGGCGGCCGGGAAGAGATGGCAGCAAAAGAAGAGCTGGAGGCGAAAGTCCTGGAGGGATACTTACCTGAACAGATCAGCACTGAAGAGTTGACTAAAGTAGTTGAGGAGACTATAAATGAGTTGGGGGCGAGTTCTTTGGCAGATATGGGTAAGGTAATAGGTGCGGTGATGGGGAAGCTAAAAGGTCAGGCCGATGGTGCTGTAATCAGTGCTTTAGTTAAAGAAAAATTATCTAATGGTTAATATTATTGTCAATTCCGATCCAAGATACAATATCAATAAAACTGCCATTCAGGCAGCTGCTTCAGCTGTATTACTGAAGTTTCGTATTTCCAGCCGGGTTGAACTGGGTATTAATATTGTGGGTGATCGGAAAATGCATGAACTAAACCGCAAATACCGGGGCCTGGATTCAACCACCAATATTTTATCTTTTGCTCTGGAAGATTCACATCCGGCTAATTTGCAGCATGTTCCGAGAGTAGGTTTTGTAGCCTCTCCCGATAAATGTTTAAGGTTAGGAGATATCGTTATTTCTTACCCCCAAGCCGTGGAAGATGCCTCCATTGACGGTATTTCAGTAGATGAAGAGGTTAAATATCTGGTTGAACATGGTGTAAATCATCTGCTGGGGGTTCACCATAATTAATGGGAAACTTAGCCTATTATTTAAAGTACCGCCCCCAAACTCTACAAGAACTCATAGGTCAGGAAAGTGTCAAAAAAACACTGCTTACCTCTTTTCAAAATAATAAACTTTCCCATGCCTATCTTTTTGTCGGCCCCCGGGGTACCGGTAAAACTTCTACCGCCCGGATTCTAGCCAAGATGGTTAACTGTTCTGCAAAGCAGGATGTCCCTTGTAATGAATGTCACGTATGTTTATCCATTACTGACGGATCTAATATGGATCTGATAGAAATAGATGCGGCTTCCAATAGAGGAATTGAAGATATCAGATCCTTACGGGACAGGATAAAACTTTCGCCAACTTCATTAAAGAAAAAAGTCTATATCATTGATGAAGCGCATATGTTAACCACGGAAGCCTTTAATGCACTGCTTAAAACTTTGGAAGAGCCTCCGGAACATGCTTTATTTATCCTGGCAACTACTGAAGCTGCAAAAATTCCGCAAACTATTTTATCCCGGGTACAGAAATTAGATTTTAAACTGGCAACACAGGAAGAGATTGCCCAGGCACTTGGAAGAGTTATAAAAGAAGAAAAGATTGATATTGAAGAAGATGCATTGAAGTTTTTAATCAGACGTGCTGAAGGCAGTTTCCGGGATGCAGTTAAATTATTGGATCAGGTAAGTTCCGATAAAAGTAAAATTACTGCCAAGTCTTTGGGAGAAAATTTAAAATCAACTCATTTTGACGACTTGGTGGTTTTGATTAGAAACTTATCAGAGCATAATGCGGCTGAAAGCCTGTTAAACATTACAAAGCAACTGGAAAACGGGATAGACACAAAAGCTTTGATACTGTCTTTAACTGATCTTTTAAGAAATTTAATGTTTATCAAAAACGGATTGGGAGAACAATTAGTGGAGTCGCAGTTTATAGAAGATAAATATAAACAATTAGTTGCTTTGGGTATGGGTTTCTCTGAGGGGGATTTAATCAGGGCCCTGGATATTTTGCAGAAAGCTACAGAAAAATTAAAGTTTGCCTCCATTCCGCCGTTGCCGCTGGAGCTGGCAGTAGTAGAAATATGTGATAAAAATTCAAAAGCAGAAAAACAGCCGCAAGTAGTCAAACAGGAACAGGTCCAAAAAATAGTTCAGCCGGAAACAGAAGAAACTGAAACTATTGAGATTGCACAAGCCCCTGGCGATATCCGGGATAGTTCAGATGTTCCTGATATTTTAAGACTCAGAGAGAAGTGGACTTTTGTCTTAGAAACAGTCCGGTCAGTTAATTTTTCTTTAGAAGCATTACTGCGGTCCGTTAATATCACTGAATGTACGGATAAAGTTTTGGTGTTAGAGGTTCCTTACTCTTTCCACCAAAGAATTCTTGATGCACCCAAAAATAGGGATCTTTTAGAAGGAGTTTTTTCCGATATCTTGGGAAGACCAATCAGGATTTCTACAGCTTTGGGCAGCCGGCCCCAGCGCAGGGAAGACATTGCCAATATTGAGCTGGCTGCAGATGATGAAATTATCCGGGCTGCGGCGGAGATTTTTAATTCAGACCCGGTTAACTAGAATCCTCCGGATGGTAACAACTGCTACAATTACTCCGTAAATTAAAAATATTACCCGGGCAAAGCTTAACTGTGTATCAACTCCTAAATAGAGGCTATGGAAAAAAACCAGCCAGAATACTAAATAGTTAAACCGATGAATAGAAAGCCAGCGGGGACCTAATCTAAAGCGAAGTAGGGCTGAAGATACAGTTAATATAAGCAGTAATAAAGCAAAAATTCCCAGGAGGAAATAAAAGAGGTTTATACCTAATAAAAAGGGAATCACATAACTTAGATTACCTTCTGAAATATAAGTACTAAGCAACGATGCCGGATGAAGGATAGCTAAGGCAAAACCCAAAGAAGCAATTATCTGGTGTACTATAAAGGTCCTGCCCGGCGTAAAAAGCCTGTCCAGCAAAGTGATACTTGAGCCCATTACTAAGGCCAGAAAAATCAGGGAAAAAGCATACAGGCCCAAACCCCGATGGATAAAAAATAATAAATCAGCAGTTTTTTTAAAGGAAAGATCCTGATTAATTAAGATAATCGGTACAGAGAGTACAAATAAAAAAAAGATAAAAATAATAACTTTGATGAACAACTTCATTTATTGAGATCAATCATACCCGGGGAAGAGATCTTTTCTGATATGATCTGATGGTACGCCGATTTCTATTAATAAATTAGTTAAATTTTTCACCATTCCTCCCGGGCCGGAGACATAAAAAATTGGCTTGTTAAGATTCTTAACAATTTTTTTAAATGAGCTTTCATCTATTCTTTTAGGGTGGACAAAATAATGTATTTTTAGATTCGGATTTGTTTTTGTCAGTCCCTCCAGAAGTTTTTTGTAAGGAAAGTCCTCTGTTTTATTGGAATATAAAAGGGTAACTTTAGGAGAGACTTTTTTATGTTCAAAATCCAAAAGCATGGATCTAAAGGGAGTAATGCCAATGCCGCCGGCAATAAAGATCATTTCCTGATTGATATTATCTACAGTAAATTCTCCGTCCGGACCGACCGCTTCAATGGTATCTCCGGCCTTTAAGGAGTTTAAAGTTTTTTTAAAGCTGCTGCTTTTTTCTTCTGCCAGGCGGGTGGTAATTAAAACAATTCCTTCAAAAGGAGCAGAGGCGATTGTAAAATAACGTTCAATGCCCCGGTCATCAGCATTACGGTGCGGTAGGGTGTAATGCAGAAACTGTCCGCTCTTCCATTTAAAGGGAATTTCCGGTTTAAAGATGAAGGAGATGGTATTTTTTGCTTCTTTAATTTTTTTAACAAAAATAAGTAGCATTGACAGTTTAAATAATAGTTTAAACAGGTTCTTTTGGCAAGGTAACTCCTTTTTCTTCTTGACAATTTATTACTATTGATTAACAATGGTTTTTTCTATGACATTACGAGTTGCTACAAAAAAAGTATTTAAACTAATTTCCGAAGAAGCTTATCGTCAAAAGTTTGGTTTGGAAATGATCCCTTCTGAAAACTATGTTTCAGCAGATGTCTTAACAGCCCTGGGTTCTATTCTGACTAATAAATATTCGGAAGGTTTTCCCGGTAGACGATATTATGGCGGAAATGAAGTTATAGACAAAATAGAAAATTATGCCGCAGATTTAGCAAAGAAATTATTCCGTGTACCTGTAGCGTTGGTTCAATCCTATTCCGGTTCTCCGGCTAATATGGCTATTACTATGGCAGTTTGCAAGCCAAAAGATGTGGTGATGGGGCTAGCTTTATCTTCCGGCGGACATTTAACCCACGGGGCGAATCTAAATTTTTCCAGTATTTTCTATAAGGCAGTAAATTATTCAGTTGGTGAAGATTGGAAGATAAATTTTGATGAGTTAGAAGCGTTGGCTAAAAAACACAAACCGAAATTAATTTGGGTAGGAACTACGGCGTATCCTTTTAAACTGGATTACAAAAAATTCAGAAAAATTGCCGATATGGTTGATGCAACATTGGTGGCTGATATTTCCCATATTACTGGTCTAATAATAGGTGGTGTGCATGAGTCTCCGGTTCCTTATGTGGATATTGTTATGACAACAACTCATAAAACATTAAGGGGTCCAAGAGGAGCGATGATTTTAGTTACTGAGCGGGGATTAAAGAGGGACCCTGAGATAAAAGCAAAAATTGAAAGGGCAATAATTCCCGGGATTCAGGGTGGTCCTCATAATCATCAGACAGCAGCAATTGCTGTTAGTTTAGAAGAAGCTTTAAAGCCCTCCTTTAAAAAGTATGCCGCTCAAGTTGCTAAAAATGCTGCTGTTTTAGCTAAAGAATTGGGAACTGTTTCAGAGACGCACTTAGTACTTTTAAGTTTAACTAAATATGGATACGGAATGGGTTATCAGGCCCAGTATGCTCTGGAAGAGGCTGGAATTACAGTTAATAAAAATACCATTCCCGGAGAACCGGCCTCACCTTTTTATCCGTCCGGGATTCGTCTTGGAACACCGGCTCTGACAACGCGGGGAATGAGGGAAAAGGATATGATCAGAATTGCCGCCTGGATCAAAAGAGTACTGGAAGAAATTAGAGGACTTGATTTGCCGAAAGAGCAGGAAAAAAGAAAAGATTTCTTAAAAGAGGTTAAAGAAAAAATTCATAAAAATAGAAACTTAAAGCAAATCAGAAGAGAAGTTGAAAAATTCGCTGGTAAATTCCCCGTACCCGGTATACAATAGATTTTCATGAAGGTTAGCGGAAAAGAAGTTGCAGATGCGATTGCAAGACAACTCAAAGAAAAAGTAACTAAGTTAAAAGTCCAACCCACTTTTGCCATTATCTTGGCAGGTGAAGATCACGCCTCCCGTATTTATGTAAACTTTAAGATTAAGCGCGCAGAAGAAATCGGAGTTAAAGTAATTTTTTTTGAATTTTCTAAAGATCAGTTTAATGTATGTATAGAAACTATTGAAAAATTAAATGCTGACAAAAATGTTCATGGGATGATTATTCAGTACCCGATATATGACAGTTGGAATTTTGATGAGTTAATTGCCAGGGTAGATCCTAAAAAAGATGTAGACGGATTTAGTGAGGAATCACCATATGAGAAAGCTACGGCTATGGCAGTTTGGGAAATGCTGACAGCTTTTGCTTACCTGGAGGGTTTTATAAAAACAGACGATTTTCTTAAGGGTAAAAAGATTGTACTTTTGGGGCGGGGTAAAACAGCAGGAGGGCCTACCATAGAACTTCTAAAAAGGCATGGGTTTGAGGTGATTGTTATTGTTCATGATACGGAGAATCCGGATGCAAAGATCAGAAATGGGGATGTGGTAATTTCGGCAACCGGAGTAAAAAATATTGTAAATGGATTCAATATTAAAAAAGGGGCCTATGTAATCGGAGTCGGAGTTGGGCGGGAAATAGTTGATGGAAAACCTAAAATTTACGGGGATATTAATGAAGAAGAAATCAGTGACCTTGCTAAGTTATATTGTCCGACCGTGGGTGGAATCGGGCCATTAACAATTATTAGTCTGTTAAGAAATGTAATTGATTCAGCTAGACGAACTCAGCAGGATACGTTATAATACTCCCATGGGACTAATGGATGGTTTAAAACAGCTTGGTGACCTTAAGAAAATGAGAGACCAGGCAATGGAAGTGCAGAAGCGCTTAGCTGGTATCAAAATTACTGTGGAACACAAAGGTGTAGTGGTGGTGATGACTGCCGATCAAAAGGTAGTTTCCATCTCCGGTGATAATAATTTAGATAAAGTTACGGAAGCTGTAAATGAGGCTTTAAAGCAGTCCCAAAAAGTTGCTGCTGATGAAATGAAAAGTTTAATGGGCGGTATGGGTATGCCCGGAATGTGACGAGTGTAGTAAGTCATCCTGAGCGAAGTCGAAGAATCTATGCTAAAATTCACCCATAATGGCGCAAGTTCCTAAATCCGTTCAGAGTTTAATAGAAGCTTTTGAGAGATTGCCCGGTATTGGGCCGAAGACTGCACAGCGCTTAACTTATTATCTGCTCCATGCTCCTATTGAAGAATCAAAAGCCTTGGCTGATGCAGCCCTGGGAATGAAAGAAAAAACCAAAATCTGTTCTATTTGTTTTAATATTGGCGAAGAAGATCCCTGCCAAATTTGTTCTGATTCGAACCGGGATAAGGAATTAATTGCTGTGGTGGAAAATCCGCTGGATGTACTGGCTTTAGAAAAAGCAAATTTTAAGGGTTTATACCATGTATTGCATGGAGTTATTTCACCACTGGAAAATATCGGACCATCGGAGATTCATATCAGAGAACTTTTGCCACGACTTAAGGATAATACGGTTAAGGAAATAATTTTGGCAACAAATCCGACAATGGAAGGAGAGGCTACGGCTATGTACATCCAAAGATTAATTGCTCCTTTAGGGGTTAAAGTAACCAGGATTGCAAGGGGATTGCCCGTTGGATCTGATTTAGAATATGCAGATGAGACAACTCTTTCCAGGGCCTTGGAAGGAAGGAAAGAATACTAAAAGTAAGTCACCCTTTATACTCTATACACTATACTTTATACTTAATCTATGGCTAATAATGTGATTGGACAATTCAGGGATGAGTTTGAAGATACTGTAACCGAAGCAACTCAGGATTTTAAAGACTCAGTAGGTGAAGCAATAGAGCAAGGCATGCAATCTGTGTCTTCACCTCAGATGACACCCCAACAGTTGCAGCAAAAGCAACAAGAGAATCAGCAAAAAGAAGTAGACCGACAAAAGCAACTAGCATATACCAGAAATTGGCTAAGTGATTTAAAGGCGGCTCAGGAGAAAGTCAGGGCAGAGAATAAACAAAAAGAACAACAAAGACTGCAAGCTCAGCAAGAAGAAAAGCAGGTTTCTGAGATGAAAAAAGAAGAAAAGAAAAAGAAACCGGTTAACCCGGCTGTAGCCTATGCCGGAAAAGCAGAATTCAAAAGAGGAGTCGGGGGTTAATATGCTAAAGCTGTATAATACTTTATCCCGTAAAATTGAAGAATTTGCTCCATTAAATCCGCCCTCTGTTGGAATGTATGCCTGCGGTCCGACTGTCTATGATTACACCCATATCGGTCATCTAAGAAAGTATGTCGGAGATGATGTTTTAAGGAGGGTTCTGGAAAACGATGGTTATGAAGTAAAACACGTCATGAATATTACTGATGTGGGACACCTGGTTTCTGATGAAGATGCCGGTGAAGATAAAATGGAAAAAGGTGCCAGGGAGTCCGGCAGAAGTGTTTGGGAAGTGGCTAAATTTTATGAAGATTATTTCTGGAAGTCGGTTGAAACAGTTAATGCCAAAAGACCGAATGTTGTAGCCAAGGCCACGGAACATATTAAAGAACAGATTAAACTAATTCACAGATTAGAAAAAAACGGATTTATTTATATTACAGAGCATGCAATTTATTTTGATATTAGTAAATTTCCTGAATACACAAAATTATCCGGACAAAAATTAGAGGATAAAGAAACCGGGGCAAGAAGTGATGTCTTTGTGGATAAGCAGAAGAAAAATCCCCAGGATTTTGCCCTCTGGTTTTTTACTGTTGGTCATTTTGTTGGTCACACCATGAGATGGCCATCTCCTTGGGGAGAAGGGTTTCCCGGCTGGCATATAGAATGTTCTGCCATGAGTATGGAGTACCTAGGAGACTCTTTTGATATTCATACCGGAGGGATTGACCATATTCCGGTACACCACACTAATGAAATTGCACAAGCTGAGGCAGCATCGGGGAAACAGTTTGTTAAATACTGGGTTCACCACAACTTTTTGATTGTAGACGGTGAAAAAATGTCAAAGTCAAAAAAGAACTTTTACCGGATTGAGGAAATTGTCGGAAAAGGTTTTGAGCCACTGGCACTGAGATATTTATTTTTAACTGCCCATTACCGGGATAAATTAAATTTTACCTGGAAATCTCTGGAAGCTGCTCAAACTGCCTTAAACAATTTAAGAGAAACCATTAGGGAGTGGGATGAACCGCAAATTGGTTGTGCCGAATTTGAGCAAAGATTTATGGAAGCAGTTAATAATGATTTAAATACCCCTCAGGTATTGGCAGTTATGTGGGATATGGTGAAGTCGGATAATCCAAGTTCTGCCAAAGCCAAATCAATTTTAGAAATGGATAAAGTATTAGGGCTAAAATTGGATGAGTATTTAGGGAAAAAGATAGAGGTTCCGGAAGAAATACAAAAACTAATTAATCAAAGGGAGCAGGTTAGAAAGTCCGGAGACTTCAAAAAGTCAGATGAGCTGCGTCATGAAATTAAGAAGTTGGGATATGAGATAGAGGACACTCCAGATGGGCCTAAGGTAAAGGTTCAATAATCGCTTTGAAAATAACTTCTAGAATAGAGCAGAATTTTAATTTACTGCTTGTCTAGGAATAAAAGGAAATCTTGGCGTTCTCATTAGATACTTGATGGGAAGATTTCTATGTGCAGCTTCATTGGTAATTATTTTTTTATCTTGATTTAAAATAAATGATATATGCAGCCCGCCTAGAGCGACTAAGAGTCCTAAGGTAAATTCTGAATTAGGAGAGGGGATACGCGAGAAAGAGTTGGATATAAATTCGTAATAAGGGGGGATCAATGCTGCTGCTGTACCGATTGTTGTAACTACACTAAAAGCGAGATCTTTCCAATTTTTGCTCCTTAAATTTCTGGATAGTTCTAAAGAGGAACTTATTTGTGCTTTTTCTGCAACTTTATTAAAATGTTTTTGCTGTAGTTCTTGAAGATGTTTAATGCCAGGTGCTTTATCCAGTAGATGCCAGGCAGAGTTAATTTTTTCTCCTATAGCTTCTAATCTTTTCATAAGATGAAATATAATTCTTTTAATTTACTAAGTCAAGTTAGTGAATAGGGTATTTTAGCTTCTTAAATTGTGGTAAACTTGGGGATGTGGAAAATGTAATTACCATTGATGGGCCGACATCTTCAGGCAAGAATAGTGTTGGATTTTTATTAGCCCAAAAACTCGGGTACCAGTATATTGACTCCGGTTCCATCTACCGGGCCGGCTGCATTTTTATCTTAAGAAACAATATCGCCCTTGATAATAGAGACAAATTAGTAGAGGTTTATAGAAATCTTCAAATAGAAATTAAAGTTGATGACAGTCAGCAGCGGTTCTTTGCTAACGGTGAGGATGTCACAGACAACTTACATGATCCGGAAGTTACAAAAATAGTTCCCGGTGTTTCAGCAATAAGGGAAATTAGAGAGGCTACCAAGATAATACAATATAAATTAGTAAATTCTAAGGATACAGTGATGACCGGCCGGGATATTGGTTCGGAAATCTTCCCGGAGGCAGGTCATAAATTTTTTCTGACCGCTTCAATAGAAAAAAGAGCAGAAAGGCGCTTTAAGCAGTTGGTACAAAAAGACCCCGGTATAAAATATGAAGATGTTTTAAAAAGCATGGCAGAACGTGACCGGCAGGATCAAACCCGTGAAGTTTCTCCTCTTCGGATTCCGGAAGGAGCATTGGTAATTGATAACTCTGATTTAACAGTTGAACAAACAGTAGAGGAGATGCTAAAACATGTCAATGCATAAAGTCACTACGCTAAAAAATGGCTTAACTGTAATTACCATCGATGAGCCGCATTTAGATTCGGTTACATCCTTGGTGGCTGTTGGAGCCGGTTCCAGGTATGAAACAAGAAAAATAAACGGCATTTCTCATTTCCTGGAACATATGTTTTTTAAAGGCTCAACTAAGTTTCCCTCTGCCGAAAAAATTGCCACTTTAGTTGACGGTATTGGTGCAGTTAATAATGCAGCCACCGATAAAGAAGTTACTTTCTACTGGATTAAATCAGCTGCCAAACATATAAATTTATCGCTGGATATACTATCTTCAATGATTAAAGAGCCTCTTTTGTCCCAGGAAGAGATAACTAGGGAAAAGGGGGTAATCGTGGAAGAGCTCCGGATGTTTAGGGATAATCCCAGCAGATATATCTGGGATTTATATGAAGGATTGCAATTCGGGGATCAGCCATTGGGATGGGATATCGGCGGCAAAGAAGAAACCGTGATCTCTATAAATAGGGAGGATATGTCAGCTTACATGGATTCGCTTTATTCCCCCTTAAATATGGCTTTAGTTTTAGTTGGTAAGTTACCCAGAAATATTGAGAGCCTGGCAAGAAATTATTTCCAGGCTCTGCCGGAAAGAAATAAGTTTTCCTACAAGCCTTATCAAAAAAAGAAGCAGACAAGGGCTAAGGTCAATGTATTTTATAAGGCTACTGATCAGGCAAATGTTGTTTTAGGGGTTGAGGGTTTTGACCGCTATGACAGTAAAAGATATGTGGCCCGGGTACTGGGGGCTTTACTTGGTGAAGGCATGTCTTCCAGATTATTTATGCAGGTCAGGGAAAGAAGAGGTTTGGCATATCATGTTAATGCTCATCACAGCAGCTATCAGGACGCCGGTTCATTAACAGTTTATGCTGGTCTAAAGTTAGAAAAAGTCTATGAAGGTTTAGAAGTTATTCTGGCAGAGCTTGAAGTATTAAGTGCTGAAAAGGTAACTGATGATGAGTTGCAAAAGGCCAAGGAAATGATACGGGGAAGGGTTGCCCTGCAGTCTGAATCTACAAATTTCCTGGCAGAGTATTTTGGAACCAGTTTTGTTCTGGACAGAAAGATAGAAACTTTTGATGAGATTTTAAAGAAAATTGATAAAGTAACCAAAGAAGATATTCAAAATCTGGCCAAGGAATTATTTGTCAGTCAAAACTACAACTTACAGGTAATTGGTCCTTTTAAAAATGCAAAAAAGTTTGAGGCTATCTTAAACAGATAGCATAGCTTTCTTTAGTACTTTCGTAATTTGTGCAGTAACGAATACAGAGACCCCGCCTAAAGAAAAACCTGCTACCACATCCAGTGGATAGTGAACTCCTACATATATCCTCGACAGTCCGATCCAAAGCATTAAAACTATCGCGATTGGCCACCATTTAGATTTAAAGTAAGTATAAGCAAAAGCAAAAACTGCAGTAATTGTGGCATGCCTGGAGGGGAAGGAAGCACTCTCAGGTGATTCGCTAACTAACGGGATAAGATTAAAGGCTACAAAGGGCCGCGGCTCAAATAAAAAAATATGAATAATTTTAATCAGTAAAACTGCAATCGGAAGTGCGACTACAATAAGCAACAAAGCTTTTTTCTCCTTTATTCCTCCCTTAATACCTAACAGCAGGATCAACAAAAATACTATATATATTAACGGAGAAGTAGCAAAAATCATCAGCTGATCAAGTAACCAAAATTGGCCGTTTAGATTATAGATGTAAAAGAACAAATCTACATTGCTCATTACTTAAAATAGGGAAAGAATATAATGATGCCTAAGATTCCTGCTGTTATTGCCGCTACCAAAACTGCCCCGGCTGAAATATCCTTTGCCAGTTTTGCTCCGGGATGTTCTTTATCTGTAAATTTATCTACAACTGCTTCAATAGCCGTATTGGTTAATTCAACTGATACAACAAAACCGATTAGAAAAATCACAATTATCCAATCAGGCTTTGAAAGGTTTAATATAAAGGAAAGAATAACTACCAATAGGGCGATAATAAAATGAAACTTTAAATTCGGCTCTTCTTTTAAAGCAGAAATAATTCCGGCCAGAGCATATTTAAATGACAGTATCCGATGATTATTAGTTAAATTTTCCATTAGTTCAAGTATACCACGTTACTTGACTTTCAATTATTAAATAGTTATATTAGGCTATGGGAACTGAGATTAAGGAAAAATGCGGAATATTCGGAGTTTACGGTAAGGGATTTGAGGCGGCCCGTTTAGTTCATCCGGGGCTGTGGGCCCTGCAACATCGGGGCCAGGAATCTTCAGGAATTGCATCCTCTGACGGAAATAAAATTTATCTTCATAAAGGCGTAGGTTTAGTTTCTCATGTATTCGAGGAAAAAGATTTAAAGAAATTAAAAGGTTTTCTGGCAATCGGCCATAATCGATATTCCACTTCAGGCGGGTCAAAAGAGTCCCATGCCCAGCCAATTTTAGAGAAAGTTAATGCTGGTAAATTTATTGCATTAGTCCACAACGGCAATCTTCCTTCCACCAAGAAACTGGAAGAGTTTTTAAAGAGTAAAAAGGTTTCTACATCCGGACTTAATGATTCAGAAATGATCGCCAAGGCCATTGCTGTTTTGATGAAAGAAGGTTTGAATTTGGAAGAGGCAATTAAAAAAGCCTACCCGCTTTTTACCGGGGTATTTTGTTTGTTAATCATGGATGAAAAAAAGATTATTGCCTTAAGGGACAGCTTTGGTATTAGGCCGCTTTGTATAGGTAAATTAAACGGCGGGTATATTGTTGCGTCAGAAACTTGTGCACTCGACATTGTGGGGGCAGATTTTTTAAGAGAAGTTAGACCCGGGGAAATGGTTATCATTGAAAAAGACTTAAAAAGTGTCCAGATAGAAAAAGGTAATCAGAAATTAGATGTATTTGAGTATGTATACTTTGCCAGACCTGATAGTGTCATCCTGGGAAAAAGCGTTGATCTTGTCAGGCAGAATTTGGGCAGAGAACTGGCAAAAGAGAATAAAATAGAAGCAGATATTGTCATCCCTATTCCGGATTCTGCCATTCCTGCTGCAATTGGTTATTCAAGGCAGTCCGGAGTTCCTTTTGAGATGGGGTTGATAAAAAACCGCTATATCCACCGGACTTTTATTTCTCCGGAGGAGCATACCCGCCATCGAATTGTTCAATTGAAACTTAACCCGATGAGACATGTAATCTCCGGTAAAAAGGTTATCGTGATTGATGATTCAATAGTCAGGGGGACTACTTCAAAACAAATGATGAAGATGATAAAAGATGCCGGGGCAAAAGAGGTGCATCTGTTGGTTTCATCTCCTCCGATTAAGTTCCCGGATTTTTACGGCATTGATACCCCAAACCAAAAAAAATTAATTGCCGCTGTAAAAAACATTAAACAAATTGAAAAAGAATTAGGGGTAGATTCACTGCATTATTTATCTTATGAGGGATTGATCAGGGCAATTGGTTTGTCGGAAGATTTGCTTTGTACAGCTTTATTTAACGGTAATTATCCGGTTGATATTGGAGAACGCAGGGAAGAGGTCGTATATGACGTATGAAAAACATAGTTATTTTAATTTCTAATATCGGGACCGGCACTAATTTGCAGGCAATTATTGACGGGGTCCGCTCCGGAAAAATTAAGGCGAAAATTGCGGCAGTTGTGAGTGATACTCAGGAAGCTTTGGGTTTAGAGCGGGCAACAAGAAATAAGTTACCAATTAAAATCTGTCCGAAGAAAGAAGACTTATTACCTTTTCTGAAGAAGCTGGATCCTGATTATATTTGTCTGGCCGGCTGGAAGCAGATTATTTTAGACGAAGTGATTAATGCATTTCCGAATCGGATTTTGAATACTCATCCCGGATTAATTCCCGATAGCATGGATGGAGTGGTTAAAAACCCTGATGGAACCAAGGCTTTGTGGAATAAAGGGAAAATGACGGAAAAGGCAATGCAAAGTTTTCTTGATAATCATGTTTCTTATGCCGGATGCACTAATCATTTTCTGTCTTTGGAGTTTGATTTTGGCCCCGTTCTGGGTCGATGTTTTGAAAAAATCAAAAAAGGAGATACTACCCAGTCTTTATATACTAGATTAAAGGTAAAAGAAAATAGATTATATGCTGAGGTGCTGGCAAGATTATGCAAAGAAGATAACTTAAATATTTTAGTGATCGGACAAAACGGCAGAGAACATGCATTGGCAGTTGCATACGCAAAAAGCAAAAAGGTCAAAAAGGTTATTATGACCCCGGGTAATGGATTGACAGACTTTAACAATCTTAAGATCAAAAATTATCCGGAGGTAGCCATGTTGGATTTTGAAGGAATTGTTGAGGTTTGTAGAAAAGAAAAAATTGATTTAGTGGATGTAGGGCAGGATGATGTGATTGCCGCCGGATATGTTGATAAATTAGAAGGCTTAGGGATATCAGCTTTTGGGCCAACACAAAAAGCGTCACAGCTGGAATGGGATAAAAAATGGGCCCGTAATTTTATGATGAAATACAAGTTGCCTATCCCTAGTTTTAAATCCTTTAATGATAAGAAGAAAGCAACAGAATATATAAAATCTTTACCGGAACAGGTTCTTTTTATCAAAGCCGCCGGTTTGGCATTTGGTAAAGGTGTGATCAGGGCGGAAAATAAAAAAGAAGCAATTGAGGCAGTGGAGGAGATGGGTAAATTCGGCAAATCAGGTGAAACCTTTTTGATTGAAGAAGCATTGATCGGGGAGGAGTTTTCTTTATTCGCGATTTGTGACGGGGGAAGCTTTCTGGTAGCTAAATCTGCCCAGGACCATAAAAGGGCATTTGACGACGATACGGGTCCTAATACCGGCGGGATGGGGAGCATTGCGCCAACAGGAGCAATTGATGGTGTAATTATTAAGAGAATAGAAAAAGATATTTTTAAGCCACTGCTTTTGGGAATGGAAAAAGAAGGCAGGCCTTATAAAGGCATTCTCTATCTTGGCGGGATGTTGACAAGAAAGGGAGTTAAAATTATTGAATTTAACTGCAGATGGGGAGACCCGGAAGCAGAAGTTATTCTTCCCGGTATTAAAACAGATTATCTTGATTTGGTAACTGCTGTAAGAAGGCAGAGTTTAAGAAAAACTAAAATAGTATTTGATAGAAAAGTCAGGATTTCAGTTGCCGGATGCTCCAAAGGTTATCCGGGAGATTACGCAACAGTTAAAGGAAAAGAGATTTTCGGATTAATTAAAGCTATGAAAATGCCGGGTATTTCAATTTTTGGTTCCGGAATAAAAAGAACAGGAAAGAAGTTTTTTGCTGCAGGCGGCAGGGTATTTTATATAGTTGGTGAAGGTAGGGATATTCAGGAGGCCAGAGAAAAAGCATATAAAGCAATGGGACAGATAACTATTGAAGGAGATAGTCTGCATTATAGAACTGATATTGGTTGGAAAGATTTAGAGAGGTTGAAAAAATGATACAAAAGATAAGAGTACAAACAATAGGACAACCTAATATTAAAGTTTACCGCCTGGAGGGTGTAGCTGTAAAAGAGGCACAAGTTTTAGCTGAAAAGTTATTATCCGAAAAGATAAACCAGCGATATACTATCAACCAGCCAATTGTTAATGGCAAGGTGGTCGAAATTGCTTATAAGCCGGGAGTGATGAATCCTGAAGTGTCATCAATTATGAAAGCAGCTTCGGATTTAGGAATTAAACTTATTGCCTGTGACAGCTCCGTGGAATATGTGAATAAAAACTTTACCTTTAATCCCTTAATAGAACAGATAGTCAAAGAGGAACCAAAAACTTTGATGATAAAAGGAAAACCCGGTAAAACACAGATTGTTGCGATAAGAAATTTAACTGACCAGCAGTTGTTAGATCTTTCCAGGGATACGCTTTTTCTTAACCTGGAAGAGATGCAGGTTATCCGGAAATACTTTCAAAAAATAAACAGGGATCCGACTGATTTAGAGTTGGAAACATTAGCTCAAACCTGGAGTGAGCATTCCGGACATAAAACTTTTAGGGCGAACTTAATTGTAGACGGCAAGAAAAAAGAACCTTTAATAAAAAGGCTCAAAAAAGAAGCCTTAAAACACGATAAAAATATAGTCTCTGCTTTTGTTGATAATTCCGGCGTAATGGATTTTTATGATGACTTTGGCATTTGCGCTAAGGTGGAAACACATAATTCACCTTCAGCCATTGAGCCTTATGGCGGGGCCATGACCGGATCAGGCGGGGTCTTCCGGGATATTGCCGCTACCGGTAAAGGAGCTAAAAATATTGCCTCAACTGATATTTTCTGCTTTGCGCCAACTGATTTACCGGCAAGAGAACTGCCGGCCGGCTGTTTGCCGCCTGAGTATTTACTTAAAAGGGTAGTAGCCGGAGTCAGGGATTACGGAAACAGGATGGGGATTCCTACTAATAATGGCTCAGTGCATTTTCATAAAGACTTTCGGGCCAGGCCAACCGTGATAGTGGGAGCCTTCGGAATAGTACCCAAAAAATATGCAATAAAAGAAAAGCCAAAAATAGGAGACCTAATAATCAGTGTGGGTGGTAGAACCGGCAGAGATGGAATTCACGGAGCTACTTTTTCTTCTGGGGAGATGACTGATAGAACCAAAGAAGTGCATTCATCTGCCGTGCAAATTGGCAATGCCATAGAAGAAAAACGAATGTTTGATGCATTATTGGAAGCCCGGGATCAAAATCTAATCAGGTTGGTACAGGATTGCGGCGGAGGAGGCTTTTCTTCAGCAATTGGTGAAATAGGTGAAGAGTTAGGGGTATTTGTAGATCTCAAAAATGCTCCTTTAAAGTATGAAGGTTTGGCCCCCTGGGAAATTTGGATGTCTGAATCCCAGGAAAGAATGATTGTGGTTTTAGAAAAGAAGAATTTAGCAGGATTTGAAGATATCTGTAAAAAATATAATGTGGAGATGGCAGTTTTAGGAAAGTTTGACGGCAGTAAAAAACTCAATGTATATTTTAATGAAGAATTAGCCGGTAATTTGGAAATGGAATTTTTGCATCAGGGTTTACCAAAACGTGTTTTGACAACGAATCGTCAGTCACCAGTCATCAGTCATCAGACAGCGAAACCTGCAACTTTAAAAAACCAAGAAGACTGGATGAAAGTTTTGGAAAAAGTTTTGGCCCATGGCAATGTTTGCTCGAAGGAATCAATTGTCAGGTTATATGATCATTCGGTCCAGGGCACTAATGATTTACAGCCTTACAGCGGAAGCAGTTTAGATGGCGCTAATGATTCACCTGTTCTTCGACCATTTTTGGATAAAAAATACGGTATGGTAATTTCTCACGGATTAAATCCGGTCTTAAATAATATTGATCCCTACTGGGGCAGTATCTGGGCAGCTTCTGAAGCATTAGCTAATTTTGTAGCTGTCGGGGGAAATTATAAGGAAGCTTCTTTAATTAATAATTACATCTGGCCGTTTCCGGATGAGGAATCCTTATGGTCTTTAGACCGATCGGTTGATGCGGTGGTGGATTTCATGAGAGTTTTTAAACTTCCGGTGATTTCCGGTAAAGACAGTTTATCCTCAACTTACAGGAGTAAAAGCGGACAAGTAATTAAAATCCCGCCGGTTCTTTGTATATCGGTTTTAGGAAGAATTCCGGATGCTACAAAAACAGTTACCGCAGATTTTAAAAGTAATAGTTCAACAATTGTTTTGGTCGGAAAAATAGATAAAAGTTTAGGTGGGTCAATCTATTATGATATTAACGGAATTTTGGGATCCAGTGTTCCGAAGGTTGATTTGAAAATTTTGCCGAAAACTTTTGATGTAATCTACAAAGGGATTCAGAATGGAAAAATTATGTCATGTCATGATGTTTCAGAAGGGGGAGTAATCGGAGCTATTTTTGAAATGTGTGTAGGCGGGGGGATGGGTGCCACACTTGATCTTCTAAAAGAAAGCAGACCTGAGAATTTATTATTTAATGAAACAGCCGGCTGCTTTATTGTGGAAGTAGAAAATGAAGCTACGGCAAAGCAACTTTTCAAGAATGTTCCGTTTAAGATTTTAGGAAAAACTCAAATAGATCAAATTATTGAAGTGAAGAAAATATTTAGTGCAGATATAAGCAATTTGAAAAAAGCCTGGCAGGAACCAATGAGGAGGTTATTTTCCGAAGGAAAACAGTCCTCCGAAGGAGGTATATTTCCTTGAAACCCAGAGTACTTGTTTTAAAAGCTGATGGGACAAACCGGGATGCCGAGATGGCTTATGCTTTTAAGGTTGCCGGGGGTGATCCGAAGATAGTTCATGTAAACGAACTTAGAGATGGATCAGAAAAAATGAGTGATTATCAGATTCTGGCATTGCCGGGCGGATTTGCTTACGGAGATGATATTGTTTCCGGAAAAATCCTGGCCATAGAATTAACCTCCTTCCTGGGTCAGGAAATGAGAAAGTTTATTGAAAGAAAAGATACGGCCATTATCGGGGTTTGTAATGGGTTTCAGGTTTTAGTCAGAACCGGGCTTTTGCCTTTTAGGAAAATCGGAGAAATGGATGTCACTTTAACCAATAATGATTCCGGACATTTTGAATGCCGGTGGATAAAAGTCAAAGTTAACAAAAAAAACAACAGCAAATTCCTAAATGGTATGGATAGTTTAATGTGGTTGCCTATAGCACATGGTGAAGGAAAATTCCTGACGGATGATAAGACATTAAAAGAAGTTGAAGATCAAAATCTGGTAGCTTTTAGGTATGTTGATGAAAAGGGAAATCCCACTCAAAGTTACCCGGATAATCCGAACGGTTCCTCAAATGCCATAGTCGGAATTACTGATACTACCGGCAGGATTTTAGGCATGATGCCGCATCCGGAATGTTTTATAAGAAAAGAGCAGCATCCCAACTGGAGAAGAGGTAAAGTGAAGGTGGATGGATTACCTCTTTTTGAAAATATAGTGAAGTTTGTTAAGGAGGTTAAATGATTAAAGCTGTAATCTTTGATATGGATGGCTTAATGGTTAATAGTGAACCTATACAATCTAAAGCCTTTGAGTTTGTCATTAGACAGTACGGTAAAATTCCTATTTTTAATGCTAACGGAATGATTCAGACAGTAGGCATCACTGCAAAGGATAGCTGGGTAAGACTAAAAAAGGCACTTGGAATAGAAGCTGATTTAGATACTCTTGTAAGAGAAAAAGAAGAGGCATATCAAAAGCTTATCAAGACAGACCTCCAGCCTCAGGAAGGTTTGATCCCTCTGGTTGAATTGCTTAAAGAAAAAGGTTTAAAACGGGCTATAGCTTCAAATGCCCCTCTGAATACAATAATTCTTGTATTAGAAAGCCTTAAGCTGAGTCAAGATTTCGGTGTTATTGTCTCTGGTACGACTGTGCCTAAAGGCAAGCCTCACCCGGATATTTTCCTCCAAGCCGCAAAACAGTTAGAAGTTAGACCGGAAGATTGTTTAGTATTGGAAGATGCGGAAAGCGGAGTAGAAGCAGGAAAGCGGGCAGGTATGAAGGTTATTGCAGTACCCAATCAATATACCAGAAGTCATGATTTTTCAAAGGCAGATCTGATTGCTAATTCCTTAGCAGATATTAAATGGAGTACAATTTTAAAGGTATGATTTTATTAATTGATTTTGGGTCACAAACAACACACTTGATACACAGAAGACTCCGAGAGTTGGGATCTGATGTGGTAATTACCATCCCGGAATCTGCCATGCAGAAGGTTAGCGAAGTAAAACCACAGGGAATAATTTTATCCGGTGGGCCGGCGGCTGTTTTTGAAAAAGAGTCACCTACAATAGATCCGGAAATATTTAAGTTAGGAATTCCGGTTTTAGGAATTTGTTACGGCCAGCAATTGATGTGCCATTTATTAGGAGGGGAAGTAATAGCCGGGCAGAAAAGAGAATATGGACCAGCATTGGTAAGGATACAGGCAACAGGCCACAGGCCACAGTTTTTGGAAGGGATACCGGAGGAATTTACGGCATGGATGAGTCATGGAGACCAGGTAATAAAAATTCCGAAAGGATTTGAAACTTTAGGTAAAACAGAAACAATCCCACATGCCATTATTGAAAATAAAAATAAAAAACTTTTTGGTATTCAATTTCATCCGGAAGTGGTGCATACCGAGTTTGGTGAGCAACTTTTAAAAAACTTTTTAGAGATTTGCGGCATTGAGATTACAAAACAGGAAATTAACGGCGAGTTTGTAGAAAATCTTATCAAAGATATCAAGGATTCTGTAGGGAATGAAAAAGCTGTATGTGCCCTGTCGGGCGGAGTAGATTCCTCAGTGGCAGCATTGCTGGTACATAAAGCCATTGGTAAAAATTTAACATCCGTTTATGTTGATTCCGGATTAATGAGGGAAGGTGAGACGGAAACACTGAAGAGTGTTTTCCAGCAGCATTACAAAATGAATGTTGATATGGTTGATGCAAGGGAAGAATTCTTAAAAGCATTAAAGGAAGTTGTAGACCCGGAGGAAAAAAGAAAAGTAATCGGTAAAACTTTTATAGAAGTGTTTGATAAAGAAGCCAACAAAATTAAAGCTACATTTTTAGTCCAGGGAACCATTTATCCGGATGTAATTGAATCAGCCGGCAGCAAGCATTCACAGAAGATAAAATCACATCATAATGTTGGAGGACTCCCGGAAGATATGAATTTAGTGCTGGTTGAACCACTGCGAAATTTCTATAAAGATGAAGTGAGGAAAATTGGCAGCATCTTAGGACTCCCTGATGAGATTATAGCCCGGCAGCCTTTTCCCGGCCCGGCCTTAGCTGTCAGAATTATAGGTGAGGTAACGGAAGAAAAATTAAGCATCTTAAGAAGAGCGGATAAAATTGTCCTGGAAGAAATAGAAAAAGCCGGATTAGATAAAAAACTTTGGCAATTCTTTGCTGTTTTTACCGGCATTAAAACCACCGGAGTAAGAGGTGACCAGCGGTTTTATGGAGAGACCATTGCAATCAGGGCTATTGAGGCAACTGATGCCATGTCTGCCAATTTTGCCAAGTTGCCATATGATGTTTTGGAAAAAATATCAACCAGGATTGTAAATGAGGTAAAAGAAGTAAACAGGGTAGTCTACGATATTACCAACAAACCCCCCGCCACCATGGAATGGGAATAAGTATTTGATTTCATATTTTGCTGCCATATAATTAAAGTATGCCGGATACTCTACAGACAGAAGCACCGATTCAGCTTGAACAGAAGCAAAATGGTAATTTCGAGCAACGTCCGGTTATCAGAAGTACTTCAGAAGGTTCTCCAACAAGAAGAACTCGACTCAAAACTTTCGATGAGATAAAACTTGGAATGATTAGGGGAAGGTTAGCCAATCCTCAATCAGATAACAACTTAGGAGAGAGAGAAAAAGCAGAGTTAAGAAAGAAGATTGATAAGGCTGAATCGTCTGAAAAGATAGATGGAGTAGATTTTTCCAAGTGCGATTTAGCACTTATCTGGAAAAACTATTTGGAAGGAGCTATTTTGGAAATAGAGACTTTTTCCCCTTATCTCTCGGATCATGATCAAAGGAACGGTTCTTTTATTGGGCTGACAAAAGCAGAAGAAATAGGTTTGGTAATAGGGAGATATTTGAAAAAAATTTTCCCCAAATCACAAACGATTACTCTATATGATGATTATAATAATACTTTACGTGATTCAACGGAATTTTTTGGAAAACCAACTAAAGATGGTCAAATGCTTGGTTTCTCTAAAGAAGCAAAAACAAATTTTTTGATAAATGTTCATCGGAAATTACAGGAATATGGATTAATAAGAAAAAATGAAAAGGAAAATCAGGATTATAAACTTGTTTCTGAATCATCAAAAATTCAAGAGGCGGAAAAATTTGTAGGTTTACTTGAAGAAAAGGGATTAATAAAAAGAACTGGTCAGGAAATAAAGTTTGCCAACCCAGATTCAGAGAATCCGCTTTACCAGACAATTCTTTTAAGAGATTCTCAGGGAAAATGGATGTGTGAAGCGCTGGACGCAACCTCATTTCTGGATCCTGCGAATGTAAGTAAAACTCATTTAGTTATTCTTCCCCAGAGTTTTTCCGAGCAACAAGATAAGGTATGGGAGATGTTAAGGGTAATGAACATTTCTCCGAAAAATTACCACAATATCTTTTTTGACGAAAGTTTGAGTCCTGAAGATGTACTGTTAAAAATAAAACAAAAACTGGAAAAGGGGAAAAAGCAATTGGTAGTCGAAAAACCTGTTTAGTTATTTTCTTAAATATTCTTCACGACCGGGGCCGGTGGAGATGATTTTAACTGGAATTCCTAAGAAGTTCTCTATAAATTTAACATAATCCCGGCAAGTTTTTGGTAAGTCCTGAAAATTTTTGACCTTTGTAATATCTTCTTCCCAACCTGCAAATTCTTTATATACAGGTGTGAGTTTTTCTAATTCCAGATATCCGCAGCTGCTATAGGAAATTGGTTTTCCGTCTAATTCGTAACCGGTACAGATTTTAATTTTATCCATTCCGGATAATATATCTATTTTAGTAATGGCAACTTCTGTAACTCCGGAAACACTACATGCAAATTTAACTGCCTCCAAATCCAGCCAGCCGACTCTTCTGGGTCGGCCGGTGGTAGTACCATATTCGCCGCCTTTTTCCCTGAGGTCATTACCCAACTGATCGGTTAATTCAGTAGGGAACGGGCCTCCTCCGACCCTTGAGGTATAGGCTTTTACTACACCTAAGATATCCCCAATTTTTTGTATTGGTATTCCGGCACCGGTATTTACTGCACCGGGAATAGTATTAGAGCCGGTGCAAAAAGGGTATGGTGAAAAATCAACATCCAGCATGATTGCCTGGGCACCTTCCATAAGGATTTTTTTCTTATCTGAAATGGCTTTTTGTAAAACCTGGTAAGTATCCGTAATAAAAGGTAATACTTTTTTTCTAAGCTCATCTAATCTTTCCAGCTCTCTTTCCGTATTTAAGGGAGGAACATCAAAAGTTTCCAGAATCTTATTTTTCATTTCTGCCTGAAAGACAAATTTTTCTGCGAATAAATCCCAGTTTTTTAGCTCATAAATCCTGATGCCGTTGTAGCTGACTTTATCGGCATAAGCCGGTCCGATCCCTCTGGCAGTGGTACCTAATTTGTTTTTTCCCCTGGCATTTTCATAAGCTATATCCAATGCTTTATGGTAGGGTAAGATCAGATGGCATCTGTCAGAGATGAATAATCTGTTATCTAGTTTAATGCCGTCACCGGTAAACATTTCTATTTCAGAAACTAAAACCTCTAAATCAACAACTACGCCGTTGGCAATTACACAATTTGTTTTAGGATGCAGGACACCGGAGGGAATTAAGTGAAGGGGGTATTTTTTATTATTGACAACAATAGTATGGCCGGCATTATTGCCTCCATGAAACCGGACTACATAGTCTTTTTCTTCCGCAAGGAGGTCCACAATTTTGCCTTTGCCTTCATCTCCCCATTGAGTTCCGACTATGACTGAGACGGTTTTGTCCATTGGATGAAAATTATAATAACAGATTTAATTGACAATTAGTAGTCTTTTTCATATAATAAATTATGGGAATCAAAGACTATACAATTGTAACGTTGGGTTCTCACTCCGCCCTGCAAATTCTTAAAGGGGCAAAAGACGAGGGTTTTAAAACTGCAGTAGTAGCCACTCCGGATCGATTCACTCTTTACAATTCCTACAGTAATTTTATTGATGAAGTTTTAGAAATCGACTCCTGGAAAAATTTTCCATCTCTTGAAAAACAGCTTATCAAGAAAAATGCAATTATTATTCCTCATGGCTCATTTGTAGCTTACTTAGGATTAGACCAAAATAAAAATATGAATGCTTTGTATTTTGGTAACAAGAAAGTTTTGGATTGGGAGGAAAACCGCAAGATGCAGAGGACCTGGATGGAGGAATCAGGGATTAAGGTGCCGCATCGCTTTAAAAGAGGCGATAAGATTGACCGACCGGTGATTGTAAAGTCTTATGGTGCTTCCGGGGGTAAGGGTTATTTTACTGCCAGAAATCAGAAAGAGTTTGATGAGAAGTTAAAAAACTACAGTGAAGAAAGATTTATTGTCCAGGAATATGTCATCGGAGTGCCGGTATATTTTCATTTCTTCTATTCTCCTTTAACCAAAAGAGTGGAGATCATGAGTATTGATAAACGATATGAAACAAATGTTGATTCCCTTGGCAGGATTCCTGCCAAAAACCAGAGAGGTTTAAATATAGAACCTTCTTTTGAAGTGGTAGCTAATATTCCAATGGCTATCAGGGAATCTCTTTTAGCAGAAGCTGTTGGTATGGCTGAACGGGTAGTTAAGAGTTCCCAAAAGCTTATATCAAATAAGGGTCTTTTTGGCCCTTTTTGTTTAGAAGCCATTATTACCTCAACTGAAGAAATTTATGTGATAGAAATTTCTGCCAGAATAGTAGCAGGAACCAATTGTTTTATTAATGGCTCGCCTTATACTTATTTAAATTATGATGAACCAATGTCAACCGGAAGACGCATTGCCAGGGAGATCAAGGATGCGATAAAAATGAATAAACTAAAAGAGGTGCTGGACTAATGGGCAAACAGTATACGATTGCCGTTTTAGGAAGTCATTCTGCCTTAGATGTATGCCGCGGCGCAAAGGATTTAGGATTTAAGACATTAGTTATTTGTAAAAAGGGAAGAGAAAAAACATACAAAAAGTATTACGCGTCTGAAGGCCAGTTAGGTTGTGTAGATGAAGTAATTATATTGGATGAATTTAAAGAAATACTCAGTGAAAAAGTCCAGCAAGAATTACTAAAGAGAAATTCTATTTTTATCCCCCACAGGTCATTTGAGGTTTACATCAATGATTACAATGCTATTGAGAAAAAGTTTAAAGTGCCGATGTTTGGAAACAGGTTTTTGCTTAAAGCTGAAGAGCGGGGTGTAAAACCAAATCAATATGATCTATTGGACTCTGCCAAAATTCGTTATCCTAAGCAATTTAAAGATCCTAAAGATATAGACAGGCTTTGTATTGTAAAAGTTTTAGAAAAAGAAAGAGGTTTTGAAAGGGCATTTTTCTTTGCTGAGTCTTTTGAAGAGTACAAAACCGGTATAGCTCATGGATTGGGATTAGGCAAGTTTACTGAGGAACAGGTAAAAGCTGCAGTGATAGAGGAATTTGTAGTCGGGGTACAAGTTAATTTTAATTTCTTCTATTCTCCGGTTAACAACAGATTAGAACTCATTGGTACCGACACCAGAAGACAAACTAATATTGAAGGATTAACTAAATTACCATCTGTTTATGAAGAAGAACTTATCAAGAAGATTGGGGTAAAGTATGAAGAAGCCGGACATATTGCCGTGACTGTTTTGGAATCTTTACTTGAAGATGCATTTGCAATGGGAGAAAGATTTGTACAGGCTTCTCAGAAAATGGTTGCCCCTGGTGTGATTGGTCCATTTGGTTTGCAAACAATGATTACAGCCGGTCCGCCCAAAAAAGAGATTATTGTTTTTGATGTTTCACCCCGGATGCCGGGATCCCCTGGTATTTTTGCCACCCCTTATGGTATGTATTTATATGGAGAAAATATCTCAATGGGAAAACGGGTAGCTTTGGAAATAAAAGAAGCAGTAGAAAAGGGGAAATTAAATAAAATACTAACATGAGCTCTCAAAAATTTGCATTAGTTAGCGTCTATGATAAAAGCGGAATAGCTGATTTTGCAAAAGTTTTGGAAAAAGCAGGTTATGCAATTATTTCTACCGGCGGGACTTTTGAACTGTTAAAAAAAGAAGGCATTAAAGTTACTCCGATTGATGAAATTACCGGAAACCCGAGGGATTCATTCGATGGCCGGATGAAAACCATCAGTTTCCAGATTGAGTCAGGAATTTTGTTTGATAGAAAAAACCCCAAGCATGTAAAAGAGGCCCGGAAATTGGGGGTGCCGCAAATTGACATTGTAGTTTGTAATCTTTACCCTTTTGAAGAAAAACCCGGTATCGAAACAATAGATGTCGGGGGACCAACCATGATCAGGTCTGCAGCCAAAAATCACGGCAGTGTTTTAGTAGTGGTTAAACCGGCAGATTATGAATCAGTAGCTGATGTTTTAGTGAAGAATAAAGTAACTGACAAATTAAGAAAAGAGCTGGCCGCTAAAGCTTTTTATCATCTGTCATTTTATGATTCCCAAATCGGTAACTTTTTCTCGGAAGAGAAGTTTCCGAAAGAGTTAACAGTTCCTCTTCGGAAAACTAATGTTCTCCGCTACGGTGAAAATCCACATCAGGAGGGGGCATTATATTTAATGCCAAAAACAAATTCTCCTTTTTCTAAATTAAAACATCTCTGGGGCAGGGAGCTAAGTGGTACTAACATTGGTGATATTCATGCCGGACTGGAAACAGTCAGGCAATTTAAGGAGCCGGCTGCTGCTGTAATAAAACATCTAAGCCCCTGCGGGATAGCTACCGGAAAGGATGCATATGAGGCTTTGTACCGGGCAACCGAGGCAGATCCGGTTTCAGCCTTTGGCGGAGTAGTCGTATTAAATAAACACATGGATTTAAAAGCTGCAAAAAATATTGCCACTTTTAAAAATGAACGGGAGGGAAATACCGATATAGTGGCAGTGCCTTCAATTTCTGAAGATGCTTTAGAACTTTTGAAGAAAGTCAGAAAGAGCATGGGAGTTTATATCTTCGGACCGATAGAAATTAGAAGAAGCGAAAACTGGGATTTGAAATACTTTGCCGGAGCAGTGCTGCTTCAGGATTTTGATGATAATGTAGAAAAGAGTTTTAAGGATTGGAAAGTTGTAACGGGGAAAAAACCGACTGCGAAACAGCTGGAACAGATGAAATTTGGTTTTAAGGCAGTTAAGGCAGTCAGATCCAATGCCGTCATTGTAATTGATAAAGATATCCCGATGACCCGGGGAATTGGTTCTGGTCAAACGTCCCGGGTAGGTGCTACTAAAATCGCATTGGAACAAGCAGGAAAATTAGCAGGGGGTGGTATATTAATAAGTGATAGTTTCTTTCCTTTTGAAGATTCAGTGGAGATGTCGGCAAAATGCGGGATCGGAGCTATACTGGAGCAGGGAGGTTCTGTAAATGATCAGGCCTCAATTGACGCAGCTGATAAAGCCGGTATACCAATGGTTTTTACCGGCAGGAGGGCATTCAGACATTAATGAAAAAAGATTTTAGTACATACCAATCACCGTTTTCCTGGCGTTACGGGTCCGAAAAGATGCGGCAGATCTTTTCTGAAGAAAACAAATACAGATTATGGAGAAAAGTCTGGGTAGCTTTAGCAGAAGCGCAGGCCAAAGAGGGCTTAGTTTCAGAGGAAGAGTTAGCAGATCTAAAAAAGCATCAGGATGAGATAGACATTGAAAGAATTTGGGAAATTGAAAAAGATACCCGACATGATGTGGTGGCCGCTATAAAAGAGTTTGCTGAAAAAGCTAAGGTAGGCGGAGGAAAAATTCACCTAGGTGCTACCAGTATGGATGTTTCGGATAATGCTGAAACAGTCAGAATCATTGAAGCGCTCTCCATAGTAGAAGAAGAACTGGTAAAACTTCTACAGGGATTTGGTGAAAAGATTAAGCAATATGCTGATTTTGTTTGTATGGGTTATACGCACCTGCAGCCGGCAGAGCCTACAACGTTAGGTTACAGATTTGCCTTTTATGCCCAGGATTTACTGCTGGATTTGGAACTTCTGCGATTTGTAAAAAAGAACTTAAAAAGTAAGGGTTTAAAGGGGGCAGTGGGAACAGCAGCAAGTTATGTAAAGTTATCGGATAACAAAAAGGCAAACGAAATGGAAGCTTCGGTGCTTAAGGAATTAAACATAGAAGCATTTGAAATTACCAACCAAACCGCTCCCCGGAAGATTGAAGGGTTAGTCAGTAATGTGCTGGCAGGAATAGCAGGGTCTTTAAATAAATTTGCTTTTGATCTAAGGATTATGCAGTCACCGGGATTTGGTGAGTGGCAGGAACCTTTCGGAAAATCCCAAGTCGGCTCCTCAGCTATGCCGTTTAAGAAAAATCCCGTAAAATCTGAACAGGTTTGTTCACTGGCCAGATTGGTAGCTCATTTATCGAAGATTAGTTGGGATAATGCCGCCTATATATTGCTGGAAAGAACATTAGATGATTCAGCCAATAGAAGAGTAATGCTTCCGGAAATATTTCTGGCTGTTGATGAGATACTAAATTCTTCTATTAATATTCTGGATGGTCTCATTATTAATGAGAGAAAAATTAAGAAGAATCTGGAAACTTACTGGCCCTTCTCTGCTACGGAAAGTGTGATTTTAGAAGCAGTTAAAAGGGGAGCAGACAGGCAAAAAATGCATGAGGAATTAAGGGAAATTTCCATGAAAGCCTGGGAATCCATTCAGGAAGGTAATGTAAATCCCATGGAAGATTTAATGTCGGAAAATCCTGTCATCGGGCAATACCTAAAGCCAATTGAGATAGTGCAGCTGCTGGATGCCAAAAATCATATTGGTAACGCCAAAGAGAAGGCCTTGACCTTAGCTGATCAGCTTGATAAATTAAATTAAATAAAATGGATAAAAAAGTACTTATACTCATGGGTTCGGATTCTGATTTAGCCGTCATGAGTGAAGCCGGAAAAGTATTGGAAGAATTCGGAATAGGCTACCAAATCACTGTTTCTTCTGCTCATCGGTCACCGGAGCGAACAGAGGAGTTAGTAATAGATGCCAGTACCCGTGGCATAAAAGTAATCATTGCCGGGGCCGGCATGTCAGCACATCTGGCCGGAGTTATTGCAGCTAAGTTTCCTTTGCCGGTTATCGGAGTGCCGCTTGAGAGCGGAGTATTAAAGGGAATGGATGCAATGCTTTCTACCATGCAGATGCCGCCGGGAATTCCGGTTGCTACTGTTGCTATAAACGGCGCAAAAAATGCAGGAATTTTAGCTGTCCAAATTCTGGCCACTGCTGATAAAAATTTGGAGGCTAAGTTGATCGAATATAAAAAGAAGCTAGCAATAGACGTAGAAGAAAAAGCCTACAAAGTGGAAAATGATAAATAAGCAAAAAGTTATTGAAAATCTCCCCTTTGCCCTCAAAACCGTCAATCTTCCTAAGCTTGGAAAAAAACATCAGGGAAAAGTTCGTGATAGCTATACCCTAAAGGACCAAAGAATTATTATTACTACTGATCGCCAGTCTGCTTTTGACAGAGTTTTGGGACTGATTCCTTTTAAAGGCCAGGTATTAACGCGTCTTTCAGAGTTTTGGTTTAAGAAAACTTCAGATATTATTCAAAATCATCTGCTGTCGGTTCCGGATCCCAATGTCATGGTGGTTAAAAACTGCAAGGTTATTCCGATTGAAATGGTTGTCAGGGGTTATATTACCGGCGTGACAGATACGTCAATCTGGGGTTCGTATGAAAAAGGGGAGAGAATAATTTATGGTATTAAATTTCCGGAAGGTTTAAAGAAAAATCAAAAACTGCCTAAGCCGGTGATTACACCTACCACCAAGGCAGATGCCGGACATGATGAAAGATTAACAGAAGAAGATATTATTAAAAAAAAGATTGCGTCACCCTTAATCTGGAAGCAGATGAAAAAAGTAGCTTTAGCTTTATTTGAAAAAGGGCAGAAAATTTGTGATAAAGCAGGAATTATTTTAGTAGATACCAAGTATGAATTTGGTTTGGATGAGAAAGGCAAACTAATTTTAGTTGATGAAATTCACACTCCAGACTCCTCCAGATACTGGATTAAAAAAACCTACCATAAGAGATTTTTATCCGGTAAAGAGCCGGAAAGCTATGATAAAGAACCTTTAAGAATTTGGTTTAAAGAACATGGATTTACCGGAAAGGGTAAGATTCCCAAAATGCCGCCGGAGTTTATTGCTAAAATGAGTATGCTCTACATGGGGATTTATGAAAAAATCACCGGTAAAAAATTTGTTCCGGATACAACAAAAAACGTTAATCAGAGAATTAAGAATAATCTGTTGAAAATAATTTAGTTGATTTTGTTGTACGTTTAGTGTTTATCAGCGAAGTTGTCTTATAAGTTTAGCTAAATTGGCAAAGCCTTCATCTAACTTTTGTTGTTCTTCTTTTTCCGGATCTCTTATAATGCGTCCCAGTTTATTGCCTCGTTTTGTATCTTGTTGTTCAAGGATAAAATCAATAGTTTCCCGGCTTCCTGCTCCGCTCCAAATGAATGCTTCCAAGGGGACAGCGCCATCAGATATGGCATGTTGTTGAGCTTCTTGCCCTTGACCGAAAAATCTTTTATCAGGTTCCATATTGTGGCTTGTTGTTAAATCGATCACTGCATATGGATATTTCCACCAGTAAGGTGGTCTAATGGTTGTTGGATCTATTTGTTCTCTGGAAGCTGTTGCTGTTCTTAAGCAGAATTTTTGTAAATCCTTTTCAGCCAGTCCCATCTGCATGTAAAGGGTTCTTGTTCCTAGGCCGTGAATTTCTGATAGTAATAAACCAGCATTGGGTTTATCTAACTGAGTTTTTTCCATTCCTTCTTCTTCAGTGGATAAAGCTAGGATGGTTCTTGTTGAAACGGGTACAGGAAATCCTGTAGCGAACTCATAAGCATCTGAGATAACATACACTACTTCTTGTATGCCTGCTTGGGTAAATAAATCATGAAGACGAGGAATAGCTTTTGTAACGGTTAAAGCTTGATCAATTCTGGCAAAATTAATCTTTCTTTTTTCTATATCGTTTTCAATGTGAGACATAATTTAATTGCATATTTATCATCTATCTTGTAGATTTGTCAAGGAGGATATTTTAGGTAAGATTGCTGTTTGCAAAAGATTTGAAAGGTAGATATAATTTAATCTAACATTTATGGCTAATGATAACGGTTTTATACTTTTAACAGGAACTGCAAATTTAAAGTTAGCCAAAGATATTGCCGAGATTTTAGGTAAAGATGCAGATGAAACCGTTACTGTTTTTGCAGACGGTGAAAAAAGAATTGTTATCCCCGAGAATTTAAGAAAGCGTGATGTCTTTATCATCCAGCCAACCTGCCCGCCGGTAGATGCCAATATCATGGAGCTCTTATTGATTATTGATGCAGCCAAAAGATCTTCTGCTTCTGAGGTTTCAGCCATCATTCCGTATTTTGGTTATTCCCGACAGGACAGAAAAGACCGGCCCCGGGTGCCGATCTCTGCTTCTTTAATTGCCAGACTGGTTGAATTTTCAGGCGCTGACAGAATTTTAACAGTTGATATCCACTCGGAACAGGAACCGGGTTTTGTGGAAATTCCCTGGGACAATCTCTACAGCAGTTATTCCTTTCTTCCGGAACTTAAAAAAGTCTTTAGTTCAAATTTAGTCATAGCATCCCCTGATAAAGGCGGAGTGTTGAAGGCTGCCTTTTATGCAGATTTGCTGGATGCTGAAGGTGTGGCTATAGTCTTTAAGGAGAGGGACGTAATGAAGAAAAATGAGAGCAAAGCCTTGGATATGATTGGTGATGTTAAGGGTAAGGATGTTTTAATTGTCGATGATATGATTGATACTGCCGGAACCATCTGTGAAGCAGCCAGATTAATCAAAGAAAGAGGCGCCAAGAGTGTTTGTGCAGCTGCTACTCACGGAATTTTTTCTAATCCGGCTATTGAAAGGATTGATGATTCACCTCTGGAAAAAATCTTTATCACCGATACAGTGCCACTTAAAGAAGAGGTGTTGAAGAATCCTAAATTTGTTGTCATTTCTGTTGCCAAGCTTTTAGCAGAAGCCATAACCTGTATTTATAAAGGTGATTCAATATCCGAGAAATTAATTCCCAAGTCCCACAAAGAAGAAAGAAATTAACGGACTCCTAAAGTTTCTGACCCGAAGGTGATATTTTTCGGTTTGATGATGACTTGTTTTGGTCCTTCCTGAACAACTCCGCCGTTCCAGGCTTTTAAGTTATTTTTTGCGGCAATTGCGATGGCTTGGTCAACTTCATCTGCCGGTAGATAGACAGCAAATCCGGCGCCCATATTAAAATTGCCGTACATGTCTTCGTCGCTACTGTCACTTTGTTTCTTAATAAAATCAAAAATCGGGGGAACCAGGGGGAGTTGGGTAATCAGATATGTTAAATCTTTATTGGCTCTCATTAGTTTTCTAAAACCATGACCGGTGATATTGGCCATATAATGGATATCCAGACCATTATCAAATAAATCCTTGATTAAATTTACATATATGTAGGTAGGAATAAGGAGACTTTCTCCATACATTGTTCCGTCCGGTAATTTTGTGGCATATCCCTCCGGAAGTTTTTCTGCTACTGCCCTGGCTAAAGATAATCCATTGGCATGGATACCGCTGCTTTCAATAAATAATATTGCATCACCTGGTATAAGTTTATCTCCGAGGGTTAATCTGTCTCTGGGTTTAATAATGCCAATACAAGCACCGGCTAAATCAATGGTGTTGGGATTGATGATGCCTTTAAGTCCCGGGGTTTCACCGCCGCCCCAGGTTACGCCTGCCAGCTGGCAGGCTTTAGCCCAGCCTGCTACCAGAGCATCAGTTCGTTTGGTATCAGCAAACCATTCCGGTCCGCCGGATGCGAAATATGCATTTATTATCTGGGGTATGGCACCTACTGTAATAATATCGTTTACGATCATGGCAACGGTATCCTGAGCAATAGATTCGTAATGATTTTTACCGGTAATTTTTATTATCTCATCTGCAACTAAACTCTTTGTACCTAAGCCTTCAATTACAAAAGCCCGATATACGCCGTCTTCCTCCCAAACAAAAGCGGATTCACCTCTGCTTTCTTCAACTGCTTCTGCGCCAAAATTTAGCAGGTTTTTTGATGTTTGCTTGCCCATTTGTTGGGCTAATCTTTTCAGAGGATCCATGACAGAATAATCAACACCGGTGGAGGAGTAGCTGATTGTCTTCTTCATCTTGTTAATATACCATAATTATACTAAATTTTTTTATGAAGTACGCATTAATATTTATTGTTTTAATCCTGACTATCTTTTTATTTTATAAAAATTCGGGTTTTAGGCAATCCATTCCTGATGTAGTAAAAATTCCCGATGAAGTACAGCAATCAATAAAAAATGTTAAACCGCAAAAAACCTTTAGGGTACCGATACTGATGTACCACTATGTTGAATATGTTAAAGATCAGGGTGATACTATCAGGAAATCCCTTAATCTAGAGCCGCATGTTTTTGATTTGGAGATAAAGACTTTAAAGGAAGCCGGTTACAGCTTTATTACTTTATCTGATTTGGCAGAGGCTTTGGATAACAAAAGAAGCTTACCTTCAAAATCCATAGTTTTAACTTTTGATGACGGTTACAGGGATTTTTATACGGATGTCTATCCAATTCTTAAGAAATACCAAGTTAAGGCAGTGGTTTTTGTGATTCCTAATTTTATAGACAGGCCGGATAATTTAACCGGGCCGATGATCTCAGAAATTAGCAAAAGCGGTCTGGTGGAAATAGGAGCGCATACCATGAATCACAGTTACTTAAGTGGATTACCGTTAGAGAGAATGAGGTATGAAGTAGAGCAAAGTAGAGAATATCTTGAGAAAGCTTTTAATATCAAAGTTACCTCTTTTGCTTATCCATACGGAGCTTTTGATAATGCTTCCATTGATATGGTTAAAAAATCGGGTTTTACGGCCGCTGTTTCTACGATTCCAGGCGTTTTTGCCCAGGACATCAATAGGCTTTTCCTTTACCGGGTGAGACCGGGAGGAAGAATTGGTGTGGATCTTCTCGACTTGCTGGAGAAAACTAACCTGGCAAAATATCAGGCTTTTTAGGTCAGGCTGCTGGAGGAACCAAGGTAATCTTTGGTGGAAAAATCTGTTTTCCTGTTCCATTTTTGACTGCCAGAATTTTTGGGTTTGGGTTGCCGGGGTTGCTTGAATCCGGAGACTGCCCAATAGCAAAAGGTTGCCCTTCTGTTCTGATTGCCCATATGGTGACGGGTTGTTCGAGTTGATGGCCATCTGCAAAGCGGTTATGCAAGCGAGGTGGTCCTTTATGGAGATCACTAAATGTACTGAAATAATCACGCTCTTGTGAAATAACCAAGAAAAGGGAATTCGGAAAATTACTCTTCTCCCTTATATAGGCAGTAAGGGCTTCGCCGAAAAGAGCATGAAGATATAAAGAACTTACAGGCACTATTGGGTTACCTGATTTTATGTCTTGGGTGGTAAGTCCAAGTCTCTCCAAGGCATATCTGCGTTCTTGAGTTGAAAGGCCTTTTTCTCTCATTTCTGCTAGATCGAGGTAATAACCCACATACAAATTTGTACCCAGCTTGTATTTTGTATAGCTTTCCTTTGATTGCCGTGCTACCTCAATATTTGTAGGTCTTACAAGAGTGAGTATTCTTGTGCCTGTTTTTTTATCTTGTCCAGCTTCTATTTTTGTAAGCATATTTTTGTTTTTTCCTCAAATAAAATTTGTTCTGCGGATTTTAGCACTTTTAAACTATAGCGTCAAGCTAAATAGACACATTAAAACATGATAGGGTAATTTTGCTTGATTAGGGTAAAGACCTGGTAAGAATTAGGTGAAGGATCTAGATTTGAATCTATTGCATAAAGCTTCAGAGTTTTCTAAATGGTTCTTTAAAATTATGAGTTAAATATTTTTTAAACCAGTCTGAGGCAAGTTCGGCTGCTTTTTCCAGGGTCCCCGGCTCTTCAAAAAGATGGGTTGCATCGGGGATAATCTCCAGCTTTTTTGTAGTATTTAAAGCCTCATATGCAAACTGATTAAGTTTAATTACCTCCGGGTCATTTTCACCAACAATTAAAAGGGTTGGGCTTTTAACTTTATCTATCTCATCCATGGCCAGGTCTGGTCTGCCTCCTCTGGAAACAACAGCCCTGATATCGGAACCTATTCCGGCAGCTGCTTTTAAGGCTGAAGCTGCGCCGGTCGATGCGCCAAAATAGCCGATTTTCAAATTTTTTAGCCGATCTTGTTTTTTTACCCAGCTTGTGGCAGTCATCAACCTATTTGTTAGAAGTTTGATGTCAAATCGGTTTTGATATACTAAATCCTCCTCTTCAGTCAATAAATCAAAAAGTAAAGTGGCGATTCTGGCTCGCCTTAGTACGCCTGCCACGAAGTTGTTCCTGGGGCTATATCTGTCGCTGCCGCTGCCGTGGGCAAAAAGGACAATTCCCCTGGGTGTGTGGGGAACTCGGAGCAGCCCTTCAATAGAGATGCCGTTTATGGGTATAGTGACGGTAAACTTCTTGTCCCTATTATTTTTTGGGACGTCTAAGTTTTTCATTTTATGTTCACCTTTGTAATCACATCTTTATCTTCGACAGGAGAGAAATCCTGATAATATGCGCCGATTGAACCCAAAAATTCCTTGGTTGTTAGAATAGAAAGCACCTCAATTCCTTCTTGCTCTAGTTCATTTACCGTTTCTTTGGGTGCAACAGGGACCGCAACAAGAATTCTTCCGGGTTTATAATGGAGTTTAAGCTCTTCTACAGCAGCCTTCATTGTTAAACCAGTGGCAATTCCATCATCAACTAAAATTGCAGTCTTTCCTTCGCATGAGAAGTGTTTTCTATCGGAAAGATAGAGCTTTCTTCGTCTTCTGGCCTCCTCTTTCTGTTTTTTTGTCTCAGCAGTCAGATAGTTTTTATCAATATTCAAGATCGCCTCTTTATTAAATACTGAATGCCCGTTTTCAGCGACAGCCCCTACCGCATATTCAGGTTGATCGGGATGCCCGATTTTTCTGGTAATGATCAAATCAAGCGGGGCGTTAATGGTTTTGGCAATTTCTGCGCCAACTACCACTCCGCCTCTTGGTAAGGCATAAACTACTGCATTTTTACCATTAATATGGTCAAAAAATTCTGCCAGTTTTCTTCCCGCATCAGTCCGGTTTTTAAACGTCATCTTTCCCATCTTGGTTTTTCTCTGTAGTCAACGAGTATCTCTCTTTTCCTTGGGCCATTTAATTCAACTAAAACTACGCTTTGAAACGTTCCAAGCATCAGTTTGTTTTTAATAACCGGAATTGCCAGGTGCGGTCCTAAAAGTGACGCAACAACGTGGGCAGGTAGGTGCCCGATATGGTGGGTATGCATACTTTCAGACTTGGGCAGGGCAGAAGTGGGAAGCATAACTTCAAATGCCCCTATCATATGTAAATCCAGCTCTTCTTCTATGTAAGCGGTTGTTAATGCTGCGGTGGTGTGTCTTAAGTAAAGGTGTAGCATTCCATCCCTGGCAGGGTAATTTTTAAGTATTTTTTCCATTTGGGGAGTGATATTTACTACCTGTTTTAATTTCTTAGTCTCAACAATAATTTTTCTCATATATCTTTTAACTTTAGTATGCCTCAATTGAAACAAAATAGAATATGAAAAGTGTAAGGTTTGAGTAAAAACCTTGCCATCCTCTTACTATTTTCTCAATGATTTATGATGATCTGATTTTAGAATGAGCTTATGATTTTTCAGCTGACTGCCAAGAATTGTCGGGTTTCGGAGAGATCACATAGGCATATAAACAAGCATTTAGCAAAAGTTAGCCAGGTGCTTCCCAATATTACAAGCGATCTGGTTGTGCTTCGGTTAACCATCAGGAAAAATATTGATAAATACCATCCACCTCGGGCCCGCTCTCACTTATATAAGAATTATTCCGATTCAAAGCCTGCACTTGCATACTTTGAAGGTTCAATTACTTTCCGTCTTAGCAGAAACAGATTTTATGTACACTTCAAAGGAATGACCGTTGATGAGTGTGTTAATTTAGGTTTTAAGCGCCTGTTTGAAGGGTTAGAGAAATACAAGGATATGCATTTTCCTAACGAGAGTGAGTATCCTGATCACAGTTCCATTAGAGGAAGTTCATATGGATAAGGCTGATGTGGTAGCAAGACTGAGGGTTTACAGAAATTCAGTATTTCCTATTTTGACAGTTTATTTGGGTTGCAGTGAAAAAAGACCGCCGCAAGTGTCATTTTGTCTTTCCCAGTTACATTCTTTAGTTCACCAGAATTTGACACAAGATGAACAAAAATTTTGGCAAAAAGATATCAACCGCATTGAAGAATATTTACACCAGTCATTTAACAGGTCAAATACCCGTACGACCGCATTTTTTTCTGCGGGTAAAAATTTATGGGAAGCTTTAAAATTTGAATTCTTTCTTCAGCCTTTTCTTGTAGTTTCGCACTCACCAAATTTAAAGCCAATAGAGCAAGCCTTAAGAAAATACCGAAAATACCTGGTACTACTGGTGGACCGGGCAAAAGCCCGGATGTTTACAGTCCATCTAGGAGAAATTGAGGAACACAAAGATATTTTTAACGGCAAAGTCCCGCAAAGGGTAAAAGCAAAAAAGACTGATTACGGCAGAGATGATAAGATCCCCCGACATATAGAAGATGATTTGCGTAGGCACTTGGAGTTGTTGGCAAGTGAGGCAAAAGAGTTTCTCAAGGGAAAAAAATCCCATTTTATTATTCTAGGCAGCCATAAAGAGATGCTGCCAAAAATAAAGCAGACTTTGCCATATCCTTTGAATAAGATGGTGGCCGGAGAATTTGTGACAGAATTAAATGTTCCTTTGAGTAGGGTGTTGTCCTTGAGCAAGAAAATTGCCAGCCAGATTAACCAAAAACTATGATTGAAGGTATTAATTTCGATAATTTCTTTGCCAAACGGCCGGAAATATCCGAAGAAGGTTTGAAACATGATTTAGCCGTCTATTATCATCCGTATGTAGAAAAATTAATTGTTTTTAAACAGCAGACGGTTGGTTCAAACGGTCTAATTGTGGGAATTTCAGCCATCCAGGGAGCAGGTAAAACCACCCAGGGTGAGGTTATGGAAATTCTGCTTTCGCATCTTGGTTATTCCTCAATTTCTTTGTCAATTGATGATCACTATATTACCCATAGGGAGCTTAATAGATTAAGGGAAAAAGACTCCAGATTTATACGGCGCGGTGTAACCCATGATATCCCATTAGCTATACAAAATTTAAAAGATATGCAGACAATGACAGATGGTATGGAAGTGAGAATTCCCCTTTATGATAAGGGAGCGCAGCAAGGGGATGGGGATCGGGTAGGGTGGAAAAACATTTCAAAAAAACCTGATTTTATTTTTTATGACGGTTGGATGCTGGGTGCCAGAAGGGTGGAAGATGAGTCTGTTTTTGAGTCAGGCTTACCAGCTTTGGATACACCGGAGCACATCCGGTTTGCTAAGGATATAAATAAGAAACTGGATGAGTATTTGCCTTTGTGGGACATGATTGATTTTATGAATGTTTTATATGTGCATGATTACAGGATGTCATTAAAGTGGAGAGACCAGGCCGAGGAAGTTTTGCGGGCCCAGGGCAAGGGGATGAGTAAGGAGGAAATTAAAGAGTTTGTCTATTATTTCTGGCGATCCGTCCACCCGGCCATTCAGATTAAGAATTTAGCTCATGATAGTGTTCATACTCAGCAGGTAACTGTGATTAATAATGATCATTCTATAAGGGAAATTTTGAGCCCGCAAGAGATTAAAGTTAAGTATCCTTAAGAAAGATTAAAGTAAAACTAAGCCCTGATTTCAAAAAGTTTATGTTTTGATTTGGCTCCGGAAATTAAATTAATATTTGATTTACTGATATTAAAATAGTCTGCTAAAGAAGAAATGGTAGCCTGATTAGCTTTTCCCTCTAAGGGCGGTTGGTGAACGTAGACATGTAATGTTCCCAACAGATCTTTTTCTACTCTTTCTTTTTTTGAATTAGGATGAACGATCACTTCAAGCTTCATTATTTATTCTAATCATAAAGAATCTTAACGGAAACGTACAGGGATTTATTCCACTTAAAATTTAACTCTTAATGTTTTCTTGCCTTTTCTTAACATAGTTCTAGGATTTAATTAATAAAATACTACAAATGGGTGTTATGGATCTGCAACAAGTTACGACTTCTCCTAAATCGCTCGAGGATTATCGGGTGTATGTGCCTAATGTGGTAAAAGAGATCCAAGAGATGCCTTTAGGTCTGCAGGGTCTAAGGATTGTGCACCTTAATGCTACGGCAGTGGGTGGAGGTGTAGCCGAGATGCTGGGATCAGAAGTATCACTAGAGAATAATATCAGATTGGATTCCTGCTGGTATGTAATTCCTCCGAACCAAAGATTTTTTAAAGTTACCAAGAAGACTCATAACCTGCTACAAGGGCAGTCGGGTGAGCTTGAAACAGAAGAAAAAGAAATTTATCTGCAGGTAAACAGATCTATAGCTCACTCTCTGTCAGAGTTAAAACCGCAGCCGGATATATTAATAGTGCATGATCCTCAGGCAGTACCGGCAGTTAGCTTTTTGGGGTTAAACAGACCGGAATTTGCTATATGGCGTTGTCATATTGATACTACTTTCCCCAATCAGGCTATGTGGGAATTTTTATCTCCTTTTCTTAACTTTTATGATCATCATATTTTTACCATGCCCGAATATATTCATAGCGGTTTCTCGGAGGAGGATTTAAGTATTTTTACTCCGGTGATTGACCCGCTTTCTCCAAAAAATATCTTAATAAGTAAAGGTGATGCTAAAGGTTATATTCGTAGGTTCGGTATAGACATTAATAAACCTTTAATCACCCAAGTGTCCCGACTGGATCCTTGGAAAGATCCCTTGGGTGTTATAGACGCTTATCGTTTGGTGAAGTTAAAAGTGCCGGATTTGCAATTAGCTATGGTAGCCCAATCAGCTACTGATGATCCGGAAGGGGAAAGAGTAAGGATTGAAGTAGAAAAACATATCAAAGGAGAAAAAGGAATTTTCCTGCTGGTTAATCTGCCGGAAAATGACAGAGCAGTGAATGCTTTTCAGACAGGCTCTGATATTATCCTGCAAAAATCAATTAGAGAAGGGTTTAGTTTAACTGTGACAGAAGCAATGTGGAAGAGGGCAGTAGTAATAGGGGGGAATGTCGGCGGCATAAAAGCTCAAATTCAGGACAGTAAGAACGGTTTTCTGGTTAACTCCATTGAAGAAACGGCTGAAAAAATTATTCATGTATTAAATAATCCGCAACTTAGGGAAAGTATAGGTGAAAATGCTCATGAATCTGTCAGAAGCAGATTTTTACTGCCCCATGCTACATTAAAATTTCTCAAACTGTTTGATAAACTGCTCAAGAGAAAACAAGCTGGTCTGGGAATATATTCTTCAGAGTATCCGATTACTGAGGTTTTAATGGGTTAGTTGGCAATACTCCCCAAAAGTCCCTAGAATTTTACCTGCTAATTATTTGACATATCAATTTAACTAACCTATAATTCTTACTTATGAATGAAAGTAAAATAAGCGATTCGAGGATGTGGGAGGTTTGGAAGAATTCAGGAGCTTTGGGAACTTATGAGTCAAGCTTTAGGAAGCCAGACGTAATAGTAATCAAAACCAGGGCGGAGCAATTACTCGTAAGGGAGATAATGGGTAGACCGGTTAGTTTAGAGGAAAGGGCGCCCAGCTTTGAAAACGAAACTTTGCGTGCAGCAGCCGGAGAATATAAAACAGATCAAATAGTTCCTGCTTTAAAGTATTTGGTGTCAGATACCCCCATTAATGAGCCTTTTTGGGAGAAGGCAGCTTATGAAGATCTAAGCTTTGATTGGGAAGGGCATAAGACTTTATTGTTTTCAAATCATGGTTTGGCTACATGTATGCGTCAAGTTCTTAGAGGGAGCATGAACATTTCAGACTTAATACTTGATCTTTCTAAGCTCATTGGTAGCGCTATTACAGACAGAGAGGAGATGCTTCAGTTTAAACAGCAGGTTCAAGATAAGGTAAGAGATGGCATCAGAAGGCAGGTTATTTGGCCGCTTGACAGGCATAACACAGCACGTGCCCTTAGGACTAAAGAAGCCTCTTGGCTACAATTAAGCCCCTTCACGGTGTCTATGAAAATAGGTTAAAAGGTTTTAATTTTCTAAGAAGTTTTAGCACGCTGGATTAAATTCCCCCAAGAAGCATAAATTTTTACCAGTTTTTGATATACTGAAATTAATGAATCACAAAAGTGCCATTTTATACGGAATCGGTATTTGGGCTTTTACCTTTGTTGCCGCCATGCTTATTTTCCCCATCTGGAAAACTGACAGAATTCTTTTTGAATCTATTATGCCGGTGGTATTAACATTGGCTACCACCTTTGCTTCCGCGAGAAGCTTTAAGAATATTAAGGACAGGTTTGTCTGGATCGGACTTTGTTTTGGAATAATCTGGATGATTTCCAGTTTAATTTTGGATGGGTTAGCTTTTTCCTGGGGACCAATGAAGATGAGTTTATTAAGTTACATTAAAGATATCGGCATAACTTACCTTTTAATATTAGTTATTCCGCTGGGATTCGGATATGCCCTATCCTTAAAGAAGGGTGCATAATTAAATATCAGAAAGCAGCAAAGATCCAGCCGGAAAAAAAGTATAGGTAACATTTCCCAAAAGTCCCAATTGCCTTGAGATTGTCGAAGGGGTAGAATTTGTTATACTAATTGTAATGTCCATTAGGATTCCACAGCTAATTTTATCTGTTGGCCTTTGTTTAGGGGTAGGAGTTTTAGGGTCATTTTTTACGGTTTCCTCCATTCCTTCCTGGTATGCTATTTTAAATAAACCTGTTTTTTCTCCGCCGAATTGGGTTTTTGGGCCTGCCTGGACTATTCTTTATATTTTGATGGGAATTTCTTTATATTTAGTCTGGACTTCCAAGTTTAAGTTAAAACAAAATGCTTTTAATTTATTTTTTGTTCAGTTAGGGCTTAATCTTTTATGGTCCATTTTCTTTTTCGGATTGAAGAATCCCACATTAGCTTTAGTGGACATTGTAGTTTTATGGATAGCAATTTTTTTGACAATAAGATCTTTCTACAAGATAAACAGATTAGCCGGTAATTTATTAATACCGTATCTTCTTTGGGTCAGTTTTGCTGCTGTTTTAAACTTGGCAATTGTCATACTAAACTAGCAGGGGTAACTATTTAGCGAAGCCGCCGTGAGTTTGGATATTTTTATAAGTTTGAGCTAACTTTTCCTTAACTTTATCTATGCTTTGGGAAGTGGCAATCTTTAAGGTGTGTTTTCTGTAATTTAGCCATTCCGCTTCTGTTACTTTATTTAGGGATTTAACTACAGTACTATCTAAAGAGCCTGATTCCCAGCTGATTATTTTAACTACTAATTTAAATATTTTATCTTTTGCTGCTTGAGCTTTTAAAAGGGCTAGTTTTCTGTCGTCCTGTGTCTTTGAGGGGCTCATGATCATCTTTGTGGAATGAAGTATACCAGAAAATTTAAGGTAAAACAAGTTTATTCAGGATAAACAGGATTTAACTTGTGAATTTCTTTAATGCTACTGTTAAGTTTTCATATAAAGCGCTAAATCCCTATAAAGCAGGCTTGTATTCTTACGGTTTGGAACTTTGGAAAGACGGCAAGCGGCTGGGACTCTTAAGTGGTGGCAGTAATTTGGGCACAAAAGATGGGGATCTTGGAATAAGTGTATATGATGATAGTGATGTCGCTTTTTCTTTTGTCCAGCCTAAACTTTCTATCGCTACTACTCCCTTAAATTTTGTTAGGTCAACTTTTGAAAGTTTTCTAAAGCTATTTTCAAAAAGTGAACTTATTTGATTGTTAAAATCTCCTGTAAGACCCCCAATTACACCAACCCATATAGTTTTCTTGATATATTAACAAGTTTGTGAGAAAGTTTAATTAATGTCTACTTCGACTACGCTCACTGCCAGTGGTCAAAAAGGCCGTGTCTGCCGGCAGGCAGGATTCTCACTAATTTATATTATTTTAGGAATTGTGGTGGTGATAGTTTTGGCGGTGGTGGTAATTGAAACCCTTGATAAATTAAATCAGCGTAATTTTTCTCCGGGAAATAAAAACTTTAAGCAGGATGAAAAGACTGGTGAGGAAAAACCGGTCAGTTTTGATATAAATAACCCACCAAAATTTATCCAGGCAGACTTTATTGATTTAGATAGAATTACTTCCATTTCTAAATTCCGTTCTGCCTCTGGACATGATTTCTCCATCGGTACAGGGGAAACCTGCCGTAGTATGAAGCATTACTATATGCCTCCCCGTAGCGAAGAAGGAGAACGTTTGCAGCAGCAAAATAGGGGTTTGCCTCCACCGCCTGACGGAAAAAATGACATAAAAATTTACAGCCCCGTTGATGGTAAAATCACCAAAATAGAAACTGAACAAGTTCCTATTGGTGAACAAATCTACATCGAGCCTAATAGTTTGCCCGGGGCAATAGTCCGTTTGTTTCATATTTATAAATTGGATACAGTAAAGAGCGGTAAAACAGTAAAAGCAGGTGAACATATTGGTAATATTGGTCAATACCAAGGTACAGATGTTGCCGTGGAAGTGAGATTGGGTTTTGGTAAAATGGTCCTTTTCTCTTATTTTGATGTTATGGCAGATTATCTATTTACAAAATATCAAGCCCGGGGAGTTAAAGACAAAAGTGAGCTGATTATTTCTAAAGAATTCCGTGATACTCATCCCTTAAAGTGTAATGGCGAAATGTTTGCTGAAAATTATGACAGTGGTCAAGCAAAAGAGAACTGGATTTTTCTAAAATAAACATGCTTCTCCTCACTTCCTAATCTAGGAATAATTAAGTAAAATATGGGATATGGGATTAAGAGTAAGCGGAGCTTGCCTTCTATGAAGGTAGGGATGCGAGCCACACTATCCCAACTTTACAGATTAGATTCCAAATGCCCCTACCGCATGTGCTCAAGGAGAGGCTAATTCTTGAGAGAGACGCTCTTGGTAGAATTATTCATTCTAAACCTCCAGATAATATATATTAGCTCTCACTCTTTGATATAATTCAGGCATGGTTAAAGCAGATTCCCCTATAAAAACTAGAGAAGAAGATCTACTAAATAGATATCAATTTTCTTCATCCTTAGGGAGGTCATTATTAGAATGGAAAAACGAAGAAGGAATGGTAGTGGGCTTATATGGTAGATGGGGTTCTGGAAAAAGTTCTGTTATTAATTTGGCGGTTGAATATATAGAAACAGAAATAAAGAAAAAGAAGTACAAGAGACAAGATAAACCGATAATTATTAAATTTAATCCTTGGAATTTCACAGAGCAAAACCAGCTTATTAATATATTCTTTTCTGAGCTGGCAAAAGCAATCAATTATTATGATAAAGGAGAAGATGCCAAGAAGGTCGGAAAGAAACTAATTACTTACAGTAAATTCTTTTCAGTTTTATCATTGGTTCCAGGATTAGATCCTTATGCCAAAATAGTTGAAAAAGTTTTTAAGCAAGTAGGGGAGACTACCCAAGACTGGGGTGAATTACAAACAAAAAGTCTTGAAAGGTATAAAGAAGAACTTGATGTTTCTATTAGAAAACTTGGAAGAAAAGTATTAATAATTATTGATGATATTGACCGTCTAAATCCAAAGGAGATTAAACAAGTATTTCAACTTGTAAAACAGAATGCTAATTTTCCTAATACAATATACTTATTATCGCTTGACCACCAAAAGGCGATTAAAGAGATTGAAGAGGATACGCAATTCCTAGAAAAGATAATACAAGTTAGTTTTCATATTCCAGCCGTTGAAGATATTAGGCTTAAGAAGATTCTTTTTACAGAATTGGATGGAATACTTAATCCATTCCCAGAGAACTTGTGGGATGGAGATAGATGGAACGATGTTTTTCATGATGGATATAAGAGCCTTTTTGACTCAGTTAGAAAAATTAAACGATATATAAATAGTTTACAGTTTAATATTAGTATAATTTCTTCCGAGATTAACCCGCTTGATTTTTTTGTAATTGAAGCAATCCGTGTGTTCTTTCCTACCTTTTATGAAGAGATAGGAAGAAATAAAGATCTATTTGTTGGGAGAGCATTTCTTGATAACGATAGGGACAGAGAGGGAAGAAAACAACGATTTGAAAGCATGTTCAATCTAATTAATAACGAGCAGGACAGAAAGATAGTTAGGACTTTGGTAGGCAACTTATTCCCACAAGTAGCAGGGGTGTATAGAAGCCAGACTATACATGAGAGCGATGATTGGTTTAAGGAGAAAAGAATTTGTTCTGAAGAAAGGTTTGGTAATTATTTTTATTTATCATTATCAGAAGGTGAAATTTCTCAGAGAGAGATGGATGTTATTGTTGAAGCCTCAGGGAATCCTGAGGAACTAAAGGTAATTTTAGAAAAACTTCTAGAAGAAAAGAGAATTAGGAGATGCTTAGAAAGACTTCCTGAATTTATAGATAGTATTCCTGAAACAAATGTTTATACTTTTATCTTAACTTTCTTCAATATTAGCGATAGGATTTCAAGAGAAAGGGATGGAGATTTAGATTTTGGGGTGGAAATTCAATTAGTTAGGTTGGCTTATCACTTAGTTAAAAAACTACCTACTAAAGGAAGATTTAATGTTTTAAAAAAACTTATAGAAAACTCAGTATGCATAGATAGTCCAGCACATTTTGTTTCAATAGAAAAAGAAGAACATGATAAAGAAAAAGAGGAAAAGCTAATTGAAAAAACGGAATTAGAAAAGCTAATTAAGCTCACGCTTGAAAAGATAAAAAGATACGCTAAAACTGGCCAACTTAGTAATTCACCAGGTCTTGCATATGTCCTTTATAGATGGAAGCAGTGGGGGAATATTGAGGAACCAAAAAGGTATGCAGAAGAATTAACAAAAACACCACATGGGATAGTAGATTTATTAAAAGGTTTTACTGCTCAAAGTATAAGTAAGAGCAAAAGACAATATAATATAAGTTACAAAGACTTAAAGATATTTGTTGATTTACAGATGTTAAAAGATAAAGTTATTAAATTCAAAAACAAGGATAAAAAATTATTGAATAAAGAGGAATTAGAAAACTTTGAAAATTTTTTAAAGGGGGTAGATGACGCAATAGCTGGTAAAGAAAATTTCTTCTGATAGTTACCAATTATGTAATGAAGTACCTATATGATGAACAATATTATATTGACCGTTATGATCTTTCCACAATAAAGGAGTTTATTGATGCCCTTAAGTTTTGGAAGAAGACGTACACAGAAGATGTGAATGACGAGAAAATAAAACATCTTACTTTAGGGGAACGAGCTAAGGGGTTTAATTATTTTTCAAATTGGCACTTATACTCTATCCAAGGTGAGAGGTACCGAAAGAAAAAAGATACCATCCAGCAATGGATGAATAGAGATAGATTAGAGCAGGAGAAATATGATAATACTCCAGAACCTAAAGATGTTGTTTGTCCTGAATGCAAAGAGTTAATGTCTACTAACCTCAAACATCTAGAAAGTTTTGACGATCCATTGGTAATGATGTTTTTATTTGAGTGCTCTAAGTGTAAGAAGAAACTCTGGATTAACGAAGACGGAACAGGGCATAAATCAGAACCTCAACTTTGTCCTAAATGTAAAGCAGAAGTTAAAGTCTCTTTAATTAAAGAAGGAAAGAAAAAGATTACTTGGAAAACAACTTGTTCTTCTTGTGGTTTTACAGAGACAACAGTTGATGACTTTGAAAAAAGTAAAGCTGAGAGGAAAAAACAGGAGGAAGAAGATAAATTACTTTTAGAAAAATATAGGGAAGAATGTTGTTTGAGTGATGAAAAAGGTAAAGAATATATAGAGCTTATAGAAGCGATGGATGTTGCAAATGAGGCATATGAAGAGGAGCTACTAAAATATGATAGTTCTGCTTATCAGTATGCAGTGCAACTAAAAAAGATAAGCATTGTAGATTTAGAAAAACTTTTAAATGAACAATTAGAAAAATCAAATTATATTAAACTCTCTTTTGAAAAACCTGAAGTTAGTCAGTACTTTATTGTTCCATTTAATGTACAGGATGCTGATTCTTCAAGAAAAGAACATATTAGTGTTGCTGATCTTAAAAAACTAATTAATGACGTACTGGAAGGCACAAACTGGCGTCTTATGAAAGATAGTGTATTCAGTCGTTTAGGTTATATTTCTGGCAGACTTAAAGGTTACGAAAGAGAGGAAGATTTCTTTGAATTATCTGGTAAAAAGAAAGAACCAAAACCATCAAAGATAGATTCTGAGAAACAATCAAAATATAGTAGCCATAACTTAGTTCAGTTCGCAAGGATGTCAGGGGAGTTTAAAGGCATTGAAAATGTGCGTAAAAGAAGGTTGGAAAAGGAACCAGAAGGATTCTTTCTTGAAGGGGGTGAAGGTCCATATTCTTGTTGGATATGTGGTGAAAATCGTTATGGAAGTGAAATTTGGTGGAACCTAGATGGTTTAAGATGTGTAGACTGTTGGAGGAATATCAAAGAGGGTGTTATCCCGTCTTTAAAACATAGGTATGATAATGGTAATACCTATTTCCAAGATTGGCAGATTAAATCAGATTTTGGGATACATTCTTCTACCGCACGTAAACTTAGAAGAGAAGGATTGCTATATGGTAGGGACCTAAAGAAAGAAAATGGAAGCATCTATTGCACAATCTATTTAGATGAAGAAAATAAAGAATTCCTCGAAAAATATCCAAGATTACCAAAGCAAAAATTTATTATTACTGACCTTGAAGGTAAGGAAATAGAGCTTTAATCAAAAACCTTAATGAGAGTAATCAAAAAAATTCAAAGCATTATTTTCTACATCCAAATTACAGGTGCAATGTTAATGTTGTTGTATGGGTTATTTCTAGTAATATTAGGATTAACTGGTATCCGTGCTCCTTTTTTGTATAGTTTCCTTTTTACTTTTTAAGTTTACAAATCTAAACAATATAATTTATGCTATAGTATGCCTATGGGCCAAGAAGATGAAGAAAGCCCTCAGCGTAACAGTGGTGCAATGGGTTGCCTTTGGGCAATAGTAATTTTAGTAGCAATAGGTTGGTTCGTAAATAAGTTGTGGAATGATTATCAAAATGGAGAGAAGAAGCCTTTTTGGAAAGGTACAGAACTTCTTCAAGTATGCAGAACTCCATATTATTCAAGTAAAGACTGCTATAAGTTGAATGTCACTTTAGTTGATGATAAGACTGCTCAAATCAATTTTTCAAATGGTGGATACAAGATTAGTAGAGATCTTACCTGTTATTTTGCTGCCAAATCCTTTCCAGACGAACCTAAATACATTTTTTGTAGAAGCTGGGATTCTGATGGACAACAGTGGGATTTTATGCCAGCTTGGGCATACTATCCAAGTATGGAGGAATTAACCAAAAGATTAGAAAAATTTAAAAAATAGACTTATGAAACAAGTATTATTTGCAGGTAAAAGAAAACTATTATCAATTCCTATATTAGGTATCCTTTTCCTATTATTTCTTCCAATAGCCATAGGATTAGGACTAGGCTATTTAGTTTATAAAAAGATAGGCAATTCAAAATTAAAATACTCTTTGATGGTTATCATCTTACTCTTTACGTTTAGTATGGGAAGCGTGTGGATTACGGCAATGGTTTCGCCAACTAAACCAATTCAAACGCAGGAGCAAACAACGCAAACACAAGTAACTCCTACTCAACAAGAACAAGTATCAAAGACAGAAATGATTAAAGAAGTTAAGGAGCAAACAAAAACCCCTACGCCAACCGTTGAAAATTCACCTAAGAAAGACAAGCAAGAAGCAAAAGTTGTAAAAGTGATTGATGGGGATACATTGGATGCATCATTTAATGGTAAAACTGAGAGGATAAGATTTATTGGAGTTAATACGCCTGAAACAGTTGATCCGCGAAAGCCTGTTGAGTGTTTTGGTGAAAGAGCTTCAGTGGTTGCAAAGGAAAATTTAAGCGGTGAAACAATTTGGTTAGAGTCTGACTCATCTCAATCTGATAGAGATAAGTACAACCGTCTTTTAAGGTATGTATGGACAGATGATGCTACAGTCGATTTTGGAAAAGTTATGATAGCCACAGGTTTTGCTTATGAGTACACCTATGATACACCATATAAATATCAGAAGGAATATAAACAAGCTCAAAAAGAAGCAGAACAAAGCAAAAAGGGGTTATGGGCTGATGGTGCTTGCCCCATAGCAACAGCTAAACCTGTTGCCACACCAACGCAAACAACTAACAACCCTGTCACGATATCTAGTGGATCATGCAAATATTCCTGTACTAGTCCTGATAGAGATTGTTCTGATTTCTCAACTCATACAGAAGCTCAAGCTTTCTTTAATTGTTGTGGGTTTACAACTACCTATGATCCCATGAGGCTTGATTCTGTGGGTGTTGGAGACGGAGTAGCTTGCGAATCATTACCTTAAAATGAAGATAAGAATACTTTTACCCATTCTTATAACATCTCTTTTATTAATACCATCAGTTAGTGCACATTCTGGAAGAACGGATTCTTCAGGTTGTCATAATTGTTACACTAGTTATTGCTACGGAGAATATCATTGTCATGGTGGTGGTAGTTATGTAGCTCCTCAACCCAGATATACCCTTCCAATACCTCAAAATCCAAAAAGTGGTAACTGGGAATATGAAGTTAGCTCACAAAATTGGTGCAACTATGATTTAGTTATGACGTGGGGAAAACCCATATCTGGAGATAGATTTAGTGTCGCTGCAAGTAAATATGCTGGAGCGGATCCTGGGCCTTTATCTGATACTATGGCTTTAAGTTATACTTTCAAAAATCTAACTCCTGGAAGATGGTATGTAAATATAAAAACAGGTAATTCTGAAAGATGGGCAAGTAATATTACGTATTGGACACTAGATTTACCTAAGCCCACGCCTGCTCTAAATGCTTATATTATTCAGAGCGGAGATAGTCAGTATTTAAAGTACGATCTTACATGTTTAGATAAAGTGCAAGGTCCTCAAGAATTTATTGATTATTTAAAATCGTCTGATAATACTCCTAGTGGACAAGTTAAACTTAATTATTCAACACCAACAACAATTAAATTAACAGGTTGGGATTTATCAAAAAAGGAATATGTTCAAGAAATGGCTTTTACTCCTTTAATAGCAAACTTAAAAAAAGATCAAAGTAGTAAGGAAAGTAGTTCTGATTCGTCATGGGTATATCTTATTTTAGGCGGAGGATTAATATGGGGGATTTATAGTTTTTTCAAAAGCAGAAATACTAAATCGTTACAGGAATAGTCTTATGAAAAAAATTATTGGATGGATTCTAGTAATAGGATTTTTTGTATTTGTTTTTAGAGGTAGTTTATCTAATGATTCATCAACTATTACAAAAACCATCAATTATAATGATTATGATTATTCTTCACTCGATAATAATCTTAGTAGGGATGAAGCAATAGATTCATATTGGGATGAAATTAGTGAGTATGTTGATGGAACAGAGACTATTGAAGCATGTTCTGATGAAAGTGGTAATTGTTATGATTTAGATGCCGATATTTCAAACGGACATTTAGAAACTTTATATTTTAACAATGGAGGTTATTTAAGCTTCTATACTGATTTTGATAGCGATGGTGATGCTTATGATACAGATGATGAAGGCAGAGGATGGAGTTTTAGATTAGATATGGATTCTTCCATGATAGATGATGCGGTAACTGATTGGGCTTCTGACAACGATTATACGATTGAATAGTTTTTTCAGTAATCTAATAAATCTGAGGGTGAAGTCTTTAGTGTCTTAGCGATTTTCTCTAGAACTCTTAGAGAAGGATATCTTAATCCTTGTTCAATGGAACCAATATAACCTTCACTTACAGATACTATTAATGCAAGATCAAGCTGTCTCAATCCCTTTTCTTTTCTAAGTTTTTTTATTCTCTGACCAAACTTTTTTAGATTTATTTTTGCCACTAGACAATTATTGCTAAGTAGAGATTTTAATTTCCCGACTACCTGTTGGACTTTGTGCGTAGACTACGCTTGACTTTTATTCTTACTAAGAGATAGGATGAGAATATGAAATTAGGTAAAATATTGACTCTAAAAAGATTCTTAAAAACGAAACTTACTTTTGAAAGAATTATTCTATTAGTTATTTTCTTAATAGTATTAATCCCATATATCCTTAAAGGCTATCAAGTATTACAAGCCTGGAGACAAGAGCAAATTAGGGTTGAAAATCAAAAAAGAATAAATGCAAAGCGTGAACCTATATCTAAAGAAAACCAGAGGAGGAGCGAACTTTTACTAAAATATGATATAAATGAACTAGAAAAAAAGTATCCATGTAAATCAAGTTATGAATGCGTCCTTGAAGTTAAAATTCCAAAAGCTATATTCTCTTATTTATTTTGGGAATTAAAAGATAAGAGATTAGGTTCTGATGTGGTGTGTAAAAAGTCTGCTATGGATGATAGGTATATTAAGTACTGCCCAAATCAACCTTTTGGTGTTTGTAGAATTGATTTATCGGATCTTTATTCAGGTAACAAAAGTCCTAGTCCCAAACCCACCTCCGCAGCCATGGGTAGTTTTGTAGCGGATCTTAGAAAAGGTGGGTACGACGAACAAGAAGCAAGCACCTTGTCGTATACTTATAAAGGAAAGCTGTATTTTTCTTTGGAGGATAAGTGCGGTCGTCTAAATTTCAAGAGCAACTATGAAGAATTTGAAGAGGAAGTGCCTAGAGTAGATAAGTTAGTTAAAGAAAATAGCAATGAAGAATTTATTAAACGTTTTAGGGATACTGATTACAAAAACTATCTTATTCTTAGACAGGAGCTAAGTAGCGAAAACTAGTTCTAACTTTAGAATGAAGATTAAGATTAAGAAATTTATATTATTTCTTTTGGGTGTAAGTATCCTGATAACAGTTTTTTTTTGGATAAAATCGGCATTTCCAAGAATAGAAATTTTTCCTCAAGATTTTCGGGATTCTAAATTAGAAGAAACTAAAAAGAGCAAAGTGATTTTTAATAAATTATCACTAGATTATTTAGATGATTATGTGGGAGTTTGGGGAGATGGATCAGCTAGCGGTGAGGTAAAGTGGGAAGCAGTAGATTCTAAATATGCTCAAAGATCTGCACCTTCTGCTATTACTCATCCTTTAGAATTTAAGATTGAGCCGACCAAAATTGATATCATTGATAAATCAAAGTTAGATTCAGAAAAGGGATTTTATATAGAAGAAAATTATAAGTATGGTGCATTGATTGGAGGGTATTTTTCAAGCGTAAATGAATTAATAACTTCTTATAAAAAATTTGATGTTGATAAAGATAGCATAAAAGAGGAGATTGTTGAAACTATGATTATGGGAGGAAACCATCCTCCGCATTTTGCTAATATCATTAAGAATGGTTTTATTATTTTTTCATCTGTCTTAAATGCTGGAGGTATTGATCCTGCAGCCGATGGTAATGGTTTCTATGTCAGGCATCAAACTTATGACAATAATAAGGGGTTATGTTGTCCAGACGGTTACAGGGTATATAGAATAATCTATGAGAGAGGCTCTTTTCAGCCAGTTTGGGAACAAGAGGTAAAGTATCTTCAAGTTCAAGATTAACACCATTCTATTTATTCTAATAGAATGGATTTGCCAATAATCTGTAGAAGGGTATCACGTTTTTAGGCTACTGCCATTTGTTTCGTTTCGTTATCCTGAATAAATGGATTGCCACATTTAGCACAATTCTTAGGGGGCAAGTATCCTCCAAACATTCTGTTCATTAATTCTGTAGCATAGTTATTCTGATCTGCAAGCTCTTTCTTCTTAATCATTATTAACTCACTTTGTAGCCAGTCGCGTACTTGTATAGACCCAGGATTCCTTAATATCTTTTCAAAGGCTTTAGCTGCGATAATCCTTGAGGCTTCATCAAATTCAACCTCTCCTTTTTTAAAGCGTTCTATTAATTCTAAATCTTCAGGAGTTAATTCATTAGAATAGATTCCGTTTAAATGTTTCTTGTAATGAGTTGCTAAGGATTGCTCAAGGAGGTGAAGACCGCAATCAAATTCATTAAGATACTTTTTAGCCACTTCCCTAAACTCTAGCCCTTCACTAAGATTTTTCTCTATTTCTATTTTATTAATTGATTTACAAACTCTGCAATTATAATTAGCCATTTCTAACCTTTCTAATCTAATTTTACACCAAACTCTGTGTAGGTGATACATTACTAACACAAGGGGTGGTAGCAATTGCCAACTAGTAGTACCCTAGGCATAAATTTGAGAATCTAGATATAGTAGAATAAATTTAGCTTTTAGTTAGAAAGATAGACAGAATGATAAGAAAGAATTCAAAAAAATATTTTCGTGAAAGTATATCGTCAACATTACCTACAGAGAGTGTTGCATTAAATAACTCACTTATTAAAAAGGCAGTTAAAACGCTGGAAAGTTTTATTCCTAATAATTCCAGAACAATAACAAACTACAAAAGATACAATCTTTCTAAAGCTGCATATAGCGAACTTATTAACTTTTTAAAAGACAAACAGCAACTAAATAAAGAAGAAATTAGATATGTAAAATTTATTGAACAAGAAATATTAAACATTGTTGTATATAAGATTGAGCAGATAAACCAAAAATACACCAATTCAAAGATATACGATAAGGACGAAACGGGACTTTCAGATTTTAGACAAAACAGTTGTAAGGGTGTTTCCAATACTTGCTGTTATCTTTGCGGTAAAGTGCTTGAGAGACATGATGCTGATCCTGAAATTTATAAAAAGAACCCCCATTATTGTACAAAGAGGGAAAATGGTGTTTGTTTTAAGGATAGAGAGATACAAGAAAGGCAAGAATCTGAAGAATGGGAGGTGGTATTGCATAAACCAAAATGTGCTCATTGCGACAAAGAACTAAAATTCTATGTTAATTCTGAACTAAACAATAAACATAATGGACTATATTTCTGTCCTAAGAACAAATATAGAACTAAAAACAAAGATTGTTGGGGAGCATACCGCAAAAGCAAATCCAGAGAAAATATTATCCCTCTGAAAAATTCTATAACTTCCTAACTCAAAGCTAATCTTTAAGCAATTGTCCCATTTATTATATCCAATAAATTTGTTTGTGCTTTTCCGAACTATCATGGGGTTATGATAGATAAGAAAGACAGCAAGCCACTCTTAAAGCCAACTCCAAATTCAACAATTATCCCTAAATCTATTGCCCAGCGTTGTCCTGTATGCAATGGTTTCGGAACGCTTAAGTACGGCTCCATTACGTGTCACGCCTGTGCAGGCAGGGGTTATGTTCTGGTACCAGCAGAGTTGGAGGCAAAGAGGTGAACGACATTACGGATAAATTTACAGAGGTTAAAGAAAGGATTGGACTAAAAGACAGTCTAGAAGATGATAATTGGGATTTTGGACAAGGAAGCCAAGATGCTAAATGGTTAAAGGACCGCAATGATTTATTTATTGATCAAGAAGAGCAAAAGGCTAGCAAGCAAGAGGAGCAAAAGAGCGTAAGCTCCTATGAAGAACCATCTAGTGTTTATATCATTTTACCTTGGAAAGAATTTAAAGCTAGGATCTTTGAAGAGCCAAAGTGGATAGTTGATAAACTAATACCAGAAAAGGGACTTTGTGCTATTGCTGGTTCACCCGAATCTTGTAAGTCGTTCTTAACGACTTTTATAGCAACTTATATTACTAAAGGAGAAACTCTATGGGAAAGATTTAAAACTACGAAAGTTCCAGTATTACTGATTGATCAAGAAAATATTGCTGTTTGGATACAAAAAAGAATTAGTCAGTTTGCTATAGAAGAAGATATTCCTTTATACATTTACCCAAAGCAGGATGTTGATTTTAATCTGGAGGATGAACAAAGTTTAGGTCATATTCTTGGATATATTGATCGTCATAATATAGGGTTAGTTATTATTGATACGCTCAGGCTTGCTCATAGTAGGGATGAAAATTCTTCTACAGAGATGAAGCATGTTATTGATCAATTAAAAAAGATCACTAAAAAAGCTGCGGTTTTATTTATTCATCATAATCGTAAGGTAGATAAATTTAATCGGGGCAAGGTTGACGGTGAAGATATGATGGGGAGTATCTTTATCAGAGGATGTTTAGATTCTCAGCTTACATTAGTTAAAGTAAGTGATGTTTCTGATTCCGTTACGAAAATAAGAGTTTCTCAAACAAAAGCCAGATATATAAGACCCATCCAAACTTTTGAGGTTACGTTAGAAGAAATAGAAAAGGGATTAACGTTTGCTTACCAAGGGGTTGTAGAAGATGAGAAACTCAAGAAAGATGCTGCCAAGGGGGTGATTTTACTTCTCCTTAAAGACCGATCATTTAAAAGACAGGAGCTAATAGATCAGTTAGTAAAGGATGGAATTTGTGGTTCAAGAACTGCTGAAGCTGCTTTAGCTGAATTAGTTGAAGAAGGAAAGATTGATCATACTGATTCTAAGCCCCGTGTCTATTTCTTAATGGATACAGATAAGATTCCGCAATCCGCAAATACATATATAGATTACGGAATTGCGGAAAGTGATGAAACAATAAAAATGACCTTAGAGGGAGGCAAGCTATGAAACGAATTATGCCTCTCAACTTTAGATTGAATTATATTAATGCATCGGATAGCGAGGAAAGATTACAAAGAGCTTGTAACCGTATCTTTGCAATTGCCAAACAGAATCTACAAAAAAAGAGACAGTTAAAGCAAGGAGTAGATAATAATATTGACACTATATAGTTCACTAGAGTACAGTAGAGTATATGGATATACAAGAAGAATATTTAACAATTGATGATGTTGCAAAGAGGTTGAAAGTTGCCAAGGCTACTGTTTATAGAATGGCACGTAAGGGAAAATTACCTGCGGTTAAGTTTGGTAAAGTTTGGAGGATCAGTAGTTTGAGACTTTCAGAATTATTTGAAATCAAATCTAAATAAAAACCAGAGGCTCCCATTGCAATAGAAACCTCTGGTTAGGAAACAGTATGTTACCTAATCTAAATACTACTAATTTAAATAAGACTTCGCAACCGCTTATAGCATGCATGTATGTTAGAGTTTCAACTAATCGTCAAGAAGAGGAGCAGACAATTGAATCCCAAATTGCTGAAGTAAAAGCCCGAGTAGAGGCTGATGGAAATATTTTACCTCCTGAAAATATCTTCATAGATGATGGGTGGACAGGTGAAATGTTGCAAAGACCAGGGCTTGACGCTATGAGGGATGCTGCTCAAGAGGGCAAGTTCCAAATACTATATGTTTATGACAGGGGGCGTTTATCAAGAGTTTTTGCTTATCAAGAAATTATTCTGGAAGAGATCATTGATAAAGAAATAAAGTTTGTAACGCTTCATGATGTAAATGCCGAAACGCCCGAAGAAAGAGTCCTGCAGGCAATGCAGGGGGTTTTCCATGAGTATGAAAGGGTGAAGATTGTGGAGAGGATGAGGAGAGGTAAGTTGTTTAAAGCTAGAAATGGAGTGATGATTAATGGAAACTCTTTATATGGTTGGAACTATATAAAAAAGTCTGATACCGTTCCAGCTCATTATGAGATTAATGAAGAACAAGCGAGGGTAGTGAGGCTTATTTTTGAATGGGTAGGAAAAGAAGGAACCTCTTTAAGGCAGGTGATTAAAAGACTTTATGATATTGGAATTCAGCCCAGAAAGAGTAAAAGTGAATTCTGGACTAAAGGACCAATAGTTAGGCTTTTACAAAATAAGGCATATGTTAATGGGGTTGTTTATTACAATAAATCAGAATCATGTGTAGCTAAAAAACCGATTAAACATATCAAGTATAAGAAGATAAAAAGAACAAGTAAGAAATTCAGACCAAAAGAGGAATGGATTCCGTATAAAGTACCTCCAATTATTACTGATAATGGACTTTATGAAAAAGTTCAGGAGATCCTAATTAATAATCAAAAATACGCACATAAAAATAAAAAATATGATTATTTATTATCAGGTAAAGTTTATTGTGATTGTGGCAATAGACGTGCTGGAGACGGTAGCAGTAAAAATGGTCATCATTACTATCGTTGTACGTTAAGGATTAATAAGTTTGCTTCTCTGGTTCCAGAAGATAAAAAATGCCGATCCCAGGGGGTGAATGCTGTTTTACTAGATGACTCTCTATGGCGTGAATTGGTAAAGATATTTAAAGATGAAGATATCCTGAAGAAGCATGTAGAAGCTTGGATAAAAACTGAGCTACAGCAAGATTCGGTTAAAGATAGGGATAGGATTAAATTACTTGAGATTTTAAATGATATTGGGGAAGAGGAAAAGCGTTACACAAAAGCATATGGAGTTGAAACGATAAACTTTGATCAATTGCAAGAGTTAGTAAAAGAGACTAAAAAGAGAAAGATACAAATACAAAAGCAATTAAATGGATTAAATTCTAATGAATCTCAAAACAAAATTGATAAGTCGCAAGTAGATGATATTTGTAATGAGGCTCATTTAGTTTTACAATCACTAGATCTTAATAACAAAAAACAGGTTATTAACGATATAATTGACAAAGTAGTTATAAATACACAAGAAAGGATAGTTGATGTATGGGGACATATAACATTACAAAACCTAAGTTTAACCGAAAGGTTGGGATATGAGTCTGAGGGTTGGGATAGTTGGTCTTCCGAATGTGGGGAAATCCACATTATTTAATGCGCTTTTAAAAAAGCGGGTGGCTTTGAGTGCAAATTACCCTTTTGCTACCGTGGAACCCAATGTGGGAGTTGTTGCTGTCCCTGATGAAAGATTAAATAACCTGGCTGAGCTGGTGAAAGCTGAGGAGAAGATGGATCAGCTTCCGCCTTTAGTTCCGGCTGTAGTGGAGTTTGTAGATATTGCCGGGTTGGTTAAGGGAGCTTCAACAGGAGCCGGTTTAGGCAATCAGTTTTTATCCCATATCCGGGAAGTGGATGCAATTGTTCATGTTCTCAGGGATTTTGAAGACTCCAATATTATCCGGGAAGGCTCGGAGAATCCGGATGCAGATAAATTAACTATTGAAACAGAATTAGGTTTGGCAGATTTGCAAACTGTTGAAAAATTAGTAGCAGCTCAGGAAAAAGAGGTTCGGGCAGCTAAAGATCCGCTGGAAAAACAGAAGCTGGATATGCTGAATAAAATTAAGGAAAACCTGGAGGCCGGAAAGGTACTGGGTCACTACGAGATTGGAGATGACAGATTAAAAGCCTGGTTTAAATCTTTGCCATTGTTAACAATAAAACCTATTTTATATGTTTTTAATGTTTCTGAGGGAGAATACAAAAATAAGATAGCCGGGTCGACTTCGTCTCCTCGCAATGACAACGAAATGGTGATTTGTGCCAAATTGGAAGAAGAGTTGGCTGATTTGTCGGAAGCTGAACGCTTGGAATATCTGAAAGAGCTGGGGATTGAGCAGACAGGATTGGAGAGGTTAATCGTTAAAGCTTATGATCTGTTGGGATTGATCTCCTTTTTAACAGCCGGCCCAAAAGAAGTCCGGGCCTGGACTGTTCAAAAAGGGGCTAAAGCCCCCCAGGCAGCCGGAGTAATCCACACTGATTTTGAGAAAAAGTTTATCAGGGCTCAGGTAATTGAATATGAAAAATTAACAGAAGCCGGGTCGTACTCGGTAGCCAAACAAAAAGGCTGGATTAGGACTGAAGGAAAGGATTATGAAATGAAAGATGGGGATGTGGTGGAATTTTTGGTTGGTAAGTAGGTTCTTTTGTTGAAAGCTAACCCTTTTTAGCTTATAATATTTCCCAATATATTTCTTATATGTTGGAATCTCTAGCTGTAAAATATGGTATCGATGTTCCTGCTTTGCATACAATCAACATGCAAAGACTTGGATTGCGCACTGATTTAGATCCTAATGTAGTTAGGATTGATGTCAATTTTGAATATGAGGATCAAGCTTTTCATATACCATTCGCAAATAATAGTAAAAGCCCTTATAGAATTCAGGATGGAAAAATCCCTTTAGGTGATTCAGGCCTAGAATTTACAGTTCAGAGTGTCATGGAAGATGTGCCGACACCTTATTATTTTAGAGGTAAGGAGATATTAGTAATTAACTCTACATTTTTATCAGCTTGTGTACAGAAGTGTTCATTTTGTGAACAAAGCACAGCTCCGAAGAGGCGTCGCTACTCGATGAAGTTTTCGGCAGAAGAGTTATTTGATAAAGTTATGAATGAACAAGATTTACCTAATCTGGGCAGTTTAGCCCAAATCTCAGTCATTACAAGCTGTGCGGGTACGGAAGCAAAGGCCCAGGAGCTGGTTCTGGGGTATAAGCAAGAAGCCGAAGGAAGAGGTTTTAGAGGTAAAATCCTTTTTGCTACCAATGAAATTAGGAGTGAGGAAGCCCTTAGGGTATTGGCTGAAGCCGGTAATGTAATTTTAGCATTTACTGTAGAGTGTTTTACAAACAGAAGGGAGCTAATGCCGGGCAGTAAAGGGAGTATAAATTTGGAGAAAATTAAAGAAATTTTATCTATTGGTAAAAGTCTTGGAATGGAAACTACGTATTTTTATATACTTGGATTAGATGATCTTAGATTCATGGAAACAGGTTTTGCTTTACTCAAGGATGCGATTAGTATTGCTCCTACTGGTCCTACATATCAATCTCCAGCGAGGGCTGATAATATTGGAACTCGTTCCTTAGAATATTTTTTGCAGGCAAGAAAAATTTTCCATAGAATCCATAAGGATCTTCAGCAATTTGAGTCTTGTCAGAGTTTTAGGTCTTTAGATCCTTTGGAAATAAGGTTGTCCAGGACTGCGGTAACAGCGGTTGCGGGTGAGTCTTAATAGTGCAGATAGGGACGTGGGAGTCTTGAACTTGATGAAAACTTCAGAACAGTTTTTAACATATATTCCGATACAGGTCCCCAGCAATCTTTTTGCAGAGCAGTATTAAGTCTCACTATGCTCCGGCTCGGGTGACCGTAGGGTTCGGTCTTGGTCCCTATACATTTTGTTTTTACTTCTTTTAATCCCTTTTTAAGATCCTGGGGATTATTGCAGACAATTAAAACCCTGTCTGACGTTGTTTGTGTTATGCGGCAACTACCTATGTCAGGAGGTGCAGCCTCGCTTCTTGCCGGACTACCAAAAGCTCCGGCAACAGATAGACCAGCAATGAGTAGAGCACGTGTTACGATTCTAGGGCGTTCCATTAGCTTGTAGTTTATGCCTGCAAACTTTATTTGTCAAATTTCAAAACTCCTGGGGTGTTAACCTAGGTCCGCCCCCTGGGGTGACTGGACTGAGACTTTTTTATGCAAAAGAAAGGTTGAAAAAAATAAAAAAGTGGGATTAAGACTGAGGAGAAGGGATATGAAGTAAAGGACGGGGGCGTGGTTGAATTTCTGGTAGGTAGCTAGCAGCGTATAAGAATAGTCCACCTTTTACGGGAACGCCGTGTTGGTGGAGATTTCTTATTGCTCTTCTTAAGTCCTCTTTGGGAGGGTTTTGTTTAACAAGATTTTGTAAATCCTCTTCTGTGAAATAACCGGTATCTAACAGCTCATTAATGAGAGGACGATCTTTAGGTCTCCTTTCCTTTCTAAGCAGTTTACTTATTAAAGCAATAAACCAGTGTTCTTGTCTTTTGCCTTGTAAATTCTCTACGCTTTGCATGACAGTTCCTACAGGCAAAACAGTTCCTACGGAAGACCTTAAGAATTGGGCATAAGCCATGTCTGGTTTCATTGATGGAAGTTTGAATGTATCTACTGATCCTGCAGCCGCATGAGTGAGTAGCATGGCTTGATAAATGGAGACTGGGTCAATTTCCCCCCTGATTTCAACTCTTTCTCCTTGAACTAAAACATTCTCACCTACAGTATTTATATAAACAAAAGGATTACCAATTTGCCCACCGTCGACTGATCGATTTGGAATATGTAATACGGCTTGTGTTTGTACTGGTAAGATGGTACCTGGTCTTATGGTTTTATATTTTGGTTGAGTGGCAAAGAGGATAACTTCAGGACTTTTGTTTATCATGCACGATATTATATCGGAATGCTCGCTCTGTAGCAAATCCTTGAATTATTCGTAATAAATATGTACAATACCTTCCAGCATGAATTCATATTATTTAACTTTAGTTTTAAAACCTGATTTAGAAGAAAAGGAGAGGAAGGCTCTCTTGGATTCTATTAGTAAAAAGGTAAGCGGAACTGAAGGTAAGATTGTGAAAGAAGACCTTTGGGGGGTCCGTTCTTTAACTTATCCAATCAGAAGAAATACTTCCGGGTATTTTGCCCATTTTGAAATTTCCGCTGACCCGAAGGATATAAAAGGTCTTGACAAAACTTTGAAAGTAGAAGAAGATATTCTGCGTTACCTTCTAATCCGAAGGTAAGGCTTAAGGCAAGAGTAAATATGGCAAGCAGATCTTGGAATAGAGTTGAACTAATAGGTAATCTGACCCGGGACCCAGAACTTCGATATACCCCTAATGGTGCTGCTGTTTGTACTTTCGGTATAGCTACCAACCGCACCTTTGTTACAGAAGGAGAAAGAAAAGAAGAAGTAGATTTTCACCGTTTAGTTGCCTGGAATAAGCTGGCTGAACTTTGCAATCAATTACTTAAAAAAGGTAACAGGGTTTTTGTATCCGGAAGATTGCAGACCAGGTCCTGGGAAGGGCAAGACGGCCAGACCAGGCAGGTAACGGAGATTGTTATCGAAGACATGATCCTGCTTACCCCTAAAGGCACGGGTGAAGGTGCGTCCGTACCCGAAGATATGGAGGTTGAGCCGGTGAAAAAAGAAGAGCCAAAAGAAGATGTTTCAGCAGTAGAGGAAGAGCCGGAGAAAGAAAAGGAAGAAACTGAAGAAAAAGAACCAAAAACTTCCCAGAAAACAGCCCCTAAAGAAGAAGTAGAAGATGATCTTCCATTCTAGTAAGATTTAATATATAATTCCCCAATGGCAGAAAAGAAAATTACCAGAAAAGTTATATCTAAAGTGTCTAAAGTTTCCGAGAAGGAAGCTCCTCAGGTTGCGGAGCAAACTGAAACAGACTCTAAGGATACAGGCAGAACAAAAAGGGTTTGTTTATTTTGCAAGGGTAAAACAGAACCTTCCTATACTGACATGGCGGTTCTGCGCCGCTTCACTACAGACCGGGCCAAAATAGTAGCCCGGGCCAAAAGCAGTGTCTGCAGCAAACATCAGCGGGCTGTTACAAGAAATATCAAATATGCCCGTCATTTAGCTTTGTTGCCTTTTGTTCCGAAAGTCTAATTTAGTTCTTGTGGTACACTAGATTCATGCCCACTGCCGGACTGTTTGACAGCTTTGATAATTTAGACCAGATTTCTCCGGAAGCTATTGCCCTTTGGCTGAAACCTGTGCCTACTGTGGACAGATTGACAAATTACCTGGCAAATAAAATTTTATACCCTGGCTCTTTACCGCTTACTGAATACGACATGCAGATTGATTTGGCGATACTGCGTGAGGCATTAAAACTTAATGGTCCTCAATCAATCGATAAAAAAACCAATACTTTGCTGGGTGATAATCCCTTTTTAAATATTACTTTGCGTAAAATCCTGATACCGAAACGATTCCTGGACTTTGTACCGGATCTGGAAAGTTTAACACTCAGTTTTATTGACGGTTTGCTTTTAGGCCGGGCCAGGCAGGATTTTTTTGAGGATGTCTGGATGATTGTTTTAACCGATGAGGTAGATGAAATAGTCGGTTCAGTACTGCTGCCGCAGTTTAATGGCAGTAGCGACAAAATAAACTTAAAGCTTAGAAGTGAAAAATATGAGATTAAACAAGGCAATTTACGGATCATTCCCTGTTCGAAAGAAAGGTGCGAGATAGAATATTCTCTGCGAAGCGGTAAATTCTTGGGTAAACAGGAAAGTGCGGTTGAGGTATACGGCGGAAAACTTGGCCTGGTAATTGACGGGAGGTCTGTATGAATAATCTGGTAATTTTAAGAAAAAGAGTAGAAAAAGATGTAGTCTCTCTGGTTACCAGGACTTTAAGAGGAAAAGGCATACTTTCAGTTAAGGAGGGACAGCAAGTCAGTCCTGATGAAATTATTGGTGAAGCCAGTACCTCATCCGGTTTTCGGACTATGAATTTATCGGAGTTGCTTTCTGTTTCACCGCATGAGGTGGGAAAGTATTTAGTAGCTAAACTAAATAAAAGAATATTCAGAGGGGAGCTTCTGGCTTTTAAGAAAGGTTGGATGCTGAGCAGTAAAAAAGTTATTACTTCTCCTACAGACGGTGTGTTGGACTTTTTTAACCAGGAAACCGGTGAAGTTCGGATTGCTTTTTTGCCAAAAAAGTCAAAATTACCGGCCGGTGTCTACGGTTTAGTTGAAGAGGTTGATAAAGAAAAAGGCCAGGTAAAAATTAAAACTTTAGTTAGCAGGATATATGGCATGCTTGGTTCCGGACGTTCACGCGATGGTACCCTGCACATTTTAGGTAAAAAAGATGATCTGATTGCCAAAAGCGAGGTACAAAAAGATTATGCCGGTTATATCTTAGTAGGGGGCAGTTTATTTTTTAAAGACACCATCTCGGCAGCTATCTCTACCGGTGTCAGTGGGATTATAACAGGGGGAATAGAAGCCAAGGATTATCGGTCCATGGCCGGAGGCCGTTTGATATTTCCCAAGAAATTAGACAATGACATTGGTATTTCATTAGTGGTGTGTGAAGGTTTTGGTTCAATACCTTTGGGTGATGATGTATTTGAGCTTTTGTCTGAATACGAGGGGAAATTTGTTTTTATGGACGGGAATAAAGGGATTATCAGTTTACCTTCACCTCATTCCTCAAGCCTGGAAAAAGTCAAAGGGACTAAATTGTCCGGGTCGCAAGAACCGGAGCCGGAAGGAAGAATAGAATTAAGGCTTGGCTTAAAAGTCAGAATCATTGGTAATTCTTACCCGGGAGAACAGGGTAAACTAGTTACTGTGGACCAGTCTCAAACACTGTTGCCTTCCGGTTTACGGGTGCAGCTTGCCACAGTGGAAACTAAGAGGCGAAAACTGCAGGTACCAGTTGCGAATCTTGAGGTAATAGGGTAGAGTTTGTATTTGTGAAATCTTTCCTTCGTAATATCAATACCAAGGCAGTCTTGATTGTAATTTTAAGCTTTCTCCTCGGTTGGCAGTTAGGTCACCGGGATGTAGAAATCAGGTGGGCTACTTACCGGCCGACTGTTTCAATACAAAATAAGCTCCCGCCCGAGAAAATTAATCTGGATTTTCAGCTTTTTTGGGATACCTGGGATCTTTTATCCCGTTCTTATTTTGATAAACAAGCCATTGATGCCAAAAAACTATTTTACGGGGCTATCTCCGGAATGGTGGCAGCCTTAGGCGATCCTTATACGGTTTTTTTACCCCCGGAACAACAGAAATTCTCCAAGGATGAGTTAAACGGCAGTTTTGAAGGGGTGGGGATCCAACTGGGGTTTGATAAGGATAAAAGATTAGTAGTAATGGCTCCACTTTCCGGTACGCCTGCTCAAAAAGCCGGCATTTTACCCCAGGACCAGATTGTCAAAATTGATGATAAAGATACCACCAATATGACACTGCCGGAAGCAGTTAACCTAATCAGGGGGCCTAAAGGAAGTGAAGTTAAGTTAACCATTTTTAGGGAAGGAGATTCTGATACCCGGGAATTTAATTTAACCAGGGACACCATTATTGTTAAAAGCGTGGAGGTTTCTTTTAAGGAAACAGACTCAGGTAAGAAGGTGGCAATTGTCAAGCTGTCCAGGTTCGGGGAAAGGACAGAAGAGGAATGGAACCAGGCAGTTTCGGAGCTTTTGGCAGCTAATTCTGAGGCCATTACGCTTGATTTAAGAAATAACCCCGGCGGGTTTTTGGAAGGCGCAGTTTTCATCGGCTCGGAGTTTTTAGAAGGCGGTGATGTAGTTCTGCAGGAGAATAAGGATAAAATCAGGACTTCATTTAAAGTTAACCGGGTAGGTAGGCTGACAAAGCTGCCTTTGGTGGTATTGATTAATAAAGGTTCTGCTTCTGCTTCGGAAATTGTCGCCGGTGCCCTGCAGGATAGAAACAGGGCAGAGCTGGTGGGTGAAAAATCTTTTGGTAAAGGCACCATCCAGGAGGCCCAGGAACTGGCTGAAGGTACCGGAATTCATATTACAGTGGCTAAGTGGTTAACGCCTAACGGCAGATGGGTTAATGATACTCAGGGCTTTGAACCGGATGTTAAAATAGAAAATGAAAAACAAAGCTTATTGCCTGATGAGGAAGCAGCAGAACCGGCCCAGGACCTGCAGCTTAATAAGGCGCTTGAGCTATTGAATTAATGGATTATTCTAAACTACCAAGACCAAATTTAAGCGGAATTGTCATTGCCATAGCCTTGGGGGTATTAGTGGCTGCCCTGGTTTATCAGGCTCAAATCAGGGGATTGTTGCCTTTTGCTAATTTTAAGCTGCCCCAGCTGGAAACCCAGGAGACGCGGAAAGTTGTTTCGGAAGAAAATGCGGTTATCTCCGCTGCGGAAAAGGTTTCTCCTTCAGTAGTGGCAATCGGCGCCACCACCAGGACTTTTAATCCCTTTGATCCTTTTTCCGTGCCCCGAAACCAAAGCAGTACCATCGGCACGGGTTTTGTGGTGTCAGTTAAGGGTATTATTGTCACTAATAAGCATGTCCTGGATGATCCGGATATTAAGTATAACGTAGTTACCAAAGACGGTGCCAAGTATGAAATAAGAAAAGTTTACCGGGATCCGGTTTTAGATTTAGCAATTGTTCAGATTGATGCCAGTGATTTAAAGGCAGTTGAACTGGGAGATTCTGCAAAGCTAAAAGTGGGTCAGACAGTAATCGCTATTGGTAATGCCTTGGGCCGGTTTACCAATACAGTGACTACCGGAGTGGTCTCCGGGATGGGTAGAAGGGTAGTAACCGGTGATCCTTTCTCCGGTACTGCCGAGAGCTTGGATGATTTGATCCAAACTGATGCTGCTATTAATCCGGGTAATTCCGGCGGACCGCTTTTAAATTCAGCCGGGCAAGTCATTGGTGTAAGTGTGGCCACCACTGAAGGAGCTCAAAATATCGGTTTTGCCATCCCGATTAATGCTGTTAAAAAAATAACGGATGAATTTATTCAGACCGGTTCGGTGTCCCGGCCTTTCTTAGGGATAAGATACAGGTTTATCTCCAAAGATGTGGCGATCTTAAATGAGGTGCCTCAGGGAGCCTTTATCCAGGAGGTGGTGGAGGGTTCATCAGCCGACAGGGCCGGATTACAGGTGGGGGATATTGTTACTAAAATTAATGATCAGGCAGTGGATGCAGAAAAGAAGATTTCCGATACCATAGCCAGTAAGGAAATAGGGGATAATTTAAACTTAACAGTTTGGAATAACGGTCAGGAGAGAAACCTCACAGCTACTTTACAAGAGCTGCCTAACGAGTAAAATAAAAATAAGGAGTTTATGGAAAGACAAGAAAGTAGAGATGAAACTGTGCCCAGTTTCGAAACAGCGGAAGAAAGAATGGATTATTTTATCAATCTGGATAAACTTTGTTCTTTAAGTGTTGAGGATACTTCGCGTCTCATCTCTGCTCGACGTGAAGCAACGGAAGCGATGGGGGGAGGAGTAGGTGAAGTATTAAGGAGGTTTTCGAGAAGATATAGATGGCGTTTACAACAAGGCTTAGTAAAGTTTGATCATTAATATTCTCTGTTTATGGGCTAAATCTGTCTTCACTTCTATTTGAGCATTCGGGAAGTATTTTCGGGCTTCATTTGCTGCCAATTCCCCATGAGTATAATCAATTTCTCCTATGATTAATCCTGGTTTCCAGTTTCTATCCTGAATCTGGCAGAATAATTTTCTATAAAGCTTAAAGCCGTCTTCACCGCCATCCAATGCCACATGCGGTTCAAAATCCTTGACTGAAGAGTCCAGGTAGGGAATCCGGGCGGATGGAATATAAGGCAGGTTGGTCACGATAATCAGCATAGAGTATGGCGTATTGAGTATAGAGGGAAGTAAATTGCTCTGTATAAATTTAATTCTCTTATTTACTCCATGAAGCTCTGCATTTAATTTGGCTACTTTTAAAGCAGATGCGGATATGTCAGTAGCAACAATTTTGACATCAGCAGAATTTTTAGCTATCGAGATGGCAATATTTCCTGCACCAGTACCTACGTCCAGCACCAAGGTATTCTCACTATTAATATTTTTTAGCACCTCATCCACCAGCAGTTCTGTTTCCGGACGGGGGATTAAAACATCAGGCGTGACTTTAAACTTTAGTTTATAAAATTCTACCCAGCCTTTAATGTACTGAGAGGGTTTGGATGATATCATCTAAGTCTCCTTCTAAGATCCTGTCTAAATTATGCCAGGATTTGTTGATCCGATGATCTGTTACCCGGTTTTGGGGAAAATTATATGTTCTGATTTTTTCTGATCTTTCACCGGTTCCCACCTGACTAGACCTTTGTGTTTCAATATCTCCGACAGTCTTTTGCTGCTCCATTTCCCAGATTTTAGCCCTTAGAAGTGCCAGGGCATTTTCCCGGTTTTGCAGCTGGGATCTTTCTGTCTGGGCAGTAACAGTAATGCCGGTTGGAATATGTTTTAATCTGACTGCAGTAGAGACTTTATTTACATTTTGTCCGCCTGCTCCGCCTGATCTGAAAGCTTCAAATTCAATGTCACTTGGATTGATAAAAACCTGGGCTTCGCTGACATGAGGAAGTACAGCTACGGTGGCAGTTGAAGTGTGGATCCGGCCGGAAGATTCAGTAGTTGGTACCCTTTGGACCCTATGAACTCCTGATTCATATTTTAATGAGTCAAAGCAACCCTTTCCGGCTATTTTGAGTACAATTTCCTTAATTTGTCCTAATTTCCCTTCTGACCTGTCCAGTTCCTCAATCTTCCACTTTTTATTTAGAGCAAATTTGGTATACATCCGCAGCATGTCTCCGGCAAAAAGCCCGGCTTCATCTCCGCCGGCTGCTGAGCGGATTTCCAAAATAGCAATATTAGGATTGACTCCGGTAGTTCCCGCTGCATTATCTCCCGCTTCATCACCGGTTTGGCTATAATCAGCAGAAGTTAAAGCTTCTTTTTGTCTTTCCAGCTCGGCAATTTCTTCTTTAGCCAGTTCAGCCATTTCCGGATCACTCAGAAGTGATTTTACTTCCTCAATCCGTTTATCTATTTGACTGATTTGGTCTTTTAGGTAATCCTGGTTCATAGAAATATTATACCTTGTCACTGTAAAATTATTTTAGGGTGACAGTGGGAAGTTAGCTAACCGGAGACTTGTTTTCTGGCTTGCAGGAGTAAATCTCTTAAGGATGGGCGGTCTTTCTTTTTTTCTTCTACTTTGGATTTTCTGGCTTCTAAGATTTTCTCCCGCTCGATCTGTTTTACTTTAGAACTTTCTGTTTTCTTTATAAATCTGTCTACCTGACCTAAGGTATCAATAAATTTTTGCTGGCCGGTAAAAAACGGATGACAGGCACTGCAGATTTCCACACGAATTGCCGGCACTGTGGAGCCGGTTACAAAACTGTTTCCGCAGGCACAGGTAACTGTAGCCTCAGGATACCATTGCGGGTGAATATCTGCTTTCATGGAGGATATTATACTCTATGTGCCTTATGGTGTCTATGGTGGGCTTCTTTAGCCAGGGTTCCCAGGTATGCCCCGATAGCAATTAACCCGGCTCCTATCCAAAATTGACCGGACGGTTTTTCCGCTAAAATAGTGACAGCCAAGGCAGTTACCACTAATGGTTCAATATATTTAAAGAAATCAGCAGTAATTAAGGAGGTTTTAGATAAACCCCATTCCATCAGGAAAAAGGCAGAGATTGAAGAAAGCAGGGTCATATAAGCCAAGCCCAAGATTCCTAAAGTAGTGATTTGACTGACCCAGCCGGGATTTTGAATATATTCTAAAGCAGCCGGGATAAAAAAGGTAACAGTGCCGACTAAAAAAGCTACGGCTGTTACTACCAGTGATGAATATTTAGTTAAAATTTTGCTGGATAAAACAGCCCCGATTACCCAGACAGTTGAGGATAAAAGAATCAGGATATTACCGCTTAGTTTTTCCGGAGCAATACTGCCAGTAAACAGATTAGGCAGACCCAATATGATTAAGGCGCCAATTAAGCCTAAGCCAATCCCGCCGATATTTACAAGATAAACTTTTTCTTTTAAAAACCACCAGCCAAACAGCACTGACAACATCGGTACGCTTAAAGAAAGAATGGAGGCATCTATGGCGGTGGTCCGTCTGATGCCTTCAAAAAAGAAGGTAATGTTTAAGGTAATAATCAGAACACCAATGGCTACTAATTTAGGCAGGTCTTTTCTGTCAATTTTTACTTTTTTCGTTTCTGCCAGGAAAAAAGGGGCTAACAGCAGGGAAGCAAAAGCAAATCTAAGCAGTGCCAGTGTCATTGGCGGAAATTCCTGCAGGGTAATCTTTGCTACTACTACGTTACCTCCCCAGATAAGATGAGCAATAATCAGGGCCAGGTAAGGCAGCGGACTTTTAAGAATTTGTGAACTCACACTATTATGATGTCAGTTTTTGGATAGCTTCGTCAAGTGTAATCAGTTTGTCCTGGGTTTTACTCTGAAGGTTTTTTAGAGTTAGTTTATTTTCTTCTGCTTCTTCCGGGCCGATAATTATTGCATAAGGGATGCCTTTTTGGTCAGTAAATTTTAATTGTTTATCCAGCTTAGCTTCCGGATCCAGCCAAAGTTCAACATTAACATTTTCTTTACGCAGATTACCTGCTACTTCAATGGATTTTTGTTCTAAGTCCTTGGAGAATACTGTTACTAAAACTTTAGTGTTTACTAAATCTTGTGGGAATAGATTCAGCTCTGTCATAGCTTCAATGATTCTGTCAAAACCATAGGCTACTCCAACTGCCGGGATATCTTTTCCGGCAAACATCCCGATTAGTTTATCAAATCTTCCACCGCCGGCTATCGAACCTACAGTATATCCTTCCGCTTCAACTTCAAAAATCATTCCGGTGTAATAATCTAAGCCGCGGGCCAGTGTGGGGGAGAATTCAAATTGGGATTTCTCAACCCCCAGATTAACCAGCAAATCAAAAATCTGCCGTAAATTATCAGTCGGCTGCATTTGCTCAATAGCTTGAATGGCATAGGTGGCTTGTTCAGAAGGAATGCCTTTCTCAATCATTTCATCTAAAACTTTTTCCCGGCCAATCTTTTTTATTTTATCTATGGCCCGGATAATAGTTCCCATGGTTTTCTCACTAAAAATACCCCGCTTAATAAGATCGGAAAAGATTGTTCTGTCGTTAATAATAATCTTAAAGTTTTTAAACCCTAATTGTTTTAGCGATTCGACCATTGTAGTAATTATTTCCGCATCAGACAGGGGAGAGGTGGTGCCAACTGTATCAATGTCACACTGCAAAAACTCTCTAAACCGGCCTTTTTGGGTATTCTCAGCCCTCCAGACTGGCTGGATCTGATAACGCTTAAAGGGAGTAGGTAACTCATTTTGATATTGGGCGGCTACCCGGGCCAAGGGAACTGTTTGGTCATAGCGGAGAGCCACTTTTCGGTCGCCGTTATCTGTAAAACGGTACATTAGTTTATCGCCTTCTTCTCCGTATTTTCCGAGAAGCACTTCTTCATATTCCAGAGCCGGAGTTTCCAGAGGCTCAAACCCAAAGGACTCAAAGACCCCTTTGAGTTTATTTATGACATACTGCCGCTTCCGGGCATCACCCGGCAAAAAATCCCGAAATCCTTTTAATGTCTGTGCTTTAATTCTGTTCATAAGATTAATATTAACAGGGGAATAGGTATTAAAAAAGACCCTGGTGGGTCTCTGGACTAAACATACCATTTTAGTTCAGCTCCGTATTCCGACACTGACTGTTTTATTTAACGGTTAAACTTCCGGATTCTATTTTCGTGAAAACAAGCTTCTGCTTATTTTGAGAATCAGCTCCTGGATCGTGACTCCAGTAAAAACGCTTTTGAATATTAAGTTGTGTAATCAGTATACCACAAAAAAGCAAACTGTCAACTATAAGCTCTTTTAGGCTACTTTTTAAGATCAATTGGTTGTAAATAGGGATTATTTTCTAACTGTGAATCCAGGGTTGAATTTGGCAGGGAGGAGGGAGAATCTTCCTCCAGCGACACTTTTATTCCTTCTATAACTTCTATAGTTTGTTCTGTATTTTGTTCAACAGTAACCAGGTCTTTGGAGATTATCATAACTTCTTTACCTGTATTGCCGGCCGGGGAAGATAGTTGGTCAGTAATGGAAACTGTTTCCCCCCTGGCTTGCCAGGCTAATATTTTGCTTTCATCTTCAGCTACTTCTCCGGCCATATTTTTCCAGTCCTGTTGAAGCGGGGCATCAATTTCTAATCTTTCCACCTCATCTTCCAGAAAATCCCCGGCATTGGCAATATCTTCAAAAGTCATGCCGGCCAGGGCATAAGCCTTTACAGTCCTGACATACTGGGCATAGTTATGCGCAGAAACCTTGCTTACTTTAAATGACTTGGCCCGGGTACGGGAGGTCGTATTTGAGATATTAATTACGCCGGTATTTAAAGAATTAACCAGATCTTTATCATTATCACTCATAAGAGGAATTCTATTCCTGATGTCTTCTATTTGCAAACTAAAATGCTGGACTTTTTCAGTATTTTTGTTGTATGTTTATATCTAGTTATGGTTAAGACAGCAATAATATTAGCAGGGGGTAAAGGGGAGAGACTTCGGCCCTACACCAACGACCGCCCCAAGGTCATGGTAGAGCTTAATGGTAAACCCATTTTAGCCTGGCAGATAGAATGGCTTAAATCCCACGGCATTACCAAATTTGTTTTAACTGTCAGTTACATGCATCATGTGGTTCAGGAATATTTCGGGGACGGCTCAAAATTCGGAATAGAAGTTGATTATTCCATTGAAGAAACCCCTTTAGGCAGGGGCGGTGGTATCAAAAAAGCTTTTGCCAGCCCTTTACTGGCCAATGAGACAGATGTAGTGGTTTGTAACGGTGACATTATCACTAAATTAAATTTATCTGACATGATCAAAAACCACTTGGATCAACAGGCTTTAGTTAGCTTATTGTTGGTGCCTTATATTTCCAGATGGGGAGTAGTTAAAGTAGACGAGGAAAACCATATTACCGGTTTTGAGGAAAAGCCCAAGCTGCCTTATTGGATTAACGGTGGCATATATTTATTTAATAAAGAAGTTGAGCCGCTGCTACCTGCAAAGGGCGACCATGAGAAAGAAACTTTTCCCAAGATCCCCAAAGAAAAATTCTTAGGTTTTAAAGATGAGGGTTTTTGGCGGGCGGTTGATGTAGTCAAAGATAAATCAGAAGCCGAAGAGTTTTTAACAACAGGCAAACAGGATTTTAGTTAACGGGATTTAGTGGATGAAGTCCGCGAGCTTTGCTCAGCGGAAGGGCTGGCAGTTTTGGCAGAAGGAGTAGCTATCTTCTTTGGTTTAATTACCGCGGCCTGGGAAACAACATAAGCAAATTCCGCTTCAAAAATCTCTTCATCATTTTGACTCCCGGTGATTATGACAAAATCATTTAAGTTTACCTTTGGTGAAGCAGGTAAAGTGGCAGTGACATTTTTAAAAGTTTTTTCTTTTATATTGTAGGAATCATCCGAACGTGAGATTACTTGGCCCCAGACAAAAGATTTAGGCTCAGAATCCGGATTCGGCAGTAGGATAATTTTCCGGGCTATTAATACTCCGGTTTCATCACTGTCTCCTAAAGCAGCAATATATTCATCCTGCGTAATGGAGTTTAATGTCACTATTGATTTTTTATTTTTCGCTACTGCTCCTTTTTTGTTTTCAAAAATTGTATCCTCATTAAAACTAACCATTTTCGGGCCGGAGGCAATATCTACAGTAAGAGAGCTTTCGGATTTTGCCTTAATTGTTCCGATATATGCTTTATCTTTTAGTTTGCGATTTACTTCTTGTTTTAATTTTGCTGCTTTGGAAGCAACTTTGGAAGCAATTTCTTTTTTTAGTTCTTCCAGTTTACTTTTTAAATCAGCAGAAGGGGTGGAGTCGGCTGCATAAACAGGTGACAGGCCGCAGGCAGCAGGTAACAGTAAGAAAATTATTAATCCGTATACTAATGTTTGTAGCCTGAAGCCTTTCCTCATATTTTTTCCTTAGAATAATACACGGTTCTTTCGGCTGATCGGAATTCGCCTCTGGAATCAAAAACTACGGCGGTGATTTTGTTGACACCCTCTTTTAAATCTAAAACAGTGGAAAATGAGCCGTCAGCTTTGGATTTTACGACCAAGTCATTATTTTCCGTAAAAATTAACACTTCCCGGGAGGAGCTGGTGTTACCTGAAACTACCACTGAGGATGAGTAGGATAAACTATCCGGTTCCGGTTGATCCAAATCCAGTTTCAGGCTCTTGGGTGCGGTGGTTACAGGTCCTGCCAGGAAAGGTCTTTTGGGTTCTTCATACTGGATATTTAGAATGTAATAAAGTCCGCCTATAAATATTAAACCGAAAACAAGAATCAGCAGCTGGGAAATAAAAAAGAATTTTTTGGATATTTTCTTATTCAAAGTAAAGCTTTGTTTATTTAATTTCATTTTCCCCATTTTAGCATATTGCCTACTATTTGAGGGATTGTTTAGAAACTCTCTTTTTGCTAATATCTTTGGCGATGGATATCTACTGGTATGGACAAGCTTGTTTTAAGATAAAAGGTAAAAATGCCACAGTGGTTATAGATCCATTTAGCCCGGAATTTACCGGCCTTAAACTCCCCAAAGATTTGCAGGCTGATATGGTGTTGACTTCTCATGAACATGAAGATCATAATTTCAGTTCTGCGGTTGTCAGCGCCCAAGGTACTAAGTCAATGGTTTTTTTAAGGCCCGGCGAGTATGAAGTCGGCGGTGCAGTTGTAACCGGTATAAATTCCTTTCATGATAACTCCGGGGGAAGCGAACGGGGAATGAATACTATTTTTCATTTACTCTTTGACGGGTTAGACATTGTGCATTTAGGAGATTTAGGACAGACAAAATTAACTGAAGAACAGGTGGCTCAGATTGGCCAGACGGATATTTTAATGATTCCGGTAGGATCTGTTTACACCATTGATGCCAAAGCGGCCTCGGAGATTGTAGCCCAGCTGGAACCAAAAATTATCATCCCCATGCACTATAAAATTGAAGGGTTGAAGTTTGAAGTGGAAGGGGTAGAGAATTTCCTGAAAGAAATGGGAGCGGAGAATGCCGTATCACAGCCTAAATTGTCAATTACTAAAGATAAACTGCCGGAAGAGCCACAAGTGATTTTGCTCGCAAAATCATCCTGAGCGAGTAAAGTGAGTTGAAGGATCTATGGCGCAGTTAATTACAAAACTTCCTCCCCAAAACATTGATGCCGAGCAGTCCCTTTTGGGAGCTCTTTTAATTGATAAAGATGCCATTGTCCGGATTTCGGAAATTCTCCATCCGACTAACTTTTACAGATCCGAACAGCATGGTTTTATTTTTGAAGCGATTCAAAGCTTGTTTGAAAGGCGTGAACCAATTGATTTGGTTACCGTGACAGAGGAGCTTAAAAGAAAAAGTGTTTATGATAAGGTGGGTGGTTCTGCATATCTGGCTTCTTTAATTAATATTGTTCCTACCTCGGCCCATATTGAACATTATGCCAAGATAATTAAAGATCATGCCGTCAGGAGAAACTTAATTGCCCAAGCCACAGCTTTGATTCAGCGAGCTTACAATGAGGGTGAATCCGTAGAAGACTTACTGGAAACAGCTGAGGCAGGTATATTTTCCATTTCCCAAGAACATGTCAGCCGGGATTTTTTACCGATTAAAGATGCTTTAACCGAATCTTTTGACAGGCTTGATGAGTTGCAAAAATCCTCCGGAAAATTGCGGGGTGTCCCGACCGGATTCCGGGATTTAGACAATAAATTAGCCGGTATGCAAAATTCCAATTTAATAATTTTAGCCTCCAGGCCCGGTCAAGGAAAATGTTTGGCATATGATTCCAAAATTGTTAATCCCGATACAGGAGAGGTAATCACAATTGAAGAATACTACATCAGGAAACTAAGGCCCATTTTTACTTTAGCAAATGATTTTCAAATCAGAAAAACTGATATTTCTAATTTTGTAGATGATGGATTTAAAGAGGTCTATTCTGTTAGGACTGCAACTGGTAGGGAAATCGAAGTTACTCTGTCGCACCCCTTTTTGACTGCAGAAGGTTGGAAAAAACTGTCAGCAATAAAAGTTGGAGATAGGATTGCCACCCCAAGAAAAATTCCGGTTTTCGGCTCAATGCAATTAGAAGATTATAAGGTAAAGGCTATAGCATACTTTCTTTCGGATGGAGGATTAACACATCGATGCCCCAGGTTTACTAATTCTAATCAACAGATTGCTGGAGACTTTGTAGAGAGCATAAAGCAGTTTGATAATGTTTTAGTTAGAAAATATGATTCAAACGGCACAAGAACCCCAAGTTTTGAGGTGGTAAAAGAGGGATTTGATAAAAAAGAGATTACCGGTAATTTTTCGCAAAAACTTAAAAATTTAATTACCGGGCAAAAAATTACTCAAGCGTATTTAGCTACTGAGTTAAATGCTTCTACTGCTGCAGTCAGTATGTGGGCAGCAGGGTATGTTATACCTTCTCAGGAGAGAATTTTGATGCTTGCTTCATATTTTAATCAGCCACAGGAATTTTTTCTTCCTAAAAACTTCTTGGGATTCCAGGCAAAAAATTCAGTTACTTTGTGGCTTGAGGAACTTAATCTAATGGGTAAAAGTGCTTTGGAAAAAAGAATTCCTCAAATAATCTTTACTTTGACTAAAGAGAAGTTAGCGCTTTTCTTAAACAGAATTTTTGCTTGTGATGGCAGTGTTTACTTTGCAAAAAGAGGCTGGGTGATTTCTTTTGCATCTTCTTCAAAAGAGATGATTTATGATATGCAGCATTTACTTTTGAGATTTGGAATCATTTCTTCTGTCCGAGTGAAAAATGTTAAATACAAAGGAGGTAGAAAACGAAGTTTTGAGCTGGAGATTAAAAGCTCCAGTGACATAATGAGATTCTGCCAGGAGATAGGTATTTTTTCTAAAGAAGCAAAAATAGCCCAAGCTGCTAAGTATGCAAAAAAGGCATTTATGCTGAATAACTTTACTAAGGATACTTTGCCTCTTGAGATTTGGAATCTAATAATAAAGATTAAAGGAGATCTGTCCTGGAGAGAGCTTTACCGCAGAATGGGTCTACCATTAAGTCATAATATTCATGCCGGGAAAAGACATCTTAAAAGATCAACCCTTTTAAAAATTGCTCAAGCATTGCAATCAAAAGATTTAGAAGAGTTGGCATTGAGTGACATTTTTTGGGATAAAATTGTTTCCATCAAACATATTGGCAGGAAACAAGTTTACGATTTAACTATTCCGGAAACTCACAATTTTACGGCTAATGATTTCTTTGTTCACAATACCTCTATGGCTTTAAATATTGCCCAATATGTAGCTGTTAACGCGGGATTGCCGGTAGGGATTTTTTCTTTGGAAATGAGTCAGGAAGAGCTGGTGGACAGATTATTGGTAGGTCAGGCAGATATAGATGCCTGGAAGCTAAAAACCGGCCGGTTGGATGAAAAGGATTTTGATAAGCTGTCTTTGGCCATGGGGGAGCTGGCAGAAGCTCCCATATTTATTGATGATACTCCGGGGATTACCATCTCTGAAATGAGGACAAAAGCCCGGAGACTGCAAATTGAACATGGTTTAAAACTTTTAATAGTAGATTATCTGCAGCTTGTTAAAGGGCGGAATCTGGAAAACAGGGTCCAGGAGGTTTCGGAGATTTCCCAGAATTTAAAGAATTTAGCCAGGGAGTTAAAAGTACCGGTGCTGGCAATTTCACAGCTATCCCGGGCAGTGGAGCAGCGGGGAACCAGGAGGCCACAACTGGCAGACCTTAGGGAATCAGGGGCAATTGAGCAGGATGCAGACGTGGTGATGTTTATTTACCGGGAAGATGTGGAAAATCCGGAACAGGTGACGCTTGATGTTCAAAAACACCGTAATGGTGCAACAGGAGATATTCAGCTTATCTTCCGGGCAGACAGAACCAAGTTTTATGGATTAGAAAAAGCCAGAAGCAGACCTAAGGAAGAATCTAAAGAATGAGCCGCTGCGTAACAAATAAAATCAACCTATAGTTGAAAAGTAACTCTTACGGCGATATAATTCTCAAAATGAGAAAAACTGCAGAGATACCCGAAGCATTTCGTATTAATAAACAGATTCAATTTGATGGTAATCAGTGGGATCTTTTTGCTATTCGTCTAGGTGTTCCATTTGGCATTAGTACAAAGTTAAAAAAAGAGGGTAGTGCTTATGATTCTACAATTTGGTTGGACTGGAGGAATATTTTACATAAGCCACAAAATGCTAGAATTAATATTTTAGTTGACTTAATTATTTTTCCTGATAAAGATTTTCACAGATCGTGGACAGATTCTTTTTCAAGAACAGCAGATGTCCTTGAAGGTATCAGATTATGCGATAGTTTGATGCGGGAACGAAGAGACAAATATATTAATACGGAAGTAGAAGAAATGTTGAGTGAGGGATGTTTGCCAAGACCTGATGTAGTTTTTATTGATTCTGACCGGCCGGGACTTGATATATTTTTCGAGCATGCAGGATTTCAGCGGGGTAGTCAATATGCTGGTGCATATCGTATTCCTTGGGTTAAATTAGTTCAGATGGCTCAAGATAAAAATTTGCCTTTGTTCTGATAATATCTTTGACCACTTAAAGTGCCAAGGGAGGGAATTTAGTCTATTTTAGAGACTAAAGTATAGATTTTTCTTCTTTGCTTAGGAATTATATCCAAAATTTTTAAAGCCAGTTTATGCTTTCTTTCTAGACACGGGAGATCTGGTTGGTAGTATATCCATCTTAATAGCTTAAGAGAATCTTTCTTAGAAAATTTAATTTCCCATATAGGCACTTTAGGGTATGGTTTAATATTACATTGAAGTGAACCTTTGATTTTTGACAGCTTGTTTATTATTCCATAAAGCCATTTTATATGTTTTTCACTGTCGGAGGATCGCATGCAAATATGTCTGCCATCTTTGGAGAGATTTCCATCTGTAGTTAATAAGCCAATGATATAAGCTAGATTAGGCTTCCAGAGGGTTGAAATAGTCCCCATATGCTTATACAATAATCCGAAGATTTACCGAAAGTCAAGAAGGAGTACCGGGAGAGGGATTTGCACCCTCATGAGCTTTTGGCTCACAGCTTTTTGAGAGCTGCGTGTCTACTGTTCCACCACCCCGGCAAATATAGATTGTATTATATCAGTTTTTGGGCTTAGCAAGCTTGTCATTTCATGGTAAACTTGACGCTATGAAGAAAGTGAGGCTTCCTGCACACATCAGACCTGAGCGGTATAAAATCATGCTCAAGCCTGACTTAAATGAGTTTACTTTTACCGGTGAAGAAACCATTTCTTTATCATTAGATAAACCTACCAAGCAAATCACCCTACATGCTGCAGAACTGAAAATAGAATCTGCTGAGTTTGTTCATAAAAACCTGGAAATTTGGGCCGGGAAGATTTCATACGATAAAAAAGCTGAGACAGCCACTTTTACTTTCCCCAAAAACATCCAAAAAGGCAAAGGCCAGCTGAAACTTATTTTTAAAGGCATTTTAAATGATAAAATGCGGGGTTTTTATAGAAGCAAATATGAATTAAACGGGGAAGAAAAACACCTAGCCACTACTCAGTTTGAATCAACAGATGCCAGACGGGCTTTTCCCTGTTTTGATGAGCCTGCCCATAAGGCAATTTTTGACGTGACTTTAATGGTCCCGGCTAAAACCATGGCCATTTCCAATGCTTTAGAATCCAATATCCGTGAGCATGAAAGCGGTCTAAAGATAGTGGAATTTGCTTCTACCCCGAGGATGTCGACTTATCTTTTGGCTTTTATTGTGGGAGATTTTGAATATATAGAAGGCAAAACAAAAAATGGGGTATTGGTGAGGGTTTTTACCACTCCCGGCAAAAAAGAACAAGCCAGGTTTGCTTTGGAAGTAGCCGGCAAATGTCTGGATTTTTATGACAACTATTTTAATATTCCTTATCCTTTGCCGGTTTTGGATATGATTGCCATCCCGGATTTTGCAGCCGGGGCTATGGAAAACTGGGGGGCAGTTACATATCGTGAATCAGTACTGCTGGTAAATGAAGAAGCCACCTCTACTGCCAATAAACAATGGGTGGCTTTGGTAATTGCCCATGAACTGGCTCACCAGTGGTTTGGCAATTTAGTCACCATGGAATGGTGGACCCATCTTTGGCTTAATGAAGGATTTGCCTCATTTATTGAATATCTGGCCATTGACCACATTTTTCCGGATTGGGATGTCTGGACCCAGTTTGTAGCTACGGAAATGGGAGATGCTTTTTCCCTGGATTCCTTGAAAAATACCCATCCGATTGAAATTGAAGTGGGCCACCCGGCGGAAATTTCCGAGATCTTTGACAGTGTCTCTTATGCAAAAGGAGCGACAGTGCTGCGGATGCTTTGGCAATATTTAGGAGATAAGGATTTCCAAAAGGGTTTGCAGCATTATCTGAAAAGACATGCTTATTCCAATACCAGGACAGAAGATTTATGGAAAGCGCTGGAGGAAAAAAGCGGTAAGCCGGTTACTAAAATAATGAAAAACTGGACTTCAAAAGCCGGACATCCACTGGTAACTATTACAGATCAAGGTAAGAAGCTGGAGCTGACCCAATCCAGGTTCTTTTCCAGCCCGATCTCCAAAAAAGAAACAGAAGACACCACTATTTGGAATATACCCCTAAGAATAGGCAATGAACAGTTCTTGATGGAGAAAAAACAGATGAGTATTCCTAATAAAGGAGCAAAGCTTAATAGCGGAGAGGTCTCTATGGTCAGAATTGATTATCCTCATCCGTATCTTAAGAATTTGGAGCAGGCTGTTAAGAGTAACAGTCTCCCGGCACCGGACAGGTTAGGTCTTATCCGGGACTCCTTTTCATTATCAGAATCAGGACAAAGCCCGACCACTTTAAGCCTGGAATTAGCTCAAAGTTATATTAAAGAGCAAGACTATACTGTCTGGGCAGAGTTAAGCGGTAAGATAGCGCAACTTGACTGCCTTTTGGCTTTAGAACCTTTTTACGGAGATTTCAAAAAGTACGGAATAAGTATTTATAAAGGAATTGCGAATAAAATGGGTTGGCAAGCCAAAAAGGGCGAAAAGCATACTGATTCCTTGCTTCGGGGGATGGTTTTAAATATGCTGGGAGGGTTTGGAGATGAGGAAACTATTAAAACCGCCCAAGGTTTATTCGGCAAGAAAATTGACCCTGATCTAAAGGCTGTAGTTTACAATTTAGTAGCTGAAAATGGCGGTCAGTCTGAGTTTAAGACCTTAATAAATAAGTATAAGGAAGAAGTGAATCCTCAGGAAAAAGACCGGATTGGCCGGGCATTAGGTAAGTTTCAAAATAAGCAGCTACTTTCTAAGGCTTTAGATTTTTCCATCTCCAAAGATGTCAGATACCAGAATACTTTACAGGTTATTGCCTCTGTTTGGGCTAATCCGGAAGGCCGCTATTTAGCCTGGGAATTTGTTAAAAGTAACTGGAAACTATTAAAGGAAAGATATGCCGGGGGACATTATTTTACTAAGGTGTTTGGTCCGGCCGGCAGCTTTACCAAAAAAGAAGATGCAAAGGATATAGAAAATTTTGTAAAGAAAAACCCGGTTCCGGAAGCTAAAAGAACCATTGCTCAGGCTCTAGAGCAGATTTATTCCAATGCAGAGTGGTTAAACAGGGATAAAGAGAAAATTAAATCTTACCTTCAGTAACTTTGGATTAAGATTTACAAATCAAAGTGTTCGGCGGTAAAACATTAAGTGGTAGGCGGTTCGTGGTGGTCGATGGGTGAGAGGGGGTGATGTGTTAGTTCTGTTCTAATTTTTCTAAAACGGAGTCTTTCTCTCATAGTAAGTATTCCTGTCCCTACTAGGCCAATAGTAGCCAATGTGCTTGCTGTCCAGGGATTCTCAATTAAGCTCTTTATAGAGTGATCCAATATAAGATAATGATTGAGGGGGGTTAGATCAGAAGAGATCAATGGAAAAACTATCTCTGAAGCTTCTGTTGTGGCAATCGCAGCTAAAACCACTGATGTGCCAAGTCCTAGAAACCTCCAGCGTCTATCGCTTGCCAGCATACTGCTTACAGCTTCAGCGTGTGGATACATCCTTCTTTCTATATCTTCAAGGATAACAGTGACCGCCGGTGAATCGCCTCCGATTGGAACAATTTGGGCATTTACATCTCGCCCCTCTTTTTTTTCTGGAGACTTTGGCATATAGGAAAATATTACAGCGTAAATATGAGAGGTTTTTAAGGATTAAGTAAAGGTTGGGAAATAAAAATGTGTCAATTAAAAAGTAAGCCACTGAGAATCAATTCGAGTGAATTGTTCTTGATAATTAGGAGGCAGCGGTAAAAGCTGTTTCTTAAAATATTCTTCTAGCGCTTCTGGTGAATAACCAACCCAGATAATATCCAAATAGTAGCCGCTTTTGTGAATACCTCTTAAGGCACTTTTTGCTTCTCCCAGATTTCTCACCATATCTATTACTTGATGTGGTTGAATTAGAAACCTGGCTAATTCAAAATTTGTTATTTCTTCAATACCACCAGCTAATTTGAGATCTAAAGTAAGTTCTCCTTTGAGCTGCCAGTTAATAATTGAGTGTTCAGTAAAGTCTTTATTTCTAATTTCTTGCCATTCCAGCATAGCCGTATTATAACTCATAGTACAAGATGAATCAATATTTCTAATAATGATTTTTTAAAGGGTTTTTGGTAAAATGCCATACATGGCTTTAAATGTAACTGATCTTAGAAATGGCACTTTTTATAAAGACGGAAAAGACATTCTGTTGGTTATAACTTACGAACATGTTAAAACCGGTCGGGGATCCGGCAATATTAAGGTTAAAGTCAGAAATATTCGGACCGGCTCAGTAGTTGAAAAATCTTTTATTACCGGAGCCCGGGTTGACGAGGCTAATGTAGAAAAGAAAAAAGCCCAGTTTCTTTATAAGCAAAGCTTGCCCTCTAAAGAGGGTAGGGAGGAAGACAGTTTTAACTTCATGGATCCTGTAAGCTTTGAACAATTTACCATTCCTGCAAGCGTTTTATTAACCCAATCCAAATACTTAAAAGACGGTTTGGAAGTAATTTTGATTGTTTCAGATGGTGAAGCATTAGGCTTAGAACTTCCCTTAAGCTTAAACTACACAATTACGGAAACCGGCCCGGGAGAAAAGGGAAATACAGTATCTAATGTGTTTAAAGAAGCCATTTTAGATAATGGTTTAGTAGTTAAAGTCCCTATGTTCATGAAAGTTGGAGAACGTGTTAAAGTAGATACAAGGTCAGGACAATATATCGAAAGAGTCAAATGAAAAAAATCACTAAAGCATTAATACCGGCAGCCGGATTTGGAACCAGATTTCTTCCTCAAACTAAGGCCATGCCTAAGGAGATGCTGCCTATTGTAGATAAACCTGTTATCCAGTATGTAGTAGAGGAGATTGTCAACTCCGGTATCAATGATATTGTCATCGTAACAGGTGCAACTAAACGGGCAATTGAAGATCATTTTGATGTTCCTAATGAAGATTTAGTTCAAAACCTAATGAACGGTAAAAAAGCCGAGGTTTTGGAGCAGATTAATCATATTTCGAATATGGCTAATTTCATCTATGTCCGCCAAAAAGGCCCTTACGGCAACGGTACCCCTGTTTTGTCCGGAGAATCAGTCATCGGTGACGAGCCTTTTGCCGTGGTTTGGGGAGATGAGTTTATTTATGCTGAGCCGCCCCGGCTAAAGCAGATGATTGAGGTTTATGAAAAATACGGCGGCATGGTAATTTCCGGAGTCAGGATTGACAAAAAAGAAGATTTAAGCCGCTACGGTATTGCTGATTTGGAGCCGGTTGAAGGCAATGTTTATAAAATCAAATCAATAGTAGAGAAGCCTGATCCGGATCAGGCTCCTTCTAACCTGGCTACGCACGGTGCTTATATCCTGCCGCCTGAGATTTTTAGCGCTTTAAAGCGGCTCAATCCTGGTAAAAGCGGAGAGATTTGGCTGGTGGATGCCATTAATCTGTTGCGTGACGAAGGTATTCCTTTGTACACGGTGGAAGTTAAAAACGCCAAATATTATGATACCGGTAATAAATTGGAATACATGAAAACCGTGGTGGATTTAGCCAAGAAACATCCGGAAATAGGTGAAGAGTTTACCCAGTACTTAAAAGAATTAGTGTAAAACCCGCGAAACTAAGATCAGACCGGAAACAGTGGCGACTTGTGTGACAATCCCCAAAGGCATTTTTGCTTTCCCGTTGGTTCGATGCCCGAACTGGTAGAAGAAGGAAAAAGGGGGAAATTTCCAGTTAAATAAAAGGTACGGCATCATCATCAGGTCCCAGAACTCTGACATCAGGATACAAAGTAAAAGATAAATAGGATTTGTGGAACTGCCAAAGAGCAGGAAAGCTAACCCGACACCGATAATTAAATCAGCTAATGATTGAATAAACAATGTAACTTTAGTTTTTTTCCTCCAGCCAATCGCAAAATCCCAATGGGGAATTAAGTCTACAATCGGATGCGAAAGAGCAGACAGTGTCAGGCCTAAAGCCGGATTTGCAGTGGTGGAAGCGGCGATAGCTCCTCCTATTAGTGCATGTGCGGTTGCTGTCATTAGTTAATTTAAGTATACCCTGTTTGTCTATTTGATTCAAACCTGCGGTTTGTGGTAGGCTATTTGGCAACATGTTACCGGTTCTTCTTTCGATTGGAGATTGGCCTGTCTCTTCCTTTGGGGTTTTTCTGGTGCTGGGATTTTTAGTCGGTATGTTTTTGGTTTGGAGACTTGCCCGCGCCTGGGATTTAGATGAGGAGAAAGTTTTAGATTTAACACTACTGACCTTTCTTGGGGCAATTTTCGGCGCCAGAATCTATTTTGCCGTTGAAAACCTGCCTGTCTTTTTGGCTTCGCCTTTTAATCTGATCCTGATTAATAAAGTACCCGGACTTTCCTTCTGGGGTGGGATTCTGGGGGGATGGCTGACGCTGCATTATTTTGCCAAACGCAAGCGTCTGGATTTCTGGCAGCTGGCAGACATTGCTTTTGTGGGGCTTTTAGGCGGCTTGGTTTTATCAAGTTTTGGTTGTTTCCTGGGGGGTTGTAATCTCGGTAGCCAGACAGATTCTCTTTTTGGGGTTTCAATGGTAGGAGCTGTGGCTAAGAGATGGCCGGTCCAATTAATTGAGGCCATGTTCCTTATCCTGGGTTTGTTAAAGATCTGGTCAAAAGCCACCCATTTTCATCAAAGGGGGAAAATTGCCGGTTTAGGCTTTCTTTACCTGGGGTTTATTACACTGGTTTTAGATCCCTTAAAGCAGGATCATTCCGGGAGAATATTTTCTTTAGTTTTCATACTTTTAGGCTCAACAATTTATTACAGAGTGACAAAGCAAAATCCGCTTACCCATCTGAAGCAGGTTAAAAAATTTCTGGTTCAGTTTGTAACTGATGCCGAGACCAGAAAAAGGGTAGTTCAAAATTTGTCCAAAAGCTGTTATAATCAGAAAACTATAATCGGCTGGAAGCTCAGGAGTTTAAAGAAAAATTCCGGCAGTATAAAACGATTGTTAAGGAGGCTAAATGTTAAGTTTACCCAAGAAAACCCTTAAATTTATTAAGGACACATTACATAGAAAAGAAAAAGAGATTGATAAAAACCTCAAAGACGTCAGCGAGGGCGATCCGCTTTTAAGTCCTTCATTGGCCGAATCTTCAGAACCGGGGACGGATTCCTATATTGCTGATACCCATGCTAAAACCGTGGTCTTGGAACATCAACTTAAAAAGACAAAAACCAGTATTAAAGTTGCTCTGCTTAAGATCAAAAACGGGGCTTACGGCAAATGCGAAAATTGTAATAAACAGATAGAAATAGGCAGAATGATGGCTATGCCCACCGCCCAGTATTGTGTTGCCTGTTCATCTAAGATCAAATAATTGCCAAGAACTTCATTTTTGTAGTACTCTGATCTAATGATCGTCCCTATTAGTATTGGCCTGCTGGTTGTTATCTTAATTATTAACTTCTTCTACAATAAGAAAACCAAAGATCTGGAAGAGCAGAATAAGAGGCTAACACTTTTAACACAGGAAAATGAAAGAGTAAACCAGGAGCTACGTAGTACCCTGGCTCTTTTAGCACAGGCAAATGACAGATTAAAGGAACTGGATCACTTAAAAGATGATTTTGTATCAATTGCCTCACATGAACTGAGGACCCCGATGACAGCCATCCGCTCCTATGCCTGGATGGCGCTGCACCGCAGTGATGTACCTTTATCAAAGACACTTGAAAAGTATTTAGTCAGGGTGTTGATGTCCACTGAGCGTTTGATTAATCTGGTTAATGACATGTTAAACGTGTCCCGAATTGAGGCAAATAAAATTGAAATTAATCCGGAACCGATTGATCCGCTTTTGCTGATTAAGGATATAGTTGATGAGGTTTATTATTCAAAATCCCAGGAAAAAACCATACAATTTGAGGTTTTAGAAAAGCGGTGTCCCAGGATATTTGCCGATCCGGAGAAGCTTAGGCAGGTATTCTTAAACTTAGTAGGAAATTCTTTGAAGTTTACGCCTCACGAAGGCAAAATCAGCTTCGACTTTTTCTGTGATGGTAAAACAGTGGAAATTTCAGTATCAGATACCGGAATTGGCATATCAAAAGATGACTTGGGTAAATTATTCCATAAATTCAGCAGGCTGGATAATTCATACACCGCTACTGCAACTTCCGGCGGAACCGGTCTCGGGCTGTTTATTTCCAAGAGCTTAATTGAGTTAATGCACGGCAGAATCAAAGCTTATTCGGCAGGCATAAACAAAGGCTCTACTTTTGTAGTGTCACTGCCGGTGGCAACAGCAGAGAATTTACAAAACATTGAGAGCTTTAGAATAAAACCAAAAGGTGAAGTCAAAGGTTTAGAACCGGTGGCTATATGATAGAATCAAATTATGGATAATCGGCAAAAGAAGATACTTATCGTAGAAGATGATCAGTTTTTAAGGGAATTTTACCAGGAGCTGCTTGTAGCTGAAGGTTATACCATTGATACGGCTCCGGAGGGAGAAATGGGTTTGAGTAAAATTCAAAACAACACCTATGATTTGGTGCTTTTAGACTTGATGCTGCCTAAAAAAGATGGTGTCCAGATTTTAAGGGATTTGAAGGCGTCTCCACCTAAATCACCTCAGACAATAGTTGTTTTAACAAACTTGGGGCAGGATACAGTTATCAGGGAATGCTTTAGTTTAGGGGCAAATGGCTACTTAATAAAATCTGCCCTGAATCCTGATCAGGTATTGACGGAAGTAAAAAGTTATCTGCAAAAGGCCGGTTGATTCATGATTCCTCAAATAATTTACGAAGATGACCAGATGCTGGTTTTGGACAAACCTCCCGGATTAGTCGTAGATCCGGCTGAAACCGTCAAGGATGAGACTTTAGCCGATATTTTACAGAAAGAATTTAAAATTGATCTGCCCAGGGGCGGGATAGTCCATCGGTTGGATAAAGATACCTCAGGTGTCATATTAGCGGCTAAAACTGCCGGAGCACTGGAAGGTTTGCAGAAGCAATTTCAGGAAAGAGTTGTCAGGAAGGAATACTTAGCCCTGGTTCACGGCAGCATCGGAGAAGGTGGAGTAGTGGAGGGTAATGTGGGTAGAAACCCCGGCAACCGGGAGAAGTTTATAGTTTTACCGGAAGGCAAAGAAGCAGTGACTGAATATGAACCGGTTGAGAGGTTACAGGTTACAGGCAACAGGCTACAGGAAATTTTTTCAGACTTTAATAAAATTCAAATGAGGAAGCTGGACAGGCAAAGTTATGGTGAGTTTACATTGGTTTGTTGTCGACCTAAAACTGGACGGACTCATCAAATTAGGGTACATTTAAAATACATCAATCATCCGATTGTCGCAGATGAAAAATACGGGGGCCGCAAAGTTTCCAGGTTAGATAAAAGATGGTGTCCCAGGATATTTTTACATGCGGCCAGGATTGGTTTTAAGCATCCGGTAAGGGGAGAGTGGTTGGAATTTGAAAGTCCGTTACCGGAAGATCTTAAAGGGGCGCTTGAAAGCTTAAAATGAATAACATTTTTATACAACTGGCCATAATTTTGTCCTTATCATCTGCCTTGGGCTTTATTACCTATAAACTTAAGCTGCCGCTTTTAATAGCCTATCTTTTGGGTGGGGTAATTATCTCGGCAGCAGTAACTTTTGATGTAAGCAAATCTTTAGCCCTTTCTTTTTTGCCGGATATCGGAATTGCCTTTGTGCTGTTTTTAGTTGGGATGGAACTGGATCTCCGGGAGCTTAAAAACTTTGGCAAACAAATCATCATTGCCGGCATCCTGCAGATTATTATTACCGGAACACTTGGTACTTATCTGGCCCAAAGCTTTGGATTTAGTCTTGGGGAGTCAATTATGTTAGGAATTGGTCTGTCATTTTCTTCAACCTTGGTAGTGGTTAAGCTTTTGTTAGATAGGAAAGATTTGACTTCTCTATACGGAAAACTATGTGTCGGGGTACTGCTTTTAGAAGATTTAGTGGCTGTTTTAATACTGCTGGGATTATCTTCTTCCATCTCGCTTTTTAGTATCGGAGGTGATATCTTACCGGCATTTATTTTCCTGGTTAAAGTGGTTGCCCTTTTTGCTACTGCAGCGCTTATTAATCGCTTCATTCTGTCTACTGTTTTTAAAGCTGTTTCAGATTCGCCGGAACTGCTTTTTTTAACTGCACTGGCCTGGTGTTTTGGATTTATTACCGTTTCTGTTTTAATGGGCTTTTCCGTTATCATAGGGGCCTTTTTGGCCGGGGTAGCCCTGGCTTCTTCTCCCTACCATTTTCATATCCAGGGCAAAATTAAGCCGATGCGGGATTTCTTTATAGCCTTGTTTTTTGTATATTTAGGCACCAGGGTAAACTTCTCCCAGAGCAGCCTTGCTACCGTACCTTTAATTTTAATTTTTTCTTTTTATGCCGTTTTTGCCAAGCCGGTAATCTTCCTGCTTTTATTTGGGACTTTTGGTTTTAGAAAACATACCATGTTTCAAACCGCCATTAATTTATCCCAGGTTTCAGAATTTTCTCTGATTGTTTTACTGGTAGGGTATGAAATGGGGGTAGTTTCCCAGTCGGCTCTGACGGTAATTGCCATGTCTTCTGTAATTTCATTTGTAATTTCTTCCTTAATGATTTCTCAGTCCGGCAGGATTTATAAATTTGTTTCTTCCGGAGTGTCATTTTTTGAAAGGAAAAAACAACTGTCAATACCAAAAGAGCCGGTTAACCAACTTTTAGAGCATGTAGTTGTTATCGGAGCCCATCGGGTAGGCGGAGAGATAGTCCGGTTTTTGAAAAAGGAAAAACATCCGTTAGTAGTGCTGGATTTTAATCCTCACCAGGTAGAGATTTTATTGTCCCAGGAGATACCGGTAATTTTTGGGGATGCTTCTGACCCTGAGGTGCTGGATTTGTTAAGCTTAAGTGACGCTAAAATGATTATCTCCACCTCCCCGGATCTGGAGAGCAATAAAACTTTGCTGGAAGATTTGAAACTGAGAAATATAAATATCCCGGCTATTATCAGGGCAGAGACTATCAAGGATGCTGAAACTTTATACAAAAGGGGAGCAGATTTTTGCATCCTGCCGGAAATTATGGCCGGAGATATGTTGCTCGATACTATAAAAGATCACTTAAATGACAGCAGTTTCTTTAAGGATCGGCCCCGGATTGAACTGGAAAAACTCTCCCGCAAAATCTTGTCTTGGGGATAAGACAAAACACCTTTCCACGTAATTAGGACAGGACCTTGGCAACAAACTGGATAGGTGTTTGCAAGTTTAAAGACAAGTGTAAACGAAAATTACTGTAGTAATCAAGATATTCCCTTAAGTCTTTCCTGATAGATTTTTCTTTAGGTAATACCCCATTGAAACACTCTTCTTGTAATGTCCTGTTAAACCTTTCAATGTGAGCATTGTCATTAGGTTTTCTAATCCTGGAATGTCTCAATTTAATGGAAGATCTGCTCAGCAGGTAGGTAAATCCATCCTTGAACTCAGGTCCATGGTCAGTTTGGATCATTTTAAAGTTAAATCCTAAATACTTTTGAGCATTTTTAACTACCAGGTAGCTAATGCCCTGTTTTAATTTAGTATGGTACTCAGCATATGTTAACCTTGAGTAGACATCAATTAGGGTGTAGATGGTAGTATCTTGACCCATCTCCTCTCATGACATGGATAGTATCCATCTGTACCAGGTCTCCCGGCAAATTAGCCTCAGGCCTGGGGTAGCAACTCTTTAAAAACCTGGAAAGCTTTTTCTTTCTGATTAACCCTTCCTTTTTCAGTACCCTACCAACGGTTCTAGCACTAATTTTGTACCCTTCAGAGATTAAATGGGCATGAATGACAGGAGCACACCTGCCTTTAAGTTTTTCTCTTAACTCAATGATCCTGTCAATCACTTCATCTGGTGTTTGTCTAGGATGATGGTTAGGTGCAGAAGAAAGAGTGGATATGAAGTGACCATACTGATTTAACCTTCTGGGAAACCTTCTGACCCATTTGCCGATAGTTGCTCTGTGTACTCCATACATTATGGCAACTTGAGATGCTTTTAACCCTTCTTTAACAACCAGTCTGGCTGCTTCAAATCTGGCTTTGGCAGCATATGGTGAAGATGTGTATGACATAACTGGTAAGTTTGCCACCTACCAGTTAATTTGTCTAAATTGTTGCCAAGCTATTGACCAATTGCGTTCCAGCCCTATAGTTTGTAATTAACTGATTTTTTCCGTATAATTGGGTAATGTTTTGCACAAGAGAATTTAATGATCTTGACTTAGGCTTACTTAATTACTTAGGTCAGACAATAGATACCCTGCGTCGGATGCGTGGTGCAGGAAATATTTATGGTTATCTTGAAAAGGGTATTATAGCGCCGGATGAAATTTTAAAAGATGCAAGATTTCTTACCGAAAGCGCCGCGGAGTATTTGACCGCCTATGTTTACGGACATTCAAATCGCCATCCATACTTAGCATGGCTAGAAGGTTTAGGCAATTTAGAAGCAAAATACTTGGCTTTTGCACCGGTAGCTACCGGGGGAGATATGGGCGGGGCAACAGCTTCTAGGATTTTAAAGAGGCTGAAATGGCGAAATCAGAATAATGACTCGGTTGCAGCGAAATTATATTTAAATTATTTAAATATGAATAATATCCATGGTTTAAACATAAGCGATTTCACAGAAGGTGTAGGAATCGTGTCGCCTTTGTCTGTTGATTATTTAGAAGCAAACTGTTTTTCTCAATTTATTAGACAACGTTTTCAGGAAGGTTTTCCGCCTATCCAGCCAGTTCTTTTGGATGCCAATAAAAAGGAAGTTAGAGGAGGTGATCAACCTGATCCTCGTTTTGCTGTAGAAAAAAGAGTAGTTATTTTGTTAGATGTAGTAGGTTTGCCTAGCGGGACAATGCAGTCGATGGATCTTTTTGCTAGACGATGCTATCCTTCTCAATATAAGCCCCAATATTTTCCTTAATTATTATTTTTTGTAAAATACACTAATGAAAAATTTTCAGATATTACATAAGGACGGGAAAGCTAGGGTTGGGAAGTTGGAAACTCCTCACGGAGTGATTGAGACTCCGCAGTATATCCCGGTGGGGACACAGGCTACAGTTAAGGCCTTAGGGCCCCGTGAGCTTGCCGAAATCGGCAGCCAGATTGTTTTATCCAATACATATCATTTAATGCTTCGGCCGGGAGCAGATCTAATAGAAAAGTTTGGCGGGTTACATAAATTCATGGGCTGGGATAAACCGATTATGACTGATTCCGGTGGTTTCCAGGTATTTTCTTTAGGAGTAGCTTTAGAGCATGGCAGCAGTAAAGTATTACGGCCGGATGAAGTTGATATGGACTTTAAAGCCAAGCCCCGGCTTAACAAAATTACCGAAGAAGGAGTTACTTTTCAATCCCATTTAGACGGCTCAAAACATACTTTAACTCCGGAAAAATCCATCCAAATCCAGCATCAGCTGGGAGTAGATTTAATTGTGGCATTTGACGATCATGAATCCTCAAAACATACTAAAGCAGAGATGCTTAAATCTATAGAGCTGACTGAGCAGTGGGGTCTCAGGAGTTTAGAAGAATTCCGAAAAAGAGACGATGGTAAACAGATTTTGTATGGTGTGGTGCATGGTGGAATTCATAAAGATTTGCGGATTAAGTCTGCCCGGTTTACTGATGATAATTTTGAAGCTATAGCCATTGGCGGAATTTATGGGGATAAAGCTGCTCTTTGTAAGATTGTGGAGTGGGTAGTTGGTGAAGTTGCAGAAGAAAAACCAAAGCATCTTTTGGGCATTGGGGAGGTGGAGGATTTATTTAACGGAGTGGAAAGGGGGATGGATTTTTTTGACTGTGTGGCGCCAATGAGACGGGCCAGATTCGGTTCCTTGTATATTTCACCTAAAGCCGGTGGAAAAAGGGAAAATAGCTTTTCTTTAAACATCAGGCAGGGAAAATTTACAACTGATCAAAAGCCGATTGATTCAAACTGCAGTTGTTACACTTGTAAGAATTTTTCCAGAGCATATCTTCGTCATCTCTACATGGCCAATGAAATTTTGTACCATCAACTGGCTACTTACCATAATGTTTATTTTATAATCAATTTAATGAAAGAAATGAGAGAAGCTATCAGGCAGGGGAAATTCAAGAATCTTAAAGCAAAATACTTTTAAACACCTCCGAGGCACAATTTTTACACCCCGGAGGTGGTTTAATCTTCTTATACTACGGGTGCGCCTCCGCCTTGTTCACCTCCACCTTGTTCAGGTGCTGGTGTGACTGGTGGTACACCTAGATCCGGCACCGGTTGTACCGGCTGCTGATCAATTCCGCCCTGGTCTGCGACTGGTGCAGCAGGAACTTCACCTTGTGGTTCAGGTTGTGGTTCAGGAGCTGTCGGCATGCCGACGGGTACCTGTTGCGGATCTGCTGCAGGAGCCTGATTAGGATCCTGAACAGGAGCATTTGGATCAGTCGGGTTTGCTCCGCCCGGATTATTAAATTGATTATCCATTGATAAATTCACCCCCTCTCTTTTTCAGCATATAGTGTAACCTATTGCGCGGTCAAGCCCTTGTTATGTACACTTAAAAGTATGCCCACTAAACATCTGTCAGCTAATTCAGGCAAAAAGGGTTGGAAAGATGTTCAGTCTAAATCCAGAAGAAACAGGCAAACTAAGCTGGCTTTGGGGGTATTAGGGCTGGTAATTGGTCTGTTAATAATTTCCTGGGCGATCCGTTTTACCCAAAGCCTGTTTAGCCCCTGGAAATTATCCGCCAAAGTGGAGAGAAATTATATCTGGGATGCTGATTTTAACTTGAACTTGGTAATCCGTACTAATAACATTTCCGTACTTTCGTACAATCCCACAGAAGAAAGAATAACTCTCATTAATATTCCGGATGAAACTTTTTTGGAAGTTCCAAACGGCTTTGGTTTCTGGCAGCTTAGGTCAGTCTATAAATTAGGCCAGTCACAAAAAGGTCAGGATGGAGATAGGCTGGTAGCTGATACATTACAGAACTATTTGGGGATTCCGATTGACGGTTTTTTAGGCTTTAACAGCCGGGGAGCAGATCAGACAGCTTTGGAAATTGTAGAAAAATTAAGGCAAAATCCCTTTTCCGGTTTTAGTTTAATATCCAGTTTAAAAACAAATCTGACTTTGTGGGAATTAATCCGGCTAAAATTAGGTTTAGCCGGTGTCAGGTTTGATAAAATTGAGGAGGTTAACCTGGAGAAATTAGATATTCTGACTCAGGAAACCCTGCCGGATGGTACCGGGGTGCTGACAGCTGACCCGGTTAAATTAGACAGCATTTTAGTTGATTTGGCAGACCCGGCTATTACTGCTGAGCACAAATCTATTGCGGTTTTCAATGCTACTAACCGTCCGCTACTGGCCCAAAAAGCTGCCCGGTTAATTACCAATTTAGGCGGTAATGTTATCATTACCTCTAATGCTGAAGAAAAAATTAAGCAAACTCAAATTCTGGGAGATAAATCAAAGACTTTAAAAAGGTTAAAGCAAATATTTGCACTGGATGATAAAATGAGCTCATCAAGCGCTAGCCCGGAACCTGCCCGTGCCGAGATTAATATATTCTTAGGCGAAGATTTTAAGTAAACATATGATTTTATGGATCATGCTTTTTTTGCTGGTAGTGGCAATTTCTTTTGTATTGGCATATATGTCAATGAAAGACTATCATTATGCACCCCGGATTTCTAAGGATGAGTACGGTTTATTCCTGATCAGGCAAACGGCTAATTTAAATACGGAAGCCCTCCGGTCAATGAGTCACCAGATGCTATCAGAGGGGTTGATAATCAGCGTTGAGAGACTTTTTAAGGGTCCTCAGGCAGCTTTAACCATCTTCGGGCCGAGAAAGATCTTAAGTAAATTTATGGAAAGCTTAAATTTATTGGAGTTAGAAGATTATACTGAGAAGTTAATGACTTCTCATATCTCCGTCTGGGAAGTCGGAGCCAGGAGTTTAAAAGATCAGGGTCAGGCTGCCGGTAATATTTTTGAGGGATTATCGAAGCTGGGAGCAGAGGATCAATTTTTTTGGCAGATAATTTTGGGGGCAAAAAAGGGTAATGAGTTAACCTTTCAAACCCAATTCAGGGCTGCAGTGTATGCCACTGATACGATCAGAAAAAACCAATTAGTAGAGGAGCTCCAGAATCTAAGTTTCGGATCTTTAGTGATGATACCAAAACCTTTTTCTACTGACCAGATGATGGAATTTTTTAAAGCCCGGAGTTTAGGCAGTGACAGTAGTGGTCCTACTTTAAATGCAGAGGGGGTTATTAACCTGCTGAAGATTTAAATCTCCTCGGTTTCTTCGTATTCTTCGCTATCTTCAGTATCAGTTTTATCCAGGGTGGGTACCAGGTTTGAGGTGTTAGTGGAATCCGAGTATTCCAAAAATGAGGGCTGGTTTTTGAATTTTTTACTCCGGAAGGTTTCTTTGATAAGGACAGATAAACTGTTTACCCGGATGGATTTTATAAACAGGTCGTATTTATTACCGCCCTTATATAACCTAAGCAGGTGATGACTGATATCATCCGGCAGGACTCCTAAGTAATCCCCGTTAGCATCTATAATGGTGATTTTATGGTTTTTTACTGCCATCAGAACTTTCATGCCACAGAATGCCTGGGATAGTTTTTGTGGCTCAGCCACTTTTAAAAGATTCACCATTTTGGTTTTACCCGGTTCCTGCAAGAAAAGGGCAGGGGAGAGTTTGCCGTTGTGGCAGCTTGAAAGAGGATTTTGACCATTGGATTTATAAGACTTCATCAGTTTTAAATTCTTTTGGGCAATTGGGTTATAGGGATCAATTTTAACTACTTCTGAATAGGATTTTTTGGCTAAATTAGGTTTTCCCAGTTCCATGTACGCTTTGGCCTGGCGGTTTAAGGCATCTATATTTTGAGGGTCTAATTTAATTATTTGTCTGTTGATTTTAAGGGCTTCTTCCCATCTGGAATCCAGAGCTGCATCAATAGCTTGCTGGTAAAGACTGGAAGGTGAGGATGAGGAATCGACCATCTAAGAGAAGAAGTATAGAGACAAAGTATGACACTTGTCAATCTTTCGTAGATTGTTTGGGTAAAATGCAGCAAATTATCTTGCAAAAGCAGATGTCATAAGATAGTATTCAATAGACATGAGCGGACACAGTAAATGGAGTACTATCAAGCGAGCAAAAGGGGCGGCAGATGTGAGGCGCGGCTTAACTTTTACCAAAATTGCCAATGCTATCACTATTGCGGTTAAGGTGGGCGGATCAGGTGATCCGGAATCCAATCCCAGACTGAGAATGGCTGCAGAAGCCGCAAAAGCCGTTAATATGCCCAAAGAAAACGTCCAGCGGGCTATTGACAGGGGATTAGGCAAACTGCCGGGGCAGACTTTGGAAGAAGTAATGTATGAAGGCTTTGGACCGGGCAAAACAGCTTTCCTGGTAGAGGGGGTGACTGATAATAAAATGCGGACACTGCAGGAAGTTAAAAATATCTTTGAGCGGGGCGGAGGGAGCTTAGCCGGACAGGGTAGTGTAGTTTATATGTTTGACCGCAAAGGCGAGATTAAGGTTAAGGGAAAAGGGGGCAACATGGAAGAAGAAATGCTGGAACTGATTGATTTGGGTGCAGAGGATGTAGAAGACTATAATGAAGAAAATATACAAAAGTACTTAGTGTATACAGAGAGCTCAGAATTAAATACTATGGGTAATAAAATTACTCAGGCCGGATTCGGGGTAGAGAGCCAGGAATTGGTCTACAAACCAAACATTTTAGCAGAAATTAAGGATCCGGAAACAGCCAAGAAAGTATTGGAATTTGCCGAGAGACTAGAGGACCTGGATGATGTGCAAAAAGTTTATGCCAATTTTGATATAGAAGAAAGTCTTTTATGATTATACTGGGAATTGATCCGGGGACAGCGACTACCGGATATGGTCTGATTAAAGTACCTGATGATATTTTGGGCCGGGAATTTGATTATGATATTGAATTGATTTCTTATGGCAATATCAGCACTCCTAAAGAAAGGCTAATGCAGGATCGTTTAAATATGATTCATACTGAGTTATCCGGGTTAATTAAAAAGTATAAGCCTGATCAAATGGTTTGCGAGATGTTGTTTTTTGGCGCTAATACCAAGACAGCCATTATGGTGGGCCAGGCAAGGGGAGTAATTATGCTGGCAGCTGCCCAGCACAGAATACCCTTTCAGGATTATACCGGGCCACAGGTAAAATTAATGGTAGCCGGTTCAGGCAGGGCAGATAAAAACCAGGTTCATGACGGGGTGAGGAAATTCCTGGGCACGAAAGCCAGAAGAAGGAATAAGTTGAAGGCAAACTGGAAAGGCGGACATTTAGATGATGCAACTGATGCTTTAGCTATAGCTATTTGTCATGTCTTAAAGATGATAGCCAAATAGGGAGCAGGGTAATGAATCTATATATAAACAAAAGACAGAAGATAATTTTAAGCTCAGTCTTATTAACTATAGGGCTATTATCAACCCAGTTAGTGGATTTTAATTTAAGGTTTAGATTCCTGGGAGGACTGGCAGTTTTAGCTTATGCGCTCTCTCTCTGGTCTCTGTGGGATGGCCTTAATTTAACTAAGGCTTTTGTATTAATGATCCTGCCGACTTTTTTTACAGTTGCATTGGCCAGCTTTTATTTTCTTTTGCCTATTAGATGGCTCACCAGGTTGCCGGTGGCTATTTTATTTGGTCTAACATTTTATTTACTATTACTGGCCCAGAATGTCTTTAATGTAGCCAGCTTGCGGACTATACCTTTATACCGGGCTGCATCAACTGCCAGCTTTTTGTTTACCCTTTTGTCAGCCTTTTTTCTTTATAACGTAATATTTGCTTTTAATTTATTATTTTTTTGGAATGGATTAATAGTTTTAGTATTTAGCTTTTTACTTATTTTACAGGTGTTGTGGTCAATTCAGATGGAAGACAGGATCAGCCCGGCAATAGTTATCCAAAGTTTTATATTAAGCCTGATTCTGGGAGAGCTTGCCTTAACCTTATCCTTTTGGCCATCTCCGACTACTATTTGGTCATTATCTTTAGCTTCAGCTATGTATGTGCTTTTGGGTCTAGCCAGCCAGAAATTAAGAGGCAGGATTAATAAGAGAGTAGTGTGGGAGTATGCAGGGATAGGAGCAGGGGTACTTTTACTAAGTTTTCTTACAACTTCATGGGCAGGATAATTTAACTTTTTTAAGGCTAAATGTTTTAAATTATATTGTTGAAGTAGTCTAAAGCAGGGAAGTAGAGAAGTGGGAAGCAGAAGAGCGTGAAAAACTACAGGATATTTCGTGAAAACTACGGATGATATAGTATGATATAGTTACCAGGCACGAATGTGGATAACTATAGGGTCTTATTGTGCCTATTTCTGGCATAGCTCCCATCTAACTGCTAAGAAGTATGTGCGAGGCTTCCCGGAGGAGAGGTCCCTTCCTACGTCTCTTGTCAGAACTATTTACTTACTTTGCTTGGGTATTTGTGCATAATTTATGTCTAATGAGCATGCTCTCCTCTTTTTGAGAAGGTGAAACTTCCCCATAATTTGATGTCGTACAATATAGAAATGATAAAAACCGGAGAAGTGGCCTTTGTCGCTAAGGCGAACTTCAAACTGATGTAAAACTTAAGAAGAATTAAAGAAAAATTATTTAAATTTAAAAACAATAGTTCCCGTCTAAATTTTCTGTCATTTTTCCTTTTCAATTTATTACCACTTAACATATAGGTTTAGATTTCTGTAACAATCTAAACTATAGATGACCTATCCTACGTCTTCTCCCCTTAAAAGGCGTTTTTGGGGCCTTCTAGGGCCTCGTGTCTGGACGTGCCTAGAGGTATCAAGAGAAGGATTGGATGAAGCAAATATTTATAGTGTTTATGGTTTTACCCTGTAATGCTTTTCCTATTACTAATGGATCTAGTATTACTTAGACGCCTGCATATTAATATAACTTTAGCCTTAAACTCGTGCTTGACAAGATACGTCTAGCCTTAGTATTATTCTTGTAATCAGCATTACACGAAGTCTCAATATGCCTACTCCAGCTAATGAAAATCTTAAAGATAATAACTTAGAAAATCAAAAGCCTGAAGAATTATCGCATTTGGACCTACTTGACGATTTCTATCTTTTCCTGGAAACTAATAATTATTCCCCTGCTACCAGTTATCATTATAAAAATGATTTAGCTATTTTTGATAATTTTTTGAAATCCAGAAATCTAAAGGTTAAGGATCTGGATAAAAGATTGATTTTTGAATTTAAGGCTTATCTGGCATCTGATCACAGAGAAACGGCTACCACCCATCAGGAATCCAGCCAACGGTTATCATCAGCCAGCATTAATAGGTGTCTTTCTGCTGTCCGGGCATACCTGCGGTTCTTAATTGACCAGGATTATTCTACTCCTGTGGTGCCGGATCAATTTAAGATGGTGAAGCGTGAAAGGTCACATCCTAATGTAGCCGAGTTTAATGATCTGGTGGCATTAATAGAAGCGCCATCAAGTCTAGAGCAGGATCCTATTATAGCTGCACGAAACAGGTCTATTCTGGAAGTATTATTTGCTACCGGAATGCGTATCTCGGAGTTAGTCAATTTAAACCGAAGAGATTTAAATACTGAAGGTAAGATATTTATTATCGGTAAGGGTCGTAAACAAAGATTTGTTTACCTGACAGAACGGGCCCAATCTTATTTGGATCAATATTTGATACTAAGAGATGATCATCAACAGGCTTTATTTATTCCTACTAAAACAAGGAGTAAAGATAGACTTTCTTCCAGACTAACCCCAAGATATATACAGGAAAGGCTCAAAACTTACAGGGAAAAATTAAGGATTAATCTTCCAACTACTCCACATTCATTTCGTCACGGGTTTGCTACTTACCTGGCTGAAGAAGGGGCTTCTCCTGCGGCTATTCAGATTTTATTAGGTCATGAGTCATTAAATACCACTACCCGTTATGTTAATGCATCTGATCGTTTTGCCCAGGAATCTCACCGGAAGTATCATCCTTTAGCAGAAAAATCTAAATGACAAGTGAAGATTTTTTAAAGATCTTTTACAGTAATTTTAGTCCAAACATTGATTGGGCGAATATAGATGAGATTGCCTGGATGTATCAGGAAGGGTTATTGAAATTATCTTCTAAAATTTTAGCTGATCATGGCCAGTTTGAGGAGAGATTAGATCAGGCAGCAAGTTCAAAAGAAGCTCTTTTAACAGAAGGAGAAAGTTTAACCCACTTAGTTTTAAAGACATTCGCTGCAAATTATTTAGTTGATAGCTTGGGAGTTCCCAGAGCGGATATTGTTTATGAATACCCCTTAATTGGTTTTGAAGTTGATGTAATTGATAAGAGTTTGTGTTTTCCAATTGAATGTGGGGATACAAATGCTTTAAAGTTAGAAAAATTCCTGAGCCTTTCTACAACTAAAAGCTTTTTAATCCTACCCTATCCGCATTTGGAAGATCTAAAAATATTTGAATTTCAAGCAAAACCCCGCTTTTTTGAGTACATTAATCACAAGCAAAACTTTCTTAACCGCAAAAACGCCAGCTTGCGCTGATTTTCCTAAATTGTACTTCGTCGTACAATATATCCCGACCTATTGACAAACTATATTAAATAATGGAAGTATAGAGGTAGAGCCCTTTTCAATGGGAGAATTTTCAGAACTTTTTAAACATAAAAAAAACCTCATTACTCTACTCCTTTTGGGGATACTAATTTTGGCTGTTCCCATTGGCATTAATTTAATTAAACAGCAGCAAATCTTTAAATCCCGGGCAGCTAATCCACCCATTGTCATCAAAGAGACTAAAGGAGTTTTTCAAAGGCTTAAAGCTGGTGGAGGCTATGAATGGGTAATGGAAAAAGATGCCAAGGTATCATTGGAACTGACTTCGCCTCTGGGATCACCAGATCCTACACAAGGAGCCGGACAATAATCAAATGGAAGCCCTTATAGAATATTTCAAAGTTAAGAAAAACCTGATTAAGGTACTTATAGTAGCTTTATTAATAATAGGTATTCCGGTTGGTATTTATTTAATCCAAACCCAGAAGATATTTAAATCAGGAGCCAGTGTTAAACGTATTGAATTTACAGGTCCTAATGTGGAACAGCGGGGTGATAAATTAGTAGCTACTAAACGGGAGATTGCTTTGAAGCTGACTACTATTATAGATCAGGAACAATCCCCTTCTTCTCCGCCTGTACCGCCACCACCTCCTCAACCCTCTGCACCTGTTGAGCCTGGCCGGGCTACAGCTTCAATTAATGCTAATCCTGCTACCACTACTGCCGGTCATGCGGTTACCATTAGCTGGTCCAGCACTAATGCTGAAAAATGTTATCTTGATTATCCGGGTGTTAGCGCAAAAGAGGTATCTACTTCAGGTTCAGATGTGTATCGCCCCGATGTCACTACTACTTATGGTATCCGATGTGAGGCGCCCGGGGTAATAAGCTCCAGCAGGCAGACCGTAATCGTGACTGTCAATCCCCCGCTTCCCTGTACTGATAAAGACGGTGCATCCTGCACCTTTGATACCAGAACCATGTATTATGAAACTGATGGTTCAAGGATTGAATCCATTACAGCCTATGGCAAATACTGGAACTTCAAGAGTTCAACTACTGGCGGATGGTTACCGGTGGATAAAAATGGCTCTGATTTAACTTCTGAAAGTAGGTATGCCAATGGCCCATGCAGCGGTAAAGCAGCCGGAAGTTGCACTTTTGATACCAGAAATATCTTTGTGCAAAATGACGGTAAGAAAATCGAAACAATCACCGCCTATGGTCAATACTGGAATTTTGACAGTTCTACCGGCTGGGGAGCAATGTCCGGTAATGGCAATGATTTAACTTCTGTAGATAGATATGCGAGTGGGCCTTGTAGCGGCAGATCAGCCGGAAGCTGTAAATTTGATACCAGAACCATGTATTATGAAACTGATGGTTCAAGGATTGAATCCATTACAGCCTATGGCAAATACTGGAACTTCAAGAGTTCAACTACTGGCTTATGGGAAGTTATGTCGGGTAGTGGTGACGCATTAAATAGTAAGGTAGATAGGTTTATTAATGGTCCCTGTGCAGGCCAATCTACCTGCACTTTTGACAGTAGAACCATGTTAGTAAAAGACGGTAATAAGACTGAATCCATTACAGCTTATGGAAAATACTGGAACTTTGACAGCTCTACCGGCTGGGGGGCAATGTCCGGTAATGGCACTAATCTGTCTGAAGAAAGTAGGTATAAGTAATAATGAAAGCACTGGGAGAAAAAGGATTTGTAATGAGTACTTTAGTAAAGATTATATTAATAGGGATTTTAGTGGTAGCCATCCCGGTATCCGTAAAGTTAGTCCAAGAACAGCAGATTCTAAAATCCCGGGCAGATGATTCTTCTGCCTGTGTATATAATACTGATAATGGTCCCTATCCTGCTGCTGAAGGTACCTCTTGTGGGGATGGTAAAGTATGTGATGGACAAGGACAGTGTGTATCTCTTGTCGTCAATAACCCTTGTGCTGATAATTTGGGGAATTACTATAATCAGGGTACTTATTGTGGAAGTGGCAAGATCTGTGATGGAAGTGGGAATTGCGTAGCTGCATCCAATCCCTGTGCAGATAATCTCGGAAATTACTACAATAGAGGTACTTATTGTGGAAGTGGCAAGATCTGTGATGGAAGTGGGAATTGCGTAGCTGCATCCAATCCCTGTGCAGATAATTTGGGCAACTACTATGATTCAGGTACTAATTGTGGCTCAGGTAAAGTGTGTGATGGAAGGGGAAATTGCGTAGCCAGTGGTGGCTCTGGTGGTGGGCAGCCGCCAACTGGAGGTGCGCCGGCACCTGGTGACAGTGGACCTGTGGGTTGTCTTGCTGATCATACCGCAGGAGAAAGTTGGGCAGAATGTAAGGGATGTGATGAAGGAGTGACAACCTGTAATGCAAACGGAGTTTATTCATTCGAATCTGTTAAAAACCCCTCACCTAATTGCGGTTCAACTTGTGGCGGTACAACTACCCCGCCCACCCAAGTGACTCCTCCTGTTCCGGGAAATGTAGGTGTAGGTACTCCCTCTACTCCATCAACCCCAACCGTAGGTACTCAACCTAATGTCTGTAAAATTCCGATGGCTTCATTTACCGGCAATTCCACCTGTACGATGGTTCCAAATAATTCTTATAGGTGGGTAATCATCCAGCCTGGTACAGGCGGTGCTCCGGCAATAGATGCTGCCAAGTTTGGGGCAAATAATGCCTGTGGTGGTGCGAACGACGCTGCTGCACATGCTGTCTGTCCCCAAAATACCACTGATCCTTTAAACGTTCGGGCTTCTACCAGTATGTGGTGTTATGAGTTTACGGAAGGAAATCGTTGTATTCAGCTTCGGCATGAAGGTACCGATGGCGGAGGAGGCGGTGGTAGTGGTGGTGTGGGTAATGACACCGGAACATGTAGTATTGACGGTCAATCTCCTGATCTAGGTCCGACATGTGCTGCCTGTTTAGACTCTAAGGTTCCGTCAGTTGTTACTAATATTAAGAATATGAACCCAAATGATTTTAACGGCTGCAGTGACCAGAAAATATTCAATAAATGGTGTAATGGTTTTGGTAGTGAAGCAAAGGGGCAATGTGATGCATTAAAAGCCGGCGCTTGTGCAAGTTCTTGTGGCGCTAGTCGTCCCGATCCCGGCAGTGGTACTCCCTCCGCACCTGTCAGACGGGATTTGTGTGAGTCTACAACTTTATCAACGGAAACGCTTGCTGCAAATGGACAGATAACAATTACTACTGTTGCCAAGGAAGCTAAACTGCAGAAGTTCCGCTACGCCTTCTATAATTTAGATAACGGTGCCAAGATTATCTGTCAACAAGGGATTACTTCAGTCCCGGATGCAAAGCCGGCAGAACAGTGTCCGAATGGTGGAATGCCTTTGGTAGTAGATAAGCCGGCTACTGCTGACATTAAGACTTTAGCTACTACTTTTGATTTTGCTCAGTTTGATAAAGTGGACTTAAGCTCTGGTAATAAACCCACTCATATTCAGGTTAACGGTTACTTTATTGACCAGTTCGGAATGCAATCAACTGCTAATTCAATTTGTTCAAAAGGATTCAATATTGTACCACAGAAGGCAGCTGCCCAGATTAAATTCAGGGTAGCTGAAAGTAAAGCTGATTTTACTGAAACAGGTATCTATGGCTGGCAGGATTATGCGGGTCCGGGGACACTGCGTAACTTTGCTTTTAAGACTGCAACTCCTGAAGTTAAAAATGTTTGGGTAGAATTCTGGAATGTAACTACCGGCCAGAAAGAGGAAGATACTGCCCAGATAGAATTAGTGGCTCCTCCCAGCCCGTCACCCTCACCGGCCCCGGCTACGACAAAATTTTACAGGATTTCTGAAACAGTGGCTGACTTTGCTGATCCGGAACTAGGCTGGAAGCGTTATGATGCGGCACCGATCAGAATTGATGGTTTTGAATTTAAGGATAAAAGTACCGGACCGAAGTTTGTCTGGGTAGAGTTTAAAGATTCCAAAGGCAAGATTGAAAGGCATAATGTCCAAATCAGAGTACTGGGAGATAAGCCGGAAATTACCAGTTGTTTGTTAAGCTTTGAGGGTAACAACACTGTTTTGGATATTAAGGGAAAGAATTTTGGTTCCACTAAAGGTGCTATAAAAAGCGGTACGACTGTACTACAACTTAAGAATTCCTGGGGTGATGGTGGTGTTCAGGCAATTTTACCCAATGCACAATCCGGGCAGATCATTCCGGTTGCTGTTACTAATGCAGAAGGTCAAACTGTTGAAGGATCCTGCGGTTCTATCTCTGCTATTGCTTTGGGGGCCAAGGTTTTTTGTAAACAGCCCTTTAATCATCAAACGGATAATGTGGATTTGACTTTGGTGGGAGCTTTTGAAGGCGGCACAAAACTAAAGCAAAAAGTCAGTATTGATAAAGACGGCATTATTCAGGGTTTAAATGTTAAGTTAATAGCGGACAAGGATTACATATTATCTCTGAAGGCTCCTCACACTATCAGAAAAACCAGCAGTGTATTTAGGGCCGGAGCCGGAGTTACCAATGTTCCTAATTTCGTCCTGTGGGTAGGAGATATATTCCCGTTAGAAGGTGGAGACGGATTAATTAATGGTGCGGATAAAGCAGAATTAAACCGTCAGTGGAGCAGTATCAGTGATGCCAAAGGCAGATCCGGAGACTTTAATCAGGATAGCCGGGTTAATTCTATAGACTGGGCTTGTATGAGCTTCTCTATGGTAGATGCCCAGGGTCGTAGTGATGATCCGGAACCTAACCCCGGCCCACGGGTCTCCCCCATTCCCAGCCCCAACGCTGGTGCTTCGCCGGTTGCAAATCAAAGAGTAGCTGCTCAAGCTTGTACGGATGTAAAGGTAGAAGGTGATGTAGCTTACAGGTCGAGTTATACAGATCAGGATGGTTATCCGGTTAAAATTTATGATATAAAGAGTGGAAATAAGGCAAAACTTACTGTACAAACCAACCCGCCTGGAGCCTATATAAATTGGAAGATAGTAAATACTTCCAAAATTTTACCTAATGGTGGGATACTAACGCCTGATCCTAAGGATTCTACAGTAGTTACTTTTACAGCCCCTAATAACCCAAGCAATGAAGATCAAGGGACATATGTGAGAGGAGATTATTCAGATAATCCATGGAAACCTTGTCCTTATGTAGATTTCGCAGTGAAACCTGCTAATCCAAGTCCTTCTGTAAGTCCCAGCCCAAGCGCCTCTCCGGCAGTTTAAGGCATGAGCTGGTAAAAAGTTGGTAAGTGTAGTACAAATTAATTATGGACAATTTTAATGTCAGTAATTTTAATCTTAATAATCAGCCTAAAAAATTTTCCCTGCCGAAGATTATTTTTATCATCTTAGGTTTGGTAGTGCTGGCAGAAATCATTTATGCCAGCTGGACTTTATTATCTAATAAAGCTGGTACTTCTCCCCTACCGTTTGGTCAAACACTGACTCAAAATGCAGCAAAGATATCTTTAACCACTTCCCAGCAAGCTTTTCAGACAGGAGAGATCGTTCCGGTTAAAGTTACTATTGATAGCGGCACTAAGTCAATTACCGGTGTTGACTTGGTACTTAAATATGACCCGGCTATTTTAGAAATTACTAAAGAGAATTTAGTGCTTGGTAAGATCATGGATGAATATCCGCTGAGTAGTGTAGATTCTAAACAGGGTTTAATTTCTATTTCCGGAATAAGTAGCCTAGATAGCGGTTTTTCTGGCAGCGGAGAATTTGCTACCCTAAATTTTAAGGCTAAAAGTGCCGGAAAGACATCCCTGGTAATTAATTTTGAAAAAGGTACTACTATAGCTTCTAATGTTGTAGATGCCAATACCTCCCTGAATATCTTAGAAGAGGTAGTTAATTTGGAAATTTTAATACAATGAAAAAATATCTTGCCCTACTGCTAATTTTTAGTTTCTTTTCTTTTATCTTTCCTGTCCCGGCATTGGCGCAAACTACCTCTTTAGAGATAGATCCGGCCAGCGGTACTTTTAACCGGGGTTGTAGTTTTACCCTGAAAGTGCTTCTTAAAACCGGTGGGGCACCTGCAGAAGGTGTTGATACCATCATTATTTATGACACCACCCGGTTAACTGCTGATTCAGTAACCAAGGGTACTCTTTTCCCTGACTACCCTATTAAAAATATTGATAGCGCCAGCGGCAGGATTGCCATTTCTGCCATTGGTTCTGTCGGTTCTCCTTTTACTGGCTCAGGTGAATTTGCCAGTATTAATTTTACTATTCCCTCAACTGCTCAAACCGGTACTACCCAGGTAAATTTAGAATTTGATGCCGGTAATAAAGCTAAAACTACTGATTCAAATGTCTCCGGAGTCCAAGGCGGCATGGTGGTAGATATGCTGGATTCAGTATTAAATGGGACTTTTACCATCGGAAGCGGGGCTTGTACTGCTCAGCCATCGCCCCTACCTTCAGCCATACCTGGTACAGCAACTACTGGTACTACCACTACCCCCGGAGCGGGATTTATATCTCAATATCCCGGTCAGGGTTCGACTTATATATCTACTCCTCCGGCCCAGCCGAAAACCCTTGACCAGTTCGTTGACGGTACCGGTAAAGGTCCGGGTACTCCGCAACTTACCTTTACTCTGGCTATTGTGGGCTCGATTTTAACTGTTTTAGGAATCTTAGGGTTGGCACTGCTTTAAGATATGGCTCTTTCTGCCTTAATTACCGATTTTTTGGAGTATCTGGAGCTGGAGCGCAATGCCTCACAGCTGACTATCAGAAATTATGACCATTATTTAAAGCGTTTCCTGGATTTTGCCAAGGATATTGAGCCTAAAGATATTGACTTAAATTTAGTCAGAAAGTACCGGTTGTATTTATCCAGATGGATAGATCCCAAGACAAAAAAACCTTTAAAAAGGATTACCCAAAATTATTTTATGATTGCCCTGCGGGCATTCCTGCGCTATCTGGCCAGGATTGATATTACTACTTTATCTCCGGAAAAGGTGGAATTGGGTGAAGCTGAAGCCAGGCCGCTTAAAGTCTTAGATGATGCAGCCTTAAGAAGCTTGTTGGAGGCTCCTCAAACTGCTGATAAAGCCGGATTGCGGGATAAAGCCATACTAGAACTGCTTTTTTCTACCGGTCTTCGGGTATCGGAGGCTGCTTCCTTAAACCGGGACAGTATTAATTTAGACAGAAGAGAATTTTCAGTAATCGGTAAAGGCTCCAAAGAGAGAATTGTTTTTTTATCAGATGCAGCCTGTGAATGGATAGGCCGGTTCCTGTCAGCCCGAAAAGACACCTTTAAGCCCCTTTTTGTCCGTTTCCAGGGCCGGGTGGATCCGGCTGAAAACGGTGAAGCCATGAGGTTGACTCCCCGCTCCATTGAACGGATTGTTGAAAAATATGTTAAACAGGTAGGACTCTCGGTTAAAGCCACACCCCATACCCTGCGGCACAGTTTTGCTACAGACCTATTGATTAACGGGGCTGATATCCGTTCAGTACAGGAAATGCTGGGCCATTCCAATATTGCCACTACCCAAATCTACACCCACGTTACTAATGCACATCTAAAAGACGTGCACAAATCATTCCATTCCGGAAACAAGTAAGGTTATTATTTCTTCAATTTTCCTAAATCCTTAAGTATTGAATTTAGGACTGTTGAGACAACTGATAACACAATTGCTCCTAAAATTGCCGGAACCCAACCAGATACACTAAATCCTGGTACCACTGCTGAAACTATGAATAAAACCACGGCATTGATGACAAAAGCAAAAAGGCCCAGGGTGACTATTGTTAAGGGTGCCGTGACAAAACTAAGGATTGGTTTAATAAAAGTATTAACCACTCCCAAGACTACGGCAGCCAGGATTGCGGTGGTAAAATTTGCCACCTGAATTCCCGGAACAATATAAGCTGTGACAATAAGAGCAAGAGCATTTAAGATTAAAGCTAAAATAATCTGCAAGGTTACTCACCTCCTCTCTTATGTGTGCAACTTTTTGCACTAATTCCATATTGGGATATTTTTTTGAATATGTCAATGTTTCTGCTAAACTAAAATTGCGAATCAATAATGAAATACGGATTAACAGCTCTGCAGGCTAAAGAAGCATTAGCTAAATACGGCCTAAACCAGTTGCCCCTCAAGCAGCAAACATCGGCTTTAAAAGTCCTGGTTAAGCAATTACAAAATCCGCTTTCTTTTTTGCTTTTGGGGGCCATTATTTTATCTTTTATTATTGGTGACAGCCTGGATGGTTTTTTAATTGCGGCCATTTTGATTTTAAATGCCTTTTTGGGCTTCTGGCAGGAATATAAAGCCTCCAAGGAATTGGAAGCCTTAAGGAAGCTGGAAGTCGAATACTGCCGGGTGGAAAGAGACGGCAATCAAATTGAAATCATTGCTACCGAGGTTGTGCCGGGAGATGTTTTAATTTTAGAAGCCGGTGACAGAATTCCGGCTGACGGAGAGCTTTTAGAAAGTTATGCCCTGGAGGTTAATGAATCAATTCTAACCGGTGAATCTTTACCGGTTAAAAAGACTACCAAGGAAGATGAAAATAAGGTGTTTTTCGGCACAACTGTGACAGCCGGCCGGGCCAGAGTTGGTGTTTTACAGACCGGAGCCAGGACTAAATTCGGCTCCCTGGCAACAAGCTTAGGCAGTATTAAGTCTGAGCCGACTCCTTTTGAGAAAACTCTTGCAAATTTAAGCAGAGTACTGGGGCTTGGAGCATTACTCATAGCTGTTTTTATTTTTATCCTGCGCATCTGGCAGGGGTATGACCTTTCTTCGATAGCCATTTCCAGCATTGCTTTTATGGTGGCAGTGGTACCTGAAGGCTTACCGGCGGTAGTTACTATTGTCTTAGCTTTGGGCATGCAAAAAATGTACCGTAAAAAGGCTTTGGTCAGAAGAATGGTGGCAGTTGAATCCCTGGGTTCTGCCACCATCATCTGTACGGATAAAACCGGTACTTTAACTAAAAATGAGATGCGGGTGCAGGAGATTAGTCTGCATGATTTAAAAAAAGCTGACCTGCTAAAATGCGCAGTTTTATGTAACAGCGCCGGTTTAGTCTTAAAAGAAGGCTCCGACAGTTTTGATGTCCTGGGTGATACTACTGAGGGGGCTCTCCTCCTTTATGCCAAGGATCAGGGTTTGGATATTGATTTAATGAGATCAGAAGGCAAATTAATTGAAGAAATACCTTTCAGTTTAGAGAAAAGAAAAATGACTGTGGTCTGGCAAGACAGTGAAAAAAGCGAGTTTACCAAAGGTGCTCCGGAGGTATTAATTCCGGATTCTAAATTATCAGAAGAGCAGCGTAAAAAATGGGACGCAGAATACCAGAAGATGGCCAAAAAGGGTTTGCGGGTGCTGGCCTTTTCCAAAGATAAAGAATTTTTAGGCCTGATGGGAATTGCTGATGAAGTCCGTCCTGAAGTAAAAGAAGCCATTAATTTAACCAGAAAAGCCGGTATTAAAGTGGTCATGGTAACAGGTGATAATGAATTAACAGCTAAGGCTGTGGGAGAAAAAATCGGACTGCTCTCGGAAGGAGATGAGATTTTAACCGGCAGCCAATTGAATGATCTAAATGAAGAAGAGTTAAGACAAAGAATTGGTAAAGTGAGAATCTTTGCCAGGATTACTCCCCAGGACAAATTAAGAATTGTTAAAGCCTACCAAAGCTTGGGAGAAGTAGTAGCTGTGACCGGAGACGGAGTTAATGATGCCCTGGCTCTAAAACAGGCAGAAGTGGGTGTTTCAATGGGTAAAATCGGCACCGATGTCAGTAAAGAAGCTTCAGACATTATTTTACTGGATGATAACTTTGCCACTTTAGTTTCGGCTGTAGAACAGGGCCGGCTGATCTACAGCAACATTTTAAAAGTGGTTAAATTTTTACTTACCGGCAACTTATCAGAAATGCTGTTGATTGGTGGCGGTGCAGTTTTAGGTTTGCCGGCTCCCCTCCTCCCTATCCAGATTTTATGGATTAATTTTGTAACTGATGGCCCGCCGGCGCTGGCCTTAGGCTTTGACAATGCATCCTCGCACCTGATGGAAACCACGCCCCGGAAACGTCTTGGCTTACTGAGTCGTGATTCGCTGCGTTTTATCCTGACCGGAGGGTTTGTTATTGCCATAATATGTTTATTAATCTTTTATTTTCTCTATACTAATTTAGGCCTGCAGATATCCAGGGCCGTGACTTTTTCAGTGATGGTAGTTTTACAGATGATATTACCGTTTATTATGAGAAGGCATCACGGAATTTTATCCAATAAAAAACTGTTTGCTTCCGTAATGATTATCCTGCTGATGCAGCTTTTAATTATGACTATTCCGCAACTGAGGGTATTATTTAAAATCTAATTTAGGTTGACAAGTGGAAAGACCTCCTGTAGTATCTAGTGCACCCTGCCACACAATATGGCTGAAATAGTTTTTAATACCCCTACAGAATCAGTTGATTTAGAATCTCAGGTACAAAACCTGCAGACTACTTTAGCCTCATTAAACCAGCAGGTTATAGTGCTCCAGGAGACTCTCCGGGAAAGGGATCAAAAGATCAGGGAACTGGAGACAGCATTAACTGAGTGTAAACAGGAAGAAAAGCTAGAAGTAAAACCCAGGATTGATGATACCTTGACAATAGTGGGAGCTTTCATTAAATTGTACAAGCTTTTCCTGCCCGGAAAGGTTACATGAACTGGTTGGTAGTTTTGATTTTAACAATTCTAAATGAGGCAGTAATTGAATACCTGATAGGAAATATTCAGGCACTTAGAACCTACATTCCCCTGCTGTCTTTAGCTACTGCTATTTTACTGACCTTTGCTTTCCAGGTTAGTTTATTTAATATCTTTCTGCAGACAGATATCCGGAGTCCTTTTTGGGAGTTTCTCCTTTCAGCCATCATCATTGCCAGGTTATCAAACTACTTCAATGATTTGGCTCAGAAGTATTTAGGAAGTAAATAATTATATGGGTTTGCCGGCGAGGCCGTAGCGCATCAGGTCATTTATAAAGCCAATAGCCTGGTAGGGCCAGGTTAAAATTACACTATAAAACCCCGGGGATAGAAAAGATAAAAAGGGCCAGCGGTAATAGATGGCAAAAGCTATGGCAAAAATAAAACCAAACATGAAGTAGATGATTCCTATGGTAGACAGCCAGGCAGTTTTTTTCATAGTTTCATTTTACTCTTCCTGTTTAACTTCTCTTTGCTCTGTTTTTTCCTTAGAACCGACTACTGTAGCAGCAGCTACTTTCTCTCCCGGCCTGACTCTCATTAAAATCACGCCCTGGGTCTGCCGCTGCAGGGTGGGCACTTCAGCCAGATCCATCTTGATTAACTGTCCTTTATTGGAAGTTAAGACTAAAGTGTCCATTTTGCCGTCAACTGCCTGGGCTGTAACAATCTGTCCGGTTTTAGCTGTCACCTGGGCTGCCTTGACTCCCTGTCCTCCCCTGCCCTGTTGACTCCAGGCTGAGAACTCGGTTTTTTTACCTAAGCCGTTTTCCATAATTACCAATAATTGGGCATCTTTTTGGACAATATTAAGTGATACAACTTCGTCGTCTTTGCCGAGCCTTATTCCTCTTACCCCGGAAGTATCCCGGTGGGTTGGTTTGACTTGGGCTTCGCTGAAGCGGATTGATTTGCCGGCTCTTGAGACAATAATCAGATCATCTTTTCCGGAAGTAGCTGCTACCCAGCCCAATTCATCCCCAGAATCCAGCTTAATTGCCACCAAACCGCTTTTTCGGATATTGGCATATTCAGAAAGAGAAGTTTTCTTGACAGTACCTTTGCCGGTACACATAAAAAAGTACTGGGCACTTTCCCCTTTTTGGCGGGTGGTTAAAACAGCAGTAACTTTTTCCCCTTGCTCAACATTTATCAGATTGACAACGGCCTGGCCTTTGGCAGCCCGTTGGGTTTCCGGAATCTCCCAGACTTTAATCTGGAAGACTCTTCCTTTATCAGTAAAAAAGAGAATACTGTCATGGGTCTGGGTATAAAAAATATGGGAGACCGCATCAGTTTCTTTGGTGGAAATGCCCATTACCCCTTTGCCTCCCCGCTGTTGGGTCCTAAAAGACATCGGAGACTGGCGTTTGATGTAACCTCCTTCAGTAATGGTCGCAATGGTGACTTCATTTGGTACTAAATCTTCTTCAGAAAACTCCCCTACTTTTTGTTTATAGACCCGGGTTTTTCGGTCATCACCATATCTTTCCTTAATTTTTTCCAATTCCCCTTTGATAACTTTTAGGATTTTTTCCGGATGGGCCAGGAGATCTTCCAGATAGCCAATAGTTTCCCGGATCATTTTCAGTTCGTCTTCAATCTTTTGTCTTTCCAGGGCAGCTAATTTTCTAAGCTGCATATCCAAAATAGCCAAAGCCTGGATTTCCGTGAGTTTAAATTTGGCCATTAAGTTTTCTTTGGCTGCATCTGCATCCTTGGATTTTTTAATGGTTTCAATTACGGCATCAATATTGTCAACAGCAATCTTTAAGCCTTCCAAAATATGTTCACGGGCTTTGGCCTCTGCCAGTTCAAATTCGGAGCGTCTGGTGACGATAACCTGCCGATGATGGATAAATTCCTCCAGAATATGTTTTAAGGTTAAAAGATGAGGCACACCGTCTGAGAGAGCAACTATATTGACATTAAAAACCGATTGCATGGCAGTGTATTTATACAGGCTGTTTAAAAGTGATTGCGGTTTGGCATCCCGCTTTAAATCAAAAACAATTCTGACCATTTGTTTGCGGTCAGATTCATCCCGCAAATCAGCAATGCCGTCTAATTTTTTATCCTTTACCAGTTCTGCAATTCTGGCAATTAAGGTGGCTTTATTTACCTGGTAAGGCAGTTCGGAAACAATAATCTGCATTTTTCCCTGTGGGGTCTCATCTATTTCTGCTTTGGCCCGCATTACAATCCGGCCTTTTCCGGTAGCATATGCTGCCAGGATTTCACTTTGGTCATAAATGGAAGCACCGGTAGGAAAATCCGGGCCTTTGACAAATTGGATTAAGTCTTCAACTGTAGCTTCAGAATGATATTTGTTGTCTTCCGTTTTCGGACTGCCGTCTTCAGCGGCGGACTTTTTTTCCGGATGTTCAATCATGTAAATTAAGGCATCACAGACCTCCCCTAAGTTATGGGGCGGGATTTGGGTGGCCATGCCTACGGCAATACCGGAGGCTCCGTTTAAGAGCAGATTAGGGATAACAGAGGGCAAAAGGACCGGTTCCCTGGTGGTGCCGGAGTAATTATCTACAAATTCAACCGTGTTTTTATTTATGTCACGCAGGAGTTCTTCCGAGATGGCAGAGAGTCGGGCTTCGGTATACCTCATGGCTGCCGGAGAGTCGCCGTCAATTGAACCAAAGTTTCCCTGACCGTCTACTAACATATACCTCATGGAAAAGTTCTGGGCCATTCTGACCATGGCCTCATAAACCGGGGCATCACCGTGAGGATGGAAATTTTTCAATACTTCTCCGACCACAGCTGCTGATTTTTGAAACCTGGAACTGTGATGTAAGCCTTGCTGGTGCATAGCATAGATGATTCTTCGCTGGACCGGTTTTAAGCCGTCACGGACATCAGGCAGGGCCCGGGAAACAATGACTGACATGGCATAGTCGAGATACGACTTTTGCATTTCTTCAATAATTGGGGCTGGTTGTACTTTGCCGATATTTGACATGTAGATTTAAAGAAAAAGGAGCTTTCGCTCTGCTTAAAATTATACTCTTTTTAGCCTTACTTAAGCAAGGGGCGGAAGTGATAAAATGAAGTTATGTCCCAGGAAGAAAAGCAATTAATCATCTTAAACGGTGTCTTTTTCTTTACTGTCTCAATTGCCGGTATTTTTGTTAACCTGTTTCTTTTTCAGTTAGGTGGTTTTCAATCAGTAGTCACTTATGGATTAGTTAATATCACTTCTCTTTTAATTATATATTTTCTATCCGGTTACCTACTTAAAAAGTATTCATCTAAAGCCTTAATCAGAAGTGGTTTATTACTTTTTATGATTTCTTATACAGCGCTTTTTCTATTGGGTGAAAAAGCCGTTACCTTTTTAATTCCCTTAGGAATTATTCAGGGATTAGCAAACGGTTGTTACTGGCCGGGCAATAATTTAACTCAATACATTGCTACCCATAATCAATCAAGAAATGAGTACTTTGGTAAGCTGTTTTTCTACATGAATATTGGCTCTGCTTTTGGTCCCATTTTAGGTGGTTTGATTATTTATTTTTTTGGGTTATATTCCCTAAAATTTGTCGGCTATGGCTTTGTTTTCTTTTTAGTAGCTTTACTTTTTGCCGTTTTACTCTGGATTACCAATAATTTTCCTGCCCACAAGGGCAGCCAATTTTCTTTTCAAGGCATACTAAAACATAAACGTCTTTTTAAATGGAGAATAGTTCTAATACAACAGTTTCTATATGGGCTTTTTGATGTTTCTTTTGCGGCAATTTCTACTGTACTTATTTTTCTTTTCTTAAAAGAAGAATTTTCCGTGGGGGCTGTTAATACTGTTTCAACATTAGTATTTGCCGGAGCTAATTTTTTAGCGATCAGGTTACTCAAAAGATATAAATGGATTTATGTTTTGGGGATGTTTTTCTCCACTTTGGGGTTATTTTTATTCGGAATCTCCCGGACCTGGCTGGGTATTTTCGGGTTAATCTTTTTGTCGAATTCATTTATGCCCTTACTTAATATCACAGCTTCAAAAGGATTTTATGATACTATCGACTCGGTTAAGGAAGACTGGAAGAGTAAATACCATTTCTTGGTGGAAAGAGAAATAGCTTTAGATGGGGGCAGGATCTTAATCTATGCAGTGTTACTTTTCCTGTTTACGCCGGATAATCAGGTGAATGTAGCCAAGACCTGGATTTTAGTCATTCCCCTTCTTCCCTTATTGATCGGACTTTTACAGATTATTAAGGAACGTTAACCTTTTTAGGCCAATTTCTCCAGGCTTCTTTATTTCTGTATAAAGGAAATTCGTTTTCCTCTACCCAATGCAGATGATCCGGATTTTTGATATGGTCATGAAATAATTTTCCGTCCAGATGGTCTATTTCATGCTGAAAAATCCGGGCTATGTAACCGGTCCATTTTTCCGGAGTTTTTAAATTAGCGGCCTGGACTTTGATGGTAATCGATCTTGAGATAATGCCGCAAATCCGGCCGGTGGAATAACAACCTTCATACCACTCCCCTTTTTCTTTGGATTTCCAGATGATTTTCGGATTAATATACAGCCTAGGATCCCCTACTTTTCCTTTTCCATTAGCCTTAACATCTACCAGAATAATTCTTTTGGTAATTCCGATTTGTGGTGCAGCCAGTCCCACCATGACAGGCTTGCTTTGGTCTTTTTGTTCCCCATAAGCTACTTTAAGCATGGTTTCAATTATCTTTTTTGTAGCTGCTGAATTAATCTGATCTCGGGGAATCTCCTCCGCAACCCTTCTTAAGCGCGGGTTATTTGGTTTTAGAAAGTTTTTCTTCATATGCTGTTTTAATTATTTGATCCAAAAGCTTGGGGAAAGTCAGGCCAACTGCTTTGGCTGCTTTGGGGAAAAGAGATTGTGAAGTCAAACCCACGCCACAAGGAGGGTTGACCTCTAAGACATAAGGCGTGTTATCAGCTACAATGAAATCAGTTCTGGAATAAGGAGACAGGCCAAGCATTTTGTGAATTTCTAAAGCAATTCTCTGTGCCCGGTCCTGGATGGCTTTACTAATTGAGGGGGCATTAATAATTTCCTGGCTTTGCCCGCTGTATTTATTTTTATAATCAAACCAGCCGTTTTCCGGAGGAATAATTTCTATTACCGGCAGAGCCTGGTTAAAAAATACAGGAACTGTTATTTCTGTACCTTCAATAAGTTCTTCTACAAAAAACCGGTCCTTAAGAGAGAAAATTTTTTTAACCAAAGAAGTCTTAAGGTCGTTTTCAGAATGCAAAATTACTACTTCTTTAGAAGATCCTCCTGAGGCAGCCTTTAGGACGCAGGGAAAGCCGAATGCTTTAATATCTTTGGTATTCCTGACTATTTGCCATTTTGGTCTGGGAAAGTTATTTTGATCGAATATACGATTGGAAAGAATTTTGTCAAAGGCTTTTTTAGATGCCTCCGGGTTGCAGCCCACAAAAGGCTTACCAAGTTTTATCAATTCTTTATATAAACTGCCGTCTTCTCCTTGTTTACCATGGATCAGCGGAAAAATTACGTCAAAATCTGCAACTAAGTTTTTAGAAATTTTGCCCTTTTTAAAATCAAAAAGTTTAACTTGGTGGCTTGCTTCCTCAAGCCCTTTTTTAACCGCTTGGGCTGACAGTAGTGAGATTTGCCGTTCAGAAGTAGTGCCGCCTGTTATAACTAATACTTTCATACGATTATTCTTTTAGTTGTTTCTGCCAGATTAACCAGCAGATCATAAAGAATGGTTTTACAGATTTTAGCAGAATTTCCCAAAGAATTCTTATCCTGCGGATTATCGGAATAAACTGTAACTTCCCGGCCGACTTTGGGACTTTGAACTTGACTTAGATCAATGATATTTATATTCATACTAACCCGGCCCAGAATTTGACAGGGAACCTTATCTACCAGAAAGATGCCTTTATTAGATAACCGGCGGTCTACCCCGTCATAATAGCCTACCGGGACAACTCCGGTTAGCATATCTTTTTTGGCAATATATGTTCCTTCGTAGCCTAGTTTTTCTCCTTTTAAGACTTTTTTTATCTGAAAGATTTTACTTGTTAATCTTAAAGTAGGTTTTAAGTTTTTATCAGTAGTGCTTGAGGAATAACCATATAGTGCTAAGCCTGCCCGCACCAGGTTTGAGATACCCAGCACCAGGGGTCTGGTCTGAGGATTAATAATGCTGCCGGTGGCAGCAATATGAAACCATTCAGGGGTAACCTTTGCTTTTTTGCAGATCTCCTTTGCTTTTTTAAACTCTTTAATCTGTTTGAGGAAAATTGGATCTTTCCGGCTTTCTGAAGATGCCAGATGTGACATTAAACCGCCAATTTTAATATTGGGCAGTTGTTTTAATTGATTTAAGAATTCAGGCAGTTCTTCGATGGTTATTCCCTCCCGGTGCATGCCGGTATCCACAAAAATATGCACACTGGAGTTTGGCTGGAATTCATTTAAGATCTTGGCTGTTTCTAAGTCAAAAATAGTAAATTCAAAGGGTAATTTTTTAACTTTAAAATTTTCCGGGTTAGTATAACCCAGGATTAAGATTTTGGTTTGAATATTTGCCTTTTGCAATTGATACGCTTCAAACAGACTGTCGACACAGAAAAAAGGCGGCCTTTGGGAATCCAATATCTTTGCGACATTGGTGATGCCGTGTCCGTAGCCATTGCTTTTAACTACCGGAGCAACCTTAACTTTTTTAGCAAGAGAAATCAGATAACGGTAATTATGCAATAAGTTATCACGAAAGATTTCTATTTTATTTAAGCTTTCGTATCTTTTTCTTAAAAAATTTAAGAACTTAAGCATCTAACCTTTCCGGGCTTTTTTGAGGATTTTTAACACCTTTCATTTCTTTGATAAAAAAATCTACCCCGTCTGATTCCAGTTTAATGTACCCGGAATTTAAGACGGAGCCTGAAACATAAGTGTCTTCCGTTAAGTGGTTTAATAAAGTTCGGAGCATGCTGCCATGACAGACAATTAAAACAGTTTTACCTGAGAACCTTACAGAGGTTTCTCTTAAAAAGGTAATGAATCTGCCGGTGACTTCTTCATCAGTTTCATAGTCTTTGAAGGGGCGGTATTTTCTTCTTTCTTCCCTGCTTAAGACTATCCAGGCATCGTAGAATTTTTTCATTAGATGTTCAGCTTTACCGTCAAACTTACCGAAGTTGCGCTCACGCAGCAGCTTAGTTGTCTCTACAGCCATTTTTCGCTCCAGTGTAATAATCTCGGCAGTTTTTTGGGCTCTGACCAGGTCGGATGAGAAAACAGCATCAAAGTTAATTTTCCTTAAACTTTCTCCCAAAGACCTAGCTTGTTTAATACCTTCATTATTAAGGGGGATGTCTGTCTGGCCTTGTGTAAGGCTATTAGCATTCCAGTCAGTCTGTCCATGCCGGACTAAATATAAAGTGCAATAGTCTGAGAATACTTTCTGGACTGCTTCATTAAATTTCCTGCCCCTGTCAAATTCATTTTGGAACAGATTAAAAGAAGTGGCAGCCGGAGAAAATAAAACTGTATCACCTGGTTTTAAAATTGCTTTTACATCTGTCAGCAGCTTTTCTAAGTTATTGTAAGTTCCGGCCACCAGCTTTTTATTATTAAGATATCTTTTAATCTCTTCAGTAGAATCACCTTCCAGGAAAAATATCTTTTTAGCTTTTTTGCCGGCAATTTTAGAAAATTCCTGATAATCCATTTTTTTATTCATTCCTCCACAGATTAAAATGCTGTTTGGTAAAGTTTTAATGGCCTGCAGGCCGGCTTCCGGGCTGGTAGCAGCAGTATCGTTATAAATTCTAATGTCCTTCCACTTTTTAATTAATTCCATTCTAAATGGTATGCCTTGAAAGTTGCTGAGGGTTTTCAGTAACAGGTCTGATTTAATTTCAAATACCTTTCCCAGAGTCAAAACTGCAGCTATATTGGATCTGTTATGCTCCCCTTTTAATCTAGGCTGTAAAGTTTTTGGTAAATTTGCAGCAGAGTAAAAATTAATTTGTCCTTTTAGGTCCTTTAAGAATTCCGGATTGTTAATTGTCGGGTCATCTTTATTTATTAACAGATAATCACCAGGATTTTGATATAAGCCAATGATTTTTTTGGCAGCAATATACTGATTCATAGATTCATAGTAATTTAAATGATCCGGATAGATGTTGGTAATTACCGCCCACTTGGGAGAGACTTGATGCTTCTCAAATGATTCCAGTTGGAATGAGGAAAGCTCCAGCACTACTAAGGTCTCTTTTTTTACAAAAGGAATTGTATCAAGGACGCTTTTTCCGATATTGCCCGCTAAAATTACCTTTTTGCCGGCAGCTTTCAGCACTTCATAAATTAATGAAGAAGTAGTGGATTTACCCTTAGTTCCGGTAATGCCGATTATCTGTGCAGGTTTGACATGTTGCAGGAAAATTCCCATGTCAGTTTCAATCTGCTTTTCCTTTTTCAGAGCATATTCAATAAAGGGGTTTCCCGGTTTAACTGCCGGGTTTTTAATAATCAAATCTGCCCAGTCAATATCTTCATATTTGTGTTTCCCCAGGGTGTAGGTAATCTGGGGAAAATCTTTGAGCTCGTCTAAAGAAGGTTGTAAAATTTCTCTAGTCTTTAAATCCGTGACTTTAACTTCTGCATCCCGGGCTGCAAAAAATTTAGCAGAGCCGACTCCGCCCTGATTTAAACCTAAACCAAAGATTAAAACCTTCATGATATGATATTATAGCTGTTTCGTGCGCGAAAAGCTAAATAAATGAACAATAGTCCAATCGGTATTTTTGATTCAGGCATTGGCGGTCTAACCGTTACTAAAGAAATAGTCCGGCAGTTGCCGGAAGAAAGTATTATTTACCTCGGGGATACTGCCCGGGTACCTTATGGTACCAGGTCAAAAGAGGTAGTTACTAAGTTTGCTTTAGAGCTGGTGAATTTTCTTTTAAAGAAAAAAGTTAAATTTTTGGTAGTTGCCTGTAATACTATTTCTGCCACTTGTTTAGATGAAATAATTAAAATTTCACCGGTACCGGTTTTAGGGGTGATTGAGCCGACCATCGCAGCGGCTGTTAAAAAAACTAAACAGAATAAAATCGGTGTGATTGGTACTACCGGTACCATCAGCAGCAAAGCCTATGAGCAAAAAATCCATAAAATAAATTCAAAAATAAAAGTTTTGAGTCAGGCCTGTCCTCTATTTGTTCCGCTGGCTGAGGATGGTATCAGTAATCAGGCTACTAAATTAATTGCAGATGGGTATTTAAAGCAATTAAAAAATAAGGGTATTGATGCGCTGATTTTGGGTTGTACCCATTACCCGGTACTGCAGAAAATTATTCAGGAGAGTATTGGTAAAAAAGTTCAGTTGATAGACTCAGCCAAGCCAACTGCAGAAAAATTAAAACAACTCCTGGAAGAGAAAAATCTACTCTCAGCAGGTCAAACAAAGTATGAATTTTATGTTACTGACGCACCTGATCGTGTTTTAAAGGTGGCAGGGAGTTTTTTTGGTCAGGTTTTAAATGGCCGCTTAAAGCAAGTTAGTTTACCAACTCTTTAGCTAATTTGTCAGTATCTCCGGCACTCATAAAAAAAACCACATCCCCTTTTTGAATTTCCGGTTTAATTTTTTCCAGAGCTGTTGTTACACTGCCCAGGTATGATATGGCAGGTTTGTTAATGGAGTCTACTAACTGTTTACTGGTAACTAAACCTGTATCAACTTCCCTGGACGGATAGATATCCAGTATGAAAGTTTGATCAGCCGGAATATGCTGGAACACTTTCACAAAATCATCAAATAAAGCTTTAGTCCTGGAAAACATATGTGGCTGATAAATTAATAGAATCCGCTCTTTAGGAAACTTTTCTTTTACAGCTTCCATGGTTTTGGCAATTTCTGTCGGATGATGGCCAAAATCAGAATAAACTTTGGCGCTGTTGTATTCTCCGGTATATTCAAACCTTCTGCCGGCACCGGTAAAGCCGGCCAAGCTTTTCCTGATAATTTCCGGCTCTACACTTAAAAGTAATCCTATTTGCATGGCTGCCTTGGCATTTAACCTGTTAAACTCTCCCGGGATTTGTAAATTAACACCAAGTTCATTTCTTGAATAGTCCAGATACTGTATACCTGATTCCTTCATAGCCACTTTTACAACTTCAGCGGCACCGGGATCTGTTAAATTAGCTAAGACAGTTTGTCTGGTTTGAATCATAAATTTCTTAAAGCTTTCTTTAACTGCTTCAAAATCCTTAAAGTATTCCGGATGGTCCATTTCTATATTGGTAACTGCTGTAATATCAGCTTTTGTAGGTAAAAAATTATCATTAAATTCATCAGCTTCAACAACAAAATACTTGCTTTTACCAATTCGGTAGTTGGTTTTCCATTTTGGGATAATTGCTCCCAGGAGTACTGTGGGATCTAGCCCGGCATCTTCCAGAAGACCGGCAATCATGGCAGTGGTGGTGGTTTTGCCGTGAGTGCCACAGACTGCAATAACGAATTTGTCCCTGGTAAGATATTCCCCAAGAAACTGTTGCCAGGTTAGGACTGGAATGTTTTTTTCTTTGGCTGCTAAAAGTTCCGGATTATTGGAATCCAGGGAAAAAATGGCCGGAGTGACTGCCAGGATATCTGCATTTTCCAGATGGACCGGATCATGACCGGCCAGTAACTGGTCTGGTTTAAAAAGCGTAGTAAACTCATTTTGCGGTTGTAAATCGCAGCCGGTGATTTTAAAACCCTGGGCTTCTGCAATAGCAGCTGCTCCTGAAGCGCCTGATCCTCCAATGCCTAAGAAATGTACTTTTGTAGCCATAGTAGGCTATATTATATGATTTTTAGCGCCTAAAGGGTAATCTCATGGTGGAAAAATATTCCCTGGGACTGAATTTGACAGGTTTAAGCTCAGGAAAGGTTTCATTAAATGCTTTAACTCTTGAATCAGTTTGCGGTTTGTTTTCTTCCCCATGTTTTTTAAGCAAAGCTCCATAATAAACCAGGGAATAACCTACAGATATCTCAATCATTCGGGTAAATGGATTATTATCAACAACAGATGTAGCGAACAAGCCAATACCTAACGAAGGTACCCAGCCGCCTCCGCGCTTTAAAATATCAATTTGAAACTTCTCTCTGACTAAAGATGCTCTTAATTCATCTACTGAAAGATATCTGTAACTAGTCTCCTCTTGAAAATCCTCTAGATGAATATTATTTAGAGATCCGAAGCTGTTTCCTTTTGTAGTAACAAGAACTTCTCCGTTTGGAAGTAAATTAATCTCGCTATCATAATTAACCATAAATAGAGTATATCAATTAACTATAGGTTTGTCAAATGGAGTTATATATCTAAGGTAGCCATTTTGGCATGGGTTTGGATGAAGCGTTTGCGGGGCGGGACTTCATCTCCCATTAGCATGGTAAAGACTTCATCTGCTGCAACTGAGTCTTCAATAGTAACCTGTTTTAAAACCCGATTTTCCGGATTCATGGTGGTTTCCCAGAGCTGATCAGGATTCATTTCTCCCAGACCTTTATACCTTTGGATAATGACATTATCTTCCTTATAACCTTTCAGGATCTCATTCTTTTCTTCATCAGAATAGGCATAATTTATCTCTTTACCCTTTTGGACTTTATAAAGCGGCGGCTGGGCAATATACATGTAGCCTTTATTGATGACTTCCGGCAGATACCTGAAGAAGAATGTCAAAAGCAGGGTCCTGATATGTTCTCCGTCAACATCTGCATCTGTCATGATAATGATGCGGTGGTAGCGGGTTTTATTATAATCAACAGTGTCTCCTATTCCTGTTCCCAAAGCAATTACTAAAGCCTTAATCTCTTCAAATTCCAGGATTTTATCCAACCTGGCCCTTTCCGTATTTAAGATTTTACCCCTTAGGGGTAAAATAGCCTGGAATTTCCGGTCCCTTCCCTGTTTCGCGCTGCCTCCGGCTGAATCTCCTTCCACAATGTATAGTTCTGATTCTGCAGCATCCCGGTTTTGGCAGTCTGCCAGTTTTCCGGGTAAGGTCATGCCTTCTAAGGCCCCTTTTCTGATGACTGCATCTTTTGCAGCTCTGGCTGCAGCCCTGGCCCTGGCTGCCAGCAGCACTTTTTCCATGATTTTCCGGGCATCCTGGGGGTTTTCTTCAAAGAACATATCCAAACCGTCTTTGACAGCCTGGGAAACTAAGGGCTGGATTTCTGCATTGCCTAATTTTTCCTTGGTTTGGGATTCAAATTGAATATGATCAGAATCCATTTTAATGGACACTACGGCAGTTAAACCCTCTTTGATGTCTTCACCGGTTAAGTTTTCATCTTTTTCCTTTAAGGCTTCAATTTTCCTGCCATAATCATTGATGGCCCGGGTTAAGGCTATCCTAAAACCGGTTAAGTGACTTCCCCCTTCAGTAGTAGGTACTACATTGGCAAAACTCTCCACATTTTCATTGAATCCGTCGTTATACTGAATAGCTACTTCAATATCTACTCCGGAAATTTCTTTATGGATTAAAATTGGCTCCGGGTGAACCAGGGCTTTATTCCTGTTTAAGTGTTTAATTAAAGTAGCCAGGCCGGATTGGAAATAAAAATGGTATTCCTGACCGGAGCGTTCATCATACAGATGAAAAAAGATGCCGGCTACCAAGTAGGCTACCTGTCTTAGTTGTTTTTCTAACCTTTCAAATTCCGGGATGATGGTGGAGAAAATTGTTTTATCCGCCAGGAAAGTAATTTTGGTACCGTTTTTAACATTCCATTTAAAATTGGATTTAAAGGGAAGGCTGGGATTGGCTGTTGTGGGAGCGACTTTGCTTTTAGCTTTGCCCTGAGAGTATTCCTGGAAAAACTCTTTGCCGTCACGCCTGACTTCTGCCCGGAGGTAATCTGACAGCGCATTTACTGCTGAAACACCTACTCCGTGCAGTCCGGTTGAAACTTTATAGCCCCCTTCCCCGAATTTTCCGCCGGCATGCAGAGTAGTCATGATAACTTCCAGGGCGGATTTGCCTACTTTAGGGTGAATTTCCACCGGGATTCCCCGGCCGTCATCAGCTACGGTAATGTAATTATCTTCATGCAGGGTCACCCAGACATTTTTGGCGTGTCCTGCCAAAGCTTCATCAACGGAGTTATCTACGACTTCTTTAACCAGGTGGTGAAGGCCACGCAGATCCGTGGACCCAATATACATGCCCGGGCGTTTTCTAACCGGTTCTAAACCTTCTAAAACCTGAATTTGTTCTGCGGAGTATTTGCTTGATTGTGGCATTGAGGCATTATATTATCATATTTTATGAGGCATAACCAGCATTAAATATTCCAAAATTGCCCTGATGTTAACATTCTGTTTAGCCCACTCCTCTGCCTGTAAAAGCTTGGTTAAGAAATCCCTGTTTTTAGACACATCCTGATGAAAATATGCAACTAATGCTGCCAAAAATTCTTCTTTATTTTTAAGTTTTTCAATAGCCCCAAATCTTTCTTCCATGCCGGCTGAAAGTAATTTCTCAATATCCTGATCAAATTCTGCATTCGGAGGTGAAGGTTGAAGGTTTTCTGAGCGGATAATTTGGCAGCGGGATAAAACAGTGGGTAAAAGATTAGCATCCGTATCAGCACCCAGAATAAGCAAAGCCTCTTTTGGCAATTCTTCCAAAGTTTTTAAGAGAGCGTTTTGAGCCTCATCCGTCATCACTGAAGCATCTTCCAAAACTACCACTCTGCCTTTTGCAGAGTATGGCTTTAGGGAAAAATGCTCTTTAATTTTCCGGGATTCAGCAATTCCTAATTTTTCACCTGATCTGATATACAGAAGATCCGGATGACCGGAATCACTGGCTAAATGGGATACCAAGATACTCCTGATCTTTATTACTCTTTCTGCCAGTGGTGAAATTAAAAGCCTTGCAATCACAGGCAGATTTTAACATAATTAAGACATGCCCAATATTACTGCCCAAAATGCGCCTAATTCCCTGGAAGAAATCCTTTTTCAGGAAAAGTATATTAATGCGGATCAGCTGTCCGCCATCAGACTGGAAAGCATTAACACCGGTCAGCCAATTGAAAAAATCCTGGTTCAGTATCAGATCCCGATTGATAAAATCATCCAGGCCAAAGCCCAGATTTTAAATGTGCCTTATATTAAGCTTGAAGGCAAGGCCATTGCAGCAGATATCTTAAATTTAGTGCCGGAACCGGCTGCGAGACGCTACATTATTATTCCCTTTGATAAAAAAGAAGATGAGCTGTGGGTGGCAATGGCAGATCCTTTGGATATTCAGATTACCCAGTTTGTAGAAAAACGGGCCGGATTAAGGGTAAAGCCCTTTTTAGCTTTACCGGAAGACATTATTAAAACTATTTCCGATCAATACTCGCAGAATTTGACCTCAGAGGTAACCTCCGCCCTAAATGAGGTAGCTTCTGTCAGGCCGGAGGAAGAAATAAAGCAGGCAGGACCGGAGATTTTGCGTGAGGCTCCGGTTTCCAATATTATTAACCAACTTTTGGAATATGCTATTAAAAGCCGGGCTTCAGATATCCATATTGAACCCCAGGATGACCGGACCCGGGTGCGCTACCGGATTGACGGAATCTTACAGGAAAAAGTTTTGCTGCCCAAGGGTGTGCATGATGCTTTGGTTTCCCGGATTAAAATACTTTCAGTTTTAAAGATTGATGAAAAAAGGCTGCCCCAGGACGGCAGGTTTACTTTTACCTTTGGCCGGGATACTGTGGACCTTCGTATTTCTACGGTGCCGACTGTTTTTGGGGAAAAGGTAGTGATGAGGCTTTTACCCAAATCAACAGCTGCACCTACTATGCTGGAATTGGGACTGCGGGGCAATGCCTTAAAAAGCCTGGAAACCCAACTGCTTCGGCCTCACGGCATAATTTTAATCTGCGGCCCGACCGGTTCCGGAAAAACCACTACTTTATATTCTGTCCTGACCAAGATTTCTACCGCCAAGGTTAACATTGTGACAATTGAAGATCCGGTTGAGTACCAGATTCCCGGAGTTAACCAGGTGCAGGTTAATCCGGCTGTTGGTTTGACCTTTGCTTCTGCTTTGAGAAGCTTTTTGCGGCAGGATCCTAATGTAATTATGGTTGGTGAAATCAGGGATGCTGAGACTGCTGATTTGGCTATCCAGGCAGCTTTAACCGGCCACCAGGTTTTTTCTACTGTTCATACCAACTCCAGTTCCGGCGCTCCGCCCAGACTGTTGGATATGGGAGTGGAGCCATTTTTGCTGATTTCCGCTTTGAATGCCGTAATGGGACAAAGAGTAGTCAGAAAAATTTGCCAGCATTGCCGGACAGAGTTTAACGCCGCACCGGAAATTGCTGAAAATATTAAATCAGTCCTGGGAAGAATCCTTCCGACATCTGCCGGTAATGTATTAAAGCTTTTCAAAGGCAAAGGCTGTAATCTTTGCGGAAATACCGGTTATCTGGGCAGGGTCGGAATATTTGAGGTGCTGGTGATGACTGAAGAAATTGCCAAATTGGTTTTAGAGCATGCTTCGTCAGGCAGTATTGAGCAGGCTGCGGTTGCAGCCGGCATGATTACTATGAAGCAGGACGGCTACCTAAAGATCTTAGAAGGAGTTACCACCATGGAGGAAGTGTTAAGGGTAGCGCAGGATTAGTCTATGAATATACAGCAATTACTGGATTTGACCATTCAAAGAAATGCCTCTGATTTACATCTTTCGGTGGATTTCCCTCCTACTTTAAGGATTCACGGGGAATTGATTCCTGTGCCAGGTGAAGTGCCGACTTCCCCGGAACAGATTGAAAGCCTGATTAGACCTTTGCTTAACGAGATGCAGGTTAATATTTTTAAGGAAACCTTGGAGTTAGATTTTTCATTTGAATTCGAAAAAAAAGCCAGGTTCAGGATTAATTTATACCGGCAGAGAGGTAATCCGGCCGCGGCCCTAAGGCTTATTCCCTACCGGATACCGCCACTGGAGGAATTGGGTTTACCGCCTGTGGTGAAGAAATTAGTGGGACTTAAACAAGGTTTTGTACTGGTAACAGGTCCAACCGGCCACGGCAAGTCAACAACTTTGGCAGCGTTTATAAACACGATTAATCAGTCCCGGGCAGAACATATTCTGACTATTGAGGACCCGATTGAATATGTTTATCCCAAGGGTAAATCCTTAATTGAGCAGCGGGAGATGTTTTCTGATACCAGATCATGGGGTAATGCCCTGCGGGCCAGCCTGCGGGAAGATCCTGATGTGGTACTGGTGGGTGAAATGAGGGACCTGGAGACTATTTCTTCAGCAATGACTATTGCCGAAACCGGACATTTGGTATTTGCCACACTGCATACTAATTCAGCATCGCAATCCATTGATAGAATTATTGATGTTTTTCCGGAAGTACAGCAGCCTCAAATCAGGCTTCAGCTGGCCGCCACTCTTGAAGCGATAATTTCGCTCCGTTTAGTGCCGACAATTCAGCCGGGCAGAGTTTCCGCATCTGAGATTTTATTTGCTACACCTGCTGTTTCAAATATCATCCGGGAAGGCAAATCCTACCTTATTGATAATACCATTGAAACTTCTGCCGAACTCGGGATGCAGCCTTTGGAGCGCTCATTGGCCGGGCTGGTGAAAAACGGTAAGATTTCTCAGGAGGTAGCGATGCGTTTTGCACTGCGGCCTGAATTGTTGCTTAAGTTGCTTAAGTAACCTAAGTCACTTAAGTTACTTATGGAATTCAATTAGAAAACAAGTTTGAAATTAAATGGAATTCAATTATAAGCAGAGCTTGAAATAGAATGGAATTTAATTATAAAGCAAAAGATTTACAGGGAGCAGATCACATCGGTAGCGTTCAGGCGCCGGATGTCCATACAGCTGCTTCAATAATCCGTAAAAAGGGATTAATTGTAGTGACCTTAAATCCCAGAAAAGCCTCGGCTAATCAATTTCTGGATAAGATATTAAACCGGGTTAGTTTTACCGAACTGGTGATTATGACCCGGCAGCTGGCTACCATGGTCTCAAGCGGTCTGGTTTTATCAGAGGCCATTGATATTTTGGAAGAACAGCAAACCAATAAGACTCTGAAAAAAGCTTTGGAAGAGATTTCACAGAGCATAAAAGGCGGTCTAACCCTGGCTCAGGCTCTTGGCAGATATCCTGATATTTTCCCCCACCTTTATATCAATCTGGTTAAATCCGGAGAAGCCTCCGGAAAACTTGATTCGGTTCTTCTGCAAATGGCTGACGGTTTGGAAAAAGACCGGGAATTTAAAGCAAGGGTTAAAGGAGCAATGATATACCCGGTTGTTGTTATATCAATGATGGTGGTGGTCATGATTATTATGATGGTTTATGTGGTGCCGAAACTGATGAGTTTATATACCCAGTCCACCATGGAGCTGCCGCTGCCGACAAAGATACTGATATTTACCTCCGATATGTTTGTAAACTTTTGGTGGCTGGGCTTGATTTTGTCAGTAGGTTTCGTTGTTGCCATCCAAAAATGGAAGAAAACTCCCCGGGGTAATCTTTTTTTTGGCCGGTTGATTTTAAAGATACCAATTGTGGGAAGAATTGTTACAAACGTGACTTTAACCAACTTTAACCGGACTTTTGGATTACTGACTTCCGCCGGTATTCCTTTACTTGAATCAATAGGCATTGTTTCAGACTTAACGGATAATCCGGTTTTTAAAAATGCCTTAAAGGACGCCTATAAAGGGGTTGAGAAGGGTTTGCCTTTTTCATCGCTTTTAACCGGTACGATTTTTCCTAAAATCGTAAGTCAAATGATCAGAGTAGGTGAAGAAACCGGTAAGGTGGATGAGATATTTATTAAACTGGCTGAGTTTTTTGAATCCGAATCAGACCATTTGGTTAAAAACCTGACTGTTGCAATTGAACCCATTGTATTAATCGTTTTAGGTATTGGTGTTGCTTTTCTGGTGATCTCCATAATCCTGCCAATATATCAGCTGACGACCAGTTTCTAAAATCTGGCTACTTGACTATGCTTTCATAAATATGTCTACAATAATCATAAGGGGAGGTGAGAAATTTGAAAAAATCTGCTCAAGTTTTGACTAAGGGTTTTACCTTGGTTGAACTTTTGGTTGTTATCGCAATTCTTGCCATTTTAGCCACGGTTTTGTATTTAACACTTAACCCCCTGGAGGTTTCCAGAAGGGGCCGTGATGCGGCCCGGTTAAGCGATCTTGCAAGCCTCAGAGGTGCCATTAACCTGGCAGTTCAGGAAGCAACTGGTTCTTCTGCTGAAGTTTTATGTGCCGGAGTATCCGCTCCCTGTAGCGGGTCAAGTAATACGGGTACCAGGACTTCGGATGGAACCGGATGGGTCAAGGTTGATTTAGCGGCACAGGATATTGCGTCTTTACCTACTTTACCAAGTGACCAAACCAATAATTCGACAAACCATTACACTTATTGTTCTGATGGTAGCGGTTGGGAAATTAATACAGCTTTGGAATCACAACAGCAATCCGGTAAGGCAGGAGATGACGGCGGTGATGATCCGGCTTTGTATGAAATCGGTTCTAATTTAGGACTAATTAAAACTTCCGGAGGCACCTGTACTTATTAAAGTGATGATTTTTGGGTTTGCTCTGGGCACAATATTAGGCAGCTTTGTTAAAGCACTGGCTGATAGAAGCCTAAGCAGAAAATCATTCGGGGGAAGGTCGTACTGCCCAAAATGCCAGCATAAACTGGCTTGGTACGACCTCTTACCTATTATTTCCTTTCTCCTGCTTCGCGGGAAATGCAGATATTGCCATAAAAAGATAGGTGTGGAGTATCTATGGGTAGAAATAGCCATGGGAATTTTGATAGGCTTTTTGTTTTGGCAAAGTTTTCAGTCCCCGACTACTCTGTTGGATTTGCTGATTAAAACCTTTTTTATAGTAGTTTTAGCTGTAGTTTTCCTGACAGATCTTAAAAAAATGCTTATCCCTGACAGGATAATGAAACCGGCCATAATTATAGCTTTGATTCTATTAATCATTAAGGCTGTACTTACTACCAATACAGAACCTCTCTATATGGGAATTTTGGTGGCTCTATTAATCGGGGGTTTTTTCTATAGTTTGATAGTTATTACTAAGGGAAAGGGCATGGGTGGAGGTGATGTGAAGCTGGGGGCATTTATGGGGCTTTTGTTAGGTTTTCCCCAGGCGCTTTTTGCTCTGGTGCTGGCATTTTTAACCGGTGCAATATTTTCTGTTGGGTTAATCATTCTTGGGAAAAAACACTTTGGACAAACCATTCCCTTTGGTCCGTTTTTGGTTCTCGGCAGTCTGATTATGCTTTTCTGGGGCCCGGAGATAATAAACTGGTATCTAAATATTGGGACTTGACAGTGCGCTTTATTTGTATCAATAATTAATTGTAAGCGTTTATTAAATGAAAAAATTACTGCCCAAATCTATTAGAAACCCCAAAGGCTTTACCCTGGTTGAACTTCTTGTTGTAGTGTCAATTATTGCGGTACTTTCCGTGATTGGAATTACTGTTTTTACCGGAGTGCAGAAAAATTCCAGAGATGCCAGGAGGCGTGGTGACATAGAGGCAATCAGTAAGGCCATAGAGGCTCATATAAATACTTCAACAGATCAAAACTGTACCGCTGCGGCCGGTACATATTGTGCTCCACAGGATGCGACTACCTGGTTTGCTTCAGGTAAGATACCAACAGATCCTGCATCAGGTGCATCATATAATGGTTTACCGGCTAACGGAGCGACTTCCTACACAGTTTGCGCAAAATTAGGAGATGCGACAGGTACCTGTAATGCAACAGCTGCTGACTGTTTCTGTAAATCTAATCAACAATAATCCTTGACTGTAATTTTTTAATCGTCAATAATTAATTTAATGTCCAAAACCCGCGGATTCACTTTAATTGAACTGCTGATTGTTGTTAGTATTATATCTATATTGGCTTCAATAGGATTAGTTGTTTATACCTCAGTACTGAAACAGGGACGGGATAGTAAAAGGCAATCAGATCTTCGGTCCATACAATCAGCCCTGGAACAATACTATGCTGATCAGCTATATTATCCAAGTGCTCCTCTTCCTGGTGCAGACAGCCCTCTTAAAAGCCCTGATAATACGAAGACTTATATTAACCGTATGCCGAGTGATCCTACACCCTCCAGAAGCTATTATTATGCAGTGGTGGGTACATCATATTGTCTTTATGCGTATCTAGAAAATCTATCATCTTCTAATTTAAACGGTTGTGCATCGTACGGTTCATATAATTTTGCAATTACTCCACCTTAGAGGGAATGTACAATAGAAAATCTACCATGTACAATTAAATTATGTCTGCCCAACGTGGATTTACCCTGATAGAACTTCTGGTGGTTATTGCCATAATGGGTATTGTAGGAGCTTTTGCCCTGGCGAATTTCAGATCTTTCGGAGATGACCAGAATCTAAAAAATGGATTACTAGATATCCAAAGTTTTCTGCGGACAGCCCAATCTAATGCCGCTACTAATGTAAAATGTGATACAGGCTTCAATGCCACCTGGACAGTAGAATTTAGCAGCATAACCAATCTTGATTTAAAATGTACTGAGCCGCAGGCTTCAGCCAATTCCAAGAAATCAGCAACACTGGGTTCCAATCTGCAGATAGAAGGGGTTGCCGGAACAGGTACAGGCTGCCCTAGTTCAGTCCCCTTCTCCGTCAAATTCAGCCTCCAGAATAACCGGATAGATTTAGGGGACGCCCGTTGCACCTCGGTTACCGTAACCATTAAAAATAATAAAGGCAGTAATAAAGCTTTAATTATTGAACAAGGAGGCCGGATCTATGAAAAAACAAACTGAGGCCGGGCAAAGCTTAATTGAAGTGATGGTGGCTGTAACTGTCGGGATTTTAGTGGTTTCAGCATTAACTTTTGCCACTATCTTTTCCCTTAGAAATGCCGGTTTTGCCAAGGCTTCTGCCCAGGCAACTAAATTAGCCCAGGAAGGGATAGAAAAAATAAGAAGCATTCGAGATCGTGACCAGGATGGTAAAGTCTCATTTACTGCAGCGCCAGGAGATCAAAGAATAAAATTCAGCCAGCTTTGGACTGTCAATTTTGCCTGCCCCAGTAATTGCTTTTTTTATTTAAATGCTGATGTTTTAACCGGCGGCACCAATACCAATTTTGAAACTTTAACAAGCCCTTTTAAAAGGCAAATCAAAATTGAAGACGATAACCCGGCTGACCAGCAAAAAAAGGTTACAGTCAGTGTTAGTTGGACTGATTTTTCGGGGGTACATGAATCAAAGCTGACAACCATATTAAGGAGATTATAAGGACCTTTTTCTCTCGCAATATGAAAAAAAATTATATTACTCGTTCAAAGAACCTTGCCTCCCACCAGAAGTGGGAGGTGAAAAAAGGTTTCACGCTGGTAGAAATTCTGGTAGTGATGGCAATAATGGCTATTGTCGGGACAGTTTTAGTGGCTATTTTTACCAATACCCTCCGGGGCAGTAATAAATCCCAGATACTGGCAGTTATTAAACAAAACGGCCAGGCGGCTTTAGATAATATGGATAAAACAATTTTAGATGCAGACAGTGTGGTATGCCCCCAGGCAGATGCTTCCGGACCAACATTAGTTGTAGTAAAAAACGGCCGTTATACCAGGTTCAGTTTTGTCACAGGAATAGCACCCGGGTTTATCCAGCAGGATTCCCCTTCTCCGGGGAGTAATATAAACTCATTTTTGAATACTGTCTGCAGTGAGATTTCTTCAGATGGTTCGATTACTCTTACTGATACTAATCCCCAGTCCGGGGTTTCCGTAAAAAGCGGTTTATTCAGCAGAAACCAGGAGTCGGGTTTTAAGGATAGTGTGACGGTTTCCTTTGAATTAGGCCCGGGCAGCGCAATTCCGGAAGCAGTTGCAAACCAGATTGACAATGTGGTTTTTCAGACGACTATTCAATTGAGATGATGTATATTAATAATATGAGGAATCAAAAAGGCCAGACTGTTTTAATCCTGATTTTAGTGATGACCGTAGCACTGGCTATCGGAATATCCGTAATTCAGCGTTCACTTTCAGATTTATCCACTTCTTCAAAGGTAGAACAATCTTCCCGGGCGTATTCTGCCGCAGAAGCCGGGATAGAAAAAGCAATCCAGAGCAATGAAGGCATTAATACCGCTATTGATTTAGGTAATAGTTCAAGCATTGAAAATGTAAAAAAAGTTGATGTTCCTGATCGGGGGCAAGCCCTGGAATATCCTCCTTTAGCTAAAGAGGAATTAGCCCAGGTGTGGTTAGCAGATCCGGAGACTTTAGCAAAATATTATGCCCAGGGTGAGATAGATATTTACTGGGGTGATCCGGATGTTGCCGATTCTGATACACCGGCAATTGAGGTAACCGTAATCTACCAGGATACTTCTGCCGGAGGCGCATATCAAAGCAAAAGATATTTCTATGATAAGCTGGCTATCTCCCGGGGTAATGGTTTTGACTCCTCGGCCGCCTGTCCTGCTGATCCTCCTATACAAACTTCACTATCCCCTACTGCAGCCAAATCATTTTTATGCAAAAAAAGAATAGATGTCAGTTCTACTGTTTTGCCGAATCTAAGCCAATTAATATTACTTCGCGCAAGGTTACTTTATAACAATACGTCTCAATCTTTTGCAGTTGCGCCGGTTGGCAATTGTGGTGGAGCAGATGCCTGTTCTTTGCCTCCGCAAGCCAGGTTGTATACTTCTACCGGCACCTCAGGAGAAACCCAAAGGAAAGTACAGGTTTTCAGGCTGGATAAAGTTGTGCCTCCTTATTTTGATTATGCCATCTTCTCGGCCGGCGAAATTAATAAGGCGCAGTAATCCAAACAAGTAATGAAGAACCAGCGTGGAGTTTCCTTAATTGAGTCATTATTGGTGGTAGTAGTCATAGGTTCTGTAGTGTTTCTGCTGGCCAGTCTGCCTAATGCCATGATGCTAGTCGGTAAGAGTAAAAATATGAGTTTGGCCAGGGAAATCGCGGTTAAACAGATGGAGGATAAAAGGACTTTAAGTTATATTAACCTGGTTAATGATAGTTCTCCGGTTACTGATCCGCGTTTGAATTTATTACCCCAGGGGTCCGGTACTACTACAGTTTCAGATTGTAACCCGGTAGTTTGTACCAATAATGAAAGCCTTAAAGAGGTAGAGGTTACCATTACCTGGCTGGATAATAATAAGCCTCAGGAAGTGAAGTTAAAGACCATGATCGGAGAAGGAGGGATAAACCAGTGAAAGAAAAAGGCTTAACCTTAGTTGAAGTGCTGGTGGCAATGGGAATTGCTTCAATAGTCGGCACCCTGCTTTTGATGATTGTAGTACAAAGCAGCGGGTTATTTACTGATCAGTCTGCAAAGGTGCAAAAAGGTTTAGACATTAATGATGCCCTGTCACAGGTGCGGCTTAGTATTAAGGATGCAAGTGCTGTAGCAGCTTCATATACCGACGGAATAGACACCTACACCACCGGAGCAAATCAATTAGTTTTACAAATAGCTTCAGTAGATGCCGGTGGCAATCTTATAGACGGGACTTTTGATTATTTTGTTTTTTTTAAGGATCAGGGTTTCCTGCGCTTTAAAAGTTTTCCTGATCCTTCAAGCTCGCGGCAACAAAGAGACAGCATACTTGCTGCCCAGGTTGCTGATCTCAATTTCCAGTACTTTGATTCTGCTTCCGTGCCGGTTGAAGTCAGTCCGGTAAGTGCTGCCGAAGTGCGTATCAGCTTAAAATTAAGCCAAACTAATACGGCTACATCGGAGGCAAATTTAAGGAATGACTAAAAGAGTCCGTATAACTTATAACGAACAGGGACAGATTCTGGCAATAGTATTAATAGTATTGGCAGTAGTTTTATTCACTGTCTTGTCAGTGATTGGCGGAGCACAGGTTTATTCCCAAAATGCCCAACATGCAGCTGATGTGGAAAGGGCCACTGCTTTGGCTGAGGCCGGAGTAGATAAAGCCCTGACTTCCTTAAACAGTACCGGAGGCAGCTACAGCGGTGAAGCAGAAACTACTTTGGGAAACGGTTCATACTCGGTTACTATTACTTCCATAGGAGTCGGCTCCAAGCTGATCCAGTCCAGCGGTTACATCCCTAATAAGGAAAATGCCAAGGTTAAAAGAACCGTCAAGGTCAAATCAACCATTGGCACAGGAGTAGCTTTTGTCTATGGTTTACAGGTTGGAGAAGGCGGTTTAGAGCTTGGCAACAGTAATATTGTGGAAGGTTCGGTTTATTCCAACGGCAATATTGTGGCAGGAAACGGCAACCAGGTAAACGGGGATATTTTGGTGGCCGGCGGGCCGTCACCTACGGCTGACCAGCAGACTGACTGCTCAGACAGCAATTGCCAGGACTTTATTTTCGGTAAATCAGTAAGCGGCCAGGATCGGTTTGATGTAGCTCAAAGTTTCCGGCCGACTACAGACGGCATATTAAATAAAGTCTCAGTTAAGATAAAAAAGGTCGGTAATCCGTCTGATGCTACAGTCAGGATAATGCAGAATGAAGATGGTGAGCCGGATAAAAACGAAGTTTTGTCACAGGGTACGCTTTACAGCAGCTTAGTAACTGATGATTATGGCTGGATTGACATCACTTTTAATTCTTCTCCTGTAATTGACGCAAATCAGACATATTGGTTAATGATTGATACGGATTTGGATAATAACAATTACTGGATTTGGCAGGCGGATTTGGCGCAAAGTTATACCGGCGGATTACCTGCCTGGTCTCCCAACTGGTCAACCGGTAATCCGATTTGGAATTTAACCAATCCGGCAGTAGATTTAAGCTTTAAATCTTTTCTCGGCGGAGCACCTACCTCTGTCAGAGCCGGCAATAATAAAATGACGGTTAGCGGTGCAGTACGCGCCAATACAATAGAAAATTTAATTATTGGTCAGGATGCCTATTACCAGACCATTATCAGTTCTACTGTCGGAGGGACATCTCATCCCGGTTCAGCTGATCCTGCACCGAAAGTTTTTCCGATTTCCGATGCCAATGTTACTAACTGGAAACAGTCGGCTGAAGCAAGCGGTGAGATTGAAGGCATAACCGGCTGTGTCAGTAACATTGATTCAAAAAAGATTGTGGGAGATGTGTCTTTCGGAAGCGGCTGCCGGGTTACCTTAAAAAGCCCGATCTGGATCACCGGCAACCTGACATTAAACAGTAATAATATTTTAACTCTTGATTCAAGTTATGGTGGTTCTTCCGGAGTTATCATAGTTGACGGCAAAGTTACCTTAAACAGTAATAACCATTTAAACGGGACCGATACGGACAGCAGTTTATTGATGGTATTGAGCACCTTTGATTCACGGACTAACGGTGAATCAGCAGTGGTAGTAAACAGTAACGGTAATACCGGTGTCTATTATGCCGGGACCGGCACCATTGAACCGGGAACCGGTAATTCTTTCAAAGAGTTAACTGCCTGGAAAATCAAAGTGATTAATAATTCAATAATAGACTATGAAACCGGCTTAAGCAGCACCATGTTTACTTCCGGCCCTTCAGGAGCATATTCGCTGGTGAAAGGCACATACCAGGTTAAGTAGAGTCAAGAGTCTAGAATCTAGAGTCAAGTTGTTGTACACTGTTATTAGCTAGTCTCTTGCGACTAGTCACTGCTTATATGTCTAAACTGTCCGTTGGTCTTGATATTGGTTTTTCTTCCGTTAAGCTGGTTTCACTGGCCAAAGAAAAAGAGCAATATAAACTAGCCTCTCTGGGTACTATTGCCTCTCCCCAGCCGGGAATTGTTTCTGATAATGATACGGATTTGGAAGCTTTGGCTAACAGCATTAAACAACTTTTCAACGCCGCCAAGATCGATCACCGGGAAGTTAATGTGGCGCTCCCCGAATCCCGGGTCTTTACCAGGGTAATTGATGATCTGCCCTATCTGACCGATGCCGAATTAACCTCAGCCATCCGTTATGCGGCAGAAGAATTTATCCCCATGTCTTTGGCGGATGTGAACTTAAACTGGCAGGTTTTAGTCAGGTCTGACGGCAAGGATAAAAATGCCAAAACAATTGTTCTGGTAATTGCTTCTCCCAAAAATGTAGTTTCAAAATATATTAAAGTTTTAGATATGGCCGGACTCCGGCCCAGGGTTTTGGAAACGGAAATAATCGCCGTGACCCGCTCTTTGGTTGGTAATAATCCCTTCTCCCCCAATACTTTAATTATTCAGCTGGGTGCCACTACTACGGATTTTGCGACTGTTTCCAAGGGATTAATTTGGCTGACCAGGTCAATCTCTACCGGCGGCTTGGCATTGACCCGCTCACTGGCCCAGCATTTAAATTTTGAAGTGGTCCAGGCGGAACAATATAAAAGGATTTATGGTTTGATGCAGGATCAGTTGGAAGGTAAGGTTTTTGAGGCCCTGAAGCCGGTGGTAGACATTATAGCCGGTGAGGCGCGCCGGGTTATCCAGGCTTTTGAAACAAAATATCCCGGCAATCCGATCAAACGGGTGGTTTTATCCGGCGGCGGGGCTAAGATGCCGGGCTTGGTAATTTATCTGGCCGGATTGCTTGGCCTTGAAGTGCAGGAGGCAGATCCCTGGTATACCATCAGCCGGCCAAAAGAGTCTGTTTCCAAGCTAGCCCAGGATGCATCTTCCTACTCGGTTGCAGTCGGCTTAGCCCAGCGTGAGGAATGATATGAAAATTGCCATTAACCTGCTTCCGTCTGAAATTATTGCCCGGGAGATAAAAAAGACCAGATTCTACAAAATTCAGGCTATCGGGGTAGGAGTAATTTTGGTGATGATTTTTTTGGCTTCCTTAACCATAGCGCTCAGGATCCTGCAAAGCCAAAATATCACTAATGTCCAGGCCAGTATAGCAGAGACAGAGCAAAGAGTATCCGGCTTAAAAAACACCCAGGCTTCCTTACTGCTTTTAAAAAACAGGCTATCAGTAATAGACAAATATTTTGGAGTGCCTTCCCGGCAAACTGCCACATTTGAATTAATAGATGAATTAATCCCGCCCGCTGTGATAATAAATGCCATCAACATTAATAAAACCGATGAGGTAGTATTGCTGGCCCTGGTTCCTGATGCCCAGAGTTTAGATACTCTGATGAATAATTTGACGGAAAAACAAAATAACGGGGATAAAATAAAACAAGTTTCAGTGGAAAGCTTAAGCCGCGGCAAGGACGGATTTTACCGGATCAGTTTAAAGATAAGGCCAAAATGAAAAAAGAGGATTTGATCAAATTTTATTCCAAATATAACCTTTATATTTTTCCTGCCGTAGTGGCGCTGTCCAGCCTGTTTATTATTTTATTTGTAATTTATCCCCAGGTCATTAAATTAATTGATAATCAGGGGGCTATTGATCAGCTGTTAAATAAATCCCGGAGCCTGGAAAGTAAAGTCAGTGCTTTAGAAAGTTATGATAGCAGTGATTTATCCCAGAAACTGGAATTTGCCTTAGCAACTCTGCCCGGGGAAAAGGATTTCGGTGGTGTCTTAGGATTATTACAGAAGCTGACTATAGAATCAGATTTTAGTATCAGTGCCATCTCTTTTGGCAATACGGCCGGCAAGATTGGCAGTGCAGACAGTTTTGAAGTTAAATTAGATCTTAAAGGGTCCAGGATGATGCTTAAAGATTTATTGGCAAATCTTGAAAGCTCGCCCCGGTTGGTCAGAATAAAAAGCATTGATATTTCTTCCAATCAGGCCTCATTGGCCTTGGATGTGTCTTTAGCAGTAGAGGTCCTGTATTCGCCCTTACCAAAAGATTTCGGCGGGCCTGATTCTCCGGTACCACAGCTTAGCCAAAAAGATGAAGAGTTAATTACCAGAATTATGGAGGGATCAGGAATAATTTACAGTCCTGCCGTTTTGCCTGTTTCTCCCCGGGGTAAGTCAAACCCTTTTGAGTAGCTATTTAGCCTGTAAATCAGGTCTTAACTTTTTGGTTTTTTCCTGGGATTTTTTTAAGCGCCATTTGGCTATTTCACCATGGTTTCCGGAGAGCAGAACCTCCGGCACTTTTTCTCCTTCAAATTCATCCGGTCTGGTGTAATGCGGATACTCAAGCAAATTTTCGGAAAAAGATTCATTAATGGTGGCCTCTGGTTTTTCTAATACGCCCGGGATTAGCCTGGTGACAGAATCCACAATCGCCATGGCCGGGATTTCTCCCCCTGTTAGGACATAGTCCCCGATTGAAATTTCTTCATCTGCATACTTGTCAATAAAGCGTTGATCCACGCCTTCGTAATGTCCGCAAACTACGATGATATGATTTAATTTGGATAACTCTTGTGCTTTGTTTTGTTTATAAGGATGGCCTGCTGCTGAGGTTAAAATCACATGAGAAGCGGATTTATTTTTTTGTGTGATTGATTTTAAAGCTTTAGTTAAAATATCGGCTTTTAAAACCATACCGGCTCCCCCGCCGTAAGGACGGCCATCAACCACCTGGTGCCTGCCTTCACCAAAATCGCGCAGATTAATCAGTTCAAATTCTACCAAGCCCTTTTTTTGGGCTCTTTTTAAAATGGAAGCATTTAAAATCGGTTCAAAAACCTCGGGGAAAAGAGTGATAATGGAAATTTTCATTTAAGTCCAGTTAACCAATTCTAGGAAGCAGGTTCTTCTACAGGTTCCTGGTTTTCGTCCGTAGTTTCTTCTGCAGCAGGTAATGGGGCTCCGGCAGGTTCTGTCAGCTGCACATTGACCTTAACATTTTCTGCAATAGCCCTGACTGTTAAAAGTTTACGGATGGCTCTGATGGTTTGTCCGTTTTTGCCGATAACGAGACCCATGTCAGCCGGGTCAACTGTGATATTTAATGTAACATAGCTGTCTTCTTTTTGTTCATCAATCAGGACAGCTTCCGGGTTGGTAACTAAACTGGTGACAATAAAACTTAAGAGTTCTTTCATTTGGATTCGTTTTCAGTTTCAGAAGATTCTGCTGTTTCTTCCGCAGGTGCTTCAGTTTTTGCTTCTTCAGCCGGAGCTTTTTCAGTCTTTGGTTCTTCAGCCGGAGTTTCCGCTACAGTTTCTTCTGTCTGTTCACTGGTTGCCGAATCAGTCGTAATCTCTACCGGTTGCTCAGGAGTTATTTCTTCTTTTGATTCCTCGCTTTTTACTTCTTCGGTTGCTTTTGGCTCCTCTGCTATAGCCTCTTCAGTTTTTACTTCTTCTGCTTGTTCAGTTTCCGGAGCTGCCTCTTCTGTTTTTGCAGGTTCCTCCGTTTTTGGTTCTTGAGATGTTTCTTCCGGTTTGGCTTCTTCGACAGTTGCCGCAGCTGCAGGTGCTTCTTGCTTTTTTTCTTTCTTTGGTTTTCTGGGTGGTCTTTGCGGAGCTTTACCGATGATTCTAAGATAACCGGTAGACAGCTGGGCTCCCTGTTTGACCCAGTGATCAATCCTGTCCTGCTTTAATTTAATCTCTTTTGGTTCTGTTAAAGGATTATAAGTGCCAAGCAGTTCAATATATTCGCCGTTTCTTTTGGATCTTTCATCTAAGACCACCACCCGGTAAAAGGGTTTCTTTTTGGCACCGATTCTCATTAAGCGAATTTTTAGCATGGAGATAAGTATATAGGTGCGGAGATCTTAAGTCAACAGGCGTAGTGCTTGCTTGGCTGCCTCTTCTTCGGCAATTTGTTTGCTGGCACCTTTCCCTCTGCCCTTTTCTTGGCCGTTAATATATACGGCCACGATGAATTGTTTGGCATGGTCAGGTCCCTGTGTCTGCATGATTTTATATTGCGGTGACAATTTTAAATCATGCTGGACTTGTTCCTGCAGCATGGATTTGGCATCTTTTGGCGGGCCCATTTTCAGCTCTTTTTCAAAAAACGGCAGCAGGGTTTTATCAATAACTTTTTTGACCGCATCTAATCCCTGATCCAAAAATAAACTGCCCAGGAGAGCTTCATAAGTATTGGCTAAAAGTTGCGGGTTATTCCGGCCGCCGGATATTTCTTCCCCTTTGGATAAACTTAAATACTTGCCCAGTTCCAATTTTTTGGCAGCTTGGGCCAGGGACTTGGTTTTGACGATATAGGCCCGCAGGTTAGTCAATTCTCCTTCAGCATCATCTGGTCTTAAGGTATAAAGATAATAGGAAATGACAACGGATAAGACGGCATCTCCCAAAAATTCGAGTCTTTCATTAGACTCAATGTGCATTTTTACCTCATTTAAATAGGAGCGGTGGAAGAAAGCTTGCTGCAGCAGATCCTGATTTTGGAATTTTACGTCAAGCTGTCTAAGCAGGTTTGTAAAATCATTATTTGACATCAATCTAATAAATTATCCTCAATTAAAACAATGACATCTTCAACTTTTTTTAAGTCCTCTATTTCTTCCGGGGTAAAGTTCACATCAAATTTTTCTGATAAATCAGTCAGTAAATCATTCAGTTCAATGGGACCTAAATTTAATTCATCCCGCAGAGAGGCATGACGGTCCAGGTCTTCCACTGAAAGACCCAAATGATCAGCTATAGCTTGTAAAATTTGTGCTTCCTGACTCATGTTTTAATACCTTCTATTTCCATTAATTTTCCTAAGGCACCGTTGATAAAACTGGCAGATGAGTCTGAGCCGTATTCCTTGCCCAGTTCCACTGCTTCATCTATCGAGACCTTCGGAGGTACCCCTTTATCTAATATAATCTCAAAAGTTGCCAGACGCAAGATAGCTAAATCAACTTTATTGATTTCTTTAAGCGGCCGGTCAGGGGCTGATTGAGAAATCAGTTTATCAATCCTCCGTAAATTGGCAACGACCTCTGAGATTTTAGCAACAGGTTTCTTGCCGGGTTTAAACTGCCAGGAAAATAACGCTTGCATCAGTGCAATCCTCTTGAGGTGCCGCGGGTCAGATCTTTTCTTCATTAAGCTTTGGTGACGGTGACTTTTTCTTTAGTAACGGACTTGCCTCCATAGAAGCCGCATTCCCTGCAGACTATATGAGACATGGTAGGTTTGCCGCAGTTTTTACAGCTTACCAAATTAACTGCCAACTTAATGGCTGCTCTTCTGGTTCGTTTTTGTGCTTTAGAATGTCTTCTTTTTGGTTCTCCGGCCATGTTTTACTCCTAATCAGGCATCACTGCTGATGCGATATCCTGTAATTTTGCCTTGAGTAGCGGGTATTTGTCAAGAGCGGGATCAGTTTCCAGCAGTTTTTTGGCAGCCTCCTTGGTTTTTTCCAGCAAGGGCAGGTCGGAAAAACTGGCTATCTTAAATTCGAACCGGCCGGATTGGGCAATCCCGAAAATCTCCCCGCTGCCCCGGATTTTTAAATCCAGTTCTGCCAGTTTAAGACCGTCAAAAGTAGTTTCTAAAAACTTTAACCTTCTTTGTTCATCTGCAGAAGAGTTAGAAGTATAGAGTAGGCAGTAAGATTCTTTTTTGCCCCTGCCCACCCGGCCGCGGAGTTGATGGAGTTGGGCCAGGCCAAATCTTTCTGCACCTTCTATAACCATAATGGTAGCATTCGGGTTATCCATGCCGACTTCCACTACTGAGGTGGAAACCAGAATATCAGTTTTGCCTGACCGAAAATCCCTGATTACCTGATCTTTTTCTGCTCCCTTCATCCGGCCATGTAGAAGATCTAAATTAAAATCCGGAAAAACTTTCTTTAAATTTTCAAATTCCACCTTGGCTGCTTTAACCGTTGTCAGGGTCTCTGAAGCCTCTATTAAAGGAGTAATAATATATACCTGGTCTCCGGCTGAAACTTTTTTGGCGATAAATTTATATGAATCAAGCCTTTTTTTCTCCGGTACCACATATGTTTTTACCTTTTGCCGGCCTTTGGGCATTTCATCTATCACTGACATATCCAAATCTCCGTATAAAGTTAAGGCAACTGTTCTGGGGATGGGAGTAGCTGTCATAGTTAAAAAATGCGGCACTTTGGCTTTGGAGCGGAGCAGGGTCCGCTGTTCTACACCAAAGCGCTGTTGCTCGTCAATAATGACTAAGCCGACATTGTCAGTTGCAAGTTTTTCAGAAAGTAGCGCATGGGTGCCAATGATGATATCTGAAGTTAAAGGAGTTACTTTTTTTCTGCTGCCGGTATAGATGCCTACCTCTGCTCCAAAGGGTTTTAGTAACTTACTTAGTGTTTCAAAATGCTGGAAAGCCAGAATTTCCGTCGGAGCCATAAAAAGTGTCTGTAACCTATTTTTATAAACCAGGTAAGCAATGATAGTAGCTACAATTGTTTTCCCGGAGCCTACTTCCCCCTGGACTAATCTGTTCATCGGTTGATTACTTTTTAAATCCTCCAGAATTTCTTTTAAGACTTTCTCCTGAGCAGGAGTCAGTTTAAAGGGAAGTTTAGTTGTAAATTCTTTAATATCTTTTTGATTAATTTTTAACGGTTTAATCAAAGGTTTTCTATTCCATTCCAATCTGGCTTTTTGAGTAGCCAGGGAGACAAAAAATAATTCATCAAAACCCAGTCTGCCTCTGGCTTTTTCTGTCTGTTGCCAATCGTCCGGGAAATGGACCTGTTTTATGGCTTCCTTAAGCGGCAGCATGCTTTGACGGATGGAATCCGGTAACGGATCCTCAATTTCATCTATGACTTCCGGCAGCAGCTTGTCTATTTTTGTCCGCAGCCATTTGGAGCTAAGACCTTCTGTCTCAGGATAAACAGAGACCAGTCTTCCCGTATGTAAAGTCTGACGGCTGACGGTTGACGACTGAAAGCTATTTAGTTTTTCCCACCGCGGGGCGATGATGGAGAGTTTGTTTTTATATTTGCTGATCTTACCGGAAACCTGTAATTTGTCTCCGGTCTGAATCTGTTTCATCAGCCAGGAAGAGTTAAACCAGGTTAGCTCTATTGGTGAAGTGCCATCATTAAAAATGGCTTTGGTAATAATTTTCCGGGACCGGGTATAAATATTCTGGATGGACCAGATTTCCCCCTGCAGGGTCACAGTCTCCCCTACTTTGGCCTCCAGAGCAGAGGTGGTATTGGAAAAATCATCATACCTAAAGGGAAAATGATGGATTAAATCCTCTACCGTATTTAAATTAAGTCTGTTTAGTTTATACAAAAGCCCAGGTCCAATCCCGGTCACTCCGGAAAGTGGTATTTTAAGATTCATACCAGGATTTTAGCTTTTAATTGAGTCTATGTCCACAGAACCCTCTTAACTATAAGTGTTTTGTGTATATAATGGAATTATGGAGTTGGAATTAGGGAGTGCAGCAATTGCTGTTTTAGATAAGCCTACTAATCAAGAACCACCTCAGGAAAAGCCCCCTTTATCTTCAGGAGAAGATGAATTTACTAATTTCCAAGAAGGACTTAAGTTTCCTCCCGGTAATGAGAGTCTCCAAGGTTTTTTTGATTATCTAGCCCGGACACGCCGACTGGAAGTTGATACGCCAAGAGTAACTCTTTTGCAAGGTATTGCGGATAAAATGACAGCAGGGACAGATGCTTCAGCGCGGGTAGTAATTATGAATAAAGGAAGAGAGGTTGAAGCATTTGTTGCAACTGACGGCACAATTTTTATTTCTCAATCCCTCATTAATACCTTGGATAGCTTAGATGAGGTAGCGGGGATTTTAGCCCATGAGGTTGGCCATAGGTTAAACAAGACTCATGAAAAGAATAGAGGTTGGGGAAATCAGCCGGAATTCGCCGTGGGTTGGATCCATGAGATTGCTGCTGACAATCTCGCTCCCCATTTATTGGAGAAAGCCGGTTTCAATAGTTTTGGGCTATCCAAAGCAATTACTAAAATTTCTCCCAATTCACGTGGCCGTGAACACCAGACAGGAGAAGCCAGGGCGACCCAGGTTACTGTTCAGCATGGCGGTATACATTTTGCCACTAGTGCCCAGGAGCTGACACCAATGCCGGAAAATCTCAAAACTACTGCAGTAACCCCCACTAACCAAGATATAGTAGGTGATATTTTAAAGGAGCATAATTTAGAGGCTTGGGGTAAAATCATTTCTCTGCTTCATCCTCAGGATCTTGGTACTGCCTACAGCTCTTTAACTCAAAATAAGTTTACTGGTGGATCAGCTGTGGAGCAGATTCAAAGAGATATGCTTACTAAGGTGATTGATCTGTTTACCGGGCGCCTTGCTAAACAGGGGATGTCAAAGGAATTCATAAATCTGTATTTCTTGGCATCTCAGGGAAAAAGGCAGCTTTGTGATTTTTCCATGTTTAAAACTCCGGAGGATTTAGAGTCTGCTATTGACCAGTTAGATTCATTTGGGGAAATGGGAGCTTTTAAGAAGACCCAGGAGACGCTCTTTAGTAAAAGCATTCTTTCTCGCCATTTTAATTATTTAGAGAGTATTCTTGAAAATCTGGCCGGACACATCAGTGATGTAAGTAAAGTAGCTGATAAAAGCAAGATACCTGTCACTGAAGATAGCCTGATAACTGTCCTGCAAAAAATCCACAACCTGAATTTGGTCAAGGAGTTCCTCAATTCCAGAAACGAAGCCTCTTCAATGACAGCAGTGGTTATTTCCTACATTAAAAGTGTTTATAAAGGACAAGAAAGGGGTAGTATTGACCAAGAGGCTGTTCACCAATTTTTCCTTAAAATAAAAGCAGCAGGGATTCCGCTTACAAGTGAAGATATTTCAGATGATAAATTCGACTGGGATCACAGTGCCTGTAATAAAGTTGTTGCCGCATTTGATCTGGTTTTTCCAAAAGCACCAGAAACAGTTAGTCTTGAGGCTATAAGGGAGCGCTTTTTACAAGAGCTTACTGAAGCAAAGGATGAGAGTGAGCGGGTAGTTGCCCTGACAGAGTTTTTAGGTACAGCCCGTTCGTTGATGGATAAGGATAAGATGGATGATGGTCAGAGAAAAGCTTTTCTGGAGAAACTCGACCAGCATTTGGAGCGAGTTGCCCCGGTGAATTTGACAAAATCACTCAATTTAGGGTTAGGGCAGCTGGGTGAATCTCAGGTTAGGGAGATTGAACAAAAAATTTATGATTTAAATATTAAGACAATAGCAGCCTTAGGGATTTTTCAGGAAGATGGGAGTGAATTTTATGATTATATCAAACATTTAATTACAAAAAGCGGAATTGATCATAGTAAACTTTCCTGGCAGGGTTTGGCTAATGTTTACAGAAACCTTATGAAGGCACCATCTGATAAACATAACCTTACTTCTTTTGATTGCAGCAGTGATTCCTTTTATAGTAGGCATCATCACTTTATTTATCTAAATAAACCTACAAATGTAACCAACATTGAGGAATTACTCAATTTAGAGCCTTTACAAGAGTTAATTAAACGTCAACCAGCAATCTCTTTTGCCACACTTAAAGAATTTAACAGCTATTTAAAAAATGAATTTTCGGCAAAACTGATTTTTGAGCATATTGACCAAATTTTTGATGATTCACTGTCGGCTTTAATCCTGGGGGAAAACTTAAGGCGCAATGCCGGTAGAATTTTTGCTGCCGGAATTAAGGAAACAGAATATGATGACCTTCATGAGTTTATAAGCAGCACGATACCTAACGGACCGGAAAAAGGGCGATTACTTCGGGAGCTTAAGCACCACTTCTTACATTCTCAAGCAATCACTCTTCAACAAAAAACAGATTATATTATCCGGAATTTTGATGATATTGGTCCGGAAGGAATGATTGAGGTGGGAGAACAAATTACTACCCTAGCTGAATACCGGGAATTCCACAGCAAACTGTGGGAAAAGATTGAAAGTTACTTAAATGGTTCAGTAAGGGTTACTCAACTGGCAACTACTGATTCTATCAGTTCCCAATTTGTTGGTCGGTTTAATTCACTCTTTTTGACAGCCAGGACTGATGCTGAATCAGCCAAGAAAGCCTCCAGTCAAATGGCTGAGATGTGGTATCGCAGTTATCAATATAACCCGGGAGTTGATTACGACCCGACCTTTAAAAAATTTACCTTGGAATCAATTCAGAGACAGACTTTTCAAACTCTTGGAGATTCAATTGATAAGCTACAAAATTTGACTTCCCTACAAAGGTTTGCCATAGCTCTTAAGGCAATGGTGGATAAAAATGGGGCTATGACTAGTGAAAATAGCCGGAGATTACTGGGCGAAACGATTACCAGTGCTTTAAAGATTAAGAGTCCTTTTATCAATTCAGCTATCAGGATTATTTGTGCGAAAGCTCCGGCAGATTTTGCCAGTCTTCCGGCTGCCCAAATACTTGCTCCACTGCTTTTTAAGAATTTAAGCATTGAGAAGATTGAAGAGGATTTTTTTGCTGGTGTTGAAAATCCGGCGCTTAAGGTTGAAATCAAAAGGTTGATGAAATCTCCAACCCGCGATGTGACACTTTTTGGCGCTAAGTATTTAAAACAACCAGACTCTTATGCTGCGAGGGCAGTCTCAGAAAGCGACAGCTGTTATCGAGCGATTGGTGATTATTTAATCAGGATGTTCCCGGATAGACCACCGGAGCCGGTAGATGATATTAAAAGCGAGCTTGACCCTTCGTATGAGGCGTTAATAAGCGGAGTTGAAAACAGTGGACCGCTTGGTACCCGGGGGCTTCAGCTTACCCGGCAATTGCTGGAGTTTTCTCCCCCGGTTGACCAACGGCTGGCCAGGTCATTAGATCGGATGCACGGGTTAAATAAATTGCTTTTTTGGGAAAATATACTTAAGTTAATTGATGATGCAAAGACGGGTAGGTTAAATGGCGGGACAGATCAGGCGCAGTTGGTAGATTTTCTTGAGCGCCGACTTATTTCACTGGATGAATATTTGGGAGGCGGCAGCCTTTATACAACTTATGCTGCGAGAATCCTGGATGAACGGGGTGTTCCGACTGAGGGGGTAGTTAAGATGCTGCGGCCTAATCCGGAATTATTTATTAAGGCTACTTATCAGACAACATCTGAAGTCTTTTCAGAGATAGAAAAGAGTGGTTCAGAGGCAGACCAAAGGTATGCCCGAATGGGCCAAATTTTTATTGACCTTGCCCAACAATGGTGTCTTAAGGATATTATGGATCCTTCTTTTGCGGAAGATGATGATAATTTTAGAAACATAATTAATTCTTATAATACTAAAGCCGGCAGAAAGGTTTTCTATGCGCCTTCGCGTTTGATGACCAGTTATCATATTAAATCGGAAACAAAAGCAGACGGTCCGACACTTAACGTGTTGTTGGAGGACCGTTCCGTAAAACCGGAAGTAAAAAGAAAGGCAGTTGGATTAGTGATTGATCTTTTCCGGCATCAACTTCAAGAGTCAGTTAGAAGCGACCAGGGAAAAGACAATTACCACCTGGTACATTCAGATCCTCATATGGGTAACTATATTGTTGATGCAAACGGAAATGGTTTAAGGATTGGAGTGGTTGATAGGAGTATGTACCTTAAATTAACCCCGGCGCAAGCACATACTTTTGATAAATTACTTTCAAGTGGTGATTATCAGGGATTTTTGTCATCTTTTATTGATCAGGTGTTAGATCATAATAAGATAATAAATAAGAAGGTTCGAAAAACCACAAAGAATAATATTCGCAGTTTAGTGGTTCGTGAATACTTGGCACAAAGATTCAAGGGATTAAGAAAATTCAGCCTGGAAATGGATAACTTCTCGCTGCTTAGAAAAATGTTGGAAGGATTTGACAGAGCTAAGTTAGATATTCCTCTGGAAATGAGGCTAATGATAAAAAGTATTGAATCCCTGCGCGAACAACAGAAAAGATACAAATAGAATAATTAATTCTTTAAAAAGAAGTCAGTAGCGGCAGCAAAGAAAACAGAATAATTGCTGCTCCGGCAATTACAGATAAAATTATCCAGAAAATCTTAAATTTTGGTGAATACATCTTGGTGCTATTGTAACGTTTGAACCGGCAGTTGAAAAGAAGTAAAATTAGTGTCCTATGAATAGTGCAGAAAACCCCAGATTTCAAAACTTTTTAAATCCTGTTTCCGAAAAGGGACGCAACAAATGGTCTAAGACTCTTCTGTGGGGTGCCGGCAGTTTTATTGTCTTTGCAACCTTATCAACTCCGCTGGTTGGAGCAATGGCTGCTTTATTAGGCGGAACATATGGCTATAAAAAAGCCTCTACCACTTAAATTATCAGTATATTCTTGCAAACTAGGTATGGAAGTAGTATAAGTTAGGCATGTCGCAACCTGATAAGGGAAATTTTACACCGGAATCTGCAATATCTGTTTCACTTGATGGTTCTCAGGATAGTGGGCGTGGCAGGGAAAGATTCTCTTGGAAGAAACTTGCAGTTCACCTAGGATTTATTGCAGGTGGTGCAGTTATTGGTACGGTAATAGGCGGAGTTAGTGTAAGCCTTGCCAATTCGGTTATTGGTATGGATCCAGCCTGGCGTCCCGTATTTGAATTAGCCGGAGAAGTGGCAGGTATGTTTGCAGGAGCTTTGTTGGCAGCATCGAGTACAAGTAAAATGTCTGGTACTATCTATTTCTAGTTAGTTTCTCAATTTCTTCTAAAGCAGCTTTTCTTTTTGGATCTTCAAAATAAACCCTGGCCGGCTCCAGCTTAGCAATTAACCACTCAGCCACAGCTATTTTTAAGTCCATTGGATGTAATTTCTTTTCTGTATAATCTTTTTCCAGGTCTTCATAATTTGAATAAGACAAATCTCCTCCCCATTTCGGATCACGTTTAACAGTTAGCTGGCTGCCTTCATTGTAGAAAATTAAATGTTTAACCCAGTCCAGGATGGGATTAAATTCCACTATTCCTTCCGGGCAGTAGGCATTGTTTACTTTTCTTTTGATTTCCTCGGGAGAATCAGTTATAAAAACAGCTGTATCCGGTTTAGATTTACTCATTTTTAAGGCAGTAATAAGGTCTGCTTTTTCTTCATAAGTTAAGCCTTTTTTCATTGCCAGATTACTATCCTCGCCTAAAGGTTTTAGGCCCATGATGAGGTGGTGGTGAATTGCAATTGGTTTTTCAAGCCCAAGGTCTTTTGCGGCGTCTCTGGCAACAATGTGAACATTTCTCTGATCAGTCCCTGCGTGTGCGATATTAACTCCTAATTGAAATATATCTGCAGCCTGCATTGCCGGATAAAAAAGTGAAGCAGTATTTGAAGAATCACCTGCCATTCGACCCATAATATCAGTTGAGCGCATCATTCTCGAGATGGTTGTGGTTTTAGCTACTTTGATTGTAGTGGCCCAGAATTCCGGATGCTCATTATATAGTTCGCTGCCTTGTTTGAAGACTAAATCATCCGGGTTGCCTCCGACACAAAGATAAGCAGCTTTCATGGCTTCGGCAAAGTATTCCCTAGCCATTTTTTGGGCTGTTTCTAAGGTTCTGTCCAGTTTATTGTTAATCCAACCGTGCCAATCCGCAAGCCAAATAACGGTTTCTGCTCCGGCATCATGGATTTCCTTGACTTTTTGCATGACAGCTATCCCCTGTCCTAAGTGGACTTTTCCTGAAATCTCAAAACCAATATAGTGCTTAAGAGGTGTTCCTGATTCTATTAAAGCTTTGAGTTCTTCAGGAGTTAAAACTTCCTCCAAATTCCTGGTTATTAAATTTATTTTTTCTTCAGTTGTCATATGTGATTTTAGATATGATACTATAATACTATAAATTAGAAATGGCTACATTAAATAGATTATCTACTGCTTTAATTGCAGCATATGACCGGGCAGCTGCTCCTAATCATGACAGAACCGTCTCCGTTAATCCTTTGGTTGCCGAAATTGCTACCTGGTATGAAAAGTTCCGTACCGCTATGGATTACCGGGAAGATGAAGTGATCCTTCGTTCCACCATTGAAAGGATTTTAAAAAGAAGATTGCTTTTAGGGGGAAATGGTAAAACCGTAGCTGCGCCTTTAATCCGGGAATTAGTTTGGGCCCGCTATTTTCCGGACTCCTCAGTTCCTGAATCACAAGTTACTAAAGTGGCTGAGGCAATTGATTTGTACTTAAAACTGGAAGAGAAAATCCACAAACACCATCATATCAGTAAGGGGGTGCTTAATGAATGGATCATGCATCTTCTTTCTTCCGAGATAGAGCATATTTTAAAGCCTAATGATCCGAAAGATGTAATGAGTAATTTTATCTTCAGGATTTTTAAGGATTTAGTTACTATGATTGATGATACGGAAGAGGTTAGGGATTTACAGGTTTTTATAGCTGTAAGAAGAGCTTATGCCAGTGATGACTTAGCCTTTTTAAGATACCACTTATTTATCCAGTATTTTGGGGTCTTAACAGAAGAGAAAATAGATAAAGTTGCAGAGCATTTTTTAACCGCTTACCGCCAGATTGAATATCAATTTAAGTATCCGGCCAAGGATAAAATCCATACCTATATTAAAAACCAGACTATTCCTTTTTTAATCTTAGATGATGTCTTAAGAAAACACCGGGGTAAAGCTTATACTTTAATTTCAAATGAAGATACTTTAAATTCTGAAATACTTGCTGCCTGTAATGCCCGTTATAAATCAGTAACCGGTAAAGTTAGGCGGGCCATTGTCAGAAGTGTGATTTTCATCTTTGTGACTAAAGCTGTTTTTGCCTTGTTTGTGGAAGGAGCCTTTGAAAGGCTTTTTTACGGCAGGACTTACTGGTCTTCCATTATCATTAATATCCTGACTCCCCCTATTTTAATGATTATTGTGGGGCTTTTGATGCCTTCTCCTAACCGGGAAAACTCCTACCGGATTTTAAGAAAGATAAATACCATTTTATATGATGAGCCGCCGCAGATAACTACTCCTTTGGTAGTTAAGAAAAGACCTAATAAAGTTGATCCCCTGCTTTGGATTGTCTTTGCCCTGCTTTGGTTGGGAACTGCTGCTTTAAGCTTTGGGGCAGTAATATTTATTTTAACCAAGTTCGGAGTAAATCCGTTTTCCCAGGGAGTATTTATTTTCTTCCTGGCCATTGTGTCATTTGTTAGCTACCGGATTAACCGGACTGCTCATAAATATATCCTAAAAGATAAAAAAGATAACTTAGGTTCCCTGGTTTTTGACTTTTTCTTTATGCCGGTTATTCAGATTGGCAGAAGACTAACCTTGACCATGACCCAAATTAATATTTTCTTATATATCTTTGATTTTATTATTGAAACTCCTTTTAAAGGTATCTTTGCCTTTTTTGAACAATGGTTTTCCTTCCTCAGAAGTCAGCGGGAAAAGCTGGATTAAAATGTTTTGTTGGATCTAGTTATGCTGTGGCAAAGCCCCGGACATGAAGAATTTCATTCTTTGCCATTGGGCGGATATCTTTGGGAGTTAATGTAAGTACAGCAATGGTTTTTCCAGAGGCAGCAACAAACTCAACCTCCATAGCTTTTTTATCACTATATAAATGAACAATTGTTCCTAAATCACCTTTTTTAAGCCCATGTTCCTTTTTATCATGAATCAAAACTACCATATCTAATTCTTTAAACATATTTTGATACCTCCTCAGAAATTATACCGGATACGCTGTAACGAATCTAGGTGCATTTTGATTTGGTTCCAGGATCCAGACTGTCCTAACCTTTACATTTTTTCTATTTAAGGTCTTAATTTTCCCATCAATAATATATTTTATTCCATGAATAGATTCAGTAATATTTTTAATATGTTGTGTTTTTGCAATCTTTAGTAAAGATTTTTTTAGTAAAGAGGCATTAATTTCAGAAAAACCGGCAGGTCTAAAGAATTTAGCCTTTGATTTACCTCCTGGATGAAATTCTGAGAGTAAATAGTCTGTTAATTTTTCAGGAGCTATAAAAGCATTCTCGGAATTAGGAAGCTTCACTTTAACTCATTATATCAGCAGGTATCTTTGCCTTTTTTGAACAATGGTTTTCCTTCCCCAGGCCCTAAAGAGAAAAGCTGGATTAAATACATCGTTGACGTAGGTTAAAAGCTTCCTGTAAAATTGTGGGATGGAACACGGCATAGTTTTACCGCCGGAAATTTTGGGATCTTTTCAAAATTTTCCGATCACTAATACTTTACTGGTAAGTTGGATCACCATGGCAGTTTTAATTATGGTTGCCTTTTTGGCTACCAGGAGGGTGCAACTTATTCCCTCCGGCCTGCAGGGACTGTTTGAGATGATCGTGGATTTTGGCTACAACACTGTTTCTGAGTTGGCCGGAGATAAAAAGGCTAAAGTCTTTTTCCCGATTGTGATGACATTTTTCCTGTTTATTTTATTTTCCAACTGGATCGGGCTTTTACCCGGCTTTGCCACCATTACTTATCATAAAGAACCTTTGCTTCGCTCCATGAATTCTGATTTGAATATGACATTAGCTTTGGCTTTGACCTCTGCAGTATTAACTCATGTCTTTGCCCTGCATTATTTAGGTCTTGTGGACTACTTAAGAAAGTGGTTTACACTAAACCCCATCTTTTTATTCGTTGGTCTGCTTGAAATTGTGGGAGAGTTTACAAAAATAGTCTCGCTTTCTTTCCGGCTTTTTGGTAATATATTTGCGGGGGAAGTGGTGCTGGCAACGATTTCATCAATCTTTGCCTTTGTAGTACCGCTCCCTTTTTATTTTTTAGAAATTATTGTAGGATTTGTACAGGCTGCTGTTTTTATGATGTTAACACTGGTATTTATGGTGTTACTGTCAGAAAAACACGAAGCTCATTAATCTAAAGAAAGGAGTAAAAATATGGAAGGTCTTCCATCAGCATTGGCAATTGGTCTGGGTGCTCTCGGGCCTGGTCTTGGAATCGGTTTCATCGGCATGAAAGCTGTTGAAGCTATTGGTAGAAATCCGGATGCCCAGGGTAAAATTTTGCCGGCAATGCTTTTAGGTATGGCTTTTGCTGAAGCTATTGCCATTTATGCTTTGGTTATAGCATTTACTAAATAAGGTAACAGGCATCAGGCCACAGGTTGCAGTATTTACTGCTGCCTAAGACCGTGAGGTCCTAAGCTCTGCTTACCGCCTATTGCCTGTAGCCTATTTTAATTATGGAAATATTTAAACAATTTGGTATCAATCCGTTACTTTTGGCTGCCCAAATAGTCAATTTTTTCCTGCTGCTTTTTATTCTTAAAAGGTTTTTATATAAACCGATTTTGAAGGTTTTGGATGAGAGAAAGAAAAAAATTGAGGAAAGCTTAAAAAATGCCGAGGAGATTGAGAAAAGATTATTAGAAACTGAGGAGGAAAAGGAAAAAGTTATCGGAAAAGCTTCCGGCGAAGCGCAAAAATTACTGGATGAGACTAAAAAAGAATTAGAGTTAATGAAAGAGGAAATGACACAAAATGCCAAGACTCAGGCGGAGATGATTATCCAAAAAGCAAAAGAAGCAGCCCAATCCGAAGGTGTCAGGATAGAACAACAGATTATGATTAAGATGTCAGACATTGTGGCAGCCGGCATGGAGAAGGTAGCCGGAAAGACTTTGAAAAAAGAGCAGAAAGAAATAATTGAAAGGGAGATAAAAAATCTTTCATGAAAATCAGGAAACAATTACAAAAGACAGTTAATAAATTAGTGGATTTAAGCTTTAAAGAAGGCAGGATTCTGGAAACCCAGGTAACCAGGTCTATTAAAATGCTGAAATCTCTCCCGCAGTCCGAAGCCATACAGGCCCTATCAGAATACCTGAAAAGCCTAAAAAGAAGAGAACGGGAACATACTTTGTATATTGAAACTACTATTGCCCTTTCCCCTGCTCAAGTTAAAAGAATGAAAAAAATTGTAGAAAAAAAGGTTAAAATTACCAAAGTACTAGTTAATATTAACCCGGAGATTTTAGGGGGTTTTAAACTTAGAATCGGAGATCAGATTTGGGATGAATCAATTCAGGGTAAAATCCAACAGGTAAAGGAGGTTATCAGTGGCTAATTTAAAGAGCGGCAGCTCGCAAGCTTCGCTTATCGATCAGATAGAAGCAGATATTAAGGGGTTAAAGCTCAAGGCTCAGAAGCAGAATATTGGTGTGGTCACTGAAATCGGTGACGGGGTGGCCAGAGTTGAGGGGTTATCAGATGTTCAGTACTCAGAACTTCTGGATTTTGGGCAAGGAGTTTTTGGCTTGGCCTTAAACCTGGAGCAATACAATGTCGGAGCGGTTATTTTCGGGGATTTTACCAAAGTTAAAGAAGGTCATCAGGTTAAAACCACCGGCCAAATCTTACAGGTGCCGGTAGGTGAAGGTTTGGTGGGCCGGGTAGTTGATGCCCTGGGCAGCCCGATTGACGGTAAAGGTGCAATTAAAAGCAAAGACCGTTACCCGGTAGAAAAAATTGCTCCCGGAGTCATTACCAGGCAATCCGTTAATACCCCTTTGCAGACTGGTATCAAAGCCATTGATGCCATGATTCCGATTGGCCGGGGACAAAGAGAGTTAATTATTGGTGACCGCAATACCGGTAAAACTACAATTGCCATAGATACAATTATTAACCAGAAAGATGTTATCTGTATTTATGTAGCAATCGGTCAGAAAACTTCTAAGGTGGCGCAGCTTGTTGCCAAGTTGGAAGAACTAGGGGCCATGGATCATACGATTGTAGTCTCGGCCTCAGCTTCTGATTCTGCCACCATGCAGTATCTGGCGCCATATGCCGGTTGTGCCATGGGTGAATATTTCATGGATCAGGGCAAGGATGCTTTAATTATTTATGATGATTTATCCAAGCATGCCTGGGCATACAGGCAGGTATCACTCCTTCTTCGGCGGCCATCAGGCCGTGAGGCTTATCCGGGAGATGTGTTTTACCTTCATTCCAGATTACTGGAGCGGGCAGCTAAATTAAATAAAGATTTCGGCGGTGGATCTTTGACTGCATTGCCTATTATTGAAACCCAAGCCGGTGATGTATCTGCCTATATTCCCACTAATGTCATCTCCATTACTGACGGACAGATTTATCTGGAAGGAGATTTATTCTTTGCCGGGATCAGGCCGGCGGTTAATGTGGGTTTATCTGTTTCCCGGGTCGGTGGCGCAGCCCAGACTAAAGCTATGAAGTCTGTGGCAGGCAAACTTAGGTTGGATTTAGCTCAGTTTAGAGCCTTACAGGCCTTTGCCCAATTTTCTTCTGATTTGGACCCGGCCACCAAACAGCAGATTGAAAGAGGTAAAAGAATCACTGAAATTTTAAAGCAGCCGCCCTACTCCCCGGTAGCCTTAGAAGAACAGGTAGTTTCACTCTGGGCTGTTACTAACGGATTCTTAGATGAAATAGATGTTGAAAAAGTGCGGGAGTTTGAACAAAGGTATCTGGCCCAACTTAAATTAAGGGAGAAGAAGCTGATGAGTGAAATATCAGATAAAAAAGAAGTTGATGAAAAAACAATAAAAGAGCTGGAAAAAGCCACCAAAGAATTTGTCAGCATGTTTGGTAAAACCAGCAAAGGAAGTAAAAAATAATGGCTAATACCAGGGAACTTAGAAGAAGAATCAGATCTGTTAAAAATACTGCCCAGATTACCAAAGCCATGCAGATGGTGGCAGCTACTAAAATGAGAAGAGCCCAGAACCAGGCTGTTAACGGCCGGCCTTATAGCTTTAATTTAAGCTCTGCTTTGGAGAGATTATTACCTTTGGTAAATATTGAATCCCACCCCCTGCTTAAAAGTAGTGGGACAGGACCCCAGGGAGTGATTTTACTTTCTACGGATAAGAGTTTATGCGGAGCTTTAAATACCAATTTATTCAGACTGCTTTCTGCTTCCGGTCTGGTCAGTTCTGACACAGTCTTTTATACAGTCGGTAAAAAAGGCCGCAATTTTGTAGCCCGCTCCGGCCGGAATCTATTAGCTGATTTTGAAAACCTGGATCATGTTACCTTCCGCCAGGCAGTCCAGTTATCTAAACTGGCCATGGATGCCTTTAAGGCCGGTGAAGTAAGAGAAGTTTCTTTGGTTTACCCTGGTTTTGTCTCTACCCTAAGACAGGAGCCGGTTAAGGTTAAATTGCTGCCGATAGCTTTAGAATCAGTTATTGAGAGTGTAACCCAGGCCCGTCAATCAGCTGAAAGTAAAGTCTCAGCAGGTTCTCATCCGCAAGTCAGTCAGAAGGAGTTTTTATTTGAACCATCTCCTGAGAAATTATTGGAATACCTGTTAGTGCATAATCTGCAGATGAAAATTTACCAGTCTCTTTTGGAAACCAAGGCCTCAGAGCATTCTGCCCGGATGATTGCCATGCAAAATGCCACAGATAATGCCTTAGAGCTTGTATCAGATTTAAATCTTGCCTATAATCAAACCCGTCAGGATGCCATTACCAAAGAGTTGCTGGAAATAACAACAGCAGCGATGGCAATGCAATGAAAATATGATTAAAGGAAAGATCGTTCAGATTATTGGAGCAGTTGTAGATGTAGAGTTTGATCCTAAAAAGATCCCTACTATCTATAGCGCACTTGAAATCAGTCGTGGAAAAGAGAAGCTGGTTTTAGAAACCCAGCAGCATTTAGGTGAAGGGATAGTCCGGGCCGTGGCTATGGGAACTACAGACGGGTTAAAAAGAGGCACTGAAGTTTCGGATACCGGAGTACCGATTTCCGTGCCGGTTGGTGAAGAAGTTTTGGGCAGATTATTTAATGTTTTGGGTGAGCCGATCGATCAAAAGGGTGCTGTTAAAGCCAAGAAATCGCTTCCGATCCACCGTTTGGCACCTACTTTTGCTGAACAATCAACTGAGTCCCAGGTTTTTGAAACAGGTATCAAAGTTATTGATTTAATTGCCCCGTTTGTGAAGGGCGGAAAAGTCGGACTTTTCGGAGGGGCCGGGGTTGGAAAAACTGTTTTAATTCAGGAACTGATCCGAAATATTGCGGCAGAACACGGAGGGTTTTCAGTCTTTGCCGGAGTTGGTGAAAGAACACGTGAAGGAAATGATTTGTATCATGAAATGATTGACTCCGGTGTTATTGATAAAACAGCCATGGTGTTTGGTCAGATGAATGAGCCTCCCGGGGCAAGACAAAGGGTAGCTTTATCAGCCTTAACCATGGCAGAGTACTTTCGGGATGAGGCCGGTAAAGACGTTCTGCTTTTTATTGATAATATCTTCAGGTTTTCACAAGCCGGTTCAGAAGTATCAGCTTTGCTCGGCCGGATCCCTTCAGCTGTGGGTTACCAGCCGACTTTAGCTACGGAAATGGGAGCGCTGCAGGAGCGGATCACTTCTACCAAAAAAGGTTCCATTACTTCAGTGCAGGCTGTTTATGTGCCGGCTGATGATTATACTGATCCGGCACCTGCTACTACCTTTGCCCACTTGGATTCGACCATTGCCTTAGAAAGAGCCTTAACAGAACAGGGCCTTTATCCGGCAGTTGATCCCCTGGCTTCTTCGTCCAGGGCACTGGATCCGGGAGTAGTAGGTCAGGAACATTATGATGTGGCAGTAGGTGTGCAGAAGGTCCTGCAAAGATATAAGGATCTGCAGGATATTATTGCCATTTTGGGAATGGAAGAACTTTCGGATGAAGATAAATTAACAGTAACCAGGGCCAGAAAGATCCAAAGGGCATTAACCCAGCCATTCTTTGTGGGAGAAGCTTTCACCGGCAGAAAAGGAAAGTATGTTTCCATTAAAGATACAGTCAGGATGTTTAAAGAGATTTTAGAAGGAAAGCATGATTCAAAGCCTGAGCAGGATTTCTACATGATCGGCGGCCCCGAAGATTTGAAGTAAATTTATTTGGTTATCCATGTAACAGGAAAAGGAAATGGCCCCATGGATTGACCAACATAGATTCTTTCCAATTTACTTGAATATTCTATCAAGTCCTCAGGAGCAAAATCAGTAACCTTTTGTATAAAATTACCTATAACTTTATAATGGATTTGAATTTCTTCAGATGATCTACAATCGGGTTGGCCTTTTTTCGCTCGAGTTTGTAGCCAAGCTGCCATTTGTCCGTATAGATCCGGATGTAAGGCAAAGAAAGCTCGAGTACCAATAGCCACCATTCTGATTCCCTCTCCAGGAAAAGCAATTCCTTCATACCATTCCATTGGTGGTGTTTTTGCATCTGTTTCACAAGTCATGGCGAAAATTATATCAAATTTGAAAGTTTGTATAGTGACCAGAAAGATTGCAGGATAAAGTGTTGAAATTAATGTTATGGTCGTATGTTTAATGTCAAAGAATGCAGATGTTTACGATTTCACACCGGGTGTGGAAAGCTAAAGTTGTTTCAAATGTCCCCCGGCCGCGGGAGAAATGAAATAAATATCAGTGACAGTAGAATTCACGATCGGTAATTATGCAGTTATTAGCATCAGGGATTACTGGCCCCGGAAGATTTAAAGTAAAAAAAGTTTTTAAATAAGGAAAGTTATGTTTAGAATTTTCCTTTTAAAGCTTCAGGGAATTCTACAACTTCAATTGCATCTATTGGTACAGACCTCCATAATACAACCTCAGGGTTAGCAAAATCACTTCGGTGGTATTCAGCAAGAGGTTTTTGTGTGCCGATTTTAGACCAGGGCTCTTTACTTCCCTCTTGAATAAATGTTTGTCTAATATTAAGCGGAATTTTCCATTTTACTAACACCTCAGGTGCTTCATGTTTTGTTTCTTTGATCCAATCAAGTAGTTTGATTGTTTCATTAATTCCCCATACTAATGGATCATTAGGTAGGGCATGTATTGGTATAACCTCACCATAAATTCTGGAAGGATTTAGAGCCCCCTCTTGTTTTGCCTTTTCAAAAGCACTTTTTGTTATGTACTTGTAGACTTCCATAAAGAACATATTATACTGCCAGACAAGGATTAATTGCAACTATAGGATTTATAGGATTAAAGGCCCGGAAGATTTGAAGTAAGCAGCTTCTAATAAGATTGTAAAGCTAAACGATCAACTTCTTCAAAATGTTTCTTTGTTCCCTGAAGAGATGGCCTCCATGTTCCCCCATAAAGTTTGGTAACGTCATCAATAACCTGTGCAAGCGAATCTCCTCCCAGCGCTAGAAGATTAAAGTACCCTTGTTTGCGGTCAACATTGACTCCGGAAGTAAAGTCTAGAGCAAGGTATCCCCCTTCCTGTAAATGATGGTAATTTAAAGTATGAACTGTCCAACCGCTAAAGCTATCTCTTAAACCTGAGCCATCTAAAAGGCCTGTTGCTAGTCTTTTATTAACAGCGTCTTGCGCTACTAGTACGCAACATGCATCACCCCACCTTTTTTCATAATATAAGGCTTCATCAAGGTATTGTGTTACTGCCTTCGGACTAAGATCCGGTTCAGTTAGTCTACTAATAAGCAAGAGACGCAGTCCGTTTTGGTTATAAATTCTTTTTTGCAAACCTTCTTTTTGGGCGAAAGCAGCAAAATATTGTTCAACACCTTCTCCCCCTTTTTTCAGAAGGTGATCAGGTAATGGGCTTTCAGTTTTTGTAATCATGGTAACGGATTATAGCCTATTTAAGGGATAAAGTAAACTATAGGTTTAATACGTAATAATGGGAAAAAACTTGTTTACGATTCCACACCCGGTGTGGAAAGCTAAAGTTGTTTTAAGTGTCCTCCGGCCAGGGGATAGATGAAACAGATCCTTTGTTGACGAAATTAAGTTTGCTTAATCTGTTATATTAATTATAGACATAAAAGTTTGATGAATAACTTAGAAATCTTGAGTTATACTAACTTTACGTTGTGTCAGAGGCAAGATGATTGCGTTATAGCAGTGGTCCTTCAAGAAGCAGAAAAACTGAAGAGAAGAGGTGCTTTGTCTTTAAATGAGTTTGAAAGGCTTTGTTTAGGACATGGTTTAGAGTTGCGTAATGACGATTGGTTGGTCGGATATATAAAGCCTGATACTTTAGTCGGAATCAGAGACGGTTTTTGGATTGGAGATTGTAAATTTAGGTCTTCAGGAGATAAAAAGTGTGGAAGTGTTCTTGCCTGGATCAAAGGTTACCCCGAAGGAGACTTTATAGGAGAAGGCAATATATTATTAATCAGATCAAAGTGGGTGCTTGAAAAAAGTCCCTATGCAAGCCCCTAATTGTTCTTAAGATAAGAGCTTATGCTTTAACTTGGACTAACTGGAAATAGTTGCCGTCGGTATCCTCAAAAGTTGCAATAAGTCCGTAGCTTTCCATATGATAAATATCCTGGATTTTTTTAACTCCGGCCTTATCTAATTTTTTAACATCTTCTTCAATATCATCCACCTCCAGGTTAAACATTATTCTTTCCGGTTCTTTACTGGAGCTCTTTACCTTGGAGTGGTGCATGATATAAAGACCCGGACCACCCTCAAATTCAAACCCAAAAAAGTCCTCACCTTCCTCCCCCATCTCTGCCTCTGTTGTTATTTCAAGACCTACCTTATCTTTGTAGAAATTCGCCAACTTTTGGGCATCTTCTGAAAATAACAGAATGCTTTCTATGCCTTTTACCATATTGGTTACAGTTTATTCTTAATTTAAAATTTTTAAGTAAGAATTACTTAAGAAGTTTGTACAGATTTTAGGAAATTGGTTCAAAAGTGCCGTCAAGGTGAAGGTAATAAGTTTGTACTTCCAGATCAGAATATTTTTCCTTAATTTGATGGGCAGCATCTTTCAGGTCTTCGGCATGTTTTTCAGGTGTTCCCTCTTCCCCATAAGCCCCGCAGTCTTCATGATTGATCAGGACGACTTTTTTAATATGGTGTAATCTTTTGGCAATATCAATTTGACCTAAGATAATATCAAAGCTTTTTACCCCTCCGGCAAAACCAACTCTGTCAAAAGTTTTAGGCCGGAAATTTTCTGAAATCCAGTTATTTATATATTCCTGAAACCGAAAATCTATACAGGTAATAATTATTGCCTCTGCATTATGGTCCATAAGAGAAAAGTTTACACTATTTTGAGTATTTTGACCAGGTTTGTGGTATACTTAAAACTTCAAATTCGACCCAAGCGGGTCGGATTTTTTTAATAGCTATGGCAATTGAACACAAATTTATTGAAGCTTCCTGGGAAAGTTTTGGCGGAGTGTCGTTTCTTCGAGGCTATGGTAGTTTTCAGGCTTTATTTGATTCCATTCCACGAAGAGAAAGATTATTGCAAACTATTGTTGGTGGGCAGTTGGTTGCAGTCTGTATAGATGAGCGTTTAACTGGAGGTCCTGGTTTAAACCCTGAAACTACAAACTATGTCCGCATGGCAGGAGAAGGAATTCTTAATCCCAACGCAGTGAAAGATATGAAAGAGGCTGGTGTATCAGGAATTCTTGTTCATCCGGAATGCGGAGCAAAGGGAATTTATGCCAACGGCAAGGAAGGCCACCCTGATCATATTGGGACAGAAGCTGTCCATAGTTTGGCCGCTGAAACAGGTATTGCTGTTGTAGGTATTATTAGCCCTGATAAATTTAGGAGTCCTTTTCATGATGCAAGAGCCGTTTATTATGATGGAACAGGTAGGTTTGATTGGTCCCGGATTGCCGGGTGTGCTCTTCCACCGGGGTTTATTGTTACCAGGTCTATTATTTCTGATCCAAGTTATGCTCAAACAGAAGTAAGCGTGGCAATAGGTATTGCTCAGGGGCATCATGGTTTTGGGCACAGATTTACAGAAAAATCTCCTTTTTATCTTGTTGGTATAACAGATAATCAGCCAGGTTCTATTAAAGCAAATGTGCTGCAACGAGAATTGCAGGAAGTTGCAGAGAAAAGGTCTGCGGTAGCTGTTGATCTAATTATTGCAAGGTAAATCTCGCTGTTTCCATAAATTTGGTCTTACAGTATAATAGCCTCATGGCTTTGTTGCATTTAAAAATTGTTACTCCGGAAAAGCTGATATTTGATGAAGAAGTTTCCCAGGTGAATGTTTCTACTGAAGAAGGAGAAATCGGCATACTCCCCAACCATACTAATTTAATGGCTAAACTGGAACCGGGAGAGCTGGTGATTAAAAAAGGCGGCAAGACAGATTCAATGGCTATCGGAGATGGGTTTTTACAGGTAGCTGATAATACTCTTACTGTGATGACTGATTTGGCAACTTTAGCTACTGATATAGATGAAAGAGCAGTTGAAGAGGCCAAGAAAAGAGCTGAACAGGCGCTGACTCAAACTCTTTCTGATGAAGAGTATGCAGAAACTCTGGCCAATTTAGAAAAATCCCTGGCCCAGCTCCGGGTTAAACGCCGTCACAAAGTCAGGTAATTTACTTATACAATTGGCTATGTGTGCCAAGAAATTCAAAAGAAACAATAGTTTCAGGACTGCTTTCAATCTCAAGATACACCGCTCTCCAGTCCCCATTGATGTTAATACTTCTGTAGCCTGAATATTTTCCTGAAAGCGGATGATTGCGAAGCTGAGGATGAAAAGGGTCTTGGCGGAATAGATTAATTCGCTTCCCTATTGCCTCTTGAATATTTTTAGCCGCACGCGTGTATTCCTTAAGGAATCTTCTTGCGAATTTGATTTTCATATTTTCTCTTTGGGTTGTCTAGCCATGTAATGGCATCTTTGACATTATCAAAGGAGGGAGAAACAAAACCTTCTTCTCTGTCTTTTTTGGCTTCTTCAAGAGCCTGAGTAAGATAGTCTGTGGGTTCATAAGAGAGATCAAAGCTGACCCTTTTAGTCCTGATTATCTGTTTTAAATAACCATTAATTAAGCTGCTTAAAGATAAGCCTAATTGCTCCGCAATCTTTTGGGCTTCTCTTTTTACTTTGGGATTTACTTTCACATTAACCACTGCCGTATTCATATATACAAAGTATATACAATATATATACTCAAGTCAATAGTTTAAGGCATATTGATACATGATTATGATAAAATCTGCTCATGTTAACCATTGAATTTATTCAGAGATTTACTGAGCGCAAAACGGAACATAATAAGTTAAGGTATCCGGCTGTAGTAGTTTTGGAATTCGGCGGCGGCAACTGTAATAAAGCCGGAGCCGCATCCTGCAGGGATTTTTGTGCTGTTCCGGAAGGTAAATTATATAATCCTCTGCTTGATCCTGCGCCTGATATGTTGGTGGACCAATTCAGGAAAATTGCTCTTTTAAAGCCTGCCATAGTCAGTATTGTTCCTAATGGAGAAGCTGTGATTACTTATCAGAAATCAAATACTCTATGGGGTGAGATTTTCCAGCAGAGGGAGAATGAAAGTCTGTCAAAAGAGCAAACTTTATTTTTAAGTGATTATTATGAAAGAAAATATGGTAAGGCTATTAATAATGATCAGGCCATGACTCCGGCGGAAAAGACAGCATTGGTTATTGCTCTGGGTGAAAACTGCGGTTTAAGAATTTCTCTTACTACAAACGGGAGTTTCCTAAATAAGGATTTATTGTCCCTTTATAGAAAAATGGGCCTTGAATACATAAACCTTTCTTATCATCCTAATAAGCCTTTTGATCCGGAGATGCCTGATAAAACTATTCAACATTTAATTACTAAAGCAAATGAGGCAATTGAGGCGGACGTAGTTCCCACTATCACGCATGTTTTGACCAGGCAGAATGCTGATACATTTGTAAATTTAGCAGATTATGTAGCAGAACATGATATTTTATTTGCAGTCGGAATAGCTAATGCCCGGGGCGGCGGCTTTTCCACATCAAACAGTGGCATTGAACCAACAGAAGCGCAGGTGAAAATGGTTTTCCGGAGGCTTTTAGCCAGGAAATTATTTGCTGACAGGCACATCAGAACTACTATCCCCTACCTTCTAATGGCACCATTTTTGCGGAATTGGATTTGTGACCAAGCAACTGATTTCTTTCACCTTAGTATTGAAAAAGATCAAATGCAACTAAGACCTAAATTAAATGTCTGCTCAGAGGTCAGACCGGATAACTTTGTTGGGCTGGAAAATTTTATTATGCAGGGTAAATTCGATAGCGCTGCATACCTTAAACAACGCTCTGAAGCCATGGATAACTCTGAGCATGGTTGCCCAACATGTACTCATCAGTGTTATTTTGAATCAGAAACCAGGGGTACTTTGAATATGGGAAAAAATATTGAAGTTTGGGATTGGTGGGACAGTTCCGGTAAGGCATTGCGGCAGCGTTATACTTTCAGACATCCAATCAGGCCGGTAGTTTCTAAAAGAGTAGATTTCCAAAATCCCTACCTTTGGGAATCTCTTTTACAAGGTACAGCCAGAATAGTAGCCGGATTAAAAGATGATAATTATTGGCAGGAGACTTTTAAAAGGTCAGGAGTAGATTATAAGAACTTATTAGAAGATTTAATCAAAGATGCAACAAGTCCTGAAATTATTCGGGATCTGGTTGAGGAAGAAAAAAAATCAGTAGCTGCTTTAAGCTGGCATGATTCAGGAAGTTTTCAGAGCAGGTTTTTTAGAGCTATATATCTACCTTTCCAGAAAAGTGGGAGGGAGGCAAATATAGCTCTGCCGCTTAAGTTTAGAAGTATTTTAAAACATGAGAGCCCCGATGATTTTATGGAAGCAATTGAAGCTATTGTTAAAAGAAAAAGATTGGAAAGCATTAAGCCGGATGCCAGTGTTTTGCAATTAATTAAAAGAGCATGGGACTTTTTATCAATCTTAATTTCTAACTTTATACTTACAGGTGTTACTAGGCAGAAATTGCTAGACTTAGGATTTTGAATTTGATAAACTCCCATTTCATGCAAGAGAAAGGCCCGGGAATTATTGCTGTTGGTAAATATTTACCAAAAGAGACTCGTCCTAACAGTTATTTTAGTGACATCTTAGGTTTAAATACTTCAGATGAATGGATACGTTCTCATACCGGTATTGGAAAGAGGCGTGTAGCCGCCCCTCATGAAAATACTTCTGATTTAGCGACAGAGGCTGCGAAAGATGCATTAAGTATGGCTAAATTAAAACCTGCTGATTTGGATCAGATATATGTAGCCACGGCTACTCCTGATTATTTCTTCCCCCCTACTTCCAGTTTAGTGCAAAAGAATTTAGATCCCGAAAAGCATACAGCTGCTATTGATATTGGGAATGCCTGCAATGGTGGATTGGCCGGACTGGAACAATGTTTCTACCTGGTAAAAGGAGGCAGCCGCAAAAATGGTGTGGTAATTGGAGCTGAAACTTTGACCAGGTTTATGGATTATACGGATAGAGCCAGTTGTGTTTTATTCGGTGATGGCGCCGGCGCAGCCTTAGTCGGAGTAGTTTCAGACCCGGGTCCTTATGCTTTTGTGATGGGAGCAGATGGTTCAAAAGCAGCGAATATCATTTTTCCCGGCGGTGGCAGTGTCCATCCCGCTACCGTGATGGCGATTGAGGAAGGATATTTTTTTACTAAAATGAATGGCCCGGCGGTTTACGGCGATGCAGTAAAAGCTATGACAAAGATGACACAGCTAGCTTTGGAAAAAGCCGGAATTTCCAAGGAAGATGTAACCTGGTGGATTCCTCATCAGGCGAATATCCGAATCATGGAGAGTGCAGCTAAAAAATTAGGTTTTCAGGACCGGATGATTTCTTATATAGAAAATATCGGCAATATTTCTGCTGCCTCCATCTTTGTGGCCATGTGTGAAGCTTTTAATGACGGATTATTGCAAAAAGGTGACATTATTGCCATGGCAGCAATCGGTTCAGGGTATAATTTTGGCGGCGGTGTCATTCAGTGGCAAATTGAAAATCCAACTCCCCGGCCGTAATATTTTTGAGGTTGATGCTTAATTGTTATACAATTAACCTACATGGCAAATAACGAAACTCCGGAACTTTCCATTATTATCCTAAACTATAATGTGAAGGATTTACTGCTGAATTGTCTTGATTCTGTTTTTGCAAGCAGGGGCAAGCTGGACAGATGGCAGGTAATTGTGGTGGATAATGCTTCAAGTGACGGCTCAGTTGGGGCGGTTAGGGATTTTAGGGAAAGACATCCGGAGGTTGAGCTGGTGGAAAATCGCTCAAATTTGGGTTTTGCTGCAGGAAATAATGCTGGGGTTAAGTATGCCAAGGCTCCGGTTATTCTATTTTTAAACCCGGATACCCTTATCAAAGGTCATGCCATCCAGAAATCTTTGGAAAAATTACTCTCAGACCCGGATATCGGAGCATTAGGTTGTAAGGTCGAATTACCAGACGGCAGGTTAGATTATTCCTGCCACCGGGGTTTTCCCACCCCCTGGAATTCTTTTACCTATTTTAGCGGCCTAAGCAAACTGTTTCCCCGCTCCCCTATTTTTGCCGGCTACAGCGCTTCATACTTAAACCCCAATGAGTCCCATGAAATTGATTGTATCAGCGGCAGTTTCCTGATGGTCAGGAAAATTGCCGGAGAACAGATCGGCTTTTGGGACAGTGATTATTTTTTTAACGGTGAGGATATTGAATTTTGTTATTCTTTAAGGGAAAAAGGTTGGAAAATTTTTTATTATCCTGAGGTAAAAATTATCCATTTCAAGGGCTCTTCTTCCGGTTTATGGCAAACATCAGTTAAAGAAGTAGAAAGAGAAACCAAGCTTAATGCTGCTACCCACGCCGCTTCAGCCATGAGGATTTTTTATAAGAAACACCATTACAGCAGCTACCCTTTTCTCTTCCGGGATTTTGTACTGTGGGGAATTAAGTTATTGGAACATTACCGGAAGTTTAAGATAATTGTGGGGCTAAGATATGAATAATTCGGATCTGTCAGTTATTATTTTAAGTTTTAATACTAAAGAGGTTACCGGCAGGTGTCTGGATAAGGTAAAAATAGCCAAAGAGTATTGTGAGAAGAGATTAGGAAACAAAATTGAAGTACTGGTTTTAGATAATGCCTCATCTGACGGGTCAGCTGAGTTCATTAAATCAAATTACAAATGGGTCAAGTTAATCACCTCTGAAGAAAATTTAGGTTTTGCCAAAGGAAATAATAAGCTAATGCAGCAAGCTAAAAGTCCCAATCTTTTGCTGCTTAATTCTGATGTCTATATGGAAGAAGAAAGTTTATATAAAGCTTTAGCCTATTTTCGGGTTAACCTAAAATGTGATGTGCTGGGAGCCAGATTAAATTATGCCAGCGGTAAACTGCAGCCCAGTGCCGGCAGTTTACCTAATTTTTTAAATATTCTTTTCTGGATTTTTGGGTTCAGTAAATTACCACTGTTAAATAAATTAATTACTCCTTTCCATCCGACTCAAAAAAGTTACTTTTCCAAGGCCCACCGGGCAGGTTGGGTGATGGGAGCTTTTTTTATGCTGAAAAGAAAGGTTTTTGAAAGTACTAACGGTTTTGATGAAAATTTATTTATGCATATGGAAGAGGTGGAGTGGTGTAAGAGGATTGCTGATAAAGGTTTTAAGGTGTGGTATGTGCCGGCGGTGGAAGTAATTCATCTGCACGGAGCCTCCACAAATTTTGACCTCTCCCCCAGTTTTTTAAATGAATTAAAGGGCATGAAATATTATTTACGTAAACACTTAGCGACATTGTATCTGCCCTTAAAAACGGTTTTAAGTTTTGGTTTAATTTTTCGGGTAATTGCCTTCTCTCTTTTCGGGAAGACTAAAAGAGCCAGGATTTATCTGGATGGACTGAAACTCATATGATAAAAGTTGCAATTATTACTTTAAACTATAACGGTAAAAAAGATACTTTAGAGTTTTTAGGCTCGCTTCGCAAACTGCGGATTACCGACTTTGAACTTAAAACTATTGTAGTTGATAATGCTTCATCAGACGGCAGCGTACCGGCTATTTATAAGGCATTTCCGGAAGTAGATATTGTACAAGCCGGGGGTAATTTGGGATTTTCTGGAGGGTTTAATAAAGGTTTGGAGTATGCCGGGATCTGGGGGGCGGATTATTTTTTACTGGTTAATAATGACTGTGTGATTAAGGATCCGGAGTTAGTTTCAAAACTAATGGAGACTTTTAAATCAGATCCTAAAATTGGTTTGGTTTCCCCTAAAATTTATTTTGCTCCCGGATTTGAGTTTCATAAAGACAGATATAGTAGCGATGATTCAGGAAAAGTTTTGTGGTTTGCCGGAGGTAAATTTGACTGGGATAATATCGGCTCCGTGCATCGGGGAATAGATGAGATAGACAAAGGTCAATACAACGAGGTATCAGAGGCAGGGATTTTTTCCGGGGCCTGCGTGATGATAACCAGTGAAGTTTTAGAAAAACTGGGCAGATTAGATGAGAAATATTTTCTTTACTTTGAAGATAGTGACCTGGCAAAAAGAGCCAAAGAAGCAGGCTTTAAGATTTACTACAATGGTCAGGCAGCACTTTACCATAAAGTCTCCCGGTCAACCGGTATTGGCTCCCGGATAACTGACTATTATCACACCAGAAACAGGCTGATCTTTGGCATGCAGTATGGCAGAACCCGGACTAAATTTGCCCTGTTAAGAGAAGCCCTAAAGTTATTTATCCTGGGCCGGCCGGCTCAAAGAAAAGGAATACTGGATTTTTACTTAGGGATTGTTGGTGGTGTGGGAATTTCCGGAGCAGATCAAGATATAGAATATCCGCTTGAGCTTTCAATCGGCATAGTAAACTACAACACTGCTGATTTAACAAAGAAACTTCTGGAAAGTATTTTTCAAAAAGATTCCGGCTTTAACCCCAAAACCATGGAAGTCATAGTTTTAGATAATGGCTTAATAGACCCCTGCAGGGAAAAGATTAAGGATTTCTTACCTAAGGTTAAGTATTTAGTAAATAAAGAGAATGAAGGCTTTTCTAAAGGATATAACAAAACTATTAAGCATTCGCTTGGTGAGTATTACCTGATGTTAAATTCCGATATAGAGGTTTTAGAAAAAGGGATTTCAAAGCTTTTGGCAGAAGCAAAGGAGCTTAAAGGGAAAGCTGTTTTAGGGGGGAAACTGCTCTATCCTGATAAAAGTAACCAGGATTCTGCTTTTCACCTCCCTACCCTGGGCGGAGCTTTTAAAGAATATTTCCTTAAAAAAACCGGCTCTTATTTTATGTTCCAGCCCAAAACAGAAAAGCCCTCTAAGGTTGAAGGGTTAGTTATGGCCTGTTTGTTGATTCCTAAAAAGATTTTAAATAAAGTAGGGCTTTTGGATGAAGGAACTTTTATTTTCTTTGAAGATATTGAGTATGCCAGAAGGTTAAAACAGTTTAGGATTCCGGTTTACTTTATCCCGGATGCCCAGTTTATCCATTATCACGGCGGTTCTACTCAAAAAATAGGCCAGGAAAAAGCCAATGAGCATTTAATTGAGGCATCCAAACATTATCATGGAAGATTTTATTACACTCTTTTAAGTTTAGTACTGCGTTTGGGTCAAAAATTCGGCCGGGTGGAAACTCCGGCTGCTCACTGGCAAAAGGTCTCTTGACAAGAATCGTGATTTATTCTACGGTGTAAATAACACCGTGAAATCCTTATTGCTGATCCTTTTTGCTATTGGTTTAATTTGGCTTCGAAGCAGTTATGGCAAGCTGACAGAAGGAACTTTTGTCCAGACTTTAGGTGAAACATTAAGCAAGGTGGCGCCTAAAAACCCTTATCCCTGGTATAAAGATTTTTTAACCTCTGTGGCTATCCCTAACTCGAAAGTTTTTGGAACCTTAGTTTTGACCGGAGAATTTCTATCTGCTGTGTTAATCACTGCCGGTGCACTAGGACTTTTGTTAAGCCCGCGTCCTCATAAATTACTCAGTAAAGTTTTAGCAGCAGGTCTTTTAATCGGCGCATTTTTAAATCTTACTTTCTGGCTGGGATTTGGCTACACCAGCCCGTCTACAGATACTTTAAATCTCCTGATGGCAGTAATCCAGATTGTCGGTGTTTTCTATATTTGGAAAGGACTTAAGAAGGCATAAAATGACAACAAGAATTCTATGGCTTAAAAAAAGTACCTGGCTGGCTTTTTTTGTTTCTTTGATAGCTTCTTTTTTGATGACAGCTGTGACCCATGCCCAGACAGATAAAGGCTTTGATGAATTTGGCTATAATAAAACAGCCAGAAACTTTGTCGGTACAGGTTCCAGTTGGTGCCAGGGTAAACTGCACTGGACTAAAGCCAAATGTGATGCTTATATGGGGGCTTATGCCAGTGACAAACTGATTATGAAATGGAACGGCGAGTGGGACAGGGGTAATGCTGAAAAATGGACAGATCCTAATGGATATGCTGCCTGGACAGATAATGAGTGGAACGGCAGGGCTAATGGTTCCGGGGAAATATGGCATTATAAAATAGCCTGGGATAAAGGTTGTGCTGTGAATAAAGTCCCGTCGGGAGAAGCTGTTAAAGGAAGTGCATATTGCCTGTGGGGGCCTTTTGCCATGCTGCAAAGCCAGGGATCAGGTGCAGATAAAGTCCATTATTGGGATGTCCTCCTTAAGCCGGCCGGTTACGGAGCATATTAGTAAGATTTTTCTAATACCTCTTGCTTTTTTCAGGCTTTTCTGACTATTATGGTTACTCTTATGGATGATACTGAAGTACAAGTTGCTACCACACCGGCTACTGATAATGATGCTATTTTACTGACCCGGATTGAAGAGATGATTAAAACTCATCTGGCCCAGATTGGTGAACTCCAGGAAGGAATAACCAAACATCGGGATATGGTAAATGATATTTTTACCAATGATGAAACCTTTCAGGAGCATGACAAGCAAGCCAAAGAAGCAGCTCGGATCAGGTCTAATACCAAAAAAGAAATCATGAAAAGGCCGGATGTAGCCAGCTTAGCTCTGAAATTAAAGTCCTTAAAATCTGAACAAAAGGAATTAAAAGAAGGGATGTCTGATTACCTCCGTGAGTATCAGAGATTATCCGGTTCAAATGAAATTGAAGGTGAAGACGGAGAACTGCAGCAAATTGTCTTTGTAGCTAAATTAGTTAAAAAAACCTCTAAGTTTGGTCCCCGTTGAAGCCATTAGGTTAGACTCCATCTTGCTTTTTAGTATATGTAACCTATCATAGAAGTATGACAACAGAAATAACTGGGAGAACCTGGTATCAACGACCTGAGGAGTCAAAGGGAAAATTTACACCCGTGCGTAGGAAATTAGACGGGGAATTCGATCGTGGTGCTCTCGTAGATTTTTATCGCATTTTTTGCCTAGATGGACATAGGTGTATCCTTGAGGTTACAAATTTTAGCGATGGATTTCGCGTCGCTGCATCAGGGCCGAATGCCGAAGAAATTGAAATTCAGGTTAATGGCACGAAACACCGGGGTGGAAAAGGTCGTTTTATCGGTGAAGGGCATGAAGTCGAGGCTAGGGTTTCAGGAAAAGGTTATCTTAGGATATCATGGACTGCTAATCCTGAAAGAAGAAGAGGATAAATCTATTCTTCTAACTTAGATAGAAAGCTTAGATAGGAAATCTTCTAAATCCGGCTCCCGTTAAATATTAGTCCACCTGGTAAACGTTAGTCGAACCCTGATTCCAAACTTGTCATTTGAGGAAATACAAATTTGCAGACAACTTCCTTGATCAATTTTAGCAACACTTTATTCCTGGAATTTTAACTAATGCAGTTAAGCCAGGCATAATATGCATCCTGTCGTTCTTTAAGCGCTACGTAATAATTTGGTACCTTTCTTTTTGTAGAAGCTCTATAACTGGTATCTACAAATTCTGTCCGTCCAAATTCTCTTGCATCACGATATGCTTTAACCAAATAACCCCGATCTTTTTCTAGCATTCCGGAATGATAAGGTGCAACAGGTTCTATTACCGCTATTCTTCGATCTTTTCTATCTTCTCTAATAACTGCTTCCAGGAGTTCTACAGCGGCTGTTTTAGCTTGATTATAACGTCTTAAGGAAGTGACAATTTCGTCTGGGTATGAATATGCTCTATTTTTAGCAAGTACCTTCAAAATAAATGGTTGCAAAGCGTTATGAACAAAATCATTTCGAGGGATTAACAGATTATTTGATAAAACTAGTATATCTGTATAGCCCCTTCTAAAGGCTTCTTCCAATGGAATTGGATTTGAGAAAGCACCATCTATTGCATCTATCCCTTCCTCGAGATGAACAGAAGATATGGTCGACATTCCTGGTAAGCAAATACCTGCTTCCATAACTTTGATTGGGTCAGCTGCTTTCCTTATATCTATATAGTGAGTTTGGGCAGTTTGCGCATCAGTAACTTGTGCTAGCATTTCTCTTTTGGATGAGCGGATAGCATCAAGGTTAACTTGTCGGGTTTCTCTCATGGCTGTTCCTACTGTTGCAGTGTCAACTAAAGCATGTTTTGGTCCTTCCTTAATAAAACGAGCAAGCCTGGCAATTGCCGAACTTTTCTTTTGCGGCAGTAGCATAAAATGACCTTCCTGGGTATTATCATCTTGATAAACCTTAACTCCTTCTTCGTTTTGGCCTGCCTCCGTATACATCACGTCGGGTATTCCAGCAGAAATCATAAGGAAACCATCAGCTCGATCATAAGCCCCAACCTCCTGCATACCTTTTAGAACTCCAAGACTAATATTACCGGCCTGACCGCCTCCTAAAACCATTACACAAATTTTCCTTGTACGAGTTTCAGGATCATTTGGATCTTGTTTTGGTTTATATCCTCTTAACAGGTTAAGTACATCTTCGTGGCCATATGAGTGCATCGATAGTTTCGGAACATAACCTTCTGACTTCCATAGACTTCTTTGAAAAACTCATCTTTGAGGCCGTATTTTATCGTATGTGCTATGTTTGCAGGTCCAGAGGCTAAAAAGGCCGCAATTGTTAATAAATTCCATCGCCAGTCTTCAAAGAAGGGCTCATATTTTAATGGACCCTTATGAGGTATCCATGATTTACAAAATTCAGGAATCTCTTCTGGGCTTAAAGGCAACTCTTTTTTTGTCGGCATAAAAAGGGATTATACCAAATTTAATAAATTTAATATAGGATATACAAGTTTTCTACGAAGAAGGAGTCGAACCTATTTAGATTCAAAATCTTATGTTTTAGATCTTGTCCACCTAGTAAACGTTAGTTTAACCCTAATCCCAAACCTACCCATTGAAGAATCACAAATATATAGACAGTTTTCTTTGTGATTACTGTTGTCGTATTAAATTATGGCAATTATAAAAATAGTAATCCTTACTATAAGCATAATACAGCTCAAGCTAGATTTCTCTTGGTATACTATTAATCATGAACAGTTACACCTCTTGCTTTATTGGAATTCCTATACCTGAAAAGTATCAACAAGATTTTGAAGCTTTAATGGAAAGAATTACCCAAGTAAATTCTTTATTTAAGTTACCTTATTTAAAGACTCCGCATATAACAATTTGTTATTTAGATAAACAATCTCAAGGTGATCTTCAAAAAATTGCTGAAAGTGTTAAGAATTATTTAAATATATTGAAAAATGTCAGATTAAAAATAGGAGGATTTGGCTATTTTAGAGGTGATGATCCCAGGATTCTTTTTCTTGAAGTTGATTATCCTTTGGTGCTGAAGAAGTTTAACAAGGTAGTAACAAAGAGTCTTTCTGTTTATTCTACTGCTGATTCAAAGTTACCATTTCATCCTCATGTAACTGTATCATGGGTGGGAGACCTGGAAGCTCAGAAAGTTTTTAAAACACATCAATCAGAACTAGAGAATATCTTAGGTAAAATTAACTGGTCGTTTGAAATTACAGAGGTAGTTTTATATGGAGCTGATTCTAATAAAAAACCAGAATTTCAGGAAAGATTAATTTCCCTTCCTATTAAATAAATCCAGCCATCTTTACAAGTCCAGAGGGAAGGATTCGAACCTTCGAAGGTATAAACCAGCTGATTTACAGTCAGCCCCCGTTGGCCACTTGGGTACCTCTGGTCAGTTAAACATTATACCTGATTGGTTAGATTGAAGAAAGAGGTGGATACTTGTATAATCTGCCATTATGGCCGAGTTACCTGTGTTGGGTTTGAGAATTGGAAAGGAAGTTTCAATGGTTCATGAGCAGATTAACCGACAAAAACTTCTGGAACAACGGAAATTTGAATATAGAAAGCGTTCCATTGAGGATATCTGGGGAATGATAGATAAACATCTTGGTGTTGACTTACCTTTGGACTTTATTGGAAAAATGGGATTTGATGCTAAGAATTTTAAATGGAAACAGCTTTATCATCAAAATGCTTTGTCAGCCTTTTTTATTGGAGCAGCTTCCCAAAAGCCTTTTGATCTGGATGGTTCTCAGGGAATTATGGAAGTAATTTCAAAGGTAAAACAGGGAAAAGTTGAAGCTGAAACACTAACCATAAGTGGAGTTATTGATGACTCAAAAGGAATCAAGAGGATGGTTGCCGTGGGGTTTAATTTAGGCAGAAAATCAGTCCAGAGGATGGCAGTATCTTTGACAAAAGAAGAAATTCCCGAAGCTGAATATAGTTATTATCACACCCGTGCTGATTATATGAGCTGTTTTAATCCCATTCCGGATACAGCAACTGCTTTAGGGCTGCGCAGATCTTTTTCACTTGCTGAGGTTTTAGAGGGAGCGCTTGTTAGTTCCGGTATGGTTGTGCAATCGCCAGAGCAACAAGTAATGATTGCAGCTTTTAACTCTGGAGATAGATACAGCTTTATGCATCCTTTAATAAAAGATACTGGTTTTTTCCACTTATCAGGAGAGGATGCCAACAGAATTGGTTTTAAAGATAAGTGGTATGTTGAATATCCGGCTGTTCTTTAAGATTCCTCGCAATGGAGTGCAAGAGTTGATATAATCTCCATATGACTTCTGGCTCATGGAAGGTAAGGCAGGCCTCCAAAAAGGTTTGGAAATTCAAGGCGCTGTCTCATTTATCTAAAAGTATTCTTTTAATTGTCATTGGTACTCTTTTGGCTATTTTTGCTTCTGTGATTTTCTTTGCCACCCAAATCCCCAATCCGTCTGATTTAACCAGCCGGGATATTGCCCAGGCCACTAAAATTTATGACCGCAACAACACCCTGCTTTATGATATTTACAATGAAGAAAACCGGACTCCGGTAAAACTGGAGGAAATCCCGGAAGTGGTCAAGCAGGCTACTATTGCCATTGAAGATAAGGATTTTTATAAACACGGCGGTTTTTCTGTAGTAGGTTATGCCCGGGTTATTTTTGATCTCCTTGTCTATCGCCGGGTTGAAGGGGGTTCTACTTTAACCCAACAACTGGTTAAAAATGCCCTGCTTTCCGGTGAGCGGACTTTAACCAGAAAACTTAAGGAATTTATTTTATCCATTCAGGTAGAGCGCTCTTACGCTAAAAATGAGATTTTGGAGATGTATCTTAATGAGATTCCCTATGGAGGTACGGCCTATGGTATTGAGGCAGCGGCCAATCTGTATTTTGGCAAATCTGCTAAAGATTTAAACCTGGCTGAGGCTTCCCTGTTAGCCGGATTACCACAGCGGCCTTCTGTATATTCCCCTTACGGCAGCCGGCCGGAGCTGGCCAGAGCCAGGCAAAAAGAAGTCTTAAACCGGATGGTTGAAGATAAATATATTACTAAAGAACAGGCCAAGCAGGCAGCAGAAACTGAACTTACTTACCGGACCGGCCAGACAGAAAGAGGTTTTAAAGCTCCCCATTTTGTTTTATATGTTAAGGAAAAACTGATTGAGCAGTTCGGAGACCGGATGGTGGAAGGCGGCGGACTCCGGGTCACTACTACTTTAGACTATGAACTGCAGAAGCAGGCTGAAGAAATACTCAGGAAAGAAATTGAAAATCTTTCTTCTGCCAAAGTAGGTAATGGGGCGGCTTTGGTATTGGATCCTAAGACCGGTCAGGTTTTAGCCATGGTGGGTAGTAAAGATTATTTTGGTGATTCTTTGCCGGCCGGCTGCAATGAAGGAGCCAGTTGCAGTTTTGAGCCAAATGTTAATGTAGCAATCATGCCGCGGCAGCCCGGATCTGCCACCAAGCCGATTGCCTATGCCAAGGCTTTGGAGAAAGGCTATACTGCCACCCAGGTTTACATGGATGTTAAAACTGAATTTCCGGGAGGAGACCGGCCTTCTTACATTCCGGTCAACTATGACGGGCAATTCCGCGGACCGGTCCAGATGCGTTATGCCTTGGGAAATTCCTACAATATCCCGGCAGTTAAAAATCTGGCTCTGGTTGGGGTTAAGGATGTCATGGAACTGGGTTATAGAATGGGGCTGACTACCTGGGAACCTTCTGATGAGAACGTGAATTCTGTGGGATTGTCTTTGGTGTTGGGAGGAAGAGAAACCAGACTGCTTGATTTAGTATCAGCCTATGCCGTTTTTGCAAACCAGGGCCGCCAGCAGGACCCGGTGTCGATCATGAAGGTAACAGACAGTAAGGGTAAAACCCTGTTTGAATTCCGCGAAACAGAAGGCAGGAAAGTATTAGATTCCGGGATTGCTTTTATGATCTCAGATATCTTGGCTGATAATGGTGCCAGAACTGCGGCTTTCGGGCCCAGCTCAGTTTTGAATCTGTCCGGTAAAACAGTGGCAGTAAAGACAGGAACTACTGATGAAAAGCGGGATAATTGGACAGTCGGATACACTCCTTCTATGGTGGTAGGAGTTTGGGTAGGAAATAATGATAATTCAGTTATGAGTCCGGTGGTGGCATCAGGCGTGACCGGAGCCTCGCCTATCTGGAATAAAATTATGCAGGCTGCGTTAAAGAATAAGCAAAATGAGCCGTTTGAGCGGCCCAGCAATGTTTTTCAAACTGAGGTAGACGGTTTAATGACCGGTAAGCCCCATGGCGGCTCCCCTACCCGCAAGGAATATTTTATTACCGGTACTGAGCCTAAAGGTGAATCCGGCTCTTACCAGCGGGCCCGGGTCTGTAAGAATAATCCGCACCGGCTGGCTAATGACGGTGAAGAGGCAGAAGATAAAGATGTGGTGGTTTTGAAAGAGGATGATCCGACCGGAGCTAATAAGTGGCAAACAGGCATAGATCAATGGGTGTTAACTGCTCCGGATCAGCGCCTGGTGGGAGCTACTAAAGGTTGTTCCGGAATACCCGGATTTACTGCCGGCGGAGGTGGAGTGATTGAGATTGTTAATGTTAGTAATGGGGCTAATGTACCCCGGGTGTTTGATGTCCTGGCCAGGGTTAATTCCCCGGCCGGAGTAAAGAAAGTTACCTGGATGGTTGACGGAGCACAAAAAGCCAGCCAAACAGCTGAGCCCTATGCCGTGCATATAGAATTTCCTCCCGGAGACAGGGGTTCTCATACTATTACGGTAACTTTGGAAGATAACAGTGGCGGCAGCTTCTCCAGCTCTATTGGAGTAACAGTTAATTTGTAAAATGGAAGAAAGAGGACGTTTCAAACCAGTTGGATTTTGTATGGAAGGCGCTCAAAAAGCACGCCTGATTATTTTTGCTGCCAGAAAAGCATCAGGACCTGAAGAGGCATTACAAATGATCAGAGAAAGGTTAGCAATTAGCGATAAAATACAAGGCCCGTTAGCTGAAATAATTGATAGAGTGATGGAGCGTTATTTTGCCGGTCCTAAATTTTAATTTCTAAAACAGCTACCCTTTTTTCTATTCCGAATTTATTGGCAATCCGGGGATGAATCTCAGTTATAAACCCAATTTGTTTTCCGTCTTTTTCCAAACCGGCAAATCTGGTGGGGTGGTAATATTCCTTTCCACCGGTAATCTCTTTTGTTTTGATTTCCGGTAATGCTGACCGGATAATTTGATAAAGCTCGGGAGTAGGATCCCCGGAATCATCTGATAAAAGTACGGATAATCTATATTCTTCTTCCAGTTCCGGCTTTGCCTGGTAGGCTTTGCCAACTTCAAAAATAGCCACTTCCTTAAAGTACTTTAAATTTTCAGCTGCTTTCTCCAGGAGGTTTGGCCAGATATTATCTCTTAAATATTCTGTTTCAGAAGAAATCGGATTGGCAATTTTAACTAATTGTTCTTTGTCTTTCTTAAAATTATTTAATACTGCTGTGGAATAGAAAGAATAAGTTTGAACCTCAGTTAATCCCAATTCCACCAGCTTTAGTTTTAGCTTATAAAGCAGATCGAATAATGATTGGTCTATTTTTTCAGGCAGTTTACCCTGAAGTTCCTCAGCCGGAATTTTCTCATATCCATACATCCTGGCGATCTCTTCGATTACATCTTCCTCAATGTTAGTATCCAGCCGGAAATAAGGCCTTGTAACAAGCCAGGAGCTGCCTTGCGGAGCCAGGGTGAAACTTAATTTTTTCAGGTAAATTTCTATCTGTTCTGGTTTAATATCTACCCCAATTAGGGAATTAGTTTTTTGTTGGGTTAAGGTTATTGTCTTAGGTGTTTCTTCCTGATTATCCACAATGGTTAGGGCTTCCAGTTTTCCTCCCAGATCCTGGTACATCCTGATCAGGGCATCAAGAGCTTGGAGGGCTCTGGTTTTGGTTAAGCCGTGCTGGAATCTGGTACTGGCTTCTGAGGGTAGAGCCAGCCTGGTGGCTGTTTTTCTGATGGTTTTAGGATCAAATATAGCTACTTCCAGGAGTATTTCAGTAGTTGTTTCAGTTACTTCAGTATTTTTGCCTCCCATTACTCCGGCCAACCCCACTGCTTTCTCCGGATCAGTAATGAGTAAATCAGTGGGTAATAGTTGCCTGGTTTTATTATCCAAAGTCACTAGGGTTTCACCTTCTTTGGCTGTCCGGACTATTAAAGTTTGATCTTTGACTTCTGTCGCATCAAAGGCATGGGAAGGCTGGCCATATTCAAGCATCACCAGGTTGGTAGTATCTGCAATATTATTAACTGACCTGACTCCGGAATCTGCCAGTTTTTTAACCCATTCCTCCGGTGAAGCTTGCACTTTTAAGCCGCTGATTTTGGCTATGCAGTAAAGCGGTGAGAGAATAGAATTTTCTACCCTGACCGGAGTTTGAGGCAGGTTTTTTCCGGACCAGGTAAAATTTTCCGGATTTGATTCTGTAAAAGTTACTCTTGAATCAGTAATGGCAGCAACTTCATAAGCTATTCCCCTCATGGATAACAGGTCAGCCCGGTTGTAGCCTTTCATATCCAGCTCAATAAAATCTTCAGTAATTTCTTTGGTGCCGATGGTGCGAAGCGGCAGCAGCCGGATTATCTCCTCCACCGGAGCTTTTAGATCAACCAATTCTTTAAGCCAGTTAATTGATGCTTTCATAAATCTTTAAAATTTTTCCAAAAACCTGACATCTGCGCTTTTGAAAAGCCGGATATCTTCAATACCGTATTTAAGCATGGCCATTCTTTCCGGTCCAAAACCCCAGGCAATTCCGGAATAAACGTTCGGATCTATTCCCCCGTTTTTTAAAACCGTTGGGTGAATCATGCCGGCTCCGGCCAGCTCCAGCCAGCCCATGCCGCCGCAGACTTTGCAGCCTTTACCTTTACAAAAAAGACACAGTCCGTCTACCCCGGCTCCCGGTTCAACAAAGGGATAATATTTGGGCCGCATTCTGGCTTTGATATCCTGGCCAAGGATAGCTTTGAGGAAATATTCGGAAAGGTATTGTAAATTGGCCATACTGACTCCTTTGTCTACATAAACAATCTCAAATTGGTCCAGGGTATGTTCATGCCGGGCATCAACTGCTTCATAGCGGAAGCAACGGCCAATGCTCATAACTCTAAGAGGTGTTCCTAGCTTTTTCATGGCTCTTACCTGAGAATTTGAAGTGTGGGTTCTAAGTAACATCTTGCCTGGTTGTGGTTCTAAATTGCTGGGATCAATATAAAAGGTATCCCAAAGATCCCGGGCCGGGTGGTCTTTCGGGATGTTTAAGGCTTCAAAATTGTAATAATCACTGTCAATGTGAGGAGCATCAAATTGCTGGAAGCCGATTTTACTGAAAGCCTCAATAGTTTCCTGTAAAAGCTGGGTTAAAGGATGCAGGTGGCCTTGTCTTTTTTTAATTTCAGCCTTTGCCAGGTCAAATTTCTCATCTGCTAATTTACTGTAGCTTTGTTCCCGAACTTCATTTCTTCTTACATTAATTGCTTGTTCCAGTTCAATTTTGGTTTGGTTAAACAAGGGGCCAATGGTTTTCTTTTCCTCTGCAGTAAGCCTGGAAAAATCCTTGGGAAGCAAAGTTATAGCCCCGGTTTTTCCAAAAAGCTCCAGAAAGATTCCATCCAGTTCTTTTAAACTTTGAGCCTGTCGGATCTTTTCTAAATATTGTTTTTGTATTTCGGAAATTTTCTGTTCCACAGCTTTGATTCTAGCATAACGAAGATTTCCAAGCCAGATATAGTATCGTCCTATAGTTGGAAAAGTATTATTATTTTGATAAAATGAATAGTTATCTATGTCAGCTGAAGCAATTATCCTTGCAGAAATACCTCCGTCACGAGAGTTACCGTCAGGTATCTTAAAAGGAAATGATCTCTTAAATGCATCTGCTTACCTTTTTAGATTCATTTTAAGCGATGATGATCCGAGATGGCATATTGTATCTGGATTTGTTCAAGCGAAAAAGGAAGCAAGATTCAGGCCTCTTAACTTCGAGAACGCGCTTTTGGCAATTTATTTATCTGATGCCCCTAGTTTTAGGAATGGATATTCATCTGTCTCTAAAGCAGAAAGCCTAAGACAGTTTTGTAGAGCAGTATATAATGTAGGCGCTTTTCCTATTTTAAAAGATTCATTCCAGGCTGTAGCAGAAGAACCGGAACTGCCGCGTGGTTTCACTATTGAATTTGCGCGAACGGATCGGATTCTTTCCGGGGCTAATAAACTCGGTATTACAGGATGTCCGGAAGCTTTGTATCAACTCAGAATGTTCAAGGATGGAGAGTATATAGCTCGTATAGGATTTAATGCGCACTCAGAAGAAGAGGTGATGGTTTTATCTGTAACTAATATGCAAGGAGTTCCTAAGGGCCATCCTTATCGAGAGCTATCTGAGCAATGTGGCGTTAAGCCTTTTAATGTTTTATTGCAGCGAGTAAAAACTCTTACTGATGTTAGCTCAATTCCTGTGGTTTTAAGGGGGTTAAAAAATCCAGTTCATCAGGAAAGTGGACCTTTATATAATACAGTGTTTAAACATGAAAAAATACGAAGATTTTCTTTTAAAAGGAATTAAAAATTAAGAGAGGAATCTTGTAATATTTAACTGGGTTTGCGGAGAGTGATTTTGACAAAGCCTTCGGCGGATTTCATTTTAGGTTTAGCTTTTTGGCCGGCCTTTTTATTCATCTCCCTTATCATCTGAGTGAATTTTTGAATGTCATTAAATTGGCTTTTGTGACAAGCTAGCGCTTTCAGCTTTTTATCTATTGTCTCGGTAATATCAACAAAATAGCTGGCTTTACTAAAGTTCATGATTAAAAGTTCTTCTACTACATGAGGCTCCAGTCCTTCATCTAAAAGCTCGGGAAAAGTCCGGGCATTCCTGGCAAAAGGATAAACACAATCAATAGTGGCTTCACCGGAGATTCGATGATCCGGGTGGTTAACAAACATTCGGCCTTCGTCGTAAAAAAGGGTAGGATCCCAGCAGATGACAGTGGTTGGTTTAATCTGACGGATGATTTTAACGATCTGTTTTCTAAGAGCCGGGGTATTTTCCAGTTCCCCGTCTACAAATTCCAAAAAGAAAACCTTCTTAACTCCCAAAAGGTCAGCTGCTTGTTGTTGCTCAGATTTTCTGATCCTGATTAGTTTTTTATCGGAGATTGTAAGATCTTCAGATCCTTTGCTGCCGTCTGTGAGAACCAAATAATAGACTTCAGCACCTTCTCTAATCCATTTGGCAATGGATCCGGAACAGCCAATATCAATGTCATCAGGATGTGCCCCTACAGCCAGGATTATTTTTTTTGCGGAATTACCCACGGATTTCGGAAACGATTTTCTTGAAGTCATCAAGATGATTAACCGCTAATTCAGCCAGGATTTTGCGGTCTAACTTAATATTTTTAGCCTTTAGCTCTGAGATAAATTTGGAATAACTTAAACCCTCATTTTTAACTGCAATCCCCAGTTGAGTGATCCAAAGCCTTCTCATGTCTCTTTTTCGAAGTTTTCTTCCGGCAAAAGCATACTCTCCGGCATGCAGTAAAGAGGATTTTGCCTCTTTAACGAGCTTACTCCTGCCACCTCTGTGGCCTTTTGTAAGCTCTAAGACTTTTTTGTGTTTTCTGTGTGATGTAACACCTCTTTTAACTCTTGCCATATTAAAGCCCTAGGACCTTTCTTAAGGTTTTTGCTTCACCCTTAAAGAATATACTGGTTTTCTTTTGTCTGTTCAGCGCACTTTTGCCTTTATTCCTCTTTAGGTGGCCTGAGCCAAATTGATGCTTGCGTAAAATTTTACCTGTTGAGGTAACTTTAATTCTTTTTAATATTGACTTATTTGTCTTCTGTTTTGGCATGTTGTCCACCCTTTCCTTTTCCTACAATCATTGACAGTTTTCTTCCTTCCATTTTCGGATCCCTCTCTACTGAGACTTTATCTCCCAGTAAATCTAAGGCTTCCTGCAGAACCTGATGGCCAATTTCCTGATGAGCCATTTCTCTGCCTTTGAACTTAACGGTTAACTTTACCTTATGGCCGTTCTTTAAAAACTCCTCCGTCCGGGCTAATCTGACTTTCAAGTCATGTTCAGCAATCCTGGGAGACAGCCATAGTTCTTTTAAGTCTCCGGCAGATGTGCCTTTTTTAGACGCCCGTTCCTTTTTATTCTCGTCGTACCTAAATTTTTGAAAGTCTGCAATTTTAGCAACAGGAGGGTCAATGTTAGGGGCAATCTCTATCAAATCCAAGCCTAACTGTTTTGCTTTTTCCAAAGCTTCAGTCTTTGTTAGGATTCCAACTTGCTCCCCTTGGGAGTCAATAATCCTAAGCTGCGGTGCTTGGATATGCTCATTTAATCGATAGAATTTGGCCAGTTAAATTAATCCTCCTTGCAAACCTTTGCAAACTTATCCGGTAATACTATCATAGGTTTGATTTAGATTCAATACTTTAACTCTTCGGCTTCGCCGGATGGTTTAGTATTTCATTTACTCTCAATGTCTGATTTTATTCTTTCTAAAAAGTCTGCAATTGGCATAGCACCCAGGTCCTGACCGGTTCTGGACCTGATAGCAACTTTATTTTCCTTTTCTTCCCTGTCTCCTACAATAATCATATAAGGAATTTTCTGGCTTTGTGCATCACGGATTTTGGCCTGCATAGTTTCCTGCCTGTTATCAACCTCGACCCTGATATTTGAAGCTTTAAGTTGTTCGAGTACTATTTGTGCATAACCCTGATGCCGATCGGCAATGGGTATAATCTGTGCCTGCACTGGTGAGAGCCAGGTAGGAAAAGCCCCACCATACTTTTCAATAAGGAAGGCCATGGTTCTTTCAATGGCACCTATAGAGGAGCGATGGATGACAATCGCTTGTTGCTGTTTTCCGTCTTTATCAGTATAAGTTAAATCAAACCTTTTAGGCATTACAAAATCGTACTGCACAGTGAAGGCTGTTTCCTCTTTGCCGCTGACATTTTTTATCTGGAGATCAATTTTCGGGCCATAGAAAGCTGCTTCATTTGGAGCTTCATAAAATGGTGCTTTTGTTTCAGTTAATACTTCTCTCAATACATTCTCTGCGTTGTCCCAAGCCGTATCATCCTTGTAGTATTTATTATCTTCTTTTCTGTCTCCCAATGATAACCGGTATCTATAGTCCTGTCCTTTTGCAAAGCCTAACACGCTGTTTACGTAGTCAATTAATTCTAAAACTTCCTTAATGACTTGTTGTGCCTGGTCAATCGTGCAAAAGATATGAGCATCAGATAAACAAAAGAGTCTGACCCTGGTTAATCCACTAAGTTCCCCACTTTTTTCATAGCGGAATTGAGGAGATAATTCTGCAAACCTAAGGGGTAAATCCCTATAGCTGTGTAATCCTGATTTATATAACATAAAGTGATGAGGGCAAGTCATTGGCCGAAGGATTAGTTCTTCTTCCTCAACTTTCATTGGCGGATACATTGTGTCTTTGTAATAGGGATAGTGACCCGAGACTTTGTATAAGTCTACCTTGGCTAAAGGAGGAGTTATTACGTGTTGGTATCCCCTTTTTAGTTCTTCATCGACAACAAAGCGTTCCAGTTCCCGTCTGATAGTGGCGCCTTTGGCAGTAAAAAGAGGTAATCCTTTTCCCACTAGGTCGGAGAAGACAAATAACCCTAAATCTTTGCCAATTTTCCGATGATCTCGGTTTTTAGCTTCTTCTATTTGTTTTAGATATTCATCGAGTTCTTGTTGTGATGGGAAAGCAGTCCCATAAATCCGAGTCAGCATCTTATTTTTCTCAGAACCCTTCCAATAAGCTCCGGCTAAAGATAGAAGTTTAAAATTTTTCAGGCCTTCTTTTAAATTTTGACTATGGCCACCTCTACACAGATCCAAAAAATCTCCCTGCATAGTTTCTGTTATGGTTTTGCCTTCCTTTGCAAAATCTTCTACCAGTTCCACCTTGTAGGGATTATCTGCAAAGTCTTTTCGGGCTTGTTCAGGAGAAACTTCTTTAATCTGAAAATTATCCCAGTTTTTTAAGAGTTCCCTCATTTTTTGCTCTATTTTATTGAGATTTTCTTCAGTTATTTTTTTATCTCCAAAATCAAAGTCCTGATAGAAGCCATTTTCAATAGCCGGTCCAATGGCATTATGGGTACCGGGCCAAAGCTGTTTTACAGCAGCTGCCAACAGATGGGCGCAGGAGTGTCTTAAATCATTTAATTTGTCTGTATCCATTAGCTTTAATATAGCAGAAAGAATATTCATTTAGTAGAGTACAGACAGCTAGCTTCCGCCTGAACTCTACAAGAAATCAGGAACGATTTACCATCTAAACTTTTTCAACGGTTTTCGATTCAAGCGGTTTAACCGCCAGATAATGACTGCTTGCCGGATCATATAGACCAGGATCGTGTCCTTGGTTATCTGCCTGAGGGAATCCCTCAATGTCTTGAATCGCCATGATCTTTCGTCCTATTTCATCTATGAAATATTCTCTCTCTTCCACTTTTTTCACCTCCTTTCAAAGCATAAAAAAACCTCCTTTGCAGGAGGCTGTAAAATCCACTAAAACTACAACCTCCTATTTAGGAAGAAGTAGTTGTAGTTTGGTTAATTACTAAAAATGCTTTCATTGATTTAGAGAGTATCACTATTGATTAAGGCCTGTCAAGAGAAGGAGGGTTAAAAAGTTTACTTGGGTGATTTCGGTAATCCCTGTAGAAGTTGGTCAAGGCCGGGGATAAAATTAAAATAATTTAGTATTGAGATTACTATTGCTGCCACAATTGTAGCTCCGATGACAGTGCCTAATCCCCAAGCCAGTCCCCCTAAAAAATTGGCCATAATAATATCTCTTTTTCTCATATTCATATTAGCTTTTAAGTGTTTTTCTATTTGAGGTGTCATATTGATATTATCACAGAATAGGTGTGGGCAGTGAGGGAATCGAACCCCCGACATTGTCAACGTCAATGACACGCTCTACCAGCTGAGCTAACTGCCCGTCTCGGATATTTTATGTTATGAAGATAATATATTCAAGCAGAATTAACCTACAGCTTGATTAGAAAGGTTGGCTGTGCCGCCGCCCTGGTTTCCGCTTCTGCCTTCAAAAGCACCTTCCATAGCGCTGGGTTGTTTGGCCGGGCTGGGGATTGAAGCTGCTTTTTCCTGCTTTTCAGTTTTCTTGCGTTGCTCAATGATTTTCTTCCTGAGTTCTGCCCGCTGGTAAATACTTCTATCCCTGTAGCTTGCCTGGTAGTGAAGCAACTCATTCTTTTGGTCAGTGGGTAAGTTTGTTACCATGTCATTTATTTCTTCTTCAAAGATTAATTTTTCCTTTGCCCTTTGTGCTCTGTCTTGTTCTTCTTTTAAGGCCTGGAAAAATGCACGTTTTCTATCTGATTCTGCTTTTACTTTCTGTTCAGTTTGAATCTCTTTATTATTAAACTCAATGGATCCTGTGGTGGGAAATTTGCCATTTGTTTCTTGTTTGGATTCAGTGCCGACAATATTTTGTCCGATATCCATAGCCACTTCAAAAACTCCGCCGGCGGCTTGGGAAATTGAAGAAGCCACACTGGCAACAAGAGACGATTCTCTCTCAAACTCGGATTCATCAAATAATCCCGGAATGCCCCCCAGAATATTTCTTGGATTAACTTTACTATTGCTAAAGGTCCCCATAGAGGTTAATTTTACACCTTTTTAGCTATTTTTGCTGGGTTTTAGAAGGAATTATGGCTTCATGCATTTCCTGAATTTGCTTTTCAGTTGACTTGAGGGTCTGTGCATTTTTAAGAAATTCTCTTGGGTTTGAGGATGGAAGTTGGTTGAATATAATTACTCCGCTTGATGAACCAGAGACCTGTCCTATCTCTCCCGCAGGTTTTCCTAAAATAATTTCCGGACTCTTTGTTATGTTATTCATAAAACGAGCATATTCTACAACTTTATGATTAGAAGTCAAATTAAGGTGGAAGATTGTAAAAGGAAAGGATATCTACTGCATAGCGCTCTCGTTTTTTCTGGCCTTTAAATAGATTGGTATAAGTAAAAAAAGTAACAAACCTGATATTAACCAGGAAACTTGTATTGAATAATTTTTTGCAGTCCAGCCTAGGATTACCAGCCCTAAAGCAGCTCCCACTCTGGCCATCATTGAATCAAAGGACAAAACTGTAGCTCTTTGTTCACCCGGAATATGCCTATTTAAATAGGCTTTGTGTGTCGGAGTTAACATTCCCCTGCCAAGCTCATACATTAGAAAACCCATTACAACAACTCCAAATACAGAGGAAGTAGAAACCAATAAAATCGGTATCGCTAAAATCAATGATGTGAGAATTAGTATCCAGGTGTAGCTTTTCTCTCTTTTTAATAATTGTTTTATCAAAAGGCTTCCCAGCATCATTGAGAGTGAGATTGCCGCCCATACCCAACCCATCAGCCATATTTTATTTCCTGCAAGTTCATTCATCCTGGGTGACCAAAACATATTTAAAGGCTGAAAAGCAAAGGTTGTCAGGATTGATGAAATGATAAGCCAGAGCACAACTTTATGTTTAACTCCGTAAGCAATGCTATTTTTAGTTACCTGTGTCATCTGAAACAACGCACCGCTTAGATCAAGGGATTTTTGTGGCTGTATGTTTTCTTTTATGTAGAATATGGAAACAAGTAGTGCCAGGAAGGCCACTACTGCTCCTACCCCAAAAGGTAATGCCAAATTAACGCTTCCGATATATGCTCCGATTAGGCCGGCTAAAAGAGCAGCTGTTTTGCCGATTATTGCTGCATGGGAAAAGATAAAATCAACTTTTCCGGTATAATTTTTAGATTCTAATGAATCTACCATCCAGGCATCCAAAGCTCCTGAGGCAAAAGTAAATGCCAAGGCAGCTACGATTTCCGCAATAATAAACATTGCGATATTTGTTGATTCAAAATAAATTAAGAGTGCCAGTATAAGAAATATACTGCTTAAGATTACAGATTTCTTTCTGCCGAAATGATCGGCATAAGCTCCTGTAGGGATTTCAAAGATAAATATTCCTATCATGAAACTTAAATTAACAAGGGTAACTTGGAATAAGTCTAATCCTCTGCTTAGTAAAAATAGAACATAGGTAGCAAAAGTTAAACCTGCTGCAAATTCAAATAAAAAGGTCAGCAAATAGTATACGGATTTAACATCCTGTCTCATTCTGAAATTGTACAACTTTTTAGGAAGTTAAGCTGAGAAGTGCCCGGGAGAGGAGTTGAACCTCCATGCCTTGCGGCACAGGATCCTAAATCCTGCGTGTATACCATTTCACCACCCGGGCTTGCATGTGTATTTTAACAGCTTTTAACCAAATCTTGAAATGGCTTTTTGGTGGGCCTGGATTTCCAAAGTATCATCTAAAGATTCCAGCTTAACTTCTTTACCATATTTTACTTCCAAAGCCTTTTGTAAAAGCCAGTCAGCTAATTTGGGATTCTTAGGTAAAAGCGAGCCATGCATATAACAGCCAATGGCATTTTTATAGATACAACCTTCGGTTTTGGTTTTTCCGTTATTTCCCCAGCCTTTTTGAACCATTCCCAAAGGAATTGCACCCTTTTTAAGATGAGTTTTACCGGAGTGGTTTTCAAAGCCTACTAATTTACCAAACATGGACTCAATCACAATATTGCCGATCATTCTGTCATGGCTGGCTAACGTATATGACGGGAAGAGGCTGATGCCGGGAAGCTTGGGGCCGCTGAATGGTTTGTAATAATCCCCCAGTAGTTGGTAGCCTCCACAAACTGCCAGCAGCGGGACTCCCCTTTCAACCTCTGATTTAATTATTTTTCCCTTACCGGATTTAATTAAATCTGCTGAGACTAATTCCTGGGCCTGGTCCTGGCCTCCCCCGAAAAAGTAAACATCTACATCACCTTTTTTCAGTTTACTTCCGATTGAGACGTTTTTAACTTCAACCTCAATTCCGCGCCACTCTGCACGTTTTTTCAAAGCAATAATATTGCCGGTATCACCATAGATATTCATTAAATCACCGTATAAATAGCCGATTGTTAGCTTCATATTTCTCTCCAGTACTCCTTCTTGAGGCCTGATTTGGCTAAAATTGACTGTAATTCCAGCATAGCTGTATAGGTAGGCAGGATGAATAATTGACCCTTTAAGCCATTCCTGGCCTCTCTGAGAGCCTTTTTTAGATCCGGTTCAACTGTTATCTTTTCAGCCTTAAACCCAGCGTATTTGAGTCTATTTGCCAGATCATAGGCTCTGGAGCCGGAAGTTATTATCTGTTGCCTGTTGCCTGTTGCCTGTAACCTCTCGAATCCGGCATCCCAGATCCAGGAAACATCAGTTCCGTCTGCCAGGTTATCATTTAAGGCTAGAAATAATCTGTCATTTTCTTTAATGTTTGGGGCAATGGTTTCAAAAACCTGGGTTGCTCCGGCCGGATTCTTGATTAAGAACATATAGCCAAAGCCTAAGTTTTCTACCCGTCCAAAAGCAGGGGTATAGTGAGTTAGTGAATTAGTTAATTGGTGAATTGGAAACTTCAGGCTAAAAGCACAGGCAAAGGCGGCTAGGGCATCATATATATGATAAAGGCCTGGTAAGGGTAGGGTAGTTTTGAGTTCAGAGTTCGTAGTACGTAGTACAAAAGAAGAGCCGTTTAAGCCGTTCAGCTTAACGTTTTTAGCTTCAAAGTCGAGTTCCCCCTTTTCTTTTAAGGTCTCGATTGACTCCCCGACTATTTTATAATCATTAATCCCGAACTTTTGTGTTTTTCCCTTAAAACAACCAGTCAGTTTTAAAGTATTGGCATCATCACCGTTTACTAAAACTAAGGTTTCTGGAGTAAGCTTTTGCAGAGTCTGGCACCATTTTTTAACCACGGTATCAATTTCCCCATAACGGTCTAACTGATCTCTGAAGACATTTAAAAAAACCACCACTTGCGGTTTTAATTTCAAGGCCACGGTATTAAAAGCTGCTTCATCCAACTCCCAGATACCAAGATTAGCTTTTGAGCTTGTAGTTTGTAGTTTGTAGTTTGAAATCAATGTGGAAGCTATGCCACGTTCTAGGTTTGAACCGGTATGGTTTCTGATTACTTTTAAGCCGCTTTCTTTGGCAAAATGAGCCAGCATTTTAGCAGTAGTTGTTTTTCCGTTTGTGCCGGTGATGACTACATTCGTGGGTATTGAGCTTGCCAGCTTCTCTACTAAATCAGGACAGATCCTTAAAGCATATAAACCGGGTGCTGCAGATCCTCCGCCGATCTTAAGGATTCTGGTAGAGTAGGCAATTAATTTGCCCAGTAGGATTGAGACGAATAAACGCATGGGGAAATTATACTCTAAAAGGCCAGCTGTCCTGAAATTGCAGCAATTTTGGGAGCAGTACCGACACTGACTGATTTTTCTTCATTTGCTTTATAGTCATTAGCGAATTTTTCAATATCCTGCATAAAATAACTTACTTTCATGCCCCAGGTAGGAGAGGCAGCATAAACCCTGTTCATGGAATAGGGATCAGTTAACCCTTTATCTAAGTATCCTTCCCTTAATCCTTTTGAGATGGTAAAGATAGCATCCCTCCAGGAAGTAAAATAAATTGCCTGGGTACCATATACTCCCCATCCCCAGCCGTTATACCCTCCGGGAATAAACTTTCCGAAGGTGGATTCAACTCCGGCAATAGCCGGTAACATTTTCCAGTCCAGTTTATATATATCAGCTGCATCAATAAAATCCTGGGCGTGATACTGCAAAGGAGAATTGTATTTAGCTAAGTAGGTGGAAAGTATCTCTGCCCGGTAATCTAATTCTCTTTTTTCAATCAGTTCCAGTTCGGTTTTTTCCACTAGGGGTTTTTCCGCTTGGACTTTTCCGGTAAAGGAAAAAGATGGGAAATTCAGCAGCAAGATTACCAAAAGAAAAATTGTAATTTTCTTAGTCATCTATAAAAAGAACCTGTACCAGAGGGTACAGGTCTTAAGTCCGATAGTATAGCAAAATAACAGAGGCAAGTCAAGTTTAGAGGGTCAGCGGAGTTCTTCCATAAAGGTATTTACACCCTTAGCCCAGGCACCTTCTTTAGCTAAAGAAGGAGGGGTATATTTGGCCATAATTTGAGTCGGATTTTTTAAACCTTTATTAAGGTAATCTTCCCTTAAAGCTCTCCCTACCCGTTCGATGGCTTCTTCCCAGGAATTAAATCTTATTACCAGATTCCCATAGATCCCGTACCCGAAAGGATTAAAAGAATCTTTAATAACCCTTTTGCCGCCGTTTGATTCCTGCATGGCAATGGCAGGCAGTAATCTGTAATCTAATTGGTACTTGTCAGCTATTTTAATAAAAGCTTCACCTTGACCGCTAAGCGGAGCTTTATAGCCTTTGAAAAAATCCTCAATGATTTTGGCCCGGCCGTCAGCATGTTGGATCTCATCTGAAATATAATTGGTTGATTCCGGAAGCGCTGCATAGACGGGTAAGTTTTGCGCTACCGGTTTGATCAGTCTGGGATGGGATATGAAGAAACTAAAAGTAATCGCAAATATTAAAGCGGTAGTGGCTGCGGAAAACCAGGCAGCCACAAACCATATGCTGGTTAGTGGTTTGACAGTGTCCATCTGCTTGAAAAAAACCTGCACTGACAGTAACACTAAAAAAGGAAATTTGTCAACCCTTTGAGACTAAATTGGGCGATTCTTCAATTTTCCGTTAATGGCTTTTTCAATTTCTTTTCCCCGTCCCGAAGTAGTAGGGAACGGATCTGATTTGAGTCGGCTAATCATGTCATTAATCATGGGTTGATATTTAGAATGAATTTTTGGATGTGGGTTTCGGGGATGACTGAGGGGGAGAGTCGGAGGGAACTGCGAATCTGTTCTTTCTGATTGCGGATCAAGTAGTTCATTAAATATGGGATGAAACGGATTCAGGCTACCCCAAAATCTTTCCGCTTCCTGAGTGTGCTGAAGTGATGATGCGCAAAGGTTAGAGATAAACTGCTCACCAAGTCCTTTACCGATAACCATTTCACCTATTTGACAGGTTTCTTTAAAAGAAGTTGATAAAGGGTCTTTAAAGGATTCGACAAATTCTTCTAATGCCCTTTTCTCTGATTTTTCATTTGTTCTGCTTCTTCTAACACCTATCAGAGCGGCACCGACTCCTAGTGTAACTGCAATGGCGAGAGCTGGGTGTTGCTTAACAATTTTCATTATACCGCTGAAGTAACGCTCTCTTACAGCCGGATGTGTATGTTTTTTTAAAACATCAAGGGTTTGTAAATCTCCCTTTTCAAAGGCCTCATCAACAACTTCTCCTGCTTTTGAATGTTCATTACCAGGTTTTAATCTTTCAGGCATAGCGGGATTATATCACAAGCTTAATTTAATTCTAAAATGGCCTGGGCTAGTTCTTTGGGCTCATGGCGGAAAAGATGTTCCCGGATATGGTAAACAGCCAAGGATTTGGTAACCACTTTTAGATTGGGAGCTATTTTCTTACAGACATCATTATCTAATTTAACTGCTGTTTGTTTATCTTTTTTATATACTTTTAATACTTCCGCATCTAAATTATTGGTATTGGCAATCAGATAATTTATCCGGTCACTGCTGCCTAAATAAAGGCTAAAAGCTTTTAAGTAATCAGAGGCTTTAAAAAAATCAGTCTCCCCTACTTTGGACATTAAGTTTAAGACTATTACTACAGTAGCTTTTGAAGAAAGGATCGCCTCTTTAATTCCATTTACTAAAAGGTGCGGCAGAATGCTGGTGTATAAATCCCCGGCAGAAAAAATGATTTTATCTGCTTCAGTAATGGCAGTAATGGCTTCCGGATTAGGGTCAGCATTGGTTTCAAAATAAATCCGGTCAATTTTTTCCTTGGAATCGTAATCTTTATTCTGGCCTCTCAAGTCAATATTAGATTCCCCTTCTACTTCCTTGCCGCCGGAGAGTTTGGCAATTAAATTAAGCTCAGAAATGCTAACCGGTAAAACCCTGCCTCTGATTCTAAAAAGCAGCCTTTCTGCATCCGTGCCCCGGTCAGGGCCTTTATAAATATGTTCTAATCTGGCTGCAATTAAATTTCCCAAGGAGTGACCTTTGAGAGGACCTGAGACATTCTGCAGCCGGTCATCAAACAATTTCTGGGCCACTTGCCGTTGTTTGGAATCCTCCATTAAAGCAAGAAGGCACTGCCTGATATCCCCGGGAGGTAAAACACCCAGTTCGGTCCTGAGTCGGCCTGAGGAGCCGCCTGAATCCCAGGTGCCGACAATGGCGCTGATTAGCTCCGGCTGGTTAAGTTCAACCAAGCCTCTTAAAAGTGAAAAGTGGCCTGTTCCGCCACCAAAAGTTACTATCTTTTGTTGAAAGGGATATTTCTTGCCGTTTGCCATTAACGGATATTATACAACACTGGTATAATTGAAACGCGTTGAAGACGATATGCCGAAGTGGTGGAATGGTAGACACGCAGCGTTCAGAGCGCTGTCCCGGCAACGGGGTGGAGGTTCAACTCCTCTCTTCGGCACAAGACAGGTATCTTTTTTGCACTAATTAATTCTTTAGGTATAAAAAGCACCTAAAATTAGATCTTCGCGTGTATCCTAAACTACTATCGGTTTGATATCTTGTCTCGCATCATTTATACTTTGCTTCTTATGATTACTGAAAGAACTGGAGAAGAAACCTGTCCTGTTCTATTACGCTATCTTAGAGCTGCAGATACACGTAGAGCGTATTTAAGAAAATATAAAAACATTAGAGTGACCAGACAAAGAGATAAGGATTACTATTATGCCTTTGAGGCAGATTCAAGGGATGGAAATGGTAGCTTAAAAGCAGATGTGTTTCTCCATAGAAATTCCAGCCCTATTGCTACTCGGTTGATTGTCACCAAAACTGCCCATTGTACGGAATTAACTAACATTCATGTTACAAACTATGATGATATGGAAACCGTTGTCCAGGTCAAAGACCTTATTCAAAACTATCAAGTAGTACCAACATTTAGTGTAAGGAGACAGTTATTTAGAAGCCAATATGGTATTCAGTGGGTATGGGATGATGAGGGACCACTAAAAGAGGTAAAGGTATACCCTGACCCTGCAGTTACAATAGATATAAGCTGCATATACGGTAATTCTAAGAATCCTCATATTCAAATTGAAGCTTCAGATCACTTACAGGGTAAATATTCGGTAGCCGTGATGCCTACAAAAGATACTTACCTGGTAGAAGTGAATGATAGCGAAGGTAACCTTCTCAAAGGGGTAGCCCCAAATACTGTTGATACCAAGTTCCATAGGTTATGGTTAAGTTTACCTATTAGTCTTTGGAGAGATGTGGCTCAGCTTCACCCGACAGAGTTCTTGTTTTCTGGCCCAATTAAAAGATAGCGCTTCTTTTGCTATAGACATACCTGTTAAATTGCACAAATTTTTCCTTCTTGACTTAATAGTTTTGATTATGTAAATTACCCATTCTTATGGATGCTGCCCAGTCTTCCACTTTCCGTGATTATATCTACCAGAGCTTACTCGGTTTGGCCACAGAGGATGGCATTAATGCCTCTGGCAAGGACGAGATTTACGGCTGCATTTTTGGCAGGGACAGTGCTTTAACGATCTTAAAGATCCTAAGGGTTCACAAAAAACTGCCTTCAGATGAGCTGCTTCAAGTTTGCAGAAGGGCGCTCCTGACTCTGTGTACCCTGCAGGGAAAAGAAGTAAATATAGAAAGCGGCGAAGAGCCCGGTAAATTTATCCATGAATTCCGGAAGGAAAAATTTGAACATCTAACTTCCCTTTCTAAGCCCTGGTATCTTTATCCCGATGGTATTTTAAGAAACTATGATTCCATTGACTCCACAGCTTTGGTCTTAATTGCCCTGTATAGATATTGGGAGATTAACCGGGATAGCCAGTTTTTAATTACTGTTTTACCCCATGTTGAGATGGGTTTAAACTGGATTATTACTTTCGGCGATAAAGACAAAGACGGATTGTTGGATTATGCTTTACATGCTGAACGTAAACACGGCGGTTTAGCTGTCCAATCCTGGACAGATTCGCACGAATCCTTAAGGGGAGCTGATGGCCTGTTTCCTGCGTATCCGATTGCTCCGGTAGAAGCCCAGAGCTATGCCTGGTTAGCCATGAGGTTGTGGTCGCGTTTTTATAGTCAGCAATTTCCTACTTTTGCCCATAAACTTTCAGCCCAAGCAAAATATATGAAAAAAGCCTTTAATAAGAGCTTTATTTTTCAGGATGGGGATTTTTATTTTGCCGGACAGGCAGTTGACGGCAGAAGAAACTTAATAAAGACTGTTACCGGTAACCCTTTAATTTGTTTATGGGCAGCTGATCAGATTAATAGAAAGGCCCAAAGTATAATTGACGGCGAATATATTGAAAGCTTGACGGACAGGGCTTTTCAGCCGGATCTGTTTGACCCGGAAGCCGGAATCAGGACCATGAGCAGATTATCTCCTACTTTTAATCCCCGGTCTGACTCATACCACAATGGCAGTTTTTGGCCGGTGTTAAACGGTTTAGCCACGGAAGGTTTGGAAAATTTTGGCTTTGGGGAAAAAGCAACTTTGCTAAAGAATGCCTCTTTAAAGCCGCTATATCATTTTAACTCCCCCATTGAACTGTATATGAGGGATGAGGCAGGTAATTTCCGGGAATATCTCTCCGGCACCGGTCAGACAGGCTGCCGGGTCCAGGCCTGGTCTGCAGCTTCAGCATTGGACTGGCTAACCTAATTTTTACAGAAATCTTACTGTATTAAGCTCCTGCTCTTATTCTGAATTGGTATCATTTGTAACTAATTATGCGAATTCTACAGATAGCACCGGCCTGGGTAGATACGCCCCCCAAAGATTATGGCGGAACAGAATGGGTTATTGCCAATTTGGTAAAAGGACTGAGGGAACTAGGTTTTGATGTCACTTTATTTGCTACCAAAGCTTCTGAGGTTGATGTTAAAGTAGAGTATCTTTTTGAAAAGGGTTTGTTATCCCAGAATATATCCTGGACTGCTGCATTGCCGGCTTTATTGCATTTTCATGAAGCCTTTAAGCAGGCCTACAGGTTTGATATAGTCCATGCTCATTTATCTTCTGAGACAGATCTTATCACGCTACCTTTTTTGGCTGATCTGACGGAGAAAGGCATACCTAATTTGGCAACCATTCACTCCCCCTGGCCTTTTGATTACTCTTCCGGTATGGATAAAACGTTCATAAATCTTTATGCAGATAAGATTTTAGCCGTAAATATTTCTTCTTTCATGCAGAAAAACTTGCCTCCGCAGTTTAGGGACGGTGGTTTTGTTTATAACAGCGTTGATTTAAGTAAGATGAAATTTAATGGTAAAAGTGGTGATTATTTAACCTGGTTGGGCAGGATCATTCCGGAGAAAGGTACGGCTGAGGCTATCCGGATTGCTAAGATGGCAGGTGAACAATTAATTTTTGGGGGCATAATTGACCAGTACAATCCAAAATCCGTTAAATACTGGAAAGAGGTAGTGAAGCCCCAGGTTGATGGTAGGCAAATCAAGTACTTAGGCCCGGCAGATTTGAAGTTAAAAAATAAATTAATGGGCGGGGCTAAAGCTTTCTTAAATCCGATTACCTGGGATGAGCCCTTTGGGATGGTGATTGTGGAATCATTAGCTTGTGGCACACCGGTTATCAGTTATAGAAAAGGGGCAATGGCCGAATTGGTAAAAGACGGCAAGACAGGATTTCTGGTAAAGGATAGGGCCGGTATGAAAAGGGCCATAAAAAAAGTTTCGGAAATTGACCGGAGTATTTGCCGGGAGGACGTAGAGAGGCGTTTTTCCCCTTCCACTGCTGCTTTAAAATATGCCAGGTTGTACCAGCAGGAGATTCAGCTGCAGGAAGATTTTACCAGGGAGGATTTTAATAGGCTTTCTATCGGGCCGGAAGATATTTTCATAGGACGGGCTCATTCAGCTGTTCATTCATTGCAGCTTCGCAAAAAACACATTCTTTCTTCTGTTTCAGATTGATATACCTTCCTTAAATTGATAGAATAACGCAATAACAAGCCGGGGTGCTGAAATTGGTAAACAGACTACCTTGAGGTGGTAGCGCCCGTAAGGGTTTGCAGGTTCAAGTCCTGTCCCCGGCACCATGGAGTTGTAGCTCAGCTGGCTAGAGCGTCTCATTTACACTGAGAAGGTCACAGGTTCAAGTCCTGTCAACTCCACTCTAAACCTATGTATCTTGAAGAAGCTATTAAAAAAAGACAGGCTGTCAGGGAATATCTGGAAAAGGATGTTCCTGATGATTTAATTACAAAAATTCTGGAGTTAGCTAATTTGTCTCCTTCAGCCGGTAACCTGCAGGCCAGAAGAGTAATTATAGTAAAAGATTTAAGCTTAAGGGAAAAACTTAAGGCTACCTGCAGCGGTTTAGGCAGGTTTTCTATTGCCCCGCCGGTCATTCTGGTAATTTGCTCAGTCCCGGAAGAATCAGCCATAAAATATGCAGACAGAGGCAGAAACCTTTATGCCTTGCAGGATGCTACTATCTTTGCTTCTTATATTCAGCTTTGTGCAGTTTCAGTTGGACTGGCTTCCTGCTGGGTGGGTTCCTTTAAGGAAGAGGAAGTTTCCGAAATGCTTAGCTTACCTGCAGAAATAATTCCGGTAGCTTTAATTCCGGTCGGTTATACTGAGGAAGAGCCTCGCGAAAAGCCTAGAAAAACTTTAGAAGAACTAGTGATATAATCCTAAGATATATGTGCGGTATATTTGGTTATTCAGGGCCGAAAAATGCTCCGGAACTTATCCTGGAAGGTTTAAAAAGGTTGGAATACCGGGGGTATGATTCCTGGGGTATAGCAGTGGTGGCTGACCAGATTACCTTAACCAAAAGGGTCGGGGCTATTGGTGATTTACGGGAGTTAAATACCCTGCCAGATTCTAATGCAGGCATTGGCCATACCCGCTGGGCTACTCACGGCGGCATTTCCGAAACCAATGCTCATCCCCACTTCTCTAGTGATAAAAGCTTTTGTCTGGCTCAAAACGGCATTGTTGAAAATTACCAGGAGCTGAAAAAAGATCTAATCAAAAAAGGCTACAAATTCCAATCTGAAACAGATACGGAAGTCATAGTCAGACTAGTAGAAGACAAAATGAAGGCAACAGGCAACAGGCAACAGGCAACAGATAAGATTAAGGAAGCTGTCAGAGCTGCTTTTTTAGAACTGGAAGGCAGGAATACCATCATCCTTTTAACTAAGGATGGTCAGATAGTAGCTGCCAGGAATGGTTCCCCTTTAGTGGTCGGGGTAAACGACGGCGAGGTTTTCCTTTCTTCTGATACTTTATCCTTTGCCCCCTATGTCAAAGAAGTAGTGGTTTTGGATAATGGCCAGATGGTTGATTTTAAGGATAATTTAAATGTCATAGACATAAAATCCAATAAGCCCTTACTCTATAAACCGGAAAGAATTGATTTTAAAAGCAGCAAAGTAGATAAGGAAGGCTACGATCATTTTATGCTTAAGGAAATTCATGAAAGCCCCTACGTGATAAACCAAATTGTTAACCATGACGGTAAATTATACGGAGAGTTTGTTGAGAATCTTAAAAAAGTCAAGAATATCTATACTATTGGCTCGGGTACAGCCGGCATTGCTGCTTCCCAGATTGCCTTTTATCTACGGGTTTTCGGAAAATTGCGGGCCCAAAGCGTAATCGGAGCAGATATTTATGAATATTATGACTTACTGACTAAAGATGACATCATGATCGCCCCTTCCCAGTCCGGTGAAACAGCTGATGTTTTAGAGGTTTTGGAAATTGCCAAGAAAAAAGGAGTCAAAATAGCCTCATATGTAAATATGCCGGGATCAACCATGAGCCGGATTTCGGATTTTAGCTTCCCTGCCCATGCCGGACCGGAGATCTGTGTGATGTCTACCAAGGTTTTTACATCCCAAATAGCCTGGGGGTATTTGCTTTCTAAAATTGTCCAGGGTCAGGCAGCTGAGGGAGAGAAAAACTTAAAAGTTTTAGCAGAAGAGATAGAAAATTATCTTAATACCGGTAAAAATCATGAAAATCTGAAAAAGTTAGCAAAAATACTGGCTAAGCAGAAGGATATATTCCTGCTGGGCAAGTATCAGAATTTTAATATAGTCAAAGAAGGGATGGTTAAAATTATAGAAGGATCATACATTCATGCGCATGGGATTCCGGCCGGAGATTTAAAACATTATGCCATTACACTAATGGAAAAGGGTGTGCCGGTAGTAGTGGCTGTATCTGAAGATGTCACTAAGTTGGATGTTATAAATGCTGTTAATCAGGTTAAAGCCCGGGGGGCCACAGTCATTGGTATCTCCCCTGCCCCTTTGGCAGGTCTTGATCATCATATTCCGGTTCCTGATACGAAAGAAACCTCAGCTATTATGAATATTATCCCCCTGCAGCTTTTGGCTTATTATATGGCAGTAGAACTGGAGCATAATGTAGACAAGCCCAGAAATATTGCCAAAAGTGTCACAGTAAAGTAATGGAAAATATTACAAAGATTTTTTATATGCTGGCAGCTATATTTTTGGTCTTGGGTCTTTTGTCCAATATCATGCCTAATTTCCCCCGGATTCCGGGAGATATTTATATAAACCGGCCGGGAATTAAGATTTATATCCCTTTTGCATCAGCACTTGTGGCATCAGTTATCCTCACCCTGATTTTAAACTTCTTTAGGAAGTGACATAAAGTTTCACTCATGGTAAAATCTGCTTGCACATTAAAATATAGGTTTTTGAGTATGGGCAAGGCGCTTAACCAATGTTACAATAGATAAGTGTCAAAGCTAAAATATACAAAAGAGGCATTAGAGAAAGCGGTAAAAAGTAATGTCTCAATGTTGGGAGTGATGCGGACTCTGGGAGCATCTATGACGTCAGGTGCCCTAAGAACGTATTTGATTGGTAGAATTAAATATTATGGTATAGATAATTCGCATTTTTTAGGACAAGCCTGGAATCATGGTAAAAACCATGTCGGTGGGTCAGCTAAAAAGACACCACAACAGATATTAATCGTTCAGATTAATGGTGTAAGAGCAAGGGGTAAATTACTAAAAAGAGCACTTTTAGAAATAGGTAGAGAGTATAAATGTAATGCATGCAGATTGTCGAAATGGAGAAATAGGGAGATACGATTAGAGGTAGAGCATATTAATAGTAATCCGTTAGATAATAGAGCTGAGAATTTGTGTTTCTTGTGTCCTAATTGCCATTCTCAAACAGAAAATTATTGTAAAATGCCACAGTAGCCAAGTTGGTCACGGCGGAAGTCTGAAGAACTTTTTATCCGGGTTCGATTCCTGGCTGTGGCACTCTATAGTTATAGATAAATTTAATATTCGCGGGAGTAACTCAGTGGTAGAGTGCCTGCTTGCCAAGTAGGATGTCGCGGGTTCAAATCCCGTCTCCCGCTCCACAAAAAATCCGGCCCTTTAAAGCGGCCGGATTTTAAAATAATTACCAATACCAGGAAATTACTTTTTCTTTCCAAGCATTGTGTAGGCAGCCCACACACCAGCTAAACCAACTACTATGTAAACGACCTTGGTAAGAAGTGAACCCGCGCCTAAGAGCATCTCAACTACATTAAGGTTCAAAAGTCCGACCAATCCCCAGTTAATAGCACCAATAACCACTATCCATCCAACTAAAGTTTTAATATCCATTTGTATCAATCACCCCCTTTTAGAGAAAGACTCTATATCCATTGTTGTCATAAATTACAGGAAGTGTCAATATGGATGATGAAGGCTACTTAAGGTATAATAGCTTCAATATTGCCGGGTCGTCTAATGGTAGGACAACTGCCTTTGGAGCAGTGAATTCTAGGTTCGAGTCCTAGCCCGGCAACTGAACGCAGTGAAGTTGCAGGACCAAACTTGTTTAGCCCGGCAACTAGGAGCAAAAGAGAGGTGTATAGCGCGCTTTTCAGAAGCTAGCAGACTTAGTAATTTCATCAGGTAGTCCCATTGCTCGAGCAACTTCAACTGCATGTGATGTTTGATGGCCTTTTTGCAGACGATAATGATACTTTATTTGATGATCTTCTACATCAAAAACAAAGTGAGAAGGTTTTATAAGTGGAATTCCATCACTTGTCAAACTGGATACCGCATCATGATTGTGAGTTGATAGCATCAAGAAATGAGGCCTGTTTAATACTTCTGCAACAACAGCCGAAGTAAAGGCAGCCTGATATCCAGGTGATGTTGTGGAGAATGCTTCATCAACTGCAACAAAGGCAGCCTTTCGGGAAGATAAAACTCCAAGTAATTCTTTCCAATATTCAAGCTCTTGAGAAAATGCACTGTAATTACTATCCTGTTTTTCAACCACCATGTCTAAATAAGCAACAGTGTCAAAGACAGGTATTGTTGCTTCTTCGGCAGGTGCGTATCCTGTGGCAAGAGCCATAAGCATTCCAGCAACTGCCCCTTTTTCATAAAAAGTTTTACCGCTTCCATTAGGACCAGTTAATAACTGTACTCTTGTAGTATGAGGGGAAAAATCAATATCATTGGCGACTTCTTCGCTTTTATCTTTAAATAAACTAAACGCTTTTTTTAAATGAACCTCACCAGTATCGTTGAATCGAACTTTTGCAAAACCTTGTTTACCAATAATCTCTGCAAACATTGCTAGAGCTTCAACCTGTTCTAACGCTGCTTTAAAAGGTGTAGCTTTTGCCTCTCTCCTCCCAAAGAATAGGGAACCAGAACTTCTGCTAAGATGATTAAATGGTGAAACTGCATCACCGGGAATCGTGCTTTGTATCTCCTCTTCTACTGCTGCCTCTGCTTCCCCCGCAAGAATTGCCTCATGTTTAACAAGTTGTCCTTCAATAAGATTGGCTGCTTGATGTAAATAGACTGAATCTGTTGATTTTAGCGTTTGAACTAAGGATCGTGCGTTATCCATCATTACTGGCAGTTTACTTATTGCCATAGGTAATCCACCTTGCTTAAGGTCTAAGATTTCCGTAATTTTCCGCATCATTCCTGATCGGTTATTTCGTCTTTCTTCCTTTTTTTCTCCATCTCGATGATATGTTTCAAGGATTTCTAATTCTTCCGTGATATCTGCTAGCGGAAGATCTTTTGTGTTAATCGCTGGTAGTTGGTTAGTTATCTCTTGTAAGGATGCAGCCATTTGAACTGCTGCTATTTGTAAATCTTTTGCAGTTAATTTTTTTTCTGGTTCTTCTGAGCCACCAATAATTGTTTTTACCTTTTCTTGCTCCTTGTCAGTTAATGGATTTTCCCCCCATGATTGCCACCTTTGTATTAAATCGTTATTTACCTCTCCTAGTATTTTATAACGATTTCTTAAATCACTTACTGCTGGTAAATCACCGAATAATTTAACTTGAATGCTTAAATAAGCATCAATCGCTTTTATCAGCTCATCAAGTTTAGTTGGTCCAATATGATATTCAATATCTTTGACAATTTTAGCAATTTCGTCATTCGAGAATCGAACAGGGTTTAATCCCTTATTTACACCTTCATTTGCATACTTACTAACCAAAGCTACTGTTTCTTCAAGAAAGCCAATTTTCCCTACCATTGCTGGAAGTTTGGCATGGATACCATCTTTTATAAGTTCATCAAACATTTTTTGTCTCTCTAAAGCTTCTTCAGGGCCGTGTGAAGGTTGCCACAAAATCATTTGCCCGATTAAAGTTCTTAATTCTCCTGGGTCGTGCATCCCGCCTGTTTCTTCCCGCATATTCCTTGCTACATGCCACAATAAGCCATGAGGTTTCATTTCATGGTCAAGACTAAATAGTTGAAACAGTGGAATTCTTGGTTCATTAGGAAATAATTGCGCAAGGGTTGATGCTATTTGTTTTTCTTGTTCTCTCTGTTCAGGAGTTTTTGCAGCGAGTTTAGGATAATCGATACCAGAAAATACACTTGGCTCGATTCTTCCTCTTTGTAAGTATTCACTTACAGCTGCAAGCGCTGTTTGGGGAAATTGCCTGGCTCTGGCAACTGCATAAGAAAGCGATTCGCTTCTTCCTGGCTGCAATTTAAAGTGGCGCACTAATTCTCCACTGGCTCCTACCTCTGTTTGTAGGTTATAAACCCGCATGTGGGGATTTTGCTCTGCAATGTCTAAAAGTAAATCGTTATGAGTAGCAAGCATGACGCTACCTCCTCGCTCCTCAACATAGCCTGCTGTTGCCAAAAGAAGACTTGCTTGGTCGGCAGGAGAAGTAGTGGAATAACCTTCATCAACATATAACCTAGTTTTGGAATTAACACCTTGGAGGGCAAGTTTCCAGTTTTCTATTTCCCTCATAAAAGCGCTTAAATCGTTTTGGGGATCAGTTGCCGCTCGGTCAAGAAAGATAAAATTATCAAAGTGTGGTAAGTTGCCTGAACTAACAGGAGCAAATCCTAAAGATTGGGCTGCAACTCGAACAAGAAAATCTGACTTCATAGTAAAAGATTTTCCGGAAGTATTGGCCCCTGAAAGTATAATTATTGGCGCATCAACGGGACCATCATTATGTATTTGACTATATTTAGATTCTTCCAAATTCCAACCACCTATATAACCATAAGGCTTTGAAGCATCAAATGATACAGGTTGCCATACCTCATCACGAATTTTTTTAGCAAACTCCATGACTGCACTGAAACTAAAGAAATATGGCTCTACGCTTTTAAATAGTTCTTTAAGTTTATCAAGTTTAGCCGGTGGATAATGTTTATCTTTTTCAGCTGGCTTCTTATCGAATGGAATTAATTCTGTCATCTCTTGTTGTAATCTTGCAATATCAGCCGGAATACCACTAAACGCTTGTCTTATAAAAGGGTCTTTTAATGCAGCAAATGCCTTGCCCAATTTTGTAAATCCCGCTAAGCCTCTGTTAATTCTGTCAACGGCTTCTTCGACAATTTCCATTACATTTTCTTTTTCAAGAACTTCTGAATCACGTTCATATTCATTTGCTAATATGGGAACAAACTCTGTTCCAGCGTAATAATGCTCAATTAGTGAGGTATCTTCCCATCTGTAATTTCCAAGTATCTGTCTAAAATTCCATAAACCTTCAAATACTTGCCATGTTCTATCTTTTAAATCAATTAAATCATCCAGCTTATCTGAAGAGGCTAATCTACCAATCAACTCTTGTCTTTGTTTTATTTGTTTTGGATTCTTTGAAGGAGAAAGTAGAACCTTAGCCATAAAATTGGCTTCTCTTTTACGCACTGTCTCCATAATATAGGAATCACCTGTTTTGGCGTGGTCACTAAGTTCAGCTTCATAACCTTCAAGTAGATTGTCTAAAGTAAGATCGTGAGATTTTCTTTTACGGGGAACGCCTGTTTTGCCAAATACGCCTGAATATTTATCGGCAAGAGAATCAATACTCATTCTTGGGTCCCTATATCCGTTACCAGCAGATTCAAGGATTACAATTCTTGCTGCATTATTTGTGCTAAATAATTTCTCTAACGTTGGATAAGGACTGTCTGTTTCTCCTTGGTCTGGTTTTTTACTATCTTGCTCTTGTTTCATAGAACGGAATTATATCAAAATAGATCATTTCTTAATAGCTAAATTTTTTGAATAGGATGTATTAGTTGAAAACTGCAGCAAAACTATAATTAGGTTGAAGGACCAAACTTGTTTAGCCCGGCAACAAGATTAGAGAAAGGGTGTCAAGCTAATCCATCCGGAGAGTGAGAAGCTGGTTTAGTATAATTTCATACAATTCTCTTAAATTTTTATGCTATACTAAGTTTTATGGCTAAGGGATTGCAATTTAAAGTATTAATAGAACAGGATGAAGATGGTATTTATGTTGCCTCAGTGCCGGAGCTTCCCGGTTGCTATACTCAGGGTAAAACACTGGAGGAAGCAAGACGAAGAATAAAAGAAGCAATTGAATTGGTTTTAGAATCAGATAAAGATATTAAAAAAGAGAAATTAGCATCTCCCAAATCTTCTTCTCACTTTTTTGGGATTGAAGAAGTAACTATTCAAGGTTATGCCTAAATTGTCCCCTATTAGAGGCAAGGAACTAATTTCTATTTTAGAAAAACAGGGTTTTAGACAAATACACCAAAAAGGCAGTCATGTGAGACTCGAACATTCAGATGGCAGAAAAACAACTGTACCATTGCACTCTGGTGAAAAAGTAGGGGTTGGATTACTTAGAAAAATATTAAGAGATACCAATATTTCAAGAAATGAATTTGAAAAATTAAGATAAGTAGCGTTATTGTAGAAGCCTGTTCCAAAGTCGATAATTAAGGTCGTCTTGGTGGATTAGGCCGGGAGTCTTTCGGATTTTCCGGCTTTTGGCTCTGGTTTTCTTTTGGCTTGCTGACTGATTCAATGGCCTGCTCCAATCCTTTGATTGCCTGTTCAGGAGCCTTTTCTAAAACCCTTTGTAATACTTTAACTGCGTTGGAAGGTGAAGGAAGGGGAGAAGAGACAGGCTGAGCTGATGCACTGGCTGAATTTACATCTTCTGCTGTATTGACTGCATCTGTTTCAATTTTCTTCAACTTTTTCTGTTCATTCCCCCGGCGTTTAATAATCTCTGATTTGATATAAGTTTTTAACTTTACCGGGGCAATGGATAATGCTGTTTTCTCACTGGCTAGTTTAACCTGATAGAGCGGTTCTCCCGGTAAGCTGGACTGGGCAGCAGAAACTACCCCGACCGGTAAAATAAAAAGTAACAATGTCAAAAAAGCATACCGGTATGGGAAAAGCTGCCTTTGGGGGATGATCGGCCGGGAGATTTTATTCATCAAGCGCATTCGGGCTTTATCCCGGAAAACCGGGTCAGGATTTACCTGTTTTATATTTTTAAATTCCTCCAAAAACTGTTTTAGATTGTTTTCGCTAATTTCTTTCATTTTTATTAATTACCTCCTTTAATTTTTTTAGAGCCCTATTTTGTAAAACCCTGATGTGACTTATCGGTTTTTGTAAAATACGACTGATTTCTTCATTGGTTTTTTCTTCAATAAACTTTAAGATAATGATCTCCTTATAGGAATCAGGCAGTTTTTCCAGGGATTTAATTACCTTTTCATAAGTTAGCTTAATATCCGTGTAATCCAGCAAAGATAAATTATTATCTTCTAACTCTGCTATAGCCTCAAGCTGGACAGATTTTTTTTGAGTTCTATAAAAGTCTATTACCGAATTCCTGGCTATGCGGAATATCCATGCCTCAAAAGGCAAGCCTTTGTCGCGATAACTTTTTAGTCCTTCCCATGCTTTCAAGAAGATATTTTCCGTTAGATCTTCTGCCTCCTCCTTATTACCTATTCGAAAATATACAAACCGATATATCTTTTCCAGTAATAAGTCATAAATTTTCCCAAAGGATTCCCCTCCCCCTTCCTGAGCTTCTTTTACCAGTAATTTTAAGCTTTCTTTCGTATCTACTAAATTATAACGAAAAATAGTGAAACTTATAACATGTTATGTTTTTGTATTTATTTCGTTTTTATCAATAAGGTAGATATATATGAATGAGGATAGGAAAATGCTTGTACGCGTAAATTCCGATACAGAATTATGGGGATTATTCTGTTTTATTTGTAATAAAAATTTTAAAATTGACAGAAAATCTTTTCAGAGCAAACGAAATATCAGATGCCCGGAGTGCAATAGAAAAGAGGCTGTTATTACTCATATATCAAAATTAGGTTCCGGTAATTATGAAGATGAGTCTTCGCTTAATTAATCTGTGCTGACTGTTTACTTGATGATACTGTTTGGCTTTCTGGGTATTATTCTGCAGGTATTATTCTATAGTATGAAATCGAGGTATTGACAAAGTTTCAAAAAGTGCATATCGTAGAAATTGTCCGGCCGATGCATAGGTTTGGGGCTTAATGTCAGAAAGCTAAGTTTCTAGAGACCGGCCCAATGACAGGATAGAAGTGTGTGTTAGTGTTAGTGGTTCTAAGAAGTGCAGATGGAAACATTAGTGCTTCGACAAAAAGATCTGTCCACAAGACAGATTTTTTTGTGAGCTTCAGTTTTGTTATACAGGACTTGTCTAGTCTTTTTTGATTTTATCCTATAATTATTGTATAATTTTCAAATGTCTGAACGTATTTCTCCAACTGTAGTTATAGGGGCAGGAATTTGTTTCAAATCAAATTTTGAAAATTCTTTGGATATTTTAGGATCTGACACCCAGAGAGTAATATTAGATTCAAATCACGCTGCCTTAACTAAGGTTAAATCCGGCTTAACTATACAAGCAGATGCCAGGTTTTTGCCCCTTAAGAATCAGCAGGATACTACTGCTGTAGTGGCTATCCCCCATCATTTACCGGCTATTACTGAACTGGTAGCCAGAGGTTGTAGACGCTTGATTGTAGAGAAGCCATTGGTCAATAATACATCTGAATTAACAGCCCTTGAGGAGCTTCTAAAGCAGCATCCTGATATTAAGCTCTTTTCCTTAGATTACTACCAGCAGAAATTTTACCCTTTTGATATTTTAACAGGAAAAATTGGGGTATCTGATCCCCGTTTTCAATATGTAACAAATACAGGAAATGGTAGTATTTCTAAAAGTTTGATTGGTTCCCTATTTGACCGGGTTGGTGAAATACGGGGCATAGATTTGGAATTAATTGAAGGTGGTGAGCTAGGTGTGCCTGATTTGGACAGAAGACCTTGGTTAGAGTATGACCCGGTGGCCGGTGGGGTATTGCTTGATTTGGGTACACATGCATTTGGCCCGCTTTTCTACTCAGGATTGGTTTCAGAAATATCAGTTATTTCTGCGTCCCGAAAGATACTGGCTCCTGATAGAAAATCATTTCTTTGCGGTACCGGCGGTAAACCGGAAATACTGGCGAAGGCCAAATTAGTGGCAAAAACCGCTCAGGGTCAAGTAAATATAAATTTTAAAGTCGGTAAAGTGCCCTATGAGGGCAGAAGGTCAGAGTTTCGGATTTATGGTGATAAAGCGCAGTTAGTTATGGAACTACAAAGAGGCGGTTCACTGAAGATAAAATCCGGCCGCGAAAAAACTTTGGAGATGAAGCTTAAAGCGGGTATTGATCCTTATCAATTAGCATTAAAAGAAGCGGATGGTTTCTTTAAAGGGGAAATTAGCTGTGATGAGTATTATCAGGCTATGCGGAAAGCAATAGTACTGATAGATCAAATTAAAGCAGTCTCCTAGATTCTCTGTTATACTGGCATAGTGGTTTTGCAGATTCTCCTTTTATCTTTTAGCTTAGCACTGGATGCTTTTAGTGTCAGTGTTGTGGGAGGTATGAAAGTCAGGGAATCCAAATACCTTCATGCCCTAAGGGTGGCAGCTACTTTCGGTATTTTCCAGGCAGTTATGCCGGTAATTGGCTTTTTTTTAGGCGAGACCATGAGAACATTTATCACGGGTATAGATCACTGGATCGCCTTTGGGCTGTTAGGTATTATTGGCATTAATATGATCCGGGAGGCTTTGGGTAATGAAAAGGGTGAAAACAGGAACATTTTAAACACTAAAACCCTGCTTTTTTTGGCAATTGTTACCAGCATTGATGCTTTAGTAGTAGGGATAACACTAAGCTTCATTAAAATTCCTCTCATTTTTTCAATCACCGTGATCGGACTGGTTACATTTGTTATTTGTTTCCTGGGATTTTTATTTGGTGAAAAACTGGGGAGCCATTTCGGCAAGAGGATTGAAATATTGGGAGGTTTAGCCCTGATTGCTATTGGAATAAAGATTTTAGTTGAACATCTTAAATAATATTTATGAAAAGATTTTTGATTTTATTTGGTTTATTTCTAATTATTATCATCCCCTTTTTCTTTTTGTCTAACCTTATCTTTAAGAACCTGGATAAGAAACTTGAAAAAAATAGTGTAGAAAAGCTAGTTACTATCCGGGAAGATAACCGGACCAAGGTTAAGTATTCGGAGGATTTCACAATTGTTTTGGTTGGTGATTCCATGACTGAGCGGCTAGGTAATAGTGATGAGTTAAGGGTAAGTTTAAAAGAGTATTATCCTGATAAGACCTTTGAAGTGCTAAATTATGGCTTTGGTTCGACCAATATTTTATCAGTAGAAAAAAGGCTGACGGAAAAAACTTTCTTTACCAGGGAATTCCGGCCGATTTTAGATATTGCCTTTGATGTTTTAATCCTGGAATCCTTTGGCAACAATCCCCTGTCCCAATTTCCGCTGGAGGAAGGTTTAAAGAAACAAACTGAAGCCCTGGACCGGATTGTAAAATTAATTAAGGAAGGTAACCCCCGGGCTAAACTAGTTTTTCTGGCTACCATTGCTCCTAATAAATTTAACTTCGGTAAAGGGGTTTTGGATCTATCGGATAAAGAGCGGGAAAAATGGGCTTTAGAAAGAATGGAATATATTAAAAATCATATAAATTATGCCGGATCCCACAATATCCCGCTGATTAATGTTTATGAGGATTCATTGACAGAGGACGGCAGCGGGCAGGCAGATTACCTGACTAAGGAGGATTTCATCCATCCTTCCCCAAACGGAGTGATTTTTATTTCCGAACAGATAGCTGATTTCTTATATAAATCTAAAATTCTGGAATAACGTCTCATAGTTTGTATTCCGCGTATTTCCTGATATAATTCAACACTATGATAAGAGCTGAAGTTAAAAACAGGGATTACCGGCCCGGCCAGGAAATCGACTACTGGGTAGCTACCCTATTGCCTAATGGTTCTGTCAGTCACCGTTTTGAAAAAAGCCGTATTTTAAAAGTAGCAGGCGGCGGATTTTTCGGCCGTTTTCTGTTTTTGGAAGGGAGGGAATATGGAATTAAGACAACCCAGCCTACACCTTTGCATGCGCTTTTGCGGCAAGCTGCCTGGGGGTTTGGGGAATTTCCTTCCCAGGTATCTCTAGAGGCAGCTCAGGAGGATCATCTGGCGCTTAATCTGATAAGTGATGTTCTACCGGTGGCAACAGGCGGTAAGTTTTATAGTCCCGGTTCCCCCGGTTATACCCGTTTGTCTACCGGTTATTCACAGTTGGTAGATGAAGTGAGAAACGGCCGTCCTCCCCGGTTTTATCCGGTAAATGAATTCGCTAAATTTAAGGAAGCATAAAAGGAACTTACCGCGGTAGCTAAGAGTTTAGGATTGGAACAGGCAGGACAGATATATCGGGATGATGCGGTGGTTAATGATTTTGGTTTAGCCAACCTTTGGTTTGATGATACCGCCGGGCAATTTGTCTGGCTCGATACACTCGCTGCTTTTAAGCATAAAAAGATTTTCGGTTTCCTACGCTATGAGTTTCATGAAGCATTGAGAAAACATTTCTATCCTGATACGCCTGACCGGGTGACTTACAATCGGATACATACTGATTTATTTAGGAGTAGTATCGCCCCATTAGAACATATATTTGATCCGGAAGTATACAAAAGGGTAATGGAAAATTTGGATCTATATGAAGATATTGTGGCAGCTAAAGATCCTGAAGAATGTACTAAGCGAGCGATTAAGCCTGCTGTTATAAATACTAAGGATGTAGTTAAGGAGGTGCCCGGCAAATTATATAAAAAGGCAATTGGTGCTTTTGAATTAGGAGCTGCCATTTTTAGCTCTAAAATCAGAAGAAAATTAGTTTTTGAAGGCATAGAGGAAGCGCGGGCTACCGGATTGGTTACTCAGAAGGAGTTTCAGGAAGCTGAGGAGTTGTTTAATCTCAATGAACAGCTTAAAAAAGGTACTTTCAGGTTTAAACTAGCGGAATTGGCAATGCTGGGATATTTCATAGGTAATAGTCTCGGTACCAAAGCTATTGAAGGAGCAGCCCATACTTTTAATTTATTGTCTGATAATGAGGCGCTATCGAAAACTTTGATCAGTCTTGGTATTTATTTAGGAGGTTATGCATTATCCAGCTCGTCCCGCTTTATAGGTACTAATTTAATCGGTGGTTTAACTCAGGTTGATTTACGCGCTGCTGCCAGAGTTTCTGCTTTGCCTCTGTTTGGTAATGTACTACCTTTCCCGGTACAGACTTTAGTAAATACCGGTAGCGACAGCAGCTTGCTTTTGCATTATGCTGTCCGGAAAGTTCTGGGTGATTTATCAGGCTTACACCCGGCGGGAGGTCTGGGTACTGAATATGAAGCAAGATTATATCAATGGCTTGGTCCAAAAATTGAGGCTTTGGCTGTAGAAAAAAAGAATTAAGTCTTCCTTGTTTGTTGGGCCTGGCTGATGTTATGCATATAAGCCCTTTGTTGTTCTTCGGTTGGTTTTTCCCTTTCCGGTATATCCGGTCGGTCCTTTGCTTCAAAGATATCGCCTTTAATATGAGTTGGGACTGAGCCCAAGTTTTCGATCACCTCCCTGGCATCTTCCGTATCCGGCACCAGCTCATCATCTTCTATACGGGCTGATTTTTTGTTAATCAGCCAGGTTTGGGTATCCCAGGAGCCGTTTTTTCGCATGCCTGCCAGCCGTATCACATCTCCGCCTTTTTCACCTACATCATGATATCTGAAGGAGATGAATTTGTCTTTGGGTCGCACTACAATCCGGAACCAGTCCCCTGTTCCTCTGGAGCCGGGTCTTTCCCGGCCTTTGCTTTTAAGATCTTTTGGCATATCCATACCTCCTAATATTAAAAAGATTAGACCTTTAAGATGAAGGTTTGATTAATGAAGGTAAAGAAGTGTGTAAGAGAATTTAGTATTTACTAAAATAATCATAAACTGCTTTGGAGATGAGGGCAATTTTTTCCTGGGCTCCGCCCGGGGAATTACTCTCTGACATTACCACTATGATGTAATCTCCTTTTTCAGAAAAAACTATTCCCGAGTCATGTTTAAACCAGCCCACCTCTCCGGTTTTATTGGCTATCTTAACTTCGGCAGGCAGATTCTTAGGTAAACCGTCCGCAAGCTTTTGGTTTTTTAGGAGCTCCAGCATTTTTTGGGTAGATTGTGTGTCTCCCAGTTCCCCTTTGTATAATTTTTCATAAAAGCGGGCAATATCTTTAGGGGTTGAAACCGGAGAACTGTGACCTTCTGTCCGGACGGATGAATCATTAAACCCATTTTCTGCTAACCACTGCTTAACCCGCGACACCTTTACTTTTTCAGTAAGCATTAAGGCAGCATAATTGTGGGAAATGGTAATCATCTGATTCAGGGCACTTTTTATTGTAAAAGACATGGTTCCGTTTTTAAACTCTGCTGAATCAGAGGCAATGTTAAATTTTCTGTTTAAGTCAGCTATATCCCCGGTAATGGATTCATCGGCTGAAAGTTTCCCCTCCTGAATATCCTTAAAAATAAGGGCCATAATCCAAAGTTTATAAAGGCTGCCGACTTCAAAACTTTTTGTCTCATTAAAAGTAAAAGATTCCCCGGTTTTTAAATTGAGGATTACAATACCGTAAGTTCCTTTTGTTCTCTTTAAAGCTTCATCTATGACAATTTTTAAGGGTTCAGCTTTTGTCTGGACTGACAGGATATTTTTATCCCATTTAAATTTCATTGGAATGTTTTTGAAGGCCTGGTAAATTCCCAGCATTAAACCTAAGACAATTAAAGTTAAAAACAAAATCCCGGTTAACTTTTTTCTGCGGCGGTTTCTTTTAAGCCGGGCAATATAAGAAGGAATCTGGCCGTCACTCATATTTTAGTTTTTTTGAGTTACATCTATAAATTTATAGTAACTTTCTTTATCTTCAAAAGCATAATTTTTATCAGGCAGCAGCGGGTATTTGGTATTGAAATAGTTATTAAAGATAATCCGGAAAGAATTTACCGGTGTAATATCAGGATAAACCGGGTTTTCCTTAAGATCAGGCAAGAGGTAAGCATTTAATATGGGGAATTTTTCCCTGATGGTCTCATCACTGGCCCGGCTCCAGGCCAGGTCAAAAGGCACCGGGTATTTCATCGGCATGGGACCTTCATCAGCCTGGATGATAATGATTGGTTTCTGGGCAGAATTAGCCAGGATATTATCAATGGTAACTTTGACTTTTGTATTAGTGCACTGCATCTGGTTTAAGTAGTTTTCAATCCAGCTTCTTTTGGTTTCAGTTTTTTCATCTATCGGTTCGCAGTCCTTACCCAGGACATATGGGTCATGGGGCAGTAGAATATGGGCAAAGACAAATTTGGGGCCGGGTATTTTAGAAATTTCACTGAACACTTCAAATTGATACACCACTCTGCTTCGGTGGTCATTATCCTTGGGATTTTGTGAAACCGCTGTTGTATCAGGAAACATCCTTTTAAGGATAGGAGCAGCCAGGGTGGTTTGTAAAAAACCGCTCATGAATTCATCCTGAAATAAATATCTACCGCCTGACATAACAAAATTTCTGTCAGCATTTTTATTGGACCTGGTGGGATCCCAGCCGGAGCCGACGTGAATATATGAATATCCTTTTTTCTTTAAAAACTTGATTACTTTATTGTTTTGTACTAACGGGGTGACATATGATTCATCAGAAGTTGCGCCGCCTTTGGTTTTTTCAGTCAGGTAATTTAGATAATCCAGATTCAGGGAGGACCCTAAAGATAAAAAAGTTTTAGGGTAATTTGAAGTTGAGTCCCGGGCAATATAAAAGCCCTTCTCTTCCAGGAAAGAATAAAAACTGCTGTTATCAAAGCCGTAAAGATTTAGAGTTTTTTCTCCGGCATAGCGGTCCATCACAAAATAATAGATGTCAGGATTTTTTTGTGATGATTCCGAATCCTCTGCGCCGGTGCCTTCGCTGGTTAAATTAATAAATGCCCGGCCGGATTTTATCTCAAAAAAAGCAATATTAAATACTGCAATACTAAAAAGAATTAAAGATAAGAAAGTGGCAGCTTTATTTAAACGGAGCAGGTATTTTTTGTAGCGAAAGGTAAGGTAAACGAAAATGATTATCGCCAGGATAAAATTTAAGGATAACAACCGGTCTGGATGGTCAAAGGGTTTTAAAAACTCCTTGCTCCGGCTGTAGGAAAAAAATAGCAGTAAAAAAAAGGAGCAAAAAAGAGCCGTAGCTTCTCCTTTCTTAAATATCACCAGGCTAATAAGATATAAAGAAGAAGCCAGAAGCAGGGTTAAAAGTATGGGGGTAACCAGGACTTCTTCCCGGAAATGGTTGATGTTTTGGGAATATAAAAATAAAGCCGGATACAGTGCAAATAAAAAAGGATGCAACAGGAATTTGTTAATTTTCGCAGAAAAGAACTTGTTCATCTTTTTTTCATTAAATAAATTATTCTCCGGCTTTGAGTTAAAGGCATGGTTTCCTTAATCCGGAAGAATTCCTTAAAGGCTTTTTCAAAGCCTTCTTTATTATAATCTATAAAAATATCTTCCCGGTTCAGCAGCAGTCTTTGTACCTGGGAATCCTCCTTGGGTACGAATTCAATAATCAGGTGGTTACTGATTTTAGAAAGATATTCTGCAATTAATTTTAAGGGAACATTTTTGGAAATGGCCAGGTGGTGGATTAATGCTAAGGCCAAGTTTAAGTCAGTCGGTCCCCTTTCTGTTAAAGACATGCGTTCCTGGTTTGCCCAACCCAGGGCCGGAGTGGGATTTCCCAGATCACAAAAAATCGGCAGAATATTTTTTTCATTATTTTTTATTACCTGCAGGTAATTTTTTTCCAGGGCTCCGTCATCAAAATCAAAAGAGATGACCCCGGCACCTGTGTCAGCGGCAATCCGGCTGAAGTTTCCGGTATTGGCGCCCAGGTCCCAGACCGTTTTCGGTGCAGTAGTCTTAAGTAGTTTTCTGACAATATTTTCCTTTTGCTTTAGAGCTTTATCTTCATAATTATGAAAGCCGGTATTGGTATATTTTGCCCACAGGGTGTTTTTTGGGTTCCAGGTAAATTTTTTAACAGAGTTTTCCAAATTATCAATTAGACCCAAAAATGCCTGTTTGGAGAAACTTTGAATTTGGTTTTTGCTGAGCTTTTTTTCTGAAAAGTTTTTTTGCCCCATTGCATGGGCGTGGATGTGGAACAGTAAAGAGGGTTTTAATTTAGAACGGAATGGCAGTAGTTTTGAAACCAGATCCAGGGGGATGCCGTCAATAAATAAAGCGCTTAAACGGTTTAACCGGATATCAGTCATGGACATTAAAGCCAGCGGGCCCAGGAAATGTTCTACAAATTGTTTATAGGCAATCCAGGGTTTTCCTGCCTCGTATTTTTCAAAGGATAAAGTATCAATTAAAACCGGTTTCCCCTCTAAAAATTGGATATTAAAAGCGCTGGCATCTTTTAAGCTTAAGCCGTATTCCATGGCTATTTTTTGGATATTTAAAGTTAATATTGCAGCCTCCTTCAGCATGCTGAAACACCATTCATAAGGATACGAAATAAATGGAATCTGTCTGGGCCGGATAACTTTGTATCCCGGGGTTTTGATTTTAACTTCCTGGTGCTCAATCAAATATCCCAGTGAGGTAAGTTTTTTGTATAAACCGGAACTGATTAAAAAATCATAATTTTTTTTATAACTTAAATTAATTTGTCGAAAGATTATGTTTTTTTCAGAATAAATAAATCCGGATGGATCCCGGTAAGAGGATTTGAACTGTTGAATCAAGATTTCTGATCCTTCCTGAATATCCTCTGAAAGAAGCTGATCAGTCTCCGCCACCAGGTTTTAAAGAAAAATAAACTTGCCAAAACTCCGGCTGCCAGAATCTGCAGCAGGTAACTGCCGGTACCGGGATCAAGATAAGCATGAGCCTCCCGGGGAAAAAGCAAACTGAAAAGACCTACCAGCAAGACAACTTTCATGCCTCTTAAATTACCACAAGTTAACTTCTTTTTCTACCCCTTTTTGGCCTTTCCTCACTAAAATAAGCCGGGCCGTATTCCCGAACAGGCCTTTCTTCCCTGGTGATCTCTTCTGAAGCCCTGATTACTCTTAGGTTGTCAGCTTCAAAATCTCCCATGATTCTCCTGACGGTTTCTTCCTGGTCTTCGGGGGCAGAGACTGCGACTAAGATGCCGCCTTCGTCAATTCTCCTCTCGTACACCCTGGCTTCCTCCTCGCTTAAGCCAAAAGTTGAACTTAAGGCACCCAAAATTCCGCCTGCCAATGCGCCCGTTGCTGCACCTGAGGCAGTGGTGGCAGCTGCACCTGTTAAGCCTAAAGCTGCTGCAATCGGACCGCCGATAAACAGGATTCCCAAACCGGGAATGGCAAAAGCTGCTACCAGCCCGGCAATTCCGCCGATCATAGCCCCGGTAGCGGCACCCCCTAGGGTAGTGCCAATGACTTGTCCACCGGTATCTTCTGCCAGGCGCCTGACTCCCTCAGTATGCTTCATTACAATGGACATTTCTTTGGGATTAAAGCCATGTGATTCCAGTTCGGTTATGGCATCTTCTGCTTTCTCCCTCTCAGGGAAAACCCCTAATACTACACTTGCCATTTTTCTCACCTCCCTGTAGGAATCATAGCGCAGTAGCCTTAATTTTCAGTTAACTTTCAGTAAAGCTTCAGTAAGACTTTTTCCTTAAGATATTCTTACATCTTCCTCACAGTTCCTTTATTCTCTAAAAAGTAAAATAAGATAATGGAAAATAATTCCTCTATTCAAAAAGGACCCATTCTGGTGGAACCGATCACCGGTGAAAAGCCGGTTATAAAAGTGGAACCTCCCCAGCAGGAGTATGAAGAGAAAAAGCATATCATCAGATACCGGCAAATTGTTTGGTATGTCTGGTTGGTGCTTGAAGCGCTTTTACTGCTGCGGTTTTTGCTAAAGCTTTTTGGGGCCAATCCCTTAAGCTTGTTTAGCTTGCTGGTTTATATTTTATCTACGCCTTTTACCTTTATCTTCTTTGGACTGTTTCCGTCAACAGTGGATCCGAGTAGCAGAAATGAAATTGAATGGTCAACCCTTTTTGCCATGCTTTTTTATGCAGTTGTAGCCTTTTTGGTATCCCGGTATTTCCGGCTAAAAAAACCCATTGATCCCCTTGAAGCCGAAACTAAGGTTGAAGATACAATTCCTTAAGTCTTTAGGCTTGATGATGGCCCCGTAAATACCTAAACAAAAATACGATCACCGCTACAACCAGCAACAGGTGAATTAAATCACCTCCGAAATTAAAGGCAAATCCGCCCAGCCATGATAAGACCAATATAAGTATAATGAATTCAATTAACCCCAAAGTAAATCACCTCCTTTTAAGGCACGCTTTCTTAAATGCCCATCCTTCTGGCTGTTGAGCTTGCCTTTTCAACTGTCCGTCGCAGTCCCCTGCTCCTTCTTCTGGCTGTACGCAGGGTGTGGGCTACTCTTTCCCGGGCCATATCCACTGTATGAAATACTGCATCCCGGGTCTTTTTATTGGATAAAATAGTAGTAGCTGCAGCAGCAACCCCTGCTCCTACAACAGCACCGGCTAAACCGGCCATAACCGGATTCATGCCTTTTTTTACATTCCCGGAAGTATTCTCTTTTCCCTCGTTCATCTTTGTCACCCCCTTTGTCAGTTTATTTCTCTTCACCCTCTTCAGTAATCTCCTGTTTAGTTGCATGATTTGTGATCATATGGTCACTGAGAGCTTCTTCTGAATCAAATGTTTGACCGCATGTTGCGCAAGTATATTGCACTTCGACCATAGTGCTTGCCTCCTTGTATCAATATTAACAGCCAATTATTAGAAGGAAATTAAATTAAGGTAAGAAATAGATATGACCCCTTTAAGGAAATGTAGGGGCGGTTGATGAAGGGATCGGAGTAACATCAGGTGTAAAAGACGGAAATGGTGTAGGGCTGGGGGTACTTAAGTTACCCGGGCCTCCGCCTACTCCCGGTTGGACTCCATTTGGTGTCTGGTTATTTTGGTTATTAAGCTGGGCAGCGTATAAGAATAATCCTACAATGGCCAGTACTGCTACGGCTGACAGCAGGGAAAACCAAAAAGTTTTATCGTCTCGAGAACCTCGTTCATCGTCTCGAGAACTGCGTTCATTTAAATCCCTACTTTCATATTCACCGTGAGTATACTTATCTTCCATATACCTGCCATTATAGGTATAAATGTTTATAAAGCATTCAAGAATCTGCTAGAAATCTGTAAGAGTTAACTGAAAAATCTAAAGTGTAAGCGTTGTTTTCTGTAAAGAAGCGGAATCGCAGCAAACCAGCCGAATAAAAAGCCGCCGATATGGGCTAGAAAAGCTATTCCGCCCTCATTGGGGCTTAAGGAGATTGAAGTTAAGCCGCTAAAAAGCTGGGTGGCAAACCAGTAAAAAAGTAAAAAGTAAGCCGGGATATCTACAATGGTTACAAAAAAGAAAATAAAAATTAAGGTTTTTATTTTACTTCCCGGAAAAAGGGCAAAATAGGCTCCCAGTATTCCTGCTACTGCGCCGGATGCACCTAACATAGGGATAGAGGCTGTCGGGGTAGCAAAATATTGAGCCAATGCGGCCACTACGCCGGAGGCCAGGAAAAAAATAGGAAACAGGAAAAAACCTAAACTTACTTCTACATTATTGCCGAATACCCATAAAAACAGCATGTTAGAGATGATATGAATAAAACCGCCATGCAGAAATTGGCTTGTTAGAAGGGGTAAGAAAGTTCGAAAATCAGCAGCATCCAGCTGGGCCGGTATAAAGGCATATTGAAGAATAAAAGCTTCCGGGTTACTGGCAGTCAGTTCCAGGTAAAAAATATAAATATTGACCAATATGATGACTACCACCCAAAAGGGAAACCTGGATAATGCATTGGCATCTTTTAAAGGGATCATGTAGCAAAATTATATGAAGATAGGTTAAAGGTATGATAAGAGCCCGGTAAGAGTACTGTTAGCTTCTGGGTTGCACCATTGCTATTTTATCAAGTGCTGTAGCTTTTGTAATAGAACCCAAAGCATAATTTGGCAAATGACGTGCAAAGCTGACAGTTTCAACTCCTACTATTGCATCTGGGTATTTAGTTCTTAAACTATCCATTATTTGGTCTTTAATTTGGTCAGAGGTTTTTAGATCCATATTGGTGGGAACCAATGTTGCGGCAAGACAGTTGCCGTCTTCTGTTCTTGCATAGACTGCTTCATATAATTCATCAAGCCCATCCCTATACTTGATTCTGTGGCGTCTCATACTAACTGGTCCCTGAGAGGTTTCTAAAATATCTATAATTGGTCCTCGATCCTTAGTTTCTGTCATATCTGTGAGCCTTACTTGGAGACTACACTCTTTAATTCATGTTGTCAATTAGTTAATTAAAACATAAAACACCCTCCGGGTGTAAAGCTAAATGTGGTCTGCTATATCTGTTAAAGCTTCCTGCTTAGTTTTATGGATTGTTTTATCCTTATGGTGGGCCGGAGAGTAGATGGTATAAAGTTTTAGTTTTTCATCGGGTGAGGTATTGATCACATTATGTTCTGTGCCGGCAGGTATGACGATGGCAGATCCGTCTGCTATTAAATGCTCTTCCCCGTCTAATATAACCTTACCTTCACCTTCTTCGATTCTGATAAATTGGTCTACATCATGGACCTCCATGCCGATTTCCTCATTCGGCAGTAAACTCATTACCACTAATTGACTGTTGGGGCCGGTAAACAGGACTTCCCTGAAATTCTCATTTTCTTCAGTTATATCTTCAATATTGGTTACATAGCTAGACATCTTTTTACTTTAAATTAAATATTATCATTTCTTTGTAAGAATGGGATAAGAATTCTATTGTTATCCTGATATAATCTAGCTGATGATTAATCTGGTAGCTTTTGATTGGAACGGAACCATTTTTGCAGATACCAAAGCAATTTTTGAAAGTAATGGTAAGTCTTTAAAAATCCTTAATCTTAAACCGATCAGCTTTAATGATTTTCAGAAATATTACGATGTTCCTATTAAGAAATTCTTTCTGGCCTTGGGGGCAAAGGAGACCGATCTCGACAGTAAGGCCGGGGAAGTAATTAATGCCTTCCAGTCTGTCTATGAAAAAAGAGTAGCCAAGGTAAGAACCAGGGCAAATGTCAGGCAGCTTTTAGAATTTTTATCAAATGAAAAAATAGAGGCCATTATATTTAGTAACCACATCCGGGAATCAATCCTGAGCCACTTAGACAGGTTAAAAATACAAAATTACTTTACCGAAGTTTTAGCCAATTCCCATCTGGATTTACCTCTTAAAGGCAGGAATAAAAATGAGAAATTAAAAGCCTTTATGGAGAAAAAGAATTTATCACCGGATGAGGTATTAATCATTGGTGATACTATTGAGGAGGTAGAGATCGGTAAGGAGCTTGGTTGTTATACAGTGGCCATTACTCACGGCAATTGTTCTACTTCCCGTTTAAAGAAAGCCAAGCCTGATTTTTTAGTTAACAGTCTTAAAAGGGTCAGTCATATCATTAAGCTGAAAGCTTCTTAAGTCAAGGTTAGCTTCGCCGTCTTTGGCTGTGACAACTAAATCAGGTAATTTATCAAATCCCCCGATGATTTTATAATTATCCAGAAATTGCTGTTCCTTATCAGCTCCGATATATAAAACAGAGCCGGGCAGGTCTTTTATAAATTGCTTGACCCGGGTATTAGGTAAAGACCCGATGTATACATTGCCGTACTTAAAGAATTTAAACTCCCCTATTTTGGCCGGGTTCTGATTTTGTCTAATAACCAGTTGAGGATCCAGTTTTGTATAAGCCGGATAGGCAAACTCCATGTTATCTATGTCATTAGACAAGAAAATGAAATCAAATTTTGCCTGGTTTTTTTGTGCTAAAACTACAGCTTCCTTGGCCGGGTAGGACCAGAAACGGGCATGTTTTTGGGGAGCCACAAAGTAGAACCGGTCCAAAAAGATCACCAGTTGAATTGCGAAGGCGGTTGTCAAAAGCAGCAAAATCAGGGAATTAGTTTTTGGGTAATTTTTTAACAGTCTCCATAAACCAATTCCAACCACAATTAAAAGTGGTGGCAAAAGCAGCGAACTTCTCAAGGCATGGGCACCACCCACCAGGCTGGTAGCTGTCGGGGCGATCAGAATCCAGCCGCATAAAAGTGCCAGCATCCTCTTATCTTTTCTAAATAAGTAGACAAGCCCAATTATTAATAGAATCAGGTCTATCCAGAAAAAGCCTCCCATTTCCGCCGGGTTGTGCCTGACCTGTCCGTCTCCATGTAAAAATAAAAAATCCGGCAGTAGATTTTGAAAGTAGTTTTCCGACAGTATGCCTAACAGTTCAAGCTGTGGTGTATGCAGGATATTGACGCTGCCCGGCGGCAATTTATCCAGTAATCTTTCATCCCTGACTTTTTGGGAAATGACAGAACGCAGGTTGGGATCCTTGAAGATATTGATAATATCAAAGCGGTCTTCTGCTCCCCGGCTGACTGTTAAATAAACACTCAATATGGCTGAGGCAAAAATAATAATTAAAGACAGCATCAAAGCAGGTTTTTTAAGATAATCAAAGACAGCTTTCAGCCGGAAATTCTGGGACCACAATAGTAATAATAAAGTCATAAGCGGAATAGTCAGCCGGTAGGTAGAATATGTTTGGGATGCTAAACCAAAGGAGAGGCCAAACAGCAAAAACCACCAACCAGCTTTCAGGCCACGTACAAATGCATATACTCCCAGCAAAGTTAAAAATAGGGCAAAGTGGCTTTCAAAAGGTCCCCGGCTTAAACTCAACTGCCAGGGGTTTATGGCAGCGATCGCTGCTATGCTGAGCCCGGCTCCCTGCGAGAGAAACCTTTTGCCTAATAAATAAAGCAGGATTACGATACCGATTCCGGATAATACCGATACCATTTGGGAGGCCAGGGCATTGGGGCCAAATAAAGCTACAAAAGGCACAGAGGCATAGATATAACCGCCGGGCCTGCCTCCGCCTAATGAAAAAACCAGGGGTAAGAAATTACCCTTTTGGTCATGGCCGGTTTTTAAAATTGAATAAGCGTCATAAGCTCCGGTTAAACCGTCTCCGTACATGGCCCGGGGGTTTTTATCAATCTGATAAAAGCGAAGAAAAAGGGAGACTAAAATAATTGCCCCGAGAATAAATGTAGTCCTTCTCACAGACATAATATACTACGAAAATTTATAATTAGCTATTATGGAACTGGCTACTTTAGCAGGTGGATGTTTCTGGTGTACGGAGGCTGTTTTTAAGCGCCTTAAGGGAGTTAGTAATATCACTTCCGGTTATGCCGGAGGTAAGATGGACAATCCCACATATGAGGAAGTTTCAGCCGGAGATACCGGTCATGCTGAAGCTATCCAGATTGAATTTGATCCAAAAATTTTACCCTTTAAAAAAATGCTAAAGATTTTCTGGGCAACCCATGATCCGACTACTTTAAACCGCCAGGGTTCGGATATTGGAACGGAGTACCGGTCAGTAATTTTTTATCATAGCCAGAGCCAGAAAAGGATTGCGGAAGTCTCCAAAAAACAGGTTGAAAAATCAGGGGAAATAAACAGCAGAATTGTTACCGAGATTAAGCCTTTTAGCAAATTCTATCCGGCTGAGGATTATCATCAGAACTATTATGAGAGAAATAAGCAGAGCTTGCGATCTGGTGATCTTAAAAATTTTAACAGGTATTGCCTGATGGTTATAGATCCTAAAATAGAAAAGTTATTGGAGAAATTTAATAAGGAGGTAAAGCCGGAATTTAAATGAAAAATTTAAGTGATATCAGGAAAAAATTAACACCGGAGCAGTACAATGTTTGTTTCTTAAAAGGCACAGAACCCCCTTTTTCCGGAAAATATACCAAAAATTTTAAACCGGGTATGTATCATTGTGTTGTTTGCAACAGTCCCCTTTTTTCTTCAGATGCCAAGTTTGATTCCCCTACCGGCTGGCCTTCTTTTGAGAGACCTGTTGCCAATAAAAATATAGCTTTTGAAGATGATTATTCAATGGGAGTTCACAGGATTGAAGTAAAGTGTAAAAATTGCGGCTCCCACCTGGGGCATGTTTTTGATGACGGCTCCACTGAAACCGGCAAGCGTTTCTGTATTAATTCATTGGCTTTGGATTTTATTCCTGAATAGAAATCTAAAGTCTGTAATAGTTCTATATAGATTCATTATCTTGTAAATCTTTCTGACTATTGCTACTATCAATTCATGAGTAATAGTGACCTTAATCAATTCAGAAAAGTAATCAGAGAAGAAGTCTCTCAAATAGTCAGCGAGAGGATTAATACTTCTGAAAAGAGGATAATTGGAGTTATTGATGATAAAATCTCTGCCTCTGAGAAAAGGTTAAGCGGTAGTATTGACAAGAAAATCTCTGCCTCTGAGAAAAGGCTTACTGAAAAACTTACAGGAGTAATGGATGATAAAATCTCTGCCTCTGAGAAAAGGCTGATTAAAGAAATATCTGATTCAAAGTCGAAAGTAATTGGTGAAATTGGCGTATTTTTATCAGAACAAATTCTTCCTCTCCTGGATGAAAAAGCCGATAAGACAGATATAGATAGATTGGAGAGAAAAATAGATAAAGTTTTAGATACAGGAATTGATCATGAAAATAGAATCCGTGCCATAGAAAATATCCCTGTTATAGCTCACGAACTTCGGGTCGGAAAAGCCCAAAAGTAAAAATTTAACAGAATTATTACACTTCCATTATATAAAACTTATATTTAAAGTTTAATATACTACTCAAACTCAGGTTGGGGGTAGGAAAAACTTAAAAACCACAAGGAATTTAAGGCCTTCAAGAATTAACAGGAGAATGATAATTTTTAAAATGATCCTAAAAAATTTCTTGATCCTACCCTACAACTGAGTTTTTTTAACTTTTTTTACTTCTTTAGGTGTTTATTAAAAAATTCCACAGACCGGTTTAACGCGAGACTTAAGTTCCCACTGATATTATGGCCATCACCCTCATAAGTAAAAAGCTCAACTTCTTTTCCGGCAGCTTTCATGGCTTCATTTAGTCTTTCACTAAAAAGCAGCGGTACTTCTTCATCAGCTGTACCGTGATGCAGCTGCAGCGGACCGGAAATGTCCCTGGTAAAAGCTATTGGTGAAATTGACTTCCAAAACTCAGGGTTTTTATCCGGATCCCCGTATTTATCAATTAAAGCCTGCCGGCCCGGTCTCCTGAAGGCCTGTTCCCGCTCGGAAAGCATGAAAGGTCTGGCTCTCCGCCAGTTTTTAATCATGTCTTCATAAGAGGCTACTACTCCGGCCCAGATAACTCCGGCTTTGATATCTTTTGAAACTACCATTGACCGCAGTGTTAAACTTCCGCCCATGGAATGTCCCCACATGCCGATTTTATCCGGATTTACACCCGGATATTTTTTGATTGAAGAAAGGGCATTTAAAACATCAGTAGTATAAGCCGGGGAATAATAACCCCCTTCCGGATTACCTTCTGAACTGCCGTGTCCTCTGAAGTCGGCTTTTATCACTACATAACCATTGCTGGCAAAAGCATCTACGTAAGCCACATATCGTCCGGTGGTAGTGTATTGGGCCGGCGGAATATAACCATGGTTAAAGATTATTGCCGGCCAGCCTCCTGAGGGGGTTTCTCCTTCCGGTACAGTCAGCAGGGCATTAATTTTTAACCCCTCGGATTGGTATGAAGCAAGAAATTGGCGGTAATTACTGCCCGGTTCCAGTTCTTCCTCAATGGTAATTTCACTGCCGGGGTAATTTTTCTTTCTCATTTCAGTAATTTGTAAAGGATGCGGATTGCTGATGGTATTTACTTTTTCAGATTGCGCGGGTGGATCCTGGTTTTTCTGAAAAAATATCCCCGTTCCCAAGAGAATTAGTATTCCAAAAAGAAAAATGATTTTTTTCATTTTAGAAGAAAAGAACTTGTTCATAACTGCCCGGGGTCAATTCTAATGATCTTGTCATCCCCCGGTTTAACAAGTCCCCTGCCGTCCCTATTGCTGGTAGTAATATATAGATAATTATCCGGCCCTAAGACCACTTCCCTGATTCTGCCGAATTCATTTTTAAAGTGTTCCTCTAACTTATTATCAGCAGTTTTCTCAAAAAGGGCAGAGCCGCGCAGGCCCCCGAAAAATACCGAGCCCTGGTAAAAAGCTGCTCCCGAAGGGGCCCAGGTATCAGAGCCGGAGTTTAATACCGGGTTTTCCAATCCGGATTTTTTTTCATCGCCTTCAATTTCCGGCCAGCCGTAATTTTTACCTGTTTCAATCAGGTTTACTTCATCCCTGGTGGAAGGTCCGTGTTCAGTAGCCCAAAGCTTGTTTCTGTCCCAGGCTAAGCCCTGGGGGTTGCGGTGGCCGAAGGAGTAAACAAGGTTACCAAAAGGATTTCCCGGGGCAGGACTGCCTTCATCCGTTACCCGTAAAATCTTTCCGGCTAAGGAGTTTCTATTTTGGGCTTGGGAGGGATTCTGGGCATCACCTGTTGTAATATAAAGCATATTATCCGGGCCGAATTTGATTCTGCCGCCATTATGGTTTGAGGCTCCCGGAATCTCATTGACAATAATTTCTTCATTAATTAACTGATTATTCTCTAGTTTGTATCTGGCTACTCTGTTTAAGGTATTATTGCCACTTCCGGAATACGTGTAGTAAAGGTAGACAAAGCTATTCTCTTTAAAATTAGGATGCAGAGCGATGCCTAACAGCCCGCCTTCTCCGATGTGTTTAACAGAGGAAATAGTAGCTGCGAGTGCTAAGTTGCCATTTTGATTTACTATTTTGACTCTACCCGGACGTTCAGTGACTAATATTCTGTTATCAGGCAGGAAAGTTAAGGCCCAGGGGATCTCTAAATTCTCCGCTACTGTAGAAAAGCGGGCAGGATTGTTTTCTTTGGGACATTCTGCAAATTCACACTTCGGAGGAATTCTGCCTACAAAGGTACCATCGGGGCACTGTTTTGCGTCCTGGGTGCAATAAACCCCTTCTTTTGAATTATTTTGGGAATTTAACCTGCCGGAGATAAGCAAGCCTGCTCCAATCAGAACAATTATTCCTAAGATAACGATAGCTACCTTTGGAAACATACAGCTAATTATACACCCGCTAGAGCACTGACTGCACTGTTTGAACCAGAGCAGGATTATTGAAAAAAAGCAACAGTTGAGCAGGCCAATTGGGGTCGGTAATTTTAACATCCGGGTCTACGCCTCTTCCTTCAATCGGTAAATTATCATCCCGCAGGGTAATGGAGTGAACCAAAAACATGGAGTATTTTTCCTTTTTATTGAACTGATTATCCAGGGGAAAGATTCTTTCCACTGTCCCCCAACCTTTGGTCGGTACTCCCACGATTACCCCCATGTGGTATTTTTTGAGTGATGCAGCCATGATTTCTGCAGAGGATTGAGTCTGATTATCTACCAGAACTACTATTTGTCTAAACCTGGTCAGGCTGGGTAGCTTATCGGTTGGTGTTTTAAACGGCAGGTATTCGCCTTTGTGGTAAAAATCAAAAGCATAGGCTCCTTTGCCGATGAAATGTCCCAAAAAATAAGGTGTGGCATCAATGGCTCCGCCAATATTACCCCGCAGGTCAAAAATCAAGGCATTTAACGAGTTATCATCTTTATATTTTTCGAAGATCTTAATGAATTCATCATATGAGGTGGGTGAGAATTTCTTAAACTGGAAATATAAGGTGCTGCCCACTGTTTTGGTAAACATGGTCGGTTCCACCTGGTTTGTATCATATCGCTGCTTGGTATCTTTTTGGGTTAGGGTATCCCTGGCATAAGTGACTTGCTTTAGTTTTTCCTTTGCCTCAGGTGATTTGTCCTTACTCAGTTCGCTTGCTTTCTTTTCATAGGCTGAGGCAACTGCCGCTTCTGAAGCTCCTTTGGATAGACCTAGGTCCTTATATAAATCTTTTTCAGGGTTTATATTGGAAACTTTATTTTTTAACTCCTCTTCCTGTTTTTCCGTGAATAATCCTGATCTGCCGATGGGGTTAAGAGAGCTTAGGACTGCCCCGGTCACAGTGGCATAGAAAGAGTTTTTCTTATCCTCATCCATCCCGGTAGTGGCTTTAACAAAGCCGTCCAGCAGTTTTTCCTTATTTTCAAATTTAGCTACAGTAATAGTGCCGCCGTTTCGCTCCATCTGGACTTTAAATAAATCAAGCAGCTGGGCGTCAGAGATATTATCCCAGTAGTTATCCTTGATCTTGTCATATACTTCTGAAATAAAAGCTTTGGGAGTACTTTTCTGGGCATTTACTGCAGGTTTTAAGGGGATATTAGCTACGTATTTATAGCCGATGCCTACTCCCAGAGCAAAAATAACCAGGATTAAAAATAGGTTTTTAAATGCAGGGATCCTAAATTTCACTTAAGTAGTATATAATATTTTTCATGGATATTGTAACCATTATTCTGGTAGTCGGCGGATTGGTTTTATTTGAAACAGTTTCTTCCATTGATAATGCGGTGATCAATGCCGAGGTTTTATCCACCATGAGCAAGAAAGCCAGAAGATGGTTTTTGCTGTGGGGCCTTTTAATTGCGGTTTTTCTTCTCCGGGGAGCGCTGCCCTGGGCTATTGTCTGGGCTGTAAATCCGGCATTGGGCCCGATTGGTTCATTTACTGCTGCATTAAGTTCTGATCCGGCGGTAGCAGAGGCCATAGAAGGCTCCAAGGATATTCTTCTTTCCGGGGGAGGTATATTTTTGGTATTCCTGTTTTTCCACTGGCTTTTTTTGGAGACTAAAAACTTTGGGATAATGGGTGAGCGGTTTTTTCAAAGACAGGGAGTCTGGTTTTATGCTGTTGTTTCCCTGATTCTGGCCGGGGTGGTTTGGTTTGCCATAAATAAAGATCCTTACATGGCTTTCGGGGCAGTTTTAGGTTCAACTGCTTTTTTTATTACACACGGCTTTAAGGAAAATGCCAAGCAGGCTGAAGAACAGATGCTTCATAAGAAAGATACTCACCTTTCCGATATGAGTAAAATATTTTACCTGGAAGTAATTGATGCTACTTTTTCTATTGACGGGGTGGTGGGAGCCTTTGCTTTTACTCTCTCCGTGCCCTTGATTTTACTGGGTAATGGTATTGGGGCTTTGGTAGTCAGGCAACTGACTATTTCCAATATAGACAGGATCAAGAAATATATTTACTTAAAAAATGGAGCCATGTATTCCATTTTCTTTTTAGGTTCAATAATGCTGGCAGAAAGTTTTGGTGTGCATATCCCGGCCTGGTTGTCTCCGGTGGTGACTGCTGCAGTAATTGTTTATTTCTTCATAAAATCCAAAAAGGCCATAGCCAGTTAGCTTCTACCACCAGAAATTATTTTTAACCTCAATTCCGAAAAGGGCATTGCCCAGCGGGCTTTTGGGGAAAAGGGATAATCCGGTCCTGGTAAATTTCTCAGCAGCTTGGGTGTTTCCCGTCTGTCCCAGGAAAAGTGCCAGCCTTAGGTAATGTATGTAAAAATCAAAAGTAAAATTATCAGGGTTAGTCTCGGCCAGATTAAGGGCCGGCAAAGGGACAGCATCATTTTTGACCAGAATGATTATGAAATGATCCAGGTAAACTGTTTTCCATTCCGGATTTTTAACAATGGAGGTCAGAAAAGCCTTTCCCCAGGGAGTCTGGTCTGTAATGGAAAATATAATTGTCTTAAAGCCTATTTTTTTATCCAGCTCCTTAAACTTTTGAGGCTCATATTGGGCCGGAATATAGATTTCCTGGAAAAATTCCTTGGGATATTCCCCCGGCCTGCCGTCCACAAATATCCGGTATTTGGGCCAGCCCCGGTAAGTAATATAGCTTCCGATATCAAAGTTATTAAAAATCGGCTGGGGCAAGTTATTTTTTAACACAAAATCCAGGGCTTGCCTGCCGTTTTCCTCAAATTTAAGAACCGGTCTGGTAGTGCTGTTGGTATATTTATAGTAGTCGCCATTTAGATAAAAAAAGCTTTCTAAAAACAGCAAGGGAATACTAATCCAGATCAATAATTTAATTAGTGTGTTTGTTTTATAGGTGCCAAAGTTTTCCAGCACTGCCGGCAGTGAAATCAAGGCTAAATAAGGAAAGCTCCTGACATTCATTAAAGCCAAGGTCATCCCTAAGCCGGCCAGCCCCAGATTTTTTACAGATAACCTTTTTTTAAAGAAGGCTACTGCTATTGAAAGTATGATGAGGGCAAGAATAACTTTAACAAATAAGAAATTAGGATTCCGGAAATTAATACTCTCGAGCAGAAACATGGTTTGGTTTTCCACAATGGTATAGCCGTAATTTTGATTAAAAGTCAAAGGATTTAAGAATCCTTTGATGCCGCTGGGATTGATTAAGCTGGCAAGGACTGATACTAGGAAGATTACAGACAACAATTTTAGCTTCCCACTTAAGATATGGGAATGTAAGAATTGGTAACCCAGGTGCGCCAGATAAACAGCCTGTAAAAATAGACCCAGTATGAAATAAATATGGCTGTTGACCCACAGGAGCTGAATTACCGGCAGGGCAAAAATTAGCTTAGTTTTTGTTTTCTCAAATTTACTTAAGGCATAGAGAGTAAGTCCGGTAAAAAGAAAACTTAATATCTCCGGCCTGAAGTCCGGCCGCTCCCTTAAAGTATGGAGGAAAATAAAACCCAGAGGGAGAAGCAGGTATTGGTTTTTAGGTATGGTTTTTAAGACCAACCAGACAGCCAGTAAGATAGTAGCTACCTTCAGGACTAGTAAAGCTTGCAGGCCGATTGTCTGTTGTCCCAAATAGCTTAAGACTTCAAACAGCCAATGGCTGTTAATAAAGGGAAAATCCGGATAAGTATAGGAAAAAAGATTAATTAAGGGTATCTCTTTTGTCTGCAGGATAATTTCTCCCAGCCTTAAGTGCCGGCCTAAATCCTGATCAAAGGAGTCATCACTCCGGAATAGGAAGGAAAAGACAAAAAACAAAAGCAGAATTTTTACCCACATTTTAAGATTGTATCATGACCGATAATTACCCTGAGCGAGCATAGCGAGTTGAATGGGTTGCGCGCTCCATTGCGTGCTTTTTGCGCGTAGAGTATGATATAATTTAGATATGTTTAACCCCAGGTATACTATTACGCCTTCAATTCTTGACAAAATAAGTAAAATTTCTGAAATTAAAACAATTGTTGAAAGGTCGCGTGTTCTGCCCCAAAGGGAAATAGAACTAAGACGCCAGGCCGTAGTGAAGATGGTGCATACTTCCACCAGCATTGAAGGAAACCGGCTGGCCCAATTTCAGGTAAATAAAGTACTGGGTGGCGAGAAGGTAAAAGCCGATCCAAAATCCATTGATGAGGTGAAAAATTACCAGGATGCCCTGCTTTTGGTAGATAAAATCGCTGCTTCCAGAAGCAAATTTAATATGGAAGATATATTGGCAATTCAAAAAGAAGTTACCAAGGGTATCCTGGAGCCGCGGAAAAGCGGCCATTTTCGCCCGTCGACAGTGTATGTGGTAAATACTATTGATAATATTGATAAAGTTATGTACCGTCCTCCGTCTGCCAAAAAAGTACCGGTTTTAGTGGCTGATTTGCTCAATTGGTTAAATGGTGACGGTAAGGATTTGCATCCGGTTGTTGCAGCCGGAATTCTGCATTTGGAATTTGCTTCAATTCATCCCTTTACTGATGGGAACGGGCGCACGACCAGGCTATTGACTCAACTATATTTGATGCAGAACGGCTGGGATTTTAGAAAGATCCTGGTTTTGGATGAGTATTATAATCAGGATCGCTTGGAGTATTATAACGCTCTTCAAATTGAAAAAACGTATCGGGAAAGAATCGGTGAGAATATTACTTCCTGGTTGGAATATTTTACGGAAGGATTTCTGGTAGAAGCTATGCGGGTAAGGGATGATATTCAAAGCACAGGTTTGGATAAAGTACCCGGAAAAGGAGAACAGATTTTTGTAGATAAAGACGAGATTCCTATTATTGAATTCATGACTACTGTCGGTAGAATTACCTCGGAGGATGTAGTAGAGATCCTTAAGGTAGCTAAAAGAACAGCCCAGTTTAAGTTGAAAAGATTAATTGAAAAAGGATTAATTAAACAGGAAGGTGCAGGTACGGGAATTTATTATGTTCTTAAATCGTAAATCAATTGCGCGGTAGATTGCGCGATTATTGCGCGATATCTTAAAGAGAATTTAATTGAATTTTCTGATCAAATAGCTTGCTGATTCTTCCCAAGTAATAAGTGGGTGAGAATGTGTCTGGATTAACTTGTTTCAATCGATCCTCTAGATTTTCATAAGCCTCAGTAGCGTTTTTAAATCTTTCTATAGCCTCCAATTGCTCTTCAGGAGATAAAGTAGAAATTCTATCAGGGTGGCTAGCAAATGCAATTTTCCAGTAAGCCCTTTTTACCAACATACTATCATTAGTTGGAGTGATTCCTAAGGTTGAGAAAAATCCAGTAGTATCCACCAGTACACCTCTATACTTAGAAAGAAGCGTACTACAGCTTTCAAACCAATCCCCTATATTATCTCTAATATATGTACCAGCTTCTAGAGAAAAAAAATCAGCCATGCTTAAATTAGAATGCTTTTTGATTGCCATCAGAATTGTCTGATCTAATCTAACAGTTTCAAGATCTACCGATTGCTCGCTTATTACTAAATTTGTGGTTGTTTCTTCTTCTTTTTTATTAAATATTCCTACAGTTTTTTCTGCCTCTTTAGCCAATTCTTTATCCTCTTCTCTTTGTGCTTTAGTTGCCTCCGGGTATTCCTTCAAAGTTAAAGCCTCAATAAATCCTTTTTCCACTATAAACCAATTTCGGCCGTAATTTGTTTCTGCTTCGGTTAAAGCTCTTTTGTTCGTATCTAATTCATCTCTTAATTCACTTACTAAACTCATGATTGTTTTCCTTCTATTTCGTTCAGGATATTCATATTCAAACCGGTCTGACAGCAGATCGATTTCTTGTTGATCTGTTTCATCCTCATCACCCCAATCGCGGCTCGATCCATATATTCCTATCAATCTCCCGACAGGGTTTAAATGAATATAAAAATACTCTCCATGGTGTGGTTCATCAACCCAGCCTTGATAGGGTAAGCCTCCGGTCAATCTTTTAAAAGCTCTGATTAAATCATCCGCTGTTTCTCCTTCGTGGTAGGGAAAAACCTGCAGAAAGCTTGTCCCTGGATCATAGTGAATATCTTGAGGCATTGGTTCTTCCCATCTAACAGGTTCTTCTATGAGGCCTTCTTTAGTTACCTGAGTTTTTTCAGCTTTCTTGTCTCTCTCTATTAGACCCTCCCAATTTTTCACTGCCAAATAATTTTTTAATGCTATTCCAGCAGCTGCAGCTTGATAATCAAGGTTATTAATCTGGTTAAAGTTTATAATGTCACTTTCTTCTTCACTACGCATGGCGAAGGGTAAGAGAAAACTATAATCTGCCATCATCAAAGCATTGCCATCTACTCCCCTAGGAAATAATAAATCAGCCTTTGATACCCTTGTCGCTTGGTCTACTTGATCAATAAGTGGTATTACCAATTCGTTTTTTAACTCCCGGGGTAATTTAGAATAACTAACTTGCTCTAAACCTTCGGGCCCCGGTATATTATGATTCTTGAAGGTTTTTCTAACCTCACTTGATCCATATATTTCAATGTTATCTATTCCCTCAAGATGTTCAGTAATCCTGGTAGTAAATAAAGCCAGGGCTAAAGCGGTCCGGAAGGTAATCGGTACATTCCTGGAGGATAAATCATAAATAAACTCATCTTTCCAGTGACTATCAATCCATTCTCTGACCGGTTTTAGAGGAATACTATCTTTGGTTGCAGCAGAAAATCTATGGCTGCCTATTTTTGAAATTTCCTTATCTAAGGAAACATACTTTAATATTGTCAACTTCTGTCTGCCTGTTAAATCATCTGAAGCTAGATCCACGCAGGATCTTGGGACCTCAGAACTTACTAGTTCTTTATTACGCATGATTTGTGATTATAGGCTATAAAGGATAATCTTGCAAGTCGACTTGCTATTTGATAACCAATGTGGGACAATTTAAGGGTGAGTAGAGTGTGTTTAGTGTTTATACAGTAATTCACCTTCACAGAAATCTAGAAAAGAAGGAGGTGAATATTTTTGAATAACAGAAAATTGTTCGTAGGTTCTTTACCTTGGGCTATTGACGACGCAGGACTTGCTCAGCTTTTTGCTCAGGCAGGTACAGTTGTCAGCGCACAGGTTGTCAAAGACCGAGAAACTGGCAGATCCAGAGGTTTTGGTTTTGTTGAGATGTCTTCTGATGAAGAAGCTCAAAACGCAGTCAAAAACTTGAATGGAACAGATGTTGAAGGTCGAAAGATCGTAGTCAACATTGCCCGTCCCCGGGAAGACCGCTAATTTAAACAAAATTTCCTTTAGAAAAGGTAAGTTTTTATATCCTTAGATAATAAGGCTTAAGTTTTTGTAGCTTTTTTGCCAAAATTAAATCTATCTTCTGCGAATTGGAAGACATATCAGTAGAGGATAGAGTTTACGTTTACCATATGCTAAGCTAAAGATATGAAACGTAGAAGCTGGACAGAAAGTCAATTAAGGGATGCTGTAAAGAGTTCTACCAGTATTCGCCAAGTTCTACATAAACTGAGACTCAAGGAGGCCGGAGGTAATTATTTTCAGATAAGTAAATACCTAAAGGAGTATGCGCTTGACATAAAGCATTTTAAAGGTAAGGGCTGGAATAAAGGCTTAAGTGGAAGAATTCTTCCAAGAATAAAATTGGAAGAAATTCTTGTTATAAATAGTGACTTTCAGAGCTTTAAACTGAAGAAGAGACTATTCCAAGCCAGGCTAAAGGAAATTAGATGTGAAGAATGTAGTTGGGCAGAACGCTCACAAGATGGTAGAATACCCTTAGAGCTGGATCATATAAACGGCAACAGTCGGGATAATAGGTTTGAGAACTTAAGGATACTTTGTCCTAACTGTCATAGTTTAAAGCCAACTCATAGGGGAAGAAATAAGGGAAAGAGCAAATAAGCTGGTGTGGAGGAATGGCATACTCGTCCGCCTTAAGAGCGGATGCCCACAAGGCATAAGGGTTCGACTCCCTTCACCAGCACTCCTACCCCGGGGTGTAGGTCATCGGTAGACCGCTGCGTTTGGGACGCAGATGTAGGAGGTTCAATTCCTCTCACCCCGACCATCATTTTTTATGGTAAAATAAACCTGGATGAAATCTATTGCTACCCTTCTTGCCCCAATACTCGCCTTTTTTCTTTTACTATTTCTTTATACAAAAATAGCAGGGCCGATTCCTTTTTCTGTAAACAGTATTACCACTACCAAATCCGATACTTTCAATGTGACAGGTGAGGGTATAGTAGCAGCTAAGCCGGATATAGCCACCCTGAGTGTAGGTATTTCAGCCCAGGCCTCTACTGTAAAGTCAGCCCAGGACCAGATTAATTCTGCCATTAACAGGGTCTCAGAAGCTATCAAAAAGCTCGGGGTAGAGCAAAAAGATATTCAGACAGAAAATTATCAAATCAACCCTAATTATGATTTCCAGGGGCCGGTCCAGCGGATAACCGGTTATTTTGCCTCTACTGATTTATCAATAAAAGTCCGTAAGATTGATCTGATTAACCAGGTGATTGATGAGGCTACAGCTAACGGAGCTAACCAGGTAGGAAATATCAGCTTTGATGTGGATGATAAAACTAAGCTGGAAAATGAAGCCAGGCAAAAAGCAGTAGAGGCAGCTAAAAAGAAGGCTGAAAGTGCCGCTAAAATTGCCGGATTCAGGTTAGGCAGAATGGTTAATTATTCAGAAAATTTTAATGGCGGGCCGCAGCCTATTCCTCTGAGAATGAGTGTCGGTGCACCGGATGCAGCAAAACTTGAAACAGCAGTGGAACCGGGATCGTCTGAAATAAGAGTAACAGTTATCTTAAGCTATGAAATTCAATGAGGTCGTCTTCGGGAATATCTGTTCCAAAAATATCTAATTTCTGTCCATTCCTATAGAATTCTCCGTGTAAGCCCCGAGCTTGGTTTATCAATCCGAAATATGGGATATACTTTTCGCTCTGAAAAGCTGTCTTTCTATCTTCTGGCATTTCTGTAGGATCAACAACAATATTTCCTTTGGTCCCACTAGGCATTTTAACTTCATACCAATAATGAGATCTTCCGAATCTTCTAATTGTACATGTAGCTGGTGAAAACGACTGCAGTAGTTTATCTAAGGCTAAATCTATAAGTCTGCACTGGGATGGTAACCAGATAGGCAAATTCATTGTTTCTAAGTAAAAGGCTTCCAGTGATTCTTGAAGCCACTTCTGTTCTTGTGTTGAGAGTTCATTAGTTTCTATGAATTTGGTATATTGATTGAACGATCTTTGATCTATAGGTAGCACACCGGGATGCGATTTAGTTTCATTCATAGGTTATAATTATAAAGGAAAAACTGTCAGGTTGCAAACTATAGGTTTTCATTAATAAGTGATCCACTCTATTTGTTAAAATTTGATAGAATAAGTAAATATGCGGGTGTAATTCACCGGTAGAATGTCACTTTTCCAAAGTGAACGTAAGGGGTCCGACTCCCCTCACCCGCTCCAAGGAGATTTAGATTGTTAGAACAGTCTAAAATGGCTGTCTATATAGGGATATTTTAATTGAGGGATTGGGGTAATCCGTGTTATAATGTAATAATGAAAAGCCTTATTACACAAGATCCGGAGATTTTAGGCGGTAAGCCCGTTATTACCGGAACTAGAATGTCCGTTGAGACTATCCTGGAACTTCTATCCTCTGGTATGGAAAAAGATGAGATTCTTAAAGAGTACCCATTTTTGACCAAAGCGCAAATTAAAGCAGCAGTTAATTATGCAGCTAAACTAGTAGGTAAAGGGGAGAGCTATATTTTTGATAAAGCTCAAGTTGTAGCTCATGAAATTTCTCGCTGATATTAATATTCCTCCACATAATTCACAGAAGATGATTAGCCTCCCGAGAAAAGTATGGAATTTCACCAGGCACTTTCTGGAGATGTGTATTTCCATGTGTGTTGCAGGGAACATCCTTATTTTGCTAGTCTTCAGTGTAGCAGCAGCACTGATTGGGACTCCAATACGCCAACAGTTTCCAGAACTATCGCTTTTTTTAATAGCTTTCAATTTAACATTGCCGATGGTTGTTTGGATGCGTTTTCGCGGGATGGAATGGCGCCCTACCTTGGAGATGGCAGGTTCAGCATTTGCTGTAGTGATCTTATTGATTGGCTTAGTCTGGCTTAATCTTGTTTCAAGCAGTATATTGCAGATGAAAGTAGGCAGTTTCTGCGGTTTGGTGTGTGCGGGTATGTTTGCTGTTATGCTTTTTCGACTCAATCTTTATACTTCAAACCACGGAAGCCATCAACATCCCACACAGGCTACCAGCTAAGACAAATTTTGGAGTCCAAGTCTAATACCGTCTCCAGTTCTTAAAGCAAAGGTATTACTACTAAATAGATCTTGCCTTTAACTAGGTTTGACTGGATAGCCCCATAGTTGATTTTAAGAAAATAGTTCTATATAATCAGCATCATGTCACGAATAATTGAAGCGCAAAGAGCGATTATTGAAGGAGCATATAGAGATGAATCTGGAAGAATCTTTGAAGTGAGGGCTAAAGTTGTAGTACCTCCTCAAGCTACTATCTTAGACGCACCAAATGCCAAACTTGTGTTACGGGGTTATTGGTCTAAAGAAAAGGGATATGTCTCTTTTGGATTAGCACCACTACCAATGGGTCCAAGGAGTCAGTTTGATCTTGAAGTACAACCTGATCCTGAAGATGATCCTAATATTGTGTACACAGTTAGACCAAGAACCATCATTCTAGAAGATCAAAAGATTTTTGGTATGTGGTCACCAACCGGTTGGGGACCAGGAGACCCGGATAATTCAGTCGTAAGGGAATACCAAGAAAGATACTTGAAAAAGGGTTCCTTTGATTTTGAAGCAATGTATGCAAGAGTAGGAAGCCAAAATCCTAAATAAATTAACCTTGAAAATTTCCCCTTGAATGATTCTCGAGTAATTGCAGCTGAAAAGCCAATTATTTAGCCTATTACTTGACTAAAAAGAGTAACGGTCGCTCGTGCCTTAGGGGCAATTTGCTCCTATCTGAAAGAGCCTGGATATTCCTGCCACGAGTTTCCTTCATTCTGATTTCTTTATGTGAAAATGCCCGGTAGACGATTCTCTGTGGTGTTAGTACAGATGCATCTTGTGCATCCGGAAAATATCTTGATAGCAGGTCAGAATTCATAGCCATGAAACGTATATCAGGACGATCAGGATATATGTTTGGCAGCTCAACTACAAATGCATGCTGTTTTTTAGTTAGCTTGTGTACTTCATCAATAGCCCGGTCTATGGTGTATGCTACTCCAACAATGAAGCGTAATCCTACTTCCGCGCGTCCATCACTAACAACTATTAGTCTATATTTTTGGTCTGTCAGAAAATTATTGTTACGAAGTTCTGCATGGGCAGCAGCAACCCTTCTACTGTTATAGATCTCGGCCATAAAGGAGTTTTAGTATATAACATCAATACTGAAAAGCAAATTAGAGGACCAAATTTGAGAAATGTTTACTTTAGCGCAGGAAAGGCGGGTCAATGGAGCGGTCTAAACGGGTATTACGGCGGACCTCTTCACTAATTTTAATATTGAGTTTCTCTATTCTGCTTAACAGATCAGGAATTTGATTATAAATGGTCTGGTTTTTCTCTACTTCCCGCCAGGCGGTATATTCACTAAAATTAAATTCCTGCCACTTCAGATTGTTATATTTGACTTCCAGGTGACCAGTTTTAAAGTTAAGTTCTTTTATTGTTGAATAGACCCAATACAGTTTCCTGTTGTCTTCTATATTTAGTTCGTTTAAGCCCTCTAATTGGTTAACCAATCTTTCCGCATCTGAAATGCTTTCTCTCCAGACACCACTGGCATCAGCAGACAGATTACTTAAGTAATAATAGTCTATTTCACCATTGACAGTCGGCTTGTATTTTTCTGCAATTAATCCGTCAACATTAATTACATTTATTAAAGCAAGTAACATCAGTGTGGCCAAAGCAGTGCCGGCAAAAAATTCCTTTTCTTTCATTTGTTTGAAGACTCTGATTAGGAAAATAGCCAATATGACTGCCAGCCAGAGCAGCAGGATAAATCCAAACACCCTGGCCCTGGTTAACCCGTGTGCATCAGCATAAAGGGCCAATCTTTTAGCAGCAGAAAGCAACAGCAGCCCGGTTTCAATGGTAAAGACAGCAGAAGAAATCTGCAGCAGCAGCTTTTGTTTACCCTTCAGGTGATGCAGAAACTTAAAAATATATAAAATAATTCCGCTTGATAAGGTAGCTGCAATCAATAATTCAAAAAAGCCCTTCCGGACATATTCTGAATAAGTCAAACTGGTAATGCCCAGCTGACCCAGCTCCCGCTCCCCTACACTGAAAAACAGGTAGCGGAACTGAATCAAAATAAAGACTCCAAATAAAGCAATGATGCTGCCGGTCAGGACGGACAGTTCATGGGATTTACCTGGGGAGATGGTCAGCTCCTGCCTGTTGGTAGTTTTTTCTATAAATTTAGACAGCCCCAGGCCCAGCAGTGCAGTAAACAAAACAGCGGAAATAATACTTCTTTCGCCGATATTTTTAAACAAATTTTCGGTAAGTTTGCCAAAGATCGGATCTGCTTGTATCAGCAAAAACAACAGGATGATGAAAATCGGTATGGTCATGACTACTCCCCTGAGCAAAGCGGCATTGGGGCTGTATTTATCCTTATCTTCCGGAGTATTTTTATCCTTATTCTTCAGTAACAGGAGTAAACTAGCCAGAGATTTTTCTATGACTAAGAAAGGTATGCCGATAAAACTTAAAATCCGGTAAACCACCTCTCCTGGATATTTATAAAAGAATAAGGCTATCAGGGAAAAGAAACCGGCGGCTAAAAAATCCGTCAGCTGAACTACCAGATTGGCCCGGAAGGAAAAAAGAAAGGCAAAGGTGATACTAAGCACGGAGCAAAGTAAGCCAAAATTTTGATTTCCGGCAGCAGTGCTTCTGGAAAGGAAAAAATAGATATTTAAAATTAAAAAGAACAGTCCGGCACTAATTCCAAAACCGCTCTGAAAAAATATCAGGTTGTAAAGAGTAACGAAAATTAGCGCTGCAAATGCAGTGTTCCTAGGATTCATTCGTAGATATTAATTTTACCATATCAGTGTTGGCAGGAGTCTGTAATTTCTGTTAAAATATTTTAAGCTTATGGCAGATACAACTTTTCAGATTAAGGATATAAAAATAGGAACCGGCAAGGAAGTAATCAATGGTGATTATGTAACTATCCATTATGCAGGAACCTTAGAAAACGGCCAAAAGTTTGACAGCTCATATGACCGGGGTGAGCCTTTTAAAACCAGAATTGGTGTGGGTGAGGTTATAGAAGGCTGGGATATGGGGGTAGTGGGAATGAAAGTAGGCGGTAAAAGAAAACTGGTGATTCCCCCGCAGTTAGCTTACGGAGACAGGGAAATCGGGATAATTCCTGCCAATTCTACTTTAATCTTTGAAGTGGAACTATTGGATGTTGAGTAATTTTAATAATCCTAAAGAGTTATTTAGAATCCTTGGAATTTCGGCGGGCTATCGGAAAATGAATCACAAATAAGACTGTGCCTATGAAGGTGAAGGTGATCGAATTTTTTAGATCATCCAATTTCTGTTTTTTCCGCTGAGCGTCTACCTGTTTTTGACATAACTGCCTTTGTTTTTCCGCCTCTTGAGCACTCTGAGTTGCAATAATTGAATAACTTTGATCTGTTGGTACAGCCGGAGGCGCAATCTTCATCGGGACCGAATAAATACTGCTGCAGTCTTCATTTTGATACCGCAGCGGATAGTCCTTATATTGGGTTATATTGATTACAAAATTTACGGAATTAAAAATACCGATAATAATTAATCCTAAAGCTACTGCAGAAATAAGATAGAAATAAATTAACCCGATTTGCTTTCCTGACATGAGGATTCATTATAGCATTATCTTATTTTATCGTCTTGAAATAATTGTCCTGAACTGTCATGGGCAACAATTGCAATTTTCCCCTCCCAAAAAATGGAGCCATATTCATGTTTTAGCCATATGTTAAATTCCCTACCGTCAGCGAGCGTAAAAAGATACGGTCTGCCTGTTTGCTCACTAAATACCCAAGATTGCTTTGGTGGTTTTACGGAAGGCTGTGAATCAGCTAGCGATTGAATGCTTTCAATTGATTCAAAGAATTTTCTCTCTTCTTCAGGTTCAAGACACCTGTATTCATACTCATCATGAAAACTATTCTTAGAGGGGTCATATTTGGGGTTTTTATAGACTAATTCAACTTCACCGGCATGATTAGTTCGATAATTACCTCCAACAAAACTTCTTTGCAACACATCCTGCCATCTTGATGAAAAATCAATCAGCCATGGTTTTTGCCTTAAAGTTCTTTTTAACCTTTTCTCAAACTTATCACTAGAATTATTAGCATAATTGAAGGGCAATGGTGAAGGAAACCAATTGCCAGCTCTTTTTACCACCATATAAGGCATTTCTCTGTAATATTCCGACATTGCATCAGAAGGATTCTCGTAATCGTAGTTTATCCATCCGCTATAGGCAATTTCAGCAATTTCAACAGGATAAGCTAATATTTTATTATATGGTCTATTAATAAATTCTTCCCTATCCAAAATGTCAAAAAATGAAGGACTTCGGTGAAAGTTCCTTGCATCTGCAAGAAAATCCTTCCAATATTGTTCTTTTTCCTCTCTTTCTCTTTTTTCAACCTCTTCTTCAGTTGGTATAGGATCAATATCAATAACTTCATGAAAACTATATCGTTTTAACCCTTTTATAACCTCTGCAATGTTTTTGCAATGAGCTTGGAGGATCTCTTCATCCGTGGATTCACAATCAACGCCTGAACCAGAATCCCAATAAAAGAAATCCATATCCAACCTAAATCCATCTCCATTTGTTGGATCATTATCTCCAATCTTTTTAATCAATTCTCCAAATTCTACTACATCAGGAACATTATTATATCCAGATTTAGATGAGGATTTTATAAATCTTCTCATTTCCCAAGCCATGCTGCCTGCATTTGGCCACAGGGCAATTGCCTCTAATGCTGACGTAATACTCTCTAGCGCCGCAGGATTAGGAGAAAAATCTACAATCCAAGCAACGGTTTTCCCATAATTGTATCCTCCTTTGCAAGCATCCCTGGAATCTTCCTGTCTCTCTACGGGCGACTCGTCATAGATTCTATGAAGTTTGCCTCCAAGTTCGTTGGCCCTGTTAGTAAACTGTTGCCAGGTTATTTTAGCGATAGTTTCTAAACTCCTACTAAATGGTATTATTTCTCTTTCTTGTGTCATACGGGCAGGATTATATCTGGATTTACAAATTAAATCAACTATAGGGTGGGTTAGACAGAGCTTCCGGCAACATAGCCGGTTGTCCAGCAAAGCTGCAGCGAGAAGCCTCCTGAGGGGCGGCTAATATTTAATAGATCCCCTATTATGTAGAGATTATTAATAAGTTTAGATTTCATTGTTTTAGTATCTATTTCGGCAGGCAGGACTCCTCCGTCTGCAATGACAGCCCGGTCATATCCCATCAGATTAGTGATGGTAACAGGCAGATTTTTCAGTAAATTTACAATCTTTTTCCGCTCTTCCTTAGAAATACTGTGTACTTTGGTATTAAAATCAATATCTGTAAGCAAATCCTGAAGGCCCGGAGCAGTGCCTGCCGGCACAATATCCTTAAAAACGGTTCTAAGAGTCTTATTTTTATTATTGTCAAATATATGAATAATACTCCGGTCTAATGCTCCGAGATCAGTATCAGGGTATGCATCAATTGCTGCTGTTACTTTTCCGGACTGCAGCAGATCTCCTACTTTGCTGGCTGAATTTAGAATCAGCGGCCCTGAAAGGCCAAAGTGGGTAAAAAGCACTTTACCAAGTTTAGAAAATTGTTTTTTGTTTTCAAGAAAGAAGGTTATTTTCATAAAAGACAATGAAACACCGGCAAGTTTTTTTACCCAATCCTCTTTTACCTCCAGGGGGACTATGGAAGGGGTGGGAGGTTTTACAGTGTGGCCAAGCTCGTTAAGCCATCTGAATCCGTCTCCGGTTGAGCCTGTTTCAGGGTGAGATATTCCCCCGGTACTCAAAATAAAAGAATTTGCCCTGAACATCCCTTTATTGGTTTCTACGGCGCTTATAGTTTTATCCCGGTGAATTAGTCTTTTAACAGTGCATCCTGTGATGGTTTGTACGCCGGTTTTATTTAGGTTTTGCTTAAGCGCTTCACATACATCAGAGGCTTTTTGTGTATAAGGAAAGGCCCGGCCGCGGGCTTGTACCTCAAGCGGAAGATTAAGGGATTCAAAAAATGAAAAAGTATCTTTAATTCCGAACCTTGAGAAAGGTGAATATAAAAAATCCCTGCCGGAGCCGTAATTATCCAAAAAAGCCCTTGTTTCAAACTCGGCATTTGTAATATTGCATCTGCCGCCGCCGGTTATCCTAAGCTTCTCCCCCAGCCTTTTATTTTTTTCAATAATCAGGACTTTTTTGTTTTGTTTGGCTGCCTGTCCGGCTGCCATCATACCGGCAGCACCTCCGCCAATTACTATTACATCAAAAAAATTATGATCATTTCCCATTTAGTTAAATTGCAAAAAAATTATATCACTCTAAGGAAAGAATAGATTAGAAGCTATTAACGGTTAGCGTATAAGATTTCTGAGGCCTTTAATTTTTGAGCCTACACTTTGTGGCATGGTAACAACTTCAGCAGTTTTTAAGCCCGGGCGTAGCACCTTAACTAATCCTCCGGGGCCACAGGTAATCGCTATATTATCACCATATGTATTTGTAGTTCTGCCGTAAGAACCAATTCCCTCAGCCCTATTGGTTTTTTCCTCTGTTTTGTAGGCTGCGATATTCCTTTTAACTACTTCCTGTAAACCTGGGCACAAATTCTTAAATTCCATAAGTGCAAACTATATCATACTACAGGATATGTGTCAAGAAATTAACAGGAAATTATTTAGAATCATTAAAATTGAGGCATGGATATGAGTTTGAGTTTTGGTCATACATTAAAAGTGGATAGATGGTATAATAATTTTATGGGAAATTTTAACCGCGGCAGATCAGGTGGAGGCAGAGGCTTTGAGAGAAGCAGTTTTAATGACAGAGGCAGAAGAGGTCCGGCAGAGATGCATCAGGCAGTTTGCGATAACTGCAGAAAAAACTGCGAAGTTCCTTTCCGGCCAACCAGCGGCAAACCTTTGTTTTGCAGTGATTGTTTTCAAGATAACCGAGCTTCTGATTCAGGAAGGTTTAATGGTCGAAATTCCGGCAGATCAACCGGTTCAGATGAGAGAAGAATGTTTGAGGCTACCTGTGATGAATGCAGAAACAGCTGCAAGGTTCCTTTCCAGCCAAGCGGCGGAAAGCCAATTTACTGCAGTGACTGTTTTGGAGAGAAAAAAGGCGCCGGAGATAAAAACAGGGATCAGTTCGGAGAGCTGCATAATAAACTGGATAAAATATTACTGTTATTAGAGCAGAACACCATTATGAGAGCAGCTCCCCTAGTCCAGGAAGAAATAATAGCTGAAGTCCAACAGATTGAACAAGATGTTAATACCGAGGAGAAAGTAAAAACAGCCAAGAAAAAACCTTCAAAGAAGAAATAGATCTCTTCCCGTATTGAATTTCTGAAAAATACTTTCGCACACTGTTAGAATCCTCACTGAAAATTTTTACATTTTTCTATATTGTTCCAGTTAGCAGTTAAGAAGTTAGAGACAAAATATATCAAAAATATATCAGGATGAGGATTGAGACTAACAGCCGGGTTAGTCAGTTAGGGCAGCAAATCCATCGGGCGTAGGCTCGGTGGATTTGTTTTAAGGCGCTAAAGTTGGGACAGGTCCTGATCAACAGTAGCAAATTCAGTATCAGCTCCGCTTTCAACATCAATACTGCTTAATTCTGCTTCCAGATTTTCATCTATTGGACTCGGAGACGGCGTCTGGATAGTTGTAACCGGACGTGGCTGGTTATTCTGTTGATTTAGGAAGAAGTAGATACCCCCTACCAGGGCGACAATAACAATTAAGCCAATTGCCAGCCAAAGAATTGGTTTCTTTGATTCCCCGCCTGACTCCGGCATAGTCATCTGAGGCTGAGATGCTATTCCAGGCTGCACCGGTATATTAGCCGGGGCTGGTGGGCTTGCCTGTGGTGGTACGCTTGAAGCTGGTGTCTGATTATTGTTGTCCACTTGCTGTAGCCTCCTTCCCGGATTTTGCTATTCTTATGGCTGCTGCTACAGATTGCTTGGCATCAGTAACCTGTTTCCTGACAACCTGAAGATCTTTATATAAGGCATCCCGTTGTTGTTTTACATCCAAGCCGATTCTGCCTTCAGAGGTTATGCTGACTGTGTAATCCTTAAGCGCTTGTGCAGAAACAGCTGCGGATGCAGTAGAGATATTAGTTTTGGCAGTGTCTATTGCAGCCTTGGCACTGACAGGATCTTTAATATCCGGCCTTCCGCTATTGACCCGGGAAGCCAGCTTATCCAGTATTACTGACATATTGTCTAAGTGTCTTTGCATTTGGGCGGTTCGGTTCTGATTGATATTATCTAAATTAATATTGATCTTTTCTGCCAGGGTGGCTTTTCTTTGATCCTTAAATGTCTGCAGGCGGGTTTTTAAGGCGGCTGCTTTAGAGGCCACTCTTTCTCTGGTAGCGGCAATCTTACTGGTAATATCCTCCTGGCGGGTAATTAGTTTCTCCTGTGCAATCTGTCTTTTGGCACTTACTACATTCATTCGATCTCCTAGACCCGGTGTAGTGGCGGAAGTGGATGAATCCTGAGCAAGAACCGGGAAAGCTAAAATTATTAACAATATAGCGGCAAATAAAACAATAGAGGTTGAGACAGCAACGGATTTGGACATTGTTTCCAATTTATCAAAATAAATCCATTCTGTCAATACGATTGCCCGGATGGGGCAGGTTTTTTAAGAATCTTAAGGTAGATGAGTTATTTAAGTGTTCTTCAAATCTCCAAGATACTTAATTTACTGCCAACATTCCTGCCTCCATCCAAGCTTTGTATTTATATCCTTTCTGCCTACTAATTTCAGTAATTTTTCTTACAAACATGATATACTTTAGCCTTATGTTATCCGATTTACAGATCGCCCAGGCAGCTAAATTAAAAGCTATTACTGAAGTAGCTTCCCAAATTGGGTTACTGCCCGGCGAAATTGAAGCTTATGGAAATTTTAAAGCCAAAGTTTCCCTGGATGTTTTAAAAAGGTTAAAGCTTAAAAAAAACGGTAAATACATTGATGTTACGGCCATTACCCCTACCCCGCTTGGTGAAGGTAAAACCACCACTACTGTTGGCTTGGGTCAGGCTCTTAATAAAATCGGTAAAAAAGCTATTATCTGTATCCGCCAGCCTTCTTTGGGGCCGGTTTTTGGTATCAAGGGCGGAGCAGCCGGGGGCGGCTATTCTCAGATTATCCCGATGGAAGATTTTAATCTGCATTTAACCGGAGATATTCATGCCATTGGCTTGGCCCACAATCTTTTAGCTGCCTTTATTGATAATCATATTTTTCATGGTAATAAACTAAATATTGATCCCCAGGCTGTGACTTTCCGGAGAGTGGTAGATGTCAGTGACCGGATCCTCCGCCATATTATTATCGGGTTAAACAAAGAAGGCATTATCAGGGAAACCGGTTATGATATTACCGTTGCATCAGAAGTGATGGCGATTCTGGCCTTAACCACTGATCTTAAGGATTTACGCAAACGTTTAGGAAAAATTGTCATCGGTACTACCAAAGACGGTAAGCCTGTGACAGCTGAGGATTTAAAGGTGGCCGGGGCTATGACAGTACTTTTAAAAGATGCCATCAAGCCAAATCTGATGCAGACATTGGAAAATACGCCGGCATTTGTCCACTGCGGGCCATTTGCCAATATTGCTCACGGCAACAGTTCCATTTTAGCTGATAAGATCGCCCTTAAATTATCTGATTATGTAGTCACAGAGAGCGGTTTTGGGGCAGATTTAGGAGCAGAGAAGTTTATGAATATTAAATGCCGGGCTTCCGGACTGATTCCTGATGCAGTTGTAATAGTGGCTACTATCCGGGCATTAAAGATGCACAGCGGCAAGTTTAAGGTCGTTGCCGGAAAACCCCTGGATCCGGGACTTTCTAAAGAGAATCTGGAAGCTGTTAAATCAGGCTGTGAGAACCTGGAGAAACAAATTGAAAACATGCGCTACTTCGGAGTTCCGGTAGTGGTAGCCATTAACCGATTTAACACGGATACGGATGCGGAGATTAAACTAATCAAGAAGATTTCACTTAAAGCCGGAGCTCTGGAGGCCTGTATCAGTGATATTCATGCCAAAGGCGGCGCCGGTGGCATTGAGATGGCTGAGGCTGTAGTCAGGGCCTGTGAGAAGAAAAAGAAATTCAGGTTTTTATATCCCTTAAAAGCTTCCATCAAGGAAAAGATAGAAACCATTGCCAAGAAAATTTATGGTGCAGATGGAGTCACTTACCTGCCCGCTGCCGAAAAAGCCATCAGTATGTATACGGAAATGGGTTACGGCAACCTGCCTATTTGTATGGCTAAGACCCATGAATCATTGTCCCATGACAAAACCTTAAAAGGTCGGCCTACTGGTTTTACAGTACCTATCCGGGATGTACGGCTGTCAGCCGGTGCCGGTTTCCTTTATCCCATTCTGGGCGAGATGCGGACTATGCCTGGTTTACCCTCAGTCCCGGCCGGAGAAAAAATTGATATTGATTCAGAAGGAAAAATTGTCGGGCTTTTTTGATTATAATTCTAAATCCGGATAGCGTTCAAAATTGCCGCCATGGGCAGCTCTTCTTGATGCCTCACTAATAGTTCCAATTCCCATGCTTCCCGGACACAGAAAACTGCGTGTTGGTCTCCTGAACACAACTGATTGAAATACTTGCACTTGTTTCTCTGGTTCCAGAATAGCTTTCCCCGCAAATTGCTTCTGCCAGGCCCTTGTTTTTTCAAGCCTTGCTTCATAAGCTTCGATTTGAGATCTCATGTTTCCTCCTTTAAGCTAAATTATCATAAGATAGAATTATTTTGCAAGTACTGATTATTGTTAGAATTCTCACAGCAATAAACTCTCTTTTTGCCTATACTTAGTTGGATTTGAAATAAAGGGGGTGAGACGGATGTATTTACTAACAGGTCTCTTGGGACTTGCCTTGATTGCAGCTCCCTATATATTTGAATACAGCGGTAATATGGCTGCTTTATGGAGCAGTTTAGTAATAGGTGCTGTATTGATTGTGTCTTCAGTTTTGGAGGGTCTGGCTGCAGACAGGCAAAAATGGGAATACTGGGTAGCTGCCTTTGCCGGTATAGCCGCAATTTTGGCTCCCTTTGTTCTGGGGTTTAGTGCACTTACCCAAGCTGTCTGGACACTGGTTATTGTGGGTTTGGCAGTACTACTAACAGCCTCGAGTAAACTGTTTCCCTGGAGAGTGCCGCATTACAGATAGATGTGAGGGTCACAGTTTATATGCCAATATATCCAACCATTTTCTATTAATGGAATGTAAAGTAAAACTCTCTGTTCGTGAGGGATCTTCAGGACCTTTTCGGTATGGGCGTAAGTAAAATTACCCAGGTGCTTAGTTTTATTCTGAAGCTTAGCACGGACGGGTAAATTCCTTCGCCAAAAAGCGCTGCGTGGAAAAATCTTTTCTGCCAGCTCTGCCCTTTCTTCTTTAGTTGGAACCAGGATCTTTTCAAGCGCTAGATTTTCCTGATTGATTTTTTCTATTTGTATAGGATCAGCCATGTGTCTGTATAATGCCTTCAGCAATCTTCCAATTTCAGCCCCTGTCATACCTTGTAGAGCAGCTCCCGTGACAATATGAATTTTACGGCTTTCCAGTAAGCTTGGTACCAGTTCATCGGGTGTTACCAAAACATCTCTTCTGTTAAATACAGAGTGAGCCTGGATTTGGACATTCGGAGTAATACCCACATAAAGGGTTTCACCTACTCTATCTTCTTCTTTTTCCATCCTGACTATTTCTTTCAAGGCGGTGACTCCTCTATCTCTATCAGCAACTGCTCCTGTTCCGTTAATTTCCAGAGAGATAATATCCTGAACATCTCTATTTGCAGAATCATCATCTGTAAGCATCGATCGTTTTTTTGCTTGTTGAATAATTCTGTCATTTAGCTCTGCCCAATGGTCTCTCCTCCAATCTTTTTTTAATAATCCAAAATCCCTCTCACATTTTGCTGATTCCTCATCATATCTGACACCAGTGAATCTAATTTTTTCTTCGGATAATCTAGTTACTAATGTTTCCAGTTGGCCCAAAAAGGTACTTTTTCCTATCCCGGCCGCTCCATAGCCTACAACTCTTTTTCTTCTGCCGCTTAATAGATCCGCAACAATTTCTTTTCCGGGAAGGGATTGCCAGTTTCGTTCTCGTTGCTCAATATTTGCAGCTGCGTACAATACCGCTACACCAGGATCCAAAATTGCATTCTCGGTGTCTTGAATAAACCCTGTTTTTTTTATAAAATTAAGACCCTCTTTGCTGTTCATAGTTTTGTAATTGGTAATTTAACCTCAAATGTCGTACCTTTACCGATTTTTGAATGTACGGTAATAAATCCTCTGTGAGCCTCTACTACACTTTTGGCTAGAAATAAGCCCAGTCCTGTACCGGCCTGCTCGGTTCCTCTACGGTAAAATGCGTCAAATATCCGCGGTTGTTCTTCTTTCGGTATACCTATACCATAATCCCTTAATGTAAATACCAGATAAGGGACTTTAGATTTTAAGGTAATAACTATTTTTGTACCCGGCTCAGAAAATTTAGCGGCATTTTCGATAAGGTTATTAATCATCTGAAGTATTTTTTCAAAATCGCAGACAATCTTGTCACTGGAATCTAATAGGTGGTTACGAAAGATGATTTTATGTTGATTGCGGGTAAACTTAAATTCCGAGATGGCCTTTTCTATGATCTTTCGCAGGCTGTATAAGTGTAGTTTGTAATGCAGCTTCTCGGTTTGAATCCGGCTAGCCTCTAGAAATTCATTTACTAAAGAAGTTAATCTGTTAACCTCCCAATATAATTCTCGTACCCATTTAGATTCGGAGCTGTTTTTGTGAAATTTATTTTTAAGAAGCTGTGCATATCCCCCCACTGTTGTAAGAGGAGTCCGAAATTCATGAGCGGCCATGGATAAAAAGAGGTCGCGTGTTTCAAGCGCTTTACGCGTTTCCTCGTAAAGCTGCGTCTTTCTGATAGCTAAACTGGCCATTGAGCCAAATAGTTTTAAAATATCAGGTTCATCTTTATTAAAAAACCTTTTCTTATAAGATCTTATTACTAAAACTCCAATCGATTTACTCCGATAAGCTAATGGAATATAGATTCTTGACCCGACTCCAAAGCCTGCAACCTCAGGACGCTCTTTGGCCATTTCTTCCTTGTGTACTACAAAAACCTGTCGCTTTTTAAAGGCCCTATAAGCAAAGCCTTTGCTTCGAATTCGCGGTAAGGGCGGAGCTGAGGGCGGCATCAATTCATAAACTATTTTCATTTGATCACCGTCCGGAATGATGACTATTCCCCCGTCTCCATTTACCAGATTAACTGCCTCGTGAACTATAGTTTTAAAAAGATCTTCTTGTGAAAGGGGAACCAAAAATTTAAGTCCGGCTTTATGTATTTTCTCAAGATTACTGGCAGATTTTTTGGCCATATATTAAAGGAAGCAAATTACTGGCGCATTATACAGAAAAAGCACCTGTAAATCAATTTATAGGCACGGAAGTAAAATATATAAAAATAATAAAAGTGCGGCCCAGGAGGGATTCGAACCCCCGGCCTTGACGTTAGAACCGTCCTGCTCTATCCACTGAGCTACTGGGCCTTCCTGACTATTTTACCAACTTAAGATCTATTTAGCAAAGCTAGGCTTGGGGATTTTGCAGATTCTGTAAGTGGACGATTAATTTCTTTAATCCTTCCTCCAACTCCACTTTTGGTTCCCAACCCAATCTCTCTTTAGCTTTAGTAATATCCGGGCATCTTCTAAGCGGATCATCCGTGGGTAAGTTTTCTGCAAACTCTACCTCAGAAGTAGCTCCGGTTAATTTTTTGACTACCGCGGCCAGATCCAAAAGACTAAATTCATGGGGGTTTCCCAGATTATATATCTCCCCTTTTTCACCTTTGTCCATAGCAGCAATAATCCCGTCTATCAAATCAGATACAAACGTAAAAGACCTGGTTTGTTTCCCGTCTCCGAAAATCGGGAATGGCTTATTTTGCAAAGCAGCATTCACAAATTCAATTACCACCCGGCCATCCTGAGCCATTCTGGGACCATAGGTATTAAAGATCCGGATGATCCTGCCGTCCAGCTTTTGGTAACGGACAAATGCAGAGATTATAGTTTCACCGAATCTTTTGGATTCATCATACACAGATCTGGGACCGGTAGTGGAAACATTTCCCTTATAATTTTCTTTTTGGGGGTGCTCCAGCGGATCTCCGTAAGCCTCGGAAGTGGAAGCAAATAAAAACTTGGCTCCCCGCTCCAGCGCTTCCTCGCACAGGCTCCAGGTGCTGAAAGAGTTTACCTGCATGGTTTCAAAAGGTAAGGCAATATAGCTTTGGGGATTATTTTTATTGGGAGAGGCCGGAGAAGCCAGATGGTAGATCTGGTCAAAGTCCAGGTCTTCCGGAAAAGCATCACCGGCATCAGCTTGTATAAACTGGAAATTCTCGCTGTTTTGCAGATGGGCAATGTTATCCAAAGAACCTGTTAAGAGATTATCTATACAGATAACCTGGTCTCCCCTTTCAATTAATTTGTCACAAAGGTGTGATCCTAAAAATCCGGCTCCTCCGGTTACAATGATTCTCATGGATAAACCATATCATAATATAATTAAAGTTTAAACCTTCTGTCTGACATAAAGGGGTTAGGTTTACGGCGGATCTTAGCTGAAGTAAGTAAAATGCCGCGCTGTAGGGTAAATTCCCCGTATTTGTCATTAATTTTATCCAAAGCCCGGGTGATAATTTCTTTTCTTTTTACCTCCGGCAAAAAGCTTAAATTTTGGGGAGTCTGGGATATTAAATTAGAGATGGATATGCCAACCATCCGGATTCTTTCACTGCTCCATATGGTTTGAAAAATCTTCCAGGCTGCTTTAAAAATTTCCAATCCGTCATTGGTAAAAACACTGGTAGTTTGCATACCAAATCCCTGAAAGCCGGCTTCCCGATACCAGCAGTGGATGGTTTTGCCGACCAGTCTTTTAGCTCTCAGTCTTCTGGCCACCATTTCTGAAAGTTTCAGCATGGTTTGTTTAATCTCGGTCGGATTGTTTGTATCATGGCTAATGGTATGCCGGTGCCCGATACTTTTTACCTCTCCTTTTTCGTAAAAAGGGATAATGGGTGAATGGTCAATGCCCCTGGCCATGTTATACAGAATTTGGCCGTAGCTTTTAAAGGAAGCTAATAAACTGCCTAAAGGTGTCTGCCTGAGCTGGTAAAAATTAGATATCCCTAAGTTATTAAGCCTTTTTTTAATCCGGGAGCCGATGCCGCAGATTTCATCCAAAGCAACTTTATCCAAAATCTGAATGGCTTCTTGCTGAGTAGGGATTATTACCAAGCCATCAGGCTTTTTTAAAGAGCCGGCCAGCTTGGCCATTAATTTATTATATGAGATGCCAATGGAACAGGTGACAATTTCACCAACTTCAGATCGAATTCTTTTTTTAATATCTAAAGCCATCGGTACGGCATTATCAGAAGATGTTTCTAAAAAGCATTCATCTATCGAAAAAACCTCTAAATACGGACTGTAATCTTTAAGGATGTTTAGAAACCTTTTGGTGGTTTCTAAATACTTATCAGAATCTCCCGGTACTAAGATAATTCCCGGACAGAGTTTTTTAGCTTCCCAAATCTGCATCCCGGTTTTAACTCCAAATCTTTTAGCCTCTATGGAAGCTGCACCCAAGACAGTCCTTTCCATGCGGTCTCCGCCGGTGACACCCACTGGTTTACCCCGCAGCCTCGGATTGGCCTGCTGTTCCACTGAAGCAAAGTATGAATTAAAATCAATATGCAAAATACTAGACATCTTCCTCTACTACCTCCAGTAGCCATCTCATTTCTTTGGTATCAAATTTTAATCTGTAAAAGTTTCCGCCTGAGCTGACGGAAAAATGGTAAAATAGCGTATGACCGTTTTTAGAAGTATGAACTAAATTGATTTTTTCTACTTTAATTTGTCTGCCATGCCAGAAAAATGAATAAGGTTGTATGAAGTTTTGTTTAAAAAACACCCAAACATTAATAGGTTCTTCTATTTCCAGCATGATATCCATTATTGCCCGAAATAAACCCAAATATCAATATGTAAGTTTACTGCTTTTGACTTTAACCTTTTTACTGCTGCCTTCTTCTGCCCATGCCATTGTTGATCCCCTCTCTGTACCTAATAATAAGTTTGGTATCCATATTATCCAGGCAACTCCTGATGAGTCCTCCCCGGCTGCTTCACTTGTTAATACCAACGGTGACTGGGGCTATATTACCGTATTAGTTGAAAGCAAAGACAGAAACCATGAAAAATGGCAGGAATTTTTTAATGACCTGCGCCGCCGCCATTTAATTCCCTTAGTCAGGTTAGCTACCCAGCCGCAAAACGGCGGTTTCTGGAAGCGGCCCTATGAAGGAGAAGAAATAGCCTGGGCAGATTTTCTGGACAGATTAGTTTGGCCTACCAAAAACCGTTATGTGATTATCTATAACGAACCAAATCATGCCAATGAATGGGGAAATGCTGTTGATGCCAAAGATTATGCAAAAGTACTGGATAAGACTATTGCAGCACTTAAATCAAAAAATAGTGACTTTTTTGTACTCAATGCCGGGCTGGATGCCTCAGCTCCCCCACGGGCTCCCAGATACGAGGATCAGTTAACTTTCATGCAGCTGATGAATGAGGCAGTGCCGGGGATTTTTGAAAAATTAGACGGCTGGAGTTCCCATTCTTATCCAAACCCGGAATTTGCCGGCTCCCCTGATGATTCTGGCCGGGGTACGGTCAGGACCCATCTTTGGGAAATGGAACAGCTTAAAAAATTAGGAGTTAAAAAAGATTTGCCTATTTTTATCACTGAAACCGGTTGGCGGCATGCTGAGGGTATTAATTATGATTCCAGATTACCGAATACAGAAACCGTGGCCGGTTATTATAAAAAAGCCTTTGAAAATGCCTGGAATTACAGCCGGATTGTGGCCGTGACCCCTTTTTTATTAAATTATCAGGAAGCTCCTTTTGACCACTTTTCCTTTAAAAAGCTAACCGGAGAAAAACAGGCAGAAAAACTCCCCGATACCCGGGTTTTAGGAACACAGTATCCGGAGTATTACTCCATGTACCAAGCTCTGACGGATTCACCAAAAACAAGCGGTAAACCCTTACAGGAAACAAAAGCCAAACTGATCAAAGGAGAAGTCTACAGCTCCATAGTTACCGGTGAAAGCTATACCATTTTCCTGACTTTTAAAAATACCGGTCAATCCATCTGGAATGACGAAGATACAGTTAAATTGGTGCCCTTAACAGGCGCTCAGGAGCTGGGCATAGACAGTGTGGAGTTACCCCCTGATATAAAAATTGAGCCGGGCAAAGAACATACTTTTAAGTTAAATTTAAAAGCCCCGGAAAGCGGTACGTATGAAGTATCTCTAAACCTATTTTCCGGAAACAATCAGTTTGAGACCCCGCCGGTTAAATTTACTACAGAAGTTAAATCCCCGGTCATTTTAAAAATTATTGCTGCGCTGGGATGGAAAAAGGATTTTAGCGGAAACTATACTTTAAAAGTTAAAGGCGTTAACGGAGAGAGTGCTCAAAATGTAAATCTTAATAAAAAAGGCATCTCCCCGGAAATAGAAGCCAGGTTTTTACTGCCTGATTATTCCTTTGAATTCTCCCTGGAAAAACCATACTATAAATCAACAATAATAAATCAGAAGCTTTCTGCCGGAGTAAATACTTTAGACTTTGGTACCCTGCAGCCTGATATATTATCTGCCATTCTGCATCCTACTGAATTCTGGAACTTATTACCTTTCTCAAATTAATTTTGGTATATTTTGACCTATTTTGTCATAGTTGACGGGTGAGTAATTTAGATGTAAAGTGATTAGACCTGTTAAAAACTTTGAGTCGCAAGACAATTAGTTTTTTATCAGTCGAAAGACAGATATTAACAGGTTCTCTAAGGAAGCCCCGCAAGGGGCTTTTTTAGTGTTTATCTGCTAAATCTGGTAAAATACATATTATGGTGACTGAAGCCAAAAAGCGAGGCGCTAGTTTGTGGAACTAGTTTAAGCGGGAGCGTTACCCGTCAGTCACCCCATAGTGCCAATATTCGATCAGAGGCAACCTAATTTCTTCCACCCATAGTTTGAAGTGCAGCTGTTTTTTTATTATAATTCTGCAATGTCGAATTTATATACACCAGAACGGACTAAAAGAGTTGCTTTTGAATCTATTCCTGCATTTAGTAATCCCGATTATAAGGACAACTCCTTGGTAGATGTACCAATAAATCAGTTGATAGTAGGAGATCAGGATGTTTGTTTCCGCAGCAGGAATTTTGTTTTCTGTTCTGCCTGGGTATTTAGAAACAAGCGTGGTATAAACTATGGACTCTTTCACGCAACACCTGATCTTAGACAACTATGGCCATCTATGGGTAAAGAGGCTGATTTAGAAAAGATTGCTGGAGGTCAGGCAATCTTAATTAATATTAACGGTACCCCCTCTCAATCATTTTTAGAAAATCTAAAATGCAGTTTCCTCATTGAAACTGTTGCATCTATCCATACAGGATCACGCTTTGATCTAATTTACCAACCGAATTCTAATAAAATATTAATATCAACCTTTAGAAGGTTTGTTGATGTCTTTGAAGCTTTTTAGGAGTATTTAACTAGGATTTTTCTATGAACCTCTAATTCCTTTTCGTGGCAAAAACTGAAATAGGTTCTAACATCGTACGCTAGACCACCCAGAGTCCTATAGTTTGACATTTTTCTTATCTTCCAGTATAATTATACTCCGTTTTAAATTAATCCTATGCCCAGACAAGAAGACCAACCAACCGTTTTTGATTCCAGAGATCTTAATAATCCTACCCTTGAACAGAAGGTTTTACAATCTACTTTAGCCTCAGTTGATAGATTAACAAAGGAAATTCCTGAAATTGATAGATCACAGTTATTAAAGATCGAAGAGCTTCCATTAGAACAGCAAGCAGCTATCTTTAGAGTTGTTGGCACAAAAAACTCTACTCCTGAGCAATTCTTTTTTGAATTAGGTCTAGCACGAAAGCTACTAGACGTTAGGTATAAAGATAGAAATAATCCATTCTTTATTGATCCTTTAATACACAGAGTGGAAAGAGGCCATCAAGTTGTAATTATGCATGAAGAACCTCAAGGTGGGGTTTCAAGACATCAAGCAAGATTTTTAGGTGAAGTTGCAAAAGATGGTGTTGCAATAGTAGTAGACTCAAATCATCCTGATATACAAAAACTAGGTATAAATTGGGGACCTCAAAGCCTTCCCTTGCGAACTGAACAGACTTTAAGAGAAATCGGCGATCCACCTGTGAAAATACTGAGTTCTGAGTTGCCAGTAAATCCTACTGGGGCGCAAGGTGTACAAGGTTTGTTTGAGTTATATATGAAAGATAAACAACATGCTGCCTTCAAAACTGGAGAAGAAGCAGGAGCTGCAATTAACGATATGATTACTTCTGAATATCAATTAAAAACTGTTATGGGAACTATTACAGAACCTCCCACATCTGATAATGAGGGTGTCATGACGATAGATCAGAATGTCGAGATAGAGATGTGTAATATTAGGTTCATAACTATAGTTGGAGCAGATGAAGGTTTATTTCTAAATAGAGGCGAGGACGAGGTATATCTTCATCGTCCCGTAAGAGTTTGGTATAACGGTCAATGGCACAAAGGAAGAATATATGGCTTTGGGGTAAGAGGTAGAGTTGACGTAAGATGTGACGAAAAAGTAACGGATAACGAAGACTACCTCCAAGGCCATGGATTATCACTTGGTAGAAAATCGTTTGATTTAGATCTTTCTGACCCTTCGATGCCAGAAAAGAAACATCCTTTACAAGGATATCCTTTAGTCAGGGAAGATAATTGTGTACGTTATGTTGATGCTCAAGGTAAAACAATCTATGGATGGATTAATGGAATAGACTCTGCAAGGAAAGTATTTCAGGTGGAGACTCAGACTGGTACTTATCAGCTTCCCTTTGAGGGTGACTATGAAGTTATTGACACACCATTGAATAATCCAACTGACGAAAGACTAAAAGTTGGGAATACATTTAAGGTTTTTGATCCTTACGTAAGGAAGTATAGAGTCTTTGAAATTAAAGGTTATGATAAAGAGAATGATTTGCTGCTAGGTCGATTAGCTTCGCTAAAGCCTTTTGGTATGCCTATTGCACAAATATTTCCACAAACTGCTGTAGAATTACTAGGCGATCCTAAGGAAGTGTTAGAAAGATATCCCTACCTTAGAGGCAGATATAAAAGATATCAGGATGTAAAAGTGAAATTTAGACATGAAGGAAAAGAATTAACTGGAAAATTATTAACAGCGGGAACACTACCTGCCTTTGTTGAGGTTATTATTGAGAAAAACCCTCTTCCTAAAGGATTTAATGTAGATCATTTTGATAGATATGATGTACCGGTAGAAGATCTAATTGGTCCTGTTGAGGAGTAATTAGAATTATTCAGGATATTAATTAATTTTGGAGTAATTATCATTGTAATCTGGAATCACATAAAAGAGCTCAAATTCCTTGAGTTGGGTACGAAGGAAGGTAACCTTGCGATCCTTCGGATCTAAAGTCTGTCCACCCACCCATGGAATTATTTGAATCTAATTATTAAAGGTAATTGGGACATAGCCTCTTTGGCCCGGGACCGGTTTTTCCATTTCATAGTTTATAAAAGCCTTTTTTTCCTTTACTGAAACTGTTCCCGTATATTTAATTTCCATATCTACATTTACTAAATTAAAGGGGCCCATTGTGCATTTTACCCTCACAGTCCCCTCAACTTTTCCTCCCTCTTTACCGTCAAAGTTTCCCTCAGGCGCACCACTACAAATTCCACCTATACTTCCCGTAACTGATCCCCCACTCTTTGGAATACTAAATTCATATGGGATTTTATTTTCCGAAAACTGGAAATAGCCGGAACTTACCAGTTTATCTCTATTTTTATCATCAGAGCCTTGATCAATAGAGGGTGGTGTAAAGGCTATCTGAAACTCATTCTGAAGAGTAATTGGTTCTGTAATTTTCCAAGGCCCGTTAATTTTCCCCTCCGTAAGATTTACCTTCCCCTCATATTGTATTTTTACTTGTGGTTTAAAAAGATTTCCTGGTCCGGCAGGACAATTGACTATGATGTTTCCGGAAACTATTCCAAGGTTTTTACCGTCATAAGTACCAGTAACATTTCCATTGCAGGCTCCGGAAATAGTACCTGTTACATCCCCACCTTTTTTGGGAAGATAAAATTTATAGATATTCTCTCCACCGGTATAGGGCGTCTTTCCGGAAATTATAATCATTTCCGGGTTTGCCTTTTGTTCAGCCTTAACTGTTTTAATCTCTGCTTCTGTTAACTTACCTGAAAAATCAATCTTTTGGGCATTAACTTCTCTGTTTGAAGATATAACCATCTGAAGTTTTTGACTTATATCCTTTTTTGATTGAACCACACCTACTGATACAAGAACCAGGCTGATTAAAACACCCAGTATAATAATTGGAGCAGCAAACCCTTTTTCCCTCATTTTAATAATATTCTAATAATCCAGGAATAAATGCAACCATAATCAGGGATTTAAACTCTTACTACTGCCACTATAGGTTGATAACTGGTTTCATTATTTATTATAATACATCCTTATGGCAGAGCAGGCCTCACTTCTTGATATCTCAAAAACTAATATCGTAACCACTACCCTTAACCCCGGATGGAAACCCGGTAAATTACAATGGCAGCCGGGGTATAAAGTTACTGATGAAATTATAGATAAAGTCCGTGGTGACCTGGCAATCGATATGGTTCGCGCGGGAGTTGAAAAGGGAGCCCGGGTCATTGTAATAGAAGGGACTAACATCTGGCCGTTTCGGGAGGCTTTAGTAAGTCAGGGGGCTTTGGTTTTCCGAGAAACGGCAAAAGGTATAAGTCCAAGCAGGCAACAGGGATTCAGGATTTCACAGGCATTTCGCAATACAGAAGCTCACTTGTGGACTGAACCGGAAAAAGTGTCACTTATTAAGGATTGCCTTGATCCTTTAATAATCCCTTTATTTACCGGGGAAGCTGATATTATTATCCCCAGCCGGGATGCTGAATCATTCTCTACTTATCCCACCTTTCAGGCTGATCTGGAACAGGAGGGTAATATGCTGTGGAATAATCTGCTGAAGGCAGAGGGAATCATACCTAATGAGCATCCGGGATTTGATAATATGTTTGGTCCCCGCAGCTGGCACCGGGATATGACAGAATTATTTTTAAGAAAATATAAGTCAACAGATCCTGATGCCAAATTACTCAAGCCGGATGAGTATGCTAATGCACTTCATTTTCCGGTAATTAATGCTTTGCTGGCAGGTAAAACAGTCCTAAGCATACCAGCACCTTTTAAGTATCCGGAAGTTCAGAAGGAGATTGAACAGGTAAGCCCGGAATTTAGAATAAAAAGGAAATACCAACTGGTAAGTATCATAGAAACTGCCAAGGAATTCCTGGCTTTTGCTCGTGGTGAATCCAGCCGGTTAGTATTAGCCTAAACCCAGTATGCAAATTCAAGTAATGTCTTATCACATATCTTCCCCGGAAGTTGCAGCAACTTATACACAGATCGAATCAGGGATCAGAAGAGGCCTTGTTGAAGGTCAATCCGAGTGGCAGGATAAATTTCAAAAGGATTATCCTTTTGTGGGAGCAATTATTTATGGAAGCTGGGCGAAAGGATATCCTCACAGAGATTCAGATTTGGATTTGACGGGCTTAGTTATAAGTGATGTTTCAAGAGCTCAAACTGATGAATTTGATGATAGAATGGACTCAGTGACTCCTAGGAGTATAAATTTTATACACCATTTATTTGATATTTCCGTAAATGACCCGCGTAGTCTTACAGAGTTAAACTCATCATTTTATCGGAATTTTAAGCTTGTTACTCCATATCCGGCAGTTGAGTATCTGATTTCCTGTGCACAGCGACGTGCCTCCTTTTTTCAGCGACTAAGTAGGACTTTAGGCGGATAATTTTTTGACTGCATAATTTTGAAAAAGTGTGCTGTACATTAAGGCATCTTCAGCTGCTTTATCAGTATTTTCTGCAAAAGAACTTTTCATTTTTAATATTAATTGCCTGATATAATGCTCTGTTTCTAATTTCTCCAGTTCCTGGCTTCTTTTAAGAGCTTCTTCCTTAAATCTATCTGCAGTGCCATAGGATTTTCTATATAGACTCAGTGCTACTCTTTTTAAATCCATTGCAAGGGCACCTATTATGGCTTTTTGTTTATCCATATATCTCCTTAAAGAAAAATTTTGTTAATTCTTCATAAAGCTTTCTAATATCAGAATTCTGAATCTCATTACTGGAATTATTATCATTTGGTCTGATATTAATTAAGGAATTGAAATCAATCTCTTGTGTGTATAAGTCTATGCCGCCTCCCCAAATTTTTGATTGATTTGAGCCTTGATTTAAAAGAATTTTTTCACCCTCAAAATGCTTATCCATGCCAGAAGAACAAATTTTCTTTTCTACATCAATTACTGTTTTTATGTAGCTATCAAAAACTTCCTTCAGCTTCTCAATTTCTTCTTTAGTAAAAGGTTGGGATTTAGTAATAATCACAAAAAGTATTTTAGCACAGCTGCAGGAAGATTTTTTGGGGATAATTTCAATCAATCAGCCACTTCAAAAATTCAAAATGACTGATTAATATATAGAACTACTCTGCCTTTGTCTCTTCTGCCTGTGCTTCTGCTGCTGGAGCTTCTGAAGCTTCAGTTGTATTCTCTTCTACTGCTGCGTTTTCTGTTGCAACAACCGGAGTGGTTGCATCAGTTTTTTCTTCTTGCGCATCCTGTACATTTGTATTTGTATCTGTCATTTTTCTCACCCCCTTAATCCTTTTCTGAGGATACTCATTCTATGCTTATTGGAGGAATAAAGATACTGGCAATTAATTGTATAATATGCCCCCAATGAGAAAGCTGCTTAAGATGTTAGTCGTCCCGGTACTATTTTGCTTAATCATTATCAGCACCGGGGCTTTTGATATAGTCTACCCTTTGGCGGAAGTTAGATTAACGGACTTAGATAAAAAATACAGGGTTGGGCTCCAGGTGGGCCATTGGAAAGCAGACCAGTTACCGGAGGAATTAAAGAAAATCCGTCAAAATACCGGAGCTTTCGGTGGAGGAAAATTGGAATGGGAGGTAAACTATAAAATTGCAGAAAAAGTGGCCTATCTTCTGAAAAAGCATAGTGTGGAAGTAGATATTCTGCCGGCCACTATCCCGCCAGGATATTCAGCAGATGTTTTTGTTTCCATCCATGCCGACCAAAATTCTAATTCTGATTTTTCCGGCTTCAAAACTGCTGCAGCTTTAAATGAAGCAGCTGTTTTAGGCATTAAGCTTTCCGGTTATATTGAAAGCGAATACCGGAAGGTTACAAAAATGCCGCTCGATAAAGAAATCACTCAGGCAATGATCCACTATTACGCATTTAACTCCAATAAATTTAAGTACTCCATAAACCCGCAAACCCCGGCAGTAATAGTAGAAACAGGATACTTGTCTAATTTTAAGGACCAGAGGTTCTTAATCAATTATCCGGAAGTATCTGCCAGAGGTATAACAAACGGCATTTTAAGGTTTTTAAATAATTCTTAAAAGCTTTAACTGGGGAGAATTCTTTTGGCTTCGTTATCCCGTCTTTTGGCACTAATTACCCTCTCGCCTACTATTACATCCTGCTTGGAATGAAGGGCAAACGGAAGTTTTGCAACCTCATGGAAATCCACCCAGGAGCAGGTATCATCTTTAAGGTTATTGAGGATTTGAGGGTTTTTGACTTCGGCATAAAAAACGAAATTAATTTTCTCTTCTGTATCATGAAAATAATCATAAACAGGATAAATATCTTTCGTTTTCAGTTCCAAGCTGAATAATTCATTTATGATTCGCTGAAAAGTTGCTTGTGCCTCTTCCCCTTCACTGCCTTCTCCCCTGAATGTAGACCATAAAGCATGCGTATTATCCGGCTGGGGTGTTAAAAGGAGAATCTGATGGGTTTTTCGGCTATAGAGGAATCCACTTGCATAGAAGGAGGTTTGCACAATCGCAGTATAACACAAAAAAGAAATTAATTATCTATGAAAGTAAGAGCAAAACCGCTCTTCCCTGCCCGTCCGGTCCTGCCGATCCGGTGAATGTAATCATCATATGTTTGCGGCAGGTCATAATTTATGACGTGGGTAACATTATCTATATCCAAACCCCGGGAAGCTACATCTGTAGCCAGAAGAATTTGTATTTCGCTTTGTTTAAAGCTTTGGAGAACTCTTTGTCTTTGACTCTGCCTTTTATTACCGTGAATTGCCCCTACCTTAAACCCCCGGATTTCTAACTCCTTATTAAGTTTTTCAATCCCGTGTTTGGTCCTGCCGAATATCATTACTTTATCAAAGCCATCCTTAATTAAAAGGTCGTGTAGTTTATCTATCTTTTTATCCATGCTGTCAACTTTTACCACATCCTGCATCACATTTTCAGAAGTATCCTGCTTTTTAACGGAAACTGTAACCGGATTGGTTACAAAAGAATGCAGGATATCCTGTATTTTAGAAGGAATGGTAGCGGAGAAGAAAAGGGATTGCCTTACCTTCGGCATTTGGGAGATAAAATATTTCACATCATTAATAAAGCCGATATCAACCATCAAATCCACTTCATCTAAAACAATGCAGGAGTAATCCTCCAGATATATGTTTTTTCGCTCAATTAAGTCCTTTAAACGGCCGGGTGTGGCAATTACTAAGTGGGGATTTCTTCGAAGATCCTGAATTTGCCGGTGCATATTGGTGCCGCCGATTAAAAAGGCGGAAAAAAGCTTCATATTCCGGCTTAAAGCCCTGAATTCTTCGTTAATCTGTACAGCCAATTCCCTGGTCGGGACAATAATTAAAGCCTTTTGGTCTCTGTTAAGATAAATTTTATTGATAAGGGGAATTAAAAAAGCGGCTGTTTTACCGGTACCGGTGGAAGCCAATCCGATTACATCCCGGCCTTCTAAGATAGGTCCAATGGTCCTGGCCTGAACCGGAGTTGGTTTTGCATAGCCTAAAAGGGAGATATTTTCTTTAATAGCTGCATGAAGGTTAAAACCTTCAAAGTTTTGCGTTTCTTCCTGAAGCTCTTCCTGGATGACTGGGGTGGCATTCCGGATAAACATATTAATATCTGCCCCTTCTAGCTGGCTTCTTCTTTGATTACCTCTGTTATTGGAAAAACCTCTAGAACCGTTAAACCTGCCTCTTGGGGCTGGTCTTGAAAATCCACTATTGAAGCCGCTTCCGCGGATTGATGTCCTTTTTCTGTATCGATTACCGTTGTACATAATTTTAATTGGTTTCTTCTTCACCGCATCCAAAAAAGAAGGGTGAAGAAGAACACTTTTAATATTGAAAAAGAAAAAACTAATGTTTGAAAATTAGTAGGGAGCTACTTTAAGAAGATCTAATCAATGAAGAAAAAATATCTGATAGCTCAAATTCTAAATCAACTAAAAAATAGTGTAACACACTTCCCTGGGAAAAGCAAATTGCTATGGGATTTAGTAGTATCGTGAGCTTAAATTAGTATGGTTGAAATTTTTTTGTTATAGGATTATACTTCAGCAATTATGGAAATCATTCCAAGTAATCCGGGTAAAAATAGCCCTGATGGTGTTTTTGGTCGATTATTAGCAGCTGTTCAGGAAGACCGATGGCTTCCCATCCTAAGATTGCCGCTTGATTTAAATGAGGAGGATCCTCGTATGACACAGGCCCTACAGCCGGTGCAAACTATTTTGGGCCGTTTAGCCGTGGCAGTTCAGGTAGCTTATGAGCAAGCCTGTGAACCCGGTTATCCTCTTGTAAAGGCAAATTCCTCCAAAAGTGAAGTTCAATTTGTTGTTCCGGTGACACAAGAGGGATCTTATGATTTAGTTTTCTTAAGAGGTGAAAAAAATAAGCGGGGAAGATTGTGTCGGCAGGCAAAATTTGCATCTATCCCAGATGCATGTTTACCTGAAGCAGCGGAAAGTTTTTTGACACTCCCCAAAAAGCCAGGCTGTGGTTCCGACTTCCTAAGCTACTATTTGCCATATTTTAGGTCCTGCTATTCCAATTATGCTGCTGGTTATTCCAGTCCTATCGAAGGTGCGGAAAGGTGTTCCGTTATTGACTTTAATGAAGGCGGCCATATCAAAACGATATCTCAAGTTAATCATCAAAGAAAAATTCTTTCTTATAGTTTTGGCGAAGGTAACGAGGTTAATCTTGTACAATATACTAGTAATACCGGCAAATGGTCAGGTAGTTGGAATTGCGACCAAAGAGCTTCCTTAAATAGAGATGGGATATTTAGAAGATTAGACGGACAACCGGTTGATTTTGATATCGGAAAAAATATATTGGAAATTATCCTGAATTTTCCTCTAATTCACTGCGTTAGGTCTTAAGAGTTTTAGAAACAGCAACCACCTAAAGTTAATTCCAGGGGTCAATTTAGTTTTAAGTTTGCTGTATAATTTTGAAATGAATAAACGCATAGAGGCAGATTATCCTCATACACAAAAAGAGACAGTCCTGGCATTGCTTGGCAAAAAGCCTTCTGTAGATAATAGTCCGGCCATGGATATACTTAAAGAAGAACTGGGATACATAGCTCAGGGCAAAACAACTCCTGACTTTTTAGAAGTTTTATCCGGCCCAAGGCTTCTTGCCACAATGGGGATGATTAGGGAGATCGTTTCCCAAAATCCTACAATTTCAACAAATACAGCTTCCCCTGCAAATATTAGAAGTCAACTATTTAAACAATTTTTAGTGGATCTTCAAAAGACAACTGAAGCAAAAGTTAACGTAACCCCATTTTTGAGATCCCAAAGGAAAGCTTTAGGTTTAGCAGGAAGTATCAGTGACCTCGCAGAACTTTCTGCAACCTTTGCTTGTATTGAAGATTGGGACTTACTCGGTCAAGACCACCTTGATCTTATTCAATATCCGGGTACTTTTAATCCCTTTCCCCACAGAGGACACCTTGAGGTTGCACAAATGGCTCACACCACAGAAAACGATCCTGCTACGAGAAGGGTTATTGTATCTACAACAATCCTAAACCCAAATAAACCTGAAGATGCCAAAAACTTTCCTGAACGGCTGGATAATCTACAGCGGGGATTTCTTCTAGAAAGTCATGCTTCTGTTATAGGACTTGCCGGTGATTATTTGAATTCTGCGCACAGAAAACAACAATGGGAAATTGCTGCACAATTAGATTCAGAACAGAGATTGAGATTAGCTTGCGGGAGTGATACATTCGCAAAAATAGTTTCCCGTGCACTGGAAGGGGCAGTAGACGATCAATTTATATTAAGGGAAGGAACGGTTTATGTATCAGATAGGAAAGGAATTAAAAATGAAAACCTCAAAAAAGATCTGGAAACAGCGCAAACTGTCTTTTCTACTAAGGTTGTGATACTGCCGGAAGCTCAATTCGCTCTTTCAGGAACACTTGTACGTGCTTTACCAATCCCAGGCAGACGACCATACAGCCCTAATGAATTTGTTAGGGCAGCAATTTAAACTATCCGTTTACGATATAATCTAGCATTATGAATTTCTGGGAGAAGCTACAAAGCCCTTTTTAGGTCCATTGCTAATGATTCAATAATTATTTTTTGACTCTTGGTTTTAGTAATAATCACATGAGTATTTTAGCACAGCATTGCAGTCAAGCTATTGAAAATTGCGAGATAGCCCTATAGTTGATTTTAAGGTCAAATTATTATAAAATTAATTCCCAAAAATGATAAAGGAATTTGATCAATACAGTGCTGCCAGAAAAGTCCTCGAAGGTTATGCTCCGCTGAATCCCGAAAAACCAAGGGAGGTTTTTTTTGATCCGTTTGCGGTAAGAATGCGGCAACTGCATGAGGAACCAGAGACTTTACAGATAGCAGCAAAATTAAAAGATGCATCATATTATTACGCCTTAAAGGGAGGAAGATATATGCCGTCTAACCTATTGGTCGCTACTGGTTACTTTGATCATATTTTATCTGCTCTATTTGCCCAAGAGTTATCAGATGCGGCTTTTCTATTAACAGCTTCAAATGATCCGAGAAAATTTATAGTCTTTTTTGACGCATACTCAGGTGCTAATGCTCTTAATAAAAGGTTAATACTGGCTGAACAGCAATTTTCGCAAAAGTTACAACCCAAAATAGAGATAGAAATGACCCAGACTAAAACAGAATTAGCACAGCAGGCTGCTGATCAAGCCTGTCAGGATTTAGTATGCATGGAAACGCTATTAGCTCAGGATCCCTCAGGATTCAGTTTAGTTGATGACTATATTTTAAAGTTAAAAGAAGATCCCCATGCGCCCATGCTTCCACAAGGATTTATTGCACCGCTAATTCCGGGATTCTATACTGCAGGTGCAGAGCTATGGGGTGCGCTTTATAAAAAGGTCTATGATAGAATAAATTACTAACCAATTCTAAGGTCTCTAGCTATTTACTTACTTCATGCAGTTAGTTTTACCGTCAGTTAAATACCAAAAATCATATTTGGAGGCTCTGGAGGAGGCTAAGGATGAAACAGGAGTTACGGTGTTAATTAAGCCAGAGCCAAAACAGACCTTTGAGCAATTTGTCAGATGTAAAATTGAGCAGGCAAAAGGCTTAAATTTGCCTGAAGGTTTTGTCCCGACTACTGAATTATGGCTAATAGATAAAGAGGAGTTTATTGGCCGGGTGTCCATTCGACACCGGTTAACAGAGAACCTGTTAAGACTGGGTGGCCATATAGGTTACTATATCCGGCCTTCCAAAAGAAAAATGGGATATGGAAAAATGATCCTGAAACTGGCCTTAAAGGAAGCAAAAAAATTAGGGATTTTTAAGGCTTTGGTAACTTGTGATGATACTAATTTAGGCTCAGCTAAAATTATTGAAGCAAACGGCGGGATATTGGAAAATAAAGTGGACAATGGCCGGGATAATCCCTTAAAAAGGCGTTACTGGATAAAGATAAAATAGTTCTACTATAGGTTGTATTTCATCCCTTTTTATTATATAATTTCTGAATAATGAAGGAACTTAGGTTTGTATATACCATCAATGCCCAAATAGAAGAAACGCATGATGAAAAATCAGTTGGGCATATAGATTATTCCTTACCAGTAGCAGAAACCGGCTATGTAAAATTAGAAAGGTTGAGAGTAGACATCGGTTATCGGCGAAAAGGTATTGGTAAAGAACTAGTGTCAAGGTTTGTAAAAGCAGTGGGTTCCGGTCGTAAAGTTATTACCACTCCTATTACAAATGAGGAAAGTCTAAAAGCATTAGAAGACCTGGAACCCCAGCGTGGAGCTGATGAAGCCGTAACTGTTGTTTTCAAAGACCATGAAATATTAAGAACTATTCCACTTGTAAGGCTACTGGAATCAGGTAATATCAGCGTTGCTTCCGTTACTGTTGAGTATAATCCTAGAGATGGTTTGAAAAATCCTCATTTTCTAATAAGCGAAGCGAAAATACGTGGTATCACCAGGTAATATAGATTCAGGATTGAATCGCTATACGATATAATCTAGCATTATGAATTTCTGGGAGAAGCTTAAAAAACCTATTTTTATACTGGCTCCGATGGATGGGGTCACTGATACGGTTTTCCGGCAGATTGTAGCCTCTGTGGGTAAACCTAACGTGTTTTTAACCGAATTTGTACCGGTTGATGCCTTAATGTCGAATCACCCTGAAAGGGCTTTGGAAACCTTAAAATTTACAGAATCCGAAAGACCCATTGTAGCCCAAATCTGGGGTTCTGACCCGGAGAAGTTTTATGAAGCAGCTAAGCTGGTAAAAAAGCTTAAATTTGACGGGATTGATATTAACATGGGCTGTCCGGATAAATCTGCCGTAAAAAAAGGCGGCTGTTCTGCCTTAATTAAAAATCCGGAGCTTGCAAAAGAGATTATAGAAGCCACAATAAAAGGGGCCGGTGGTTTACCTGTCAGTGTAAAAACAAGAATCGGGTTTCATAAAATTGAAACCACGGATTGGATTAAAACCCTGCTGCAAACTCCTATCTCAGCTTTAATTCTGCACCTTCGGACAGTTAAGGAAATGTCCAAACCTCCGGCCCATTGGGATGAAATCAGTAAAGCCGTTTTAATCAGAAATAAAATCAAATCCAAGGCCCTCATTATCGGCAATGGGGATATAAAAAGCCTTAAAGAGGCCAGGGATAAGTGTCAGGAATATGGAATAGACGGAGTAATGATCGGCCGGGGTATTTTTGAAAACCCCTGGGTTTTCAATGAAAAGATAGATGCAGAAAAAGTATCCCCGGAAGATAAAATAGCTTTGTTTATCAGACACCTGGAACTATATAAAACTGTCTGGGGACAAAAGAAAAACTTTGCCAACATGAAAAAGTTTGTTAAAACCTATGTCAAAGGCTTTCGGGAAGCCACTGAAACCAGAGAAGAACTGATGAAAACCAGAAATATAGAAGAATTGATTGAAAAAACCAAACAGATTAACAAACCGGCTGTTTAAATCGGGGTATATGCAACATTTTTATCATAATGGTCTTCATGCTCGGACTTCTTCAGGAAGTTAACTACTTTATAAGTAATGGGGGTAAACAATATTTCTACACCGGTTTTAAATAAGTAATTAGAGATTATTAAAGTGATTAATAATTCATTTGGTAATAAGCCGGCAAAGGCAATAGTAATAAAGACTAATGTATCCACCAACTGGCCAACTAAGGTTGACCCAATAGTCCGGCTCCACAGATGCTTACCTTTGGTAAAAATTTTTAACCTGGATAATATGACTGAATTAGTAAACTCCCCCAGGAAATAAGCTGTAATACTAGCCAGGACAATCCTGGGAGTCCAGCCTAGAATAGCCATATAAGAAGCCTGGTTTGGCCAGTCAGCAGCCGAAGGGAGGACACCTACTATCATAAAGATAACTGCCATTAACAGGTTGGCAAATACCCCCAGCCAGATAACTCTTCTGGCCTTCCTGAATCCATAAACTTCTGTCAGGATATCCCCAAAAATGTAAGTTAAGGGGAAAAGAAATGTTCCTCCGTCTAAGGAAAGAGGACCTACCTGAACAATTTTACTGGAAGCTACATTGGAAATAAGCAGTACGGCTACAAAAAAGGCAGTAATAATATCCAGAAATCTAAAGTTTCTGTTCATAATCTAACTTCTTTTGATTCCGATAAAATCTAATTTGGGATAGAGGACTTTTACTGCTCCGCGGAATTTATCTGAGAGATTTGCAGCATACTTGCCATACCCGGAATTCTCAGTATGGGAAGTCAGCATATCCTCATATTTTTGGATAATTCCTAAAAACTTCTCCCCCTCAGTATTATATTCATCCTGGTAAGCAGCCGGATTTTCTGCATATTTATCATGCAAAATCTTAAATTCAGACAGGACATCCTCATTTTCCTTCAGCATCTGTAAAAACAGTTGCTGGTACTTAGTAGCCATAGAAAATTATTATATTATTATTTTTTGGATTTTTCCTTAAGCTGTTTAGCTTCTCCGGAATTTTTTCCAACTGCATCCTTGATTTCCATTGCCCTTTTAGTAATTTCTTTCAAAACCTTATTTCCCTCATTTTGAAGGCTTTCTAAGGTTTTTTCTACCTTTTTGCGGTTTTTCTCATCAGATAAAGCTATAGCAGCAGCTGCCGCTGCAGCACCGATTACAGCTCCGGCAACACCTGTTGCTAATGGATTTAACCCCTTTTTTTCATCTGCCATTTTTCTCACCTCCCTCTTTTAATAATTTTTCCAAGAATACCTAAAACAATAGCCGGCAGGGTAGCTAAAAATCTCATCTGGATTTTCTCTTTAATGCTTTGGCTGGTATCCTGCAGGGAATCTGCCAACCTTATAACAGCTTTTAAGGCTTTTATTAGAAAAAAGGTGATAATAACCACACAAGCGGAGATAACCAAAAGTCCTACAACCAGTAAAATATTAATTATTTCCTGTAAAGACATAAACTATATTATATCACTCTAAGCCGGGCTTGTAAGCTATGCGGCTTTTAGAACTGTCATAAGGTCTGCTACTTTAAAACCCGGATTCCTCAGCATCTGATAATCAAGTGTAACGTGAGCCAGCTTGGCATATCTTTCTGCCCTATGTGCCAATAACTTGGGATAACAATTTCCCAGGGCCTGCATATCTGTTTCTCCGGGTGCTTTAACGAATGAATCACCCCAAATTACAGGTTTAGGATTTTCCAGGTATGATTTGTACATCTCATCTTTCACCGACTCCGGTGTTTCAAGATAAACTACCCGGGTTCTTGCGGATAATTTTTGTAGAATATCTTCTGCCAGATAAATAACGCTGCCCGTAGTATCAATTACTACCCGGCGGGCCTTCGAATTCTCTACACGGTCTAACACTTCATTTACAACTTCTCCTTCAAAGTCCAGGTATTTCTTACTTGTTTCAGCATATTGAGGATCGAATGGCTGACCCATCCATTCGGCAATATCCCGTAATCCGGAAAAACCCCTTGCCTTAAGCTCAGGGCCCAATTTCTTTTCTATCAGATCATCACAGCAATACCTTTCAAATCCCACTCTTTGCAGGCGTCTTACCCAGTAATTGAATCCTTCCCCTTGCAGTTCCCTAGACCAATGGCTCTTGCCGCCATTAGACATACCAGTAAATGCAACTAATAAACGTTCCATAAAGAGGATTATAGCATAGGGTTTAGTTATAGGGTAGAAATCATTTAAATTTGCATTTTGAGGGTAGTTTTAATAAAATGAATTAAGAACCTATTATGGAATATCTTTCGCTCATCCCGGCTACAGCCTTGGGTTATTTAACCTTCAGGGTGACTACCCATCCGACTGCCCGTATCAGGAAGAAACTGCCTAATATCAAAACCGGAAGGTTCCAGGTTTTCCCGGTGCTGCGGTTTAGGATCTTTAACCGGGTGATTCATTTGCACCATTGGCTTTCATTTTCCATCATTCTGGTATTATCCTTTTTTATCTCCATGGGTATAGTTGATTATATTGTCACCAAAGGCCTGCTTTTAGGCGGGATTATTCATGGCTTAACCATGCCCAAGGGACATCGAAAAATTATTTATCGGGATTTTTCCATAGAAAGTCTAACTTCAACAGCTGACAGAAGATGAGCCAGCTAATAATTCTCACCGGCAAAACAGCATCGGGAAAAGATACTGTTATTTCCAAGCTTCTATCCAGGCTACCGGAATTTAAAAAGATTCTTACTACCACCAGCCGGGCGCCCCGCAACGGTGAACAAGACGGCATTGATTATCATTTTATCTCCCGGGATGAATTTGAGCAGAAGATTCAAAACGGAGAATTTCTGGAATATGTTGAATACGGTGGCAATTTGTACGGTACAGAGAAAAGCTTATTCCGGAGTCACAATGGCTTAATCTGGAAGATAGACCCTTCCCGGGCCGGCAAAGTCAGGGAATTGATTAGTGAACCTCTTGTAGTTATTTATCTGACTGTTTCCGATGATGTGGTTTTGGAAAGGCTGCAAAGAAGAGGCTTAAGCCAGGAGGAAATTGAAAAAAGGATGGCTGATGATAAAAGTATGTGGGAAGAAAACAAGGCTAGTTATGACTTTGTAGTAGAAAATATCCCAAATGAGCTGGCAAAAACAGTTGACAAAATTGTAGAGATAGTGGAAAATCAACGCTCTTAAACTTCTCTGCCGATGAAACTGATAGGTCAAAAAGGGCTCATCCCTGTCATTATTGTCCTGGCTATATCCACAGTTGCTGCCGCTGCATTCTTTGCTTCCCGGCAGATTGTTAAACCCAAACCAACCAGCCTGGTTAAAAGTACTGTGATTGTTCCCTCAGCTACTCCTATCGCAACACCTTCCCCGACACCTAGTCCCAGCCCGACACCCATACCCACTCCGGTACTGAAAAGCCCGAGTCCAACTCCTGTACAAGTTCCCTCCGTAGCTCCTTCAGTAGCACCGGTGCCTGTTACAAATACCCCGCCCAGATCAGGCTTTGCAAATATCAATGTAAATGTAGAAGGTTATACATATCCGGTGGCTATTGTCACAGCTGATTTAAACTCCACCAGGGTGATTGTGGATACGGCTTCTGAATCAGACTGCGGCAGCAGCTGTCCGGTTTTATCCCTGTCAGATTATGTCTCCCGAAACGGAGCCTATGCCGGCATTAACGGCTCATACTTTTGCCCGACAGATTATCCAAGCTGTGCCGGAAAAACCAATTCCTTTGATACATTACTGATGAATAAAAATAAACGCTATTTTAATTCGGATAATAATGTCTATTCCACTGTTCCTGCTGCCATTTTTTCTGCCGGGTCAGCCAGATTTGTAGGCCAGTCCCTGGAATGGGGCCGGGATACCGGACCGGACAGCGTGATTGCCAATTATCCTTTGCTTATTGCAGGCGGCAATATTAACTTCACAGAGGCTCCCAATGAGCCTAAATTCGGCAATAAAGCCCCAAGAACATTCATAGCAGCCAAAGGCAATATGGTCTATATCGGAATTGTCTATAAAGCCACCATGGGTGAATCTGCCAAAGTCCTAAAGGCTCTGGGTATGGACGGAGCCCTAAACCTAGACCAGGGTGGCTCCACAGCCCTCTGGCACGGAGGCTATAAGGCCGGCCCCGGAAGAAGTATCCCTAATGCTATTCTTTTTGTGAATAGGTAGTTTCAGCCTGATTTCCTCTTGTCAGGAAACCTCTTTCCCGCTTCCTTGCGCGGTTAGCCCACGTGTGATATGGGAACGATAATCATTAGTTTTTTGTCAAGTGAACCCATAGTTGACAAGCAAGTATTGGTTAGATATACTCTCGCTAATTATGCTTTTATCAGGTCTGGAAACGGGGTCTAAAGCAGAAATCAACCCCTCTCTCACTGTCCAATATAAAGAGGAAGCGGCCGAAGCCGTATTCAAAGGCGCTGCCGCGCTTCTTAATTCAGAGGAACCTTTGTTACTCCACTTATTACATAAACCTCGCGGAGATGAAGTGGAGTTTTCTGGACAAGACAGGAGTCATTCACCTTGGTTCTATGCACAAATCTCTTATATTCGAGAAGTGACTGCTTCTGTCAAACTCCTTGCCGTAGGATTAGAAGGACTAGATAGCCAAATAGAAGTAGTCTCTGAGTTTGAATACCGCCATATTGGTGCAAATAGACATGACTCTTTGAAAGAAGCCGCATGTACATTTCATTCTGCACTGGAGAATCGAATAACCAGAGAAAAAAGGGCACAAAATGCTGATAAAGCCGCGGCTGGTATTTTAGCTAACAAAGTTTTAACTCAAAGAGTTACAGGGGCTTTTGACATTCTATTCCAGCCCCCTCAGCCCTAATTTTCACCCAAAGCTTTCTTTTTCCAGCCTGAAGTATTAGAATACGCAGACTATGGGTATACCCGGATTTTTGAAGCCATCCAGAAAAAAACTAATTATTTTAGCAGTCTTAATTGTAATTGCTTCAACTGGCTTCTATTTCTACAGCCGGCCAAAGCAGGATTCTTTGCAATTTGCAGAAGTCAAAAGGCAGGAAATAAAATCAATTGTCTCTTCTTCCGGAAATCTAACCGGTAAAAACAGCGCAGATCTAAAGTTTCTGTTACCCGGAAAATTGACCTTTATTAATGTAAAAACCGGAGACACTGTATTTGCCGGTCAGGTGCTTGCCGGTCTGGATACCCAGCAGCTTGGTATTGAACTGCAGCAGGCCCGAAATACCCTCCGGGATAAACAGGCTACCACGGATAAAGTTATAGATGATATCCACCTTTTTCAATACGGTAACGGGGGGTTTGCTAATGTGGGAACTGAAAACGAAACCATGACCCAAAGGCAGCTTCGGACAACTGCCGAAGTAGCCCGGGATAATGCCTTTGATTCCATAAAACTGGTGCAGCGGGGCTTTCAGGACACAGTGATTATCTCCCCTCTTAACGGGTTAGTTACCCAGGCTTTGGAGGTTCCCAACCAGGCAGTCTCTATTACGGATTTAATTGTCCAGGTGGTAGATACTACGGCAATTTATTTTGATACGGACATTGATGAGGCTGATATCAGTAAAGTTCAGATAGGGCAGCAGGCTGAAGTTATCCTGGATGCTTATCCGGAGGATATCTTAAGCGGTACGGTCGAGCAGATCCTGCCGCAGAGTAAAACCACCTCCCAGGGGGCTAAGGTAGTTACAGTCAGGATCAGGCTGGATACCCCCCCGGCAGCTTTTATCAATGGCTTAACCGGACAGGCTGACATTATTATTGAATCAGTTACCGCTTCTTTGACTATTCCGATCGAAGCACTTCGGGATGATAATACGGTCCTAGTCCGGGAAGGGGAAAAATTAGTTTCCCGTAAAGTAACCCCCGGAATTATTTCTGAAACTGATGTGGAAATTAAATCCGGATTAAGGATAGGTGAAAAAGTGCAGCTTAATCCGCCCTCACCATGAACAGCTTAGTTAAAATTATAAGGGTAAATAAAATCTATCAAAGCGGTGAAGTTTCTTTTCAGGCTTTAAAAAATATCAACCTGATGGTTAAAAAAAAGGAATTTGTGGCTATTATCGGCGCTTCCGGTTCCGGCAAGTCCACTTTGATGAATATCATCGGTTTACTGGATCAACCTACCACCGGTATCTATGAACTGGAAGGGATAAATACTTCAAAGCTGGAAGAAAATGAGCTGGCCGGGATCCGGAATAAAAAAATCGGTTTTGTTTTTCAGTCATTTAATTTATTGCCCAGGACCACGGCTTTGGATAATGTGGCCATGCCGTTAATTTACGGGGGGATATCCAAGGAAGAAAGACTGCAAAGAGCAGCACTGGCCCTGAAACAAGTGGGATTGGCAGATAAACTTACTTCACATCCTAATCAGCTCTCCGGCGGCCAGCAGCAGCGGGTAGCCATTGCCAGGGCTTTGGTTAATGACCCGGAAATCATCCTGGCAGATGAACCGACCGGTAATTTGGATTCCAAAAGCGGAAAAGAAATCATGGATATTTTTAAAAACTTAAACAAGGAAGGTAAAACCATCATCATGATTACCCATGAGACAGATATAGCCAGGAATGCCAAAAAGATAATCAGGATAAAGGACGGAGAGATAAAATAATGGATATTTTTGAAACCATAAGATCAGCCTTAAATGCTATTTTAGCCAACAGAATGCGCTCTTTTTTAACCATGCTTGGCATAGTGATTGGTGTCACTTCAGTAATTTTACTGATTGCCGTAGTTTCCGGCTTACAGACTTTTATTACCGGCCAGATCCAGGGATTGGGATCCAATCTAATGTTTGTCATGCCGGGCCGGATTGGTGGTGCCAGGTCTCCGGGCGGCATCCAGGCCAACCGTCTGGTTTATACAGATGCCGTAACTTTAAGAAACAGATTAAAAACTGAGGCAGAGGTATCTGCTGCCATCCAGAGGAATGCCACCTTAAAATTCGGCAATAAACTGGATAAAGATGTTTCAATCTTCGGGGTAGAAGCCAGTTACCCCAGAATTATCACCCTGGAAATTACCAAAGGCAGGTTCTTCCGGGAATCCGAACAAAGAGCTGCCAGAAGAGTGGCAGTCATCGGCCGGACAGTAGAGACTAACCTGTTTGGTGAAAGAGAAGTACTGGGTAAAACCATTGATGTGGCCGGATTAAAATATATAGTAATCGGTAGCCTGGCTCAAAGAGGCTCCATATTCGGAGTAGACCTGGATAATTCCATCTATGTGCCCTTTTCTACAGCTGAAAGGCAGTTTGGACTGGACCGGCTCAATACTATTTATATAACTGCCAACAGGTCAGATGATGTTAAACTTGTCCAAAAAAAGGCTACTGATATCTTAAAGAAAAGATTATCAGAAGATGAATTTTCCGTCCAAACCCAGGAACAAACCCTGTCTACCATCTCCCAAATTACCGGGGTATTAACCGCTGCTTTAGGCGGCATTGCAGCCATCTCCTTAATTGTCGGAGGCATCGGCATTATGAATATCATGCTGGTTTCAGTAACTGAGCGAACCAGGGAGATCGGGCTTCGCAAAGCCGTCGGAGCCAGACCGGCTGATATCAGAAACCAGTTTCTGATTGAAGCAGTAATTCTCTCGGGACTGGGAGGAATCATCGGTATTATCCTAGGAGTTGGTTTTGCTTTGATAATCGGCAGGTTTTTTACTACCACAATCCCCTGGTGGTCAATAATGCTGTCTTTTGGCTTTTCCATGATTGTAGGAGTGATCTTCGGAGTAGCCCCGGCTATCCGGGCTGCCAAATTAAACCCCATCCAGGCTTTAAGATATGAATAAACTTATCCCAAGCTCTTAATAGACCTTTATATTTGTACTAAAGGCTTGACAACTAAAAATTGTTATGTGAAACTTAGTTTAATGAGTAGGAGAAATCGAGAAGTACTAATACAAGAAGCCACTCCCCTGATGACAGCAGTCGTTCGTAAATATTGGCCAGACGGAGAAACATACGAGATAGAAAAAATTGCCACCACAATTGTGGAAGCAACGGATACTTACCTCACAAAACTAGACTACACTCCTAAACGAAATAGAGTTCAAGCAGTAAGAGAAACCAGAAGAGCTATGAGGCAATTTCACTTAAATCTTAATCTGATTAAAAATCCCACACTAAGATAACTTCTGAACACAATCAAAAAAGAAGTATAAAAGTTATTTTGTATCCTTGGTTCCCGGGACGATCAGATCGAAAGGTTCAGTAAAGCCATATGCTTTTGGGCCATAATCATTAACATAGTTTGCAATATTTTCCTTAAAATATTGAGGCTTGGAGACCTGGATTTTGCCCACAATATAATAAGTAGCAGCCATTACACCGGCAAAACCAATATCTTCAGGCAGAGCTATATCCCACCTGCTTTCCGGATCACCAAAGAATTCATTTTTTCCGCCAAGGGTAATGACCAGTTCATCTTTGGACCTGTTTACAAATTTGGCATGCCGGGCATGGCCCTGACTAAAGGCCCTCATTGAAAGATGCGGCCCGAATAATTCATCCTTTTTAATATCCAGCATGGGACAGATATTCATATACTTATCCGGTACTACAAAAGCATAGCTTTTATATTGGTCAAAATTGTCCGGAAAGCTTAAGGAATTGACATACTCTTTAATTATTGCAGGATCTTCTTTAGTGGCAGATAAAATCATGCCCATATAAGTAGAAGTATTGTATGTATACGGCTCATCTATTGATTTGTAAACCAGTACCTCATCGGCAATTTTTGCCGCATTGGATTCTGATTTGGTAGTTAAAAGGGTGGTTTGCAGAGAATATTTCTTTGCCAGTTCAATTTCCCAGACAGAATCTTTTCCGCCGGAGGCTGATATCACTACAGCCTGAGTGATTAATCCTGTGCTAATTGCTTTCTCAAAAGCTGCAATGAGTTGTTTAAAATTGCTTTCATCTGCAAAGACAGCTGCCTTTTCAGAAAAGATAATCAGTCCGGTGTTATAAGCATTGCCGGATCCTATTACAAACGGCAGGTTAAGCTTATTTTTATCTAAGAAAGGAGGCTTGTTATCAGTAAAAAAGTCCAGGGTTTTTAAAACAACCTGGTCTAAATTTATAAGGTCCATAATTTAGATTTCTCCCCGTTCTTTTTTTCTTTGTTCCGGTGTTTCATCAGGCCGGCTGTAGTCATCTTCCAGCCTTTCTGTGGTTCCCATCTCCGGAGTGGAGATTTCTATAATATCACAATCAGTAATACCGGCCAATCTGTGCTTTTGGCCAATTTCTAAGCTATAACCTTGTCCCGGCTCCATAATTGTTTCAATCAATTCCCCTCCTGAATTTTCCCAGATAATTTTAGCTTGCCCGCTCATTAAAAACCAGCTTTCCTGCTTTTTATCATGTAGTTGCAAGGATATCCTGGCCCCGGCATTAAGATGCAGGATTTTGCCCATATAAGGTCTGTCTTCCGGTACCCAATGGAGTTCATAGCCCCAGGGTTTTTCTACTTTTTTTATATACGGCAGGTTAGTAAACTTGGATTTATCAAACTGTGAGGAATCAGACACGTTAATCATACTACCATAGACTAAAGACAAAAAAAATGGTATTTTGTTATCGGTCAGACCATGAATGATTCAACAATTAATTTAAATGAAGCCCGGAAATATATCCTGGAATTAATGCCCCAGGCAGGTGAAATTCTGAAAAAATATTTTAATTCCGGTAATTTTACATCTCAATCCAAAGGAGGAGCAGACCTGTTAACCCAGGCAGATATGGAGGCTGACCAATTTCTGGCCAGCAGTATCCGGCAAAGATTTCCCCAATGCGAAGTTTTAACGGAGGAAACTGCCCCAAAAGATTACTCTTCCCTTAAGGAAGTAAGTAACTTATGGGTAGTTGATCCTTTGGATGGAACCATTAACTTCTCCAGAGGTACTCCGCATTTTTCAATCTCCGTGGGGTTAGTTGATAGGGGAATTTCCAGATTAGGAGTAGTATACGATCCAAATGGAAATAGTTTATATTGGGCTCAGGAAGATCGGGATGGAGCTTACTTAAACGACAGAAAGCTGCGGGTTTCAGGAACAGCTAATTTACTGGAAACAGTCATCGCCTGTGATTGGGGTTGGGATTTACAAGAGAGATTAAAATTGGTCAAGTGGTTGGGAAGTATTGCCCCTGAAGTCAGACAAATCAAATCCATGGGAAGTGCAGTATTAGACCTAGCCCGCTTGGCAGACGGTAAGGTTGATACCTATATTCATTCCGGATTAAAGCCCTGGGACACAGCTGCTTCTTCATTATTAATAGAAAAAGCCGGAGGCAAAATTACCACCCCGGAGGGAGAAAAATGGAATGTATTTAACCCTCAAATGCTTGCTACCAATGGAATTTTACATGACAAACTACTAGAATTAATCCGCAGATGATAATGCAATCAACAGGCCATACGCTTTGGTTAATGCCAACCGGAGAAGCTTATGAAAAGTTTTCCGGGCTGATTAAAAAACTGGCTGCAGAAAATAATGCTCCGATATTTGAACCGCATGTCACCTTATTAGGGGATTTCCAGCAGTCTGAAGAAGAATGTGTAAGGCTGACTAAGCAATTAGTTTCCGGGCAAAAACCATTCTCTATTACTATGAAGGATATAGATTATGAAGAATTTTATTTTCGGACCCTTTTTGTAAGAGCGGAAAAAACAGAACCCTTATTGGCTTTACATAATCGTTCCAAAGAAATATTTAAAATGGATATACCACCTTTTATGCCGCACTTGAGTCTGCTTTATGGTACATTTCCGGTAGAAACAAAAGAGAAGATTATTAGAGAAATCGGCCGTAACCAATCCATTCAATTTGAAGTAAAAAGTGTATTTTTAATTAAAGGCGGCGAGATTACAGATTGGCAGATTTTGGAAGAATTCCCTCTAGGCAATTAAACCATTCCAGTCAGCGGCAAAGCGGTCAATTCCGGCATCAGTCATCTCATGGGTAATATTGTATTCCTGCCAGGATTTATCCAGATTTATCTCCTGAAAAGGAATCGCCTGCAGGGTAGTTTCATATTTATAATCATCACCGGGAACGGGCATCCCTTTTTCCGCCCATTCTTTTAAAACTTTAAAGGGAGCGGTAATAATATCTGCGCCATATGCAATGGAAGCTAAAAAATGATCCATATTCCTGACACTGGCAGATAAAACTTCTGAGTGGCTATCCCCTGCCTGATACATCTGCATTATATTTTTAATCAAATCCATACCGTTTAAGCCTTTATCATCCAGCCGGCCGACAAAAGGAGATACAAACACCTCTCCCTTTTTAGCCCCTTTTGTTGCGGCATAAACTGCAGCAGCCTGTTCCTGGGCAAATACCAGGGTCATATTAACCCTCATCCCCGCGGCAATTGACTGATTAGCTGCTTCCAGGCCGGCTGTGGTAGTCGGATATTTGATATGGGCATTGGGTATCCAGGTAAACATATCCTTGCCCTGCCTGAGCAGATCCTCCGCAGGGGTATCTTTGTCAGCATAAACTTCAACGGAAACTGAACCTTCCGGAATTAGGTTTGAGACTTCACTGACTACGGATTTATAAAAACTCATGATTTCCTCAGCTGAGAATTTATTGCCTTCTGCCAATCGCTTCTGGGCATCAGGATTTTTGGCAATTAAAGTAGGATTAGTGGTCTGACCATCCAGGAAACCTAGAACATTAATAATTTCCCTGGTTTCATTGACATCCCCGGAGTCTAAAAAGATCTTGGTTTTTAAGGAGGACGGACGCATGCAAATTACACTATCACTTTTTTAACCTTTTTGGCAATAGCTGCTGCAGAAATACCCTCATATTCTAAAAGCTCATCCGGTTTACCGCTGTGGGGCATCTTTTCAACTGCCAGAATGTGAACCGGAGCCAGTCCGGAAACTGCAGCTGCCACTGCTTCTCCCAGGCCGCCGGCAACATGGTGATCTTCTACGGTAATTATGGCTTTGGTTTCTTTCGCTGCCTGCTTTAGGGTTTTTATATCCAAAGGGACAATGGAATATAAATCAATCACCCTGATGGTGATACCTTTTTCCTTTAATAAATCATAGGCTTTTAAGGCCTCATGCAGGGTAATTCCGGCTCCGATTACCGTCACTTGGTCTGACTTGCTTTTCCGTAAAACCCGGCTTCCGCCGATAGCAAACTTCTCAGTGTTTTTATAAAGAATCGGGGTTTCTTTTCTGGTAGTCCGGATATAGACTACACCTTTATGCCTGGCTGCTTCTTCGATCAATTTTTCAGCTGAAACCGCATCTGAAGGATATAACACAACACTACCCAGTAAGGACCGGAACATCCCGATATCTTCAAGGCCCATTTGGGAAGCGCCGTCTTCTCCGATGGACACTCCGGCATGGGAGCCGCAGAACTTGATATTGGAATAGGCATACTGGGACATTCTGATCTGGTCAAAAGCCCGGCTGAAAAAGGCCGCAAAAGTGGAAATAAAAGGAATCTTGCCCTGCCTGGCTAATCCTAATGCCACTCCGGCCATGTTCTGTTCGGCAATAAACATCTCAAAGAAATGATCCGGATATGCCTTGGCAAAAAACTCCGAATAAGTGGAATTACTGGTTTCCCCGTCCAGAACTACCATATTAGGAAACTTAGGGAATAACCTAACCAGGGCATTGCCATAGGCTTTTCTGGTAGCAATCGGCTGATCTGCGGTGTAGTTGGTGGCCGGCAGGTTATTTACTGCAGTTTTTTTCTTTAAGGTGCCCTTTCGCGGTAATTTAATTTTGCCGCGCAGCTTTTTATCTATCGGTCCCAGCTCTGAAAGTGCCAGGCTTAAATCCTTTTCAGCCAAAGCTTTGCCGTGCCAGTTTTCCTTATTTTCCAGGAAGGAAATACCCTTGCCCTTAAAAGTCTTGGCAATAATCATCACCGGTTTGCCCTTTACCTTTACGGCTTTTTCAAAAGCGGCAATCACCTCTTTTAAATCATTACCATCAATAACAATTGCCTCCCAGTCAAAGGCTTCGAGCTTCCTTTTATAACTTGCAACATCATGGCCGATCATGGTTTCCCGGCTCTGGCCTAAGCGGTTGACATCCAAAATGGCCACTAAATTATCCAGTTTATAAAAAGATGCGCTCTGGATCGCTTCCCACACCGAGCCTTCTGCCATTTCCGAATCACCCAATAAAACAAAGGTCCGGAAATTTGTTTTATCCAGGTATTTACTGTTTAAGGCCATACCCAAACCGGCAGATAACCCCTGGCCTAATGAGCCGGTAGGCACTTCAGTATAGGGAAACTCCATAGTGGGATGTCCTTCCAGGCGGCTGCCGAATTTCCTTAAAGTTAATAACTCTTCTTCCGTGATGGCTCCGGCTGCCGTAAACAGGGAATAATAAAGGGGTGAAGCATGGCCCTTGGAAAAAATTAAGCGGTCATTAAAAGGATTACCGGTATCTTTTAAGTCAAACTTAAAAAAGCCTCCGAAAAGTAATACAGCTGTCAGTTCTACTGCTGATAAAGAAGAAGTGGGATGGCCTGAACCGGCCTTTGAAGAGGAGGTCAGGATATAGTAGCGAAGAAGCCTTGTTAAATTTTCCAGTTTTTTGATATTCATTTCGGGAATTAAGACAAAATATTAGCTTTTTTGGATAATCTTTGTAAAGCCAGGATATATGCTGCCAGGCGGAGGGATACTTTTTTCTTTTTATGTATTGCCCACATTTCTTCAAATGCCTCCACCATGGCTTTGCTTAATTTATTATTAACCTTTTTCCTGGTCCACTTTTGGTTTTTCATATTCTGATACCACTCATAATAGGAAACTGTAACTCCCCCGGCATTAGCCAGTACATCCGGTACCACTAAAATACCTTTTTTATCTAAAATCTGATCAGCTTTGTCAGTGGTAGGACCGTTAGCCATCTCCAGGATGATTTTTGCTTCAATATGGGAGGCATTTTCCTCGGTTATAACATTTTCCAAAGCTGCCGGTACAAAAATATCCGCCTGCAAAAGTGGCATGCCTTTATTGGCAATCTTTACCGTATTTTTAGACAGTCTGTAGTCGGAGATTGAACCGTTTTTTTCTTTGAAGTTTTTAACATCCTCAATATCAAACCCCTGCCCGTCTTTATCATAAATGCCGCCTTTTGAATCTGAAAGTGCTATGACTTTATAGCCTTTCTCCTGCATTAGTTTAGCAATATGATACCCAACATTACCAAAGCCCTGCACCACTACTGTTAAAGGCCTTTTAAGCTTTAATTTCTTAACCAGTTCTTCCAGGACAAAAAATCCTCCCAGGCCGGTAGCTTCTGTTCTTCCCTCTGAGCCGCCTTTGTCGATTGATTTTCCGGTTACTACGGCCGGAGCTTTTTTACCGGTTACTTTACTGTATTCCTCCGCAAACCAATCCATATGCCGGGGGCCGGTATTAACATCAGGAGCCGGTACATCCATTTCCGGACCTACCACCGGGGCCAGTTTTCTGGCCAAACCCCTGGTTAACCTTTCCAGTTCTTTGGGAGATAATTTCTTGGGATCAATCTCAATCCCGCCTTTGCCGCCGCCGAAGGGTACATTGATAACGGCATTTTTAATTGTCATCCAAAAAGCCAGGGCTTTTACTTCATTGATATCAACATCAGGATGGAAACGCAAACCTCCTTTGTATGGTCCGCGCCAGTTGTTGTACTGGACCCGGTAGCCTTTGGCTATCTGCAGTTTGCCGGAATCAAGTTTAAAAGGGATATTTACTTCAAGTTGCCGCTCGGGGACTGATAACAGGTCAATTACTTCCTGTTCAATGTTGCCTGCTTCACCTGCCAGTTTTAGAGTTTTTAAAGCTGTTTCAAAAGGATTACTCATTTTCTCTCGCGGCAGATTCTGTTGCTAATGATACATGTTTTACCACTTCCGGGTCAAATATGGAAGGGACAAAATGCTCCGGAGTTGGGTTTTTGATGATTTTACTTAAAGCCTCAGCTGCTTTTAGCTTCATTTTGGGGGTGATTTTTGTAGCCCGGGCTGCAATAACTCCCTTAAAAAGTCCCGGGAAAACCAAAGCATTGTTAATTTGGTTGGGAAAATCAGACCGGCCGGTAGCAATAAACCTGGCTCCGGCTGCCCTGGCTTCATCAGGCATAATTTCCGGGACCGGATTGGCCAGGGCAAAGATAATCGGATCCTTGGCCATCTTTTTAATATGACTACCCTTTAATATGCCCCCCTTTGATAAGCCAATAAATACATCCGCACCGGTTAAAGCCAGTTCCAAATCACCTTTAAGATTATTTTTGTTGGTTTGTTTTGCTAATTCCTTTTTATAAGGCTCAAGGTCACTTCTGTCTTTATTGATAATCCCTTTACTGTCCAGCAGTATCACATCACCTGCATCACTTAGGATTTTTGCAACTGCTGAACCGGCAGCACCGGCACCGTTTACTACAACCTTGGTCTTGGACCACTCCCGTCCGGAAATTTTCAGAGCTACCTTTAAAGCCCCTAAAACCACCACTGCAGTAGCATGCTGGTCATCATGCATTACCGGCAGCCTTAAATCCTGCAGCCTGGCTTCTATTTCAAAGCACCGGGGAGCGGAAATATCTTCCAGGTTAATAGCTGCAAAAGTCGGGGCAATTCCCCTGACTATACTGACAATTTCATCAACATTTTGGGTAGCAAGCACAATCGGGAAAGCATCCAGGCCGGCAAAGGTTTTAAATAACAGGCATTTTCCTTCCATGACCGGTAAAGCTGCCTCAGGTCCTAAATTCCCCAAACCCAGGATGGCTGAACCATCTGAAATTACGGCTACTGTCCGGCCTTTTAAGGTCAGGTCAAAAACCGCTTCGGGGTTTTGTCCGATAAAGCTACTGACAGCACCGACTCCGGGAGTATAGACAACGGACAAATCCTCTTTGTCCTTTAGGGAAGTTTTAGAAACTGTTTCCAGTTTACCCTGGTATTTTTTATGCAGTTTGAGTGCCAGATCATTGTAATCCATGTACTGCACTATACAAAAAACCTCGGGCTCTGTAAACTGGGATCATGTGGTTTTGGCTGGTTCTTGCTTCAGCTATTTTGGGAGCTATAGAAATTATTTTAAGTAAAAAACTGATGGAAAAAGTCAGTGCCGGGGTATTATCCTGGTGCCTTTTTACGCTGACTTTGCCAATTTTGATACCTGTTGCTATTATCCAGGGTGCCCCGTCTGTAAATTACCTGTTTTTCTTCGGAGTAGCCGGTTCATCGGTATTTTTTGTCATATCCAGAACCATATTTAACAATGCTTTAAGGGATAATCTAGTCTCACAGATTCTGCCATTAACTGCCTTTACCGGTTTTTTTACTTATATTTTCGGGCTATTTATGTTGTCTGAAACCTTAAGGCCTATTCCGGTAATCGGACTATTTACTGTTTTAATAGGTTCATACATTCTTAATGTTAACCAGGCAAGAGAAGACATCCTAAAACCTTTTAAACTGCTGTTTATCAGCAAAGGAGCATTGCTGTTGCTTTTATCTATTCTGCTGGGCAGTATGACTGCTATTTTTGATAAAATCGGGGTTAAAAATACCTTTCCGGAAAATCCGACTTATGCAGTTTTTTGGGAGCAGATTCTTCAATCCTCCTTAATGACGGTATTTTTATTCAGCCGGGAGAGAAAAACCTGGTTTCCTTCCTTAAAACAAAATTTTCCCATGCTGTTTTTCGTTAGCTTGCTGTTTTTAGCAATATCCTTTTTGATATTCTACGCCTATACAGACGGGCCGGCTGCCCTGGTGATGGGAGTTAAAAGGCTGCAGATATTTTTTATTTTGGTCATGGGGTATATTTTCCTAAAGGATAAACCCTCTAAGCAATCCTGGCTGGCTACTTTTATTATGATTCTGGGAGTATTCATGATTAAGCTGGGATAAATCAGCTTCTTAGCTCTGCATAGACCACCAGTCTTTCCGAATAATTCCTGCTTCCGATATCCCAGGTGCCGACACAGGTAATCAGGTTTAACCTGGGTTTATCCGTACTGGCAAAGACTTCCTGCAAGGGCACTTTATCAAATGCATAAGCTTGGACCCTGGAAACCTCAAAAGTAAGCGTTTTACCGTTTTTATCCGTAACCATTACCTCATCACCTGCCTGTAATTGCCCGATGTTATAAAAAACTGCCGGCGCTCCGGTAATAGTATCCAGATGCCCGGCCATTACAGCACTGCCTTTTTCACCGGGTTTAAAACCTAAGTTATACCATCCGACATTAAATACCTCCTTTGGCACATCCATTTTCCCCTCGCTATCCTGACCGACTGATTCAATATCTGCAGAAATATTTATTTTAGGAATGGATATACTCCGGGGTTCTGCTGCTTCAGTTTCCTGTTTAATAATCGGGGCAGCAGTCTGAGTGGTGATAATTGTTGATGTGGCAGCCTGGTTACGGGGATAAAACATTAATGCCAAACCTACTCCCAGGAGGCCAAATACAAGAAATATGGCAAAGCTTTGAAATCTATTCATGATATCAAATGACAGGCGCTTCCGTCATCTTAGCACCTGTCATTTGCCCTTTTCACTAATATCCCATCCCGGTTGCCGGTGCTCCTGTTGGAACAGTTGGTGATGCAGTCGGCCTAGGTGATGCTGTCGGACTTGCCGTAGGGGACGAAGTTGGTGATGCAGTCGGGCTGGGTGTCTGAGCCAATGCCAAACCCAAGGTTAAAGCCATACCTGTTGCCAGAGCCCCGCCTGCCATTAATGCTTTTTTAATCATTTTTATATCACCTCCTCACTAATTCTTCCCTTAAAACTACATTCTATGTATCTTACATAAAGAATGAGTCAGGTTTGGGTAAGAGATATGTTAAAATCATTTTATGTACCTGGTATTTGATATCGGCGGGACTAATATGAGACTGGCTGTTACGGCTGACGGTCAAGCCCTCATCAAATCAAAGATTGTTCCCACGCCCCAAGATTTTGACCAAGCCATCCAAACATTCAAGCAAACTGCTGATGAGCTAACCCAGGGAGAGAAAGTTTCCGGTGTAGCAGGAGGCGCAGCTATTATTTTAGACCCGGATAAAACAAAGGCGGTCAGAAGTACCCATCTTAAAAGCTGGATCAATAAACCTCTGAAGGCTGAGCTGGAAAAGATTTTTGCTGCCCCCGCCTATATCGAAAATGATTCGCACATTGCCGGGTTAGGTGAAGCTACTAACGGAGCCGGAGCTAACAATAATATCGTGGCCTTTTTTAACATCGGCACGGGAATCGGGGGAATCAGAATAGTTAATGGAAAAATGGATCAAGGCTATATAAACTTTGAACCCGGGCATCAAATTATCGTAGCTGATGGAGCGCCTTGTGATTGCGGGGGATTTGGTCATTTTGAAAGTTATGTGGGCGGCTCAGGAATAGAAAAAATTTACCACCAAAAGGGAGAAAATATCAGCGACCCGGCCATTTGGGATGAAATTTCCCGGCACTTAGCTATGGCTTTAAATAATACTATTGTCCATTGGGCACCGGATATAGTGGTTTTAGGTGGAGCTGTGGTTAAGAGTATACCCATTGATAATGCCAAACAACACCTTGCCACCCTGCTGAAGGCTGTAGTCAGCATCCCAAATATCGTTCCAGCTAAATTAGGCAATGAAGCCGGCTTATACGGCGCATTAGAACTCCTGAAGCGATAAGCAAAGCTTGATACTCACTTCCGTTCGTATTAAGCAGAGCTTGCCTTTCGCTAATCACGAAAGGTAAAATATACCTGTGCGCCTGTAGCTTAACGGATAGAGCACCTCGCTTCGGACGAGGCGGTTGGGGGTTCGATTCCCTCCAGGCGCGCCAACTTCTAAAATTAAGAATGAAATTAAGTAAAGGGTTTCAGTTTACATTTTTAGCAGCATTATTTTGGGCAATTACCATTATTATCACCAGAATTATACTAAAAGATGGGGAAAATGCCTTAAATGTAGCCTTCTGGATAGCCCTGCTTACCACTCCTTATTGGCTTTTTGTTTTATCCAAAAAGACTGCAGAATTCAAAGCAGCAATTAGGAAAAATTATTGGATATTAATCGGGATTGGCTTAGTAAGTGCTATTGGAGTAAACCTAATTGAACCATTTGCCCTAAAATACAGCCCGGCTGTTAATTTTTCTCTGCTGATAAGAAGTGTCATACTTTTTACTATTGTTTTTGCCTATTTATTTTTAGGTGAAAAAATAACCGTTAAGAAGGTTTTTGTTTCTTTTTTGATTCTTACAGGCGCATTTTTACTTACCACAGACGGAAAGGCAATTACCTTTTCCAAGGGAGATATTTTTACACTGGCAGAAGCTGCAATGATTGCTCTGGGTAATAATGTTTTAGGCAAAATTGCAGTTAAACGGATGAGCGCCGATTTAAGCGCTTCCGGAAGTTTTTTAATCGGGGTTTTACCAATTACCCTGATTGCCGGACTTAATAATGCAATTGCTATCCCGAAAGCCCCGCTACTCTTAATCCTTCTGGCAATTCTGGCTATACTTTTAATAGTTTTCCGCTTTAAAGCTTATCAGAATGCTTCTGCCTCATATGTAACCATGATTTTCTCATTTACTCCGGTGCTGGTTTCTCTGATGGCTATTCCGCTGCTTAAGGAATATATGACACCCACTCAGATTATCGGCGGCGCTTTAATCATTTTAGCCAGTATTTCAGTAGAAAAACTTAGAATTTGATGCTTTAACTTATAGTTTGATTTAGAGCTTTACTTCCCCTATAATATACAATTCAATGGTTGACAAAGAGGCAGATTTAAATAAATACGTACCGGAGAATCCGGTTTCTCCAATTCCGGTGGTTATTTTTGGCGGCATGGGAGTCCCGATAGAAGCCTACCGACTATTGAGAAAAAGACTGGCTGATCATGGCTTTACCACTTTATTTCCCATTCCCCTGCTAAATGCAGAAGATAGGGCGAGAAAACTGCTCCTTTTTACAGACGTAAACAAAATTAAGCAGGAACAAGCATCAGAAGTTATAACAACTGCGGGAGAACCTAATTCTTTGGGAATTAAACAGGTAGACATAATCGCCCACTCTAATGCAGCTCCTTTTATTGTGCCGGTTATCAAAGAACACCCACAGAATGTCCACAAGCTTATTTTACTATCCCCGGCAGGCGTACATCCGGAAATGAATCCTTTTCTGGCTGTACTTAAGTTATGGCAGAAGGAAAGAAGAAATAAAAAGGATAAGAGACAATTAGAACGGCTTGGGCTACTTAAACCAGATGAAAAGCCATATAGTAAGAACTGGAGATGCTATTATCCTGAGGCAGCGGTAACTGCAACCAGAGTTATAACAGAGGATCTTGAAAACTTAATCCGCGGAGGACTTGATGCTGTAGTAGTAATTTTGACACAGGATTCACTTTTTCGAAGGAAGGATTATTTGGCTAACTTGGATCCCAGGATTGTTAAAATGGTTGAATTACCAGGATACCACAGTCAAGCCAGATTTGACCCGACAATAGGCAATCGATTAGCTTGCCTTCTTAAAGATTAATCTTTCTGATCCTGATATTTTTAGGGGTGATTTCCACCAATTCCGTATCATCAATATATTCAATGGCATTTTCTAAGGACATAAGTTTCGGGGTATTAAAATGCTCTGCAGTACCCTCTCCGGAAGAGCGGTGATTAGTTTGCTGTTTTTCCTTGCAAACATTAATACTAATATCATCTCCCCGGGAATTCATACCTATTACCTGCCCTTTATAAACATTTACTCCCGGTCCTACAAATAAAGTACCCCTGTCCTGGGCACCAACTAAGGCATAAAGCTTGGTAGTCCCTGATTCATGCACCACCAAAGACCCCTGAGATCTTTCGAATTTCTGGCCTGAGTCAGGTCTGTATTCAAAAAAGGAACTGCTGATTATTCCTAAACCTTTAGTATCTGTAATGAACTGGCTTCTGTAACCGAAGAATTCCTTGGTAGCGATAACAAACTCCAAAAGAACGATCCCGTTTTCCGTATTCATATCCAAAAGCTCGGCGTGCCGCAGTCCCATTTTCTGCATTACTGATCCGGATAATTCCTCCGGAACTTCTATGGCCACTTTTTCAAAAGGGGTCATCAGTTTGCCGTTTTCAATTTTTTCTATAACCTGGGGCCTGCCTACCTGAAATTCATACCCTTCCCGGCGAAGTCTTTCAATTAATATAGCTAGATGCAGCTCTCCCCTACCGCTTACAATCTGATCCCCTGAGGGACCGTCTTCTACTTTTAAAGCTACATCTGCTTCAGCTGCTTTATATAACCTTTCCCTGATTTGTCTGGCTGTTTTAAATTCCCCTTCCAGGCCGGCCAGGGGGGAAGTATTAACTCCAAACCGCATCCTGACGGTTGATTCTTCTATATCCAAAACCGGCAAGGCCACCGGATTAACTGAATCGGCAATAGTTTCACCAATGGTAATATCAGGAATTCCGGACAAAGCAATGATATCCCCGGCATGGGCCTCTTTAATATCCACCCGCTCCAAACCTTCAAAACCCATTAAGGAAGTTAGCCTAAATTTTTTAATAATGCCTTCCCGGCTGATATGGGCAATTTCCTGTCCGGCTTTGACAGTGCCGCTATAAACCCGGCCGGTGGCAATACGGCCTTTGAAATTATCATAAATCGTGTTGGTGATTAAAATCTGCAGGGGCTTTTCCGTAAAAGCTAAAGGTGCAGGGATATGCTCTAAAACAGCATCAAAAACCGGAGCAATGTCATCCATTTTACTTAGATCCGGTTCCAGTCCGGCTTTACCGTGCTTCCCTGAAGAATATATAGTTGGGAAATAAGCTGCGTCTTCATCTGCACCAAGCTCTAAAAACAAATCAAAGGTTTTGTTGATGACATAGTTAATCCGGGCATCCGGTTTGTCTATTTTGTTGATTACCACAATAACTTTATGTCCCATTTCCAGGGCTTTCTTCAGAACAAACCTGGTTTGCGGCATCGGGCCTTCCTTGGCATCTATCAGTAAAAGACAGCCGTCAGCCATCTTTAAAACTCTCTCCACTTCACCGCCAAAATCAGCATGTCCCGGAGTATCAATAATATTGATTTTAGTCCCTAACCAGTTAACTGAGGCATTCTTGGAAAAAATAGTAATCCCTCTTTCTTTTTCTAAATCATTGGAATCCATAATCAGTTCCGAGGTCTCTGTAAATTCCTTGCCTAATTTAGTTTTGGACTGGCGAAGCAGGGCATCTACCAAAGTAGTTTTGCCGTGGTCAACATGAGCAATAATTGCAACGTTTCGAATGTCTGTCATAATTTCTTTCTGCCAACAAAAAATCCGGCCTATGCCGGATCAAAAGCAGGTATGCGTATCTTACCATTTTAAGCCCACAAAAACAACTTTGTAGATAGAATAACTAAATAATTCTCTATTTATGATTACCAAGTCCGATTGGCGCATTAAGCGCAAGCAGAACTGCTCCACATGCCGCTTCAAGTCCTAATACTGGTTTATATCCTGCAAAGAAATCTCCACTCGTTCCCCATGAAATAAGTCCAAACAGAGTTGGAATTACTTGAGATCCAAGAGCGATCACAGCAGTACCACCGAGTACAGTTGTCATCTTTTCTCTCAAACATCCGGCATTATTAGACGCTTGCAATAATCCTTCTTGAAGTAATCGGGCTTGAACCGCTTTTACTTCCTTCGGAATATTATTACCGGTATCGAAACCTAATTCTGGGATAACTGGCATAACAATATTATAGGGCTTCTAAGCTACTCTGTCAAGCTTTGCGAGCAGAATAGCCAACAGATCCAAAAACAAAGGGGCTAAAAGATAGATTGTGGACTGTTTAAAAAAGTTAGCCAAAAATTCAAGATTCAGATTATTTAAGTAAACCCAAATTGATTGCAGTGAGCCTGGGCTTAAAAAATATAGTCCCGCTACTATCACTGTTGCTATTGCCAGAATCAGGATTACAAAAAAGAATACTGTCTTCAATATCTTTTTTTGAAGAAAACATGGTATTACCAATCTCAAAAAGCAGGTAAAGGGCTAGACTTGGATTTCATGTTTTAATTCTCCTGGAGATTTGTTTGTTAACTTGTTAGAATATACAACAGTGGGCCGGTAGCTCAGCGGTAGAGCAATGGACTCTTAATCCATTGGCCGTGGGTTCGAATCCCACCCGGCTCACCAAATAATATATGTGATTTTTTCCAAGTTTTAGCCTCAAATTTTTGTGCAAAAATTGCTAAATTCAAGCCTACAAGCCTACAAGCCTATAAGTAAGAAACCGGGCAGAATTCGAACTCATGATTAGCCTGTCAGATCAATCTTTTTCATTTCATAAATCCGGATCATCAATATTCTCTTCCCAGTTGTCCCCTTAAAGTATTGCATGATCCCGCAACATAAAAGATAAACTGATCCTGTATTTGCTTTAATTCTTCTTCCGTTGCATTAGGATAATATTTCTTGATTACTTCAAGTGGTAGCATATATTTTTATCACCTCCATTCGTACAAATTCTAATCAGATTAATTTGAATCTCAACCTATAGTTATGATATACTCACATAATTATGGCTTTGGAGGTACTGGATCCAAAAAATAGTTTTATCCATAAGGATGGTATGAGCACTACAGAAGAAAAGATGCTTCGAGGAGGCTTGCTTGATATGTGGCATTTATATCAACACCTTTCTCCTACTCCTGACAAGTTATCAGATTTAACATTTTTTGATACTTTAAGTGCAAGAGATGATATGCTCTTCCCCGATTTTTTCAAGGCTGTCCATAGATTTTTTGTACCTAGTCGTTTTAATATTTCCAGAGTTAGCCAGAGACCACACCCCGAGGGATTGGATGGTTTAAAAACAGAGCTTAATGAAACATTTAGCACCATGAATTCTAATTGGGAATCTTATGGACCCTTCTTTAATAGGCATCCAGAATTAAGATATCTTAGAGAGTTAAGTTTTAGGGCAGCGGAAGTAAGAGAGTTTGGAGAGAAACTACCCTTTTTGCGAGGAATAGAAGCTAATCATTTATGGTCTATCGTTGAATATCATCGTTTGCGTGGTAATCTTACATCTTATGTTGCTCTCGACACAGCCATTTCTAAAAACGAAGGTATAGGTACATTATTTGAAGAAGATACCGCAGCTTATCCTGGTGATTTTATGATTTATCTTATGCCTTATGGTAAAGCCGCTAGTAGGATTGCTGAGTATCTTCCGTTATTAAAACATGGAGATTTAATTGGATTTGGATCAGTTTCCCTAGCAGAAGCGAACGGACAAAGGTTTGTTGCAGTAACTTCGCTTCAGACAGATCTTCTTCGAAAAGACCATGCTGCAGATGCTGCACCGGAAACAAGATTTGCACACTACGAGATGAAGAAAAACAGCGATGGAACATACACCGTTCCTGGTGGAATTAGCAAGCGTTATCTCTCAGGATATGATTGGGCTCACCGTTTAGTCTCTACTGTTGAGAATGCGGTTTTGGAGATATCGGGACAAATTCCAATTGCCGGTGTAATTATGCCGACACTCTCCACATATGGGACAAGTGAATTTGAACGTCTATCTCGTTCTCAGTATGCAAGTGGATTATATGAGTCATTTCCTGGAGAACATGGTTACCAACAACTAAAGTTATCTCCCAACTTTCCTTTAACAGAGCAGTGGGAAAAAGGAGCAATATATGGTTCGGGAACATGGTGGGTTAAGCCTACAAATCAGCTTAAATTGAAAAAAGCCGAATAAAGTATAGGAAAATGTTGCATAATGAATTTACCGAATGATCCTTGTGGTGAAAGTACCTTTCTGTTAGGGAGCGAATGTTGACATCAAACTTGATGATTCATCTAGGCCACAAGGATCGCCCTTAGGGGTAAATTTTATGGTATTGATGAATTTTTCGAGCGATTCATTGATAGTTATCTCCTTGGAGACCTCCAGAGCATGGCTAATGTTACTGTTCCGCCATTTTAATTAAAATGGGAGTGGTCAGAGTAAATACACTAAAAGTTCTCTGGTATCTCCAGGGAAAAAACGGTCCCCTTTCCGGTATGGCTTTTTACTCCCAGCCTACCATGATGATATTTAACTATCTGAGATGCTATATACAGACCAATACCCAAGCCACTTCTTCTTAATTGTCTGGCTCTTTGGACCCGGTAGAAGTTTTTAAAAATAGCCTTTTGCTCTGACCTCGGAATACCTATACCGTAATCCTTGACTATCAAACTTACCCCTCCCCTTTTACTTTTGATCCTTACCTTAACCGGACTTTTCTGTGGTGAGTACTTAACTGCATTTGTCAGCAGATTTGTAACTACCTGGCCTAACCTGTACCTATCAGCATTGACAATTTTACGGGTACTTCCCGAAAGCGTAATTACCCTGTGCCTGTTTATCATCTGCTGGCTGCTGACTATTTTCTCAACCAGGCTGTCAAAATCAAACGGCTCCTCTTTATAGGTAAATTTACCGATTTCAATCTTGGTTACATCCAAAAGATCCGTAATGAGTTCAAATGACCTGTTAGTCTGTATGTCTATCTCTTCAACATATTCAAAAAACTTCTTCTTATCGCATTTCTTAATCTTCCCCTGGAGTAAATTAACATATCCCTTAATGGTACTTAAAGGATTTTTAATCTCATGTGCGGCCAGTGCAATAAACTGATCCTTTTGAAAATCAGCCTCATATCTGGCTTCACTGATTAAACTGATCAAAAATCCGACCAGCATATAAACAAAAACAATTAACAAATCTCCGACAAGCGGGTGTGCCGGATAATCCATTCTTAAAATCGTAAAATAATTAATCAGGCTGACTAAAATTGTGGCAAGTATGCCGGGACCTAGGCCGCCGTACCAGGCGCTGACTGTCACAACTAAGATAAATCCCAAAAATGAGATAGTCTGGCTGTTGATTAACAGAAAATGGGAATCCGGAAGAAAGTTAGCCAGAGGAATTACCAATAAAGCTGAAACTAAAACAAAACCATATCTTTTTAGCCTATTCCGCTTTTGAAGATAGGAAAACCTAACCAAATAAAATTTGATTCTAAACCATAAGTCTTCCAATCATTTCTTAGTAACAAAAGGCAAGTCTAATGTCAAGGACTCGAAAACTAAGCAGCGGCAGATTGCATCGGTTGCATCAACGCCTGCCTTACTTCATCTGCACTGTTATACTGCCTGTCCGGCAGATTTTCCATAAACCACTTCTTATCCGCTTCAGATACATCTGACATTTCCTCGCACGCTTCTTCTAAATCTGCCTTGGAAGCCGGATATGTCACATGATCTAGATGCTTCATTACATCATCTTTTTGAGACATCGGATCCATTAATCATCACCTCCCTACATATTTAATCATTAAAAAGTGGGAAAAGAGATAGAATTTTGTGAGAATTAATTAAGAAAACTTAAATATGGATTCTGCGGGAATGACCACCAAAGTGTTTAGGATTACCCTTTTTTAAGGCTTCCAGGTCCATCTGCAGGGTTTTAATCTGGTGTCCGGCATAAATCAGTTCCCTTTGCAGCCTGGCTGCATGCAAAGCCTCATCTTTAACCTCATCTATCTGAAGACACATCTCCTTTAAAAAAGAGGCTGTTTTACTCAGCCTCATCCTGATAAAAAAGGCAATGTAAATTGCCTCTAAGGAAATTGCCCCGAAAAAAAGCAGCCCCAGTTGGCTGCTGATAATCCCGAAAAGGCTCAGGGCAATTACGGTGAGCAAAATTGCCGGCTGAATGATGAAAAAAAGTATCGGGCCAAGTTTCCTGAAGTTATTTAGCATACTAATCCTTTTCACTAAAAAAATCCCTTGACCTGCTCTGTGTTAGGTTTAGAGATTATAAAATTATTGTCTCACTCAGAATTTAATTGGTCAACCCCCCAAATTAGCTTTAAAACCAACCCTTTTTCCTAAAATACCAAACCATTAAAACTGCCGGCAGGACTGCCGCAATAATAACTAACATAAATGTGGTGTATCTGCCCCAAAAAGTAAACGGGCCGCTGTCTAAGCCGCCGGGTAAAGGAATATTCATGCCGTAAAATGACCCGACCACGGTGGCCGGAATAGATAAGGTAAAGATTAAGGTCAGGACAGCCAAAATCCGGTTGGTTTTCTCAGTGCTGGCAATAAAATCAGCATCCTTATAAATATCAACTGTTTCCCTGGCCTCTTCCAGAGTTTCCCAGGCTTTATCTATCCGGTGGGTAATATCTACAAAATAAACAGTTAAGTTCCGGTGGGAGAATTTATTAATCCGGTCTTCTATATCTTCCAGAAGCGTCCTTAAGGGGCCGATTACCCTTCTTAAACTAATAATCTTACGCCGGAGCTGCCCTACTTTAAAAACCCCAGATACTTTATCATCAAAAACAATGTCTTCTGTCTCATCTACCTCCTGCAGGATCTTCTGCAGGATAGGAACCAGGTCATCTGTCAGTTTTTCAATGATTGTATACAAAAGATGAGAGGAAGAATTATTAATATATGCTTTGCGCTGGACGGGATTTTCCTCACAGTCTGCAAACATAGAGGAAATAGTGTCACCGGAATTTTCATGAACCGTTACCAGGTAATTCTGTCCCAGGAAAAAGCAGATCTGACTGATGGAAATAATCCCTTCCCGAGGGTGAAACCGGGGTAAACGGAAAAGTAAAAACAGGTATTTGTCTTCATCACTTTGCTCTAATTTAGGAAATTGCCCCTTGGAAACACAGTCCTCAAGATGCAAAGGATGAAAAGGAAACTGCTCTGCCAGCTGACTGATTTCCTTTCTGCCGGGATCTTTCACATCCACCCAGGTAATTTTATTGTGATGGATAGTCTGAATCTTTTCTCCGTGATTTCCGGCAGCTGAGGTCTGTTTGATATTTTCAGGCGGATTTAAGAAATTCAGATAGCCTCTGAGGGCCCCGGCAATCCTTTTATGCGGCTTACCCAACAAAATTTGAATTTCCTTCAGGGTACTTTTAACTGTTTTAGTCATAGATTCGTGGGTAATTGTTTCACCATGGGCCACTCACGTCAACCCCCCAAAACCCGACTGCTATTTTTGATATATTGCATAGTAGGCTCTAGTATCCTTTCTGCTTGCCATGGTGGTAAAAGTAAAAGGATGGAGATATTCCTCATCTCCGAATTCTCTTCTAGAAGCCATCAGCATATCCATTCCTGGCATTTCTCCGGATCTAACTTCAAATGGAGCTAAAACAACGAATTTGCCGCCCTTCCTGAGCAATCTTTTTCCATTCTGTATTCCCTTTGTAAGCTCTTCGATCCCCGCAGAGTAAACCATAGATGCCACAATAACATCAATTTGGCCTTTAAGGTCTGTGCCTAAAAGCTCCTCTGTGGCAGAACCAATACCAATATTCATCACCGTTAATCTCGGTTCTTCAATATCATAAAGTGAGGCTAAATATTTTAGTACATGTGCTGAATAGGGATTCTTTTCTATAAGAATACTTCGAGTAATTTGATTAACTTCTCCGGGAATCCTACGGCTTCCGGCTATTCCAGGACCATACTCTAGCATCAATTTCGGTTGCTTAGAAATATCAATTGCTTGCTCTACGCCAGCCAAACAAACATAATTACCATCAAACCATACATTAGGCTCAGGCATAAAATCAGGCATAAGTTTTAAATCACAAGACATTAAGATAGCAAAAGATCTTCTCAGCGCATCAACCTGGGCCTTATTACCGTTATCTGCTAATCTCATAATTGCTTGAGCAATCTTCCCTTGTGAGTAATTTTCTCTTCCCAGTAGATCTATAAATTGTTCCTTAAACTTTTCAGGTTGTATATTAAGCTGGGATAAATCATCAGGATCACAGGCATCCAGCGCCTTTTGCGCCTCCAGCTCCAAATTAGCTGCTTTCACTAATGTGAATTCTGGAGTAAATACAGACAAACCAATACACGCAAGGTTAGCCGGTCTACAGAACCTTGCAAGAGGAATACCGAGTATTTTCTCAACTGCCAATCCTGTCATTGAACCAGCCAGCCTGAAGGCTGCTAAATCCTTATCCGCTTGATTCTCAACATTGGTAGCCATAACTTCAGTTAATTATATCACTATAAGTCTTATAATCAAGAAAGCTTTTCATTTTGATTTGACTTGTATAATTCAAAGCCCTATAATCTTTCTCCATGACGGGTAAAGAAAGCGAAATAACAACGATCGTACAATCGCAGGGTCGGCTCGTTGAGAAGATTGATTTAACTAATCAGCAGATTACTGCTTCTAATCAACAGGAAAGATATTTCCCGGCAGCCCCTTTTTACAGAAGCGCTTTCGGCATTGAAGGTTATTTATTTGTAGATCATCATCCCGAAGCCAGATGGCACAGTTATACCAGAGGTGATTGTGTCCATGTCCCTTACCACCGCGGCAAACCTTCTTATTGTGGACATGATGTACCTCCTACCGATGATCCAATACGTTTAGCCCACTTTTTTAATACTGATCAGGGCTTCAAATTAGTAAGGTTTTTCCACCTGCCAGAAGGAGTAGCACAAGCTTTTGAAGAAGATGCATTTTCCGGAGATCATTTAATAGAGAAATGTACCCGTGATAGAACGCTGCCCCAGAATTTTGACGAAGAACCAGTCAGCCTAACTTTCTTAGACAATGATGATACAAACTTAAAATCATTAGTAAAAGCACTCACCCCTATCAACCCAGCTTACTCAGAGCTAGCTTCCGGATCTGTATTGACAGCACCGAATCATCGGGTTTATTTTTCATTTCATCCCTGGCCCTGGTATAACCTCGTGGTTCGTATAGGGGAAGAGTCCCTTATTAAAGCGCTGGTTAATTTTGATACTGTCTTGGAACGAATGAGTCCGCAAGTCCCCTTGGAAAAGCAGAAACTGGTTTTGCAAGAAGGTCAGCCAAACCGTATCTCCTTACCTCCAGCATACAGCTAAACTTTCTTGTATCCCACCTCTTTCTCTGATTATTGGACTACTTTAAGCAAGCTAGCAGACATTTCCTGCCAATAGTTCTATTTTACTAAACCCTACGTGTCGCTTCACTCCCACCTCGGAGGATTGAAACAACTGACGTTGTTTCAACGGGTTAACTACATCCAGATACTTGTTCAAAGGATATCTTTAAATCCGAGTTAACCCGAGGGGATTACGATGACACCTGGGGTTTTGTGAGTGCCTGGGTCAAGAGTGTCAGGGTTTAACCTTAACGAAGGTGGAACCTTAACAGTCAGGAATTAGCGGGGAAGATTGAGGACAGTATCCAGCAGTTTTTCTACTTTCTTTAGATAAATAATATTGGTCTTTGGAAAATACAAAAAAGCGGCCGGGGCATCTTCCAGCAAAGTCTTCTGGAAATCATAATATTTGGCTTTCCGGTCATCTTCGGTAATGATTTTCCGGCCGTCTTCCAGGTCCTTATCTACCCTTTTGGAATTATATTTGGTCAGATTAGTTTTGGTCTGGGTAGCATGCCACAGAAAGTATTGATCCGGATCAGTGGGAATACTTTGGGTAATCAGCAGGGCCTGAAAGTTTTGCGGAATACCGGACTCTACCCTTAATTTAATATTAAAGCCCAGTTTCTTCCATGAATCCACAATTGCCCTGCCTACATTTTCTAAGTTAGGGGTGGTAGTTAAAATAATCTGTCCGCTCAGCTGATCCTCAGAAAGGGAGGATTTGGCCCGTTCCAGTGCCGATTGAGCCTCTTCCTCATTTGCCAGATATTTTTTGGAATCGGCATTATAAGCCCAAAGGGAGGGAGGATAAGGATTATCCGCTATTTCCTGCTCTTTAATCTTAGGAGCTTGATAGGATAAAGCCTGCCGGAGCGAGCGGTTACCTAAAAGCGAATCAGAAGTCTGGTAAAGAATGGTGACAATCTTTGAATAATCAGTCTTTTGTTTGACCTTAATTAAAGATCCCCGGGGCAGCGAACCGGTATTGCTTAGCCCGATTAAAGCCTGCACTTCACCCAAATTAAAACCGGTTAAGGCTATTTTCTCATTCGGGTAAAAACGCACCTGGATGGTGGGCAGATTTGGCCTGGTTCCCTCCAGGGTAATTTTAGTAATAAAAATCCGGCTTTTTTCTATCTTGGAAATTCTGTAAGGTCCAAAACCTGCCATGCTGCCTTTCCTGAAAAGCGGCTTGGTTAAAAGGGAAGGCAAAGGAGAATAGGATTCTTTTAAGCTTACCTTGATTGTTTTATCATCCGGGAAACTGACTTCCGTATTCGGAATAACAATGACTAAATCCTGAGCCTTTAGCAGCTTGCCGTCTGACCATTTCAGGTTATCCTTTAATTTAAATTTAAATGAGGTAATGTCATTATTAACTTCCCAGCCGGTTACCAGGTTTGGCTTAATCTTACCTTTCTCATCAGCTTTGACTAAACCGGTCGATACCAGCCTGGTCACCTCTTCCGGCAAATCATGCTCCTGATAAGTGCCGATTAAACCAATCCTTAAATCCTGGTCCTTAAAAAGTAAATTAAATCTGGCCTGCAGAAAAAAAATCACAATTAAAATTACTATCCCGGGAGCAAACCACAACCAGTGCCTCTTTGCATACTCAATAACAATCAGAGTAAGAAGCCTTATTGATTTAGGATTCATATTTTACAGGACCAAACCAATAATAGAGGATAAAATGAAAGCTACAGCCAGACCGATGGTAACATAAAAAAGTAATTTTTCTGCTCCCCTTTTACTCCGGTAAATGGATTCTCCGCCACCGCCAAAACTGGATCCTAAGCCGGAACCTTTTTGCTGGATAATAATTACCAGTGTCAGTAATATGGCCAAAATTATTTGTATAACAGATATCGCTGCCTGCATTTTTTAGATTATACACCAACTCTAATGGGTAAGCCACTGCAGAAAATGGGTAATCAGCCCGATCACAAATGAGGCCACTATGGCCACTAAAAAAGGAGATAATTCATAGGCCGGCACTACAATCCCGCCCAAGTTAGCTCCGGAAAAAGCATATGAAACCAGTTTAAAATCAGAAATGGTAGTCAGGGCATACAGGGCTAATACATTGGTCAGCCAGGCAAACAGTCCTAAAGTTAACAGGTTAAGAGGTAAGAATAAAATCTTAAGCAGCGGCACCAGGAGCAGGTTTATTACCATAAAGGCAATAGCACCGATAACCAGGCTTTTTGCCCCGCCGGTATAAGCTAACCCGGGAATAACCTGTGCAGCAGCCAGCAGGGAAACTAAATTAATTAAAAAATAACGGAGCAGCCTTTTCATTTAAATTACCTTAAGAATATATTACCACGTAATTTCCTGTGGTAGCTGACTGCAAAGCGGTGGGCTTCATCCCTAAGCTTTTGTAACAGCTTTAAAGACAAACTTCTTTTGGATAATTTAATAATTTCCCCCTCCGGTGGATAGAGCCATTCCAGCCGCTTGGCTAATCCATAAACAGGAATTTCTAACTTAGCATCCTCAAGTTCCAGCTTAGCTCCCCGGACCTGGCCCCGGCCGCCGTCAATTAAAATTAAACCAGGCATTGACCACTCTGGATGCCGCAATCTTCTTTTAAGCATTTCCCTGTGCATGGCGACATCATTAGGTTTGCCGGTTATTTGAATCTTAAATTTTCTATACTGGCTTTTATCTATCTCCCCGTCAGTTAAAACTACCATTGACCCGCTGGCTTCTTTCCCGGAGATATTGGAGATATCATAACCTTCTATCCTTTCGGGAAGTTTTTTTAAGTTGAGGTCTTTTTGTAACTGCACCAAAGCCAGCTGCCGTTCTTCTTCCAAAAAATTAGGATTTTCCAGATACAACCTAGTTCTGTTTGCCTGAGTTAAATATAAAACCCCATCCAGGGTTTTTTTGACCCTGCCGGCTTCCTCAAACATGGATTCTTTAGATGCTTTGTCAATTTCTTTTAACAGCTCCGAAACCAGCTCTTCTTTTTTCCCGTCCAGAAATTTTGAAAACCGTTTAATAATACCTTGGTATTCTTCCCCGGAAATTAAGCCGACACAGGCTCCGGGACACTGCTTAAGATGATAATAAAAACAAGGTCGTTGCCTTGTTTTTGCGATCCTTCCTTGGGTCGGATCTAAAAAACCAGGTCTTTTTTTGGGATTTGCCGGATTTGCACACCAGGGAAAAACCCTTCTTAAAGACTTTAAGGTTTCTTTAACTGTCCGGCTGGAGGGAAAAGGACCCCAGTATTTTTGAAACTGTTTTAAAGTGTTTTTCCTGGCAGTTAAGACTCTTGGAAAATCTTCCTTTGTTAAAACAATATATAAGTAGTCTTTATCATCAGTTAACCTGACATTAAACGGCGGCAGAAACTTTTTAATTAAATTAGCTTCCAGGATCAGGGCTTCCAGTTCTGATTCCACAATAATGGTTTCAACAGTGGCAATGCTGCCGGTAAACTTACGGCTCCCCGGACCTTTGGAAAAATAGGAAGCTACCCGGTGGTATAAATCAATGGCTTTTCCCACATATAAAACCCCGCCTGAGGCATCCTTAAAGATGTAAACACCAGGTTTATGGGGAAGCTTGGATTTATCAAGAAATGCAGGAATCATACCTGCGTATTGTACTACCTTTTAGCCTTCTTTTTCTTGACTTTAACCGGCACTTCAGTCTTTACCGGCTTTACCGGTTTAACTCTTCTGCGGAAAAAGTGTCCACCTAAAACAGTAAAATAGACTAATACCATAAAGGCAATCACCACTCCAATCATCAAGGGCACTGTCTGAAAGATAACCAGCGGCTTGACCTTTATTTCTTTTGTAAACTTTTGCCCTCCGACTGCAGCCTGAATCTGATCATCAAATAAATCAAGTAAGGATTTAGTCCGGATATTGAATTTAAATTCAGCAAATCCAAAAGGCGGGATCGGACCCAGGTCTTTTAGCTTAGGGTCAAAAACTACGATCCGGCCGGTATTAACCGCCAAAGGCATTGAAGGATACAGGGCATTTCCGGTATTTAAAACCTTAATAGTTATACTGCCGGGAAAACCGGCCAGTAAAGTTTCCGGGGCTTCAATCCGTACATCAAGTTGCGGCTTGCCTAAAAAATCAGTATCAGAAAGGTTAATTCTGACATCTTTACTATCCTGGTTTTGGTATTTGTACGATCCGGCAGCCAGTGGCTCTGAAGAAGAAAAACCCTTAATTACAAAAACAAAGTGGTTTAAGTCCAGCTTACTAAAATAATCCACTCCGCCGGTAGTATTACCCCAGGTAGGATCAACCATCACCCAGCCCCTCCGGTCATCCCAGTACTCCGGCCAGGCATGCAGGATATCTTTATTCATGGAAAGGGGCCGCAAAGTTGTATTAGTGGTGTAAGCAAAACCATTTAACTCACGGGCCGGGATGCCGGCAGCTCTGGCTAAAGCAATAAAAAGATCCGTAAATTCCATACAAACAGCACTGGCCGGATTATTTAAGGCTGTCACTGCCCCCAGCCTTTCAATATTTTTCTTTAGCCTGCCTGAGTCATATTTTAGGTTTTCAACTACAAACTGAAAAATAACCCGGGCTTTTTCAGTAGAATCAGCAGGAGTACCATCTAAAATCTCAGCTAATTTAGCTGTAATTTCCGGGTTTTCCTTTTCCCAGTATTTATTGGATTCAGTATACTTTTTGCGGAGTGATTGATCCAGAAAAGGATCCTTGACCTTGGAGTTGGAATAAAGCTTGGCTGAACCGATTACTTTAACATCTTTTTTCTCACCCCGGTTTAAACGATACCAGGCTAAATAATTGCCGTCTTTATCCAAAGTCACATTAACAGGCACAGGCTCTATCCGCTGATAAATAACATCCTGGTAAGATGTATCAGGCGGCAGGGCAATATTAATATTAGCCGGAGTTAAATTATTATTCTGCAGATGATAGGTTAAATCAAAATCAAACAACTGATGTGTACCGAAGGTGGCAGACAACCCGGTTGATGCCAATGCTTCTTTATCAAAAGTAAAAAAGATTTTGCTTTCAGAGGTAGTCTGGTTTTTAGGCGTGGGGCTGATGATGGAAGGGGGACCAAAGCTTCTTGGAACAGCCAGGGTTAAATTATATGTTTCTAAATTAGTACCGGATGAAATTTTGGGAACACGGACTTCCCAGACTTTACCGATTTTCTCTGCAAAGTCTTTGGATTTAAAACTGATTGTCCAGGGCAGGGTTTTACCCAACCCGGCTATCTGCTGGTTAAATTTAATACGAAGGGAGGTAATATTTTCCTTTTTTTCTTCTTTTACTTCCAGTGCTCCCCCTGCATCAGAAGCTCTGATATCTGAAATTGCCGATGCTCCAATGGTTAATTTAAACTGGTCAGCATAATATTCGGAGGTTAAATTCTTTAAGGTAACTTTTTCAGTAACAGTAGTAACCCCATCTTCACCAACGTCATATAAAACATCATAACTGGTAGCAAATTCGCTAGCTGCGGCATTAGGGGCAAAGATAACTGTCAGCAGAAAACAAAGAGTTAATAGTATTCTTTTGAACATCTAACAATTGTACCAAAAGATATGTTTCTAAGGAGCGGCCAGCATTGTTGTGGAGAAACCAACTGCCATGGATTGGTCAGTTTGTATTTGTCCGGAAAAACCTTTATTCATACCGTAATTTCTATCTAATATACCAATAAAAGTACTTCTTCTATCCTGCGCAATTTTCTTGGCCCAATCCTCAGGAGAAATCCCTACAGGAGAATCCCGGTAAATAAGTTTAACATCAATGCCGGCTGAATAATCCCCTGTCATAACATCTTCCAACCTGGCGTTCCAATGCCTCATATTAATTGCGCGCGCAATCGGGTCTACCTGGGATTCACTGCTCCAAAATAAACATAACTCCACACCCGGCCGACCTTGTTCCATCTGAGTAGTTACTCCCACTGTCCCAATAGGGGAAAACCGGCTAGCTGAAATATATTTATCAAAGAAAGTATTTATGCCTAAGGCAACAGCCTCAGCACTTTGTCTGGAAGTACCCATACCGACAAGCCGTTCAGTCAACAGCTTGGTAACTTGCGGATCCTGTTTTTGTCTTTCACCGGTCATATTTTAGGTTTCATTAATACTCATAGCACTGCTTAGATAAAAATGCAACCGGTGTTTGAATTAAACAACTATTATCGGCAGGATTTCTTTAATATCCCCCACCGCATAATCCGGTTTTGATTTAAGCAGCCTTTCTCCATGAAATCCATATAAAGCCGCAATGGTCGCGACCCCGGCTGCTTTGCCGGCTTTTATATCTGCCGGGCTGTCTCCGATAAAAACTGACCTTTCAGGTTTAACTTTAAGAATTTCCAGGGCCTTAAAAATTGATTCCGGATCTGGCTTTGGTTTTTTAACATCCGTTGGTGTCACAATAACTTTAAAATATTTATCAATTCCGGCAATTTTTAAATTCCTTATCAGCAACTCCCCGGTATGACTGGTAACAGCAGCCATGGCTACCCCGGCTTTTTTCAGTTTCCTCAAGGCCTTTAAAGTATTTTCATAAGCTTTAACTGAATCAGAATTTTGAACCTGATATTGGTGATGGGTTTCCATCAAATAATCCACTTCTTCCAAATTAGTCAGGATTTGGTAACACTCTTTAAAAGGCAAACCTAATACGGGAACCACACCTTCCCAGGTTACCTTCTGTTTTAAGTGCAGTTCAAGGGTATATTTGTAAGCCTGGAAAATATATTCTCCGGTATTTATAATAGTCCCGTCTACATCAAATAAAGCTGCATCAAATCTCCTTTTTTTCTTCATATAATCTTTGCCAGATACTGGCCGGTGTAGGAACCCTTTACTTTGGCCAGTTTTTCCGGAGTGCCTTCTGCTACCAGTAGACCGCCTTTATCCCCACCCTCAGGTCCCAAATCTATGACCCAGTCAGTATTTTTTATGACATCCAGGTTATGTTCAATAATTACAACAGTATTGCCGAAATTAACTAATTTGCGAAGAATTGCTAACAATCTTTCAATATCTGCCATATGCAGCCCGGTAGTAGGCTCATCCAGGATATACATGGTTCTACCAGTAGATCTCTTGGAAAGCTCTGAAGACAGCTTGATCCTTTGGGCTTCACCGCCTGATAAAGTCGGAGCCGGCTGGCCTAATCTGATGTAACCTAAACCAACATCATTTAAAACCTGCAGTTTATTCTTAATCTGCGGAATGTTTTCAAAAAACTTCAAAGCTACTTCCACAGTCATATCCAACACTTCGGCAATATTTTTATCCTTAAAATGAATCTCTAAGGCTTCCCGGTTATATCTGGCTCCGTTACAGGCTTCACAGGTCACATAGACATCCGGCAGAAACTGCATTTCAATCTTTAAAGTGCCTTCTCCCTCACAAACTTCACACCTGCCGCCTTTGACATTAAAAGAAAACCTGCCCGGACCATAGCCCCTGATTTTAGCTTCCGGACTCTCGGCAAAAAGATCCCTGATAAAAGTAAAAGCTCCGGTATAAGTAGCCGGATTAGAGCGGGGAGTCCGGCCAATGGGAGATTGGTCAACCAAAACTACTTTATCCAGGTATTCTATTCCTTCTATGCCTTTATGCCGGCCGGCCTTTTCCCGGGAGCGGTAGATCTTTTGAGCCAGGGCCCGGTATAAAATATCATGAATTAAAGTTGATTTACCGGATCCGGACACGCCAGTAATGGCAATAAATTTTCCTAAAGGAAAAGAAACATCAATATTTTTTAAATTATGCTGGCTGGCTCCCAGGATTTTTAAGTTTCCGGCATTAACCGGTTCCCTTTTTAGCTCATCAGAGACTTTGACCTGTTTCCGGCCAGATAAATATTGGCCGGTCAGGGAGGTAGCGCTTTTCTTAATTTGTTCAGGAGTACCTATAAATACCACCTGCCCGCCATGCTCACCTGCACCGGGGCCGATTTCTACCAGCAGATCAGCCGCTTCCATAGTCTCCGTATCATGCTCATTAACAATTACTGTATTACCTAAGTTTTTTAACCTTTTTAAAGTTTCAATCAGCCTGGTATTATCCCGCTGATGAAGGCCGATGGAAGGCTCATCCAAAACATATAAAACTCCTGATAATCCTGAGCCGATCTGTGAAGCTAATCTGATTCGCTGTGACTCACCCCCTGCTAAAGTCATGGATGCCCGGTCCAGTGTTAAATAATCCAAACCAACATCTATCAGAAATTGCAATCTGGAGATAATTTCTTTAAGAATCGGAGTGGCAATCTGGTTTTCCCTGTCTGAGAGTTTAATTCCTTTAATCCATTCCAGTGTCTGAACAATAGACTGGCCGGTTACTTCGGCAATATTAGCTTCCTCTATAGTGATAGATAAAGCCTCATCTTTTAGCCTGGCTCCTTTACATTTTGGACAGGTTTCCTTAAACATGTATTTTTCTATCTCTGATTTCACAAAATCAGATTCACTGGTGGAATATCTTTCTTTAAGGTACGCCACCAATCCCACAAATTCAGAATAAAAATGCGTCCATTTGCCTTGCCTGTTTCTGCCTTCTACCTTAAATTCCTCATCTGTTCCTCCATTCAGCAATACTTTTCTGGCTTCATCGGATAAAGAACCTAATCTGGTATTAACATCAAAGCCGTATTTTTTACCAACCGCTTCAATTAATCTGGTAAACCAGGTATCGTTGGTGGCCAGCTTTGACCAGGGTAAAATTCCGCCTTCGGCAATTGATAAAATCGGGTTTAAGATAGCTTTCTCGTCAATTTCAAGCAGTGTTCCTAAGCCTGAACATTTGGGACAGGCTCCATGGGGCGAATTAAAGGATAATAATCTGGGTTCAATCTCCGGCAGGGAAATATTGTCTACCGGGCAGGCAAACCGCTCGGAATATAGATGGTCTGACATTTTTTTAGGATTTTGAGGAAATTCCAAAGAGGCATCCAATACTTCGGCAACTATCACTGAACCTTCACCAAATTTTAACGCTGTTTCAATACTTTGTGCCAATCTTGAAAGAAATGTTTGCTCACGAATAACTTTTGTGTCCAAAACTAAACGATCTACCACTAAATCAATCGTGTGCTTGTTAGTTTTTATTAAAACCAGATCATCCGTTAAATCCCGAACTTGTTTATCAACTCTTACCTTAGAAAAACCTTTTTTTCTGAAATCTTCAAAAAGTTGTGAATATTCTCCCTTCCTGTCTTTTACAACCGGAGCCAAAATCATAATTCTTTTGCCTTTTTTACCCGCGCCTTGTAATTTATCACTTGTCACTTTTTCTACAATTTGTTCCACTGACATCTTGGATATTTCCCGGCCGCAGATCGGACAATGCGGATGGCCAACCCTGGCAAAAAGTAGCCTCAAATAGTCGTATATTTCAGTAGTCGTACCAACTGTGGACCTGGGATTATGCGAAACTCCCTTTTGGTCAATAGAAATAGCTGGGGACAGACCCTCAATTAAGTCTACGTCAGGTTTATCCATTACTCCTAAAAACTGTCTGGCATAGGAAGAAAGGGACTCAACATACCGACGCTGGCCTTCGGCATAAAGGGTATCAAAAGCCAAAGAAGACTTACCTGAACCGGAAATACCTGTTAATACCACTAACTGGTTTTTTGGGATCTCAAGGTCAATATTCTTTAAATTGTGCTCACGCGCACCTTTGATTGTTATCTTATCAATAGCCATACTTAAACCTTTCCATCTGTTGATTTTTTACCAAAATGACTAATTAAATCATTAATTTTTTGCGTAACATTTGGATCAACAGTAATTACAACACTATACTCATCAAAATATCGGACGACACTCGTCAAACGTAATCCTTCATCATAAAAATGTTCATCCAGGCTGTCAGCCGAAAGCCCAGTACACGTGTGCCAATTTCGTTTTAAACGCCATGGCAATCTTTTGCAAAGAGCTTTGGTCAAAGACCGTTCAGGACCTGTCATTGTTCCTCTATAAACATAAGCCAGATCAATATCGCTTGTGGCAGTAGGGCCGTAAGGATGCAACTTTGGGCGCGTTCTGCTACCAAAGAAAACCACCCCTAAAGCATCCTGCTCCACCATATGAGCTTCATTTACAGCGTCTTTAAGCAACAGTACTAGCTTCTCTCTCATGAGCATGTAAACCTAATTTTTCCCGAAATTAAGCATCTATTTTAACTCATTTTGCAAGATTTGAAAAGGGGTAAGGTATGATTAAATTCTGAAATTTCTAGCAAGATCATATATAATTCTCCATTAGATATGGAGTACGAACAAGCAACCAATAAGGCCAGAGAATATGTAGATAGTTTGGTACCTGACCTTGTTAATGATTTAGGTGGCCTTGCTTATATTCGTCGAGCCCTTCACACTGGTGCAGATGCTTTTGGTAACCGACTTACATTTGAGAACCGACGCGTTTTAATTGCGACTAAAATTGCCTTATCCAAAAAAATTAAGGAGAAATGGGTTGAAGAAGGTAAACCAGGCCCAGAAGGTCCAGAGCAATATTACCGTCTATATGATAAAGACATCAGAACTGAGCTTGTCAGTCGCTACTTATCAGATACTTCAAACACTTAACTCTTTTATCTGATCACGGAGTTTGGCAGCTTCTTCAAAATCCCATAAATCTGCTGCCTGTTTCATCTGGGATTCCAGGTTTTTAATCATCTTTTCCCGCTCTTTAGCCGGAATATCTGCCACTGTCAAATCCTTCTTGCCTAATTCTTCTTCCAGCTCCTCTACTTTTTCAATCAATCTCTCCCTGAGGGCTTTTTCAATGCTTCTGGGAGTAATATTATGCTTTTTATTATAATCAGCCTGGTATTTTCTTCTTCTGTCCACCTCATCTATGGCTGCTTTCATGGAGCCTGTTATATTATCCGCATACATAATCACCTGACCCTTAATATGTCTGGCTGCCCTTCCCATGGTTTGCACCAAAGATGTCCGGGATCTTAAAAATCCTTCCTTATCTGCATCTAAAATAGCTACTAAAGATACTTCCGGCAAGTCCAAACCTTCCCTAAGCAGGTTAATTCCCACAATGACATCATATTCCCCTAGCCGGAGAGACTGTAAAATATCACTTCTTTCCAGGGTTTTAACATCTGAATGCAGGTAATGTACTTTAATTCCCTTTTCATGCAGGTATTCTGATAAATCCTCTGCCATTCTTTTAGTTAAGGTCGTAATCAGCGTCCTTTCGCCTTCCTTCACCCGCTTTTGTATTTCGGCAATTAAATCCGGAATCTGCCCGTTAATCGGCCGGACACTAATTTCCGGATCCAAAATCCCGGTAGGCCTGATCAGCTGTTCAGCTATGGCATCTCCGGCTAAGGATAGCTCATAAGCATCCGGGGTAGCAGAGGTATAGATAGCCTGATTGATATTACGCATGAACTCATCAAAGCGAAGCGGCCGGTTATCCAAAGCTGACGGCAACCTGAATCCAAAATCTATCAAAGTTTCTTTTCTGGATCTGTCTCCGTTATACATGCCCCTGATCTGGGGAATAGTAATGTGGGATTCATCAATTATTACCAGAAAGTCCTTAGGAAAGTAATTTAACAGGGTATAAGGAGGCTCACCCGGCTTTCTGCCGTCAAAATAACGGGAATAATTCTCAATCCCATTACAGAACCCGAACTGTTGAATCATCTCCAAGTCATACCTGGTTCGCTGTTCTAATCTTTGTGCTTCCAGTAGCTTTCCTTTAGCCTTAAGCTCTTTTAGTCTCTCTGTCAGATCCCTTTCTATCTGCCTGATTCCCGGAACCAGTCGCTGCTCCGGAGTAATGTAATGCTTGGCCGGATAAACTACCTGGGTTCCCTGCACCTCTTCCGTCTCGCCGCTTAATACTTCTAATTTATGAAGCTTTTCTAATTTTTCACCTAAAAATTGCAGCCTGTAACCCTGATCCATATATGAGGGAAAAATATCCATGGTATCTCCCCGGACCCGGTAACTGCCCCGCTTAAAATCTATATCATTCCGCTCATAGTACATCTTCTGCAGAATCTTCATAATCTGCTGCATGCCGGCCTTCATTCCCTGACCCATCTCCAAAATAGCCTGGCCGTATTCAACCGGAGATCCTAAGTTATAGATACAAGACACTGAAGCCACCACTACTACATCCCGACGTGTTAGCAGGGAAGCTGTAGCAGCCAGCCGCAGCTTTTCTATTTCTTCATTAATGGAGGCATCTTTTTCAATATAAGTATCAGACTGGGGAATATATGCTTCCGGCTGATAATAATCATAATAGGAAACAAAATATTCAACGGCATTTTCCGGGAAAAGGGATCGAAATTCCTGAGCCAGCTGTCCGGCTAAAGTTTTGTTGTGGGAAATAATCAGGGTCGGCCTTTGTACCGCCTGAATGACTTGGGCCATAGAAAATGTTTTTCCCGAACCGGTTACACCTAGGAGCACCTGGTGTTCAGAGCCGGAATTAAGACCTTTCACCAGCTTCTCAATTGCCTGAGGCTGATCCCCGGTAGGTTTGAAGTCAGAAATAATTTTAAAATTTGCCATAAGAATATCTTGCCCGTTGCTTCGCAAGGGTAAAATTAATTATACCACCGTCCAAATAAAAACCGAATGCCCATACAAAATACTTGCAGTTTTCTTACCCCTTCTTAACCTCTATTTAAAAAGGAAAGATTAAACTTATCATTACAATGGCTGATAAAGAGATGGCAGTATTACCTAAATATCTAAATGAGGCCCAGATTAATTTCATTACCCAAAAGACTCCTCAGACATATATTAAAACCAGGCCTGGTCCTGGTGGCATCTCTTTAAGTTATGTGGAGGTAGGCTACGTCATTAATACCTTAAACCAGGTTTTTGGCTGGGACTGGGATTTCCGGGTTTTGGACCAGCAGGTAGGTAAAAAACAGGTTTGGGTCAGGGGAGAACTCTCTGTCAGGGCAAGGGGACACACCATTGTTAAGGGCCAATTCGGCGGCGCTGACATTAAACTAAACAGGACTACCGGCGAACCGATCAGTATTGCTGATGATTTAAAAGCCGCAGCTTCTGATTGCCTGAAAAAATGTGCTTCAATGCTGGGTATTGCCGGAGATGTTTACTGGAAGGATCTTGAGATGCAGGCTACGGAAACTGACGAAAAACCGGTTACATCCCCGGCATATTCCCATAAGGTTTCTTTTTGAAAAACTTCAATAATGATTATAATTTCTGCCAATGGTCTGGGAGGCTTATACTGCAACTGCCTGATAAGGATCAGCTTTATCAAAGAAATCGTTACGGGGAAAACACACCCGGAGCTTGCTGCAGCTTACTCCATAATTGCGGCAAGGCGGCTCAGCCGTATGAATCTTTCTGGGATCTGTCATATTCAAAAGCTCCACTCTATGATGAGCAAAGATGTTCCGGAAAGAACCTTTTTTCACTAGATCCCAAGCTAAATCCCACATACCCTCATAGACTCTGATTCCTGGAGAATTAACCATGCCGCTATTTAATAGCCCGTCTATAAAAAGAACGCCAACGCCTGCTTCTTCCAGTGCATGGGCAATGTCAGGATCATCTTCCATCATATAAGATACACCGGCTTTTTTGATATTTTCTACTTTTTCTTTTGAAGCCACTCCGTCTCCTGAGCGTAAAATAAGATCATTAAAATACTGCAGCCTATTGTATTGTTTCAGATATTCCTTAATCGGTTCTCTTAAGTATTCCTGTCTGGCAGATATTAAATAAAATTCCGAAACATAACTGGATATTATGGGAATGGCAGTAAGCACTCCGGGTGCCGGACGCAAACAAGATACGTAGCGAGGCTGCTTAAGAAAATCTCTTCTGTATTCCCAAAACTCGGTGTCAGGTATAAGAAACTGCTTGCGGAGGACTTCCGACATTGTTTGAATGTCTCTGACTATAACTCCATCAAAATCCGATCCGGCTATTATTTGTTCTTTTTTCACGCTTAGATTACCGTAAATTAAAAATAAAAATATTACATAAAGATTTGGTAACAAAAAGGTAAGAGGAAAATTCTCACAAGTTTCTTACTTCATTTTCGCAAATTTCTTGTATTTAAAAGTTAATATTCAGAAGACTCAGGTTAGGGGGGTAGGAAAATCCTGATAGATGAGCCAGGAGGATCAAGAATAAAAGGGAGATCTGACACTAACTTACCTTATCTGCCTAGAAGATTCTTGAACCTACCCCACACTGAGCAAAAAAGGCCAATATAAATGAAAAACTTAAAACAAACAACCAAAATTTTATTCGAGCAATCAATATTCGGAGCCCTGTTTACCCTCTGGGCAGCTCCGATAGATAATCAAAAACTGGAGATTCCATCTACAAAATCTGCTAAAAAGGGTGGTTTCTTCTTTGATAACCTGATCATAGCCCACAAGCCTTAATTTCCCTCTTGACACCTTCGGGTTTTATTGGTAGTGTTAATTTATGCCAATAACCCTTTACCGAAGACAGAAACAGATTCTAGATTTCATCAAACAATACATTGAAAAATACAGCTATTCCCCCACCTTAGGAGAAATAGCCGAAGCCATCGGAGTCTCTTCTCTGGCAACTGTTCATGAGCATCTGCAGGCTTTAGTACATAAAGGGGTCATCAAACGGTTTGAAGGAGCTGTTAGGGGTATTGAGGTGCTGGATCAGAAGGTTTCTTCAGTCTTAAAGGGCATTGAACTGCCCGTATTAGGCTTTATTGCAGCAGGACAGCCCATTATGACTTATACAGACCCTGATGCCACTATCAAAGTGGCCCCGAATATGATTTCCGGCAAAAAACGCTCTTATGTTTTACAAGTCAAAGGTGACTCCATGATTGAAGACGGCATCCTGGACGGCGATTATGTAATCATTGAAGAGCAAAATACAGCTACTGACGGGGATATCGTGGTTGCTTTGTTAGAAAATGGCCTGGCTACCTTAAAACGCTTCTTTAAAGAAAAAGACAGAATTCGCCTGGAACCGGCTAATGCTTCAATGTCTCCTATTTATGCCACTGAAGTAAAGGTACAAGGCAAATGCGTCGGTGTGATACGCCGCTTCCAATAATCTGAGTATATTTTCGTCTCCCGTGCACACATTGTTTTCATAGATTTTTTTAATCATTTATGATGGATTATTAAATCTCTTTCTGGTATATTAATTAAATATGCTTCCGATTGACCTGGTAACTTTAATTAAAACCTTTGGTTACCTAGGAGTGTTTGCCATTGTTTTTTTGGAATCGGGGATGATGATAGGATTTTTCTTTCCCGGAGATTCCCTTTTGTTTACAGCCGGTATTTTAGCTTCACAAAACGTTATTGATATTAAAATTCTGATAGCCGGCTGCTTTATTTTTGCAGTTTTAGGAGACAGCGTCGGTTACTATCTCGGGCAGAAGTTTGGAAGGAAATTATTTAATAAAGAAGATTCCATCTGGTTTCATAAAAAACACCTAACCAGAGCACAGGATTTTTATGATAAACACGGCAACAAAACTATTATCCTGGCCAGGTTTATTCCGGTAGTCAGGGCATTTGCCCCGGTAGTAGCCGGTATAGGCTTGATGAAATATCGGAATTTCGTACTCTATAACCTGATAGGAGCTGTTTTGTGGGCAATTATCATTCCTCTTCTTGGATTTTACTTAGGAAGCTTTATCCCGGATGTTGACAAGTACTTATTACCAATAGTCGGGCTAATAATCATAGCTTCTGCCCTGCCGGTAATACATCATGCTCTAACAGATGCAGAAATTAGAGCCAGTTTAATAAAAAAGATTAAAAGATAAACTACTCTGGTTATCTATGTTATATCTTATCCCCACTCCTATAGGCAATTTAAAAGATATCACTTTAAGGGCACTGGAAGTTTTGCAATCAGTTGACGGAATAATTTGTGAAGATACCAGAAGAACTGCATTACTTCTTAATCACTATCAGATAAAAAAACCGCTTATTGTTTTAAATGACTATAATGAGGCAAAAAGCTTCCCGCAGATTATTGAAAGATTAAATTCCGGCCAAAACTTAGGCTTAGTTTCAGATGCCGGGACCCCACTTGTGGCAGATCCCGGATATAAACTAGTCAGGGAATGCCTCAGCCAAAACATTCCGGTTGATTCCCTTCCCGGTCCGTCTTCCATCCTGCCTGCATTAACCCTATCAGGCCTGCCACCCGATAAGTTTATGTTTTTAGGTTACCTGCCGGAAAAACCAGGCCATAGAATGAAAGTATTAAAAGAGCTTGCTCCGAATATTACCTATATTTCATTTGTAGGCCCGCATAAACTGATAAGGACCATTACTGATATTCAGGAAGCTCTTGGGGATATCGAGATTGTCTTAGCCCATGAATTAACCAAAATCCATCAAAGCGTGGATAGAAAATCTTCTTCCAAATGGCTGGAGACCCTCAAAAACCCCAAGGGAGAATACATCCTGTTAATCAGACAAAGTTCTTCTTGAAAAATAGGTAACATACAGAGTAAAAGACAAAATTACCTTTGAAACTGCCCACAGGCAACCAACCGCAAAGTAGCCGGGGGTTTTACACCAACGGATAATTCAGAAGCTAAAACTTTAGGTGTGGGGTATTTTCGTGTATCTGAGCCATAAACTACCGCAGTTAAATCTTCGCTGGATTGAAGGCATACCTCAGAAAAGACCCTCCACATTTCTCTCATTTCTTTCGCATACCCTGGCTGATATATTGACATATTCCAAAGTGCCCAAACCTCCATTATCGGCGATAAGTATACTTCGTGTCTCTCAAAAACAGCAATTGAATCAACATGAGGCGCAGAGTGCACAGATTGGAAAAAAGCTAATAGAGGTTCCATCAAGCGCTGGGAAGATCCTGAAACAGGAAAGTTTGAAGCTACTAATCCAGCTAGATCCTGTAAATCTTTTCCGGATCTGAGCTGAAGAGGGGTTTCCGGATTATTACTTCTCACGAACAAATCTTACCCCTATAAGACTCCTTTGACAAGTACCTTTTTTCATCCGGTGAAGTAAATACCCGGCTGAAGAAATTCTGGATCTGCGCAAAAGCCGAACACCAGCTTCAATGTACATTACCTCAATCTGAGTGGCTAAAAAGCTTATAGTTTGATATAATTTATCTATAAATTTAATCAAAATGTACACAGGATCACCAGAAGCAGCTTTTCAATCTCTACCGGTACGCGCTCTTATTACGGCGGAAAATTTCGTTGTTCAAAGAACCAACAATACACTGAAAAAACAGTGCCACTTGCGCCTTATGGAAAAAGCCATTAAAGCGCTAGTAAAAAGATTAAGCGCCCCAGATCAAAATGATTATAGAGAAACCCTTAGAGACTTCGGCGTCTATAACCCGGTTAAACAATTTACTCCCCTTATACTTATAGAAGGCGAGAGTAGTTTTGATTTTACAGATCCAAAAACTTCATTTGTATTGGAAAAAGGACAGCCATTTTTAGGCATTCATTTATTAGGAAGGGGACAAAACACTGTAGCAACCCCGCCTGTAATTCAAGACGCGCTAGAAAGAATGGCTGTTTATTTAACCCGTTACCAAGATATTTTGTCACCAGACATCATAGGAATAACCCATGTAAAACTAGCAAAAGCAACCAGAAGATACGGCTTTCAAATAACAGAAACACCACTTCCCTCTGAGATAACAAAGCGATTTATCAAACTTTTTACAGCAAGCAACCTTAATACTCCATACGACCTATCTGATGTAAGATTTTGTTACCACTCACGCGATAAGCTTATAGCCCAATTTCCAGTAAACGGGAGAGAAAAAAAGACCCATTAAAAAATTTTACGTCTTCCTAAGGATAATTCTTTTCTCTACCTGGTGCAGCAAATTTTTAGCTGAGTGAGCTTCATATCTTTCCGCTACAATTCCGTAAACTCCCTTTTCTACCAGAAATTCCAATACTTTTGGGTAAAGACTTAAACTGCCATAGGCTATAAAAGGTATTTTAGACTTATGCAGCAGCCTGATCCCGTCATCCAAAAACCTGATTAACCCTTCTACCTCATTTTTATATCCGGATAACTCTGCCTCTGCCGGATCAAAACCATTCAAATGGGCAATCAGCTCATCCAGGTTTAAAACTATTCCGTCAATCCCGGCCAGCAGGTAATCCTCCAGGTTGATTATATTTTCCGGGATAGCTGCTTCCATAAAATACTGCAGGGAAGCTTTCCTCATTAACTTTTTAGTAACCAATTCTCTTTTTATCTTAAAAAGCTCGGAAACTCCCCGGACAAAAGGAATTACAATATGGACATTTTGCAGGCTCTTTTTATGTCTGGCAAAATCCAAAACATCCAGTAAAGGATTCAGCAGGCTTTGCTGGTGCAGTAATCTCAAAGTTCCCCTTATTTTTCCCATGCCTTCTGACATATCTGCCAATTTCAGTAAAACAGGAGCATCAGGAAAGCTGATGGCTGATTCCACCAGCTGAAAGATTAATTTATCAAAGGATTCATGGGGCCTATTAAGATCAAAGAGCTTCTCGGAAGAGATATAGATTCCGTCCACATCTTTTTCAATGGTTAACCCGGCTGATAAATCAAAAAAGACCTTAACAGCAGCACTTTGACTTTTGCTGCTCTGGGAATCAGGGGTAGCCGGCAGGGATGAGGTAACTCCGGAAGCTATGACTTCCGGTGAGGGCGTATACGGCTTTATCCCCACTAATTTTACTCCCCCGTCTGTTATCCATTCATACTGATTAGGAATAAACAGCTTTTTATTAGCGAGCTCCGTCAGCTCCACAATTTTTTTAATATCCATCGGATGAGCTTTGCCGGATTTGGTATTAACGTAGACATCATCCTGGAGATTATCTTCATATGAACTGACTAAGCATTCCGGGTTTTTGATAAAAAAAGCAGCCTTTGCTCCTAAATTATCCGTAATACCGGTATGGAAACCCTCTTCCCAGAGCCTGGTTTTAAGCTGCTCTATCCAGGAATCCAACAAGGCTTCCCATAATGCCTTAATGCCTTTAATCTTTTTTCCCTCTAATAGAAACATTTTATGCTTACCCGTCTCTTTAGCCAGGATCTCCGGAATAGGAACAGAGTAAATTTCTTTTTTAACCAGGACTAAAGTTTGCTGGAAAATTTCCTTTTTGCCGAAATCAAAGTGCTCCAGGGCGGTTTTAAGCTTTAAATGGGGGGGAGTAATTACAATCCCGGGAGCCACCGGTATGTCTAACCGGGCCAGTTTTCCCAAAGCCACATTAAGAGAGCCAAAGATTAAACTGTCTTCTTCCGTTAATAACCGAATGGGCAGGATTTCAATCATATAATTTTAACCGTATCTCCGACTTTAATGTTTAGCCGCTGGGCCGTTCCTCCTGAAACTTCCAGTACTTTATCTATTTCCTTATTTGACTGATAAACAGGCAGGTCATCATCTTTTTGATTCGGCAGGGGAGGAGGAACATTAGGGAAAATATCCACAACTGTCTCTCCCCTAATCCAGATTAAATCCAAAGGAAACTGCAGGTCCTTCATCCAGAAGGAACGCTTTTGGATATCAGGAAAGATAAACAACATGCCTTCATCAGAAGCAATGGATTCCCTTCCCCCCAAGCCTTTGGTTCTTTTACCGGCAGTATCAGCTATTTCTACTTTCAGTAAAGCATTATTTATCTGTATCTGTTTAAAAACCGGCTGCTCCGGCACAAAGGGCAATCCGGTAATATCCGGATTAGCCTGGTAAAAATACAGTGCTGCAAATAGGGCTATTAACAGACCCATTGACTGAAAAATGAATTTTTTCATCTTAATTTTAGTTTACCATAATCTTAACTACCTGCACCTTCCCCACAAGCCCCGATTATTTTCCCTGGCCTCGACCTCTGCCTGCCTGAACCGCTCGTTATACTTCACATCCGGGGGAAAAGTCAGCACTTTGGCATAACCCTCCCGCACCAGATAATCATTTACAAATAATGTCTCTCCTTCAGGAAGGGGTAAAAAAACATACCGTAAAAGTCTTTGATATTTATCAGTGTCTGACACATCCTTTTGTAAAATAATCTCTTTTCCCGACAGCAGCTCCTTGGCTTTATTACTGGCCTCTTTTCCAAAACAGCCCACCGGCCGGCGGGGATCAACGGTTTCCGGAGTATCAATGCCGATTAATCTGACAGTTTTTTCCATGCCCCCCAGGTTCACTGCAATCGTATCTCCGTCTACTACCTTAGTGACGACTGCCCGTTCCCCTTCTATCCCTTCCACTGCTGAAGGGGTGGCTGAAGAAGTCCCGGGAGACGGCAGAAGAGACGGAACAGGGGCAGGTGAAATATCAGAAGAACCTGTCAGACCAAACCACAGAAAACCTAAACCTGTTAGGATTATCAAAGCACTCATCAATAACAGTAGCTTGGTATTTGCCCACATTTTAATCTGCAAACACCTGGGTAAACATCTGTTTACACACTGGAAGCTAAATATCTTCTTCAAATTCTTTCCCTAAATTCCTTGCTGATTCTAACAGATATAGCAAGAGAGAGCAAAATATGACTGCCGAAGAATTAGAACAAAGAAAAGAACTGTTAAAAAAGCAGGGTGATGATTTAGCCAAACAGGATGAAACTGTTAAAGAAGCCGGCTTAATGGATTCGGAACCGCAAAAAGAAGAAACTCCCAAAAAAGGTTGGGATAAAGTAGCAGAAGAAGGTACCACAGACACTCAAGCTGTCACCAAATATGATTCAAACTATTTAAAAAGCATCTCTAATTTGGGTTTGGAGGATTTGGAAGAAACTGATTTGCCCCTGCCTACCATTACCTTAATCCAGCCTAATTCCACTATAGTTGATGCAAATGATACTCCCCTACCCCGTGGCCAATTCTACTTCAAAGGTACCAAAGAAGTCTCAAAAGAAGTTAATTGTATTTTTCTCTCATTTACTAAGAGGGATTTACCTGATTTCTCCCATAAGGATGTAATGGTGCATACCTGGATTTTCTTAGGGGTAATGGGCAAGGATTTAAGGCCATTCCTTTATTACTGCAAAAACACTGCTTTAGGACCTGCTAAAGAATTCCTAGTCAATGTTAAGTCCATGATGCTGCCTATGTTTGCAGTTAAGGTGCAATTAACCTCTGAAAAGATTGAAGGAGATAAAGGCACTTATTACAGGGTCAAGTTTAACACCACAGGCGATATTGAAGACCCTAAACAATTAATGATGCTGGAAAGCTTAACCAGAAGATATGGTCCCAAACTACGGCAAGGCATAGTGGAAGAAAAAGAAGAACCGGTTTTAGAAGGTGTAGCCGAAGAAGTCCGGGAACCATTAAATGAAGAGATAAAGGACGATTTGCCTTTTTAAATATGGATACACAACCTGCCCAACCAAATTATGTTGAACTGAAGCTAACCTCTAAAGGTTTATACCACTGGAATATTAAAACTTCTTTTGATTCTGCTGATTTATCTGACCAGATTACTGAAAAACTAAAAAACATTGATTCCAAACTCCGGGATAAATTTGCCAAAAATGTATCTGAATTGATTACCAGAAGTAAGTTCAGTGAAGTTGATGATTTGGATTAATGTTTATGGTCAAAAGGTAACTGCTCTATCCTTTTGGCCAGGAACATTCATCTAAATAGTCCAAGGGTAGCCAGCTGGTGAGGACTGATAAAAGCGGTGCAACTCCGCATGTTAAAGAATAAATGCATAATTTCTTAACAGGATCCAGCACGGGGTATCTACCGGGGTAAAGAGAACCGGTTCTCGGTGGGAGTGATGCCTACTGGGGTTGTCCCTTCTCTCATGGGGGGAGGGGGGGCAATATCTCAGTAGGAGTGAAATAAATAAGTAATTAAATATTAAGTATCTGGAATATACATAACTTAATAAATACATTACAGAGCAATGGAAAGAATAAATACATTTTTAAGTAAGAAAAAAGTAATAAAAAATGAAAGTAAAAGAAAAATTAATTTGCAATTTGAGAAAGCTAGAGAATTTGCAGACTATGTTGGAATTAAAAGTCCAATATTTGTGCTCAGACTCTTTAGAAAATTTGGAGAAAATAAAGTTTTAGGAATTAAATCATGGCTAAAAGACGCACCACACGAAAAGAGTCTGGAAGGGTTAATAATATGGAAACTAAAACAGGAATCAAATTAGATTTTAAAATTGGTCAGAAAGTAAAAATTGCTCATTGTTATGGAGACTCTTCTAGCTCACTTAAATGTGATGGGCAAATTGGTCAGATTAAAAAGATTGGTACTTGGATAGGACCAAAATCAGTTCAATTAGTTTTTACTAATTTTAAACCCGCCCATGATAAAGTTTACCATCTACATGAAATAGAGGCTGTAAAAGAAAAAGTAGGCAGACCTAAAAAAGCAAAAGAGTTGCCAAATTGTTCAGGTTGTCTTCAACCTCAAAACCCGGGTACCACTCATTACACAGAAACTAGACAACATCCCACCATGATACAAGCTTTAGCAGCTGATTCTGTAGATTCCCTAAAAATCAAACAAACTTCTGCAACCTATAACCTATCAAAAGGAGCTTATACCTTTGATATTGAGATTTCTGAAAAGCATTTAAAGATATTAAACAGCTTTAAAGACTTAGAGTTTGTCTTTGCTTCCAAGAATGCTCCGGAAACCATTAAAAGATGGGAAGAAGTCACTGCCATGTTAGCTGAAGCTATAAAGCTATTGAAAGCTAAAAGGACTTTGAAATGAGAAGAACTTACCCAAGACTAAAAGCACAAATTAAGGCCCTTGAAGAAAATGTCCAATATTGGAGAAGAAAATTTATTGAGATTGAGCAACTTAAAAAAGATGAAACTACAAAGCTACAAAATGAGCTTTTTACTCTAAGAGAAATCTTAACATCCAACTATGAGGAAATTAAATGGCTTAGGAGTTTATTGGAATTAATAGTGGTCCCAGTAGAAAAAGAGAAAGCTATAGCTGAAATTATAAGAAAACACAATCAAGGAGGTTTATGAAAAAAATAACAGAAGAAGAAGGTTTACAAAAACAATGGTACGCAGAAGCAAAAGATATGACTATGGAGAAATTACCTGCATTTCTCAAAAAACTTACTACTGAATTTGAACACGATTATGGAACTATCTGCCATGCTATTGCCTCAGCTGCCATAGCTGCTGCTTGGGCTGTAGAACGAACTCCACAGGGTGGGATAACAGGATTTCAAGCAGGGGCAATTATGTGGGAATTTATTGAACATTGGGGTGTATACCAAAAAGGTCCTTTAAGAATACTTGAATATAGAAACATGCTTTACCCTCAATATACAGATAAGTTTGAAAAAACAATTTCAAAGAATACTTGGGAATGGTTACAAGAAGAAGCTCAAAAACTTCTGACAGAAGAAGTAGAGACTGATTATATGAGTCCAAGTGTGAAAGAGCATTTAGAAAATATTGTTAAAGGTCAAATACCTTTTGGGTTCAAAGTGGAGGAAGAATGATTAAAGCTTTTGGAGATTACATAGTTTTAAAACCATTAGGAGAGCAAAAGAGTAAATCTGGGATTATTGACCCGGATTCTTCTAATTCCTGTATAGCAAAACAGGTTGGTGAAGTTACAAACCAACTATTGGTTTTTGAAAAAGGTTCAGAGCAAGTAGTGAAATGGCAGGACCAAACCTATTTATTAGTCCATAAGGACAAAATTAAAGCTATTTTGGAGGATTAAATGGAAGTAAAACTAGAAAAATTATTAATCAATATTGAGAGAGTCGGTAAAAGAGGGGCAACCTTAAGAGTTATTGGTAACTATGGAAAGAATTTTAGACAAGAAGAAGTTTTTTACATGCTTATAAGTGACACTTTAGAAGTATCAATTAAAAGACATAGAAAATAATATGCCGAAACTGCTCAAATTTAACAAAGAAGCTCGAATAAAACTTAAAAAAGGTATAGATATCTTAACTGATGCTGTATCTGCAACTTTAGGGGTAAAAGGCCGGGATGTAGCTTACATTGAAGCCTGGGGCCAGGACCCAAAAGTTGTCCATGATGGGGTCACTGTGGCAAGGGAAATCCAACTGGAAGATGATTTTGCCAATATTGGGGCCCAGTTAGTCAGACAAGCAGCTTCCCGGACCAATGACATAGCAGGAGATGGGACCACTACAGCCACCATTTTAACCAGAGCCATAGTCACAGAAGGCTTTAGGGCCATAGAAAATGGCTCAAACCCGGTCATGCTTAAAAGGGGTATTAATAAAGCAGTTTCAGCCCTGGTAGAAGAACTTAGGAAAATGAGTAAAAAGGTTGTTTCCAATGAAGAGGTTAAAAGGGTAGCAGTTATCTCCTCCACTGATGAACTGTTAGGCAAGTTGATTGCTGAAGCCATAGACAAGATAGGGGTAGATGGAAAGATGACTGTGGAAGAGGGACAAAGCTTTGTCACCGAAGTGGAATACAAGCAAGGCATGGAATTTGAAAGAGGCTATGTATCAGAATACTTTATTACCGATACTGATGCTTTAGAAGCTGTTATTGAAAACCCCTATATCCTGGTAACTGATTTGAAAATCCACAATAAAGCAGAACTGATGGCATTTCTGGATAAGATTTTACCGGAGAATAAAAACATAGTTATTATTGCTGATGAAATAGAAGGTGAAGCCCTAGCCCTACTTCTGGTCAATAAAATCCGGGGGACTTTTTACCCCCTGGCCATTAAATCCCCCGGATTTGGCAATAGGAAAAAGGACTTACTGGAAGATATTGCCGCTATTACCGGTGCCACTTTTATCTCTTCTGAACTGGGCTACAAGCTGGAATCAGTGGGAATTGAGGAACTGGGCAAAGCCCACAAAGTAATTTCTAGCCATGACTTTACCCTAATTGTAGATGGTGCCGGGGATAAGAAAAAGATTAAAGCCAGGGAATCCCTAATTAAAAACTCCATTAAAACTGCCCAGTCAGAATTTGATAAAGAGTTCCATCAAAGGAGGTTAGCCAAACTTGCCGGTGGTGTGGCTCAAATCAATGTGGGTGCTTTTACCGAAGCAGAGATGGATGACAAGAAAGAAAGGGTCATAGATGCGGTAAATGCCACCAGAGCTGCCATAGAAGAAGGTATTGTGCCGGGAGGAGGAATTGCCCTAATCAGGGCTGCTAAGGCTCTTCTAGCCCTATCTGCTGATACCGAAGATGAAAAGATAGGTATCAAGATTGTCTGGAAGGCTATAGAGGCACCACTCCGAAAACTGCTGAGTAATGCCGGTCTGGGTGAGGATAAGGTCATTCAGGTTCTACAGGCAAAAGGCAATATGGGCATTGATGTGCTGGATGAACAATTTAAGGATCTTGTGCAATCAGGCGTAATTGACCCGGTCAAAGTTACCCGCTCTGCCCTGCAAAATGCAGCTGAAATTGCCTGCAAATTAATCACTACGGAAGTCTTGATTGTGCCTACTAAAAATTCAAAGGAGGTAATACCCCAATGAGTGATGCCTATATTCCCCCACAAATTCAATATGGCAAAGGTGTTAAAGCAATGGATATGCAAGCCAAGGCAGGTTATGGCAAGGATAACGCTAACCAGATAGTTTGCGAAAATCCCGGTTGTGGTGCTTTAGCTGACTTGCTTTTTATGGTTCAGGAAATGGAAGACAATAAGCTGGTAAATAAAAATTATTGTGAAAAATGCTTTAAGGAATACTGGCTCGCAAGGGGGTATATTGTATGACAATCCACATTGCAGAACCTTTTTGGGGTGCCTATAAGTTCTATGGCTGGGGTGAGAGGATTCCCGGTATTGGTCTGGCAGAAAAAATAGTTATGCAGGCTTTGAAAAACCATGAACCTATTAGGCTGACTATTGGTAAAGATACTGCTGAGTATGAAATTTCCCCTGTTACTGTGGTAAACCTGGCTAAAAAATATCACTCAATTAAGCAAGTCAGGCATGGGGTAAAAGTAGCAGTAATTCCCCAAAATGAGCTGAGGAAAATTAATGGATGAGAAAACTTTTTACCATCTTAATAATTTTTCTTGTAGGCTTTCACTTAGGAAGCAAATATGAAACAAAAAAAGGTACGGATAATTCTGACCAATACCCAACATTATCACTCAAGTCCGTCAGCATTGCAAAGTCCACGCAAGCAGAAAAAGTTGCCAACCTTGAAAGAGTATTTCTTGCCTACAATTCCCCACTGGCAACCCAGTCTGCGTACCTTGTGGGTTTGGCTAACCGGTATAACCTCGATTATCGCCTTATACCTGGTATTGCTTTCACCGAATCTACCCTTTGTAAATTCTATCCTGCTGGCACTTTTAATTGTTTTGGTTGGGGGTCTGCTCGTATCCGATTCTCTAGCTTTGAAGAAGCCGAAGAAACCATCACCAAAAAGCTTGCCACTCATCCCTACTACAACTCTTGGAGGCAGAACCAAAATAATATCGGAAAACTTAGCCAGACATATAACGGTGCGGACACGCAAAAGTGGACTAAAACAGTCATAGGTTTTATGGAGGAAATAGAGAATGCAAATAACTGAAAGCAATCTAAAGAATTTAAAAGGCTGGAATGGCACTTACCCTATCTTTAATAGTGATGTCTCTATTAAGGAAATAAAGCTATTTATGGTTCCTGAATCCGGCTTAGTGTTTGAAGCAATCAAAATTAAAAATGTGGTTACCGGACAAACAGCCTGGATGTCACCGCCATCTGTTCCAACCCCACCCCAAACATGGAGAAAGGTTGCCAATGGGTAAATATCAAAGGACTAAAGGTGCTGCATTTGAAAGAGTTAGGGCTAACTGGTGGAAAAAACTGGGGTTTAAAGATGCCAGGAGGAACTTAAACCAGTACCAAAAAACTGATGGCAGGGACCTTGTAGGTACTCCGGGATTTTGTGAGCAGGATAAGTGTGGTGAACATATCAACATTTATGGAGCCTGGCAGGAAGCCTGGAATGCTGCCCTAAGCACAGAAATCCCCCTAGCAGCTATTAAATATGACAATAAAACACCCTTAATAGTTATGAGTGAATCTGATTTTGAAAAACTACTAAAGAAAGGAGGATTAAATGGCTGATACAAAAGAACAGAAACAAAAAACATATTCAATGACTGCTGAGGAAGTTGATAACTTAATGGGCAGAAGAGCTATGTACAGGCATGAAAATTATGTCAGAACTAAAACCTTGCAGGCTATTGAAGCTGATATGGACTCATTTGTTGATGATGTAGTCAGAAAAAGATTAAATCTTTCCAAAGAACAGCTGATTCAAATAGATTTAGACAAAGGAATTGTTATCATGGTGCCGGCACAACCTAAAAAAGAAGAAAAGCCAGCCATACTGGACACAAATGGAAAACCTGCCGCAAAACAATAATTTAGTACCTAAACATTTTGATTTAGGGGAAGCTACAGACATGGTTTTAAAGCTGAAAGAGGATGTAGCCAAAGGAGTAATTGCTTTAGGTGACTGGATAACTTTGGTTAAAGAAAATTTACCCAGAACTGAATGGATTGAGTGGTTAAAATATGAAGTCCATGTAGGCCTATCTTCTGCCTACAAATGGATGGCTATTGCCAAACAATTTACTTACAGGGATTTGGAACAAATAGGACCGGCTAAACTTTTTGAGATGTTATCTTTGCCGGAAGGTGAATTTAAGGAAGAATTACTGGAAAAAGCACCTAATATGTCAAAGATAGAAGTCCGGGAAGCAGTTGCTTCCTACCAGGATGATGAACCAATTGAGGGTGAACCGGTTGAAGAAGTATCCAGATTAGACGGTAAAATCCGGGCAATCTTGGAAATGAATGCTGATTTTCTGGATACCTTAATAGAGTTGGATTTAAAAGGCATCCCGGGTAATTTTCTTGATTTACTGGAAAACCAGCTTAAAACCAACATAAAGGAAGTGAATGGTTATTTAGCTGTAATAACAGATGTTAGAAAAACAAGATAATTATTCTAAAGTGTGGAGAAAAAAGAAGTCACATAGGTGGCATTTAATCCAGTTGACCTGGTATTACACTTTTAGACCCAGAATTTTGGCTGGATGGAGAAAACCCTCTAACCAGGATGATGAGTTTGATGATTGGAGTAGAAGATATGACTAGAAAAGACTTAGAACAATTTATATGGGATGTCTTTGATGAAGCTAGATTATTAGCAAAAGATAAAAATGCTGATTATGCCTCAGAAGAAGATGGTTTAAAGAATTTCAGAGGGTCATTAATTATCAATGTACCAATGGAAAAGGCAGTTTTAGTAAGAATCCTAGATAAAATTACCAGAATAGGGAACTTACTGGACCGGCCAAATGTAGTCAAAGGTGAAACTATTAATGATTCAATCCTGGATGCAATTAACTATTTGGCTATTTTAAAAGCAATAGTGGAGGACTCTCAATGAGTAAAGGGAAGGGAGAAAAGAAAATAATACTTGACCTTTGTGGGGGTACAGGTTCTTGGAGTAAACCATATAAAAATGCAGGATTTGAGGTTTGGAATATAACCTTACCTGAATATGACGTTACGCACACTCAATTTTATCCGGAGTCTATGAATGTAGGGAAAATGACCGGAGAGAACGAAGGATCTTTTGCAACTATCTGGTATAAAGATGTCTACGGCATCCTGGCAGCTCCTCCATGTACCGAGTTCTCAAAAGCCAAAGGTAACTTACCGAGGGATTTTGAGAGTGCTATGGAAGTTGTGAGTGCTTGTCTAAGAATTATCTGGCAATGCCGATCATATAAAAAACTACAATTTTGGGCGTTAGAAAACCCGATGGGCTTTTTAAGACAATTTTTGGGAAACCCTCCCTATAACTTTGAGCCCTGGATGTTCGGCGATTTTTATACTAAGAACACCGATTTATGGGGATACTTCAATCTACCGAGGAGATCTTTTAAAACCCGACCATTCTTATTAGTGCCGGTAGGTAAAAAAACTCATTCTGCTGCCCTGAGTGACCCGAAATGCCCACCAGAGTATAAACATTTAAAGTTAAACAGAGCTGCAATCAGGGCAATAACGCCACAAGGATTTGCAAAAGCATTTATGGAGGCTAATAGATGAATCCTAACCAAAAGCCTAACGAGGGAAAGAAAGGTGTGCGTATTGATTTTACAGGGTTATCTCTTAAACAGAGGATAAGTATTTGGTGGGATTTTACATTAAGTTGTTTGTTTAAACATAATACAGAGACTAAATACAAAGTTAAAAGTATCGAGGTAGTAGATGATATTTTAGAAAGGATTAAATGAAATTTATACAATTAAAACCAAAAAGCTTCGAGGGATCAGATTTAATCATCTACCACGGAGGGAAAGAACATAGATATGGCAACCCTTGTGATAAATGTGCTCAGATAATTATGGAAAATCCCTACCTTAATCAAGCCCTAGAAGCCAGGATTAAAGAAAATATCAGCCAATTACGCCAATGGCTTAACGAAGATCGAATCGATGACCCTAAGAAAATGGTAACTAATGAAGAATTAGAGATTTGGCTCTCTCAGAAAGGGGAGGAATAAAAACTATATGGCACATGAAATAATACCTGACCAGCCTAATAAATCTTTTAAAAGATACAACATAAAAATGCCTGATTTAACCGGCAAGTTTGGTTTATCTTTATGTTTTGGCACCAAAGAGATATTTATAGGTGTAGCTATAGCCAGGATTGAAATGGAAACTGTAGTCAAAAGACGAAAACTGAAAGTCCTTAAAAAACCAGGCAAAGCCACTTTTATCCCAATTTAACCTATCATTTCTTCCATGCCTGGCTGCCCTATCATACCCTGCATTTCTTCAACTGGCATCATCATACCATCCGGACCTATCATCATGCCTTTTTTAGCAGCCATGATTTTTTTCATTTCAGCAGCCTTTGCCATTCTGTCCATCATTATCTGTTGATTCTCATCCATTAAAAATCACCTCCTTTTTGACCTTGGTACACCTTTTAAGAAAAATGTCCCATGGTAAAAACCGGTATATCCATCTACCCCTTGGGCACCATATAAATTTTTTAAATGATTAACCCTGTTTTCAGCTAAAGTTGGAGCTTCGGTTACTGCTTTGACTGGCCTGCCAAAATGGATTTCTTCATATTCTCTCCATTCCCTTTCCCAGGGGGCACCCCCAGGAACACCACCAGACCTGTCAAATTGTTCACCTACAGCTTCTTGAATTTTTTCCACCATTTTCTAATCACCTCCTCTGTGACTTCAAAAGGTACAGTTACTAAACTGATAATAAATTCCAGTTTCTTCATTACCTAACTAAAAACTTAAGTGTTTTATGTCCTAAACCAAAAGCCATCACATAATCCCCTGCTACAATTAGGATTCTGAAAGTAGAATCATCAATTAATTTGATCCCTTGTGCACCATAAGCTACAAAGTGAATAGCCACTCCGATTACAGTTTTTTTACCGTTTAAATAATTGAAAGCATTTTTTAATATGTTCATTTATTAACCTCCTTTCTATTCTGTCATTGCTTTAACTACCTCTTGCACGTTATCCTTAGTTTCAGTAACACCGGCTTGAACATCCTTAATATCAGCCCTCATATTCTTTTCCAGCTTTTCTACCCTTTCTTTAACCAACTTAACCTCTTCCCTTAAATTCCCTATCTCCCGGTTACTGCCATCTATCTTTAAAAGAATATCCTCAAAAATATTCCTATCCTGATATTGCAGGTTAAGAATCTTTTCAACAGATTCCAGCCTTCTTAGTATTTGTTTAACTTGCTCTTCTGTCATTTTGGTAGTAAAACCTTGATTTTATTCAGTTTGGACCATGGCCAACCCTTACCCCAAACAATTTGTTTTATTTGGCTGATTAACTGGTCAGCTTGAGAATTAGAAGACGGAATAGGAGGGTTTGAGGGGCTCGTTGTGCCTGATGAGGGCGGTAAATTAGCCTCAAAAGGTACATTAAATGCTTTACAAATCCCTTTAACAATTCCCGGCATTACCAAAGTAGTCCTTCTATCAGAATTTAAAACATCAGAATCCTTAGGTACTCTCCAACCAACACCACACTCAATAATCACACAAGGGGTTTTTTCAGATAAAACCCTCCACATGTAATATTCATAAGTGTTTGGATTCCTTCTTTGAGGTACTTCTTTAATTCCGGTGGTTGGAAAATAAGCTTCCCTGATACACTGGGCAATCCTTTTACTTTCTGCAGCTGCAAAATCAACTGCAGGGACATCTATAAAACCACCTGAATCTTTATATATATCAGCGTCATAATGGATTGCCAAAAACAAACCCCAATCCTGCCCTGTTACTTTGGGGTCTTTGTTGGCATTAGCATCAGTTTGCAAGACTTCAAAGCCCCTTTTTCTAAGTTCCCCGGATACCTGGTTGGCTACATCCAAATTAAAAGCCATCTCACCTGGGGCACCAGTTTGACCGTTTGTGGTATTGACATGTCCGGCCTGAATACAGATTTTAGGCATATTATTTTTCTTCTATTAACCTGTCCACCTTATTCTCAATTCTGTCCAGCCGATCCAGTACCATTTTTCTTTCACCTTGGGAAACAGAATTATTCTCTAGATTTTTTAACCTATCTTCATAAGCCTCAACCTTGGTATCCATTAAGGCCAAATCTTTAGCAAGAGGAGTAAGTTTAGAAGCAATGTAAACATTAAGGACAGCAAAAGCCACACCCACAACCCAGACGGTAATTGCCACCCCATTATTTTGAATAATTTTCTTAATATCCATAGCACTCTTTGTTCATAACTCATTCCTGTCTAACCTTTGGATTAGATAACTAAGCCTGAAGCAGGCTAATAGCTATCTCATCCTCATTAACATCATCCTGGTTTACCACCCAGGAAGCCTGGTCAATCTCAGAAAAGAGCACGGTATATGAGGTACCATCAATATCCACAAACGTTTGTAGCTGTTGGGCAGCCTGGGCAGTCTCTATATCAGAGCGTATCGTGGTAGCAGACCTGGATTCGGTTGTTTTATCAAGAAGCTGCAGGCTCTTTTTGGCCAACACCCTCATGGTCCACAGCCACTTTGTGGCAGGAAGCAATGAATACTGCATGACTATTTCTTTCACCTTTGGTGTGCCTGTCACTGTGGTGGTATTTAATTCAATCTTTAAGCTAATCTTTTTACTGACTGTGCCTGAGGCAAAAGATAACGTTTTAGATGTTGAACTGACTGTATCTGACGTGCCTAAAGTGGTCCAGCTGTCACTTTCTTTGAATTTATAATAAACCACTATTGACTGGCCGGATACCAAAGGGTCATGCTGCAACTCAATAGAATTGTAAAGTTTATTAATGGAAGGTAAATTGGCATCAAAGTAGGAAGACTGCAGCCAGCCCTGGGCAGCATAATTTGTGGCATCTACTTTATAAACATTTCCATTATCACCGGTCCCGATTAGCAGTAAATTATTTACAACTGCTGCACACCTGTATCCGGTTACTCCTGATTTAACAAAAGCCTGGCTTAATCCGTGCCTGTCAAAACACCACACCCCTACATTGGTTTCTCCGCTTGAATCCTGGGGATAAAGCAGGAAGTAAATTTTGTCATCATAAGCCTGGGCAGCCAGAATGCTGACTGAATAACCATAAATATCCTTAAAATTAAATAAAGGGTTTAAAGTGGCTGTATCAAAGACATAAATATGGCCATGATAAGTACAGCCAAACAGGAATGAATCGTAAAACTCAAAACACTTTAACTCTGTAAAATCAAAAGGATATAATGACTGCCAGGTAGTGCCATCAAAATAGTACCAGAAGCCATTATAGTGGTTTGAGGGGGTAAATTCAGGGGCACCGCCGCCGGCATACAATTTGCCGTTATATTCTTTTAAGGCATAGGCATAACCGGGGTTTTGGGGTATATCAATGTCCTTAGAAAGGGTCCAGGTTCCCGGGGCTGTTCCTTCATAGATTTTAGCCTGCGGACCCACACTGGCATATAATTTGCTGTTATATTCCCATAGCTTTAATACTGCAGATTCAGTAGCAGTGGTAAAGGTCTTTTCCAATGCCCAGGTAGTACCATCAAAGCTGAAAATCCTGGCATTTCCGCTTGTCTGGTCACTTACTTCTCCTGCTGCAATCAGCATTTTTCTGGTACTGCCTACAGAAGTCACCAGTAAATCATTAACCTGTGCAGGCTCGCTTCTGATCCTAAAGTACATATCTTTGGCAGTGTCAGCAGTCCAGGTGGATCCTCCATCAGCAGAAGCAGCATTGTTACCGGATGAGTAAGTAGGGGATGAGCCGTCAGCTGCCCAGGCATAATTATTATCGTTTGCTCCTGCAGCAATCTTTAAAACCAGCCAGTAAGTGGTAGAGGCAGTTAAGCTAAATGAGGTATTAAAAGTAGCTCTAATCCAGCCATAAGTTGCAGTGGTAAATGCCGGAATTGTCACTGTAGCATTGGCATCTGCCAAAGTCCCGGAAGGTTTATCTACATTATTAGTCTCAATTCTGACTGTAATATCTGTAGGAGTGCCGGCATTCTTTTTTAAGTAAACATCAACAGCTTTAACTTTGGCTGTAGTGCCAATCTGGAAAGACTGGGCCTGGGCTGTTTCCGTACCTCCTACATCCCCAATTTTCATATCAGTATCATTGCCTGATTCATGCCTGGTCAACCAATGCACATTAAAGGACTCCGAAAAAGAACTAACATCATTCCAAAGGTAAACACCGCCGTCTGAACCACCGGCATAAACTTTGAAGCTGGTAGTGGGGGGAGAATCAGCCAAAGTATTGTCTGTGGCATAATCTAAAGTAGGGGAAGTTGTGCCTGCATAAGAAGTTAAGTAATCTAAATGGATTCTACCCACTGCTCCGGCTCCACCGGCATTAGCGGAATCTGCACCACCTGCTCCACCCGTGGCAGTAATCAAGGCAGAACCTAGTGTGGCAATTTGGGCTTTGAGTAAAATTGAACCTCCTGCACCGCCTCCGCCACCCTTTCCGTTTAATGTTACACCGGCCCCACCATTTGCAGTTATTGCACCTGTTACTGTTAAAGTAGTGCCCCAAAAATGTATAATCCCTCCTCCTGAACCTCCACCGCCCACCTGGGTCGTACTTCCGTTGTAATGAGCACCGCCTCCGCCTCCTCCCATAAACACAGTAGTTAGGGCTGCAACCCCTACTGCACTACCACCGATACCACCTTGAAGTGTAACTGCTCTAGTCCCGTCTGTGCCTGCTGCGGCGTGGCCTCCTCCACCTGCACCTGAATCTGATTGGAGATTACCTCCTCCACCTCCGTTACCATTGGCTGTCACTTGCCTAACCGAAGCACCCCCTGTACCTTCACCAGACATCCCAGAGCCACCCCCAGTATCGTTGTTCAAGCCATCTCCACCCCTAAACCCACCGCCTGATGCTCCGGTTTGGTCTGTAGCTGCAGCACCATTGGCAGAAATGGTGCCTGCAACTGTCACAGTCCCATTGCACAGGAAGGCTAAGATCCCTCCCACTGTGCCATCCCAGGCTTTTGCTGTATAAGTTACACTTGCATTGATAGTGACAGATGAATACTGCTTTAATACCCTGACCTGGGCTTTTGAAGTATAAGTATTGGTTAGAGCTTCCGTAGTGGTAATTGTGCCTGCTGTATAGGCAGAAATGGTCCTGATTTCATATTTTCCGGCATTAGCCCCATCCATCTGGATAATTAAGATTTTCTGAGCTGCAGCAAAAGAGGCATTGGTGGCAGAAATCGTGGTTGACCCTGCTGTGGCTGTGGCTGCACTGTCAATCGGGGCCTCAGTTGTATTGGAAGAAACAGTTAAGGCTCCGTCTGTGCCATTACCGAAAGCTGTAGAGCCTGCAGCCGGCCTCCAACCTGCAATGGCATTAACCTTAATGCCGGATGCCAGTTGCCCTATTAGAGTTAAATCTTTGGATAAGGTAAGCTCATCTAACTGGGTAATATTAATATTTGATGATTTCCAGAACTTACCCGGGTCATCCAGTCTTAATTGCTTGGCACCATTTCTCCAATTTGTCTGTGCCCAAAACTGCCAAAAAGAGGCATCCCGATAACTGGAATCTCCTGAACCGAATTTATTGACAAAGGCCGGGGCCTTTTTCTTTTGGTAGTAAGGCTGGCCATTTCTATTTCTGGCTAAAATATAACCTTGTGAAGCTAGAGCTATGTGATATTTTCCGAGATATGCTGCCATTTTTTATACTGCTGTTGATGTAATAGTTCCGCTGTTATCAATCCTGATTTGCCATTTGGACCCATTAGGGCTTCTCATATAAAAGCCATTCTGGGTAAATGAGCCTTCCAAATCCTGGTATTGGATTTTTCTGCTTTTCACTCCTGAATGGGTATGCAGAGCAATTTGCCTAATTTCTGAAAATAAGGCAGAAGACAAATGGCTAAGCTCTATTGCTCCGGGGGCAATCATGTCCCCGGTAGTTAAAGACTTGCCTGGTCTTACTCTTTCAGAATATGCACCCTCAGCCATAAGCTACTTTTATCTAGTAGAGGCTCAAAGTTGCATTAGATAAGAGGAAGATGTAGGATTTAAGAAATATGAATTTTGAAAAATATAATGAAATTTTGAAGCAAGACCATGCTTTTAGCATTAAAGCAAGGAAAGATGACACATTTGCAACAAAAATAGTTTGGGTTATTATAATTGCTCTTTTTATCTTTTTAGTAACAGCCTTTTGGACATTTCCCATCTTTAGCAATATTGGAAAGTTTGTATTTGGAGAATCTTCAAGAAGTTGTCCAGACTATGAATATTTTGCTGGAAATTGTTAATTTGAGGCTAGATTTGACAGTCAGGATATAATTTATATATGAGCAAAAAAAGATTATTTTTCAAAGGTTTCGGGAAAGGTCTATTAATTCTAGTTGGTTATATTGCTTTAATGGTTTTATCGACAGAATTAATTCCAGATAAAAATTATAATGCTGTTTTTCAGGTGCTTGGTTGGATTTTATGGTTACTTATCATTAGTTATTTAATTACAAAATACCAGCAACCTAAAGCATTTATGGTAGTTGCTTTATTTACTAGCATCTTACTTATACCTTTTTTACTGGGAAATATTGAATTAAAAAAGAACTCCACTAACTAAGAGGTTGTTTCTTAAATGCTGAACCCCATCCTGAAGTATTGAAAGGTAAGAAAATTGGTAATCTAGCTAAAGCAGGCAAAATCCTCGATGCTATTGAAAGCACTGGAGCAGCAGCCCGTTTAATTGTAGAGGATATATTGTTTTTACTAGCAGCTGCAGCACCGGTTCCTAATGAAATTCCACCTACTCTGCTAACTCCGGGAGCATTTTGTGTTTGCGGTCTGGGTGAAGGAGAAGGCTGAGGTTTGGATGCCTGCATAAAAGCACCACTATTAGAAGATGATGTGCTGGGTCTAAATGAGGGTGCAGGTGAAGCAGAAGGCCTGATTTGGGTGGCTAAAGATGCCTGGGCTGGTCTGTTTGGCTGTGAGGCTGGTGCAGATGATTGTGCAGGGGCATTAGATTGGGCAGGTTCAGGGTTAGGGGCAGCCGGGCTGGCAAGGGCAGGCCTGGTAACTCCAATTTGGGGAGCAGCAGGTGCAATAGGGGCAGCTGGGGCAGCGGCACTGGGTGTATTACCTGGCACAGCCGGTAAACCTTCAGTTGAAGTATCCTGGCCACCAGATAAAGCAGAGGATTCCGGCCTGACTGCAATCATCCTGGCAGATTCAGGAGACTCGGTCTGCATAACCGGACCTTGTACTAATTCCCGGATAGGAGAACCCACTTGGTTTCCCGGCAAATTAGTCAAAGGACTGGTTGCCTGTTCTTCACGAATAGTCCTAAGTAAGGTTCCTATTACACTTCCACCTGATGGGTATATTGGCATATTGTCCTTTTTATAACTATCTCCTGTATTAATCTAAATTAGATAACTTAACCTACTAAATCTATATCTCTTGGTTTTGGCACTGTTTTATATAATTTAATTGCATCCTTATACATCTCCCTGGCATCTTTTAGCCAATTCACAATCTGGTTCATAGAAATCCCATCAGGCTTGGCAATAGCATCCCAATTCTTAGCATCTGTAAAATACCCCATCAGTAATTTATATGCTTCTACACTTGCTCCCCAAACCACCACTTCCATTTTGTCATCCGGTATATCAGAAGTAGCTACATCATCAGATAAGTCAGTAAAGGATTTCCTAAGGTGTGCCCTAAGTGTCCAGGTAACAGTTGGTCTTTCAGATAAGTATAAAACTCCTCCATAAGCCTGCCAGCCTTTTTCTTCTTTCCAATCAGGTTTGGAAGCAGTACCCCAGTTTCTTTCTACTAATTCTACCTCCAAAGTACCGGTAGGTAACACATAATCAAGCTGGTCAACAACAGTAGTAGTTGTATGAATTTCTTCTAAATAAATATTGTGCCTGGGTAATCTTCTGATGACACGCCGGATGCATCTATTCAGCTGGTCATTGGTAAATAAATCAGCTGTAGTTTCGTATAGATTATCCCTGACTTCTGTCCTGATATCTGAGCGTAGGTAAGACATTTTCTATTCCCTTTTATTAAATTTGAGCTTAAATCCGTATTAGATACTACCTGTTACCCGGTAATTCTCTGTCCCAGGTAGTAGATGTACCTGATTGTTTGCTCCAGGATGAGGAAGTTCCGGATTGCTTAGCCCATGAAGCTGCAGCCCTGCCTAATTTCTGCCACAAAATATCAAACAAACTTATGGATTCAGTTAAAATCCTGGTAATGCCTTTATAAACATTAGCAGTTAAAGTTACAGTTTCGGATAAATTTCTGGTAATGCTTCTGATAATTGAATCTGTTAAAGTGACTGTTTCTGATAAAGGCCTTTCAAGACCTCTAATTATTGAATCTGCTATAGTGACGGCTTCTGTCAAAGGTCTGGTGATTCCCCTTACCAAGGTATCTGTGATAGTGGCAGATTCAGTTAAAATTCTGGATACTCCCCTGACTAAAACATCTGAAATGGTGGCAGTCTCAATTAAAGGTCTGGTGATTCCTCTGGGCAACGTGTCGGTTAAACTAACTGATTCTGTGCAATTTTGGGTATAACTTGTACCAGGAGCCTGGAAAACAGTACCATTAAAATACATCCCAGTACCACTGTTATATAGTGAAGTAACCTCATCAGCAGTTATAGCCCTTGACCAAGTGCCTACCTCATCAATCAATCCTGGCAAAAATGAATCTGGGGTATAGCTCGATTGTCCTTGATCATTTACACCCAACATGAAGAAGTCACCGCCACCAGAACCACTACCTGAAGCAGCAGTAGGTCCAGCTACTAATGAACCATTTAAGTAACCCCGGACATTAGTTCCATCATAGGTATAGACAATATGATTCCAACCAGTACCTAGAGAAACAGAATAAAGGGCATTTTGTTCTCCTACGCTTAATTTAACCCTTTGGAATTGTAACGAAGGACTACCAGAATTACCATAATACCTGACTTTTTGAGCTACGCTTACACTGGAATCAACCTGTTCAAAAAATCCCCATAAAGTAGTGCCTGAAATTTCCCCAGCAAGTTTTAACCAAAAAGAACAGGAGAAAGCACCACCTGTTATACCTAAATCACTTGCAACGTGTAGGGATTTATTGGTATTAGGAGAACCAAAATCAGCAGCATTATTGATTTTACCTGTATTAAAAGCAACGGAGTTATTGTTGGTTAAATGATTGGTGCTTTTATTATCATTAACATTTTCTAATCTATAATTGGAGATTAGATTATCTTCAAGTGCCATGTTAGAACTCTCCTAACTGGCTTGTACCTTCCAAGTGATAGTTAAGGTATCGCCGTTGACTACATTAATGGCTGTAAATACCTGCCTGGCTAATAGGGTACCTGTGGAAGCAGCATTAAGTAATCCAGCCTCAGTTACAGCCACAGTGCCTGTCACAGAGAAGGCTTTTAAAACCTGGGCAGTATCATTTGTCACAGTGGTAGTTACCAGAGAAACTGTCCCAGCAGCCCTGGATAGGCCTGAAGCTGCAGATTCAGTTTCCAATGTAGTATCAGCAACATTTGCAGCAGTTGTCCCGGTACCAACAGCCACATAGGTAGCAGCTGCAGGGGTGCCTGAACCATTAATTAACCCGGCCACCAAAGCCTTACCGGCACTGGTGACTAAATTAGCAACAGCTTTTGGACCTAAAACCCAGTTACCAAACAGAAAAGGAATAGCAGGAGCATAAATATGAAGCTTTTTAAGAAGAAAACGCCATAGCCAATTTTCCTGGAAAAGCGGTTTTAAATTGCCGTTTTTATCCCTAAGTTCGTATTCTACATTTAACTTTAATGGGATTTTACTTGTAAGTCCTGACTTATTCATTAGAAGTAAACCCTTTCTCTATGACTTTGATGGCTTCCTTAAGATTCTTTACTTCAATATCCTCAATTGTTCCTGTACCACTTTGAGGGTCTTGGTCAGAAAGACGGATTATAAATCCCTTCCCATCTTCAATATATTTAAGGGTTGCAGCAATAATCATGGGGTCAGTTTAAATAAAGAAAAAGGGGATAAAAATTAGATAATCAAACTTCTAAAATATCATGGCCATATCCGGCAATAGCAGTATCAATCACAGCCGGTACCATATCAAAGTCCACATCAATTTCAGTGCCTTCATATCTTTTACCATTAATATTTACTTCAATCTTTCTTTTAAACCTTAACAATTGAGTTTCTGGTTTTTGGGGAGCCTGTACCGGAACAATACCATCTCCTGGTGCTAAACCTTCCGGCGTAGGAATACTGTCACCATGGGCTTTAGCTTTATGCCTTGCTAAAACATAGCTGTTTATGCAAACCACCTCACAACCTTCACCGTCACAGGGTAAACCTACTTTAGGAGCTTTTGCTGTTAATTTCTTCTCAATTTTAGTAGCCATATTTATCCAGTTTTGACAAACTTTTTCCCAGGAGTAATATTGTTTAGCTCTTTCCCTTCCTTTAATACGAAGTTCGTCTGCATACTTCTTATTAGTAAGTAGCTTAACAACACTACTGACAAATAGTTTGTCATATTCCGTTGTGCCTGGAAAATTAGATAACAAGATACCTGATTCTCCTACTGTAGTTTTTAAAGCTGCCAAACTGGTGGTAACTGGAATTGCCCCGGCTGCAATACATTCCATAGCAGCAATGCAAAAACACTCCTCATAAGTACAAGAGTAAGCCATCACCTCAGCACTCATCTGGTGTTCAACTAATTCTTTCCGGGAAACCTTGCCCAAAAAAGTCACTCCTTCCCTAACTGAGAGCATGTCCCTAAATTCCTGGTTATCCGGGTGGTCCAAACCCCAAAGGGTGTAATCAGAAGTAATATAGAGTTTGGCATCTTTTACTTCCTCCTGAATCATGGGTAAAAGTCTGGCCATGTGCTCCAAACCCCTTCTGGGTACTGAACAAAAGATTAGTTTATTTGGTTCTTTCTTAACTTCCTTGTCATAATCTTCAATATTTACTCCCAACTCCAAAACTTCCAGTTTATCTTTAATAGGACCATAAACCATATCCATGTAATTGGCATGGTATTGGGAAATACAAACCACTTTATCTACATAGGGAAATACCTGGGTTTTCCAATTACCGGTGGTGTATTGGTCACAGGACCAGAAAACTTTGGTTACAGCATTCACATAAGGCAAAATCCTGTCCGGTACCCGGAAAAGCACAAACACATCACAAAAATCCCCCTTCCTGAATTCTGATATATTGTGATATTCAACTCCGTTAAATTTACCTGTTTTTTGAGTGGTATTATAAATTTCTGTCTGCCAGCCTGCTTTGGCAAAAGCTCTGGCTAAAAGTATCAAAGAAGCCTCAGCTCCACCAACTCCTTTACCCTCATAATCATCATCTATAAAAGGATAGGTGCTGTTAAAGAAAAACACTATCCTTTTTTTGCCATTTTTCTGTAAAAAATGGTAACTCATTTTATTGGTAAAATGAGCCTGAGCTTGTAGGGTTTGTTTGCTAATATCCATCTGGTCAGAACTTTTAGAAACTAAATGGTGCAATCCGACATCCGGCACCTGGATTAATTCATATCCTGCCTGTTTTGCCCTGTAGGATAATTCCACATCTTCAAAATAGGCCTTGCCAAAATTTTCATCAAATACCTGACCCTCGTCTAAAATTTCATCAAACATTTTTTTTGTACCAAACATGCAATACCCTACAATATATGGGGTCATTTCCCCTTTAAACCTGGTTAAATCATTCCAGGTTACAAGTTCCGGGCCCAGTAAAGTCTTTGGGTTATTTGAAGCTACAGTATAAAAGCTTTTCAACCAGGTAGGATTGGTAATTACAACATCATTGGAAAGAAAACAAATGTATTCACCGGAAGCTTCTTTGTAACCTAAATTGTTACCTCCGCCAAATCCTAAATTAGCAGGGGAGTTAATCACTTTTAGATTTTTATACTGCTTTTTAGCTGATTCTAAATATTCTGCCGTGTTATCCAAAGAGCCATTGTTAACTATAATTAATTCAAACTCCACCCCTTTTGTTTTTTCCATCAAACCTTCTACAAAAGGCCTGGTTAAATCTGCACAATGGTTCCAAACTGGTGTAATTACGCTAATCATACTACTCCATCATCTATATAAGGCTTTTTCCTAAGATAAAATCTGTATTCAAAGTCACAGCCGTCATCCTCTTCCTGAATCACCCAGCCTGCCCTTTTAAAAAGATGCTTCCACTGCAATTTTGGTAATACATAATAATGGTTTTTGCCTCCCACCACCTCTTTTTCAGCACTAGGTAAGACCACAATTAACCTATCTCTGGCTACCCTGTTCCATTCCATTAAAGCCAAAAGCGGCATAGGTGAATGCTCCAAAACATGCCTGGCAAAAACAATATCAAAACTTTCTGATTCAAAAGGCAAAAAGTGCATATCTGCCTCAACCACTTTTACATCCGGATATTCTTTGACACAAACACCAAAATCCACACCTAAAGTTACCCCAGTCACTTCCAAATTAACGCTTTTAAAAAAGGGGAAAGCCACACCCTGGCCACAGCCTACATCTAAGACAGTGGCAAGTTTGGCATCACACCATTTTAAAACTGTATCTTTGCACCTTTTAGTATGCTCTACATCTAGGGGTTGAGCATAAATATCTGAATCTAAAATATTAAGATAATGGTCAATGTTTCTGTAATCTCTCATATCCGGGCATACTTTGGTAAAGGTGCTAGCGGTCCGCATGAATCTTTGGGGTCAGCATAGGGTCTACCCCAGGAAGTATATCTTTTTATCTTCTGCTTAATCATTTCATCACTTTGGGCAAAGTTGTGAAGCAAAACAAACGGATGATCTAAAACATAATCTCCGGGAATAAAAGAGTCATAATATAAACCAATCTCGTAAGGATCCTCTATCTTACAGCGTACACTCACTTTATCAGGCCGCCATCCCCACAAACTCTGTCCCGGCTTACTCATATCAGGAAAATACTCTTTATCTTTGTAGATATAAAGCCTGTAAACCAAAACTTTACTAATATCAGGTCTTTCGAAAATACTTCTGGCAATCTTTTTTAATTTTTTGTTAGGCCAGCAATCACTGTCATCTAAAATAATCCAATCTGCTTTTTCCTCATTAGTAGCCCAATCAATTAAAAAATTCGTATGCAAGCCTTCCGGATTCATAAAACCTTCACCGCTTTTAGTAGGATATTTAATAGGAAAATTCCTTACTTCTACTTTAGGGAATTTTTTTAGCAGTTCCAGAGTTTTATCCGTACTGCCTCCATCAGCCAGTAAAATCTTGTCAGCAAAACTATACTGAGTGCAAAATCTTTCAACATTTTTCTCTTCATTTAAAGTCCTCGCAATTACTACAATTTTCATTTATTAAACTCCCTGATAAAAGTAAGTAATTTTTTAGAATCCCGTTTTCTTTCCTTCTGCTTAGATTCAAACAATTTAGCCATATCAGATTTAGAACACCTGTCTATTTTATCCTGATATGTTGCATCCATTAATGCCTTATTAAAGGCTGGATGCATGTGTTCTGTTAAAACATGTGGTAGATAAACTTTTCTGCCAATCATATCCGCTACTTCGTTTAACCATGTATCACCATAATCACCAACAAAATAAGGAGGAAATATATAACCCACTGTATCTATCCAGTTTTTATGGACCCAACTATGTGTGCCTAATCTACCATGCCAGTTGCCATCATCGCCAAAAACCAATGCAATCCTATCAGGATATTGTTCAAAAACTTTTTCTATCTCAGTATCCCAATTAGGGGTTCTAAAAATAATATCATCAGCACAACCCATAAAAAGTTCTGCTCCCAACGTTACAGCCATCTTTTGACACTCGTTCCACATTTGAGACATGGTTATCCTAGAATCTGTAATCCAATAAACATTTTGATGTTTTTTGTTAAGCTCTTTTGCCATCCTAACCGATTCCAAATCATCATCATCAATATAAAAAACAAAGAGTATATTTTGAGGATTTTTAACAGTTTCCATTGCAGAGTGATAAACTCTTTTTAAGGCTTCAGTTCTTTTTCTGGTAGGAATCAAAATTGCATGTTTCATAGTTGTGCCAATATTCTTTTGCATCTTTCCAAATAGGAATGAGGCTGGACTTTTTTATATCCACTTTCTGCAATCTTTTCTCTTTCTTTATCGTGGGCCAGATAAAATAAAGCTTTCTCTACAGCCTCATCTGAGGTGGAAAACCCCACATAATCCTCACCTTCCACAAATTCCAACTCCTTTAAATCAGGCACCCTGTTTGTCAAAATCATCCTTTTCATGGCCAACCCTTCCCAAAACCTGGCCGGCAAATCCTGCTGGGAGGACCAGTTAAAAGCAATCTTGCCCCGGTTATAGGCATCAACATATTCCTCATAAACTAAACCCAAAGTATTTAAAACATTAATTCCTTCTTCCTGCATGGTTTCTAAAGTAGTTAATCTATGGTCATACTGCAAACCGCAAAAAACTACATCATATTTAATCTCCGTCTTTTTATAGATGTGGATATTAGGGTCATAGGCATAAGGCACCCAGATATCCCCTTGTTTGGCATAGTGTTTTTGCATACTGAAAACTCTATCTGCGTTCAATCTTCTTTGGCTGTAATCTACTACATGGGGGTCAGTCATCAGTAAAAAATTAGGTACGGGTAATTTACCTTCTAAAGATAAAGTATCAGCCGCCTGCAGGATAAAATCAGGCTTAAAAGGAATCTTTTTTAATACATCTTCCAAAGAAACATTTACTTCCGGAAGCTGATAATTAGGTGGAAAAGCATACTGAGGATAATAAAAATCTCCCCAGGGGATATGGCCATAAGAATAAGGACCAACTGTAAAAACTTCATGGCCCAGTTGTTCAAAACCCCAATGAAACCACCTGCCCATAGCCACCGGGAAATGCCGAAAATGCATTAAAATTTTCATTTTAGGAATTCCTTAAAACTTTCTATAATGTAGTCAACTTGGTTTTCATCCATCCCCTGGTGGCAGCCAATTAAAAACCCGGAAGCCATAATCTCATCAGCATTTTTAAGCTCGCCTACCTGGGATAAAAACCTTTCCCTGTATAAAGGATGTCTCGTAATATTGCCTGAAAAAAGCACCCTGGTTTGGATTCCTTTGCCTTCTAAATGTTTTAATAAATCATACCTGCTAAATCCAGCTTCCTTTTTTATAGTCAAGGGAAAAGCCAGCCAGGTAGTTTCAGCACCATCCAGTAAATAAGGCAGGTGAAATTTATCATTCTCGCTGGCGAAAAAATCCAGTAACCTGGCAAAATTCCTTCTTCTGATTTCAGTAAACTCCGGGAATCTCTTAAGCTGGACCAAACCAAAGGCAGCTGAGGCTTCATTCATTTTTAAGTTAAAGCCTAATTCCCCATATAAAAACTTGCCGTCATAGGGAATATCATCAATCTGGTAGTTAAACCTGTTTTCAAAAGCTTCCTTATCATCCCCTAACCTGCCCCAGTTGATTAAAGTCAGCATCTTTTGAAAGACTTCTTCTGAATCTGTCAAAACCATACCCCCAATCCCCATAGCAGTAATAATGTGGGACCCATAAAAGGAAGTGGTGGTCAGGTTTGCGTAGGAAGCTACTGTCTGGTCATGCAGTTTGGGAGCCAAAGTGTCACAGGAATCATCAATTAAATAAAGATTGTATTTATCACACAGCTTTTTTAGCTTGACCATATCGCAAACTCCACCAATCAGCTGTGGCACCAAAATAGCCCTGGTCCTCTCTGTGATGGCTTTTTCCACCAAATCCTCATCAATGGTGTATCTGCCAATGACTGAGTCAATAAAGACCGGTTCCAGCCTGTTTAGAAGGATCGTAGAAACAGTAGTAGCAAAAGTGCAGGCAGGAGTAATTACCTGGCTTCCTTCAGGCAGTTTTAATGCAGCCAAAGCCACCAGATTAGCAGAAGAACCGGAATTAACAGGCAAACCATATTTTTTGCCAAAAAGTTTGGCAATTTCCTCACCAAATTGTTTAACAAGGGGTCCATGAGCCAGCCATCTATTTTCCAATGATTTTAAAACTGCCTGTTTTTCTTCTTCTCCAAACACAGCCTGGGCATACAAAATCTTTCTATTGACTATTTCTACCCCAGATTGTATTGGGTTTTGAGTTTGGTCCATAAACTTATATCTAAACTGGTATCACCCGGGAGTTTGGTTTTAATGTAAACCCTTCTGGTAGGCTGAACATCTGCTCTTGTCTGCCTGGCCAGCTCAAAAAGGTTAATCTTTTTAAAACCTATATGTAAGATAGGCGGGAGATGGTCAGCTATTTTCACGGCCTTGGCAATCTCTGCCGCCATTTCATCTACATACCTTCCAGATGTCCACATGTCTTCGCAAACTAAAGCATGTTTAAAAGGTTTGGGCTTAAACAGCACCCTTAAAATTGCATACCTTGTTGCTTTTTTAGCCTCAAACTCTCCCAAAAGCTTGGTTAGCGAATAGAAATTAATAGGATTCGGAATATCCTCTTCCTTGTAATTTCCCTCCATACCATCAAACACATACTCGGTTGAGATATAAATTAGATATTTGGAGTATTTGGCTAAATTAGCAGTGCCTACTACATTAGTTTTATAGCAAGCTTCCTTTTCCTTATCAGCCATTCCTACATTGGTGTAGGCTGCCAGATGCAAAACTATCTCTGGTTTGTAAGATTCCAGAATCCTTTTAACCTGAGTTTCATCTGTAATATCACAATCACTCCTGTCAATTCCCACAAAATCCAGATGTTTTTTAAGCTCAGTCCCCAGTAATCCTTTGCTGCCTGTAACTAAAATCATTCTGCTTTCTTTTTTTCATACTCCACTTTAAAAGGTTTAGGTGGATTTTTAATTCTTTCCATATCCTTTTCATATAAAATAGGTGCCTGGTGGTCCCTCAGTCTTTGCATATCGTAATAATCCATATTCCTGTTTTTCATCCACTTTTCTACCGCTGCCTCCTCCGGTGTAGCCTTAAGTCCCATCATCCTCCAAAAAGGTGTTTGCAGTTTTCTGTATTCATTAACCTGCCTGGTCATCCTGAAAGCTGAGGAAGTTTCTAAATCCAGGGCTTCTTCCCCATAAGTAATCAAACACCTGCTGCATTTGCTTCTTTCAATCAGCCTCCACCATACCCACATGTGGCCAAATAAAGGGCATAAAATATTTTTTGATACCCATAAATCAAATTCTGATCTTAATTTTCCATCCAGTCTTTTAATCTTTTTAAACATATTGGCTTAAAAACTCCTTTAACTGCAAAGCACAGACTTCCCAGGAATACTTGGAAATTGTATGTTTGGCAGCCTTCTTGCCTTTTAATTTAGCTTCTTCCTGGTGTTCGTACACATACCGCATCCGGTACATTAATTCCTGTATATCTATAATTGCCCAGTTTCCATCCTGCTCAATAAAATTGGGTCTTTTTTCCAGCCTAATAGGGTTTAAGGGGTAAGAAATATCAGATAAAGCAATATCTTCCAAACCTGACCAGTTGGTTAAAATAACAGGCAACCCTGTTGCCATCGCTTCCCTGGGAGGATAGCCAATCCCTTCTGCTTTGGAAGGGAAAACAAAACAATCAATTTCCTGGTAAAAGCGGTTTACTTCCTCAAAACTTAACTGGTTGGTATCCAAAGAAATCCTTTGATCCTTAAAATATTTATAGTAATTGAACATGGGGTCAGAGGAATGGATAGTAAGCTCCACCGGTTCATCAGGTTCAAACTCAGAAGCAAAAGCCCTGATAACATCAAAAGCTCCTTTTCTGTCTGTAGCATCCAGATAACCTAAAATCCCAAAGGTGAAAATCTCAGGTTTTGGTCTTTCGTAATAAAAAAACCTTTCTATATCTATCCCGTGTGGGATTACTTCAATAGGGGAGGTAACACCTGATTTTTCAAATACCCTTTTATTAAACTCATTAGGCACAATAATATGCCTCATGCTACTTAATTTTTCTGCCCAGGCAGGTGCCAGATGGTCAGATTCACACATAGTATTGGCAATTTTGACATCTGAAATATTTGTATCAAAATCAAACGGATTAGTTTCAATAATCCCCACAAACCTTTTCTCAAAAGGTTGAGTAAACATTGTCTTCTCCTCTTCTGTTAATACATTCCACTCCGGGGAACCTTCCTGTGGTTTGAATTTGGCATGGACTAACACATCCACCCCTAACCTTCTTAGGTATTTAACCCAATTAATATTGGCAATTCCATACCCACCAAAAGGGGTAAAGTAGCCGTAATAGTTAATTTGCAAGTTCTTTTCCATAGTTTGAGTGCCAGATAACTTCATATTCTGCATAAGAAATTTCATGGGTTTTATCCTGCAGATAGAAGAATTTCTTGCCATTAACTGAACCTTCCACAGTCACATTAGGCTTAAACAAAAAAGGGGATATTATTTCATTTAGTTCTTTAATTCTCTTTTCAGATTTCATTTTAAAAGGGGAGCTAACGTGCTCCCCAAACGGCTTGATTGTTGTACTTGTCCTGTTCCAGCCAGGCTGAAAGTATCAAGCTACTTTCATTATCTTGAAGACTCCAGTCTTCCTACCCATGATTGGTTCAAAATGACAGCCTTACCTGAAAACTTCCAGGTTAAAGCATTACGGTTTGCCCATTCATCAGCCCAGCCACCAGGACCGGTGTAGATGATGTCATAGTCATTCTTTTCCCAATAGGTAACTCCATATCCGCCTTTACCGGCAACAACAGTTTGTTCAACTGTAGCCACGGCATTGTTGGAACCGGAATTAGAAACTGTCGGAGCATTTTCTGTGGGGGTAAACCCAAATCCATAAATCTCAGCAATCGTGCCTACGAACATATAGTTCTTCTGCAGTTGGATTGCACTTTGAAGTACGGAATCTTTGAACAGTTGCTCTGTGACATTATGAGAATGCATTACCCGGAGTAATCCTTCGATTGTTCTGGTACTGTTGTTTCTCATAGTTGTAGCTAATGAGAAAAGGTCGTACAAATCAATCTTGTCAGCACTATCGAGTAAACCCCTGTTAGCTTTTGCGTTAGCATAAGCAACAGTAGTCCCGGCATCCACAATATTTCTAACTTCTGTGTCTACAGAACGGCCTGCGTGTTCAGCATTAATCTGCCTTAACTCCTTTTTAATATCCATAAAGGATGTGTAGCCTACGCCGTTTGTCCATTCGTGCCCCTTACCAAACAAATAGTCTGGAGAAGCAGTGACAGCGGTTTCGTCCGGAGTAGCAGGTGTAAATGTAGGAGAAGCTCCTGTGGTGTTTTTGACATAGGTAGCAGCCCCAGTAAAGTCAGAACCGGATGTTACAGCAGGAACAGTAAACCTGATCCACTGAATAGTCTTGCCAGCTCTTTCCTCAACATTATCTTTTTGCCCGAATTGACGGTAGATAAGCTGATATTTGGCAAATTCTAATCCTTCTTTGACATACTTTGACTTCTCTATATCAGTTAAAGTACCAATATTTATAACAGCCATTTAATTCACCTCCTCTCTATTTTTTATTCTTAGCCAGGAATTCATTGACCCTTTTCTCTTGTTCTGGGGTCCATTCTTCAAGCGGAATCTTTTGGATTTCTGCTATTTCCAGTTCAAGTTTGTCTTGATTTCCTAGCTGTTGATTGTTCCCAACAATGGGAACATTCTTTGGTTTTTGAGGAGCCTCACCAGTGGCCCCAGTACCTTCAAAATCGAGTGCAATCTCATCTACATAGTCCTGAATGTCCAAAAGGGCATTAGAAACATCTGCAGTACCCTGGTTGACATAACCTCTCGGGTTTTTCAAAATTGCTTTTCTGACGTACTGAGGAATTTGTGGATATTGGTCAAGGATGTCTTTCGCACCTTCCCGTAACTCGTATTCAGCATTTTTCAATGCTAACTCCTGGTAGGCCGGATGGTTGTAAACATCATCTCCCTGCCCATCACCAAAATTTCCTCCCTGAGTACCTGCACTTGAATTCCGTCTTGCCTTTCTTGCGATTGACAAAGCTTTATTCAAATTTGCTACCTGGGCTTTTAGGCCTTCGATAGTTTCAGTACCCTGATTCCCAGCTTCCTCGGTTCCAGTAGAACCTTCGGTCCCTGTTGGTTGATTTTCACCAGTAGCCGATGGTGCAGGAGTTCCTTCTCCTGTTTGAGTTTCAGTTACGGCTTGACCTGAGGCATTAACGTTGCCTTCTTCGTTCACGTTTATCACCAACCTTTCACGTCTTTTGATAACGGAGGTTCCGTACTCCGACTCGTTGGTGAATCCAATCTATATAGAACTAAAGAGGATAAAAATTAGATAATTACTGTTTGAGTAAATCCCTTTGTACTTCCCGGAGTCTTTTAATGATTTCTTTTTTATCCTGTGGGGAAATACTTTTATTCATTAATACTGACCTGATTTCAGACTGAATAGCTTTGGATTGTTTAGATTTATCTACATTGTCAAATTTTGCCTGTTCTCCCGGTCTGAATACTGAACTTTTAAGGCCAAATGTATCCAAAATAGCCTGCACTTTACTTCTGGTCCTTCCTGCATAATCAGGTTGCCCTGTAAACGCATCATAAAGCTTACTGCCACCTCTGGCTTTAATCTTGTCCCCTAAATTATCTGCAGGTATTCCACCCACAAAGTCAGTAGGTAAAATATTAGGGGCAAAAGTCTGGACCGCATGCTGGATTCTTTGAGCCCTGGCTTTTTCTGGGATATTGGATTTGGCAATCGGCTGGTCAAAATATAAATCTTTATTAAATACTTGAGAAGCAGTCTCAGTAATTAAAGGATTTAAGGATAAACCGCCTGGTATTCTGCCTCTGGAAAAATCCATCCCTTCCCCAAATTGGCCAAAAGGATAAATATAGGTTGGGTCCCCATAAGAAAAATTACCATCTTTATCCTTTACTGGCAATCTAATCTGTCCACGCCTATCTGCCGGTAATTTTGTATTATTTTCAGCCCCTTCTGGGGATAAACCTTCTATAGCTCTTTCAAACTTAGGATATTTGGTAATTCTTTCCGGATGCTGGATGGCAGTTTTAGCTGTAAATGGGACTGCCTGTCTGGTAAATGAATAAAAAGGAATTACCCCTTTAACTAAACCTCTTTCAGTTTCAGAAAGTTTGTAAGGAGAAAATATAGCTTCCTCAGCTTTTTTGGCAGCATCTTCTATACTGGCACCCTGGTTTCTAAAGTGGGAATAAACATTTAATTTGGCTGTTTCTTCAGTAGCTCTCTGGAATTCTTTTGGAGAATTGGCTATATTTTTCAGTTTATTTTCTGAACCAAACACTCCAGGTTTTAATTCTTCAATCCCTCTTTCAATTGTCTGCCTGCCAATTACCCCAACATCTTTCAGTTCTTGTATATATTGGTTCATTTTGGCATCTCCCTTGCCTAAATAGGCTTTCACAGCCTTGCCATATCCATAAAGTGTGGCCGGCAAACCTGCACCTGTGGAAAAATCAGACAAAATCATATTGGAAATAATATTTCTGACATGGTACGCAGGTCCGGAATAAACAGTTTTACCTAACTTCCAGTAAGATAAAGCCTTCTCCGATACCCTACTGAGTAATCCCGGAGCATTTTTACCATAAGTTTTAACCAAATAATCAGCTACTTCCTGCGGAACTCCCACTCCTCTAAATAAATGTGCTACCTTTTTTGGTACTAAATCCTGTAACGCTACTAAACCCTTGGCAGATACCCTGGGACCACCCAAAGTTTTTTGGAATTTCTTAACTTTTTGCCCTACTACTCCTACGATTTCTTTTATTGCCCTGGCAGATTCAGCCGTATTAATTTCACCTGCTAAAGATTTAAACACCGGGAATTGAAACTCCCTGATATAGTCCGGATAACCTTCTGTACCTAACTTATCTTTCCTTTGTTTTAGGGAATTAAGGAAGAATTTCAAAGCTCCACCTGTTAAATTACTGGTCTCCTGGTTTCTGACTGTATCTGCAATATGGGAAAGGTACTGCCCCTGGTATTTAGCAAAGGTTTCAGGGGTCATTACCCCTAAATCTACCAATTCCTTGCCTATTTTGTCTGAAATTCCCCTAATATAATTTACTCTGGTAGCAAATTTGGGGGATAAATTCTCCACTGTACCCTCAATTGCATTGCCAATAGCAACTCTGTCCACTTTAGAAAGACCTTTAGCTACATCATTTATCTGGTTAAATAGCTGGCTGACTCTTTGAGCAGTGGTATTTTTAGCTCCTTCAATAATTTTACCCACTTCTGGATTTCTAAAATATTCTAAACCCGGCACTTTTTCTACTACCTTGGCAACGTTTGGTATATTTCTGGCAGTGTTGGCTATCCCTCCACCAATTTTAGTAGCCAAATCCAAACCTTTGTTTACACCTGGTATCTTACCGGCAATCCCGGCAATTTTACCTATAGGTAGTGAGGGAGAAAGCAAACTAGTAGCCAAATTTGCCCCAGTTTGAAGATAAGGATTCTTAGTCAAATCCTTGGCAATATTGACATCCCCTTCTTCTCGGCCAAATTGGGTCCTGGTAGAAATACCCTTTGGAATATTTTTAATTCCTGACCAGATAGCTGTAGCAAAATCGCCTATTCCTGCCCTTCTGCCTGTTTGTTTTAGATTTGTAGCCAGTTCCTCTGATTTTGCCCTGGCACCTTTGGCATAAGAAGCCATAGCAAATTCAGGCAACCTTAATACATCAAAAGCTTTAGACAAAATATTACCTGAGAAAAAATTCCCATGGGGGGTATTATTTTGTGCAGGCTGGGCAGGGGCAGGATTGGGAATAGGTGGCTGCGGATTAGGTGCAGAAGCCTGGACCGGCTGTGCAGCAGGCTTTTTTAAAGCATTATTTACCTCTTGTAGCATCCAGTTACTTGCCATGATTACCTTTTCCAAGGCCAAATTTTTGAGGCCAGATTTTTCACAGAACTAACTGCCTGCTGGAAAATATTTTGCTGGGGCTGTGGCTTAGGTTGCTGGAAACTCATCTGCCCATTAGTAACAGTAATTGGCTGGCTTCTGAAATTCGGATTAACCGGTGCTGTTGGAGCAGGTACATTAATTTTTGGCAACTGAGAAGCCACCCTTTGAATAGCTGAGGGTTGTGGTGCAGCAATCTGTAACCTTGGTTGCTGGATAGGTGCAGAAACAGGCTGGGATGAAACCTGAGTTTGCGGTGTTTCAATCCTGGTCCCGGAATTATCCACCCTGATCTGCCCTGCAATATTTTTATTAATTGCTTGGGCTGTTTCTGGATTTATCTGGATAGGTCCGGATGTCACAGTCTCAGGCAAACTTTTATCAATAGCCGGTTTAAAATTTCTGTCCTCTTTGGAAACAGGTGACATTGGCCTACCTTTTTCAACCATAGGCACTTTAATACTTTCTGAAATCTGGGTATAACCGGCAGGAGTATTCTTTAACTGTTGCTGTTTAGTAAGCTCTGCAGCCTGGGATGCCTCTTTAACCTTTAACTGTTGCTGAGCAACATCTTTTTGGGTCAAGGCGGCATAGTCATCAATCTGTTTCATATCAGGGGTAATGTCAACATCCTTTTTATTTGAAGTGCCAGGCTCATAAACCTCTACATACTGCCCACCGCCATAGTAATAAGCCCTGCCTGACTTATCAAAATTCACTTTCTGGGAAACTCCGTTTTCATCAATAAAGTAACCACCGGACTGCATGGCTTCCCTAATAGCATTTGGGTCTGTCAAATAAACAGGTTTCCTTTTAATCTCGTGGTACACCCCATAACCGTCAGGAATATATTGCCCTGCCTCCATTTGGTTTTTATCCACTAATTGGTAAGTCACCTGCCATTTACCTTTAGCTTTCACACCGCCGGAAGCATTAAACTGGTTAGGGGCAACCGCTACCAATACGGCATTACCGGATTCAAAAGCCTGGGCCTGGCCCTGAATATCTTCCTGTTGTTTATATAAATCAACTAATATGTCAGCTGCCCGCTGCTTTTTCCCTTCATAAACTACTTTGGTGTTAGGATTGGTTTGAGCCAAATCATAAATTACCTGTACCCTGGATTCCAGCTGTTGTGCTCTTTCGTCAACAGATTTACCAACCAATTCCGCATATTTATTGGCATCAATTTTACCTGCATCCATTAATTCTTTTGCCACCCTCAAATTGTCTGAATAATCAAAATCCTGTTTATCCCAGTCAGTTTCAGAAACTGCACCACCCCCGCCTTTTCCCCTGCCTATAACTGTTGGCAGACTTACCCCACCTCCGGCATCCAAAGTCCCTCTTTTAACACCTTTGGTAATATCTTTTGCCAGTGAATCAGACCATTTGTTTAAATTTAATTGAATTGAAGTATCCCCAATTTCTACGGCAGCCTGTTCTATTTCAGGAATAACCTGGGCAAATTCCTGGGCAGTTATCTTGCCGTCATGGTAAGCATTGGCCAACTGATTGATGGTCTCCACAATTTGTTTTCTTCTGTCAGCAGATTGCCTTTTTGTTTCAGCCTCAGTTGCCCTTTCATCCCTGGCCTGAATCAAAGGAATCTGGTTAGTAGCATTGGCAGCCTGTGTTTCCAACTGCAAAGCCTGGGTTTCATCCCCATCTGTCCTGGCTTGCTGGGCCAGTAAGGTAAATGCCTGGGCTTTTTGCTGGGCCTCCTCTACAGAATTAGGTGCAGCATTAGCCACTTCCCTAAAAAGCTGTGCCCTTTTTAAGGATCTGGCAGATTTTTCCACTTTATCCTGTTCGTTAATTGACTGTTGTTTCCATTGGCCGGCCTTTTGTGCAGCAGTGGAATAAGCCGGGGTATCTGCCTGTAGTGAAGAGGCATAGGAAGTGTAGTAATTAGCCAAAGCAATTGCAGCATTAGTTTTAGCCATGCTGTTTTCCGGGGCATTCTTATAAGTAGCTTCAAACTTTTCTATATTAATTTTATGGTCAAAATCCCGGATTTTATCTGCCACATCAACCCTGTCCTGTGCAGAAAGTAAAGTATTACCTGCAATACTGGTCAGGTATGATTTCATTTCAGCATTACTGATTAGACCGTCATTGTATTGCTTAATTTTGCTGGATAATTCAGTATCAACGGTCCGTTTGGCCAAAGTATTGGTAGTGGAAGCTAGCGAACCTACAGGAATCCTGCCTGAATTAAACCTGTTGTAGGTTGAAAACTGCTTTCTTTGGTTTAAAAGTTGTGCTGTCCGTGCTGATATTGCCATGTCATTATGTTTGCCCCTGTGCCTGTAAATTTTGTCTGGTCTGGTCAATTAATCCCTTAGGGGAAGTGTAACTGGTGGTACCGCCTCTGGCTGACATTGGCAAAGAGGATTCCCTACCCTGGTTTTGTCCGGAAGTCATGGTAGGTGCCATAGCCTGGGCATTAGGGTTGGCAGCCATATCAGGCTCAGTTGAAGTATCCGGTGCAGCTGCAATTGAAGCTTGCTGGATACCTGGTGCCAGCTGCCACATCTTAGACCGGAATGTCATCAAGTCTGTATCTTGGGCCTCTTTTTTCATCTCAGTAATCACTGCATCCACATCCCTGTAGCCTAATTCTTTAAAAGCCAATCTAAAAGGCAGTCCCATTTGTACCTTGTTTACAATAGTCACCACTTTGTCTGCCTGGGTAATTGGTAAAACATCAGCCCAGTCAAACTCCGGGTGCCTGGCTTTAAACTGGCCGGTTTTAGCATCCGTGAAAAAATCAGACTTAAAATAGAAGTAGCCCAATATCTGAATCTTTTCCACCAACTCATCCAAAGCCAATTCCCAGGAATCCTGTTTAAATTCCAGCAAATCAACCACTGACTGGTAATCCAAAGCCTTACTTCTTCCTGATGCGGAAGCTGCAGAACCAAAATCAACCTCAGGAATGGATAAATCATGAATATGTTTTTTAAGCCTCTGCAAATAAGTATCAGCCGGATAAGTATTTACATTAGTGCTTAGGGGTTCAAACCTGGCATCACCATTAGGGGAGTCCACAAAAATCACTCCGCCTGAGCCGGTTTTAACTGATTCCGGATCAAAATCAGACATGTTGTAGGCAATATACTTTTGGTTTGCACCTACTCTGATATAGTCTCTCTCTTCATTGGAAGCCTCATTAAGTTCAATATTAGGGTCAATTAAGTAGTCAATGTCAGATATGCTCCAATAAGAACCGGGATTGGGAATATTTTCACCTACAATCCAAAACCTGATTCTGGGAAATTGCACATCATCTTTCGATACCATCTGCACTAATTCACCGGCAATTTTAATAGAGTAAGTATCTAAATCATCATTTTCAATAACTGACACAGAGGGAATGGTATTTCTGCCTGAGGGTAGAATTGCCCGGCCACCTAAACCTACATTTTTCTGGCCCCATTCATTATTGTTAAAATCAGACCGCTTAACCCCCTTATTCTCATCATCCTTATTTAAAATTGCCTCAGGTGGCACCTGGATACCCCATTCATCTTTGATTGACTGGAGACTTCTGCCATCCTCAGCCAATACAAAATCAAAAGCTTTGGCATCATCACCACGCCAGCCCACCATCAGATTTTCCATTTTTTCCTGGGCAGTAATCTTGATTTCCCATTGTGGCTCTGTTTCAGTACCGGCATTGAAAGGATAAACCTTTAGGGCAAAATCACCCACAATTACCTGGTTAAAAACACTTCTTCTATAACCCCTTTTCCAAAACTTATTCCGCTTTAATACATCCTCTACAAAATCCTCTACTGCCTGGGTCCTGGCTTCTTCAATATCATAATCAGGATCAAGTGGCTTATACAGACTATCCACAGGGAAATTCATGGCAGGAGGGTTATTAGATAATTTCTGGGCAATTTTCTGGGCAGTTTTGCCGGCATAGTTTAAAACAGCATTGGCATGCCCTTTTTTCTCTTTTTGCTGCAGGCCTACAATATTGGTGTATTTGGCATGGTTGCCCACATAAAAATCACGCCTGATTTTATAGACTTCTTCTCTTTCCTTTTTATCCTGCTCCAGATAACCTTTTCTTTTATCAATTAACTTGGAATGGTCCTCTTGTTGAGTTTCATCACCTTCAAGCAGGAGTTTGGAGTCATCTAGATTTAGTTCTATTCCGCTATCAGCCATGTTAGCAATCTATAAATAAAAGATAAAAATCCATATTAGATAAGCCTGCGATACATTGTTGTAACAACTGTTTTATCCTCACGCTTTTCTATTGCATAAACACAATAATCAAGAATCAATTTACCCAATCCAAAAAACTTAGCATCATAGTAAACTAATTTTTTATTCACAAACTTCCATAACTTACGTTGCCTGGCTCTTTTTAATGCATGTTCAGAAAATTTAATATCTGTTACCTTACTCATATAATCTGCAGTAAATCAAAATTCATCATCCGGTTTTTAGGCTGCTTAGGCCTTCTCATTTCCAGATAGTGGATTCCCATACCCAGCATCATCACAATGTCAGTTTTGATTTTTTTATCATCCAGTTTGTAGTTCTGCAGCTCTGCAATAATCTCAGGCACATTGGGAATCCTGATAATGCCCCAGTTGGGGTTTAAATCCTCCACAATCCCATCTGCCCTGGTCCTGGTTTTCCTTCTAAAATCCTCAGATTCACCCCCGTCAAAAGCCATTTTTAAGGTAGATAACATTTCAGCCTTCATGGCAGGGGTAGCATCAAACTGGATAGGGCTTAAGTGTCTGAGGAAAGCTAAAGCATTCTTGCCCCCTAAAGCAGAAGAATCAATTAAAAGCTTGACTAAGGAAGGTTTGTACTTAAAAGTTGTATCATCCTTGCCTAAAAAGGCATAAACTGTATCTTCCACCAGCTTATACTGGGCCGGGATAGGAATTTCACCACCCTTAAACCTTCTAAAACCTACTAGCCTGTAAGGTTCTTCCGTATAGTCTAAAACCCCAATCACTGTAAAATCAGCCCAGTAGGATTCACCACCGGCAAAATCACCAATTACCAGGTACTTCCGGCCCGGGAATCCCCTGGCAATAAGCTGCAATTGCTCATCTACGGCATTCTGGATTCTTTCATGCCCAAAATACTTATCGCCGGTTTCCACATACTCACCATCAATAATCTGCCTTTTTAAGATCGGGTCAGCAATCCGTTCCACTGCAGCCACAGTATCGGCATCCAAAAAAGGATTCTGGTACATGGATCCCCTTTGCACATAAAACATGCCATTGTCTTTCCAGTCAGGCCTTTTCATCTCCTCCTCAGCCATTTCAATCATCCTCATGTAATCATGTCCGTCAGGCTGGGGAGTACCATAATAATCAATGGAGAAGTTGGGAAAAGCTACACCTCTGGGAAGCAGGGTACCATTGGTAAAGGTCCACAGTTCTGAAATATCTGCCACCTCATCCCCTGAAATATAGGCAACACCCTTCATTTTGAATGCCGCACCCATCTCATCATAGGATCTGCCCAGTAGCCGACCCCCACTAATAAACTCAATGTAGGGCAGCTGGTAAGCTTCAGCATGGTCTTTGACTATAAACCAGTCTTTTAACATGGATTTATTAGTTACCCCATACTTTTTTTGATATGCTACAGGTATCCTGATATTGCCCTGTGCTATATCCCTGGCCATCCTTAGTATTTCCCTGGCCTGCTCATACCCCGGCCCGAAGTTTAAGGTGTCATACTGCAGCTTCTTCCAATCAACAGTATTGTGGTAAATCCCTTTTAAGGCAATCTTGGTAAAGTGGTGATATAAATGCTTAACTCCACCTATTAAAGATTTCCCAAACTTATTACCGGGATGTAAAAGATTAATCCTTTTAGTGGAGCTTTCCAGCCAGACTACCTGTCCTTCATGCTTTGAAACCGGCAATCCCAGTATCTCCTCAGCAAAGTTGATATATCCATCCTTACCCCTAACCTTTGTGGATAACTTACCTAAATCACCTTTGGCAAAGCCACTCATTAAATCTGCCATTAAAGGGTCCAAAATATCTTCATCTTTCTTAAACTTCCTCTCCTTCCTTTCCTTTCTCCTGGCCATACCCAAAGCAATGGTCTCTAACTCAGAGGTGGAAGTATTATCATCCTCAAGTTCTTCTTTAATAGTTTTTGGGAGTATATCTTCTATTGTTGGAGGATGCTTTTTATTCTTATGGGTTTGGACAGAACGATAAAGAGCAATGAAAGTACAATTAAAATATTTATGATACTTCTGAGCAATTTCTTTCAAAGGAATATTCGTTTTAACGAGAGAATCTATCTCTTTCCTATAGGCAGAACGGCAAATTTTACAATCTCTAACAGTTGCCATACGCACAAACTAGCACTTCCTTAGATAATAGAAACTTAGATAAACCATTTATACACCTTGGAAACTCCATACAAAGACTATAAAAAATCCCAAAAATATGAAGGTGTCAACTAAATTTGGCACACATGCACCCCCTCCTGATGCCCCCAGTACCCTTATATATTTATCATTTTGTAGTCGCATAATATAAATTTTAACTGACGTACTTTCGTGCCTATATACATCAATAGTAAATTTATAGGTCTATACAACTATTATTTTGTGCGTAATATTGTGAGTATAATTACAGTTATACTTATAATCAGTGAATAAGGGGAAAAGCTAAGGGGTTGCTGGGTGTTTGTATTATGCCGTCATCTCTTTAGGACCTTTTAAACCATTATCTTTAACTGATTAATATGCTTTCCTTCCATCTATTATTGAATATATGTTTCTGCATCTTTCGCAACCTTTTGCTATTCCTATCTCAGCATGTGAAGAAATATAGAGATTGCCGTAATTATCCCTTGCCCAACGATGACCAAATATATAGCAAATTAACCTTTTACTTAACCATTTCATCCTCCTCCTTCAAGAGTTGGTCAAGAAAATCCTTTTTTCCTTTGAGGATGTCTGATGGATATACCCTGCAAGTATCTAAAATATATTTAGTAAACTTCTCTATCACTTTCTCCCTTTCCCTGGCTCTCTCAAATTTTACTACTGTCTCCATCTGCATCTGTGCCCCTTTATATGCTGCCAACTCGGCTGCGTGTTTTTCGTTTAACTCGTGTCTCTCTTGGGAGAGTAGATTTTGATATGCTTTGTCACTCAAACAAATATAATCTGGATGTTGATAAATAGCCGCTTTTCCAGCTTTTGCATAAGCTAAAAATTGATTAGTTACAAAAGTATTTTTACCATACATTCTTGGTCTGCTAGTTACCTCTGGCTTCTTATTCATTATCAGTCCTTAATTTCTCAATTAATAAAGTTAGACTTTAGACTAATGTTAATTTCTTCGGTGGTTAGACAACCTTTCTTTTCCGAAGCCTTAACCATTTCATCCTCTTAATAGAAAAGACATAGTTAGATACCACTTCACCCTTTACTTGCCGTTTTTGGCCTATTCTAGGACCTTGTTTCTTACTACTTTTTAATGCTTTCATGCCTGATAATGATATTTAGACTATATTTTACTATTTTGTAATTGCACCTTGTTCTAAGTAAATTTGCTCTATATTTTCTTCTCCCTTACCTATCTGTAAATACTCGTCAAATGCCTTATTATCTGCTATATCTTGTTCAAACGCTGATACCACATTATCATTAATCCATTTCTGCTTCATTGCTTCTGCTGCCTTTAACTTCTTGATTATTTTCTTTAATTCCTGGACTTTAAACCTTTTAGCGTGGTTCCACCATTGTTCATAGCTTTTCCTATCCTGGAAGCCTATTGTTAACCAATCCTGCCGGGGGATGAATTTAGCCTGGACACAGAATAAGCACAGGGAAAGCATGTCATCTTTTCTGTGACCTTCTCCGCAGCCCTGGCAATGGACTGCACCACTAATATAGCTGTCTGGCTTCTTAACTCTGGGCATTTTAATCCTCTGCTCGTCATATTCCTTTAAATAATACCACTACTTTTCAAATATTTAACCAATTTAGCTTCAAATTGATATCTTGACAATCAAATATGATATAATGTAAAGTATATTAAGAATGATAGTTAAGATATCATTACTAAACACAGAAAGGAGAAAAAATAATGAAACCTGCCTATAATTACATGGATGACCACAGGCCGTTTATCAGTCGAAGGACCAAAAGGCTTTTAAGATACTTGGTGTTTTCTTTAGTTTTATTGTTAATAGTTGTGTTTCAGAGTTAAGGCTTTACTTTGCTTTGAATAGGGCAGACCGGATATTCAAGGCAAGGATAGAATCTTAAACAAATACAGAAAGGGGGTGAAAATATGTTAAAACCATACATTAAGGATTTTATAATAAACGGTTACAATGGTGCTTCTTTAAACTTTACGGTACAAACAAATCAGAAAGAAGCTCCGGAAGCAGTGAGTTTAGTCAACTCCTATAACGAATATTCCGGAAAGAGAGTAGCTACCATTTTAACTCACTTAAACAAAATATGGACTGAAGGTCTATCCTTTGAATTTGGCCGGGAATACTCCCCGGTATTATATGTCTGCTTTCCATATTGGCAGCATGACAAAAGGCTTTCACAAGAAGAAAGACAATCCAAAATTGATGAAAGCGTTAAATTGTTAGAAACATTAAGAGCAGATGAATTCGACTGGGAAAGTAAAGAATATAAGTTACGACTTTGGTGGGATTAAGGCTTGATACTGCTTACAAACCTTGTAGGCAGTAATGAGGCTTTAAAGCTTCAAGAAAGTGAGGTGATTTAATTGATACAGTTAGTAATTACCAAAACTGGTAAAAGCTTCAATCCTGCAGCTGATTGGTACAGGTTGGACCAGGAAAAAAAGGCTTTTGAATCCAGGGAAGAGGCAGAACAGTATTTGAAGGGTGCTTATGGCAGATGTACCAAAACCGGTATCTATATTGATACCAACGAAGGCAAATCAGTTAAAGTGGGCTATTTGTTTGGCTATAGAAACACTGATTGGGCCCAAACACCCCGGGAAAACTGGATACAAAGGGATTGGGTAGAGTTTCAGGAAGTTAAGAGCATGGCAGGTTAAGGCTTGATGTTGCTTATTAGTCTCAGATACCCACTAATAGGCAACAATTTAATCTTAAAATGGGGGCTTCCAGGCTTTAGGAAACCCCCACATGAACATTATAGCCGGCGAGAATTTGACAATCAATGATTGTTTCAATATCATTATAAATATGGAAAACGATAAAACAACTAAAAAGAGACTGAAAAAGGCTAAAAGGGCCTTAGAGCTGTATAGAAACGGCTTAACCGGTGAAGAGATAGCAGTGGAAATGAAAAAAACAGAAGTAACTATCCACAGGTACTTTCAGCTGCTTGGTGGTTTAACCAATGAAGATAAAGCCAAATACTATAAAAACCGGCCAACCAAAAAACAGCTGGACCAGATTCACAAATCCTGGCAAGAAAAAAATAAGTGAACGGACACTGGCAAATTTACTTTTTTTGAAGCTCTTCCACTTCCTTATCCCGAACCCATTCAGAAAAGTTTTTCCCTTTTGAGACTAACTTAGCACGGACCATTAAATGAATCTTCTTTATAACATAAACGGGCACCTTTATGACTTTTTTGGCCATTCTTACAAACATAATACTTTTACTTTAGCATAAATAGGTAACCATGGAAACTATAGATACCATGGATACCATAAATTAATGAAAAAATTTTTTCCTAATATGAACATGCAAGTCTATTGATTTTTCTGTAACCTGAAATTTATACACAAACCTCTCATCATTTTCTATTTCCCAGGAATTAATATTATCAGACCAGTATTTGAGCCTGATAGTAGGTTTAGCTGTCCTCATCACCAGTGGATGTTTAGCTTGCCCTTTTTTCATGGAATTTATATTAGGATGCACATACCTTAAAGTTGTTTGGATATTGGAATGCCTTAGTAATTTCTGCACTACTGCCAGATTTACCCCACTATCCGGGTCTGCCAGAGTGGTGCCGAAACTATGCCTTAATGAGTATAAAGACAGCCTGGGCCTTCTGATTCCCAACAGCTTTAACCTTTTATTAAAGTGGGTGGAGACTGTTCCAGGGTCCCAATAACCATCATTATCAATCCCCCCTCTGGGTGCTGAAAACAGCTTTTCCCCTTTTAAGTTAGTAATATAATCCTGCAGCATAGGTACTATATTTGGCGGCATTGGCACCTGTCCCACACCTGCAGGGGTTTTGGATTCCCGGATATGAAATACTCCTAATCCAAAATCACAATCATCAACAGTTAATTTACATGCCTCAGAGGGTCTAAGACCAGTGAATGCCAAAATCGAGAGCATGATTGTATACATTTTCCATCTTCTTTTGTAAGCATTTTTATAGTTTGGGTTTTTTAACTTTAAAATAGCCTCAATTTCTTCATTGGACAAAGTGGACCGTTCGTAATGTTCTTCTTTTAAGTATTTAAAGTAGTCTAAAATATCCTGCCTGCCTCTATGATGGGCATAACAGCGGATAGTGGTGATAATGGCATTAATTGCGGTGTTTTTACCGCCTTCTTCTTTTTTGGAAGCTAAAAACCTTTCTATACCTTCAATGGACCAGTCCGGGTATTGCTCACTAATCTTTCTAGCCCATAACAGGTGTTTATAGATAGTTTGCTTTCTTCTACCATTATTGAGCAGGTAAACTTTAAATTGGTTCAAGTCTACCATTGAATATATGCTTTCTTACATTTTTATTACATTATGATTAACTAACGCTTACTATAAACTAATATCTCAGTGGCAGTTTTAGGACAAATTTTGGGGCAGTTTAGGCACAAATTGCTATCTTGACAAGCATTCCAAAAGGTACTAATGTGAAATAAGGATAGAATTTTAGAAGATTATTTTAGTTACTAAACACCTGGGTAAACATCCGGCCGTAGATTCCGCCATCCATGGCTCCGATTCCCACCCTGGAGTATTCCTTAGATAAAATATTAGCCCGGTGGCCTTCTGAATTCATTAATCCCTGATGAGCCAGCTCTACACTTGGTGCATAGGCCAGATTCTCCCCTACTACCAGAAAATCAATTTCTGCCTCCAGCAGCCTGTCTGCAACACTTTCGCCTTCCGGTGAATAATGGGCAAAATAACCTCTTCTAAACATATCAGCACTGTAGCCCCTGGCAACTGCCCTTAAGTTTTCATCCAGTTTTAAGGCTGCTAATCCCCTTTTTACCCTTTCCCGGTTAACCAGGGTAACCATTGCTTCCTCGGATTTTTGGTCAGTGGAAAACTCCTCTGTCTGAAACCCCAGATCCACCCGCTGGTCAGTTTTTGGTTTGATTGTTAGAAAGGTTAAGGAATCATTAGCTACGCCTCCGAAAACCTGTTTAACCGGCTGCTCCAGGGCATAGGCATTCCTTAGGATCTGTACCCCGATTTTTGAATCAAGAACAGCTTTTTTAATACCCGGCTGGATAGGAAAAGTGGCCACCATTACTAAAACAATGGCAATAAAAATTAAGCCTCTTAAAAATGCCGGGATAGTAGATAAAAAACGGGAGCCTGGGAGCTTAAGCCTGGGCAGTTTCCTTAATAAAATTCGCACCAAAATAGAGAAGACCACCTCGGATAAAAACCAGACAGTCATAAAACCCAAAACCAAACTTAAACCATGAGGAATTTTAAACTGGGCTTCAAAAAACCCGGCCGGTAAATTGTAATAGCTAAAGGATAAAATTCCGGCCAGAAGAAAGCTTAACAGGTCCAGAGCTTCCAGGATTAAGGGCCTGCCCAAAGCTTCCAGGATAAAAAAAGAAAGCACTCCCAGGATAACCAAATCAACCCAATTGATTTGCATGATTTTAATCTATTCTACTACTTCTTCACCTTCAAAGCTGACATCATCCGGTGAACCAGCACTTCCCTCTACAGCAGCTTCCGGGGCAGCAAAGGAGAAATTAGCTAAGACTGATTCATAAACCTTTAACCAAAATTTTTCTTCCACCAAAGGCACTTCAATGGTAAAAAGGATTCCCTGATCCAAAGCTCCCAAAAGCAACCTGTCGTTTAACCTTATCTCCCCGGCTTTAAGATTTCCCAGTTTAACTTCTTTGGAATTTTTGGAGTCCCTGCTCTCTGATTTAACCCACTGATCAAGCGAAGAGAATTTGCTATCAGTAATCCTTAAGGATAAACTGCCACTGACATCTTTGGAACTCAGTTGCAGATCTGCATAAGTTGATTGATCTTCAATATCCTTTTTTTCAATAGAAAGATTGTCGGGGTAACTTAATGTAAAGCCCGCCGGATCAGTATATTGGGTTAAAGTTTTTGATGGTGCAATCACTTTAGCTGCCTGCTGAGAGGACGGAACTGCTAAAGACGGTTTTTTGTTTAAGTTAAATAAATACACGCCTGCCAGGCCAAGTAAAAAAAGCGCTATTAGGCATAAAATTAATGGCTTTATCTTATTCATCTTTTTTCAGTATAAGCAGAGCTTGAAATTTTCACTCTATGAAAATTATAATAAAGAGGTGAAGACAAAAGCAATAATCCTTACCATACTAACTTTATTTCTTTTTACTACTACCGCTGAAGCAAAGGTGCTGCCTCAGGCCCGCAAAGCCCCTGCTGTAACAAAAACTAAGGCTGCCGGCATCAGTGTTTCTTCCAGACTACGCGCTGACAGAAAGTCATTGGTGATTAATTTTAGCGGTTTGCAAAATGCTTCTGCTGTTTCCTATATGCTCACCTACAAAACTAATATCCAGGATGAAGGGGCTATGGGAGCGCTCAATTTAAACGGAGGCAACAGTCAAACTCAGGAGCTGTTGTTTGGCACCTGCTCCAAAAATGTCTGCAGATACCATTCCGGAGTCAAAGATGCCAAGCTGGATATTTCCTATACCCTAAAATCAGGCAAAAAATACCTGAGAAAATTTAAAATCAAAGTCTGATCCAAATCATTACATTATCTGCACAGGCTTGCCTCTATTCATTCAGGATCGTATAATACAATATATTCATTAGGGCCGGTAGTTCAGCGGGTTAAGTTGTCTAAATGACAACTTGACGGGTAAGATACCTTTTAGCGCCGAAGGCGCAATATTAATAAGTCTTACTTACCCAGGGAGAGCAGGAGTAGTCGCGTCAGCGACTATATAGCCCGGTATTAAAATGAAGTGTAGTTTGAAAATTTAAGTTAGGGCCGGTAGCTCAGCGGTAGAGCAGGAGACTTTTAATCTCTTGGTCCAGGGTTCGATCCCCTGCCGGCTCACAAATTCAAAATGCTCCAGTTTATCTGGAGTTTTTTGAATTTAGGACTGGAGTAGGGATTGATCTGCGTCGTCCCGAAGGGACAAGACTGTTCGACCCCCGAAGGGGGCAAGCTTGCTTAAGGCCGCAGGCCGCAAGACAGTGAAGCTGGCTTATCCCCTGCCGGCTCACATGACAAGTTTTCCATACCCCTTGGAACGGTTGGCTCCAAACGGGTGGGGACGTCTGGAGCACTGCAGAAAGAAACCTTAATTTTGCTGCAAGGCGCCGTTTATTAAGGATAAAGACACTCAAAAATTTCCTGTAATTTTACACTGTGCCAAATTAGACCCGAAGTCAAGGATAAGAATTCTAGTTGAACATATTCTGAAGCTATTTCCTTTACAATTTATCGACCAATGAGGTCTCTCAGATATTTATTTGCTGCTTCAACTTTAGTTTGCTCAGTTGATGAGATCGGTATTTCAACCCTAACACCGTTATCATCCCCTTTGTTAAAATATAGAATTTCAGAATCATCCATGAATTTTAGCCTTACTGCTTCGTTATCCTTCAGTTCAAAAAAGTCAGCGATGTCTCCTTCTCTAGGCATTGGTATAAATTGATTGGTATCGGGATCAAAACGGCTAGCTCTAACTAATCTCACGCATGCTCCTAACTCTTCTCCGCTCTTTGCAGAAATTAATGATTGTTTCATTCTTCTTACCGGAAGAGGAAAAATACCTAGGGTCCCCGGATTTAATTCTGCAAGACGAAGATTACTACTACTTTTAGTATATCTAGCTCCAACCTTATCTTTTGGCCAACCTTCTAGAGTATCAACACGAAGCATCTTGCCATTCTCTTGAGAAACAATTAGCCTATCCTTTAATGCTGCTGCGAGTATTAAAACGTCCTGGTTGAAGAAGGTTTCTGTTCTTTGCGCAAGGGTCAATTGATATTCCTGTAGAGGTACACCTGATGGTTCACCGAATCTACTTCGGGGTGAGCGACTTGGTTTTCCTTCTGAGCTTCTTTTTAATCTTTCACTCATACAAACTAAACCTCCCTCCTGCCATTTTTGGAATGTTTCTTTTTAAGTTCCCGTAAGATTTCCGAAAAGGCTTTTACTCTACTTCTGATGTTCTCTCCACTTTGTTGTATCTGTTCAAAAATAGATAAACATTCTTCTTCAACTTCATCCACATATATCCAGTTCTTGTTCATAATTTTTAGAGCCGGTCTGATTAAAGAAGATCTGTAAGCTTTGTACTCATTTTTATTAGAACCTTTTAGGAATTTTGCTGCCTGGTTTTCTTCCGCAGCTAATTCGGCTTCATTTGCTTCAATATCTTCTTCTCCTGTCAGCACCTCTTGCCCTGTCGGGGTAATTATATCATCCTTCATGGCTATGGTCGTTACCAGCCCATTAGCATCAATAATTTCATATTGTTCGAAGTCTATCTTAAGAGCCGGGGTAGGATAGTCTCTTCCCTGGACACCGCTATTGCCTCTTTTCCGAACAGATGTGCTTACCCATTCTCCCTTTTCATTCACGAATTCAAGATTATTAATATTGAGTCCTAAAAGCTTTGGTTCTGATTCTTTAGATGCAGTAATACACCACCCGAGTCTCTTCGCTAAACCTAGTTTGCTTCTTCCGAAGGATTTACCACTATAATCCTGATCTACTTTAAACCCAAAGTGTCTTTCTAGGACATTTACAAATTCATGGAATCTTTCTTCATCAAGGCTTTTCTCAGGAATAGTGAGCACTAATTTGCCACCTGTTTTTAATAGTCTATTCATTTGCAAAAGTATCTTTACTCGCTCCGAAGCATCAATAGGTTGATCTTTTGCCGGCTCAAGCCTTGACCAGTGCAGCGCAAAGGAGTTATCGACTAGATCGTATGTACTACTAGGAAATTCTGTTGGCAATAAACGAGAAGCTTTTCCTTCAATCATTCTCCCGCCGTATTGACCTGCGAGCTGCCATCCTGCCTGCATCATACAGGGATTAATATCAACATTATCAATACCTCTTTGTAACTTTCGCTGAAGTAGTAAGGTACCTGCCCCGATACTGAGAATATGCGCACTGGCATTAACAAAACGTTTAGTTAAGAAAGCAACCAACTCGGCATTATAGCCAGAGACATGGTATTCATCTTGTCCTTCATCAAAAAACTTCTCAGCTATAAGCTGGTTTACTGTCGTTTCATCCCGAAGTTTACTTTGACCCTTTAAGAATTCTTCTATAATATCTTCCCCTGCACCTCTTACAAAACTAAGTGCATTTCGCAAGAATCTTTTTTCAGGAGACTGGAATGCGATTCTTCTTCCAACTCTTTTGGAATCGAAGAATTCTTGTTCTTCCGAAGTAAGAATGATACCAGAAAGCGCCATACGGGAAAGCAGATAACTATAAAGGACTCCTTCACCTTTTCCGTGGTCTACCAAGTCCTCGCTCTCAAGTACGGAAACATGTACAGGAACTAAGTGACCCTGTCTAATAGACCTACCCGCCATTTGTTTTAACTGTTGGTAATACCAAGGCGGGGATAGAAAAACTTTTTCAATTCCGGTTATATCCCTTCCTTCCGGATCTTTTGTTATATTTAAAGTGTAATCCCTGCTTTGATAGGTTGCTTCTAATGTAACCACCAATACTGCTGCGTTTGGATCATTAACCCACTTCGCGATTATTTCATCTTTTTGCTTCCCTAATGAAACGCTTCCGTCAAGAATAAGAATATCTTTTTCTTCGCATAATCCCTGTGTCCAATTCTTGATATGCTCGACTAATTTTGAATCGTTGATTGTATCAAGCTCATATTGGGTGTAAAGATCTCTTCTGCTACCATCAGGTGTACTAATTCCTCTTTGCATGACGTCAGAAGTCCTACCCTGTTTACGGGAAGGAGATACAATAAAAACCTTCTCGCGGCTTTTTCTTCCATCCCGGTCTATTTTCCAACTGAGTTTCTCTTTAAGTAATTGCTCAAGATGCGCATACTTTGAAGAAATATATTTGCTCTTCCAAAAGCTATAAACTTCTGCAAGCTCAGGATCATTTGAATCCTTGGCAAGTTCTTCAACCAGAGTATCGACACCGTTTTCTAACAGGTCACTAAAGAAACATGCTAACACCTCTTCACCCATACCCAATTCCACTAATTTACTAGCGGAGAGATAATCATCCGGAGAAATTGGTGATGTGAGACCACGCATTTTTTTCCATTCCTTGGTAACATGGATCAGTTTTTGGATGATATCGTCCATATCAAATTGAGGTATTCGATTAGGAACCATCTCCCGTACCTCTGCTTTTACCAATAACGGATTAAACAACACATTCTCTAACAGGCGAACCTTATTAACCATACTTGTGGGCACTTCATTAGCAATAAAAGTGTAAAGAATATCCTCAAAAGCTTCTACAGGAATTACTTCAGTATCATAGGAAAACTCTTGTACCCCAGTTGCCTGTTCCCATCTAAACATCTTTCTTTCACCGATCAAAATCGCATGTGCAAGATCCGGTCTATTTAGACAAGTATCACTGAAGGTCTTCTTAGTTGCAGTAGCTTCTCCGGCTGAAACGGAAAATCTATCCGGATAAAGAATACCCATCGGTACATTAAGGTTTATCAGTCTATTTCTAATTGGTGTTGCAGTTAAACCTATAATTGGTGTTCGTGATTCATCTTTACCCGTTCTTTGAGTATAATTTCTTCTTATACTATCAACCATTTTCACTACAGTTTTAGTAGATATGGCTTTCGGATTATTAAGATTGTCTATCTCATCTATAATTGCGCTATCTACACCTGATTCCTCAACAAATCTCTGAAGTTTATCAACTAAGGTCGGATTATTTTCAGCTAACCCTAGAAGTCTTTGGCTTAATACAATATATTTTTTACCACTTTTTGCCGCTCTCTTTAAATCTGCCGAACCTTTAACCACATAAACATTTCCTGGTTCCTTGAATAATTTACTTTCCTCGGTGGGCCAGGCGGTATTATCTGCAGGAGCAAAAACCAAGACTCTTATGGCGTCACTATTCTCCAAGGCCAGATATGCTGTTCCAGTTTTTCCTAGTCCAGTTTCAGCTGCCAGTAAACGGGTTTCGTTCTGGGTAAAATCATAGACAAAGGTCCTTTGCTCAAAAGACGGAAATGTTTTTTCTGCACCATTTTTGATAGTTATTTTATTGTTAAGATTACCTTTCAGAGGATAAGTAGCAATATCCAAAAATCTATCGGCTAAACCGGAGATAAACGCCTTTTGATTTTCATCAGCTGAGTGTTCAATTAAGGAATCAATTGCGGCAAACCCTTCATGTATACCTAAGTCAGTAATATTACGCATGAGTCGTTGCTCAATGTAATTTTCTACGAGGTTATACTTTATTCCGTTTGGATCTGAGAAAATTCTGCGGGGAATTCTATCGAGCACATCAACTACGCCTAAATCCCGTCTCGTACGTCTTCCTGACAGTGTTCCTACATAAACTCTTAAGATGCTGCGGGTAACCCATGCCCTGTATTCTTCCAACTTCTTTTCGTCGGTAATATTCGAGAAGAGGTCAACCGTTATTAATTGTCCCATCACCTCAATCGGAACATTACTTTCAATTAGATCCTTAAGATTTTGTCGTCTTTCTACTTCCTGATGAAAATAGCGCTCTGATGCTTCTTTTCCTATTGAGCCGGGAGGAAGTACACCCTTTTCTATAAGCAGAAAGTGTAACCTTTCTTGTAAAGCAACGGCTAAATCTCTGTCTTTTGGAGAAAGTAAGCAGGTGTCCTTTGGTAAGAAGTCATTTAGGAGATCTGCCTGTCGATCGAACCTTCCATCATGGATCAACCCCCGGGCGAGAGTGTATTTTGTCATTATATCGGATCCTTCTGCGTAGTATTTATCAAATACGACCCTTTCACCGGACGACATTCCCAGAATTCTTTCCACCTTTTCTCTGGGTAAAATATATTCTGCAGTTGACTCTATTACTTGATGGTGACCATTACCCTCTCTTTCCATAATTACTCTTTATCCTCCACGAGATTTCTTAAATATTCGTTGGCTTTTTCAGCATTTAATTCTCCTAATATATCTACACCTTGTTTAAATCCTTCGACTATTTTGTTAATCTCCTCTTCAAGGTAATAAGCATAAGGTGGACCATAATGAAGCCGTTGGGCCTGTGCATGTCTTAAGCGGCGTTGTATGGATATCTGACTTATTCCTGTTTCGCTTTTTATCCTCATTAGAGTAACCCTGGGTTTGCCATCTTTACCAAAAAAACGGCCAGTTTGCTTATCTAGTTTACTTCCGTCTGCAAATGTGATTTCATGCATGGTAAATTCTTCGGAGGATTTATCGTATGCGTATCTAGCAGAAACATTCTTTTTGATTTGTTTTAAGGTGAACCAGGACAATCCGCCTTCTTCTGACTCTGGTATTAGCTCAAGTTCATCACCTGGTTTAAATGAGGATGGACAGAAAAGACGCCTTTCTCCTTTTACGGTTTTTCCAAAATAAAGTCTAGGGGTTTTACCTAACTTTATTATGACAGGTTTTAAGCAATCAAAGGGCGCTTTTCCGATAAAATAGTCCGTCAACAACTGCTCTTCAATGCCCTCCCACCCTTTTTGTACCAGCTTTCTGTCTATTATTTGGGCAGAAGCGACCACTTCACCCACTTCTTCCTTTCCGTCATTTATAGTAACGCAGTGAGCATCCAACCATTGATACGAACTATCATCATCTTCTTTAGGGACAATAACTACCTGTCCCCCCGGTGTAGGTTTATCTTTATCAATATTAAGCGTTAGTTGTTCGCCATCCAAAGACATCAGGGTAATTCTGGAAAAGACTGGAGGGGTGACCATTCTTATAGGCATCAAGTCCTTAAAAGTTACTTCTGGATTACCTACCAGAAAATCCTTTAAGATCTGCCTTTCATAACCTAACCAGTTTTGTCCATCCATACGATGTTCTTCCGGAATCAATCTGTAGGAAACTACAGGAATAGGATTCTTAATCCCTAAGTCTTCCTGTTCTGGTTTGTAGAAATCTATCCACCAGTAACGGTTTTTGGTATCCCGTTTTGGAACACATTGCAGAATATCACCAACTTGTAAATCTTGTCTTCTGTTAAAGAAGCTAAAGCCGTAATTCTTGGCTAAATTTATCCAATACTTATAACCCCGGCCTTGCCCTCCAACCACAATCCTGAATTCTCTTAAATCATCAAATCCAATATTATTTTCTCCTTCAAGGTAATCAACTAACAGTTGTTCTTCGATGTTGTGCCATGTTCTTGAATCAAGCTTCTTATCAGACTCCTCAGGCAGAAGCCTCGTTGAAACTAATAGTTTATGCGCTTTTTCTCCTTCATTTTCTTTCTCTTTTAGACTTATATCGATCCAGTAGTATGGTTTATCTCCAGCTTCAATAAATCTATTAGGACTAACTAATACCATGTCTGCAGTGGTAGAAAGGACAGCGGGAAGAGTAAAATTTAATTCCAAATTACGTGCCCCACACCAACCAATAGCATACCGAAATGCCCTTTCTCTGCCTGTTCTTCTTGACTCTTCATCTAAATTCAACCTAAAAGGTCTTAAAACAGAAAAGTCAGCCCCTGCAGTAAGGAAAGTGTGCAGTCGTATAAGTCCTTCAGGTCCATCAACAATGCAGTCTCGTTCTTCATCAGAAATATCCCCGTACACTAAGTTATGAAGATATAAGTCTGCTTTTTTACCAGTTAATACCGGATCGTGTTCTATGACACGATCAGACCCCGCTGCGATTTTTTCCGCCATATTATAGAAGTATACCAAAAAAGTCCTATAGTTTCAAGTTTGTCGAAGTGTTTGAGCAGAATTGTGGCAGGAGGATTATACATTGGTGTTGGTTCATCAAAGGAAAATTAAGTCGGGTGCAGAGTAAACATATCAACTAAACGGGTCCTAATCCTTTCTCTGACAGGTGTTACTAAAGTCTGCTTTGAAACAACCTCCTTAGACGGGTTTCCCAAACACTTAAATGAATCATTACCATCAGGAATCAAAGGGGGATGAGAGACCACTTCACCATATGTTGTCGTCGTTTCAACACCAGCGCAGGATATACCCGAGTGCTTTAATTCATCTTCAAGCTTATCAAGCTTGAGACTACAACCATCGCACTGCGGCTCACGGCCAAAATTTATGACCAACCTTTCTGCCATATTTTATTAATTTAGGATACCTAAAACAGGAAGTCAATATACTTATACTACTATAGACAAAAGTAGCAAGGAAGCTGATCTCAGTGTATAATTTTCAAAATTATGCCTATTGAAATAAGAACATATAAGCTATACAAAGGCTTATCCGGTATCGGCGAACCTGTCGTAATATCCCGTCCTACCGTATTTGAAGTAATTCATTACAGACACTTAACACTGCTTAAGACAAGGTACCTTGTCTTTCCTAATAACCACTTATTTACAATAACTGCCCCTGTAGATTTGACAAAATTAACCTATCGGAGAAAACCGGTAAGGAAAAACTTTCTTAAACAGGAAATAACCCGGGCCCGGGTAATTCTTCCGGGGGAAAGACCTGGAGAAATATCACATCTTTACTGGAAACCTTAACCCAAAATATCCAGGTAGCAGATTGGGAATATATTTTAGTGCCCTATTAAATTACCTTAATTAATATTAAAATCTCATCTGTGATTAATCTTTCTCCTGATCAGCAGCATGTTTTAAAAACAGTCCTTTTCTGGTTTGAAAAGGAAAAGAATAAAAAACAATATATTACAGTGGGAGGTTATGCCGGTACCGGGAAAACTACCCTGATTGCCATCCTAAGACAGGAGCTTGCCAAAAAAGACAAGGACTTAAAAGTAGGCTTTGCCTCATATACCGGAAAAGCTGCCAGGGTTTTAAAAAACAAATTAAAAGAGCGGAATGTAATCCTGAAGGATGACTCAGTCAGCACTATCCATGCCCTGATTTATTCACCGATTGTAAATGAGAAAGAAGAAATTATCGGCTGGCAAACAAAGGACGAAATTGAATGCAATTTAATTATTATTGATGAGGCCTCAATGGTAGATGAGATAATCTGGCAACATCTCCTCTCATACCGGGTACCGATTATTTTAGTCGGAGATCACGGCCAGCTGCCTCCGATTAAAGGTAATTTTAAACTAATGCAGGAGCCGGAGCTTCGCCTTGAAGGAATTCACCGCCAGGCAAGGGAAAACCCGATTATTGGTTTATCCATCCAAGCCCGGGAACACGGGTTAATCCGCCATGGTAAATACTCCACGGGAGTCCGGAAATTTTCGCCTGAGGACTTAGATACACAGGAAGCAATGGAAGAAATGCTTTTAAACTTTAATACTGATACTTTAATCCTTTGCGGTTATAACTCTACCCGGAGAAAACTGAATAATCATATAAGAAGCGCTTTAGGCTTTGAATCCGCGAATCCGGAATCCGGTGACCGGGTTATTTGTCTCCGGAATAACCATAAAAAGCAAATATATAACGGTATGCTGGGGACAATTATCAGGATTAAGAAAAAAGACTCCAGCTGGTATGAGGCGGAAATAGAAATGGATGATGATAAAAGTTTCCATGGTTTAATTTCCGTAGAACAATTTAACTCTGAGCTGCCGATGAATTTTACGAAAAAAAGGTCCCGGATTATGGCCGGGGATTTATTTGATTTTGGATATGCCCTGACAGTCCACAAGGCCCAGGGCTCACAGGCCAAAAGGGTAATACTCTTTGAAGAAAGGTTTAAGCAGATGTCAGATGAAAATTGGAAAAGGTGGCTTTATACTGCTGTAACCCGTGCTGAAGAAGAACTGTATATTTTCTCATCTTGTTAATCCAGAGTATAATCTCCTCCATGGAATTAATAAGCAATCTGACTCTTGATGAGATTAGGAAATATAACCTGGATTGTTTAGATCCCAACCGGGAGGTGCAGATGGACCGGCACGAATGGACTGACAGTGCCTTATTTACGGTAGATTCATCTACGTGCTTTGTCCCTGTGGTGGTTGATAAAGGACTTAGTCTTCTTGGATTAGGCCACTATCCCGCCTCGGTAGCTAATCCGAGAATCCCATTCATGGTTGACCAAACAGTTCCCCGGGCAGATTACTATTCATATCTTGAGGAAGCGGGATATGTGATGAAAGACTGCGGAAAGTTGCAGATGTATTTGTTTGGGGGGACAGTCGGAGATGAAGAGTACTTAGAAAAAGGCAGACAAGCTGTTATGAATGAGTTTGAGGCCTTAGGTATCGAATGTAAAAATGTTGTCTCGCCAAAACCTCAATATACTCTAACCTTACTTATTGCCGACATCCAAAGAAAAACCATTTGGTATCAATACATGCCACACAGGAAGATGAATAGATAATAGGCTTCAGAGGAAAATAGGGACTAAGTTTTACAAACCATTTTCTGATTTACTAGGGTTCTGCAGCTTACTGCACCGGAAGAATATCCTCTTTAGATGCTCTCCCGGGGTTAGTTCCGGTTAAGAGCGTCTACCTCTTCCATAATTTCCCGAGCCATATGCCTCTGCCCCATCTCCTCCATGTCCCTAAACCTGGCTCTGGCACTCTTGTGTAACCCGGAAATCAGATCATCTATTTTAAAGGTTGCTGCCTGAAATTCATAAAACCCGCAGCCTTCTGTGTCTTTAAGGGTTTCCAGTTTACGCGCTAAACAATAGGTGCGGGCCAAAGACTGGCCTGTTTCGGATATTTTCTGATTAAGCCCTCTCATTTTTTCCATGAAATTAAGGTACACCTTAATCCTAAATTAATCAAATTATTCGTGGAAAATGGGATTACAGAATACTGTTTAGGATCGGATTCGATAAAAATACGGGATTGTTTTGTACTATACTGAGAAGGTCAGTTTTTGTTTCGCAAATTTTTCTAATTTCTTCTAAGGATAGATTTTGAACTGCCGTTTCAGATGCATTGCGAAACAATCCATAATTGTTTGCTAATATTGATTTGATTTTTTTGTGACCTAAATGATTTTCAATTTCATTAAACATCTGCAACCAAAGCATATATCTCGCTAAAAGTAAATCCGGAACAGTTTCTCCTCGACCTATCAAATTACCAATGATTAATTTTAGCGGTTGTTGTTCTAAATCATGGAAAGTGAACCTGACCGATGCAATAGAACCTACTTCATTTTGAATTGCAGAGCTGGCAAGATTATGGGCGGCACCGAGAGTCACAAAGATTGATCCCGATCCTTCCTTTCGTAATTTTCTTAAATCACTTTTTAATTTATTTATAAAGCTGTGCTCCCGAACAGAATTAGCTTGTTGCTTTTCAGTTCTTTCAGCTTTTTGAACACTTTGTAAGGATAGATCAAACTTGCCTTCAGCCCACAGTTGGTCAGCTAAGCTTCTATATTTATCTACTTTGCCGTATAACATTTCAATTTCTTTAGCCACCGGTTTGGGGTGAGATTCCATCTCTATTTCAAAGCCGTATTTACTCTGTAACCGGTCAATTTCTTTATTTAGATAGTACTCCGCAATATCATCATCAGGTAAAAGTCCTTTATCGATAGCATTTTCTATAGAAGTATCTTCTAATTCATCTTTAAATCTTAAGACGGCCTCGACAGAGGGATTTTGGTGCTTCTTGGCTAAAAATATGGCAAGGGTGTGGTTAGATAAACCTCCATATTTTCTAACTTCATCATTTAGTTTTTCGGCTTCACTATAGGTACCACAAAAATTTTCTAAAATAAGAATTTTTCTTCCGGAGGACCGTTCCAGGTGATCTGTAAAAAGAGTGGTGAACGGACTGATTCTGTCTAAATTCAGTTCACCGTGGTTCCAGCCTAACCAGGTAACTAAAATTGTGGGATCTAAGGAACCGTTTTCTATGTACATAAGGCAAAATTATAGCATTTCCAGGATTAAATGTAAACTATAGGACTCGTCTCCCGGGTAGAAAATGGAATTACAGACTCTAAGCAGAGGGATTAGGGGGTTTTGCAAAAGATGCTCCAATCCATACCGGATAAAATAATCATTCTTTGGACCGTATCCTTCTCTAAACCTTAAAAAAGTTTGTAAAGTTTCTTCATACATCTTTTTTCCTTCTGTCATAATCCCTGCTGCTCTTTGTTCTTCATCAACCCAGTGACCAATTCCTGCAGTCCAATTTACTGAAGCACTACTTCACTTCACGGTTAATATTTTCTTCCAACTTTTTAATTGATGGGTTATTAAATAGAACCCGCATTTGATTAATAGCAATTTGGTTTAATTTAATTAGTCTTTCTGATTGTGATAAACCTTGACGAATTAGTTCTGCGTTAATGCCCTCAAGATTAGCTAAAACTACTAATTGTGCAACATCACAATAATCTCTGATGTTTCCTTCCTTGCCTTTATTTTCATCGCGCCACTGCTTCGCAGTTTTACCAAATAGTGCCATATTGAGTACATCTGCCTCACTGGCATAGATTATATCAGTTGATTTCTTTGACAGTTGCAGAGGGATTAAATGTGCTTTGATTGCATCAGTGTGGATTTTATAGTTAATTTTTGCCAACTCCCTTTTTACGTTCCACCCCAGCCGTAATTTTTCACTTTCTTCATTTTTGAGTCTCTGAAATTCTTTGATAAGATAAATCTTAAATTCTGGACTTATCCACATGCCAAATTCAAAAGCAATATCTCTGTGAGCATATGTTCCCCCGTATCGGCCTGCGGTTGCCTTAAGACCAACAGCATTGGTCTTTTTGACCCATTCCTTTACGCTTATTTTGTAGCTGTTTAAGCCAACCTGACTTTTAATTGCGGCAAATTCGCCATAATTAAAATTTGGATTATGTAACTTTTCCCATATTCCAAGGAATTCGACAGTGTTTCTATTCCTAAGCCAATCCGAAATAAAGAAATCACCGTCTTTTGCTTTTAGCATATCAGTCAGAGATATAAAATCATCATTTTCCTTAGCTAGGATAACGCTAACTTGTCTACCCTGAACAATAATCTTTTTGCTTTTAACCATATCTTTTACACTACAACGAAGATAACCCGAAGTCAAGATATAAATGCGGGTTCCACAATTGCAATTTCTACAGGGTGGAAAATGGGATTATAAGTTTATTATTGCTGCTTGCCGGAAATTTTATTATCTATGCCAACAGAACTCTTAATATTATTTTCTATTACGTCATTAATGTAATACATTACAAAGTCAGGGTCATCCCTGTACTTTAAAAATGTTTGAGGTGAAAGCATTTGATAATAAAAGGCTTCCTTTTCCGCAACCTCAGAAGGCATACCATGATAGCGCTTATCCTGTATTGCATGTACGCTTTCATGAGCTAACTGATTTGCTCTAGCCCTTAAACCAAACCAATTATTATCTGAAGCCTGTTGTGCCACCACTGTAGCATCCCTAAATACATTTGAACCGAAATTTACTGCTATGGCATTGGGATTTTCCTTGAAAAAGGAGGCGAATTCATGCTTATTCCTCAAACTAATCTCATTATCTTTTAAAAAGGCTTCTATTGTTTGGATATAAAACACCGGATCCTCAAAAAGATACGCACATTCAGGTAGCCCATACTTAGCTCTTACCTCCTCCCTGTATCTCCAGGCCTCTGAAGGCTTTACACCAGGCTTTCCCTCAACAGCTTTATCCAGGCTCTGAATCACTTCTTCAAAGCTTAATTGGGATTCCACTTCAGTATCATTCATGGATAAGTATTAGTATAAACTATTGAGTTGGAAAATGGGATTATCCCCGGTAATGGCTGTCTATATCCTCCAGAATTTCCCAGGCCAAGTATCTTTGTCCCATTTCTTCCATGTCTCTATATTGAGTTCTGGCAATCATATATACTCCGGAGACCAAATAATCTGTTTCAAAAGTTGTTCCCTTAAACTCGTAGATCCGGAAGCCGGACATATTCTTCAGGCCTTCCATTACACGAGCAAAAGAGTAACTGCGGCGTAGGACATTAGCCGCTCTGCATACTTCAGGTGCATAACCTGTTATTTTTTCCATAACTTAAGATGTATACTTTAATTTGAAATGGATTCCGGGTCAAGTGACCCTTAATCCCTCATTTCCCTCTTCAAGAAAAACCCCCGGCCAGGTGAGAATTACAATTTTCTGATGTCAGCTAATAGTTTCTCAAATTTAGTATAGCCGCTTAAGGCATTAAAATGCCCGGCGTTTCGGATAAAACTTAACTCTATTTTTAGGTTTTTTGACAGCTCTTCCCCGTTTCGAAGGGATACAAAAGGATCATTATCAGATTGATATACAATAAAGTGTTTAGCAGCCTGCCGGATTTTTTCCCAGTTAAAATCAAACCCGCTGAAGTTATAATCACTGTCATAATATAAAATGGGTTTTACTCCTATAGGTGCAGCCACAAAAAAGGCAGCCTTTACAGGTTTATTAATTCGTTCAAGAACTCTAAGCAGAAACAGACCTCCCAGGCTGTGGCCTATCAGGATGGTATCTTCATCTATATACTGCTCATAATCTTTTAGTACTTCTAGCCATTCAGGCAGCGGGTGGTCTTTGGGATGGGGAAAATGGGGAATGATTACCCTGATGCCTTCTTTCTCTAACTCCTGCTTTAGCCAGGGAAACCAGTTTTCTTCCGGGAATCCGCCGGTGCCATGAAAAATAAAGACATTCATAAAAAAATTATAGCACTATGCGTCCTCCCCAGCCCACACTCAGGTGGGATTGGGATTACGTAAATTTTAATTTTATTATCGGTTTATACTTACTACCATTAATACTAAATTTATAACAAAAATCTCCGAAATTATTTTTTACTAGTTCAAGTTGACGTAATTTATTTGAACTAAAAATAATTGGACAGTCTTTAATAATTTCTAAAAGAAGCCTAACAAATATTAACCAATTTTTATTTGACAAATCGAACGATAAGTTATGATCCTTAAAAAAGTTACCCAATTCTTGCTTTAAGCTCGAAAGTTTGAAGAAATTACTGTGATTAGATTTAATCCTTATAGCATTTTCTTTACCACCTTTCTGACAATCAATATCTTGCTCGAATAAATCTGCCAAGAGTACTGTAGTGTTTTTACGATCCAATTTATTATGCAAAACCCAATTACAATATAAATTTAAAAGTTTATATTTACCTTTCTGATCATTAATTTCCAGAATTTTTCTTACTCGCGACAAAATGTAGATAATCTGACACTCATCCTTAATATTCTTCTTCAATTCTCTGTTTAACTTTTCGATAACTTCAATTTGTCCCATTTATTCTCCCTCCACCATTGCAATTTCTTCTGGTAAAACGTAAACATCCTTATTTCCGCTTACCCCGACAATTTTTGCTTCCCCTCGGGGTATTGCTTCTAAAGGTTTACAGCTGAAACAACCTCCCTTGGGACAATGGAATTGCCCTGATTCTCTTAAATTCTTTATTTGTCTTGCTAAATGCAAAATCATATCTCGCGCATTCTCAAAATCTGGCAATTCTACCTCCATTGGCTTATCATCTCTTTCTAAATACCAGTAACTAACTTTTTTTACTTTTCTTTGTTGAAGATTACTAACAAGTAAACAATAAATCGGAAGTTGTACAGAGTCAGATTTTTCATCATTAACTCCAGTTTTAAAATCAATAATATGCACACCATCACCACCAGGAAGGTATTCTAACCAATCAACCTGGCCACAAAGAATAATATTTTCTTCTTCTGAAAACCAGTAATACGGAAGATCAAAGTCTTTATCAAGTAAGTTTAATCTCAAGGCGGGGTTTAGAAGTGGTCCTAGGTTGTTCATTATTCGTTTAATCATCTTAAGGCCTCTTTGTTTATATTCTTCTTCCTGCTCGGCGTTTTTAAATCCTCCTCTTGTACCGGATACCTTTCTCCAAGCTTCCTCGTAGTAAGTAGTTAAGGGAATTCTAAATCTTTCTTCAACTTTTAAATTAGAAATTTTATCCAGAGCATTATGAACGGCTTGACCTAAAGCCATTTGGGGATTAATAATATTAACTTTCCTTCCGGTCTTTTCATCTTTATAGAGGTGGAGTAAATAATAAGCACGAGGGCACTTTAAATTCCTAATAGCAGTATTGGAAACCCAAACAGCGGAATACTTATCGTTTGCCATTTAATTTGGGCAAGTAATCTCATATTAGCTCTTAATTTTGGATAAAATCAATGATCAGTTAAAATTTTATTTACTTAGTTCTTCTGAAGAGACAATTAATTCCTATTTTCCACAATTGTAATCTTAGGACGTGAAACTATTTTATTCCCCAGATGTAAATTAGGATCAAGTATTACTCCTTAGTATGAGAGCCTTTCTTATATGCATAAACAAAAGAGGAATATTGGTCTCCCCCGCCGGATCCACCGTCAAATCCTAAAGTGTTAATTAAATATGCTTCAGCTGCCCGAGCTATATCAGAACTTCCGCAATTTCTAAAAATCCACCCATAGTCTAGTTCAATAACACCATGATCATTAAAAAGGCGTTGCTTAGGATCCGAGGCTATACCAACATACCAAGTAGAAAGAATCGCATCATTCTGCTTTACATAATTCAAAATTTCATTGATAATATTTTGTAACGAATTCATCTTAATCATCACCCCCTTTTAATTGCTTAATTTACAGGAAGTTGTAAATAAAAATAAGTTAGTATAAATTAGTAAATATTAGTAATAATTATAGAAATTATGCTATCTGATCCTCAATTTATACTAAGTATGCCCGAAACTTGGCCTCCTTTGTTGACTATCTATCAAGTAGCTAAAATTCTAAATATGAGCCCCTGGACTCTTCGACAGTGGGATAAACAAGGTAAACTTCAAGCTATCCGAATAGGCAACAGACGTGATCGAAGATATCGAAGAGAAATAATTATTTCAATCCTAAGCGAAGGTTTATAAAGTACTTTCTAAAACCTTATCAATTTCTTTCATAATTCTATCTGTTTCTACTAATATTTTGATTATTTTCTGATAATGTTCAATATCTTCATTGGTTAAGATTTGACCCCGGCGATCCTTAAGCCATTTTTGTGCTGGTTGGTATCCACCAATCCAAAAATTCCAAACTAGTTCGTCCACATTGCCAAAATACTGAATTTCATTTATAAACACTTTTCCATTTTTATAAACTATTTCTTCAACAATATCCGATCCAGTGACGGAGTAGGTTGTGATACATTGCCTCAATCTCGGTGATTCAAAAAGGTGAAGCAAGCGTAATTCAGCACCAAAAACCACAAGCTTTTTGAAACTTTTTGTGTCTTTTGGATAAGGGACTCGCGGAAAATCAATTTTCAAAAATTCCTTATATTTCTCACGATAACTCGATGAATGCAAAACTGCATAGATATAATCAAAAATATCTTCGCTGGAAACTTTACCAATTTTTTTTTCTATCTTATCAACGATTTCTTTTTTCAAATTTGGTGTACGAAACCCATCTTGGTCGTAGACATAAAGAGGAAATATATTTGAATTACGATCATGACTATTAAACTTTAACTCAATAACTGAATTTGCAACTTGAATATTGTCAATATTATTTTTCGTACTTTGCCTAGAACATACTAGAGCTAAATTATTTCCCAATAACATATTCTTCATGATCTTATCTCTACTCCGTTCTATAAAATTTAAATCATACAATATATATCGGGTATCAAAAGGGCGGTAAAAACACTTAATAATTTTTATAAACTGATTTTTTCTAGATTCTTTTCTCGCCTCTTCCGGATCGAAGTATTTTGTTTTTAAGTGATACTTATTTTCAAATTCTTTTGAATTAAGATCTATAGATAAAATGTCTTCAAGTCTCCGCTCTAAAAGTCTTTTATCGTCACTAATCAAGAAAGCATCTCTAGATGTAACGAGACCTACGTTATTAAGCTGGAATAACTCGTTTATTTTAAATCCTGTTTCATACTCCGCTATTGCTTCAAAGTTTTTGGGAGAAAAAAAATAGTTTGGTTCAGTATAAACAAGTTTTTGCCATACTATTTTATCTATATTTAACTCATTAAGTCTATCGAATTTATAGTCACGACTTCCATAAAGTTCGCTATGATGAACCACACCTAATTCTTTTTTTCTCTTTTCTGTTCGTACAAGAATAGAAATAGATACACCTTGCTGAATATCAAAAATATTCTCATCCTTGTTCCCATCTGAAGTTTTTTCCTTCTTCTTAGAATTACCATGTAGATCAAGAATATAAATATCATCAAACGTTTCAAGTAAATGCTTTCTCATTTGACGATGGATAATACCGTCTAGAAAAGAGTTGTTTGTAATCATTGCAACAATTCCACTACCATTTTTCTCTATAAAATGTTCAGAGAAACGAATAAATTTAATGTAATCGTCTGATAATGGCTGTATATTCTTTTCATTTAAATTAGATTTGTAGACTTTCATTAGGTTATTAATCCATTTCCCTTTATTAGAAGAGCTTACGCTGTATGGTGGATTTCCAACAACAACCATAATCGGTTTTTCATTCTTTATCTTTGATGCCTCCTTTGCTTCTTCAGCTATACTTTCAGCAAAACCAAATGAAAACAATTCTTGCTGTGCTGGACTTTCTTCAAGAGAATTTGTGAGATAAATACCAAGACGACGATTATTGAAATATTTAAATCCTGTTTCCCTAAAAGCTATACTTAACTTCAAATGGGCAATTGTGTATGGCGCCATCATTAGTTCAAAACCATATAAACGTGAGAGTAAGTCATTCTGTACGTACGCAGGCCAGCGACCTCTTTGACCATTCTTTAGTAATCGTGTATAGATAGAACGGATAATTGCACTAAGAAATGTTCCTGTTCCCACAGCCGGATCAAGAACATGAACTTTATGTACACCAGAAGCTGTTTTTGACGTATCAGCAAGCCCTTGCAGTAAATCAAATTCTTTTTCAAGAATATACTCTACAGCACGGATAATAAACCGGACTATGGGTAAAGGCGTATAGAATGCACCAAGTTTCTTGCGAAGTTCCGGATCATATTCTTTTAGAAAATCTTCATAAAAGTGGATTACCGGATCGGGACCTTCATGAGTTTTACCCCATAAATCGTCTTTGAAATATTGTTTCATGAGCTCAACAACATCTGCGTGAGAAAAAACCGCACATAACTCATTTACGATATATTCGAGCCGTTTATCAAAATCTGGTCCTACGATATGATCAAAGAAATGCCTAAGAAGTGGATTAGACGCAGGAATAAGATCGCGAGCTTCCTGACGAGAAAATGATTCAGGTGACTCATCGTAATACCGCGCAACAAAAAGACCATAAACAAGTGTTTGAGCGTACATATCTGAAAACGCATCTAAAGTAAGATCATTAACAAGAAGTTTTTTAATCGTTCCATATATACGAACAAGTTCAGTATTTTTATCTGAATCTGTAGACAGGAATTGTCGTACATTATCTCGGATTCTTTGAGCTTTACCTCCCATAATCTTTGAGAGATGCTTGCCTGATCGAATTGGTTCTTTATGTGATTGCGCAAAATCGATTAGTGTTTTTGTAACGTGTTCATAATTTTCTGATATCGGTGTAATTGTTCGATTCTTTATATTATAGTTAGCTATTTTAATCGGTTCTTCATACCGAATTCCATTCCTATAGAAACGAAATTCCACATAATCCGTAAGAACCAGATTTGTATATCCATAATATCGAGTCATCTGTTCTGATTTCTCGACTTTATCTAAAGACACACCAATATCTTTTGCTTCGATATATAATATTGGGATATCATTGTTGAGCACAACAAAATCAGGTTTATTCCCTTTCTCGGCTCTTGCATCATGATCAATACGTCTAATGCTAATAGCTTCAAACACCCTTTTAATCAAAATCTCAAAATCGGTTCTATAACCCATTTCGCTTGTTTCTTCATGAAAGAATTTAGAGGAAATTGCTTGAATATAATCTTCAAAGACATTTTGCATAATCTTATTCTGTCATTTTAACTCTCAATATCAGAAAAAGCTATAGATTTTAATTAGAATAAGGAAGAGGTTAGTTATGTTCTATATAGGCTCTGTAACCAACCAGCTGTTTGGAGTCACCGGAGCCCTGGAAGATATACTTAACTCCAAAGGTAAAATAGACCCCTGTATTTTCATAGCTCTGCATTATTTCATCTGCATCTTTTTTATTTATGGTCTGCTTATACCCAAAATTCCTTAAACTATTTTCATAATAATTTACAAAATCCTGGGGGAATTCCTTAACTTCTTTTGATTCCAGCCTGGTTCCTTCTAAATTTATTCTTCTTTTTCCGGAAGTAAATGTAAGTGTTTTCTTTTCACTGGCTTCCCAGAATAAATTAGGATAAAGGTCCGGAATACTGATATCTATTTCTTCTGTTATTGGTGAAGGGACAGGTACTACTGCTGAGCCATCTTCAAAAGCTATTATCTCTGTGACTTTTATCACATTAGGCTCTGCTGTCAGGTTTCCTTTGACTATGGCCTCTTTTCCGGGAGTAATATTTTGGGAATTTGTAGATAAAGTCCAGAATGTATTATCCGGCAGGGATAAATAATACTGTCCGGTTTCTGATTTTTGGATAGTTCCCTGCAGGGTAATCGGCCGCTTTAATAAGGGGGAGGAATTAGGAAAAAAAGTCTGGGCAATATTAAATCCTGAGCCAAAAGCTAATGAGAGGGCAATTATCATGGCCATGGCAGTTAAAGGCTTTATCTTTATGGTAATTCCTTCATTATTTAATAGCCTTTTAATAAATAACTTTAAATAAGTAACCGGATTGGTAAAGGATAAGGAAACCAAAGGAGGATCACTGGTTTCAGAATACTTTTTATTCTCCATGACTTTAATGGGAGGTGGTATATGCTCAGGAGGAGGGTGATTAGGTAGATGGTGCGGGTGTGGATGATGCGGAGGTGGCGGAGGAGGCGGGGGTTCAGGTGGCCTGGGCGGAATCGAGGCCGGATCAATATGGTGAACCGGATTGGGATCCAGATGGTTTGGATCAAAAGAACCGTTAGCAGCAGGAGTTTGGACAGTATCTTCCGGCATACCATCAGTATAGCCCTAAAATCTTCCCGGGTGCAAATAGTTACTTAATCCTGTAAAAACTGCCTTTGGTTTTTCCGATTTTTACCACTAAGCTCTTATCCATTAATTTTTTCAGGTCATAACTTAATGTTCTGGGAGGAACTTGTAGAAACCTTCTCCTTAGTGCATCAAAGGAAACTATATTGTGATCCTTTATAATATTGTAGATTTCTTCCTGCCTGGGAGTTAAAAGAAGCTGTTCTTTTTCTATTTCTCCTGTGATTATCTGTTTTGTGTTTTCCGTTTGAGTATAAAAAGCCTGCAGCATAAACATAAGGTAATCATTGGTATTTTTTAACCCCCTGTCTAAATGATAATAATATGCATCCTTATGCTCATCCAGGTATTCCTCAAAGGGAATGAAAAAAGGAAGGTCTTTTTGTTTGGATTTTAAAATTGCAAATATTAATAATCTCCCCACCCGGCCGTTTCCGTCAATAAAAGGATGGATCTTTTCAAAGATTAAATGGGAGACAAAAGCATTAACAATGGGAAATTTTTCCTTTTTCGAATTGCAGAATTTCAGCATCTGTTTCAAAAGTTCGGATATTTTATCAGGTGCAGGGGCAATATAGACAGCTTCACCTGTTTGGTTAAAAATAGCGCTTGGCTCTGTTCTTAGAAAACCTCCCTCATTTGATAACCCTGCTAAAACCTCCTCATGTAATTTTGAAATAGTTTTTAAGGTAATGCTTCTTAAATCCGAATTTTCAATAAATTGAATAGCTGCCAAGATATTAAAAATCTCTTTTTTCTCATCTTTGTTTCCATCCTCTCTTTCAACCTGCTCATAGGATAAGGTATTTCCTTCGATTCTGGCAGAAAAAAGGGAGCTTCGTAAAAAACTTGTCCTTCTGATTTTATCCTTTAATAAATCCGGAAGCTTAACTGAAGAAAGATAAATCAAATTAGAATCTATTTTGGAAATCAGCTCTAACATTTCCGCAGTTACAAAATAAGGAGGAGGGATAACTATCATAAATAAACTTTACCAGATATTGCTTAATATTGCGAGATATTGCTAAATATTGCTAAATAATCCTTAATTAGGCTCAGGAGGCAGGAATTCTTCACCTGCAGAGGAGGCCGGTACTTCACCCGGCTTTAACCATCTGATATATGCACAACCTGTTGCCTGCCTGTTGGCAGCATCCCACCCGGAAGTGGAGCATTTTTCCATTTTCTTTCCGGCATTGGTGGTAAATAATATTAATTTTTCCCCGCAAGTAGGACAATCCTGATCCAGGGGTTCTTTTGTGCCGGTTAACCACTCAACATAGTCACATCCGGTAGCCTTTTTTGCTTCTTTATCCCAGCCGCCTTTGGAACACTTTTTCATCTTTTTACCAAACCTGGTTACCTGCAGGATTAAGACACTGTCACATTTAGGGCATTTCTCATCCAGTTCCAGGGGTTCTACCATCAGCCATTTCACATATTCACAGCCTTCATTTTTCTTAAGTTCCTTATTCCAGGAGCCGGCTGAACATCTCTGCAGTTTTTTACCGGTAGCAGTTTCCGTAACATCCCCCAAAGGAGAAGAACACTTGGGACAATTATCTGAAGAATCCATGTTTTTAAGAGTACCACATCAATTTAAAAGATAAAAGATATATAATGCCTTTTATGCAAATCTATAACTCCCTGGGGAATAAACCGGAAGAGTTTAAACCCTTAAAAAAAGGCAAAGTTTCTATCTATGTCTGCGGCATTACCCCATATGATACGACCCACCTGGGGCATGCTTTTACCTATATCTCCTTTGATGCCCTGATCAGGTTTTTAAAGTTTAAAGGTTTTGAAATCTCCTATACCCAGAATGTAACGGATATAAATGACCGGGACCATGACATTTTAGACCGGGCTAAGGAGCAACATGTTTTTTGGGAGGATCTGGCAGATTTCTGGACCAGGAAGTTTATCAAGGACATGGATACTTTAAACTGGATACATCCTAACCATTATTTAAAAGCTTCCAAGCATATTAATTTTATGATTGATTTAATCCAAAAACTGCTGGATAAGGGCCTGGCCTATCATGTAAACGGCAGTGTTTACCTGGAAATTAAAAAAGATACAGATTATGGAAAACTGTCAAACTTTAGCCGCGAGAAGATGCTTAAAGTATCTGCAGATTTTGAAGAAGACCTAAAAAATCCGGATAAAAAAGATCCTTTAGATATTACTTTATGGAAGGTATCTTCCCCTGACCAGCCCAAACATATTCCTGCCTTTGATTCCCCCTTTGGCAAAGGCCGGCCCGGCTGGCATATAGAATGCTCTGCCATGAGCATGGAATATTTAGATAAACAGATAGATATTCACGGTGGCGGATCTGATTTAATTTTCCCCCATCATGAAGCAGAAATTGCCCAGTCTGAGGGAGCCACCGGCAAAGTCCCCTTTATTAGATACTGGCTGCATACCGGCACAGTTTTTTACCAGGGTGAAAAGATGAGCAAATCCAAGGGCAATTTAGTCATGGTTTCAGACCTACTGAAAAAATATTCCCCCAATGCCATCAGATGGATCCTGCTGTCTCACCACTGGAACAAACCCTGGGAATTTAAGGAAAAGGATTTGGATAGCGCCCAAAAGAATATTGAAACCATAGAAAAATCCCTAAGCTCAAAAAACCTGACAACAGCAATGCTTGATAATAATCTTGATACCCCGGCAGCTTTAGACTATCTGCTGCAGGAAAAATCCCAAAAACTTTATCATATCTTAGGCTTTAAATAACACCTTACTATTTCCTTTCTTACTAAGCCCTTACCAAAAAAAGAAGATTATATTAATCAATAAAAGTAAACTTTCCCTTGCAATGAAAAGGGGGTGAGAATATGGCCAGAAGTAAAGCAAAAAAGGGTAAAAAGAGCGGGGAAATGAAAAAAGAACAGTCAATTTACCATGAAATAGGTAAAGGACAAATGAGTAATACACCGGAAGACCCATATACCATGGAAGAGACCGGCAGGGAAAGAGAGTAACTTTGGTAAAAGAGGTAAGGATTCTTTCTGAGTTCTTACCTCTTTTTTGAGCAGTTCTAATTAATAAAGGATAAAATCTAACCGAAATATGAATATTTTACTTTGGATAGTTTTCGGACTGATTATCGGAACTGTTGCTAACTTAATTGACCCGTATCCTACAAGGGGAGGCATGTTAGGATCAATCATTTTAGCTATCCTGGGCTCAATCCTGGGCGGCATCTTAGGTAATTTAGTTTTCGGCATCGGCTTAACAAGCTTTAATTTTGCCTCTGTGGCAGTGGCAGTTTTGGGATCCCTGCTGCTTATCTTTGTAGAAAGGGCTTTTGGAAGAACATGAATGCATTAATACATACACCGCTTCTTAGATCCAGATCTTTACGAACGGATTTTGATAATAAAATTCTGGTAATCTTCCTGGGGATTATCCTGATCTTAATAATCCTGGGGTTACTTTTTGTAGACTTGATGGGTTCATATACGCCTCCGCTACCCGTTGAAAATGAAGAAGATTCCGACTTCACCCAAGTGTCAATTTACACTTAAATTTTACCCCTCCTTTTTAACTTGACAAGGTATCCTATGTCTGTTACTATCCCCACTTCAAATACAAAAGTAAGAGTCCCGTAAGCAAAAGTAACATTTTTTGTAAGAATTTTCTTCATACCTGTATAGTTTTTAAACACTGATGAAATATTTACTGCCAACAGCAAATAGGGAAATCAGATCCCTCCTCTTCCAGCTTTCCGAAAAGGCAAAGAAGTTTTTTAGAGCCAGAAAAGCTAAGTACAAACTGGCTACCATAATAAACATTCTTCTGATAACCTTAATACTAACTATTGGCAGGCCGCCTGCAGAAAGACTGATTAATCCCCTGGTCAGCCAGCTGACCCCTTTAACCCCTCTGACTGAAACAAAAAACTCAAAAGAAGTTTTCGGCTTTGCCCCTTATTGGAATATAGACAAGCTTTCCAATGTAGATTTTAAGATATTAACAACTCTTGCCTATTTCGGGGTAGAAGTGGACGGAAACGGAAATTTAGTCAAAGATGACCCGGGTTACCAAACTTTCCGAAGCTTTGAAGCCACTTCCCTTTTTAAGAAAGCCCATGCCGAGGGTACCCGGGTAGTATTAACCCTGACCCAGATGCAAAACGATCCGATCCTGGCCCTGATGGACAGTGATGAAGCACAGAGAAATTTAATTGAAGAAGCTGTCAGCCTGGTCAAACAAAGGGGCATTGACGGAATCAACGTAGATTTGGAATTTGCCGGTGATCCGGGAGATCATTACCGGGCCCGCTTTAGCCAATTTGTGGGCAATTTAACCAGCAGAATGCACGCAGAAGTACCCGGCTCACATGTCACAGTCTCAGTTTATGCTTCTGCTGTAAAGGATCCCAAAATTTATGACATTGCCGCCTTAGGCCGGCTCTCAGACGGCATCTTTATGATGGCCTATGACTTCGCCGTAGCTTCATCTGATAATGCCATTCCAACAGCTCCCTTAAACGGCCATGAAAACGGCGCTTATTGGTATGACATTGCCACAGCTGTCAATGATTTTTTGAAGTTTATGCCCTCAGAAAAACTAATTCTGGGAGTCCCCTATTACGGTTATAACTACTTAGTTTATGAACCAACCATCAAGGCGGAAACCAGGCCTTCATATTCCTGGAGGGGCCGGGCAGCTTCCCAAACCTATACCGTAGTCCAGGATAAGTTTAATTCTTCGAGCGAAGTAGTCCGGGGCTGGGATGATAACGGTAAAGTCGGCTACATTGCCTATTATGTCCCGGAAACAGATACCTGGCGGATGATCTTTATGGAAGATACCCGCTCACTGGGAATAAAGTATGACTTTGCCAAGGAAAAATCCTTAGGCGGAGTTGGCATTTGGGCCCTGGGAAATGACGAAGGAAAGAAAGAACTTTGGGCTCTGCTGGAAGAAAAATTTGGTACCAAGAAAGTAGCCAATAAAAGTCTGCTTATGAAAACAGTTAATGATATCCATGAATAATTTAAACAACATCTTAGATATTGCCCGGTCACACTGGAAACCGTTTATTGTCTCCGCCATTGCGATTTTTGCAGTGGTTTCCATCCAGTATCTTATTACCCAGCCGATCCGGCCCATGATCAGTCCCCGGTTTAAGGTAGAACAATTTGACAGAATCCGGCCCAAGCTGGAAAAAAAGGCCAACACTTTCCAGCTTAAAAAACCCACTAACTTTGTACCGGCTGCTTATGCCGCAGAAGGCTATAACGGTGCCTCTGCTTACGGAGTCATGGATGCAGATACCGGGGAGTTATTACTGGAGAAAAATTTGTCTGAAAAAGTAGCCATTGCTTCTTTAACCAAAATCATGACTGCCATTGTGACACTGGATTTAATGGATCCGGGTGAACAGTATGTAGTTTCAGAAAAAGCGGCCGGAATTCCTCCCACCAAAATGGGCCTGATAGTAGGCCAAAGCTGGGGCCGGGATGAGCTGTTAAATGCTTTAATGCTGACCTCTGCCAATGATGTGGCAGAGCTTTTAAAAGAAGGTGCGGATAAAAAATACGGACCGGGAACTTTTATGCAGGCCATGAATGAAAAAGCCAAATTCCTTAAGCTTAAAAGTACCCACTTTGATAATCCCCAGGGCTTTGACGGCCGGCGCCACTACAGCTCAGTAGAAGATTTGTTAGTCTTAACAAATTACGGATTAAATAACTATCCAATCCTAAAGGAGATGGTAGCCAAAGATTATCAGTTCTATCAGGCGACTACTACCCATAAGCAGGCTGATTTATACAACTGGAATGGCCTCCTGGGAGTGTATCCGGGCATCTCAGGAATCAAAATCGGCAATACGGAAAGAGGCGGCTACTGCACAATTGTAATTTCAGAAAGGGATGGCAAAAGATTAATGGCTGCAGTCTTAGGTAGCCCGGGAGTCTTGCAAAGGGACCTCTGGGCAGCCGGCCTTTTAGATAACGGTTTTAATAAACTGGCAGGACTCAAACCTGTTAATGTCACAGAAGATCAATTAAAACAAAAATACGCCTCCTGGAAATATTTTGAGTGATAATTTTCAGTTATAAATAGTCAATTTTACCTTATGCATCTATTCCCAGCTCTTTTTTAACATCATCCCAATCATGCATCTTGCCTTCTTTAATATCTTTTTCAGCTTGCTTGATAGCCCTCATCAGTTTTTTATCAGCCAGGATCTCATTGGTTTCTTTCCATTCTGCAGTAATAGGTAAAGTTTTTGTCATTAATCTATATTACAGGATTACAGAATTCTGTACAGCTAGTCAATAAGGACTTTCTGGGAAATTAACCCAGGTTCAGCCGGCCACCCCAAGGATGGAAACGTACGTTTCTAATCTGGAATCGTCTAATAAAATTTAAGAGCGGTTTTCCATTTTTCATCAATTAATTTAGCTACTTCCTCTTCAGATCTCCATGTCCTTTCATATGCACTTAAAGTAGGGCTATGACCCGATTGTCTCATTACAGAAACTATTTCATCTACCCTATCTCTTGTTGTTTCCATAAATCTGATTACCCTGTGAAATCTTGTAGATCCATGTATCCTGTCAACTGGGATAACCATACCTGAGGCATTTGAAAAATTAGCCTCTGCGTGGGAAATCAAAGATAACGCTTCCTCCTCACTTGAAACAACAGCATCATCACTCCATCCAATATGCAATCCATGATCTCTCCAACCAGGTTGCAGGTACTGTTCTATAAGTTCCCTTGCTTGGGCTATAGCCCTTCGTGATCCATCGCTGGTAGGCTCACGTTCAAACCTACCCTCGCCGCGGGTAAAATCTGAAACATAGGCAAAATATAATTTTAATTCAGCGTAATTTTCCGGCATAATTGTCTACTGGATATACCCTTCCTTCCAAACCATTTGCAACTATCCTCATTCTTCCCATTCTTAGCAACTCAGAGTATGAAAGGGCTGGCATGTCTTCATTTTCTGTATCAGGAAAAATACAAATAATTCCTCTTTCTGCACAAAGTGTCTGTATATGACCATTCCTACCCCCGGCATAACTAATAATTACTGCACCTTCTTTAGGTAAAAAATTATCAGAGTACCTTACTGTAAACATATCATTAGTAGGAATTATCACTACCCCTTTTTCTTCCTCATCATGATCATCCTTTAAAACTTTAAGTTCTATATCACCTCTGCCGACTGCTAAGCCTACGTGAACAGGCAGTTCATCCGGAAACTTCACTTCGGGAACCGAGGATAACATGCCAATGGGTAATTCCCTGACTTGAACAATATTAATATCGAAGATATCTGCCACAAATTCTAATTGGATATCTCGTTCCCAAATCCGCTCAATGACAGAAGCAAGTTGAGCCATTCTACCAGGTAATTCCTTCCAAACCTTGAATTGATCTGGGGGGAAATAATTCAATTTGCGAAAAGAATCCTTATCTTCATCAATCGGTAAGCCAAGAAAAAAATCCAGCTCTTTCCTTCTGATGAAATTACGGCTTGTTCTGGTCACAATCTCCATCAGCTCCGGCACAGCCGCCAGTCTGGAATTTAAGTACCCCTCCTGGGCACGATCCCATTTTGAGATATCCGAGGTAACATATTTTTGCACCACCAGCCCCATGTCCTCTTCAGTAATACCATGCTGCAGCCGATAATCTCTGGCGTATAGGCTGTCAGTTGATTCATAAACACGAGCAACCGCATCCTTAAATTCCTGGAATGTACTGCCGGCTGCAACTTTTACTGATATGTATACACCTGCACCAGTTACATTTTCGCCGTCTTCCGAAAAGACCGCGCTACTTCTTACAATATAATCGGCTCTTTTTTCCTCCTGATCTCCCCCATCTTCTACTAGTCCGCTTGCCCATTCAAAATAAGGTTGCAGTTCACTATCAGCAAGCCTTTCTTCTTTCCAGGCTCTGTATAAACCAACCGGTACTGGCCGGAAATCCGGTATATGTAAACGAGTTTTGAAAAAATACCCTTTACCTTTATGTAATGAATTAATGTCTGCTGTCATTTCGGAAAGCATAATTAGATTGGCGGCCTTAGCTCCATATTGAAGACGCAGGTTTTCAAACCGCTCTTTATCACGATGAGGCAGCTTCCGCAATTTCTTCTCCAAAGGATACCTGGTTATAGCTGCTTCTGCTGCCTCTACCGGCTCTTCTATGCCAAAGTCTCCTCCAGAGTCCTTTCCGTCTTTAGTTGTGAGTCTCGTATACCAACCATGACGCGAAACAAGATTCTCCCAAGTAGGTTCCATCGGCTCATCTGAATAGTATCTATGAAAAGTAAAAGGAAAACTTCCAACACAACTTAAAACCTTAGCTTTGAGTTCTAATCCAAGACGGCGTCTTCTGTTTAAACTCCCTTCATCCTCTATTCGTTTTTGATCTGACTTTAACTCTTGTTCCCACTTTTTGATCTGAATTCCTTCATAAACAGCCTGAGCTTTGATTTCTGGGCTAACTGCATTTTCTATTAATTGTCCCTCCGGATAATATTGATCTCGAATTTTGTCTAAAAGTTGATCAAAATGGAAAATTCCAACCTGAAGTTTTTCTGGGTCTTCTAACCCGATCCCATATCCAGCGAAAAATCTTTCCGGTTTATCACCAGCCAAAAACAAATCTTTCCTCAAACGGGTTAATTGTTCATAAGACTTATGGGCTAATTCACTGGCATGAGCTTCCAAATCCTCTAATGAAGGATCAATCATCCGGGTAAATAAGGATTTAAGGCCATAGGCACGTAGTTTTTCACCACCCTTTCCATCCTGAAAAGGATCCAAGCATCTCTGCAGCTGTTGCAATACAAGCGCTCTTTCACTATTAGTTCCTAATTCCTGTGTCATAATTCGAGATTATATCAAAATAGTATAATTCCTACCAGTTATAGGATAAAAGTAGTCTTACAATCCACTCTTAAGACTCAAAGAGTCGCAAGAGAAAGTTTACTTTCTCTTACAATCTTATAAGATAATTCTCACATTCTTTCCACAAACTTAAACTACACTTTACTCAAATGACATATGAATATCCTGCGCCGCGATCTGCTGGTGGCCTTCTTAGCTGTAACAGCTTTCTTAGCCGCTATACCAATATTTACCTACATTAGCTTTGCAGCTACTTTATCCCCCAAGGAAATCCTGGTTTCCAACCGGGATACCGGCATTAAATTATTGGATATGCAAAACAGGCCCTTTTTTACCTTTTATGAAGCCAGGTTTAAAACAGAAATCTCCTTAAAAGATATTCCCAAACATACCCAGTTGGCGATTATTTCTATAGAAGATAAAGATTTTTACCGTCACGGCGGTTTTTCCATCCCGGCCATCATCCGCTCTTTTTATGAAAACTTAAGAAGTCAGAGCCTCTCTTATGGCGGTTCCACCATTACCCAGCAGCTGGTTAAAAACTCCCTGCTGACCCCCAAAAAAGATTTCTTCCGGAAATTCCAGGAAGTTATTTTAGCCCAGGAGATTGAAAGAAGGTATTCAAAGTCCGACATCTTAGAAATGTATCTAAACTCCGTCTACTTCGGAGAAGGAGCTTTTGGCATAGAAGAAGCTAGTCATGTTTATTTTAATAAACCGGCCAGGAAGTTAACCCTTGGTGAAAGCTCTCTCCTGGCAGCCATCTTGCCGGCTCCTTCCCGGCTATCTTTATTTAACGGTGACTTAAATAAAGCCAAAGAAAGACAAAAGCTCATCCTGGACAAAATGCAGGGCTTTGGCTATATCACCAGTAAACAAAAACTGGCTGCATTGGAAGAAAAGCCGGTAATAGAATCTCCTCCGGTCATCATTAATAATCTGGCCCCTCATTTTGCCTTAATGGTCAGAGATGAACTGATTAACCGCTTTGGTGAAGAAGCGGTCATCCGTTCCGGCATGAAAGTAAGAACCACCTTAAACCTAAACTGGCAGCAAGATGCTGAAGAAGCAGTGAAAAAACAAGTAATAAACTTAGGCCGAAACGGAGCTACTAATGGTGGTACCGTAGTCATAGATCCAAAAACCGGGGAAGTAAGAGCCCTGGTAGGCAGCATGGACTGGAATAATAACCTGTTTGGCAAGGTTAATATTGCCACCTCACTGCGTTCTCCCGGTTCTTCCTTTAAGCCGGTTGTCTATATCCGGGCTCTTGAAAAAAACTTAATTACCCCGGCCACTATTTTACGGGACGTTCCCACTAATTTTGCTAATTTTGATGAAGATCAGTTTTTTGCTTCTTTTCCCAGCCGGGCAGCAGCCCAGGCTGCCCTGGCTAATGACCCGAATGCCTTTTACCAACCTCAAAATTATGACCGCCGCTTCCGGGGCCTGGTCACTGTCAGAAGGGCGCTGGCTAATTCCCTGAATGTACCTGCTGTGGGAGTATTAAAAAAAGTCGGTATCGAAGAAGTCCTGGATTCAGCCAGGAATTTAGGAATCACCACTTTGAAAGAACCTTCAAATTACGGTTTGTCCTTAGTTTTAGGTACCGGTGAAGTAAAACTTCTGGAGCTGACAAATGTCTACGCTACTCTTGCCAATAAAGGACTCTACAATGAGCCTACTTTGATTTTGGATATTACTGATAAAAGAAATAACCGGGTATATACTTATCAGCCCACTCCCCGCCGGGCAGTTGATGAAAAATATGCTTTTTTAATATCCTCAATTCTTTCTGACAGACAGGCCCGTTCAGAGGTTTTTGGGAATGCTTTAAATATTTCCCGGACAGCCGCCGTAAAAACCGGTACGGCTGAGAATTTTAAGGATGCCTGGACTTTGGGCTATACACCAAGTTTGGCAATCGGAGTTTGGATTGGCAATAATTACGGGGAAGCGATGGATGGAGTAGCCGGCTCCCTGGGAGCAACTCCAATTTGGAAGGAACTGATGGAAAAGTTTCTAGCCGGAACACCGGCAGAAGAGTTCACACCTCCTGCAGGAATCACCAGGATGACTGTTTGTGCAATTGATATCTCCTCAAAAATAGCTACTGCCTCAGCTGTAACGGATTATTTTGTTAAAGGCCAGGAGCCGCCCCGAAATTGCTTTTTTGGCTCCCCCACTCCGACACCAATAAACCCCTCGGATCTACGCCGGCCCGCAGATATCATTCCAGCACCTCCGGGCCAGGATAATAGCGGTCCGGGTAGAGGCCCAGGATAATATGCTAAAGCTTATAAAAACCCCGCTGCTGATCGGTCTGTGCTTAATCTTTATTTCCTTAAGCTTCTTTGTGCTTATTTTTTACCCAGTAATTTTGGCAGAAGTTAACTACCAGCTCAAAAGTATTAATACTAATTCCGGCCGTAGCTTACAAAAACAAACTATGGCTGCCGGGCAGGATTTTCAGATAGTTATTCCTAAAATTGATCTTAGATCACCGGTTTTGTCAAACATTGATCCCTTTAATAAAAAAGAGTACTTAAAAAGTCTCAAAAAAGGAGTGGCACACGCTAAAGGCAGCGCTTTACCCGGAAAGAAAGGAAATATTTTTATCTTTGGCCACTCTACGGATTTGCCCATGAATATTGCTTCCTTAAATGCCGTTTTTTACCTGGTTAATAAACTAAAACCCGGAGATGAAATCTACCTTAATTTCTCAGGCAAAGAATACAGATACATTGTGGATAATACCAAAATTGTTAGTCCCGGGGAAATAGATTATTTGCAGCAAACTTCTTCGGATCCGACGCTGACTTTAATGACCTGCTGGCCGCCCGGAACAACTCTTAAAAGATTACTGGTAATAGCCCGGCAGACAGAATAATTGTTACAAAGTTCTTACCCTTTTTTCAATCAATATTCAAGAAATTGGTTTAGAATTGGCGCGAGAGTAAAAAATGCAAGAGATTACTTCTGAGGCAGATAGGGGTATAAATAGTAAAACTAAATTCAGCTTTAATTTAAGGCTTGTTTTGATAGTGATAATGTGGCTTGCAATATTGTTCTTACCAGTATACAAAGCCGGCATTCTTGCTACCGGACAAAATTCACCAGCGGAATGTGATGACTCAGACGGATTAGTTGAGGGAAATGCAAATATTCTTTCCGTAAGCGCTCCGGCGGGAGAAATTGTTGAGGGTGTCTGCATTAAATCAGGCAGTAATATGTTTGGCGGAACTTCTCATAGCGGGGTACTGGGAAACGGAACTTATGAAAACGGCTGCTATATTGTAAGCGGTGTAGGCACTGCTACTGCAACTGTGGAAAGAGCAGGACCCGATTCCGAATGTCAGGAGCTAAGCCATATTAATGGGGTTATTTCTCCCGAAGCATCTCCTTCACCGACCCCTTCTCTAAGTCCTGCTCCTTCTGAGAATCCCTCGCCCAATCCTTCTGCCAGCCCGTCCGCAAGTCCATCCGCCTCACCTTCAACCAATCCCTCTGCCAATCCGAGCCTAACACCAAGCGCTACACCGCTACCTTCTTCTGAACCTTCTGCAACGCCATCTCCGGCACCTTCTGTCACACCAACGCCTGCACCTAGCCCTTCTTCTTCTCCAACAACTACGACCAGTTCCACTACCCCATCAGGCGGCACCAGTACAGGAGAAGTTGCCGGGGCGTCAGCTACCAATCCGTCTCCGTCAAACCCTGATCTGACAGCTGCTGTCCTGGGAGCTTCTGCTGAGGCTGGCGAACTGCCGGCAACCGGCCCTGAAACAACCTGGTTTATCTTAGGTATATTTACTTTACTATCAGGGATCGGTTCCACAATTTTGGGACTTCAAAAAATCTTGACAGACATATAAACAATAGGGTATAGTACCTGTCCTATGCCCCAGTTGCTCATCCTGTCTCTGGCATTATTTTTTTTCTTGGGCTTAATTTTTACCAATCCCAGTACATTACTTGCTGCCGAAAATCCAAGCGTTTTATTAGCCAGAATCAACCAGTTCCGCCAGTCAAAAGGACTAGCAGCTCTGAGTAGTGACCAGCTTGTATGCAGTTTTGCCAGACTACGGGCTCAGGAGATTTCAACTGATTTTAGCCATAATGGATTCTATAACAGGATCAAAACTAAAACCTTACCATATCCAGCATATACACTAGTAACGGAAAACCTGGCCCGGGTGCCCGGCACACAGGATGTAGTTAATATGTGGATTAACTCCCCCAGCCATCAAGCTAATCTGCTTAAAAATACCCGTTTTGGCTGTGTAGAAAGTTACGGTAACTTCTATGCCTATGAAGGCCGCTCCTGAAATTCAAAGCAAAAATAACCCCTAATTTAATCCGGAATAATATTTTGAAGGAAGACAACATCAGCTATATGCTGACTGATAAACTGAATTCCCAAAACAGAGGGATGAATGAAATTTCCCGGATCTAAATATTCCTGGCTGCCATCCCCTTCTTTATTTAAACTTTTTTCAAAACTGTTTATTAAGGGAATATGATGGGTTTTGGCAAATTCAATATGGTTTCTGATATAGGCGATGCGCTCCTTAGCCCACCTCTCCCGCTGGGAAGACACTAAATCAACTACCCCTTCACCATAACGGTTTTTGGAAGGAGCAATGGTGGCGGTAAAAACCAATACTGTCTCCGGGCTTTCTTCTTTAATAATACCTAATATTTCTTCCAGGGCCCGGGTTTGCTTTTTTAGGCCTTCACTGACAGGAAACTGTGATAGAGGATTATTGCCGAAGGATTCCAGAAAGATAATATCCGGTCTGGTATCCAAAACTGCTGGCAAAGTTTCCCCACCCCTTTTAGCTTCCATCTTTAACCGCTCAGGTACAGATAAAATTGATGTGGCCCCAATACTTAAGTTTAAAATCCCGAATTCTTTTTCCGGATAATAGCGTTTTAAGGCTTCCCGTAAGGGATCGGCAGTTCCCATTACTTCAGTCATGGAATCTCCCAATAAAACCAGCGTATAACTTTTAGTGTTTTTTGTTTGTACAGGCAAAGGATTGGAATTAAAAAATGACTTAATATAAGTTACCGGTTGTTCAAAAAACGGATCAAGTGCGTCCCGAATGTTAAAAGTTAAAAGTCCGTAAAATAAAGAGCAGCAGATGACAAAAGAACCCATATCTAATTTTCCCACCGGAAGTTCGGAAAAGTGTTAAAAAAAGAGCATAAGTTAGTAAGGATTTTTTATCAAAATCTCACTAAAATACCCGTCAAGCTAAGTATAATAATCAGTCCCATACTGACTGCAAACTTGATGGCAAATTCTTTTCTACCGTGCAGGAAACTATAAACTGACTTACCTGCTAAATTAACAAAATTTGCCAAGATAAAAGCAATTACTGCTAATCTGAAGTCAATCGAACTGCCGGCCACCTGAGCAGTATTAATCATTACTGCATCCAGGCCGACTATTGCTCCTAAGGCAGTAGTAATCAAAAAACCACTGTTTCCAAACATGGCTAAAGCTACCCGGGAAACAATACTGACCGCAACATATAAAGCGGTGAATTTTAAAGCTCCGGCAAGATTAATTATCTTTTTCTCTTCAATGGCTTTTGTTTGAACCTTAAGTAAACTTTCCTTACGAATTACGAAAAATACCGCTATGACTAAAGCCCCTATTATCATCGGCAAAAGCGTCGGCAGTAAACCAACCAAAAAACTTAAGTTTAAAGAACCGATTATAATGGCTATCTGGAGAAAACTCACTAAATTGGCAATCACTGCCGCCGCCACCAAATGGTTAACATTTCCTGCTTTAACGCTTTGCTGAGCCAAACTTTGGGTAGTAGCAGTGGAAGAAATAAAACCCCCGGCAGCACTGGCCAAAAGCCAGCCGCTTTTTTTACCAATGACCCGTTCTAAAACATAACCTATTAATTCAACTCCGGTGATCAAGGCTACAATTATCCAGACCTTAAACGGATTAACCAGGTCTAAATTTAATACCTGTCCGGCATTTAAACCCAATTTCTCCAGAAATCCTGCTAAATTCGGAATATCTGATAAGGAATAATTAATATTGGGCAAAAAAGGTAAAACCAGTAAAGCAATAATGGCAAAACTTATAAAGGCATTTACTTCATTCTGTCTGATATCCCGAATGATATTTTTTATACTTTCTTTTCTTGACAGGACTAAGATTAAAACAACTGAAAGAGCAAGTGTAAGTTGGATCGGAATAATCTCTGTGGCTATCAAAAGACCAATAATGAAGCTGTAAAATAACCCCAGCTCTGTAGTCAATCCAGGGTCTTTAGTATGTAAACTATCTACTACATAAAAGGCAATGGTTAAAGCAAAAAAAGCTAATGATAAAGCGAGGGAAATAAAAATAAAATTAGGATACAAAATTCCGACAATCGCCCCCAGGACACAAGTCAGAGCAAAACTCCTGATACCTAATATTGCAGTCGGCCCCTGATTTGCAACTACTTCCTTTCTTTCATTTATCTCCCGCTCCAGGCCAACCACAGCACCAATAATAAAAGCAATTATCAACTTAAGGGGTAAACCCAATGATTCCATCAAACTTATTATAGTACAATATTTTTCTATGAAAATAGTTTTATTTGATATTGATGTTTAAAAAGGTGCTTAACCTAAATACCAACAAAATTAGTTATTTGTAATCTCACCAATTCTGACAGACTTAGTAATTACCTCGCCCATTTCTTTTAGACCTCTTCCTATTTGAAGCATTCCATACAACCCTCCCTTAGCATATTCAAGAGATTCTGGTAATTTTACTTTTTCCGGTTCAAAATAATGATAAATTACACGTTCAGCAATTGCTTCTTTTATAATATCCAGATCCTGTCTGTCTATAATTTCAGCTCCCATACAAACCAGCCTTCTGACCACTCCATGCAGAGCCTCCGCTGATAAATCTTTTGAGAAAAAACCTTGGTTATCCATGATTGAAAAGGATGCAAGAGTAGCAATTTTAAATCTCATGGCCCACAATCCGCCGTTTAATTCCGGTTCCATCTCATTCACATACCTATCCATATCATTAATCCAACCAACCTCCTGTGAATTATCAACAGGCCTTAAAAAAATCCTGGTCAACGGGTATTTTTTTAAAATACCTCTCTGTTTCGACGTAAGAGCTTTCTCTGGAGATACTGACATATCTTAAAAGTATACCAAAAATTATAGCCACAGTCAAACTATAGGGTGCCTTTAACTAGCTGTAAACGGCGTTCGGAGGTTTCAAGAGTTGGATGCCGGGTTTTGGAACCAACAGCCCGGTTACTGAAAGCCTTTGGAAATTAATATCAGGATTTATTCCTGCTCTCTTCAGTCTGTCAAATGCTGCCTGCTGACCATTTAATTCTATCCAGGCATAGAAAGGAAAAAGCTGATATGTTCCGGGGAGCCTGGCATCATATTTGTTGACACCTTCCATGCTATAACCTATTAAATAAGTATCGCTGCCTATTTGTCTGAGGATATTTTCTACTCCCTGCAGATTTAAGCCGGGAAAAGTTCGACAGGCTGCTACTAAAGCCTGCCCAAAAAAATTACTATCATCTGCCCCATCAAACTGGCTCAAGTAGATAGCAGCCTGGTTTATATCCAGAGGGCTACATGATTCATTTAAGTATTCCGGCATGATTTATATAAAAATTTTAATCTGCTTTTTTGTAAGTAATGTATGAGTGTTGTAAGGACTATGTATGAAGGAGCGGTTTTGTTTTATTTCCAAACTATATATAATTTAATTATGAAATATAGATCCTTGGATCTGATTACTGCAACTGGAGTATCACATAACCCGGAAATCAGTAAAAAGGTTTTAATTGAAAACGGAGAAATTCCTCATATTACTCAGCTGGCCAGGGTTACCTTCAAACCAGGACAGACGGCAAATTCACATGAGCATAAGGATATGTATGAGATTTTTAATATAGAATCCGGATCAGGAAAAATACTTATAGACAGCAGTGAATACCAGTTAAGGACAGGAGACTGCTTTATTGTAGAACCGAACGAGAGCCATGAAATACAAAATAGCAGTCAGGAAGATTTAATTATCACTATATTAGGATTAAAAGTCTAGATTTGGTACCTCGTATGGAACCGGTTAGAAGCTTTTTTTAGCTCACTTTCCCCTATTAACTTTCCACAATCTCAAACTGCCATATCCGATTAACAAGCATCCAACAATTACATTTAAAATTTGCACCAGAATTACCGGAATAGTTTCTTTTATTAAAGAGAATAAAATCACTGATGAACCCATAAAAAGAAATGTTGCAAACCCGGTCCCTATTCCAAATAGCAGTAATTTTCTTTTTGTAAGTTTAAGCTCAAGGGCTTTTGCTGCAAATATGCCGGTAAATAAAACTACCGTTAAAGGACTGGATATTGTTAGAAAAAATACTGAGGAAAAACTAGTTAAAATACTGGCGGTGCTGCTTACTGGGTTATTTATAGGGATCCCTCCAATTACACCTTTGATTATGAAAGCCCCAAACAATATCAAAACTATAGAACTAACATTCCCAAATATCTTTTTGGTTTTCTTATACTCAAGTACCTTCCCAATGCCAAAGAGTGCCAGAAAAATATATGTATAGTCGGCAAGGGTAACTCCTAAGACACCTGCAAAACCATCAAAAAAAGTTTTCTGTAAACTTAAGTTAATAATAAAGAAAAATACAGGACCAATGGCAAGTTGAAGTGTTAATCCTGTAAATAAACCATTCCTAAATTCCTTCATACTGACCTAAATTGTACAACTTCTGATTATGCTATGCTTTACCGATGAATAAATATTCTTACAGATCATATAAGTTAGAATTTCCCGAAATCTATAAGAAAGAAAAGGAACTCATAGAAAAATATATTAAAGGGAATTACCAAATAGAGCATGTAGGAAGTACTGCAGTTGCTGGCTTAGGAGGCAAAGGAATAATTGATATTATGATTGGCACTAAAAAAGACAAAATGATGGCTATTGTAAAACAGGCAGGAAAATTGGATTATAAATATATTCCCCAAGCAAGCTATCCAAACAGACTATTCCTGCATAAACCATACCCTAAGGATTTTGATAAAGAATCAGCCTACCATCTTCATGTTGCTAATATTGATAGTGATGATTGGAAAAATACCATTGCTTTCAGAGACTACCTCAAGACACACCCTGAAGATTTAGAAAAATATGCGCAAATTAAACAGAAAGCCGCAAATGCAGCCAATGGAGACAAAGAAACTTATATGAGAACAAAGGAACGCGTCATTAGGGAAATCTTAAAAAAGATCTGCACATGAATCTAAATTAGTACCGCGTACGGGAGTCGAACCCGTGATTTCTGGGATGAAAACCCAACGTCCTAGGCCACTAGACGAACGCGGCAAGTTAAGAAATTATATCCTAACGGAGCATACATTTCCAATCCAAAAATTTGTGGACGCTAATTTATACTATATTATTAGGCTTTTTTTGCTGCACCCATTCTTCTCGTGCCAGATAATTAGTTAACCACGGCGCAATCTGCCGAAAACACCTTTCGCCAAAACAGCGAGAGAAACTGCAGGAGAACCAACCTTTTTATCCGTCCCTAAAATTACTGATCCGGCTTGAAAAACTCTGGAGATTTCAGTTCGCACTTCTTCCGGAGGGTAAAACCCCGTTAAAGACCTCTCTACCAAGCCATCCTTCACAAATACTGTTGTGGGAGGTACATCAAATTCTGCAAATAAATTCGGATGCTCCTGCATGAATTTTCGTATTTTACTTGTCTCACGCATCCAGGTTACCCCAAAGCTTACCTTAGAAAACCTACCCGCTATTTGTTCCAACCCGCTTTTGAATAACTCACAACGGTATCCTCCCTGAAGCCCCATCATCAAAACCAGGTTGGGATTCAGAAGGAAATCTTTATAATTTTCGTCATTTACAACTAAGATTTCTTTTTGTGCCGGCATAATCGAACTAGGATAGTGATTTAGAAAGAAAAAGTCAAGTATCCGCCGGCTAATTTATATAGCCATGTTTTTTTAACCAGGGGAAAATTGTTCTTTGGGCTATGGTGGATAAATGTTTCTTGTCTGATTGGGTATCAAAGTAGCCGATTTCTACTACTTCTGAAGACGGCTTTGGCTCCCCTATTAATTTACCCTCATACATTTTAATATTTAACATAGTTTCTCCTTTACCATGGGCAATATCTTCAAATTCCGTTAAAAATTTAATGGAACTCTCATCTACTTCACAGCCGATTTCTTCTTTAACTTCCCTTTTTAAACAGTCTACCTCTGATTCCCCTTCTTCAATCTTTCCTCCCAAAGTATAGAAAACATCCGGCTGTTTATTAGTCCTGACCTGCAGGATTTTTCCCTCTTTAAATACTGCCAGGGCTACTTTTTTAATTGTGTTCATGAGTGGCTATATGCTATACTTTTTTGGATGAGTACACAAGCAGAACCCTCCGGCCTGATCACTCCGGCCAAGCTCGGCATCATCGGCTACGGCATAGTCGGCCAGGCCTTAGCTTACGGATTTTCCCAGCCGGATATCAAGAATAAATATGAAATCCGCTTTTTTGATAAATACAAAGATACTGAATCCCTGGAATCAGTAGTGGCAGCCAGTGAATTTATCTTTATCTGCCTGCCTACCCCCATGACAGAAGATGAATCCGGCATTGATTTATCTATTATTGAAAACAGTATTGCCGAAATTTCCCAATACACTGACAATACGGATAAAATTATTGTCATCAAATCTACCGTTGTACCCGGTTCTACTGTGTCTTTAGAAGAAAAGCATCCTAAAAGCAATTTTGCCATGAATCCGGAATTTCTGACCGAAGCCAATTACCTGGAAGATTTTGTTAATGCCGACCGGACAATAGTCGGAGCCAACAATGATTTAACTTCCCGCCGGCTAGTTGCCCTATACCGCCAGAGGTTTCCGCATATGAAAATTTTCCAGACAGATTCCACCACAGCAGAGATGGTTAAATACATGGCTAATTCCTTCCTGGCCACCAAGGTGATTTTTGCCAACGAGATGTTTGAAATCTGCCAGGTTTTAGGCATTAAATATGAAGAAGTAAAAAACATGGTGGTGGCCGACCATCGGATTTTTGATTCCCACCTGGATGTGACAACTGCCAGGGGTTTTGGGGGGAAATGTTTCCCCAAGGATGTAGTAGCTTTAATTGGCCGGGCCAAAGAGCTAAAAGTAGACCCCAAGCTTTTGGAAACAGCCTGGAATATTAATAAAAAAATCAGGAAAGTTCGTGACTGGGAAGAAATTCCCTTTGCCGTTTCTGACAAATCAAAGAAACCTGCTTAAATCAAACGATTTCCTGTGGATCCGGGATAATCCGTATTTTTTAATGGCTTCCTGGTGGGCTTTAGTACCATAACCTTTATTTTTGGCTAAACCATACTGGGGATATTTGCCGGCTAATTTCTTCATCAGTTTATCCCGGTAAACTTTGGCTATAATGGAGGCAGCTGAGATGGAAGCACAGATTTTATCCCCGTCTTTTACCGGTCTTTGTTTCTTTCTGGCTAAGTGCTTTACGTAAAATGCATCGATCAGGATAAAATCCGGGGATTTATCCAAAAGTTTGATAGCTTTCCGAAAAGCCATCTGGGTAGCTTTGCCAATCCCTACTTTATTAATATCAGTTACACTGATTTCTGCTATGGACCACGAAAAGGCAGATTTTTTAATAATCTCTGCCAATTTTTCCCTCTGCCTGGGTTTTAACAATTTTGAATCAGCAATACCATCTATGAATTGAAAATTCTTGGGGAAAACTACGGCTCCAACAACCACCGGCCCGGCAAACGATCCGCGGCCGACTTCATCCAAGCCTGCAATGTAATGATATCCTGTATTCCAGAGTTTTTTCTCTAATTGAAGAGTCGGAAGTATCACCTTTACACTCTGACAGCACTTTTACCGGTCAAATCCCTGAGGTAATACAGCTTGCTTCTTCTGACTTTAGTAGCTTTTTTCTTAACCTCAGTTTTAATTATGGACTTGGCATCAAGCGGCCAGGTTCGCTCAACCCCGATTCCGCCGGCTCCGATCTTCCGGACAGTAAAGGTTTTATTAACATCCCGGCCCCTCATCCTGATTAAAATGCCTTCAAATACCTGAATCCTGGTTTTATTGCCTTCCACTACTTTAGTGTGAATCCGGATAGTATCCCCTATATGTAAATTTTCTTCACCAACTTGTGTTGAAATCATGAAATGAATATTAACATAATCTACCTATACCCGCAAGCTACTATCCAGAAAAGAAAACTTGATAAATCACTAAAAGTATCCTATAATCATCCTTTACTTTTAATAACCCTATGCGAGCTGTTGAAGTAATTGAGATGCAGATTAGAAACCTTGGCAGAGAGATTGTTCCTGATCCAGTAAAGACACACCTTTGGTATAGATATCAAATGGTAAAAAAGGTACTGGAAACAAAAAGATTTGGCTTATTTGCCACTGCACAAATTGAAGTTAATACAGACTGCAACAGAAGATGCTCTTATTGCCCAAATTCAAGATTTCCTAAAAAACCAGTATACATGGATGAAGATTTATTCCAACAAATCATAGACGAACTTAAGGGAATCAGTTATCAGGGGCGGATATTACCACATTGTGTTAATGAACCCCTAGAACACCCAAAATTACCTCAATTAATAGCAACTGCAAGGGAGGCAGAAAAAAGCCGGATTGAAATCTTTACCAATGGCGATAGCTTAAACAGGGAAAGATTTGATGAACTTAGGAAAGCTGGAGCTAATGCTTTTGTCATAACCCAACATGGGAAAAATACACCTCCGGGTCTAAAGGATCTTTTGGATAGCCTAACCAACCATGAACAAAAAGGGGTCACTTATCGGAAACTTGATCCTTTTCATTTATTTAACAGGGGAATTCCAGGCCTAATAGAACCTAGAAAACGTGCTATACCTGACCCTTGTTTTATAGCAGACTATTATCTTCAGATACTTGTTAATGGTGATATCGTCCAATGTTGCAATGACTTCAGAGGCGAGCATGTTTTTGGTAATATCAAAGAAAGATCAATCATGGATATCTGGAATGATACTGACTATAAAGTATTCAGAAACGAGGTAAGACATGGTCAATTTAAGCAAGATTTGTGCCAGAGATGCGTTTTTGACACACCTAAAACCTTGCAAGGCTAGACTAGTCTAAAACTCCCTTCGCCTAAAATCTCTTTAATTTTTTCTTCTAAAGAAGGATCCGGGTCAATACTAAAAGGTAAACTCATCCTTTTTAACTCTCCTCCGCTATGAAGAAGTAATGATACAGATACTTTACCGGGGAAACCTCTTAGAGTTTTATTGATATTTTGCAGAACTGTCACATCAGAACCCGGAGGCACTAAAATTTCCACCATGGGTTCATTTTCAAACACGCGGTCTGCAATACTTCCCGGCTCTTCCACCATTTTATCCGGATCAAAAATATTTATTTTTTCTACAATCAAGGAAAGCTCTTCTTCCCTTTTTTCCACCCGGCCGACAATAAAAACTACCTGGTCTTGTGCCAGGAAATTTTTACACTCTTCATAGGTCTTAGGAAAAACCACTACTTCCACTGCCGACACCCCGTCCGAGATTTTAATAAAAGCCATTTCCTTGGCAGTCTTTTTAGTAATTACTTTCTTAACCGAAACTATCACTCCGCCTAATTTTAGAGTCTTTCCAATATGCTCATCTCCTAGGTCTGATAATTTGTTTGAAATATATCCTAATAGTTTCTGCAGTAGCGCCAGATATGGCGGCTCATGCAGATAAAATCCCAGCAGATCTTTTTCAAATACCAACAACTGTTCCAAAGGAAGCTCCGCCACATCCGGCAATTTAATCTCCAAATCTCCTAAATCAGTATCCCCGTCAAATAAGGAAACCTGTCCGGAGAGCTTATTTTTACTTTGCTTGTGGGTTTCTGCTATGCATTGGTCCAAAATCAATAGCTGGGCTGCCCTGTTACCGAGGTGGTCTAATGCTCCGGCCTTAATTAAACTCTCCAGGGTTTTTCTGTTAACTAAGCGGTTATCAACCCTTGAACAAAGATCCATTAATGAGGTAAACTCTGTATCTTTTCTGGCCGCCACTATTGATTCAATGGCAGAAATTCCCACATTTTTAACAGCTGAGAGGCCAAACCGGATACCCTGTTTTACTTCACTTTCACCAACAGATAAACTTCTCTCCAGATCTGCCTGGGATAAGCTTCTTAACTTTTCCAAAGAGAAACCCACCCCGGATTTGTTGACATCCGGCGGCAGCACCACTATGCCCAACCTTTTACACTCTTCAATGGCAGCGGCAATCTTATCCGCATCACCTGATTCAGCAGTCATCACCGCAGACATAAATTCCGCCGGAAAGTTAGCCTTCATGTAGGCAGTCTGGTAGGCTACAATTCCGTAGCTTGCAGCATGGGCTTTGTTAAAGCCATATGCGGCAAAAGGCGCAATCAGGGCAAAAAGCTCATCAGCCTTAGCTTTTCTCATGCCTTTTGTAATACACCCTTCTACAAATTTCCCTTTTTGCTTAGCCATCTCTATGGGGTTTTTCTTACCCATGGCTTTTCGGAATTTATCAGCCTCTTCCCAGGAATAACCGGCAATGTTAATAGCTGTTAACAAGACGTCTTCCTGGTAAACCAGGAGGCCTAAGGATTGTTCCATATACTCTTTCATCCGGGGGTCAAAATATTTAATTAACTTAGGATTATTTTTACGGGCGATATATTCCGGAATCACGCTCATCGGGCCGGGGCGGTACAGCGCTACCATGGCCTGAATATCTAAAATACTGGTAGGCTTTAAGTCTATTACATACCTGGTCATGCCGGAACTTTCCATCTGGAATATACCCATGGTTTCTCCCTTGGCCAACAGTTCAAAAGCCTTTTTATCATTAAGCGGAATTTTGTTTAAATCTACACTGATATTGCGGTTTTCTTTTACAAATTCTACTGCCTTGCCTAAAATAGACAGATTTCGAATTCCCAGAAGATCCATCTTCACCAGACCAATTCCGCCGTATTCATCCACCAGAGAAAACATGTCATACTGGGAAACTAATTTATTGCCTTTGGATTCTTTCTGTAAGGGGGTAAAGTTTGTTATGTCTTCCGGGGCAATCACTACTCCGGCAGCATGGACTGAAGCATGCCGGACAGTTCCTTCTATTTTTACCGCCAGATCCAGGAGCTTTTTTATCTGCGGACTACCTTTATAAAGGCTGTTTATTTCCGGTACCTCTTTTATTGCCTCAGACAACGGCTTATGGAAACCCTGGTGGGGCGGAGGCACCAGCTTAGCAATTTTATCCACATCTCCATAAGATAATCCTAAGACCCTGCCCACATCCCGGATAGCGGCCCGACCCATCATGGTTCCAAAAGTAACAATCTGGGCTACCCGTTCTTCCCCGTATTTTTTGGTGACATATTCAATCACCTCATCCCTTCTGTCATCAGCAATATCCGCGTCAATATCCGGTAAAGTCGGCCGGTAAACTGTTAGAAATCTTTCAAATGGTAACAGGTAATCCAGGGGGTTTAGGTTAGTTACCCCCAGGCAGTATAAAACTAAAGAAGCTGCAGCAGAACCCCGGGTATTGGTAATAATACCCCGCTCATGGGCCCATTCCATGAAATCTGCGACAACCAGAAAATAGTCGGCATATTTTTTCTGCTCAATTACTCCCAGTTCATACTCCAACCGCTCTTTATCCTTTTCTGTCATCTTTAGCTTCTCAGCTGCTTTTTGGTAAGTTATTTCCCTCAAATATTCCATGGAGTTTTTATTATCAGGAGTTTCATAAACCGGGAAACGGGCCACTCCCAGGGGTAATTCAACATTTACCTGTTCGGCAATCTTAACGGTGTTTTCCAAAGCTTCCGGCATATCGGAAAAACTCTCTGCCATTTCCTCAGGAGACTTTAAAAAATAATCCGGGGTATCAATCATCCGCAGCCTTTTGGTTTCTGATAAAAACTTGCCGGTCTGCACACAAAGCAGGGCATCCTGGGCTTCGGCATCTTCTTTTTTGACATAATGGTAATCATTGGTAGCAACCAGCGGGATACCCAGTTTTTGGGAAAACTCTTTGGCAGTTTTTAAGGTTTGGGTTTGTATTTCCAAAATTTCTTTAAGGTCTTTTTTTACGACTTCATCAGTTGCCTGTTCTAAACACTCACCATAGGGATGTTTTTGAACTTCCAGGTAAAAGTTTTCTGCTCCGAAGATATCAGAATAAGTTTTTAAGACTTCTTCGGCCTTTTTTTCATCTTTCATTAAAGCCCGGATAAACTCACCTGATGGACAGCCTGACAGGGCGATTAAACCCTCGTGAAACTCCTTAAGCAAAGTCTTATCAACCCGGGGGCGGTAATAATAACCTTCGGTGTGGGCTAATGTTACCAGTTTCATCAAATTCAAATAACCCTGGTAGGTTTTAGCCAGCACAGTTAAATGAAAAGGCTCACTATCTAATTTAGCCTCTTTATCCTTAAAAGAACGCTTGGCCACATACATCTCCACTCCGATGATGGGTTTAACACCGGCTTCCATGCAGGCTTTATAAAACTCAATTACCCCGTACATAACCCCATGGTCTGTAATGGCTACTGCATCCATACCCATGGCTTTAGCATCTTTTACCAGCAGGTTCATTTTGGATAAGCCGTCAAGAAGGGAATATTGGGTATGACCGTGAAGGTGAACAAACTTAGGCATAGTAAACATCAATGTCTTACGGAGGGCTAGCCTTTCCGCGCAATCATTGTTTGCTTAGATATTCTACAACTACTGTTGAATGCTATTTCAAGAGGCAGTTTGGTTAATATTGATTTATAGGCTATTATTTCCTAGAATTACTACATGATTAGTCTGGAAAGTATCACCTGCGGGCAGTGTAATAATTATTCACCAGAGACAAATACCTGCAAAATTAAAGAGCAGACAGAAGTTGAACATACAACTGAGAAAACCCCGGTGATTATAGCCAGGATACAAGCTCTTAACACCTCCAGACCCTTACCAATTATGGATATTCTTAGGCTTATCACCTGCTTTAAAAATCCGGGAGTTGGAACACAACTTGTAGCAAGGATAAATGAAATTTACGTTAACAGACCCGAAGAGAATATACTTACTTTGCCAGTTGCTTCTCCAGGATCAGCCTGATTTGGCTGGCATTGACCTTGCCGCCGGTTTTTTTCATTACTGAACCTATGAGCGCATTCAAAACCCCCGGCTTACCTTTTTTAAGACCGTCAGGTCGCAAGCTTTGCTTAAGATCTTTAGGTCGCAAGCTTTGCTTATAAAGTTCTACCATCTGGGGATTTTCCTCAATTGCCTCTGCAGCCAGTTTTTCCAATTCTCCCTCATCCTCAATCATTCCGACATTTTTGGCAGCTATTTTTTCAATTACCTCTGAAGGAGTCACAAGCTTTATATCAACCTTCTGGTTAATAATGTAGTTTGCTAACTGCTTTGGCTCAGCATCTTTGCCGGTTTTCACTACCTCTTCAAAATAATCTGCAAATTCTCTTGTTTCGGTTAAGATATCTGCATCCGCTTCCTTAATTCCATACTCTTCTGCAAACCTTTTGCTCTTATCCCAAGGAAGTTCCGGTATTTCTTCCTTAATTCTTAACTCTTCGCTCTTTACTCTTAACTCCGGTAGATCCGGTTCGGGGAAATAGCGGTAATCGTGAGCCTCTTCTTTACTTCTTTGCAGATATGTAGACTTTTTATCCTCATTCCAACCCCTGGTTTCCTGAGAAAGTTTTTCTCCCTTTTCTAATGCTTCTATTTGCCTTTTAATTTCATACTCAATGGCTGCTACCATGAACCTAAAACTGTTAATATTTTTAAGTTCCACCCGGTAGTTTGGTAATTCTTTCTGTCCGACAGGCCGGACAGAAATGTTTGCCTCCAGCCTCATATCTCCCCGCTCCATGTCTGCATTGGAAACTCCTAAGTACCGGAAAAGTTGTTGTAGCTTCTTGGCATAATTTCTGACTTCTGCCGTATCTTTAAAATCAGGCTCAGTTACTATTTCCACCAAAGGCAGGCCGGACCTATTAAAGTCTATTAATGTGGCTCCCTCTGAATGGGTCAGCTTTCCGGTATCTTCTTCCTGATGAGCCCGATTGATTCTGATTCTTCTTTTTCCTTCTGATCCCTCTACCTCAATCCAGCCATTTATACAAAGCGGCCAGCGGTACTGTGAAATCTGGTAGCCCTTAGCTAAATCCGGGTAAAAATAGTTTTTCCTTTCAAAGCGGGAGACTTCGGCAATTGTACAGTTTAAGGCCAGTCCGATTTTAATGCAGTCTTCTATTGCCGCTTTATTTATGTATGGTAGCGCTCCGGGTAAACCTAAACAGACCGGGCAGGTATGGGTATTCGGGGCTTTCCCAAAATAATCAGCAGAGCATCTGCAAAACATCTTGCTCTTGGTATTTAATTCAACATGGACCTCCAACCCGATTACAGGTTCGTAATTATTCATAAATCTAACTTTGGTTTTTCCTTTCGCCACTCTGTTGCCTGTTCATAAACTTCACCTACATTTAACACAGTTTCTTCATCCCATTGCTTTCCTAAGATCTGTAAACCAACGGGCAGGCCTTCTGAAAAACCACAGGGGACTGATAATCCGGTTATACCGGCAATGTTAGCCGGTACTGTATAAACATCAGCCAGGTACATGGCTAAAGGATCATCAGTTTTAGCTCCAAAATCCCAGGCTACAGTAGGGGAGACCGGTCCTGCAATTACATCACATTTTTCAAAAGCTTTTTCAAAATCCTGTTTAATTAAAGTCCTCACTTTGGCGGCCTTAGCATAATAATCATCATAGTAACCGGAAGATAAACTATATGTGCCCAGCATGATTCTTCTTTTCACTTCCTGACCAAAATTATCCCTGGTTCCGCCAAACCTGATTCCGTCAAACCTGGCATAATTTGAGGATATCTCAGAAGGAGCTAAAATATAGTAGGCTGCTATAGCATATTCGCTGTATGGCAAGCTCACCTCTACAATTTCTGCCCCCAGCTCTTCCAGCTTTTTTATAGCTTCTCTTATAACCTTTTCCACCCCCGAATCCAGTCCTTCCCCAAAATATTCTTTTGGTATTCCTATTTTTAATCCCTTAACCTTTGTTTCTAATCCACCGGATTTACCTGTGAATTTTTCCTTTCTGCAGTTTGAATCATATTTATCCCCACCGGTAATCCATTCCAGAACCAGCCTGGCATCAGCCACTGATTTTGTCATTGGCCCAATCTGGTCAAAAGAGGAAGCCATGGCAATGGTGCCGTAACGGGAAACCCGGCCATAACTGGGCTTAAGTCCGACTATTCCGCATAAAGAGGCCGGCTGCCTGATTGATCCGCCGGTATCCGTACCTAAAGCAAAAGCGCAAAGATCTGCAGCTACTGCGGCAGCAGAACCGCTGGATGAACCACCAGGTACTTTATTTAAATTCCAGGGGTTTTTGGTCGGACCAAAGGCTGAGTTTTCGCCGGATGAACCCATGGTAAATTCATCACAATTAGTTTTCCCGATTATACCAACTCCCTGTTGCAAAAGTTTTTCAATGACTGTAGCATTATAGGGGGGTAAAAAGTTACTCAATATTTTTGAACCGGCTGTTGTCTTTATCCCTTTGGTTAAAATGGCATCTTTAATTGCCGCAGGTATCCCGCGAGGACTTTTTTTATTTTCTTCATTAATTTCCAAAAAGGCATTTATTTTCGGGTTTAATTTTGATATTTTATTAAAGTAGGCCAGATTTAATTCTTCTTCTGAGAATTTTTTCTCATTTTTAGCCTCAATTGTCTCAGTTAAAGTAAGTAATGTTAAATCGTTCATAAATTTATTCTTCAAATACCCCTTTTGTTTCAAACATATTATTTTTAACTTTAGGAGCATTAAGTAATGCGTCTTCCTGGGTTAAGCATTCACCGGTTTCATCTTCACTCATTACATTACTTTCCCCGGTGACATTAAAAGTCGGTTCTGTGTTTGCAGTATCAACCTCATTCAACTGTTCTATATAGTTTAAAACCTTGGAAAGCTGTTCAGAGTACTTCTCTTCCTCTTCCGGAGTTAATGGCAGATTAGCCAACTTGGCAACTTTTTTAACTTGATCAGATGTTAACTTCATGACTTGATTATAATTATTACGAAGTAAGAATTACAAGCTCTGCTTAATACAAGTATCAAGCTATGCTTATACTTGATTAATGTAACTCTGTTAATAGAGGCAGTTTATTTCTTAAGAGACTTTTCCAGGTCTTTTAGACTATCCCAATCATGGATTGAAACCGGTATTACTTTTTTCTTGAACTTCTGTAGCTGGGTTATTTTTTGTTTTATTTGTTTTTGATCTACTAAATCAGTTTTGGTTAAAATTATTATCTCCGGCTTTTCAGTAAGTTCCGGATTGTATTTTTCCAGCTCTTTTCTTACTACCTGGTAGTTTTTTAAAATATTTTCCGAATCAACCGGAACGGCATGCAGCAATAATTTTACCTTTTCAATATGCTTTAAAAACCTGATCCCTAATCCCTTACCTTCACTGGCTCCTTCTATTAAACCCGGGATATCGGCAATTACTTTACCCTGCCATACCCCTAGATTAGGCTCTAAGGTAGTAAAAGGATAGTCAGCAATTTTAGCATTAGCAGCAGTCAGCTCATTTAATAAACTGCTTTTGCCGGCATTCGGCAAACCAATCAGTCCAAAGTCCGCAATAAATTTTAGTTCTACTTTAAATTTTCTTTCTTCTCCGGATAAGCCTTTTTGGGCATACATCGGAGTGGTATTCCGGGGGGATTTTAGTTCAAAATTTCCCCTGCCCCCTATTCCTCCTTTGCAGATTAATATTCTGTCATCCAAATTCTCAAGCTTATATACTTTTCCCGTCTCTAAATCTAAAAGTTCAGTACCAAGCGGCATGATTATTTCCAGGTCCTTACCGTTCCTGCCTGATTTCTGAAAATTATTTCCCATTTCACCGTTTTCTGCCTCTATAATTTTCGTTTTGGAGAATTGGTTTAATGCCCGCAGGTCAGAAGTAACGCTGATATAAATATCTCCGCCCTTACCGCCGTTTCCGCCATTAGGGCCGGCTTTTTTACCGGGATTAAAGGAAACCTTTCCCGCTCCCCCATGACCGGCTTTTAAGATAATTTCTACTTCATCAATTAACATGAAAGGTTGGAGTTAAACTTTTCCTTCCATTTCGCGGAGGGCTTTAACCCGGACTTCAATAGAAGGATGGGTATTAAAAAGGTTAGCCAACCAGGCTTTAGCTTCCTGGCCCTTTAAGGGATTGGCAATATAAAGGTGTGCTGTGCCTCTATTGGCTACTTCCAAAGGTTCCCGGTCTGCTGAGATTTTAAGCAGGGCATTTGCTAAACCTGTCGGATACCTGGTCAGTAAAACACCGGAGGCATCAGCCAACAGCTCTCTTCTTCTGGAAACCGCCAGTTGAATTAAAGTGGCGATAATCGGAGCCAAGATAGCTGCTGCAATAGCAATCACTAAAAAGATAGTATTACCTTTACTTTCCCTGTCCCGCCCCCCATACCACATACTTCTCATAAAAAAATCAGAAAGAAGAGCTATGGTACCGACTAAAACAGATACTACACTCATAAGCAATGTATCCCTGTTGCCGACATGGGAGAGCTCATGGGCAGCTACCCCTTCCAGTTCCTGCTTATTTAATTTCTGTAAAATCCCTTTGGTAAAAGCTATAGCTGCATGCTTAGGATTCCTGCCTGTAGCAAAAGCATTAGTGGCTGTATCATCAATTACATATATTTTTGGCAAAGGCAAACCTGCAGCAATACAAAGGTTTTCTACTATTCTGTAAATTTCGGGGTTATCTTTTTTCTCGATTGGCTTTGCACCGGAAATACCTAAAACAATTTTATCCGACCAAAAATAAGAAACAAAATTCATTATTCCGGCCATAATCAGAGCTATACCTGTTAAGCCTAAGCCTCCGATTTCACCATAACCAAATCCTTGAGCAATTATATAAATTACCCCGACTGTAAATAAAGAAAAGAAGAACATGATTATCCATGTCTTAAATAGATTCTGTGAAACATGATCCCAAGCTGTGTTAATTCGTGCCATATCAAGCTAATTCTAGCACAATTGAGGTTAAAATTTAACTTCTACGTCTTTCTTCTCTTCTTCTGTGGCTTTGAAGAATTCTTCTTTTTTAAAATTAAATATCTGACCTACCCAGGCTGAAGGAATGGTTTCTAGATTATTGTTTAAATCCAACACATTGGTATTATAAAATTGCCTGGAGGCAGCTACCTTTGTTTCAGTATCTGACAGTTCATCCTGCAGCTGTTTAAAATTCTCAGATGCCCGAAGCTGGGGGTAATTTTCTGCTACGGCAAACAGGCTTTTTAAGGCATCAGTCAGCATATTATTAGCTTCAGCTGCCTGATGGGGATTTTTAGCATCCATTAAAGAAGTTCTGGCTTTAGTAACCTCTGTTAAAACGCCTTTTTCATGCTTCACATAACCTTTTACAGCTTCAACCAGGTTGGGGATTAGAGATGATCTTCTCTTTAATTGAACATCAATTTGGGACCAGGCTTCACGGACACGATTTCTGAGGGTAACCAGGGAGTTATAAGTAGCAAGAAGCCATAAAACTATAACAACAACTATTCCAATGATGACAAAAGTTATCATTATGGTTTAAGTTTAAACCTTTTAGCAAACTCTGTCCAGTCCCAAGCATTAACTACATCTTTTTTAGAAGCCCAGCCCCTGCGGGCCACAGACACCCCAAACCTCATATTCTCCATCTGGGAAACTTCATGCGCATCAGTATCTATAATAAACTTTACCCCATATTTTAAAGCTAATCTCACCAGATCATCTCTTAAATCGAGCCTGTTGGGATAACCATTAATTTCCAGGATCTTATTGTTTTTAGCAGCTACTTTAAAAACTTCATTCCAGTCAGCATCAGAGGATTCCCGCTCATTAAGCAGCCTGTTGGTCGGATGGGAAATTATATCTACATGCGGATTTTCCAAAGCTTTAATTAATCTTTTGGTAATTTTTTCTCTTGATCCTCTATGACCGGAATGAATCCCGGCAATACAATAATCAAGAGTAATAAGGGCTTCATCCGGAACTGACAAAGATCCATCTCCCAAAATGTCAATTTCGAGCCCATTTAAGACATGAATACCATTTGTGCTCGAATTTAATTTCTGTATAAAATTTGTTCTCTTATCTACCCATTTAGATATTTCTGACATACTAACCATACTAAAACCGGGCGGATGGTCAGCCACTCCAATAAATTTATAACCTAAAGATATGGCTTTCTTAATAATTTCTTCTATCGAATTTACGCCCGGACCATGAGACGGATGCGCAATGGGAAAATTTGAATGGGCATGCAAATCTCCCTTAATATCCCCAAAGTCAACTAATTCCGGTAATTTATGCTCCAGGGCAGCCTCAATCTCACCGGTATCCTCCCTTATTTCCGGCGGGGGAACTTGCATCTTAAGCAGGAAATAAAGCTCTTCCTCTGTTTCTGTCTTAATTAATTTACCTTTTAAATCCTTGGCTCCATATTCAGATAAAGAAAGGCCTTTTTTCTGAGCCAAAGTTCTAAGCTTTATATTATGCGCCTTAGAGCCTGTAAAATGCTGCAAAAGCGCCCCATAACTCTCAGGCTTACCAACTAATAAATCAGCCTGAAAACCTCCCCTTAAGACCACTGTAGCCTTATTCTCGCCTTGATCCACCACGCGCGTTATTCCCGGTAGCCGGCAGAAGTGCTCCACTACCTTCTTGGAATCATTACTGCTGACAGAAAAATCCAAATCTCCGACGGTAGCTACCATCCTGCGCAAAGACCCTAAGGGATGAACCTGCAATACTGCCGGATTTTTCCTTAAATACTCAATAATTTTATCTGCCTGTACAGCTGCATAAGGCAACAGCATCCTGCCCTGCCTGCCTGATAACTCTAAAACTCCGTCCATAATTCTTCTGGCCAACTTAGCAGAAAAACCTTTTTCCACTAATGAGCCTGATTTAATCCCGCGTTTTAGATCTTCCAGATTCTTAATATCTAGTTTTGCCAGCTTCATGGCAGTCTGAGGTCCTACTCCGGGGATACCCAGAAGCTCAAAGACTACTGGAGGAATCCCTTTCTGAACTTCTTCAAAATGTTTTACTTTACCGATTGAAAAAAGCTCATCTAAATAGATTTGGATTTTTTCTCCTAAATTAGGTACTTCTGAGAGATTTCCTTCCTGCCACAGGTCATAGAGTTCAGCTGTAGAATGCTCTATAGCATCAGCAGCATTCTGATAGGCACGGATCTGGAAGATATTGCCGATATTTTTAAGAGTATAAGCTGCAGCTACACTGCGTAAAATTTTAGCCAATTGTTGATTGGAAAACTCCATTAAAGCTAATATAGCACTTTTACAAAAGCTGTGCTTCTGTTACAATTTAACCGAATGATACCCAAAACTTCAAAGCGCTGGCCAAAGCGATATATAGAAACATTTTTTAACATATGGAGCCCGGAAATGGCTTATATCCTAGGATATTTCGCAGCTGACGGTTGTATGTACAAAAATCCCAGAGGCAGCTGTTATATATCCTTTACTTCTTCTGATCTTGAATTAATACAGCTAGTTAAGGAAATTTTAAAAGCATCTAATAATATCGAATCTTATCAGCCTAAACAACCCAATCAGAATCTACGTTATACTCTACAAATAGGCAGCAAGGTAATATTCAACAAATTTCTGGAACTAGGATTTACCCCAGCCAAAAGCCTAAAATTAGCTTTTCCTTTAATTCCTGAAGAATTAATAAATCACTTTATAAGGGGATACCTCGATGGAGATGGCTGCGCTGGTTTTTATAGACTCCAAAGAAAAGATAGAAAGAAAAAATATTTATTTTTGACAATACAATTTAGATGCGGTAGTAAAGAATTTATAGAAACTCTGAAGCAAAAACTATTAGTTTTAGGGGGTATTTCCCATGGCGTCCTTTCATTTCACAGTCGTGCCTATGCACTAGCTTATATAGGACCTTCTGTGGTAAAATTATACCGTTTTCTTTATCCTAAAATTAATCTTCCTTGCCTATGGCGGAAAAAATTAATACTTAAAAATGGGATATTAGAAAAATATGGGATCGAAGTGTAACGGTTTGCATGACTCCCTGTCACGGAGTAGGTAGCGGGTTCAACTCCCGTCGGTCCCGCAGATTTCGAAAATATCCGCTCTTGCAGCGGATTTTTCAAATCTAGGAGTGGCTGGAGAATTAAACTGAGCACTTGCTTACAAGTAAGTCTGTTCGACCCCGAGCAAAGCGAGTGGGCAAACTTGTTTAGTCCCCTTGGCCTCACATGCATCTTATAATTTGCATTTTAACTTCATATTCTGTATGATTTAATAATGACACAAAGTGAAAGAGGACCAAAGGAAATAGCTCCTTTTAGGCAAATTGTTGTTAGAAATAATAATAATACCAGTTATGGAGAGATTGATATCCCACCTGGAGAGGATATTTGGCATGCTACAAGGTTAGCAGCAAAAATTGCTATTACTGAAGGAGTGGAGGTCAGATTTTTATTTAACGAGCATCCTCATTCTGTTACAGTTCAGGAAGCTAAAAAGATGCTCAGCCCCGAAGAAATCAAAAAAGAAATTACTCGCCATAAAGATGCCATAGCTAGAGCATATGAAAGTATAAGAACTTTTGAGAACCTTATTAAGGAAGAAAAAGATTTAGGAACACTTCTCTACGGAGAAGGGTTCTCTGATACTATCAAATAGTTTTAATTTCACTAACTCATTCCTAATTGTTGTAAAGTTTTATATTGGCACACTAAACCCCTATACAGGTGTCCCAAATTTTTAATTGCAAGCCCGCACATTCATGAAAATACAATAATTACTCAATTTCCTCTTAATTTTGAAGCTAAAAGTGCTCCAGTCTAATTAAACGGTGTTTATTAATTTTACTGGCTATAGAGTTCTAATTTTTGTTTAGGTAACCAATTTGTATAAAAATCTTGGTACATATCAAATACCTTTTGCCCCATAACATTTTTATTAGATTTGGCTCCATATATTGGGCAGGTATCTTTCCCCCCACCTGGATTATCCATTACGAGTCCCATAAAAGTATAACCCACTCCATGTTTGGCTATATCTTTATAAGCATTCATAATATTTTCATGAACCTGGGGACAAGTTAAACCTCCCTCTCCACCCACATTAGTCATGGAAAAAGCTTCCCCCATGATATAATTTCTCTTATATTTTTGTGCTAGCTCTTCAGTCATGCTCATAATCTCCCGGGTATCCTGGTTTCCAATACTACTGGAACTGCCATCAGAAAAACCAAATAAATCACAGGGAGAAAAATCCATGTATTTTAACCCTTTTTTCATATCACCTTCTTTACAATAGATCTTTCCGTGATAAATTTTACGGACTTCGGGAATAATCTTTTTATAAAGGTTGCTGATAATTTGCGCTGCCTGTTGCCGGTCCATCCCGTTTAAAACCAACATGTGGCCTACTTCACCGAATGGCGCATAATATTCAACTTGGTACTTTTCTGCAATCTCAGCCCATTTCAATGCCAATTTTTCAAAATCATCTGCGTAATCCTCTACATTTATTTTTTCATCTTTCCGTGGATTATATTGGGGCATTAGATCAAAGAGGTCAACCGGGTAAAATATCACTTGGAAACCTGCCCTTTTGGCCCGGATAATATCAGCAATTGCTTCGTTCTCTGCTCTCACTCCGTCTTCATAATCAACAGTAGCCACTAAAGTTTTATCCTCTTTTAAGTGGGAGTATTTAATCAAAACATTCCAGGTATTAACCTGTAATTTTTTATAGTCATCAAGAAAATATAAAAGGCCAATCCGGTTATATATTTGACCAGGTTCCCAAACTCCCCTGATCGGTAAAATATAATTTCTGGTAAAAGTTGTTGGTCCTGCTTTCATCAGCTCATCCATATTGGTTGGCCTATCCATCGCCACATAACAGTCATGCGTCATATCTAAAACACACTCTTTGCTGTTACAGGCAGCAGCATTTTTACAAGCCGGGTTCTTGATTTGATCAACAATTTCCGGTTTTATTTGAGATTTATTTTTACTGGGACAAAAAGGTGAGTTCACACAAAACTCAACACAAGCTGGCATATTGGCTGGATTTTTGCAAAAATTATCACAGGAACCTCTTTTGCCTTGTATTTCATCAATAATGCAATTCCCCGGCGCAATTAGAGTTTGAAGATAATAGAGGCCACCAACTAGCAAAGCTATGGCAACAGGAATAATCATCAAAAGGTGGGCAAAGCCTTTTTCTCTCATTAAAATAATAATCACATATTTAGATCTTACAATCAAGCAAATCCTAGGTTCTGAAGTGTTCGATACTGATAAACCAAACTTGAGTGGAGGAGTTTCAGATTTGAAACGTTAAACCCGCATTTGCCCTCTTGACAACTATTTAAATATAGGTTAAAAAGAGCACGTTAATCCGTCTTCTAAACCTGCCTCTAAAAAATGCCAAGAAAAGCTGTTAATTCAAAAATAAAGACAAAATCTGGAAAGGCTTCTTTGAAAACTTCCGGTGTGGAAAAAGTAACACAGGATACTGATTCTCCTCAATCCAAGATCAGCATGGTTTTGGGAGCCTTAATCGTCATCATAATAGGAATTCTGGTTTTCAACTACTTTAACCGAAATAATGCTACCCTGGGTCCCGCCCAACAGACAAACAAACAAGAAACCGTCCAGGATGTTGCAACGGATAAGCTTCCCGGTAAATACACTGTAAAAGAAGGTGATACCTTATTTACAATTGCAGAAAACTATTACAAAGATGGTAAAAAGTTTACCGAAATTGCTAAGGCTAACAAGCTGGAAGATCCAAACCTACTGGAAACCGGCTCATCACTGGAAATTCCCAAGCTGGAAACCCAACAAGCACAAGCTTCACCCAAGCCTTCTGCTTCACCGGAAGAAGAAGTCCTGGGTACTGGTGGCGGTAATACCACCATCTGGGGACCTAATATTGAAGGTGATAAATATACTGTAGTAGAGGGCGACTGGTTATCAACCATTTCAGCCAGGGCTTATGGTGATATTTTTGCTTATGAGAAAATAGCCAAAGCCAATAATCTCTCTAATCCGGATCATATTGAACCGGGTCAAGTCTTAACAATCCCCCGCTAATTTTGTATACTTGTGTTCGTGATTAAAAAACACTGGCCTGCCTTCTTACTGCTTCTTACTGTAATACTGATTACTTATGTTAATTCCTTTAATAATGTCTTTTTATCAGATGACCTGGCTGAAATAGTCCAAAAGCCGGAAATTGCCCAATTTAGCAACTTACTGACCAGGCCTCTTGGCTTCATTCGGCTTTTCCTATATTGGCTGGCTATCAATATCGGCGGCTTAAACCCTTTTATCTTCCGGATGATTAATATTTTCTTCCATACCGGCTCAGTCTTCTTAGTTTACCTGATCTTAAATAATTTATACTCCAAAAGGCTGGCTATAATTATAGCTGCTGTTTTTGCAGTCCACCCGGCTATCTCAGAAGCCGTAGTCTGGATTTCCGGTGGCGGCTATCCGCAGTATGCCTTTTTCTTTTTACTTTCATTTTTATTTTATATTCTCTCTCAAAATCATGGAAAATATTTTATTCCGGCCATTATCAGTTTTTTATTTGCTTTTATGTCTCATCCACAGATGCCCCTGTCGCTTTTTTTAATCTTTCCCATTTATGAACTTGCCTTTGGAAACTTAAAGAAAAACTGGGCCAAAACCATCCCATTCCTGCTGCTCTCGATTTTTTATGTTTTCGTTTCTTTAAGCGGCATTCCGGAGCGGGAAACTACTTTAAAATCCATGCATTACCAGGAAGGCGGGATGGATAATATATTTTTGATTGTTCCTACTGCCTTAAGCTCCTATTTTGAACTGATCTTTTTCCCTAAGGTCCTGACCCTCTATCATTCAGAGCTAAACTTCGGGCCAATCCAGTTTGCCTTCAGAGCCCTGCTGGTATTAGCTTTTCTGGCAGGGACACTGTTTGCCTTCTTTAAGAATAAAAAACTCTTTTTCTGGGGCTCATTTTTCCTGATTGCCCTTGCCCCCACCCTGACCCCTTTTAGGCTCAACTGGATTGTAGCTGAGCGCTATCTATATCTGCCGATCATAGGCATCCTGGTACTCCTGGGCTTAGGGTTTGAAAAATTAACTAAATCCGTTAAATTCAGGCAGGTCGGAAATGTCATACTGGTTTTACTGGTTATTATCCTGTCTGCCAGAACCATTGTCCGCAATATTGACTGGAAAAATGAGGATAATCTCTGGATTGCTACCGGTAAAACCTCTCCCTCCTCCCCTAATACCCACAATAATTTAGGGGATGTTTATGGCCGGCTGGGAGATAAACAGGCAGCCCTCAGGGAATTCCAGCGGGCTATTGAGCTAAAACCTAATTATGGTGATGCATATCATAACCTGGCTAATACCTACCTGGAGCTTAATCAACCTGATAAAGCCATTGAAAACTACCAAAACGCACTTAAGTTTAACCCCGGCCTTTGGCAGTCCTATCAAAATATTGCTGCCATTTATTTCCAACTAAAAAAATATGATTTATCTGTTGAGAACCTACAAAAAGCTGTCCAGGTTAACCCGCGTAATCTAAACTTAAGAATCAACTTAGGGGTAGTTTATTTAAACAGCGGAGATAAAGAAAAAGCCAGGGCCATTTTTACGGAAATCCTGCAGTTTGACCCCAATAATCAAATTGCCAGCCAGGGCCTGGCAGAAGCAAACAAAGTTAATCCTTAAATAGGATGTAACCTTCTTTTTTGTGGTTTTCCAGATGGTAACCGGAAGAAATAAAAGTTCTATTCTTCTTTAATCTGTATATTAAGGAATTCAAGGCCCATTCAGAGGCTTTATCATAATCTTTTGAATCCTCCGGCCAAAGAGAACTAAAAATTTCTTCCTTTGGCACTACTTTTTTTAAGTTTTGTTTTAATAAATTAAATAATTTTGCCTCCTTAACCGGCAGCCTTGTGGGGTGGTGGTGAACTATATACTCTGACAGAAGCGGGGTAAAAAGTTCATATCCGTCATCTTGCTTTTTAACCAAACCAATCTCCATTAAATATTCATCCGGATAATCAACCTTTTTACTTGAGGCAATCTTTTGTAATACCCGCCTTTGCTTAAACTTAACAAATTCATAAAGCTCCTTAAGCTGCAGCTCAATAAATCTATCCTGAAGCGGATTACTTAACCGGGCAGATTTCAAAAGCAGCAAAAGTAATTGGTAATGGCCGCCGCACAGGTTTTTAGCTAAGGCAATGGCCTCCGGGTTTTCTATCAGATTATTCTGATTGTATACTGAAGTTATAACTTCCAGATCTTCCGGAAAAAAGGGGCGGAAATGAACTATTTTGGAAAAAATCTCCTGGTTTCCGGCACTTAAGGCTTCCGGGGCTATCTCAGACAGCGATTTGTTGGCAGTAGAAATGATAACTATCTTTTCCCTGTTAACATGGCGCAGTGCCCAGATGTTACCAAAAAAATTATCATCAAAGATACTTTTCAACTGGTCAAAACGGTTAAAAATTAACACTATCTTAGAATGCTTTTGAGTTAGCTCTGCTAACTTTTTAAGGCATCTTTCAAAAAGCTGGTTGCCTGTTTCCGGGGATTCATCACCTAGCTCCTTAAGCAATAACTTAAAAAACTCTTCCTTAGTCAGGTCGGCCAGCAGATAAGAATCCACATAAATAAAGTGGGCTAAGTCAGTAGTAGCCAGGTATTTAAGGAAGATAGTCACCCCGACTCCGGGCATGCCGATAACAGTAAAAGAGGTCGAAGAATCAATCAGGCTTTTTATTTTTTCTATCTTTTTAAGGCAGAAGTTATTACCGTATTTGCTTTCAAAAAACTTATATCCCATTTATGCCTTTTTGCATCATTATTTTATCATAATTAAATCAAGCAAAGGGATATCCGGCAATTTAAAATAAATGTCAGAAAGACTATAAAAATGGCAATTGAAACTGAAATCAGAGAAATACAGTCTGCTATAGCTACGGGGGAGCAGGAAGAATGCCACAGCATCTTATACAAAAACTCAGAAGGCTCTATTATCAAAGTAAAAGACTTGGAAGGAGAACTGGGTAGGAGACGTATATTTTCTAGACTCGGGAGCTATCTTCAGAGACCCTTTGGAAGAAAAACTTTATCCAGGTATTAGGACTTACCGGCGGAGCGGGTTTTAAGAAAATTTCTTAACTGCCTACTGACTAATCCGGCATCTAATGCTCCGGACTCTGCAATAGTAACAGAAACTACTGTTGCAGCGACATTTACTGCTGAACCTATTCCACGGGCACTACCTAACCGCAACTCTCCGTAAACGCGCGGTGCATCACCTGTTATAAAAGGAGGTTTTTGCATCCAAAATCCCCCATTCTCGATAGTACCCCATAACGCATCTACACCCTCATTCCATCTTACATTTGCGCCCAAATGTTCTCCTACAGCTTTCCGAAATTCACCGGGTTGCAGAGTAGTATGCCAAGACATCGTCAGATCTTCTGTTGTTCCGCTAGAAGGCAGAACGCGAGCTGTAAAAAGCGGTGATCCGCTTCCTGTCTCCACTACTAACATGGAGCCGCTTCTTACCTCTTCAACTCGTGCAATTATTTCCTTACTGTTTACCATCCTTATAGTTTACACTATATACTTTTAGTGTCAAGATGTTCCGTTATTGGTAGCCTTTCGCTTGTAAATTAAATAAAGTTGCATACTGGCCTCTTTTTTCCATTAATTCATTATGACTGCCTGATTCCAGGATTTTTCCGCCTTCTATTACATAAATTTTATCGGCATTTCGGACTGTGGAAAACCTGTGAGAAATAATTATAACTGTCTTATTTTTGGATAACTTTTCCACCCGGTTAAAAATTTCCGCTTCTGCCTTGGCATCAATAGCAGCAGTGGGCTCATCTAAAATTAGTACCGGCGAATTCCGGAAAAATCCCCTGGCCAGGGCAATCTTTTGCCACTGTCCCACTGATAACTCCACTCCGCCTGCAAATGTTCGGCCTAACATTTGTTCATAACCTTCATCCAGTTTCCTGATCATCGGATCTGCCCCTGAAGAAACAGCAGCTTCTATAATTTTTTTCATAACCTCTTTTTCCTCCACTTTTCCGAAATAAATATTTTCCTTGGCTTTATACTCAAACCTTACAAAATCCTGGAAAAGCACACCGAGTGCCTTATACCAATCATTTAAATCCAGCTCCTTAATATTTTTACCGTTTATTAAAATCTCCCCACTGTTTACATCATAAAACCTGCACAATAGTTTAATGATTGTTGTCTTACCGGAGCCATTTTCTCCTACCAGGGCAATTTTCTCGGCCCGCTGAATAGTTAAATTAAAATCTCTCAATACTTTTTTTGTAGTACCCGGATAGGCAAAGGAAACATTCTTAAATTCAATCAAAGGCGGCTTCTTTAAATTAATCCGCAGGGGTTTTATTTTATGCTTTAATACCGGGCCTGCATCCAATACCTCAAAAATGGGTGCCGTATACAGGCTTTCACTAAAAATCCTGACTAAATTTCTAAATAAACCCCCGATGCCGCTTTGTAAATTAGTAATCACGGTAGTAAAATAGCTAATATCACCAACTGTAATCCTGCTGGCAACTGCCTCTAAAACTATAAACAGCAATACGGCAATAAAAGTAATTCCGCCTAAGACATTAAACAGGGAATTAAACCCCAAATACCTGGTAGCCAGTTTTTTATTGTCCTCATAAATACTTTCCTGTATACCTTTAATTTCCGATAAAAACTTTTTCGGTAAACCAAAAAGTTTCAGCTCTTTAACCGAATCCCGCTCCTGCAGCAAATTTGATACATACCAAAACTTCTTCCGATGCGGACTTCTGGAATCCCAAATCCCCCAAGACATCTGCGACTCTTTCATATTGCTGATTAACAAAGGAATTGCTACCAGCATCACAATCACTATCAGGATCGGTGATAGGGCAGCCAAAACTACAATGGCTGCTAAAACCTGGATTAAGCTTTGAAAACCAAACAGTAAATATTCCATTTGATTAAGCGGCCGCCAGGCATAGGAATCTTTGACCTTTTCTAAAGTATTTTTAAACTCACTATCCTCAAAATAAGCCATATCCAAACTGGAAACTTTGGTTAATACCATCTGATAAAGTGAAACCGGGATTTTGGTATATAGTAGCCGGTGCAGATAATCCTGGACCGAAAATGACATTGACTGAATGGTGTAAACAGCAAAGCCAATAGCAAACAGAAAACTGAATTGATTAAAATCCACTGTCCCTTTAGCAACCGACAACACCACTAAATCAATAACTTGTTTAAAAATATAGGCAAAAGCAAAGGGCACTAAGGCCGGAATCACTACTGCCAGCGCATTAGCCAAAAGCAGCCACTTATCAATCGACCATAACAAGCCCAATAATCTTAAAGAAGTTACAGCAGTTTGTTTAAGCTTGCCAATCTTTTCTCCGTAATTAAATTTAAACTTCATGAGCCTATGGTAGCACAAATAAATGAGGCATTAAAAGGGATGTTTCCCGGGATCTCCGAATTTTAAAAATGAATCATTAGGCCTCCAAACTATTAAATTTGATTAAACCTAAAAGTTTAAGTATTATTAAATAATGAGATACAACTTAAAAGATCAGAGAGGAATTTCTCCGATTGCAATATTGCTTCTCATGGCTTTAGTGATAGCTGCAGCGGTTTTTATAGGTAAAAATAATATTCAGAAGAAAAGTGATGTTGAATTGAAAAGCAATGTTGAAAAAAAATCAGCAGTAGCAAGCATAGATCCATCCAGCGCTCCAAATCAAAACTCACCCCAACCAAAATTAACTTCTAACCCGACATCAACACCATTTAACTCTCCCACCCCTTCTCCGATTCCTACTGCATCTGTTAAACAGCCTGTGTTAACCGCGAATGTTAATCTTGGCAGAGCACATAACGACATGCCAGGAAGTGCTTCCGGAGACGGAGTCATCAGACTAATGAGTCTTGATGATTATATGTCAGATGATGCAAAAATCGCCAGTTTGCAATATGACTTTAGTTTAAAAGGATTGGAGGCAGAAAGAGAATACTCAATTGAAATCTGCAGTATTGAAGAAGGCGGAGACTGTGCAGGACTTACAGACATTAAAACCGATGGAGCAGGCAATGCTAACTATAATGGTACCTCCGGTATCACGCTTATGAAGAACCGACCATTTAAGGCAATCAAGGTAACACAGCGAAATGGTGGCTTCTGCAGCAACTCCGGCTCTCCTTGTCTTAGAGGAGAACTGTCACTGGGGATTGAATTTTAAAGATACACAATATTTGAACCAGAGCAGATATACGTTACCGCTCGCACCTACTTCCGAAAAAATTTTTGAGGAAGCTGGATTTGAAAATGTTACTTCAGTTGTACATAAACTTGATTACTGGCGGCAATTTTTAAGCCACATGAAAATTGATAGGCCTAATTATTTAACCAAGGACTTTTTCGGGATACTTCTAATCTTATGCCCTATATGAATTATGGTTTATACACAGGTAAAAAAACCGTAAAAGATCTCTAATCCTAATCTTACATCTTTCATATATTTTTCATATCTCGTTTTATTGAAACTTCTGTATATTACATTGAGCAAGGGGGTGAGTGGAAATGGCAAATAGTTTAATGCCAAGATCTTTCTGGACTTTTCCTACTTTAAGGATGCCATCACTAGTGGAAGATTTATTGGATGAAACAGTCATGGATACAATTCCCAGTGGTTTATCAGTTTCAGAAGATGAAGGAAATGTTTATGTAGATGCAGCTTTGCCGGGAATTGAGCCTAAAAATATTGAGGTAACTTTTGATAAAGGGGTATTGCATATCAGTGGCGAAGACAAGGAGGAGGAAAAGAAGAAAAAGTATTATAGAAAAGCTACCAGCGCTTTTTCGTACAGAGTAGCTGTTCCTAGCGAAGTAAGTCCAAAAACAGAACCAGAAGCGACTTACAAAAATGGCGTGATGCATGTAGCTTTTAAAAAGATGGCTGCTGCAGCACCTAAAAAGATTACAGTTAAAGTTTCTAAAGAAAGCTAGGACAGTATTTATTTTGAAGGCTTACCTTGAATCCGGTTTTTGCTCTTAATATCAGGCTTATTGCTTGTACATCACCAGAGCTGACTCCTGGGGTGTAGCCAGAATGTTTACTATAACTTAGATCATCTGGTTCTTTTGGTGTTTCTTTGCCTTTATCCTCAAGGTCATCATACATAATGCCCGGTAGTCTTAATATGTTCATCAAGCTTATCTTGACTGGCAAATTCTTGTCCATTGACAGAACATTTCCATGGTTAGTCATTATCTCTACTTCTTTTCTTATAATTTACATTTTCAAGTTAAGATAAAAGCAAGAATTAGGTAAGTTTAATGAAAGAAGAGGCCTTTAGTTGGCTTTGCGTAAAGGCTTTACTCCAATCTTACATTTTTCATATGTTTTTCATATTTTGTTTTGTTGGAATTCTGCCATACTGATATCCACGCTGGCAGGCGCAGGAAAAGGTAGGCGGGGAAACCTGTCTGCTGACAGCCTGTCAGCATCTACGAATATATTATGGATAAACTAAAAATGGCAGGCATTTTTGGTTCGGGAGTAATGATACATGAGGTGTTTATTCATGCTTGGTTTATTTTTGATGGCATGCTTCCGTTAAGAAGTAACTTACTACAATTTACCTTAACTAAAGAGATAAATTCTATTGCAATAATTTTAGACACTTTTGTGCTAATTATTTTTGTATATTTTGGTTGGATTAGAAAATATGTCTGAAAAAATGAAAAAAATAATAATTAAAACAAAGAGGTTAAAAGAGGTCATAAATATTATCCCTCAAATAAATGGGCTCTTAAAAGAACATCCGGCCAGAGATGGAATGATGCACTTATTTTTAAAACATTCAACTGCTGGTTTAACCACTGCATATATTGAAGAAGGCTTAGATTTAGATATGATTGGAGCTTTTGAAATTATGCTGCCGCCTCACACTCTAACAGAATCAGAGGGTCACCATACTCATTATATGACCCACTTGCCTGCCCATATTGCTGCTTCTTTACTGGGTCCGCACTTGGATGTTCCGGTTGAAGAAAACAAATTGAATCTGGGAAATCTGCAATCAGTAGTTTTAGTGGAGTTAAATGGACCAAGAGAACGAGAAATTGTAGTTGATTACAATGAACGGCAATAACCTATATTTTAAAGACCGAGCTGAAGCCGGCAGAAAACTGGCTGGATTTTTTGACCATATCAATGGTAGAAATGCCGTAGTTTATGCCCTTCCCAGGGGCGGAGTGGTAGTAGGGGCAGAAATTGCCAAAACTATTGGTGCTCCTCTGGATTTAATTATTACCAGAAAAATCGGCCACCCTTATAATCCTGAATATGCCATAGGGGCTATCGCTGAAAATGGCCATTCAGTTTTTAACAAAGAGGAAGTTTTAGGCATTGATGAACAATATCTTAAGGAAGAAGCTGAAAAACAGACACAAGAGGCAAGAAGGCGGAGGGAAGTTTATTTAGGGAAAAAACCACTCATTTCCAGTAAAGGTAAAACTGCAATTTTAGTTGATGATGGCATCGCTACCGGTTTGACCATGAAAGCAGCTTTGAAAGAATTAAAAATGCATTATAACCCCCAGAAAATTATCATTGCTGTACCTGTTGCCCCGAGGGATGTAGTAGATGAACTGGAGAAGATGGAGGTTGAGGTACTTGCGATTATTTCAGACAGAGATTTTTTAGGCGCGATTGGGTCATATTATCAAGATTTTACTTCTGTAGAAGATCAAGATGTAATCAGGATTATGAAGGAGGCTGCAGGATATGGTTATATTCCCGTTCCCGCAGTTTAAGCAGTATGTCCGGTTTTTAAGAAACCTGCCTGAGTACAAATTAGGGGGCTTTCAAGTTGCCCGTTTTCCAAACCAGGAACTTTACGTTAAATTGCTAACCAATATAGCATATCAAGACTGTTTAATTTTAGGTTCAATTACCCCTCCTGATAAGGAGGCAATTGAAAGAAATAAAAAAATTGTGGATGAATTAAAGTTAAAGATTGAGATTGCCTATATGGAAAAGCAAAGAACTTCAAGTGGGGTTAGCTCGGTTTTGCATGGATTCATCAGTCCTAATGTAATTATTGTAGATAATATTTTAGATACCGGTGGAACCTTACTGGCTTGTTGTAAAATCCTCAAATCAAATGGTGCTAAAAATATTTATATCTTTGTTACCCACGGGCTTTTTACTGGTAATAAATGGCAACGGTTATTTGATTTAAATGTTAGAAAAATTTATTGTACTAATTCAGTTCCTCAAGTTTATAGTTTGAAATCAGACAAACTGAAAATACTTTCTCTTAAATCTATCCTGGGTGATTATGCCCATCATATGCAAAAAATTCAAGAAGAAGTAAATAGGGCGATAAAAAAGATGGAGCAAAGGAAAAAAGGATTTTTATTTAGGGGAAGAGGTAGGCTAGAATGCTAGAACACGAGAGGGTACAAAAAATGAACTTGAGACGTTTGTCTACAATCTATAGTATCTGGCAAGTAGGACACCAACCAGTAGAAAAAATTTTGCCTCTTCGGCAACAAAGATTAGAGAATTTACTTCAGTTTGCCATAAATAATTCCCCTTTCTACCAGCGGTTTTGCCAAGGTATATCACCAGAACAAATGTCTGATATTCAGCGAATACCTCCAGTTACCAAGTCCCAACTTATGGCTAACTTCGAAGACTGGGTGACTGATCCGGAAATTACTAGGAGTAAGGCTGAGGCTTTTATAGCCGACAAATCAAAGATTGGGGAAAAATTTTTAGGTAAGTATTTTTTATTTACGACCTCAGGAACCACCGGCGTTCCGGGAATTTTCATCCATGATAGTGACTCTTGGTTTTTACTTGGGGCACTTGCTCGAATCAGAGGTTTACCTGATTGGTTAGACCTAGGGATGTTGAAAGATTTTATTACCAAACGGGGATTACGGACTGCTACTCTGGTTGCTACCGGTGGCCATTTTGCCGGAGCCGCCGGAGTGAATCTTTTGATCAATGAGCATCCCTTTTTAGGTAGATTCTACCAGCTTTTCTCAGTGATGGATCCTTTACCAAAAACTGTTGCCCAATTAAATACCTACCAACCAACAGTATTATTTGGTTATCCTACAGCCATAGAAATGTTAGCTGACGAGCAAGAAGCCGGTCGTTTAAAAATAGATCCTTCTCTGGCACTTGCTGCAGGTGAATTCTTACCACCTAGTGGAGAAGAAAAAATTGCGAACACATTCAACTGTAAAGTTAGACAAATTTATGGCGCTTCGGAGTTCCCATATATTGCTCTGGAGTGTTCTGCAGGACGATATCATATCAATAGCGATTGGGTGATTGTCGAACCAGTTGACGAAAACTACCAGACAGCTGAATCGGGCAAACCTTCACATACGGTTTTGATTACTAATCTGGTTAATCGTGTCCAGCCAATTATTCGCTATGATTTAGGAGACAGTATTACCATGTATCCTACAGCAGATACTTGTCCGTGTGGCAGAAATTTTCCTTCAATGAAAGTGGAAGGCAGAACGAATGATATTCTAAGGTTGGTTGATGCTGCAGGGGAGAAAGTGCCAATTCTACCGTTAGCAATTGCCACCGAAGTTGAAGAGATTCCCGGTGTGCGCCGGTTTCAAGTCATTCAAACACAACCTTCTATTTTAACTCTTCGACTTGAAAGTGACCCTGAATTTGATCAAGAAGCTGTTTGGAGCAATGTGATTTATTCTCTGAGTGATTATCTAAACCTTCATGATTTGTCAAATATTAATATTCAAAAATCAGGCGAACCACCTCACCGTGATCCTAAATCAGGCAAGTTTAGGCAGGTATGGTCAGAAGTAAAGTAAATATTGTAAATATCATGAAAATTCTTCTTGGGGGGGATACAATGTTAGGCAGGGGCATTAATGCAATTTTAAAAGATAAACCTAGCCTTTATCCCTGGGGTAATACATTTAATATCATCAGCGATGCTGATTTAAGAATTTGTAATCCGGAGTGCGTAATTTCTGATACCGGTGAACCATGGCCTAATAAGGTTCTTAATTTTAGGACAGATCCTAAAAATGTAGAGGTCTTAAAAATTGCCCATTTTTCTCCTATCACTGTAGTTAACAACTATAAGCTAACAATCATACTTTGGATTTTGGTACTGAGGCCTTAGAGCAGATGACTGGTATTCTCAAAACTAATTCAATAAATTTTGCCGGTGCCGGATCAAATATTGTTGAAGCTTCAATGCCGGCTTTAGAGAATGGAAACCAAAATAATGTTGGAATGATTGCTTTTACTGATAATGAATCTTATTGGGAAGCAGGTGAGGGAAAGCCGGGAGTGTTTTATGTGCCGATTGATCTAGAAAACTACCTGGTCAAATTACTTTTTGAGAATATTAAAAAAGTCAGGGATGACGTAAAAATTTTTTCGGAAGTAGGTGCGAGCGGTAGTGTATATTTGCTCCAATTCACGATGACTCGTGAATTGGAGCCGAAGGTGGGAATCGAACCCACGACCCGTACTTTACGAAAGTACTGCTCTACCACTGAGCCACTTCGGCTTACAAATGTATTCTACCTGAAATTCTGGGAAATTCAAAAAGAAAGCTTAGGGATAATATCTTGTCCAGGTATTTGAATCGGTAATCCTAAAATTAAATACACTACACTAAAAATTATCGCCAGCCCCACCAGAATACTAAAAAGCAAAAATAATATCCAAAAAGTGATTCTGTTAGTTCTTGTAACTTTATCTTCTGTCGAGGCCGGAATCAGGTTTCCCGTTCGATCAACCTGTAGAACATAAGTCTTTGCAATTTTGTCATGCCAAGCTTGCCTTTTTTTATCAATTAATACCCAGAGAAACCCTAAATTTAAAAATCCTGAAATAATCTTACCCGGCCCTTCTCTAAGTATTGTCCTCCAAAAACTCATTGGTTTGTGATTAGCATTCACCACTTTAAGCCTGAAAATTTTCTTGCCGATTGTGGAACCGGAATGCCAGACAAAAATCATGCTGTAGATTGTAAAAATTAGACCGGAAATGCCCCAGATAATATTTAGACCTCCTACAAAAGTTAAAAAGAGAAAAAATAAAAGGATAACCAGTTGGTCTACCAAAAAAGCCAAAAGCCTGTTGCTGAAAGTGCCGTATTTATACATTTTAGTCTTTGTAATTATTTAATTACATATATGAATCAATGATACTGTCAATATTATCGGCAAGTATTCCATAAATAAGATTATATCAGGAGATCTTCCCGATCACACAGACAGTACCCTTCTGAACGGAAATTATCCTGATATTAGCGGGGGCTAGTCATGTGGGAATTTTGATTGTTTTTAATAAATCTCTTTTTTAAATATGAGGCAAAATAGTTCCCGTATTTTTTCTGGAGCTCTTTTATCTGCCAATCTTTTCCCGTTATTTTATTCCGACAATTTCGAGACTTACAGTTACAAATAAGGACATATTCATCATCTCTGTGCATAGCGTAATCCATAAATATCTCTTCTCCTTCATCAATGTCTCTCATAGCTACATACTCTACATGACTCTGTATCCCAACATTGGGATCACAAGAATGATTAATAAATATCATACTTTCTTCAACCTCTTCTATATCAAGAGGCGCTAAATATAAATCATTTCCAATCTGCATCTCGGCATCCCGAATTATATCCCTATACTGATTTAGTTTTTTTCTGTTTATTTTGTGTCCGCCCTTAATTGCAATCAGTTCTCCCCTTTTTATCCTTTCTTTGGCAAACAAACCTCTCCCATGAACGGTACTTTTCCTAACTTCTGTTTTAGGAGAACGATAGGATTTAATTCTCATATCTGTATTTTAATACATAAAGACAAGATTAGTTACACCTTAAATTATCTTGAGAATATACTGAAATCATGGACAACCTGCCCGGTGATCTGTTAAACAATAATTCGGGAATTGGAGCGGTGGAGGGGACTCGAACCCCCGACCTTCTCCTTGGGAAGGAGACATTCTACCACTGAACTACCACCGCAAACTTAAACCATATTCTACCAGATTTTGATATACTTGAAGATAGATGGCAAGCAGATACCAATCCAGAAGGTCTATTAAAAGATTAGCCCGTAAAAGCAGGCGGAATTTCCTGGTCACCATAGTTTTGGTGGTGATCCTGTCATATTTTACCCTGACCTGGATTTTACCTAATTTTATCGGTGGCTTAGGATTTGTTACCAATACCTTAAATCCGGCTAAAAAGCCTGAAAATAATCTAAAGGATAATTTAACCCTGGCTCCCCCGGTCTTAAATATCCCTTATGAAGCCACTGCCTCCTCCCAAATAGATATTAAAGGTTTCGCCACTCCAAACTCTAAAGTCCGGCTTTATATAGATGATGAACCAAAGGATACCGTAGATGCTGATTCAAACGGTAGCTTCACTTTTAAAGACGTACCGTTAAATATCGGGACTAATAATATCTACGGCAAAACCCTGGATGACAAAGATAACGAAAGCTTACCGTCCAAACTAATCAAGCTTAACTTTGACAGCGAGGAACCGACCTTAAGCATTAATGAGCCGGAAGACAACAGAAAAATCCAGGGGGGAGATAAAAAAATCAGGGTTTCCGGTAAAACAGAACCCGGTGCCAATGTTTTTATAAACGGCACCCAGGCCATAGTTAACTCAGAAGGAAATTTCACCCTGGAAATATCCTTAAATGACGGGGATAATCCTATTACCATTAAAGCCGTAGATAAAGCTTTAAATGTTACTGAGGAACAAAGAACCGTTAACTATACTCCCTAGGCAATAACTAGGATACCCAATAGCCGGCGGCAAAAAGAGCTGCAAAAATTCCTAAAAGCAGCAAAGAAAAAACCTGAAACCCCAGCTGTAGATAGTTATTTTTAATCAAAGCAATTAATATAAAAATCGGAAATACCGGCAGCAAAAACCTTGGCATGGATGAAAGGGTCGGGGTAAAAAGAGGCAGCAAAACAGATAATAATGCATAAACAGACAGATAAAGCGGCAGAAACCTAAAAGCTCTGACAGCAAAACCTACTCCGAAAATGGCAAATAACAAATCAAGCAGGATATTAAAATCTACTGTTAAAAATCCGCTGCCGGTTATATTTTTAATGGCTTCCCAAAATCCGATCCCCGGAGTGACTAAACTCCTTTGCCAATGGTTTTCTGCAGTAATAAAATAAAAAGGGTCCCCTGTCTGTTGAAATAAATAAATACAATATAAAACAAATCCAAAAGGAGCCAGTAAAATAATCCAGTTTTTTCGGCTTAAACCTTCTCTGGTAAATATATCTATCCAGATGGCTGCCACCACCGCCAACCCCGCTATTCTGGTAGCAGATACCAAACCTAAAACAATGGTAGCCCAAAAAAGTTTGTTTTTTCTGAACAGATAAAAAGCAGCTATGCTCAAGAAGAAAAATAACCCCTCAGAATAGGCGGTTAAGAAAAAGAAAGAGGTGGGAAAAAACAGCAGCGCCAGGGAAACTTTCAGAGCTAACTTTTTAAGATCCTTAGACCGCAAGCTCTGCTTATTAAAATCTTCAGTCAGCATTCTGTATAAAAGATGCAGACCAAAAAATGTAGAAACTGCACTGATTAAAATTGCTGACAATAAATAATTTTGAATTATTGAATGAAGTAATTTAATTAATAAAGGATAGAGCGGGAAAAAAGCATATTGGAATTTCTCGCTATAGCCTTCCCTGGCAATCCCCAAATAATGCCCTCCGTCCCAGTTAGATAAACTCCCAAAAAAATCATTAAAAAATTTATTGGAATGTGGTAAAGTGGAAAAGCCAAGATAAAAACTTAAAAGCACTGCCAAAAGCCAGATTAAAAAAATATAATTTACATTGGAATAAAATTTCATTAATGGAAACTTTCTTGATCTCGATTCTAGCATTTGCCTTAACAGCCGGTCAATTAATCAGGATTCCTTTGGGCCAGGGAGGCATTACTATCTTGGATATTACTGTATTTATATTTTCTTTGGCTGCTTTAATTAATTTAAAATTTAAAACCAAAAGACCTCCCCAACATATCCTGGCTGCTTTTATCTTTATAGCCGTCATGATTTTATCTTTGATCTTTAGCCCCCTGGACCTAAACTCGTCTGAGTATTTAACCTGCTTCTTTTATACATTGCGATTTTTAATGTATATCATTTTCGGCTGGCTGATTTATCTAGATGCTTTCAATCTGAAAAAGGAAAGTTTCAGAATTTTACTTATTTCCGGAGTTTCTTTTGCAGTTTTGGGTTTACTGCAGTTTATATTTTTCCCGAATCTTGATTTTTTACAGATTGCCGGCTGGGATCCGCATTATTTCAGGACTGTATCAACTTTTTTAGATCCTAATTTTGCCGGCAGCTTTTTAGTCCTCACCCTTATTATCATATTAAACTTTCGCCATGAACCAATAATGACACCAAGGGTTTTTGGCCTGCTTTTTTTCATTGTCTACCTTGCCCTGTTAACCACCTTTTCCCGTTCCGGCTATTTAATGTTTTTAGTAAGCGGCATGACATTCTCTTTCTTTAAAAGATCCAAAATATATTTTGCCTCTACTCTCGTACTTTTTATAACGCTTTTATTAGGTTTCCAGATTTATACCCAACTGGTAACAAAGCCACGCAATATTGACCGGACCCAGTCTGCAACTTCCCGATTGGATACCTGGCAGCAGGGTCTGGCACTTTTTCAAAAGTCTCCCTTTTTGGGAGTGGGTTTTAATGCTTACCGGTATGCGCTAAGAGAGAACCGATTAGGGGATGAGCAGTTTTTGGCAAGCCACGGCTCATCCGGTAATGACTCCTCGCTGCTTTTTGTCTTATCCACTACCGGCATCTTAGGACTGCTTTCGTATCTCTATTTTCTCTGGTCGCTGGTTAAATCTTCCGGGATGAAAAATGTTACCTTAATTGCAGCTTTGATCGGATTATTTGTCCATTCCTTTTTTGCCAACAGCCTTTTTTATTCCCCTATCCTGGCCTGGGTTTTACTTACTTCTTTAAACCCCAAAAAGTAATTTTCTTTTCTGTTAAAAAACTTTCAATATAACTATCTTTCATTATTTTGCTTTTCATAATTTTTCTTCTCTCCGTTATTAAACGGGGCAGATTAAAGAGTATCCAAAGGTCCGCCAAAAAAGGAGCCCAAAGAAATCCTTTTTTAATCTGATAAATATAGGTATTAAGATGAACCAGGATTATTTTCAGAAAGCGCCAATTTTTTAGTAAAATACCAACAGGAAAATCCTTAATAATTGTTTGAGTCATATTCCTAAACTGCCAGTATTCCAAGCTGGCAGGTAATTTTTTTGAGGTAGCTTTATGCTTATGGTAAATAATTGCCTTTGGACAATAAATTGCTTTGTATCCCAGAAACTGTGCCCTAAAGGCAAAGTCTACCTCCTCCGAATACATAAAATATCTCTCATCAAACATCCCTACCTTTATAAATTCTTTTCTTTTAAAAAGTGATCCGCCGCCGGTGGCCCCGAAAATATATGTTTCCTTTTCATATTGTCCGTTATCTTTTTCCTGCCAGCCGATTGACCTGGCTTGCCCCACTTCATTAATTAAAATCCCTACCCCGTCTATTATTTTTCTATCATAAAAATTAAGCAGCCTAGAATTTACTGAGATAACTTCCGGATGGGCTTCGGCGCATTTTATTAACTCACTTAAAAAGTTTTTATCCGCTGCAGTATCATTGTTTAAAAAAACTACATATCCGGCAGTTGAGTATTTAACTCCTTCATTAATGGCCCGGTCAAAACCGTAATTTTTTTTAAGTCTGATTATTTTAATATCCGGAAAGGTTTTTTCTGCATAATTTACGGAATCATCTGTAGAACCATTATCCACCAGGATTATTTCAAAATCTTTAAAAGTTTGCGTCTTTAAGGAGTTAAGGCAATCTTTTAATAAATCCTGTCCGTTCCAGTTTGGGATAATAACCGAGGCTTTAACTTTTTTCATTTCTTAGAAGCCACTACCAGAAAATGGTAATAGGCCAGGTTTTTATATCGGGCGGCTAATTTCTGATAAAACATTTCTTTAAAGATCCAATTAATAACAGGTATTCTACTGATTAATCCTTCCAAGGGTAACCTGGTAATAGTACCTATGACTTGTTCAGTTCTCCAGCCCTGCTCTAGAAGTAACTTTGGTAAAGTCTTTACAGTATAAAAATGGAGGTGGGTTTTATCTAGGAGTCCGCTTTCTTTATATTCAAAATCTCCTTTAAAGAAAAGCTCCTTCCTCATAGCCCAGCAGGCTATATTAGGCAAAGAAACTATTAATTTTGTCTCTGCTGGGGAGATCTTCAATAACTCCTTCAACACCTGCTCCGGTGAAACCAAATGTTCCAGTACATCGGCCATTACAATAAAATCATAATGATCTAATTTCCCAAGGATTTCCTTATTTTCTATTGAGATATTAAATATTTTATTTATTCCTTTAGGTAATTTAGCAATGGCCGCTTTATTAGTTTCCACTACCTCAACAGCACAGTTATTGTCTAAAAAAGCCCTGGTCATATAACCGGTTGATGACCCTATTTCCAAAACTCTTTTGTCTTTTCCGACGATTTTAATTATCTCCTGCTGGGTTTTAGATAAGCCGTGTTTTTGAAAAATCTTCTCGTAAACAATCATTTTTTATCCAGGAATTTTTTCTTAGTAAGCAGAAAAAAGATTATAAATGACAAAACCTCAGAACCTACTGTGACCCAGGCAGCTGCCAGAAAACCAAACTTAGGGATGAATATCAGATTTGCAAGGATATTAAAACTTAAAGCCAGCACTGATAAACTTAAAACCTGTTTTAGGTATTTATCAGTTGATAATAATACCGTCACAGCCGGGACATGGATAAACATGAAAGGAATTGATAAGGAGAGAATTTTAATTGCCTGGATTGATGGCAAATAATTTGGCAAAAGAAACTTAATAACCGGTGGCAAAATAAAAAAATACCCTGCTAAAACAACTAGACCTAACCCCAGCATTATTTTAAATGATTTAAAATATAATTTCCTGATACCTTCTGCCGAGGATTCATGCACCCGCGACAGCACCGGAAACAAAGCCATGGAAAAGGCTGAAGGAATAAAAATTACCGCCTCCAAAAATCTGTAAGCTGCACCATAAATTCCGGTTTCATAACTGCCTTTGATATAAGAAAGCAGCAAAGCATCAATCCGAAAATAAAGTAAACCCAAAACAGCCAACAAGCCATATGGTAAAGAACCCGCTAACACCTGTTTCATTAATCCAACCTGTACTTTTGATAAAATTAATCTCTTATCCTTATATAAAAATAAAATTAAAGCTATCGCATATACTAACTGCCCGATGATTAAAGCATTAACTGCCCCCCAGGGACCAAATCCCTGACCCACCAGATATAATCCCACTAAGGCAGTAGTCAGGGCGGAGATAAATACTGACACGGCAGAAAATTGTAATTTTCTGGTAGCTACAAAAATGGCATCAAAAGTAAAAGCAATTGCCTGAGGTAGGATTGCAATACTTGCCAGTAATATTAAGCTAACTCTTATCTTATCCGGGTCCAGTGCGTATAAAATAAGGGAAAAAAGAGCAAAAAGCACGGAGGTTAAAGTGATCCGAAGCATCACCACATTCCATAAAAGTTCTCCGGCTTTTGAGGTATCTTTAGCTACTTCTCTGATTAAATACCGGTTAAATCCAAAATCAGCTACTGCAGAAAAAATAGCAAAATAGGCAAGAGCCGCTGTTAATAAACCAAAATCAGCTACCCCTAAAGTCCTGGCCAGATAAATAAGGTAAAAAAAACTGATAATCCTGTTTAAGATCTGGGCAAAAAATAAATAGGAGGTTTGTTTAAGAATTGCTTTCATACCGGTAATTAATTCTAACAAATACTGCCATTATTATTACATAAATCTTACCGCTATGTGAGCTTAGCATCATAAAAGGTATCTAAAATATGCAAAAGGGGGTGATTATTAATGGTTAAATGTCCAATTTGCGGAATGGAATTCGATACACAGGAGGAACATGACAAGCATCATCAAGAAGTACACGGCGGCCAACCGGGAGGAGGCCAGGGAGAAGGAGAGCAACAAGGAGGCATGGGAGGCGGGATGGGTGGAGGTACGGGCGGAGAAACCGAAGAAGAAACTTCCAAAAATCAATAATGGATAATTTACTAAAGAGCCCGGAGGCCAGGATATTATTTTTCCGCTTCCGGGCTCCACCTTGCGTTTACTAATCTTGATTCAAGATGGAGTTCATTAATAAAGGATCAATCTCATTTGATGCCGCAGAGGAAAATACTCCTTGGCCTACGCTTGAGCCCTTCTTCTCCCGTCCTCTTATAGACCTTAGTACGCATTTTGATGGTCGGCCTCTTGTCAATGCTTCAAGAGCTCTCTTTGTTGCACAATGACTCCCGTTTTGCAGCGGAGCAAAACCGCTTTCCCTAACTATTTCTCTTCTTGCCTCTAATTTATTCATTATAAAAATTCTCCCTTATCTAAGTTTGTCTGTCAAGTATTTTGTGGACCCGAGAAGACTCGAACTTCTGACCTCTTCGATGTGAACGAAGCGCTCTAACCAACTGAGCTACGGATCCAACCAAATAATTTTAGCATCCTCACTCTTGCTTCACAACCTAAATTTCTGAGATAATTATAATATGGATCCAAACAGCTATAATTATGGGGAGGCACCGCAAAAAACTTTTTTCGGAAAAATGGGAGGATATACAGTGGAGTTTATAGAAACCCTGGTAGTTTTCGGGGCTATCTTTGCTTTTATTTATTTATTTGTCGCCCAATTCCATAAAGTCCAGGGAAACTCCATGTTGCCAACCTTTCATACCGGAGATTACTTAGTTACTGATAAAGTTACTTACCGATTCAGGGAACCGAAACTTGGGGAAATTGTGGTGGTTAAAAATCCCCGGGATGAATCACAGGATTTTATTAAAAGGATTATTGCCGTACCGGGAGATACCATAGAAATTTCCAATAGAAAAGTTATCCTTAACGGCAATGTCCTGAAAGAAAAGTATTTGCCTGAAGGAAGACCGACTCCGGGCGGTGCTTTCTTAAATGAAGGAAATCCGGTAAAAGTAGCAACTAATCAGTATATTGTCATCGGAGATAACAGGGAACATTCATCTGACTCAAGAGAATGGGGACCGGTGACTAAAAAAGAAATTATCGGCAGAGCCTTATTCCGCTATTTTCCACCCCAAAGCATCGGATCACTTTTAGATAAATAACTTTAGCCTTTAAGTTTGAAGTAACCGACAATTGCCTGATGCAAATCTTCCAAAACCGGAGTGCTTTTATTAGGTTCTCCGTTGATGATAATTTCCAGCCTGGCCCTTTTTCCGGTTAACTGACACTTAACCTGGGCTTTATCTACTCTTTGAGCTAAAGTGTCAACGATATCATCCTGTATTTTATCTATATCTTCGGAGATGATCCGCATGGATGTAACATCAGCTTGTTTTTTAGGACCCATACCTATATTTAGTCTTAAACGACGGACCAGTTCCTCTGTTCCCCTGACAGACAGGTTTTTCTTCAAAACATCTTTATATGCATTAATTATCAGATGCGGATCTTCCAGGGCTGACAAACTTCTGGCATGACCTTCCGTGGTAGCACCTGCCATTAAAGCATCTTTTAATGCATCAGGTAAAATCAAAAGCCTGATGGTATTGGAAATATATGATGGACTCTTGGACACCCGTTCGGCAATTTCCTGGTTAGTCATTCCGAACTCATCCATCAGTCTTCGGTAAGCCTGGGCTCTTTCCAGGGGATTTAAGTCTATCCTTTGGACATTTTCCACAATAGCCATTTCCAACATGCCCTGGGGACTGGTTTCTCTGATAATCACCGGCACTTTTGGCAAATTAAGTAATTTAGAAGCTCTCCATCTTCTTTCACCGGCTATAATCTGATATCCGGCCGGAGTTTTGGCTACTACCAAAGGCTCTAAAATTCCGTGGGCTCTGATGGACTCTGCTAGCTCAGATAATGATTCAGGGGCAATTAAACCTCGGGGCTGCAGGGGGTTGGGTTCTAAAAGATCGGTCTCAAGCTCATAAATCTGTTCATCCATAAATAAATTCTAAACAACTTCAATAACAGTTTTACCTACTCTTTTTTTAAACCCTACTTTGCCGGAGGCAATTGCAAAAATTGTGTAATCATTTCCCTTTTTAGTACCAATTCCGGAATGGAATTTGTTTCCCTTTTGGCGCACAATAATATTTCCGGGTTTTGCTTTTTCTCCACCATAAAGCTTAACCCCCAATCTCTTGGAAACAGAATCTTTATTTTTCCTGGTACTTCCTCCACCTGTTTTATGTGCCATCTTGTGTCAAATGTTATCAGCTTTTCTTCTCTAATACAACTTTAGTGATCTTTGATCTGTAACCGGTTGTCCTTCTGTAGTTAGCCTTGGCATGGAATTTACTGACCCGGATTTTAGGGCCTTTAGTATCCTCTACCCTGGTTAAAGTTAGCTTCTCTTTTAAGTAGGGACTGCCGATTTTTAATTTACTGTCTTCGGAAAGCAGTAAAACATTAACTTCAATATCTTTTGATTCCGGAAGTAAAGCTACTTCCAAAGCCTTTCCCGGGACAACTTTATATTGTTTTCCGGAAATTTCACAAATTGCATAATTTAACATGGATGAGATTGTATCCTGTATTGAAGCTAATGTCAACCAAAATTCTGGATATGAGCTGAATGAATAGCTCTCTCTAATTTTTTTATTAAAGATACAGGATACTTCATATTGACTAATTGTTGCAGTTCTTTAAATTTTTGCATGACCTCTAATTCTGCTACTGATAATTGCTCCATACCAGTTGACTTCTTTAGCCCACCTACTAATCTAAATAGAACATCTGTCACAGTTGCCGTTAATTGTTGTGCAGGCAATGGATCCATGCGCGTGTAACCACCCATATCTGTGATAAACCCAGTATTAACAATATCTGCTTGAAGTTGAACATAATTGGCAAACTTAAGATTGCCAACTTTTCTGGTATCTGTAGTCGCTGCACCCAAGACTACTCGGGTTATGTACATATCCCTGGCGCTTATCTCTTTTCCTTGATTACTATCATTTTGCTCTGCATCAGATATTGAAATGGCAATAGATTCCGGATGAAAGGGATAAGGCTCGGCTGCAGCTACCCGATCAATAAATCGATCCAGTACTGTAGTTGAGTAACGACCGCCTTTATCAAGCTGCCCTATTTCTCCCAACATTTCCAGTTTTTTATCTACACCTTTCCTTTGAGATATCAAACGAGGCAGAGTGCGATCCTCAATACCCTGCATCACCCTAGCACCTCTTATAAGAGTTGCTAGATGCTCATCAAGACTTTCTTTCGCAGCTTGCCGGATATTGAGATTCGCTGTCCCCTCAAACACACCTTCATGCAGCTGTTGTCCTGTCTCATGCAGGCGTTTCTCTGCCTGATTAATGAGAGTCTCTTTTTTTCGTAAAAATGTGAGCAGTCTTTCCATAGGGCAATTGAGCCCCAAAATTTAACATAAGGACTTAGATTAGTCAATCTTTTTTCGGCCACCATTTTTGCAGGAAGCTGCCATGCCAAGTGATAAAAGAGTAGCTATTAAAGAGCTACCTCCGTAGGAAATAAGCGGCAGGGTAATGCCGGTGATCGGCATAATCCCGACATTCATCCCGATATTAACTACCACCTGAAATAAAAACATGGAGATAACCCCAATTATTACCAAAAATTGAAAAGAATCATTAGCTTTTTGAGCCAATATTAGAAGGTAGCTTAATAGAAAAAGGTATAAAGATAAAATTAAAATTGAGCCTAAAAATCCCAGTTCCTCAGCAATAGAAGCAAATATGAAATCAGTTCGAAATTCAGGTAAAAACTGCAGCCGGGACTGCGTCCCCCTTCCCAACCCCCTGCCTAATAGCTCACCTGAACCCACGGAAATAGTAGATTGTATTAAGTTATAACCCTTGCCTAAAGGATCAACCCCCGGAGCCAGGAAACTGGTAATCCGTTCTTTTTGGTAATCATGCAGAAAAGACCAGCTGATAGGAACTACTAATGTAAAAATTAAGGCCAGTGCTACTATTTTCTTTAGGGAAATGCGGGCGGCAACTAACATGCCCACCCAAATGGAGGTAATAGTCAGCGCAGATCCTAAATCCGGCTGCTTAAAAACCAATAAAATTAAAGGTAAAGAATACAGCAGGCTTTTTAAAATATTAAACCAGGATGCCGGCCGGCCGGACCAAAACTTGGCTAAAAATAAAATTAAAACCGGCTTAGCAAATTCAGAAGGCTGGACATTAAAAATTCCCAGCGGAATCCAGCGGACAGATCCCCTGGTTTCAATCCCTAAAATCAAAACTGCCACCAAAAGCAGCAAAACAAAAATATAAAGCGGCTTAATCAGTTTACTGATAGCTGAAAGTTCAAGTTTGGAAATCAGAAAGAAAAATATTAAACCAATACCGGTAAATACTGACTGCTGGATAGCTAATTCCTTTGATGAAGAAAAAATTACCAGGATGCCAATAGATACCAGAAACAAACTTATCAAACCAATCGGGAGGTTAATGCTAGTTAGACTTTTCATCTACTTTTAAAACCTTAAGTTCAGTACCCTTCTCTATAGACAAAGAAGCAGTACTTCTAAGGATCTGTTTTTCAAAAGCCGTGGGCCAGGAGCTAACAATTATCTTAGTTTTATCAGATAAGGTTAAGCCTTGCTCTTTTCTTAAGCTTTGTACTTGCCTGATTAAATCCCTGGCCTCTCCTTCTGCTTTTAGCTCCGGAGTTATTTTAACATCTAAGACAACTTCCGGCTCTGCATTAGCAGATTTTTCAAATTCTACTTTCTTAACATTAAGTTCTTCTGAAAGAATTTTCTCTAAGTCTTCTGCTAATTTTTCCGGCAGTTTATATAAAACAGAACTCAAAGGCTGCCTTAGCTTAAGCCCTGCTTCTTTCCTTTTAGCATGCCCTGTTTCGGTAATTTTTCTGACTTTAATCATGCCTTTTGTTAAATCCTCATTAAGAAATTCTTTATCTCCTTCCGGAAAATCTTCCAGATGAACAGATTCTTTGCCTGTTAAATTCCTGAACATTTCCTCAGAAATAAACGGTGCAAAAGGTGCCAGCAACTTGCTGACAGTTACTAACACTTCATGCATAACAGATAAAACAACTTCCCGCTCTTTATCTTCTGAATCAAAACCTACCCGATCTCTTGATCTTCTAATAAACCAGGTAGAAAAATCCTCCACTACAAATCCCTCAATTGCCTTAGCAGAACTGGCGGCATCAAATCGGGCAAGCTTCTCATTTACCACTAAAATTACCTCAGTTAACTTAGCTAAAATCCATTGATCTAAAATAGATAGATTATCTTTAGCGCCGGTCGGCCTCCAGTCAGAAAGTAAGGCATAGTCTACAAAAAATTTATATGAATTCCATAAAATCAAATAAAATCTTCTTTTAACCTCAGCTCCCAGTTCATAAGTCAAAGGTAAATTGTGTTCTGGATTCTGTAAACTGTAAATCCAGCGCATTACATCAACTCCTATTTTTTCTGCGCCATCGTCAAAGGGAATGAAATTTTTTGAGCTTTTATGCATCGGCTCACCTTTTTCATCTATGACCAGTGCATGCCCCAGTAGATTCTTAAAAGGAGCTGTCCTCTTTAAGGCCGTGCTCATGGCAATTAAGGAATAGAACCAGTTCTTAAACTGGCCGGGAAAAGCTTCCGTTACAAAATCAGCCGGAAACCACTCTTCAGGCATAGTCGAAAAAGGCACAATTCCGGCATCAAGCCACGGATTACCCACATCCGGTATTCTGGAAGCTACTTGACCGCATTTACTACACTTTATTTTTATCTGATCAACCCAGGGTCTATGCGGTGAATTACCATCAAATATCTCCCAACCTTCTGCTGTCTTTTCCTTTAGTTCCTCTTTACTACTGATAACCTCAAAGTGGCTGCATTCCTTACACTCCCAAATAGGTAAAGCCAAACCCCAGTACCTCTTTTTAGAAATTAACCAGTCATGCATATTTTTTAACCAATCCAATTCCCTACCCAATCCCCATTTTGGTATCCAGTTTATCTTCTTGACGGTTTCTATCATCTGTTCCCGGTAAGTTTTACCGGAATCATCAACGCGATCCATTGCTATATACCACTCATCCACCACCCGCCAAACTAACTCTGTTTTACACCTCCAACACATAGGATAACGGTGTTTTATTCTCTCTGTTGTAAGCAGGAATTTTCCGCTTTCTTTCTCTTTTAGAAAATCCAATATTAATTCCGGGTGTTTTTTAGCATTCGCTCCGGAAAATTCTTCCATTCCATCCAGATAATTTGCCTCTTCATCAATTACTTCAATAACAGGTAAACCCAATTTCGCTCCCAATTTGAAATCTTCGGCCCCTGCTCCGGTTGAAATATGAACCAAACCAGTCCCTTCCTCTGCAGTAACCGGCAAAATTAAATCATCTGTGGCAATTACCCTATGAATATACCCTTTTAGGCTGCTATTAACCCGCGGCAGATGATCAAAGGGAGCGTCATATTCCAGTCCAACTAACTCTTTACCTTTTACAACCGGCTCTGATTGTCTTATTAGTTGATTTAGAAGGATCTGATTCTTCTGCAATCGCTCAACCGCTTTTTGCATAACCCAGACATTTCCACCGTCCATCGGAAAAGCTATATAATCTTCATTACTATTAACTGCAACTGCTACATTAGCCGGAATAGTCCATGGTGTTGTAGTCCACACAAGAAGATATTCATTTTCTCTACTTTTGATAGGTAATTTAAAATAGACTGACTCGTGAACAACCTCCTTATAGTCTTCCGTTAACATCTCATGCTGGGAAATGGCTGTCCCACACCTAGGACACCAGGGCACACTATCATGGCCTTTATATAGCCAACCTTTTTCATTTACTACTTTCAAAAAATTCCAAATTGCATAATTGTTTTCATCAGAAGAAGTATGATAGGAATTATCCCAGTCCATAAAATAGCCCAGTCTCTTTGATTGTTCAGTTTGGACTGCTGAATATTTTTTAACCCGACTTTTACAAAGGTTGATAAATTTCTCTAAGCTCTTAAATTTATCTCCCGGAACTAAATTTTCTATATCTTTTTTGTTATGAAGATCTAATTCTTTTTCCACTTCTACTTCCACCCAAAGTCCCTGTTCATCAAAACCGTTTTGAAACCTTTGCTTGCACCCGAGCATATTAAAAAACCTTTGCCATAAATCTTTATAAGTCCTACCCCAGGCATGATGGACACCCATTGGATTATTAGCGGTAATCGGGCCATCCAAAAAAGAAAACTTCTTTTCTGAGTTTTCATTTCTTTTAAGATATTTTTCTACGATACCTTCTTTGTACCAATAATCTAATATTTCTTTTTCAAGAGCAGGAAAATCAACTTGTGAGGATACGGGTTTAAAACCTTTAGGTTTCAAGGTTCCGCGAAGCGGGTTCTTAAGCTTTTGCATATGATTTCAATTCTAACAAAAACTCATAGGTTTAACTAGTTAGACTCCCTCCTTCCTCTAAAGTTTTACCAGAAAAACAAAACAGCAGCGCTGTTGTGTATATCTTAAATTTCTGCTTAGGTGCGAGCTTACCCTTGTTTGTTATTTCAGGACTTATCTGAAGACGCCGAGCAATCAAATCAATACTATCGTGAAACTTTCTATTAAGTTGATAAAATCCCCAAACACGACCTAGCTCTTTTTTCGTATCTTTTCTAAATGGATCCAAACCCTCCAACCCTAAATAAACTAATACCATATGGTTTAATAATGGTCTGTTTTCTTTAATTACTTCTCCCCTTAGATCTATATATTCTTCCTGAGTATCTAAATACGTAACTCCGGATACTACTAGATTTTCATAGTAACCGAGGACATCCAGTTCATCAGCTGTAAAACCACGAGTGCGCCTCCGTCTCTTTGGGGTTTTCTTTTCTTTAACCTGACAAACACTACCTGCATGATCCGGTATAGATCTATCTTGCTCATTTGGACTTACCTCTTCTGTTTTAGCTTGCATCGCTTTGTCGACATGAATAACAGCCTGCGAAGCAGTCGGATCAAACCAGTATTCAGATCGACCTAGTCTAAATTCACTCATATTTTTCTCATAAAAAAACCTCCCATAAGGGAGGTTTATGTGTTGCTTAAATTTTAATTTAAGTTACACAAAAACTCCTCCCGTTTTGGAGGTAATAATAATTTCAATAATTTCTATCAGGCCTTGTTTATTCATACCAACTTTTTGATGATAACAACAATTTTTAACTTTGTCAAAAATAAGAAATTTGTATTTTTATGGAAATAGGTTTTTGATAAAAAGTTGCCACTCTGAAAATATCATAGTATTTTAACGGGACTTTGGTATAATCCCAGTGTAGTTGTATTCCCAGAAGAAATACACTATAATAAATAGCTATGAGCTTAGTTGAAAAACCCTATATTGGGGTTACAGGAATTTCTGAAATTTCCGAAGCAGATATTGTTGCTAGAACTTTCTCTGAAACTTTACTATCAACTTCTTCACATGTTGGAATGGTTGGCTATCTAGTCTCACATAAAACATTGACTGGAAATCGTGAAGGCTATGTTAAATATCCTCAAATTGAGAATCTTCCGGGCCTATTAAAGGTTACTGCTCCGACCGCCTTAAACACTATCCATTATCGGACACCAGATAAAACATCTCTGGCAGAACAAGTCTTAAGATTATTTGATAAAGGTAACATCTATGCAGATAACTTATGCAGAGTACTACAGCTTAATATTGCTTGGCCAAATATTAATCAGCTAGAGAGAATCAGGACTGAATTACCCCAACTAGGTTTAATATTGACACTTACTCCAAGAATTCTTCGCAAAGAGTCCAGATTTGATATAGAAGATAAATTAGCAGATTATAAGGATATTGTAAATTATGTTTTAATAGACCCGTCTGGCGGTATTAGAAAGGTTTTTGAAGCTAAGACAGTCTTACCCTTATATTCAAGCATTAAGGATATTATGCGTAACCAAATAGTAGTTTTTACTGGAGGATTTAATGAGATAAATATTAAACCCAGGCTTATTGAGATTGCTGGTTTAATAAAAACTAAACAATTTGGTATAGACGCAGAAGGAGGCTTACGTGAATCTAATAGAGATCCTCATGCTGGCAAGCTTTCCCTTTACAAAACTGTAACCTACCTTAAAAATGCTGCATCTTTTTTTGATTCTTAACTCTCTAATCTCTTTTTTACCTCATCGAGATAAGCATTCCTCGTATCTAAACCAACTTGTGTAAGCCCCATTGTAGTAGGAGAAACAACCGGATTAAAGAAGCTATCTGGTGCAACTTTCGCCTTTGCCCAAAGAAGTAAATTTCTACCATCATATTCAGCAAGATGAACTGCGACTTGTGCCAGATTATCCGTCAATACTCTCAACATTACGTTTAAGGTTTGTCCGGACGCAGAATTATCATCAATAATTAATAATCTTTTTCTTGCAACCTCCTTATAATAGTACTTGTAAATCAATCTAGATAATCTATTATAGTATTCATCTATTTGCGCAAGAGAATGGGGGGTTTGATTTATCTTGATCCCCGAGTGTATTGAGAGAGGTATAAATAATAACCCGGGGGAATAACCAAACAATCGCTCGTAAATTAACTGTGTCACAATAGCTGTCTCCGTACCGCCGGTAGGTATACCTATTAACGATTCTGATTCAGGATATTTTAGAGTTGCTTCCTGTGCTCCCAGAGCAATAATCAATGGGTGATTAATTTCTGGATATTTAAATCTAAGAAATGATTTACCCAAACCTTTTGATGCAGCATGTTCACCTTCTGTATAAGCATAATTAATAAGTTCTTTTAGTGTTTCTGTAGTCTTAGGTAAATTAATCTGTTGATCATAGTCCATCCCGAATAATGTTTGATAATACATCCTTGTATAATGCTTCATTATCCCGATCGCTTGTTGTTTTCTAGATTGATAGATCTTTAATTCTTCTGAATCCTCGATTATCATGCCGTATCTCTCATTATAAGTTAGTGCATGAAAAAGAGTCTGACTATGCATCTTGACATAGTCAATTATTCCTAAATACAACAGAAAATCGCGTGGGTTATTAATCTCTTCTCTTTTAATTTGTGATAATAAATTAATTCCATCAAGTAAATCCTGTTGAATAACTTCAAATTTCTCACTGGCAGGCTTTTTTTTATCTTTTGATATAAAATAGTTCCTGCCCCTCAATTCTGTATGACCACCCGTTCGGTATACCCGCCTTAATGTTAGATTATTAGAATCATCTTTGAAAAAAACTGCCAAAGGAGAATTAGCTAAATCCAAAGAGTCTGGTAAAGTAATCGAACCGGTAATTGGATTAAATAAACTATTTATCTCCCGGACGCTTAGATCTCCCTTGTGCTCTCTAAACCTAATCATATCAGTTAAGGAATAGAACTTCCGCTCAGAATGTTTTGATAAATTTTCTAAGGATCTCCAAATAGAAATCGCTTTGTGACGCGGGAACTCTGTTAAAAACTGTTGGCCTCTTTGAAATGCAGTTTCTCTATTAGTTACTAAAGTATCAGCATTAAGGCGGGTATCATCTGAAGGAGGGAATATACCCTCATTAGCCTGGTTGATTTTATCCCGAAGCACTGGTGCTGTCGCAATTCCTCTAGTCTCACTCATACCTATATTCAGTATAAGCACATGTCCTAGATAATGGCAATCAATACCTTTTCAATGCTTTTGTTTCTTAGGAAAGAATATTAACAGTGAGTTTATTAGCCTCTATAAACTAACGATTACTTCTTAAAAATGCGGGGATTTCCAAATCTTCATCTTCTTCTACTTTTTGCTCTGCATCTTCTTCATCAGTATCCGCTACTACTTGCTGGGGCTGCACATCATCTGTTTGTGGAGCAGGATTATTCCAGGCCGGGTTTGGCTGCAAAGTTGTAGAACCAATACCGTTTCCGATATATTCCCTTAATCTTCTTCTGGTCTCATCAAAGCCGGTGGCAATCACTGAAATCTTAATCTGGTCTAACTGATCTTCCTTGATAGTAGCACCAAAGATAATGTTGGCATCCGGGTCTGCAGCCTGGGCAATAATCTGGGCTGCTTCATTGACCTCTGTCATGGATAGATCCGCTCCGCCGACAATGTTAAAGAGGACTCCCTTGGCTCCTTCAATTGAAACTTCCAACAAAGGAGAGGCAATCGCCATCCTGGCTGCAGCCGCAGCCCTGTTTTCTCCGCCTGCCACACCAATACCCATCAAAGCCGATCCGGCATTAGACATAATGGTTTTGACATCGGCAAAATCTACATTAATCAAACCGGGCATGGTAATTAGATCGGAAATTCCCTGGACACCCTGGCCTAATACGGAGTCTGCCAGTTTAAAAGCTTCCTGCAAAGTCATGTTTTTTTCTACTGTTTCCAGTAATCTTTGGTTAGGAATCACAATTAAGGCATCCACTTTATCCCGCAGTTTCTCCAAGCCCTCTTCTGCTACTACCATTCTTCTGGTGCCTTCAAAAGCAAAAGGCTTGGTAACAACCGCCACTGTTAAGGCCCCGATACTTTTGGCAATTTGAGCTACCACCGGAATAGAACCGGTCCCGGTTCCTCCTCCCATACCGGCTGTTAAAAAGACCATGTCAGCATCCTGTAATACATCCTGAAGTTTTTGGGTAGACTCTTCAGCAGCCTGCTTACCGACTTCCGGATCCCCACCTGAACCTAAACCTTTAGTTAAAGTCTCTCCGATTTGCACTTTGGTAGGGGACTGATTATTCATTAAAGCCTGCGCATCAGTGTTAACGGAAACAAATTCCACTCCCTGGATCTGCTGAAGGGAAATCATGGAGTTTAAGGAGTTAGAACCGCCACCACCCAGCCCCATTACTTTAATCTTGGCAAATCTCTGGACGTCAGGTTTAATAAGCATAAATTTTTTCCTTGTTCTATGTCTTGCTTAAAAATTTAAGCTTGAAAACGAAGTTTTTCAAGCGGTGCTTTCAAACTCCGTTTATTAGCATAGTTTAAATTTCTAAAATTACTCTCTCTTCGGGCAGAATATAACAGATTTGCAAGGGCAAATGCAAGTCCTAAGCGGAGCTTGCGAACTAGTCGTTCTTAAGGCAGAAATGATTTAACCAGGTCTATTCCCTTTTGAATCACACCTTTAATAGGCAAGCTTCCGGATAAAACCGGGATATGTATCTGTCCTTGGGGGCCCTGAGTGGCTCCGTACAAAATCAGACCGGCAGATGCAGCAAAGGCCGGGGATTCAATTTCCTCAACCAGTCCGGCTAAGCCTTCAATATTACCTACCCGGGCAGGGAAACCTAAAACATATTTAGCCTGATCCAGTACCCCGATTGTCTGAGCCCCTCCCCCGCAGACTACCAGTCCGGAGGGTACCTGGGTTCCAAAACCGCTTTTTTTAATTTCCTTGCCCACATACTTAAATATCTCCTGCAGGCGGGGTTTGATAATACCGTCCACCACTGCCTTGCGGGAGATTTTTTGTATTTCCTCGGTGATACCCAGAGCCTTGATATCAATAGCCTCTTCTTCTTTTTTCTTACCATTTGCAAGGGTTTTAGTCTCCTCCATTCTTTCGGAAAGTGCCGGAACTTTTGGCAGCTTACCAAGTGATAATTTAATCTTTTCTGCTGATTCCAGTGATACCCGCAGCCCAACTGCCATATCAGAAGTAATATGACGGGCCCCGATCGGAATTACGGAAGAATAGGCAACTGAGCCGTCTATAAAGATCACTACATCAGTGGTTTCCCCGCCGATATCTACCAAAACCACTCCCAGTTCTTTTTCCGTATCAGTTAATACGGCCAGCGCAGAGGAAATTCCGGAGAAAACCAGTTCGGTAACATCAATACCCACCTGGGAAACACACTTAACTAAATTCCTCATCGAAGTGGTGGCACCGGTAATAATATGTGTTTCCGTTTCTAATCTCACTCCGGTCATGCCAATCGGATCTTTAATACCCTCTTGCCCGTCAACCGTAAATGTACGCGGAATCACATGTAAGATTTCCCGGGAAGAGGGAAGCGGCAGGGCTCTGGCTGCATCATTAACCCGGCGGATATCCGATTCCTTAATTTCCCCTTCCGGTTCTGATACTGCTACCACTGCATGCTGGTTAACGCTTTCTATTTGAGGACCGCCCATAGCAACATAAGCTTGGGATATAGAATAACCTGCCATCCGCTCAGCGGCTTCAACCGATTCCGTAATGGCACCGACTGCCTCGTCAATATCAACTACCTGCGTTTTTTTAACACCCTTTGAAACAGTGGAGGAAATACCGATTAAATTGATTTTCCCTGTCTCATCAACTGAAGCAATCAGGGTGGCTATTTTAGATGAGCCGACATCTATTCCGCATATTACTCGATCTTTGGCCATAATCTTACAACACCTTTTTCGGGGCAAACCTAACAATGGGTTTATCAAATCGCAGATCGATAAACTCCAATTCTTTCAAATCTATTTTAGCTTTATCCAGAATCACTTGTAAAGATGCAAGTTGGGTATCCAGGTCTTCATTTAAACGAAAAATGATTTTAAGTTTTGGTGAGTCAGAAGTGACAATATATAATTTATCAAAAACCAAGCTTTCCTTAACAGGGAAGCGGATTTCTTTTAATTTAGCTAAGACCCTGAGGGTCCCCGGTATCAGATCGCCGGACATCTTTTTACCCAAAGTTATATCAGCATTAAAAATATAAATTCTTGGTATATCTGCTCCTGCCGGATCCTTGGAAAAAACCATACTTTCTTCATCAATCTGGAAAGAACTTTTAACAGGCAGGGCACTTGGGGTAGCAATATCAATGAAAGATGACACAGAAGCTTCCTTGGTTTCTAAAGCTACCAGCAAAGCCGCCGGCTGCCTGCTTAATACTTCAATCCTCACTTTATCGGGAAAAGATCTTTTTATCGGTGCCGCTTTTATACAATAGAATTTAAGCTTAATGGCTTCTTCAGCGGCTTTGGTATTGGCCAGAAAAAAATTCCGGCCTGCTAAATCTGCAGAATCCTTAATCCCTTTTTCGCTAGCACATCCTAATGACTTGGCAGCTACAACTACTTGTTTGATAGTAAAAATTCCGGATTTAAAAAAAAGAAATATAGAAGCAATAAAAATAAAAGGGATTACCCAGTAAATTTTGGGGTTAACTCTGAGGAATCTGCTTTTAGGTTTTCTTCTCCGCATACTTACATTATATATTTTCCTGTAAGCGGGAACTAATATCTAATTTATCTTTTATTTAAAACTAACCTATTTTGTCTTTCGTCTGCCACTACCCTTACAGGCCCCCGGTAGATTTGAATATCAGATGAACTTTCGAGCAGCATTTTCTCCCTAAAATACTTTAAGTCTCTCCGAACATCCTTACTTCCATCTAATATCCCACCCTGAATTACTCCAAAAAACTTATCTGTTCTTTCCAGCATTCCCTCAAAATGCGCAATTGGATTATTGGCATGAACAGGTTCTCCTGCTAATGCATTCCAGGGAAGCTCCAAAACCGTATGGGCATTACTTAAATGGCTGTATCGCAATCCCCTATTACTCCTTTCAAATCCCACGCTACTGCATAAACGGTCTTCATATATCAAAACATAATCTTTATTTCCCTCGTTAAATTGATACATTTCATCGAAGAAAGGATTATTCAATATAATTACAGTATCAGTATCCCTTATGCCGAACCCTAGGACATTCTGGCCTACAAAAAGCGGCGAACCGTGATTTTCGAAATCCCCGACAAAATCCAAAGAATTAATTCTTTTTTCTACATCAGCTATCTGAGTTATCCAATATAAAGGATTATTATCTATAGTCATTACCCATTCAAGATACTGAGGTTTTCCCCAGATTTTTTCAGCCTGGCTGATCATATTGAAAAAAGGTAATAAGTTAACTCCGTCTAAAGAATCCTTAAGAGTCTTAGGCAGTTCTATGGAGCCCAATCGATTACCGTGCCTATTAACAAGCATATCAGCATCAATTCCACCAAAACTAAAATCAGAAAATGTACGACTACAAAATGCTTGAATCATATCAGACCTTCTAAGGCCTATCGTCTGCGCTGATCGTTTTAGCATATATTGTCTTAGGTTTTTTACCTGTTCAATATCATCACGGCTAATTCTCTCTCCGTTTCTTGATTGCACACCACCTCCCAAGCCTAAAACAGCACTCACATACCCCTGGTCATGCAAAGTTGAACTGTATCCGTAACCCGATAGAATTGAAGTATTATGGGAATAAGGCAAGAATACCCCTTCATCCATTTCATATGCTCCTTCAACTGGCTGACTGATCAGCGGTTCAATTATTACCCCAAAACCTTCTCCTGTCCGGGCGTCTTTCCTAAACAGTTTGGCATCCTCTGAAAAATAACTAGCTAATACCATCTGAACTGATTCCCCTATTGGTGCTATACCATTCCGGCAAAACTTAGAAACATAGACTCCGGTACCCCGGGCATCACCCATGGCTGAGGATCGTACTGCCACAGTTGGATAATCTGCCAAAAAACTATGTATTCTTTGCAAAACCCCAAACTGCTCACCAGTCAAACTGCCATCCTTTATTTTTGCTTTTATCTCAGGCTCTGCTCCTATATTATGTAAATCTTTACCTAAACCATTTTCTTGAAAGAAAGCGTCAAAAAAACCTTCAGCCAGACAAAAACGCGGAGGAGTTCTGAAACCTATATCTCTCAAGCCAGCTGTTTTATTCACCAGCTGTCCAGCCTTATCACCAATTTCTCCTTCACCAATAATCCAAATATCACTAGCTGGTACTTCTCTAACCGGGTAGCTTTCCAAGTTTATCATATGCTTTCTATTTCTCCTTCAATAAATGCCATAACTGAAACCAATTGTTGAGAACAATTGCCAAAAGGATCATTAATCCAATCTAGCAATCTCTCAAACCTTTGGTACTCTGGATCTTTTTGTTGAAACAAAGCTTCTATGGTATTTCCTATTATCTGGCTGCCTCTTTCAATCTCATCACATCGCATTCTTAAACTTAACACTGTCTTTTCATCAACTTCAAATTTTCTACTGGTTCTAACCGGTTCCAAAAGATAACAAAACAATCTCTCTATCTCCGCTCCTTGAAGATGCTGGATAAAGCGAGCTGCCACTGTAGCTCCTATAATTCTGTGGAAATAAGGCACCAAACGGCCTCCTTCAAAAGTAGATATAGGTGAAGGTAGTACTCGGTATAATTTTGCCCCAACTGAGATCATTTCCAAAGGCTTTAAAGTAAAATCTTCACTTTTTTTAAGCGCTTCTAGCCAGAAAGTCGATCTGCCTCTTAAGTAGCTATGTGGATCCTTAGGGCTTAACCTCAAAAAATCACTGGCTTCGGCATTCATCTGTGGCGAGAACCGATCCATCAGTCCGACCACCGGATGGCTAACACCCTCTAATCTGATCGCTTGCTCTATGGCGTCTTTACTAAGTGTTTCTACCATAAGCCAGGATTATCTCACAGGAGAATTTTTCAGTCAAACTATAGGGCGGGCTCGGTCTTACTTTTACTTAATAGCAACGTTTCTAATGCTAATCTTTTGGCGGCATCCGGAATGATAACCTTTCCGGCTTCCTTGGCTTTTTGTTTTAAAAAGCTTAAATTATTCAGCATCTGTTTAATGTTTTTTAGTAGCTCTTCACCTGATAACTTTGACTGGGGCAGGGTTTTGGAAAGGCCTAATCCTTCAAAAAATGAAGCATTTTTATTCTGCTCCCGGTTAGAGATAGGAATCAGTAAAGCCGGTTTTCCCAACAGGGCCAGTTCTGATAAAGTATTTATCCCGGCCCGGGAAACTACCAGGTCAGCCCGGGATAAAACCTCCGGATACTCTTCCCCGATCCACTTTTTAATCTGGTACTTCCCTGCTGATGAAACTGGGTCTCCTGACCATCTTTCCAGCCGCTCATAATCCTTAAACTTAGAATCTCCTGTCTGGTGGTAAACATTGGCAATTTTTAATAGTTTCTGAAGACACTGTTCTACTGCCAGATTAATCACATGAGATCCCTGATTTCCTCCCATTACTAAGATAGTAGGCAGTTTAGTTTTACTGACAGGCTTTTGTACTACCTCCGGACGGATTGGATTACCGGTTAGGATTACTTTTTCACCTTTAAAGGTATTCTGAAAAGATACGGCTATTTTATCGGCAAACAGGGCACTGATTCTGTTAGCCAAACCCGACAGCAGGGTTTGCTCATGAATAATAACCGGAACGGAAAAAAGCCAGCCGGCTACTACCACCGGTACTGCCACATAGCCGCCGAAGGATAAAATCACATCCGGCTGCTCCCGCAAAATAAAAAATAAAGCCTGCATAAATCCGATAGGGATTTTTAAAAGTGAGGGGATGGTAAAAACCGTTAACTGCCTCTGCAACCTGCCGGCAATAATAGGGATGAATTTAACTCCCATCTTAGGCAGCACTTGTGATTCCACTGACTTTGCTTCATCACCTTCCCTGGTAGTTGTTCTTCCTATATAAATAATGTCTGCCCGGCTAATCTTTTTTAGCTGCTCAATTGTTGCAGCAGCCGGCGTAAAATGCGCTCCGGTAATTAATACTTTCATGTTGTTTGTTTTGAAATATTTAATAAAATTCCTACTGCTACCATATTAGCAACTAAGGCAGAGCCACCGTAAGAGATAAAAGGCAAAGGTACTCCGGTTAACGGCAGCAGGGCTGTCATGGAAGATAAATTAACAATTGCCTGGATTCCGATCCAGGCAGTTAACCCCAGGGCCAGAATCTTTCCGAAGTTATCTTCGGTGTTTGCGGCAATTTTAAAACCCCGGGTTAATAAAAATACAAATAATACTATCAGTAAACTTGCCCCAATAAAGCCGATCTCTTCCCCGATAATCCCGAAAATTGAATCAGTGCTTACTTCCGGAATATATTCAAACTTCTGCCGGGAATGTCCGAAGCCTAAACCAAACAATCCTCCTGACCCCAAAGCAATTAAAACCTGGGAGATATGGTATGTATAGCCCTGCGGGTCGGAGAAAGGATCCAAAAGTGCCAACACTCTTTTGATTCTATAGCTGGAACTCAGCACCAAAGCCAGGGAAGCTAGCACACCGGCAGGTATAACTATCAGAAAATGCCACAGGGTGCCACCGGCGGCAAAATATATGGTCGCAGCCGTTAAAACAAAAACTATTGAGGAACCCAGGTCTTTCTGCAAAACAGCAGTAATCAGAGTCACTGCCCCCAAGAGCATGACAAAAGGAAATAACCTGACCTTTTTTTCAAACAGCATAGCCAGATAAATTACACCGGTAAGTTTTATAATCTCAGCCGGCTGCACCGTAACAAAGCCCAGACTCAGCCAACGGTGCGCTCCCCCGCCGGAAACTCCCAACCCCGGAATAAATACAGCCAACAACAGTGCCAGTGAAATAAAAAGCAAGGGGACTCCGAAAAGCTTTAATCTTTTATAATCAAAATAGATAAAAAAAACCATTGCCCCAATGCCCAGGGCCACCCATAAAAGCTGCTGCCTGATATAGTAAAGGCTATCCTTGAAATCCCTCATTCCCTGGATGGCTGAAGCGTCATAAACCATCATTAAACCAAATATCACTAAAACTCCCAGGCTCAGCAGGAGCGGCAGATCAATTTGTTTTTTTTGGGATTCCAGGTTACTTTTTCTAAAGGCCATATCTTACCTTGAAATCAAAGCTATCCATAAACCTAAAATAGCAAAGACTCCGCCGGCTAACCAAAACCTGCTGACAATTTTCGGCTCTTCCCAGCCGATATATTTAAAATACATATGAATGGGGGAAACCGGGAATATTTTTCTTTTAAATACCTTTTTGGAAAATATCTGGACAGCTGAGGAGCCGACAATAATCACAAACATTCCACCGATAATAGCTAGGGCTAAAATCTTTCCGGTCAAAAGTCCCACCACTGCCAAAGTAGCCCCAAAAGCAAAAGCACCGGCATCACCCAGAAAGATCCGGGCCGGCCAAACATTAAAATAAAGATAGGAAAAGAGGATTCCGATCCAGATACCGATAAAAGAAGCCAGGGTTAAATCAAGAATCTGGGAAGTTAAAGCCAAAAAGGCAATCAGGCAGATAAGGAGTAAGCCGGCTGATAATCCGTCCAGTCCGTCGGAAATATTATAGGCATTGGCAAAAGACACAATCACAAAAGCAGCAATCGGCACATACCAGGCATTAAGGACCAGATTTCCCAACCCGGCAATATAGAAATTATTTAAGCCGCCGACAAAATATAACAGCGCGGCAATAACCAGGGCCAGAAATGTCTGAATGAGAATAATTCTTTTTCTGCCTAATCCTAAAAATTTTCCTTTTCTTCTGGTAATAATTAATTTAATGTCATCTATCAAGCCTAACGAGCCGAATGAAATAACTGTTAAAAGCAAAATTACCAAACTAAACTTATCCGCCTCCTGGTTAAAGAAAAAAATGCCGATACTTAAAACTACCAGGATTAAAGTTAATAATATTCCGCCGCCGGAGGGAGTATTTTCATCTCCTTTCATCAATAGATCATGAATCGGGGTTTCGGATTTTTGCTTAATCTGTTTTTTTTCAAAACGCCTTTTTAGATAATAGAGCAAATCAATAAAAGGCACCATAAATACGGAAGTCACTGCAAATGCAAGTAATACCAGTCCTAAAAGTAAAGTCATGCTTTCTTGGAAATCCTCCTGACCACTTCATCTAACCTGACAGCCCGGGAACCCTTAATCAAGCAAACATCATTTTTATCCAGTGTTTTAAGCAGCTTAGATACAAACTGGGAATTTTGCAGGTTGGATTCCACTCTTTCTTCCCAGAATCCCAGACTCATCAGTTCATCAGCAATAATCCCGGCATCACCCTGGCCTAAAAACACCAGATCAATTTTTTCCTTATATATTTTCTGTGCCACCTGCCGGTGTAACTTTTCCGAGTATTCCCCCAGCTCCCTCATCTCACCCAGACAAAGGATCCTTCTCCTGGCCGGAATTGAAAGCAAAGTATCAATTGCCCCTTCTACAGCGGCAGGGGAGGCGTTATAGGTATCATCTATTAAAACTGAATCATTAGGTCCGGCTAAAACCTGCATCCGGTGTTCTTCCGGCTCAATAGTTTCTAAGGCTAATTTAATTTTTGTCAAAGGAATATCATGAATAATTCCCAGTAATGCGGCAGCCAATGCCGGATAAATCTGGTGCAGGCCCAACAGCTTAAAATTTACCTTAACTCTTTCCACCCCGTGATTTAACTCAAAAGTAGTACAGAAATTTTCAATCTTGGGATTAGCTCCCCAAACCGTGCAATTTTTGGCATCAGTGCCATAATAAAGCACGCTTCCCTGACAGCGTTCCGCCAGTTTCCGGGAATTCGGATCATCAAAGTTTAAGATGGCTATCCCGTCTTTGTCCAGGCTTTCAACTAATTTTCCTTTCTCCTGTAAAATTTCATTAATGCCGCCTAAGTATTCACTGTGGGCATAGGAAATTTTAGTGACAATTGCTACCTTTGGTTTAACCAGCGAAAGATAAAAATCCATCTCTCCCTTATACTCAATCCCCATTTCAAATATGACTTTTTTAATGGCGGGATTTAACTTTAAAATGGTGGCGGGAATGTTTAAAATAGGATCCAGGTTTGATTTGGTGGTGATGGTTTTAAATTTTTTGGAGAGCACTGCCTTGCAGGCTGCTACAGTAGTAGTCTTACCGACCGAACCGGTTACCCCGATAAAGGTTTCCGGGGAATATAATCCGGCATATTTTTGTGCCAAATATATCCGGAGAAGATGAAAGGGTTTTTTAAAGGATGAGATTTTTGTTTTATAGGGAGTGACCTGGTCCCAGATAGGATGCTTTGTAATATCCATTTTTAAGCCTCAGTCTTCTCAATATCAGCACCTAAACTCCTAAGTTTGCCGACTACATCTTCATAGCCTCTCTCTATAAGCTGAGCCTGGTTAATAATACTTTTACCTTTGGCTGCCAGGGCTGCCACCACCAAAGCCATACCGGCCCGGATATCCGGAGTATCAAGACTCTTGCCGTGCAGTCTGTCCGGCCCGTATACCAGCACCCGGTGCGGATCAGCCAAAATTATTTTAGCACCCATGGAAATTAATTTATCAATAAAAAACATCCGGCCCTCATACATCCAGTCATGACATAAAACTACTCCCTTAGACTGCGTCGCCAGTACTATGGCCACACTCATAAAATCAGTCGGAAAACCGGGCCAGATATTAGTAACCAGCTTATCCATGGATTTTAGCTTGGAAGCATGGACCAGGATAGCACCATCTTTTTTTTCTGTACGGATGCCAAAACCTTTAAGCGGCACCAAAATCGGATCCATGGGGGCATCTTCTACCCCTTCCAGCCTGATTTCGCCACCGGTAATAGCCGCTGCCACAATATAGGTACCGGCCTCAATATAATCAGCTCCGATTCTAAACCGGGTCCCGTTTAATTTGGAAACTCCCTTAATCTCTAAAGTATCAGTCCCCACTCCTTCAATTGAAGCACCCATCTGAATTAACATCTTACAAAGATCCACAATGTGGGGTTCTTTTGCACAGTTTCGAAGAATTACCTCCCTGTTACCCAAAACTGAAGCCAACACCAGGTTTTCCGTTGCAGTCACTGAGGCTTCGGGAAAGAAAATATCAACACTGTTTTTTGAGTTCTCCGCAATATGCAGACTAAATCTGGTATTACTTTTCTTATGCTCTGCACCCAATGCCTTAAACCCTTCAATATGCGTATCTATGCTTCTTCGGCCGATAATATCTCCGCCGGGAAAATAAAAATTAACCTTGCCGATTCTGCCCAAAAGCGCACCTACCAAAACAACAGACCCCCGGAGTTTTAACATTAAGTCTTCAGGAAGGGTAAAATGACGGATATTAGAGGCTTTAATCCGGACCTGAGAACCCTTTTTCTCTACCAAAACACCCAGTTTTTTAAAAATCTGCATCAGCACTTCCGTATCTGAGAGACTGGAGATATTATCTAAAATAACTTCATCCTCCGTTAAAAGCGCTGCTGCCATACAGGGAAAAACGGAGTTTTTATTTCCGGAGATACGGACTTTTCCCTGTAGCTTATGATTCCCGTTAATTATGTATTTCATGTTATTTAGCCTTAATTCCAAATACTGCAGATAATATTATATGCTTTTTAAGGCTTAATGTCTCCACATTAATCCGGTCTATCTGTGACCTTTGGTCTAATACTTTAATATTTTTTACTTTACTTTGCAAAAATTTGGAGAAAAAAAGATTTCCGCCGATAGTGCCGGGCATGGTAAAACCGGTAGAATCCAGCTTCTGGGAAGTTAGGTATTCCGCAAACTTATTAATACTGACTCCGGATTCTACCTCAACCATGGCTTCTTCCACCCCAATGCCAAACTTGGTTACTTTTCCTTTTACGGAAACTGTCTGGATGTTTTTAGTTCTATTTTTAATAACCAGGCCGTTAAATCCCGAATCGGAAATTAACATTTTGCTCCCGGTGCCGAATAAAAAATAAAGGAGTTTCAATTGTCTGCACATATTGATGATTTTGACTAAATCCCTTTCAGTAAAAGCAATGAAAAATAGCTTAGCCGGCCCGCCTATGCCTGAGGCGGTATAATCCTTAATAGGCTCATTATCCTTAAACCTGTCTTTCCCAAAAGAATCAACAATTAGTTTTATCTTGCTATCCACCCAAACTCTCCTCCACAGCTTCCCTGTCTGACCAGGGTATTTCCTTTTTTCCGTCTAAGTTCATTGATCTTTCATGCCCTTTACCGAAAATTCCCACCGTATCTCCTTTTTTGGCCAGCTGGTTGACGGCAAAATTAATAGCTTCCTTTCTGTTCTTTATGACAAACAAACTTCTGTCTAAAACCCTGCCGGCTTTTTTTGCTCCTTCTATAATCTGTTTATTTATAATTTCCAGCTCTCCCCGGGGATCTTCTGCAGTTATAACTGTAAAATCTGCCAGCTTTCCTGAGACCTCACCCATTAAACTTCTTTTACCTTCATCCCTTTTGCCGGCTGAACCAAATACGGCAATCAGCTTACCCGTAGTATTTTTTCTCAGTGCCTTAAGTACCTGTTCCAGGGCATTGGGAGTATGGGCAAAATCAACAAAGATTTTAATGCCTTTATCATTTTTTACTTCTTCCATCCGCCCGGTAATACTTTCAAAGCTTTCCAGGCTTTTTACCACAGTCTTTTTATCCAAATCTAAAACAAAGGCTACTCCCAAAGCAGCTAAGGCATTTTCAAGATTATAATCCCCGGGTATTTTAAGCTTTAACTTAAGATCTTTCTGATTAATATCCCCGTTTTGAAGTCCAAAGGTTATTATTTTGCCTCCGATCTGGCCAGGCCCCTTAATAGCTTTATTTACAATTGCAAACTTAACTCCCTGTAAAAGTTTAAGTTTTGTCCTTAAATAGTTTTCAAAAGTTTTATGATAATCCAAATGCTCATGAGTCACATTGGTAATAACTCCAATATCAAACTTAATGCCCCAAAATCTGTACTGATCAATGGCATGGGAGGTTACCTCCAGCACTAAATATTCATCACCTTTTTCTAAAGCTTGTCGCGCAAACTTTTGAACCATAAAAGGATTAGGTGAAGTGACATGAAAACCGGTTTCATAATTTCTTCCACCCACTACTGCATTAATAGTAGAAACCATGGAGACCTTTTTGCCGGCGGCCTTTAAGGTTCGGTAAATCATATTAACTGTAGTAGTTTTACCGTCAGTACCGGTTACACCAATCACCTTTAATTTCCTGGTCGGATACCCATAAACCAGATTAGCCAAAATGGCTTTTGGCAAATGATAGAAATTATTTATTATTTCCTGGGGCAGAAAACTCTTAATTAAATCTTTCATTAAAGCTAATTATATCAAGATTGGCTTATTTTCGTTCTACTTGCATTTTTTTCAAAAAAAGCTAAAATTATAAAGCATATGAGACCTATAGAAAGTATTAACAGGGCGGGAACAGCTGATTTACATACACATAATATCTTTTCGGCAAAGGATGCGTCTGCTACCCCGGAACAGATCGCAACCAGGCTGGCAAGCCTTGGTATGCGGCACCCCTATCTCGGGATTACTAACCACAACACAGTAGAAGGAGCAACCGAGGTTTCAGAGGCCTGTAAAAGACATGGACTTCAAGCAATTATTATTCCTGGTGAAGAAGTAACACTAAGTGAAAAAAATCCCGAAGGCAAAAGAGGTGAACTTATTAGTCTATTTCTTAAGGAAACGATTCCTGCAAAATCAAGTATAGATGAAGTAATTACTGCAACCAGAACCCAGAAAGGTTTTGTTATCATACCCCATATGTTTGAATACTGGAGGCATGGTGTAGGTAAGGAAATGGCAACAGAAGTAATCAGAAAATGTTATGGAGCCGGCATCCCAGTGGCTGTTGAAATATTTAATGCACGTGCCACAAATATTAATAATTTAAAAGCACGCCAATTTGCGGAAGATTGGAATAAGGAAAATACAGCACCGCTTTTAACAACCGCCGGAAGCGATGCTCATTACTGGAGAGAATACGGCTTGCGAGTATCGTTATTTATGACCCATTTCACGGATCGGGATAGTTTTCTTCAAAGCCTAAGTAAAAGCAAATTACTTGTACATGAATGTGATTCTAAACTCTCCTTTGTCTATAGAAGCTTAAACAGAATTACGCGCGGTATCCGCAAACTAAATAGGCCTTAATATACACAAATTTAATTACGTTAATTTCTGTTTTTTTATTCTGTCGGAGCTATTTTGTAATAAAGGAAGAGCTGTTTGGCAATCGTAAAAAAAGTCGGAGCAGCAGTTTCAGAGCCGAAAATGGAGGAAGACGGCTCAACATAGCGCACCAGCATGACAAATTTAGGATCATCTGCCGGGGCAAATCCCACAAAGGAGGCGATGGTTTTGGAAGGATCATAATGCCCGGCTACCGGGATTTGGGCTGTACCGGTTTTACCTGCTATCTTAAAACCCTTTGGCTTAAATACCCTGGCTTCCCCCTCATCAACCGCTGCCACCATCATTTCTTTTATGACCTGGGTGGTAGATTCTTTTAAAACCTGTCTGATGATTTTAGGTCTAACCCGGAAACTGCTTTCTTCATCTTTTATTTCCTTAACTACATGAGGTTCCATTAAGTTTCCGCCGTTAGCAATAACCGAGACTGCCCTGACCATCTGAATAGGTGTCACGGCAATACCCTGTCCAAAGGAAGCAGTAGCTAAATCTATTTCCTTAAAGCTGTTCTTTGATCTTATCTCCGGAGAAGATTCATCCTGTAAATCAATATCAGTCGGTTCTCCAAAACCAAAGTTTTCAATGTAGGAATAAAATTTATCCAAACCCATCTTTTGGGCTGTAAAAACCATGCCGGTATTATCAGAATGGACAATCACCTCTTTTAAAGTAGTCTCCGGGTAGTATTTATTATTCCAGGTCCTGATGGTAAAGCCTCCCAGAGACACCGGGCCTCCGCAACTGTCGCATTTGGTGTCAGCTTTGACTACATCTTCATTAATGGCAGCTGCCATCACCAAAACCTTAAAAGTAGAACCGGGTTCATATTGGTCTGCCACCACCGGATTTTTATAATACTCTTTAGGAAAATCAAAATATTTTAAAGGGTCATAATTGGGAAAAGATGCCAGAGCCAGGATGCCACCGGTTTTCGGATCCATGACCACTACGGAACCGGCTTTGGCACCGTATTTTTCAATACCTTTCTTAAGCTCGCTTTCTACAATGTACTGAACCGAGCGGTCCACATTTAAGACTAAATCCTTACCGTTTTTCGCCTGGCTGGTGAAGAAATTACCGATCAATATGGGTAGCCCCAAAGCATCTCTTTCATTTCTGATTAAACCGGGTATCCCTTTTAGCTCTCCGTCAAAATATCCCTCTATCCCAAAGTAGCCCTTACTTGCACCTTTACTGTCTGAACCAAGGAAACCCAACAGATGGGCTGATGATGAACCTTCCGGATAGAAGCGGTTTCGATTCTCCTCAAACCCAAAGCCCTGCAAATTAAGCTCCTCAATTTGTTTTTTTTCTGTTATGGAAACATTTCTTTTAAGCTGCACCCAATAAAGGTCCCGGGATAATTTATCAATAAAATCTTTGGCCACTGTATCTACCTGATCCGGATCTTCAGTCAATACTTTAGCCAAAAGATATGAGCTCTTCACTCTTTCTGCCTTGGAAATAACTTTTGGCTGGGCATACAGAGTAAACACCGGATTGGATGAAGCTAATATAAATCCGTCCGAGAAGTAGATATTGCCCCGGACCGCATCTATTTTAGTATCAGTAAAATGCTGTCTTTCGGCTTGTGACTGCAAAAACTCAGCTTTTATCACCTGCCAATAGAAAAGGCGGAGAATCAGGAGAAAGAAAAATACTATAAATGCTGATTTAATCCAAAATATTCGCATCCAAAAAGATTTAACGAATATATTGTATACTCTGGGGCTGGGAAAAACCAAGCTCTGCGGATTTGGAAGCCACCTCGTTTAAGGAAATGCTTTTAGCTATCTCATTTTCCAGGATTTGGTTTTCTAAAGCCAGGCTCCGTGCCAGCAGGGACAGCTTATCAAACTTTTCCCCGTAAGTTACTACATTATTACTGACCCAGATCTCAACAAGCATCAGGACGAAAAAGAAAACAATTACCAGGCTGAGATATTTCTTTGAAAAGCCTTTTCTTGGCTCTTCCGGTTCAAATTTTTTAATAATTGTCATATTTTTTTAAATATCCTCATCTTTGCCGATCTGGACCGGGGATTTTCTGCTATCTCCTGGTCACCCGGCACAATCGGCTTTTTGGTTATAATCTGACCCAGTCCTGCCAGCTCCCACTGTTTAAAAGTAAGTTTAACGATCCTATCCTCCAGTGAGTGAAAACTAATAACAATAATACGACCATTTTTTTCTAATAACTCCTTTACTGCTTCCAAACCTTCTTCCAAGGCACCTAACTCATCATTAACTGCAATCCGTAAAGCCTGAAAGATCCTGGTTGCCGGGTGCACCTTCTCGCGGCCTCCTCTGACTTCCTTAACCACCAAGTCTGCCAAATCCTTGGTTGTCTTAATCTGACCTATTGCACGGGCGCGAACCACAGCATTAGCCAGTTTCCAAGAATATTTTTCTTCACCCAAATTAGTAAATAATTCATATAACTCCTTTCTCCCTAAAACATTAATCAGATCCAAGGCCTTAACCTGTAAGCTCGGATCCATTCTCATGTCCAGGGGGCCCGTCTTTGCAAAAGAAAAACCCCTCTCAGGGGTTTCAAGTTGCAAGCTGGAAACCCCCAGATCAAAAATTGCTCCCGCAATCTTTAATTGAGCAGTGTCCGCCTGCGAAGATATTAAATTTTTAATGTCTCTAAAATTGCCCTGTAGGGCAATAAACCTGCCTGCCTGCTCAAACTCTTTTAATCTTTCCTTGGCTCTTTTTAAGGCCTCAGGATCGACATCGATCCCTATTACCTTCCCTCCCCGCTTCAAGATCTCTAAGCTGTAACCCCCATCCCCCAAAGTACAATCTAAATACCAATCAGCCTTGCCTGCTACAGCCAAGCCATCCGCAACCTCCTTAAGAAGGACACTGGTATGATATCCTTCCATCTTTCTTACCTTATTTTCTCCTGTTGTTTCCTCCAAAGACTTAAATCCCAAACCTCAAAATGGTCACCGGCTCCGATAATATAAACCTCTGCCTTAAAATTTAAGTTTCCCATAAACTCCTGAGGCAGAATGAACCTCCCCTGGCTGTCTAATACACATTCTTCAGCCTTGGGAAAAAGCTTCAGCCTGCTGACTCGTCCCTCTTCACTGGTGAGCGGAAGATTTAAGCTTCCTTCTGCCAATTTCGACCAATTTACCGGATCAAATCCCCAAATCTCTCCATTTTCCCCCAAAAGTATATAAAACTTATCTTCACTACCTAACTCTCTCCTAAATCTCTTAGGTAAGACTAACCTATTTTTTCCGCTGAAGTAAGTTTTGAAGCTACCCAAAAACATATGTTCTGGGCAGATTCACCATCTATTCTCATTTTCCGCCATTTTGGATAAACTTGTCAAGAGGGAAAAGTGGGGAAACTATTTATTAACTAACACGGTAAAGATGCCGGCGCCGTCGGCCCGGGCTGATAATTTACTGCCTTCTATTTTAGTCTCCAGCTCCTGCCATTCACTGTTACTTTGGTTATACCTGTAGAGCTTAGCTCCGGCCGGAGGATTCTCTGCCAGGTTTAAACTGACAGAGCCGGAATTTAAGCTTTTGGCAATCGGCACATTAAGGGAATACACCTTGCCTAAGACCTCTTTTCCGGACGGCAGTTTTGGCACACCGGTTAGGTCATTAATAATGGTAAAGCCGGTATTGGCTAAAGCTTGCCTATCTCCTTCCACCTGGTAAACCAGATGGCCGTCACCAGAAGTTAAATTACCCAAGGCCACATCCGGCTTCTGCAGGTGCCACTGGGTAATCATTTTATATATTTTATTTCCCTTTTTAATGCGGAGCGTTAAAGTCCCGTTTTCTACCCCTTTATCATATTTACAGACATTTTTACTGCAGGAACCAAATAAAATCTCCTGTTCATATTCCCCTTTCCTGGCCTTGGTATCTATATCCCCGACTACCCCCCGGTCAATTGAACCGCTTCCGGCACTTTCCCCGTCTTCTGAAATTTTAGTCCCTGTCACTACTGTTTCATCAGGAGTACTGGTGTAAGCCAGTTCATAATTTATAGCATCATATGAGCTGGTTCTTTTTAGGTTTAAAATCAGGGCATTGCCATCACGTCTTGGGAAAAGCAGGGCAAAAGGTCCTTCGGCATCAAAAATTAAATCAACCTCCTCAGCCGGGCCCTGGTTTGCGGCAAGAAATCTTTGTACCCCAAACCAACCCAGTAATGCGATAATGACTAATACCACCCCCAGAAGAGTTGTTTTGCGATGCAAGGTGAGCAGCTCCGTTAATTTATTCATGCAATCTTTTTAATTAAGTATTCTTTAAGTTCGCTTATTTTGACCCGGTCCTGTTTAGCATTGTCTCTGTCTCTGACTGTGACCATGTCATCTTCTAAGCTCTCGAAATCAACCGTTATACAAAAAGGGGTACCGATCTCATCCTGTGCCGCGTACCTTTTTCCGATATTACCCCTGTCATCCCAGGCTATCATGAAATCCTGCTTTAGGTCAAGGTAAATCTTCCTGGCCAGCTTAATGAGTTCCGGCTTATTAGCCAATAACGGGAAAACAGCTGCTTTAAAAGGTGCCAGGCCGGGTTTTAATTTCAAAATTACCCTGCCGCTTTCTTCACTATAGGCATCTATTAAAGTAACCAGCACTGACCTGTCCACCCCCCAGGTGGGTTCTACCACATGCGGAATAAATTCCTCATTCGTTTCCGGATCCCGGTATTTTAAGTTTTGCCCGGAGAACTTTTCATGGTTTTTTAAGTCAAAATCAGTCCGGTAAGCCAGGCCGTAAAGTTCACTTCTTCCAAAAGGAAATTCATATTCAAAATCAATGGTCCGCTTTGAATAATGGGCTCTTTCACTCTCTTCAATTTCATGTTCATGGACTTTTTCTAACCTTACTCCCAAATCATCCTTAATCCAAGCCAGCATCTCTTTTCTCCAATGCTCAAAATAACCCGTCCAGTCACTGTCATTTTGCGGAGCCGGGATAAAGTATTCAATTTCCATCTGTTCAAATTCCCGGGTCCTGAAGATAAAATTGCCGGGGGTAATTTCATTCCTGAAAGCTTTACCGATCTGGGCAATTCCGAAAGGCAGCCTCATCCGGGTAGTGTCTACCACATTTCTAAAATCTACAAACATGGCCTGGGCGGTTTCCGGCCTGAAATAGGCAGTATTGGTAGATTCCTCAGCCGGGCCGATAAAGGTTTTAAACATTAAGTTAAACATCCGCTCAGGGGCAAATGAATCCTTTTCTCCGCAGCTTGGACAAACACCGTCTTTAATATGGTCGGCCCTAAAACGGGCATGGCATTTTTTGCATTCTATTAAGGGATCCTGAAAATTGGCCACATGGCCGGAGGCTTCCCAGACTTTGGGGTTCATTATTAAAGCTGCATCAATTCCGACAATATCTTCCCGCAAATGAACAAATCTTTTCCACCAAGCCTGCTTGATATTGTTTTTAAGCTCCACCCCTAAAGGTCCGTAATCCCAGGAATTAGCCATTCCGCCGTAGATTTCTGATCCGGGGAATATAAATCCCCTTCTTTTGCAAAGTGACACAATTTTATCCATCAGGTTGTTATCCATAATTTTTAAAGCTTTCTTAATATCTGCCTGCTTTTTAAACTGCCCTCGATGACTCTTTCTACATGATACCGCAACACTCTTTCCAGTTCCAGAGCCTGTTTTTCGTTTATCTTAAGCTTTTCTATATCATCCCAAGATAAAACTTCTAGCTTTCCTAAAATTTCTTTTATTTCTTCCCTAACTTCCCCAAAACCCCTAAATTCCCTAAAGCTTAAAAATCCCAGGTTACTTAAAATTTTTGCCTCAAAGGCTCGCACAAAAATTTGCCGGGGATTACCGGATAATTTCTGCAGCACCCTGACCAGATCTTCATACAAAATCCGGTTTTCCTGATTCTCAGCAGTCAGCTTATCAGCCAGTTCTATAATATGGAAAGCATAGGTAGATAAAGTCAGATCTTCTTTTAATCTTTGATATGTATCCAGGCTGCTGGCTTCAGTTAAAATAAGAAAAGTTTTAGCCTGGTGTAAATACAAAAAAACCCGGTTTAAAAGCTCAACATTCCCTGCCCTTCTGGAGTGGATTCTCCTGACTCCCTTAGCTAAAACGGAAATCTTGCCTTTTTGATGGGTAAAAACAGTTAAAATCCGGTCCGCCTCCCCCAAATTCCGCCTTTTTAAAATAATCCCCTCAACCTTAATCCCCTGCATGCATGAAGTTTACCACAGTAGAAAAATTAGATATCAAACCTAAATTCTTTATCCTGATCTAACTCAAAATCTGCCACACCACGGCCTTTTAATTTAACCTTATAATGGAAATCCTTGGCTCCCGGTTGCTTTTGTACCGTTAGCTTATATTCTCCCTCTGGTTTATAAGGAACCGTGTATTCAATCTCCAGTTTTCTGGTATTTTGGGGCCGGACCTGGATAAAAGCCTCAAAGACGGTTTTACCTAAATCTTCTATGGTAGTGACTGTTACCTCAGAACCTTTGGAAGATAATAATTTACTGCCCTTCGGCACATAAAACCTGACATAATCCCGGTTGATGCCGTTTAACCATACCCCAAAGGGCTGGTCATTTTTATATTCAATGTTAATTTTTTTCTTAACCGTACCGTCTTTTTGGATACTGATATCCTGGGTGACTGTTTGTTTAACATATAAATTGGATTTCCCGCCGGCAAAGTTTGAATCATTAATATGCAGGTAATCACCCTCAGTATTTTTAATCTCCCCGGTCCAGTTTAATTTAGCTAAGGCCTCCTGGAGCTTTGCATCATGCATGTAAAACATAATGTGTTTATGGTTTGCCAGTCTGGCCACTGTTTCAATAAGGGCCGGCAGCTTCTCTACATCTGCGCCGACTGTCCGGGCCAGGATCTGCTGCATCAAAACTCCCAAAATGGCTTTTCTGTCTTTTTCCCCTTTGGCAGCAATTTCCGCATAGGATTCCAGTTCATAAATTACATTCGGGCAATTGCACCTTTTATCATTTTCCCCGGAAAAAGTGGTGCCGAAAACATCAATCGGCCCGGTGACCTCAATTAGCTCCTCAACTACCTGGGAATCAATATAGATAATCCCGTCATACGGCAAACCTTCTCCCAGCAGCTGATACATTTTTTCAAATTCTTTGGCTGCGGTCGGCACATCCGGTGAGATATTGGAATCCCTCATGCTCCAGGCAGAGCGGGCTTTCCCGGTCACCTCAGGCAAGTATTTGACAATCGGAGCCGGGGGAGTCAAGGGACAAATTTTAGTTAAACAGACATTCAAAAGTTTTTCGTCCAGCCTGTAAATATCATCAGAAGTACTGGCGCCTACCTGTCCGTTATCTAATGTCAGAGTTGCATATGCGGTTAAAAAGCCTCCTGTCGGCCTGATCTCTTTATCATTTTGAAATAGCAGAAAATAATTTTTTGAGCCGTTAACGCCTAAGGCTCCCGGGGCCATGGACAGGGCAGTCTGGCCTTCCTTTATGGCCACTTCAGCTCCCATGATAAAACCCCTGGCAGCTTCTATGTTGCGCTTAATAAGTTTACCCTTAAACTTTTCCGGATATTTATTGGTATCAATGCTTTTTACGGAATCAGCTGCGTTTCTTAAATTACCCTCTATTTTATCCATAAAAGGCAATGACTTATTTAAGATATTTAAAGCTTGTGTGACCCTTTCCGGTCCGCTCTTTGGGTTGCCGTTAAACCCGAGCTCTGCTTCTGAACCTTTCAGGTTAGATAAAATCTTATCCACTGCTATTAATCCCTCTACCCCGGCATTGGTGAAACCCTTGGCATCTGAGTAATATCCGCCGAGAAAAGGAATAATTCTTAGCCAAAATAAAAACCCGAGTGAAAGATTGGCTTGCTCTAAACCGCCTTTGGTAGCGGAAACTTCTTTCCTTAAGTTATCAAAATTCTGGGCTTTATAGGCAGCCACCAAACCTTTTCCGTGGGAGGCAGCCTGTTTTAATCCCAGGAAGGCAAAACCGGCAGGAATAGTAAAGGCAACTGCCAAAATCAGTAAAATCACCAATAATCTTTTCCTGCCTTTGTGGGGATTTTTCCGCAGGTACTTTTTATCCTGCAAATTCAGTTTTCTGTTTAGGTTTTTAAACATCAGACAGCTCCTCTCCCGGAGATTACAGCCGGTATGGTTTTAAGCATAATCCACAGGTCATAAAAAATAGACCGTCTTTGTACATACTCTGCATCCATCTCCACCCTTTTATCAAAGTTAATGTCAGAACGGCCCGTCACCTGCCAAACTCCGGTTAACCCGGGTTTCCCTGATAAAATAACTTTAACATATTTCCTTGACTGGGGGTAATGATTTTGTTGCTCCTCAAGCTCATAGGGATAATATGCCCTGGGTCCGACTATGCTCATCTCCCCTTTTAAGATATTAACAAACTGGGGGAATTCATCAACCGAGAATTTCCGTAAAAACTTGCCTACTCCGGTGATTCTGGGGTCATTAAATATTTTATAACTGTTTTTCTTATACTCCTCCAGTAGCTCTGGGTTATTTTCTAAAATCTCATGGGCATTTTGCACCATGGAACGGAATTTATAGATCCTAAACAGCTTCCCGTCCCGGCCCGCCCTCATGGGAGTATCAGCCAAAACCGGTCCCGGTGAGTCCAGTTTAATGGCCAGTGCCACCAGTAACAGCAGGGGAGAAAACAGGACCAGTGCCACACTTGAACCTACTATATCCATCAGTCTTTTCAAAAAATCATACAGCATATATTTTTAGGCTATTTTCTAGTGTACAACAAAGAGGCAACTGTTTGCTTAAAGGTTTTAATAAATTTTTCCTTGCTGAAAGTCTCAGCATTTCTTCTGCAGTCTTCCGGGTTAATCCGCACAGTATCAAGCTTTACCAAAGCCTCTTTCAAACTATCAACTGTTTGTACTTCAAAAAAAATACCGGTCTTATTTTCAATAACAGTTTCCAGTGCACCGCCTTCCTTAAATGCCACCACCGGTTTCCCTAAAGCCTGGGCTTCCAAACTGACCAAACCAAAGTCCTCAATTCCCGGGATAATTAAAGCCTTACATCCGGCCAGAATCTGCACTACCAGTTCATCCGGTAATTTGCCATTAATTATCTTAAGGGGGATTTTAAGATCTCTGCAGGCCGCCTCTGCCAAATCAAACCTTTTATACGCATTAGATCTGCCCGCTACCACCAGATATCCTCCCTCAAAGCTTTCTATACCTTTAAACCTGTCTAAATCAATAAAAGGATAAACTACCTTTGAATCAACTCCGTAAACTCTTTTAATTCTCCTCCGGGCATTTTCCGAACCGGCTAAAAAGTAATCAACCCTTCTGACTGAAACAGCATCATAAATCCGCAGCTTAGTCAGCAAAAGCTCTTTCCATCCATAGCTTTTTTCTCCTGAGAAATGCCATAAAAAACGGGGCGGGGTATGCATGTAACAAATATGTGTTGTCTCCGGTTTGGTAATAATACTTTTGGCAAAACGGGTGGTATGAGAAATCACCAGGTCGTATCCGGAAAGATCAAACTGCTCAAAAGCTAAAGGATAAAAAGGTAACAGGGTTTTATATAAACTTCTCCAGCCGGGAATCTTTTGTAAAAACGAAGTGTGGATTTTTTTGGAACCAAACATTTTAAGCAGTAACGGATTATTCCGATCAAATAAAGAAGTATAAATTGGCGCATCAGGATAAATTTCCGAAAGTCCAAGCAATACCCTTTCCGCCCCACCCCACTGCACTAAATCATCATGTACAATAGCTACCCGCATTTTCCATACACCTCCAGGGTTTGCTCTGCCATCTTTTTCCAGCTGAATAGCTTATATCTTTTTAATCCCTTTTCTATTAAGCTTTCCCTTAACTTTTTATCGGATAATAACTGGTTAATTTTTTCCGCCATCTCTTCCGGCTTGACCGGGTCAAAATATACTGCTGCCTCACCTCCCACCTCCGGCAGGGACCCGATACTTGACGCGGCCACCGGGCAGCCGGAAGCCATTGCTTCCAAAACCGGTATCCCGAAGCCTTCTTCAAAACTGGGTAAGACAAAAGCCTCGGCCTCTTTATATAAAGCTGCTAATTCTTCGTCTGTAATAAAGCCCGTATAGTTTATTCCTTCATCAGGGTTTTCTGTCTTTACCCTTTGCCAGAAAAAGTGGTCATACCCTGACAACACTAAAGATAACTCTGAATGTTTCTTTTTTAGGATTTTAAAAGCTTTAATTAATCCTTCTACATTTTTATGGGGATGGGCATTACCGACATAAAAGATAAACGGTTTTTTGACATGGAATTTTTCTAAGACTTTGTCGCAGTCTTTTTTAGTAATATTGTTTAAAATCTTCAGGATATGATCATCAACCCCTTCATGAGTAATGGTGATTTTTTCCGGCTTTACTTTCCATTCTTCAAGCAAAACATCCTTAACTGATTTTGAAGGCACTAAGATTTTCTGCGATTTTAAGGCAGCGGCCTGAAAAACTTTCCTATAACCTATTTGTTTTAATTTGGAGCTAAAAGGATCTAACCTGGTAGCCCTGCTACTGTGCCGGTGCTGGTGGATTAAATCATGTATAGTCACCACAAACTTACCGGTATAAAAAATCGGCACATTAAAATGGGGAAAATGTACCAAATCAGGATTCAGTTCTTTTAGCAGTTTAGGCAGTTTAAACTGTTCCGCAAACCCATACCAGTGAAAATCAGCCAGTACCTTTGTTAAGTTTTCAGTTTCTTTAAACTGTTCAAAGTCTTTTTTCAAAAGCAGTATAAAATATTTATTGTTTTTATCTATCCGGCTTAAATTATTAATCAGGTTTCTGACATACCTACCTACTCCGGATTCATTGAAGAACCTGGCATCTATTGCTATTTTCATGTCCGTTTTCCTAATTGTTCATAAATCTGACTTAAATGCTTGGCAATCGGGTCCCAGTCAAATTTATTCTTAACCAGCTTTTTAGCGCTGTCGGCAATGGCTTTGGCCTGCCCGGGATTTTGTAGCAGCAAAACTGCTGCCCCGGCAATTTCATCCGGCGCATTTCTCACCACTACCTCCACCCCGTCTTTAGCTTCAGTTCCCCCGATACCGATTGAAGTAGTCACCACCGGAAGCCCTGAGGCAAAAGCCTCAAAGTTTTTATAACGGGTCCCGCCTCCCCCGTAAATTGGTGCCACCAGAACTGAAGCTTGCTGGTAAACTTCCCTGACGTCTCCGACTTCTTCAACCCTGATATCAGTAGTCGACAGATCCGGGAAAAACTTCTGGGCTTCTTTACCAATAATCCAAAGTTTTGCGGAAGAGATATCTTTTTTAATCTTCGGCCAGATTTTTTTTACCAGAACCTGCACTGCTTCCCTGTTTTGTAACCAGGTAAAATTTCCGAGATACAAAACAACCGGTGTTTTTGAACGGGCTGCAACCGGCTCCCCGAAAAATTCACTGTCTACCCCGTTGGGTACAATGTCTACATCCAAATCCGGCAGCTGGGAAAGCATGATCCGCTTATCTTCCAAAGACATGGCCGCCACTTTATTTGCCTCAGTCCAGGATCTTTTCTCCCAGTATTTCATCTTTAAGACATCAAGATATAAAAGGGGCTTTAGAATTAAATTGCGGTGGCTGTCAGCATAATGCCTGTAAACTAAATACTCAATTGTCTGCTCTACCAAAAGGATCGGGATTTTTGTTTCCGGAATATGCGGCATGACATAAAAAGTTTCGGCATGGATTAAGTCAAACTCCTCTTCTTTCAATTTGGAGGCAATCGCACTTTTTTCTCCCTCAGCCCAGTTTCTAATCACCAGGAAAGGGTAAAAAGAAAATCCTGTCTTTAAGATATTTCCCAAAGTCCAGGGTTTTTCTGATCTGTTAAAGACTCTGACTTCCCGGCAGAATTTTTCCAATTCTCCTACATACTTTCTTTCGTCACTGTTTTTTACCAAACTAAAAAGCGTAATCTCATGGCCCAGGGCAGACAGTCTTTTAATCAGGTTATATGACCGGGTCTGGCCACCGGTTAAAAGCGGATAAGGCAGGTATGGCGTCAGCATTAATATTTTCATAACCTATGGTTCAGGATCTTCTGGAGTTAAGGGAGTTTTAATTACTGTTAAATCTGCAATCACAAATCCCGGGTTATCTTCCAAAATCCGGAAATGCCTTAACACCCAGTTTGTCTTATCATCCCGGTTAGTGGATACAAAATGAGTCACACCATAATCTGTGACTAACTCCCTGATAGGTAGTACCCCTGCTGCAAAGCCGGTCCGGTTTGTTTGATACAAAAAGGCACTGTCCCCGTTATACGGCGCCAATACTACAGCCTCTTTTGGCAGTATCTGGTCAGCCTTCCTGCCGGCTTCTACCATGATTGGGTTATTTACTTTATAAAATTCTTTTACTACATAGTAGCTAAAATAAAATGACAGTGAAAACAGTACTAAAGCAATTATCATTGTCCAAATCCGGGCAATAAAATTAAAATTTCTTCTGAAAAGGTTGATAAAACCAACGGCAAAAAGTATTGAAGCAATGGGTACAAACTGAGTCTGGTAATAATTATGCCGGACATTGCCGGTAGCAAAAACCACCATGAATAAAAATGAAGACAAAGCCCAGATATGTAAAAAGTAGTTGTTATTTTTCGGCCTGCTGATTAAACCAATGAAAAAAAGTACCATGCCGGTGGCAGCCAAGATCTCCCGGCCGATTCTCTCGGAAATAATCCACCACCAAAAGGCCGGCCGGAAACGGATTCCGTCACCGTTTAAAAGCCAGCCGGAAGCAGGGATGCCTTCCGGATGCTGCAGGATCCAAAACCGCCATAAACCAAACGGTATCAATGCCAGCCCGGTAAAGGCTAAAAACTTCATCCTAAATCTCTTGGTATTTTGTTTTATAAATACTGAATAAAGCAGGGGAAGATAGAAAAATATGGCCCAGGGTTTTATCAAAAAGGCTATGGCAGTAAAAATAAATCCCCAAAATCCCCAGTTCCAACTGTCCTTCTCAATCCACTTGTCTACAAAATAAATCATACCTAAGGCAAAGAAAATAAAAGTAGGCTCCGGTAAAGTCGTCCTGCCGAAAAATACATTAAAAGGCAAAAAGGCAAAAACAAAAGCAGCTGTTAAAGCAGTTAGGGAGCCGGCATATTTTCTGGCTATTAAGAATATAAATGCAATAGAAAGCGCAGAAAAAATAGCAGAGACTAAACGGCTGTATAAATCATTTATGCCGAAGATTTTATATAGAGGGTAAACCGCCATATTGTAGACGGGAAACTCTACAAACCGGAATCCGGCCGGGTTAATGACCGGCTTTTCAGATACTCCTGACAAATCATCATACTTTGGAAAAAGGGGATTAAAGCCTGTTTTAACAAAATTCCTGGTAACTGCAGCCGTATCTGCCTGTCTCCAGGAATGCCAATCCGCAATCGGGGCATCAATTTTTATCAGCCTGACCAGAAAGCCTAAAATTAAAATTAAACCCAGCCAAAAATACTGATTTGGCAAAATCCTTAAAATTTTCATTCGGTTTCTTTCTTATTTAGGATGGCTAAGTTTACTCCCAATAACATCCAGAATAATGAAGCTACTTTTGAAGCTTCAAACACATCAATAAATAAACCATTTGCCAGGAAAATCACTATCAAAGATAGAGTCCCTACGGAGAAAAACCTGATTACTTTATCCGATTCTTTAAGGCCTTTAGCTATTTTCTTCCAGACGGCAAGCAAAAGCAAAAAGAAGGAAATAGTACCCAAAAATCCTATCTCTCCCAACATCCTTAAGAAATCATTATCAGTGGCTAATCCCAAAGATGCATAACCGGTACCAAGAAACGGATTCTTCAGAAAAGCCCTGATTGCTGTCGGCCACTCCATATTCAGCCTGATTTGAAAAGAGCGGTAAACTCCCAGTTCCGTTGCATCGGTTGGCTCCCCCGGAGCAATATCAGTTGGCAGTGTTCCGGAAGGACTGGCAAAAGCTGAGCCGGTTGAAGAACGGGCAGCCATTCTATAATACAGGGTCGGGATATTTAATTTATTTTCCAGCTGCTGGTTGATATTCCTGCCCTCATACCTGGTACCTAAATTCAACAGATTAACCGTTACCGTAGAAACAAACCGGTCACGGAGTTGGGAAGGGTAGGCCAGAATGACTACTAAGCACAGGGCTACTAAAAATAAATACTTCTTCTTTTTGGCAAAGATCAGGGCAAAAACCAGACCGATAAAGGCTGCCACAAATGAAACTCTGGCTGCTGTCAGAATTAACACAAATAATGAAATTGCTCCCAGGATAAACAGAACCAGCTTCCAAAGCTTGCCGAAAGTAAAGAAAAATACGGTTAGAAAAACCAGGGCTGCTGATAAAAATACCGCCAGGTCATAGTGGCCGGCAAAGGTAGAATTAACCCTTGCCCCCGGGGTAAGCTTGAGTATGGTTCCTTTGGAAAACTCGGAATTGGTGGTTGATACCACCGGCCAGTCCAGATATTTTTGTCCCAGCCCAAAGACATTCACCGCTACCAAACTTAGGAAAAGAATAACTAATACTCCAATTAACCTTTTTTTAGTGGTAACTACAGTGGCACAAGCCGGCAAGAGCAGCATTAGTTCTACTCTCCTAAAAAAATGCAATGCTCCCAAATGAGGCAATGTTGTTGAGGTTAAAAAGATGGCAGAAACAACAGACATCACTCCGATCAGGAAAAATAACAGCAGTGCTCTCCCGTAGGTTTCTTTAATCAAAAACTGCCACTTTTTACTTATAACCAAATAAACTAACCACCCACCAAGAGTTAAAGCAATCAGAAAATCCTCTATTCTCACTGCCACAAATGTTCCTTCGACATTAAACAAGGGGAATTTAGGATATAAAGGAATAAAGGCAAATAGAAATAAAATTAAATAAAATAACCCGTTATTTAAAAGCTTACTTAGTTTCACAATATTCATTCCTTAACCACCCTCCTGCCGACTTTGGCAATCAGTAAAACCGCAATCACAATCTCTGCCCAGACAACAATCCTGATAAAAAGATTACTTGTATAAAGCCTGAGGGTGGCTTTGGTAAACCATTCCCGGCCGTCTTCCGTAAGTTTTGGGGCACCTACAAAAATAGTTGAGCCGTCAGGACGGTTAGTTTCAAACCCGTTTACATAAAGGGAATCTCTTAAGGGATAAACATACTCTTCCAGATAAGTAGTATCTGTCGGCTTTTTGATTACCACCCAGGAATATTCCGGGTTATGGTTTAATCTGACCGGAGGGAAAGGGAAGTAATTGTTTCTTTGATAATCTTTTATATAAAAGTTGGTTACAAAATCCCTGAAGTTATTGGAAAAATAAGCAGATACGTTGGGAATCTGAACCGTATCCCCTGACAGGGTAGACTTGACTGAATTAGGCAGTGGCTTAAAATCAGAGATTTTAGTCGGCCCCGGCCACACCATATAGATAAGTAAAAGGATAGAAAATATGATGAAAACTTTTTTTATCATTGAAATAGTCTTGCGCGGCCTAATTTATAGTGCAAATCCTTAACCTTCCTCTCCCCTATTACCCCTGCTGGGACTCCGCCTGCTATCATATTCTCCGGCACATCTTTGGTGACCACTGCCCCGGCTGCCACCACTGCCCCTTTTCCGATTTTAACACCGGGCAGTATGACTACTCTCGGTCCGATAAAGACATAGTCTCCTATTTGAACAGGCGCAGAAATGGCATGGAAATCTTCGGAATTAATATCATGCTCTGAATTATAAATCATTACCTCTGAGGCTATGTCAACGTGGTCACCAATGGTTAATTTATCCCTGCCGTCTAAGAAAATATTATCTCCGATAATTGTCCCTCTCCCGATCTTGATATTAGCAGGATAAAAAAACCTGGCACCGATATGAATCCGGGAACCTTTGCCTATTTTCATCCCGGCCATTTTGTAAAATAACAGGCGAAATACATGAGAAGGTACTAATCCTGCCCAGGTAACCAGCATCAGCTCAAAATCCAGAACATAGTTATATAACCTGCTAAAAATCTTGCCTGATGCCTCCCCGGCACTTAACTGCCTTCCCATCCGGTCCCTAAAGAAAAACATATAAAGTAATTATATGGGTAAAACCTAGGATAAGCAAACAGATCTTATTTACCTATTGCGTAGTATTTCTTGAGTAAAGTTGTAGCTAAAATTTCAACGCAGTTATAAACCGGCAAAGGATAGCTCTTAGGAAAAAGTAGGGGCAATTCCGTACAGCCTAGAATAATTCCCTCTGCTCCTTGGTTTATTAAATCATCTGCAACTTTAGTAAGATTTTTTCTATCTTCTGATTCCTTGTTACCTTTTAATATATTACGGATGGCCTTTTCCATAATCGCAATCTGTTTCTTTGAAGGTACAAGTACGGATATTCCGTATTTAATAAGTGCTTTTTGGTATAAACCATACTTTATTGTGGACGGAGTTCCCATTAACCCAACCTTTATTTTATTATCTTTATAAACCTGCCTTGCTGTTTCATCAATCATAGAAACAAAGGGAATTGTTGAAACTTTTTGTAACTCCGGAAGTAAAACGTGAGCTGTGTTACAAGCTATCGATATATAAGAAGCACGACTTTTATTTATGAATTTCACTCTCTGTTTTAACATCTCTAAAGCTATGCTGCGGGCTCTATTATTTGAAATGAAATCCGGTACAGGTACGGAATATAGATGAATTTCCGGAAAATCATCATTATTTCTTGCATTAAAACTTTTAATGGACTTCTTAATTAAAAGTTTGTATAAATAAGCAGATGCATCAGGACCCATTCCTCCTAATATTACAATCGCCGGTTTGTATTTCATTTCTTCCTCCCTATTCCTTTGACAAAACTTTCATAATTTCCTCTTGTATAGCTTATTCTGTCTAGATAATCAAGGTCATAACGAGTTGATACAGAGATATTATGGTAACTAGAAAGCCGTTTTCTTCTTATTGCGTCATCTAACGACAGATCTCCGTCTCGTGCCATATAGTAAGGAGGAACTCTATGTCTCGTGAAAAATTGCAAAGTTGGTATCTGCCTGTATTCAGAATTTAGGTAAGGTTTCAAGTGGTGTCTTAATCTATAAAATATTTCTTCTTGTTTACCTCCAAAGCTGATTATTGCATCTGGCTCAACAATATGACTATAAAATTGCGGAGATAATATCCGGAAATCGCCAGCTAGATCATGGATTAGTAAATGTGCAGCTCCATAAAATGCATACATACGCCCAGCGCCATTATTAGTTGCTTTATTTTGTAGATCCCTTATCATATCTACACTGGTAATTCTTTTTAAAAAAGCTGTAATTTCTAATAGTCTCATCCTCAAATCCGAACCTTTATCTAAGGGAGTATCTTCTAGAAATACAACTTTCTCTTCGAGGTTGGGAAAAAATTCACTCATGTAACGACTTGCTACAGATACTAATTTAGAACTCTGGTCATGCGCGGTTGTATAATCAATTCTGTCCAAATGGCATGAAATATTATTAGCAAAGATTATTTGTAATTGGGGCACTACAACTCCAGCTGCCCATAAATTATTCATATATAAGAGAGGTGGCAGCAAATAACTTAAAGCTCTAAAAGGCATTTCTTTAGTAGCTCCAAAAACTATTCTAATTACTTGAGAATGTTTTTCTAAAGAAGCAAGTCGGGTAGCAATTTGTGGAATATTGTAAAAATCATACCCACCCATTCCATTTATATAACAATCTTTTAAAACCTTACTCTCAACTAAAAGCAACTTCCCTAAAACTTGAGGTAGTTTGGAATTAAAAGCTGCAATATTAGGAATATTCGATAAGTCAGGTAAATTGTTACCTAAATGGCGTGACTTGACTCTTTGACCATCAAATTCACCACCAATCAGATTCAGTTGGCAATTATCAAGAGTCGACTTAATCCGACCTAGAAGTTTATTACTATAGCCAAACTAACCCCTGGTCTCCTATTAAGAAACCAGAGGAACCATCTTTAGTAATTGTTGCGTATGCTCTTTCCATAATAATTAATTGTCTACCCACCTAGGAATTTTATATGTATATACTTTTTTTCTCAAGAAACAATCTTAGATTCTGAATCTCATCAAGAGATAAAGGCTTTGACTGACGGGCATTAGGCTCACTTTTAGTAATCTCAAATGAGATTGATCCTGCTCTTGCCGTTGATATCTCAGAGGGTACTGGCTTAAACCTTTCCATAGTTTGATTTTAATGAACTACCTTAAACCTGCCTTTCTGCAGTTCTCTTGAACCTCTGGTTACTGTGGCAACTCCTACTCCTAAGCTTTCTGCAATCTCATGCTGGGGAATACCACCTTTAAGCATTTTGACAATTTTAAGCCTCCTGGGCATCTCTTCCAATTCCTTAGGGGTTAGGATTCCTAACAGAAAATCTTCCATTTCCTTTTCGGACTTAATCTTGATTAATTGCTCAATCAATTCTTTCAGTGATTTATTTCTTATCATTGTACTAGTATACTAGTACATTATCTTTTTGTCAATAGGGGAGTTTAAAGTTTTTCAAAAACCTCTAATACTTCTTTAGCCATTTTATCCCAGGAGAATTTTTTAGCTTGGATAATCCCCTCTTTGGAATATTTCTGCTGCAGCTTTTTATCAGAGACAATAGTCCTGATAGCCTGTTCTATCTGGTCTATGGAATAAGGGTCTACCAGGAGTCCGGCTTTGCCGACTACTTCCGGCAAGGAGGAGACATTGGAGACAATCACCGGGGTTCCGCTTGCCATGGCTTCTACTACCGGAATCCCGAACCCTTCCCATAAAGACGGCTGGATAAAAGCTACTGCTCCGGATAAAAGATCAGATAACCCATTAGTCGGCACATATCCTACAAATTTTACCTTCTCCTGAATACCCAATTCTGCCGGGGTTTTTAAGATCTCATCATACATCCATCCCTGCTTTCCCTCACCGGTGGTTTTACCCACAATCACCAGTTTTAGGTCTTTGACATCTTTTACTACCCTGGCAAAAGCTTCCATTAACCTGACCAGGTTTTTTCTGGGCTGCAGTGTCCCTATATATATAAGGTAGTTATCCTTTAAGTTCTGCTGCCCTTTATCCTTTAGTTTGAACTTTTCTTCATCATATCCGGGATAAGCTACTGTTATTTTATCTGCATTAAATCCATAGCTTTTTACAATATCTTCTTTGGAGCATTTGGAAATAGTAATAATATGGTCACAATTTTCCACTGAGAATTTTGTCCAGTTTTTAAGCTGCCAGAGATCTTTTTTGGTAAACATCTCCGGAAAGCGCAGAAAAGACAAATCAAAGACAGTTACTACCCTTTTTATCCTACTTGGTGCAAATCTGGGAATATAGTGGGTAGGGGAGAAAAATATATCTGGTTTTTCTTTACTTGTAAAAAGCGCTAAAGGAAGAGCAATTTTTGTCCAGAGTCTTTTTGGTTTGAGGATCTTATACTTCCAGCCTGCTCTTTCTTTCGGCAGATCCTCCAGCGGGGGAGCCGGCAATAAAATTGTATAGTCATTTTTATGATCTTCCTTCTCCAGGCTTAAAAGTAATTTAAAAGCTACCTGGGAAGATCCCAGCCTTTGCAATACATTTGCCTCATACCCGTCAATCCATATTTTCATCCTTTTAATCTCCGGTAAACTTCTGCAGTTTCCCTGGCTGCTTTTTCCCAGGAAAATTGTTTGACCCTTTCCAGGCCTTTTTTAATTTTTTCCCGTCTTAAGTCCTGGTCATTTATCAGAAGTTTAAGTTTTTTCTTTATATCTTGAGCGTTATACGGATCAACATATAGTGCTGCCTCTCCCCCAACTTCCGGCATGGAAGATACATTAGAGGTTAAAACCGGCAAACCACAAGCGAAAGCATCCAATATCGGGATACCAAAACCTTCGTAAAGGGAAGTATAGAGTAAAACTGAGGCAGAATTATATAAAAGCTCCAGTTCCTCTATGTCCAACCAGGGGAGTGTCTGTCCGGCAATTACCAGATTAAAACCCCAAGCTGCCTCTTTTATCCGATTTAAATTCCTTCGTTCCCCTACTCCGCCAACCGCTAAAACAAACTGCTCAGGTAGCTTATATTTTCTTTTAAATTCCATAATCTTTTCTTCCGGCTGAATCTTAAAATCAGCTGTCGGACCTTCATAAATAACAGTGATTTTATCCTCCGGAATTTCCGTAGTTTCTAAGAGATCTTTTTTAGTAGACTCAGATACAGCAATGACTGCATCAACCTCTTTTTCTACTATTTTTAATTTTCTTTTATGAACCGTCACAATCTTCGGATGCGACCACTGGGGATATTTAAAAGGTACGGCATCATGATAGGTAGTGACTTTCTTAGCTTTACTTGGAGGCTGGGTCCAATCCGAAGAATGAAATATATCAACCGGGCCGATGAATTTCTCAATCCCGACATTCCTCCACCTGTTAAAAAGCATCTCAAAAAGAGTCGGCGGCAGCCTGAATGATTTTAAATTCTTAAGGCTACCTTGATAAGGTTTTCTTAAGGAGGAATAAAAATAAACCATTTCCAAATCCTCTATTTTAGATAATTCCTTAGTTAAATTTTGGGTATATGTTCTCACCCCGCCGGTATGGGCAACCTGTGAAATATCAAATCCGACTTTAATAGCCATATATTAATTATTTAACAAACTTATACAAATATACAGAACCAATATCATCAGTACTTACCAGTTTCCAGGGTGCTGAAGCAGTAAATTCCCATCTTTTTTCCTGATAGATTTTTCCCAGAGAAGGAGAAATAACATACAGCGCTGACAGGCTTTCGTAAGTTAATTCATTCTGGGGCTTTACCCCGGCATCTTTTTGTAAACAATATCTAAAAGCCATTGCTCTTGCATCCCCGCGGATATTTTCCGTTACATTATATCTTCCTGAAGGAAAATCCCGGACAATATTGTCACAAGCCCGTTCGATTTCTTTAAGCGGCAGATAACTTTTTCCTATCATTGGCTCATCTAAAATGACATTTAAAGAAGCATATAAAATAGGAATAAAAATAATTAATGATAAATATTTATATCTTGGCAGATATATTAACTTTGCAATCAGTAAAATTAAAAGCGGATAAACTGCAAACATATAACGGACCAGTAAATCACGGCTAAAGGAAAAGTAAACAGTTAAACCTAAGGATAAAGCAACCGGCAGCAGATACTGAAGAGGATATTTTTTAATTTCTTTGAAACGTAAAATTATAATAGCTAGGAATATTAAGGTTATTACAGTAAACAAAACCGGGCTATAATTTATCAGGGTAGGATATTCTATTTCTGCCGGACGCAGTCCTAATATAGTTTCAAAAATATTCAGCAGCCGGTCCCAATATTTTATCAATGAGGCCTGACCGGTTTGCATACTTGATCCGCCAAAAAGGTTAAACCAAAAAGATTGAGAAAGGTAAAAATTATGCCTTAATTCAAAAATCATGATCGGGATACTGGCTATCAGAAAACCAAGTAAGGCAACTAAGCTCTTTAATTTTTGTTTTAGAAAAATAATCAGAATAAATAAAAATACTGGTAAGATAATCAGGTAATGCAGGTTAAACATTATTCCCGCCACTATGCCTGATATAAATGAATAGAAAATAATTTTCTTTTTGTTTTCATACTTTTTAGTAGCCAAAATAAAAAACAATACGGATAAGGGAATAATTAAATTAGGATTCCAGAAAAACCGGGAATGAATGACAGTAACAGGGGATAGGGTATAAAGAAAAGTAGCAAAGAAAATGAAAAATTTATCCTTATTATGTAAGGAAAGAAAATAATAAAATAAGGGGATGGAAAGGGTGAATAATAATGTATTAGGCAGCACTGCTCCGACCGGATCCCAATTAGCGGCCATTAACCCTAAGATACCGATATACAGATAGAAAGAGCCGAAATATACCTCCCTAATGGTATTTAAGGAAAAAGAAGCCGGGGGACCAATTAGAGTTAGCTCTTTATTCTGCCAGATCTGCAAGGCTTTTAATGTATCACGGGCAGTATCATCGGTAAAAATTTGAGTTTCTTTTAATCTGAAGGAATAAAAGAAAAGGCCCAAAAGCGTAATAATAACTAATATTAAAAGACTCTTTTTGGAAGTAAATCTATTCATTAACAGATTGTACCGCAAAAGGATCGGCTGTAAAAACCATTAATAAATGCATAGAAAGGAAAATTGCCAATACTAAAATAATTAGCCTTTTTAATTTAAAATCTTTCACGAAAATTATATTGAATATTAAACTTAAAGATACATGCAGTAACGGATAAACTATTAAGGCCAAAGGAGCATTCTGCCAGATTTTATTAAAATCAATCTTAAGTAGTCCGGCCGCCAGATATCCCGGGAAATCGGAATTAATAAATTCAATTTGATAATTCTTAATACTTACTCCGACAAACCTGAAAGCATCAAGCATAAACCCGGCATAATATTTATCCGAGATAAAACTAATTCTTAAACTCTGAATCAGCGGATCCACTGCAAAAGCTAAGGGTAAAAACCAAAGGTTTAATTTTTTAAATCTTTCCAAAAATAGAAAAGTCAAAAAAGTAATTACCGGAAGCATTATCTGATACAGGTATAGCTGCCCCAGGACCGGACCAAAATAAACCTGCCAGCCAAACCAGGAACCTGACCTTAATATTAACCCAAAGGCGGCCAGGACAAAAAAAACAGAGGAAAAATAAACCTTAAGCTTTTTTCTGAAATAACTATATATCCCTATTATTAACAGGCTTATGAGGCTTAAAGGAATGCTTAAATTCTGTCCTGATTGTTCAGATTTAAACGGCAAAACTCTGTTTAGAAATTTATCTTTTCCGGCAATAAAAAAGTCACTAAAACTTAAATCCGGATTATAGAAAATAGTGTCTCCGACACTGGAGGATCTTTTTTCCGGAGTCATCTCCCATCTGGCCCCGCCTCCTTCAATAATTACTCTCTTGGGAAAATCCGGATAAACCCCTCGAAATTTATTATAAAACTCCCCCATCGTAACCGGTTTAAGACTTAGGATTTCTTTTACTGCCTTAAGTTGTCTGGCATATTCTTCAAAATAAGTGACACTGTCGCTGCCGGTCTCCAGCCCCACCGTTACCTGGCCCAAGGGATTCCGGCAATCCAAATAGCTATTAATTAAAGACTTAAAATATCCTGTATCCTTGCCCTGCCTGATATAGTCATTTGCCTGTAAGGAATAATTGGAAAACTTAGGACCTTCTCCGGTTGCCAGGGCCGGATCACGCTGGGCCCATTGCAGAACCACCACATCCTGTTTGTTTTCCCCGTTACTGGCCGGGGTTAAAATATTTGCTTTCGAAGGATAATACGGCACTCCCCACCACTGCCCCCAGACTCCGTAATTGTCGGTAGTTTTCTGGTCTGCCACTATCAGGACTGCTTTAATGTCAAATCTATCTTTCATATACTGCAGTGAATATGAATCAATCCACCAGGCGCCTGCGGATTTTGGGTAAAAACCGAATTCTGATTTAAAGTCTTCAAAAAGTTGATCGATTAATTTCCGCCTTTCGGATTGGGAGTAAGAGGATAAAAACACGGCTTCCGGACTAAACCAGGGCACAGAATGCGGATAAATTACTCTGGCCTTTTCTGCAAAATAAGGTGATATTTCCAGAAAGGCGCCTATTTCATGGGAAGAATCAAAATTTTTAATTTCCTTCAATAACTCAGCATCCGCTAACACATCATACTGGAGCAACCAGGTCACCGGCAGGTTATTTTTACGGGCTTCATCATACTGTTTTTTTAAGGGACTCATTGATTTATCTATCCATAAATCCCTGCTGCGGACCGGGTTAACCAGGGTAACATAGCGATTATCACATGCAGTATTTTCTGAAGCGATCAGATTTCCCGGCTGAATAAGAAATGCAAATGCTAAAAAAATAAGGATATAGATTTTTTTCATCTGAAAAATATATCCTTAATAAGGAAGGGGTTGGGTTCTACTTTTATCTCAGCATCAGAAAGCCTGTATTTTTCTATAACAAAACCGTTTTCAAATGTAATTTTTGACTCTGGTTCTTTAGTTATCCTGATATCATTACTCCTCCATAATTTGCTGTTGGTATTTTTTTGAAACCAGATGCTGTTGGGATCTTTTCCGTAAGCCGGCGGCGGAGCAATAATTAAATAAGTAATTGCCTTTTTTTGGTAAGGGTATACCCTGGTATCCTTATTTCTTTTTTGATAAAAGTTTAATGCAAAGCGCGGAGAGTACCCGTATAAATCAGGAGTAAATATAAAATAACCAAATTCATTCTCCGGGCCGTTAAAAACTTTTTCTGCTACTGACTTATTAAACTGCCAGGTACTCACATCCTGTTTTAATGGATTTGATTCATAAGAATTAATATCTTTCAGGGCAACCTGCAGATTTACGGCATAGATTAAAATAAAAAGCAGGTAAAAGAAAATTTTATTAAAACGAATACCCAATGCAATAAAGATTAAAATTAATAAAGGAATAAAGGGAAGATAATAATAGTTCCAGACCGGACCATTAAAAAGTATTGTAGATCCCCAAAAACCTAAATAGAAAAATATACCAATCAGAAAAATCGGTAAAAGTTTATCTTTTTTCTTAAATGCTGTATATACTCCGGCAATAAGTACAACAAGCAGTAAAGCCGTCAGGTAAGCATTATTCTGAGTCACTATTCCCAACCCGTCAGTTGTCATCTCTTTTATTCTCATTGCTGCCAACTGGAAAAAAGTTATATTAAGCTTGCCGTGGGACTGGGCCCCTAAGAGATAATTTTTTATGGAATTAAACTGGATAAAACCATTCCTTAATTCAAAAACTAAAAAAGTGGATAAAGGAATAATTAAAATTAAAGAGGAAAGAAGATGAAATAGTTTTCCCTTTTTAAACAGAAAGTAGATTAAATAAAGAGTTGTTAAAATTAAAATCGGCACCCCGAAAGCCATCTGAAACTGGATAATAAGCCCCAGGATGAAAAAGGTTAAAATTAAATTAATGATTTTTTGATTTCTTGTATAGCTAACCAGGAAATAAAAAAACAAAGGAAATAAAATTAATGCACCATATGGGTTAAATAAGGACCGGACATTTAAAACCGTCACTGAAGATAACAGTAAGGCCGCCAACTGCCCTTCTTTTTCGCCGAATAACCTTTTCCCGACATAGTAAGTAATACCTATGCTTAAAATATAAAGCAAAACCCAAAACCAACCCACCACTACCGGATCTCCCCCGCCCAGAAAAAATGCCGGCAGGTTTAGATAAAGCCAGAGCGGCCCATGGAATAAACCCGGAATTGCTCCTGACCTGGGTCCGATCAAAGCCGGGTTTTTATTATCTGCAATATCTTCCAGTAACAAAAAATCACGGGCAATATCAGTATGAAAAAAGATATTACCATCCAGGATCCAGCGGCTGGCTAAAACAATATTAAATAAAATTAAAATTATGACAAGATTTCTAAAACTTAAAAATTTCATTTTGCTTTTTGTACCCGGACCTCAATTGTACCGAATTGCTTCTTTTCCAAAACCTCCGAGTAAACCTCCTCATTTCTTAAAAAACTTTCCGCCATATAAGCAGGAATTCCTTCCTGCGGTTCAATAATGAGAAACCTCATCTGCGGTAGTTTGCTTCTGGCAGTTTCTACTTTTAAATTTCCGGCAAATCCGGCCGCTGCATCCCCGCCCCAGACAGGAACATATCCGTATTTTTTCTTACCATACCATTCAAAAAGGTAACTCCAGGTGGTATTAACATTATAAGGCATGGTCAGGGCATTAACGGAGAATTCTTTTTTTTCTGCCTTTTGATAAATAAAATCTATGGCCTTTTTTTCATCCTCAATCAGCAAGCCTTTTTGGGGATTTATTTTATCATTCGGACCCAAGGGGTTATTTTTTGTCACAAGATTTAGATTTGAAAAAAGTATTAAAAGTAAAATAGGAATAACCAATAAGAAATTTTTTGAAAAAAGTTTTGATAATAAGAATCCGGCAAAAATAAGTAAAGCAACAGAGGTACCGGTATTATAAAAATAAGCTTGATCAGAAGTAATAAAGTAAACCAAAAGTCCCCCAAAAAACCAAAGTGTGAGAAAAATTAACTGTTTTCTGTAGAGATTTCTGGTAAAAAAGAAAATCAGTGAGACCAGCATAATTACCCCTACCAGTAAAACTCCAAACTGATTCTCTGAGAAATTATCCTTTAAATGGCGGTTAATAATAAATACAAACCTTGATAAATCAGGTGCTAAGTTTGCGCTTCCGGACATTAATTTCGGAAGTTGTTTAACAATAGTAAAATCATTTTTTATTTCTGAAATAAGATAAGTAGAAATAGGCAGCAGAAAAGAAATTGCAGAGAAAATTATATATTTAGGGTTTAATTTAGGCAGGGCTTTCCTAAATAAAATCAAGGATAAAGTAAAGACTGCTAAAAGCTGAGTTTCTACAAACTCAAACTGGATCGATAATCCCAATCCAAAGGCTGCCAAATATAACCCCCAGTTTCTCTTCTTAAAAAACAAAAAGGCAAGACCCAGGTAAAATATTAAAACTGATAATACTGCCAAGGAAGGGTGGTTTAAAAACAGTGCAAATTGTGTTTGTTCATAGGAGATAGCAAATAGGAAACTTGCTAAAAGAGCCGCTCCCCCGCCGAAAAGTGTGAAAGTTAAAGGGTATACAATAAATACCCCGGCTGCGTTAAGAATACGTAGAAAAGCGGAAACCAGCACCGGATCACCATTAGAGAAAAAATAAAACGGCGCAAAAAAATAATAATACATCACCCCGTGTCGGAATATCCCGTTGGCAGTGGGTGGTCCGGTAACTTTAAAATCCCCCTCCAGGATTTCTTTCACCGCATAAGCGTCTCTCGCCTGGTCAAAACCAAAATAAGTATTCTCCGGAAAATACAAAAATCTCAGTATTAAAGCAAATAAAAATACAGCAAACAGTAAGATAAAATTATTTTTTGACATAAAGCTTGATAAATCCTACACCGGAAAAATCGAAAGTTTCGGTATTAAAAAAATCCAGCTCTTTGAGCTTTTTTTCCACTACCCTGTCCGGATCATATACATCTGCTAAATACTCAAAAAGGAATACCTGTCTTTTATTTAAAAGGCTTTCTTCCAGATCCGGTGAAAGACCGGCTTTGAAATTTGATAGGTCACTAGCATAATACCTGGCCGGGGCGGGGATTTCGTTATTTTCAAAAACTACTACACTTTCTTTATTTATGTTTTTTGATATAAAATTTATTGCCCCTCTCCAGTCTTCCCTCTGAAAAGCCGGATTCAAATAATATGCCCCGAGGGATAATACGGAAATTAAACAAATTATTAAAAAAGAAGGTAATGCAAGCTTTTTAGGAAGGTTATCAATCCCTTTTGCCAAAAGCAGATAAACTGCCGGCAGGATAAAAATCATCCTGAAATAAGACAGAACCGGCACAAAGAAAGAAATTAAAAAGGCACTGAGCAGGGGAATACCGATCCAGATTATCAGCAGTTTGGTTGTTTGATTAGCTTTCCTGAGGCTACTGGCGAAAATAACTCCATATATGGAAGCTGCCAAAACAGATACTATTGTATATAGATTTCTATCCTGAAAACTGGCCCTGCCGAAAAAAGTTTTAAGAGGAATAAGTAGCAATTCATTAAAAGTCCCCCCTACTACATTTGACCAGCCCGGTAGATTCAAGGCAGTATTAACACCGGTTTTTAACTGGATGAGAAAAATAAATAACCAGGGTAAAATAGCTAAATTGGGAGCAAGAAAAAATGTTAAGGTTTGCCTGGTGATTTTCTTCTGCAAAATTAAATAGACAAACTGGGCAGGAATAACCAGATATGCCAGATAATCCGAATAAAGAATCAATACAATACTTACCATAAATCCTATATCTGCCCATCTTTTTTTTAAGATTAATCTGTTTAGGAAATAAAAAGATAGAGTAACTGAAAAAGCTGCCAAAGCATACATCCTGGCTTCCTGTGAATAATAAACGTGCAAAGGGGCAATAGCCAAAAGCAGGGCTGCAAAAAGACCAATCTTTTTATTAAATAATTCTTTACCTAAAAGATAAGTTAACCATACTGTGGCTATTCCTAAAATTACTGAAGGCAGCCGGACTGCAACTTCCGAGGAACCAAAAATATATTCCCAAACCCAAAGCAATGCAAACCAGCCGGGCGGGTGAAAATCACCAACCGGATATTTACTGACAAACCACCAAAAGTCAGTTGACCGGGCATATACGACATTAATTGCCTCATCTAACCACAAGCCCTGGTTTAAGTTAATTAGTCTGAGTACAGCTGCTAAAATCAGTACCAAAATGATCATGATATTAGTCTACGCTACGTAGTACCCTCTTGAAAATAGCAACAGTAATATAAAAAGAAGAACCGGTGAAATGATAATATAGAAAAACTTAAAATATTTATTTTCTATTAAAGCCATGGCTATAAAAATCGGAAATATTGTCAGTATATATCTTGGTAACCCGGAAAAAGTACCCGTAGCAGTAATTATGGCAAAGTTAATTGCAGCAAAAATTAAGTAACTGGTTCTGATTTTCTTTTTCCAGGCTATAAATAGCATTATAGCTACAAATAAAAATACTCCTAACTCCAAGAGGGCAATCGACCAGTCTAAAGACTTTATAGGCACAGTAAATAATATTTTGATGTAACGAAAAATTGTCTGAGGAAATAATATGACGGAATTTACAGATCTATTATTTCCCAGCTCACCCTGTGATTGAATAAAATACAAAAAGTTATCCCATTTATAAAAATTAAATAAAGCATATGCTGCCAGTCCCAAAGGAGCCAGTAAAAAAAGCAGTAGTTTTTTCATCTCCACTTTCCCGCTTTTTAAAAATTCATATAATAAGGCCGGTAAAATGGCAACTCCCACAAACCTGGTTGCCATAAGCAGCATTACGCAAATAATTGATAAAAACCACATTCTTTTTCTGGCAAAATAAAATGACAATAAAGCTAAAAGAAGAAATAACCCTTCGGAATAAATACTGACAAAAAAGAAGGCGGTGGGAAAAATTAAGAAATATAAAATCCCCTTTTCCGCAACTTTATCCGGAAAATCTATCTTAACCAATTTCCTGAAGATCCATAAAGCTGCCAGAAAAATTAAGTTAACGAGGACAAGGCCTGTAAAAAAATGAGCTAAAGGGGAATTTAGAATATTTATAAAAGGTGTGGTAAAAATAGTAATCACTAAAGGAAATAACGGGAAAAATCTGGCTTGGTTAATATAGCCATATTGGGCAATATTTATATAATGAATCCCGTCAAAATTTGCCCAGGGAAATAAAATTAAGGAATCAAACGAGGCAGGCCAGCTAAGTGGATTATAAATATAGGTAAAATCACCCGGTTTATTTTGCAAAATCAGGTAAATACCAACTATTAAAGGAATAAATAAAATTAAACGCCACAGAATAAAGACACTTACCAGATTAAACCGTCTGAAAATACTTTTCATTTATCTTTAAGGTTCACACTGTAGATATTGCACTGGTCGTAACATCCGGAAAAAACTATCTTTGTATTAAAAGCAGCTACTATAGTATCAAAGTCATGGTTTGTATATCCCTCATTACCTAAGCCCGCCCTTGATACATATACATCAAATCCGTCATTTAGATACTTTTTATATAATTTAATGAAATCAGAATAATCATTCGGCCCCCATACTTCCTCTTTAAAACTTCTGAATTCCTGCTGGTATGCCAGAGGTAGCAGTGTATAGTTACCATTTGAAAAATAATCCACCAGGAACGGAGGGAGTGCAGAGATCAGAACCGGTTTTTTACCGTTGATTATTTTTGCCTGGGAGAAATATTCATTTGTCTTTAAAATAGCAATATAATTCCAGGGAGTTTCCGCATACCGCAAATTTATACTGATCTGGCTTTTTATCCTGGTGAAACTGGTAATTAGGTAAACAGTAACAGCAATCAGGATTAATGAGCTTACCATGACTTTTTTAATTGGGGTTTCGGTAATAAAACCTAGAAACAACCCCAATCCAAAAAGCAGAGTGGGAATGGCTATGTAAATATACCTTGCATCAAAAGAATAAAAAGTTAGCATAAAAACTATTAAGGCAGAAAGCGGCAAGAATAAAGACAGGGCAAATAATCTTGTTTTCTTTCGGATTATCCCTGCCAATATCCCTGTTAAACCGAAAATACCAACAAGCTTTGGAATAAGCGGAGTCTGATCCCATAAAAACCTGTTGGGATTACCAATTAAAGAATTTATATACAAAGGCAGGTTCTTTTCCATATATTCAATTCCAAACCAGGAAGACCGGGCGCTTACTTGCGGTTCTGAAACAGTTTGCGGAACGCTTTGAAAGATTAAGGAAAGATTACCCAAAATAGGCGCCAGCAGATTATTACCGCGCACAAGCCATTCAAAAGCTGCCAGCAGCAGAAAAGATCCGGCAAAAGCTGCCAGAAAGACTAATCCTGTGTATACCTTCCTGCCGGCAGCTTCAAAAAAAATAATTTTAATAAGATAAACTACTGCTACTGCAATGCTTATCGGAATATTGGCATATTTGGTTGCATAAATTGCTATGGCCAAAAAGGCAGTTGCTGCCAGATTAATCTTTGACACCCTGGAAAGAAGAAAAAACAAAGCAGCCAGAAAAAGTGTCAGCGTCAGGTTTTCCGCCATCACCAGAGTCGGCATCCAATAAATAAAATAGTTTGTCGTATACAATAAAAGCAGCAGGTAGATTATTAATTTGTTTGTAAATAATTTCCTTAATATTGCCCAAAATAAGAATAGGGAAGCAAAAGCTAAGATTACATTTACATAATATGCCATCCGGGGATCCTGACGGATAAGAAATACCGGGGCCAGGGTTAATGAATACAAAGGGGGCACATTAGGTTTCAAGACTCTTCCCTCTCTGACTATATGCATTCCGTCCCCTTTAATTAAAGATAAAGCCGGGTTTATATAGAAGAAAGTGTCAGGATAGGGTTCGAAGTTAGGAATTAATGTCCTCTCTGAAAAAGGGTCTTTATAAATTAACAATCCAAACAGCACTACAAAGACTAAATTCAACAAAAAGAGCTTTCTTTTCCAACCACTTAAGGACATATTCAAATGATAACAGTTAACTTAATATTTTAAAACACAAGCATTTATGCTATAACTTCTTAAGAATATATGAAAACTCTATCCATCCTGATTCCTGTTTACAACGAAGAGAAATTCATAGAAAAGACATTAATTGCAGTCTGCAGCGCAGATTCTTTGAACATGAAAAAAGAAATTATCGTTGTTGATGACGGGTCTAAAGATAATACCAGCGAATCCATAGAGAAGAGTATTCAGTCTTTAAAACCTAAATATAAAAATATTCTATTCAAAACAATATTTAAGGAATTAAATGAAGGCAAAGGGGCTGCCGTAAGAGATGGCTTTAAAATTTCCACCGGAGATATCGTTTTAGTGCAGGATGCTGACCTGGAATACAATCCTGATGATTACCCGATCCTGCTTGAACCCTTTATAAAAAATGATGCTGATGTAGTCTATGGCTCCAGATTTATCTCAAACCGACCGCATCGGGTCCTATACTTTTGGCATTCGGTTATCAATCTGTTTTTAACTATTTTTTCTAATATGTTAACTGATCTGAATCTGACAGATATGGAAACAGGATATAAGGTCTTTAAAGGAGATCTTATCCGCCGTCTGGCAACAAAAATAGAAAGCAAAAGATTTGGGTTTGAACCGGAGATCACTGCCCGGATATCAAAAATCAAAGGGTTAAAGCTATTTGAAGTAGGAGTCTCATATTCAGGCAGAACATATCAGGAAGGCAAGAAAATTGGCTGGAAAGACGGCGTCAAAGCTATTTGGGAAATCTTTAAATTTAATGTCTTAGAATCCTGAAATAAATTTAAAGTCGATCACTTTTTTTTCGCTATCACCAACAAAGAAGTTCCGATTAAAGGCTCCATTAGATCCTCAAATCTTAATGACAGCGGTGCAAAGAGATTAAATAGCTTGATTTTATTTTTTGTAACATAAGCATTTTTAAGTACTTTTCCTGCAATAAACCACCCAATAGCTCCCAGAAAATTTAATCTTCTTGTACTTAAAACCTTAAAACCTATTCTGTCTAATTTTTCTAATAGGTCCTGTTTTTCGTACCTCCTGTGGTGTCCGAGCTTTTTATCAATTTCACCATAAAGAAACTTCTGGGTGGGAATTAGTAATATTAATACCCCATTACTATTTAATAAACTTTTCATATTCTTTAAAGCCTTCTCGTCATCTTTAATATGCTCTAATACGTTTAAACAGACAATACAGTCAAAAGTTTTCTTATTAAAAAAATATTTGCCACTTTCTATATCCCCATAACCGATTCTGGCCACTTCTGATGATCTATTCTTTTTACCTACATATTCTTTATTGATATCAATTGCATAAACCTCCCCAAAGTCACTTAGTTTCCTGGTAAAGTTTCCGATTCCGCATCCCACCTCTAAAATTTTACCTTCTAAGTATTTCTGGAATTTAGAAACAGACCATTGGTTATACCAATCAGCCTGGCTCATTGATTCTAAGGTTTGCAATCCTGAAGTATCACTCATATAATTTAGTAAATTTGCCTACATACTCTTAAAATGAAGAAATATCTAATCTCCCTTCTATTTTTCCTCATCTTATTCTCAATAGTTTTTAGGGACCTTCTATTAAATATTAGCAGCAATTTAATGGATTGGTTAGATTATCCCCTGGTAGTATGGATTATACATCAGGATATCACAAAGATTCTTAGTCTTAATTTTAATAACTTTTTTGATACAAACATATATCATCCTAACAGGTATACTCTCTTATTTGCTGACACCTTCCTGCCTCAGGCCGGCCTTGCACTGATACCTTTTGTTTTAACAAATCAATTACTGCTGAGTTTTAATATTAGTTTTATCCTGGTCTTTATTTTAAATTTTACTTCCCTTTATTTGTTTTGGAACCGGATATTTAAAAAAAGCTTAGTTGCATTTTTTGGCAGTTTATTTTTCATTTTTTCCCCGGTCCTGCATTTGTCATTGGACCACTTTCAGATGGTTAACTACTGGCCTTTTTTCTTCGGCCTGTATTTTCTGTTTAGAGGTGAAGAGAATAATAAAAAAGGATTCTTTATCCTTACCGGATTATTTTTAACTATTCAATTCCTGGCCAGTGCATACCTGTCAGTCTATATGATATTTTCAATTTTTGCCTTTTACTTTGTAAAAGTTATCTCAACTAAAAAAATACGCCCTATATTTTTAAATTCCCTCATCATTTTTCTTGTTTTTTCTCTGACTAGCGGCATATTCATAAAAGGATATCTGGATATGAAAAACTTATACGGAATTAAACGCAATGTTAAAGAATATATTAATTACTCTGCCAACTTAAGTGACTACCTTTTCACTACACCGATAAATTCATTGGTTCATAAATCTTCCCTTCTGAAATTATGGAATAAGTCAGATAGTAACCTGGGTCCGCATAGCTCTTTTCCCGGTTTCCTGATATTTACTCTTGCAATTTTAGCAATATTTAAAATATCCAAACAAAAGAAATCGGTTTTCGTTAATTTAGAGATAGACCGGGAAAAGGCTTACTTTTTCATATTTATCATTGGAGGTTTGTTGTTATCCCTGGGCCCGAGGTTATACTTTAATGGCAGTGATTCCTATATCAGCCTTCCATACCAGGCACTACTTCAACATGTACCTTTAATAGAGGCTGTCAGAGCTCCGGCACGATGGAGTTTTGTCTTCTTTCTGGGAACCATCTATTTTGCCCTTATTACTCTCAGCAGAATAACCGGCAGGAAATACTATCAAGTAATTATTTTACTAATATTTGTAATCTTTGTTTTGGAATATATTCCTCTTAAATTACAAAGCGCCGGGGAATCCTATATTAATAGCGACTACCACAGCTTACAGTCTTTTTGCTCCAACAGGAAAATGCTCCTCTTAGAGCTGCCTGTTACCCATCTCAACGCATATCCCAACATACTGGAGGGATTAAAGTACATAACAACAGTTGAACTTTCCTCTACATATCACAGATGTAACTTAATTAACGGCTACAGCGGCTATGATTTACCTGATAATTTTGTGTTAGCAGATACGCTAAATAGCTTAATAATAAATCAGCAGGCAACTGAATTTATAACTATATTACGGGATAGAAAAACAGACCTGGTTAAATTTAACCCTCAATATTTTGCTAAGGAAAACAGAATACCCTTAGCGCTTTTTATGCAGAAGCTAGCAACCCAAAGCGGGATTGAAAAAGTCAGCCAGAACTTATATCGTTTAAACAATTAAAATATGCAATTACTAAAAAATACTTTCTTTCACTTTACAGCCTTCCTTTTAATAACAGGCGTTGTTTTCAGGGATTTACTGCTTAATCTTAAAACCAATCTGCCTGATTGGAGGGATTATCCGTTTTATATTTGGCAAATGTACCAAAATGTTTCCCATATCAGTAAACTGGATTTTTTAAATTTCTTTGAAACCAATGCTTTTTATCCTCACAAATTGACACTTCTTTTTCTGGATACCATGCTGCCTCAGTCACTTTTATTTTTACCCTTGCTCTACCTGACGCAGAATTTAATAATGAGTCTTAATTTAACGTTAATACTTATTTTTATCTTAAATCTTATCTCTGTTTATATCTTCTTTAAGTATATTTTTAAGAATGGGTTAATTGCTTTTTTTGGCAGTCTCTTTTTTAATTTTTCACCTTATTTCCACCTGGAGGTATCTCATCTCCCTGTCCTGACCTACTGGCCTTTTTTCTTATGTTTGTATTTTCTGTTTAGAGGTGAGGCTGAGGAAAAAAAGAAGCATTTTATAGTAGTAGGGTTACTGTTGCTTATTCAGTTTCTGGCCAGTGTGTATTTATCGATATTTATGGCATTTGCCATATTAATCTTTTTTGCAGTTTCTTATTTCTTCAATCCCACTTATGCGGAATTTAAGAAAATATTTTTGAAAACCTTAATTATCTTCTCTGTCTTTCTTGCAACCAGCGGAATTTTTATTAAGGGATATCTGGATGTGAAGAATCTCTATGATGCAAAGCGTGACATCAGAGAGCTGATCGGTTATTCCGCTCACTTAAGTGACTATATTTTCACCACAAAGATAAATACCGTCGTTCATCAATCTCCCCTGATGAAACGATGGAATGAAGCGGATAAGAATTTATATGCATTTAGTGCATTTCCCGGTTTTTTAATATCTATTCTGGCAGTTCTGACTATTTTTAAGGTTTCAAAGACTAAGAAAAATCTCATCATCGACCTAAACCTAAACAAAGAAAAAGCTTACTTTCTTACCCTGATGATTCTTGGATTTTTATTTTCTTTAGGTCCATACTTAAACTTTAACGGCTCATTTGCATATATTCCCCTACCATATAATTTGGTGATGAAATTCGTACCAATGATTGAGGTAATCAGGACACTCATGCGCTGGAGCTTCTTTTTCTTTTTAGGTTTTGTTTATTTTGCACTAATAAGCCTGAATACCTTAGAAAAAAGGCGTCACAATAAATTCATCTTTTTACTGGTCTTTATCATTTTTCTACTTGAGTATCTTCCTTTTAATTTGGAAACGAGTAAAGAAAACTATCTTACTGCCGATCATTCTGTACTAAGAAATATCTGTTCAAAAGAAAAGAAGGTTTTATTAGAACTTCCTGTTACGCATCTTCATGCTTACCCTGATATTCGGGAAGGATTAAAATACATAACTACCACTGTACAGCTTTCATCTATTTACCATGGCTGTTTCCTGGTAAACGGCTACAGCGGCTATGATTTACCTGCTAATTTTTTATTAGCAGATATACTTAATAAGCATATTCAAAATCAGGATACTGAAGCATTTATCCAGGAGCTGAGAAAAAGGAATATAGATTTGGTTAAATTAAACCAAAGGTATTTTGCAGAAGAAACTAAGTCTTCTCTGAATACATTCATTCAAAAACTTGGCAGTCAAAAAGGAATAGAGAAGATGACTCAAGATTTATTTCGCTTAAACCCGAAAACAAATTAAAAGATGAAAATAATAAATAACTCCATTTGTCATTTCATAGTCTTTTTGTTAACGCTCTTATTCGTATTTAGGGATCTGCTCCTGTATATCAGAACTAATTTAATTGACTGGCGGGATTATCCTTTGATGATATGGATAATGTCTCAGCATACCTTGAAAATTCAGCACTTAAATTTTGCTAATTATTTTGATACCAATGCTTTTTTCCCTCATAAATACTCACTTTTATTCTCAGATTTATTGCTTCCCCAGGCATTAATCTCCTTACCGTTTCTATTATTTTCAAATAATATTATTTTAATCTTTAACATAGTATTTTTATTAACATTTATTTTAAACTTTGTTTCGCTCTATCTATTCTGGAGATTACTGTTTAAAGATAATTTAATTGCATTCCTAGGCAGTATGTTTGCCCTATTCTCACCATTTTTTCATCTTTCTATCAGTCACTTTCAGATGCTAAGTTTTTGGCCCTTCTTTTTTAGCTTATATTTTCTTTTTTCGGCAGAGAGAAGATTAATCTATTTTTTCCTAAGCGGATTATTTTTGACAATTCAGTTTCTTGCCAGTGTGTATTTAGCAGTATTTTTGATCTTTTCAATAGTTACTTACATTGTATTAGATTTTTTCTTTTTAAAAAATATCAAGACATCTATTAAATCTTTTCTGGCTATCTTCCTGACTTTCTTAATATTAGGCGGTATATTTATCCAAAGCTATATCAACGTTCAAAAATATTATCAGATAGATAAAGAGATAAGTGAATACATAAACTATTCTGCAAGCGTTACTGATTATATTTTTACTTCAAGTATAAATTCCTTCCTGCATCAATCTCCCCTGATGAAATCATGGAATTCTCCGGATAAAAACTTCTCAATGGGCAAGGCTTCATCCGCGGGAATCCTTTTTACTATCTTAGCTGTAGTTTCCCTGATTAGTTTTACAAAAAGACAGAACAAAATAATATTGGGCATACAATTTAATCGTCTTAATGCCTTTTTTATAGCACTGATAGTCCTAGGGGTTATTTTCTCACTTGGACCCAGATTAAATTTTAACGGAAATTATGCACACATCCCACTTCCGTATAATCTGCTATTAAAAATGGGGCCGTTGATTGAACCTATCCGTAACCCTTCGAGATGGAGCTTCATCTTTTATATCGGAATAATCTATTTTGCCTTAATGACTATAAAAAAAATAAAAGAAAAAGGAACATATAAATACTTAATTCTCTTTATTTTTATCTTATTCATATTTGAATATATACCCCTAAATTTACTAAGCGAAAAAGGAAATTATTTAAACCCTGAATACCATAATCTTAAAACAACTTGCGAAAAAAATAGAAAGGTTCTCCTGGAAGTGCCGGTCACTCATCGAGACGCCACAGATGATGTCGCTGCCGGCCTAACTTATATCAATAAGGTTCAACTGGCATCCTTATTTCATCAATGTAATTTAGTAAATGGTTATAGCGGCTATGATTTACCTGACAACCTGGCCTTAGCACAAACGATTGATGGCTATATCCTAAATCAGCAGACAACGGAATTTATTAAAGAACTAAGAAAGAAAAAGATCGATCTAGTCAAATTCAATGTTGATTACTTCAGAAAGGAAGCATCCTCATCCGCTGTAGATTTTTTCAATGACCTTAAAAACCAACCGGATATAACCAGAATTGGACAAAGCACCTTTTATCTAACTCCGGAAATCCGCAGCGAATAATTGACTAATCAAAATGATGCAACTATACTGCCTAATATATTATATCCAGGAAGATATTTATGCCAAGAAAAAACCGTAAGCTTCTTTTGCCGGACAGCATTGTTTCTGTCATTATTGTCACTCAAAACGATGAGCGCATCATTGAGAATGCATTATGGAATATTAATGAAGCTTTATCAAAAACCTATCATAATTATGAAATTTTGGTTATAGATAATTGTTCAGATGATAATACTGTTGAAGAGATCAGGAAAAACCATAAAAAAAACCTGCATGTCAGAGTCATCAGGTTATCAAAACGTTACAATATTGAGCTCGCTCTAACTGCCGGGCTGGATAACTGTATAGGTGATTATGCAGTGCTGTTTAATATCTACACTGATCCGCCGGCTATCATACCGATTTTAACTGGTCATCTGTTATCATCTTATGACATTGTTATCGCCCGGTATAAGGATAATTTAATTCAGAGAGATTTCTTAAGCTCCGGCTTTCTGTCTTTGGTAAGAAAATTATCTACCCATGAATCATATTACGACTTAAACTATCTGACAGGACTAAATAGAAGCACTATTAATTCTATAACCAGAATCCGAAGGAAAAGCAGGAATTTAAATTACATTAATAGTTTAGTAGGTTTTAGAAAACTAATTATCGAATATAAACCTTTAAAAAATAATCTTAATAAATTAAAAAGCGAAAATTTCTTTATACTTGTCTGGAGAATCATCGATATTATGATTTCCAATTCTTTTAAGCCGATTCGAGTACTTGTAGCCTTAGGGATGGGGGTAAGCTTACTTTTCTTACTCTATGTCTTCATTCTGGCATTACTGACCATCATACTGAAAAAAAGCTTTGCTCCTCAGGGCTGGATAAGTATCTCTACTATTCTAGGGACAATGTTTTTTCTATTATTTTCATTACTCTCTTTAATATCAGAATACATTATCAGAATATTAAATGAAACAAGAAACGAACCACTCTATTTTATTGCGGATGAAATGGATAAATCAGTAATTTCGGTTAAAAAGAACGAATTAAATGTTGTTTAATTTCTGCAACCTGATCCTCAGGTATTCTTAAAAATCTTTTCCATCCTGGATAAAATGTCGTAGACATTGTCAATTTTACCTCCCATAACTACATAGAAGTTATCCATTCGATAATCTTTTTTAAAGAGTATCGGTCTGGCATCACTTAATTCATTAATCATCAGAACTGTTTTTACCTCATATAATGATCCTTTATATTTTAAATCTTTTAATAAGGGAATATACCTCTGAGCATCTTTGATCATATATATTACATCCGTCTGTTCAGGAGGCTTCATATTGAAGCTTCCTGAACTGGAGATTAGCGGTGTATAACGGACATGATGTAGAGTATGTAGTTTTTTATCCGGAAAAGGCATTATTGAAAAAAATGGCCCATCCATTATCGTAATACCTATCCTTTCAAGTTCTGTTGGCACCTCAAATAGAGGCATCTGAGTCAATTCGTACTTAAAAGGCAGGGTTGGCAGATTAGAATTTTGGAGTATATTATTTATCCCTGAATATGAACAATTAAAAACCCGGCTACTAAAAACTTTTTCACCGTTACCCAGATGAATATGTATACCGTTATCTTTTGAAACTACTTTTGTGACTTCAGTCGAATATTTTATTTTAACTTTGGCTGATATAAGTTTTTCCTTTAATATATCCCTTAACTTCGCAGCATTGAAAACAGCTTCCTCCACTAAAAAAGCATCTTCGATTAAACGATTATCAAACAATTTCTTTATCTTTGCCGGAGCAGGGGCAAGAGGTGATCCGATTTGTTGGCAGAATTTTATAAATTGAGAAGTAGTTGTCTTAGAATTATTAGAAGCTATAGCGTATATCATCTGGAAATTATCATCCACAGCACTACTGAAATCCGAAACGAACCTCGCATAATTTATATGTGATCTTAATGCCGTAATAAAACTTCTGGGATAATGGTAGCCATTATGAATTCTTGCTTGGTTATTGTATGAAGCTTTAAGAAGTAAATCTGTCTCTTTTTCTAATAAAACTACATCGTTGAATATATTTTTAAAATGAAGTGCCAGCATGCAACCGTAGAAGCCTCCCCCAATTATGGCTACATCAAATTTTTTAAACTTATCTGGCATCAATTACTTCACCACCTCTTTTAATTGATTGTTCAGCCAAACTAAGTAATCTCGTAACTTCAATTCCAAAATCCAGACCAGATCTTTTGATATCCTGATTACCTGAAATTGCATTAATAAATTCTTCTAGTTCCAGCTCCAGCGGAAGTCTGTGATTGTATGAAGGATATTTTATTTTTTGCGTCCTTTCCAAACCGATACCCTCATAAAAAGCAAGTCTGTTTTTCTCTAAGTCATTATATATAAAGGTACTTTTCGTACCTACCACAGTTAATTCTCTTCTCTTTACCGATGAAATCCGGCTTAAATTTACAAAAGCTGTAATATTATCCGAAAATTTAATTTTCATATGAATAACATCAGAGTTTCCTCTGGCACCTATACTTGTAGGATTTTTTTGAAGCAGATCCAAAAAAAGGGCAACTGGATGCGGACCAAAATCCCAAAGAACCGACATATCAGAACGAAACGGGCCATGATTCTCAGCTGTATAAGAAAGACTGTTAAGTAAACCTATTTGTTTAAAAAGCTTTTTCATCTGGACAAATGCCGGGTCAAATAAGTAAATGTGCCCTACCAAAACTTTTACAGCAGCCTTATTGTTCAGAGTTTTTAGGCTTAGCGCTGATTTATAATCCAGTGCGAGAGGTTTCTCAATTAGTAAATTAAAACCATTTTTAAGAAATTCTTCAGCAATCCGGAAATGAGTTGAGCCGGGGGTAGCGATGATGACCCCGTCGATATCGCGGTATTTAAATAATTCCCTGAAGTTTGTAGTTTTTATATAACCATTATCAGAATGACTAAACCCTTTAAGGGTTTTAGAACAAATATACTTAATGCGGCAATCAGGAAAAACTTTAATTGTAGAAAGATAGTTTTTACCCCACTGCCCAAGGCCAATTAAAGCAAGATTTATCATGTTCGGGGAGAAATTACTTCCAGTAGTCTTTCTTTAAACGCCTGAACGGAGAAATTTTTAATGAGTAAACTAAATATTTTTTGCCAATCCATAGTATTACCCTCTTTAGAAAAGAGGACTGTATTTTTAACCAGCTGATCAATTGTTGAAAATAGATGTTTATCTTCATCTAGTGAAATCTTCTTTATTATCTCCGGAAGACCGCCCCCGTTATAAAGTATTGGAATACATCCTGCACTTATTGCCTCAACAGGGGCAATTCCGAAGTGTTCAAATAATATCGGCTTTCTGTCGGGATCTTCGCCAAAGCCCGTAGCATGCCAGTATATTTTCGAACCCCGGTAAAGTGTTTCCAGTTCGGTCTTTGAAACATTCAAATAAAAATATATGGGATAACCGGTTGATAATTTTTTTAATTTATTCAGGTAGTCAATCGTACTGGGGTCATTTGCCAGGCCACCGGCCAGATGCAACTCCCAATTTTTATTTCCTAAGTCATAGAATCTTTTAAAAGCCTCTATCAGGATTTCCTGTTTTTTACCGTGACCTAAGGTAAAAAACCTTCCAACTGAACATATCCAGTTATTTTTTCTATTGAAATTAATTTCCTTCTTCTGAAAAATTAAATCAACGGGCGGGTAACAAATAACCGGTTTTCTACCCCAGTATTTATTTATCCATAAACTGGTAAATTCTGAATTACTCAGAACTGTTGAATATGTTTTCAATCTTTGAAGGATATTTACAAACAAACCAGCCCGGAGACGCGTAGCAATCCGCTGCCTCATTATTTTATAGATGTTTTCAATTACAATATTATCAGTCAGTTCTAAGATGGAAACTTTGGGGAATAATAAAAAAAGCCGATCCGGAGATAGAAAATGCAGATTCAATTTCTTATAGCTTAAGTTCAGATAACTTGTCTCAGAGAGTGCTTTAATTTTATACGTAAACTTTATTTCATTTCTGTGATGATCTACATATGTATTAACACCAAGAACCTCTGCATTTTCAAAAGAAACCTTAAACGACTCTAATAATGATTTATAGAAATTCTCAAAAAATACCTTAAAAACAACACTGTATGTTTTATTCCTTTCAAGTAAAAATAATGCAATTTTTGTTCTGCGTCCCAAAATATATGCCGGCCGGCCGTTATAAATTGAATCAGCCTGGATATCATCAATTAACTCAATGGGCTTAAATATCTTCGCGGCAATTGGCAAAAGAAGATTATTAAACAGTAATCCTCTAACATCATCATAAGCTGAGGTTGGAAAGTGAGTATAATAGATATTCTTCTTAGCGTAACCAAATGAATAGTCCATATAGGATGTATTAAAGAATAAATCACAGCCATCAATAAGTTGCTTTAGTTTAAATTCATCGTTCCAGTTTAATATGACCTTTATTCCCTTAAGGCTTATCCCCAGCTTATTCTTTACCAGATCACGGGTCACTTTTTTTCCTGTTATCAAAATTACTTCATAGCCTAAATCCCGCAGAATTGCGGCAATGGTACAGGACACCATTTCTCCGCCTCCGAGAGAAGGTAACCATTTACTATAAACCACGGCTTTTTTTTGTGAAGAATTTATTGAAATATGCTGGTTGTTAATTTTTTCCAAAATACCACCTTCCTGAGGCGATCTCATTTAAGTTTTCAAGCAGTCTCTTTTTAAGGATCCCTGATCTCTTCCGGCTGGCAGTATATATAAGCATGGGGAAACTTATCAAAAAATATTGTGATAGCTTAAGATATTGAAAATTAAAAGCATGGTCATTTTTCATTTTAGAACCTGTCATAAATCTGGCTATTCCGTTAGTAAGTAATCTAAAAAATCCAATAACAAAAAGGTAAATTGGATAAGGAAAGTAATATAGTAGATGCAGATACCTGCCTTTCTCTACATGAAAAATAAAAAATGGAGACCACTCTTTACTCGAAAGGGCATGCAAGTGACGCGCAACTGCCTTGTGGGTGAAATAATTTTTAAATCCGTGCAGTCTTGCACGTTCACAAATCTCTACGTCTTCATAATACATGAAGAAATTTTCATCAAGATAGCCTATCTTATCCAAAATTTCCTTCCTGTATAAGCTTGCCACCGCACAAACTGCATATACCTCTCTATCATGATCAAATTGACCCTTATCAAACTCATAATACTGCTTGTGGTATCTTACAATTGCTCCAATATCCCTCCCTGCGCCCTCTTGAAATACTAAGATGCCGGCATTCTGTATTTTTTCATATTTATTCCTCTCCGGTATTAACCTCATATCTATTTTTAATATTGCTTTATAAACATCATTGTTCCTGGAATAAGAAATCTCTATAGCTCCGGTATTGGGGCTTATCAGTTTTATCGGCTGGTTTTTTATAGGAGAGGAATCACTGGTTAATAAAACTATCTGACAAGTGACTACGTTATCGAATTTTTTATCAAAAGGAACTTCCAAAGTAAATGTTCTATTGTTTGGATTATCCGGCCAGATGGCCTCTAAAGAAATCTGTTTTCTATCAGCATATCTTAATAAATTAGAAGTGGTCAGATAAACATTCTTTACCACAAAATTGCTATTTACCTTTATCTTGGGATATATGTATGTGGAATAAAGCAAAACTTTAGGATTAACTGCAAAAATCTTCTTATCCTTCTCAGCCACCAAAACTAATTCCTTCAACCAAGCCTGATCAACCAGACAATCATTATTTAAAAGCAATATATATTTGCCTTTTGCTGCCTTAATACCTGTGTTATTCCCTTTTGAAAATCCCGCATTTTCCTTTAGGAAAATTGTTTTGATCCTCTTGTCAAGCTTTGCAAGACTTAAAATAATATTTTTACTTTTATCTTTTGAATTATTATCTACAATAATAATTTCAAATCTGTTCTTCGGATAATCTAACTCAAGTAATGAGTCAATTACATTTTTAATAACACTTTCACCATTATAGTTTAAAACTATAACTGAACAAAAAGGTAAAATCATATTATATTATCTATTTCTCCTTATCCAAACTGACCCTCCCTTATTAAAAGGAGACTCCGGAAAAACAGACTTAATTTGTTTAGGATATTTATGTCCCAGGTAGTTATTGGCAAAGATTATGGAGAAATCCTGGTTAAACATTAAGAAAGCCTGTAGCAAATATTGCTCAGCCCAAAACCGGTGTTCTTTAACTACCCATCCCTCCGGATAGTCAAACGGGAAAAAGATATCGTGAATATGCACTAAAACACCCTTTTTAAGTCTTGGCAGAACTTCCAAAAAGAGATAATTTACATCACCTCCTGTTTTAACTGTATGAGAAGAATCAATAAATAAAATGTCACAATTTTCTAGTTTCGAAAAGACGCTTAAAGACAAATCCTCCACGTCATTAACATATAGCTTAGTTAATCCTGGAAAGCCTTTTTTCATAAATTCCTGGGGGAAAGGCTCTATACAGGTTAACTGAGTAGAACCATTTCTAATTGCTGCCTGTGCTGCAAGTTTACTGGACCAGCCCGAACCAACTTCAATAATATTTTTTGGCTTAAAATGCCTGATTATACAGTAATACACTAATGCATCAAGCCAGTCAAAAGCGATGTTATTAAAAGAAAATTCATAATCTTTTTCACTCGGATGATCCGGAATTAGATTATATTCTTCTCTGTACTCTAAAAAGTTATATAATAACTTTAGCTGTTTCTCGTCATTAAAGCTGATACCTATCAACTCTGACTCCTTCTTAAATATGCCCTTATTCAATCTTCCGATATCAGGTATCGGCTGATAAAAATGATTGGGTATAACATAAAAACCATTTTTAACCCATAAATCAAAAAAATCGTAGTGCACAAAATCTCCGTTTCCTAGCTTCAAACTCTTAATAATTTTAGCAGCTAATTTTGCTTTTATTGATCTGGCTTTTTTATCTATTTTATTGCTGATATTTTTAATCATTTTATGGAAAACCTTTGACGAATCAAGTCTCTAATTTGACAGTATAATTGCCATATTTTATAAAACTTAGCTGACTGAATTTTTTTCAGATCTTCTTTCAATTTTACAACCTCATTTTCTAAAATGAAGTTGCTTTCTGCAGCCTTTTTTAACCTCATAGGATCAAAGAGATTCTTATAACCTTTTCTCTCCCACATCTTAGAAACTTCCAGTAACCTGTAAAAATTCATAAATTTCGCCAGAATGAAACCATGCATGCCATCTAGATATCCCTTATGCTCAAAATATCTCCACTTAAACTCGCATTCAATATACGACACAAAATCATCAGCAGTCGGATTCTTTTTGGACTGAAAGCTGGTTTCCACAGAACTATACCGGTCAACCATCTCCAGCAGTTCCTTAATATCTGCAATATTGTAATGCACAACAGCATTTTCTTCTTTTGGAGACAAATTAAAAACCGTCCCTTCAAATTTCTGTTCTTTGTGGATTTGAACGGGCCAATCTGTTCGTCCTGTCTTAAAAAGTCTTAAGCGGAAATCAGGCCACCACATACTGTGTTTAATCCATTTACCCAATAGTATATTTTTAATGGGTAATTTATAACCATCATATTCATCACTCTGAACTAACTTTTTGATCTTGCTTCTAACAACTTCCGTAAGCCTCTCGTCGGCATCCAAAACTAAAGTCCAAGGCATAGTAACTTTACTCAATGCAAAATTACGGGCCGGTTCTACATGTTGATAGTCATTAACTTTATAAACTTTTGCTCCTAATTTTTTAGCAAGTTCAGTAGTCTTATCTGTACTCTGCATATCCACTACAATAATTTCATCAACTACTGATTTTGCAGAAAGGATACAATCCGTAATATTTTTCTCTTCATTTTTAGTATTTATTACTAAACTGATTTTGTCGCTTTTATTCATCTAAGGTTTTACTGCCTCAACCGCGAAGGTTTCCAGCTGATTAAACTCTTCTCCTATTGATTTACCATGAGATTCTAAACCCTTTAAGTGCTTATCGCCGCTTTGTCCGGGCGTAAATCTTTTGATATTAATAAAACCTACTTTTTCAAGTAAGAATTTAAGAGTTTTAAAATCATAGATAAACTGATGCCCCCAGGCTCTCACAAAGTTATTGATGATAAAAGTATCAGTTGCCTGTCCGCCTTCCCTCAAGAACTCCTCACTTGCCCAACTGATATATTTTTGTTGCAGAAGTGATTTATCATTTCCATATAAATCAATTAAGAATTTTAGATCCGGAGTTGCTAATCTAACCTTACCTTTAGGTTTAAGGACCCGATAAATTTCTTTTAATATTGTCTCTCCTTGTTTAAATGTAAAATGCTCGATTGTATGCTCGCAAAAAACGTAATGGAAAACTTTATCTTCAATTGGAAAACGTTTAATTAAATCAATGGGGATAACTTCCCCGGCAGCATGGAGATCGGAATTAAGCCATGAATCAAATGGAAAAGGCCAACAACCCAACTGAAGTTTTTTTACTTTATGAGTATTTAAATACTCTTCAATGATTCTATTGCGATTAAAATAAATCTTATACTGATACGAATGCCATTTTAATTTCCCTATCAGTATTTTAGACCTTGTTAAAATTCCAAACATGACCTTGATTATATGCGACTTTCATATACAATTAAAGTACCTTTAAATGAAACTAAGACTTTTTACATATTTTTTCTTCTTCTTTTTTATATTCTCCTTTTTTGCATCAGGTGTAATAGATTCTCAGGATGGCTTCCTGTATCTTTCGGTTGCTAGGAGCATGTATTACAACAGGGATATTACCGCCCCGGTTGACGAATATGATACTAAAACAAAGACCGGTAAAAATATCCTATTAGGAACATACGTGGGCAAAAACGGCAAAACTTACAGTCGTACCGGAATCGGTTATTCCGTTGCACTGCTGCCGGCTGTCGCTTTAACCGATCTTGTATATAAAGTCTATAATATCAATCCTCCAGAACATTTTCCTTTAGAAAGCGACTGGCTTATTTTATTTCTGGCAAGCTTTACTAATGCCTTTTTCGGAAGCGCTTTAAGTATAATCTTGTTTCTTTATCTTAATTCAATAGGCCTATCAATAAAACAATCCTCGCTTCTTAGTTTAGGAACTATTCTGGCCACTAACCTTTGGGTTTATACCAAACATTCCCTAGCTCATATGATGTTTATTACCTTTTTAACGCTTAGTTTTTTTCTTATTAAAAAGTACTCTCAGACAAAAAAACCGCTTCTTTTGATTTTATCAGGCCTAAGTTTTGGAATATTAACAATTACTTATAACCAAACCTTTATACTGGCAATGCCCGCTTTGGTCATATATTATCTCTTATTGCTTAAAAGAGACACTACCCTAAGCATTTTTGTTAAAACGACTATCAGGGATTTATTACTGTTTTCTTTGATGGTTTCCCCTTTCCTGCTGACCCTCTCCTGGATTGAAACAATCAGAGCAAGTCAGATAAATTACGGTGACCCATTAGCTCTAACAACCTTTACATTAAAACTTTTTAGGGATTTACCGCTCGGAGTAATATTTGAAGGAATTTTTGGACAATTATTTAGTCCTGGCAGAAGTTTCTTTCTGTATTCTCCTATATTACTAATTCCTATCTTTTTTTGGCATAAAATTAAATCAAATATTAAACCGGAAGTCATTATATTCATTTTGATTGGCTTACTTTACATAGTGTTTATGACTACCCAATATGATATCGGAAAAGAAGGACAGGGCTATGTGACATATTGGCATGGAGAATCCAGTTGGGGCCCGAGGTACTTAACACCTCTTATTCCTTTTGGGATACTAATCATAGGAAGTATTTATCAGTATCTAAATAAAAAACAAAAATACTTTATCTTTATTCCCCTGTTAATAATAGGTTTTTACATAAACTTTTTAGGAATTATCATGCCCTACCAAATAAAGTTTCATAACTTGGATAAAGAATTTTACGTCAACGCGCAACAATACACTAATTCTTCATATATTAACCTGCTTCCCAGATACACCCCGATAGTTAGTATGTCTAATAATCTAGTAAAACTTGTACAGAATTTCCCTAAGACCCTAGATCACGGTATGTATAATGTAAAGTTTTATGACGGAATTGACTTTCCTTTTAATGTAGGTCCGGAGCGATGGAGAGTCATAGAAAACAAAGGTTACATCTCCTTTGATGAAAATGTAAAAGATCCGGTCAAAGAGTTAACATTCGGGGTTATTAATCATCCTCTTGCAGAAGCCAGCGAATCCGCAGTTATTTTAAACTTTAATTTAAACGGGGAAAACTTAGACGCTAAAGCTTCACTCGTTGCAAAAGAGAGATCGATCATCAGGGTGCCAATAAAATCCACATCTTTAAGGAGTAAGGATAATCAGCTTGTCATTGATGCCAAATACGATGATCCAACTGTTTTTCCCCAGAAAAAACAATTACTGGGACTAATTTCCATGTCTATCAATAATACAACCGTTAATTTGGAAAGCTTAAACTTTCCTTTTATTTCAAAGTTAGGACCCCCGATGGGCTTTCAATATAAAAACTACGGCAATATTATTTCTACCCCTTGGAAAGGATGGGAAATCCACACTCAAATCTTCGAAAGGACACCGGATTTCTGGTGGATTAAACCACTCTTCTATTGGGATCTGCCGAAAAATTTATTCCTAGGTATATTTATTTTAAATATTATCGGTCTGGTATTTTTTGCAGCTATATTCTTTAATCAGATCAAAAAAACAAGGTAAAATGAATACTAAAAAAAGAAATTTTTGTATCAAAGAAACATATCAAATTCAACTAAACCCGGATTATTTTTTAGATGAAGATAATGGTGTAACCTGGCAGGAGAAAATATATGATTTGGCATATTTTCTGGGAAAAAGATTTGGTAAAAAATATATAATTGATATCGGAGCCGGTAATGGTCAGAAGTTGCGGCCATTTGTAAATGACTTTAAAATTACCGCCATTGATTTTGGAGAAAACTTAGATTTGCTTAAGGCAAGCATTCCTAATCAGAAAATTATCCGTTTTGATTTAGAAAAGGGCTTACCAAAGTTTAATCCCAATACATTAGAAGATACCATCATTATCTGTGCAGACGTACTGGAACACATCAAGGATCCCCATCAACTACTCAAACAACTTGCTAAATTATCCTATACCTGTGCATTTTTACTGATCTCAACACCGGATAGAGATAAATACAGAGGAGAGGAGCACAATGGCCCTTCGCCAAATCCCGCTCATATCAGAGAATGGTCATTTGATGAATTTAACAGATTGCTTAATGAGTATCGTTTTAATAGGTTTCTGGTGGGTTATAGTCTGAATTGTGATTTGCTAAATCAGAAATACGCTATTTTTTCCCTAAGCGGCAAATTAATAACTGCAAATCTGCATGAGGATATTTTTTCTGCATTATCTTTGGCAGAGATAGATATGACGGCATCCAATATACCAAAGATTTTAAGAAGGATCACAAGCCGAACTCAGTTAATCCTAAATTATGAGAAAGAGCTTGAAGAATACAGAAACCAGCTTAACAGGATATTTTCTGCCAAAACATATAAAGCTTGGCAATTTTATAACCATTTCTTAAAACGCAGGCTCCTAAAAAACAAGGTGTAAAAAAATAAGTTAGTGATATACTATTAAGAATGTCTTGTACTATATGTTTAGCAAACTAATTCTTCCCTTTATCTCTTATAAATATCTCCTTTATCAAGTTACCAACCGAGAGATTAAAGCCAGATATAAACAGTCTATCGTAGGTTACGCATGGATTCTATTCAATCCATTGGTACAACTTCTGGTTTATTCCTTTGTTTTTTCTATTATTTTTAAATTTCCAACTGGCGGCATTCCTTATCCAATCTTCCTTTTTGTTGGCCTGCTACCGTGGACCTACTTACAAAGCTCACTTGCCACTTCTACTTTAGTTTTAGTCGACAACGCCAACCTGCTGAAAAAAGTCAATTTCCCCCGGGAAGTTTTACCCTACTCCGTAATCTTGGCCAAAAGTATTGATTTGTTTTTTTCCCTAATTTTACTTGTTGCTTTTATGATAGTTTTCAATATTCCCTTTTATTCGACCGCCCTACTATTTTTTCCCTTGCTTTTTATCCAGATAATCCTTATGACGGGTCTTTCTTTATTTTTGTCAGCTGCCAACCTTTTTTATAGGGATATCCAGTATCTGACAAATTTGGCTTTGCTGATGTGGTTATATTTAACGCCGGTAGTATATCCCCTCTCGCTGGTTCCTAAAAGGTATGTTTGGCTCTATAAGCTTAATCCCATGGTGGGCATCACAGAAGGGTACAGGTCGGCATTACTTAATTACCCCTTTGATTGGGGCACAATTATCTGGTCCGCAATCTCTTCAGTAGTAATATTTATTTTTGGTTATTGGACATTTAAGAAAGGCGAGAAGGTATTCTCAGATATTGTATAAATATGAATAATCCTGTTATTACCCTCAAAAATGTTACCAAAATGTTTTCCCAGCAGGAGGATAAAACTTTTAAAGAATTCCTCCCTAAGCTACTACTTGGTAAGTCCTGGGCAAAACAATTACGGGCTTTAGATAACATCACTTTCGAGGTGCATAAAGGTGAAACATTAGGCATTGTGGGAAAAAATGGTTCAGGTAAATCTACCCTTCTTAAATTAATTGCCGGTGTAACATCTCCCACTAAAGGACAGATTAATGTCACTGAAAAAGTAGCTCCCTTAATAGAAATCGGTACAGGTTTTCATCATGAGTTGACCGGCTTAGAAAATATATACCTTAACGCGGCAGTCTTAGGTATGCATAAAAAAGAAATTGAGCAGGTCTTAGATAAGATTATTGAATTCAGTGAACTCCGCGAATTTATTAACATACCGGTCAAACGTTATTCATCAGGAATGTATATGCGCCTTGGTTTTTCAGTAGCTATATATGTAGATGCTCCTATACTACTAATTGACGAGGTGCTTGCTGTAGGCGATGCCTCTTTCCAAAAAAAGTGCCTAAATTATCTTAAATCAGCCAAAGAAAACGGTGACAAAACCCTTGTTTTTATTAGTCATTCTGAAGAAGCGGTAAAGAAATTATGTGACAGAGTTATACTCATTTCCGAAGGTAAATTAATTGCTGACAGTGATCCAAAAGAGGCTTTTGATATATACCATAAGATTACTTAACTCTTTATTTTAAACTGCTTCTTTAGTTTGTACCCAAAAAATAGCAGAAGTAATAAGTTAACAGCAAAAGGAATCAGTATCCATTGCTTGGGAATATCCCAATAATACAAATTCCTAAGCCACCAGAAATCCGGTAATCTTTCAAAAGCCTGGGTATGGATGTGCCATGTTTTCCAGAGATCCTGATTTGTTCCTCCCCAATTCTGATACTCAACTCCTGTTAAAGCAGGACCGAGCGAAGAAACATAAGGGACATCTAAGCTTTCTAAGTTTTGCCTTTTTCCGTTTATATCAAAAGACATTATCCCCAATATTTGCCTCCTTCCCTCAATCAGCTTATCGTTAACCTCAGACATAATCTCCATTGGCACAGGATAGCTTACTTCGATAAGAAGATCATTACTAACCGGCTTTAACATCTGTTCAGTCACTTGAAGTGTAATTAACTCTCTTTGGGTAGATAAAAGTTCTACCGGTTTTTCTAAAAGGGGTGTACCGTTTAGAATAAAGCTTAACTTTGCTGATTCGCTGGATTCTGATATCGGATGATTAATAACCCCGAATGTTAACTCTTTGACCGGATCTTTTACATTTTCATCAAAGGAGATATAACCTTTGTTTTCTATGACTCTCCATCGCTCCGGACCTACATTAAAAGGAAAGTCAATTCCGTCATAAAACTTTACATTATACATGCCGTGATTATAAGTATTGGGAAAGTTTTGTATTAATACGGTTAAATTTTTGGACATATTTAGTATAGGGGTATACCTTGGAAGCAAATTTGAATAAGTATGTACGGTATATTCCGTCCTATTCAGTATAAATTTGGATTGTAGATTAAAATACTTAGTTTGATAAGGCATCAAAATACCCAATAATCCAACATATAGGCCGATTATTATAAGTGGATAGAAAATAAAAAATCTTAATTTTTTGGAAAATTCTTTATAAATTCCTGCAACCAAAAGCATTCCTAGAGGTATCAGTGGTGTCAGATATCTTGGTCCCCAGCTGTTTTCACCGTGCCAAAAGGCACCTAAACCCTGATCTCCTTTACCAACTGTATATTGCAATGAGTAAAAAACTATATATATTGCCGAAAGTAGCAACACAGCAAAAAGTTCAGGATGAAAGCTTTTTCTAATCTTTGTCCAAAACAAAATGGGTATCAGAAGAAGAGGCGAATAAATAAATATACTTCTTCCCGGAGATAAAAGCTGACCATATAACCCTTCAATAAGTATCGTTACAGGAAAACCTGATAAGTATTGAGAATAGGCGTTATAGTAGGCGGGAGTTGCTAAATCCATACCCGAATAAGCTCTCAAATTCTCAAACCACTTAAAGATCAGCAAAAAGGGAACTAGTCCTACCAGAGCAAATAATGCATCCTTTCCCAGGCTTTTAAGAAAGCTCATTTTTATCTTAGGTTTAATTAAAAGCAGATAATATAAAAGTAGCGGTAAGGCTGAAAGTATGAAAGTTGGATTATAAATTAAACTAAAAATGCCATAAAAAATACCCGAAAAAAGCAGAAGATATCTTTTTTTCTGTATTGAATAAAGTTTTATAAAGAGGAAGGAAAGCATCATAAAAACGATAAACATCAGATGAGCATTAATGTGCTTAGTATAGGCAAATAAATTAGTAGCAACTATCGATACCAGACTCATCCAGAATGCCTCCTTTTTATTCAACCCCAACAATAGAAGATACTTCAGTAAAATTACTCCGAGAATTGCGCCAAAGAAGGCATTAGTAAAAGACGCAGTCAAAAGAATCAGCCAATCATTCTCTAGAGGAAAATGTACGGGAGGGGAGATATTATAAATTCTATAGACAATATCTGTTAAAGCAACTGCAGGAACCAAAGCTAAAGAAAACCCTAAACCTGTATAACCATAAAAATCACCATCCTTGCCCACTTTAACGGGCATATGAATATTTTTCCTTTCATTGTATTCATAAGGGGGAGCTGTAGGTTTTCCTTTGTAATAAATATTTCTGGCAACTGCCAGGTATTGGAAACCGTCCTGAGAATCTACTATGCCCGAAGCAAATACAGATAAGAAGAAAAATACGAAAAGGAAGTAGTATGCAAAGAATCTTTTCATCTTGTTATTGTAGCATAGGAAGAAACCTCGACAGAACTATATTGAAGATTCATAAATTCCTGTAGTCGAACCATGTCTGAAAATATGAGGGTCAGCATGATAGCAGTAATAATTATTCTTTAATGCCGTCATAATAAATAACTTATTTAATAACCAATCACCGGCCAATAAACGAAGCCTTGGGTAAACTAGTATTGTCAACAAAAAAGTCTTGGCTGATTTAGAATTTATCATATAAGAACACACTGTATTAGTTGCAGGTTTTTTATAATACTTACGGAAATTATCACTCTTTAACTCCAGATTTTCTAACCTTAAATATTCAGGTGTGCAACCACCTGCAAAGTCTAAATAAACGTGCTTATTGCTGTATTTTTTTATCTCTTTCAAAAGCCTCTTGAGATCCGAAATACTGTTAGAGGTAAAAACTGCATCATCCTCAAAACAAATTAGAAAATCACCTTTTCTTTCCAGCAACTCATTCCAGGCCCTGATATGCTTATCAGCAACGAATGTCTGCACCACACTTCGTTTGTTTTCTGCAATCCTGTGGATATAGGTTAAAACCAAACGTCTTATTAAGACTGCTATATCCAAGAAAATATTTCTCGGCGCAAGAAGTCTGTATCTCATCCACTCTCTGTTGATTTTCCAGTACCATACCATCCTAAACATTGTCATCGGCGTACTATGAGGAACTATCTCCGGTTCTTCAGCAATCTCAAATATCTCAATATCCCAATCAGAGGATAACTCCTCTTTCAGTTTATCCAGCGCCGGCCTTATTTGGCTGTATCTTTTTGCATCATGATTATGTACCAGTCCTAAGAGTAATTTCATTTTCATATTTAATGCTTATTTACTTGTTTAGACTACGATTAATTGCTAAAAAGTTTGATACAAGAAATATTTCCTGTCTCTCATCACAATTTTTAATTTCCCGGAGTCCATCCTGAAGGATTCTGTAAATCTTATAAGTCGGATTAAGAAATGAATATATATCTCGAAAAAAAGTTCGTGAATCGATCATAGTTCCAGCAAATTCAAACTGGATGAAACCGACTTTGTTTTTCTCCAGCATTTTTTTAGCACCCTGAAGCACCTTCAATTCATGCCCCTCAGTATCAATCTTTAGTAGATCAATATGTGAAATTTTATTCTCTGTGCAGAACAAATCAATAGTGGTTAAATTTATCCTCTCCCTGTTCGTTAAAGAAACAGGCAAACCCATACTGCCTGCTTTCCTTTGGTATAAACTAGCTAATACTGAAGCGCTTTCATCAAAATATATAATTCTTTTACCAAATTTATCACTGAATCCCAAATTAAATATTTTTACCTGTTTGTTTTTAGTAAACTTCCTTCCTAAAACTGAGTAGGCCGCTCTTAATGGTTCAAATATATAAATCTTTGGCTTTTTATTCATAATTTCCAGAATTTCTTCTGTATACTCTCCTTTATTTGCGCCAATATCAAAAATTGTCAAATTAGTCCTGAATTTAGAGTTAATATATTCCAAGACAAACCTCTCACCGCTATTGCTGGGTGAACCCCACCCATAATTCATACCTGCTAAGCTAAACAGGAATAGTTTTTCAAAAAAATACTGAAATAATTTCTTACCCAGGACCGGTGACATAAGCAAGTAAAAAAGTTTTATATAATCTTTATAAAAAGGATTACTGGTATTTCTATGCATAGGCTTTACTTTAATATATAATAAGTTTTTTAGGATTTAATATCTGAACGAAAAGTCCCCACCTTCTTATCTGATATAGCAATAATATTGTATGTACGATCATTATCTGCCTTTGTTATTTCTTCTAACTGTAGGTCATAATTAATTGTGTAAGTTGTATAATTAAATTGCCTAATATAATCCATTGTCTTCTGGGCATCAACGCCATCAAGTCTTCCATCTGCATTTAATTCGATAATCAAAACACCAACCCGACCATTTTTAAGATAGCTCTCAAATCCCCTTAAAACCTTCATCTCTGCTCCTTCGACATCTATTTTTACTAGATCAACATACTTAATATTATTTTTTCTGCAAAAGTAGTCTAGTTTAACAGAAGGGATCAAGAGACTTTTTCCCGAAGTACCAGAAGAAATATGACTCCATTCAAGCATATCCTCTATAACAAATTTTTCTGAGCCATTATTACTAGAAACTACTTTCTCTGATGCCTTTATTGTTTTATCCAAGTTATTGATCCTGATATTTTGGCAAAGAATATCAAAAACTTTTGGGACAGGTTCAAAAGCATAAATTTTTCCATTTTTTATCTTTGAAGCTGCATTTAAGGAAAAGATGCCCATATTAGCACCAACATCAATAAAAACACTTTTATCGCTAAGTACCTTTTTCATAAAGCACATTTCTGGATATTCGGGCAAGTTATAGTAAACAACCTGACCTCCATAAGAGCTAATTGGATAACAGATACACTTAATTTTATTATCGATATCAATAACTACAGGGAGCTGAAAAAAAATTCTATTTACCTTCCACCAAATAATCCTACAAAAAGTTTTATATTTATGATTCTTATTGGATGGGTGATTTAATATTTTAAAAATTTCTTTAAGAGCTCTTCTAATATTCACCTGCTAATTGTATCAGATTTTTTTTAAGATAAAACAGATTACGTATGGAACATATGCGGCAGTAATGTTAATATAACAAATTAATATGGATATGGAAGAACTGCTTAAAAAAATCCTTGATTTTAAATGGATAAACCGGGATGATAAAATTCTTATCGTCTGCGGCAATCAGGATGATGACAAGGTTTTAAAAAAACTTAACTTCACCAATTACCTAATTACCTCTATTTATAAAAAACTGCCCATTGTTAAAAACTATCAGCAGGCAAATGCCCAGCAACTCCCCTTTAGGGATCTGTCATTTGATGTTGTCATAGTCAATGCCGGATTACATCACTGTGATTCTCCTCATCAGGCACTTAATGAAATGTATCGTGTTGCTAAGAACACCTTGATCGTACACGAAGCCCAGGATACATTCCTAGTTCGTTTGATGGTTAAACTAGGAATAGCGTTGGATTATGAAACCGGAGCAGTTGCTTGTAAAGGCGGAGGACTAAACAACACCGCTATCCCAAATTACGTTTATCGCTGGACGAAAAAGGAGGTTATTAAAACTCTTAATAGCTATGACCCTACGCGAACGCACCGAATTCACTTTTTTAGTAATTTTCGCTACTATTTGGATTACTTTGAACCAAACGAATATCTGGGAAAAAATCCTTTAGTGAAATTTTTTGGCAAAAACTTAGTTAAAATTTTTGTTGAGTTTATTGTCTTTGTACTTAATTCAGCGGCAAAAGATCAGGGTAATGATTTTGCTTTTGTTGTACAAAAGAGACTCTCACCCTTCCAGACGTGGATAACACCTAAACAAAAAACGGGAGCTTTATTAGGCAGGATCAAATCTTAACTCTCCTTCCGAACCAACATAAGCATTAACTTGTTATCGTAGATCTTTAACAGATATCCTAATCCGGCGTAAATAAGTGTGTAAATTATTCCGTAACTTATAAACTGAAACCATCCATTAGGACTTATTTTAAATATCCTGGCTAAAATAAATAATCCAATGGAAAAAAGACTGATTTTAATGTAAAAAAGGTAAGGCACTTTTATACTTAAGTCCCTTTTAATCATCCTTAAAAATAAGAAATTCAGGACTAAAGAAACTAGCGTTGTCGTTATAACTGCTCCCATAATGCCAAAATACCAGATAAATAGCGCATTAAGAGGAACTCCGGTTACTGCAACAATTACAGCAATTTTTAGTCTCTCTTTGGCTTTGCCAAGACCCAATACAATAACGCCTAATATCCCTAACATCAGCAGCGAAATGGTACCCAAAGATAAAATAGCCAATGGGTCTTCAACCCTACCTAACCACTTTTCTCCAAAAATCAACCCCACCGAAGCAGATGGAAACATCACGATAAAGAGGGCAAAATATACCCCGATATAAGGAATAATACTCAGGATTTTTTCTGTTAAATATCTTAATTTATCTCTCTCCCCCTCTGATAAGTGAGAAACTAAAGGAAGTAAAAGAGTATTAAGAGGACTTAATAAAACAGTCGGGATTGAAGCCAGGGGTAGAATAATATTATATAAACCAACATCTGTAACCCCTTTAAAGTAAGTCAAAAAGAAAGTTACCGTCATTAAGAAAACTGAAGAGATAAAAGTTTCAGCAATTGAGGGAATCGCTAGAGAAAACATCTGTTTAAAAGTGTCCTTCTCCCAGGAAATCCTGTTGGCAGTTAAAAATGAATGCCTAAAATAGAGCATAAAAATAAAAATCATTCCGGTCAATAGATGTCCTACCGACCAGGCAATGGCAAAGAAAACAATATTTGAAAATCCCGCTAAAAGAAATAAAAGGGATATAACAAAAGTAAACAGCCACCTAAAAAGTGTTATTGAGGAATAATATTTTTCCTTCTGAAGACCGCTATAAACTTGTATCATTCCGTTTATAATGCTGAATGAAATTAAGAAAATACAAAAAATGTATATTAAAATTTCAGAACCCGGCACCTTTAAATATTCTTTTGCCAGAAAGGGGGCGGACAAACTCAGTATTATCGAAATAATCACTGACATGATAAGCGAGGTTGCCTGTCCGTAGATAAAAATATTCCAAGCCTTAGCAAAATCTTTTATCTTAAGGTACTTCGGAAGAAGATAAACGGAAGAATATCCAAACCCTAAATCCAAATAAGTGGTAAACATTAAAAATATGCTTAAAACAGCGTAAAACAAACCATAATCGTCAATGCTTAATGTTCGGGAATAAAGTACTCTGGTAAGATATGCAAATACTGAACCTAATAATGATATTACCAGGGTTATAATACTGCCTTTAACAATTTTCTCCTGCAGGCTTTGCTTTGTAGACATTCTTACAGTTTTCAGTATAGCGGATAAATTTTCTTTTATCCATATAAACTGTAAAAACAGGAGGCTAATTTAAATAAATTAGATATGTTATATTTACTTCTATGGCAAATATCTGTGTAATCGGAGCAGGCAATATTGGCAGTAGACACTTGCAGGCATTAGCAAAAAATTCTGAAGAACTGTTAATTCAGGTAATAGATCCTTCCGCTGATTCTTTATTAACTGCTAAAACAAGATATGAAGAAATAGATAAAGGTAAATCTAAAAATCAGGTAGTTTATCTTCAGGATCTAAATAAAATTGAAGGTCCGTTGGACATTGCCATTATTGCCACTACCTCTAACATAAGATACGCTATAGCCAGGCAATTACTAGATAAAGTACCGGTCAAATATATTATTTTTGAAAAAATACTATTTGATCAATCGGAACAATATGGGAAGATGGCAGAATTCCTGGCTCAAAAAAAATGCCGGGCTTGGGTGAATTGTCCCAGAAGAATGATACCTTTTTATAAAAGTTTGAAAGATTCAGTGAGGAACACAAAAATTCAATATGCTGTATCAGGAAGCCAGTGGGGACTTGCCTGTAATACCATTCACTATATTGATCATTTGTCATATTTAACTGATTGTTATGACTTTGAAGTCATTACCGACCATCTTGATACTGCTATTATTGAAAGCAGGCGCAAAGGGTTTTTGGAATTAACCGGCACACTGTTTGTATATTTTAAAGATGGCAGCTTTAGCTCTCTTGCCTGCTATCCCGCCGGCAATGCCCCTTCAGTTGTGCAAATATCCTCAGATCGCTACCGCTCTCTGACGCTAGAAACAGAGGGAAAATCATACATTTCCACTCCCGCTTCAAACTGGCAGTGGAAACTGAAAGAAACCCCAATGTTATATCAGAGTAGCATGACTAACCTGGTCGTATCAGCGCTTGTAAAAGACGGCTCCTGTGATCTGACTCCATTTGATCTGTCAGCTAAATTACATCTGCAGCTCCTGAAACCGCTACTTGAATTTGTTAATATGCATTCGAAAACAAAATACAAAAATTTTCCTTTCACATAAATGAATAAATCAAAAATTATATTGTTCGGGACAGGACAGATGGCTTATGAATATACCAGGGTATTAAAAGATCAGGGACATGATTTTATTGTAGTTGGAAGAGGGGAGAATTCCGCAAAAGACTTTCAGAATAAAACCGGCTTTATCCCGGTTACTGGCGGCGCCGATAAATTCCTTACCCAAAATGATTACAGCAACTGGAAAGCAATTATTGCGGTTAATGGAGACCAGCTTGGCAAAGTGACTATAGCTGCCGTCAAACACGGCATTAAGTCTATTTTAGTAGAGAAACCGGCCGGGTTGGACAAAGATGAGATTACATCTGTAGGTAAAGTTGCCGCAAATTATTTAGCAAATGTTTATGTTGCCTATAACCGCCGGTTTTATACATCCGTTAAGAAAGCCCGGGAGATAATTAAAAAAGACGGCGGGGCATTATCATTTCATTTTGAATTTAACGAACTGGCTGATATGATTGCCTCTTTGGATCATCCCGCTGAAATCAAAAAGCAGTGGCTGCTGCATAATTCTACCCATGTAATCGACCTGGCTTTCTTTTTAGGCGGCAGTCCTAAATCTTTACTTGCAAATACTTCCGGATCTTTATCCTGGCATCCGAAAGGAGCCATTTTTACAGGATGCGGAATTACTACTGATAATACTCCTTTTACTTATCACTCAAACTGGCAAGCCCCCGGCAGATGGGGCCTTGAAGTAATGACCAAAAATTACCGTCTGATATTTAAGCCACTGGAAAAATTACAGGCACAACAAAAAGACAGCTTTAATATCATCGATATTACTTTAGATAACAAATTAGATACCAAGTTTAAACCGGGCCTTTATGAAGAAGTTAAATCCTTCCTGACTAACCAGGATTCCTTATGCACAATAGAGGAGCAAATCAAAAATCTTCATTGGTATAATAAAATTTTAGAAGGCAAATAGGACTTGTGAAACCAAAAAAAATCATCAAAAATGCGCTTTATCTAATTAATAGGAATTCCCTAAGTAGATTTGCCTATAATCATGAAATTACCAAAAGGGCTAAATTACCCCTAACTGATATCAAAGCTCTTGCGCAGGATATCAGCATGTTCTCACCTTTTACTTCAGAAATCCATCCTCCTAATGATTGGTACGGCCATGCTCATTTTTTAAAACAATACCTGGGCCTCCCGCAAAATTATAAATTTAAGTTCATTATCGAACATGGGGTTTACCTGACCGATCAGGTTTCAGATGCCGAGCTGGAAACAGATTTTCCCACCGTTTTAACTTCAAGTGAACATAGAATCAAGGTATACCAAAAGTACGATAAAAAAGCCTTTAATATCGGTCCTTTTATTCACTATGCACCACATTTTTATTCAGAAGAAATGATAGTCTCAGAAAAAAAACGCCTGGGGAAAAACATATTAGTATTCCCTAGCCATTCACTTAAGGATCTTGTTGGAAAATACGATAACAGATGGTTTATTAATAATATTAAAAAAATATCCAAAGGCTATAATAAAATACGATTTTGTCTTTACTGGATAGATATTCAAAAAGGGTTTCATAAATTTTATCAGGATTTAGGTTTTGAATGTGTTAGTGCCGGCCATATCTTGGATCCCAATTTTGTCCCCCGCCTAAAAAGCCTAATAGAAATTTCTGATTTAACTGTCTCAAATGATGCCAGCACTCATGTCGGCTACTGTGTATATATGAACAAACCACATATTATTTTCCATAAATTTCCCAAGCTGGAGACAACTGACAAGTGGCGGAAACTCACATTGGATTTTTGGTCTTCTAAGCCCTACAAAGAAACTTTAGGAGCTTTTTCCGTTGTTAACTTTAAAATTACTCCAAAGCAACGGCAAGTAATCCGGAGTTATTTTGGAAGTAAAGCTGAGGTCAAAACTAAAGAAGAATTTAATAATCTGATCAAACTGACGGAGAAAATCTACCGGCAGAATTAACTTTTATTTTTAGAATGAAGATAAGATATCTGCTTGGGTCGTAAATTTTGGGCTTTCACTGATTTTATAAAGGGACTCACGTTTCAGAAACTCTTCCTCATTGGGTTGAATGATATTAAAGACTCCGGCATCAATCATTAAAGCTCTTTCTTCATCCGTAAACAATCTTTCATCTATCTTTTCGTTTTTCCTGATACCAACAATTTCTATATCTATTTTCTTACCGTTGCTGTACCGCTTAATAATTTCTACTGCCAAATCATGTATCTTATATTTTGGCATCTTTAAAACAAAAATCTCACTTCCCAGCATCATTTGGGTAGCCATAAATACTAAATTTACCGCATCTGCAGTACTCATAAAATATCTTTCCATGCTTTTATGGGTAACTGTAACAGGTCCGCCCTTTTTGATCTGATCAATCCAGAGCGGTATTACAGAACCTCTGGAATTTATTACATTTCCAAAACGCACCACTGAAAATTTAATTTCCGGAGCGCCGGCGTAATTAGTGGCGGAGATTACCATTCTTTCCATCATCAATTTTGTAATGCCCAAAAAAGTCTGCGGATAAACAGCTTTATCAGAAGATATGGCAATCATTCTCTCCACATGATGATCGATTGCCAAGTCTAAGACATTCTGAGTGCCGTTTACATTAGTTTTAATTGCCTCAAAGGGATTATATTCACAAAAAGGAACATGCTTTAAAGCAGCTGCATGAAATACAATATCAATATCCTTAAAAGCCCTGTCTAATCTGTCTTTATCCCTGATATCCCCTATTAAAAATCTTAAGATATCATTATTTTGCTTAAGACTTCCTAAAGACTGCTGCAGGTCGAATTGCTTTGAATCATCCCGGGAAAAAATCCGGATCTGCTCCGGCTCATAATTTAAGAGTTGCCTTACTATTTCACTCCCTATAGATCCGGTTCCGCCGGTAACCAGGATCTTTTTACCTTTAAAGATTTTCTTAAAGCCGTTCATTTATACCCCATTATACCAGATGAACCCGAGTTCTTCTTATCTATAAAAGTTTAAATAATTTCTACAGGTTTTTTCCAGCCCCTTTACTAAATCGAACTTAAATTGATAATTGGATAATTTTCGGATTTTACTGTTATCACAAATAATTCTTTTCTCTCCTACCACAGGATTGCCTTCTGTAAAAACAATTTTCTTGTTTAGGATACATTCTATTTGACTAATAACCTGTGTCAAATTAACATTTATACCTGAGCAGATATTGTATACTTCTCTTTGGTCCTGTTGACTATAAAAAATCAGGAACTCCAGCAGATTAACTGCGTCTTCTATAAATATAAAATCTCTTGTTTTGGTTAAACTATCTCCGTATATGGTTAAATTATCATTTTTTCCGAGAGCAGAAAGAATCAGGCGATTAACAATTCCGGCATTTTTTACATCTCCGTAAACATTCCCCAAGCGAACTATACTAAGCTTACAATCTTTGTTTTTTATTACCTCTGAAAGCCGCAATTCTTCCTGAAATTTATCTGTTTCATACTTTGAGACAGGAGATGGCTGAACCTCCTCATTACTTTTACTGGCAGAGTCAGGATATAAAAGAAATGTAGAAAGATATAAAATCTTCCTTAGGGTAGTTGTGGTATTAATAAACGAGACCACATCCTTCATTATGTTTTCATCCGGCTGGGTTAGCACTACTAATACTTCAGTATTTTTATATGAATTATTCTTCAGGGAATCATTACGTCCCGCTACTGAAACCTGACAATCTTTTCTTCTATTTAAATTTTTAGCTAAATACTCACCGATAAAGCCCGTCCCCCCGAGAAGCAGGATATTCATTTTGTTACTATGTAGTTTCCTAAAACCAAGACATCCAATCCGCAGGAGAAAAAGGTTCTCAAAGCATCCGTAGGCGCGCAAACAATTGCTTCTCCCTTAAGGTTAAATGAAGTATTAAGCACGATCGGGATACCGGATAATTTTTCAAATTCTGAAATTAATTTATAATACCGGGGGTTAATTTCTTTATTAACGGTTTGCAGTCTGCCGGAGCCGTCAATATGGGTAACTGCCGGGATTAATTTTTGTTTTTCCGGTCTAATCATGAAGACCTTTTCCATAAAAGGCACACGGTCCCCTTTATCACACACAAAATATTCTGCCACCCGTTCTTCTAAAATAGATGGTGCAAACGGCCGGAATGCTTCCCGGTATTTTACGGCACTGTTAACCTTATCCTTCATTTTTGGGTCACGCGGATCGGCCAATATTGAACGGTTTCCCAGAGCCCGCTGGCCAAATTCCATTCTCCCCTGAAACCAACCGACAATATTGCCCTTAGCAATCAGCTGTGCAGTTTTATTTTCTATATCTTCAACATAGGAATATGGAATTTTATATTTTTCCAAGGTCTTTTTAATTTCTTCGTCACTAAACTGCGGCCCGTAATAATTATGCACCTGCTCCTGCCTTTTTTTATTTCCGTAGATATGGTTATATGCATATAAAGCAGCTCCTAAGGAGGTGCCGCTATCATCAGGACAGGAAGAAATGAAAACCTTTTTGAACTTAGTTTTTTCCAGTATCTTTCCGTTAAACACTGAATTCATAAAAAAGCCCCCGCTCACCACAATATTTTCCATTTTTGTCTCTTTATGCAGCCAATTCAGCATGTGAACTACTGCCTCCTCCGATATCATTTGTAAGGCTTCTGCCAACTCATAATGATCATCAGTCAGCTCGTCCTCCTCCCCTCTTGGCTGGCCGAATAATTCTACAAATTTATTTGAATACCAGTGACTACGATCCCCTAAATAGTAACTGAAGTAACGAAGGTCAAGCTCAAAGGTACCATCAGGAAGCAAAGTTATTAGTTTTTTAACTTTTTCATAATATTTATTTTTTTCAAAGTGTCTTGCAGCCAAGGCCATTACTTTCCATTCATCAGAATGTGGCGTAAATCCTAAAAAATCCGTGAAAGTTCCATAAAATAGCCCTAAAGAGTGGGGGACTTTAACCAATTTTAATTCTTCAATTTTATTATCACGTCCTACAAAGAAACCGGCAGTATCTTCTTCTCCCCTACCATCAATCGTCAAAATAGCACTGTCTTTAAAAGGGGAGATATAAAAGGCATTAGCTGCATGCGACTGGTGATGTGTTACATAAATTATTTTTATCTCTTTTCCGTTTTGCTTTAAGGTTTGATCCACAAAATCTACATCATTAGTTTTTGCCAAACATAACAAGGCATGAGGAATGGAATGTAAGAGTTCCCCGCGCCAGCGTATAACAGATCCTAAACGCAAACTTGAAGGCTTAAGGTGCAAACCAGGGTTCCAGCCTAAGGCTATACAGTCTATATCTTCCAAGCTGCATTCGGCTTCTTTCAGACAGAATTTGACAGCTTTCATCGGAAAACCCCGATACATTTTTTGCCTTAATAACCGCTCCTCTGCTATACCTGCCACCACTTTCCCGTCTTCCAATAACACTGCCGAAGTAATAAAAATATCAGAACAAATACCTAAAATTTTCATAATTTAAATGTAGAGCTTACTATACTAGTAAGTTATTTGTTTTGTCAAAAGCTTTGGTCCGATCTCCAGGCTTTCCAAAACTTTGACTACCCGCTCAGCCGCCTTACCATCTCCCCAGATATTGGAAACTCTTGATATCTTTTGACGATATTCTTCATCATATAAAGATTTTTCTATTGCTTTTTTTATTTCCCCCTTTTTATAATCAACATCTATGACATTTCCGCTTTGCGGCCTTCCTTTTTGCCTCTCTCCAATATTGACAACCGGTGTTTTAAATGATGCCGACTCAATAATACCAGAGCTACTGTTGCCAACCCATACTACTGCTTCTTTCTCAACCCCTAGAAACATCTCGTACTTAATACTGGAAAATAGACAGAATTGGGGATTATCTTTTTCTTTTTCTATTTCTTGGATAATTTGTTGACCACCGGGATCAGCATTAGGATAAACAACTACAACAGGTAAATCAAAATCTTTAACCGCTGCAATTGTTTCTCTTATTTGATTTTGAGCTTGACCCAAGATATTAGTTGTAGAGTGTTGTAGCACTAATATAAATTTTTGATTGGGATCTAATTTTAAAAAAGAATAGACCCCCTCCTTGGAAGGAACTTTTTTACTTAAGGTATTATCCAATGAGGGTGCACCTACAGTATGTATTCTCCAATCTTCTTCTCCCAACTTATTTACCCTTTCCGCGGAATCTTTAGTGGCTACAAAATGCAGGTGCGATAGCTTGGTAATCGCATGACGGGCAATTTCATCCACTGTCATAGTCTTATCTCCTCCATGAACATGAGCAATGGGTAATCCCAGATACGCAGCTATTACTGTAGCAGCCATCATTTCTACTCTATCACCCAAAATTAAAATTAAATCTACCTGGTCTTTTTTAAGCTGGTCTAAAAACTTGGCACTAAAATCTGCGACATATTGTGCCATCCCCAACTTACTATTCTCCCTAAAAACAACATCAATTTTTCTTACATCCGGATATAATTCTTCAACCTGCCTTATTGTCAAACCATGCTCAGGCATTAGATGCATTCCAGTTGCATAAAGAATTAATTCTAAGCCTGAATTTAAATTTATTGATCTTAAAACTGAGGACATTACTCCAAAATCTGCTCTGGTACCAGTAAGATAGGCAATTTTTCTTTTCATTGGCTGACCATATCCTCTGTCAGAAGTGTATCCTGAGGAATATCCTGTACTGCTGTTTTACCTAAAAGTTCAGTAAATTGCTTTGGTGGCATACCATCACCGGGTCTTTTAATACCGAGATTTACTTCATTAAATACTTCACCCTTTTTAATAGCCATCTGCGAAACAACACTTTTTCTGGCAACTGCTATATACTGCCGTTCAGTCTCTTGTGGTTCCTTTTTTCCGGATCCCAGGATGACCGGAATCTGCTTTAACCTTTCTACTATTTCCTTAAATTCTTTTGGTTCAGTAGAAGCTACATGATCCGGGCCTTCCATAGTTCTATCTAAAGTAAAATGTTTTTCAATCATGCAAGCACCGAGCGTAGCGGCCATAATTGGCACTTGATCCCCTACGGTATGATCAGAATATCCTACTAAAACATCTAATTCATCTCTCATAGCCTGCATTGCCCGCAAGTTAACATCCCTTAAATCTAAAGGATAATCAGTCGTACATTGGAAAACCAAAATCTGATTATTGCCTACAGACCTGGCTGCCTCAACTGCCTCTTTTACCTCGTCCATATTAGACATGCCGGTAGAAATTAACATCGGTTTTTGCAACCTGGCAGCATATTTAAGAAGCGGAAGATTGGTGATATCGCCAGATGGAAATTTAAATGCCGGAAAGTTATATTTTTCCATTAAATCAACTGCTTCAAATCCTCCATGGGGAGCTGATAATAGAATAATTCCTCTGTCCTGTGCGTGTTTTATTAACTGCGGATACCACTCTTCTTTTAATTCAAGTTTTTTAAGCATCTCAAACTGTGACTCTTCCTTACCTGTATTTCGTTTTTGGTATTCAGCCATTTTACCGGCTTTGGTAACTAATTGTTCAGCCCGCCAGGTTTGAAATTTAATTGCATCCGCTTCGGTTTCTGCTGCTGCATCAATTAAATTAAGTGCTAAATCCAATCTGCCATTATGGTTAACTCCCCCTTCAGCAATTATAAAAACCGGATAATCACCTCCGATGCTTTTACTGCCAATCTTGATTTCTTTACGCATGAAGCTATTATACATTTTTCAGGAAGATTGTTAAACTCATTATAGAACTGACTAGCTATTCCGCCACGATATTTGTTATATCTTTAAAATGAAAAAGGTTATCTTTTTCTTCTTTTACGTAGGTTTTATCTTCCAGTATTTTAAAGTCTGTTCCGAAATAATAATTAAAGATAATTCGAAAAGTATTGACCGGAGTCAACGAATCATTCAACCCAACCTTGACATAGTCAATCTTTTCGTCCGGGGACTTAGGGGACATATATATGAAATTAATTACGGGTGCATGAATTTGATATTTTTCATTATTTTCATATTCCAAAGCTTTATCAGCAGCCCCCTCATCTGACTGAATAATGATAACATAGGGTCTTTGTGCATTTTGTGAAATCTTATCCACTAACGTTTTTATTGTCTTATTAGCACATTCCAGTTGATCAAGATAGCCTCTATCCTCTGTTGTCGGAGGGGTGTAAAAACCGACAAAGTCACAGTTACTTGTCAGTAGATTCGGCGGATGAGGGAGAATAAAATGGGCAAACAAAAATATTGGCTTCTTACTAAGAGATTCTTTTACTATATTATCTATCCTGTAAATTAAGTTAGTTACACGCGAATCGACAAAATAGGCATATGAGCTGAACTTTTTTGACAGAAATTTCTCCAATAAAACATTCGCCAATGAATTTTCATATATAAAGTAGAGTATGCCGTTGTAATTTTCGAATTTATTATAATTCCTGTCGGCGACTGCACTGTGTTTTGTTCCGGTATAGGAACTACCAACAAATACATTCTCATAACCCTTATCTTTGAGAAATCTCTCAACTGAATTTTCCTGTATTAATTTTGAATACAATACAATTCTGGCAACCGTTTCATTATTTGTTATCTTCTCTAAATAGTTTAAATAACTCATATTTAACGAGGAACTTAGAGATAAATAGGTTTCCGGATAATTTGCAAGGCTATCTTTAATGTTGTAGAAATTTCTTTGTTCAAGAAATTCTAGAAGATTACTATTATCGTAATTAAAATATTTACTAAGCACCTGCTGGCTGGAATATCTATCGAAAATAAAGTAGTAAATATTAGGATATTCCTCTGAATTATTATTTTTAGCAATCTGTATTTCCTCATTTTCTGAAACATACTTCTCCACCTCCTTAAGACTGATAAATTTGTTTACTTCATAAGGAATAATACTTATTAAGTTATAGGAAACAAGAATAATAGCGATAAAATTAAATAATTTTGTTGGAGTTAAAACTTCTTTTCTTCTGAAAATAAATACGAAAAAAGCTCCCAGTATTAAAAAGTTTATTACCAAGAGGATTGAATGGGGACCGGCCGGATAAAATTTATAGATACTTTTTTCAATGAATAAGCGGGAAAAAGAACTATGAAAATGTCCGTAAGAAAAAAATATAATTACCCATAGAGATGATGCTAGACTTGCTTTTATTTGATCTCTGAAAATTAACAAAAAAAATAACCAACTTGCAATCAAAAAAATCAGCGAGAGGACTAAGGGAAGAAATGTAAAATCAATCCATGTTTCATTCATATTATATTGATACATGGATATGGTGGGAAAAGCGGCAAAAAGAATGGGATGAATATAAGGGTTTAATAACAGTGCATCAAAAAACTTTCCTAAAAGAATTTTATTTTTTTTCATAATTCCTTATTACTACAATACTATTCCGTTGGAGACAAAAAACTGATCATCCAACTCGCAGAAAAAACTTTTTTTAGGAGCAAAAAACTTATCTGCATCCTTCAGCGAATGAATTTTATTTTATCATACTAAAATTTGGAATCAAATTGAAAATTAACCAGTAAGAAATCATAAATCAGGCTATTATTCAACATTACTTTAAGCGCTTATTAAATTAAAAGAACTGTTATAATAAAGTCATGGGAAGCTATCTTGATAAATTTTCATTAAAGGAAAAAGTCGCTTTTGTCACAGGCGGGGTTGGCTTAATCGGCACAGAGGTTACCAAGGCTTTAGCAGATGCCGGAGCCAAAGTAGTCATCCTGGATATTGATCAGAAAAAAGCAGAATTGCTGCAGCAAAAATTAACAGGTGAAAGCAGAGATATTGAAATAGAAACATTTGATATCACGGATTTATCTAATATAGACAAGGCAATTGATGAGTTAAAGAGCAAATACGGCCGTATTGATGTTTGGGTAAATACCGCTTACCCCAGAACCCCAGATTGGGGTAATAAAGTTGAAGATCTCACAATTGAGTCCTGGCAGAAAAATGTCGAGATGCACCTTAATAGTTACAGCTGGATCAGCCGAAAAGTCTGTCTGATTATGAAAGAGCAACAAAGCGGCAGCTTAATTAATTTCGGTTCAATTTATGGAGTAGTCGGCAATAACTTTAATATATATGAAGGCACCAGTATGAACCCTCCGATGGCTTATTCGGCAATTAAGGGAGGAATCATCAACTTAACAAAATATTTGGCATCTTATTTTGGTAAATACAATGTCAGGGCTAATACGGTTTGCCCCGGTGGTATTTTTGATAACCAGGATCCGACTTTTGTTAAAAATTACTCTGAAAATACTCCGCTTAAAAGAATGGGAAAGCCTGAGGATATTGCTTTGGCTGTTTTGTTTCTGGCATCTGATGCCAGCTCATATATTACCGGAACTACGTTGATGGTTGACGGCGGCTGGACTGCTATCTAAGTAAGTCTCTTAAAATCCGAGTAAGCAATATCCCCTTTGAGAAGTTGCCGGACATTTCCTTTATCTATTGCCTTCTTTAAGACGGCAAATGTTTGGTCTACCAGCTCCAGGTATCTATCAATAATAGTCTCATTGTGTGCCAGTGACAGGTAAACAGCTTTTGTTACTAAATAACCTTTCTCCAGCATCTCCTGGTTAAATAAAGTGTGAAGCGCTTGGCTGTCATCCCCGTACTGCAGGGAAAATGAAGTTAAGGGTGCAATCCCGTGAGTTTCAAGTTTTAAACCATGCTTGGCTGCAGCTTTCTCCCAACCCTTGGTAATCCTCTCCCCCATCTTCACCAAATGGCTGGCCACATTTTCTTTTTGGAACTTTTTTATTGTAGCTAATGCTGCAGCCGGTCCGATTCTTTCGGTCCAAAAAGTACTGCTGATAAAAGTTTCCTGGGCTGCATCCATCACTTCCTTTTTACCCACCACTGCCGATATCGGATAACCGTTCCCCATTGCCTTACCATAGATGACAATATCAGGAACAACTTTATATTTTTGGAATGCTCCGCCGGTCTTAATCCTGAAACCGGAAGTTATTTCATCAAAAATTAATACTGCATCTATTTTATCGGCAATTTCCCTCACTTTTTTAAGAAAATCATTTTCCGGTTCATGTTCCCTCACAGCTTCCATAATGATCACCCCGATGTCATTATCTTTGACTATTTTCTGAAGTTCTTCAATTTTATTGTAATTAAAAGGTATAGCTGTACCCACTAAACCCCGGGGGACACCTTTTGGTTTTAAACCCGGCAAAAGTTGTCCGTCTAAATTTTTATCATCTGCCAAATTTGCGGCCAGATACCAATCATGCCAACCATGATACCCACAAAAAGCTACTTTATCTTTTCCGGTGTAAGCCCTGGCAATTCGGATAGCAATAGCACAGGCCTCTCCCCCTGATCTGCCTAACCTGACCATTCCTGCCCAGGGATCCATCTTAAGAAGCAGTTCTACCAGTTCAATATCTTCCGGGGAATTTAAAGTGGACATGGAGCCGGCATCAATGACCTTTTTTACAGCCCGGTTAACATCCGGATCAGCATACCCTAATACACAAGCCCCGATTCCCATATAGGACATATCTACGTACTTCTTGTTATCCAAATCCCACACATAAATGCCCTTTGCTTTTTTAAAGTATGCCGGCCAAAGACCCGGCAGGAACCTCTCCGATCTTTTAGACAGTAATTGTGTTCCGCCCGGAATAATCTTTTTAGCCTTATTCCATAAATTTACCCCTGAATTTATTTTCATAAACAAGTTTGCAAGTTTCGCTTATAAACAAGTTTGAAAGCTTCGCTTACAATCGCAACTATACCACCTTTTCCTTATCTTTCATAACAGCTTCCACGCATACCCAGTCAATATAATCATCTATCTCAAATTCCTGCCAGCGTTCAACAAAATATGGTATTGTGCGCTCTCCCAAAAAAGCTTTTGTTTGACGATATACATCAATTTTGGCAATATAGATCCCGCCATAAATTCCGTATGCTTTAGGCAGTTGCTGCCTCTGATAAAAACTCATCCCGTCTTTGATAAAAGCTTTTATATATCCGTCTTCTACGGCTTTTGCTCCGATTGGGTGTTCGGTATCAGAATGTATTTCTCCTAAACATAAAAGGGAATCTGCTTTTTCATAATGGTCAATGAATAATTTTATTGCATCATCTATATCCGTTTTCTTTCTGAGGGGCGATGTAGGTTCCAAAAGCACTAAGACATCAAATTCCCTGCCTTTTTCTTTATACCAATCAAGGGCGTGGATAACAGCATCTGCCGAGGGTGAATCATCTCTTGCCAGCTCAGCCGGCCTCATAAAAGGAGTCTTTAGTCCAAACCGGTTAGCCACTTTAGCAATATTTTGATCATCCGTAGATAAAACTATTTCATCAAGTAACTCTGAATCTTTAGCCTGCTCAATGGTATAACCTAAAAGAGGCTTATCCAGCATTGGCTTAATATTTTTATTCGGCAAACCTTTAGATCCGCCTCTGGCCAAAATAGTTGCGATAATCTTTTTATCTTTATACATAAGTTATTTTGCTGCCATAATAAAATACCAATTCATCAACAGCGGTCCGGAAATCTGCAACCTTGCCCCTTCTGCTGTTTTCACCGTATAAGTGCCCATTCTGCCATTCTTATTTCTTTTAATATCTATATCAATCTCAAAAGGAATATACTTAAATTTCTTATAACCTTTTTTTCGGAATAAGTCCTCAACTAATTTTAAAGAATATACATTATAAAACACCTCTGTATGTTTTTTATTAAGACCACTGTAATCCCTTACCTTAATTTCGGACTCAATGAAGCCGTCATAGAAAAGAGAGGACATTGCTATCCAATCAGGCTTTAGCTTTACCATTTCTTCAATGGGCTGCTGGTACGAAGGTAACCAGGATAGAGTTTGCAGGCTGATAATTCCATCAATATTTCCCTGATATTTTGTATCAAGATCATAAAGATCCCCTTTTTCCAACTTGCAATTGGTGAATTTTAACTTTTTTAATATAGCGTTCCCTTTTTCAACCAGGGTTTTATTTAAATCAATACCTGTAAAAGCAGAATTCGGGAATTTCCTGGCCAGATAGCTTATATTAGCCCCTTCTCCGCAACCGATATCCAGAATATTTTTAGAATCTTTAGCTGAAAGCAACTTTAAGTGCTCAAGCCATCTAGCGAAAGAGACCGTACTGCGGTAAGGGTTTTGGAACTGCTTTTCATGATAGCTGACAAGTGCTCTTTCAGAAAGCTTAAGCCAGGGTGTTTTATCCTGTTTCATCTTCATCAAAGATTATACTATATAAGATTTTATTTAAGATATAATAGGGATACTTAAAAATGGAGCTTAAAACAAAAAAGCTGGATAGTCTGCAGATGGTTAGGGCAATTGCCATGCTGATGGTTTTATTCATCCATCTTGATGCCTTTAGCACCAGGATATTTAATTATCCTGTTTTCTCAGGTTTCTTGATGCCGGGCGGAGATGCCGGCGTTAACATATTTTTTGTCTTAAGCGGTTTTATAATTTTTTATGTCCACAAGGGCGATATCGGTAAAAGAGTCAAATTCTTCCCATATCTAATTAAACGGTTCTCCAGGATATATCCTACCTACTGGGCTGCTAATCTCTTAATCATCCCTTTACATTTTTTACTTCCTCAATTTGGCTTGGGAGATGAAAGAGAGGCGCGTACTATTATCTACTCTCTTCTTCTTTTACCGCAATCTCATGCTCCGATTATCCATGCTGCCTGGAGTCTGTCCAATGAGATATTCTTCTATCTAATGTTTAGCTTGTCGATTATATTTAAATTTAAAAGGATCTTCCCGCTTGTATTCCTTATATTACTGGGAACCATCTTTAATATCTTCTATTCTTTGCAGGGTATCACGGTTTTTCAGGATCCCTTTCTTAACTTAATATTCAGCTATCATAATTTTGAATTTTTGCTGGGCTGTTTCAGCGCTTACTTAATTGTGAAACATAATATCCGCCTTAAGAAAATGTTACTTTTTATTGGATCAATATTAATATTATCTATGATTGTAATTGAAAGGTTTTATGGAGACCTGGGGGCCTTAAGATTACTTGGTTACGGTATCCCGGCTTTTTTCGTATTAACATCATTAGGCGCCCATGAAATCAGGGATAAATTAAAAGTTCCGGGGTTTTTATTGCCTAAGGCTCTTTTGTTATTAGGTGATGCTTCATTTTCTATATACATTACGCATCAATTATTTATCTCCGGAATAGGCAGGGTATTAAAATCAATCGGCTTAGTTAATTTAATCGGACCTCTCCCGGTTGTGATAATTATTGGCATATTCACTATTCTGGCAGGTTTAATATTTCATCTGAAAATAGAAAAACCGCTTCTATATTTCTCGAGAGTAAAATTATTGGCCCTCTACCACATCTCAAACAAACTGGTAACGAAATCTTTCAGCAAGACTGCTTAAACCCTTTCTTTATACTGCATGACGGCAAGCTTGACGGTTTCCGACCCTGAATGTATTATAGACACTAACTTTATGAATATACTCATCACTGGCGGCGCAGGATTTATCGGCTCCAGGCTAGGCTTATATCTTACTGAAAAAGGCCATAAAGTTATTCCCCTGGATAATCTTAGCTTTGGTTACAAACGTAATTTTTCCGGAAACAGAAAACTCCTGTCTAATTTTATAAATTTAGATATCCGAAGCCCAAAATTAGAAAAAATTATGAAAAAAGTTGATGTAGTCTTTCATCTTGCATCAATTTCTTTTTTGCCCTGGTGCAACAACCACCCAAATGAAGCATACCAGGTTAATCTGGGCGGCACAGCCAATGTTTTGGAAATGGCACGAAGAAATAATGTCAAAAGAGTCATTTTTTCCTCAACTTCAGCCATTTATGAAAACGAGACCGTCTTGCCCTTTAAAGAATCCATACAGCCTAAACCTACCTTAATTTATGCTCAAACAAAAAAAGCCGGAGAAGAATTATGTAAATCATTTATTGAAATGTACGGAATGGATATTGCAATCCTTCGTTTTTTTAATGTTTATGGGCCTCATAGTGACTACCGCCCACCGTCAAATCTAATGACTTACATTATTCAATCCCTGCTTAAAAAGGAAGCGCCCCTTCTGCACTCTAACGGCAAGCAAGCCAGGGATTTTATATTTGTTTCTGATGTAGTTAGATTATGCGAAATAGCAGCCACACATCCAAAAGCAAAAAATGAAGTTTTTAATGTCGGATCTGGTAAACAGGTTACTGTTACTGAAATTTTCAATATTATTGCAGAGTCTTTGGGAGAAAAAAATATTAAACCTGTTTTCAGGGACCCCAAATTAATTTGGGAGAAATTTCCACAGCAATTTCAGGGGAATTACCCTTTAGATACCTCACTTCTGGATAAAGAGGTTAATAAGCTAACTTTAGCTTCAATAAAAAAGGCACAAAAGATGTTAAACTGGAAAGCAGAGATTAATATTAAAGAAGGGCTTACCCAAACCATAGCTTATGCCCTGGAGGAAAAAGAAGTTAAAAAGATATGATTATTGTAAGAGCCCCACTTCGAATAAGTTTTGTAGGAGGAGGCACTGACCTGCCGGGCTTCTATCAGCAACACCCCGGCAAGGTGATCTCTGCTGCTATTGATAAATATGTCTATGTGGCTATCAATCCAGCTCCCTTAATCAAAGGCATTACTGCCCGTTATTCAATAACAGAAACAGTCAATCAAGTCTCTTTGCTTAAAAATGACCGAATCAGAGAAGTAATGCTTGATTTACAGATTTCCGATAATATGGAGATCGGTGTCTTCTCTCAGCTGCCGGTGGGAACCGGCTTAGGTGGATCTTCCGCATTTACGGCAGCGCTATTTAAAGGCCTCTCAACTTCAATCGGAAAAAGACTTGATAAAAAAGAAATCGCGGAAAACGCCTGTAGGGTTGAAATTGATCTGCTGAAAGAGCCCATCGGAAAGCAAGATCAGTACGCATCAGCAATGGGTGGCTTTAATATTTTTCAATTTAATCCGGATGAAACTGTTGAAGTTGAACCTGTACTTCTAGATTTTAAGAAACAAATGGACTTAGAAAAACATATGTTACTTTTTTTTACAGGAATAACCAGACAGGCATCTTCTGTACTTAATGAACAAAAAACTAATATCTCCAGTAAATTCGAAACTCTTAAATCAATGACATTATTGGTGGATACATTTAAAAAAGAACTTTTAAAGGGTAACTTTGAAGCTTTAGGAGAATTACTTCACAAAAATTGGCTCAAAAAAAAGCAATTAGCCTCTAAAGTCTCCAATCAGGTGATCGATAAACTATATGATACCGGGATCAGAAATGGCGCCTGGGGAGGAAAGATATTAGGTGCAGGCGGCGGCGGGTGTATTCTCTTTTTAGTACCCTTCAACAAAAAAGAAAGCATCAGAAGTGCAATGAAGAGAATCGCTGTTAAATACCGGCTGGAAGACTTCAATGAAATTCCGGTTAAATTTGTACAATCCGGGGTTGAAGTTATTTCCAATAGTCTGCTTAAATAAAACCATATGGAAAATTACATTAATAGCTATATTAAAAAGAGCCTAAAGTTACTTCAGAACCTGCCGGGGAAGGAAATTGCTAAGGCCATCAATATTTTACAGGCAACTTATGAAAGAGATGGGAAAATATATGTATTCGGCAATGGCGGATCACTTTCCATGGCAACTCATTGGGTTGCAGATTTTAATAAAACTGTTTTTTCTCATCATCTGGATAAAAATGTAAGAAGGTTTCAGGCTATCCGTCTGCCCACTACTGAAGCAGAAATAACTGCCTGGGCAAACGATGTCGGTTTTGAGATGATATTTGCCGGGCCGCTTCGTAACTATATCAAAGAAGGAGATGCCTTAATTGCTATCTCTTCGTCAGGTAATTCCCCTAATATTATCAAGGCTGTGGAACTTGCCAAAGAATATAAAATCCCGATCATTGGCGTATCCGGTTTTGACGGTGGAAAACTTAATGAAATGGCTGATGCCAAAATCTGTGTTCAAACTGATAAAGGGGAATACGAACTGGTTGAGGGAATTCATTCTGTTATTTTGCACCTTATAACTAAGTATTTTAAAAATTATTTTGATTATCTGGATGAAAACTTAGAAAAGTCATGACAATATTAGTTACAGGAAATTTAGGCTACATCGGTACGATACTAACAGATATTCTAATTAAAAAAGGTTATCAGGTAGTGGGACTTGATACTAATTTCTATGAACCCCTTTGTCCCCTGCCTTCCAGTGCTGCAAAAATTAAACAAATTAAAAAAGATATTCGGGACGTTAAGTCTTCAGACCTTAAAGGCACTGATGCAGTTATTCATTTAGCAGCTTTGTCTAATGATCCTCTGGGAGAACTTAATCCTCAATTAACTAATTCCATTAACCTTGAGTCCACAATCAAGTTAGCATTACTTGCTAAAAAAGAAGGCATTAAAAGGTTTATCTATTCCTCTTCCCAAAGCATGTATGGAATATCGGAAACCGATAAGGAACTGGAGGAGGATGACAGCAAAAAGAATGCTATCACGGTATATGCAAAAACCAAATGGGAAGCGGAATTAAATCTCAAAAAACTAGCGGATGAAAATTTTACAGTTGTTTGTTTTAGATTATCAACAGTTTTTGGTGCCAGCCCTAAGCTGCGGTGTGATATTGTTTTTAATAATCTGGTTGCTTCTGCTTACACCACAGGTAAAATTGAGATCAAGAGTGACGGGACACCATGGCGGCCAATTGTACATGTTAAAGATGCTTGTGCTGCTTTCATTGCCGGGATAGAAGCTCCCAAAAATCTTGTTGCAAACCAATCTTTTAATGTCGGCATTAACAATGGAAATTATACGGTAAAAGACCTTGCTAAAGCTGCTCAGAATGCAGTACCCGGCAGCATCCTGACTTTTACAGGAGAACACGGCAAGGACGCAAGAACATATAAAATATCTTTCAAAAAAATTCTCAGCGTACTTAAAAACTATTTTAAACCCCAGTGGGATTTGGATAAAGGCGGTAAAGAGTTAGTAGAATTTTTTAAGTCCGTAAATTTTACCGAGGAAGATTTCCGGGGCAGGAAATGTAACCGACTGCCGCAACTTAAATACTTACTGGAACATAAAAAAATAGATAAAAACCTCTATTGGGCTTAAATATCATGAAGATAAATCAGGCAGTAATTTTAGCAGGTGGCGAAGGAAGAAGACTCCGGCCATTTACACTTAAAAATCCTAAACCTTTAATTCCCATAAACGGTAAGCCCTTTCTGGAATATTTAATTAATTTATTAAAAGATAATGGCATCAGCGAGATTGTTATCTTGACCGGTTACTTAGGAGATAAAATCCAGGATTATTTTGGCAATGGCTCAAAATTAGGTGTTAGGATTAAATATTCATATACTCCGTTCTTAGATGAAAATGGCATGGAAAACAAGAGCGGTATACGAATTAAAAATGCTGAAAAACTTCTGGATAACTACTTCTTACTGCTATACTGCGATAACTATTGGCCGCTACAGATTAAAAGACTCATTAACTTTTTTACAAATCATCCTTCTGAGGTCCTAATTACTGCCTATTCAAATTTAGATAATTCCACAAGGAATAATATCCTGATAAAAGATGGCTACGTGAGCGGATATGACCCTGACCGAAAGGAAAAAAATCTTAATGCTGTTGATATAGGTTTTTTTATAGTCAATAAAAAAGTCCTACAACTCCTTCCTCAGGGAAACTGTAAATTTGAAAATGAAATATTACCAAAGCTTATAAAAAAGAAGGCTCTTGCCGGTTATTTAACGGATCAAAAATATTACAGCATCGGCGACTTCCAAAGAGTTAAAACTACAGAAAAATTCCTATCTCCGAAAAAGATAATCTTCCTGGACAGGGATGGTGTTATTAATAAAAAACCCGAAAAAGCAGAATACGTTAAAAATTGGGAGGATTTTAAATTTTTACCCGGATCTAAGGAAGCATTAAAATTATTAAATGAAAAAGGATACCAGGTTTTTATCATCTCCAACCAGGCAGGTATTGCCCGGGGCGCCATGACTGAAAAAGATCTTAAAGATATTCATAAAAATATGAAAAAGGAGTTAAGTTTGCATGGCGGCAAAATAAAAGACATTTACTATTGCCCCCATGGTTGGGATGAAAATTGCAGTTGCCGAAAACCAAAGCCCGGAATGCTGCTCCAAGCCAGCCAGGATCATTTTATCGATCTGACAAAAGCGCTGTTTATAGGTGACGACGAAAGAGATCAACAAGCCGGGGAAGCAGCCGGCTGCAAGACTATTCTAGTTAACCAGAAAAGCCTTCTGAAAATTGTAAATTCCCTGACTTAATGATATATTTTTGAATATAAAATGAAAATCTTCGTAACAGGCGGAACCGGTTTTATTGGCAAGGCAGTCGTTAATCAGCTATTAAAAGAAAATCATTCCTTACTTTTACTTTCCCGGAATATTAAAGATACAAAAAAATCTAATATAGAAATAGTCAGGGGGGATTTAAGCAATATCTCAAACTGGCAAAAAAAACTGGAAAAATTTAAACCGGATGCTGCCATCCATTTAGCCTGGGAAGGCCTTCCTGATCATAATGCAACCCTCAGCAGATTAAACCTTGAATATAGTTTAAATTTAACCGAACTGCTATCTGAAAACGGCTGCAAGCGTCTAATCATAACGGGCTCCTGCTGGGAATACGGACCCCAAACGGGTAAACTGTCTGAAGATACTCCACCGAAACCTTTTGATGCTTTTACCGCTGCTAAACTTTCCTTGCTTTGGCTAGGGCAGGAGATTGCCAAAGAAAAAAATATGGAATTTATTTGGACCAGGCCATTTTATGTTTATGGTCCCGGCCAACACTCTAAGTCTCTAATTCCTTACCTCATCAGCTGCGCTCAAGCAGGCAAAAAACCGGAGATACGAAATCCGGATGCTCAAAATGATTTTATCTTTGTTGAAGATGTTGCCGATGCTTTATCCCAAATATCAACAAGCACCCTTAAAAATAATATTTATAATATCGGCTCGGGTAAACTAACCAGTATTTCTTTTATTATAAAATGTATCTTTGATCAATTCGGAATAGAAAGTGATTACGAGAAAGCCTCAGCACAGCATAAAGATGAACTTAAACAATTTTTTGCGGATTCTTCCAGAATTAGAAAAGAAATTGGCTGGAGCCCATCAACTGATATTAAAGAAGGTATAATAAAAACCATTAATTATTATAAAAGTTTGCAATAACTCCGTCTAGACTTTCACAACCAGGCATTGGGATCCGGAAAGCTCAATAATCGGCTCTTTTTTATCTCTAAAAAATCTTTCAAAGGCTTTTCTAACTCCTATCGCATTAATATAATCATGCGAAATTATAATACCCCCTTTATTCATCCGGGGGTAAAAAAACTTTAAGCAACTCAGTGTGGATTCATAAATATCCACATCAAGGTTAACAAATGAGAATTTTTTATCTTTGATCGGTTTAGCAGTTGACGGGAAAAAACCTTTATAAAAATAAACATTGCTGTACTTTTTTAGATAAGATTTAACCTCTTCTAATTTAACTTCGTCAAATTCCCCCTTACTGAAGTAGCCCTGCTCATCTTCTTTCGATAACTCTGGAAGCCCCTCAAAAGTATCGAAAAGATGTAGTGGCCTTCCTTTTTTGGCTTCGCAGATCAGTTTGGAGGAGCCTCCCTGGAATACACCGACTTCAGCAATATCGCCATTAACTTTCTGCGTTCTCTTAACTGCCATAAAAAGTTGATATGCCTCATTAATTTCCATATGCATTTTAACCTCGTTCTTTACCCTTGTAATAAGCTTTACCACATCAGATCTGTCCTTGTCGGAATAGTCAACTATGATAGCGCTTTTGCTTAAAATAGCCCTATTGATTACTACAAAAATTTTCTGGGACAAAGTTAGGGAATTAGCGAACACCAACCATTTGGCTACATGTATAAATCCAAAAATTTTCTTAATATTTTTCATTTATCTTAGATCAAGGATTACCATATGTTAACTAAAATGTTCAGAAAAATCCAGCTATTGTGTTTAAATGCCCCTAATGATATCTTTGCTAATATAGCAAACTTAAGGCATGAAATTTCTTAAACAGAAGATCAATGGCGTTTACCTGATAGAACCAGAACCTTTTCAGGATCACCGGGGTATATACAGAAGGCATTTTTGCCAAAGGGAACTCAAGGATCATTCTATAAATTTTCAGGTGGCTCAAGCAAATATTGTAGAAAATAAACACCGATATACCCTACGCGGATTTCATTTCCAGAAGCCTCCTTTTGAAGAAGGAAAACTGCTGTCGTGCTTAAAGGGCTCTGCATATGATATTGTTTTGGATATCGATCCTAAATCAAAAACTTATCTTAAATGGAAAGGATTTAATTTGAATGACAAAAACAGAGCCAGTCTTTATATCCCTCCTGGCTGCACCCACGCGATCTTGACGCTTAAAGATGATACAATAATCCACTACTATAGCTCCGCATTTTATAATCCAAAATCGGAAAGCGGGATTCGGTATAATGATCCTTACTTTAAATTTAAATGGCCGCATTCTCCCGTAGTAATATCAGATAAGGATACAAATCATCCTGATTTCATCCCCGGAAAATAATTATGAAAAGCCAAGTTGATTTGGTAATTCCTACCTATAACAGACCTCATTTACTTCGGAGAATTTTAGAGTACTATCATCAAAACGGAAAAGATTTTAATTTTATTATTGCGGATTCAAGTAATTCTGTTAATAAAACACTAAATAAAGACATCATAAACTCGTATTCGGATTTAAATATTTTATATATTGATAAATTTCCTCAAACAATAAAACAGCACGATAAGTTTATAAAAATGGTAAATTATGTTAAAAGCAAATACTGCGTCTTCTGTGCGGATGATGATTTTATTATTCCCAGAGCAATCAATGAAGCAGTAAAGTTTCTTGAGAAAAATCCTGACTATTCGGCAGCTCACGGTACCCATATCGGTTATGCCCTTTTCAAAAATTTTCGATTAAATAAATTTTTTTGGTTATTTCGACAAACACCTTACTCGATTTCTTCTTCTGACCCGATTGAAAGAGTTTATCAGCATCTATCTAACTATTCTCCGGTTATCTGGGCAGTTCGCAGAACAGATGTAGTAAAAACCTGCTACCAAGAATTTGGGAAAATCAAATTCGATCCATATGTCCTGCCTGTTTTCGGGGAATTATTACCTGATATGCTAACAGTTGTTTATGGTAAGGTTAAAGACCTAAATACCTTCTACGCGGTAAGGCAATACTTTGGATCAATACTCAGTTTCTATCCCAGTCTCATAGATGCAAAAAAAGTTGGTAAATATGATACTGAATATAGCAAGTTTAAAAGCTCATTAGTAAATAATTTATCCGGGCAAAAAGGTGTTTCAAAAGACAGAGCCTCTAAGATGCTTGACCGGGCAATAGAAAGATACATAAAGTTCTCTTATCAGGGACACCTTATGGGAAATCTTAGTCTGATCCTGAGCAAATTGCCAAATTTTATTTCAGTAGGACTGAGAGGACTTAATGCTGTATATTTATTCTCTAAACCTAAAAAGGAAAAAGTTGGTTTAATCGACAATAAATCTTCAAAATATTTTGAAGATTATAATAAAATAAAACAACTTGTATTAAAGTACAATGAATAACAAAACAAAAAAAGTTGCGGTTGTAATTCCTTGCTACAAAACGACCCTCTCAAGTGATGAAAAAATTTCTTTAAAGCATCTTAATAAATTCCTGGGTAAATATGATAAGTTTTTTATTTCGCCCAATTCAGTAGGCAAACTATCTTTTGATGTTCCCAACATAAAAACGGTATACTTTCCGGACGAATATTTTACCTCTGTTCAGAAATACTCTGAACTTCTGACAACAAAATCATTTTATGAAAAGTTTTTAGGTTACGAATATATACTAATTTACCAGTTTGATGCCCTGGTTTTCTCAGATCAGCTGCTGTCTTGGTGTAATAAAGGATATGATTACATCGGTGCTCCTTTGTATAACTCAGTGATTGGTAATTTATCGCATAAAAAAGATTCATCGGCTTCGGTCGGCAATGGAGGTTTTTCATTAAGAAAGGTTGCAAGTTTTATTAAAACTATTGACCTGGCAGAATCAGTAGCCAGAGGAACTTTGGCTAACCGGAAAATCGGGCAGTTTTGGTTTTTGTTAGCTGCACTGACTAATAGATCCCATGGCATCTGGCTAAATTGCCCTCCTCAGGATTACCCATTTAATGAAGACGGTTTCTGGTCTTTCGAAGCCGTCAAATATTATCCTGAATTCAAGGTTGCCCCCTTTCGGGAAGCGTTAAAGTTTTCCTTCGAGAAGTTTCCGGAGAAATGCTTCAGACTCAATAATAAAAAACCACCCTTCGGCTGCCATGCCTGGGCCAGATATGACAGAATCTTCTGGGATAAATATCTTATATCTTAATTTGATTTTTCTGGAAGCAATAAACAAGCATAACCATATTTTATTTCTGTTTTAATGCATTCAGCAGAATAACCCTCCGTAGAAGATGGACTTTCAGCAGTAGAGATAATGATCGTTTCCCTGGTTTTTTTAGAATAAGGTATAACTTTTAAAGAAAGTTCATTTTTTCTTAAGAAATACCAAAGCGGATACTCAAACTCATCCATCAGCTTAAAAGCAATCGTACCTCCTTCTTCTCCCCTGATTTTTTTGGTTATCTCTCTATAAGGCATGTACCAATAATACCTGGCATTAAAATACTGCTCCTCCCTTTTCTTGGTAAAAATAGACTCCGGTGCAGCAGACAGACGGGGCGCTAAACCTTTGACAGAAGCATAGAAAAAGTTATATGAGATAAATGGTTTTGATACATTAAAGACAATCAGCACAAAGGATAAACCGACTGAAGCCATAAGAGCTAAATTTAATAAAACCTTTAACCGCTTAAATTGCATTAAGATAACTATTGAGGCAATAGAGCCGATAATGAAAAAAGGCATTAATAAACGGGAATGAAACGGCTGCCATTTTAAGATTGCTGAAAATAATATAAGTGAGGTTATTGATAGAATATACAGGTTAACTATAGAAGGCAAATCCTTTAGTTTGCTTTTTCTTAAAATTAACAATATTCCCCCTAAAATAATTATAATTAAATGAATCGGATTACCGGCCTTATCCTCCTGGGGAAAAATAATAGGATTTACTGAAAATTTTGAATCAAAGAAATTAATTCTCGGATCATTTACATTAATTCCAATTTGGTTATGAATATTAATTATCCCCTGTTTGATTAATTCTCCACCTATTGGAAACGGTAGTTGCACAGTCAAATTTCTAATTACGTTAGAAAAAATTATCTGAGGAGTAATTAATTCATTCATATAGACACTTTTTCCCCGCTCTCCTGAGACAGACCCGAATAATCTTAGGTTCTGATCTATAAATCTTGCTTGAATTAAACCTATGATAACCGCAATAAGCAGCAGGGGTAATATTAAATTCTTCAATCTCCTTAAAACCAGTGGAAAAAGTATCCCCACCGGAAATATTATATATATTAAAAAAGTTGCCTTTGTCAGTATTCCTAATCCTATTGCAAAACCTAGCAGCAAAGCATTCCGCATGTTTGGTTTCTCTTTAAAAATTAAAGCAAAGTACAGGGAAAATAGAACCAATACGGTTGTTACCATATCCATTTGTACGCTTGTTGCCTGAAGCACTGCAATAGGAAGAGTGGCAACTAGCAGACTGATATATAACGCTATCTTTTTTGATTTTGATAAGTTGCGGGCAATCAAAAAGCTTAATAATATCACTACTACAAAAGCTGCCCATTGGGAAAAAAACAGCATCCTGTCACCATCAAAAATTAAATACAGATGCAGGAAGATGTATTCTGAAAAAGGGCCCATGAAATCATGACCGTTTCTGATAACATCCTGAAAAAGGGTGTGTTCCTGTACCCAATACATCATAATGGGCAAACGTCTCACCATGCTGTCTGTGGTGTTGGGAGCACTTAGAAATCCTTGGAGAAATGTTAGACTTAAAATAGCAAAAATTATATAAAGATAGATGTTTCTCTCCTGTAAAAAACTTTTGAAAATCTTTTTAAGCTTTTTACCATAAAAAAGTAAAATTGCTACAAAAAACAAACTATTAACTAGAAGTATTGAGGATCGGTTTATAAAATTAAAATAAGATAAAGATTCTGTGGAGATAAAAATTGCTATATACCAGAAAAATAATATTCTTGTGATGATAGAAATATTAGTTTCTTCTTCCATTAAGAGGATAAGTTATAAATCTCCTGCATGAAAATACCAGTCAATAGTCTTTTTTAATCCCTCTTCAAAAGACACCCTTGACTCAAAATCAAATTCTTTTTTCGCTTTTGATGTATCTAATTTTCTTCTGGGCTGACCATCAGGTTTTGTTTTATCCCAGACAATCTCACCTTTAAATCCTGTTAATTTTTTAATTAAACTAACTAAGTCTTTTATGGATATCTCAAAGGATGCTCCCAAATTGACGGGGGACGGTTTATTATATTTTTCCGCGGCTAATACAATTGCCCTGGCAGCATCTTCAACAAATAGAAATTCCCTGGTGGGTTTGCCTGTTCCCCAAACAATCACAAATTCATCGCCTCTTTTTTTTGCATCAACAAATTTTTTAATTAATGCAGGTATAACATGTGATTGTTTGGGATCAAAATTATCACCGGGGCCGTATAGGTTAACCGGCATTAAATGAATAGCATTAAATCCATACTGCTTTCTGTAGGACTGAGCCAGAACTAAAAGCATCTTTTTTGCTAAACCATAGGGAGCATTTGTTTCTTCCGGGTAGCCGTTCCACAAATCCTCCTCTTTAAAGGGCACAGGGGTATACTTTGGGTATTGGCAAATAGTACCCAAGCCTACAAACTTTTGTACCCCTGCCCGCCTTGCTTCTTCTATAATATGAGCCCCCATCACCAAATTGTCATAACAGAGCGTCCCCGGGTTCTCCCGGTTATAACCAATGCCGCCTCCGTTTACAGCCAGGTGTATAACCAAATCCATGCCCTGAACTACCTTTTCACAATCCTTTTGATTTCTTAAATCATACTCTCTGGATCTTGGCACTAAAATCTTCTTTGGGTGTTTTTTCATAATCATCTCCACTACATGTTTACCCAAAAACCCAGCCCCGCCGGTGACTAAGATATTTTTGTCTTTTAATGGAAAAATTGTTTTGTTCATGTATTTTAAATCTTTGCCATCTGTTTATAATTATTACCGAGGAAAGAGTGAATAAATTTTAAAACAGAATAGATAAAAATGATAATCATAATATGTAACTGATGAAGAAAAAGAATAATACTGGAATTAGTGTGCTTCCGTGCAGCTATTAATTCATCCTTGAATTGTTTTACAAATCCTGTAGAGCTTTTAGTGGTATTGACGATTCTAAAACTCGCCAGATATTTATTGATCACTCCGGCATTATCGTATTCTCCTAATCGAAGCCAATAATCATAATCCATAACATAATGCTGGCTGGTATCAAATTCCCCTACCTTTTTGGCTGCTTCTTTCCTCCAAAAACAGGCCATCTGGGATATATAATTTAATACCAACAGACTATTATATGAATAATTCCTTAACCAGAAGTTCTTATAAAAAGTAATCCATTTTCTGGTTGATCTGTCATCTCCATCAATAATATCAGCTTTCCCGTAAGCCCACATAATTTCAGGATGATTGACAAAATATTCTGCAATAATATTCAGAGCACCCGGTTTATAAATATCATCTGCATTTAAATAAGTTAGGATGTCTCCATTAATTTTCTTCATACCAATATTTATAGCGTCAGTTTGACCTCGATCCTTAGTTGATTCCCATTTTATTATATGAGGAAATCTTTGAACATAATGTTTAATAATATTGATAGTACCATCTTCTGAACCTCCATCTTTGATATAGAGTTCAATATTAGGATATTCCTGTTCAACAACCGATCTAATAGATCTTTCTATATAGTCTACCGAATTGAAACAAGGCATTACTATAGAAATTTTAGGTAAATCGTCTTTCATGTATTAAAATTCCTCATAAATTTTAAAATGGAATAAATAATAATTATTATGTTTATATGTAAAAGATGCAACAAAAGAATTAATTTATTATTGGTAAATCTTTTGGCAACATCAAATTCATCTTTGAATTGTTTTACAAAACCAACAGTACTTTTATTTGAATGGGTTATCCTGAAACTGGAAAGATAATGATTAATAACCCCTGCCTTATACTCTTTACCAAGTCTTAACCAATAATCATAATCTATAACATAATGCTGGCTGGTATCAAATTCCCCTACCTTTTTGGCTGCTTCTTTCCTCCAAAAACAGGCCATCTGGGATATATAATTTAACACCAGCAGACTATTATATGAATAATTCCTTAACCAGAAGTTCTTATAGAGGGTAATCCACCTTCTGATTTCTTTATCGCTAGCGTTTATAATATCAGCTTTCCCGTAAGCCCACATGACATTGGGATTTTCCATAAAATATTCGGAAACTTTTCTTAATGCACCCCTTTTATAAACATCATCTGCATTTAACTGAGCTAAAATATCTCCGCTTACATTCCTCATGCATATATTGATTGCCTCGGCTTGTCCTTTATCTTTCTCAGAAATCCATCTTATAAATTGCGGATACTTTTTGGCATAGTGCTTTATGATGTCTAGGGTACCATCACTAGAACCACCGTCTTTTATGAAAAGTTCAATATTTTTATAATCCTGCTCAATAATTGATCTTATCGACCTCTCAATATACTCTACCGAATTAAAACAAGGCATTACTATAGAAATTTTAGGTAAGCGGCTCATTTTGTTTTAAAATCTACCATAGTATACAATCTTGACAGAGTTCCCACAATAGAAACAAATCTGTTGCTTCAGAGTGAAAAATTAAGTAGAATGATCCCATGTATGAAGACTTTACAAGAATTTATTCACCAATATTACCCGTCAATCACAGTTTTTAATACTTCCCAATTAAAGAATAAAACCATCTTGATTACCGGAGCAAGCGGGCTTATAGGATCAAACCTGGTGGCTTTCTTGGATTATCTAAATAAAAAGGAGAGCCTGGATCTTAAAATCATAGCTTTTCATCGATCTGAATTGGAGAAATGGATGCCTAAATCGGCTGCAATTGAGTACATACAACAAGACCTGACAAAAACTAAACTACATAAAAACCTTAAATTCCAATACTTGATTCACTGTGCGACTTATGCCCAACCTAAAAAATTTCTGGAACATCCGAAAGAAACCGTCAGTTTGAATATAGATGTTTTATACAGTCTTCTCGAACAAGCTGAGAAAAACCAAGCCGTATTTTTATATTTAAGTTCAGCAGAAATATACGGAGAGGTCGATAGGGCTCATATTCCGACAAATGAGACATACTTTGGCAATGTGAATACCCTAGCAGACCGGGCCATTTACGCCGAATCAAAACGTCTTGCCGAAACTATTTGCTGGCTATTTAATAAAAAAACTAAGATTAAAATCGCCAGGGCATTGATTGCCTATGGCCCGGGGGTCAAATATGATGATAAAAGAGTAATTTCAGAATTTATCAAGAAGGCCCAGGAGGAAAAAGAAATTATCATGATGGATAAAGGTCTGGCAGAGCGGACCTTTTGCTTTATAACCGATATGACTGAAATGCTTTTAAATGTAATGCTAAACGGAAAAGAAACCGTTTATAATGTAAATGGTAAGGACATTACTACCATCAAGGATCTGGCTGAATCAATTGCTCAGATTAATAAGGCAGGGTTTAATTACAAATTTAAGGAAGAAGCTATGGGAGGTACGCCGCCGGTATTAACATTGGATAACAGCCGTTATCTTTCTGAATTCAAAAAAAAGACCTTTGTCTCGTTAGATAAAGGTTTAGCTATCACTTCAGAATGGTTCAGAAACTTAAAACAATGGAATTAAAAAAACTCAAAGATCTTTCAAAAGAAATCCGAAGAGAAATACTGACATTAGTGTATCAGTCAAAAAGCGGCCATCTCGGCTGCAGTCTTGGTATAGTCGATATATTAGTAGCGCTTTATTTTAAAATCCTTCGTCTTGATCCTAAAAACCCATCCCTTGAAACACGTGATCGGTTCTTATTAAGCAAAGGTCACGCTGCTGCGGCCTTATACGCTATTTTAGCCAAACGCGGTTTCTTCCCTAACTCACTTCTTAAGACTTATTTACAGGACGGATCTAAGCTTGCAGGCCATGTTACCTTAGGTTCGCTACCGGGAATTGAGGCTACTGCCGGATCCTTAGGTCACGGACTTTCCATCGGAATAGGCATGGCACTTGCCATTAAACATCAGAATTTGTCTTCCAGAGTCTTTTGCTTGATCGGTGACGGGGAATGCCAGGAAGGCTCCATTTGGGAAGGAATTAATTTTGCAGGACAACACAAAATAAATAATCTTATCTTATTGCTTGATCATAATAATCTGCAGATTATGGGGAAAGGCAGCGATATTTTAAATGCCTTACCCTTTGAAGATAAATTGAAAGGCTTCGGTTGGGATATTCAGTCGGTCGACGGACATGATATTTCTGCATTATTAAAAATCCTGCAGCCACCAAGACTTAACAAACCCTTAATAATTATCACTAAGACAATAAAAGGAAAAGGCATCTCATTTATGGAAGATAGGGTCGAATGGCACGGTAAGACCCCTAATGAAGAAGAATACAAATCAGCACTTAAGGAATTAACCTAAATTTATGAGATTTACAGTTGTAAAACTAATTTATGAAGCTGCTCTCAAAGATAAAAGGATCTTTTTTCTAACCGGAGATTTAGGCCACGCCTGTGAAGAAGAGTTTCGAAAAAACCTCCCTAACCAATACATGAATACCGGCATAGCCGAACAAAATATGATCGGTATAGCAGCGGGCTTGGCTCTTTCCGGTATGAAAGTTTTTGTCTATTCAATCGCACCCTTTGTAACAATGCGCTGTTTTGAGCAGGTAAAAAATGATGTTTGTTATCAAAATTTAGACGTCAATATTATCGGGGTTGGAGGAGGCTTTATTTATGGACCATACGGCAATACACACTGCTCCATTGAGGATATTGCAGTTATGCGGGTCTTGCCCAATATGAAAATTATTTGTCCGGCCAATCCATTGGAAACAGAACAGCTGACTAAACAACTTCTGGCTATATCCGGTCCTAGCTATATGCGAATCGGCAGAGGCAAAGAGCCCATGCCTCAAGAAGAATATCCGGTCATATTAGGAAAAGGCTATCAGGTAAAGCCCGGGAAAGACGGTGCAATTATTACAACCGGTACGACACTGACTGAATGCGAAAGATCGATTGAATTATTGGCAGAAAAAGGACTTAATTTTTCTCTCGTTAACATGCATACTGTCAAGCCACTTGATAAGGAATTAGTTATTAAAATCATAAATGAATTTAATGCAGTTTTTACCGTAGAGGAGCATAATATCATTGGCGGATTAGGAAGTGCCATTTCCGAAGTTATCAGCGAAGAAGCCAGGAAAAAGATTAGATTTAAAAGATTCGGAGTAAATGATTTATATCTTCACGAAATTGGCAGTCAGGAATATTTAAGAGACAGACATGGCTTTTCAGCTCAGAAAATTGCCGATTCCATTATTCAATTATTACAAGATTAATAACATGAAAAAAAATATCTGGAAACTGCAGGAAAATATAATCGACCGCCCACAAACTGATATTTTGATAAATTTTATTAAGACTACTGAAAGATATACCCAATTTACAGAGGTGAAAAAATTTGAAGACGCCTGGTCGAAATGGCAGGGATGTAAATACAGTGTGTTCGTAAACTCAGGAAGTTCTGCTAATCTTATCATCCTGGATTTACTGCGGGAACTTCACAAGTGGCAAAACGGCGATGAAATCATTGTTCCCGTAGTCACTTGGCCGACTGACATTTCTTCAATACTGCAGTTTGGCTTAAAACCGGTTTTTGTGGATATTAATCTACAGGATCTTGCCTTTGATTATACTAATCTTGAGAAAAAAATCACATCAAAAACCCGGGCTATATTTCTTACTCATCTGCTGGGATTTCCTGCAGATATTAAGAAAATAAAAAAAATTATTGGAAAAAGAAATATTCAGCTCATTGAAGATTGTTGTGAATCACATGGTGCGACAATAGACGGGCAAAAAATAGGCAACTTTGGAATCTGTAGTTCATTCTCTTTTTACTGGGGACATCATATCTCTACTGTTGAAGGGGGCATGATTTGCACAAATGACGAAAAAATCTACAAACTTGCTCTTCTAAAAAGATCGCATGGATTAGCACGTGAATTACCGAAAAAGTATCATTCTTACTACAAAAAAATGTATAAGGATATTGATTTTAGATTTTTATTTTTGACTACCGGATTTAACGTCAGAAATACGGAGTTTAGTGCAATCTTAGGACTAAGTCAGTTAAAGCATCTTGACCGCTATATTGCAATCCGCAATAAAAATTATAAAAGATTTGTAGATATCTTATCTTCGTATCAAAATTTCTTACTAATTCCTTATAAAAACGGTCTTTCTTCTTTTGTCTTACCCTTTTTTCTTAAACACAAACAGGACAAAGAAGCTCTGCAAAAATATCTGACTTTAAAAGGAATTGAGTCAAGACCAATCATAGCCGGTAATTTACTTAAACAACCTTTTCTTGAATTTTTCTCTGTGCCGGATAAATTTACCAATGCAAATTTCGCTCACGCAAACGGATTTTATATTGGCAATAACCAATTCGTTGACAAAAAGAGATTGGATTATTTAAAAGCTGCCCTGGATGAATTTTTTCAAGGATAATTAAGATTTCTTTTCCGGTTTCTCTTTTAATCCTCTTTTAGCGTCTTCTCTTATCAATTCTTCTAATTTCCTTTCCAATCTTTTTGTGCGTATATAAGCCATATAAACAAGCGGGATAACCAGAATAAATGCTCCCACCATAGCTAAATCAAAGGCGCGGGAAATTGCAATCCTTGCAGAAAACGCCCTAAATATTTCAGGAAAAATTGCCATGAACATTGCCCCAATCCAGGCAATAAACCAAAATAGTATCTCCAACCCGTTAATTTCGCTTCTTCTGAAGTGCAGATAAGCAAAATATATCATTATCAGGGAAAATATTACGGCTATAAGTTGTAATCCTAAAATCATCTAATAATCCTCCACTTAAGAACATTTAGCAGTATACCGAATGCATCCAGAATGGTAACGCCTTTGAACTTATCATAGTATATTGTTTCCACCGGAATCTCGCAATATCGTAATTTATATTTTGCTGCTTTAACTACCATCTCTGTTTCAATTCCATAGTCAGATGATTTCAATTTCATTACATCATAAGCTTTTCTTGTTAATGCCCTGTATCCACAGATTAAATCCGAAATATAAACTCCAAAAAGAAATGAGATTAAAACAGAAGCCATTTTATTTCCCATAAACCTCACCAAAGGAACACCCATGTTCATATTGCGTGAGCCGAATGCTATATCTACCTTACCGCTTTCTATCTTCTCCAGAAATTTCGGCAGATCCTCTGCTTTATGCTGACCGTCTGAGTCCATCATAATAATGGCATCTGCCCCCATAGAAAAGGCTGCTTCACATCCGGTTTTTATAGCTGCCCCTTTTCCCAAATTCACCCTGTGCCTAAGTGCTATAACTCCATGCTCCTTGGAGCTTTCTAAAGTATGGTCATTTGATCCATCGTCAACAATAATAATCGGTAAATTGAAGCCTTTTAAAGCTGTTAAAACCCCATCTATCCTTTTTGCTTCATTATATGCGGGAATCACAATATAGATTCTCATAGCTTTTCAATATATCCTTTCTTTATGACTTCGGGAAGACAACTTATTATATAAATTAACATCATCCCAAAGCCAATACTACCAAAAAAGTCAGCTTGAGGCATTTGCCAAAATGAATACATAATTACAGTTAAAATCAATGCGAAACAAATTAGCCATAATAATAGTTTTTTCAATTTAATACTGAACGCTAAATATGTTGAAAAAGTAAAGATTATGGATTTTATTATCTCATCACCTTCTTGTATTAAAAAGCCTGATTCAAGCCACCAGTAAATGAAAAAAGTCAGAAAGATTAATAGATTCTTTAAAATAAATTCAGTCTGTTTACTCATATTTCTTTTGTAATACAACTGCACCCAATATTGCTAAATAACTAAAAACTGCAATAATAATGCCTACTTTAACCCATTTTTGTGGTTCAAACTGTAAAGTAAATTCGTAATTACCGGGTTCTTTAATAAACCAACCATTACCATAGAAGTTAGCCAAATACGGCGTTTTTTTAAACTCCTCGTTGGTATTTTTCAATACAAGCTTCCATCCAGGATTATATGTCTCGGAAAAAACTAAGAATGATGGTCTATTGATAATAAATTTCCCCTGATAATAAACCGGGCTATACCTGATAAATTCCAAACTTCCGTCTCCTGTTTTTATAATACCGGAATTTGAATTAATCACGACTACATCGTCTTTTTGGAATAAGTTTTTTGACAACAAAGCAGGTAGCTGTATTTCGTAGTTACCTGCTTTAAAATCTTGCTTATAAATACTTGTCCCTGTTTCCAATTTTTCTAAAGATACCTGTTTTCTTTCTCCGTTTATATAAAATATCTGTCCATTTATCTCTTCCTTTGGATCTGGTGAATAAAGTACAATACTGTAACTGCTGTCAAATGGAATCTCAAAGCTAAAAACCTTCCTCTCCTCCATCTCTTCACTTTCTGTATTTCGGTATTTTGGCAACAAATTACTCTCGATAAATTTTTGTTCTACTTTTTGAGACAAATCAGTTATCTCCTGATCGTTGGTGTTTCCTGAAATCACCTTCAATACCTTAAGGTGTACCTGAAAAATAGCGCTTAAATCCTCCTGTTTTATGTAGTTTAACAACCTAGATCCTGAAAAATTTAAGGCAAATATATCATCAAGGTCTTTTGTATATGCACTTATTTGGCGGCTCTTCATCATCTCAAAAATATTTTTTGTAGATTTTATTATAAGATCAATTAGCTGTTCAGCCTGATACTCACCGTTTTGCCTTAAAACTGCTTTCATGCTAACTAACGGCTCAAGCCATCTATCCACTAAAGAATTATCAGCATAAATTTGGTTTATTAAATTACCTGATAAAGAAGCCGGGATTGCCCTGTACATATAATCATTTGTAGAAGAAATAACAGTTAAATTAACATTATCTAAATTGCCTTTAGTGAGATTATCCAGGACACTAATTGAATTAGTATTACTTTTTAATATATACGGTGTCATTTGGTTTTTAAAATTATTGCCCATAAATAAATCAATCCTGTCAGTTATAAAAATCCTGTTTTGAAAATATAGATCATCAATTTTATAAACAACCAAATCGCCCTCCTCAAAGCTTCTGCTTAAAAAATTTAACTGATTAAGCTTTTTTTCTATTTCTTGAGGGTTATCAAAATCAGTTTCTTCCCATTTGATATCCTTATGCAAAACAATATATCTGACATTAAATGACTGAATAATATTAAGCAGTTTATCAACACCAAGTGATTGATCTAAGAACCCGCGGTATAATGCGGTCAATGCATCATCTACATATTTAATATTAAAACCATGAGAAATAGATGGAGCTGATGTAAAAAACAAAGACGAGGGCTCTAAGCCGTTATATCCATATTCCCAATTATAAGAAATGGCCTCAGTTCTAGTTAAAGGTAAATGCAAGATTCTACCCGGCTTATTAATGGCGTATTGAGCATAGTTACTATTAATCCAATTATCTGTCTTTTTATAACTTTCTGGCACTTTTACAAAAGCTGGTTTATCGATCCGGCCGAAAATTTGTCCTGTTAACATTGGCCAATGATACACAGAAATTAATATAGTCAGTAACAAGAAAAAAGCATAGATACTACGCTTGCCAACTCTTTCCCTTAAATAGCTCTCAATGGACTTTGTTCCAAAGATAAAAAGAATGCTACCAATAAAAGGGAGCAAAATACCCACCTTCTCAAACGGATTCCTCAAAACTCCCAACGGAAAAAAGTTATTAAATCCCAAAATAAAAATTGAACCAAATGGAGATGATGCACCCTTTGCAAGGAAAAGGATAATAACAAAAATAACTGACCATTTAATAATCCGTTTTCTTTTTAACCCTGAAAACAAGCCGATCATGATAATCAAGGTAAAAAACCAAGGTAAAAGCCGGACTAGGATACCCTGATAAAAACTGCCCAGCTCTTTCTGAGAAAACAAGTAAAAAGGATTTATCATCTGTAGTGAAAATGGCAGTATGGCTTGCCTGCTGATATTAATTAAAGTTACTAAACTCTCTTCCGAGCTATGTTGCTTGGAAAATAAAGCAGGTCCGACTGTGAATGTAGGTACTAACCACCAAATATTTATAGCCAACCAAAAAAATAAACCAATTAAAAAAAGCCCCCCTAATCTGATAAAATCTTTACTACTTTTCCATGGGAATATTGCCTCAAATAATGTAATTAAAAAAAGAAAGATCCATAACGTCACGATAAATGCAATCGTGCCATAAAGATATACACTGACTAAGTTAATTAATAGAAATATTAATAAGTAACTGAACCTACCCCTTCTAATCCAAAATATCCAAGAAAATGCAATAAAAGGTAATACTGCAACCATTACAAAAGCATTATGGATGAACCTATGCCAAACTTGGATCATCATGTAAGGATTAAACATATAAAACACGCCGGCCAAGACTGCATAAAATCTTCTTTCTTCTGTTATCCGAGAAACAAACAAATACATCCCATACCCCATCGAAAATAGAATCAGAAAAAATAAAGTAGCCTGCATCATTACAGGAGTAAATCCTACGGATTGTAAAGTAGATAAGAAAAATTGTAACGGCACTGATGTCAAGCCCTGAGGTATGGGAAACCCCGGCGCATCTGCTTCCCACCAAATAAATTTAGCATTCTCTACAAACCTTTGAGGATTGTATGTTTGCAAACCCACGTCACCTCCGCCATAAATTAATCCGTATCTAAACCACGAAAAAATAAGTATCAAGCTTAATATAAAAAAAAATAACAAAGGAAATATACGGACAAAAGCTTTAGGAATCATTAGCTTCATACGGTTTTCTGCATACTACACATATTACACCAAAAGAACCATTTTGGGACCTAAATGATTCAATTTCTCTTTTGGAGCAAGGTCTAAATACCCTCGAGTCATCAATGGGCGCAAAAAAACGTTCTTTTTTTATAGTAAATTTACCAAGTAACCTCTTAAATCTTTTTTTATCATAAATACGGTGCTTATTCTGATAAACAGAATAATTACGCGCATAAGGAACCGTTAAGATTAAATCCCCTCCGGGTTTTAAAACCCTAAAAAGCTCTCTTGCCCCTTTTATATCCCCATTTTCAATCTCCTGTTCGCCAAAGCGTGATAATCCACAATGCTCCATAGTAGAAACAGCAGTAACGAGATCAAAATGGTCATTTTTAAAAGTCAAAGCCTTTAGATCCTCAACTGCATGAGTATAATCGGGAAACTGGATATTCCAGGGAATAATATCTGCCCCCACGACATTAAATCCCAAAGAAGCTATCATCAAGGCTAAAGGGGAACCATAAGACCCAGCATCCAAAACCTTGTTTATCTTTTTCTTCCTGCTTAGAGCTACTAATTCGCTAATTGTAAACGGGTACTCAAAATGACGCGAGGTAACGCCGGAATAAGACTGCATTTCCAACTCCTCCTCTACCGCCTGCATAAGGGAAGTGTACTGCAGCTTTCTAAATATTGGCCTGATAAACTTCTTTACTGTTGATCTCATATCATTACTACTTATTTTTATATGCTACAAAAATATAATTACAACCGGATTGAAAGTAATAATATACCGGAGTAAGTAGTATATTCAATGTATATAATAATTTCCTAATCAGATCATTTTGTATTCTGTGTACCATGCCGTTTTCTCCCAACATCCATTTAAAACCGTATCTTTTTATCTTATAGCCCCTTTTTTCAAATTCCTGGGGCGCAAAGGCAGACTTGTGTAGCTGCAAGATATTTCCGTCTTCTATTGAATGATACTGATCTCCGATCGGAGCCACCACAATAATTTGTTTCCTTGCAATATTTTCCATATTTCCCAGCACATTCCATGCATCTTTTTTAGACATATGCTCCAGTACATGAGATGCAATAACTAAATCAAATGATTCAGGCTTAAACTTTACCTTCCTGATATCTTCAACTAAGTACCGATCATGAATCCTTCTTTTTTCATTTTCCAAAATGTACGGTTTAAATAAATCTACACCCACAGACTTTTCTATTTTCAGTATCAATTTAATAAATTGCATTGGTCCTCCTTGTCCGCAACCTAAATCCAATACACTCTTTGATGAAGTATCCAGTATCCAGGTTAAAGGATCTGTTAAAGATAAAATAACGGTTTTGAAACCCGAAAGCTTCTGATCAAAATTACGGTAATAGAAACCGGCTCTTCTGCTTAATGGGAAACTTATGGCATACCATAGACCAGACACCAGCCCCATCCAATACTTAATAAAGATATCCATCTTCCCTGCGGTTAAAATAATCAGTGACTGCAAAATAATATAGACCGGTAAAAATATGAAGAAAAAAATAAAGTTATTGGGGAAAGGGGAATTTTTTCTCATAAAAATAATTTTATTGCGGGCGATTCTAAATACCCTCTCTTTAGTTGTGATTCCTAACCATTCCAGCCGTCTATTAATAAATGTCTTTTTTCTCCCTTGATGCCAACTTTTTGCTTTTGAATAACAATATAATTTAAAACCCGCCTTCCTGGCTCTAATTGAAAAATCAGAATCCTCATATGGTATAAAGTAGTCTTCATCATAATTTCCTATTTTTTTAAAAACTTCCTTACTCACCATCCAAACACAACCACACATTGGCACCTCCCTTAAACCCTCATATTGCCCGCTGTCTTTTTCCCTTACTCCCCAAGCCTTAATCCTACCTGTTGTTAAATCTATATCATGACCGGCCCCCTGCAGCACTTTTTTATTTTTTTTATCATAAATCAAAGGCTGGACGAGGCCTGTATTCGAATGAGTTTTAAAAACATCAACCAAGTACGAAATCATCTCTTTATCTGCAACAGCGTCATCATCTGTAAATAGAATATAATCACCTCTACTTACCTCTAAGCCTTTATTGCGGCCGCCGGCGGCCCCTAAATTAAATTCGCTCGTCACCAACTTAACCTTGGAAATTTTTGGGAACAGAGTAAAAACAGGTGGTCTAGATGCATTATCTACTATAATAATCTCTAAATTCTTATAAGTTGACTTTAAATAGGAGCTTACACACTCCTTCAAATCTTTATTCCTGTTTCTGGTTACTATCACAACAGAAACTAAGCTTCCGGAAGGGCTATTTCTCATCTTAATACTCCGGTTTTCTTATCCTGGGCAACGGTATGAAGCTTGAAATATTAAGAGGATAAAAGTATCCAACTACACTTCCCCACCAGAACTGGAAGAACTTTTTTAATTGCCCAAATCTGATTGTCTCTTGTAAATAGTATCCGAGAATAAAGGGTAAAAACAGAGAAAAGGTCAATATATTACCGTGCTTCCTCATAAATAGAACTCTATTTCTGCCTAATAAATAGGCTCTGCTTAGAACTCTGGGACGCCATATATCCGGATCTTTTGACTGGTCATGGTAAGCTTTAGCTTGTGGTTCATACCAGGTAATAAATCCTTCCTTTTTTGCCCGCAAGCAATAATCGGGGTCAAAATAACACAAAAACCAGTTATCAAAACCGCCAATTTTTCTTATTACCTCTCTTTTGATAAATAACACAGTCCCGGAATTTTGCACTTCTTTTGCTGTCAAAAAATCTTTTTTAGGTCCCCAACCAACTTTTACCCGTCCGGTTATCAAATCTACCGTCGCACCTGCCTGATTAACCCAATTCTTATCTGATAAATATAAGATCATTGGAGTTACAATCCCAATACTGGAATTTAAACTTGTAGCTTCAACCAGTCTCTTAATCATCTCTTTATCTACAGTTACATCAGAGTCTATATACAAAATGTGGTTTTTACCCTTCGCATAAGCAAAGCCTAAATTATAACAACCGGTCTGGCCAATATTTTCCCTACCGGCGTCTATCCATTTAACCCATTTATATTTTTTTCTTCCCTCACCTAACGTGTCTAACGGGCCATTTACCACTACTATGACCTCTAAGGCAGGATAAGTAGATTGCTTGAGAGAATTCAAGAGATTAAAGACTTTATTTTTATCATTAAAACTGGGAATAACTGCAGAAACACCTATCTCCCCTTTTAGTGCCATATCGGAGGTTATTTTAGCACCTGATCCAAAATTTGGCGAGATCTATAATGCCAGGAGAATTTATTAGAAATTAATCCTGCTGTCTCATTTTTAAACTTCAGATATAATTTTTTATCAGTAAGGAGTTGTCTAATCCGATCGGCAAAGATTGAAAGCCTACCTCTATCAACTTTTAGCATCCCTTTAGGATAATAGTGCCTGTATGCCATGAGATTAAAGCCTATACAAGGCAATCCAAAAGCCATCGCCTCAAGAGCAGCTATGCCGCCTGAATCATAGAAAGAAGGATGAACCACAATCTTACTCTGTGAAAAAATCTTATATTTAGTATCCCCATCAAACAAAAAGCCGGTTAATTTAATATTATCCTCCTGTTTCAATTCTTTAATCCTCAGCTTAACTCTTCTCATTAACGGACCGTCCCCTATCATTATCAGTTTTGCTCCTGGCTTTTTATCTGCCACCTGCTTCCAAATATCAATAAGTTCTAGTACCCCTTTTTGCGGATGGAATCTGCCTTGAAAAACAGCATCATAAATTTTAGGTAGGCTTTTGTATCTAATCCTCCATCTTTTAATCTTTTCTAAATCAATAGCACCGTGAACTATAATTACTTTCCTCCTTTTATTGTGTTCCGGAAATATTTTTTTCTCATTTTTATTATTTACCAAAATAAAATCTGCAAATTTTTTAAACAAAGGCTTTACTGGTAACTGTACAAGATAATAGAAAAATGAATTAATTCTATATCTACTATTTTGATCCTCAGTAAATCCCTTAAACGGTGTTGGTGCCGTTTGATACCACGCTGCTACCCATTTAATATTCGGGTAGCGCAATTTCAAAATAAATGCCGGTAAAGAATCCATCCAAAATTCAGAAGCTGAATAAACTATCACTGAAGAATTAGTTTCAAGGTTAAGAGTGACTCCCATCTTAATTCCCAAAAAAATCCTGGTGATATACTGCAGCACAAAACTGATCATCCATTTCTTAAGAGGTAGTACCCGGTACTTAATACCCGCGGCATTCAATCCTTGTTCTAAACACATCCTGTATCCATCTTGGAAAACAGTAATTTCTACTTTATTATTTTTAGACCAGTTTCTAGCAAACTCAATAAAAATCCTGTCACTACCTGAGATGCCTTCTCCTTGCGCAGCTAATGCGAAGATATATATTTTTTGACTTGCCATAATACAGTTACACCTACAAGAAGCATTATACTAGAGAGGGAAACTTTCCAACCAATATCAGCAACTACTTGCGGCATAAAAACAATTGCATACTGATCATTCTGACCATCTGTCTTCCATAAATTGGCATATCCATTTACAACAAGATGGTCTTGCTCGGGCAACACCTGCATACCAAAAAGTCTCAGATTATTCAACATCCCCCCCTCAAGCATCTCTTTACCTGCTCCTTTAATAACCTTCCATTCAGGGTTATATGTTTTACTTAAAAGTAACCATCCATTCTCTCTGTCCTTAACTTTTAACCAATACCTGGTGTCGGAGAATTTATATTTATCCTGGGTCGTTAAAAACGATGACTGACGAAAATTATTCAATTTTTCTGATGGGTTCTGGGTTATTAGAATATAGCCCTTCCTATTAATTAAGTCTGCCTCTTGTTTTATTCGCCTAAACAGGTGAACAAAATCTTCAACTTGATTAACTTCCTCTAAAGTTCCGAATTCTTCAGCAAGGTTAAATGAACTTGGCTGGTATATTTGCAGATCACCAAAACGACGGATCAGAGAGAACACATTCGTCTTTTCCTTTAAGCCGGAATCTAACGTTATTTGTTTCACAGAAATCTCATTCACACCTACTTTTGGAAAATCTAAAGAGTAAGCAAGAACCTCTATCCCCAAAACTTTAGAAAAATCCATGTTGCGGTTATATTCCGTAGGAGCACTTAAAGGGAAAGTAATGGTGGTCCAGTCACTACCGACAGTCTTATATTCAGATGCTAACGGCGATCTGCCATCCCACCTTATTCTTATCAGATTTTGGTCTGTTAAAGCTAGCTCTACATAAGCCGCAACTTCTGTTTTAATAGTTACATGCAAATACCGGGGCTTGCTCCAGTCATTTTTATGAATAGGAACCCGGCAAATAACCCGGGCCATACCATGGGCTTTTGAATTACTGTATAAATTCTCGCATACATTATCCCCGCTACTCGTATCAGGCGGAAATATTGCTTCAGTTAAAAATACTTTGTGTGCTTTTTCCTTATCCTCAATAACCGCATCATCCCTATTAACTAAATACTTTGTCCTCAAAAGGCCCAAAGCCGGGACAACATCTATTCTTTCCATATACTTGCGGATATTTTGTATAAATTCATGAAAATAGGGAATACTTGGATTACTGGAAATTACAGTTGTATCCAGTAAAAACATCATCGGATCGATCCCGTTATATTTAGTATTGTTCCATCGATAAATAGTACCGTCTCCTGACCAGATAGGAGTCATCAAAACCCGGTAATCATCCCCATTATTAATATTGAGCCAATTATTTAAATCCGTGTAATATTTAGGAATATCTATACCTGGTACATCGTTTGGAAATGAAACTACTTTACCGCTCCACATCGGCCAGGCAAAGACACCACATGTGAGTACAAGAAAAATAAACGCTAGAAAATTTTTATATTTAGTCTTAATTAAAAAACTAATTAAGCCAAAGGCAAAAACAGCAGAATAACCCAAGGCATATACCAGCCCAAATTTCTCAAATGGATTCCTGAAAGACTGCAACAAGCTGACATTTTCAAATAGCCAAACAAAAAACCAACCAAAAGGCGGATTTGCACCTAAAGAAACCACTAATCCTGTAATTAGAAGGATTAATAAATATTTAAAGCCTACTAAATTAGCATCCTTAAAGATTTTAAATGATCCTATTACCACAAAGAATAACGGTATAAAACTAATCAACTGAAAAAAGAAAGACTTGTAGATAGGGCTAAATGCACTGGCATCATAATAGTACGTCCTTTGAAGCAGACGGATTATAATATCCGGAGTAAAATTCTTACTAACTCCCAAAAGCGTTCCTATGTTTTCAGCACTATTTTCTAAATAACCTGACAAAACTGCACTTCCGCTGGTGATAAACGGCAATAACCACCAGGCACTCACAAAACACCAAAGCACAAAAGTGGTAATTAAAAAGGTAATCCCAAATACCAAATCTTTCTTTTTCTGATTACTTCTTAAAATCCAGTATACTAAATAAAAGAGCAATACCACCCATAAAACAACGATAAAAGTAACAAACCCAAAAGCTGCTGATAAAAGAAAGGTGGCAAGAGATAAATAAATAACAAATATTAACTTCTTCCTTTCTAAACCCAAAGCAAATAACAGAAGAGAAAGCGGCAGCAAAGCAAATGAGAAATATTGGGCAATTTGACCCCTTCCCCATACTTGGCTGACACTGAAAGGATTAAATAAATAAAATATTGCTGAAACCAAGGATATTAAATAGCTGTTTTTGTTATCTTTTAAAAAAGACTTTGTTAGAAAGTATACTGAAACTACTCCTGTTACCATTAATATATAAAAAGTTGCGGCTTGAAGAAGAAAGTTGGGAAGAAAAAGTTTATTTTGTAATATCGAAATTAAAAAAACAAAATTTGCCCTGGACAACCAAACTAAAAAAGGAAATCCTGTCTGGTACTCCTGCCAGGTGCTGTTTAATATTCCTAAGGATATTTGAGGGTTATAGAAAATAAAGGACTCGTCTCCTCCTCCTAAAATAAGGCCCTTTCTAAACCAGATCATTACCAAAATTAACGGGATAAGTAAAAGCGGAATAATATTACCCAAATGATTTTTGATGGACATTCAAAAGAAAGTATATTATAGTCTGAATGCTTCGACAATAGCTTCAAGCAATGAAAAAAAATATGTATATTTTTTTTATTGGAACAACTGCAGAATTTATTAAACTGGCTCCTATAATCAAAGAGTTAAGAGTCAGAAAAATAAGTTATAAAATAATCACATCAGGGCAAAATAAAATAGATTTTGAATATTTAAAAGACTTTACCGGCAAACTAAAGATAAATATCGCATTTGCAGAAAAATCAAAAATGTCTTCAATTCCTCTTTTTCTATTTTGGGCTGTAAAGACATTGCTAATTGGAATTACTTCTTTAGGAAAAGAGCTTAAAGGTTTAAATATAAATAATAGTTACTTTATTGTTCATGGTGACACAGTCTCGTCTCTGATCGGCTCTTTAATTGCCAAACGATTTAGACTTAAGCTTGTCCACATAGAATCAGGACTAAGATCACACAATTTTTTTGAACCTTTTCCGGAAGAAATCTGCCGGTTCTTAAATATTCATTTAGCAGATATCCTCTTTGCGCCTACTGATTGGGCTTTCCGTAATATACAAAATCTGCGGGGTATTAAAGTTAATACTAAACAAAATACATTAATTGAATCATACTTTTGGTCTCTTAAACAGAAAAAGCAGGGAGGGTTAAATCTGCAAAAAAAGCTTGGTAAATATTTCATTCTTATTATGCATCGCCAGGAGCATATCTATTTTCAAAAGAAATGGACAAGAAATATTTTAGATCTGGTCCTGAATAATGCCAAGAAAAACCAGAACTGTGTCTTCATAATGCACGCTCTGACATCAAGATTCTTAGAATCAGAGAGACTAAATGCTGTCACACAGGCAGAAAGGATATTAATGACTCCTCATTTACCCTATCAAAGTTTTATGAGTCTGATGAGAAACGCAGAGTTTATCGCCACAGATGGATGCACAAACCAGGAAGAAAGTTATTATATGGGCTTACCAATGCTTGCGCTTAGAAATTTAACAGAAAGGATAGAGGGTCTGGGAGAAAATGTGATAATAAGCCAAGACAATGAAAAAATTATCAAAGACTTCTTAAAAAACTATAAGAAATATAGAAGAAAACCCATTTATACCAAAGCCCGGCCCTCAAAGATTATCGTAGATTATCTCAATAAAGATACGTTAACCGAGAAACAAATATCTTAAGTACGCTATGATATAATTTTTTTTCAAGTATGAACTCGCCGAAATACAAATTTATTGAGCTTGCAAAAATAACTGACGGGCGGGGAAACTTATCTTTTATTGAGGCAGAACGACAAGTACCGTTTAAGATTAAACGTGTGTATTTTATTTACGATGTTCCCCAAAATCAAATTAGAGGAAATCATGCTCACAAAAAATTACACCAATTGATAATTGCAATAAGCGGCAGTTTCAACATCATCCTCGATGACGGAATAACCGGAAGAAAAAAATACCGCCTATCGAAACCTGATATCGGTATATATATTTCACCCATGGTATGGCGGGAATTCAATAACTTCTCTAAGGATGCAGTTTGCTTGTGTATTGTTTCAAGGTTTTATGAAAACAATGATTATATTAGAAAATATGAAGACTTTAAAAAAATGATAAAAAAATATGTCTAGGCAAGGAAAACCACGTAAAAGAACTTCTGGAAATATCAAGAACTTTTGGGAGACAGAAGCTAAGATATGGGGCCATTCACCTCAGGTAACCATCAGAGATTTCTTCTTTAGAAATCACGAACTTAACACTCTGCTATCAGTTATCCCTAAGGTCTCAAAGTTATTGGATGTAGGATGCGGAAACGGCTTTGGGACGTTGGTTCTATCCCAAAAGGCCGAATATACTTTGGGATTGGATTATTCAAAAGCAATGATTAGATGGGCTACGAAAGCAAAAAATGATGAAGCATACCGTCTCAGCAAAATTAAAAAAATAATGCTGGACCAGTACCTTAGTACTAATTCTTTTGATAATGTTAATTTCGCCGTAGCGGATGTTTCAAACCTAGATTTATCCCAAAATAAGTTTGACGTTATAACCGGCCAAAGAATTTTGATAAATTTGCCAACGTCAGGATTACAAATGAAAACTCTGAAAAATCTTCGTAATTATATTCAAAGTGATGGACTTCTTATTCTGGTAGAAGCCACTACGCAAGGCCATCAGATTACGGATGCATACAGGCAAAAACAAGGTCTGCCTATTTTAGAGAAATATTGGCACAATAATTACATTGACGAAAATTATCAAAAGTGGACTACATACGGCTGGAAAGTTACTCAGATCTTAAGTTTTGATACTTATGCTCTCTTGAGTAAAATTATTTATCCGGCAGCCTGCGGTGAAAAAAATTGCACCTTTCTTTCCGAAGCAAATCAAGCCGCATCAGAAATAGCTAATATTTTTAGGACTAAAAAAGCAGTAGATGAAATCGGAACAGATAATTTATTAAAGATATATGCTGATCGCGTTTCAAGATATAATAGCGCTGACGGAAAACTCATAACTAAATGGATCACTAATAATAAAAAAAAGTTAGCTGATTGGAGCGGGCTAGGACACCAAAAACTCATCATAGCCAAACCCATATAAATATGATTCCTTTTATCAATTTAAGAAAAGAATACGATGAGATTGCAATTAAAATCAGACCCGTATTTGAAAGGGTTTTACGTAATTCTTCTTTTATCTTAGGGCAGGAGGTTGAAAAATTTGAAACGGAATTTGCATATTACTTAGGAGTTAAATATGCCGTATCGGTAAACTCCGGAAGTGATGCATTATATTTAGCACTTAGGGCATTAAATATCGGAAAAGAGGACGAAGTAATTACAACTTCTCATACTTTCATTTCTACAATTGATGCTATAAGCAGGAATGGCGCAAAACCGGTCTTAATTGACATAGACCCTCAAACTTATTGTATTGATACAAAGCTTATTGAAAAAAAAATCACAAAGAAAACCAAAGCAATAATACCTGTTCATTTATATGGTAACCCGGCCGATATAGATGAAATTACTAAAGTCGCAAAAAAACATAATCTCTTTATTGTTGAAGACTGCGCACAGGCGATTGGGGCAGAATATAAAGGCAGGAAAATTGGGACTTACGGCAGTTTCGGGTGTTTCAGTTTTTATCCTACAAAAAACCTAGGAGCTTATGGTGACGGTGGAATGATAGTTACAAATAATAAAAAACTGGCTAAAAATCTTAAGAAACTTCGAAACTACGGATCTTATAAAAAGAATGTTCATGATTTCGTAGGTATAAATAGCAGGTTAGATGAAATCCAAGCTGCAATTTTAAGGGTAAAGTTGAAACACCTAGATAAATGGAACAAAAAAAGAAGAGCTTTGGCTTTGAATTATTCCAAAACCCTACAGAAGTCATGCATAGTGACCTCGGAAAAAGCTTATACAAAGCATGTCTACCATCTGTATGTTATAAGAAATAAAAATCGGGATAAATTACAAAAATACCTTTTCAAAAATGGCATAGAGACCAAGATTCATTATCCTCTTCCGGTACACTTGCAGAAAGCGTATCAGTTTCTAGGTTATCCCCGGGGCAGCCTGCCTGTAACAGAACAGATCTCTAAGGAAATATTATCTTTACCAATATATCCACATCTGGAAAAAAAACAACTGAATTTTATATGTAATAAAATCCTGGATTTTTCCGTATAGTCTAATAGGAATTAACTGTTAGTAGCTGACGTTCTCTTCTGTGTATTCAGGTGATAAAAATAAATTGCCGCTATTGATATTTTCATCATTACAAAAAGAATATATAGGGGTATATTGTTAAGTAATTTCCTCCACTTTCCATTCTCTACAAAAATTCCAAATAAGCGGTAAAGTGGGTCATACTGCTTAACCACTATACTTTTGTATACCTGTAGATTCTTATATTGCCATTTACGCTTATATATTTCTCCGCCTTCACTGTAGATTACTTTCTTGCTTATGGATCCCCAGAGGCTCATCTGTTCTTCGTGATGATAAAAATAATCTTCCAGATAATCAAATTTAGCTCCTATTAGTTTCATTTGTATCGTGAAATCCCAATCCGGAGCACCCGCGCTAACATTAGGATCCCATTTCAATCTCGAAAAGATACTTTTTCTAATCAATCTCGGTGCAGCAATAACAGAATTCCTATAAAATCCTTCTTCAAAATTTCTAACTTTAGTTAGAAGCTCCCCCCTGGCTACTATTTTATAAGGAATATACCAGGCATCTATATCAGATTTTTTATTTGCAACCATCTTAACAAAATTCCCAATTAGGTTACTGTCCAGCTCTATATCGTGGTCTTGCAGTAGAATATACTTGCCCTTAGCAAAGCTAGCACCCTTATTTATCTGCCGACAAAGTTGAGAAGGTTTACCGTTAATTTCGATAAGCCTGGCTTTACTTTTTTTTGCTAAGGATGCAATAACCTCCCCGCCGCAATTATCTGCAATAATGACTTCAAAGAGATCTTTTGAGCATTTCTGGTTGGCAATACTTTGTAAGGAGATTTCCAAAGTTTCTGCAGATTTATAATATGTGGTAATGATAATTGAAACAACAGGCTTTTTCATTTTCTTGCTTTAATAAAAATTGAAACACCACTCCTTTGAGGAAATATATCATTTAGCTGATCTATCAGGTTTATTACTCTATATCCGTATAGAATAAAAAGGGATTGATCATTATTGCTAAATTTATTTAGTCCCCGCGAAATATTCTTGGGTAATTTATTATCATAAAATAGTCTGGCGATAAAATTAACTATATAATGATTAAATGGTATACACCAGGTTGTTAAGGATTCACTTAATTCTACTTCAAATTTAGCCTTTCTAAGCAACTTTTCAACCTGGCTTTTTTTATACAACCTAAGATGCTGATTCCATATCCCTGCCCAGAATCCCGTCTTTATATGCATATTAAAAAAACGATGCAATATCCAATTAACCGGATCCCAAAAGAACGGATAGTCAATATTACAGGTAGTCAAAGCTAAAATGCCACCTGGCTTAAGTACTCGATACGCCTCCTTGAGAACAATGCCTTCATCAGCAATATGTTCAATGACTTCTGAAATGATTATCTTATCAAATGTTTTGGCCTTAAACGGTAGTCTTTCCGCATCTGTAAAAATTAATTTAATGTTAGTAGTCTTTAAAATCTTTTTTGCATCACTGAGAGCTCTCTTGTCATTATCAACTCCAAATAACTTAACATTCGTATTAATTCTATTTAACAAACTTAAGTAATACCCATTACCGCAACCTATATCCAGGATACAATCACCTGTCTGAGGTTCTAGCTCCTCTATGATTCTTCTTGCTCTTCTTTTTAATGCCATATCACCAACTGTTGCAAGACAGATATCCAATTTAGCTTGTATACGCTTTAATGATATCTTCGACGTTTTTTTCATCATATCTCCTTTCTGCAAACTTCCTGCAATTTAAAGAAAGCTTCTTTAATTTGGATTTATGATTGAGAAAATATTCAACAGTATCTTTAATATTTTGGGGTGTTACTTTAATGAATTTTCCTACAGTTTCATCCATAGCCTCTGGGATACTGCCCCGGTCTGCTCCTATCACCGGAGTACCACAGGCCAAAGACTCAAGAATTACCCTGCCAAATCCTTCTTCTGAATTTGACGGCATAATTGTTAAATCGGCACCACTGTAATAAGCTGGCAACTTCTTTTGATTAATATTTCCCAGTACCTCTAGATTATTAAATTCTCTTGATAGTTGCTTGACAGGCATATACTGTGGACCGCTACCAGCAATCACCAGTTTAATATTTCTGCTCCAGTTCCTAAAAGATTGTAAAAGAATTTCAATTCCTTTTTCTCTTACCAATCTTCCGATAAAAAGTACAACCAGTTTCTCTTTAAAACCGAGTTTCTTTTTAGCATTTACAATAGTTTTAAAAAGCCTCAGGTCTATCCAATAAACGAACCTGCCTACTTTATGTTTTGACACTCCCAATGATCTGATTTCATTCACGCTTTTATCAGATAAACCTAAAGTCTTATGGGTATTACTAAAAATCCATCCGGCAAATTCCTTATATAAACCCTTTTTTGGAAAGTTGTAATAATTATGCGTGGATATTATTATTTTTTTTCCAAATATTTTTCCCCAAAAGACACCGACAAATCCAGCTACCAATCCGTGTGCATGAATGATATCAGGTTTTTTACGGGCTATGATGAAGGGGCAAATCAAGAACAATCCCGGGAATAAGTAAAGAAATTCAAATAAGGGATAATCTATAAAACTGTAGAATAAATTTGACAGCCAGGGGATTCTAATAATTTCAACATTACTAATCCTTTCATAAAGTTTCCATTTTACGTTAGTAGTTAGAGGACAGTAAGAAAGTACTGTAACTTTCCACCTTCTTTTTGCCAAACCTGTAACTAAATCAATTAGATGTGTCTCCACTCCTCCAACATTAGGATGAAAATGTACACTAATCTGCAAAACCTTCACAATTTTTTATCCTTCCTACAAAATAACCAGCACCACCAAACAGAAGTTCAAATAATAGCATGATAAACATGCCCAAAGATAGAATGGGGTGAATCATAATTTTCATAAAGTTTCGGTAAAAAATAGGGCGGAGAAAATATATAGTCTTTGAATTTATTATTGACATATTATGCTTTCTTAAATATTTATGCGCATCTAAACCATAATAAAATTTCTTCTTCATTAACGAAGTCAGGGAGCTTATTCTCTCATAGTGATAAATCTTTGATTTTGCCCTGCCGATTATATATCCACTACTGTAAATTCTATCTGTAATATCCCAATCTTCCGGACCAGTAATTGTCTCATCATATCCTCCAATTTTTTCAAATACTTTTTTTGGGAAAAACCTTGCTGCATCAGAAATAATATCTCCTTTTTCATTATAAAAAGACCTCTCAAATGCTTTAACTTTTTCCCAAAAGTTTGTTGCTATTGATAATTCCGGAATAACAATCCCCCCTAGTCTTTTATCTTTTACAACCATATCTATACATTCTTCAACCACACCTTTTGTCAACTTCATATCTGCATCCAAAAAGAGCAGATATTTTCCTTTTGCTTTATTAGCACCTAAATTCCTTTGGCTACTTCTTTCTGGTCCGCAGTTATATATTCTCAGGCCGGTTCTTCTCGCAATCTCTACTGTATTATCCAAAGAGTTATTATCAACTAAAATCACTTCCCTGCTTTTATGTGTCTGTTTTTCTATTGACTGCAATAGACGATTTAAACTTTTCTCTTCGTTTTTAGTAGTAATAATCAGGGAAACTAACTGGTTCATAAATCTGCGTAAATACTATCATATAGAGATTATAATTGATAAGATTAAGCAAACTATGCTAATCACGAAAAAAGATATTTACCTGTTTTCTATATTTTTTTTATTGAGCCTTATCTTATTTTACCCTTCTTTTTCATTAGCTTTATTCGGAGACGATTGGTTAACTCTCTGGAGATATTTTACCAATCTGGGTGCAAATGCTTCCTCACAGTGGAATCACTTATCTTATTTTTTTACCTCCTACGGACCACAGGATATCCTAATGGGGCTATTACATAAGGTTTACGGATATAATTCAGGGTATTATTATTTGACTTCATATCTGCTAAGGACCTTAGCTGCCTTATCTCTTTTTCCCCTTTTGTATTATCTGACAAAAAATAAATTAGCAACCTTTTTTTCCATAGGATTTTTTTTGATTACTCCGATAGGAATAGAGACTACCAATTGGGTTTTTAATATGCCATCTTATATAGCAATTATCTTTCTAAATATATTTTTATACTACTTTTTCATCTCCCGCTTACATCCAAATAAATTAGTCATTGCCGGGATATTTTTCTTTTTAACCATTATCAGTCAGCCGATCAGAATGCATGGATTATTACCAACCATTCTTGCATTGGAATTATTTTGGATATTGCAGAATAGAAAGCAGACTATCCTGAAACTAGTAGCTTTTAGAAGTTTGATCTTTACACTAATCTTTATTCCGGCAGTTATTTCACTAGAAAAAAGTCCCGTGGCCACTGTAAGCAGCATTCTAACTTACAGTTCATCATTCAAACTAAACTATATTCTCAATCCATTTATCACTTTGGGTGCAACCATTATCCCTTCGGATATTATTAGCTCAATTTCTCAACCAGGATCATATCTGTTACTTTTTATAACGGGCATTTTCGTTATTATAATCAGCGTTCTACTCTTGAAACACTTCTATCATCAGTATCTTATGGCTACTGCCATATCCTTAAGCTTAGCTTTGTTAATATTTTCATTTATACTAGCTTGGTGGAGAGAACCATATGCAGTATTTCTTACTACCCACAGGTACTTAATAATTTCAGCCGTAGGTAGCTCTGTCCTTTTTGGTTTATTAATTCATATTTTAAAAGGCATCAAATCACAGATAGTATGGTTTTCTATACTTATCTTTTTTGCTATACATGCATACTCTACATGGAATTATCTAAACCTGGCCCAAAATTCTCATTCCCAGAAAATAAGTCAGAAGATATGGGCATCCATTCCCTATATTACTCAATTAGGAGAAAACAGTGAACCGGTAGTCTTCTTCTTTTTGGGTGATGGTACTAATGAGGCTATCTTACATGATGTCATCACTTTCGGATTCCCTCCTCACATGGGGCTTATTTATAATACATTCAATGAAGACAAACTACCCATACCTATAAGTAACCCACACGAGCTAGTATCTGCAGTTGTAGACGGTAAATCCATATCAGCTTATAATCGGTCCGAAGGTGCGGTACCAGTTGAAAAAGTCTATGCTTTTCAATTACTGGGTCGGAATAACTTAGTCAATATAACTGAAGCTACTAGAAAACAATTGCTTGAACTTAAAAAATGAATCTCATCTTACATACTACCAAAATCCGTTACAGGATTCTTTCCCAAGCTTACAGAAATTTTATCCGAGCAAATGAGGAGGTATTGGACGTAGGTTGCGGTAATGGCATCATTACTAAACTAATCCAAGATGATTTCCAAACTAATATTACAGGATGCGATATTAATTATTACTTAATTTATAAACTACCCTTTATATCTATAAAAAATAGGCGACTTAATAAGATAAAAAAACGTTTTAACATAGCAATGTTAAATGATGTGCTCCATCATATTTCCAAAGATAAACAAGAACAAATATTAACCGATTGTTTAAAAATAGCTGATAAAATCCTCATTTTTGAAGCAGAACCTACTATTTATGGGAAGTTAGCTGATATTATACTTAATAAACATCATTATCATAGCTTAAAAACTCCTTTATCTTTCAGAAAGGTTAATGAGTGGCAAGCAATGTTTAAAAAAATGAACCTAAAGTATAGTATGCTAAAGCCAGGAAAACCATTTTGGTATCCTTTTTCTCATATTGCTTTTTGTGTCCATAAGACTTGAGCATTTTTATGATGATTTTCTTTATTGCCGTCATAACCTCAATCAGTCTATTTACTTTATATCAAACCTTTAATCTGGCTTTATTCGGAGATGATTGGCTGGCTTTTTTTAGATACCTACAACATTTGGGTCCCCAATCAACCAGCCAATGGAATCATATAACCTACTTCCTAACTCCTTACGGAGCACAGGATATTTTAATGGGACTACTACAGAAAATTTATGGGTATCAATCAACACCTTATTTTATTATTTCATATCTATTACGGATTATTGCCGCCTTTTCCCTTTTTCCTCTGGTTTTTTACTTAACAAAAAGTAAACTGGCTACTTTTTTTGCAATTCTATTTTTCTCTGTAACTACCACCGGTTTAGACACAACCAATTGGGTTTTTAATATGCCATCTTATATCACAGTCGCTTTGTTTAACCTCTGTCTTTATTTTTTTATCAGTTCTAGGGAGAAGAAAAACCTAATTCTGTTAACTATCTCAGGATTACTTTATTACCTTGCATATGTGGTAACACCTATCAGAATGCATGGCTCTTTACCTCTAATTGTACTTCTAGAAATCTTCTTGTATCTGCAAACCAAAAATCTGAAATCGCTTAAGAGCTCTTTACTAAGAGTCGGACTTTTCGTATTTATTTTTTTGGTCATCAGATATACCGGTCAATCTCAGGGTCCCCCTCAGGAAGCTAGCGAAAGACTGCTGCTGGGAATCACCAGTATGACAAAGCTGCTTCAAAACGGAGATTGGGGCTTTTTATTTAATCCTTTAATTATATTTAGCAGCATGTTTATTCCTGATTTTATCCTACCTGTAATAGGACGCAACTTTATTTTAACCTTAATTGGCATAACCATTACTATCTTTGTTATCCTAAAGATTAAGAGACATTTTAAAACTACTCATTTATCAACTACACTTTTTCTGGGAATTTCTTGGTCAATATTATCTTTCTTTCTGGCCTGGTGGTGGATACCTACTACAATTTTCCCGACGGTTTATCGCTATCTGATCCCTTCTGCAGTCGGAATCTCTATCCTTATTGCAGGTTTCATAGCTTTAGGAAAAAATAAAACCCAACAAAAACTATTATTTACTATTTTCCTTTTCGTGATTTTTCTCCATATAATTACAACCCGGACTTATATTAATTACCTGGTTAATACCAGAGGACAAGATATAAGTAACAAAATCTGGAGTTCCATGCCTAGAATTGAAGGAATCGGCGAAAGCAAAGAACCTCTTATTTTTTATTTTGAAGGAGACGGTACCAATGAAGCAATTATTCACGATATTATAACTTTCGGCCTTCCTCCTCATATGGCGCTTATTTATAATCTGAGGGAAGAAGACGGCGGAATACCTATACCTATGACTAACTGGCAAGAAGTAATATCGGCAGCAACAAAAGGTCAAACTTTACCAAACTATGGTTACCCAATTAAACCTGTGTCGCCTGAAAGAATCTACGCATTTCATTTAAGCGGCTACGATAATTTAATAAATATCACAGATTCGTTAAGAGAAAAACTTTTACAAATAATTTCCCAGGATATATCTAACCCTTAAACTTAATCCAATCAATAATCTTTGGCAATTCCTTTATTAGTTGTCTCTGCGGCTTCCATTTTAATACCGTTTTCGCCTTTCCCGACGACGGCACCCTTCTCTTAATATCATATTTAAACCCTGATACATATTTTACTTTAAACGGCTTATCTATCCCACACTTATTCCAAATAATCTTTGTCAGGTCTATCATCTTTAGTTCCTCTTCAGAACCGATATTAAAGTCTTCATCTATTGCCTTAAGTGACTCCATAGCCATAATAATACCCCGGGCGATATCAGAAACATGAGTAAAACATCTTGTTTGCTTCCCATCTCCTAAAAGTTCTACCGGATATTGTCCGGATAGGATTTTTTTAATCAGGTCCGGTATTACATGTGCGTACCCCACTTCTTCACCGGGAGCTTCATTTATTCCATAGGCATTAAAGGGTCTGATGATAGTGTAATTTAAATTAAACTGATCCTTAAATGCCCTGCAATACCATTCGCCTACTAATTTTGAAAAACCATAAGCGCTAATAGGCGGAGGAATCTTTTGGATATCCTGTTCACGACTGGGAAAAGATTTCGTTGACTCAAAAACCATTGATGAAGAAAGATAAATTATTCTTCTGATCCGGCTTTTTACTGCTGCCTCAAAGACAGCAGAATACATTTTATTATTCTCCGACAAGATTGCAGCCGGGTATCTATGGAAATAGCCAATCCCGCCAATTTTAGCTGCCAGATGAATACAAAAGTCTATTCCTTTCATTGCCTGGAGAGCTGCTTTTTTATTAGTTAAATCAACTCTCAGAAACTCACAAGCTTTAGGAATTCTTGCCTCTTTCTTGCTTAAATCATCTGCCACCCTAACCTGATAACCTTTTTCCAGAAGCTGGCTAACCACCTCACTACCAATAAATCCGGCACCGCCTGTTACTAATACTTTCTTTTTCATGATCGGGGAATAAGTATCTGCTTGGGGGTTTTCTGATGATTTCTTTTAATCTCTCCATTACTTTTTACCGCAGCCTGCTTTTTTACAGCTCCCACTTCATTAAGGCGGAAAAGAATCTTACCGGTTCCCAATATATTCCATATATCAAATATTAAACATTCTGCAGAGACACGTTTTCTAAAATATTCCGGGGTTAAGTTTTCAAAAGCATCGTGATTAATTCCTAAAATTAGAATATCAGCATTTGCGACTACGTCTTCCAGGGGCTGTGAATCAATAAAAGGATCATGTACGGACACTTTTGTACCTTCCGCTTCAAAATACCGTTGCAACTTAGGAGAAAGCGAGAATCTGGTATCATCAATATTTTTCTTAAACGTCAGACCTAAAATGGCTACTTTCTTCTTATGTAAGTCTTTAACCTCTAATTTAACTCTCTTTAAAATATATCCCGGTATATTCTCATTTAATCTCCAGGCTGCCATAACTAATTCCATATACGGACTTTTATCAATTAAAAAGAATCCGTCTTTAACTAAACATGGTCCGGCTGTAAACCCAGGGGATTTTAAACCGCCTCTTTTGTAATCATTATTCACCAGATTTAAAACTTCATAAAAATTACAGCCATAATCTTCCGCAATCATCATAAACTCATTACCGATTGCCAAATCAATATAACGGTACATATTACAAAAAAGCTTTGCCAGCTCTACTGATTTTGGATTAGAGAAAATTACTTTGGGAGCAATCTTCTCAAAAATCTCAGCAGCCTTTTTGGCGCTTTTATTGTCTATGCTGCCGATAAGTTGCGGTATCTGCCCCAGCTCCTCAATGGATTTACCCTCTGCTATTCTCTCCGGACAATATGCCAGAAATAAATTTTCACCTATTTTTAGTTTGGTCTGCTCTTCAAGTTGTCTGGCAAACTGTTCAGTTGCACCGGGTGAGACTGTACTTCTTAGAATTATTAGGTGTCCTTCCTTGATAAAAGGTGACATTGAAATAATAAGTTCCTCCAATTGTTTAAAGTTAGGACTATATGTGTCATCAATCGGGGTACCCAATGTTAAAATAATTGTTTTACTTTCCGAAATTACCCTTGGAAGATGTTGCTGGGAAAAAACCTGAAAATTATTACCGGCATACTTCTCAAGTAAAACCTGCGCCCCTTCTTCCATAAACGGCATAATTTTATGCTGAAGTAGTGAGATACGGTAAGTATCAACATCTATCCCCAAAACCTGAAATCCTTTATCAGCCAGCATTAAAGCCAGGGGTAATCCGACACGTCCTACTCCAAAGATGGCGATTTTACCACTAAGTGGCAAACTTGTTTTATTTGAATCCATGAGACGATAATCGCTTTGATCCTACAATACAAAATATATTTTAGCAATACTTCCTTGACAACTTTACTTCACTAAGATATAACCTGGTTGAAATACTATGTCAAACAAGAATTTAGTTAGCATTATACTAACCTCATATAATGAAGAAAAAAATATAGGCAGGACTATTAGGGATTGTAAGGCTTTAAGAAGATTTTTTCCTGTAGAAGTAATTGTAGTGGATGCAGCATCTAAGGATAAAACTGTAGAAATTGCCAAAAAACTGAGAGTAGACAGAATTATCCGTTTTCCCTTTAAAAGAGGCAAAGGGGCAGATTTTTGGGCAGGTGGCTTAGTTGCCAAAGGTGACTACATTATACAAATTGATACCGATCATCAGTTTCAACCACAGGAAATACCGTTATTTGTCGAAGCATTAAGGAAAGGTGCTGATGTCGTCATCGGCTCAAGATTTAACGGGGGGAAAATACAAAAAGGCTCAATTAGCAAACGAAACCTATTTGGAAATTGGGTGATGTCTTTTTTTACCAGCCTGGCATGCGGCTATAAAGTATCTGATGTTATGGCGGGATTTAAGGGATTTACGAAAGATGCCTTTTTGGCTTTAGATTTAAAGGAAAGGCATTTCGAATATGAGGCAGAGACTGTGGTAAAAGCAGCCAGAATGGATATGCATTTAGTACAAATCCCTATCACCTACACCAAAAGAATTGGGGGGGCATCCGGCATAAAGGCATTTAAAGACGGCTTTAACGTCTTAAAAGCCATCACAAAGGTTTCTTTATCTGATTTACCTAGATACTCAAACTTAAGATAACTGTTATCTCTCAGTTAACTTCTTAGATAACATCCTTCTCACTTTATCCTTATTCTTAATTGAAAAATACCAATCTATGGTTTTATGAAGACCGTCAATAAATTTAACTTTCGGTTGCCAATTTAATAGGCTTTTTGCCAAGGAATTATCAGCTACTCTATTCATTGGTCCAGTAGGCATATTGGGTAATAATTTAATCCTTGCTTTATGTCCTGTATACCTTAGCACTTCCCTGACGGCATCAATCACCGTTGTTCTTTCCATCGTTCCCAAATTAATCGCAATGCCATTATCAATTTTCTTAGCAGCCAAAATAATTCCTTCGGTGATATCATCTACATAGGTCCAGTTTCTTATCTGCTTTCCGTTACCCCATACCTCAAACGGATCTTGACCAATAAAAGCTTTCGCAATCATGGCAATTACTGCGTGATCCTCCTTTCCCCTTGGTCCATAAACTGTAAAAAATCGGCAAGCAGCTGTTTTAAGACCATATTCATTTTGATAAGATTGAAGAGTTAACTCTGCCATTAATTTAGCATAACCATAGATATTATCTGCATCATAAGGGGGACCCGCCATATCTTCAGTTAAATATAATTTCTTCTTAATATCCTTCTGCAGATATTTTGGATAGATACATCCCGAAGAGGCAAAAACTATCTTTTCTACGCCTGCTTTTAAGGCTTCCCAGAAAATCATGCCATCCAGGAAAAAATTGGAAGCAGGTCCTGCTTGATGCAAATCTATATATCCTCTCCCTCCATGATCCCCTGCCAGATGTATAACTAAATCAATGCCTCTCAAAGATCGCCTTGTAATTTCTTGTCTTCTTAAGTCCCCCTCAATAAATTCTACACTCTTATCTTTCAGATGAGTTCTAATATTCTCCCTTTTGCCGGAAGATAAATCATCAACTATACGAACGTCCACACCCATTGCTACCAGTTTATCGACTAGATTTGAACCTATAAATGATGCACCGCCTGTAACTAATATCTTCTTATTCTTCAACGTAAATCCCATAATTCGTACTTATATTATCAATCGGTAACCGTTATTGTAAATACTCAGCTATAAGTTAGATGTTTTAATAGCAATAAACTTGATTTTGTACTTTTATCCCAAGCGAATCTCTTGCTCCATTGCCTGGCATTTGTACTCATCTGCTGATATTTTTCTGAATCATTTATTAGATTAACAATCTCTGAAGCCAAACATGTAGGTGTTTTTTTAAAACAAATAATACCAGTCTTATTATTTAAAATCGAATCGCGCAGACCAGGCACATTATAGGCAACCGTAGGCACACCCATCGATGCGGCCTCAATGACTACCAGGCCCCATCCTTCGCGAATCGAGGAATTTATCACAATGTGGCTTTTTGATAACAACTCAAATTTCTTTTTTTCACTAACAAATCCCCAAAAAGTAACACTTTTTTTGATTCCTAAATCCATGCATTGTTGTTTTAGTTTTTCTAAATATCTAGACTCAGCCTTGCCTATTATCCAAAATCGCCATTGCTTTAATTCTAGCTGATCAATTAATTGAAAAGCTTCTATTGCCTCTTCTATCCCTTTATCTTTACTCAAAGCTCCCAAGAAAACTAGCGTTTTTTTCTTTTCTTTTTTAAGCAAATTAATTTTCTCGATCCTTATACCGTTAAAGATGACTGCAATCTGACTGGAATCGATGCCCCATTGCACTAAATCTTTTTTTGTAGAATTAGACACTGTCATAAATGGCACTCGGGTATAAAACAGCTTAAAGATTAACGGTTCAAAAAATGTTCCTAAAACAGATGGCAACCAATTCATAGGTACTCTCCAGGGATTTAATTTCCATACTTCTTTCGTGACCTCATGAATGAAAGCTAATTTTTTGGTTCTGACAAAAATCGGTGTAAAAAAGGGGATACCGTGAAATTGGTCAATTACTAAATCAAACCTGGAATGCCTACCAAATAAGTACCATTTAAATGCTTCCCACTGAACTCCGAGTATTTGTTTGCCGCGCCTTATAATCTTGACTCCGTCCTTTATCTCTTCCTTTCTACAACCGGCAAATGCCGATGTAAACAAAGTAACTTCATGACCTGCCCCCACCCAACCCTTCGCGTGCTCATGTGTAGATATTTCTGCTCCGCCGGCATTAGGATGGCTTGGCCCACGCCAGGAGAAGATTAATATATTCATTATCCAATATTAACCCTGAAGTTCAGTTCCGGGTCAAATCTCCATTTCCGTTTATTTCTATCATCATAATAATTTAGGATTTTCTGTCTATAAAAAACGGCTAAGGTATCCTTCATCATAGCAAAAGCAATCTTTAAGAAAGTTTTATTTGTCACTGATGACATTCCGCCCAGTTCAAGCCTTATATCTACCGGTGCTTCAAATATCCTCCGATATCCTAGATGAAATGAAACAGCCAATATCTCGACATCAAAAGCAAACTCTTTAACTAAAAGTCTCGGCAAAACCTTCTCCAGCACCTCTCTTCTGAAAAATTTCAGTCCCACCTGCGTATCTCTGACTTTCAGATTAAATAAACAGAAAGTAAATAATTGATACCCGATAGACAGTACTTTTCTTTGCCAGGGATATGAAACTTTTGATACCGGATGCCTTTTTGAACCTACTATAATATCCGCTTTATACCACTCAAAATGCTCCAGCAACATGGCTAAGCCATTGGGATTTAAATCCATCCCCGAATCAATAAATCCAATTATATCCCCCTTACTTTGACCCATGCCAAACCTGATTGCATATCCTTTTCCTTTATTTGTTTCATAACCCAGCACCTTTACGTCCGGATACCTTTTTGCAAAACCGGAGGCTTTTTCAAAGGATCTATCAACCATGCCATCAATTACACAAATCAATTCTGTCTTATATCTTAGTTTTTGGAGAACCTGATAGATTTTCCTTAAGTCTTTAACAATAGTTTTCTCTTTGCTATAGACCGGGACTATTACTGATATTAAACTGATTTCCGGAAGGGGTATTTTTCTCATACCTTATCGATCTTTTTTTACAGCTAGAGTATATAAGCAAACAGGCCAGTAGTAAAGCTGTTACCGTAATGGAGATTACTATCACGGCTAACAAGCCCGGATGATAAAACCAAATCAATAAAATTTGCAGCAGGGCAGCCGCTACAGTGAAGTGCACCACTTTAGTATTTCCTAACGACAGATGAAAATTAACAAGAAGGGAAGAAAGCGTATATAAAATCATAAAAATTCCGGACCAGATCAATAGACCGGAAGCTTCCTGGTATGCTTCGCCATATAGCAAGTTTACGGCAAATTGCGGGATCAACCAATAAAATGCCAGAATAAACAGCGACATGAGTAAAGTTGCAAAAAAACTATACAAAAATATCTTTTCATATTCATGGCCTCTGGCTTGGTTATGAGATACCATGGGAAACATCACTACAGCAATAGGACCCGCTCCAAAGAAAATTATCTTTCCCAGGGTTGTTAAAGCCCCATAGAGTCCTACTTCATATGAAGGAAAAAAATGCTTGACCAAAAGCACATCTGATGAATAAAGAGAAACCATGGCAAAGGATTGGATCAAAACCGGAGCCGTAAATGCAACTAATTGTTTAAGATTAACCCGATAATCAGTTTTCCTGATGTGAGAACGTAAGAATAATTTTGTAATAAACCAGCCCGCAGCTGCAGATAAAGTAAAACCAGCTACAGCTCCTCCGGCTTGGAAACCTAGATAAACTAACAATATGCTAATTATTAGCTTTAATCCATTTTCAGCTATTGTACTTATTACCATCTCCTTAAACTTGAGTAGACCCTGAAGCACTGACCTATTTAGTATGGATTGCGATGAAAACAAAAACGAGACTACCGCCAGAATAAGGTAAAGCGGATTGTTTATACGCAGAAAAGACAGAATAAAGGGTGTCGCAACAATAAACAGAACGGAAAAAACAGAAGAGGCAATAAAAGTCTTCCTTCGAAGCCAGATAATTAAAGATGATATCTCCTGATCATCTTTAGCCATGGAAGCATATTTAACTACTACCAGCGCTAAAGATGCCGGTATAACAGCCAGCAACCCAAGCAAGGATATCATTGCTACTAACTCCCCGTATTGACTCGGCCCCAGCATTTTTCCCAGAATAGGGTGATATAAAAGGTTTAACAAACTGGCAAAATTTGAACCTATTACCACAATCAAACTACCCATGAATAAAGGATGCTTAATTACTTTTCTGATATTTTTCATGCTATCCAGTAGCCTCTCACAAAGAAACCAAGCAGTACTGCTCCTATACCTATAAAAAGGATTAATAGCAACTTATATTTCCCTTTTATCCCCTGAACTATAAAAGGCAGCAGCAAAAAACTCATCAATACGTATCTGGGCATTGATGAAAGTGTTCCGGTTAAAGTAGGCATAATTAAACATCCTAAAGTAAATATTAAATAGCTTAATCTTATTTTCTTAATGAATAAAATCAAAACCAAAAAAGCAGCAATAGTAAAAATAAATTCTAATACAGCATTAAGATATAACTGCGAGGCAACCGGAACCGTGATAAAAATCTTTAAATACCTAAAAAGCACCTGAGGCAGAAAGATTAATTTTTCCGCACTCCTTTCAGCCCCAAAGCTTGATTGTGAAGTTAAAAAATATAACGGATTATCAAAATTTAATCTTAAAAACAGAAAATAAAATAAACTGCCAAACGGAGCAAGCAAAATACCAATAATTGTTTTAGCCATCTCTCCTTTTTCTAAAAGTTGCCCCTTTTTTAACTTTAGATAGCCTTCAATTAACAAAACCGGAACCAAAAACAGACCAAAAAATCTGGTGGCAGAAGCCAATGCACTAAACACTCCGGCTGCAATAAAGTTACCTTTTCTTGCAAAATATAAAGCTCCCAATACCAAAAAAAGAAACAGGGATTCCGTATAGATAGAACCAAAATATAAAGAGGTAGGAAAAGACACAAGCAGCAACAGTGATCCAAAGGCTATCTTATGATTGAAATCAATTCTGACCAGTTTATAAAAAAATACCAGCGCTAAAAGAAAGAATAAATTTGCCAGAATCAAACCGGAGAAAAAGTAACCCGGATCTACATAAATTCTGGTATCAAGCTGTGTATCTTTCTGCAAGAACAAATTGGAATCTGCCACAAATCTAATAAGTAACGGATAAAGCGGGAAAAACGCCTGGGAAAACTCTGCATCATAGCCATTTTGGGCAATTCTTAAGTAATGGACCCCGTCAAAATTACCAAATCCCCATACCCAGGCAGGTAACCCGGTTACTTTAAGCACCTGATCGGCATAAGGAAACCTGTTGCCAAATTGGGGAAGAAGCAAAGAAGCTATAAAAGCTATAATAAATAAACTAATCCTCCAGGTCAGGAAGATGGCTATTATTTTACTTAACATTAATTACCCTCTGGTAAACTTCAGCTGTCTGATCTGCGCATTTCTCCCAGGAAAATTTACTGGCTTGCTCAAAACCTAATTTTGACAATTTATACTGCAGCGACCTATCCTGCAAAACATCACCCAGGATGCTAAGTGTTTGCTTTAAATCAATCGGATTAAAATAGATTGCGGCTTTACCACCTACCTCAGGCAGGCTGCCTCTGTCAGAAGAAACAACCGGTGTCCCACAAGCAAAGGATTGCAGAAGCGGCAAACCAAATCCTTCATACAGCGATGGTTGAATATATACTGTTGCCAGATTATAGAAAGCTACCAGCTCACTATTTTCAATATTTCCGGGTCTGATTACTTTATCTTCTAACTGATACTCTTTAATCTTCCTGCTAAGCTGCTTTAAACTTTCTAACTCCGGATGATTAATATTTTCTACATTCTTTAAAAATACCCCGCCCACCAAAACCAGCTTAATTTCTCTAAACTCGGGAATCTTGATTAACTGACTGAAACAGTCAATCAAAAAAGGTAAATTCTTAATCCAGTTAGCATCACCCGTATACATCAGAAATCTTTCCGGCAAGTTGTACTTCCTTTTTATCAAAAGAAGTTCCGTATCTTTCAAAACTTTAAACCCGGGATCAGCTGCCAAGGAAATAGGGATAATTTTGCCTGCGTCAACTTTAAGATGCCTGATAATATCTGCTTTTGAAACCAATGAATCCGTAATAATAAATTTACAATTTTTTAAAGCACGCTTCTGCAGATAGAAATTTATCTTGCCTCTTAAACCAACCGGATATTGCTTCGGAAATATAAGCGGAATAACATCATGGATCGTGACAACCGTTGGGAAAGATTTGGCAATCGGCAGGGTATGAAAATAGAAGTCAAACCAGGGGTAATGCACTAACTCAACATCCTTAACTTCTGATAAACGCTCAAATTCCGAAATTTCAACATTCCTTTTTTCTTTCAGATAGGTTAAAAGATTTCGGGTATAGTATCCTATACCCCTTAACCTATGGCCTGAATGAAGAGGTGTAGTGTTAATTCCTACTTTCATTAGGAACCTTCCTTTCTATATAGTTTCCATAATTTAAAATAGGAAATCGGAAACCTGAGGGAAGAAAAAAAGGCGAAAACAAAGCCGGGAAAACCATCCACAAAGCCTTTATGCCTGATATAAACCTTAAGAAACCAATAAATAGATTTAATCATTACATAGTTTATGAATGAAATCATATTAATCGTGACGTTCTTATCTTTAAATTGTGAAGCCAGTAAATCAGTATAGCGATAAAATCTTTTTAGATATTCCGAAAAGACCTTATCTCTTAAATGAAGCAGGTCATTTTTAAGGTAACCTACCTTGCCTGAAACTTCTGCCTGCTCATGAACGTCTCTGGCCGGCAGGCGCCCCATCCCGCGCCTATACAGCCTAAGCGTATAATCAGGGTATTGGCCACCCTTAGTTAAAAACCTACCCAGAAAGAAATTTTTTCTGGGAATCCAGTAGCCATTTGTATCCGAATCTGAGTTTATTTTTTCTTTAATCTCGTCAGCTAAAGCTTTGGTAACTATTTCATCGGCATCAAGCTGCAGGACCCAGTCCCCGCTTGCTGCATCAATAGCTTTATTTTTGTTTATATGAAAAACGGGCGGGTTATTAGTACGGATAATTCTTGCATTAAATTGTTTAGCAATTTCTAAAGTCTTATCTTTAGATCCCCCGTCAACAATGATTATTTCTCCTGCTATTTCCCTAACTGACTCTAAGCAACCGGGCAAATTATTCTCCTCATTATAAGTAGCTAATACCACAGAAAGTTTATTTCGTTGATTCATATTAGTTAGAACTTACTAAATAGTAAGCTACCGTCCCATTGGGATAGTATATAACTCTTTTTACCTCAAAGGCTAATCTGTACCTTAATCCATCATATTGGCTGGGAGTTAAAACATACAATACCCCCGGATTCGGCAAGCTTTCAACGGGATCCCAGCCTCCGAAATAGTACCTGCCAAAAATGGAAACAGTATTATAACTGCGGTTACTTTCCGAGTTATTATAAATCACCGAGCTTAAGTAATCTTGCAGCGGCGGCCTCAGATAATAAAGAAAGAATATGTACGGCTGAGATCTGACATCAGTCATGAATACCTGCCCGTATTCTTCGTGATCTTTCACATACTCTACAATCTGTTTCATACCGTATTGCCATTCAATGGCATATCTTTTTACGTATTCTCCGAAATAATAATTTAGAAAATTCTGTAAGGATAAAAGCAGAATAATCACAGTAATAATTAAAATGATTATCTTAAAGGCCTTTTTTCTAACCAGATTTAAAAGAAAATACAAACCTAAAGCCGAAATTAAATGATAACTTCCCATCATAAACATAGCCCTGGCTGCATGTGGCGCTTCTGCAACCAAGCTTGACGGCAGGGGAGCAATCAAAGCCCAAACTAATACCAAAATACTTGCTTTAGATCTTTTAAAAACCAGATAGACTACACCTAAAATTAAAAGTATTGCATCAATCTTATAAAACTCCCCTGCTCCCTGGGCAGATAAACGGGCGTTTTTATCCCCGGAGATAAAAAGGTACTGCGGATAAAAATGCCAGGAATACTGTTCGGCAACCAGATTAAGCCGGCCCAGAACCGGATTTTGGGTTAGCTGAAAAAGCTTAGTCTTTTCAATGGCGGAGTTATTTAAAGAGGTTTGGCTAACTCTGGCAATCCCCAGAAGTTGCGGATTTAAATATACTAAGACGGCTAAAAAAAATACTAAAACTCCGGATATCAACAAGCCGCTAATATTTTTAATCAGATTTTTCCACCAAAGAATAAACAACAGGAGGATAATTACCGGTACAACCACTTTTGCAGGATGGTATGCAAGAAAACTGAGAATAAAGCTTAAAACAGAAAATGGTAAATATGACCCCTTTTTTAGTGATCTAAAAAATAGTACTAATCCTGACAGGAAGAAAAATAATGCAAAACCTGCTTCATGATTGGTCCGGGAGAAGTGAAGATGATATGGAGATACAGCCAGGAAAAAGGAGGCAACCAAACCGGCAAGTCTACTTTTAAAAAGAACTTGCGCCAAAAAATACATCAGTAACACGCTAAGCGTTCCAAATACGGCAGCAGGTAGCCTGGTGCTAAACTCTGACAAACCAAACACTTTTACAAAAGGGGCAGTGACATATATATGGACCGGGTGCTTATCATCCCCGAATGATCTAAAATATGGAGGAAAGAGCGTACCATACTCATCCCTCCCCCAGTTGGCTATAGTATAAGCATTATAGCCGTTGGTCGCTTCATCCCAGCTGATTGAGGGCGGCACTTCATCCAACTTATAAATCCTTAAGGCAAATGCAAAAATAGTTATCAGCAGTAAAACCAGCATTATCCAATGACGCAGCAGAAAATTGATATTACTTTTCATATTCATATACATAACCTCCTGCACTGCCATCCGGGTTTTGAATAATTTCTTTCCATCTGATCTCATCCATCTTATCCGTAGGATGGGTAAAGATTAAATTTTTCCCCTTAGGCAGCTGGTAATAATCTATATTTGTAAATGTATATTTATCAAATGACTTAACCAGGGAGGTCTTACGGCGAATTGAGGTATTATATTTAACCTCTGATCTGAATTTCGCCGGATCGTATCTTAAGTAGAAAAGTGCAAAAATATAGGGCTGGTTATATCTATCTGATATTAAAATATTATCAAACTCAGAAAAATCTGATTTGTATTTATCAAAGAACCCTTTATACCCATACTGCCATTCATCTGCAGTCTCTTTATTATAATTGGAAATAAAAGCCTGATAATAGCTCAGGAAAACTCCCAGGGTCAAAATAATTATAGCCTTTATATATAAACTCCTGTTATAAAAGGTTAGCTTTAATGCCCCTAAAGACGAGATAAGGGCAATAAAAGGAACTACTGACAGGGAACGCAGCGCATGAGGAGATTCCCGGGTAATGCTGGCGGGTATCGGAGCTATCAAAAGCAGAAACAAAAGCAGTAAGTATTCTCTTTTGCGCTGCTTAAAAATATATACAAGTCCTAAAACAAATAAAGGAAGATAAATTAAATTTAGCTGGCCAGCGCCAGGCAGCTGGCTTCTTCCATTCTCATCCCCTGTGAAAAAAAGAAATTGGGGATTAAAATGGGACAGGTAATTTTTTCCGACAGTAATTAATGTCTGATATTTTCTATGGTTATAAGCACCGGAAATACCTACCTCATCCAATCTGGAAATTCTGCCCGAAGAGACCGAATTAACAATTCCTAATCCACCGGTGATTATAATTATTAAACAAAAAAGGAATAGGATGAGGTTTCTTCTAATATACAGACTTAACTGTTTAAAATAAACCGCTGATAAAATTAACAGGGTTAATGGAGAAATTATTAAAAAGCTATTATAGCTATACAGCGTCAAAACAAAACTTATGACAGATAATACCAGAAGGCCTTTTTGTCCCTCCAGCGCCGAAATAAAAAAATAGATCCCGGCGGTAAAAAACAGTAAGCCGGCTGTTGCCTCAAATCCGGTTCGACTGACAATGAAAAACCATTGGGAAATGGTAATAAAAAAAGCTGTCAGTAATCCTACCTTCGTATCTTTAGTTAACTTTCTTGCCAGTAAAAAGCTCATTAATACTACCCCCAAGGAAAATAAAACCGCCGGTAATCTGACTGCTAATTCGTTAAGCCCAAAGATCCCGGCAGTAAATGCTGTTGCATATATATAAATAGGTAGTTTATATTCACCAAAAGCCTCAAAATCTAACGGGTATAACCTGCCCCACTCATCCTTTCCGCTCTGAAGTACGGAATAAGCATTATAACCGATTGATGCTTCATCCCAATAAACTGAAGGCGGAATTTCGGTAATTTTGTAAAGCCTGGTAAAAAGAAACAAAATACAGATTAGGGTAAGCAGAAATTTTGGGGTTAGTAACTTAGACATATTTTTTACTTAACTTCTACAATATCAAAAGCATTTTCACCGTTTAAGAAATTAACGGAAAATAGTCTGGCTATATCTTCAGGAAGATCACCCTTCCGGCCTACAAATAATAGCTTTTTGCCCGGATTAGCCTTTACTATATCCTGAAATTTAGTCCCTTCATCACCTAAGTCCGGAAAGTAGAATTTATCAAATCGCAACACCCAAACCCAATCATGCGTCTCATACCTGATAAGATTTTCATTTTGCTGATATTTGGCAGGATCATAGTTTAAGTAAAATAATGTGAACATGTGCGGCTCACCATAATGCCTGGTAAAGACAATTTCATCATACTTGTCTTTGTTCTTATAAATATAATCTACCGCCTGCTGATAACCGTATTGCCAATCCCGTGAATATTTAACCGGATAAACCTGATAATAATTATATAGATAATAACCGATACTTAATGCAACAACTATAAAAAATGCTAAGCCCAATAGGACCTTAATGGATATAGCTACTTTCTTAAACCACCTTAAACTGAACACTAACCCTAAAGCCGACACCAACTGGAAGAAAGGCACAGCGATTAATGTCCTTAAGGCATGCGGAATACTGTCATTAGTCACTGATACCGGAATCATGGCTAACAAAACCCAGGCGAATAATATCCCCTTAAAGTTATCTTTTGACTTAAGGAGCGCATACAAACCCAGTAAAAGAAAAGGTGCCTGGAAAAGATAAAGTTGTCCCATATTTTGGACATGATGCTGTTTATGGGGAGCGCCGGAAATAAATAGAAAATTGGGAGAAAAATGAGATAAATAATTGCCGGTAAAGTAAAGCGCTACATAGGTAACTTTATTATGTATCAGTCTGGGTAAGGGTGCCGGTAAATTAGCCCGTCCCCTGTTTTGATTAATACGCTGAACTAATCCCGGATCATCAGTAATACTGACAAGCTTATACCTGGCGCTTCTTTCTCCGCTTAATAAATAGGGGGCAAGCGGAATTAAAAGAGCAATAAATACTATCAAAGAAAAAAGGATGGACTTTTTAAACCTAAGTAGTTTTTTTCTATAGATAAGTAGAACAAAGAAAAGAAACAAAGGGGTAAAAATCCGGGCCGTATTATATGTAAAAACAGACAAGGCAAAAGGAACCATGGCAAAGATAAACCACTTCTGGTCTTTGAATCCTTTAACTAAAAACCATACACCCAATACCACCCAAAGCGTAGCCAAAGATGATTCAAAAGAAGCTCTGGTAAGCTGTATATGCCAGGGAGAAATAGCCAGTAAAAAAGCAGCCGCCAGACCGGCAATCTGATTTGCAAAAAGAGCCCTACCCAAAAAAAACATTGCCAAGACCGTCAAAGTGCCGTATAACACCGGAGTTATCCTTACACCCAGCTCGTTAAGCCCGAAAAGATAGATACCGGGAATACTGATATAGACTTGTACCGGCAGCTTGTACTCGCCATATGCCTTAAAATGGACAGGTAAAAACTGATTCCACTCGTCCTTGCCGGTTTTTAATACGGAATAAGCATTATAGCCAATGGAAACCTCATCCCAGTTTAGAGAAGGCGGAACTTCAGTGACTTTATAAAACCTCAGGAAAAACGCCAGAAGAATAATAATTAAAAGCCAGAATATGTATTTTTTATCCATTGGTTAACAGTTGTGATATGATCTTAAATCAATTATCCTACAATATATATCTTATGCCAAGCTCCATATTGCATAGCAAGAGCCTCAAAGTTGTAATTGTAATGCCGGCTTTTAACGCGGCCAAAACTGTTCATGATACCTTTTATGAAATTCCCAAGTACTTAAGGAAAAAAATTATCCTGGTTGATGATGGAAGCAATGACAATACGGTTAAAATTGCTAAAAAACTGGGAATTAAAGTATTTAAACATACAAGTAATCTAGGTTACGGGGCAAACCAGAAAACCTGCTATGAAGAAGCTTTAAAGCTCAACCCTGATATTGTAGTCATGTTGCATCCTGACTACCAGTATGACGCATCAATGATCGAAGATCTTATCTATCCCATCGCCAGAGGCAGATATGATTTCATGTTTGGAAGCCGCATTGCCAATAAAAGAGGCGCGCTTGCGGGCGGGATGCCGCCTGTAAAGTATTATGTTAACAGAGTTATATGCTTAATCCAGAATATTTTGTTGGGAGTAAATTTTTCTGAACATTTTTCAGGCTTTCGTGCTTATTCAAGGCACCTTCTTGAGACAATCCCGTTTCGTCACTTTTCCAATGACTTTGTTTTTGACCAGGAGATGACCATCTCAGCCCTCAATCACAATTTTTTAATAGGTGAAATTTCCATCCCCACCAGATATCACCAAAAAGCTTCATCTATTCAATTTCTTAAGGGCACAAAATTTATTCTGGAGGGATTAGTCGTTATTATCAGGCTTTATCTCCATAACCTGGGTATTATTAAAGATATCCGATTTCTTAAGATAAAACCGGCTATACCTGTCTCCGGATACACTCCATGGATCTTTTCCGCAGTCGCAATAACTAATCTAATTTTAGCCGGTATATTTCAAAGCAATCTAATATTTGGCAGCCTGCTTTTTATTGCAAGCATTCTGCTTTATTTTAGTTATATTAATAATTTATCAATAAAGTTTTCTTCTTTTATCCTGCTGTGCTTCTTAATACTAATTTCCCTTAAGTACGGTTTTGATAATAACCTGTTTAATCTAAGTGCCCTGGAAGCAGATAAACTAGTTTCCAGACATGAATATTTTGCCAACGAGCTCGGAAGTTTATATAGAAACAAACTGGGAATTGATTATGCAACTTCAATTCGTCCAATACTTATAAAATTTAATAAAAACCTCTTTTCTCATCTGGATTTCAACTTAATCTTTAATGTAAAAAATATAATCTCCTTATTCTTCATTCCACTTTTTATGTTAGGAGTATACAACCTATCTAAAAATATCAGTAAATCATTAATTTTTTATTTAATTGTGATTTTTACCGTTGGGGGTTTTTTATCTTCAGGAACATATAGCTATTTTTTATATGCTCCTCTTGTTAACTTATTAATTTTCCTGGGATTGCTGCAAATTTTAAAATTAAAAAAATATGTTAAAAGATAAAGGTAATATTCTATTATTGGCATTAATAATTCTTCTGTCTATCTTCTTACGGTTTTATAAACTGGAAACCATTCCTGCGGGATTTCATCATGATGAGGTATCTCAGGCATATAATGCCTTTGCCATAGGTACCACGGGTCATGACAGATACGGAGAGTATTTTCCGATTCTTTTCCGCTCATTTGGTTCATATCAGCCTCCTGTTTATACTTATCTTGCTCCACTGCCAATCCTTCTTTTAGGTAACACCGTATTTGCCGCCCGATTTCTTTCAGCCCTTTCAGGCGTAATTATAGTACTGCTTACTTATTTAATTATGGTTGAGCTCATAAAAGAAAACTACCGCTATGCCTTAGGGATGATAGCTGCCCTGACAGTTAGTATCTCTCCCTGGGCAATTCAATTTAGCCGCCGGGTAGTAGAAGGAAACCTCGGGCTGGCAGCTTTTTTAGGCGCCTTTTATTTACTAATCCGCTCATTAAGATCCCCCAGGCTTTTCCCGCTGGCATTATTTACCGCAGGCTTAGCAACTCAAGCTTACTATAGCGAAAGAATCTTAAGCATCCTTTTCATACCTGCATTTTTACTGCTTTTTTGGAAAGTTTATTTAAAGCATAAACTAATGGTTTTCCTGGGACTTATCCTTTTTGGCTTAACACAAATCCCCCATCTTTGGATTTTATCAACAGGAGCTTATGCCAGAAGATTTGCTCAGGTTAGTTATTTTAACAATGATCCGGGAGATCTACCAAGATTTGTTTATTTGGCTTTGGAATTTGCTAAACATTTTTTAAGCTATATTTCCCCCACTAATCTTTTTGCTGACACCGGATCTGAGCTGGGTAGAGTATCTCCTGACTTAGGAGTATTCTATAGTTGGTTCTTTTTACCCTTTCTAGCAGGCATCATTTATTTCTTAAAAAATACCAAGAGTTTATTCTTTAAGATTCTCATACTGCTTACACCCCTTTCACTGGTCTCTGCCTCCTTAACCGGTGACCTTTTTTACCCATTAAGGATCTTAGAGTTTCTCTGGATTATATCCCTAATAATTTCTTTGGGAATCTACGTAATATTTAATTCAATCAAAAATAAATTAATCCGTTTCAGTCTTTTTAGTGTCTTGATCATTTATTCCTTGATTGCCTTTTATATCTCACATGCTGTTTTATTTAAATATGAAAATAATGAATATATAGGAAAAGCCTACATTGATTTAAATGATTATCTAAAACGGTACAATGATAAAAAAATAGTAGTAGATTCTAAGCGGGATTACGCTATCGGACTCAGGATTGCTTACTTAAGAAAATTTAATGCTGATAAATTGGCAGATATTTTACGACCTCAATTGACTACGAATTATTACAGTGCTGAAGTACCAATGCAGGAAATTTATCAGATTGATAATATTATTGTGCGCCCCTTTATCTGGGAAACTGATCTTTGTTCCAGAAACACAATAATGGTAGGAGATACCCTGTCAATCTCTGAAGAACAAAGCAAAAATCATAACTTAACACTATTATTTGAAATAAAAGGCTCTGATAATAAAGTAATCCTACGGGGTTATAGTACAAATCCTGGCTCAAACTGCAAACAGATCTTCTGATTATTTTCTTATGGTGACACTACGAACCATCTCCAAATAAACGGAAAGTGCAGCGTAGATAGAAAAGTGGTCGGTATTATCGGGCAACTGATACTCTGGCAGCTTAATTCAAATTCATTATAAATATACACCACATTAAAATAGCCCCCGACTATAATCACCATGATTATTATCAGCCTGGTAAGAGACTGTAACCAAGCATAACCAAAAATACTCCATAAAATCGAAGGCAACATCAACAATCCGAATATCAACCTGTATTCCAGGGGGGCTACATTTGGCCTAAAAGCATTTACTAAAAGAGATCTGCCGCCCAGCATCATCCCGGCACTTAAAAAGGAAGTAAACAGGCTACCCTTCTCTACCAATAATTTAATTCCCCAGGCTCCTAAAATAGCAAGGAAGGGAAAACTGGGGAATCGATACCACGGCAACAGATCCCCTTCTCCTCCGGTTAGCATTACTACTGCCACCCAGAAAATAAAAAAGATACTGATCATCTTCTTTAAACCCTCCTTGGGTGCAAAAATAAAGTAAGCTGCAGATAGCAAACTAAAAACATACCAGCTATCTACCAGCACTTCTGTTCGGTAGGCAGGCGACACAAAGAAAAATGCCAAACTTTTAAACCCAACCGGGCGGAAGGATTGAATACTGGTAATAATCCGGAAAATTTCAGCATCATAGTAGAAGCCGTAAAGTATAAAAGCAATAATAAACGGGATAGTAAAAATAATCAGATAAATACAGTTTAGAAAGGCAGATTTAAATCCATTTGTATCAAAGATTTTTTTGAAAACCACCAACAGACAGATAAATATCAGAAAAAATCCGGTTGGCTTTGATAAACCGGCTATACCTACTAAAAAGGGCAGGGGTAAAATAAATCTAAATTGAACACTTTTAAGAAATTTTAATAACAGATAGGCAATTATTATATAAATCAAAGCAATCAGGTTTTCCGGTAAAGCCGTCCTTGAACCAAAAACAATGATAGGCACTGTGCCGTATACAAGCATTGATAAAATCCCCATCCAATAAGAGCTGACTAATCTGGCAACTAAAAAAATAAATACTGAAGTTAAGGCAGAAAATAAGACAACCGGCAACCGGATATAGGAAGACGGTATAAAATCAGTTTTTTCAGCATTAAACATTTGGGCAGAAAAGCCCACTATTAACGAGAAAAGCGGGGGCTGATCAAGCCAGGGCCTGAAAAGTGTGACTGATGTTTCCGGAGGGCTACCTTTATAATCTATTTTTCCTTTAAATACTTCTGCCCTTTTAGGATAATCTAAGGTAGACCAGGATACCGGGGTTCCTGTTTCCAAAAGGTATAAACCGGACCATGCATACAACATCTCATCTAAATGGTTTGAGGTAGGGGTTTTTTCGTAATTATGTGCCCTTAGGATAAAAGTAAAGATAAATACTGTTAGAAAAATTAAAAGATGAAAGTATTTTCTTCTAAAAGGGTTAAATTTCATTTTCAGTCTGATTAATAATAAAATAATAATCCAGTTCCCCTATTCTGACAACATCTACCCCTTCTTTTAGAAATTTGCTTAGGTCCGTTAAGATGACACTTTTAGGAGGAACCTTTTTCTCCCGTTGCCATCTTGGTAATCCGTCCGGAAAATATACTAACTGAAAAAACTTTTCTTCACCCGGATAAGACTGAAAAAGGTATTCTTCTACATAAGGCGCTAAGTTTCTGCTTTTGGCCTGAGCTGATAATCTTTCATAAGTAGTATGTATTGGTTTTGCAAATTCAGTCCGGACTCTTTGGGGATACTGATACCAATAATCTAAAAGAAAATCCGAAAAATTTAATCCTATCAATAATAGAATGGCTATTACTGCTCCCCGACGGAGCAGCTTATTTTTTAAAGTAGTTATAAAATAGAGCCCGGTACTGGCTATTAAGATATAAAAAGGAGTTAAAGCCATTAGTCTGCTGGCGCGATAAATAGTTGAACCCATTCCAAAAAGTAACGGCACCAGAAAAAACCCCACCAGAGAAAATACCCAGATAGGTTTTGCTCTCCTGATGATACCAATTATCCCTATAATAAATAAGGGTAAGCTGCCCAAAAGAAACATCCCCTGCTTCCCTGTTGAATGGTACGGTGTAGCATCCCCTTTCAGAAACAAAAAAGATAAATCAAATGATGATATAAAGGGCAGTATTAATGATTGATAATCTTCTATTTTATATGGCCGAAATTGTCCCAGTAAAACTCCCGGATAATAGAATTTGGATAGTAATAAAACTGCTACAAAAGGCATACTGCCTAAAAGAAACCATTTCAGATTGTTTAAATAGCTCTTTTTATTTTTGTTTAGAAAATAAAGATAACAAACAGTCATTATCCCTAAAACCGGCGCTATCAACCTCATCCCCAGGTAGGAAAAAATACTTGATCCTAAGAAAACACCGGCCAGCAAAATTGATTTGTTATTAGGTCTTTTAGTGTATCTTGCCATCATCAATAGCCATAAGGAAACAAAAGGTACCGAAGCAATATTTTCCATGGCCAGATGAGACTGGATCATTACAATGGGAGTTGTTAAAAATATGATTACCCCCACTAAGGCAATCTTTTTATTTATTAGCTCTTTTATTAAAAAATAAATTACTAAAGCACTAAAAAGTACAAAAGCAACACTGGTAAGTCTTAAATTAAGATAAGACAGTCCGAAAATTTTAAACACTAAAGCTGAAGCGTAGATAGTCATCGGTTGCTTCCAATCCGGAGAATTTACGCTATTAGTAAAAAGCGGTAAGAATCTATTCTCCGAATCAGAGCCGGTTTTTGATATTGAAGCAGCATTGAGTCCTACCGCTGCTTCATCTCCGTTAATACCAGGCGGCACCTCTGTTAACCTAAAGGTATATATAAATAAGACAGCCAGGAAAAAGGGTAACAAAAGAAGGTACTTAAGCATCTTTTTTATGGAATTGGCTGATGATGAAATAAGACATTGCTGCCGCTAATATAGTCTGCAGGATACTTCTTGAGGAATTAAAATCAATATTTAACCCCAATAAAGTCCAGATATCAGCTGTATTCTTTAATGCCGGAAAAATAGGTGCAAAAAGTCCCAGTGTCAAAGAAGGATCAAAGAAAAACAGCGACCCTACCCAACTGCCTAAAACAATTAAAACTGCTACTTTATTTTTAAATTGACCTTTCACTAAATCCAGAATCAGAAAAGGAGTAATCCAGATTAACCATTGGGGATGAAAGTGAGTAAAGATAAAAAACAGGGCCAGAGGTATTAAAAATAATCTCCATAAATCAGCTTGAAATTTTAAACCCCACAGCAAAAGATAAAAAAGCAGCAAAAATGCCGGAAAAAGCAATATGGATTCCCCGCCTGAAACCGGGATACTGGCATACAGACTTTTTGAACTCTGATTTGCAAACAAAGCAACGGATCTAAAACTCCCTGAAGGAATATAAGGCAGAATCGAGATCAGATAAGGAAGCGCTGCCAGAATTAAAAGCTTAATTTTTGCTCCTACTCCTTTTCCTAAAAGAATAAGCGGCACAACTAAAAAAACCGGGTATAGCTTAAAAGCAATACCTACTCCTAAGGCCACAGCTGCCCAATTGAGTTTTCCCTTAAAGGCTAAGTAAATTGAAAGCACCGAGAAAAAAGTCGGAATAATATCAAACTGGCCCATCATATAAGTTGCATATAAGTTCACCGGATTAAACATCCAAATTCCGAAAGCCCATATAGCTTTTTTAGGGTCTACTAATCTGTACAATAAAACAGCCAGCAGTAAGTCAAAAATCAAATATGGCAGCTTCAGAAGCCATAAAGCGCCGCCAAAAAGTAAACTGGTTAACCCGAAAAACCAATAGATAGCCGGTGGATAATTAAAAACTACTCTATCTGAACTAAAATCATATAAATTTAAGATATTGCCGGCTGCAACCACTCTGCCTGATTCACTGATGGCCGCCAGATCCGGATGAAAAGTAGTGTAGGAAAGAAAAACCCTGACTAAAATTCCCAGTACTAAGATTATCCAAAATTTCTTCATATTAAAGTTAATATCTTCTGTTTAAATTTATCCTTATTAAAATTTTCGGCCCTAACCTTTGCTGCTTCGGACATCTTCTGCCGCAGACTGTTATCTCTAATTACTTTAAGTGTTAGATTTTCCAATTCATCCAAACTTTGCCAAAGCAAACCTGACTTATTATCTTCAACTATCTCTATTTGCCCTCCCTGACCTATCACCACCGGCACACAGCCTCCTGCCATAGCTTCAACGGTGGAAATACCGAAATGCTCCATCTTGGTCGGGTCATTTTCTGCAAAACCAGCTGCGTGCCAATAGATGGATGCTTCACCATAGAGCTTAGTCAATTCATCATATCCTAAATTCGGATAAAAGTTTATTGGTAAATCTTTTGCCATAACTTTTAACTCCTGAAGATATGACTGATCACCTTCACCTGCTGCCCCCACAAGATGTAAACTCCAATCTTTTAATTCTTCACTGTTATAAATTTTCTTAAAACTTTTTATCATCAATCCGTGTTTTTTATCTTTTAGGTAGCCGAAAAAACGGCCTACTGACAATATGTATTTTTTCTTTTTTAATGGTCTAATATTACTAACATCCACCGGGGGATAGATAACTTCTGATTTAAGCGGCCAGTTTCTGTGGGAATTCTCTTTAGTAAATAAGGAATTATAAATAATCAAATCCCACCCTTTTAGTTTAATCTTTCCCCAGATACTCCTTGCTGGCTGCCCTATCAGTGGTGACTGTATATGCAGGATATTCTTTTTAGCTGTCGGATAAAAAATGCTGCCATCTGTCAGATAAAAAAGCAGATCATATTTTTTTAAGAATACAGACCTCTTTAAGATATTTGAGCCCCCTCCCAAAGGAGCCTTTATAAAATTGACTCCTGTTAAATGCAGATTAAATCTTTTTGCTAGTTCGCTTTTTAAGTAATCACCGCCCAGGCCGTTTAAATGTGCATCCAAACAGACATCTACTCTGCTGCCTTCCGCCAGCACCTCGGCAATAGTCATCATATACTTCTCTCCCCCGCCAAAAGTATCCAGATAAGGGGAATAAATAGCTATCTTCATAAATCTCCACTAAAAATCAAACCCGCTCTGTATTAAATTATTATCAATTTCTTCATAGACTTGATCTCTTGATTTGGATTGCTGAAACTCCCACAATCTGACATAAGTTATATACATACTAAAAGCCTGCAGCAGGCTGTCCATCATGCCGATTGAACCGTTAAAAAATCCTTTCCTTAGAATCCCCTGTTTAAAAATCTCTGTTATAAAAATTCTTAAAAATCGCCAGCCTGACATTTTTGGATGATTTGCCTCCAGTCTTAATTTGGCATCAATTTTTGACCAATCCAAACTTTTTAAAATAATTTGATCAATATTGCGGTGCGTCAGATGAAGCAAGGAGTTTTTACTGTAACCTAATTTACCTTTAAAAGTAGGGTACTCATGGACCTTGCCTACCCAAGCTACAAAATCTGATTTTTTCAGCAATCTGATCACCCAATCCGGCCAGAAAGGACCAGACTTTACCTCCTGACCGAAAATTACATTGCGTCGGGAAAAAGCATATGCAGAAAAATCCGTAAAGGTGATCATAGCTTCAATTTCAGTCTTTAGCGATGCTAACACTCTTTCATCCGCATCTACAAAAAGCACCCATTCCCCGGTAGCTTTTTCCATAGCCAGGTTCCTAACCGCAGCAAAATCCTGTGAGTTAACCTTAAAAATTTTATTTGTGTATGCCTTAGCGATCTCTAATGTCTTATCCGTTGAACCGTTATCTACCACAATAATTTCATCTGCCCACTTGATTGATTCCAGACAAACCTTGATTCTGGCTTCCTCATTTTTTGCAATAACAACAATACTTAACATTTATATTTTATTTTTTAACTTCTGGAAAAATCTCTTAAAGCTATTTTTGGATAAGTTCGCATATTTAAACCAATAATTAATTTCTCCTCCGGATTGATTACTCAACTCTTTTAGTTCCTTAAAAGCAACAGACTGGGATCTAAAGCCTTCCATTTCCCAGACCCGCAGGTAGACTACCATAAAAGAAATTGCCTGCAGCAAACTCAAAGCCAGACCGTGCAATCCGTCCTCAAAACCCCGATTTGCAAAAAATCTGCCCAGGAATTCCCCTAAGGGCTTATTTATCAAATCCTTCCAGTTGAATTTATAACCATCCTTTACCAGTTCTTCTGCCTGAATTTTAGTGTATCTAATCATCCGCTCAAGAAACTGCAATATAGAGCTATAGTGGTTATGAATAATCGCCCGCTCCTCATCAGCCGATAGATCCATTCCTTCCCCGACTGCTTCCGGAGCCTGATGAATTTTATCAGTCCATCTAACCTGACCTTTCTTAAAGAATCTGATATTGTAATCCGGCCACCACATTGAAGCCTTCATAAAATGATTAAAGATTATATTTTTCCTTGGCAATCTGACAAAATTAATCTGCTTCATGCCGCCTGCAATCTCCTGCAGTCTTTTTGCCAGGGCTTCCGGAATCTCTTCATCCGGATCTAAAATTAAAACCCATTCACCGGAAGCTTTTGAAATAGCAAAATTCCTGGCCGGTTCAACATATTCCTCCCGCTTATGTAAAAAAACTTTTGCTCCATGCTCTTTTGCTATCTCAACGGTTTTATCATCTGAATGCATGTCGCAAACTATAATCTCATCAACCCATTTAACTGATTCCAATGCGCGCCTGATATTACTTTCCTCATTTAATGAATTAATTACCACGGAGATTTTTGGCTTCATAAATAAATTGTAACAGATCTACGGCTTCCTTTTTATTATTAATACCTCTTCATTTATAAAATCAGTAATAATTTCATAATTTTCTAAATACTGCTTATCGGAGCGTGTTCCGATATATAAAACAGAACCGGGCAGATCATTAATAAATTGCATCAGCTGGTTTTCGTCAATTGAACCAAAAAACACATTATCCAGTTTCTTTACCGGAAAACCAGCCAGCATTGTTTTGGCCTGATTTTGACGTATTAGCAGCTTCGGATCTACCTTACTATAAACAGGATAGGCAAACTCGATATCATTTATTCTGTTTGATAAAACTATGAAATCATATTTTTCTTTATTTACACTAACAACATTGGATGCTAACTTTGCCGGATAAGACCAGAAACTGCTGTATGCATATGGGGATAGAAAGTATAACTTCTGGATAAAAAATCCAAACTGAATCAGATAAAAAAGCACCACCAGGAGCACTACCTTTTTACCACGGATACCCAGCAGCACCGATAAACCTAATGCCGCCAAAATAATAAGCGGCGGCAGCATAAAAGAACTTCTTAATGCGTGTGGTAAGTCAACCACGGCCGTAGGAATGGGCGCCAAAATTATCCATAAGATAAGGAATAACAATAACCTTCTCTCCTTCTGCCAAAAAGTCAGCAGGGCAATGATTATAAATAAAAGCTCTATGGCATACAGCCCTCCCATAGTGGCCATATTATGACGGGGGTTTCTATCTCCATGCAGGACTAAAAAGTCCAGTGAAAAATTCTGCAGGTAATTTTCGATAAAAACCTTGGTATATTCAACCGGCTTATTATGGAAGAATTTTAAGAGCGGCTTTGGCAGTCCTGATACCTGCCTTTCCAGATTTATCTTCTGTTCGATTGAAGCTTTTAAAGTCGCTTTGGAGAATATATTGATATCGGAAAATCTTTTCTCTGAACCACCAATGAAACTTTGGCTCAAAGCCAAAACTCCCAAAATTATTAATATACTTACCCCGGCAATCAGATATTTACCGCTGCCCTTAATAATCTTTCTTATCCCTCCCTGATACCAGATTAATAGCGGCAGAAACAGCAACAAACTAACTTTAAAGGTAGGATAGGTATGTATGGTCAGTCCAAAACTTAAAGCAGAGAAAATATAAAATAAGGGTTTTTGCCTGGCCAGTAAAAATAAATAAACTCCCAGCAAAGCTAAAAAGAGGGCAAAATGCGCTTCAAACCCGCCCCTGCTTAAAGAGATATCCCAGGGTGAAATTGCAGCAATTGCCGCGGCCGCAAGTCCGACTTTTCCCCCGAAAAATCTTTTTCCCAAATAAAAAAGCAAAATGATAATCCCCAGTCCTGATAGTATAGATAACAGCCTTACCCCCAAAGCTGTTGGCCCGAATAGGGCTATAAACGGCACTGATCCATAAACATACCCGGCCGGCCGGCCGGCCCCCATCTGGAAAGTTAAAGGAAAAGCATTCCCCAGCTGATCCTGCCCGGTCTTAAGTAGCGAATAAGCGTCTAATGTAATAGTTAGTTCATCTCCATATAGGGAAATTGGATTATTATTGATATTAATTATTCTCAAGAACAACCCGAGTACAATTATTATTAGTAGAATATATTTTTGCTTCATTTTATTACCTTAAAAACCCTGGCATCCTTATTCTGAAAAACTACTGCTAAGTTTAAATAACGGCTATCTGCTGCAATCTGCTGATTCCAGACCAGATATATATAATCAATTTTATATTTTTTCAGAAAATCATTCATCTTGCGATAATCCTTATCCAGAAAAACTTCTTCCCGCTCCTGCAACAGCTTATCTACTTTATAATTCATGATATTAACCTGTTCTTCATCCGAGATCAGAGTCTTTTTACCGGAAAAAGCAGACACATAGCCGGTATCATACCAGGCATATATGGGAATAGGCGGATTAGGGTATTTATCCCTTTCATATCCGTTAAACGGAGCTGTCAGAACAACTGCATTCGCAGCTCCTTGCGTCTTTAAAAAGCTCAAAGCAGCAAGCTCATCATTGGATACCTTAGAAAGCGGTATATTTGAATAAAACTGCCACAAGAGCCCTGCCTGAGTCGGTACAGCCAAAATAACTATTATTACCGAGATAATAATTTTTAATGATCTGTTCCTGATAGAAGATAATAGATCTGCAACTGAAACTGCTGCCAGAAAGCCAAAAAACAGTAAAAAATATTGGTTAAACTGGATAGTATTCCAGGCCACACCTTTTTGCAAAAAAAGTACCGGTATAAGAAAAGCTGCAGTTGTTATGGCAAGAAAGAAGATATTAAAAGAGTTATACAGGAATTTTTGCCTTAGTTGTTTTACCAGAGTCCAAAATCCTAAAAATCTCATCCCTAAATTTCCCAAAAGAAAAATTAAGAAGGCCGTTGTCTCAAGTTGTATTACCCGTTTCCAATTATCTTCCGCCATATAAGTTTGGCGTTTGAGCTCTAAATCCAGCCAATTTAACCTATCTGAGGCTACCACCATGGTCCTGATAAACCACCAGGGCTGCCATATCAAAAAGTCCTGAGAGTTTTGACTATTGGGCAGATAAATAGCCACAGCAATTGCACCGGTAGCCAGAAAAAGCAGTAAGGTTTTATATCCTCTTTTAAAGAGTAATTCAAAAATCCCTATTACTAAAAGCCCCCCTAAAATCAGTACCCCGGCATAAACTTTAAATTCAATTACTGATCCTCCCAGCAGGGCACAAAGCAGAAAAAAAATAAGCTTTCTTTCTTTTAAATATTTTAGTAAGCAGAATAAAAATGCAGTGGTAATAATAAAGGCCGCCGCATGCGGGGGATTTCCCAAAACCGATTGAGTTTGCGATACCCAGAAGATCGATTCTCCGCCCAGGCTTTTATGAGTGGGAATATACAGCAGATAACCAAAGCTGCCGGCAAAAAAGGTAAAAAACATGGCCCAAATACCGGCTGCTTCTGATTTACTGTTAACCCAACCGCTTGCCCGGCTCCAGGCCTGCACAAAAATAAAGCTGGTTAATCCTAAGAGTAAAGCAAATACCACCGGCATAAACCGGAAGTAAATATCCAAAGAGGAAAAATAAAACAACCGGGAAAACTCCGACATTAATAAATCTACAAAGAAGTGATAATTCTGTAATTTAGCTCCGGCAAGTTCCGGGTTTTGAAAAGGAAAACCGTTTTGCTTCATCTGCTCCATTAAAGCTATATGCCACATGCCGTCATGACCCTGGGAACTCCAAAAATAAATCCCGTCCCTATAGGGAAACCCTGACGGCGCATTCACTGCCACCATTCCAATAATGCCAATCAGAAAAACTATCAAAAAAAGTTTTTTATGGATAATATCCAGCCTAAAAGAAAAAATTTCTTTTCTAAATCTATAAAATGTAAAGAGCCCAATTAACGGAAAACCCCACATTAAAAAACGAAGGTTTAAAGCTGCCAAAACATATGCCGCTAAAGTAAATACCACTAACCCAAATACAGAGGTCAGGACAAACTTCTCCAGATCATCCAACTTAGCAATATATTTTCTTAAAATTACATGCCCTGGTAAAGTAAAACAAATAAAAACTAGAAATAAAAAGCTTAACCCCAACAGAATTTGTAATAGTAAATTTATCATCATAACTTTTACTGCTTCACTTCATACACCGCAACTTCTTTATTTTCAAAAATATTTTTTATCTCTCTCGCACTTTCATCCAAACGAATGTTGTAAATTTTCGGCAGGTAAATATATTTTATCTTGTTAACCTTTAAAAACTCCATATTTTCCTTGGCCGGCTTTAAGAAGAAATCCTTAGATGAGATTAGCCGTTTTTTATAGTCAGTCAGCAGAATTTGGTTTTGCGGCTCATCCTCCAGATAAACACTGTGTCCGGAAAGGGCAGATACATAACCTGTACTGTCATAAGCATAGAGCGGCCATGGCTCTGAAAGCTTTGTTTTTAATTTATTATCATAAGGAAAAGTTAATACTGTTCCCTTTTCCTGTTTAGATAAAAACTTTAAAGCTTCCAGCTCCTGACTGTCTACTCTTCCGTGAGGCAAATAATTAGTGTAGTAGCTGGCAGTGGTAATTGAGTTTACCGGTGTCAGTATAATTACCAGCAACACAAAGACCAGACTTAACAGTTTAGATAAACGGGAAATCAATGAGGCAACGACCAGACCGCTTACCAGCGCAGTAATATAAAGGCCATAGTAGGAAAACTGAATTGTATTCCAGGGATTTCCGGATTGAATAAACAGTATCGGAATCAAAAAAGAAGATGCAGCAAATACCAGGAGAAATAATAAATCATTATTTTTGATGATGGTTTTTAAGTTTACTAGTGAAAAAAGACTGAAAAACCTCATCCCTAAATTACCAAAAATAAAAATAAATAAACTGATGGCCTCTGCCGAAATAAATTTAAACAGGTTTTTTTCTAAGCCGGCCATCCTAGCAATAGATAATCTGGTCCAACCTACCCGATCCGGCGAATCCACCATGGCGTGAATAAACCAAAACGGAGCAAACATCATCAGTTGCTCGCTTGATTGAAAATTTGACAAAAAGATCAATAAAGCAACCAGTGATGACACAATAAACACCGGAAGGTAAAAAAGATCTTTTTTGAAAATACCTATTACTGCAACAGAAAACAATGATAATAAAATCAAAACAGCACCATATGCTTTAAATCCTATCAGGCTTCCGGCCAGCATACTTATAAGTAATATGCCATATAAACTTTTATTTTTACTTCTAAATAAAATCAGCAGTAAAGCAATGATAATTAAAACAGAAACAGCAAAAGGAGGATTTAAATTAAAGGAAATGGCCTGGTTAGCCCAAAAAGCAGATTCACCTCCCAAAGTCTTCTGCTTTAAATACTCCACAATCCAGCCAAAGCTTCCGGAAAAATAAACAAAAAATAAGCTAAAGATTGCTGTTACCTGCAGTTTTTTTGCTGCAATTTTATCCGAGAAAAGATGAAGCACTAAATAATAAGTTCCAATTCCTAAAAGAAGAGAAAAAAGTATGGGGAAAAATCTAAAAACTAAATCTACTGCCGGAATCCTGGTAAAAAAGGCGGTCGCTGCAATTAATAAATCATAAAAGAAATGATAATTTTTAAGTATGGTTTCTGCATATATCGGATTTTCAACCGGAATACCTTTTAGTAATTGATTTATTAAACTTAAATGCCAGATACCGTCATGCGTGTTTGGTCCCCAGAAACCCATTCCAAAGGGAAAAGTTAAACCGCTTTTAAAAGTAGGTATATTTTGGAAAATTGTGCCCAGGAGAATTATAAAAGCCGGAAAGAAACTTAAGCTGCCTGTAAATTTTGGCACTTTAAACTTAACTAAACTAAATAACCGTAACCTTATAAATAAAATAAGGGTTGAAAGAAGATACGGGATAACCAGTATTCTCAAATTAAAAATGCTGGTTGCATAGAAAACCAGTGTCAGTGCAGTTGAGCCTACCACTAAGCCCAAAAAAATCCGCCTCAAAAGGGGCTCATCTTTTGCCAGTAATTTGTTTACCAGCAACAGTCCGGGGACCAGACAAAAAACCAGCAAAAATAGCAGAAATCTAAACATCTTGGATAAAACTCCGGTAATAGTCCAGCTGAAACTACCTTCTTTAAATTCTGCTTGTTTTTTCTGCACTGAAGTATCCTGTTTAATGGCATTAAGGATGGCCCCGTCTATTGAAGAAATAACCCCGTCTACACCAATATCTCTGGGTAAGAGTTCAATAACCCGCTTATTACCTGCCTCATTTAAATAATTTAAAATTAATTTCTCATCTGACCTGTTGACTTTAAAATCAAATATCCTTCCCTCATCAACTACCCACTTGTGCCCGTAAGTTACCTCATCTAGAACCCGGGTAGCAAAGGTAGCAAAATTAACATCCCGGCAGCTTTTTTGGAAACAAATTTCTTCCTCACCTTCTATGTATTGCCTGATATCCCTAAAAACACTGCCGTCAGCATTATAAAACCAGCCGGCCCTGTAATAGGGATTCATAAACCAGACCGCCTTCTTAAAAGAGCCTAGCGGATCATCTGCAATGATAACCTGAGGGGGGGAAAGTTCCGGAAAACTTTTCTGGTACCAGGCAGCAAAATCCCTAAGAGTGACAACCTCCAGGCTTCCCTTCTTAGTCTTTTGGGTTAACACCTCGATTTGATTGGCATATTCTGTGCCATATTTATCCCATTCATAAGTATTCTCAAGTCCCACCACTACCGCTCCGAACTGGTTTAACTCCTGAGTGGTATATAAATCAATCAGCTTAGAAAAGTAATCCGTACCTAATTCATGGTAGTCAATATAATCATTGGCCTGGACGCTGAATGTACTTTCAAATACTCCGTTACCGTATCCGTTTATGGGATCCCGGGCAGCCCATTGTGATAAAACCACCGGTATTTTATTCTGCAGAGATTGGGCCGGATGCAGAGCATTTTTCTTATCCGGATAATAGGGAGTTGAAAAATACTGTCCCCAAATTTGGTAGTTATCAGTTGTATACTGATCAGCAACAACCAGGCCGGAGATAATCCCGTATTTTCGCTGCATATAATCCAATGAGAAGCTGTCTATCCACCAAGCCCCGACTGATTTTGGGTAAAACCCGAAAACTTCCTTAAACCTCTCAAAGCTTTTATCTATTAATTTTTCTCTTTCTTCTCTTTCATAACCTGTTAAAAAGGCGCTGCCTGCTGCATGCCAGCTATCAGACCGGCGATATTGGACATTCGCTTCATTTGCCCAGCCCGGAGTGACTTCCAAAAAAAGTCCTTTTTCATCTGTTACCCTATTTTCTATAGCCTGAATAATATTCTCATTTCCCAAAGCATCAAACCTTATTAACCATGTAGCCGGTAAATTAAACCTATTTAAAATCGAAATCTGTTCAAGTACGCTTGTTTCCGGTCTTTGATTTTTTAACTCCCAGAAATCATTACCTCTTACAGGATTAACAATCGAAACATAGGAGTTATCCTGAGCAAAAGCCCGGGGAGTAAATATCAAAAGCAGTAAAAAAAGCACAAAGCAAACAAATCTTTTCATTATTTCTTTATAAATTGTTTTTTAATTAAAGACATAAGTTTAGGCTCAAACAAAAAGATCATTGTCCAGTAACCTACCAAGCCCGTTAACGCCATCACTGCAACCTGCTGAAATGAAACGGGAAGAAGATTTCTAACAATAAATACCAGCAGTCCCATTAAAACTGCAGCCAGCAAAGGCTTGCCAACGCTTTGCAGATAATCAATGTCCACATGTTTTGCGACCAAATATAAAGCTATAACAGAACTTAATCCCACCAGCGTAAAACCTACTGCCGCACCATTTATGCCATAGAAATATGCAAGGGCCGGCACAAACAGCCAGGTTAGCACTGTCCACATAATCATAAGCTTGAAAGTTAAATTAATTTTACCAATGGCATTTAGAGTATTGGTTAAAGGGGTGGTAATTGCAGCCAGGGCTGATGTAATCGTTAAAACTGACAGCGCAAACAAGGCCGGACTCCACTTAATATATTTAGGAATGATAGCTACCAGAGTAGGCGCCAGCAAAACCAGCATTACTAAAGCAGGAAAAACCAAAAGACAGACAAAAAAGATGGATTTTGATACCAGACTAGAAAGTTCTTTTTTATTATCCTGCAAACGGGAAAAGGCCGGGAAAGTCACCTTAATTACCTGATCCATAAAAAACCGCAAGGGAGCATAAGCCCATTTTTGTGCCCAACCCAAAAGGCCAACCCCAGCAGGTCCAATTAAACCGCCTAAGAAAAGAATCATCCCGTCATCTTTAACCATAGCCAACAAAGTATTTGCCTGGTAAGGCATACCGAATTTTAATATTGATTTAAATGCAGAGACTGAAAAAGCAATTCCCGGCAGCCAAGGTTTAATGAGATATATGAGAAAAAGTCCAGCTACTCCTGAAAGAAGTATGGCTACTGTATAACTGGTAACCCCAAAACCTTTCCAAGCCAGAAAAACTACAACTATATTAAAAATAATTGTCTCAATTATTTGAGGAAACACCCATTTACCAAATTCTAATTTTCGTTCCATTAATACAGAAGGAATCGTTTTTAACGAGGAAAGAAGCAAAGAGAATAATAATACCCAGTATAAAAATACTCCTGCATCATTTAAGTGATAAATACTCTTTATTAATGAGGTCAATATAAAACCTACTAGTATAATAATCAGTACCAGGATTTGCTGAGCGGTAAAAATTGTCTTTAATTCTAATTCAGTTAATTGTTCCTTCTTTTGAATTAATGCAGCGGCAAAACCAATATCACTAAAATAGGCCAGGAAATTCTTAATTGCTAAAACGACAAAATAAATTCCAAATTCAGCAGGATTAAGAAAGGCCGTTAATAATGCCATGGAAAAAAAGTCGATAGGCCGCATGAGAGCCATCCTACCCGTTAATATTGCTGCGCCCTTAATAGCCTTCTTTTTAATTTTTTCCGCCGTTAACTTCTCTTCTGTCGGATCTAATTGCTCAACACTTTCATCCATATTCAATGCATCCTTTTGCTGTAATAGCGGATGCCTTTTCTCACTTTTTCAGAAGATACCAGCAAAAGCAGTAAGGCAACCACAGCACCTGCCAAAGTTATCAGGTTACTTATAGATCTGACCGGTGTATCATAAAGTCTTGCCCAAACTTCATGATTTCCCTTGCCCAGTATAAAAGTCATTAAGCCTAAACTGTTGTTTTTATATTCCACCACAGCCTCCTTACCATCAACAAATATCTTCCAGTTAGGAAAATAATACTGGGATAAACGGATAATGGTGTGTGAACGTGTTTCTGTTTTAAAACTAATCCAGTTGGTGCCCTCCTTAAAATCATAAACTCTGCTGTCCCCGGTTAACACCTGATACCTCTCTTTAGCCAGCTCACCAGGTGGTTCTTTCGCGGATTTCGGCAAGTAATCAAAAATTGCCCGTTTGATTTGCCGGTCAAAATCTTTGCCGCTTAATAATTTCTGTTCATTTGTCTGTATGAATCTCTCCGGCTTAAAATAGGAAAAGTTTAAACCTACTACCAGAAAAACTAAACCAAACCAGACCAAATTCTTACGATTAAAATTTAATTTAAATAAGGCTCCTGACAGCAGGGATAATAAAAACGTTATAAGAAGCAAGAAGCGCCAGGGAAATTGCAGATATTTTAACGGTTCAATAGCTTTCCAGATAGGCTCTGACCTTGGATTTACCATTAATATGGCAAATAAAGATACCAGAGAAAAAATAATCACAACCGTGGCCAGCCAGCGATTACTCTTCCATAGAAGTTTTGCTGCCACTGCTGCCAGCAACCAACCCAACAGGTGTACCCAACCGATCTGAAAGGACATACCGTCCCTTTCACCTCCGGGAACCTCCCGCACCGATGCCCCATACCCCCATGACCTTTCCAATAATTTCTTGAAGCCTTTAAAGTGTTCCGTATAAGAGAAATATCCCCAGGTAGTCGAATCAACATGGACTAAATTCTTCTCAAAAAGCATCGGTATCAGATAAAAAGCCGATAAAACTATCCCCAGGCTAAAAGCAAACAAAGAGTACCAGAGGAACCGATAATTTCTTTTCTTCCAATACAGCAAAACAACCCACAATAAAATAACCGGCAGAAATACCATCAAAGACAGATTATGAGCGGTTATCAGCAAAGCACTAAAGAATCCAAGAAGCAATAAGTTCAAAATCGTCAATTTCTCCTGCAACCTGACAGCTGCCCATAAAACCGCCGGGATTAACATTAAAGCCCACATTTCCCCCATCGCTCCCCGGACATAAAAATCCAGCGCATGATACGGAGCAAAACTATAAAAAATGGCAGCTAAACTGCCGCCGCTTTTACCCCAAAGCTTTGCAGCAAAAAGGTACATAAAGATAAAAGCACCCAGGAAACTAACGGCAAACATGACCTTAGCTGAAACCAATAAGCTGTTAGTTAAGAGATAAATCAGTTCACCAAAATAATACGGTAGGGGAGCATAATAATTAAAAATAGGATATCCATAAAGACCGCCCAGATCAGGCACTAAGCGGCAGGGAATCTGGCCGTCCTTAAAACACTTATCCATTTCGTAAAGCCTGATGACCTGTACGTCATCATGGTGGGTAAATAAGGGTGCGGCAAAAAGCGGCCACAGCAAACTTATAGATAAAGCCAGGCCGATTAAGAACGGCCAGTTTTTCTTGATAAACTCCATAAATTTTTTGTCAAACCTAATGATACTAAAAAACTGACCAAAGAGATAGCATCGAGAGCCTTTTTTAAAGTCGTTTCCTCAAAAGACACCTCTACAATGTGTGTACCGGCAGGAACAAAGAAGGTTATCTGCCCAAACGGCTCCCCTGCTGAAATATTAATTGCTTTATTATCTATTCTGGCAGTCCAACCGGGAAAGAAATACTTATTATAGTTCATACTCCCCCCCTGATCAGATGTAACCTTAAATACCATATCCAGATCATTACTCTTTAAGGCCTCGCTAATATTTACATTACCGTTACTGACTCTTGGGTAGTTTTTATCCGGTCTTACCTTTGTATTCCGGGGCAACCTGAGATATTCTTCTTGTGTTTTTTTATACTCCTCGCTGGCTGAAGGGTAGGGAATATACCGGTTTAAATAGTATTCGTCCTGCCTGCCCAAAAAATCCTGCGGCCTAAAATAAGTTATTGCCGGCAGTATTATCAAAGGCACCATTATTACAAGATACCTTTTAAATTTTATGCCCTCAAAGGCAATTACCAATAAAGGAGTGAAAAAGGTAGTTAATATCAAAAACCTCCACGGAAACTGGAAATAAGGCAGCATCGGTAAGTTACTCCACAGAAAAGAGGACCGGTGATTCATCAATAAAAGCGCTGCCAGAATAGCACTCAAAGCCCACCAGACTAATAATCTTTTTTGATTATCAAGCTTCTTCCACCTGGATAAAAACAGCACCCCCCCGGATATTAAAATTAATAGGTTAACTCCCCCCAGGAAAAAAGACATCCCGTCTCCAGGCCCGGGAACAGAACCTCCGTATCCCCAGTATGGAGTAATCAGCTGCCGAAGGGTGGGGAAATGATCAACAAAATTAAAGACAGTATCATATTTCATTAGCCCACTATCCAGTAAAGCCGGCAGCCAAAAATAAATACTGACTAAAAAACCTAATAAAATCATTGATAAAGATTTGAAAATAAATACTTTTTTGCGGGAATTTAAGAAAAATTGGATAATTAATAACAGACCCACAAAGGGAAAAAACATATACGCCGTTATATTATGCGACAAGACTAGGGAAGCAAGGGCTAAAGCTCCGATACCTACCCATTTAATACCTTTATCCTGCGATATTTTTATAACAGATAAAATAATCAGCGGTAAAAATATAAAACTGACAATCTCCCCTATTGCCCCTCTGATGTAAAGATCTACTGCCCGGTAAGGAGTATAAATATATAAAAGGGCGCCGACCAAACTTAAACTACTTGATGCAAATTGCCGCAACAGCATATACATAAATATTCCTGATAAGGGAATGCTTATTAAAAAGACTGCTTTTATACTGCTAACAAAAGATAGTCCCAATAGATGAAACACTTCCCCTAAATAAAACGGCAATGGAAAAACAAAATTAAATAAGGGATAACCAAAACCAAAGCTTAAATCAGGTACAAACCGCGGAGGGATTTGACCCATCATCAAGGTTTTATGCATCTGGTAAAGCCAGGCTATATGCAAATCATCTGAAGCACCAAAATAACCGGGTACAAATAAAGCCCAGATAGCGGGTATGGAAAAAAACACTAAGATTAACAGAATATATTTATTGATAATTTTTTCTAATTTTTCCATAAAAGCCAAGATATAAAATTATTATCAGAGAAATAAGGGTCAGCATATTGGAAACTTTTCTGATTGGCGTATCTGTAAACCTACCCAGGAACTGATAAGTTCCCGCCGGCACGTCCAGACTGATTCTTCTGACATAATTGTCATTTGTATAATTAATCCTTGACCCGTTTCTAAAAACTATCCAGTTGGGAAAATCCATAATCGGTACTTCTATCTTAGCAGGGGACTTAACCTCTAAATCTAATTTAAAGCTGTTTGATTTTTTTTCAAAGTTTTTTATATCAACCTGCCCTGATCTGATAATTGGTTTCGGAGGAGCCGGCTCTATCGGCTCTCCTGCACCCACCGGTAAATAATCCAGGATGGATGCTTTCTGCTGTGTCTCCCAGAGGCGACCGGAAAGCTTTTGCTGATCCGTTAAATTAAATATAAACTTCTCCGGCCTAAAATAGCTCCAGTTTAAGATAACTGTTATTAACACTAACAGAATAATTACTATATTCTTTAAATACCTGTTTAAACCAAAAACCAAAAACCCGCCTAAAAGCGATGAAGTAAAAATAGCTACTGATAACATCCGCCAGGGAAACTGGGTAAACCTTAAAAGTCCTATCTTCTCCCAAATCAAAGCTGATTTATTGTGGGTCATAAAGATTGAGAAAACAAAAAAGCCCAAAATTCCCAGATAGAAAAATACTTTCTTATCTTTTCTTCTAAGAAAGAACGCAACCGGCAGGGATAATAAAGCCAGAATCCAGTGCGGCCAACCAATCTGAAAAGATATTGAATCAAGAGGTCCGGGAAAAGATGCCCCATATCCCCAGGATCTATCCAAAAAAAGCTGAGGTAAAGTTACAAAATGAGCCCTGAAATCAAGGTCCAGCTTGGTTAAATTATCTATCTGCACCAAATTTTTTTCAAAATATGCCGGTAAAGTAAAGAAGGCTGATAAACCAAACCCTAAAAGCAAACCATATATTACATATCTTCCTTTCCTTTCTGTCCGCATCCAATATATCACCATAAAAAGCAGTAGTGGAGTAAATAAAAGAGTCATAATAGTATGACTGGTTAGAAAAGCCGCTAAAGATACGGAAAAATAAATTAGATATTTGCGGGAGGCATTTTTAATTAATTTTAAGGCAAAATATAAAACAAGCGGGATTAAAGCAATGGCAAAACTTTCCGCCACTGCCCCCCGGACATAAGAGTCCAAGGCCCGGTATGGGGCAAACAGATACAAAACAGCTGCCAGGAAGGCTGCTTGCTTATCCAGGATTTCTTTTACCAAAAGATACATCGATAAACCGGCCAATAGCAAAGGGATAAAAAAGAGTATCTTGGCAGAAAGAAGATAACTTAAGAAAAAACTCAACACCCCGCCTATGTAATAAGGCAGCGGATTGTAGTAATTAAACAAAGGGTAACCATTTCCATAACCCATATCCGGAACAAAACGGCAGGGAATCTGAAGATCCTGCAGACATTTCTTCATCTCAAAGATCCTCATCACCTGTAAATCATCATGGTGAGTAAAGTATCCCGGCATAAAAAGCGGCCAGACAATTAATGAAGATAGTGCCAAAATAGCCAGCAGTGGCCAATACTTAAACAATTTTTTCATTTTTACTCCGGAAAAATATTCCCCCCACAATCAAAATACTGATTACAGTTATTATATTACTTATCCTCCTGACCGGGGTATCCGTGAGTTTTGCCTCAACTGCATGCTTACCCTGCTTAATATCAAAAGTAAGCAGTCCCAGGCAATATTCCTGATTTCTGCAATCATCATGCCTTGATGCAACCTGCCTTTGATCAACCTTAACCTGCATACCGGGAAAATCAAATAAAGGCAGTCTGATGGTAGCTTTTTTCTTTACTTCCACAGATCCTGTTTGGTAATTACTCCCCTTTTTATAACTTAAAAATTGCGCTTCCCCGTCTAAAACTTCCGGAAGTTCCGGAGCTTTTTTATTGGGCGGAAGCTTTGCATAAACAGGCAGGTAATCAAAAATACTGATTGTTAATTGTTTTTCCCAATTCCCGCCGGAAAATTTTTCCTGATCTGAAAGATTAAACCAGTCCCTTGGCTGAAAGAAATTTCCATGCAGCAGTAAAACTCCGGCTATTGCCGCAATTCCTAATACCATCCCCCACCTTCTATTTAAATCCGACACAAAATATACTGCTAATGCCCCTAACAAAGATAACAGGAAAACACTGTCTGACATAAATCTCCAGGGAAACTGCAGCCACTTCAAAGCCGGAAATACTTCCCACACAAAAGTGGACCGCTGATGCATCAAAAATAAAACAACTAACTCCCAAGCTGATAAAACAAGAATCAAAATTGCAAGCTGTCTTTTTCTTTTAAGATTCATCAATCCCAAAACCAAAGCCAGCGCTCCCAGAACCCAATGGATTTGCCCGACCGATAAAGACAGGTCATCATTAGACCCTAAATAAGAAGATCCGTAACCAAAATGATTAGAGATAAAAAGCTGTGTTAAATTTACAAAGTGCTGTCGAAAATCAAAGTAACCCCCTGTCAGAGTTTCTAAATGAACAAATTTTCCTTCAAAGATTACCGGGATAGTAAAAAATGCTGCCAATCCTAAACCCAGCAGAGAAGCTAAAATAACCTTAGGAAGAACGCGCCATTTTTTCCAAACAAAAATAGCAGCCAGCACCCAGGAAGCAAAAATCGGCAGAAAAATAAAAGACATTAAATTATGTGTTGTTAAAAGAAGCCCTAAGGAGACAGCCAACCATGCCAGATATCTTATTTTTCCTGACCTTATCAGCTGAAGTGCAGACCAGAAAATCAGAGGAAAAAATACAAAAGCCCAAAATTCACTAAGGGAGCCTCTGACATATACCTCTGCAGCTTTATACGGAGCAAAGCTGTAAAGGGCGGCACCTACAAATGCCGGCCACTCCCCTGCTAAAGCTTTTAAGAAAACAAACATCGTCAAGGCTGAAAGCACAAAGCCTAAAATAAATAAAATCTTAACCGTATCAATCACCTGAATACCAACTAAGTTCAATAGTGCCCCCAGGTAAAATACACTGGGGGGATAAAAATTAAATTGCGGATAACCGTATTGATAACCCATATCAGGAATCCATCGGCAGGGAATCTGAAGATCCTGCAGACACTTCACCATCTGCTGGACCCGGAAAGCCTGCAGATCATCCTGCATCGGGAAAAACCCCGGGCGAAGCAGTGAGAAAAAAAGAGGTACAGTAAAGATAACAATCAGAATCGGCAGGATGATTTCTTTCTTAAAAAACTTATTCATAGAGGATTAGGGTAATACCTGATACAAAACCGTTGCGTCCGCAGGCGATCCGTCTTTTGGTTTAAACTTAGTATATTCTTTAATTAATAAAACATTGCTCATGCTTCCCTCAAGTCTTTTTTTGTTGCCAACAAAATAAACTAAATTATCTTTGGCAGCATTCCTTAATTGCTCAGAGATTTCCGGCCGGGATCCGATAACAGAGATATTGGCTTTATCCAGGTAAATATACAGCCCGTCCGGTAGCGTTCCGAAAAAGCCCTCGGTTCCCACCACCACTTTATTAGTTTTGCTCTTTTCTATCAGAAATTTTGCAATGTCAGGAAAGCCATAACCGGCTGTCCATTCCTCAAAATAGCCTTTTCTTTCTGCTTTTGGTAACGGTGCTTTATCAGGAGCAGTCAGTAAAAAATAATTAAAATATAAAGGCAGCGGTAAAAGTACCACCAGCATCAACAGCACCGGAAACCGCCTGATATAGGCAAGTCTCGGAAGCAATTTAGTGACCCCAAATCCGGCAATTACCAAAAGCAGCGGAACTGAAGACAAAAGATAACGGGCTGTAAAGGTTTTTAAAAATGCCATATTCAAAAGCAAGGGAATAAGTGCCCACAGTAAAATTATCCCGCCCAGTAGCGCCTGTCCTCTGAAAGATTGCTGCCAGATACCAAATAAAAGATAAATTATCCCCATTAAAACAGCCAGCAGGATCGGCCAGGTGAACAGTTTGGGGAACCAATCGGCAATGTCATTAAAGTGAGGTATAAAAGGATCCAATGGCCGGCCGATAAGTTCCATGGGAGAAAAGACATAATCGGCATTTCTTGCAGAAAGCATCTGGAAATTCGGCCCTAACCGTAAAAAGTTATATATTACCAGGGCAATAATTATTGCCGCTCCCCATAAAAGCAACAGCTTAACCAGGTTATGGCTGCCGCCTTTATTCTTAAACCCGATGATTGTCAAAGGCAGCAAAAAGAAATGCAGCATCCCCGGTGTTTTGGTTAAAACAGCACTACCCATTAGATAACCTAAAATCATCGCCACATCCAACCTTAAACTGGTGACCAACCAGATCGCAAAAAAGACCACCCAGACCGTAAAACCGGCCAGCATCGAATCTACCAAAGCCATCCTGTCAAAGAAAACCGTATAAGGGGTAATTACATAAAGCAGGGTAGCCCACAAAGCACTGCGGGTATTAAAAACTTTTTTTGATAAGAAGAAAACTCCTAAAAATGTAAAAAAGCCGGCAATAACTGATAAAAACCTACCGGCAAAAAGGGGATCCTGAAAAAGTTTAAATAAAGGAATCATTAGCCACATAAACAGCGGAGTCTTGCCGTCTGATAAAGGTAAAAAGCGAAGTGTTTGTTCAGCTTTCATTACCTGTGCCCACCTGATATAAATAGCCTCATCTGCAAAGATCGGCTGCGCAGTTAAATTAGGCAACCTGAGAATAAAATAAAGCGCTGCTAAACCAATTAAAATTAAAGCTTCCCGACGGTGCCTAAGTAGATACTTCACCTAAACATTATAACGTACTTTTGTAAGGTAAAAAAAGTACTTTAGTTAAATTCACCTTCCAAAGAGTTTCTTAAGTTCCAGCTTAGCTTTCTTTAAAACTGCTCTTCTTTCCGGGGTTAAGTTTTTTCCGGCCCGGTTAATATAAAAATTAAGCATACTCATGGCAGATTGAAAAGGTGAGGATTTGCGGCGAGTACTTGCCTCCGCACTTTTCTTTAAAGACTCGGCAATCCTGTGAGGACTTTTAAAAGTAAATACCCCTGTTTCCAAATCCAGAGCGTTACTGTGCTTGGTAACATATCCTGACCAATACTTATTCACACCTTAAAGATACTCGAAAATTGTTAAAGCGCTGTTAAAAAGGGGTGAGAAACCGATCAGTATTTACCCGCCAGATCATTCCACCTGATCCGGAACATATCATAAATTGCAGCCAAAGCATCTTTAACCACCTGCACTCTTTCCGTATCCACATAGTTCCACTCCACCGGCACCTCGGCAATCCTGAAGCCGTATTTTTTAGCCAGGTATAAAAGTTCTACATCAAATCCGGCATTGACTGCCCCACCTTTAAAGTGCACCACACCCCATTCGCTTTTAATTTTAGGAATAATTTTATTGACAGATTCTTTACTGAAGGCCTTAAACCCGCATTGGGTATCTTTAAAAGGTAAACCCAAAATTATCCCCCGAAGCAGCGAAAATCCCCAGGCTGATAATTTCCTGATTAAAGGCGCGCCTTTTCTGCCGGACCTGGAACCAATAACAATGTCAAACCCCTCGGCAAATTTAGGGATAAACTTTTCTATCTGGGTAATTGGGGTAGCCTGATCCATATCCGTAAAAAGGATCACTTCCCCTTCTCCTGCCTGCATTCCGGTCATCACTGCAATGGCTTTACCACCATGTGAATTTTCAATCAGTTTAAATTTTTTATAAGAGACCTGGTATTGTTTTATTATTTCCTTGGTTTGATCAGTGGAGCCGTCATCAACTACTATAACTTCATAATCACCTACTGCCTGATCTAAAAATTTTCTGACTTCATCCAGAACACCCCGTTTTAAATTACGTTCTTCATTGAAAGCCGGAATAATTATTGAAAATTTTTTCATTGCGGTTTACCGGACGGATTAGAACTCAGTCTATATATTTTAACCCCGTAAATATTTTCCATCCAGTCAATCTTTGACATACCAAAAGCAGCAACTTCGTATTTTGCATTATGAGTTGGGTCACAAACCTCATCCTCACAGACTATAAACAACTGCTCAGTAATATCAAAGGGAACTTGTTTTGGTTTATGACCGTATTGGTCTAAATAAAACTGATAGGCTGAATCATAATTACTCCTGGCAATCAAGGCAAAATTGAAATCTTTGCCCCCGGCTTTATCTATAACATACCTGGCTACATCCTGGGTCCTTTTCAATTGATTATTGGGCGGATTAAGTAACGGGCTTTTCTGCAGATTAACTACGGTTAAAACAAATAATAAGACAACTATTCCTCCGTTTAACAACCACCGCTGCTGACCCCGGATTTTTGCCGCGAAAAGCACAACCGATCCCAGCAGTAAAAAAGGCACCGGATTCATAAAGCCCAGGTAATGATCATAGATGTTTTGCTGATAAAAGGTTAATCCCAACAATCCTACTGCCAACCAGATACTTAAGATTAATTTGGGCCAGTAAGAAAACCTGTAGATTATCGCCGCAATTACCAGTAAAGAAACAACCGCAATTAAATAAATATTTTCCGCTGCAATGTATCTGCCGATTAAATTATATGAATAAAGCGAAGGCAATCTCATGATATTAGTTAAAATATCAGCCTTAACAGCGCTGCCGCCGCTCAGTAATTCAGTGACTGCCCTGTAATTTAAAAAATTATGCCTTAAGTCAAACCATACCAAGGGAGACATTACCAGCATAAAAGAAAATATCCCCAATAACGTACCACTCACCGGTTTATTGGCATTTAATTTTTTATTTCTCCTGTATAAAATCTCATAAAGCCAAACCAGTCCCGCTATGGGTATTAAAATTGCAGCCAGGTAGTGCATTTGAAGTGCAGCACCTACTGCCAGCCCGGTCAGGATCAGCCATAAAAAATTACCGCTCTGATGCATCTTATATAGACCAAAAATTGCGGTTAAGGCAAAAAAGGGAGCCGGGTTAGGATTCCAGGAAGAACGGGAATAAATAATATTTACCGGTGAAATAGCATAAAGATAGGCAGAAATTAATCCGGCGCTTCTGCCAAACCACACTTTGCCCAGGTAATAAATTAAACCGACTATCAAAACACCTATGACCGCATTCATCCCGGCCGCTGCTACCGGATTAAGATAAAAGATTGCCATCGGGACAGCCATCATATAGTAGTAAAGCGGGCCTAAATAAATATTTCCCACAGAGGTGGGCGGCCCGATTAGAGGAAAATCAAATTCCTGAAGCATATTCTGAATGACCATGGCATCCCTACCTTCATCACCCAGAAAAGTCATATACTCCGGTAATCGATAAAACCTTAACAAAGCTGCCAATGTAAGCACCGCCAGGAGCAAAATAAAAAATAATTTCTCATCTTTTAGCTTCCACCATAATCTTAATAAATCCAAATAAGACTTAATAATGACTCTTATATTTGCACCTGTTGGCCTGCCGCTGATTCTGGGATAGTGATTTACTCCCACTTCTGAGATTTTAAAGCCGGCCTTTTTAGCTTTTATTGCCAGCTCGGCATTAATCATGGCTCCCCGTTGGGATTCCAGATGCGGAATCTTTTCCAAAACAGCCCTTCTTAACATCTTAAAGCCGCAATCCACATCTTTTAAAGTCAGGCCAAAGATTGTCAGCAGAGTTAATCTCCACCCCTTACCAAATAATTTCCTGAGGAAAGAGTCCTGGCGCTTCATTCTGTAGCCTATGACTACATCTGATTCCTGAATCTTTTCTAAAAATTTGGTTACCTCCGAGAAATCAAACTGGCCGTCTCCGTCCGTATAAACAATGGTGTCAAAACTGGCATTATAGAATCCGGACTTTAATGCCTCTCCGTAACCTAAATTTTTGGGGTGATGAATAACCTTAATGTGAGGATTTTTCTTAGCCAAACCTTCTGCTATCAGGCCGGTTTTATCAGCAGAACCATCATTAATAATAATAATTTCATATTGTATTTTAAGTTTCTTGAGAACCGCTTCTGTCTTGGCAACAGTATTTTCAACATTACCTTCCTCATTAATACAAGGAAAAAAAACCGATAAAGCGTTGACCTTCATTGTCATAAAGTGTAGCACAATTAGGCATTTATCTGCTATGATTTTAATAGCTATGGGAAGACATACAAAAGATTTAAGTATTCTGGCAGCAGTTACTTTAGCCCTGACTTTTCTTATCTGGTTACCCCATCTTTTAAGCTTGCCTAATTTTTGGGGGCTTTCATTCAAAGAAGGCTTTTCCACTATCTATAGAAATTTTGACGGGCTGGAGTATATCATTATAGCCAAGACTTTTTATGATCCGCTGGCTATTTCAGCGCTACCCCAATCCCTGCCGGCTAATTATTTTGCTGCTCATTTTCCCGGTTACGCCCTTTTAATAGCAGCCTTCTCCCCTCTTTTAGGATATTTAAAATCCATGCTGTTTGTGTCTTTGCTTTCAACCATTCTATCTTGCTGGGTCTTTTATTTTTTAGTTAAAGATTTTAAATTAAGTAGTCACCCGCTTTTCCTGAGTCTCCTTTTCCTGGTACTGCCGGCCAGATGGTTAATCGTGCACAGCATCGGATCCTCAGAACCCACCTTTATTTTATTTATTCTTAGTGCGGTTTATTTTTTCATGAAGTTTGAACAATCCGGTAAGTTTGCTAATATCTTTTTAGCCGGACTGCTGGGTATGTTTGCTCAAATAACCAGACCACCGGGTATATTGATCTTCATAGCTTTCTCCCTTTTTGTATTATGGAAAGTAATTAAGCAAAGAATGTCCCTTGCATTAATTTTGAAAACATCCGCCAGATATTTACCCTTACTTTTAATTCCGCTTGGTCTTTTGGCTGTATTTGCCTGGTATTCCGTCTCTTACCAGGATTTTTTTGCCTATTTTAGAAGCGGGGATAATATCCACCTGACCTTGCCGCCGTTTCAGGTTTTTAATAAAGATCAATTTTGGGTAGGAGATATCTGGCTGGAAGACATTGTCTACATTTTTATAATAGGATTTTTTGGCGGCATGTTGCTTTTTAAACAAAGACTCTATCCACTGGCATTTTTAGTCATCACTTATCTGGCAGCTTCCAGCTTAATCGCCCACCGCGATATCAGCCGCTATGTTTTACCGATCAGCCCCTTTATTTTAATTGCCTTTGAGAAAGCCCTAACCAGCAAGGAATTTAAAATAATATTACCAATTATCCTACTCGCAATTTACCTTTACGCCCAGAATTTCCTTTTAGCCAATATTGCCCCTATCCCCCGCCTTGACTTATTTAATTAATCTATGAGTACAAGAACTTTTTTAATCCTGGCAATCATTATTGGTATTGCTGTCAGATTATGGAGAATTGCCACCCTGCCTTTCCCACCCAATGGTGATGAACTGGCTTTTGGCTATTACGGCTGGAGCTTGCTGCACTTTGGGACTGATGAATACGGCAGTTTCCTGCCATTTAATTTTCCATCTATCGGGGACTATAAATATCCGGGCCTTGCTTACTTAAATATAATTCCGGCTGCGCTTTTTGGATTATCGGAGATAACGGCCAGATTTTGGTCCGTCATTTCCGGCATTGCTTTGATCCCTTTAATTTTCCTACTTACCAACCTGTTGTTTAGTAACCGCAGCCTGGCTCTTACTGCAGCCTTTATTACAGCTTTATCTCCCTGGAGCATTATCTTATCCAGACTGGGTTACGAAAACCACCCTGCCTTAACATTAACCGTTGCCGGATTTGTTTGCCTCCTGAGTATAAAAAGGCAACATAAAAAATTTCAAACTCCACTATTTATTTTATCTTTTATCTTACTGGCACTGGCAACTTTTACTTATGCCGCAGAAAGAATTTTTATACCCTTAATGTTGATTACCCTTATCGGTTTGTCTTTTTCTAAATCTTTATCATTTTCTATGTTGAAAAAACCTGCCGTTATCCTGCTGATCATTTTGTCGGTAACTGTTGGCATCTCTTTAATTCCCTGGCAAAATCGGGGCCGGGCCGAGGCCGTAATATGGAAAGGTATTACTGCCTCACAACAAAACAGGTTACAGGAACTATATATTGAGGCAGGCACCTCCCCTGTCAGACTACCTGCTCAGTTAACCCGTTTATTTCATAATAAAATAAGAATTTCTGTTGAAGATTTCCTATACCGCTACTCAAATCACTTTTCTCCGAAGTTTTTATTCTTTGAAGGCGAAGCAGCCATTGAAAGAATCCCGGATATGGGAATGTTACCCCTTATATTAATTTTATTTTTGCCATTAGGACTTCTTTTCTTTTTAACCCCACAACACAAACAGGCATCTTTATTTATTTTAGCCTGGTTACTATTTGCTCCGCTTCCTTCCGCCCTCACCTTCGGAGAGCCGCATATCAATAGGGCTTCTTTAATGATCCCGGCCATTACGATCATTTCAGCATTTGGTTTTTGGCAGTTTATAAATCTTTTTTCCGGGCGAAAAAAGTTATGGCTGGGAATCTCACTTTGCCTTATTTTCTTCCTTAATTCCTTATATTCCTTAAATCAGATTTTCGTCCAAAAACCTGTCAACAAACCCTGGGTTAGCGAACAGGTAAATAAGGAACTTGTGCAGACAGTTTTTCAATTAAAGAATCAGTATCAGGCTGTAGTCTTACCAAAAGATGAATACATTTTCTTTTTATTCTACGGGAAGATCTCCCCACAGGAGTTCTTGCAAGGAGCTACCATTAAACCCGCAATCAGACAAAATTCCTGGGATAGAGTTGAGCGGTTTGATAACATATTCTTTAATATGGGATTTGATTGTCCCAAAAGCGGCAAACTGAATGCTTTATATATCTGTAAAGGAGACAATATTCCTCAAAATGCAAAGATCTTGAAAGTCATCAGATACCTGGATACGCTTCCGGCTTATACACTTTTAGAATTTATACCTATTTCTAAAATGCCTCAACCCCTACCCCTGCTGCCGGATAGATTAAGATATATGGTAGACCTCGAATCAGATCCCAAACTACCGGATGGTATTATACCGAAGGATTCTTCTCGCCTGTGGTAACCTCATCCCCCTGATTACGCCAGGTCACCAGATGGTTAATAGTAAAATTCCACAGCATGACCGGCGGGATGGTAGCAAAAAAATAGAAATTATTATAAGCAACCGGCCGGCCAAAGACATCCACAAACCCATCACCATAAGTTAAATGCAGAAACTTTACTACCAAAACCCCGATAAAAAGTCCCCCTAATGAAACCAAATTAAATATCCCCAGCTTCTGCCAGATATTAGTTTTTGTTTTGCGGTAGCGAAAAGTCCAGTAATTATTAAGGAGAAAATTATTTAAAATGGCAATTTCAGTAGAAAACCCCTTGGCAGTAGCCGGGGCAATACCGAAACTGTTAATCAGTATTTTATAGAATAGAAAATCTACGGCAGTTCCCACAAAACCTACTAAACCAAACTTCACTAAAGTCTTGGCCCGGCGGGTCAAATAAAAGAATCTGACATGGATACCTAAACTATTTAACCAAACATCTACACAATATGTAATAACATCATAAGTGTAATTAAAGACTTTATTCTTGGAATAACCTTCCAGACGATTCCTAAAAACCAGCGGCACTTCTTTATATTTGGCTCCGGCCAGAATAGCTTCATGTAAAAATGCCGGCTGGACTATAAAAGTCGGCTCTCTCCAGGGCAATCTGGTCAAGTTTAGTTTCTTAAATAATTCCGGAGTAAAAGCCCTGGCGGAATTAGTCACTTCCTTAATATCCCATGGTCCCACCAAAATTCTGAAAAAAAGCGAGGCCCCGTATGTAAAAAGTCTCCTTAAAAAAGACAACTGATTTTTGCCTCCGGTAACAAACCTTGAACCGACTGCCAACGAATAACCTTCCTCAATAGCCTGGACTAACCTGATTAAAACATCAGGCACCACCTGACCATCAGCATCCAGCTGAGCTAAGATATCCGGATGCAAATTATCCAAAGCATACTGATGACCTTTTATTAAACTGAAACCTAGTCCCGGCTCAACTTTAATAAAATGTATCTTCTTGTTTTTCTTTATCAAAGCCCTGACTATGGACTCTGTTCCGTCAGCGGTCCTTTTATCATCTGCAACAACAACGTTTATCTCAAAACCCGGGAGAGCTTTTTCCTGTTCAAAAACTTTTTCAATGGTTTTTTCAATATTAGCTTTTTCGTTATAAGTAGGAAGAACAACGCTTACTATTTTTTTCATCAGGAGAACTTAGCAAGATCAGCATGAACCATAATTTTTACCAGATCCTTAAACTTCGTCTTAGGCTCCCAGCCAAAAACCTTTTTGGCTTTTGAGGCATCTCCTACCAAGGGACCTGTTTGTACCGGCGGGATAAAATTCGGGTCTATCTCAACATAATCTTTCCAGTTTAAACCGGCTACGGCAAAAGCCTCCTCTGCAAACTCCCTGACCGTATGAACTTCACCTGTAGCAATGACATAATCATCAGGCTCATCTGCCTGTAGTATTGTCCACATTACCTCTACATAATCGGGTGCATAACCCCAGTCCCTTTTGGCATCCAAATCACCTAACTTTAATTTCCCGTTTTTAACAATCGGGTCACCTATTTCATTTAAAGGAATACCTTCTTTTAATCCATTCTTGATGCAGGCAACCGCAGCCGTAATCTTTCTGGTAACAAAGTTTAATCCACGTCTGGGACTTTCGTGATTAAAAAGAATGCCGCAGGAAATAAATTGGGGCTGCTTTTTATCATGTCTGGAGATAACTGCCATCCGGTGGGCAAATTCCTTGGCTGCTGCATAGGGATTAGCCGGGACAAAAGGCGTATCCTCATTCTGGGGAATCTGCTTAGGGGCACCAAACATTTCTGAAGTTGATGCCTGATAAATTTTTGCTTCCGGGACAATTATTTTTGCCCGTTCAAAAACATGCAAGGCTCCGATGCCTGTTACTGTAATGGCCCCGAGTTTATCGTGAAATGAGGCAAAGGGGGAAGATAAAGATGCCAGATTATATATCTCATCCGGCTTAAAATCCAAAAGCGCCAAGGCGATGGACTCCGGCGAGTGCAGATCTCCGTAATAGATTTTTACTTCATCCTTAATGTCATTTGCATTTCCGAAATCCAGTGCGGCATTTCTCCGGACAAATCCGGCTACTTCATATCCTTTACTTAATAAAAGCTCGCTTAAATAAGAACCGTCCTGACCGGAAATACCGGTGATGAATGCTTTTTTTCTGTTTGACATATTTTAACTACTATATCTAATTTGCTACCCTAGAGTCAATCTCCTCTTTAAAAAGACTTACGCCTTCCTCAACTGTATGCAAGATTCCTTCCCCGAACTCCCTTTCAAACTTAGTAGGGTTTAACCAGGAAAATTTAAGCAGCTTTGCCTTCTTTGATGCATTATATTCATCAAAGCTCATCGAATCAATCAATGAATAATCCAGCTTAAAAGTTTCAGCTATTGTTTTAGCAAACTCAAGCGGGGTAACACTATCAGTACTGCTGACATGATATAGCCCGGCAGAACCTGCTTCAATAACTGTTTTTAAGCCAGCTGCAATATCAGCTACCAAAGTCGGGGTCACCCGCTGATCGGCAATACCCTTAATTCTATTTCCGGCCTGCAGCTCTGTCAGGAAAAACCTGGCAATATCTTTTTTCAGCTCATAAAACGGACTAAAAGGCATACAAATCCTAACTATGGCTGATTGACAACCACTATCCAAAACAAACTGTTCTCCCAAAAACTTAGTCTCACCATACCAATTAATCGGATTTGGTTTATCTTCTTCTGTGTAAGGACTTACCTCTTTGGTACCATCAAAAACATATTCTGTAGAGATATGAACTAATTTTTTATTAAGTTCTTTACAAACCTCAGCAACATTTTTTGCCCCCCCTGCATTGATTAAATAACAGATGCCGCTTTTATCTTGCCTTTGCGCCTCCGCGGCCTCGACATTGGTAAAGGCGGCAAAATTAATGACTGAATCAGGATTATACTTTTCCATAGCTTTTGATAATTGATCTTTATCTAAAATATCAACTTCAGAAACTGAAGGAGCATTTATCTCAAAGTCTTGGGAGAATAGGCCGATAAATTTTGAGCCCACTAAACCGCTGCCGCCAAAAACTAATATCTTCATTTAAATTTTTCCGGGAATAACTCTCTTAGCTTAGGATTATTTTTATCCCTTTCTGAAACCAAAGGATTTTCAACAGGCCAGTTAATTGCTAAATCCGGATCATCCCAGGCAATTGCCCTGGTATCTGAACCGTCATAATATTTATCAACCAAATAAATGTAATTCACCGGCTCCTCACCCGAAACACAAATTGAATTGGCAAAACCCTTAGGAATGAACAGTCCAAAACGGTTATCTTTGGAAAAAGTAAATGTTTCATATTTTCCGAAAGTCGGGGACTCCGGCCTGATATCAACTACAGCTGCAAACATTTCACCACTAACCGGGTAAACTAATTTATTCCAGTTCTCTGCATGCAAGGCCCTGATTACTCCGGGCTTAGAATGAGAATGGTTCATCTGTACCGGCTTAAATTCAACACCTAATACCTGCTCCAGTTCATCCAAATGGAAAACCTCCCGGAAAAAACCCCTGTCGTCTTTGAAAGTAGATCTGTCCAACTTTAGTAACCCGGGAAGCGATGTCTGCTTAATGTGTTGGTCCATATGATTTCTGGGCCGTCCGGTCAACATTCGGCCTGCCTTCCTTTAAGGGTTTCCACCACCACTCGTTTTCTTTAAACCAATCCATCACTTTTACTAAATCCTGCTCTAAATTGTGTTTTCTTTCCCAACCTAAGTTTTTAAGTTTTTCCCCATTGATGGCATAGCGAAAATCATGACCTAAACGGTGTTCTACAAACTCAATCATTGATTCATCAAGTCCCAAAATCTGCAAAAGCATCCGGGTAACCTCTAAATTAGTCCGTTCTTCCCCCTGAATTAAATAGGTTTCACCAAGTTGCCCTTTCTGTAAAACAAAATCAATTGCCTCGGCATGATCTTCTACATGCAGCCACTCCCTAATATTTTCCCCTTTACCCATTAAAGGAACTTTTTTCCCTTCCAAAAGGTTGGTGATAAAACGGGGGATTAATTTTTCCGGATCATGGTAAGGACCGTAGTTATTGGCACAGTTGGTGATGGTAACCGGCAAGCCGTAGGTTTCAAAATAGGCTCTGACTAAATGGTCTGATCCCGCCTTGGAGGCAGAATAAGGGGTGCGTGGAGAATACGGGGTATCTTCCCTAAATGGCGGATCATTCGGTCCCAGTTCTCCGTAGACTTCGTCAGTCGAGACGTGATGGAACCTTTTTACCTTTGCATCCAGGGCAGCATTTAAAAGAGTTGCTGTTCCCAAAACATTAGTTTTTACAAACTGCATCGGGTCAATTATTGAACGGTCCACGTGTGATTCAGCCGCAAAATGAACTACCGTATCAACCCCTGCCATGGCTTGTTTTACAACCTCGGCATCAGCAATATCTCCCTTGATAAATTTGTAATTAGGGCTGCCTTCCAGATCCTTAAGGCTCTCCTGGTGTCCGGCATAAGTTAGAGCATCCAGGTTAACTACCTGATCCTCAGGATGAGATTTTGCCCAATAATGAATGAAATTAGAGCCGATAAACCCGGCTCCTCCAGTTACTAAAATACGCATACGTCTCTCCTTTGCCGGTTTTGCGAGCTAGCGCTCTTAAACCCGGCCCCTCCGGTCACCAGAATCTTCATTTAACTTACTTCACCTTTTTTTGCCCAATAATTATTTGCCTGAAGTAAAGTGTCAAAAGTACCGGCATCTGACCAGTAGCCCTGGAGCTCACCCCATTTAAGCTGCCCTTTTTCAACATATTTATTATTTACATCAGTAATTTCCAGCTCTCCCCTGTCTGAAGGTTTAATCTGATTAATAAACTCAAATACCTGGTTGTCATATATATACACTCCGGTCACTGCCCATTTGGAATCAGGGTTTTGGGGTTTTTCGGTAATTTTGATTATCTTTGAAGGATCAGCCGGATCAAAAGTGGCAATGCCGAATCGTTCCGGATCCGGAACTTCCTTAAGAAAAATTAAAGCCCCTTCTTTAAAATTTCGGACATCTTCGGCAATATCCGCATCTGAGGTATTATCCCCCAAAATCACTGCGACACTGTCACCATCAGCAAAATCCCTGGCCAAAGACAGAGCATCAGCAATTCCGCCTTCATTTTCCTGATATGCATATTCCAAATGCTTAATGCCCAGCTCATGACCATTTTTTAAAATTGACATAAAATGACCACAATGCGGCCCGCCTGTTACTACCATAATTTCCGTAATGCCGGCTTTAACCAATGTCTCAATCGGATAAAAAATCATCGGCTTGTTATAAACCGGTAACAGATGCTTATTTGTAACTTTGGTTAAAGGATAAAGACGTGTCCCTAAACCACCTGCAAGTATGACACCTTTCATTTTTTTAAAATATTACTCCTGAAAGAAAAATTAAAACTAAGGCAGCAGTTAAAAGATACTCTAAGAAAATAGGTAAAGTCAAACTCTTGTTTTTTTTATGATGAAAAATTGCCCATAACAGGTAAATTAAGATGCCTGAAACTAACAGGTTTATTACTATCATAATATAGCTCCCGGACTAGCAGTAAATAGTCCTCCGGCAGATAAAGCCAGCAAGGACATATGGGCAAAATGATGAGATGAAAGTCTTAATACTCCCCTTTTCTTAAGCACCCAGAGATCGACCGCCAGTAAAGCAGTCATCAGGACAATTACTGAAAAACCTACTGCTTTGGAAAGAGAATATGGATCAATTAGAGTATTAGCTGCAAGCTTGGTTTCTCCTAATGCATCCACCAGCGCGGGCGTACTGGAGAATGCCTGCTCAGGAACTGCAACTTCTTTTCCCTGCACTTCTACTACCGGCTTGGCAGCGATCATTTCATTTGTGCCGAACATCTGCACAATTAAAGTTGTTTTCTGACCATTTAAGTTTCCTTCCACCACCGCAATACCGATATCTTTATACTTGGGATTTAATAAATTATCCCGGTGAGTAGGTGAATTCATCCAGGCAGTTACCACATCATCAGAATTATAGAAATTTTTGGCCAGGTTTTCCCCGGCAAAGGTGAATTTATAGCCGGAACCGATAATGAAGTCCCAGGGAGTTTTACCGCTTGGAGCAAAATGGGCCCAATAATTTTCTTCAAACATATTTTGGGCTTTTAAAGCTGCTGCTTTATCCAGAGCACTGCTTTCAGAAACAGGCGGCAGGCCCTGTTTTTGCCTTTCTTTATTAGTCAGTTCAATCAGTAACTTTTGATCAATATTGGCACTGATCCCCAAAACTCCGGGCTGGGTATAATTGACTATGGAAAAACTAACCTGCAAAAGAATAAAAAGCAGGATATAAATAATCATGCCTTCCCAGGAAATTAAGTGAGCTTTTTTGTGGGTTTCTTTATGAGGCAAAAACCAATTGTAAAAGGCCATACAAAAAGTATAACACTAGTAGTTTAAATTCGTCTCCATCTTTTTCCCGTTAACCGGAATCCCTAAACTAAACCCTAAGGCATTAGCTACCGACACCCCTACCCGAAGTCCGGTGAATGACCCGGGACCGGTTTCCACTTCAATTCCTTGAAGAGTTTTGAGTTCAGAGTTAGTGGTTCGTAGTAATTTAAAAATCAAAGGCAAAAGAACTTGGGAACCGTACTCATTTTCCTCAATCAGATTCTTAATCACTTTCCCTTTTTCTTTTAAAGCTACTTCCACCACCTTCCGGTCCTTGGTATTAATATATAAAACTTTTCCGTTTGTAAGTTTCATAAGCTTAAAAATTGCCGGTAATATGCAGCTATTTCTGTAAGCCGCATTTGCGCCAGCTCAAGAATAGTGTATCTTCGGCAAACATCCTCTAAGGCTAAGATATCCTCTTTTGTCGGGATAAGCTTTTGGCTGGTTTTAGCATACATTAAAGCCTCCGGATTACTGACATGGCCTATTCCCAGGGCATGACCCAGTTCATGAGCTAAAGTATGAATCAGTTCCGGCTGGTTAATATTAAAATAAATTTCAATCCTGTTTTCCCGACCTTTATAGATTCCCTCTTCCGGTCTTTCTGAAAGTGTAGTGTTAAAAGTATCTATGGTTTGGTTTAATTCATTAACTTCTGCATTATATGTTTCGGTAGAGATATTTAATTCCTGAGCCATGTTGCTTAAATTACCAGCCTCTGTCTGCAGATCTTTTTGTCTTTGGGTTAATTTTTCATATTCCTCCGGCGGTGCTCCGCCTTGTGAATTCCAGGAATCAATATCCCTGTTTAAATCTTCAACCTTCTGCTTAAACTCAGCAGATAATTTTTTGAATTCGCTGATCCGGGGATTTAGGGATTTTTTTCCGGATTGGACTTTATCCTCTAACTGATCAATCTGGCTGGTTAAATATTGCCTGTCATCATAGACTAAATTTACACTTAAATCCCCCTTTGGGTCATAAACAAAAAGGGTTTTATTGATGGCACCATTCCAAATTTCAGATGCTTCATTAATATCTGCTAAAAACTCCTTCCTGGATTTATCAAATTTAGCATCTACCGTATCTATCCGGTAACGGATCGGCTCATCACAGAAAGAATAGGTTAGAAAGTTATTTAAGGAGGAAATATTAAGCTGGCTGACAGTAACCAAGGCCACTGCAAAGATTAAAATGAAAGCAAGCACATAAACAAAATTCTTCATTCCCAAATTTTACCATTTAAGAATGATCTGGTAAAATCTACATATGGCAGATAACTCAATACATTTTATACTTACCGGAGGAACTATTGATTCCTACTATGATGGAACCAAAGACACTGTAGTTCCCAATGAACATTCTGTTATTCCTGAGTTTATCAATTCATTAAGTCTATACGTCAAAACTGAATTCACTGAAGTTTGCATGAAAGATAGCCGGGCTTTAAATCAGGAGGATCGCAACGAGATATTAAAGGCAGTCGAAGAAAGCCCCAGTCAAAGAATTATTATCACCCATGGAACCTACACCATGCCGGATACAGCCAGATTCTTAAAAGCAAACTTGAAGCGTAATGATCGAGTTATTATCTTAACAGGATCTTTAATTCCTATAAAAGGATTTTCACCCTCTGATGGAACTCTAAACTTAGGCTATGCAATAGCTCAGACGGAAAATTTAGAGGGGGGGGTATACGTTTGCATGAACTGCAAAACATTTAGTCCGGATGAAGTTCTGAAAATTATCTCCGAAGGCCGCTTTGCCTCCATCTTTAATAAATAACCCACAACACTTACAAACTGATATAATTCCTCTATGGAAGAGATTCAGAATAAATTAAAAGAACTCAAAGACAAATTTGGGAAAATTAGCCTGGCGATTGATCAGGATAAATTACGGACAGAAATCCGTGAACTGGAAGCCCAAACTATGAAGGAAGGCTTTTGGAATAGTCCGCAGGAATCATCAGTCATCAGCCGTCAGCTGTCAAACAAACAAAAAACTTTGTCAGTCCTTGAGGAACTAGAATCCAGAATTAATAATGCCATGGAAATCTCGGAAGAGCTTTCCATGCAGGAAGACCTTAAGAAAGAAACAAAAGAAATAGAGCAAATTCTGGATAAACTTGAGCTCAAATTATTCTTATCAAAACCCCATGATGAATCAGAAGCCATCATTTCCGTCCATTCCGGAGCCGGCGGAGTAGAAGCCATGGATTGGGCTGCCATGTTAGCCAGGATGTACCAGCGCTTTTTTGAAAAGATGAACTGGAAGTTTGAAGTAACAGATGAAAACCCCGGTGAAGAAGCCGGAATTAAAACAGTTTCCATGATTGTCCATGAAAACCTTGCCTTTGGTTATTTAAAAGGTGAAGCCGGCACCCACAGATTAGTCAGACAATCCCCTTTTAATGCCGATAAGCTACGCCAAACTTCTTTTGCTCTAGTGGAAGTTTTACCTGTTATTGGCTCTGAAGAGGTGGAAATAAACGAAGGTGACATTGAATTTGAAGCTTTCAGATCAGGCGGAGCAGGCGGACAAAATGTAAATAAAGTCTCTACTGCAGTCAGGTTAAAACATATTCCAACCGGCGTTACTGTTACTGCCCAGACAGAAAGATCCCAGCTGCAAAACCGGGAAAATGCCTTAAAACTTTTAATGGCCAAGCTCTGGGCCCTTAAAGAAGCAGAAGGCAAAGAGCTTAAAAAAGAACTTAAAGGCAGTACCACCCAGGCTTCCTGGGGCACCCAGATCCGCTCCTATGTTTTGCATCCTTACCATATGGTTAAGGATTTACGGACAGATGTGGAAACTTCCAACACCGATGCAGTCTTAGACGGAGACTTAATGCCTTTTATTGAAGCAGAATTAAAGATGGGGTAGACAAAGTACTCATTTTTTGGTTAATATATACATATGGAAGAAAAGATCACCAAACCTCTTCTTAGCACTGAAAATCCCCTACGCACACTTTTAATAGTGGTCATTGCTGCTTTAGTGCTTGGCACCTTATCCGGCTATGTACTTTCTACTAAAAATGGCGGCTCACAGGTATCTTCCCTGGTGGCCGGCAGACAACCCAAAACAGCCCAGCAGGATACCCGGACCTTCAGGGATTTTGCCGAAGGCACTGTAAAAATCAAACCCCAACCTAAAGGCAGTGAAGAATATACGGAAGGAACCCATCTTTTGGTAAGGCAAGGGGCCGTGCCGGTAGCCTTAACCTCTTCAGTAGTAGATTTGTCAAAATACGAAGGCAAAAAGGTTAAAGTCTTGGGGGAAACACAAAAAGCCCTTAAAGAAGGTTGGTTAATGGATGTTGGCCGAGTCGAAGAGCTTGACTAAATCTAGTCTGCACAACCTTAACGCTCATTATGATTCACTTTGAGAACGTTTCAAAAAAGTTTGGCTCCACTTTAGCGCTTGACGATGTTGACCTTAAAGTCAAACAGGGTGAGTTTGTATTTATAGTCGGGCCTTCCGGTGCCGGCAAATCCACATTACTCAGGACTTTAACCCGCGAGATTGTACCGACAAACGGTAAAATCATGATGGGAGAAGTCGATATCACTAAAATAAAAAGCCATGATGTGCCGAAGTTAAGAAGAAAAGTGGGAGTAGTTTTCCAGGATTTTAAATTGCTGGATAATATGACGGTTTTTGAAAACGTCGCTTTAACTTTAGAAGTCCAGAGCAAGTCAGACGAGGAAATTGCCAAAGCAGTTGAACACACCTTAAAGCTAGTAGAAATCTGGGATAAAAGAAACCTCTTCCCCAGACAGTTATCCGGCGGAGAAGCTCAACGGACTGCCATTGCCAGGGCCATTGTGGGCAAACCGGATATTGTTTTGGCAGATGAACCTACCGGAGACCTGGACCCGAAGACTGCCTGGGGGGTAATCCAGCTTTTAAATGAAATAAACTCTTGGGGCACCACTATTTTAATGGCTACCCATAACCAGGAAATTGTTGATACCTTAAAAAGAAGAGTGGTGGTTTTAAAAGACGGCAAAATAATCAGTGATGCCAAGGAAGGCAAATATCATTTGAAATCATGAACAGGGCAATTACATTTACCAGAAGAAATATCCGACGGACTCCATTTCAAGCCTTAGCTGCTTCAATGGTGATGTTTTTAACCTTTTTGGCATTACAGGTTTTTCTGATTCTGGCTGCCGGTTCCCAATCCACCTTGCGCTTTTTTGAAAGCAAACCCCAGGCAATTGTCTTTTTTAAGGAAGGCACTACCGGGCAGGATGTTTCAGCTATACAAAATGCCCTGTCACAGGAAACCAGAGTAACTAAAACCAAATTTATTTCTAAAGAAGATGCCCTGAAGATTTACCGCGACAGAAATAAAAACGACCCGGCTCTTTTGGAACTGGTCACTGCCAGTATCCTGCCGGCATCTTTGGAAATTTCCACCCAGAACCCCCGGGACCTGCAGCCGATTGCCGAGATATTAAAAAGGGAACCGGTGGTATCTGAAGTTATTATACCGGAGGATGTAGTCTCTGCCTTAACCTCAGCTACCAAGATTATCAGGCTGGTCGGCGGCTCAACAGTAGCCTTCCTGCTGATCTTTGCCACCCTAGTCATTGTCATGATTACCGGTTTTAAGATCCGCTTAAAAAGAACGGAAATAGAAATCATGAGACTGCTGGGAGCATCCCCCTCCTTTATCAGAAATCCTTTTATCCTGGAAGGAATCTTTTATGGTATAACCGGAGCGTTTACGGCCTGGGCTTTTTGTTATGCACTGATCTGGTATCTGACACCTTTCCTGCAGGGATACCTGGGAGAAATTAATCTGCTGCCGATTAATCCGTTATTTATGTTAGCCCTTTTAAGCGGCAGTTTGTCTCTGGCGCTTTTAGTTGGCGGTATCGGATCATTTGCAGCTGTCAGAAGATACCTAAAGATTTGATATGAAAGATGAGAAGACTCTTTTCTATTGCAGCAGTTATATTACTGGTTTTTTATCTATTTAATTTTACAAACTCCACACCCCCGGTATTTGCCGATTCAGCCAGTGACTTGGCAAAGCAACTTCAGGACAAACAGGCTGAAATCGCTAAACTGGAAGCTCAACTGGCTGATGCCAAAAACCAGGAAAAAACCCTCAATTCCCAGCTAACCCTAATTGACGGCCAGACTAAAGTCACTACTTTAAAGATTGAGGAAACAAACTTAAAAATAGAAAAACTCAAAAGAGAAATAAATGACCTAGCAACCAGGATCGACAGAATAGGTACTACCCTTGATAAATTATCAGAAATTTTACTTTCCAGGATTATCCAGACTTATAAATACAGCAACACTGTTTCTACCATAGATTTACTTTTTTCCTCACACGGCTTTGCTGACCTTTTACAAAGATTGAAATATATCCAGGTAGCCCAAGCTTATGATAAGAGAAAACTATATGAGCTGCAGGCTACAAAACTTGCATATAATGATCAAAAACAAGACAAACAGACAAGACAAACAGAAGCTGAAAGATTAAACAAGGATTTAGAAAACTATAAAACACAACTGGCCCAGCAAAAGAAAGCCAAAGAGGAACTATTAACTATTACAAAAAACGATGAAGCCCGCTTTCAATCATTAATTGCACAACTTCGGGCAGATACTGATTCCATCCGCAGAGCTCTGGGGAGTGCCGGTGTTAAAAAGGGTCCGGTTAAAAGAGGAGATATTATTGCCGTAGTAGGAAACTCAGGATGCTCAACAGGCGCACATCTGCATTTTGAAGTGATGACTAATGCCAGGGTAGAAAATAACAGCGTGGTTGGGAGGGAGAATAAGGTTGATCCAAAACCATTTATAGATTCCGGACAATTTGAAAAACCTCTTTCCAGTTATGACGGCAGTGAATGTGGTTCATCCTGCAAAGCCGGTCAGATAAGTACTAAATTTGGTGAGATATACTTTTTGGGTCAGCATAAAGGATTGGATATTGCTGAATATGCCGGCACACCTATCAGAGCTGCAGCAGACGGGGTAGCTTATGAGTTTTCCGATTCAAGCGCCTGTTACTTAACCGGCACAGTCGGAAGAGGCGTAGTCATAGATCATGATAACAGTGATTATGTTACTTTGTATTGGCATATCCCCTAGTGCTGAAGACACCCATAATGTAATATGAATGTGTGTTAGCATTCTTTCTGGGACTGCTAAGCCTATTAATCTTTGTCAAACCAGTTCTGGCTGGAGATCCTCCTACTCAGATAAGCCCCGCCAACAACTCAACTGTTTCTTCAACTGCCTTAAATTGGCAAGCGCCCACTTATACCCTTTATCCCACTAGCCCTTATCGGATACAAGTAGACGATGACTCGTCATTTTCCAGTTTGAATAAAGACTACTACACCACTAATACTCACTACACACCAACATTAAGCACAGGCACTTGGTTTTGGCGCGTAAAAGCCAAAGACGAATCAGGCCTCTGGAGTAATTGGAGCAGTATCTGGTTATTTATTTTATCTGAATCTATACCATCTCCGTCACCCGCGACTACTCCCACCCCCTCTCCTGCTGATAACCCCACCCCGACACCTACACCACTTTCTTTCTTTACCATAACCAATACCCCCTCCCAGATAAATTCTGATCAACAATTTAATATTACTGTTAACCTCTCCTTACCATCTAATCCTAATACTACTTTTTATCTAAAAGGGGCCTTTAAGAAACCTGATGGTTCCAATTACTTTGGGGAAACTTTAGTTTCCGGCAGTTGGGTTAAAAACGGCAGCAGTTTCACCAATCAATATCAAATCACTACTGATTCTTCAGGTAATTGGTCAGGAACTTTAGAGGTAAGGCCTGATAATAGTGATTCCGGTTTTACCGGAACCGGGGACTATATTTTTAAAGTAGGCAGATATACCGCCTCCGGCTCCGGGCCCACCTGGAGCAATGAATCAACTATTAAAATTATCTCCGCAGAAAACCAACAGGAAGAAAATATAACCACAACCTCTTCTCCCGCTACCAGCCCTATCAGTTCACCTTCAACTAAAACAGAAACTACTTCTTCTGTACCGGCCAAAAGCAGCGGAAAACTTACCTATCGGATTGCCTCAGTGGCAGCTGCTGCAACCGCTGCTTCTCCTTTGAAAAAAGAGGATAAAATTGATATCAAAAGCCAAAAACAGACAAGCCCGGCTTTTTGGACCGGATTAATCTTGATAATTGCCGGAGCCGGATCAATAGGTTATATTTACTTAAAGAAAAATGGCAAAATACGAATCTAGTTCAGCAGAACAAACCAAACAGATAGCAGAAGAATTGGCAAAAAATACCACCGGCAATATCTTTGCTTTAAACGGTGAGCTCGGGGCCGGCAAAACCATTTTTGTCCAGGGCTTTGCCAGGGGACTGGGAATTAAGGATAAAATCATCTCCCCGACTTTTGTTTTAATGAGGCAGCACTACATACCGGCTCAAAAAAAAGTTCTTTATCATATTGACCTTTACCGGCTGGAAAACCTAAAGGATATAAAAAACCTAGGGCTCGAAGAAATCTGGTCAGACCAAAACAGCATAGTCCTGATTGAATGGGCAGAGAAAATTAAAACTCTTCTTCCTAAAAATACAGTCACTATCCGGCTGGAAAAAACTGCTGAAGACAAAAGGCTGATTACTATCGAATAATCTCTTTCCTGATTTCAATCTCGAGCGGCCCGATCATTTCTTTACTGATACTTTCTAATTTAACAAAATCCCCCTCCCAGCCGGGACGGGTATAGTTTCTATCCGGCTCTTTAATCAGAAAGACTAAACCGGAGTTAGACCTTTTTCCGCTGTCTTTTTCTGAAAAAGCTGCCTTATTGGAGATATAAGGCGTTCTGCCAGGAGAGTAAGCATAATCTATTGGCAGGTAGCCAAAATTTTTAAGCCCGTACCACCAGATTAAATATTGGTAAGGATAATCTATTATTGAAGGCAAATATGCATAGACTTTGAAATTTTTTCCTGAAGCCTTTTTATAGACATAATCAACCGCCGCAATCTCATTTTTGTATAAAGAAGGATTTAAATTAGGTGTACCCCGATCTGTAAGAAAAAAATTCCCGATATTTAAAACTACAAACCAGATAATTGCACCTGATAAAACCAGTGCAGAAATTTTACTGATTATTTTTCCTTCCATTAAACTATTAAGTAAAAAGGCTACCAGTATCAGGGAAGCTGCCATTTCCCCACCCAGATGCCAGGGGTTAACCGTGACCGGTAAAACCAGGTATCCTAAAAACGGAAGAAAGATATAGCTTAAGCTGACCAGGACCAGTGCATCCTTCTTCCCTTGCCTCCAAAATCCAAATATTGCCGGAACGAAAAGGGCCAGAATTACCCAGGCCAGATATTTACTATTCATCATTGTCGGCAGAAAAGTATTATAAAAGCTGTCAGAGATAGACCGGAAACGGTCCGACAGATCAAAGTTAGCATTTGAATTTTCCGATATGTGCCTCAGGATTGCCTTGCTCATTAAAAATTGATGTTTCAAATCAAAAAGCACCTGGGGCAAAAGGAAAATAACAAAAAAACCGGCTCCTATCCAAAACCATCTCCCTGCCCGTTGTTTAAATTTCCCTGTCAGTATTAAGCTGCTTAAAATTATCAAAGGCACAAAGACCCCAAAATTCATCTCAAAATTAAAAAATAATCCGCCTAATATCCAGGCAAGGATAATATATAAAGCCTTCCCTTTTTCTAAGTACTCTACCAATAGATATATAAATAAAGGGGTAAGGAACATGACCGGTGTCGGATTGAATGAATAAAGGTTAGCCAAAACTATATAATTTGATGCCATCCAAATAGCACCAACCGGTAAAATTAAAAAATTACTCCACCTGCTGACAAGTTTTAGTAAAAAGAAACCGCCAATTACCCAGAGTATTATTTCCATTACAATTGCACCATAAGGATGGCCGCCGGATAAAATATAAGGCACAGCCAGGAGGTAATACCAGAAAGGCCCGTTAAAAACTCCTTCTATTGCTGTTGAGGGCCCTGTTAACCTTAGTTTCCCTAACTCAACCATTTCCCTGACATCCACAAAATCCCTGGCGCTGTCCATATTAAAAAGAAAACTGCCGTTTTCCGTCAATGCTAATCTGAATATTATTCCAATGACAAGAATTAAAATAATTACAAATAACTTATTCTTCATAGATATTAGTATATATAGTTTATGTTAAAATAAATTTCAATGAAAGTTTTGGTTACCGGCGGAGCCGGATTCATCGGTTCCCATGTCAATAAACTACTCCTTGATCAGGGACATTCCGTAACAGTTATAGATGATTTGTCCAAAGGACACAAGGATTCAATAGATCCCCGGGCAGACTTCCAGCAGATCAGCCTTAGTAATCAGGAAGCATTAGAAAAAGTCCTTCCCGGGCATGAAGCGGTAATTCATATGGCCTCTTATATTGAAGTTGGCGAATCAGTCAAAAACCCGGTAGGGTTTAGTGAAAATAATATTGTCGGGACAGTCAAGCTACTCGAGGCAATGAAAAATACCGGGGTCAAAAAAATTATCTTTTCCTCCAGTGCCTGTGTTTATGGCAGGCCCCAAAAACTACCCATTACCGAAGAAGATCAATTAGGAGAACAGGAAAATCCTTATGGCATCACTAAGGTGACTATGGAAGATTTTTGTAAGCTTTACCATAATCTGCATCAGTTTGATGTGACCATCCTTCGCTACTTTAACCCTTATGGCCCGGGAGAGCTGCATACCCCGGAAACGCATGCCATCCCTAATTTTATTAAATCAATTTTAAACAAAACTCCAATCCCTCTTTATTGGAAAGGTGAACAGATCAGGGATTTTATTTATATAGAAGACTTAAGCGCGGCTCATGTACTGGCAATACCTTTAACCGGACTGCATATTTATAACATCGGCACCGAGAGCGGGGCCAAAGTAATTGATGTCGTCAAAAAGATTTTTGAAATTATCGGGTATGAAGTTCCTATTGATGATAAAGGGGGAAGAAAAGGGGATGTACCGGCATTAGTTGCCTCCTCCCAGAAGATTACTCAGGAATTAAACTGGAAAGCTCAAGTCAGCTTAGATGAAGGCTTAAGAAAAACTATCGAATTCTTTAAAAATCATACAGCCTAATCTATTTACCGCTGCCACCTTTTTGCCAGGGCACTGAAGATAAAAAGGGATAAAAGAGGTCTTCTTCTTCCGGGATTTCAAAGCTCGAGTCAGCATCTTTTGGAATATATTTTTCCCGGATAAATTCAATGTAGGGAATGTCAGTAATTACTGCCAATGGCTGCTGCTCTGCCCCTTCCCCCATTTCCAAAACTGCTGCGGAGGCCAGTGAATCCGGTATATCAGTAGTTTCCATTTCAAATTTTCTGCCGAACAGATCCTTTGTTCCCCGGTAATCTTTTAACGGCTTAAAGCCAAAATATGAAATTGCCATTCCCAAGACTCCTCTTCTTAAAGGAGTCACCCGGGAATCAGTAATAATTACCCCTAAGTTTTTAAGTTTAAATTTCTCCCTTAAAAATTCCCAGATCTTTTTGGCTGAAAGGTCCGGATTTTCCGGCCAGAGGATATAGAAGCCGTCTGCATTACTTTCATCAATCCCGGCTGCAGCTACCAGTAAATTATTTTTTATCGTATACATGGTCCACTCATTACGGAAAATTTTTCTTGGCAGATATTTATCAGATTCTTTGGCAATTAATTCATCTTTTTCTATGTCTTTCATCGGCACAGAGCGCCCCTCGCCAATTGCCACTACCTTAGAAGTAACCGCCACTACAGAATTCTCCTCCAGGTTATTTATAGCTGAAAACAGATCCCACAGATCATCTCCGGGGGGTAAAAATTTCCTGGTCTTAATTGCCTGAACTTTCATAGCGCCACAAGTGTATCAGGTAACAATTGCACATTCAAATCACAGCTGTTACTATCTAGAAAGATGAAACGAACTACCCTTATTCTCCTGATCATCTTATTAATCAGCATCTTCTTTAGAACTTACCAGGTTATTGAGCGCTATGGCTACAATCATGACTCAGAACTTTTTTCCTGGATTGTTAAAGATATCGTTGTGAATCAACACCCCCGGCTTCTGGGACAGTTAACTTCAGCTCCGGGGATTTTCATTGGCCCTTTTTTCTACTATATGATGGTGCCTTTTTTCCTGCTAACTAATATGGACCCTGTCGGAGCTTTAATCCCCATCACTTTAATAGGAGTATTTACCACCTTAAGTTTTTATCTGGTTTTTTCCGGATTATTCAATAAACTCACCGGCCTGATAGCTGCCTTCCTGCAGGCAATTTTATTAAGTTGGGTTAATTTTGACAGACAAGTAGTCCCCAGTACACCCAGCAATCTTTGGATTATCTGGTATTTTTATACCGTTATCCAGATAGCCCGGGGAAAATATTTCGTATTGCCGCTACTTGGGATTTTAATTGGTTTAATCTGGCATATTCATATTGCCCTCTTGCCGACGCTTTTTGCCGTTCCTTTTGCTTTCCTGATTTCAAGGAAATTGCCAAAGATAAAAGAAATTATGCTTTTTTTGATTTTACTTTTAGTTACCAGTCTGCCGCTGATAATTTTTGAAGTAAGACACAACTTTAGCCAGACCCGGAGCTTAATTGAAAATTTTACTTCCAACCATGGCGGGGGAGCAGGCTTTACAAAATTTACCTATGTAATTGATGTAATCAGCAGAAACATTCACAATCTGTTTATTTCCCCTTACTCTTTACCGGAACCCGCCAAGAAGCTTTTCATGCTGGCTATACTTTCATTAATATTTATCCTGATAAAGAAAAAGGTATTAACAAAAAAAGAGATTATCCCCTTATCTGCTATGCTGGTGGGAGTAATCATCTTTTTTTCGCTGTCTTCTTCTCTGATTTCGGAATACTATCTTTATAGTGTGGAAATTATTTTTATCAGCCTGGTAGTTTTGACATTTAGCTGGTTAATGAAATATCGTTTAGGAAAATACTTTGTAATTTTAATCCTGGGCGGATTGTTTTTAAAAAACTCAACTGAGGTCGTTAATGGCTACATATATAAAAAGGGTTACCTGGAAAGAAAAGGAGTTGTTGAATATATAACCGCTGATGCAAAAGCAAAAGGTTTTCCCTGTATCGGCATCTCCTATATAACCTCACCGGGAGAAAATACCGGTTTTCGCTATTTTCTGTATCTAAAAAAACAACAGTTGGCACATCCGTCCTTTGATGTCCCGGTTTACAATATAGTTATTCCGGATGAGCTGTCTTTGGGAGAGGTAAAGAAAAAATTCGGTCATATTGGAGTGATTCCGCCTACATTAATCCCTTCTAAAGAAACCATTCAAAAAACCTGCCAAACCCCCGATACCAACCTGACTGATCCGTTGTTTGGCTACGTAGAATGATACGGAAACTTAGAAGTTATTCCAGAGGACTTGGTTTGTTACCTCATGATGATAGATTATTTCTGATGTCTTAATTTTCCTGCCCAGTTCCTTGGCGCTTCTGTCAGCCACTGCTTCTTTAAAAAAGAGGTATTTTTCTTTATTTTCCGCCCCTAAAATATCGGTAATAAAATTACTGGCCTTAAATAGTCTCATGGCATCATGAATGGTGCCGGGCAAAAACCGAAGCCTGTCTCTCTGGCCCTGAGCAGCTTTTAATTTTTTACCCTCCAGACCGGTCCTTAATATTGTATAAAGGGTAAGATATGGATTGGCATCCGGGGCCACAGAACGGATTTCAATCCGGGCTGATTTTTCATTGCCGACCGGTATCCTGATCATTGAGCCGCGGTCAACCGGGGAAACCTTGATTTGATTTGGGGCTTCAAAATGCGGATCCAGGCGCCGGTAAGAATTTACGGATGAATTGAAAATTAAGCAAAGCTCCGGGGCATGGTTTAAGATCCTGGAAATAAAATCCCAGGCAATTTCTGATAAAGATTCCTTACCGTTTTTTTGATAGAAAATATTTTTTCCGTTTTTTGCCAGAGAAAAGTTAGTATGCATACCAGAACCGTTAATGTTCGCTATTGGTTTTGGTAAAAAGGTAGCAGTTAGGCCTAAGTTATTGGCTACCTGCCGGCAAACTAGTTTATAAAGCTGGATTTGATCACAGGCCCTGATTACTTCTGTGTAACCAAAGTTAAGCTCAAACTGCGAAGGGGCTACTTCCGGGTGGTCTTTTTCATTCTTAAAACCCATGGCCCGTTGGGCTTCAGCTGCCGCATCAATAAACCTTCTTAACTTATCAAGAGGCAGTGAATGGTAATAACCGCCGGTAGAAATTTGCTTAAAACCTATATCTTCATCGAAGCCTTGCTCAGCCCCGATGCCTTCTACCAAAAAGCCTTCAATTTCCGTCGCACAATAAGCCTTTAAACCCTCTTTTGTTTTAAGTTTTTGTACATACGAGCGAAGCTGTCCTCTAAAATCTGAAATATAGGGTGTTCTGTCCCGGCTTAATATATCCGCAAACATAACCACTTTACCGGTGCCGAATACATCAGAGGGAAGCCACATGATGCTGGACCAATCAATCTCCAGTCTTAAATCTGATTCATGCTGGGCAGTAAAACCCCGGATGGAAGAGCCGTCAAAAGTCAAATTTAAAGCAGATTCTAAAAGATACTTTTTGTCATAATCCAGCATATGAAACCTGCCTTCAATATCGGTAAAGCATAAAGTGATTGCCTTGATCTTCTTTTCTTTCTGCAGGTAAAGACGGTACTCTGCTTCCAGCTGTTTTGAATCTTTATTTTGCTGCGCTTCTTTGGCTTTTAAGTTTAACTCTTCCAGTTGGCTGTAGGGGATTTCCAAAAAGTTTTTAATTAACAGGTCATCATTTTGCATTGACATAAAACTAGCAGTAATTATAGTAATTGTCAATATATTTATACTAAATTATTACCTTTTTATGTTAACTTCCTTACTGATTGAGGTATAAGAGGTAAGAGGTCACTGGCCAGTCCTCCGGCTCTGCCGATTTTCTCACTTAACATTTCCCCGGCCAAACCATGGATATATACCCCGACTGAAGCTGCCTCCAGCGGTTTTAAACCCTGAGCCAGCAAACCGGCAATTATCCCGGATAAAATATCACCGGTACCGGCAGTTGCCAAAACGGGGTTAACAAAAGGGCTTATGAAGACTAACCCGGCGGGGGAGACCACTATGCTTTCTGCCCCTTTTAAGACAATGACTTTCCCCCACTTTTTGGCAAAAAATTGTGCGACATTAACCCGGTCTGACTGAATTTCCTTAATCGGAATTCCTGTTAACCTCTCCATCTCTCCGGGGTGGGGAGTTAAGATAATTTCTCCCTTTAACTTCTTCCACCACTCCCCTTTTTTAGATAAAATATTTAATCCGTCGCCATCAATTACTGTCTGAGGCAATTTATTCTTTAGAAGACCATTAAACAACTTTACCGCTTGATTACCTTGACCTAAACCAGGCCCCATTAACAAAACATCATATTTATTAATATTCTTTAAAATCTCCCCGGGTGATAAAAAAGTTACTTCAGGCAGCTTCCTGGAAACTATTACCTTAACTATCTCTTCCGTTACCAGGGTTACTAAACCCGCCCCTATTCTGTAACAGGCAGCACAAGAAAGATATGCTGCTCCCGGGTAATTTTTTGAACCGGCTACCGCTAAAACTTTACCAAAACTTCCTTTATTGGCACTTTCAGGTCTTTCAGGTAACCTTGTGGCTACCCATTTTTTAGTTAACTTCAAAATACTCATCTAAAAAATGTTGAGTTAAGCAGGTAAGGATTAACCCCTGATTTTATCTCATCTTCCGTTAAATGATACTTTTGTATCTCTACGATATTGACTCTCTGTTTTTCTTTTGGATCCTGATTAATTTTTAAATCTGTAATTCGCCACCCTATACTGATAGGGTCTTCAACATTTTCCGGTGTATCAACTAATAGTAGATAAGTTAATTTTTGCTTAGCAAAAGGATACGTTGTAATCTCAGGGTATTGCCGCTGCATGAATTTTAAAGCATACCATTGCTGATAAATCCACCTTTCCGGGGTAAAGATGAAATATCCAAAATCGGCCTTCGCATCCCGATAAACAGTTTCTGCCACATATTTATTAAAAGCCCAGCTGTTCTTATCTCTCTGGCTTACCTCTATTTTGGTAGCTTTAATATAACTTATCCCAATATACATGTTCCAAAAGAGTAAAGGCAGAAAGATCAATAAAAATATTTTCTTTGGCAGAAAATTCTTAAATCCCACAAACAACATAATAATGACCGGCAGGAGGGGCCAGTAATAGGAACTCCACAAAGGCTTAAAAGATAAGTGGACTAACCAATAGCCAAAATAAAAGTAAATAAATATTAGGTATATTTTTTTGGTTTCTGTAGGAATTTTAACCTTAAAGGTTAACACCACAAACAGAATTGAATAAATCCAGCTTAAAGCTCTATTGTCTTGGGTCAGCAGGAAAAAGGTATCGGACAAGATCCCCTTAACCTTTTCCGTGATAACTAAAACCAGATCAAAGTCTGATTTTTGAAGTTGTAATTGAAAATATCTTACCAAAGAAGCTGATTGCAGAAAATCGTGCTTTAAATCAAATAATATAAATGTTGATAAGGGTAATAAAATCACCGGCAAAAAGATTGTGTGTCTGATTAGTCTGTTTTTATAATAAAAGTAAATAAGAAACATTAAAGTTAGTCCCAGAATGGGGACTCCAAAAGCCATTTCAAACTGGATAACAGCTCCCAAAGTCAATAAAGCCAGTATTAAAAATTTTGGGTTTTTATTAAAAATGTATTTTACAAACAAATAAAAAAATACCGGAAATAAAACCACCGCCCCATAAGGTGGGAAAAACATCTTTAATCCGTAAACCGGATTAATGATGGCATTGGCAGAATAAAGCAATATTGCCAAAACAGCCGTCTGTCTATTAAATAATTTCTGGGTAACAGAATAGATCATTACCAGGGCAACTATCGATAATCCCCACCAGAACCAACCAATTAATAACGGATCTCCTTTGAAGAGGAAGAAAGCCGGCAGATTAAGGTAATACCACAGAGGCCCATGAAATACTCCGCCTATTGAAGTATGAGAGCCAATCAGGGTAAACGGCTTAATAGTAACCATTTCCTCAATCAGTAAAAAGTCCCGGGAAATATCTACATCAAAACGAATATCACCGATCAATAACCAGTAAGCACTTAAAAAAATGTTTAATATAATAAAGGCAAAGATAAATAGATTTGTCTTTAGAAATCTACCCATAAAAAATTAGTTATTAAATCCCCATAAAGGGAGCAGCTGGCGGTCAGACTTAGTACAGACACTCGGGTCTATCTTCGTTACGGCCGGCGCAATTATTCCCAGTTTACCGAATTTTGCAGTAATTTCTTTTTCCGCAATCTGCCAGGGGTTAACCACGCTATAAACCGGTACGTCATTACCTGAAGTAACTAACGAAGCATTGTTTAGCCAGAATAAATATCTAAAGCCAGTCCCCCCGCCCGGTTGCCCTTCAATATGATTAATGGCAATACACTTATAGCCTTTAAAGACAGCATCGGCTTTAATATATTCAATTGCCTGCCTTTTATATAAAAACCCTCCCGCATCATCCGGCCGGTTGATAAACCAAACCGCTACTGATATTAAATAAATTGCCAGGATAATCCTATTAAGACTCAATCTGTTTAAAATTAAAGCAATTACTAAAAATAAAATAATAAAAAGATTATTGTAATAATATTCGGTGATAATTCTCTTAGAGAAAAACTGTCCCAAAAAAACAATCAAAAACCAAACTACAAAAAGCAATGTTTGGTTTTTAGACAGAATCTTTAGATAGCCTAAATATAAAATCCCCGCCAGGAATAAAAATGGTAATAAAATAGTTACATTTTGCGGCAGCTCAATAACTGTATTACTGAGAACAAACGCCCCGGCTAAAGACCTGCCTCCGGAATTAACAGCTTTGGATAATCTATCCATCCCGGTTAAAGCATCCTGGTCCTTATATACCGCATTCAGCAAATGATTTGTCTGCTGAAAACCATGTCTGATTTCAAATACAAGAAAAGGCGTCAGAAGGGTTATAAGTATCAGCAAAGAAACTACTAATGTTTTTATCTTGTATCTTAAATTCTTCAATTTTCCTTTGGATAATAAAAAAGCAATCGGCAATAAAACCAGCAATGGAATAAAAGCTATATGAACATGCCAAATCAAACCGATTAAAATACTTAAGGGAATCAACACCTGATAATTTTTCTTTAATATGGAAAAAAGGACATACAAAAACCAAACAGACCACAATATCGTAGGTTGAGTTGGCACCACCCACCGGTCCAAAAAGACAGTACCAGGAGAGACAGCATATAAAAAAGCACCTATCAGCCCTACTTCTTTACTGAAAAATTTACTAAAGACCCAATAAATACTGACAATCGTAAACAAGCTGATAAGAGTGGTCACGGCTGCAGCACCAAGCGGATTCATCTTAAAAAGAGCAAAACTAACTGCCACCAGATAATAAAATAGTGGACCAATGAATACTCCGATAATACTGGTCTCCTGACCAATTAACCTTAGATGCCCGTCTACCAGGATATCTTTGGCAATCCAGGCAAAAAGGTCCTGATCATGCCCCCATGGATAGAAAATTTCCAGTTTATAAATTCTTAAAAGGAGTCCTATCAGAAGAAGAAAAAGTAAAACTATCTTAGGCGATCGGAGATATTGCATAATCTTTGGGTTAGTTTATCTTAAAAATACACTATCTAACAAGTAAGGATTTGGCGCAGCCTTGATTTCTGTCTCTGTTAAGAAATACTTCTCCACATTAATAAAATCAAAACGAAAACTCTGATCCGGTAAGCGGTCAATCTTAACATCACTTATTCTCCAGCTGGTACCGTTTAACTCCGGCCGATCCTGCGGCGGGTCAACCTCCAGAAGATAAGTCAGCGGTTTTTTAGTTGAAGAAAAAGAGACTACCCGGGAAAATCCTTTCTGTGCATAAATCATCGCATACCTTTGCTGATATGCAAACCGGTCAGGAGAGAAATTAAAATATCCAAAATCTCCTTTACCTCCAGGCAGGCTTTGCTTAGCATCCTGATAGATTTTTTCAGCAACTTGTAAATTAAAAGCCCAGCTGTGCGGACCCCGCTTATTGATGTCAGTTTTAAATTCTAAAATTGCCTGAACACCGGTATAAAGATTTACCAAATACAAGATAACAAAAACCGGAATAAAAATACTTTTATTAACTACTTTGTAGAATGAAGAAAATATTATTACCATTAAGGGAAGAAACGGCCAGAAATAATTACCTATCCCGCCGGAATAAAATAAAGAGATCACCCAAAAACTCAGGAAAAAATATCCAAACAGAAAATATATCAATTTAGGATAAACTTTCTTTTTTAAAGCAGTAATAAAACCTGCCGTAAAAAAGAAAGCAACTAAATAAGTCAAAATATTCTTCCCAGGTGAAAGCTGATCAAAAGAACCTAGGATAATACTTTTAATTCGGTCATCAAATATACTGATAAGGCTTTCAGATACCCTGTCTGTACTAGTTATAAACTGCATTAAAGCCTTAAACTGTAATCCGTCATGCTTGATGTCAAATAAAATAAAACTAGACAAGGGAACTAGTAAAATAAGATATGAAAATAAATGTTTTAATTTTTTACTTTTATATAAAAAGTATATTAAAAAACCCGTTGCCGAGAGAAGTATCGGCACCCCAAATGCCATCTGGAATTGGATAATTAACCCTAAAATAAACAGGGATCCGATTAGATATCTTACCTTTAGCTTTAATACATACTGATAAAAGAATAAGAAAAATAACGGAAACAGAAAGACTGCTCCATAAGGATTATAAAAATTCTTTAAACCAATTGAAGGATTAATTATTGAATTAACTGAAAAAAGCAGTACTGATAAAATTGCCGCCTCCTGATCAAATAACCTTTTAGCTACCCGGAATACTACTCCCAGGAAAATGATTGATAAAACAAACCAAAACCACCCGACAAACAAAGGATTCCCGCCCCCGATTAAAAACGCCGGCAAGTTAACATAGAACCAAAGGGGGCCATGAAAAACACCGGGAATAGCGCCTGAACGCGGACCCAGCAAAGTAAAATGAAGATTTTTGACAATATCATTCATTACCAGGAAATCCCGCGAGACATCAACATCATAGTGGATATCCCCCAATATCAGCCAATAGGCGCTTAACAGAATATTAATTACAATTAACACCAAAAGAAAAATTCTCATACCAATATCTTAACTCCAATTATATGATGATATACTACTTTTAATGAAACTTAAAAGCTTAGGCAAAAAGCACTTCTTCGACATCCTGGCCCTGATATCTGCCGTATTAACTGCGCCGCTTTTTTTATATAAATTAGGACAAACCTCATTAGTCAGCTGGGATGAAGCCTGGTATGCAGAAGTGTCCCGGAATATCATAAACTCAGCAAGCTTAATTAATTTAAGCTGGAATGATAATCCCTATTTTGACCACCCTCCGACCGGCTACTGGCTAATGGCACTTACTTTTAAGCTATTCGGGGTAAATGAATTTTGGACCAGGTTTCCTTCAGCACTGGCCGGTCTCATCAGCATTATTTTAATATACCTTTTAGGGAAAAAACTTTTCCATCCTTTAGTTGGTTTAGCATCTGCCATTTCCCTTTCATCTGCCATTTGGTTTGTTTTTAGAGCCCGCTCCGGAAATCTCGATACCATTTTAACCATGTTTTTTCTGCTGACCATTCTTCTTGCCCTAAAAGCCGCAGAAAATAAAAAGTTTCTTTTGCCTTTTGCTGCCAGCTTAGCCTTGCTGTTCTTAACAAAAACCATGGTGCCATTTACAATCATTCCGGCACTAATTTTAATTTTTTACCGAAAAGGATTATATAAATTTAAGGATTTAGTATTGCCGGCCTTTTTATTTTTAATCATTTCCGGTGGTTGGTTCATCAGTCAAATAGTTCAATTTTCTAGTTTTCTTCCAACTTACCTGGGAGTCGGTCTGAGAGGTATCGATCTTAACGCAGCTCATCTTGGTAACTTAAATTTAGCCCGGGAGTATTTGCATAGCGGCATCGGCAGGTGGTTTTGGCCCGGCATTTTATCTCTGGTATTATCTGTCTTTTTCATGCAGAAAAGATTTTTTATCTTAATAGTATTTTTTATCTCTTTTATGCTCCCGGTAATTTTCTCTCCCAAAATACAGATCTGGCACCTGATACCGCTTTTTCCAATTCTGATTTTAACTTACTTCGGCTTTACTTACAGCTTCTTAGAAAAATACCTAACCAAATGGAGGTTTCCGCTTTATGCAGTCATCCTGATCTTCAGTTTCTATATCTACTTTAACCAAATCAAAATGATCTGGTATCAGTTCATTGATATTCCGGCTTTTATTTCTGATGAGGCAATCCTGTCAAAAGAAGCCGGTAAATATCCGCAGGAGTTAATTGTTGACGGAGAGTATCGCCCGGCTGCCTTATTTTATTCCGAAAAAGGAAAAATAGCGCAAGCACCAAAGAATGAAACTGATTTTGCATCTTTATTTAATAGTGAAGATGAATTTTTATTAATTACCAATAAATGGCGGCTGGAAAATCCGGCAATCTCACCCCAAAAATACCGGATCCTCAAACAGGATAGGGATAAAGTTTTATTGTTGCATACTAAACTCTAATTAGGATAGTGACACTTCTTATACTTTTTTCCTGACCCGCACCAGCATGGATCATTACGTCCGATTTTACCATGCTCTTTAGTCAATTGCCCCTGGTCTCCATAAGTTTGCTGAGCTATTACCTCTCCGCCCCGTTCAATGGTAACTTTAGTTCCGCCATAACCTGGTGGAAAATCCGGCGGAATAGTTTGCTCTTTTATCTGCAAATCCTCCGGCCTTTCTATCTTAACTTTAGCGCCAACCTCAGATGCTTCTGTCTTTACTCCGACTTCAATTTCCGGATGTTTTTCTTCTACTTTAATAGGTTCCTGGCGCGGAGCTTCTCCCTGTACTGCCACTTTGTAAATCCGGTGAACTATTTCATAGTCAATGGTCACCATCAGCTTTTCAAACAAATCAAACCCTTCCTTTTTATATTCAATTAACGGGTCCCTCTGTGCATAGCCCCGAAGCCCTATTCCGGAGCGCAGATCATCCATGGTATCCAGATGCTCAATCCATAAAGTATCAATGGTATTTAGGTATACAAAAACCTCCATCTGACGGGCTGTTTCCCCGCCGACTTTTTCTTCCCGCTGGTTATAAAAATTAACAGATAAATCAGTTAAAAACAAAACTATGTCATCCGGGTTAGCAAAACCGGCAATTTTCTTTTCTATTTCTTCCTGGCTACTTTCATCTATCGGAATAATGCTGGCAAATTCTTCCCTGATTTTTTTAGCATCAATTCCCTCTGAGGAATAAATGGTGGTTACACTTCTTATTTCATTTTCAATTTTGGCCAGGATTTCTTCCTTTAAAGAAATATCCTTGTTTTCAGCTGTTTCCAAAACTTTTTTCCTGATCTCATAGATTATTTTTCTTTGCTGGTTCATGACATCATCGTATTCAACAGTGTGTTTACGGATATCAAAATTGTGCCCTTCTACTTTCTTCTGGGCCCCTTCGATAGCTTTGGAAATTAATCCATGCTCAATCGGCACGTCTTCCGGCATTTTGAGAAAATTCATTACTTTAGAAACCTGTTCTCCGCCGAAGATCCGCATCAAGTCATCCTCTAAGGACACAAAGAACCTGGTTTCTCCCGGGTCACCCTGCCTGCCTGAACGGCCCCGCAGCTGGTTATCTATCCTTCTTGATTCATGCCTTTCCGTACCGATAACATATAATCCGCCTAATTTATCCATATCTTTAGACAAAATAATATCCACTCCCCTGCCGGCCATATTGGTAGCCACAGTAACGGCCCCCTTTTCCCCGGCCCGTGAAATAATCTCTGCCTCTTTTTCGTGATTTTTGGCATTTAAAAGTGCATGGGAAATACCTTTTCTCTTGAGCAGATCTGATAGGAATTCATTTTTATCAATGGCGGTGGTGCCGACCAAAACCGGCTGTCCCTTTTTATGAAGTTCTTCCACCAAATTGGCAACTGCAGTATATTTGGCGGCCTGAGTTTTATAAATAGTATCCGGATGGTCCGCTCTTATCATCGGGTTATTAGTCGGAATTACTACCACTTCTAATTTATAAATCTTGTTAAACTCTTCAGCTTCTGTAGCAGCAGTTCCGGTCATACCGGCCAGCTTGTTATACATTCTGAAGTAATTTTGAAAAGAAATAGTAGCCAAAGTTTGTGATTCATGCTGGATTGCCACCCCTTCTTTTGCCTCTATTGCCTGATGCAAACCCTCTGAATACCTTCTGCCCAACATTAACCTGCCGGTAAACTCATCTACTATAATTACTTCCCCGTTTTTAACCACATAATCTTTGTCTTTGTGAAACAAAGATCTGGCTTTAAGGGCTTCTTCTAAATGATGCAGTGTAGAAAAATCCTTTTCATAAAGATTATCTACTCCCAACATTTTCTCTATCTTTAAGGTCCCATGCTCAGTTAAGTGAGCTGTTCTTAACTTTTCATCTATACTGTAATCAGAAGGAGAAAGTGAATCGATAATCTTGGCAAACTGGTAATATTTCTCAGTTGCTTCCTGAGCCGGCTGGGAAATAATCAACGGTGTTCTGGCCTCATCAATTAAAATGGAGTCAACCTCATCAACTACGGCAAAAAAATGTCCGCGCTGCGACTGATCCTTTAACCTAAAGACCATGTTGTCCCTAAGGTAATCAAAACCAAACTCATTATTGGTACCGTATGTAATATCTGCTTCATATGCTTCTTTTCGGCTGACAGGTCGAAGGTGCTGTAAACGCTTATCATTATGGGAAGTATCCTTGTGTTTGGGATCATAAATAAAAGCCGCATCGTGAATAATGGTGGCACAACTGGCACCTAAGGCATGAAAAACCGGTCCCATCCATCCGCAGTCCCGCTGAGCCAGATAGTCATTAACCGTTACCAAGTGCGTACCCTTACCGGCAATGGCATTTAGAAATAGCGCCGGAGTAGCTGACAGGGTTTTTCCTTCACCGGTTTTTTGTTCAGCAATTTTACCCTGATGCAAAGTAGCTGCAGCCATCAATTGCACATCAAAATGGCGCTGTTTTAAAGTTCTTTTAGCAGCTTCCCTGACAAAGCTAAAAACCTCCGGCAAGAGTTCATCCAGACTCCTGCCCCGCTCATGCTCCAGCTTAAACTTGGCAAAGCTCCCTTTTAGTTCTTTATCTGATAATTTAGCTACTTTTTTCTCTAACCCATTAATAATCTCAACAGTGTCTTTGAGTTTATTTATTTCCCTTTCATTAGAATCAAGTAATTTTCCCAGGAAACCTAACATAGTTTGTATATTATATGATACATTGACAATTAATACTTCCTTTAATACACTAACAGTATCTTAAAAAACTGCCCAAATGGATAACTCTAACAATCAAAATCCAACTAACCCCTGGCTACCCCAGCCTCCTGTTTCTGCCTCTGATCCGAATAATGCAGCCCCTTCATCTGATGGATTATCTTCCGGCTGGCCACCACCTCCGGCACCATCTGCGCCTACAGAAACACCTGCGGTTCCTACTCCCTGGGAACAGACAACACCAACGCCAGCTTCTCCCTGGGCAACTGAACCCACACCTTCAACTCCTACACCTTCTGTACCGGACCTAACAGCGACACCAACTGCCCCAGTCAGCACCCCGGATCTTACTGCCGGATGGCCGCCTGCGGCAACTGCTCCAACTCCTTCTCCGGTAACCGATCCTATGCCTGCTCAACCAGAACCTGCGCCTGCAAATACCTGGCCTACTACTCCGGCACCCAGCACAAACCCTGCGGATTTACAGCCTTCTTTAAACTCTAGCACACCTGACCCATTGGCTGTATCTCCGGCTGAACCAACACCTACCTTCACGCCACCCTCCCTATCTTCTGTTCCTGAACCGGCCCCGGCAAATCCAGCCGTTGAAACACCACCAACAAATCCTGCTCCATCTCCCTCCCCGCTGGACAATCCCTGGGGAACTACCACTCAAGCCCCAACAGCAGAACCCCAACCAGCTACCCAACCCAGCTGGACTAATACTGTCGCTTCAACTGATAGCCAGCCGCCAGCCCCAGCAGATGCTGCTCCTACAGACCTATCACACTTAATCAGCAATAATACTCAACCCGAAGCAGCACACCCAACACCTGAAGCCTTAGGTGCTGTTTCCGCCCCCACCCCTAATCCAGCCATGCCGAATCCTCCGGTGGAAGCACATAAAGGCATCCCCCGTTGGCTACTTGGCTTAGGCGGGGTTTTGCTATTACTGGTAATCGGAGCATCTGCGTATTTTATCCTGGGTGTTGGTCAGCCGGCAAAGACTACCAGCTTACCGGCGGTAGCTGTTCCGGAGAATAAACAAGCCGCTGCACCGATAGCTTCTCCGATTACTCAACCCTCAGCCCAACCGGCAGCCAGCGGTTCAGGAAACTTCGGTGAATTAGGAGGTGCGGCCCCGCTACGGGAAAGCAGCCCAAGCTCTTCTACAATAGAAACCCTCCGCCAAAGATCCCAACAAGGAATATAAAACTTCCTCTATTATTGTTTCAATATATACTCTTAGCGTACAATAAACTAAATTATGTCCGATCCTATATTGGAAGTTAAAAATTTAGTTAAAAACTATGGCTCCTTCAAAGCAGTTGACGATATCTCGTTTATAGTACCCAGAGGAAAAGTCATTGGTTTATTGGGACCAAACGGAGCGGGAAAAACTACTACTATTCAAGTCTTATTGGGAATTACATTACTCAATGGCGGTACTATTAAATATTTTGGTGAAGATTTTTATAAAAATAAGCAATATTGCTTACAGAGGATTAATTTTGCCTCTGCTTTCAATACTCTCCAGGGAAGAATTTCTGTCCGGGAAAATCTTTTGGTTTTTGCATACCTCTATGCAGTAAAGAAACCAGAAAAGAAAATAACTGAGCTTGCGGAGTATTTTGAAATTACAGATCTGCTTCCTCAACGCTATTGGGACTTATCATCCGGACAAAAAACCAGGGTTAACATAATAAAATCTTTACTCAATGACCCTCAAATGATTCTAATGGATGAACCAACAGCTTCTTTGGATCCCGATATCGCAGATAAAACTTTGTCTTTAATAGAAAAGCTCCGGGAATCACACGAGCTGTCAATTCTATTTACAAGTCATAACATGGAAGAGGTAACCCGAATTTGTGATGAAGTTATTTTTTTGGATCACGGCAAAATTGTTGCCCAAGATACGCCACTAGGTTTAACAAAAAGAATTCCTTTTGCAAAATTAAGAATTGTGTTCGATGGTCAAAAGGATAAAATTGAAGAATATTTAAAAAGTGCAAAACAGAATTTTGAAGTCCTAAATAAAAATACTGTCTTAATAAATACCGAAGAAAAATTAATTCCTAAAATGATATTCGGACTTAGTAATACAGGTATTTGGATTACGGATATTGAAGTTAAAAAACCAACACTGGAAGATGTTTTTTTAGAAATTGCTAGAGGCAAATAATTATGTCAGGCAACAGAATCAAAGCAATTTTATATCAAGAGTACTGTATAACCAAAAACTCGCTTGAGATTATCATAGACTTATTCTTTTTCTCAATTATGAGCGTTACAGTGTTTGGGTTTGTTTCTTTATTCCTTTCCGGTTCGGTAAACTCTCCCGCAGCACATTACTTACTACTGGGCATTCTGATGTGGGAAATAATCCGGATTAGTCAGTATTCCATGTCAGTTGGGGCTTTATGGAATATATGGTCAAGAAATTTAAGTAATATGTTTATAACCCCATTATCTTTAAAAGAATTTATGTTTGCTTATATGCTCTCTTCAACAGTAAAAGCCTTTTTTACATTCATCTTTATATCGCTTATAGCAACAATGATCTTCGATTTTAATATCTTCTCCATAGGAATGATTAATCTCTTGCTAAGTTTTGTGAACTTAATTATATTTTCCTGGACTACCGGAATAGCAATTCTTGGCCTTATTTTTAGGTTTGGAACCAGAATTCAAGCTCTTGCCTGGGGGTTAATCTTTCTTTTCCAACCCTTAACTGCAGCATTTTTTCCGTTAAAAATTCTCCCTGATTTCTTAAAAACAATTGCCTATACTCTTCCGCCCACGTATGTATTTGAAGCTGCCAGAAATGCGCTAACAGATCCTTCTGTAAATTGGAACTTTGCCGGAACTGCATCTTTACTTAACATTATCTACTTTCTGCTTGCGCTCTGGTTTTTTAATATCATGTTTAAAAAATCAAGAAATACTGGACAATTTGCAAAAATGGAAGGATGATTACTTTTTATAAATATATTTCAGCCAAAAATTTTTTAAAAATGGCAGTGATGCTGTTGATAAAATAAAAGCCATAGCCGGAACTATTGCATTAACAAAAGGATTTAAAATTCCTGCAAAAAGAAAGAAAAGGGCAATTACCAAATAAGTAAACAGCGAAATAATAATTTTTCTCGCCCAGCTAGTTTCCCAATTTTTTGTCAGCCTCAACCTTTTTATTTCTTTCCTTAATCTTATTAATTTCCTGTTCTAATTCCTGGATAGTTGCCATGTACTATTTTGGTTTTATCTCTGAAAAACCGGTGTATTTTTGAAGGGCTTCAGGGATTTTAACTGAACCATCTGCTTGTTGAAAATTTTCTAAGATAGCAACCAGCGTTCTGGATATGGCCACTGCTGTTCCGTTAAGCATATGAACATACCCGCTTGTTGCGCCTTGACGATATTTAATATTTAGATTCCTAGCTTGGTAATCAGTACAGTTGGAAGTCGAAGTCACTTCTCCATAATCATCCCGTCCCGGCATCCACGCTTCGATATCAAATTTTCTGGCTGCCATTGCACCTAAATCACCGGTACACATTTCTACCACTCGATAAGGAATCTTCAGCTCCTGATAGATTTTCTCTTCTAAAGAAAGCAGATATTGATGCATTTTCTCTGACTCTTCTGGGAGCGAGTAAATAAAAATTTCTGCTTTGGTAAACTGATGCACCCTAAATAGACCTTTTGAATATCTCCCATATGCCCCGGCTTCCTTACGGAAGCAATGGGAATAACCGATATATTTTAAAGGTAATTTCTCAGCCGGAATAACTTCATCTGCATGTTTTCCGGCCAGCGACACTTCAGCAGTAGCAATCAGTCCTAAATCTTCGTCTTCAATAGTATAGGTTTGCGCCTCCTGACCCTTTGGCATATAACCCGTTCCTAAGTAGTACCTTGATTTAGCCATATCCGGGGTAATTACCGGGATAAAACCTTCTTTATATAAAAGGTTCAGGGCAAACTGCACCAAAGCAAGTTCCAAAAAAACACCCTCATTATATAGATAATAAAACTGTGAACCAGCCACTTTAGCGCCGGTTTCAAAATCCAGTATGTTTAAATTTTTCCCTAGCTCTAAATGATCCAGCAGCTTAAAGCTAAACTTTTTAGGTTCTCCCCAAGCTCTTACTACCTTATTCTCGCTACCGTCTTTACCAATAGGAGCTTCCGGAGAAGGAAGATTAGGAATAGTCACTAATACTTGTTCCATTTCTTCTTCAATCTGTTTAAGTTTGGGTTCTTGTTCCTGAAGTTCTTCCTTTATTTTTTTACCGGTTTCTATATCTTTTGCCTCTGCTGCTTTATTTCTTTTTGAGCGCAGTTCATCAATCTCTTGAATCAAATTGCGGCGATCTTGATCAAGTACCAAAACTTTATCCACTACATCTTGAGAGTAACCTTTAGCCGTTACCCCTTGCTTTACCTTTTCCGGATTTTCTTTGATAAAATTAATGTCTAACATAATCTTCTTTCTGCCAGCTTCTGGCCGGCTCCACCTCTCCACTAAGTATCATATCAACTGCCTTTTTATGCCAATCAAATTTGGTAATATGATAAACCCTCTTAAAATATTTTAGCGCATCCTGGGCTCCCGGTACACCCTTGGCTTGAGCCAGCGCATCCAGGTTATCAGCAGCTTTAACCATTCTTGCTTCTAAGGATTTTCTTTCATTATATTCTTCCACCAATTTAATTATTTCCTCCCGGGAATCTAATCCGTCCACCAAAGCTTTTACCCCTTCTTCTTCAATGTTTTTAAATACCCCTCCTGCCATACCCTTAACAAAAGTTCCCACATCACCAACAATTGTTTCTCCGACATCATGGAAAAGTCCCATTTTTAAAACCTTTTCCGGATCTATTTTTGCCCCGTCTTTTTGCAACTGCTTGGCCAGAAAATAAGCAAGGAGTGCCGTCACATAGGAATGTGCTGCTACTGAATCTGCCTCATTCCTTTTAAACCCTAAGGCAATAAAACCCTGTCTGGGAAGCTCCTTGGCCCACTGCAGTGTCAAAAAAACTTTTAAGATCTTTTTTAAATCAGTTGTATTCATCTTGCCGCTTCCCCTAAACGTTTAATTACCTGTTCTTTAGGATATTGCAGTAAAAACCAGGCCGCTTTCGGACCGAATTCTTTACCTATTAAAGCGATGTAAATAGCAGAAAAGGATTTTTTGGCGTCAACTTTTAGTTCTTTTGTCAGATTGTATAAAGCAAGCTGCAGTTTTTCCGGATCATCATTTTCTTCAATTAAAACAATTGCTGCATTTAAGAATTGTTTTTGTTCACCGGTTAGCTCTTTTGCTTTTTCAGGTAAGTTTTCGCTAAGTTTTATTCTGAATTCATCAGGAGCATATTTTTCAATCCAGATCTTTGCATATTCTGCTCTTTCTTTAAGAATATTTATTTCAGCCTCTGACAATTTTGCACCTTTAATTTCTTCATACTTTATAAAAACATCCACATTTGGCATTTGGATATAATTAACTACATCCCGAAATCTAGGTAAAAGAATTTCTTTTTTGTGAGGGGTTTCCCCAATCTGCGACATCTCAAAAGCCCGGGATAAATTCTCATCTGAATCATCAATAAAAGCTTTAAAGCATCTGTCATATTCATCAAAAAGATCAGGAATAGCCATAGTACCAACCGGATTAAATTCTAAGGATTGTTTGTAATCAGTCCTGACAAATAAAAATCTGGCAACCTCAGGAGAAAGGATAGCCTGAGAATCTCTCGCCTGAAACCCTAAACCTTTTGAAGAAGCCATCTTTTTACCGCCGATCAGGAAATGTTCATACGGGAAATTATATGGTTCATTAATTTTAAAAACCTGATTAACAAGTTCCCTGGCAATATCCATCGATCCGCCGGCTGATGCATGATCTTTTCCGGCTCCTTCAATAGTTATTCCAATTACCATCCAGTGCGCCGGCCAATCTACTTTCCAGGGCAATTTTCCATTTCCTCCAAAAGGCGAAATTCTACCTGTAAACCCACAGCCTTCTGCCCACTTTACCATCTCTTTCTCGCAGGTATAAGCTACTGTCTCACCGTCCCAATCATGAACCCTGGTAGTACCTAATTTGCCGCAGTTTTGGCAAATCACCTGCAAGGGCAGCCAACCAGCTTCTTTCTTTTTACTGCCACTAATTTTTTGATAAATATCTTGAATCTTGTCTGCATTATCCAGAGCAATTTTTATTGCATTATCAAACTTTCCCTCGTGATATAAATCCCAAGAAGAATAATATTTTGGCCAGACTCCCAAACTTTCCAATACTTTTTTAAAATCATCAGCAAAGAAGTCTGCAAAAGAAGCAAAACCATCTTTGGGAGATGGTGCATTCTTTAAAGGAAAACCTAAATATTTTGAAAAATCTTTTTCTAAATCCTTAGATAAACCATCAATCGGATCAAAGTCATTAATTACAAAACTAAAAGTAACCTCCTGACCGCTATGTTTTAAAGCTTTATAAATTAGGTCATGAACCAATGGCCCTCTTAAAGAACCAACATGAGCAAAACCGGAAGGGGTAAACATATCGTCCACCCAATACGGCTTAAATTTTCCTGAATTTATTATTTCTTCCGCTACCTTATCAGCCCAATACATGGCTAAAGTATAACTGAAGCTGGAATGTTTGAAAAGGAGAAACCCTTAAATGATTAAGCTGTTATTAAAAAGTTATATTCGAAGATTTTATTTCACCGTATCTTTTTATAAACTTCTCTGCATCTTTCCTTGTCCCCTGTGAGAGCAAACGTTCCAGAATTACTGATAATTCATGTATTGCAACAAACATCTTCATAAAGTTAATAACAACAATACTGTCTGTGCTTTTCATTGCCCCATTTTCAATCATAAAATTGATAAAAACCGTCCCGCTTAAAGCATAGTTACTCATTACCTTATCTACTCTTCTCCTTAACAGCAGATAAAAACTTCTGCATGTATAAGTTAGAATCATGGATTCAAGTTGTTTATCTGTAATCCTGTCTTTTAAAAGTAAAGCTCCGGCAAGCCTGTGGCCTAGAAGCGTAGCAGACAGTTCGTAGATAATAGGAAATAAATCCTCAAGATTTTTTAGTGAATTTTTATAGAACAGAAAACTGTGAGCAAGCTCATGCAGGGCAACATTCCGTAAATAGCCTCTTCTTAAATCTTCAGCACTAAAACCTTTTTTAAAGGCCGGCGAGAATATTTTGTTAAAGGTCGGAATTATTTGCTCTTTGATTCTTAAATCATTACAACAATTAAAGACAGTCGCCTCGGTGCCATATTTTTGGGCCATATCAGCATGCATAGGTAAGTTTATCCCCACATATTTAGTTTCCGCTATAAGCCCGGATAATAGAACCTCATCTATTGTCTTTGACTTTATATGATCCGGGGTATCAATCCGCTCTTTTGGCAGCAGAGCTTTTCTGATTGAACCAAATATTATGCTCTTATAATTATTGAGCCTTTCTGTCCCCTCTGTATCCAAAACTCCAACCCATGCCTGATAGGAAGCTTTCCCTGAAAATAAGTGGTCATCAAAATGATGAAGGGGCCCAATAGATATATCCAGAGTGTACGGTTCTACCTTAAGCCAAGCAGCCAATGCTTCTTCGTAAGTGCCATTTAGTAAAGCCTTTGCCTGAGTTTTTAAGGCTACCCCAAATTTTTTATTTTCGGTTATCCTTGATGCCTCTTCCAGTTTCTCTGCAACAGGCTTCAGTAACTTTGCATATTTAAGATGATACGGAGTTGCTACCAATTTACCGTCTACTTTTTCAACTACCGTAAAAGGCGACAAGACTGCCGGATCTGTTTTTGCTGTCTTTTCAATAGCTTTTCTGTCTATTTTCGGCGCTTTTTTCTGCTCAAGATAAACCGGGGCAATCAGTCTACCTGCCTCAATCAAAAGTTTTAGAACCCGGGTTTCATTTTTAGAAAGCTTCGGAAGTTTGGGATTAAATTCCACCAGTGGTTGACTACTAATTTTCTTAACCATATTTTATACTCCTATTTAATTAGCAACACCTTACACTTGTATCTAACAATCGGGGTAGTAACCTCAACTACTTCTCCTTTTTTGGCTCCTATTAAGGCTACTCCTAAAGGAGATTCGTTAGAGATTCTTTTTTTGGAAGGGTCTGCTTCTACCCTACCTACGATGGTAAATTCATCAATCCCGTCATCCATTTCTATCTTGACAGTAGAACCGATCACCACAAAGTCATCACTATGCTGATTATTGATAACTTTGGCGCTTTTTAAGATATTTTCTAGTTCAGAGATACGGCTTTCCACCATGGCCTGCTCTTCTAGGGCCGCATCATATTCGGAGTTTTCAGCCAAATCCCCATATTCTCTGGCCTGGTGAATAACCTCTGCTATCTGCCCTCTTTTGGTATGCTTTAAAAACTCTAATTCCTCCTTAGCATCTACCAAGCCTTGAGCTGTTAAATAAACACTTTTTTTAAGTTTCGAACTCTCGTTAATTTTAGACATAAAATACCTTACTGCCAGAAAGCAGCAAATTGAGCAGATTCTACTCTTAATTCTGATCACTTGTCAATTGCTCTATTCAGTAACACCCCTCACAGGCTTGAGAAGCACATGCTGTTAAAGTATAATTTGTAGGCTTGCCGCGTTCGTCTACAATTGATGCAAAGCGGCAATTGAGGAAATAAGCCGCCGCGTTCGTCTAGTGGTCTAGGACATCGGATTCTCATTCCGAAAATCACGGGTTCAACTCCCGTACGCGGTACCAGCTTGTTGATTCAAAATTCTACTTTTGTTACGCTTAAGTATAATGACCCCACCTGCCAAATCCAAGAGAACTCTACATTTAAAAATAGGCCTAGCGGCAATTTTTGCTGCATTTTTCCCTTATATCTTAGGATTATTTATTCCCTTGACTTCGCTTCTTTACCTGGCAGCAGCAACAATCAGTACAATCCTAGCTATCATCTTTTTATTTTGGATTTTAAGACCTCTTAAACTACTGATCAAAGGAACCCAGGATTTTTCCGATGGCAACTTAAACCGCCGGTTGGATTTAAGATCCGGAGATGAGTTTGAAGAAGCCGGCAGCTCCTTTAATCTGATGGCAGAAAAATTATCCAAAACTATTCAGGCCATTGAAAACCAGCAAGTAATCGCCGTTGCCGAGAAAAATAAATTCGGTGAAATTTTATCTTCTGTCATAGATGGCATAATTGCTTTAGATTTTAATAAAAACATTTTATTCTTTAATAAAGCTGCAGAAGAGCTGACAAATTTTAGCCTGGCAGAAGCACAAGGCAGAAAAATCGATGAAATCATTCATCTGTTTTCCGATAACGTAGAAATTTTATCCAAAACTTATTCTCAGAGCAGCTTCAATCAAACCGCAAAGCTGATCGGCAAACAAGGCAAGCAAACAAAAGTTCATGTCATGACTGCCCAAGTAAAAGCTACTGTCCAAACAGACTTAAACTGTATCCTGATACTGCATGACCTATCCAGAGAAGAAGAGCTGGAGCAAATGAAACTGGACTTTGTCTCGATGGCCTCTCATGAACTAAAAACTCCTTTAACCAGTATTGTGGGTTATTTATCAGTATTTTTGGAAGAAAATCAAAAAAATATCCCTAAGGAAAGTTATGACCTTTTAAGCAAGGCCTTCACTGCTGCCCAGCAACTGCAGACTTTAATTTCCAACCTGTTAAATGTTAACAAAATAGAAAGAGAACAACTCTCGGTAACTCCTGCCCCGACTGACTTTTTACCAATACTTACCAAGTCTGTAGATGATCTACGAAGCCAGGCCAATCAAAAAGGAATTGTGTTAAACCTAGCCCCGACAGACAACCTGCCAAAGGTAATAGCTGACCCGATCAGAATAGGAGAGGTAGTTACCAATTTAGTAGCCAACGCCATCAACTACACCAATGCCGGAGGTAAAGTAGAAATCAGCACCATTGTCTCTCCCACCGAAGTCCAAACAACAGTTTCCGATACCGGCATCGGCATCCCGCCTCAGGCCATACCCCATCTTTTTAATAAATTCTTTAGGGTTTCCAATACTGAGCAAAAAGCTAATAAAGGTACTGGTTTAGGACTATATATTTCCAGATCCATTATTGAAAAGCTGCATGGCAAAATCTGGGTAGAATCCGAGGTCGGAAAAGGCAGCCGGTTTTCCTTTACCTTGCCGGTAATTACTCAAACTGCCGGCAGTTTAGATACCAAGCAGTTTACTTCCCAGGCTTTTCAATCTGGGACCTTGAATTATTAGGTTAATCATATAAAATAGTTTAGTATGGATCCGGCTTCAAAAAGAATTTTATTGGTAGAAGACGAAGATTTTATCAGGGACCTTTATACCAGACAACTGTCTAAAGCCGGATTTTTTGTCAAAAGTGCTCCGGACGGACAAACCGGTTTAAATATGCTGAAAGCAGAAACCTTTGATTTACTGCTTTTGGATATCATGCTGCCGGGGATAAACGGTTTGCAGCTTTTAAGGGAATTTAAAACCCATAACCCTAACTCCCCCATGATCACTATTATGTTAACAAACCTGGGTCAGGAAGCAGTCATCAAGGAAGGCTTTGAGCTGGGGGCGCAGGCTTATTTGATAAAAGCCTCCTATACTCCTGACCAGGTAGTTAATGAGGTTAAAAATGCCCTTTCCGGCGGCCAATCCACTCCCCCTGCCACACCAGTCCCCGGACAATAACATGCCAAAAAGAGTCGGCGAAAAAGTCATTTTCCAAACAAAGCTTTTTACTCTAAAAGATATTGATATTGAGTTTGACCACAAAAAGGTTACTTACCAAATTTTAGAGAAAAGGGATACTGCTTTAATTGTGCCGATAAATAAAAAAGGAGAACTGGTCTTAATAAAAGAATATTTTTATGCCATAGATGAATATCAAATTGGTGTACCGAAAGGATCAATTGATCAAGGCCATGATGAGCTGACCACTGCCAACAAAGAGCTTCAGGAAGAAATCGGCTATAAGGCCGGCAGGTTAGATAAACTGGGCACAGTCACCATGTCACCGGGTTATTTAACCCAAAAAACCCATATTTTCCTGGCCAGAGATTTGACAGAAAGCAAGCTGGATGGAGATGAGGAAGAAACATTAGAGGTTATCTACTACCCGTTTGATAAATTCGAAGATTTAATTAATCAGGGAAAACTCACCGAAGCCCGCATGATAGCTGCTTTATATTTAGCAAAAAGATTTTTAGAGGAAAACCCCGAATAACTTTATCTTAAAAAAGGCACTAAAAGCAAAGCTACAATATTAACAACTTTGATCATGGGGTTAATGGCGGGGCCTGCCGTATCCTTATATGGATCTCCCACTGTATCCCCTGTCACTGCAGCTTTGTGGGCCTCAGAACCTTTACCGCCAAACTTACCCGATTCAATATACTTTTTGGCATTATCCCAAGCAGCCCCCCCGGTGGTCATGGAAACTGCCACAAAGATCCCGGTCACAATTGAACCTACCAACATCCCACCAAGAGCAACCGGCCCTAAGGTAAATCCGACAATAACCGGTGCTAAAACCGGGATCAAAGCCGGGACTAACATCTGTTTTTGGGCAGAAGCCGTCACAATGTCAACGCATTTGGCATAATCAGGTTTGGCTTTACCCTCCATAATCCCCTTAATGGTTTTAAATTGACGTCTCACTTCTTCCACTACTGCCCCGCCGGCCTTGCCCACTGCCTCCATAGCAAATGAAGCAAAAAGATAGGGGAGGGCACCACCTATAAAAAGACCTACCAAAACTTTAGGATCAGACAAAGAAAACTCCAAATCTGAACCAATAGCAGAAAATTCCTGGGCATAAGCAGTAAATAAAACCATGGCTGCCAAGGCAGCTGAACCAATGGCATAACCTTTGGTGACAGCTTTAGTGGTATTACCAACAGCATCCAAAGGATCAGTCACTCCCCGGACTTTTGAAGGCATATTGGCCATTTCCGCAATTCCCCCGGCATTGTCAGTAATCGGGCCAAAGGCATCAATGGCTACCACAATACCGGCCAAAGAAAGCATGGTTACACCGGCTAAAGCTATTCCATATAAACCTGCCAAAAGGAAACTGACTATAACAGCAGCAGAGATTAAGATAATCGGCCAAAAGGTGGAGCGCATAGACAGCGCCAGTCCGGCAATAATATTAGTGGCATGACCGGTTTTTGAAGCCAACCCCAAATTTTGCACCGGGGAATATTGGGTTCCGGTATAGTATTCAGTAATTATCACCATCCCGGCAGTGACCACCACACCGATAAGCGCTGCCAGATATAGATTCAATACCGAAACTGCACCGTTATCACCCATTAAAGCGGAAGTAACCGGGTAAAACAAAATTACACATAAAATAGCGGTCGCAATCATACCTTTGTAGAGTGCCCCCATAATATTTTTACCTGTTAATCTGACAAATAAAGAGCCTACAACAGAGGCAAAAACTCCCATGGCTAAAACTAATACCGGAAAAATAATAGCACCGTCAAAACCGGGGAAAAGCAGCTGCCCTAAGATCATGGCGGCAATAGCTGTCACAATATAGGTTTCAAAAATATCCGCTGCCATGCCGGCATCATCCCCGACATTATCCCCCACATTATCGGCAATCACGGCCGGATTTCTGGGATCATCCTCCGGAATACCGGCTTCAATCTTACCGACCAGGTCTGCCCCCACATCTGCTCCTTTAGTGAAAATTCCTCCGCCCAGACGAGCAAAGACGGAAATAAGAGAACCGCCAAAACCCAACCCGATTAAAGATTTTAAGTCTCCTCCTGTGTATTGGTAAAACCCATAAACTGCAGCTAAGGCTAAACCAACTACCAAAAATCCGGTCACTGCCCCGCCTTTATAAGCCAGGATAAAAGCCGGGGATAAACCGTTTTTAGCTTCCTGTGCCACCCGGACATTGGCCCGGACTGCTACGCTCATACCTATAAAACCGGCCAGGGCCGACAGTGTGGCTCCGATCAAAAATCCAACTGCGGTATTTTGTCCCAGGGTAAAATAAATTAATACAGCTACGGCAATGGCCACCAAGGCTACTACCTTATATTGCCTTTGTAGATAAGCAGCAGCTCCTACTTGAATGGCCCCGGCAATCTCTTTCATTTTTTCATCACCGGAATCTTTTTTTAATATATCCACAATCAGCCAGCCGCCATATAAAAGCGCAGATGCCACAGCAGCCCAGATGATTAAATTAGTATTATTTACAAGAAAATCCATGAAAATTTATTGGAGCAGTTACTAGAATTTACACAATCATCCCCTATTTAGTCAAGCAGGAAGTTTAAGCTATATATACCGGAGGAGGAATAGGTACTCTTTTGCGGGAGGCTGGCTGGGGAGGCCTGACTAGAGCCACTCTCAACACATCATCCATATGTTTGGCAAAGACAAACTTTAAGTCTTTTTGCACAAAATCCGGGATATCTTCCAAATCTTTTTCATTATCTGCCGGGGCAATAATGGTTTTCACTCCGGCCCGGTGTGCCGCCAGAACTTTTTCCTTAAAGCCGCCTATTTCCAAAACCCTACCCCGTAAAGTTACTTCACCCGTCATAGCTATTTCTTTGTGTACCGGGATCTTTGTAAAGGCTGAAACAATGGCAGTAGTTAGAGAAATTCCTGCTGATGGACCATCTTTCGGGATAGCCCCTTCCGGAACATGGACATGAACATCTACTTTTTGGAAAAACCTCTCCTGAAGACCCAAGTCTGCCCAATGAGACCTGACATAAGACATGGCAGCCTGACCGGATTCTTTCATTACGTCTCCTAATTGCCCCGTGAGCAACAGATTGCCCTTACCAGGCATTAAGGTAACTTCAATAAATAATACTTCCCCACCTGCCTCAGTCACCGAAAGGCCGGTCACCATCCCTACCTCATCCTGTTTTTCAGCTAAAATAGGCAGGAATTTAATCGGACCTAAAAATTTATGAACATCTGTTGGGGTAATTACAAACTTTTTCACTTCCCCACTACCTTCAGCAATCTTACGGGCTACTTTTCTAAGTACTGCCGATACTTCGCGTTCCAAACTTCTCACTCCTGCTTCTCTGGTGTACTCTCTGATAATGGAATAAATTGCCTTATCTTCAAACTCCAGCTGTTTTTCACTTAAACCATGGTTTTGTAACTGTTTAGGAATTAAGAATTTCTTGGCAATGAAGAATTTTTCATCTTCAGTATAGCCCGGATATCGGATCACTTCTAATCTGTCACGTAAAGCCGGCGGGATGGTATCCAAAATATTAGCTGTGGTGATAAACATGACATTGGAAAGATCATATGGCACTTCCAGATAATGATCTGAAAAACCTTCATTTTGTTCCGGATCCAGAGCTTCCAGTAATGCTGCTGAAGGATCACCGCGGTAATCTGCCCCGATTTTATCAATTTCATCCAGCATAAAAACCGGGTTGGTGGTACCGGCTTGTTTTATCCCCTGGACAATCCTACCCGGCATTGAACCTACATAAGTTCTCCTGTGTCCCCTGATTTCCGCCTCATCCCTGATACCGCCTAAGGAGACTTTGACAAATTTCCGGCCCAGCGCCTTGGCAATGGATTTACCAATAGAAGTTTTACCGGTACCCGGGGGACCGACAAAACAAAGGATTGGCCCTCTCATTTTACCGGCCAGCTTATAAACAGCCAAGTATTCAATTATTCTTTCTTTGACCTTTTTAAGCCCGTAATGATCCTCCTCCAGAATACCTTCGGCCTTTTTCAAATCTACCTTACCTCTTTTAGCTGCTTTCCAGGGCAAATCCGTTAACCATTCCAGGTAATTCCTGATATAACCTGCTTCCGGATTATAGGAAGACATTTTAGCAAGCCTGCCTAATTCTTTTTTGGCCCGTTCCAGTACTTCCTTTGGCATGCCGGCATTTTTAATTTTTAATTCAAAATCCTTAATCTCCTGATGTTCGGCATCTCCGCCACCCAGTTCTTCTTCGATGCTTTTCATCTGCTCCCTAAGAATGGCTTCCTTGGTCATTTTGGATACCCGTTCCTGAGTCTGGGAAGAAATTTTTTGGGAAATTTCCAAAATCCTGATTTCTTTGGCCAGGAGTTCTGAAAGCCGCTGCAACCTTTCAGCTGCAGATACCATTTCTAAAATTTGCTGCTTATCAATGGTTTTAAAATCAATTGCCTGGGTAATGGAATTAACCAGCTGATTCGGGTCATCACTGTAAGTAAAAAGGGACCAGTTGGCAAAGGTGCTCTGGTCAAAGAAAGGATTGCCACCCAGCTCCAGGTATCGCTTAACCTGTTCCCGGACTGTCCGGACTAAAGCTTCTGTTTGTTCGCTTTTTTCATAGAGTTCGGGAATTTCTTCTATCTCTGCCTCAAGGCAGGAATCAACTTTAGTATATCTTTTTAAGAAAACCCTGCTTAAGCCTTCTGCCTGCAAGGTATATTCACCTTCCGGGTTTTTAACTACCCTTCTGATTAAACAGACAGTACCGACTTTATAAAGATCTTTTTCAGAGGGGTCTTCTATCCGGGAGTTTTTTTGGGTAACAAAAACAATTAACTTATCTGAATTCCAGGCTACATCCAGGGCTGCCTTAGATTTGGGCCGGCCGGAAATAATAGGGACGGAATTGCCGGGAAAAATTACCGTATCTCTTAAGGGGCCAACAGGAATGGTGGGTTTTAATTTTACAGGTTCAGTTGTAGGTTTAATAAAATCAGCCATAATTTGTTATTAGCAGAATACCACTCTGAGTGCTAAAAGTCAATACCCTTTTTTGCCAAAATACCCTGTTTATAAGGATGTTTAACCTCCCGCATCTCAGTTACCAGATCTGCCATCTCCATTAATTTTTTCGAGGCATGATGGCCTGTTAATACTAAATCTAATTCCGTAGGTTTATCATGAATAAGACGTAATACCTTTGTAAGAGATAACACTCCTCCGGAGACAGCGCCTGCAATCTCATCTGCTACCACCACATCCCATTTGCCGGATTTCACTTCTTTTTCTAATAAATTAAACGTATCCAGAGCTGCTTTTTTATGCTCTTTTAAAGGCAGTTTATCTCCTAAGATTTTAACAAACCCTTTGCCGCCTTGGATTAATTTGACTAAGGGAGAGAGTTTTTTAACCCCGGCAACCTCTCCTGTAAACCACATTTTTCCAAACTGGACTATCAGGCATTTTCTTTTATACCCCACCGCCCGAAGCACTAATCCCAAAGCCGCAGTAGTTTTACCCTTGCCTTCCCCGGTATAAAGAATTACTAAGCCTTTTCCCTCATTCATGAGCTCATTTTAACATAGGAAAAAAGCTAAATCTGAAAAAGAATTTTAGCCAAGGCAACTAAAGCAATTAGTGCCCAGATGGTATTTAAAGTCACTGTCTGGTAAACCCGCTTATATAGTGAAACTGCAATTATTCCAAATGAACCGGTTAAATTTAGAATCTGATAAATTGAATCTGTGGGCTGAATAATAGAAAAACTAGTTAGTGCAAAGGCTCCAACGATTGCAATAGTCCCATACCAACCAGCTGCTTCAATTAACTTTTGTTTCATAGAATCAGTATAACAGAATTAACACATGGAGTAACCGCAGGAGTGGCATTTTTTGCAGCCTTCTTCCATCACAAAAGAAGCTGAGCCGCATTCTGGACAAAGATCAGCCTGGACATGTGCTGAAAGACTGGGTGCCGGGTCAGAACCTTCCGTTAAATTCAAAGGTAAAGCTTCTACTGACTCTTGGGTAGGAGATTGTGCCAGATCTTCAGCCAAAACTTTGGCTATGGCATCTGCCAAACTTTGTACCCGGTTTTTGCCAAATCCTACACTTGAAGCTCCTCCAATTCCCCGCAGCTGCCCGACAATTTTCAAAGCTACAGCTTTAGGATCTGTTTCCTTGGCACCTCTTGCTAATCTTAAGGATAAGGAAACCAACCTTCCCATGGCTTCCGCATCTGCCATGGTATGCATGCCGGCCCGGCCAACTGTGACAAAGACCTCAAACGGCTGATCAGCCAGATCACGATTAACGGTAATAAAAGCTTCTCCCACCGGAGTGGAGATTTTATATGTCCGGCCTCTTAAGATCATGGGCCGCTCAGCTACCGGGGCTGCCGGATCTTCAACAGATTTATTAAGACTGGATGAAACATTTAACACCTGCGTAGACTTGGAGCCATCCCGGTAAATAGTAATTCCGTTGCAGCCAGTATCATAGGCCATCTGATAAGCCAGGGCCACATCATCTTTGGTAGCGGAATTAGGCAGATTGATGGTTTTAGACACACCATTATCCGTATATCGCTGAAATGCAGCCTGCATCTTAACATGCCAGATCGGGTCAATCTCCTGGGCCGTTACAAATACCTTTTGCCAATCTTCCGGCACTTCTGTTACCTCTCTGACTGATCCATGCTCCAGCACCTTAGCGGCCAGGTCATCACTGTGAAAGCCTTCCCTCTTGGCAATATCAGTAAATGTCTGATTGGCAATAGTTAAAATCCGGTACTGGTCTCCTTTGGCTTTGGCTTTATGGATATAAGCCAGGGCAAAAACCGGCTCAATGCCGGATGAACAATCTCCGATAATGGAAATTGTGCCGGTAGGAGCAATGGTAGTAACAGTAGAGTTACGGATTTTCCTGCCTCCCTGATAAGCATGGGAGATGGGTCGGTTTTTAAATGCAGAAGATTCTTTATCTGCATAGATAGAATGTATCCAGTTCGGGAAAGCGCCCCGTTCCTTAGCCAGCTCTTCTGATTCTTTATGCCCCTCATCATTAATGAGCTTCATGACTTCTTCTGCAAGTTTAAGTGCCTCGTCAGAATTATAAGGAATTTTAAGTTTAAAAAGCATATCAGCAAACCCCATTACCCCCAAGCCGATTCGGCGGTTCAGATGCACCTGATCATAAATCTGCTTTAAGGTAAAAGGATTTGTCTGCACCACATTATCCAGAAAATGAACTGCAAAACGGGTAGCTTGTTTTAGCTTTTCAAAATCTACTCCTGAACCATCTTCATACACAAACTTACCCAAATTAATGGAACCTAAATTGCAGGCATCCCAGGGTGCCAACGGCTGCTCGCCACAAGGATTAGTAGCCTCAATTGTTTCCATGGAGGGTACCGGATTAGCAGGGGAGTCATTAATCCGGTCAATGAAAATGAGTCCCGGATCACCGGTTTTCCAGGCCCTGGCAATAATTTCCTCAAACACTTCCCGGGCATTTAATTTACCGACTACTTCACCATTATGAGGCGCAACCAGCTCATAATCCTCACCTTTGGCTACTGCCTGCATGAATTTATCCGTAGCAGCTACAGAGATATTAAAATTGGCAATCTGTTTATCCAAAAGCAGGGTTTTAACATAGTCTCTGGTTTCATCATCCTGTAAAAAAGGAGCAATTTTCTCATAAACCGGCTTATTTAAATCATCCAGTTCAGCCTTGCAGCGGATAAACTCCAAAATATCCGGATGATCTACCCGCAAAATACCCATGTTGGCACCTCTTCTGGTGCCACCCTGCTTGATAGATTCGGTGGCAGCATTAAAAACCCGTAAAAATGAAACCGGGCCGGAGGCTACCCCACCGGTGGTATTGACAATGGATCCGGCCGAGCGAAGCCGGGAGAAGGAAAAACCGGTGCCACCGCCTGTTTGATGAATTAAAGCTGCATATTTGATGGAGTCAAAAATCTCCGGCAGCGAATCACCAACCGGCAAGACAAAACAAGCAGAATATTGCAGGCCGTTTTGTTTTCCGGCATTCATAATAGTTGGAGAATTAGGTAAAAATTCCTGATGGACCATCATGGAATAAAACTTCTTAGCCAGATCAGAAACCTGCTTTTCCGCTACATTAAAATCAAAATCTCCGGAAGCAATATCATAGGCAATATGCCAAAACCGCTCGGATACTGTTTCTACGATCTCTAAGTTACCGCCTTTTAGAAGATAGCGCTCCTGCAGAATTTTATTGGAACTTTCAGAAAAGGTCGGTTCAGGCAAACCTGCCGGCATCTCCGGCATCTTTTTGTAACGGGGAAGAAACCTTGTTTCAAAACTGCGGCCGTTTTTATCCAAACCATTAGTACGGTGTTCACCATTGGTTTTCTTACGGCTTCTCTCTCGCGACACGGAGACAACTTGTGAAGTAATATCTGCTCTTTTTTTCATAAGCTCCCTATTCTATCAAGTACTGTTGAAACTCTGTCAATACCTAAAATTACTGGACAGTTTGAATGGCTACTTTTTGCATGATGTCTCCAATTGTTAACTTATCCACTACCTCCTGGCCGGAAACCACCTGACCAAAGATAGTGTAATTAGGCGACAAAGGAGTATCCTTTTTCAGGATGAAAAACTGGCTGCCATTGGTATCCGGGCCGGAATTTGCCATTGCTACTATTCCTTTTGCATAAGACCTGGTTACTGGCTCATCAGGAAACTGATAGCCGGGACCTCCCCTGCCGGTGCCTTCCGGATCACCGCCCTGCACCACCCAATCTTCGACCCGATGAAAGGTCAGACCATCATAAAAGCCATTAGCAGATAAAATTATGAAATTGGAAGCTGCCATGGAAGCTTCAGGATAAATGCTAAGCTGGATTAGCCCTTTGGAGGTTTGAATCAGAGCTTTTTTATCCTGTAAGTCTTCCGGCTTTAAGATACCGGGGAATTGGGATAACTTTTTATTCCGCGAAAGCGGCAACTCCTGCGGCTCTCCTTGTCCTGTTCCCGGCTGCGGCGATTTAGTTAAAGAAAAATCCAAAGGCGTGGGCGAAGGAGAGGGTGAAGCTTTGACATCTTTTAGGTCCTGGTTAAACCGGGAGACAGTAAAATAGATTCCTGTTCCGATGATAAAAGTAATAAGTAAAAGTCCTAACACTTTCTGGTTGGTAAACATCTGCCCAAATGTATATACCACCAAAAATAAATTAAGGCAAGAAGTTAATTTATTGTTTCAAGATAGGTTTACATCCACCGACATTAATAACAGGAATAACAACCCTATGGCTGTGATCAACGGTAACCTCTCCGTCTAAAGTTTGAACTTTGAAGGGTATGCCTGTTTCATTAGGTGTTTCATTAAGATGAGCTATTAACTTGCCGATGGTAGGAATACCAAGATTCTGAATGGCGGGCTTATGAGATTCTGAATCTCTTTGATTTGTCCTAAAAAAACTCTCAATTGACAACATCTACTTTATTTATACCTACATATGTTGTTTTAATACAAGGAGCTACTTTGTTATCTTAAGTCCTCTTAAATATATATTGTATTAATCCTTTTCACGATCAAAAATATTCTTATTAATCTATATAGAAACTTATAATGAAAAAGCTGCCTCGAATTATTGCTGGAGTTATCTGGAGTTATAAAGTAATAATGCCTATGGATTTTGTAAGAAAAGACTAGCATAATCAGGATGAAATGAAAAATAAACTTCTTGTTGGTTTTGGAGTTTTAATAGGGCTAGTTATTTTAGGGGGGATTCTCGGGGGAGATAAACCACAAGTAAAAGGAACTAGCATAATTGCTACGCCAGTACCTAGTGTTGCAACAACTACCTTACCAAACCCAGCTATTGCGCCAACACCGATCCCTATTCCCTTACCCGCTTTAGATCAAACTCCCGAACCAATCGTTCAACCTACTGTTGCACCTGTTCAAGATTCTGGATTAAGTAACGATAATTACTATACAAATACTCAAGGTAATACAGTGCATAGTCCAGCTTATTCAAATTCTACACCTGAAGGTGCGACTGCGATCTGTGGTGATGGAACCTACAGTTTCAGCCAAAGCAGAAGAGGCACTTGTTCACATCACGGAGGCGTAAGCCAGTGGCTATAAAATAAAACCTTTTCAAAAACACAATCACAAAGGGAAGAAAAGTCTACTAAGCAAAGAGGATTTTCCGCTCAAAACTATTGTGACTATAATCACTCCTGAAAGTATCGAAAGCACAGCCAATACAAGTTTTGTATAGAATAAAATAATTTGGATTGAAGTAATAATTTTCACTTGTAATACTAAATGATTTAATTATAATTTTTCCAATTAAACCCAGCATATCATAAACCCTTAGGATCTTTGGTAGATTAAGAATAATTCAGCTCCCTGTTCCTAGTTTTGCTCTGACCAATACTTTGTCCAATGCTATCAAGGCTTTCCAAAACCCTGTATGGATTGAACTGGCAAGACAAAGATTAAAACAACTAAAATTATCTCAGCAAGGGCAATACAACAGGAGCAATCATTCCTAATAGTTGGGTTGCTCCACCGATTGTAGAGGCTATCTGTACGGCATCCCATGCTTTTTGAAGAATTGTCTTATCGGGCTTCGGTTTAATCAACTGGGCTTTAATTGTTTCTATATCTCCGATAAGTTGTCTTTTTTCAGTCTCACCTAGCTCTGACTGATTAACAATATGCGTTAATTTAGTTATATTATTTATTGTTTCCGCAATCGTTTGATTTATGGTTCCAAAATTATTTAATTCATTTTGGTGAATAATATAATCTCCGCCATCCGCTGTTATTCGACCACTACCATTCATGGTAAAATTTTCGGCTTGAATAAACACACTTCCTCCACCACCTGGTTGCCCTGGTTTTCCAGCATCACCAAATTTAAGTTTCGGATAAATTTTTGAGCTTGACATTGGATTACTGTTTTCTTTAGTTTCTTCCCCAAGCAATTCAATTTCTTGAATGATCCCATTTAGATACGCTTCTGCCATATCTAAACCTCTTAGTAAACTTTCTTTTAACTCTTCATCTTCCCAAGGACCAATACGATTCGGCCAAAAATCAAAAGATGAAGGAAAATCATCAGCTTTTTTCTTACCGAGTTTCTTTTCTAGAATTGCATGAGTCAGGTGGTCCCATTGCTTAAACTGAGGAGTGTCGGAACTTACCAAGTTTCTTAATCCCGGAATTCCAGCGATTTGCCCCTTAATTAAATCTATCGTTGTTGCCATAACTAAATTAGTTAAATAAGTTTATTTTCTTTCCAAAACTCTCTTTAGAATTGCTTCTATACCATCTGTAATATTCTTTGATAAAACACAAAGATGTCCAAATAAACCCATAGAAAAAATAGCTAATAGTACAAAATCGCTTATGTTCAGTGTTTTACCATTTTGAAGCAGTGGCCACCTTACTAAAACAAAGTAGTATCCAATTAATCCTGCGATAATGAAGTTTACAACATCATTCCAAGTCTCGGCAAATTTTCGTTGCCAATTCCAACCACTTGTTTGGAGAGTACCGAATTTTATTAAGCCTAATATCAAGCTTACCAAAAATATAACTCCTAAAATGATTGAATTTATCATAATTCTACCTAATATTAATTGAGTCGATTAAGACTAATTTAGCTCCCTAACCAAGATTCGAATCTTGGATTAATTAAAAATCTTTTCCAGCTAAATCCCCACATACTCCCAGCATACCCCTACCTAAAACTTTTTTCCACTATTTCAACTTCTCAAAGGAATAATCCAATAACTCCCTGGCTTCGTCCCTTCTGGACTGTGACCCAAGGAGTATTCCTATTACCTCATGATTATTTTTCCTGGCTAAAGTTATTAATGTTAAGCCTGCCTCCGGGGTGTAACCGGTTTTAAAACCTACCACTCCCGGGTAAGTAGTTAAAAGGTTAATCCCGGAATACATATCATAATCCTGATGCTCCTCTGTTTGGGGTAAGAAAATATGCTCTTGTCTTGATATCTCTACCACCTCCGGAAAACGGCGGATTAAAAACCTGGTTAAAATAGCCAAATCATAAACCGTTGAATATGAACTACCGGAATCTTCATCCAGTCCGGTAGGGTTTACAAAATGCGTGTCTTTCATCCCTAATTGCTCGGCCTTATCATTCATCAATTTTAAAAATTCACTTCTGTCTCCGGTAGTTTCTTCTGCCAAAACTTCTGCCGCATCATTGGCAGAAATCAGAAAAATCCCGTCCAGAAGTTCTTTTAAGGTTAACTTCTCCCCGGCAATTAAAAGCATTTTATCCGGCTCCATCCCTGCTGCCCGCTCTGAAACCCAATATTTTTCATCCATTTTTTTATTCTCCAGCGCTACCAGTACAGTCATTACCTTCGCCAAAGAAGCAATCGGCAATTTTTCCCGGGGATTCTTGGCAAATAAGACTTGTCCTGTTTTAGCCTCCACAAATAAGGCTGCTTCAGCAGTAATCTGCAGACTATCAATACCTGCTTCTCCTGAATTTCCCGGAAACCATTGGTTTATCCCTAAAATATTCTCCTTTTTAATAAGCGGAGAAACCAACTGCAATGACTTTTTACTGAAGGGAATATATATCGCCGCAGCTGCCGCTAAAGTCATTAAAATACTAATCAAAACGGTAAATTTTTTCATCAGGATTTTTTATCATATCAAATATCGCAAGTTCCCTCTTGACGGCTATGTTCAAACTGATTCACAATGGAATTAGTGTGATAGACGGCACGCTAATCTTATGCTGCACCGTCTTATACCTCTTTTACTTTTAATATCGGCTATTACTTTTGTTACCTTTAATTTCCAATCTATTAAACGGACTATTGTATACAAACTAAATATCTCCGGGGATACCACCACTTCCTGTTGCAATAGCGAAGCAGTGGCAAAGTCCAACGGAGAGTTTGATGAAGATGCTTCAGTAGCTATTTTTAATAACAAGGTCATAGATTATCCTAAAACTTCCTTGGCCTACAGCTACAGCCAAGCCATAGCGGAACAACCTGATTTAGATGAAGCAGTGCTGGGTACTACCAATGAAGCAGGCGAGGAGAAATGGATTGATGTTTCTTTGGAAGAGCAAAGACTCCGGGCATGGGAAGGAAATAGATTGATAATGGAATTCCCGATTTCCTCCGGCCTCTGGTCTCCGACCCCAAAAGGCTCTTTTAACATCTGGTATAAAACCCGCAATCAAAGAATGGAAGGCGGATCTAAGGAGTTAGGGACTTATTATAATCTTCCCAATGTCCCCCATAATATGTTTTTCAATAGCGGCTATGCCATCCATGGAGCCTACTGGCATAATAACTTCGGCCATCCCATGAGCCACGGCTGTGTTAATTCACCGCTGGCTTCAGTTGCCCAGCTTTTTGCCTGGGCCGGCCCGGTTGTACCGGAAGGGCAAAATGCAGTCCGGGCTACCCCGGAAAATCCGGGTACCAGGGTAGTAGTCCGTTAAACCGGAAGCTTGGAGATATATTCTGCCACCTTTAAACCGGTTTTTGCACCTTCTCCGGCAGCAATCACAATCTGTTCACCGGCCTGATCATTAATATCTCCGCAGGCAAAAATACCGGATACTGAACTTGCACCGAATTGATCAACTTTAATTTCCCCTTTTTCGTTTTTTTCAGTTAACTTATCAAAGGGGGCTGAGGGAATCCAACCAATCTCAATAAATACCCCGGATACCGGTAGCACCTCTTCTTTTTGAGTTAATTTACTTCTGACTTTAATGCCTCCAACAAATGCTTCACCTAAAACTTCCACTGCTTCATAATCATTTAAAACCTTTACCTTATCAGAAGAAGTAACATTCTTTAATAACACTTCGTCACCTTTTAAGGAATCTGTAATATTGATAATGGTAACGGAACGGGCTACTTTGATAAGCGAAAATGCCGCATCCAAAGCACAGTTTCCGCCACCTACCACAGCCACATCTTTATCTTTGAAAAAAGGGGAGTTATTAGTGGCACAAGTGCTGACACCCTTGCCTAAAAGTTCTTTTTCCCCGGAAATCCCAAGCATCCGGGGGGTTCTGCCGGAAGCTATAATTATGGTTTTTGAGTGAAATTCTTCTCCCTTAGAAGTCTTAACTAAAAAATTCGGCACTTGTCCGGATATATCAGTAACTTCCACCCCGTCTTTAACCCACAGTCCCCGGCCTTCAAAGTTTAAAAGCTCTGCTCTAAATTTTCTGGCCAGCTCTTCACCGGAAATCATACTGTAGCCCGGGTAATTTTCTACATCTCCGGACAAAGCTGCCTGACCACCCAGGTCTTTAGTTAGCATTAAAACTTTTAGGTTTTTCCTGACAGTATAGATTGCAGCTGAAGTCCCTGAAGCTCCTCCGCCAATAATAATGGTGTCAAAAATTTCGGGCAGCTTTGAATCCATAATTCTATGGTACCATAATCTTATGCCCCTAAAAAACGATCTGCAAAAGGTATTAGAGGGAGAAGTTATAGACGATGAACTAACCCTGCAAAAATACAGTAAAGATGCATCCTTTTTTCAAATCCAACCCCAGGCCGTTATTTATCCAAAAAACAGCGGAGACATTAAAAATTTAATCAAATTTGTCAGTAATAATCCTGACCAGCATTTATCCTTAACCATCCGCTCCGGCGGCACCGACATGTCCGGTGCTGCTGTCAGTGAATCATTAATCCTGGATATGACCAAACATTTTAACCACATCATAAAAATTGACCAGGAATCAGCTACAGTCCAACCGGGAGTTTTCTACCGGGATTTTGAACCGGAAACCTTAAAAAATAATCTGCTGTTACCGACTTATCCGGCCTCAAGAGAAATCTGTACTTTGGGAGGCATGGTCAATAACAACTCGGCTGGGGAAAAAACATTAGTCTTTGGCCAGACGGAAAAATTCGTTCAAAGCCTTAAGGTTATCCTTTCCGACGGCAATGAATACACTTTTGAACCTCTCAATAAAGAGGAATTGGACAAAAAAATTGCTCAAAATAATTTTGAAGGTGAAATTTATCGCAGTATGTATAAACTGGTTACCCAAAATCAGGAGTTAATTCAAAATGCTGAACCCAAAGTTTCTAAAAACTCTGCCGGATATTTACTTTGGAGAATTTGGGACGGCCACACCTTTGACTTAAGCAAATTGATCTGCGGCGCCCAGGGTACCCTGGGGATAGTTACGGAAATTAAATTCAAACTAATTCCGCCCAAAAAACATGCCAAAATGCTGGTAATTTTTCTATATAACCTCACACATATAGGTGAATTGGTGGACGAGGTCCTGAAATTTGCCCCTGAGAGCTTTGAAAGCTATGATGACCAAACTTTCCGTTTTGCTGTTAAATTCTGGGCAGAACTCCTTAATGTCATCCATCCTAAAAACCTGCTTACTTTAGCCTGGAATTTTATTCCTGAAGCATACATGACTATAAAACACGGCTTTCCCAAACTGATTTTACTGGCTGAGTTTACCGGGGACAGCGAAGAACAAGTTCTGGAAAAATGTCTGGCGGCTCAGAAAGCCATTAAACGTTTCCATGTTAAATCCAGACTCACCAGAAATGAAGACGATGCAAAAAAATACTGGACAGTCAGAAGGGAAAGCTTTAATCTATTCCGACATCATGCCGGGAATAGAAGGACCGCTCCTTTTATTGACGATGTGGTTGTTCAACCTCACTTTTTACCGGAATTTCTACCTAAACTCCAACATATTTTAAGACCTTACAAAAAATTCATGACTTATACCATTGCCGGGCATATTGGTAATGGCAATTTCCATATTATCCCACTAGTAGATATGAAAGATCCCCGGGTTATTCAGGCTATCCCGGAATTATCTAAAAAAGTCTATGATCTGGTTTTTGAATATAAAGGTTCCATGACAGCTGAACACAATGACGGCATGATCAGAGGACCTTATCTGGAACTAATGTACGGCAAAAGAATTTATGAATTATTTAAAGAAGTCAAAGATATTTTTGATCCCAAAAATATCTTTAATCCCCACAAAAAGACAGATGCAACTTTAGAATATTCCCTAAAACACTTGGTAAAAAGCTAGATCTCCTTTGCTACAATTTTAGAGTTTTTCTTTAATCTTTCTTCCATTTGATTTAAAGTTAATAACCCTTCTTGCGGACCGATTTTTTCTACTACTGCTGCGCTATTGGCTGCTCCCCACCTCATGGCCTCTTTTAGCTCTTTACCATGGAATAAGCCGGCAATGAGCCCTGTTGCATAAGCATCTCCGGCTCCGGTCATCTCTAAAAGCTCTGCCGGGAAAAGACCTATCTGATAGAACTTCTCTCCATCAAACCCAAAAGATCCCTCCCCGCCGTCAGTGATCACTGACATCCTGGGTCCTAAATCAGTTAAACCGGAAAGGAGTTTTTTTATCTCCACCTTTTTATCTTCATCTACACTTAAAACTTTTTTAGCTTCTTCATAATTCACAATAAAAACCTTAGTTAAAGAAAGGAGTTTAGGGTATTTCTTAACTCCATAATTTAACTGATGCGTCCCCGGAGTAAAAACTAAATTTGCTGCTGTCCTTTCAATATATTGTTCTATTTGATGAACCAGAGGAGTTTTGGGGAAAGAAAATGATACTGAAGAAAAATAAACCCATTTAGTCTTATCTAAATCCGGCAGGCTATAATTCCAGGGATAATGGTAAACCAAAATTGTCCGCTCGCCCTGATAATTTAGAACAATTGACTGTTCAGTGGCAATATTTTTATTAACCACCATATACCTTACATCCACCCCCTCTTCCTTTAAATGTTCAAGAATCATCCTACCGTTGGCATCACCGCCAATATTTCCATGCAAGGCTGTTTTCATCTTTAACCTAGCCGCCCCAATGGCATTATTATTATTGTTTCCGGCAGTTAAGGTTTTAACATCATCGATCGGGATTTTATCCCCGTAATTAAAGCAGATTTCACAGCGTTCTTTATTTAAGATACAACTTATATGAGCTTTAGGCAGATGAACAAAATTATCAATCCTGGCATCACCAATGGAGATTAAATCAAACATGTATTCAGTATTATGTATTTGGCACTAAGTTTCAAGCAGGGTTTGCAGTATAGCCTGATTTTTTAATAGTTTCCAGGATTAAGGCATCCGTTATTTTGCCGGGATCAAACTCTATTTCTGTTTCTGCTTTGGCATAACTGGTTTGGGACTTATTTACCCCTTCCAGGTCTTCCAAATCCATATCTATAGTCATGGCACAGGAAGAGCAATGCATGCCGGTAATCTTAAATTTCTTTTTCATTTAAACCACCTCCATAATCATGTAATACATTCCCATTGAGCAAGTGCCGATTATTTTACCCTTCTTTTCAGGAGTAAATTCAATGGTCGCTACTTCATTTGGCTTTAAATTCTTGGAAATACCTAAACTGGGGATTCTAAATTGGGAAGCACATCCTATTCTGCTGCCGGCAGTCAAAGTCATTCTAACAGGCACACCCACTTTAAGTTGAACATATTCCGGTTTATAGCCACCAGCTAAAACCTGGACATCAACTTCCTGCACCCCGCCTAAAATCTCAGCCCCTGGCTGCTCTTCCGCTGCTCCTCCGCTTAAATCTATCTGGATAGGGGATTTGTCAGCAATGGCCTGCAAAGTAATAGGAAAACCTGCCACTACCAAAGCTCCGTTTAAAGAGGTAATACCTAAATACAAAACTGCTACCCCTGCTATCTTTAAAAACTTAGTTCTAAATGCATCTCCTAAAATTGTAGTTAAAAACCCCAGTCCGAAAAATAGCGGAGCTGTCCCTAAGACAAATACCCCCATAATGGCCGCTCCGGAAAAAGGACTCCCGGAAGAAATTGCCAAAGCCTCCATGGCTAAAGTAGTGCCACAGGGGATAAAAACCGTCATCGCGCCTAAAAAGGCCGGAGCAAATAAATCTTTACTTTTGGACTGATTTCTCACCATTTTAGCTAAAAATCTGGGTGGTTGAATAATTACATACCTAAAAATAGGGTGGACATTCAATAGGTTAAGCGCCACTAAAATCATGTACAAACCAGCTGCAATCTGCATTACAGTTCTGGCACTGTCAGATAAAGACAAGGCTGAACCAAAACTTCCTAGAATAAACCCTAAGATTAGATAGGCAATAAATTTGGTAGCTAAAAAAGCCAAAGTAGGCCAGACAGTATGCTTATGATTAATGCCTGCCCGGATGTCTTCCTCTTCCCGGGCTGCGATAGTAGAGGCTAATAGCCCCCCTTGCACCGCCATGCAACTGACTCCTCCAACTGTTAAACCGGTTAAAAATATTACCCAAAGATCCATATTATATTTTCACTTTCTTTAGCAACAAAGAGTTGCTGACTACTGAAATAGAACTCATTGCCATGGCCGCTGAAGCTAAAATAGGATTCAGTAGAATCCCGGAGAAAGGATACAGCACCCCCATGGCTACCGGTATCAAAGTTATATTATACCCGAAAGCCCAAAAAAGGTTAAGCTTTATTGTCCTCATGGTTTTCCTGGAAAGGATAATAGCCCCTGCAACAGCATTTAAATCCTTACTCACTAATGTAATACCTGCAGCCTCCATTGCCACATCAGTCCCGGTCCCCATGGCAATACCGATATTAGAAGCCGCCAGGGCCGGGGCATCATTAATTCCATCCCCCACCATAGCCACCACCTTGCCCTCTGCCTGGATCTTTTTTACTTCTGCTTCTTTTTGATCCGGCAGGACTTCTGCCAACACCCTCTTAATTCCTACTTGCTTAGCTATGGCCTGGGCAGTCCTTTGGTTATCTCCGGTTATCATGACAGTCTCTATTCCCATCTGAGTTAGGGTCTTAATTGCATTTTTTGAGGTTTCCTTAACAGTATCTGCCACCGCAATTAACCCCACTAGTTTCCCGGCCACTCCCAGCATCATCACGGTTTTACCTTCACTCTCCAGTTTTTCTACGTTTTTTTCATTAATTTTGATTTTTTCCCCCTCCATTAATCGGCGATTCCCTAAAACTATCAATTTTCCATCTATTAATCCCTCCACGCCATGTCCGGGAATAGCCTTAAATTTTTCTACCTTCTTTAAAGTAATTTTTTCTTCTTCGGCCTTTTTAACAATTGCTTCTGCCAAAGAATGCTCAGATCCTTTCTCAAGTGATGCAGCCAGTTGCAAGACATTACCGACAACATCCGTCACTTCCGGCTTACCCTTGGTTAATGTTCCGGTTTTATCAAAAATTACAGTATTTATCTTATGAGCGATCTCTAAGCTTTCGGCATTTCTAATTAAAATACCCTGCTCTGCCCCCTTGCCTACACCTACCATGATGGCAGTCGGGGTAGCCAGCCCCATGGCACAAGGACAGGCAATAATCAAGACCGCCACTGAATTTAAAAGGGCAAAAAGAAAAGCCGGATTCGGACCAAAAATATACCAGATGGTAAAAGTAGCTATGGCCAGCATTATGACAATCGGCACAAAATAAGAAGAAATTAAATCAACCAGCCGCTGGATTGGCGCCTTACTGGCCTGGGCTTCCTGAACCAGCTTGATAATCTGAGCCAGCATGGTATCACTGCCGACTTTAGTTGCTTCATAAGTAAAACTGCCGGTTTTATTAATGGTGCCGCCAATCACTAAATCACCTTTTTGCTTCTCCACCGGAATACTTTCCCCGGAAATCATTGACTCATCCACTGCTGATTGCCCCTCCTTAACTTTGCCGTCAACCGGGATTTTTTCTCCGGGCCTCACCCGGATAACATTCCCGATCACTACCTGATCAATCGGCACATCTACTTCCTTACCATTCTTTAACACCCGGGCAGTTTTAGCCTGTAAACCAATCAGTTTTTTGATAGCCTCAGAGGTGCCGGCTTTAGCTTTGGCTTCAAAGTACCTGCCCAGCAAAATCAAACCAATAATTACAGCTGACACATCAAAATAAGGCATTGGTTCAATACCGGTACTTTCTATCAGTTGCGGAAAAGCAGTGGCTACCAGGGAATAACCAAAGGCAGCTGAGGTCCCAATGGCAATTAAAGTATCCATATTGGCTGTCCTGTGACGGAGAGCGGGCAGGGTAGCCTTATAAAACCCGAGTCCTGCCCAGAACTGAACCGGTAAAGCCAAAACCAACTGGAACCAGAAGTTTTTCAAAATCGGCGGAGCAAATTGTTCTATAAAAGGAAAACTACCCCAGACAATTAAGGCTGCTAAAAAAAGTGAAATAAAGGCTTTTATTTTTAAACTAAAAAGTTCTTTTTGTTTTTCTTTTTTTTCTTCATCTTCTGACTTTATCTCTTCTTCCAGGAAAGCTTTATAACCTACTTTTGAAACAGCAGAGATAATTTGCTCCTCTTTAACCTCAGAGGGATCAAAGATCACGGTAGCTTTTTCCGTTACCAGACTGACTAAAGCCTCGGTTACACCGGGAAGCTTTTTAATAGAACCTTCAATCACCCGGATACAAGAAGCACAATGCATGCCTTTAATCTGATAAGTTTTCGTTTCTGTCATTTAACAATTATCTTTCCGTGGTACATATTCATACCACAAGCATACCCAAATTCCCCTGATTTCTCGGGGGTTATTTCAATACTGACCTTTTTATTTAGCGGCAATTGTTGTCTGATCTTAAAATCAGACAACACTACCTCTTCCAAGCAATCTGTCGGATCAGTTCTGATAAAATTAATTTTCGTAGTTTTACCCCGGGGCACGGAAATTACTTCCGGTGAATAACCGCCGGACACTGTGATATCTACCTCTCCTTGGGTTTGTATTTCCTTTTCCTTTTTCATCAGAAAAAACCAAAAGGTAAAAACTATTCCAAAAAGACCAAAAAAACCCACTAATATTTCATCTATACTTAACATAATCTCCTTTTTTACCTTTTTACTTCTTGCTAATCTGTTTAAAAAGCCAGATCCCTAATAGAGCAAGGTCTATTAAAACTACAATGCCGAAAATTGATCCCAGACCGGAATTCATCATGCCTCCAAAACCATATCCCATCATTTATCATCACCTCCTTATAATCCATACTACACTTTTTCACCCATAGGACAGATTAGCTACTTTTCTTAAACACATTCATTATTTCTTTAATTGAGGTATCTGCTTCACCGTTTTTAATGTGTTCTACCACGCAAGTTTGGAGATGGTTTTCCAAAACCAACCCGTCAGCTTCCTGTAAAGCCCGCTGGATAGCTTGGGATTGATGAATCACATCAATACAATAATGGCCGGATTCAACCATTTGGATCACTTTTTGTAAGTGTCCTTTGGCTATTTTTAACCGGTGTAAAATCCTCTCTTCTGTATCTTTAGGTCTGTATGTCATATCCCCCCCAGGGGGATATCATATAACAAGCAGGGAAGTAATGTCAAGATTGTGCCAAAGAAATTAAAATATTGATAAAGAAAGGTAACGTTCGTCAACAGGACTTTGATCAGCTGGGAAATCTTGTTCAACATATCTTTTAACCAAAGAGGAAGGAATTGCTTGATCTAAAGGTATATTGACTAATTCTCGCAATTGATCGCTTAATCTAAATAGAGTAAGCATATAAGAATTACCTTTTACTTTTCCTAATCTTTGTAAAGCTGCTGCCACTTCCTGATTTGAAAGAACCTTGTTGAACCTAAAAGAATAAGTATGCACATCCCATCTATGACCTCTTGTTGACAGATAACAGACAGCGCCAATTGCTTCTCTAATGTCTTCTAATCGATCAGGCCTTTTCGCTGCACCCTCGTAAAAATCTTTTAAGTTGATCAAAGGGCCTTTTAAATGTGTAATCTGGAATTCAGTTAATTCTTCCGGCAACTCAAACCTTCTGCCGCCATAATCCGTTCCATTCGTCACTGGCTTAACAAAAACTGCATGATCCATTAAACGGTTCTTACCTAGCTTTAGATCCATCTGTGCATCAATTCTATATACAAAATCAGGAGAAATATTCAGTCCTTTAAGCTGATTGATTCCAACTTGAATAGCAGGATAATCATATAAAACCTCCTCTGTATGTCTTTTTTGTGCTAACGCCAAAGATTCCGGTTGGACGTAAATACCGATTTCAGTCTGATCGTAACCTACTACTCGCGGGACACCGAAAACATGTGGCATTTCCGGAGTGCTCACTCTAACAGCTCGCCTCATTGGACCATAACCATACCAAGGCAAATCACGACATAATAAAACGTATTCTTGGCCATTATAAACAGCTTTCTTTTCTACCCGATCGCCCTCAATCTTACTCCTCCGTTCCATATCTACCTCAACAACAGGTATTCCATCAATTTGGCCCAATAATATATGTAGACCTCTAAATGTGGAACGAGGTATCCGGAGCCTTAATGTTGCAACAGATTCGCTATACTTTCTTTCTAAATCCCTAACTTCCTGTTCAGCTGCTCTAATTAATCTTTCATTAACCATAAAATTAGGCAGATATTGAACAGGAGTTTAACCTTTGAATATAAAATTGTCAAATACTCTTAAGACAATAAGACTCCACCATCCACTACAATCTGGCAGCCGGTCATGTAAGAAGACATATCTGAAGCTAAAAAGAGGGCTACTTTGCCAATATCATCCGGCTCCCCCATCCGGTGCATGGGGATTTTAGCTAAAAAACTTTCCAGCACTTTAGACATATCTACCCCGGCAGGCGCTTGTGCCTGCATGGCCTTAACCCCTTCAGTGGCAATACCTCCCGGAGCTATAGCATTAACCCATATTTTATGCGCAGCAAGCTCTAAGGCTATATTCTTGGTAAAACCCCAGACTCCGTGTTTAGAAGCGTCATAATGAGCCAAACCAATGGATGAAGGATGAAGCGCATCAATGGAGGTAACATTGATAATCTTGCCTCCTCTTCCGGCTTTAATCATCTGTCCTGAGGCATATTTGGTGCAAAGAAAAACCCCTCTTAAATTTACATTAATAACCCGGTCAAAATCCCCCACACTCATCTGCAGTACCGGAATAGAAGGATAAATTCCGGCATTATTGACCAAAATATCCACACCTCCAAAAGCCGCAACAGTTTCTGTAACCATTTTAGAAACATCAGCTTCATTGGAAATATCTACCTTGACCGCTTTTGCCACCCAACCCTTTTCCGCTAATTTCTGGACTGCTGCTACCGCTTCCTGTTCCTTAAAGTCAGCAATCATTACCTTAGCCCCGGCTTCAGCCAATCTATAAACGATTCCAAAACCAATCCCTAAAGCCCCACCTGTGACAATGGCTACTTTTCCGGAGAGATTTAATAAGTTATCTTTGGGGGCAGGGTCATTCATTTTGACAAAACTCTTTCTATTATCATACTATCTATATAGACACCTCTCTGTCAATGAAAAACCATCCTTATCATTATCATGTAGAAAAAAACTTTAGCCATCGCCTTTTAGATATTGGCGTGCCTGTCGGCCTTTTCTGGGCTTTTTTCCAGTTTTATAATTTCGGTAAAATCACTCCTTCGGAAATGATTAAAACCAGCGGGCTTTTAAGTATCAGTCTTCTTGCGATTACCCTTTTAGTCGGTCCAATCTGTAAATTATTCCCAGGATTGGACTTTCTAAAAGCCCATCGCAAATTCTGGGGTATTACCAGCTTTTTAGCAGCCTTAACCCATGTCGGGTTAGTCTTTATCTTCTTCTATAAATTCAATCTATTAAGATTTGTTAATTTTTCCCACCCTAAGTATCCCGGTACCGCAGCCGGACTGGTGGCCCTGGCTATTTTATTCCTGGTAACTTTAACATCAAGCAAAAAAGCTCTTAAACTTTTAAGCCCGGAGGCCTGGAAGGCTGTCCAAATCACAAGCTATCTGGCACTGGGTTTGGCTGTCGGACATTTTTATTTAATGGAACAAGTGGAGGGAGTTTTGGTAATCAAAAGACTTTTGGGACAAATTACTTTTGGACTTTCAGCTATTGTGATACCAATTAGGCTGTTAATTACCTTTTGGCCTGCCAAGAAGTAAAATTACTTTTTAAGTTCATTAGCTACTGCCGTATTTAAATCTTCAAATCTTTGTAAAATAAGTTTCCTGCCGTTTAAGAAAAAAGTTGGAGTAGAATTAACCCCTAAACTGCGGCCTTCTGCCAAGTCGCTGTCAATTTTAGCCTGGATAGTACTAGCATTTACCTGCTCTTTAATTTTATTTTCATCTAAACCTAACTCCCTGGCTAGCTTTAAAAAGTATTCAGTAGCCTCTTTTTCGCTCAAGACAGACCATTCTGATTGCGTTTCAAACAACTTCTCATGCATATCCCAGAATTTACCCTGCAGCGCAGCAGCTTCTGCATAAACTGAGGCTACCCGGCCGAAGGGGTGCTGGGGGAGCGGGAAATGGCGATAAATAAGCTGTACTTGGGGATAAGAGTTCCTAATATTCCTAACCACTGGTTCAGCAGCAGCACAAGCCGGACACTGAAAATCGGAAAACTCTATCAATTTGACCTTAGCGCTATCGCTGCCGATTTTTTGCCCTTTTGAGTAATCAATCTGTGAAACAGAAGTTCCCCCGATCCCGGCCGGACCCGAGCTTCCACGGCTAAGTAAAAATACTCCGCCTACAAGCAGGAGCAACGTTCCTATTAAAATGGCACCTAATATTTTAGTTTCTGTTTTCATTATTCTTACGAGCTATAATAACCGATAGTAAAACCCCAATGGATATTATAAATGATATTACGCACCAAAAGCAAATTGCTTTGATCACAAAAATCTCTAAGTAAGTCAGATAAATTCCAAAACCTACTCCGAAAACTGCAATCAGCTGCTGGAGAGTATGTATTTTTGATGAGATACTATGCGTACGCACCACAGCCAATATAGCCATGGTTAAGTAAAAAATAATCCCTAAAAGGGGAATGGAGATGCCAAAAAAACTAGAGTAGGGGCTAAGCCGCACAATGTCACAACCCTGGCCAGTGGGACAAACAATAGTGCCGGCAATATGGTATTCATAAAACAAAAATGAGGCTACAGCAAGCCCTAATAAACTCAAGATAAAAATCACCCTGTTAGAAAAGTCTGAAGAAATCATTTTCCTTTCATGCGCAAAACATGAGTAACAGCCTTAATTATAGCTTCTTTAGTCAAGCCGAATTTTTGAAGCAGCTCATCAGGCTCGCCGGATTCCCCAAAGCGGTCTTCCACCCCGATAATTTTTAAAGGCACCGGGAAATTCTGAGATAAAATTTCTGCCACGGCACCGCCTAAACCTCCGGTAATCTGATGTTCTTCTACTGTTATAATCGCCCCGCATTCTTCAGCAGCCTTTAGAATGGTATTTTTATCTAAAGGTTTAATTGTGTGGCAATTTATTACCCGAACAGAGATTTTATGCGAAAATAACTCTTTAGCGCAAAGGAGAGCTTTATATACCATCTGACCGGTAGCTATTATAGCTACATCCTTACCTTCATGGAAAAGCTCTGCCTTTCCTATCTCAAAAGGGGTTTGGCTGGTAGTAACCACCGGAACTTTATCCCGTGACAACCTGATATAACAAGGCTTTGCCAGTCTGGCCATAGCCAAAGTGGCTTTTCTGGCTTCAATTGAATCTGCCGGGGAAATTACAATCATATTTGGCAAACTACGCATAATAGCCATATCTTCCAGAGCCTGATGAGTAGCGCCATCCGGCCCGACTGTTACGCCGGCGTGAGAACCCACAATCTTAACCGGCAAGTCATTGTAACAAACCGTAGTCCGGATTTGTTCCCAGTTGCGACCCGGTGAAAAAGTGGCATAAGAGGAAATAAAGGGTATTTTGCCCACCGCAGCCATACCGGAAGCCACTGTAACCAAATTCTGCTCTGCCACGCCGATCTCAATAAATCTGTCCGGAAACTTCTCCGCAAACTCCTGAGTCCTGGTAGATTCAGTTAGATCTGCACACAAAGCAACTATTTGTTGATTCTCCTCCCCTGCTAAAACCAAACCCTCCCCATAACCATTCCGAGAGGGCACCATTTCAATATCAGGATCAAATATCTTTGGATTTAGACAGGCGTTTTTATTTATCATTGATGCTCCGATTTAATTTTTCCCTGTAAAGTCCTTAGCTCTTGCAAAGCTAGTTTGGCCTCTTCTTTACTGGGTGGTTTACCATGCCATTCAAACTTACCTTCCATAAAATCCACCCCTTTGCCCGGAACTGTATGGGCAATAATTAATGTCGGCTTTTCAAAAATAGTTCTAGCCTTGGCAAAAGCATCAATAATTTCCTGCATGTTGTGGCCGTCAATTTCCAGTACATGCCAGTTAAAAGCTTCATACTTGGCCCTTAGATTCTCAAGCGGCATGATATCTTCGGTAAAACCATCTATCTGGATATTATTGCGGTCAATTAGCCCTGTTAAATTATGCAGTCTCTCTTTTCCGGCTAGCATCACAGCCTCCCAGGTATTGCCGGCATCCTGCTCGCCGTCTGACATCAGACAAAAAACCTGCCATTTGGCTTTATCCATCCTGCCGGCTAAAGCCATTCCCACTGCCTGTGATAATCCTGAGCCTAATGGACCGGAAGTAGTTTCAAGACCGGGTAAAGCACTTCTGTGCGGATGTCCCTGCAATCTGCTGCCTAACTTACGGAGACTCATAAGCTCAGCAACGGGAAAATAACCGGCATGAGCTAAGCTGGCGTATAAGACCGGGCAAATATGGCCGTTAGATAAAACCAACCGGTCACGTTCGCTCCAATCCGGCTTCGCCGGATCGTGGTTTAGGGTATGAAAATATAGCGCAGTAAAAACATCTGCCATCCCCAATGGGCCGGCAGAGTGGCCGGAACCAGCCTCCAAAAGCATTTTCACTATATCCTGGCGGATTAAATTAGCTTTTTCTTCCAGCTTTTGAATATCCCGGGCAGCAAGGGTCATAAACCTATTGTACTAAATATTGAAACTGCCGTCTGCAGATAAAGTGTGGTTGTGTATGCCTCTTTTTAGCTCATCTTCAAAATCCTGGATAGCATCCAGTATTCCTTCCGGGGATTCAACAATCTTATACACTTTCATCTCCTGAGGACGCATCAGCATATTTTCCTTAAAAGCATTAATAATATTCTCCCAAAACTTACCGTATAAAATCAGCGGCTTATGGTGTCCAAAATAAAGCTTTGCTAAACCCCAGGCCATGCCGAATTCTGAAATCGTCCCGGTACCTCCGTTAAATACGACATAAATCTGGCCTGTTTTCATCAAAGCTAAAGTCCTTTCCACATAATTGGTTGTTTTTATCTCCTCGTCAAACAAATTTTTTGGATCTCTACCTTCAAAATTGGGAATATCTTCTGAATAAAGGGTTACTCCAATCACTCTTCCCCCGCCTTCTTTGGCTCCGATTGTGGCAGCCCGCATCACTCCCGGCCCACCCCCGTCTACCACTGCATATCCCGCTTCTGCCAAAATCTTACTGGCAGCCCTGACTTCCTGAAACAGATGATCGTTCTCTGAAGCATCAGCATAGCCAAAAATAGCCACATTTTGCACACTGATAACCTTCTTTTCCTTGAGGTTTTTATCCATTAGTCGCTTCCCAAATATTTTCCAGGTTTTGATCAATATCGCCCTTTAGCAGATACGAGCCAATGGTAATAAAATCTACTTCTGCATCGTGAATATCTTTAACATTAGTATCCCTGACCGCCCCATCTATGCCGATCTTAAAATTGTAATTGTTTTCTGCTCTGATGAGCACCAGCTCTTTGATTCTGTCCAGGCTCTCAGGAATAAACGGCTGACCCTGGAATCCCGGCACCACCCCCATTACCAAAACACTATCTATTTTGCCCAAAAAGGGTTTTAGTTTTTCCAAAGGAGTAGCCATATTAATGGCTAAGCCCACTTCCACTCCCTTGCCTTTAATGTACGCAATACATTCATCAATATTATCTTCCACCTCAATATGAAAGATAATTTTTTCATAATTTGCTTTCACTAAATCATCCACCCACTCTTGAGGATGAACCACCATTAAATGAGCTTCTTTGTGCAACGGAGTAAGATACCTTGCCGTAGAAAAAGCATCAATACTTTTATTTGGCACAAATACATTATCCATAAAGTCAATGTGGATCCAGCCATCCTGAAATGATTTAGAAGCTTTGTAGCGGGAAATATCCCTATTGTAGTCTTCTTCTGTTGTAGAAAGTATTGCCGGAATAATTTGGACCATTATAGAGATTCTTCGATCTTACGGATTTTTTCAATGCGTCTTAAATGTCTTTCATCGCCCGGAAAGGGAGTTTCCAGCCACATCTTGACTACTTTTAAAGCATCTTCATCTGTAAGGAACCGCACACCTATCGACAGCATATTAGCATCATTATGTTCACGGGTTAACCGGATCATCTCAAAAGGATCAGTGCTTTGCCTGCCTGTTATATCTGCCGCCCTGGCCGGAACAGCAGGAGCATAAAAAAGAGCACATCTAACACCCTTAAATTTATTAGCTGTCATGCATTCTGCCTGGCCGGAACCGCCAAAGATAATACCCTTGTTGTTAATAGGATCTTTTGATACCCCTTCTGCCGCCTTGGAAATGAAATCCGGATAATCATCATACTTATCGTATTGAAATGCCCCGCAATCCTCCACCTCATACCCTTCAGATTTCAAGAATTCCTTAGTCTTTTCTTTTAACTCAAATCCGACATGATCCGTAGCCAGAAAAACTTTCATTGCCTAACTACTATATCATAAGTTTTCAAAGATTTGAATTGATCTATTTTGTACTACTTGACCAAAAATTTAGCCTTTGATATAAATGATGATGCTTACTGAAAGGTAAGTTTTCAAGAAAACTCGCCTTGCGCGAGTTTTTTTGAGCCAAAAGTGATAGAATGTGATTATTCTTTCGGGGTTTTGTGTAAATCAAAATCGGCAGTAGACTCTGCGAGTCCGGCATCCGCCGGACACGAACCGGCGAAACTCCGGTAGCGACCGTACAGTCGGGATAAAAGAAAGAATAAACCATACTACGTGGTTAATTTATATCCCCGAAAGGGGATTTTTTCAAGACTTACAGAGTCGCAAAGTTCTCGCGAAGCGAGGTTTTTATGTTTACAGGAATAATAACCCATTTGGGAAAACTAACTAAAAAAGAGGGTTCAGTCTTTACCTTTAATGCTGACCGGAATTTTTGTAAGCGGATTGAAAAAGGCATCAGCATTTCCGTCAATGGCATCTGTTTAACAGCCCTTAATAAACCAACCGGAAACCGTTTTTCCATTGAAGTCATGCCTGAAACATTAGATAAAACTACACTGGGGCAACTTAAAACAGGTAATCCTGTAAATCTGGAACTTCCTGTTACACCTCAAACTTATCTTTCCGGCCATATTGTACAGGGCCATATTGATACTGTAGTAAAGCTGTTGGATATCAAAGAAAGCGATAACAGTAAACTCCTTAAGTTTTCCGCCCCACCCACCCTTACTAAATATATTGTCTCCAAAGGTTCAATTGCTATAAACGGAATATCTTTAACAATAATTGATACAGAAAAAGACTGCTTTACTGTGGGCGTTATCCCCCACACCTTAAACCATACAACGTTAAAAACCATTAAAACAGGTGATCTTGTAAATATTGAGGTAGACATTTTGGCAAAATACTTAGAAAGATTAATAAAATGATTCAGAGATCAGAAAATTTAGCCCGATTTGATAAAAATAACCAAAAATTAAGAGTTGCCATTGTCAAAAGCTTGTATCACGAAGATCTAACCCAAAGTATGGAGGAATCATGCCGGGAATATCTCATTTCCAGCGGGGTTAATAAAAGTAATATTACTGCTTTTGAAGTTCCGGGTTCTTGGGAAATCCCGTTGGCTATTAAAAAAATAGCAGATACTAAAAAGTTCGATGGAGTTATTGCTTTTGGGATAATTATCAAAGGAGAAACCTATCACTTTGAAATTATAGCTAATGAGTGTGCCCGGGCTTTAATGGATCTTGGCCTGAAATTTAATATTCCCATAATTTTTGAAGTGCTTGCAACCTATACCCTAAAGCAAGCTAAGAAAAGAAGCACCGGTAAGTACAACAAAGGTATTGAAGCAGCCAAGACCTTGCTTGCAACCATTAAAACATTATCAAAAATATGAATACAGTACTGGCTACTTTACCAACCAAATACGGTATTTTTAACATTAAAGTGTATAAATCAGAAGATGAACTTGAACATGTAGCTCTGATTAAAGGTGATAATTTTGAAAAAGAAGTTTTAGTAAGAGTTCACTCGCGATGCCTGACAGGTGACGTTTTCTCTTCTTTAAGGTGCGACTGCAAAGATCAGTTAGTAACCAGTTTAACCGAAATTTCCAGAGTTAAAAACGGCATCCTAATTTACCTCAACCAGGAAGGAAGAGGTATTGGGCTCACCAATAAAATTAAAGCCTACGCATTGCAGGAAACGGGTATGGATACAGTGGATGCCAATAATGCCCTTGGTCTTCCCCCAGATGCCAGGGATTACGAGATAGCAGCTAATATATTAAAAGATCTAAATATTAAAACCATAAATCTTTTAACCAATAATCAAAATAAAATAGATCAACTAACTATGTACGGCATCACAATAAAAAAACGTATCCCGTTGGAAATAGCTCCCCACAAAGCTTCATTAAATTACTTAAAAACTAAAAAATATAGAATGGGCCATAAATTAAAATTGGTCTAAGCATGGATCAAGATATTAAATTCCTAAAAGAAACTCTTAAACTAGCCCGGAAAGGTATGGGCTGGACAAATCCCAATCCTTTAGTCGGAGCAGTAATTGTAAAAAATGGCCGCATCATCGGCCGAGGCTTTCATCATCAGATAGGTCAGCCCCATGCAGAAGTTGAAGCCTTAAACAAACTTACGGAAGATCCAAGAGGTGCCACTTTGTGCGTTAACCTGGAACCATGTAATTTTTATGGCAAAACACCTCCCTGCACAAAAGCAATTATTAAATCCGGTATTAAAAAAGTTATCTGTTGCACAATGGATCCAAATCCAAAAGTTTCCGGTAAGGGTTTAAATAGGTTAAAAGAGGCAAAAATAGAAACTTCAGTCGGAATACTAGAAACCGAGGCCCGGATATTAAATGAAACATTTTTCACTTTCCATGAAAAAAAGCGCCCCTTTGTGGCGATTAAATTTGCAACTTCTTTAGACGGAAAAATGGCAACTTCACTGGGGGATTCAAAATGGATTACTAATGAAAAAGCCAGAGAATATGCAAGAAATTTAAGAGGACAATATCAGGCAATACTGGTAGGTATAAATACGGTGTTAAAGGATAACCCGCATTTAGGTATCCGGATTAAAGGTAAAAAAGATCCCATTAGAATTATTCTTGGCTCCAAAAGACACATCCTTAAAAATTTTCAAGTTTTACGCGATCAAAATGTCTTAAATTTAAATCCGAAAAATATTCATGATTTGTTAACAATACTCAAAGAAAAAGACATTATCAGTATTCTGGTAGAAGGCGGCGGTGAAACTATCGGTAAATTTATTGATGAAGGGATAATTGATAAAGTATATGCCTTCCAATCGCCTATTATAATCGGAGGGAGAAAAGCAATCAGTATCGGAGGAGACGGAATTTTAAATATCCAAAAAGCTCTCCGGTTAAAAAATCTTACCTATAAAAGATTCGCTGACAATCTTTTAACAACAGGCTACATTGAAACCTAGGGAGATAGCAATAACTTCATTTGTGTTGCGGGACTAAGCAGAGATTGATCACCTCAACTTCACTTCGTTCAGTTGCGGGACTAGGATTTGAACCTAGATACCATCCTCCAGAGGGACGTGTCCTACCGTTAGACGATCCCGCAATGCATGTAAATTTTACGTTTTTCGGGAAAAGAAGGCAAGCTTAAGTTATTTAGGAAACTTACGGAGACCCCAACCAACCAACATACTAGAAACTGCTAAAGCAGATACGAAAATTACAGGAGAACCTGTATTTGGCAAATTCTGGACACCACCTTGATTACGGTCAACTATAGCACTGTATGCCGATGTCGGAGCAGAGGAAGAAACAGGCACCGGAGTTCCCTGTGTCGCCTGTCCTAAAACAGACGGAGAAGCTGCCGCAGTGGCGGTGGGAATATTCTTATTTACTTGGGTACCAGGTGTGGCGGCTTTATTTGAAGTTAATCTACCGCTTAATAAAAAGTAACCGGTAGCTAAAGCTGCTAAAACCAAACCTATTACAACTAACTTAAGCCACTTAGGATCATCCATAGCCGGATTCTACCACAAGGCTATAAGATGCGCAATTAAGGATTGTGTAAGAATTTAATAGCTTCCTCTATCCTGCCTTTAGCTTCATCTTCTCCTAAAATCTGTATGCTTTCAAAAAGCGGTGGTGTAACGGTTTGCCCGGAAACTGCTACCCTGATTAACTGAAACATCTGGGTTACAGATAAACCCAGTTCTTCTGCCAGTTTTCTGAAACACTCTTCAAAAGCTTTGGCTTCCCAGGGTTTTTGAAGGCTTTCCAATTGTTCTGAAATCTTAGATAAAGTTGCATCTAATTTTTCTATCTTCAATTTCTTAAATACCTCTATATCATATTCCGGCTTTTCAAATAAAAAATCAGTTAAAGGAATAAAATCAGATAACTTTTTGATTCTTTCTTTTACCAGTGGGACCACCGGGGCAATTTTTTCCGGAGCAGGATGATCCACTAAAAATTCCTGCAACCTTTTGGTTAACTCCTCATCTGACATCTTTCTAATGTACTCCCCATTCATCCATTCCAGCTTGGTAATATCAAAAACAGCCGGGGTCGAATGAACATCCTTTAGCTGAAAAGCTTTTATCATCTCCTCTAAGCTAATTATTTCCTTTTCTCCCGGCGGTGTCCAACCCAAAAGGGCCATATAATTTAAGATTGCCTCCGGTAAAAACCCATCACTACGGAACTCGCCTACCGGTTTAGCACCATGCCTTTTAGAAAGCTTTGCTTTATCAGTACCGACTATTAGCGGCAAATGTGCATACTGAGGCACCTCCCAACCAAAAGCCTTAAAGGTTAAAATATGTTTAGGTATGGAAGGAAGCCATTCATCTCCCCTGATGACAGGACTAGTTTCCATTAAATGATCATCTACTACATGAGCCAAGTGGTAGGTGGGAAATCCGTCAGACTTAAGCAACACAAAATCCTTTTGATCAGCCAGATTAAACGAAACTTTCCGTTCTCCGATTAAATCAGTAAATTCAACCTGACCTTCTGGTGGCATTTTAAACCAAATCGCTCCTTCATTCTCATAAGCTATACCTTTATCTACTAACTCTTTAGCATATTTTTGATAAGTTTCCTGCCGCTGTGATTGGATAATCGGCTCGCCGCTAAACTCAAGCCCCAGCCATTTGAGATTTTCAATAATGTCTTCAGTTGCACCTTCAACAAACCTGTTTCTATCAGTATCTTCAATCCGCAGGGAAAATGTTCCATTATTTTGACGGGCTACTAAAAAAGCATACAGCGCTGTTCTGACACCACCTATATGCATCAGGCCTGTCGGTGAAGGAGCAAATCTGGTTTTGATCATGCTCATATTATACTGTCCATTCCTGTATAATAACAGTATAATATGACACTGACCCAGGCTGCCCTCTTAACCAGAAGAGCTATCCTTTTTTCTATCATTTCCTTAATAGTCGGCATCACCGGCCTAATTGGCTACAATATCTGGCATGCCTATTATCTGGCCAGTTTACCTCCTGTTGAAGAAAAACCTGATATTAAATTTGGGTTATTACCTCTACCGGAATTTCCCCAAGGCAGTGTTTCCACTTCCAATTTTTCTTATTCCCTGGACACTACTACCGGAGGCCTACCTAAATTAGGTATGGATGAAGGTTTTGAAAAAGTTGTCAGAGTATATTTTGTCACCCAAACCTTTGCTACACTCTTAGCCCCGGAGAAATCAACAGCCTTGGCTGAAAAATTTGAAATCAGCTCTGCTCCCGAAATCATAAGTGAAACCCGCTACCGCTATAAAGAACAAAATAAAACCCTATTAGTAGATCTCGATAACGGCAACTTTGCATATAATAAAGATTCTACTCCTTCGGCGAATGTCAACTTAGATGACGACGACAAGTTAATCTCTGATTTCAAGCAAACTCTTTCTGCTCTGGGAATACTAAAGGAAGATCTCCAGGACGGCCGGGTCAGGATAACTTACTTAAAAATAAACGGCAGTCAGCTTAGCTTAACACAGGTAAAATCAGAGGCTGTAGCGTATCAAATCTCCCTCTGGCCGGCAGCCATTGATAAACGCCCAATTTTTACTCCTGATTTTAATAATGCCTTAATCACGGCGGTTATTTCCGGAGAAGCCAGAGACATAGATAATTATTTGGCTCTCCGCTTTACTCATTATCCTATTGACCTTTCTACCTATGCTACATATCCGACCAAAACTGCGGAAGAAGCTTTTGATGATCTGAAAACAGGCAGAGGCACAGTAATAATTGCTCCCGATAAACCACAAGTTTCTGTCACCTCTGTTTCCCTGGGGTATTACCTCTCCGGAAGCTACAGTCCTTACCTGCAACCGATATATGTTTTTGAAGGGCCGAACTTTGTTTCTTATGTTAGCGCCGTTAGCGAACAATTCCAGAATCAGACCAGATAAAATTATAATATGTCCAGTCTATTAAACTGGTCGTTTCTGTAAACCTATCATTACTTCCCAAAACAACTAATAAAACACGGTGTTTATTCCTATCTACTAAGGTAACTAGATTTTCCTTTGCCCCTTCCGTTGTTCCGGTTTTGATACCTAATACTCCGCTTACTGAAGATAACAGTTTATTCAAATTAACCAGCTGATGAGTGTATTTTTTATTTAAGGAAACTATATTAGTTTTTTCGGTAGCAAAAATTATGGCCAATTGGGAATTTTTTAAGGCCTCTTCCGTAATTTTCGCCAAATCTTCTGCAGACGAATATTGGTTGATACTGTCAAAACCGGCCGGGTTATCAAAAGAGGTATTTCTTAAATTTAACTGTAATGCCTTTTTATTCATGGCAGATACAAAACCAAAAATCCGACCGGGAAAATTTTCTGCAATGGCATAAGCCGCATCATTACCGGAATTTAAAAGCATGCCATAAAGCAGTGACTGAAAAGTTAGGTTCTCACCGTAAGTTAACCCGACCCGGGAACCGGGAATATTGGCACTATCTCCAACAGTTAAAACAGCTTCCGGCTTAAAGTATTCACTGGCTACTAAGGCGGTCATAATTTTTGTTGTGGAAGCAATCGGATAAGGAATATTGCTGTCTTTTTGGTACAAAACAGTACCGGTAGACAGGTCTTTAATTAAAACTGCCCGGGCGGAAACCCCCGGCACCGGAAAACCCTGATTGGATGGAGGAATATTATATTGCTGGATACCCGCTACCTGAGCATTATTTGAAGGAATTTGAGCACTGACTAAAACGCCATCCGCAAAATCTACTAAAAATGGAGTTGTAATTGCCAAAATAATAGCAATTAAAATTAAACCGGCAGAATATAGATAATACTTCATGAAAACTATTTATTTAACCTGATGTCCACTCTTTCCATATCTCTTGGAAAAAGCGATGCTTCTCTGATATTAGCTAACTCCAGAACATGCATGGTTAATCTTTCTAATCCAAAGGAAAACCCACCTTCGGGCGGCATTCCGAATTTAAAAGCCTGCAGATAAAGCTCAAAATTATCCGGGCTCATACCCCTGCCTTTAATGCTTTCCAGGAGTTGCTGATAGTCGCTTATTCTTTGACTGCCGCTCATGACCTCCACCCCCCGGAAAAGTAAATCATAGCTTAAGGAATATTCCGGATCTTTGGGATCAGGCATGGTGTAAAATGGCTTTGCCTTGGTAGGAAAATGTGTCACAGTGACAAAATCACTATTATGATTTTCTTTAGACCATTTACAAAGGTCAACTTCATCCTGGGGAGTTAAATCTTTTTCTTTTCTGTTATCCCGGCCAAACTCTTTAAAAATCAGCTCCTGGGCCTCTCTTAAAGTTAGCCGGGGGATTTTTCCGAAAGCAATTTTTTCAATACCATACTCTTTCAAGACATTCTGGCATTCTTCCTCTACCGCTTTCAACATCCTGACTGCTACGCCCTCCAGGGCGTCCAGTAAACTTTCAAAATCCATAAAGCCCATCTCTACATCCATCTGGGTAATTTCTGTTAAATGCCTTGTGGTTACGGATGGTTCGGCCCGGTAAGCTTTAGTGATGACAAAAACTCTTTCTAAAACCGGTACCAGCATTTGTTTATAAAGTTGGGGGCTCTGGGAAAGATACGCTTTATGTTCAAAATAATCTATCTTAAAAACCTCCGCTCCCCCTTCGGTAGCTCCGGCCACAATGGTAGGCACTACAATTTCAGTGCAACCAAGTTCTTCTGCAGCTTTTCTGTATGCTTTTAAAATAGCTGCCTGGACTTTAAAGATGGCTTTCACTTTTGGATGCCTTAAGGTTAAGGAGCGGTAATCAAGAAGTGTCGGCAGCTGCAAATTCAGATCCTTACCACCCATGTCAAAAGGCAACTCGTCGGCTTTTGACAAAACCTCAATGTTTTCCGCAGAAATTTCTATTTCACCGGTGGTAATATTTTTATTAATTAAATGTTCCGGGCGTTTATTTACTTTACCGGTAATACAAACTACATCCTGGGACTTAAGCTCTGCTGCTTTCCCGCCCTCTACCACTACCTGGACAACAGCTGACCTGTCCGTTATATCCAAAAAGGAAATTTTTCCGTGATCACGCTTAAGATAAAGCCAACCGCAGATTTTAACTGGCTCGCCTATTTTTTCCTTACAGTCTAAAATTAAAGTACGCTCCATGCTTTCTGCATCATAACAGTACAAGCTCAATATTGACAAGAGCATAAATTTAAGCTAAATTACTTAAGTTAATGAAAATGAATATAACTAGCAACTGGAATTTTTATTGCGAAGCAAAAAGCTTTGCTTACTTTACTTTTGCCTTCCGAAAGGAGGGAGGTTTATTGGTGTAACCTAACTTAAAAAGGTTTAACCAATTCAAGCCTCCCGAATGGGAGGTTTTTTTTATGGAGAAAATATCTAATAAAAATATGAGAGGAGGTGTTTTAGATGACAGTTGAAAACTTGGTAGCAATGCGTTCCATAGCAGAAGCTGTGGTAATTGCAAGAAAAGCACAGGGTACCGGAGCAGCTATACCTATCTCTCCCTGTGTTAAAGTTGATCAAAAAGGACAAACAATAACGTGCAGCAATCTCGATCCAACATTAAAAACACTTTGCACAGACCCTGACGGCTTAATGACTGAGAGAGGAGTTCTTGTTTGCCCTAAACAAAGAGGTACATTGGTTATAAATAGATAATCAAAACCCAAATTATTTTGTAGAAGTAGGGCTGGAAAATAGCGCAAGCTAAACAGCCCCACATTCTTAAATAAAAGAATAGACATTTGACAAACATGTATTAGTACTATATAGTTCTATACAATGTCCAAATTAATGGCTACTGATTTAAAAAGAGTTGAAAGTTTAGTCGTCCTCCTTACAGTGCTCCTTTTAGGAGCATTCCTGGGAGGTCTTTTTAGATTCTAGAAAAATCTAAAACAGAAAGGAATTAGGCCTCCCAAAAACGGGAGGTTTTTTTATGGTTACAACAGAACGACAATTAACACAAGCTGCCATCTCACCTGTTATCAACCAGGCAGAGCATATAGTGGCAAGCGTTGCAGCTTCCATGTCTTCTAAAAAAGAACGCTTTAGTGATCGCAAATTAGGTAGAGAGATTGGCATTTTAATTGCTATTCGGAGAAAACAATATGACGTTGACGAAAGCATAGCCAATAGCATAATTAAGCATGCTAGCCGTTTTGATGTCAGGTCGACAAAAAAAATTCGTCATGCTGTCAAAGAAATGACCGATGAATTAAGGTGGGATGACCACCCTTCAGCTTATGTTACAAACCTCATTAACATAGTAAAAGATCAATGCCTTAGAAATTCAGCTTCGAAAGGAGGTGTTTAGATATGCCAAGAATAGAAAGAAGAGATAATCAAGCAGGAATACCGTCACAAAAGGAAGCTCAATGGAGAGCTCAAATGGAAAGAATAGGCATCATAGGCAAATATCGCCAACCAACCCCACAGGAGATAGCAAGCATGATGGCTATACCAACGGGCGGCCCACAAACAGCAGAAAAATAACCAAGATAGAAATTCTTTCTAACTGGAATGAATATCTTTAACCTTTAATTGTAATTTATTGTTACCGTTGTAGGTATCGAGTTCGAGATTATAGGCAAGGTCTATTAGTTGGCCGGGTTTTAATACACTTACCCATTCGCCCATTCCAAAGGCAATAAAATCCAATCCATCGGCCTTGCCTTTTAGATGCTTTGCGTTGCCCACTGTCCTAAGATCTGAAAGCTGCATAGCATATGTTGCAAAAACTGGTCTTCTGTTATTCATTCCAAAAGGCTCAAATTTCTCCAACTCACTGACTAAGCTCTTGCTTAATTCCTTGCTGGTAACTTCTGCTTCAACCTCTAATACTTTTTCTTCCTCCGGCAAAACTATCACCTGCTCTTCTATTCTTTTCTTAAAAACTTCTATGTGTTTGCTATATAGAGAAAATCCGGCTGCGCCCGGGTGACCCCCGATATCAATTAAAATATCCGCATGCTCCCTGATAATCTCTACAATATTTATTCCGTCTATGGACCGGGCTGAACCTTTAGAGATTTCTTCACCGATGGAAATGGCTATAGAGGGACGGGCATACTCCTCAGAAATCTTACCGGCCACCAAACCAATAATCCCTGATGACCATTCTTTACTGTATAGCACATGGATGGTTTTTTCTTTATCGACTAATAGCTTTGCCTGCTCAAAAGCTTCAATAGTTAACTTCTGGCGGGCAGCATTAGTTTCACACAAAAGTGTAGCCAGCTTTTTTGCCTTTAGGGGATCTTTTGTACAAAGAAGTCTTAGGGAATCGATGGCATGCTCTAATCTGCCCATAGCGTTTAAGCGCGGACCAATCAGAAAACCAATTTCAAAAGAGCCAACATCTTTTGTATTAATCCCGCATTCATTAACTAATGACAATATCCCCAGGTTAGTAGTTTTTCTTAGGACCGCCAGCCCCTCTACTACGAACGCTCTGCCTAATCCGGTCAGCGGCAGTAAATCACAAACCATAGCAATAGCTGCAAACTGCAAAAGCTCTATAGATAAATCCTTTTTTATCAGATCTTTTGCTAAACACCAGGCCACCGCTGCCCCGCACATTTTAGTTGAATGCACTATTTCGTATGCGTCCGGCTTTTCCTTTCCCGGCACATGATGGTCTGTAATAATTAAATCCAGCCCGATTTCTTTAGCAAACTTTGCCTGCTCAACTGCTACAATCCCATTATCAACTGTAATAACTACAGCTGCTCCGGAATCCCGGGCAAACTCTAAACCTGATTTGGATAATCCATAACCTTCTTTTTCGCGGTGCGGAATGTATGGTAAGACTTTTGCTCCGAGTGAGGTTAATGCCTTATATAAAATCGCCGAAGCACAAATGCCGTCTACATCATAATCCCCAAACACCACTATTAGTTCTTCTTTTTTTATTGCCTGCAAGATTCTGTTTGAAGTTTTGTGGATGCCGGGAATTTTTAAATCAACTGCAAAATCAGCCAACTTGGGATTAAAAAACCTACTTCTCTCTTTATCCGTTTTAATACCGCGATTTATCAGTAGCTGCTCAATCAGATCATCATTTTTTCTTGGTGCCACTTTCCAACGCATAGTGTTAAGAACCTTTCAGAACCTTGCCTTTTCCCTACGGGAAAACGTAAAATTACATCATGAATTATACACTACCCAATGAGGTAAAAAATATTTTAGATAAATTCCAAGATGCTAACTTCCAAATCTATATAGTGGGAGGTGCAGTACGTGATCTTTTAATGAAAAAACCGATAACTGATTGGGATTTTACTACTGATGCCAAGCCGGAAGAAATCCTGAAAATTTTTCCGGAAGGTTTTTATGACAATAAATTCGGCACCGTAGGTATTTCATCTGATCTGGGAGTTTTAGAAATTACCACCATGCGCAAGGAGGGAGTCTATAAAGACTTTCGGCATCCTGTTGAGGTGTCATGGACCAATAAAATCGAGGAGGACCTGGCCAGAAGGGATTTTACTGTCAATGCTTTATCGCTTTCAGCTAAAAATGAGGTAATCGATCCATTCCAGGGCCAGCAAGATATTAAAAGTAAAACTATCCGGGCAGTTGGAAATCCTCAAAAAAGATTTCAGGAAGATGCGCTTCGTCTCATGAGAGCTGTCAGGATTGCTACTCAACTGGAATTTGGGATCGAAGAAAAAACTTTTCAGGCTATCAAGGAAAATGCCGGTTTAATAAAAGAAATTGCAAATGAAAGAATACGTGATGAATTATTCAAAATTCTATCATCTGATAATCCGCATGAAGGCATTGTTAAGCTCAGGGAAGCCGGACTGACACAGATCATTTTGCCTGAACTGGAAGCTTGTTTCGGCATAGTCCAGGAAGGACCCAAACATGACCGGATTTACGATATCGGAGAACATGCTTTACTGAGTTTAAAGCATGCCCCCTCTAGTGACCCGTTAGTCCGGCTTGCTGCGCTTTTACATGACATCGGCAAAGTAAATACTGTTAAAACGGACGCCTCCGGTAATGTCACTTTTTATAATCATGATGTCGCGGGCGGTAAGCTAGCCTTAAAAATTGCCCAAAGGTTTAATCTGTCAAAAAAACAAACTGATAAATTTTACCGCCTAATCCGCTGGCACCTTTTTACAGTTGATGAAAACCAAACTGATTCTGCCATCAGAAGGTTTATTAAAAATGTTGGCCTGGAAAATATTGAAGACATGATGGCCTTAAGAATCGGAGACCGCTTAGGAGGTGGTACGCAAAGGGCAGTTTCCTGGAGAATGGAGAAATTTGAAGAAAGGATTAAGGAAGTTCTCAAAAAACCCTTTTCTATAACTGACCTAAAAGTTAACGGCAAAGATGTAATGCAGGCTTTAAATATTAAACCCGGACCAGAAGTAGGTAAAATCCTGAATAAACTTTTTGAGGAAGTTTTAGAAGACGCTTCTAAAAATAATAAGGCATACCTGCTGGAGAGAATCCGCCAAATTACTTAATGACCTAATTTTTCTTCCCACCAAACGAGTAAGGCGGTGGCATTAAAAATGGAGGAATAAGTACCGGAGATAATCCCGACCAAAAGCGCCACCACAAACCATCTTAAACTCTCACCTCCGAATAAAAACAACGCCAGTAGCACAAATACCACAGTTAAAGAAGTATTGAGTGACCTCCCCAGAGTCTGGACTATTGATAAATTAGTTACATCAGCAAATTTCCTGCCGATATTTTTGGTTAAGTTTTCCCTGATCCTATCAAACACTACAATTGTGTCATGGACAGAAAAACCAATTACTGTTAATAAGGCAGTCACAAACAGGGTATCAACTTCTACTCCTAAAAATTTTCCCAGAATCGCAAATACGCCGATAACCAGTAAAATATCATGGATTAATGCTAAAACTGCAGTAATCCCAAATCTCCATGAAGAAGCCGGCTTAGGTATTTTTCTAAAAGAAAATGCAATATATAACACAATTACCAAGGACGCTAAACTAATCCCGATCAGTGATTTTTGCCTCAGCTCTGACCCGATCACCGGTCCGACAAACTCAACCCGACGCTCTTCCACTTTGCCAAACTTTTCATTTAAGTTTTCTTTAAGTTTATTAATTTTATTCTGCTCTACCGGTTTCGTCCGGATGATATAAGCATTGTCAGCTGAAGGGGTAACCTGCCCCACCTCAATCCCTTGCGAGGAGATTTCTTCTCTTAGTTTATTTACAGCTATGCTTTTTTCAAATTTATATTCCAGCAATGCCCCGCCTGTAAAGTCTATTCCCAACTTAAGGCCTGAAGTCAATAAAAAATACAATCCGGGTAAGATAATTCCTGCGGAAAAAACAAAATACCAAAGTTTATATTTCATCAGATTCATGATTTTCTCTTGCCTGCCTCCTTTAAGTCTTTTTTAAGCTCTGTTTTTAAGTCTTCAGCTGCTTTCTTAATTTTTTCCTCTATATTATCGACCTTACTATTTAGAAATTGCCAGATCTTGTTGTGATTCTCCTCATTTAAATGATGTAAAAAAGCTCTTTTATCTTCCGGTGAAAGCTCAGATAAAACTGCATCTAAGACCGTATGATGCAAACTGGAATCTACTAAGCCGGCCAGATGAATTTTCTGCTCCTCTGTTAAATCCAGCTTATCCAGCTCAATAATTAATGATTCCACCTCAATTAAATGACTGTAAAACTTTTTCATGCTTCTCCTTGTATTTTAACCGGTCCCAAAGGAACCTTATCCTCCGGGTCATCTATAAAAAAGTATAACACCGGGCCTTTTCTGGGACCCGTCGCAAGACCAACCATATCCATTACTTCCGGTGAGCCACCCAGATGCTTACCTGTCCATTCGGCCGGACCCGCATCACCGATAACTGCCACCACTGCCTGACCGGTTTTAGGATTTACTACCAGCATCTTTCTGAATTTAAAGAAGTCACGATATTTACCGACATTCTCGGCAAAGCCGGGAGCCAGAAATGTCTGAACTGCCAAATAATAACGCTCCCTTTGTCTGTTCTGCTCATCAAAATCTTGTTGGGAAGGGGCAAAATAACCCCAAGCCCCCAATCCCGGGGCAATTCCGGCTCCGCCATAACTCGCATAATCGGTGGTAGAGTCTGCATGAGCATATAAATTATCGCCCGGATATCTATATAAATGCTGCTCCCCACCGATTAAACCATAGCTTCTGTTTAACCTGATCGAATCCAATTCCGCCGTCACCTTAAAACCGAATGTTTTAGACAGCAGCTCAGCAATCTCTTTTTCTTCCATAGGGTTTAATGACCTAACCTCCCCGGGAACTTTCTCGGATAAAGACTGCGCTAATAATATATTTTGGTCAAAACCTTTCAGGATGCCTTCACGGCTGACAATTAAATTATGCGCTGGTATTTGCTGATGAGGGTTAGCTAAAAGCATCAACCCCAAAGAGCCGATCGCCACATGCTTTAAGGAATCCCCGTGTTTATCCCAAAAATTATTCTGGATGGCACTCTGGCGAAGCATCCATTTATTCCTTAAATATTCATAATGCGGTTTTCTGCCGATAAATTTCATTTAATGATTAACCTTAAAAATGTCCTGGTAACAACAATAGCGGTAAACATGGACACTAATACTCCAATCGCCAAGGTGATCGCAAACCCCTTAACTAAAGATGTCCCCATGGCATACAAAATAGCAGCCGTTATTAAAGAGGACACATTCGAAGCCCAAATAGAAGACCAGGCCCTTTTAAATCCCAGCTCCAGGCTTATGTATTTACTTTTACCCCAGCGAATTTCTTCTTTCATTCTCTCAAAAATTAAAATATTGGCATCAACTGCCATTCCAATAGAAAGAATAAACCCGGCAATTCCGGCCAAGGTCAGAGTAACAGGCGGCAGGATAAAAAGGCCGGTCTTAAAAATAGCCAAAACCAGGAGCGTATAAATGATTAGAGCAACATTTGCTATCAATCCCAAAAGGCCATAATAAGCTCCCATAAACAGCATAACTACAACAATACCAATGATGCCGGCTACCAGACTTTTATTGACAGATTCCTGACCAAGGGTGGGGCCGATAGACCGCTGTTCTATAATTTTAATGGGTACCGGTAAAGCTCCGGCATTTAATTGGATAGCCAAATTTTTTGCTTCCTCAGTACTAAATTGCCCGGTGATAACAGCATTACCGCCAATGATTTCCTGCTGTACTACCGGCGGCGGCCAACTAATTGGCACCCCATCCAAAAACATACCTAATGGCTTATTAACATTTCTTTTGGTAATCTCAGCAAATTTTTCTGCACCCCTGGGAGTAAATTCAATTGATACCTGTGGTCCGGCCTTACCCTGACCTGATCCAAAAGTTACCTGAGCTTTTTTTAAATCAGCACCTGTTAAGCCTGTTTCCTTAAAAGTCTCAAGCAAAGCTTCTGCAGACTGAGTTGCCTCTGCAGAAGGAGTTCCTACCATCTCCCTAAAATCAAGCTGAGCAGTTTTACCGACTAAACTAGCTGCATCTGAGGCATCTTTTAACCCCGGCAGTTCAATTAATATTCTTCTTTGATTACCTATTTTAGAAGATTGTACAACCGCCTCTGAGACACCATATAAATTAACCCTTTTTTCTAAAACTTGTTTTGCTGACTCCAAAGCACTATCTCTGTTTGACGGATCAATTTTATCCATCTGTGTTTCCAGAACCAATTGAGTACCACCCTGTAAATCCAAACCGAGCTTTAAAGGAAAAACACCAAAGATATCTACCCTTTTACCCACGAGTTTTAAAGCAGGTGTTTTATCAAAAGCCGGGATATCTATCCAAACTGCCAGTAAAGTTAAACTTAAAATTATCCACAGAACTACTCTCGGCCGCATTAGAAGATTATATCGTATCAATAATCTAGATTACTACACCGGATAGCAAATCTTCCTCATTACCCAATAACATGATTTTAGGCTGGGTGACCACCCGCAAAATAAACGGATCGCGCCTTTTTACCCTGAACTGAAATTCCGCTTCATCCATAAAAGAATAGTTAATTTCCGTTTCTCTTTTGGCCTGCTCATCAGCAATAATGGATTGCAGTTCCGGCAAGACAATCTGCCCGACTACCAGCAAATCAACATCTTCAGTTTCTGAAGACTTGTTTTTTAGATAACGGCTGGCAATCATGGCATATTTGATCCTTCCCAGCTTACCTTTATTTTTAATGATTGCCCCACCCAAACCAGTGGTTTTAGCCACTAAACTTAAAAGCTCACGGTAATAGATATAATCTTTGCGAAAACTGTAAAGCCTGCGATTGGCTCGCCATTCTGATGAAACCATCCCAAACTTTTCCATTCTGCCCAGTTCCCGACGGACAGCATTAATTTCTTCAGATACCCGTCTGACTATTTCACGGACATGAAAAAGCGATTCGGCAGAAGATAGAAACAGTTGTAGTATTTTTACCCGGACTCTTGAGACAAATAATTCCTCAAGCATTTTAACCTCCTTTCCGGGCAGAAAATCCGGCAGATGCCGGATTAATAACTTACCTTAGCCCCTTCTGGGACGGTTTGAATCCAAATTTGTCCTCTATTTAATTCTACTTCTGAATTTTTTGCATTCACAAATTTAGTCCGTGCTGTCCGGGAAACCTTACTCCATTTACCCTCTATAACCTGGCCGTCCTGGAAAATCAAAGCCTTGCCGGTACCGGTGGTGCTGTACAAAAGGTGAACATTTCCGGGGTAGCCATCATTGGCATTGGATTCTTTTTGGAATTGAATTATTACTACCTTAGATTCAAGCTGTTTATTAGTATTTAGGTCCAAATGCAACTCACCATTTTTCCTCTTGTAGGTATTTGTGGTGGCATCATAATCCCATTCTACCTGATACCCGGGCTGAGAACTCCAGAAATTAACTGTAATCTTACTGGTAGCACCTCCGCCCTTATCTTCCTTAAACTTCCAGGGGGTAAAATCATCCTCCCAGCGTATTCCGGCTGAATCAGTGGCAGTCCAGCCGCGCTTTTCACCTACCTGCCAAAGCTTGGCAGTTGTAGAATACATGGTATGCTCGGTAGCTACAGATCGACCTAATCTTTGATAATCCCGCCAGAAAACAGGGAAACCGATGCTGAATTGGTTTAAATCCTTAACATCATAATCTATAATTTGCCCTAATGCATTGGCCGGACCCGGTGTATTGGCTCCTCCTACATGAGCATAAAGAGCATCGTATTCCCCAAGCCAGCTTAAGAAATATGTCCTGGCTGATCTAACTGGCCCAACCTGAACATCCGCAAGATTACAATAATAAAGTGCCATAAACCTGGTAATCCCGCCTTCTGCCACAGCTTCATAAACTACATCTGCAGAGCTTAAACCGGATTGAGGTCTGGCCTCAGTATGGTTTTCGATCATGACAGCCAATGGTCGTCTCTTGGTCCAAAAGTCTTGAGCTTTTTTGGTATGCATGCTGCCGTTTAACGGACAAGCCGCTACCCTTGGCTCTTTCGGATCTTCAATTAATGCATTGGAAGGACCCGGCAATGATACCTTTGTATCCTGATCCCCAATGGTTGGCAAACTAAAACGACTGAATAAAGAATAAGACAGACTGGTTGAAATTCCGTATAAAAGTACTCCTAATATCACCAGGGTTAAGATTTTCTGTACGCTAGTCAGCCCTTGAAATTTTGCTAATATTTTCTTCATAATTTAAATTTCCTTGGCCAAGGCTTTTTTAATAACTTCTTCCTCTTCCTTTGAAAGTTCAAATTTCTTGCTTTTGCCTAAAAGTATCTCCTTACCAAACACCCTGGTTCCGGATCTGGCATGTAAACTAGTTATTACCACCCCCGAACCTTTATTATCCAAAAAACAAACTGTAAAGCTGATATTTCCACCTGTCTCATTATAAGGGTTAAAACGTAAAAGCTCCACCCTTTGTATATGTTCCAATCCCTGACCCTTAATTAATGTGAGCTTATCTTCCAAACTTGCTAACTCACCCTTAAATCCTTCAACAGCTTTAATAACTTCTGTAAACTTTTTTCTGATATCTCTCTCTCCTGCTTTAGGAAAAAGCGATTTCAAAAATCTTTTTTGCTGCCAGAGCAAAAAGCTTAGTGACCCCAACCAGATTACTAAGATACCCAAAGCCGCTATTGCCGCCCCATCCGAATACATAAGTTACTCTTTCAATATACTTGATGAGCATAATTTTTGTCAACTACAATATTTAAAAATGCTCATATCCCATAATTTTAGGTTCAGTTGGTGCTTGACAGGCTCACCAGACCGTGCTAGGCTCAATTGTGCGTAGAATTCGCTAAAGTCATGGCTATCCAACAGACTAAAAAACAATCAGATTTGGAAAAACGCCTTCAACTCCTTCGCCGTCAACTCCATGCAAGTGGTCAAAAAAGCGAAGCTGCTAAGAAAGAGGTCTTGGAGACACTGACATATAAAGCTACTACTACGACTACTCAGCGATCTGCCGCTACACTATCCTCATCCGATCTTTCCTATCTCCGACAGGATCTATTAAAAATAACTACCTTTTCTGTTATAGCTATTGGTATCCAACTTTTTCTATTTTTTCTTTTAAAAAACAATATCTTGAAAATAAATTTGCTTTGAAAGGAGGTGAGTGTTTGCTATGGCACAAATGTATTGTGTTAAATGTCGCCAAAAAAGAGATGCCGAGAACGTACAAGAAGTTACTATGAAAAATGGTAAGAAAGCTTCAAAAGGTACTTGTCCAGTTTGTGGCACTTCTATGTTTAGAATTGGTGGCTAATTATAATCCCGAATAATTCGGGATTGGTGAACGTTCACCATTCTGAAAAATCCCACTTTATCCGCAAGGAATCGGTGGGATTTTTCGTGACCAAGATTGCCCCTGGCAGTAATTTGATCGTTAATTCATTCTATTGTAAAATATAGAAGCCTAGGAAGAAGGATGATCGCTGTGTTCAGTATATGAACGTAGAGGAAAGTCCAGACAGCATACAGCAGGGTGGTCGATGCAAATCGACAGCCGTAAGGCCTAGTCAGAGCAACAGTGACGAACCGAGGTAATGCTCGGGTGAAACGGGCAATCCTCCCCGCTGCAATCCTAGAACCGACAGGACTGCTTGTCTATTTGTCGAAATCAGGAGCGTTAGATAAATGATCGTCTAATAACAGAATCTGGCTTACTAGCTTCCTAGGCACTAACTTTCTCTATCTTCAATTATCTCTACTACAATTATCTGGAATACCACCGCAAGGGGAACTGCCAAAAGCGCCCCGGCTATTCCCAATAACCTGCTACCGATAGCAATTGCTAAAATCACAATTAAAGGGTTTAAGCCCACTGCCCGCTTCATCACCATTGGCACTATCAAACTGTTTTCTAATTGCTGGATAATCAAATATAATGCCGCTACCATCACACTAAGTAACGGAGAAATCGTAAAGGCCAATAAAATAGCCGGAATAGCAGAAATAATAGGACCTATTACCGGAATAACTTCCAGGATCCCAGCTATCAGGGCCAAAGGTAAGGCATAGGGAATATTTAAAATCAACAGACCAATATAAGACAAAAGGGCAATTAACACACTCAAGACTAACTGACCTTGCAACCAGGCTCCTAATTTCTCCTCTATCTTCACAATTGATCTTTTCACCCTTTCTTCTCTGCTCTTAAAAATTGAAGCTATCCTGCTTTCCAGACTTTCTTTCTCCAGCAATAAGTAAAAAGTGATTACCAGTAAAAATATTATTGCTAATAAATTATCAAAAATAGATAAAGTCACGGAAAAAAGGTTTCGGGAAATTGAGCTAAGCTCAGATGAAAAAATAGACCTGTCGATACCGGTATTATTAAAAAGTTGCGACAGAAGCGCCGGAGCCGCAGCAATAAACCGGCTGCTTTCTTCAAATAAAGGTGGCAATATTATAACAATCAGCCCTGCCACCAATCCTATTATAATAAGGTAGGTTAATGCTATGCTTAAAACCTTCGGTAGTCTGAATTTATTAAAAAATTTTACTAAAGGGGAAAGTGCGGATACAAAAATCACCGAGACGAATAGAATTACCAGCAGATCCCGGATTAAATAAGTTATCCACAAGGCTAATAAAAAAATTGTGATAAATATTATTGTCTTATGAGAAATGTCAATTTTGCGTACCATCAGCTAGATAATACCATTTAGCTACTAAGTTTTCTACTTTAGAAGAAAAACTACTATCCGTAATATCAAACCAGAAAACATCTTTTTCCCTTTTAAACCAAGTCATTTGTCGTCTGGCATACCCATGAATCTTACCTTGCAGAATTTTAATCAGATTGCCTGATCCTTGGATTTTATCTTCCAGATAATCTGCCATAATTCTATACTCCAACCCCAGTTGCCTCATCCTTGCTAAGGTTAAACCTGCCTTGTGTAATCTTCCTGCTTCTTCAATCATCCCTTGTTCTATTCTCTCAACTACCCGCTCATCAATCCTTTGATACAAAACTTCCCGGGGCGCAGTTAATCCAATCTTCAGTATATCCGCCGCTAAGGTTAAACCCTTGGTCACATCATTAGTGACAACATTTGTACCAATTTCTATGGCCCTAAGCAGTCTCCTTGGATTTTGCCTATCCGAACTATTCAGTCTCTCCCATTTTTGAGGAGAAATTTTCTGAAGCTTTTTCTGTAACTCATTTAAGGATAACTTCTCTAAATTTTTCCTCAGCCTCAAATCTATGGGAACTGCCAAATTAGGTAACCCCTCCAGGAGAGCTTTTAAATATAATCCTGTTCCGGCTGTTAGCATCGGTAGCTTACCTCGCACGATAATATCATCTACTACCCTACTTGCATCCTTAATATAATTAAAAACCGTATACTGCCTTGTCGGCTTAATTACGTCATACATCCACACTTTGATTCCATTCATCTCCCACCATCCATCTCCTTTAGAAATTATGCATCCACTACCCGGAAGCTTTCCTGTACCAATATCTAAATCTTTGTACACCTGCCTTGAATCACAGGCCACTAATTCCCCATTAAATTTTTTAGCCAACTGAAGGGCTATATCTGTTTTACCGGTTGAAGTAGGGCCCAAAAGAACAAGCAGTTTAGATTTGATAGATTTTGTAACCATCTTGGTTGTATATTAACTGATATTGATCAAAAAAGTCGTAATTAATTACATAATTGTCTTGTTCATTTTCAAAAAGAATTACATAGCTAATATTATATTTTTTGAATAAATCTTGGTTACTTTGCCCTGCTAACATATTTCTGACATCTATTTCTCTTTGGGAATAATTTAGACCATAAGTCCAAAGCCAACCATGAAATCCTACAAGCACCTTGCGGCCGGCCAACGCAACTGCCGGATTGTCAAATTTATCTACTGATAAAAATACCGCCTGTTGTGCTGTATTTTCCTTTATGAACTTTCCTACTTTAATAGAAGCAGGTGAATAAACTTCATACCTGGTACCTGATGAGGTCATTAATCTGGCTATATCTAAAAACCCGGCAAAGCTCACCAAATAAATAATTATCATTACCAAGATGATATTTGCTACTCTCCTCATTAATATTAACTGGCTCAAAAAGTAGGCCACAATAAATATCGAAGAGAAATACCAATAAATAAAAAATTTGGTATTATCAAAATCCCAAGGTTGCAAGGTAAGCAAACTGGGCAATATAAACCAAACCTGACCTACTAAAGCAAAAATGGCCAGTTTTTTATTTTTTTTCAAGCCGGCAAAAATAGCAGTGGGTATCAAAAATAAATTAAAGCCAAAGTTTTTTATATAAAAAGGGATTATTTCCCCTTCAGGAGCCATCCATCCTAATTTATATTTCATTAGCGCCAAAGGATTTCCTGATTGTTCCAAAAAAGTCTTACTTAAGAAAAAAATTACTGATGCACTGATCAATCCTAAAACAGCAATTAACCATAATTTTCTTTTGTTCTTTAAAAGAGTTTCTAAAGTAAGCCAAATTAGAAATGGCGCTAAGACAATCAGACTATGGGCATGGATAATAGGAAGTAATGAAATTAACAATAACCCCAGTATCAACTTTCGCTTATCAAACTCCGCTGCCAGATCCCAAAAAATATACAAAATTAAAATTACTACCGGCAAACCCAAGAGGAAACTCCGCTGTGGTAGCAACATAGACAGCACAACATTAATCCAAAAAAAACCTAACTCCTTTAAAGCCGTGTAGTCTTTAGGCAGCGCCTGGAAGAATTGAAAAAAATTCAAATTACTCTTTTGTAAATCCTCAAAGAAAAATAAAAACCCTAACCCGCCATTAAAGAAAAAAAGTGTTATTACCAAAACGGCAGCTAATTTATTACCAATTACTTTTAGGGCGAAAAACCCAAGCAATATAATTAATATCGTCATCAGGAACACCCCCACCAGACCAACCGCCTGGTCAAATCGTAAACCTAAAGGATGCACAAATATCGCAGTAATAAAATCCACTAAAAAAGGATAGGAGATTTTTGTACCGGAAAGAATCGGGCTTTGCGGCGGGAAATTGTTCCCAAAAGCAAAGGAAGAAATTAGTCCCAGATGTAGCGAAATATCTCCATAAGAATGAACCGGCTGCACAAAGAAACTACCATTTTTAAAAATCAGAAGCTGAGCAGCTAAGTAATCAAAAATGAGGACAACTACCCCTATAAATAACAAAAAAGCTTTCCATGATAGATCCTGATAACGTTTCCTTAAATCCAAGTACTCTTTTTTAATATCTAGATGTATTTTACTACGCAATCCATATCCGACTGCAAAGAGATTTCCTACCCCTAAAACAATCATTAAACTGCTACTTCCTAACCCTAACACATAACTTGCTGCTAATATGAAAACCGCAAAGAAAATTATCCCCAATAAGCCACCAGCTACTATCCTCGCTTCCAACCATAACTTTATCCTAAAAAAATAGGTAATCAGAAAACCAATAAAAATTACATCTACTAATAAAATTACTGACGTAAACAGCATATTTTTTCTTTACATAAACTTTAGCAACTATTATTATAGACTAATCATGAAGCTTAAAGCTTCCACTATACTTATACTAATCATTTTACTGTCATCATTTTTACGTCTTTACCGACTGGATTATCCCAACAAATATGTTTTTGATGAGGTCTATCACGGTTTCACTGCTAAGGAAATACTGTCAGGTCACCGGGAAGCCTGGGAATGGTGGAATACCCCGCCGCCGGGAGTTGCCTATGAATGGACTCATCCGCCCCTCGCCAAAGAAGCCATGGCTTTATCAATGCTTGTCTTTCACACCCAGGATGCTTGGGCCTACCGATTGCCGGGTGTAATATTGGGTATTTTTTCTGTCTATCTGGTCTTTCTATTGGGTATGCAGCTATTAAAAAATCAAACTGCTTCATTAATTGCTGCCTTTGTCTTTTCGCTGGACGGACTTAATTTCGTCCAATCCCGAACCGGCATGAATGATATCTATTATGTCACTTTTTTCTTATCTGCCTTACTCTTGCTGCTTAAGAAAAAACATCTCTTCGCTGCCCTTCTTTTGGGTTTAGCACTTTCCAGTAAATGGGCTGCTATTTACGCTTACCTAATTTTTATTCCATTACTAGTAAAAGATAAAAGCTACCGCCAGATTTTATTTTACTTATTGGTTCCCCCGGTAATTTACTTATTAAGTTACCTGGCTTTTTTTCTTGTCGGACATAATTTAAATCAATTCATAGAGCTACAACAACAGATGTGGTGGTACCATACAGGCCTCAAAGCTACTCATGATTATACTTCACCCTGGTGGTCATGGCCGCTGAACTTATATCCGGTTTGGTATTTTGTTGATTATCAGAAAAATAACATTGCCAACATTTTTGCCTCCGGCAATCCGGCTTTGTTCTGGCTAGGTACCGGAGCTATAATTTTAACAATTAGGGAAGTGATAAAGAAACGGTTATTTAATTTAATAATTATCCTTCTGGGATTTTTTGCTTTCTGGCTCCCCTGGGCGGCCTCTCCCAGAATAATGTTTCTCTATCACTTTAGCCCATCTATACCTTTTCTTTCACTGGCACTAGGGTATCAATTAAACAAACTACTAGAAAATAAAAGCACTAAAAATTATGCACTGCTTTCTTTGGTTTTAATAATTTTATCCTTTATTCTGGTTTTTCCTTTCTTAACCGGCATACCTATTCCCAGAGATTCAATTAAATTATTTTTCCTGACAAATTCTGCTAAAAATCCCTTTTAAGGAAGTTTCTCTACCCAGTTTTTAAAGGAAGTAGCATATTTAAAATCTGATTTTTCAACCAAAGATTCATCCAGAAAGCCTCCAATGGCCCGGGCTGCCAGTACTGTTTTTAAGTTCTCCTCCTGATACCCTTTTTCTTTTAACTGATGATAGAACTCCTTTGCAATACTAGGATTTTTTAATACACTAAAAACTCTTTGTATAAAATAACAAATATCATAACCTTCCACACCTTCTGAAAGCGCATGCTCACCATCAATTAGTGCCAATCTTTTATTTGGTAATTTAATCAGATGCCAGGGAGCGAAATCCCCATGCCTTGGCTTACCGGATAATCTGTCTGCTCCTTTCTCTACTATTGCCATTAAGCTTTTTACCTTAAATCTTTTTACAACATTAACAGGTATGTCTCTAAGCCAATCATGCGTCTTATCAAGAAATCTCATTTTGTAATCTTTTTCATATACATTGTCTTCAAAATTAACTGATGGCAATTGCTGGATAACCTCAGAGAGCTCAATAATCTGCGGCAGATAATCAATCAGTACAGAGGCTTTGTCATGGTCACTACGGGTTTCACAAAGCAATTGACCGGTAAAAAAGTCCGTAATCAGATAAAAATACCTGCTCTTAAATAAACCGCTGCCATAATTTTTGGGAACCAGATACCTGTTGCTGAATGAATATTTATTAAAGTAATCATTCCAACGATATTCATTTTTAGTAACAATACTTATTCCTTCGCTGGTTGCCAGTTTTAAGAAATATTTTCTATTCTTCTTCTCCAGAATCCCATGGATGTGCCTTGGACCTTGCCATAAGTTCTTAACCTGATAACTGTTTTGAAAGAAAAGCTTAACTTCTTTAAGATCTAAATCTTCACCTAAACGATAATCAAGGATTCTTTTACCTGAGCGGACTTTAAACGAGTCTAAGACTCTGGCCATAACGGAGTTATTTTATTACTCTCTTGAGGGTCTTGCCGGCTGCAAAACCGGGGGTTTTTTTATTAGGGATTTGGATAGCTTCTCCTGTTTGCGGATTTCTTCCGCGTCTGGCAGCCCGGGACCTAATTAGAAAAGTCCCGAATCCAGTAATAACAACTTTTTCCCCTCTAACTAACCCGTCTTTAATCAAATTGAATGTAGTATTAACTGCATCTGCTGAAGCTCTCTTGGTTAAATTAGCTTTCTTAGCTACTTTTTCTATTAACTCGTTCTTCGTCATATCACGGATAAATTACCAGATGTTTTTACTTTTATCAAGCCCCAAGTTACCTGTAATGAGTTTGCTGAACTACTGCGGGGTAGTCATGGTCGACTCAGAATAACGCGTTTCTCTGATAGCAGTAATCTTAACTGCCCCCGGAACCATTACTTCTTTGGAAATCCGCTCGGCAATATCATGAACTAATTTTGGCAATTCATCATCCGGCACTTTTTCCGGAGTTACAATTACCCGAACCTCCCGGCCGGCTTGAACGGCAAAGGCTTTTTCTACCCCTTCAAAAGAAGTAGCAATTGTCTCGATATCATCTAATCTCTTGATATAATCCCCTACATTTTCATGTCGGGCTCCGGGCCTGGCCCCGGATATGGCATCAGCGATATAAACCAGAATTGATTCCACAGATGAAAAAGGTTTATCTTCATGATGTTCCGCTATAGCATTAACCACCTTCTCCGGCATGCCGAATTTTTTAGCTATCTGTACACCTTTTTCTACATGCGTACCCTCTTCCTCTTCCATGGCCACTTTACCAATATCATGCAATAAACAACCGACCCGGACCACATTTACATCTGCCCCGATCATTCGCGCCAAAGCTATACCGATTTGTGTTTCCTCCTGAGTATGTAAAATTAAATTCTGTCCATAGGAATAACGGTATTTAAACCTGCCGATTATATCTACCAGCTCTGCCGGCAAGTTGTAGACTCCTACATCATGGCAAAGTTTCTCGCCGGCTACTCTCATTAATTTATTAATATCTTCTTCAGTTTTTGCTACAATTTCTTCTATTCTTTGAGGCTGAATCCGGCCGTCTTCCATTAACCGCTCCAGTGCCACCTTGGCAATCTCCCGTCTGATCGGGTCAAACGAGGAAAGTATCAAGGTATCCGGAATCTCATCATCCATTACCACATCAACACCGGTTACCTGTTCAAAAGTCCGGACATTCCGACCTTCTTTACCAATAATCCGGCCCTTCATTTCTTCATCGGGTAATTTCACCTTAGAGGTGGTAAATTCAGAGATATAATCAGTTACTCCATGAAGCATGGCATCGGCTAAAATTTCTTTGGCCTTTTCATCAGCTGTTAATTTAATCTCTTCTTCTGCTTCTTTTATCTTTTTGGAAATCTCAGCAGCCAGTTCTTTATCAACATTTTCTAAAAGGATTTTCTGAGCTTCTTCTTTGGACATGGAAGAAACCTTTTCCAACTTGGAAACTAAATCCTTACGGACTTTTTCCAGTTGTTCCAACTTATCATCAACCTGCTTTTGCTTCTCAGCAATCTGGCGCTCTCTCTCCTCTAAAATTCCCTCTCGTTTAGCGAGTTCTGTAGCATCTATATTTGATTGCCCTGTATTACCAACAGAGGAATTAATCGGCCCAAATGTTCTTTGCATAAAATAGAAATCAGAAAAAACCTTCGATTACTCGAGGGCTAGAGGAAGTGTTAAATTATTGAGAATTACTTCTTTCATAAACTTACTCTTTCTGATTCTCTAGATAAATTCTACTCTTTTTTGAGAGAGTTTTCAATTACCTCGCGTACTACATCATACTCAAAACCTTTTCTCATTAAATATTCAAAAGCTTTTTTCTTAAATTCCACCACAGACAGGTCTTTCCAGTGGTTCATCTTTTTCTCCAGCGCCTGTTTGGCTAATCCTTCCTCACTGTTGCCTGCTGCCTGTTGACTTACCACTTCCTCAATAATTTCCTTCTCAATTCCCTTCTGAAAAAGTTCTGCTTTAAGAGCTTTAATTCCTTTTTGTTTACTTTTTCTCCTTGCTTCCACCCAAGCTTTGGCAAATTCTAAATCATTTACCAATCCCTTTTTCTTTAAAACCTCTACTACAGAATCTACTATTAACGGACTTATTTGTTCTTTATCCTTAATTCTATATACTTGATTCTTAATTCTAAAATAATCTCTCACTTCTTTCTCTGATCTTTGCCTAATAGAAAATAATCTATACATCCGCTCCATCAGCTTCCCCACCTCTGCTTCAAATAGAATTTTTTCCAGATCCTGAAGTGCAATCTCCTTACCCACCACCAATCTTCTGTTGACCACTAAATCTTCATCTGCCCCAAAGGCAAACTCTCCGTCTAAAAAAATATTAAATCTTTTTGGATTTTTTTTCTGAGGCTCTACCAAAGAAATTTTTGGCATCAGGCAACTTCTTTAACTTCTTCTTCCTGTCCGCCTACAATCTTTTCTTTACCTTCTTTTTGCTTTCCCCAGGCTTCTCTAATTTCTTTTTCCAACTTCTCTGCTTCTTTTTTGTTTTCTTTTAAATAAGCTATTGAAGCCGCCCGGCCTTGACCAAGCATTTTTTCTCCCCAGCGGATAAAAGCACCTGACTTAGTTAGAATCCCGAGCTCGATTCCCACATCCAGCAGTTCCCCTTCATGTGAAATGCCGTTTTCATTCATATCAAATTCTGCAATCCGGAATGGGGGAGCAACCTTATTTTTAACAACCTTTACCCTGTGTCTTGAGCCAACCACTAAATCCCCTTCTTTAATATTCTCAATTTTTCTGATATCCAACCTAACAGAAGAGTAAAACTTAAGGGCTAATCCACCGGTAGTTGTTTCCGGATTACCAAACATCACGCCAATTTTTAATCTTAACTGATTAGTAAAAATAACTATCGTATTGGTATTAGAAACAGCGCCGGTTAATTTTCGAAGAGCCTGCGACATTAAACGGGCTTGCACACCCATAGAAGAATCACCCATCTCTCCTTCCAGCTCTGACCTGGGCACCAAGGCTGCTACAGAATCTATTACCAATACATCTACCCCGCCGGAGCGAATCAATGCCTCAGCAATCTCTAAAGCCTGCTCACCTGTATCCGGTTGGGAAATCAAAAGGTCGTCTAAGTTCACTCCAATATTTTGGGCTCTTTGAGGATCCAAAGCATGTTCTGCATCTACAAACGCCGCCACACCACCCTTTTTCTGCGCCTCAGCAATGATATGAAGCGTGACTGTTGTCTTCCCACCAGCCTCAGGACCATAGATTTCTATAATCCTTCCTTTAGGCAAACCACCAACACCCAAGGCTAAATCCAAAGCTAAAGAGCCGGTAGGAATAACCTCTGTGGTGAACTTTTCTACTCGCTCACCCAAGCGCATAATGGATCCGGTGCCATATTGTTTTTGAATTTGCGCCATAGCTGCATCAATTGCAGCTTTTCTTGCGTCTCCGTTTTGTGCCATATGTTATATTAAACCCCAATATTTCCCAAAGGTCAAGACCCCAATTTTGTCGGAGTGAGAGGAATTGGACCTCCTACTTCTCGGACCCCATCCGAGCGTTCTACCGATGAACTACACTCCGGAACTTGTTGTATTTTACCATCCACCTCCGTAGAATACTATTCATGAAGCTTATCTCTTTAAACACCTGGGGAGGAAAAATCTATCAACCTTTGATGGATTTTATTAAAGATCACTCTGAGACAACGGATATTTTTTGCTTCCAGGAAATCTATGATACAAAATCTGACATAAAACAACATAAAGATATTCAAGCTAACCTATTAAATGAGCTAACAAAAATACTACCTGATTTTCAGGTATTCTATTCAGTAGAAATAAGCGGTTTTGATACAACACCTGACCCAGTTGACTTTCATTTAACTATGGGTAAGGCAATATTTATAAAAAGCTATATTCCTATCGAAGCGATCGACGATATTTTACTATATGGCAACAAAGAGGAAAAATTTTTAAAAAAAGACTTTTCTAATCTTCCGGTTACTCTGCAAGCTGTAAATTTCATTATTAATAAAAAAAGATTTACCATTGTGAATATTCATGGCACTGCATTCCCCGGCAATAAACTAGATACCAAACTAAGGATTGAACATTCCAATAAGATAAAAGGTTTCTTAAATTCCAAAACGGGTGCAAAAATTGTGGTGGGAGATTTTAATCTGCTGCCACAGACCCAAAGCATCAAAATACTGGAAGATAACCTAAGAAATCTTATCAAAGAATTCAATATCCAACGAACCAGAAGTAAATTAAGTCCTTTTTATGGACGGACTGATTTCCAAAAATTTGCTGATTATACTTTTGTCTCAGATGAAGTCAATGTAGAAAAGTTCGAGGTACCGGATTTAAAACTATCAGATCACCTTCCTATGATATTAGAATTTTCATGATTAAGCATTTCAATATCAAGATTTATGGTTTAGTCCAGGGTGTATTTTTCCGGGCCAGCACTAAAGAAAAGGCTGATGAATTGAATCTAACTGGCTTTATCCAAAATCAAACTGATGGTTCTGTTTACATTGAAACTGAAGGAGAAGAAAATAATTTAAATAAATTTCTTGAGTGGTGCAACCAGGGCCCCCTGATGGCCAAAGTAGAAAAAATTGAAGTTTCCAAGGATGCTCTTAAAAACTTTTCCCACTTTAAAATCAGCTAAACCACTTTCTCCCAGGGGAACTCATCGCGGCCAAAATGACCATAAGCTGCTGTCGGAAGGTATATTGGCCTTTGTAAATCAAGGCCTTCTATGATCCCCTCAACTGAGGTATCCAGAATCTTATTCATAAAAGACAAAATAACCTTGTGCGACTTTTTTGCCGTACCAAAAGTTTCCACATCCTGCATAGTCGGTTTCTTGGCTCCTATAAAATAGGCCAACCGCACCTCTGCTCTGTCTGCTAATCCGTGAGCCACAATATTTTTGGCTAAAAATCTGGCAGCGTAAGCACCGCCCCGGTCCACCTTGGAAGGCTCTTTACCGGAAAAAGCTCCTCCTCCGACCCGGGCATAACCTCCGTAAGTATCAACCACTATTTTTCTGCCGGTTACCCCACAATCAGATGCTGGCCCGCCATGGTGCCAAATACCGGTACCATTAACGATAATATCTTTCTTAGAAATCTTAAATCCAAAAGTATCTAAAACCGGTATAATGACAATATTATAGATATCATCCTTAACCTTATCTAAATTAACAGATTCCTTATGAGGTACTGCAATAACTACCTGATTAACCTTATACGGCTTCCCTTGTCTGTATTCTATGGTAACCTGGGACTTACCGTCCGGACGTAAGTATTTAACAATATTCTCCTCCCGCACCTGATCCATTCTTTTAGCTAAAGCATGGGCCATGGAAATCGGCAACGGCATTAAACTATCCGTTTCATTACATGCAAAACCAAACATCATCCCCTGGTCTCCGGCGCCTTTTTTCTTCACCCCAATAGCGATTTCTGGGGATTGCTCATGGACAAATACCTCAATTGGAGATTTATCGGTAAAATTAAATTTCGGATCAGTGTAACCTAACCTTTGTATTTGGCTTCTGGCAATCTTCTTAAAATCCACCTTAGCCCGGGCACCTATCTCTCCGGCGATAATTAATTTATTATTACCAGCCAAGCATTCAATAGCAGTCCGACCCTTTGGATCCTGAGCTAAAACAGCATCTAAAATAGCGTCAGAAATTTGGTCGCAAATTTTATCGGGGTGGCCGGCGCAAACCGATTCAGATGTAAAAGTTGTAATGGCTCCGTTAAGATGACTCATATCTTTTGCTTAAAAAAACCTCTCAGGACGAGAGGTTAAAAGTTTATACGTTCATGTCTAACTGAACGTATCACATCATCCTCTCGGATTTGGCACCGTGGCTTTACGGTTGCCGCCCGGCCTTTGCCGGATCTCCTGATGTAGCTATTAGTAAACCATAAACAATTTATTTTGGCAAGCCCTCAAAAACAGCATGTTTTTCTATTTCTGCTAAAAGCTCTTGTTTCTTATCTGCTAAGGCTTCCTTACCGACATGCTCAATATTTAACCTAAGCAGTGGTTCTGTATTAGAACTGCGCAGTGAAAACCTCCAGTCTTTATATGAAACAGCCACCCCATCTAATGTATTAATCTCTGCGTCAGAGTACTTCTCTTTCAAGGCTTCAATAATCTCCAAGGCATTTTTGACTTTAAAATTAGTTTCCCCTGACTCATGACTTCTTCTTAAATTCTCTATAATTACCGAGAGTGGCTTACCTTCCCGACTCATTACATTAAGAACTATTAAAATCATCGGTAGTTGTGATTCGGCATTACCTGTTTCCCGGAAAAAATAATGAGCTGAAGATTCACCGGCAAAGATAGCTCCGGTTTCATGCATCTTTTCCGTAATAAAAGCATGACCTACCTTGGTAATTTCGTATTTACCTTGGTATTCTTCGACGATTTTTTTAGGGGTTAAAATATATCGGATATCAAATAAAATAGTTTCTCCCTTTTTCTCTGTCAAAAGCTCTTTAGCCACCAATGAGGTAATCAGTGATGGCTGAATTACTTCCCCTTTTTCATCAATAAAAAACAATCTGTCTCCGTCACCGTCCGGGGCTAACCCTAAATCAGCTTTTTCCTCAATTACTTTTTTCTGTAATTCTACCAGGGTTTCTGCCTGCAGCGGATCAGCCTGATGAGCCGGGAAAGTCCCATCCAGCTCAAAATTCATCTTAATCAGTTCTCCGGGGATGGCTTTAAATAAAGCATCTATATAAAGCGCCCCTAATGCATTGGCTGCATCTGCCACAAGTTTAAACTTTTTTATCTCCGGAAATCCAGCAATCCTTAAAGCATTCTGCACCTCTTCTTTTAAAACATCTGCTTTTTTGATAATGCTACCTTCTCCCCGGGCAATAATATCCACCCCTTCCCGGCTTAGTCTTTTGATATCTTCCATGCCGGTGTTTTTACCGATCTTAACTAAACCAGTCGCAGATTTTCTGACAATTTTTAAACCATTATATTGCTTAGGATTGTGAGAAGCAGTAATTTGAATACCCCCATCATAGCCATACTTAAAAACGGCAAAGTAAAAAGTTGGCGTAGAAACAATCCCCAGATCAATTACCTTTGCCCCTAGTTCTATTAAAGTTTTACTGACTGCTTCAAAGATAACCGGGGAAGAAAGCCGCATATCCCGGCCGACGGCTATGGTTAAGGGTTTGGTTGTAGAAAACTGATCGGAAAGTAATTTATAAATAGCCCTGGTAATAGGTACGGCAAACTCTTCATTGATCTCCTCAGGATAAATACCTCTGATATCATAGCTTTTGAAAATATTCTCCGGAGGAACCGATCTATTCATGGAATTTAAGTATTTTATCAAACTTTTACCTTAAATGACATCACCTGTTATACTAAATTAATGAAGTCTTGGCAAAGAAAGTGGTTAATCGGAATTGCATTTTTCTTTTTTATTCACTTAATACGTGACTTGATGCAGGATTTTGGAATACATAATCTTCTTTCTGATACCCTAGTCAAACAGGATCTATCCAAAACACCCGGCTGGTACTGGAAAGTTTTTAATACCTATTTTATAGAAACTTCAGGTATACTGCTGGCTATCTATTCTCTGAAGAGAAATAAATTTAAGTTACCGGGTTTACTGACTATTGTTTTAGTAGTATTTTTTCTACTTGTTTGGTTATTTTATTGGATATTTCTCTAACTTACCTCTTTGGAGATTGTTTCTTGGCCCTGGCTTTTTGGGCTAAACCGTATTTTCGCCGCTCCTTAACTCTGGCATCACGGGTTAATAAACCTTCTTTTTTTAAAACGGTCCTCAGCTCCGGACTAATTTTAGCAATGGCTCTGGCAATACCATGGATTACTGCATCAAGCTGTGAAGCTTGTCCCCCACCTTCAACTTTTACCGAAATTATAAACTGGCCGTTAGTTTTTGTAATCTCCAGCGGGTGACTGTATCGCTTTTGTAGTACCGCTCCCAAGAAGTATTCTGTAATCGGTTTTCCATTAACTAACATCTGCCCCTTACCTTCGGATAATCTGACCCGGGCAACCGCTTCTTTACGTCGACCCACCACATTTATTGGTAACTGACTCACTTGATAGCCTCCCCTCCGGAATATACTTTAAGCTTTTTGATCATTTGTTTCCCTAATCTATTATGCGGCAACATCCCTTTAACTGCATGTTCAATAATGTATTCTGGTTTTCTCCTGATTACTTTATCAAAGCTTTCAGTTGTAAGCCCCCCCGGATAACCAGAATGGCTGGTATAAACTTTATCTTTAGCTTTTTTACCGGTTACTTTTACCTTACTGGCATTAGTTACCACTACAAAATCCCCGGTATCTAGATACGGCACAAATTGTGGTTTATTCTTACCCATTAAAATTGCAGCCACCTCAGTTGCTAATCTGCCGAGGATTTTTCCACTGGCATCAATAACATGTTTTTCTCTTTTAATATCTTTAGCTAAGAGTCTGTTGGTAGACATATTATTTTTTCTTTCCGGGATTTACTTTCTTACTTTTAACTGTTGTTTGTTTTTTGGCTGCTGGTTTAGCTTTGACTATCTTTGCTGGTTTTTCCTCCGGGGCTGCCTCTTTTTTTTGAATCGGTTTTAACTCTTCAGCTCCGATCAAACTCATCTTTACCATGGTAGTCTGATCACCAATCCTGGTACCCAGTTTTACTAATCTGGTATAACCGGAAGTTCGGTTGCCTACTTTGGGACTAATCTCTTTAACTAGTCTTTCCCTTAAATCTTTATCACTTACATAGGATTGAAGATTATGAATATTTTTATCTTTTGCAAAATTGATTACTTTATCAACTAAACCTTTAATGGCTTTTGCTTTAGTTTCAGAAGTTTGAATTGTGCCGTAGGAAAAAAGTGCGTACATCAACCCCTTGAAGAGGGCTTTGCGTTGATCCTTATTCCTGCCAAGGTGTTTACCATAAACTCTATGCCTCACGAAGAGCCAACCCCCTCTCAGCTAACTTATCTGAAATTAAATGTATGGATTTAGCACCTAAGTTTTTAGCCTTTAATAAACCTTGTCTGGGCATATTAATTAAATCATTAATGACATTGATATCCACAGCTTTTAAGGCATTAGTGATTCTAACCGGCAGATCAAGTTCTTCGATGGTTAATTTCAATGTCTCTTCGGAAATTTTCGGACCGGTCTCTTCTACTTCTTCTTCAACTACCGGCTCATACACTTTATGAAAAGTGTCTGACAAAAGTCTAGCGGCAGAATTTACTGCCTCAAGGGGGGTAATAGTTCCATCAGTGGTGACATCTAAAATCAGTTTGTCAAAATCAGTCCTTCGTCCCACCCGAGTGGGGTCAACGCTGTAGCTCACTGAGGATACCGGGCTAAAAAGAGCGTCAACTGGAATTACACCAATTTCTTCTGATTTTCTTTCATCAGAAATAGAATAACCCTTTCCCTGTTCTGCGGACATCTCCAGGTTTAGTTTTGACTTAGCATCAGTTAAAGTGGCAAGGTGCTGTTCCGGATTAGCAATCTCACCATCTCCCTCAATTACTAAATCCTTAGCCCTGACTTCACCTTTACCAGAAGCCTTGAGAATTAATTTTATTGGCTTATCTGAATGAACACTCAAACGAATCTTCTTGATATTTAGAATAATCTCAATTACATCTTCCAAGACACCGTCAATCGTGGAAAACCTGTGAGCCACCCCGTCGATTTTAACTGAAGTCACTGCTGCCCCGGGCAAAGAAGTCAGTAATACCCTTCTTATGCTATTTCCTAAAGTATGACCCAGACCTGCCTCTAAAGGCTCAATGGTAATACTGGCAAAATTTTCTGATTCTTTTTCTGATTTAATTTTAAACATATTTAAATTATATCTATTAACGAGAATAGTACTCAACAATCAACTGTTCATTAATTGACTGTTCCATCTCATCACGTTCAGGAATTCTTAAAACCTTGCCCACTGTGGCCTTTCTTTCAAGCCATCCTGGCAAGGTTGAAGTTTCCTCTAAACTCTTTTTAACTTGTGTATTATCTCTCATTTGAGCAGATATTTCAATAGTCTGATTAATCTTGACCAGAAAGGACGGAATATTGACTTTTTTACCGTCAACGGAGACATGACCATGACCAACCAATTGCCTGGCACCGGCCCTGCTACTGGCAAAATTTAGCCTGTAAACTACATTATCTAATCTGGTCTCCAGAGTCTGAAGCAGAGCCAAACCGGTCGCACCTTTAACCTTAGAGGCATTCTCAAAATATCTTTTAAATTGTTTTTCCAGTAACCCAAAAATTCTTTTTGCTTTCTGTTTTTCTCTTAACTGAACACCATATTCCGACAGTCGTCGTCTTCTGGAAAGCCCATGCTGCCCCGGGGGAATAGCCCCTTTTCTTTCCAAAGCCTTTGCATCCTTTGCAAACAGAGCCAATCCTTCTCTTCTTGATAATCTTCTTTTTGGACCAGTATAACGCGCCATTAGACTCGTCTCCTTTTCTTGGGCCTTGGACCATTGTGAGGAATCGGGGTTACATCAGCTATCATGGTTATATTAATACCGGCACCTCTTAATGCTTTAATAGTGGCATCCCGGCCGGAACCAGGACCTTTAATATAGACTTCAACCGAGCTCATACCAAATTCTTTGGCAGTTTGGGCTAACTTTTCCATCGCGGAAATAGCCGCAAAAGGAGTAGCTCTCCTGGCACCTTTAAAACCAGCCGTACCGGATGTAGCCCAGGATAAAGTATTACCTGAAGCATCGGTTAAAGTTATCAGGGTATTGTTAAAAGTAGCCGTGACATATACTCTGCCGCTGCTAACTTTCTTTTCCGCTTTTTTGACTTGTTTTGTTTTTATCTGTCTTTTTGCCATTTTACTTACTTCCCTCTGTCGGACCACCTGTCTTTGCTACGACCTCTTTTCTGACAGTACCGACGGTCTTTCTTTTACCCCGCTTAGTCCGGGCATTGGATCTGGTCCGCTGACCCCTGGCCGGCAAGCCTTTTCTGTGTCTTAAACCCCGGTAACTGCTAATTTCTTCTAGTCTTTTGACGTTCTGTTCAATTTCCTGCCTTAAATCTCCTTCAACCTTAAACTGTTCCACGCTTTTTTGTAACTTATTAACCTCTTCTTCGGTTAAATCCTTAATCCTTTTAGCTGCGTCGACTCCGGCATCTTTTAAAACAGATGTCACATTAGATCGGCCTATCCCAAAAATATAGGTTAAACCGATATCAACTCTTTTTTGTTCCGGTAAATCAACTCCTGCAATTCTTGCCATAATTTTATTTTATACTTTCATCCCTGACGTTGTTTATGTCTTGGATCACGCGGGCAGATCACATATAAAATGCCCTCGCGCTTAACTATTTTACAAAATTTACACCTTGCTTTTATACTAGCTGCTACTTTCATATGTTTTATTTTAGCCTAAACGTTATACGACCCTTATCCAAATCATATGTTGGGCTCATTTCCACCCTCACCCGGTCACCCTCCAAAAGCCTGATATAGTGCATCCTCATCTTACCTGAGATATGACACAAAATAACCCGTCCCAAAAGCTCAGGCAAATCTGTGCTTCTATCAATCTCTACCCTGAATAAAGTGTTAGGTAAAACCTCCTTAACCTTACCCTCAACTTCAATAACATCTTTGACCATAATTTAGATTAAAGTATTTTACCAGAATCAGCTTCATCTGACAACCCATAAGATTTTGTCATGACAAAATCTTGAGAACCAACCGTTCTTAGATCATTAAGACTTACGCCAATTAGTTAATACCTCCGCTTCCTTTCTTCCGACTATCACCGTCATCTCAAAAAGGCCTCCTAAAGACTTATCTGCAGACGAAAAAGTCCAACCGTCTTCTTCTAATACTACCTCATGCGAGCCAGCCGTATAAATGACTTCAATTGCCAAACTCATCCCGGATCTTAATATTGGCCCTGTCCCCTTGTCTCCAAACCCCGGTATCTCAGGATCCTCATGCAATCTCCTACCCACCCCATGACCAACCAAACTTCTGACTACCGAATAACCTGCTCCTTCTATTTTAGTCTGAATAGCAGCTGAGATATCTCCTACCCTATTACCTTCAACCGCTTGCGAGATTCCCTGCCACAGCGCCTCTTCACCTACCTCCAAGAACTTGCTTTTACCAGCTTCCCCTGCCAAGACCGTCCAGGCGCAATCCGTATGCCAACCTTTATACATAACTGCCAAATCTACACTGACCACATCACCTTTTTCAAATTTCCGGCTGGTCGGTATCCCGTGCACTACCTGCTCATTTATCGTAATACAGGTAGCATAGTTATAACCCGGTACGGTTTTATACGATAAATCTCCGCCTTGTTTAATAATTTCTTTCCTGACAATTTCATCGACCTCAATCCCCGTAACCCCGACTTTAATTGCCTCAGTGGCTTTTTTCAAAGCCGTGGCAGCAATCCGACCGCTTTCCCTTATCAGTTTTAACTCATAAGAGTTTTTTAATCTGCTCATTTATTTTAAACCATCTCTGATCCGCTGTTGAATATCATCAATACTACCCATTCCATCTATTTCTGTTAAAATTCCTTGACTTCTGTAAAAATCTAAAAGCGGCTGTGTTTGTTGATTATATAGATCCAAACGCTTCCTGATGGCCTCAGCAGTATCATCTTCCCGACCCCGGGCTGACATCCTTTTAACTACCTCTTCATCCGGCACTTGCAGATAAATTATCTTATCAAAACCTGGATCAAAAAGCTGCCTTTGTGTTAAATTCCTGGGATAACCGTCTAAAATAAAACCGCCTCTGACATCATCTCTTTTTAGTCTTTGTTCTACCATTTCGGCTGTTTCAGTATCATCAATTAATCTGCCTGCATTCATAATTTGCCTGATTCGCTGACCTTCCTCAGATTCTTCCCCTGCCATCTCCCTAAAAATATCTCCGGTAGAAATTTTTGGTACTCCTAGAAACTCTGCCAGTAAACCGGCTTGCGTTGATTTACCTGAACCCTGCGGACCAATTAGTAAAATTTTCATGATCTTCTTTAAGCTAAACGTTTACTTAAATCAATTTTTCTTCCAAATCTTCCTGCTATTTGCTCAAGACTCTCTTGTAACCTTGGATGTCTTCTTATTCCTTGGACAATCGCAACTAAAGCTTGCTTATAAGGATTAGGCCATCTTATTCGTTCGGCATAATCTTCAAACTCAGGCGATAAATATAAATTTATATCAGATCGTCGACTTTCAATAGTCATTTATCTTACCTTCTGGCAAATACCTCATAACTTCTCTCAATTAACTTACTCTGGAATTGTTTAGCCGTATCTAAAATTACTGATACTACGATCAAAAGACCGGTCCCGCCCAGGACCAAAGTTTCAATCCCGGTCATTTGGGAAGCAATAGAAGGCAAGATAGCCACTGTGCCCAAAAAGATGGCTCCGGCTAAAGTAATTCTGACCATAATAAAATTTAAGAAAGAAGCAGTTTGGGTGCCGGGACGAATTCCTGGAATAAAACCGCCGTATTTTTTTATTTCATCAGCCACTTTGGTCGGGTTAAAAATAACCGCTGTATAAAAGAAGGTGAAACCTACCACCAAAAGGAAATAGACCAGGTTGTAAATTAAACTGCTGGGGTTAAAATTGGCAGCTAAAAACCTACCTAAGGCAGCCAGCTGCGGTTGAGGCAACCCTGATAAATAAGAACCTGCAAAAGAGGGGACTAACACTAAAGAGACGGCAAAAATAATCGGAATTACTCCGGCCTGATTTACCCTTAAAGGCAGATAAGTCTGGGCGCCCGTTCCGCCTTCCCGGCCGCCGATAAATCTCCTGGCGTATTGAACGGTAATTTGCCTCCTGCCTTCATTAATAAAAACTACTCCGGCCACCACCACAATCGACAAAATCCCGAATATTAATATGTTTATCAATTGGCTCTGATCTGTTACCGAAGCAGTTTGCGTTAAGACAAGCGGTACCCGGGAAACAATTCCGGCAAAAATTAAAAGCGATATCCCGTTACCAATCCCATATTCGGTAATTAACTCACCTAACCACATTAAAAAAATGGTACCGGCCGTCATACCGACCACAATTGCAGCAATCTGCAAAGGACTAATTTGAGTAATAATACCCTGGTTTCTTAATAGGACAAACATGCCGATTGCCTGTAGCAGCGCCAGCGGCACAGTCAGATACCTGGTATATTGATTAATCATCTGTCTGCCTGATTCACCCTCTTTAGATAAAGCTTCTAATTTTGGGCTAATCATGGTTAAAAGCTGAAAGATGATAGAGGCATTAATATATGGATTAAGCCCTAAGGAAATCACAGAAAAATTAGCCAATGTTCCGCCGGAGAAAATATCCAAAAGCCCCAAAAATTGATTGGAAGCAAACAACTGCTGCAATCCCTCCAAATCCACTCCGGACACAGGGATATGGGCGGCAATCCGAAAGATAATAATTATGATTGTGGTGATAAGGATTTTTCTGCGCAGCTCAGCGATTTTAAAAGCATTAATTATCGGGGATAAAATGTTAGACATTCTCGACCTTCCCGCCCAGCTCTTCTATTTTCCTACGGGCAGAGGCTGATACGGGAAGCTTGATAGTTAAAACTTTTGTAATCTCTCCTGTTCCTAAAATCTTAACAGCCTTTTTAATTTCCTTAGCTGAGATAATCTTTGCCTCTTGCAGTTTGTTTATATCGACAACTTCTTTGTCCTTAAAAACATTCAACTGGCTTAAAGAAATTATTTTTGGTTTAACAGAAACCTGCCGGTTGCCTTTTCCTCTTCTTAAAGGTAATTTTTTATACAGAGACAGACCGCCGGTAAAAGTAACCGGAATTGTCCCTCTGGCTTTTTGACCTTTAGTTCCCCGACCACCCGTCTTCCCCTTGCCTGAACCCAAACCCCGACCAAGCCTTTTTTTGGATCTGGACTTTACTCTTAACAATTCATTAAGTTTCATTTTTTATCTTCCTTTACTTTTTTTACAATTTTCAATTTACTCAACGCTTCCAAGGTAGCATAAACATTAGAGGCTTGGTTTTTTGTACCCAATATCTTAGAAACAATATCATGAATTCCGGCTGCTTCCACTACCACCCTGACTGCCCCACCGGCAATAACCCCAGTACCGACCGGAGCCGGTTTTAACAATACTTTAGCAGCCCCGCTTTTTAATAAAATCGGATGAGGGATCGTCCTGCCTTTAAGCGGCACGGTAATTAAATGCTTCTTTGCATAACTGGTAGCTTTTCTGACAGCTGATTGCACCTCAGCGGCTTTACCCAAACCTACTCCTACCTGTCCTTTCCTGTCACCCACCACTACCAATACTGACAAGGATCTTTTGTCTCCACCCTTAGTCTTTTTGGAAACCCTGTTAACCTGGACTACTCTTTCAAAATATTCTTCTTGTGTTGCTTCAGGATTCATTAGAAATTAAGCCCTCCTTCTCTGGCGCCTCTAGCCAGCTCTGCTACCCGGCCCTGATATAAAAATCCGCCTCTATCAAAAACCACTCTTTTAATTTTATACTTTAGTGCCTTCTCTGCCAAGCTTTTACCTACTTTGAAGGCTTTCTCCTTTTTAGTGCCTGTTTCTTTTAAGTCGGAGGCAGAAACTAAAGTTTTATTTTCACTATCATCAATAATTTGAGCAGAGATATGCTGAGATGACCGGAATACGGATAACCTTGGGCAATCCTTAGTTCCCATAATCTTTTTCCTGATCTTTGTATGTTTTCTGATCCTTATCTTTTTTAACATATTACTTAGCTCCTCCGGCTGCTCCGACTTTGGCGCTCTTACCTACTTTCTTCCTGATATATTCACCTTCATACCTGACTCCCTTGCCCTTATACACATCAGGCACTCTTACTTTTTTGATATTGGCGGCAATTTGACCTACCTGCTGCTTATCTATTCCGGATACTTTAATTTTAGTATTATCAGTTACTTCAAAACTAATACCGGACGGGGCTATCACCTCCACCGGATGAGAATAGCCGACATTTAAGACTAATTTCTCTCCGCTTGATTGGGCCCGAAAACCAACCCCCACCAGTTCTAAGTTCTTACTCCATCCTTCAGTCACCCCGGTTACCATATTATTGATTAAATTCCGTATCAAACCATGCATGGCCCTGATTCTTTTATCATCTTTTTTTCTTTTAACCGAAACTACATTTCCTTCAATATCTACCGTAATTGAAGAATCCACATCCAGCTGCAGCGATCCTTTGGGACCACTGACATTAATGATTTTACCGGATTTTTCTATTGTTACTCCGGCCGGAATATTTATTGGTGAATTTCCTATTCTACTCATTTTAATTTTTATTGGTTACCAAACCACTGCCAATACCTCCCCTCCCAATTTATTTTTACGGGCTTCTTTATCCGTCATCAAACCTTTTGGTGTAGAAATAACCGCAATCCCTAAACCATTTAAGACACGCGGCAAATCTTTAGTTCCTTTATAAACCCTCAGCGAAGGCCGGGAGACTCTTTTAACATCAGTTAAAGCCGGAATCCTGGCATCGTATTTAAGAGTGACGATTATTTCTCTTTCTTCTTGTTTGACCTCAGATAGATACCCTTCTTTTTGGAGCACTTGCATCAGTTTCCAAATTAGCTTGGAGAACTTAACCTCCACTAAAGGCTTACCGACCAGATAACCGTTTTTAATTCTGATTAATGCATCTCCTATTGGATCCATATTACCAACTCGCTTTCTTCACACCCGGCAGCAATCCCAGATGTGCTAATTCTCTAAAACAAAGCCTGCAAAGACCGAATTTACTAAGATAAGCACGTGACCGGCCACATCGCATACAGCGATTCTTCTGTTGCACCGCATATTTAAATTTAGTCTTAACAACATTCGATACTTTAGCCATAATTATTTCCTAAAGGGCATCCCCAAATACTCCAATAACTTTTTCCCTTCTTCTTTATTGCTGGCGGTAGTGGCAATAGTTACTGCCAATCCCCTGGTTTTATCAACAGTTTTATAATCAACTTCCGGGAAAATAGTTTGTTCCCGCAAGCCGATATTTAAGTTTCCGTGACTGTCAAAACAATCCGGTGAGATTCCCCTAAAATCTCTCACTTTAGGCAAAGCAATATTAACCAACTTATCAAAGAAAGCATACATTCTTGTCCCCCTTAAAGTCATCATCATGCCGATAGGTTGACCTTTGCTGACTTTAAAAGAAGCAATTGATTTTTTTGCTTTAGTCACTACCGGTGTCTGTCCGCCAAGCTGTGATAAATAAACCTTTACTTTATCCAGCACGCCGGCATTATCCTTGGCTTCGCCCAAACCAATACTGATCACAATTTTATCCAAAGCCGGCACAGCCTGTTTATTTTTTAAACCAAGCTCTTCCTGCAATTTTTGCTGTATTTCTTTAACGAATTTTTCTTTAAGCCTTTGCATCGGTTTTAATCTCCTTGTTACACTTTTTACATATTCTTAACTTATCGTTTTCCACTATCTTGTATCCTACCCTAGTCAATTTTTTACAATTTGGGCAGACCAAAGCTACATTAGATATATCAAATGGCTTCGGCAGGTCAATAATGCCGCCTTCAATTTGCCCTTGTTTTTTGACATGTCTTTTATAAAGGTTTGCCCCTTCCACAAACACCTTTTTATCTTTACCTAAAACAAAAGCCACCTTACCTTCTTTCCCGGAATCTTTACCTAGTAACACTTTGACTGTATCGCCTTTTTTAATTTTCATAATTTACCAAACCTCCTGGGCCAATGAAATAATCTTGGTATAGCCGGCATCCCGGACTTCCCGGGCAATTGGACCAAAAATACGGGTCGCCCGTAGGTTTCTGTCATTATCTACCACCACTCCGGCATTGTCATCAAATTTGATATATGAGCCATCATCCCGCCTGACCTCTTTTTTGGTCCTGACTATTACTACCTTAACCACCTCATGGTTTTTGACTTGTCCGTTTGGATCAGCTCCTTTGACAACCGCCACTACCAATTGCCCCAATCCGGCTTTTCTTTTACCAGAACCACCTAGCGGCTGTATAACCTGAAATGCCTTTGCTCCGCTATTATCTGCTACTGTTAGTCTACTTCTATGCTGTACCATAAGTTACTTTTTACCCTTCTTTTTTTCTTTTTCAACTACTTTTGGCTCTTCTGACTCATTTAACTGCGTTGATTCTTCAATTTTCTCTTCCGGCATTACTTCTGCAATAACTTGTTCAGCTGCTTCCTTTAACTTTTCCTCTGTGATAGCCTCCAGATCCCTGCCCACTACTTTAAGAATTTTCCAGTGTTTATTCTTGGAAACCGGCTTTATCTTTATCATCTCAACCAAGTCTCCGTCTTTAATTTCTGCTCCGGCCTCTGCTAAGTATCTTTTGGTTTGAACATAAGTTTTCTTGTATAAAGGATGTTTCACTACCCTTTCTACTAAAACTGTTACCGTATTTTTCATTTTTGTTGAAACAACTCTGCCTATCATTTCTGTTTATCTCCTTTGTTTTCTTTAATTTCCATAGTCTTTGCCTCTAATTCTACCAGTAACTCTTTTTGTTTAATCACAGTCAAAATCTGCGCCAGTTCTTTTTTCTTTTTAGAGATCATTTTTAAATCTTTTAGTTTCTTCATATTTTTATCCAATACCAAATCGGCAATTTCTTGCTTTAAAGTCTTTAATTTACTGCTAAGCTCTTTTACGTCTAACCCTTTAATTAGTGTGTATTCCTGTTTTTTCATAAATTACTTCTCCACAAACTTTGTACCAACCGGCAGTTTATGAGCTGCTAAGCGCAGCGCCTCTTCTGCTGTCAACCTTGGTACGGCACCCATTTCAAAAATCAAACTGCCTGGTTTTACTACTGCCACATATCCTTCCACATCACCTTTCCCGGATCCCATCCTGGATTCTGCCGGATGCTTGGTAATTGGTTTATCAGGAAATATTCTGATCCAAATACGTCCGCCTCTTTTGGTAAAATGAGCCATTGCCCGTCTGGCCGCCTCAATTTGTCGGGCGGTAATAAAACCGGCTTCCATTGATTTTAAACCAAAAGAGCCAAATGACAGGCTATTGCCACGGGTGGCCACACCACCTCTTTTGCCCTTAAAAGTTTTCCTATGTTTCATTCTTTTCGGTTGCAAAAGTGCCATATTAAATTTCTACCTCTCCCTTATTAATCCAGACCTTCACTCCCACATATCCGGATTTTGTCAAAGCCGGGTAGGCTGCAAAGTCTATATCAGCGCGCAGCGTATGTAAAGGCATAGTACCGGAAGCCTTCCATTCTCGTCTGGCAATTTCCGCTCCGCCAATTCTTCCCGATAAAACGACCCTGACTCCCTTTGCGCCTGCCCTCATGGCTCTGTCAATTACCTGATTCATAATTCTTTGCGCAGGCAGTCTTCTGGCCAACTGTTCAGCCACAGATTGGGCAATCAGATAAGCTGACAGATCAGCTGATTTTAGCTCCATTGGGACAATCTCTAATCCGTTGTCATTTTTAATCTTTAATTCCTTCATCAAAAACTTTTTGATTTCCGTTAAACCGCTGCCTCCCCGTCCGATCAAGACGCCGGGGCGGGAAACATGCAGTATAACTTTTAATTTATTGACCGCCCTCTCGATCTCAATGGAACCAAGACCTGCCGGACGCAACTTCTTCATCAACAGATCACGGATTTTTAAATCTTCGGAAATGTATTGCTGGTACTTGATCCCGCTAGCAAACCAGCGTGATTTCCAAGTTGCCCCAATACCCATTCTGAAACCTACCGGATGAATCTTTTGTCCCATATTTTTATTTGGACGATTCCGTCCTGCCTCCTTTTGTTGATTTAGTCTTTACCGCAGAATCATTTATCAGGGATTCTTTCTGTTTCTCTACAATTTCTTTTGGTTTTTCAGTTTTGGTTTTTGATATTTGAGATTTGAGATTTAAATCGTCTGTCAAGACGATTTTTATATGGCTCATCCTTTTTTTGTATGGCCTGACTCTTCCTCTGGTACCTGCCCGGAAACGGCGCATTTTCATACTCTCGTTTATCTCTACCTTTTTAAAAGTTAATTTAGAAGTATCTAAACCTTTTTGCTTAGCATTAGCCAAAACAGTGCCTAAGGCTTTCTCTAAATCCTTAGCTGCATCTTTGGGAGTCAACCCTAAAACAGCTAATGCTTTATTTGGTTCCATCTTACGGATCATATCCGAAACTAATCTCAGTTTACGGGGGCTGGTATGTAAATATTTTTGTATTGTGGTTATTTCCATAGTTTTTAATCTCCTTTATGTCTTTGACGTACTCTTTTCAGTCACCTTTCCATGACCATGAAACTTCCTGGTCGGTGCAAACTCACCTAATCTATGACCCACCATTGACTCAGATACAAAAACGGTTATAAAGTTTTTACCCTGGTGGACTAAAAAGGTATGCCCCACAAATTCCGGCGGAATCTGTGAACGCCGCGCCCAGGTCTTAATCGGAGTTTTGGCTCCGCCGCTTTTCTGCAGCATGACTTTCTTCAACAGCTTTTCATCAATGTACGGACCCTTTTTTGTTGATCTTCCCATTATGGTTTTCTCCTTTTAATAATAAACTTACTTGTTTGTTTTCTTTTATTTCTGGTTTTACCAACAGCCGGTTTACCGTATTTGGTCATCGGTCTTTTTCTACCAATCCCTGATCTTCCTTCTCCTCCACCATGGGGATGAGAATCAGGATCCTGAGCCACGCCCCGGACTGTCGGCTTAATACCCATATGGCGGCTTCTTCCGGCCTTACCCAAAATCCGTTGCCTGATTTCTTCATTACCTAAAGTACCAATGGTGGCTAAGGAATCCAAAGGCACCATTCTAATCTCACCTGAGGGCAATTTCAACTGGGCAAAACCGCTTTCCTTGGCTAAAAGCTGCAAAGACATGCCGGCACTGCGGCCCAGCTGTCCGCCCCGGCCCGGGGTTAACTCAACATTATGTACCAATGTTCCAATGGTAACATTTTTTAACTTCATAGCATTACCTACCTTAGTCTCCACTTTCTCTCCGGAGGTAACTTTATCTTTAGCTACCAGCCCCTTAGGAGCCAGGATATATCTGTATTCTCCATCAGCATATTTTATTAAGGCAATCTGGACATTGCGGTTAGGATCGTATTCTAAATTAACCACCTCACCTGTCACTCCGAACTTATCTCTCTTAAAATCAATCTCCCGATAATACCTCTTATGTCTGCCGCCCTGACCGCGAACAGTTAACACTCCGTTAGACCGACCGGAATGTTTTTTCAATAACACTTTTAAATTCTTTGGCGCTACTGTTTCCATAGATTTATTTTCCGGTAATTACCTTTCGCTGGGTGGTGGGGGCTGCCCCAACCGCTGACTTTTCCACCTTAACCTTGGTCCTTCCTAAAATATCTTTCTTTTCCTTTAATTTTATTGGCTCACCCTCACCTGTTGTGACTACAACCTCTTCTTTGGGAGTTTCAAAAATAGCAATTTTATCGCCCTTTTTAACCTGAACTAATGCCTTCTTTATCCCACTGGTTTGATAAACTTTTCTTACCTTCCTTTGCTGCTTTAACTTACCCTTTACATTAACTACCTTAACCTGTAAAACCTTTACATTAAATTTTGCCGCCACAGTTTTAGCAATTAAAGGCTTGGTAGCATTTTTATCCACTTCAAAAACATACAAACCACTCTGTGCCAGCTTCATTGATTTTTCAGTAATAATCGGGCGTTTCAAAACTATCATTTCTGCTCCTTTACTTGCGGTTTGCTTAACTTATCTACTGCTTCTTTGGTAATTAATAACATGTCATGCTTTAACACTTCATAGGCGTTTACCAGATTAGCCGGTAAAATATCAACACCGGGAATATTTCTCACGGCTCTAACCACATTATCTTGTTTTTCTCCGGTGACGATTAAAGAATTAAAATTTTCCTTACCGGTTATTTTGCTTAAAAGCTCAATCATCTCTTTAGTTTTACCGGAAGCTTTCTCCAGTCCTGATAACCCTGTTAATTGTTTATCATTTACCTTAACAGCAAAAGCCGATAAAAGAGCTGCTTTTTTCATTCTCTGGGGCAAGCTCAATTTAACATTACGGGGCTTAGGACCAAAAACAATACCGCCACCCACAAAAATCGGTGCCCGGATGCTGCCGTGCCTGGCTCTGCCAGTACCCTTTTGTCTAAAGATTTTGGCAGTTGAACCGACTACTTCACCCCGGGTTTTAGTAGACCCTGTGAAGATCTTCTGGTTGGCTAGATAAACCCTCATTGCCTGAGCTAGTAGTGTTTTATTAACCTTCTGACCAAAAATCTCTTTTGGCAAGGTTAAAGCTCCGCTGGCCCGTCCCAGTAAGGAATAAACCGGCACTGATAAAGAAGCAGTACGCGCAGTTTGGGTAGAAACTTTTACGGCTTTTTTATCAACAACTTTTGGCTTTTGAGTTTTAACTTTTAAACTTTTAACCGGCATTTTCTTCTCCTTTTTGCTCTGGCTGCTCAGTTGGCTCTACTGAAACCTCTTCTGTTTTCTCTTCTTTTACCTCGGGTTCTTTTGTTTCATGAACTTCTGCCTCTTTTTGCTCTTCTTCCTCATCCGCTTTTTCTTCAGGTGGAGGAGTGTAACCTTTAATCCTGCCGAGCTTAGTCACCATTACTAAACTGCCGACCGGACCCGGAATACCGCCTTTAATTACCAATAAATTATTGGTTTTATCTAAACCAACTACTTCCAAATTTCTAATACTTACCTGAGTAGCTCCCATATGACCGGCCATCTTTTTACCTTTATAAACTCTTCCCGGAGTAGTACCGGAACCAATGGCACCAGGAGCTCTCAGCCTGTCTGATTGACCGTGAGTTTTTGGACCGCCATGAAAACCATGACGCCTCACTCCACCCTGAAAACCCTTTCCTTTAGAATCTGCTATGACTTTAACAGCATCACCTATAGAAAAAACCTGGTTCAGTGTAATTTCTGTTCCAGGTTTTAATTCTTGATCTGATGCTTTAACTTCCCTAAACCAACGGATAGGAAGCTCTACTGCAGCTTTTTTACCTATTCCAAGTTGAGGTTTTTTGACTGATTTTTTTGTTCCATAGCCTAATTGGATAGCATCATATCCATCTTTTCCCTCAGTGGTTTTTGCTTGGGTTACAAAATTAGAAGACATTTGCACCACGGTAGCTCCCACCCTTCTGCCCCGGGAATCATATGTACTAGTCATATTCTTTTTGATACCTAAAAGTGTATTTATCATAAGAACTTTTCGCTATGTTCAAAAACCTTGCCTTTTGCTTCGCAAAACGTAAAAGCATTGAGCACAGCTCGCGCTTCGCACTAAGGGCGCTTCGCACTAAAAAGAGTGAGCTCCGTAAAGGATGCTCACTCAGTAATTGTGCCTTCAATTGTCGTATCCTTTCGGACGCACAACCTACTGAAATTAATTAATTTGTTAATTAACCTGATAATAAACTCATCAGCTAAATTGAATTTTAACACAAGCCTGAGGCTAAATGCAAGCTACCACGCTGATATAGTAAATAGGGTATTGACATTCGGTTTTTATTTGGGTAATAATATAGGAGGTACGAGTAACTGGAAAGGGGGTGAATATTAAGGCATGGTAAAGAGTTTTAAGCAAAGCTTGCGATCTAACGATCTTAAAAAACCTATACAATCTTCTGTTTTAAAGTGCGGTAAAAGAACTTTCTTCTTTGATATAAATTTAACTTCTAACAACAAAAAGTACTTAAAAATTACAGAATCTGCTTTTGTTGGGGAAAACGGAGAGAGAAAAAGAAATACTGTCCTGCTTTTTGCAGAAGATGTCCTAAACTTTCAGGAGCGCTTGAATGAAATAGCAGGACACTTAGCTTAAATTAATACGCACGCCGGCGTGCTAAAAGCTGAGAAAACATGTCTGAACCATCAGCTCCAACTGCAGATAATTTAATCATTGTTCTCCGTCTTATCTGACCAACCACAGAAGGACCAATGCCAAGCTCTTCCCCCACCTCTTTGGCTGTACGAGGCCCTCTTCTACCTAAATATTTAGTGATTACCTGACCCTCTCGCGGAGTTAAGTCAAAAAGACCGCTTTCTACAACATGGGAATATACATGTGAATAAATCAGATTCACTTCCCTACGAGCATCTTCTAAAACTGATTTTACTCCACCTTTAAGTGTTTCCATTAGTTCTTCTGGTGTCGCGGGCGGATGGCAAGCTTCTAAATGAGTTTGTAGTAATCCTATATATTCCTCTTTACTTTTAACACTATCAGGGTCCAAATGATGCACTAACTCGCTCATAACTAATTAATACTACATCTTCACTTCAATATCAACACCTGCAGGGATTTCTAAATGCATCAGGGAATCTATAGTTTTTGGGGTAGGTTCAATAATATCAACCATTCTTTTGTGGGTTTTGATCTCAAAAGCTTCTCTGGAGTTTTTATCAGTGTGAGGAGAGGTTAAAACAGTAATTCTTTCAATTTTAGTAGGAAGAGGGATAGGACCGATTATCTTGGCACCAGTTCTAAGAGCTGTATCCAATAAGGATTCACAGGTATTATCTAATACCCTATGATCATAGCTTTTTAGTTTTACTCTAATACGTCCTCTTGACATCTTTTTTATCTCCTACTGTTAACGTGCTAATATTATACCCTAAACATCAAAAAAGGGGCTTTCGCCCCGTTTAAACCACCTAAATTACTTAAGCAATAATTTTGGTAATGGCTCCGGCTCCGACAGTTTTGCCACCTTCTCGAACAGCAAACCGCAGACCTTCTTCCATAGCAACCGGAGTAATAAGCTTACCTTTAATATGAACTGTATCTCCCGGCATAGCCATTTCCACACCTTCCGGCAAAGTAACCTCACCGGTCACGTCAGTAGTTCTGACATAAAACTGTGGTCTGTAGCCTTTGAAAAACGGAGTGTGTCTGCCGCCCTCTTCCTTGCTTAAGATATAGACCTCTGCTTCAAATTCAGAATGTGGGGTAATTGAACCGGGCTTAGCTAAAACCTGGCCGCGTTCGACATCGTCTTTTTCAATACCGCGGAGCAAAATTCCGGCATTGTCGCCTGCCTGACCTTCATCCAGCATTTTATGGAACATCTCAATTCCGGTAACCACACTCTTTTTAGTTGGTCTAATACCCACGATTTCAATTTCTTCATTAACCTTAACTTTACCTCTTTCGATCCTTCCGGTTACCACAGTCCCTCGACCTTTAATAGAGAAAACATCCTCTACTGCCATCAGGAAAGGCTTATCCACATCCCTGGTTGGAGTAGGAATCCACTCATCGACTTTATTCATTAACTCTTCCACTGCTTTAATAGCTTCGGCATCCCCTTCTAAAGCTTTCTTGGCTGAACCCCTGATGATTGGAGACTGGGAATCGTATTCATATTTCTTCAAAAGATCTCTGACCTCTTCTTCCACCAAATCCAGAAGTTCCGGATCATCAACCATATCACATTTATTAAGAAAGACCACAATTGCCGGCACACCTACCTGGCGGGCTAACAATAAATGTTCTCTGGTCTGAGGCATTGGGCCGTCCGGAGCGGAAACTACTAAAATGGCGCCGTCTGTCTGAGCAGCACCGGTAATCATGTTCTTGATGTAATCAGCATGACCCGGCATATCAATGTGGGCGTAATGTCTTTTTTCAGTTTCGTATTCCTGGTGGGAAATATTAATGGTAATACCGCGGGCTTTTTCTTCAGGGGCATTATCAATCTGATCAACTGACCTTTTCTCAGCCATGCCTTTAGCAGCCAATACATTGGTGATGGCTGCAGTTAAAGTGGTTTTACCATGATCAACGTGTCCCATGGTACCGACATTAACATGTGGTTTGCTTCTATCAAATTTTTTTGCGTCTGCCATAATTATTTATCTTGAGCAATTATGCCCTAAAAATCCAGCTCCTGTCAAGCTGGTAGTAAAAATATACAATAAACTCAATAATAATGCAATAGCCTAAATTAATAAGCACAGCTTCTCCGGTAAAAATTGATCTATCAGGTGATATCTAAAAATTATAGATCAATGCTCTACGCGACCGGTAAAGCCTGAGACTTCAATAATCTTTTGGGTAATATTATTCGGCACTGGTTCATAATGGTCTGCCTCCATGTAATAGGTAGCTCTGCCCTGAGACATGGATCTGATAGCGGTAGCATATCCATGCATCTCTGCCAAAGGCACTAAAGCCAATACTACCCTGGCATTACCCCGTGTTTCAGAAGATAAAATCTGGGCCCGCTTGGAAGATAAATCACCGATAATTTCGCCTAAAAACTCCTCCGGCGTGGTAACTTCCACCTTCATGATCGGCTCAAGCAGAATCATGTCAGCTTTTTTAGCAGCTTCTGATAAACCCAAAGAAGCGGCAATCTTGAAGGCTATCTCAGAAGAGTCAACCTCATGGAAAGACCCATCATAAACAGTTACTTTAATATCAGTGACCGGATAACCAGCTAAAATTCCGGTGTCTTCTTTTTCAATAACTCCTTTTTCAATTGGTGTAATAAACTCTCTCGGGATAGCACCACCCACCACTTCTGAGACAAACTCCCGGCCGGATCCTCGGGGAAGAGGTTCAATTCTTAAAAGACAGTGACCATACTGACCGCGTCCGCCGGTTTGCCTGATATATTTACCTTCACCTTCTGCCGACTTATTGATGGTTTCTTTGTAAGCTACCTGGGGCTGCCCGACATTAGCTTCCAGCTTAAATTCCCGTTTCATCCGGTCCACTAAAATCTCCAGCTGCAACTCACCCATGCCGGCAATAATGGTTTGACCAGTCTCAGCATCAGATTTCACTCTAAAGGTTGGGTCCTCTTCTGATAACCGCTGCAGGGCATAACCTAACTTTTCCTGATCTGATTTAGTTTTAGGCTCAATAGCCAGGGAAATAACCGGCTCCGGGAAGGAAATGGATTCCAAAATAATCGGCGCATTTTGATCACATAAGGTATTTCCGGTAATGGTATCTTTAAGACCCACCGCAGCCACAATTTCTCCGGCAAATGCTTCCTCAATCTCTTCCCGGTCATTGGCATGCATCAAAAGCAGCCGGCCCACCCTTTCAGTTATTTGCTTAGTGGCATTGTAAACATAGGAACCGGATTTTAAGGTTCCCGAATAAACCCTGATATAAGTTAACTTTCCGACATGAGGATCAACCTGAATCTTAAAAGCTAAAGCTGCCAAAGGCGCAGCCGGATCACCGTTTCTTTCCTCTTCTTCACCGGTTTTAGGATTGATCCCGGTTATGGTGTATACATCCTGGGGAGAAGGTAAATATTCCACTACCGCATCCAACATCGGCTGGACTCCTTTATTACGTAAAGAAGAACCAGCAAAAACAGGTACAATTTTATTAGCAATAACTGCTTTTCTTAAGGCTAATTTGAACTCTTCAATGCTGATTTCTTCCCCACCTAAGTATTTTTCCATCAATATGTCATCACTGCCGGCAATTTCTTCCACTAGCTTTTCGCGTGCAGTTTTGACCTGTTCCACCATATCAGACGGTATTTCTGTCTCATGAAACTTGGCTCCGGTTTCATCACCTTCCCAGATAATGGCTTTTTCAGTTAGAAGATCTACTATTCCTTTGAAATCATTTTCCTTACCAATTGGTAAGTTATAAGCAATGGCATTAGCCCCTAATCTGTCCCTGGCAGATTGGATAGTAGCGGCAAAATCAGCTCCCACCACATCCATTTTGTTGGAGAAAGCAATCAAAGGCACGCTGTATTTATTAGCCTGTCTCCAAACAGTTTCTGTTTGCGACTGCACGCCGGACGATGAATCCAAAACAATCACTGCGCCGTCTAAAACCCTAAGCGACCGCTCCACTTCAGCTGTAAAATCAACATGGCCGGGAGTATCAATCAGGTTAATTCTCATTTCCTGACCTTCAAAAAGGCCTTTTTGAACGGTCCAGAAAGCTGTAATAGCAGCAGAAACAATAGTAATCCCCCGCTCCCGCTCCTGCTCCATCCAGTCAGTAACAGTGGTACCTTCGTCAATATTACCTATCTTGTAAGTTTTTCCGGTATAGAAAAGGATCCGCTCAGTTGTAGTAGTTTTACCGGCATCAATATGGGCAATGATCCCGATGTTTCTGATTCTATCTAAGGGAAAATCCCGTTTTGTTTTTTGTATAGCCATTAGCTCCTCTTCTCCAGGTCCCTGATAATCTTTTTAATTTCTTCAATCCTGACCCGGGCTGTTTCTGCATCTTCAATTGCCATCGTGTAGGCGGCATTTTCAGAAAGGTCACCCTCCTGAGCTGCAGCTCCTTTTTTCTCCAAAATAACCGCCAAGTCTTTTTCCAACTGGGCTAGATTCTCTCTCCACATCTTCAATTTTTCTTGTCTTAATTTATCATCCATAATTTCTATTTAAAAAACCTCCCTCGTAATTTGGGAGGCAATAATTGAATATTATACTTTTTTGATCCTAAAAGTCAAATAGAAAAGCAAGTTACCAGCGGAAGTGAGAAAAGGCACGATTAGCTGCGGCCTGGCGTTGGATATCTTCTTTTTTCTTAATAGCTACACCGGTATTATTGGCAGCATCCATAAACTCAGCTGCTAACTTTTTATCAAAGGAATGAAACTCTTTATTGGAGCGTGATCTGGCCCCGGCCAGAAGCCATCTGATGGCTAATGCTTCTTTTCTATCACCCCTGACTTCCACCGGCACCTGGTAGGAAGCTCCACCCACTCTTCTGGGTCTTACTTCCATCTTGGGAGCCACATTGGTAAGCGCTCTTTCAAAAACTGCCAAAGGTTCTTCTTTGGATTGTTCTTTGATGACCTCCAAAGCCCGGTAAACTAATTTTTCTGCAATGGTTTTTTTACCATCCGCCATCACTTTATTAATAAACCTGCTCAACAGCCTTGATCCGTAAATAGGATCAGGCGGTAATAAATTTTTTTCTGCTTTTTTACTTCTCATATTTTAATTTCCTCTATGCCGCTCCACCGGCCGGTGCTGCAGCAGGTGCTGCCTTAGGAGCCGGCCCGCCGCCGGATTTTTTAGTCCCATATCTGGATCTGCCTTGTTTTCTTCCCACTACCCCTGCCAGATCATATTTTCCCCTGACTAAATGATATTTAACTCCCGGCAAATCTTTAACCCGGCCGCCTCGCACCAATACGATACCATGCTCGGCTAAGGAATGGCCTTCACCCTGAATATAGGCAGTCACTTCAGTCCGGTTGGAAAGCCTCACCCTGGCTACCTTCCGCAGAGCAGAATTAGGTTTTTTCGGGGTCATAGTTTTAACCAAAGTCACCACCCCCCGCTTTTGCGGGTTAAATTCCTGCGTATATGTGCGATCCTTGGCATTAAAGCCGCGCCTCAAGGCAGTTGCCTTAATCTTTCCGGAAAGCTTTTTTCGACCTTTTCGCACCAACTGATTTATTGTAGGCATTAGTTTCCTTTAGGCTTCTATCTTAGCTCTTTCCATACTGGTTGGAATAAGCCGACCAATTATAACATTTTCTTTCAATCCGATCAGCCTATCCTCCTTACCGGAAATGGCCGCATCTGAAAGAATGGAGGTAGTTTCCTGGAACGAAGCGGCTGACAAGAAGCTCTCGGTTTGCAGGGAGGCTCGGGTAATCCCCAAGATTACTACCTCAGCTGTAGCTGCCTCACCACCGCCTGCCAACACCCTTCTGTTTTCCTCTTCAAAACGGTTCCGGTCAATAGTTTCTCCCGGCAACAGATTAGTGTCCCCCTGGCTTTCTACCCTAACCTTATCCGACATCTTTCTGACAATTACTTCAAAATGCTTTTCATTAATTGGCACACCTTGTGACTCATAAACAATTCTGGCCTCGTCTACTATATAACGCTGGGCATTTCTTAAGCCCTGAATTCTTAATATTTCCTTAACATCAACATGACCGGAGGCTAAAATGGTCCCGGCATCAATCAATTGGCCTTCTTCCACCGATAAAGTAGCGGTAGCCGGAATTATATATTCTCTTTCCTCGTGCGGTTTCTGGGTAGTTCTGACTCTGATTCTCACACCCATATCAGTTTCCAGGATGGAAACTTTACCAGCAATCTCTGACATTGGGGAAGCCACTTTAGGAGATCTTGCTTCAAACAACTCTTCTACTCTTGGCAAACCCTGGGTAATATCCAAACCGACAATTCCTCCGGTGTGGAAAGTACGCATGGTCAGCTGGGTACCTGGTTCACCAATGGCCTGCGCAGCCACTACCCCAACCGGAGTACCGATTTTAACCAAGTTTCTGGTAGTTAGATCAAAACCATAACAGGTGGCACAGATTCCATAACGCGCCTCACAAGTTAAGGGGGAACGGGCTAAAACACTGGTAACACCGGCTTTTAAGATTTGAGCTATCAACTCTTCAGTTAAAAGCGTTCCCTTCTTAAGGACTACTTTTCTGCTCTTAGGCTCTGAAATATTTTCTGCCACAATTCTACCTAATAACTTTTCTCTGGCAGTATTAAAGCTGTTTTTGGCCAAATCATATTCCAAAGACCCTTCAGTACCACAGTCTTCCATCCTGATGATTACATCATGAGCTACATCCACTAATCTCCTGGTTAAGTATCCGGCATCAGCGGTTTTCAAGGCTTTATCAGCCACACCTTTTCTGGCTCCCCGGGCTGAAGTGAAGTATTCAAAAACAGATAATCCCTGTCGGTAGTTTGATTTAGTCGGCAGCTCCACAATCTTACCGGTTGGATCAGTTGATAAACCTCTCATGGCAGAAAGCTGTTTGGCCTGATCTCTTGATCCCCGAGCGCCGGCTTCAACCATCATCCTAATCGGGTTTTTAAGGCCCAGATATTCCCAGGTAGCATTAGCCAGCTCTTCAGTAACTTTAATCCAGACCATCTGGGAAAGCTGTGATTTTTCTTGCGGAGTAATCAGACCTTTGGCAGTATTAGCTTCAATGGTGGCAATTTCTTTCATGGCATTATCCAAATACCTTTGTTTATCCGGCACCACCCTAGCATCAAATATGGAAATTGAAATACCGGCAATGGTAGCTCCCCAGAAACCCAAAGACTTGATACTGTCAATTAAGTGGGTTACTTCATCCTTGCCCAGGGCTTCCATAGCTCTTAAGATAATATCCCTGATGGTAAAACCCTTAATAACAGAATTAAGAAATCTCATCTGAGCAGGCAAGACCTGGTTAAATAAAATCCGACCGACAGATGTATCAATTATCTCGCGATCTATCCTCACCTGAATCTTTTCCTGAACGCCGATTTTACCAAGAGCATAAGCCCTGACTGCATCATCAGCAATAGCAAAAAACTTAAGATCCTTCTTTTCCGGACTATCCTCAATAAAAGTCAGGTAATAACAACCCAAAGCCATTTCCCGGTTCGGCACGGTAATCGGCTGGGCATTGGCCGGGCCGAAAATATTTTCCTTAGCCATCATCAACTGCTTGGCTTCTTCCTGAGCTTTAGCAGAAAGCGGTACATGAACAGCCATCTGGTCTCCGTCAAAGTCAGCATTAAATCCGGCACAGATACAAGGATGAATAGCAATAGCATTTCCGTCAACCAGTATCGGGAAGAAAGCCTGGATACCTAATCTGTGCAAAGTAGGAGCCCGGTTAATTAAGATCGGATGGCCTTCAATAATTTCTTCTAAAATATCCCAAACTTCTGCCGGCCTAAGCTCTAAAACATTTTTCGCACCTTTGACATTAGAAGCCAACCCTCTGGCAATCATCTCCCGCAGTACAAAAGGCTTAAACATCTCCAACGCCATCTCTTTTGGCAAGCCAACCTGGTCTAAGCCCAGCTTTGGTCCGATGACAATAACCGACCTTCCGGAGTAATCAACCCTCTTACCCAAAAGATTTTGCCTAAATCTACCCTGTTTACCGCGCAACATGTCAGACAAAGAACGTAACACATGAGTAGTGGCTGCTCCGCCCCGTCTGGAAGTCCTGGATGAAGCATCGATTAAGCTATCCACTGCTTCCTGCAGCATCCTTTTTTCATTACGCAGAATAATTTCCGGAGCACCCAGATTGATTAACCTGTTCAAGCGGTTATTTCTGTTGATCACCCTGCGGTAAAGATCATTTAAATCTGAGGTGGCAAACCTGCCTCCGGGAAGCTGCACCATTGGCCGAAGATCAGGCGGCAAAACCGGCAGCACCTTTAGGATTAACCAGGCGGCTGAAATTCCGGATGAACGCATTCCTTCAATAACTCTCAGTCTTTTTGTAGCTTTAATGTGTTTCTGACCGGTTGATTTCCTGACTTCTTCCCGCAAATTAGCGGCCAATTTATCCAGGTCCAATTTCTGCAGAATCTCCAGCAGCGCCTCTGCACCCATTCCGACTTCCACAAAATCTGAAACCCCATATTCTGACAGTTTGTAATATTCTTCCTCTGACAAAAGCTTAAGGGGAGTCACGGACTTTACCAAATCCGCTACGGCCTTAAAAATGCTTTCCAAAGTAGTCACTTCTGCAGCTAAGCCATCCCTTAGTTTCTGAACTTCAGACCTGACTTTTAATTCATGCTCCTGAGTTTCCAGCTCAAACTTTTCTTTTTCTGATTTTTTCTTCAAATCAGCCAAAGCCTCTTTAAGATTGTCTTCCAGCTGCTTAATATTGCTTTCCAGATTTTCTTTATATTCGGCAGTTTTAGCTTCCAGATCTTTCTCTAATTTTTCCAAAGCCTTAGTCTTACCATTCGGATCAATATTGGTCACTATATATGAGGCAAAATAAATCACAGCCTCCAAGTTCTTCGGGGAGATATCCAAAATTAAGGATAGCTTGGAAGGCGCACCTTTAACAAACCAGCTATGCGCTACCGGACAAGCCAAATTAATATGTCCCATTCTCTCGCGTCTGACTTTACTTTGAGTCACTTCAACTCCGCACTTATCGCAGATGACTCCCCTAAATCTGATTCTTTTGTACTTACCGCAGTAACATTCATAATCCTTGGTCGGACCAAAGATATTTTCCGAAAATAGCCCGTCTTTTTCGGCTTTTAAGGTTCTATAATTAATAGTCTCCGGCTTGGTCACCTCACCAAAAGACCAGCTGCGGATTTGCTCCGGACTAGCCACGGTTAATCTTAAACTTTCAAAATCTAATAAATCATTCATTATTTGGTTCTCCTTCCTCTTCTTTTTCCTGCTCTAAAGAGCTGGCATCAACCACTTCAAAAGGGCTACCCTCTGCTTCAAGCTCTCCCTCACCGGCAGTCGGCTTCATCTCTAAAGCTTCTTCCATCTGAGCCACTTCAGCCGTTACCCCGGCAGCTTCTTCGACTTCCGGCGCAGAAACTATCTTAGCACCAAGAGTTTCAACAGATAGACCCAAAGCCTGTAACTCTTTAACCAATACCTTAAATGACTCCGGAATCAAGGCTTGTGGGATATCAATTCCCTTCACAATTGCTTCAAAAGTCTTGGCTCGGCCGACCACATCATCTGATTTGATGGTTAACATCTCCTGCAGAATATGGGCCGCCCCATAAGCTTCCAGTGCCCAAACTTCCATTTCTCCCAATCGCTGACCGCCCATTTGGGCCTTTCCGCCCAAAGGCTGCTGGGTCACCAATGAGTATGGTCCGGTAGAACGGGCATGAATCTTTTCCTCAACCATATGAATCAGCTTGAGGATATAATTAATACCTACCACAATGGTGTTGCCAAATGGCTCACCTGTCCTACCGTCAAAAAGCTGCGCCTTACCGTCAGCCGCGAAACCAGCTTTCTCCAGCTCAACAATCAGTTTATCCTCTGAAATCTTTTCAAAAACCGGTGCTGCTATTTTATAACCTAACCTCTTGCCGGCAATACCCCAGTGCGTTTCCAGTAATTGCCCTAAATTCATCCTGGATAAAACTGACAAGGGAGAGATAATTATATCAATCGGTGTGCCATTGGCGAGATGAGGCATATCAGAGGCCGGAATAATCCGGGAAATTACTCCCTTATTACCGTGGCGGCCGGCTAACTTATCTCCGGCAGTTACTTTTCTAAGCTGAGCGACTTTTACCTTTATCCTCATCAAAGTACCGGTATCCAACTCATCCCCCTCATCCCGTGAGAGAATCTGCACTCCAATGACCGTACCCCTTTCCCCATGAGGAATTCGCAGAGACGTATCTCTCACTTCCTTTGCCTTCTCGCCGAATATCGCCCGTAATAACCTTTCTTCTGCGGTCAATTCTGTCTCACCTTTAGGCTGCACTTTACCGACCAGGATATCATTCGGCCCTACCTCTGCTCCGATCCTGATAATTCCCCCTTCATCTAAATTCACCAGTGCTTCCTCAGATACATTGGGGATATCATTAGTTAACTCCTCAGGACCAAGCTTGGTCTCCACCACATCAACCTCATACTCTTCAATATGAATTGAAGTTAAAACATCTTCTTTCACCAATCGGTCGGAAATAACAATAGCATCCTCATAACCCAAACCGTCAAAACTCATATAAGCAATCAGCAAATTCTGCCCTAAAGCCAACTCACCGTTTTCACAGGCGGCACCATCAATCAGTAAATCTCCTTTTTTAACTTTTTCTCCAACTGCCACCACCGGCCGCTGAGAATAACAAGTTCCCTGAGGTGAATGCACAAATTTTCTGATATCAAAACGCACTTCTCCTGCTTTAGTTGTCAGGCTTAGTTTTTTCCCGTCAACTGATTTAATAACCCCATCTTCCGGAGCCCGCACAGTCCTGCCCATATTATCAGCTACAATTCTTTCCATGCCCGTTCCGACAATTGGCGCCGAAGGCCTAAGCAAAGGTACTGCCTGACACTGCATCTGGGTACCCATCAAAGCCCGGTTTGCATCATCGTTGGCAAGGAATGGAATTAAAGCAGCAGAAGTACCAAAAATCTGTTGCGGAGAAATATCAATTAAGGAAATATTTTCCACTGGTCCTTCAAAAAAGCTGCCCTGGAAACGAGTGGGAACCCTTTTATCTGAAATAAAACCTTTCTCATCAACATTTATTGTTGCCTCTGTAATATAAGAATCTTCTTCATCATCAGCCGTAAAATAAACCATCTCATCGCTAATCCGCATTTTACCTTTTTCTTTGACAACTTTGCGGTAAGGGGTTTCTAAAAATCCGTATTCATTGATCCGGGCATATAAAGCTAAGTAAGTCACCAGCCCGATATTTTGACCTTCCGGAGATCTGATCGGATCAATCCGGCCGTATTGGGAATGGTTAATATCACGGACCGAAAAACTGGCTCTGTCTCTGGTAATACCACCTGCTCCCATAACCGAAAGCCTTCTTAAATGATCCAGTTCGGATAAAGGATTAACCTGATCTAAGATAGAAGATAGTTGTGAGGAACGGAAAAATTCATTAATAGCAGCAATAACCGGTTTGGCATTAATCAAACCACCGGGAGTCACTTCCTGATCAGCAGCGGTTAAACTCATTCTTTCTTTAATAATTCTTTCCAGCCGCAACACTCCAATCCGGAAAGCATTTTGCTGAACCAGTTCCCCGGCACACCTGACCCGTCGATTAGCCAAATGATCAATATCATCTAATCTACCTTCGCCACGACTTAGCTTAATCAGGTATTTTAAAGTAGCAATAATATCTTCCTTGGTTAAAATCCAATTTTCCGGGGTATTAGGCACATTTAAATTTAATCTTTTGTTAATTTTATATCTGCCGACCCTAATCAGATTGTAACGGCGGGAGTTAAAAAACATACCGTCAAGCAAAGCTTTGGCATTATCCAAAACAACCGGATCTCCCGGACGCATCTTTCTAAAAATTTCTAACAATGCTTCATCAGTACTGGAAGTAGGGTCTTTAGATAAAGTGGTAGAAATAAAATTATCTTCTTCATTATCCACATCGGCAAAAAGTTCTTTTATTACTTCATTTTCGGAAAATCCTAAAGCCCTAAGTAAAGTAGTAGCGGCAAATTTTCGTCTTCTGTCGATTTTGGCAGTTAACACCCCGCCTCTGGTGATGGAAAACTCAAGCCAGGAACCCCGGTAAGGCCTAATTTCTGCTGAAAACAATCTTTTCCCGGTAATCGGATCATCACTGGCTTGGAAAAAAACTCCGGGGGAGCGAACTAATTGGTTAATAATCACCCTTTCTACTCCATTAATAATGAAAGTACCCTTATCAGTCATCTGGGGAATATCCCCTAAGAAAACATCCTGTTTGTATTCTTGCCCGGTCTGCTTATTAAGTAAAATTGCCTCAATTTTTAACGGAGCATCGAAAGTCACACCCTTTTCGCGGGCTACTTCCGGAGTATACTTGGGTTTGCCGAAATAAAAGGACCCTAGTGTTAGGGTCCAATTTTTTCCTGTAAAGTCCTCTACAGGAGAAATCTCTTCAAGGACTTCTTTAATCCCTGTTTCAAGAAACCAGTGATAAGAATCAAGTTGAATCTTGATTAAATTAAGCTCCGGTACTGTAACAGGTGCTTTACTCCAATATTTACGATCATTAATAGATGAGTTTAATGACATTTTGTAGATGGCCTATCGAGCAGATCTGCCTTGCCTATGGCACCAACAAAAGGAAGCATACGTACACGTACGCCTCCATTTTTTTATTTAACTAGGCTCAATATATCAGAAAAAGTCCCATCCGTCAAGAGGCCAAATACTCTCTGGCTAAGGCTTCGTCTTTTTTCATTTGGGCAATAAGATCATCAGCAGAATCAAATTTCTTGTTATCCCTGATCTTCTTTAAAAGTCTAATGGAAAGCCACTGACCATAAAGCGAGTTTGTAAGCTCGCTTTTCAAGCTTCGCTTATAGATATTTTTCTTAAAATCCAGGATATATGTCTCTGCCTGAAAACTTTTTTCATTAAAGGTTTCTGCTTTACCAATAAAGGTCAGCGCAGAATAAATTAATTTGCCTATCTTAACTCGGGAGATATAAATTCCGGCCGGAATATTTTTTCTTAAATTTATATTAGCTGTGGGAAAACCTAATTTTTTGCCTCTTTGATTATGTTTCCTAACCTTACCCCAGAATTTGTACATGTTAGACTTTGACTACTACTGTCCAGTCTTTCTGTTGCAGCTTATTATTAGATATCTGGGTGTACTTTTCTAAAACTTCATCCAATAAGGGAGTCTTTAACTTTTCTGCTAACTGCTTTGCGTAATTTAAATCTTTGGTTATCCATTCTACGGAAAAATTTACCTGACTTGGTTCTTTTTGATAACTTTCCCAAGCCAATTTTGTAACCACACCGCCTGGTCTTTCAGCCAGCGATTCGCCCACTTTAACAAGATCAAGACCTACCTCCTTAGCAATTCTTAAGGCCTCCCCTAAAGCCTCCACATGAATTGCTTGCAACATATTAAGCAGAAGCTTGAATCTCATACCTGAGCCGGCCTTACCGAAATAAATAATTTTTCCGCTAATAGCTTTCAGGTCTGACTCTACCTCCTTTAATTTATCCTGATCGCCGCCTACTAACAAAGTAAGATTACCTGTTTCAGCACCAATTCTGCTTCCAGTCATGGGCATATCAAAAAAGGTAAATCCTCTGTTATGACATTCGGAAATTAACTCATCAATCCAAGCTGGTGCTAAGGTTGCACAAGTGATTAAAACTTTGCCTTGACTGGCACCAGCAAGAATACCATCTTTATCCAACCAAACTGATCTGGATGACTCATTATTGGCAGTAACTTCAAATAGAATATCTGCCTGTTCTATAGCTTCTTTCGGAGAATTGACTGAAATAGCACCTTTATCTATCAAGTGATCTAATTTATCTTTACTCCTATTCCAAACAAGCACTCGATAATCATTTTTGAGGAAATTTGTGACAATACCAGAACCCATTATCCCAGTGCCAATCACCGCTATCTTTTTCATGATTACGAGTATATCATGTTCATAATTACCGGTATTTAGCCACATTCCGGTTATGCTCATCCAAAGTCCTGGCATAGTAGGAATTGCCTTTGGAATCATGAAAGTAGTACAAAAAAGGAGTTGAAGAATCTGCGTTAGCCACTGCTTTTAAGGAAGAAAGCGACGGGTTACTAATCGGAGCAGGCGGCAGACCGGCATAAAGGTAGGTATTATATGTTGATTCAACCTTTAAATCATCAAAGGTGAGATTTCTCTTCCACCAACTTTTTTCTTTCGCTTGGAAACCCAAAGCATATTGCACTGTAGCATCAGCATTTAACGCCATCCCGATTTTATACCTTCTTAAAAGAATTGATGCTACTGCTTTCCTAACACTGTCAGAACGGGCTTCCCTCTCCACAATTGAAGCTAAAATTACCCCTTCTGCCTCAGTCAATCCCTGGGCGCGGATCTTTGAACGAAGTTCCGGAGTAAACCTGGTGTCAAAGGTATTTCTTAAAGTTTCTGCAATATATCCGGCAGTGGCTTCCTTAGGAAAAAGATAGGTATCCGGAAACATATAGCCTTCTTCGGCCTTACCTAAAAACTCTTTCTGATTAATCTTTAGCTCCTGATTTAACTTAGCCGCTATCTCCTCTACCCGCCAGCCTTCTATCAGAGTAATCCAGGTATCTTCACTGCCTGTCTGTAAAGCCCTAATAACTTCCGGCGTAGACATGGAAGGAGAAAGCTTATACGAGCCTGCTTGCAGTTTATTAGTTAAGTTATTCTGTCTGACATAAATCTTAAATGCCAGCTCTGATTTAATCAGGCTTTCTTCCTTTAGCCTTTTGGCAATTTCCGACACCCCGGCACCTTTAGCTATTACAAATACTTTGGTGGTTTTATCCTCAGAAACCGGGCTAAACTGGCTCTCCCACCAACCCTTGGTAAGGAAAAAAGCTAATATCAGAATAATTAATAAACCAACTATCTTCTTCATTTCAAGTAATCCAGGTAATTTTGTAAAATTCCTGCCGCAGAATAGGCATCTTCATGTCGGCGCTTTTTTTGCTTCACACCCTGTTCAATCATCACTTCTAAGGCTTTTTTACTGGATAAAGTCTCCTCAAAAGTTTCTACCTCAAACCCTTTTTTCTTCAAAGCATTAACAAATCCTAATACATTCTTCCCCATCCTGCCTTCCGGCAAGCCGACTACAATTTTATCAAATTCCCCTTCTGTGATCACTTTTGCCACCTTTTCTACGGCATCGGAAAAACCCTTTACTTCAATGATTTGCCAGGGGGAAGTTAATTCACCTTCTGATACTGCCAAGCCCACTCTTCTTAAGCCAAAATCAATCCCTAAATAGTGCATCAGATTATTTTACCTAATACAACAAGTCTTTTGTAATTTAACCCCGGCGGCACGCAGGTCATCAGAGAAATATACCTTCCCTGATCATCAGGCGGCGCGATAACCGAAAGATCACTCGGATCCACAATTTTAATTGCCATAATCTTATAAACAAACCTGCTCTCGGCCGCTTCTATTAAAACTTCATCATCTTTTTTTATGTCTGTCAGCTTGGCAAATACGGCATTCTGACCGGGTATAAATTTACTAAACGCGGAATGACCGGAGACGAAAAGATTACCCTTTTCTCCCGGCATGGCAGAACCGGGCAGCTGCACTAATCCCACGGACAAATCATTGCTATCTACAAAAACCGCTTTCTTTTCTATCTTTAGTCTCGGTATGGTAATCAAAAATTGATTATAGCCAGGTCTTTCCCTTCTTTCTAAATTTGAAATAAAGGCCGGGAAGTTATTTTTATCCTTAACTGAAACCCCTAATACTTTTCCAGTCGATTTGCTGGGACTAACCAAATCCCGATTATTATATTCTTGTCCGATGGCCCATAACTGAAACGAAATTACCGGTAAAATGATCTGCAGGATTAGGAAGACTCCGACTGATAGAAATATTAAGGCTCCGAACCTCATTTAAGACCAACCTCAATCTTAATATTCTTCGATAAAATCGGCAAACGCTGCAATACCTTCGGCAGTTTAGGAGTCAAATTAATCTCCGTACCCAAAATATTTTCCATTCCTTTTAAGATATTCGTCACTTCTTCAGCAGGTTTAAATTTAATTTCTTCTTTTATTTTGTTTGTATCCAACTGAGGCATCAGCTTTGCCCTGAATTTTGCCAAAAAGATCAACTTGCCGTCTTTTTCCAGCTTGGAAACATCGGCCTGAGTTTCTGTTTCCGTAATATTTAAACTAAAACCTTCAGGTACCTGAGTCGTCACCAGCTTGGAAACTATCGTCTTTAAATCGGCGTCATCAAAAGCTGTTCCTTTATATTTAATCGTCATATTCAGAGAAAACTCATTAGCCTGATCATTGATATTTTTGCTGTAGCTTTTCTTGACAGTACCTTCAGATAAAGCCTCCTGGAGAATCTTTTTGTTGGGATATTTTTCCTGCAGCTTTTGTTGTGCCTGCTGTCTTAAATCAGAAGTAAGCTTGGCCAGTAACCGTTGTTGATCTTCATTTGATACAACCGTGACATCTTTTGAGGTGCCACCGGAAAAATTCCCCTGTGCTTTACCGACAAACTGGGAATTGGAAAAATTACCTACACTCAAATTAGTTTCTGAAGGGATATTCCCGTCAGCCCCAATCTCAACTGCAGTAACACTGACAGTTACTTTGCTTTTAGAATCAGCATCCAGTAATGTTGCAGAAACAGATGCAGTATTATCCAGTTTAAATTTAATACCACCTGAAGTAGCTAAAACCGTCCCGGCAGAAAAATTCTGCCCCTGGGCAGTGTTATTAATTATCACCATCGTTCCCTTAGCCGGATCACCAATCTGTCTTTTGCCGGAAGCCTGATCCTTGGCCGAGCCGGAAATATCCACATCCACTATCTGTCCCGGAATAATCTTAGCCGCCTCATCAATAGTTTTTTGATTCGGATCAGCTATTACCTGAGCATCCTTTTCCAATACCTTTGGTTCAACAAAAATTTTAACCTGAGCGGTTGGCAGGAAAACATATGCTCCGGCTAATAAACTTAAGCCTATTACCACAGCCAAAGGAATAAGAAATTTACCAAAGCTTCTGGGAACAAATTTCTTTAAAGCAGAATCCTGATTAGCTGTTTGCGCACTCACCGGAGCAGCAGACTCTTGCTCAAAGTCTTCTATTTCTAACGGCTCGTCCCGGGAAACTACCAGCTCTTCTTTTCCTAACTCCCCAGATATTCCCAGGTCTTCGTTTATTGGTTCATCCGGCATCTCTTCCTGATCTTTTTTTGATATGTCTCCCACCATAAACCCTAAATTATCATCCTTGATAGCTTCTTTAGAAACCTCTGCGTCCTCATCTTCAAAAGCTTCTTTAACATCTTCCGCCTCATCTGCTGTTGACTCCTTAAGATCTTCTGTCGCCTCCTCATCAATGGTAACTTTTTCAGTTCCCTTAGCCAGCGGAGAATCTGTATAGGCAACATCGCTGTCAAGTTCCGAACCGCCGGCCAGACAGACACTTTTAATTTCCAAGTCTTCCCCCAGAACCTCTATCTTGGGAAAATGCAGAAAGGAAAGCTTCGACATCCAGGAAAAAGATAACAGTTCTGCTTTTAATTTCGGCGTAGATTCACCGTACAGCAAAATTTTAGAAGGCAGCGTCTCAACATCGGTAAATGCCAATAATGCTTTTTCTATATCCGAACCGGCAGTTTCCCCTCTTTTAACTACTTTTACTCCGTCAATCTTGCCAGCCCGGGCTACAGTAACAGTCAGATGCTCCTTCTCAAAACCAACTAAAATAGCAGTCGTCGGAACACCTTCCTGTCGCTCCAGAAAATGGATTAAGGCATTGCTGGTAGAAACATAGGCCATCGGGGTAAGTTCCAGCTCTTTAACCAGCTGGCGCAACAGCTTTAAGTATTCGTCTTTTAAATTATCATCTGTTAACCAGGAAGCCGGCACACCAAAAAGGATTTTTGAAGGTTCAATTTCTTTTACTCCCAAAACCTGGTCTAAAAGCTTATCTAAAACAGAAGGAATTTCATCATTTGAAGAATGTTCCGCTGAAGCAGAACTTAACACTTTTAAGTTTTTACCCTCTATAGTCCACAAAGCGGCAGTAATTTGCCCGGCACTAATATTAGTGGCAAAGAAATATTCTCTTTTTTCTTCCTTCTTCCTAAGTGGCAAAAAGGCAGTTACTTTATTAAGGAAGTCCATATAAATTTTTACCTGAAGACTAAACGAACTAAAGTCCATTTTAACACAGAATCTGTCTGCTATGCCACAATTTGTGCCCTAATGCGCCTGGTTCCCGAGGAAACAGCCTCTTCTTTTGTAATTTTAATTTTTCCGATAACGGAGATTTTCTCAACATGAGGCCCACCGCAGAATTCCAGTGAATAATATCCGCTTCGCTCCCTTTGGTCTTTTGCCTCCGGATCTAAGGAATAACCCGGCCCAATTCCGTAAATACTGACTTCCGCCCCATACTTTTCATCAAAAAGCCCGATGGCACCACTATTTTTAGCTTCCGTGGAACTGACAATTCTTTTATCTACCTTTAAACCTTCCTCAATTTTTTTATTTATAATATTTTCTACGCTTTTGATTTCTTCCTCAGTCAGTTTTCGATCAAAAGAAAAATCAAACCTGAGCCTCTCAGCAGTTATATTAGATCCTTTCTGGAAAACTTCCGGCCCCAGCACATCCCGCAAAACCTGATGAAGCAGGTGAGTGGCAGTATGGTATTTAGTGACTATCTCAGAATGATCTGCCAATCCACCCTTAAACATACCTACAGCTATACCCTTTGAAGCTTTTCTGTGTGCATCGTTAAAAATATCTATGGTTTTTTCGAATTCATTTCTATCAAACTCTTTGCCTAATTTAACTTCAGCAATAGAGGCTGTCCCAGGGGAACCTTCAATAGGAAAACCTAAAGTTGTTTTGGCGTCGAAGGCGACAGATCCGGCAGCTACTGAAGGGAGAGAAGTAAATGTATTCTGTCTAAATAGGCTGTCTATATTGGTCGTTCCTAGATATTTCGAAGTATTTTGAGCGAGTACATTTTCGCTAGATGTAGGATCCAATGAAATAAGATTTACAACCTTGAACTCATTGGATGAAATACTTTCGCTATACTTGAGTAGCTCCTTCTCTATGATTTTGAAAATTTCTGGCTCAAGGTCATAACTAACTTCATAAACTATTTTAAAATGCTGGAATGCTTTTTGCCACCATACTACACCTTGTGTATGGGTAATATCACGGAATAGAAGAGTAACTTGATCTGTAGCACCTCTAATAAGTCTTATTAGTACGGAGTCTCTTTTGTTTTGACTACTAGAAGGCCTCACACCATCCGCAATGAGAAATATTGCAGCTCTAGAATGATCCAGAAAGATTCTCATTCTTTGCTCTGCGTTGTTATTATACACAACCTGTATTGACTTCCTAAGATCCTTATAAAGGGCTTCAAACACATCTGTTTCATAATCACTTTTCTTACCAGTTAAAACAGCTAAGGTTCTTTCTAAACCCATACCTGTATCTACATTTCTCTGTGGCAGATTCTCTAAGCTGCCATCCTCTTTCCGATTAAACTGCATAAATACATCGTTCCAAATTTCTACCCATCTTGAATCTTCATTCGGCTTACCTTCCGGGGTACCTTCACCTGTCCAATAAAACATTTCCGTATCCGGACCACAGGGTCCGAGTGGATTTTTATATTCTCCGCTCGCCTGTTCGCCTCTGGCTGTGGGCCACCAGTTATGACTTTTACCAAAATAAAATATTCTTTCCCCTGGTATTCCCAGGCTTTTCCATTTTCTTGCCGATTCCTCATCCTTGGGCGCATCTTCGTCCCCGGCAAAAACGGTTACCGCTAACTTTTCTATTGGAATATTTAATTCCTTAGTTAAAAAATTAAAGGATAATTCAATAGCTTCATCCTTCCAGTAATCACCGATTGACCAATTACCCAGCATCTCAAAAAAAGTATGATGAACCTCATCTCCTACTTCTTCAATATCATCTGTCCTTAAACACTTTTGGACATCAACCAGTCTTTTGCCAGGCGGCTCTTTCTGTCCGGTTAAATAGGGGATTAATGGCTGCATTCCGGCACTGGTGAATAAAACCTTCTCTTTGCCGGCTAACTGCTCTTCCTCTGAAGGCACCAATGAGGCAGAAGGAATGATTGTATGCCCATTCTTTTCAAAAAACCTTAAAAATTTCTCCCGCAAAGTTTTGGAATCCATGAAGCTATTTTAACACTCACAGAACTTTTTTGTAGAATCGCTTTGATTTGGGTTTAATGATTTTTCGAAGCATATTAGCAGCTCCGGCAGCTACCTCTGTTTCTGCACTAGTAACTAACTTACTGGCCACCGCCACTGGCTTTTCTATGTCTTCAGCGATATTTTCACCGGTTTTTAAAATTGTATTGAATCTGTCTAAGGCTTTTTTTAAATCCCGCAGGATAAAAAATACCTGAATTCCGGTTATACCTAAAAATATTGAAAGAAGCAGAATTAAAAAAATTAGTGCCGCCTGCAGAAAATCCATTAAATGTATAATATCAGCTACTCTTTAAAAAATACAGTACGCTCGACCTTAGTTACCTTACCGCTTTTTGAAGTAGCCATAACTTCAATAGTGTTTATGTCATCAGATAGCTTAATTTCCTGTGAGAATTTTCCGGACGGGTCAACTCCGATTTCCTGATTATTGATGCTTAATTTCGCTTCCGGGTCAGTTCTTCCTTCAACGGAAACGATAGATGAATTAGCCCTAAACTGATTCACTGGCTTTTCTACTTCTAAAAACGGCCCCCCCACTAAGAATCTATATTCAAACCACAGGTAAACAAAAAAAGCCATGATTAGAATAAGGATTACTCCTCCCAAAGCCCTGGATGGAGTCAGTCTGAATCTTTTTCTATCAACCGGATTGCTAAAGGTTTCCAAAATCCTGGGCGGATGCTTACCTTCGGAAAATTCCCGCCTGAATATTGCCAATAGTTTCTCTGTATCCAGCTTTAGGAATCTGCCGTAATTTTTGATAAATCCCTGAACAAATGTCGGAGGAGGTAATTTAACATACTGACCCGCCTCTAGTGCTTCTAACAGCTCTTTTCTGATTTTAGTAGCTTTTTCAATCTCTTCCAGAGTATAGAGCTTTCTTTCGCGCTCTTCTTTTAAAATCTGTCCTACTGTTCGCATATTTAGAGAATTCTACCAAAATGAGTCATTGACATAAAGGCATTAACTTCTTAAGATACAGCTAATGTCCAACCAGCCCCCACAAGCTGATACTACCCCTCTCCCACCCCCAAGTGGCAATGCGGAAAAAGCAGACCAATATCTTACTCAAATTATTGAATTGATTAATAAGGATAAACTCACAGTCTTACATACTGACTTGGCCAGATTTGATCCCACTTCTCTGCAGGATCATTATCGTTTAGATTTAAATGATTATGAAGTAGAAATTAGTCACAATAAACAACCTGACTCAGGCAAAGATTTTTATATAATGCTGTTTAATAACTTAAAAGTAGTCGGCGAAAGATGTACAGAGAAAATAATTCTGGCTTATATACACCTAAACGCGGGTCAATTTGCCAAATTTAAAACTATTGCAAATGACCAGCTTGAGAGAAAAAGAAAAGAGGCAGAAGAAAAAAGGTTCAAAGAAGCTATGACCCCCATTGATTCAGTCCTTGACCAACTGAACACCGAAAATCCGAAGCCTATCATAACTCGACCTGCGGAAGCCTGAAACCACCTTCCCTTAAGATTATCTGTTTACCATCCTCATATAATTGGATAATTGTGGAAGGTTTTGATTTCCTTCTTCCTTCATCCATATAAAAATTAACTTTATCTCCAAAATATTTTTTTGCTTCTTCTATTGTCCCTGCCGGTTTAACTCCCGCCAGATTTGCAGAAGGCGCAACCAGGGGACCTGTCTCTTTTAGAATACTCAATAATTTATCATCTTTCGGCATCCGGAATGCCAAAGAGTTTTTACCCCTGTGAAGATATGCAAATTTCTCATTATTTACTGCTAAAATAACGCTTAAAGGATTAGGCCAGTTTTTCCCTAAAAAAGCCTGCTGCTCTTTAGTTAAAGAGACTTCAAACTTTTTTAGATCATCTAAAGATGATATCAAAATAATAAAGGGCTTATCTTTTTCCCGCTGGCGCAAAATATAAATTTCTTCCACAGTTCCCTGGTTTAAGGCTGAGCCGACAATGCCATAGATTGTATCCGTCGGCATCACCCCAACTTTCCCGGCTTTTAGTAATTCAATAATCTTGGTTTCCATCTGCCCATTGTACCAGATATAGAAGAAGCAAAACTGAGGTCAGTTTTCCGACGCTGTAGTTTGTTGGGCAAAATAGTCATCGGCATTTCGGACTAATACATCCCGGGGCTTACTGCCGTCTCCCGGGCCGATGATGCCAGCTACTTCCAACTCATCAATAATCCTGGCAGCCCTGGCATAACCTACTTTTAATCTTCGCTGAAGAAGCGATGCCGAAGCCCGGTCATACTGACAAACAGTCCTGACTGCTTCTTCAAACAGATCATCCCGCTCCCCTGAATCTCTGCCTCCAACTCTGCCCAAAGGCATTTCTGTTACCTCAGCAGTATATTGCGGGGCAATGCCGGTTGATTTTAAGTATTTAATTAAGTTATTAATCTCGCCATCCTGCACAAAGACTCCCTGAATACGCATAGGCTTGGAGGCATCAGGAGGCATAAATAACATGTCTCCCCGGCCTAGCAGTTTTTCTGCACCCGGTCCGTCCAAAATAACCCGGGAATCAATCATGGAAGACACATTAAAGGCAATCCGGCAGGGAATATTAGCCTTAATTAAACCGGTAATAACATCAACGGAAGGACGCTGAGTGGCAACCACCAGATGAATTCCGGTAGCCCGGGCCAGTTGGGCAATCCTGGTAATAGCATCTTCAATCTCAACAGGTGCAAACATCATTAAATCTGCTAACTCATCAATCACAATTACAATATAGGGAAGAGCCTGAAAGCCAGACATTTCGTTATAGCCTGTGATGTTTCTGACACCTACTGACTGGAATAATTTATAGCGGCGGTCCATTTCTGCCATGGCCCACTTTAGAGAAGATAAAATCTTTTCCGGCTCGGTAATTACCGGTGCCAACAGATGGGGAATACCATTATAGTTAGTTAACTCCACCCTCTTGGGATCTATTAAGATTAATTTAAGTTCATCAGGGGAATTACGGAAAAGCAAAGAAGTAATAAAAGCATTAAGCATGATTGATTTTCCGGAGCCGGTAGTTCCGGCAATCAAACAATGCGGCATCTTATCAAGATCTACCACCATGGATTTAGAAGACGTATCTCTCCCCAAAGCCACCGCCAGCTTTGACTTATGCTTTTGCATTTCCTCAGATGCCAAAACATGCTTTAAACCTACTATTTCCAAAGACCGGTTCGGCACCTCAATACCAACTAAAGACTTTCCCGGAATTGGCGCTTCGATTCTGACAGTACCGGTGGGAGTAGCCAAGGCTAAGGCAATATCGTGTTGTAAATTAGCAATTTTAGAGATTTTAGTACCGGCAGAAATCCGCAGAGCATATTGGGTCACGGCTGGCCCACCGTTTACCTCTGCCACATCGGCCTGAATTCCAAACGAATCCAGCGTTTTTTCAATAATATCGGCATTCTTTTTAACATCACCCCGTTCGGCAGGTGATCCAACTTTATCGGACAATAAATTAGCGGGCGGATATTTCCAGACTTTGCTTTGGCCGGCTACATTTTGGACTAATACATCTGCAATTACCGGTTCTTTGTGCTGCTGCGGCTGGACTTTGGCAATCGGCCGGTCATCAACTCCTGACACCTTAATCGGAATATGTCTTGCCTCAAAAGTCCGCTGCCTGTTAAAAAGTGGTTTAAATAAATTTTGCCCGGTATTAAAAATAAACACAAAGATACTGAAAATTTGCTGCAGGGAAGTATTTAAAAGCACCACTAACCCGACTAAAAAAGTCAGCAAAAGCAGGGCTACTGCTCCCAAGGGAGTTACAAATGAGGCAAGTTGCATCCATAAGGTTTGCCCGATTAAACCGCCTTTTTCCAAACTCACTGCAGCCGTTAAAGAAGACATTGCCAAAACCAACAAGATAAAACCCAGCAAGACATTGGTCTGGGCAATTCTCCATTTAGCCTTGGTTAAAACCAGTCCTGATAAGAAAAATATCACCGGTGAAGCAAACTGCATCAGGCCTAAGTAATTACCTAAGAAATCTCTCCAAAATGATAAACTCGGAGATGAGGTAGAAATTGCGACCGCGGATAAAACAGCCAGAATAAAAGCAATAAGAGTACCTACTGCCGTAATGGTTTTGGGTTTTAGTTTAAACTTGGGTAATTTGTAAATAGATCTTCTTCTGGCCATAATCTAATTATACCATACTTAACTATGGGATATTATACCTCCACGACTACTGTTAATATTAACGGTCGTCTTTCCGTGATCCGGTAAAAAAATTTATCCAGTGAGTCCTCAATCATCCTCCTGGTAAAACGCCAATCAGTAGCTTTATGTGAATGTTTTTGCAGTGTTTCTTTGACTAGCTGTTTTGCTTCCTGCAACAAGTCCTTAGCCATTTCTTCAAACACAAATCCCCGTGAAATAATATCCAGCTCCGATACCAGTTGTCCGGTATGCTGATCTACTGATACCACCACTACTACAACACCCTCTTCACTCATTTTCTGCCTGTCCCGCAGTACCACATGTCCGATATCGCCAATTCCCAGCCCATCCACATAGACATTTTGCACATCAACTTTACCAACAAGTTTCATATCTTCGCCTTTGATCTCTAAAATATCTCCGTCTTCTATTTGCACAACCTGTTTTTTATCATAACCCATATCTACAGCCATTTTTGAAAATGCCTCCATATGCCTGAAAGTGCCTCCGATGGGGAATAAGGATTTGGGTTTTATTAAATTAACCATTAATCGAAGTTCCTCCAGTGCGGCGTGGCCGGAGACATGTAAATCAGAAGCCACCGCTGAATAGTAGACATTAAGGCCCAATCGCGACAGCGAATCAATCAAAGCACTTTGGGCAGATTCCGTCGACGGGATGGGATCAGCAGAAAATACTACGCTATCTCCTTCTTTCAGTTTAACCTGCTTATGCTCTTCATTAGCTGCTCTTGATAATGATGAGTCAGATTGACCTTGGGCGCCGGCAATTAAAACTAAAAGTTTCTGGGGCGAGAGTGTTTGGATCGCCTCAGGTGCAACTATAATTCCGGGCGGAACTGACAAGTAGCCTAAATCTCTGGCCACCTGGAAGTTATTTTCAAAAGACCGGCCTACTATTGCCACTTTCCTGCCAGTCTTAACAGCCACATTAATTGCCTGTTGCATCCGGGATACATTTGATGAAGTCATGGTAATCAACAGTTTACCGGAAGTTTCCTGTGCCGCTTTTTCAAAAGAATCTTCAATAGATTTTTCTGATTTATTAAAACCTGGTTTATCCACCCGTAAACAATCAATTAATAATAATCTCACCCCTTCGCTGCCCAACCTGGCCACTGCTCCGACATCAGTGACCTGCCCGGAGACCGGCGTCCAGTCAATCTTAAAATCGGCCTGATGAATGATAGTTCCCTGAGGTGTTTTTATTACTACCCCGGTCGAATCAGGCACTGAATGGGAAACCTGGTAAAAAGAAATCTTAAAGCAACCCAGATTTAAGCTTTGGTCAATCTTAGTTTCAATGATTTTATTTTTTGGCAGATTGTGTTCGGTAAATTTTGCCCGGATAAAACCGGCTGTTAATCTTTGAGTATAAATCGGAGCCTGGATCTCCGGCCAAATATAAGGCAGACTACCAATATGATCCTCATGGCCATGAGTAATGATGATCCCTCTGACTTTATCCATCTTGCCCCGAAGGTATGAAATATCAGGGATAACCAAGTCTACTCCCGGCATTGCTTCGTCCGGAAAACCCACCCCGCAATCAACAATAATTATGTCTTCGCCGCATTCGTAAACATACATGTTTTTAGTCACGTCACCGACACCTCCAAGCGGGATAATCCTAACTGGTTTATTGTTGCTGGGTTGCATAAGACCAGCTTGCGAGCTATTACTCTTAAGGCTAGCTTGTTGCTCAGCAATAAATTTTGGTTTAAACGATTTCATAATTTTTTATATTTTCATACTACACTAAGATCATCCGATCGCAAGCTCTGCTTATACTTTATACTAATTCTGTAAATACTCCCCCAAATTCTCATTAGTCACCTTAAATGGCCCTGCCTCCCCTTCTACTTTTTTCCTGGCTACCTTTCGACAGATGGCTTGCAAAGAACGTGACAACGACCGGATCCCGGAGTCAAAACCTAAAGGTCGAAGAATTGAGAGCCAAGAAGCCTCATCAATAACTAATACACCCTGGCTGATTCCTGACTCTTTTATGGCTTTAGGCAACAGGTAATTTTTCCCGATCATCAATTTTTCCTCGTCAGAATAAGACGGCATCACTATTGGTTCTAGTCTGTCTATAACCGCTGTCGCGATATTACCGGTATTATTGGCTGTAGCAATAAAAAGCACCTGAGATAAATCATAAGGAAAATCCAAATAATGATCCAGAAATGCCTGATTTTGGGCCGGATCCAAAAGCTCTACCAATACCCCCATAATATCTACCCGCTGTTCAACAGCCACCCGGTCTATTTCATCTAAAAGTATCACCGGATTTGATACCTTAGCAGACTTAATGGCTTTCATAATTTGTCCGGGTTCAGCATCCGGACGAATGCGGGATACTCCACGTAAGCTGGCCGGATCCCCCAAACCTCCAAACGGAATCCTGATCAGAGGCCGGCCTAAACTCTCTGCAATAGAATAAGCCAGGGATGTCTTACCTGTTCCCACCAAACCAATAAAAGCCAAAATCGGGGCATGAAAATCATTTCCCTGACCTGAGCTTTTATGCAGGATCAGTACTGACAAATATTCTAAAATCCGGTCTTTCACTGATTGCAAACCGTAATGGTTTTTATCCAAAATCTGTTTGGCCCGGTTAATATCTAAGATGTCTTGTGAATTTTTTCCAAAAGGCAAAGAAATTACAAAATCAATATAAGAAGTCAAACCGGCCAACTCTAGCCCTGATCCGCTAAATTGCAAATAATTAAGAAGCTTTTCCTCAATTTCTTTAGGAAGACCCGCTTGAGTAATCTTTATCTTTAACTGTTCAATCGTAGCCCGGGCAGAATCCATTTCATGCTATATTTTACCCTTTGCGCAGCAAATGGGCAAGGTTCTTGAGCGAAGCGAAAGGTTCTTACTCTATCTGTCATTCCTGCGAAAGACGGAATCTATACAAATATTTACTGGGTAAATTTAAAGGTGGAAAGGATTTGATTAAAAATACCATCAAGCGTACTTGCTTCTTTGTATTGCCTTCCATAGGAGTAAGAAATACCTATTATACCTTCATTTGTTTTTAACCAAACACTTCTTGTTATCCCGTCTTCAATATCACATGGCTCTGATTCTGGAGGACAATTCTGTATATATCGAGGGAATTGCGGTTTTAAGACCATTCTTTTCTTTGTAAAAAGGACTGCCGGCTTGCCATCTAGAGAAATATCTTGGGATGACTTAAAAATATTAGCTCCAAATAAACCTTTGACAAATTTTTCTACATCTGTATCTTTATTAACATCTCCTGCAGCAGTACGTGTTCCGAAAGAATATATTCCAACCTCTATGCTTGCGAAATCTTCTTTATCAAAACCCTGAGCAAGCTCTTCTGAAAGTTTCAAATATTCTGGTTTACTCCAGATCACCACTCCTTTACTACCCACAGACTCTGCAGCTCCCCACTCAACCGGATATCTGAGTGAATAGCCATACTTACTTGAAAATGTTTTCCAGTTGGCAGTTTCATCTGAACTAGATGTTGGAGTCATTATTGGTTGCGAATTTGGGGAAACAGCAGTCTGATTTTGAGACTCGGATTTTGTAACCTGGGATTTACCAAAGAAATATGCTCCAGCGGCTACCCCAATTATTACCAGTATCCCAACCAAAATTAGAACTGGAGCAAACCCTTTTTGCATTAAATTGATCATAGCATAAATACCGAGATAACATTAATGAAACGATCGTTCAACTAATGTTATTAAAAATGTATATTTCTATAAGAGTATGTTCTCGACTACGCTCGAAGAATAATTAAGAATAAGAAGATTTACCTGTTGAAGCCGCCGCGGCCGCCACGATCTCTGCCGCCACCGTCACTACGACCCCGATCAAATCCACCGGGCCTGGAAGAACCACCTCTGTTAAAACCACCGCTTCGTGGTCTATCTCCAAACGGACGTCTTGGACTACTGCTTCTTTCCCCACCAAATCCACCTGGCCTATAACCACCCCCACCCGATGGTCTTGGCCTATCTCCAAAAGAAGGTCGTGGCCTAAATCCGCCGCTTGAACGAGGCCTGCTTTCTGATTCCGGTTTCATGTCTGTCCCAAACAACATGGATAAACCAACTTTTCCTTCCGGCGAGACATCGGTCACCCTTACTTTGACTTCTTGTCCCTCTTGTACTATATCCTCCGGTCGCTCCACATGACCCGGAGCCATCTGGGAAATATGAACCAAACCATCCTTGCCGGGCGCAATTTCTACAAAAGCTCCGAATGGCGCCAGCCTCACCACTTTACCGGTAAATTCTTCACCGACATTTACCGTTTTAAACATACCTTCAATTTCGGCAATTGCTTTATCCACACCGGTGGAGTCAGTACCAGAAACCATCACTGTCCCGTCATCTTCAATATCAATTTGGGCACCGGTCCTACCGATAATAGCATTGATATTTTTGCCCCCCGGTCCAATCAAAAGCCCAATTTCTTCCGGCTTAATATGCAAAGTTACCACTCTTGGAGCATAAGGAGACAACGAGCCAACGCTTGGTACAACCGCAGCCATCTTCTCCAGAATTTCAGTCCTGGCTTTTTTACCCATCTTCAAGGCTTCTTCAATAATTTCAAAGCTTAACCCTTCCAATTTGGTATCCATCTGGATAGCAGTTACCCCATTTTTAGTTCCGGCTACCTTAAAATCCATTTCACCATAGAAATCTTCAACTGCCCGCATATCAGTGACTACCTGGAATTTTTTGTCATTTGAGAAAAGACCCAAAGCAATGCCTGCCACCGGTTCAAGTATAGGTACTCCGGCATTAAGTAACCCTAAAGTCATGGCACATACGGAAGCCATTGACGTCGAAGCATTGGCTGCTAAAACTTCCGACACAACCCGAATAGCGTAAGGAAAAGCTTCTTGAGCAGGAATAACTGCAACCAAAGCTTTTTCCGCTAAGGCACCATGACCAACATCACGTCTATTAGGCGGGCCTATTCTTTTAACCTCTCCTACAGAAAAAGGATTAATGCCCATATTGTAGTGATGCATAAATCTCTTTTCTCTCTCCCCTTCCATACCGTCCAAAGTTTGTTTAAGAGAAGGAGCACCCAGAGTAACAATAGATAAAACCTGTGTATCTCCGCGGTTAAATAAGCCGCTGCCGTGTGTCCTTGGTAAAAGACCTGCTTCCATTTCAAGTGACCTGATTTCATCCATGGCCCGACCATCTACGCGTTTGCCCTTTTCAAGCACGGTTTCGTGGACAATTTCTTTGGCTACTTTATCAAAAATTCCGGCAATTATTTGGGGGGTTAAAGTTTCAGCATACTGAAGGGCCAATTCTTTCTTAATCTGATCACCGGTGGCTTCATGCCAAGGCGTATCATTATCAAAAAGTGCCGTTTCAATCCGTTCTTTGGTAATCTTGGTGACTTCGGTAATCAAAGCTTCTTCTATTTCTGCTGCCAGATGAGAGACCGGCAGTTTTTCTTTACCGGCTTCTTTAACAAATTCCTCAATCAAAGCAATAATTTGCTGTGAAATACTGTGAGCTTCCTTAATTCCGGCGAAAATAAGCTTCTCATCAACCTGCTTACCGGCAGTTTCTATCATGACTACTTTTTCTTTACCGGAAGCTACCAATAAATCCATATTCATCTCTTCCATTTCACTCATAACCGGATTAACTGTCAGCTCGCCGTTCTTCTCGCCTACCCGTACACCGGCAATTGGCCCATTCCAAGGCACGGATGAAATAGATAAAGCAGCCGAGGCTCCAATTAAACCAATTACATCAGGATCATTTGCCTGATCAATTGATAACACACTGATGATAACCTGGACTTCATTTTTCTTAAATTCCTTAGGAAAAAGCGGACGGATGGAACGATCAATTAATCTGCCGGTTAAAACAGCCTCATCCGTAGGCTTAGACTCTCTTTTAATAAACCTGGAGGAGGAAATCCTGCCTCCGGCATAGTGTTTTTCCACATATTCTACAGAAAGAGGAAAATAACCGATATCTTCAACCAAGGGTCGGGTAGCCACGGTTGCTAAAATAACTGTTTCTCCCCATGAAACAACAACAGATGCATCTGCTTGCAGAGCCAGCTTGCCTGTCTCTAACTTTAATTTTCGACCGTTAAGGTCGATTTCTTTTGTGATTACTTTTTTCACTATATTACTTGGAGGATTTGGAAACTGTGGAAGAGGTAATTAGCTTTCAGACTTTTCGTCCGGCGGCTACTTCTCTCTTTGCAATCCCCAAATCTCTTCTACTTTATTAATTATAACACAATTACTTCGATAATCCTAATTTCTCAATCACTACAGTATATCTGTCGGTTTCTTTTTTGAATAAGTACTGAAGCAATCTTCGGCGTTTATTAACCATTGATAAAAGACCTCTTCGGGAATGAATATCGTGTGGATGTTCTTTTAAATGGTCTGTTAAATTCTTAATTTGCTCAGATAATAAAGCTACCTGTACTTCAGGAGAACCTGTATCACCGCTTTTTGTTGCAAAATCTTTAATTATCTGTTGCTTAATCTTTGGATCAAGTGGCATCTTTTCCTTTCTACGGAACAACTTTGATGCCAAAGTCGTCCTAATTTAGTTTGGGCGTATTGTAACAAACTTAAGAAAAATATGCAACTATTTATCTCCAGAATGATCTAAGAAAAAATTAACGGCTGCAATATACTGCTTACAAGCAAACCTTTCTCCCTGCAAACGCAACATATCACCGGGCACCACATTACCATTTTCATCCTGTACTAAACCAGTCTCTTCAAAAACAGCACATCTTTTCCACTGTTTTGTCTCTTTTGCTATAAACCTCTTATGCGCCTCTTTAAAACTATTAAGAATTTCCTCCATACGACTTCGTTCCCTCGGTGTATCTGTAAAACCTTCAGGCTTTATCTCATCAAAAGGGGTACTTGTTACTTCATCTTCCTCCATTTCTTCAATAACCACATATGATGCTTCTGCACTAGCTCTAAATGACCGAGAATCAATTGCTTGAATAGTAGCAAATTCCTCAGAACTGCTTAACGCACGCTGTATAAAAGCAACTCCGGTAGGATCTTTTTGAAATAATTCTACAAGTTCCGGATTTGTTGTTGGCTTAGAAATATCCAAAGCCGATAAGATGTTTGGTATAGCCCACCATACAAACGAATCATACCCTCTTCTAGGACTATACACTCTGGTTGCCACATCAGCATCATGCTTTTTAGGAAACATCTGATCTATATCTGGTAGAACATCTTTAAAAGTCTGCAGTAACCCCTGGTACCCTGCTGGTAGAGAAATACCTAAACGAGACTGTTCTTCTGCTGAACAAAATTTGGGATCAAATGTCATTAAAGCGAAAACAGCTGCATTTTTTCTCATTGTTCTTTGCTGCTCAGTTAGGGGTATTTGCAACTCATCAAAAACTTCTCTAAGAATATTAAATTTACCTTTTTCAATCATAAAATTAAATTAACTATTTATCCTATTGATGTGCCTTTGAAGATTTTGGGGGTTAGCCATTCAGGCTCAACAGTTTCCGAAACTACCCCTTCTCCGGCCGGACGTTCCTCCGGTGAAGGCTGGTTTTGATCACCAATATTAGAAACTGGCGTTACCGGGGTAGATGATACTACCGGTGGTACCTTAATTTCTGAACTTGATGGTTGCGGCGGGGGCACACTTTGACCAATGGCTGCTGCCACTGCATTCCAGTCGTAAGTTGGTTGTTGGGAAATAACAGGAGTAGGCTGAACCGGTTGACCTTGAGCCTCAACAGTAGTTGGTTTTCTGCCTCCTACTCTAAGGCAATTAGCTACTGCCATATAAGTATCGGCCGTTACTTTCGGGTCAGCTAAATTATGGGTAGCTTCAAAAATACCGGATAAGATATTGCTGGCCGTATCAGCATCTAAATTAAAACCTAAATCAGTAATTACTGAAACTATCACTTCTGATAAGGATGAGGCTTGTTGATCTAAAACATTAGTCTGACCAAAACTGGTATTGGCCGGCTGGGTATCTATATTAACAATGTGAGTGCCGGAGAAAACCTGACTGTTTGATGAATAAATACTCCCCAGGGCATTCAAATTAGCAGCTCCAATGACAAAAATTAAATTAAAACCAGAACCTTGATAATGAGGCACTATTCGGGCCGGCTGAAAGGTTTGATTAGGTAAAACATGAAAGACTAGGTTTAAATTACTATTTTCCGCATACCAATCCAGCTTTTCCAAGGCCGGAACCGTTCCATCAGAACTTGCCACCCCCTCCAAAGTCAGAGTTAAGTTACCACCATCTGTGGAAGGAAGGGTTTTCTGAACATGATCTATCCCAAAAAGATGGCCATGGGAAACTAATACAGAATCATCAGAAACAATGCTGACTTGTTTTCCCTGGGCTTCAAAAATCAAAAAAAGTGCCAATCCGGCTGCTAATTTGTCTATATCACCCGCTGCCACCGCAATTAAGATATTCTTGGCAGAAGGAAGCAGGTTTTTAAGTTCCGCAAGCTGTGAATCGTATTTCATGAGAATGGGGCAATTCTACCTCATTATCCCATAATAGTCAAGTATCGCGAAGGCTATTCAAGGTTCTGCCGAAGGCAGGTTCTTATAAGCAAAGCTTGCAACAACTTCGTTGTTATAAAAATCAAGTCCTCGAAGATTTTTTCAATGAATTTGTTTTCTAATATATGTTGTGATAGACTCATGCCGTTATGAGTGTAAATAATCCTGAACTTAAAGGTATACATTCAATGGCTGAATTTGCGACCCTTAAACCCGGCCAACCGATCAAGTGCGGTGAAGCTAATCAGCAAATTGGAGTATTTTTAGGAACCAAACGAACTGGTCTTTTCGGAGAATCAAGCACTCCGACCATTCTTCGTTATGTCGAAGGTAATTTAGTTTTAGAACTAGTACAAACTAGAGGGAAAACCATTCCTAAAAAGATTACTAATGTCTCACTTTTAGAATTTATTAGTGAAACAGAACAAAGATATAATCCTTGCAAAGAGCTTTTAGATGAAACAATCAGATCATACGAATCCTCGGCACAGACTGAATCAGAGTCAGCGAATGTTTAAGTGCACTAGATAACCCTAAATGATTCCACTATATCACCAATCTGAAAATCTACAATTGGATCAAATAACATCCCGCAATCGTTGCCTTTTTCTACTTTATTAACCTCTTCTTTAACCTTTTTTAGTGATTTAAGCTTAGTTTCACCAATAGTTTCCTCATCTCTCACAATCCTGATTCTTTGTCCTTTAGCTATACTGCCTTCAGTCATTCGGCAGCCGGCAATTTTTTCATTTTTACCATGAGGAAATTCGGCAATAACATCAGCCCGACCAATAACCTCTTCCAATTGCCCTACTTCCAGCAAAGTCTTTACTACATCTTCCACATCTTCCAATAATTCATAGATAATATTGTAGGTCCGGATTAAAACATGCTCATTTTCCGCCAGCCTCTGGGCTGTGGGCGCCACCTTCACATTAAAACCTATTACAATAGCTCCCACTGAAGCAGCCAGCTTGATATTTTCCTCACCAATATCGCCGATACCGGCAAAAATATAATCTACTACCTTTTGTTCAGTATTAAACTTATCCAAAGAAGTCTGAATAGCCTCCAAAGAACCTTGCTTATCTGCCTTAATTATCACTTTCAGGGTTTTAGTTGCTCCTTGTTTTAGTTTATCTACCAGCGAGAGCACTGCTTCTGCTTCTTTGACTTCCGGCAACTCTCCTAATACAGCGCCTACAGCCGGCACTGCCTCCAAGCCTAAGACTTCCACCGGCATAGAAGGTCCGGCTGTTTCTACCGGCTTTAGATTGTAATCTAAAAGACCCCGGATTTTACTCTTGACTCCGCCCACCATAATCTGATCACCTTTTTTTAAAGTTCCGTTCCTGATCAATAATGTCGCCACCGGCCCTTTAAACTTATCCAGAGTAGATTCAATCACTACTCCGGCTGCCGGCACAGAGGGGTCACCTTTTAGCTCATGCATCTCTGCTACTAAAAGGATAATCTCCAAAAGCTTATCCACTCCTTCACCGCTCTTTGCAGAAAGCGGCACCAGCGGCACATCCCCGCCATATTCTTCAATGGTAATTTTGTGATCGGATAGCTGCTTTTTAATCTTTTGCAAACTAATGTTCGTATCTATCCCTGGTAAATCAATCTTGTTGACTGCCACAATTGTCGGAACTTTAGTGCCGAAGGCGCCCCCTGCAGCCTGAATATGCTTGATAGCTTCAACAGTCTGCGGCATGATTCCGTCATCAATGGCTACCACTAAAACGGCAATATCAGCTACTTTGGCACCCCTGGAGCGCATCTGCTCAAAGGCCGCATGCCCGGGAGTATCAATGAAAGTGATCAGTTTTTCTTCGTGAGTAACCTGGTAAGCGCCGATATGTTGGGTAATGCCGCCGTGCTCTTTGGCTGCTACTGAGGATTTACGGATAAAATCAAGCAGTGTAGTCTTACCATGATCAACATGGCCTAAGATAGTCACTATAGGTGGTCGTGTTTGTTCTGCCATAATTTTTAAGATATATTCCCGATTCGCTCTGCTTATTTCGAAGAATATTCGAACTTAGTCGAGAAGTTTCCATATTACTTAGATTCTTCACCGGCTTCATCAGCTTCGCTAGCAACTTCCGAATCACCTGCTTTTTGTTCGACTGTCTCTTTGATAGCTTCTTCCAACTGCTCTTTTTCCTGCTCAGGATTTTCCTCATCAATGGCTTTTTCTAATACTTCGCCTGCCTCTTCTGCTGCCTCTTTTTCCGAAGTCTCTGTTGTATTATCCTCAGCCTCCGCCACTTCTTGTTCTACCGCCTCTTTGGCCTCTTTCTTTTCTTCCTCTATTGCAACGCTCGTATTATCATCAGCAGCCTGAGCTGGTGCACTGGCAGGCTCTTCTTTTTTCTCAGCGCTACCTTCGGATGGCGTCTCTTCCGCTTTTTCTTTTGCCTCAGCTGCTTTTAGTTCTTCAGCCGCCTCCGGCTCTTCTGCGCCTTCAATGTCTATCTTCCAACCGGTCAATTTGGCGGCCAACCTGACATTTTGTCCGCCTTTACCGATTGCCAAAGACAATTGGCTTTGGGGAACTGTCACTGTGGCTATGTTATCTTTCTCATTTAATCTGACTTGAATATCTTTGGCCGGAGACAAGGCAGCAGCAATAAATCTGGCCGGATCTTCTGAATAGCTGATAATATCAATTTTTTCCTCACTAAGCTCACCAATAACTGCCTGCACCCGTACTCCTTTTTGACCGACTAAGCTGCCAACCGGATCAACTCCGTCTTGAGTGGAAATAGCTGCAATCTTGGTTCTGGAACCTGCTTCTCTGGCAATAACTTTAATTTCTACTGCAGCTGATTGAATTTCCGGCACTTCTAAGGCAAACAGCGCTTTCACCAAATTCGGATCAGACCGTGAAACAACTACTTCCGATCCTCTGCCGCCTTCCCGGATCTCTTTAACCAAAAACTTCAGCCGCTGGTTTTGGTGATACATTTCGCTATGAACTTGCTCAGATGGAGGTAAAACCCCTTCCGCCCGACCTAAATCTACAAAAAACGTATTTCCTTCCTGTCTTTGAATAGTACCTGAGATAACAGTACCTACTTTACCTTCATATTCTGCCAAAATAGTCCCTCTTTCAGCCTCATTTAATCTTTGCATGATCACTTGTTTGGCAATGGAAGCAGCAATCCGGGCAAAACCCGGAGGAGTCATATTTTCTTTATCATGGAAAATTGAAATTTCACCGGTAACCGGATCAACCTGGGAGGTAAATTCTTCAAAGTCCTCTGCAATCGGTTCATTTCTAAGCATTAAGTCTTTTTTATAAGCAGCCAGCGCTGCAACCCTGATAGCTTCTAAGACCACTTCCACATCTACCCCTTTTTCAGAGGCTATTTGATTTAATGCTGCTGCAAATTCTGTTCTAGCTTGTGCCATAAATTTCTATTTCCTATTAAAAAGGTGGGACTAGCCCACCTTCCCAGGTAACGGAATATTAACCACCGACATTTTAAACCTTTTAGCAACTTGAAGTCAAGCTAGAATTAAAACCAGCCCTTCTTTTTGGAGGATAAATTCTTCAATTCTTCGTACAGCTGCTTTTCTTGCTTTGAAGGATGCTGGGGGACATCTAAATTGACCCGGACATAGTGATCTCCATGTCCGGTAGTGCCTAAACGAGGCACGCCTTTGCTTTTTAGTTTTACCAAAGACCCGGGCTGGGTACCCGGCGGCACTTTCACTTTAACTTTGCCCTGTACCGTATTGACCTCAAAAACATCTCCTAAAACCAGTTGTGGGATATTCACCGTAATCTCGGAAAAAATATCCGCTCCTTCACGGAGGAATTCCGGACTCCTGCCGACATTAAAGACAATATCCAAATCACCAAACCTCATCTTGGTCCCATTATCTACCCCGGCCGGAACTTTAATTTTCATTCGCTTTCGGGTCAACTTTCCATGTTGATCTCTGGATTCAATCTCCACCTCTTTGGTAACCCCATGAACTGCCTCATCAAAACTCAGGTTAAATTGATAAGTCGGGCGCCTCCTGAAACCTTGGCCAAAAGGGGAGCCACCACCAAAAATCTGCTCAAATAAATCAAACGGATCTTCAAAACCGCCAAAATCAAACTGGACGTTAGGATTACCCTGAGCAGCGCCAAATGGATTCCCGCCACCGGAAGACCAACTGTAGGTTTTCCAACCGCCTGCGCCGCCAAAGGGGTTAAATCCACCGGCCCCAGCTGGCCCGGCTCCTCCTCCAAATCCGGCAGAACGATCAAAAGCGGCGTGGCCAAATTGGTCATAGGCCTGTTTTTTCTGAGGATCAGATAAAACCTGGTAAGCTTCTCCTAATTCTTTAAATCTCTCGGTAGCTCCGGCAGATTTATCTATATCAGGATGATGCTTCCTGGCCAGCTTCCGGTATGCGGATTTAATCTCCGGCTCAGAAGCCCCTTTTGGAACACCCAGTATTTCGTAATAATCTCTTTTAGTAGCCATAGGATCCTAATTATAGCAGCTTGTTTAAAAAAAGCCCCGGTTATCCGAGGCAAAAGCTACATTATCTTACAACAAAATCTTCTAACTTCTTCTAGCCCAAGCTCTTTTGTTTGACCAAGCCATATGAGACGCTCCATCAATAGGACTATGAACCCCCATAGACCTATTTCCGCCTCTAGAAGGTCTTCTACCAGTAGTATTGTCACCGCTTAAAGATGACTTCCGTATTTCGGGGCTATCTCCTATACCAAGCACCCCCTCCAATACTCTCTCAGGAACGGTGGGAGTATATCCAAAACTTCTAAATTTCTCAAGCATGCTCTCTAGTTCCTCCCTGGTATAAACACTGCCCTTATAAGAGAATCCTTCGTCTTCAAGGCGTGCAACACTTTGCGGAACCACCTGCAAGGCTGCTTTAGGTGAAGTAAGCTTACTTTTTTGGGAATCAATAATATCAAAAAAGCTAGCCTGAGTGCCTCCCTCAACTGAGATGACTTTGCTCATTTATTTTTCTTCTGAAGATTTATCTTCTACCACTTCACCTTCAACTGCTTCATCTTTTTTAGTGCCGGAGGCGCCCCCTGGAGCTTCACCATCAGCAGGTTGTTCACCGGCTGACTGCTCACCACCAGCTTGTTCCTGACCAGATTGGCCGGGCTGACCTTGTTGTTGGTACATAGCAGCTCCAACTTTTTGCAAAGCTTCAGATAAAGCTTCCATCTTGGGCTTTAGATCTTCCGGAGAAGCAGTCTGAATCACACCTTTTAAGTCACCAAGTTTTTGTTCTACATCGGTTCTGACATCTGCTGAAATCTTATCTCCAGCTTCTTTAAGAGATCTTTCCGCTGTAAAAACCAGAGTATCTGCCTGGTTTCTGGTTTCTACTTCTTCTTTTTTCTTCCTGTCTTCATCAGCATGAGCCTCAGCCTCCTTGGTCATTTTCTCCACTTCATCTTTGGACAGACCGGTTGAGCCGGTGATGGTAATGTTTTGTTTTTTGCCGGTGGCTTTATCATGAGCTGTGACATTCAAAATACCGTTAGCATCAATATCAAAAGTGACCTCAACTTGCGGCACACCCCGGGGAGCCGGCGGAATACCATCCAGTATGAATCTGCCTAAAGATTTATTATCAGCTGCCATTTCCCGCTCACCCTGCAGCACATTAATTTCCACCGAGGTTTGATTATCGGCAGCTGTTGAGAAAACTTCAGATTTGGAAGCCGGAATGGTAGTATTTCTGGGGATCAGTGGGGTTCTCACTCCACCCAGAGTTTCTATACCCAAAGTTAGAGGAGTCACATCCAAAAGCAATACATCTTTGACTTCTCCGCCCAAAACTCCTCCCTGAATAGCAGCTCCGACAGCCACCACCTCATCCGGATTAATACCTTTATGTGGCTCTTTACCAAAGAAATCCTGAACGGACTTTTGCACAGCCGGCATTCTGGTCATTCCGCCTACAAGTACTACTTCATCTATCTGCTTCTCTTCTAATTTGGCATCTTTTAATGCTGCTTTAACAGCCTCAAATGTTTTATCAATCAAAGGCTTGACCATAGCCTCAAGTTTTGCCCGGGACAGCTTTGTCTCTAAATGCTTGGGTCCGGAGGCATCTGCGGTTATAAACGGAATAGAAATCTCCGCTTCCTGTGTAGAAGAAAGTTCAATTTTTGCTTTTTCTGCCGCGTCTCGAAGTCTTTGCAAAGCCTGCCTATCGCTTTTTAAATCAATTCCCTGTTCTTTTTTAAATTCCTCTGCCAAATAATCTAAAATCACCTGATCAAAATCATCTCCACCCAAATGAGTATCGCCGTTAGTGGATTTAACCTCAATTACCCCGTCTCCTAATTCTAAAATGGAAATATCAAAAGTGCCGCCGCCCAAATCATAAACCGCAATGGTGTGGGCATGGGATTTATCCAAGCCGTAAGCCAGCGCAGCAGCAGTTGGCTCATTAATAATTCGCTGCACGTTTAACCCGGCAATTTCTCCGGCTTGCTTAGTGGCCTGCCTTTGGGCATCGTCAAAATAGGCCGGCACAGTTATGACTGCATCAGTCACTTTTTCACCTAAATAGGATTCTGCGTCGGCTTTAATTTTCTGCAGGATTTGGGCTGACAGTTCTTGCGGAGTATATTCGTGACCCTCCACCTCTACTACCGCCATGCCTTCCCGACCTTCTTTAATAGTGTAGGGGAGCCATTTCATGTCACGTTGCACTTCCGGATCATTAAATTTGCGACCCATTAATCTTTTAACAGAAAATATTGTTTCTTTGGGGTTTACAATTGCCTGGCGTTTGGCCACCCGGCCAACCACATTTTTTAGCGGATTAACCACCGAGGGGATAATATTTTCCCCTTCAGCAGAATGGATAACTTTAGGCTTACCACCTTCCATTACTGCTACACAGCTATTAGTTGTACCTAAATCTATTCCTATAATTTTTGCCATCTTTTATCTCCTTTTTCTTTCTGGATATGACGGATTCCAATCCATGAGTCCTTTTTCCCATAATTTACGTTCTAATGCACCTAATAATGCTCCTTGTAATAAAAACGGTGAAGCCACAACACCGCACACAGCTAGACCTACCGCACCTAAACCCAGTTCTGCCAATACAACCCCATCTGTTACACCAGTGGACCCTTTCCTGATACCTCTAACTTTAACTGTATTTAATAACCTTTCTGTGCCAAGCATATCTTTCTTATTTCTCCTCCCGTGGAATATTTATATCCGACTGGGTTTCCCCGCCAGGTAAATTTTCTGTTTCCTCCACGCTGGATGGATTACTCTTACCCACCACCACTTGAGCCGGTCTTAACACCTTACCATTTAAAGTATACCCACGCCTTACTACTTCTAATATTTTATTATCCTCCCCCTCCCTTGTGTCAACTGCCTCATGCAGGTTAGGATCAAATTGTCCATCTGAGGCAACTTGCTCCAAGCCCTCTGACTGTAAAACCTGGTTAAGCTCCTTTACTGCCAGCTCTACTCCTCTGAACCAACCTGATTGTCTGTCTGCCTCATTGGCTCCGACTAAAGCCTGCTCCAGATGATCCAATGCCGGCAGGATTTTGGTCAACAGCTCACTGGTACCCCACCTGGTTAACTCTGACCTGCCTTCTGCTACCCTTTTTTCTAGATTATGATAATCAGCTACTGCTCTTTTTAGCTGATTCTCCAGTTGGGTAGCCAAATCCCGCAAATTATCTAATTCTCCCTGTAATTTATCAAAATCTTCTGTTTTTTTCTTGCTCATACTAAACCCTCATTGCTTCATTTAGTAAATTCCGCACATACTTTACATAAGGCAATACTAAAGGAAAATTCATCCTGGCCGGTCCTATTACCCCAATAACTCCGGCCTTTTTATCAGGTATCACATTATACTTAGTAAATACAAAACTGGTTGGCCGTAAGTATTCAAACTCCATATCTTCACCAAATAAAATATGGATAGGATCAGTTCCCACTGCCCTCCCGATGATTTCCTGCAGCCTTGGGTTTTCATCAAATAAAGACAAAACAAATCTCGTGACATCAATATCATAAAACTCCGGCCAGTCCAGGATATTGGCTGCTCCGGCATAATAAACTGCACCCTCATCATCAATTGCTAACCCCAACACATCCAATCTTTGAGCTAAAGCTGTAACAGCTTCTTTGATTAACTTTTCCCGCTTAAGCCGCTGAGCCATCATCTTCTGTTTGATAGAGACCTCTGCTGTTACCGGCAATTGTTTTTCCTTCATCAGCTCAGCAATATAAAACTTCATCCCCATTGAGGTAGGCGTCCTTCCGGCAGAGGTGTGAGGTTGCCTTAAATAACCCATATCTGTTAAACGACTCATCTCAATCCGGATAGTAGCAGGGGAGACTCCCAAGCTATATTTTTTTTCAATAATCTCTGAACCAACCGGCTCTGCAGCCTCAATATATTCCTCAACTATTGCCTTCAAAAGTGCTTGCTGGCGGTCACTAAGTTGTGCCATATTACAATCCTGACCGACTCTAAGGAGTCAAAGGATTAGCACTATATTACATCGACTGCTAATTGTTGTCAAGAGGGATAAATTTAAGCTTAAACGGTTAATTCCTTGCCCTGGTAATTTCGAAGTTTTGGATTCAAGAAGGCTACAATTGATGTAATTGCAATCACGCCTACCCCGCCTATCACTACTGACACCGGCCCGCCCACCGCTGCTGCCAGAAGGCCAGCTTCAATATCCCCCAGCTGCGGTCCACCCTGGAAGAAAATCCGCATGACTGATACCATCCGGCCCCGCAGATGATCCGGAGTAATCATCTGCCTGACTGTATTCCTGATCACCCTGGCAATCATATCCCAGAAACCTAAAAGGCTTAAGAAAAATAGTGACAGCAGTAAACTTTTAGATAAACCAAAACCAATGGTGGCAACTCCGTAAAAAAGAACGGCTAAAATGATAACCTTACCCTGATTTTTTATTTGATGGTGCGGCAAAACAGATAATACCAAACCCCCGATCACCGCTCCCATTGCCGGCGCACTGTAAAGCAACCCCAGTCCTGTTGGCCCGACATGCAAAACATCTTTGGCAAAAACCGGCATTAAAATAGTAGCCGTCCCAAAAAAGGTGGCCAGGAAATCCAAAATCATAGTGGAATAAAGTATCGGCGCAGAAAGAACAAATTTAACTCCTTCTACAATCGATTTTGCACTAAGCTCCACCTGTTTTTCTAAATTAAGCGGAACTCTAATCCTTAAAATCATACTTATAAACACTAAAAACGATAAGACATTAAATAGGTAAACCGATCCTACCCCAAAACCCGCTATTAAAAAGCCGGCGATGGCCGGTCCGGTCAGAATGGATGACTGATAGTGAAGGCTAAATAAAGAAATTGCATTCATAAATAAGCTCTTGGGTACTAAAGCCGGTAAAACCGCTTGTCTGGCCGGCAGAGAAAAAGAAGAAGCAGTTGATTGTAAAATTAATATCAGATAAATTAGCCAAGGGTTAATCAGATGAAAAAAGGTGAGTCCGAATAAGCTCAAGGAAACTAAACCAAGCGCACTCTGGCTTATAATTAGAATCTTTCTTCTGTTAAATCGATCCGCAAATAATCCGCCTATTAAAGAGAAAGCCAAAATCGGCAAAAAGTTTGCTAAACCGATTAAGCCTAAAGAGACTGGATTTCTGGTTAACTCATAAACCTGCCAAGCCACTGCCACTACCTGCATCTGGTTACCGATTTCGGAAATAAATGATCCGACTATGTAATTTCTGAAAACCGGGATTCTTAGAGTTTCAAAAGGTGAAATTTTCGCTGGCATAAAGATCTAGTATACGCACTTTTGGGCTTAATTTGTAGTATCATAGGCATATATGAAATTGCTTTTATATGGTAAGAACGCTACAAATATTGAACCTTTGGCAAGAAGCTTGGGGTTTACAATTGTAAATTCTAATCCGGATACTGTAATTAGCTACGGCGGAGATGGCACCCTTTTAGCTTCAGAAAGGTTGTATCCGGGAATTCCCAAGCTACCTATCCGGGATAGTTTGGTTTGTAAAAAGTGTCCTGATCACGGCGAAAAAGTTTTACTGGAGAAATTATTGGAAGGCAAGTTAAAACTAAAGGAATACAAAAAATTGGAAACTACTATCCTCTATCAAACATTCTTAGCCTTAAATGATTTTGTCATTAGAAATGCTGCTCCTATGCATGCCATCCGCTTCCAAACCACCGCCACTAACAAACTACTGATTGGGGACGGCATAGTTTTATCTACCCCATTTGGTTCCACCGGCTATTTTAAAAGCATCACCGGGGAAACCTTTAAAAAAGGCTGGGGTTTAGCTTTTAACAATATTACTGAAAAAGTCCCACCTGTTTTTCTTAAAGATGAAGATAGTGTTACCTTTAAATTAATCAGGGGTGATTCCACCATGTCTTTTGACAATAATCCGGATATTTTTAAGGTAGATGAGGGTTCAGAAATCCAATTTAAATTATCTGACAAAGTTGCCAAAATTTATGAACTGGAATCCTTAAGATGTCCTAATTGCCACGTTACCAGAGGTTAATGTTTGTAAGATTTCATCAAAAATGATAATAAAATCGTTGAAAATTACAATTAAAGGAAAATAATGAAGGCTAGTTACAGAACGTTAACAGAACACGAAAGAGCAGTTATCAACAGGCTCTTAGATAAAGACTTTCCGGGTAAGAAGACAATTAGAAAGCAGGTGGAATCGGCGCTAGTAAGAACGATTCCTGAATACAAAGATAACTATGGCAGTCTGGAGTTTAGTGTTAAATTAGAAGAGAAGGCAAATGTAACGAATCGAATACCAATCTCAGGACGCGTAAATGATAGTGACGGAGTGCCGATCGAAATATTCCTGCACGTCATTAATGGAAAAATTGATGAACTAGAGATCGTCAAAGCTGACAATAGTCCTCTAAGACAACCAATAGACGCAAGCAAGATAACTGTAACAACGGATCAAGAAATAGTTAAGGATCAAACTTAAACCATTCTCAAACAGTACATATCCAAATGAAAATCAGCATTGTATTCTGCCATTTCCGCCAATATCTCTCTTTCTATATATACGCCTGGATTTACTTCATAATAATATGCTGCACAAAAGAAAATCGCCCTGGCCTCGTTTGTCAGTTGAATTAGCCTATCTTTGATAGGATTTAAGATTTGCAAAAGATGCATTAGCTGTTCCTCAGGAGCAATATTAAGAGGTAATTTTGATTTCAACTCCCAAGTATTTTGCGTAATCGCAATCTCCCCACCCTTCGGAAAGCGTTTAGTATCGCCAGCAATCCATGTCCCAGTAGGGACTATATTGATTCGTCTGGTAATTTCGGATGGATCATAATCAAAACCTCGAAGCATAAAATATACATGATATTCGTTTTTTTTAGAAATACCTTTCGTTTTATTATAAGATTTACGCATAAAATAATCTCCTAAACTACAGCTGATTCTAAAAAGTTTAACTCTTTTTTAGTAGTATCAAAAGAGACTTTAACCCCCAAAGGCATTGGGATATTTAAGGTTAAATGACCAAAATCCAAATTTGCCATAATGGGAAAATCATAATCTTTTACAGTATCCAAAATCATTTCTTTTAAAGTCGGTTCAATTATTTCTCCTCTCACAGTTTGCCTTAAGGGTTTTTGATATTTAATTTTTCCAATCAGCATGCCGTTAATTTGTTCAAAAATCCCCATATTTTTTAGCTGGTGCAAATATTGGTACATTTCCGATAAATCCCTACCTATTTCTTCCCAAAACAAAATACTACCATTCCATAAATCCTCAGAAGGAAAATATTTGGTCCCGGCCAATGTGGAGATTCTTTCTAAAATTCCACCCATCAAATGCCCTTCTGCTCTCCCCTGCTTCCACTGTTCCCATTCAGTTATTGGGGCAATTTTCCCGGGAGTTTCCACTTTTGTTAAAAACTTTAAGAAAAGTTCCTGGTTTAGTTTGGGCCAGTTTTCCATCCCATCCTGTATCTCCCGACCGAAACCGTAACTCACATCATCTTTATGGAATCCTACCATTCCGGTTTTAGCCAGTATTGCCAAATGATAAATAGTCATATCAGACATACCCATGAAGGGTTTAGGGTTATGAGTTATTAGTTCATAGTCCAGATGTTCAATCACAGAAATAGCTGAGTAACCTCCGGTATGGGCAATAATTGCTTTAATTTCAGGATCAGCAAACATGGCATTTAAATCAGCCGCCACATCTTCAGCAAACCCAGCCATCCACCATCTTCTTTGCCCAATAGTCTTGCCTTCTTTCAACTTAAAACCCATTTCCTCAATCAATTTCTTGCCTCTTTTAAATTGGTCTAAATGTGATGGCAAAACAGGTAAAGATGAAGCCACAATTCCAATAGTATCTCCGGGAGAAAGTTTTTTCGGCTTCACAATTTTCATGAAAGTATTATACAAAAATTTATTATTTAGAAAGTGCTTGCTCTCGTTGCCGATACTCTGCTATTTCAACTCTGTGCTCCGCCATCCTTGCTTGTATAAACCGAAGTGCTTTTCTGGATCCAACAATAGTTACTATATTATCAGGCTGGAAAGTAGCAATCACTGCTTCTATCGTTCCACCAACCCCTTGTATCAATTCTCTAGCCCTATTAAAAGGCACAATAACTTCATAAACTGCTCTCTCTACTCTTCCTTCTGCTGTCTGATAGCGATCTCTTATCGGTTGAAAACCCATCTCATTACTACCATGAGCTTCAAGCACCCAACTGGCAATTTGAACTTCTAATTCGCCTTTAATTTCTTTGCTTGGCATGTAAACTCACCTCCTGCGTGGATTATATACTAACTTTTCAAAATAGACAAAAATGCTTCCTGGGGGATTTCCACTCGGCCGACCATTTTCATCTTCTTTTTACCCTTTTTCTGTTTTTCCAAAAGTTTTCTCTTGCGACTGTAATCTCCACCGCCGACAACCTTACTGCCGTGCATCAAAACATCTTTTCTAAATGGACTAATGGTTTCCCGAGCAATAATGGTGCCGCCAATAGCAGCCTGGATGGCAATCACAAAATTCTGCCGGGGCAAGACTTCTTTCAATTTTTCTACCATTCTTCTGCCAAAACCTTCGGCTTTTGGCCGAAAAACAATAGTAGAGAGCGCATCCACTCTCTCGCCGGCAACCATAATATCAACCCGAACTGCCTCCACTTCCCGGAAGTCTATTAACTCCCAATCTAAGGAGGCAAAACCGGAGGAAACTGACTTTAACCGATCATAGAAATTGCTGACCATTTCTGAAAGCGGCATTTCATAGCTTAACTCAACAGCCACTCCAAAATGCTGCATGTTTAAAAACTTCCCTCTTTTATCCTGCACCAGCTCCATTACCGGGCCGATATAAGTTTGCGGTACAAAAATCCTAAGAGATACCCAAGGCTCTTTTAAACCTTTGATATTTTCACCCTGGGTAAGTTCACTGGGTGAAATTATCGGTTTGTCATCCAGCAGATATTCCACTGAAGGAGCGGTAGCTAACAAGTCCACATTAAATTCCCCTGACAACCGCTCCTGTACCACTTCCGCATGAAGCAGCCCTAAGAACCCGCACCTAAAACCTGCTCCCAAAGCCTGGGAATGTTCCGGGATATAGGAAAAAGCCGGGTCAGTCAGTCTAAACTTTGCCAGGGCTTCTTTTAACTCAAAATATTCATCAGCATCAATCGGGAAAAGCCCCACAAAAACCATTGGCTTTACCTCTTTATAACCCGGCAAAGGCATTGTTGAAAAATCAGTGGCAATAGTATCTCCGACTCTCACTAAATCCGGTTCTTTAATTCCGGTCGCAATATAGCCGATTTCTCCGGCTTTTAAATGGTTAATCGGGGTAAGTACCGGACTAAAAATACCTGTTTCTAAAACATGACCCTGTGCCCTTGTTCCTAAAAACATAAGTTGTGATTGATTAGGTGGAGTCTCTCCTTCCATAATTCTCACCTGGGCCACTACTCCCTTGAAGCTGTCAAAAAATGAATCAAATATCAAAGCTTTCAATGGTTTATCAATTTCCTGTTTAGGCGCCGGAATTTTAATAATAATTTTTTCCAACAATTCTTCCACACCCTGGCCGGTTTTACCTGAAACCAGCAGTATTTCACTTTCGTCAAAACCAAAAGTATCCATAAGTTGTTTTTTGGCATTTTCTACATCCGCATTCGGCAGATCGATTTTATTAATCACCGGAATTAGAGTTAAGTTTTGCTCCAGGGCTGCCAGACCATGAGCTAAAGTCTGAGCTTGAATACCTTGCGCAGCATCCACTAAAAGTATTGCTCCTTCCACTGCTGCCAAAGCCCGGGAGACTTCATAGGAAAAATCAACATGACCGGGAGTATCGATTAAGTTAAGGGTATAAGGAATAGAGTTAAGAGTGTATTGCAGACGTACCGGAGCTAATTTGATGGTGATCCCTCGCTCTCTTTCCAAGGCCAGCGAATCCAGCAACTGGGGCTGTAGTTTATCCTTTGCGACGGTTCCTGTAACCTCCATCAGCCTGTCTGATAAAGTTGATTTACCATGGTCTACATGCGCAATAATTGAAAAATTCCTGATATTCATGTGCCTATTTTAGCAGGTTACTCTCAAACAGTCTCGGGGAGAATCTCTTTGGATTTTAATTTGCTCTGGAACTTTCCTAATCTCTTGAAAAGCTCTACATAAGTATCCAGTTCTCTGACTTTTAAAAACCTGACCAGGAGGATGTATACGGATAAGGCAAAAATGGAAGATATGCCGGTTAAAACTAACAGGTTAATAGTTCGGGTAGTATCAAAAATTACCTGATCCAAAAGTTTAATCGGCACATATAAGGCAACACCCATGATCATAGTTGCCATCAGCATCTTCAGAAAAGGATTTAGCACTGTCTGTAAGTTAAATTTCCCAACCTTAAAATGAAGTGTCCAAAAAAGCAAAACTGCTGAAACTATGGCAGCAACGGAATTAGCCAATCCAATACTCCAAACATCTTGCTTTAAAACCATAATCAGGTACACACTTAGAACAACGTTTAACACCACTACAATTAAAGAAACTATTACCGGGGTCTTTGTATCTTTCAGGGCATAAAAACCTCTGACCAAAAGCAATGAAACTGCCTGAGCTGCCAATCCGATAGACAGAAAAGCTAAAGTGGCACCGGTTAGCACAGTTGCTTCCCAGTCAAATCGGGAAGCTCCAAATATCAACCTGACCACCGGAATTCTTATCACAATTAGGATGGCTGCTGCCGGCAGCGTCAGGAAAAGAATCTGGTGCAGTGTGGTTAAAATAGTGACTTTAAACTCTTCAATTTTCCCCTGAGCTTTTTCAGTGGAAAGAATCGGCAAGGCAGCCTGAGCTAAAGTGGCCCCGAAAAGCCCGATGGGAACTACCTGCAGATGCTGGGCAAATGTTAAGTAGGTGACTGATCCTATCGAAGCCAAAGAAGCCAGGGCCAAACCAACAGTTTCATTAATTTGCTCCGCTGCCAAACCAAGGGTTCTTACACTCATCAGTCTGACAATTGTTTTTACTCCCGGATGGAAAAACTTTAGGGATAATTTAAACTTAAAACCTAAAGACCAGACCAAAGGCAGCTGTATCAAAGCATGCAAAAATGCCCCTACTACTACTCCGTAAGCTACGCCGATAATACCAAAATACCTGGATAAAAGAACGATCCCTAAAATCATTCCTAAGTTATAAAATACGGGCGATAAGGAAGGAATAATAAATCTCTGAAAAGATTGGGCAATACCAATAAAAAAGGATCCTACTACCAGGATAACCTGACCAATCAGAATCACTCTGGTTAGCTCTGCAACCTGCAATTGCCTGTCTGCAGTAAAACCCGGAGCTATAAAGCCGGCAATCAGAGGTTCTGCAAAGATATAAATTAAAACGGTAATCAGAATAAACACTGCCAGGAAAACACTCAGAACCGACCTTGCCATTTCAAAGGCATCTTCTTTTCCTTTAGCTTCAAGGTGCTCGGTAAAAACCGGGATAAAAGCCACTGACAATGCACCCAAAATAATAATCTGAAAGATTAAATCCGGCAGTCTGAAGGCTGCCCAAAAGATATCTATTACATCCGGCGAAAAAACATGAGCCAATAAACGGTCACGGACCAAACCTAAAATCTTTGACAACATCATAGTAGCCATGATTATTGACGCAGCGGAGATAATGGAGGTTTGTCTGGAATACAAAAGGGCAAAAATACTTTTAACCATGTCTTAAACTTAAGTTTATCATTCTTGCTTGCTAAAAAGGTAGAGGCTATGATACCATAACGCACATGCCAATTATTAAATCAGCAACAAAAAAGGTCAGAAAAGATAAATTAAGGACTGCCCGCAATCAAAAGCGGGAGGCTGCTTTAAAGACTTTGGTCAAAAAAGCCAGAGTCAGTAAAACAGCCAAGGACTTAACTGCTGCTTTTTCAGCTTTAGACAAAGCTGCCAAAGTGCACTTAATTCATCCCAATAAGGCAGCCAGGCTAAAATCAAGGCTATCAAAAGATGGTAAGTCGCCTGTAATCACTAAACCAGCAGCCAAAAAATCTGCCAAAAAGTAGCTCACCTTTAGTTCTACTTATCTAGTATAATTAAGGCATGCCCAAACCGAAGCCTCTGCTGACGATCAAATTAAATCTACTTAAACCTCAAAGCAATCCGGAAAAACTGGTTGTTAAACTTGTTCGGTGGTTACTTTCTTCCGGCCGTTTTATCTTTGTAATAGTAAATGCCATAGTTTTAATTGCTTTTGGCGCAAGATTTAAGCTTGATGCTGACTTGGCCGCCAAAAAAGAGTCTATCGAACAGCAGATCCCCTATATTGAAAGTCTGAAACTTTATGAAATATTAATCAGGGAAACTCAACTTAAGCTTGTTACTATAGACAATACCAAGAAGGGAACCCTGGATTGGCCGGAGATTTTAGGCAGAGTTTCCGACCAAACCCCGCTCGGTATTAAAGTAACCAGCATCAATATTGTAAAAAAGATTGGCCCTGCTGCCATTCATATAAACGGTGAAACCACCTCCAGCAATAATATCACCAGCTTTATTAAGGGATTAAAGGAGGAAGCCACCTTCAGTGAAGTAAACCTTGCCGGAGTGGGATTAGAACAAGAGAATATTAAATTCACCATTAATGCTTCCATTAAACCGACTGGAGGAAAATCATTATGAAAAGCCGATCCTCACTTTATTCCAGATATTTTACTTATATTAAACCGCTGGGCAAACTACCTATCGTCAAAAACTACGGACCGACTGTCTTTACACTCTTAACAATATCAACCCTGATTTTTTTTGCTATCAAACCCACCGTGGAAACAATTTTGATATTACAAAAAAAACTGGCCCAGCAGGAAGAAGTTTTACAAAAAGTAACTCAGAAAGCAAATAACCTTGCCCTAGGTAAAAAGAATTTTGATAATTTAGATCCGGAAATAAAAAATAAAATTACTGCCGCCATTCCGGACAATGTCAGCTTAAAATCACTGATTCAATCCCTGGAGCAAGCTGCCAGAAACCATGAAGCATCAGTATCCGCCCTGCAGATTCAACCTCTTGTTATTGATAGTAAGACCGGAAACCAAATGAGATCTTTATCCGAAGTTTCCTTTACTTTCAATGTAGAAGGTAAATATGCTAATCTGGTGGCTCTTTTGAAAGATCTTAAAAATAGCGCTAGGTTACTTTCTATAGAGAATTTATCTTTATCAAAAGCCAGCGAAACAGAAAACTTAATTATGTCCTTATCAGGAAAAACTTTTTATCTAAAATAATATGACTAGAAAAGAATGGCTTATTGCTACGATTTTACTTTTTATTACCATTATTGCCTGGGTAGCATTTGATATACTTCATAATTATTCAGCAGTAGAAATTCCTGCTAAAGTACAAGAGATCATTGAACCAATCAGCCCGGAGTTTAATATCCAAAGTCTAGAAAACTAATACATGAAAGAGTTTATTACTAAATTTAAAATACCCACTCTGTTAGGACTGGGAATTATCTTCTTTGGCCTCACAGGAGGAGTTTTTTTAGTTTTAAGAGAGCAAACATTCCTATCTCAAGCTGCTCCCAACCTGATGCCCAATAATATTGCCGTTACTAATATTGCCGATAATTCCGTGGTCATTTCCTGGCAAACAACTTCAGCTGCCCCTTCTTTTATTACCTACGGGCAGAATACTCCTGCCGGTCAAATAGCCCTAGATGACCGTGATGAGAATGTCCCCACACCCCGCCTTTTACACTATGTCACCCTCAAAAACCTGCTCCCTAAAACCAGCTATCAATTTAAAATCAACTCCGGTAAAACAACTTCCGGTGTCCAGGAGTTTGAGACTGCCACCCCGCTGACCGGCCAAACCGGCTTTACGCCGATTATCGGCTCTGTGCTGGACGGGGAGACTCCCTTAGAAGAGGGGGTAGCTTTTTTATTTTTACCTGATGCCTCTGTCCAATCTTCAGTCATTAAAGAGGGTAATTTTCTAATTCCCCTTTCGCAGATTCGCCGGGCTGATCTGACTGACACATATCAGCTGACAGAAGGGATGTTTGCTAAACTTACTATTAAATCAGCAAATGGTGAAGCCAGTGCGGAATTTACAATACAAGCCGATTCCCCTCCTTTACCGCCGGTAAAATTAGGAGAAAATATTGATTTAACTACTAAAGATACTCCGTCTACTGGTACAATCCAGAATGAATATGATCTAAACGGAGACGGCATAGTCAATACCACTGACTACACCACCTTATTACAAAACCTTGGTAAAAACCCCCAAAATGCAAAAGCAGATATTAATACAGACGGAATCGTTGACCAAAAAGACCGCGATCTGATGGCTCAAAGACTTAAAGAGTAGGTTTTCCGATAAACTTATTCACCAGCAAAAATTCTGCCTGGGATTTTTCCAGCAGGCCGGATTTAATTTTAAAGTCAATCTTCAACAAATCTTTATAAAGAGTTTTTATATCTTCTGGTCCAAACTTTATTCTTTGTCTGGCTAGTTTCTTCTTAACAAAATCCGGGGCATTTTTGGGAGCAGATACTAGATTACGCAGCAGGTAAAAAGCCATTGTCAGACAGTAATGGATATCAAACCCCGCCTGCTTTAACTTCTCCATCTCCAAAAAAGCTTTCTGGTCTTTGGCTGCTAAATAATCCAGAAACGGAAATACTGAAATTTCTCTTGCTTCCGGGAAAAATAGCGGCTCAAACCCGGGCCACTTTTTAGTATCCACCTCATGATCAAACCATAAAATCAAGGTGCAGGCCACAGTAGATAGGTTGCAGTTCAGTAAATCGGCAGACGGATTCTCCAAAACAATAAGTTGCTGATCAGGAAATAAAGAGGGAGTCAATAAGCTACCTAGTATTGTCTGAACAGATACTCCTTCCTCAAAAACTACTACATTATCAGGACTGAATTTACTCTTTAAATCCTGAAGTTTTTTCCTGGAAGCATTAATTGCGGAGCCGTGCAGCAGCTGTAGCGTCATATTCTGATAATTCTCCTGTGAGTATCTTTCTAACATATCCATGGATTATTGAAAAGTCATCATCTTCTGAGACTAGTACATAAGCTCCTCCGTAACTTCCCCGCGGAGGATTAATCAGGAGCGATGTTTTATTATCCGGTAAACCCTTCTTAGGAGAATCATCCAGGACAAAACTCCGTGTTCGCTCAATCTTACCGGCTAATTTATAAAATTCTAAAGTATCTTTAATGGGAACATCCGTATCTATACTTTTTCCCAAGGCACTGATCAGATCGCCAATCCGTTGAGGATTAGCTAAAGTTTCCAAAGACAATATCTTAGCTTTAACTGCCTCTAGTGCCTTTTGCTGTCTTTTTGACCTGGCAAAATCAGATCCCTCATTATTAGTGCCATGTCTGGACCTGACAAAACTTAAGGCAATTGCTCCATTCATATGCATCTGACCTTCTTCAAATTTTATATGTTCATACCTGCAACTAAAATATCTAATTCCTTTGTCTTCCTCAGCTGCATCGGTGGCGATTTTACCCTCTTTGTCAATTAAGACTTTTTTCTTACCGGGTTCGATATTTAGTTTCTTGGCCTCCTCATCATTAAACTCCATCTCTTTTTCTTCCAGTCCGCATAAATCATTTTCTTTTCCCTCAATTGGATATAAATAATCATCAAAGGGATTTTCTACCAAAACATCTATTCCGTCTATCGCATCAATTGCCTGCACAAAACCCCTGAAATCTACTCTTAAAGAATAATGGATTGGGATATCCAAAATATTACCGATGACTGTCTTTGCTAAACTTAAACCCTCTCCTTGAGACAAACCCTTTTGATAGACTGCATTAACTTTGCTTTGCGTAACAGGCAACCATAGATCCCGGGGAATGGAGATTAAATCAACCTCATTAGTTTTTAAATTATATGATGCTACCATAATAGTGTCTGTTAGATTACTGCCCTCATGCCGACCGCCGGCAATCCCTAAAAATAGAATATTTACCCTGCCGTCAGTAGATTTAAGAGAAGTACCGGAGATAATGGAAGTCACATATGAACTGGTTCCGGAAAAAGTGGTTAAAAAAATAGCCAGGGCCATGAATATACCAATAACCAAAGTCCAGGGGAAAAGCTTCTTTAAGATCTTGTTAACTCTTTTTAACTTTAAAGGATTATCTCTTTGGCTTCTTAAGTTTAACGGTCGTAAGGTATTCACTTGATATTTACTCCACCACAGATTGACAGATCTTAATAAATTCTTCCGCATCCAAAGAAGCATTACCTACTAAAACCCCGCTAATATTTTCCTCTTTGATAAAATCAGCAACATTTCCTGAGTTAACACTGCCCCCGTAAAGTACATTCAGATCGGATCTATTTTGCTTAAAATAAGCTGCCACCTTGTTAGCATCCTGTGGAGTATCTGCTTTCCCAGCTCCCGGGGTATTAGTTAATCCGGTACTGATTGCCCACACTGGTTCATAAGCTATCAGCTGACAACCCTGAGGCACCGGAGTATCTGCCGCCTGAACACAAACCAACGGAATAATTTTATTATCTAAGGCCTGATTTACTTTTTTTGCTATCATTTCATCAGTTTCTCCAAAGTTTTCCCGCCTTTCAGAATGACCGAGTATTGTCAAATCCGCTATCTGATTTAATAACTCTGCCGGCTCTTCCCCGGTATATGCACCCACCCCAAAAGGAGACAAATCCTGAGCACCTGTTAACAAGGGGGAACCACCAACAGTGATAGCCTTTTTAACCTCAGCAAGATCGCTAAAAGTCGGACAAACCACCACTTTTAAATTATCTCTCCTGGGGATTTTAGGTCCTACCTGGGAAATCCAGTCCAAAGCCTCGCTAATATTTTTATTACTTTTCCAATTAGCTATAATCCAGATTTTTTTATCCATATAAATTCTAAATCCTAATTTCTAAAATCTAAACGTTTTGAATTTGGGATTTAGTGCTTAGAATTTCTGGCTCCTGGCCAGTAGTACTTTTCCAAGTTTACCATGAAATCAGTCGTCACTTCTATGCCTTCCTGCTCCAAAAGCGCTTTTTGCAGCTGTTTCGGGTGATCTAAACATTTAGTAGAAATGAAGCCATGCCGGTTGACTACCCGGTACCAAGGCAATTTTTCTCCCGCGTAATGCAAAATCCCCCCTACCAACCGGGCCCCCCGGGGCAACCCAGCCAAAGCCGCTACTACCCCGTAAGTGGTCACTCGGCCATAGGGTATTTTTTTTATAATTGCAGCTACACGTTCCTTAAACTTCAACTTTGCAGCAAGGTTAACAAATCAGCTTTAGAAGTCACACCTATTTTTCTGCCGACTTCCTTGTCGTCTTTTAAAATAATATAGGTAGGTATACTCATTACCCCGTATTTTTGAGCTTCTTCCGGCTTTTCGTCTACATTGATCTTTATTATTTCCACCTTACCCTCAAGCTCTTTTTCCAGCTCTTCAATAATAGGATTCATGATTTTGCAGGGACCACACCAAGGTGCCCAATAATCTAAAAGTTTCGTCATACAGGACTAAAATAATAGCACTATTAAAAATTTTGTAAAGAGGCTTAAAATTTGACAACTGCTTTTCCTTCGTGTATATATACACATCCTACTAAGTCTTACCGGCGCAAAGTAGGCGCCACAAAAACATGCCCAACATCCGCAGCCCAAAAACCAATCGGTTATTTAAAGTTACCCTGATATTAACAATTTTTACAATTTTGCTTACCGGTTTTCTAGCTTTTATTAACACCCGGCAAATCTTGGGATCAACAACTTCATCACTACAACCCTACGGAGTAAACGACTGGGCTTTTACAGATAACGCCATGACGGCTATGAAAACTTCAGGCATCACCTGGGCCCGGGTTATGGTGAATTGGAACCAAATCGAACCAACCCAAGGGTCAATCAGCTGGAATAAACCCGGCAACTCCAATATCGACTGGAATATCAGCCAGGCCCAAAAGTATGGTATTACAGTTACGGTTTCTGTTTTCAACGCACCAAGTTGGGCACGCCAGCCTGGCCTGGTTTTACCCCAACCTAACCTTTACGCTAACTTTGTAACTACACTACTTAACCGATACCCCGGTAAAATTGCCGCTGTAGAGGTACTTAATGAGGAAAACACCGGTACCTGGCCTGATACCCAAAACCGGGATGCCAGACTCTATATCCCCATCCTTCAATCAGCTTATCGCGCTGTCAAATCCACCAGCCCCACTACCCTGGTTGCCACTTCCGGAATGTGGGGCACACCTAATGGATACTTGGAAGACCTCTACACTCTCGGTGGTAAAGACTATTTTGACATCATCAACTTTCACTACTACCCGAGTGACAACGCCCCATCCGCCAGCTACACTTGGTGGATAAGCAACCTCCGTCAAATTATGACCCAGTACGGCGAGGCGGCCAAGCCTATTTGGGTAACTGAGTTTGGCTGGCACATTACCGATGAAAACCGCCCCAACGCCAATATTGTCACCCCACAACAACAAACGGAATATATCGATTACCTACTCCGAACTTCCATGCAGTCGGGGTATATCCAAAAAGTCTTCCCCTACATCATGCGGGGCGACCACTCCATGGCTTTAATGCATGCAACCAACAATTTTAACTGGAATTATCCCCAACCACCCTTGGCTTCCAGTATCCCCGCAAACGCTACTTCCCTAACCGTTACAGGAAACTGGACCAAGCATTGGCCGACAAACGGGACAATTATCATCGACAAAGAGCAGATGGATTATTCTTCTCTGGCTCTTTCGGGCAGTAATACCTTAGTTCAAGGCCTTAAGCGTGGAACCAACAGCACTACTGCTGCCGACCATGCCTCCGGAACAACTGCCTATAACCTTGATGAAACCGCCAACTTTAAAAGGAAAGCTTATTTTGCCTATACTGATTTTATCTCCACCTATCCTACCTGGGAGTTGTCTAATATTACCTCACTGCCGGACGTCCCTTTAGCTGCTTCTAAAGCCTTAGCCATAGTAAACCCAGGCTTTGAAAACAACACCACTGGGTGGTTCGGCTCATTTACGGTTGACCAGACACAATACAACTCCGGGAAAACCTCTGCTAAAATCACCAACAGCACAGGAAGAACTGTACAAGCCAGCCAGCGAGGAATTACTGTAGAAGCAGGCAAGTCTTACTACTTAAATGGGTGGGTAAAAATTGCTCCGGATAGCAACAAAAGTATGAACGCCATGATTAATGTCAATCTGCAGGATTCCTCCGGCAAGTTCATTACTACTGTTCCGGGGAACTACTACATCTATGGCACAAACGGCGTTTGGCGACAGATACATTATGCCTTCAGAACGCCATCAAACGCCGCCAAAGCTACTATTTATTTAGTTACCACTGGTGGCACCGGCACAGCTTGGTTTGATGATATCAACGCTAACCCTCACACCCTTCAATAAACTCTTTTCAGATCTTCCACTGCCGCTTTTCATCTGGCACAATCCAAACCATGGAGAAAAAAATCAATAACCTAAAAGCTGCTCTACTTTTTCTTGAACCTCACGAAACCGTGGCGTAAGGCAACATCTCTCCAACTCATAATAGCCATCAAAATCCAAATCTGGTAAACCCTGTGCCAGCGTAAAATAATCAGATAGCTGTTGTTGGCTTGGCCGGTCCTTCTGAGCAACAAGCTGACGAGCTGCATACTTGAGATCTGCAAGACTTACTCCTTGGTCTGTTTCCATATCTACCGCCGATACTAACATTAGAAAAATTTATTGTCTATACTTAAACTGCCAGTATTTTAATAGTGTTTGGGTAGTGGCGTCCCTTAAAGTCTAAGTGTATACTTGAATCCGTTTATGCCCAGTTCCCTCTTGGATGACTTAAATCCCATACAAAAACAAGCAGTTCAGGCTACTGAAGGACCAGTATTGATTTTAGCCGGAGCCGGCTCCGGCAAAACCAAAGCCTTAACTCACCGGGTAGCTTACCTAATCCAGGAAAAATGTATACCTCCGGAAAACATCTTAGTCATGACATTCACTAATAAAGCTGCCGCAGCAATGATGGAAAGGATTATCAAATTAATTGGTTCCGCCAGTGCAAAACCGGTCATGGGAACTTTCCATAGCTTTTGTGCCAGAATTTTGCGAAAAGAGGGCAAAGCATTAGGTCTGCCGCCCGGCTTTGCCATCTATGATGAAGGTGATGCTTTAGATGCTGTTAAAGAAGCCATGAGTAATTTAAACATTCCCACCCAAAAAACTTCTCCTGTTTCGGTCCGGCATACCATTTCCGGAGCCAAAAACGAACTGATTTCCTCTTTGGAATACCCGCAATACGCCAGAGGCTATTTCCAGGAAACTGTAGCTAAAATTTACCTGGAGTATCAAAAAATCTTAGAGCGGAACTACGCCTTAGACTTTGATGACCTGTTGCTTTATACCATCAAACTATTCCAAACCGATCCGTCTATCCTAACCTGTTATCAAATTAAGTTTCGCTATATTCTAATAGATGAATACCAGGACACTAATCCGGCCCAGTATTTAATCAGCAAGTATTTGGCTAACCGCCATAAAAATATCTGTGTCGTCGGGGATGCCAGCCAGAGCGTGTATGGCTTCAGGGGAGCTGATTTTAGAAACATTGTTAATTTCCAAAAAGATTACCCAAGCGCTAAAGTTTTTAACCTGGAACAAAATTACCGTTCCACCCAAAATATATTAGATGCTGCTTTTGCTGTAATATCGAAGAACAAATCTCACCCTATTTTAAAGCTGTGGACTAATAAAGAAGGCGGCGAAAAAATTGAGGTAGCAGAAACCAGAAACGAAGTGGAAGAAGCGCTGTTTATTCTAGACACCATCAGCCAACTGAAAAACATCATGAAGTTATCTGATTTTGCCATTTTATATCGGACCAATGCCCAATCCCGATCTTTAGAGGAACAATTCCTAAAAGTCGGCATACCCTATCAATTAGTCGGCGGAGTAAGCTTTTACGCCAGGAAGGAAATTAAAGACGTTTTAGCCTATCTTCGTTTATTTCAAAATCCCAAAGATTCAGTCTCCCTAAAACGGGCAGAAAAAATCGGCAAGGGAAGACTGGCAAAAGTAATGGAACTCTATCAGGAAATCTCCCTGCAGCTTGATAAATATCCTACCCTGGAACTGCTGGATAAAGTGCTGCAAGTCACGGGTTACCTGGCGTATTTAGATGATGGTAGTGAAGAAGGCAAGATGCGGGCGGAAAACGTTAAAGAACTTCGCTCCGTTGCAGAAGAATTTCCTGATCTGACTAACTTTTTAGAAAATGTGGCCCTGGTGGAAAACGGGAACTTACCTCAAACTAAAAAAAAGCTCACCGATAAGCAGGATGCCGTGACTTTAATGACCCTCCACGCTGCCAAAGGTTTAGAATTTCCAATAGTTTTTATCGTAGGAATGGAGGAAGGTTTATTCCCCCATTCCAGAGCTATGTTGGATGTCCGCGAACTGGAAGAAGAAAGAAGACTCTGTTATGTCGGTATCACCCGGGCTAAAGAAAAATTATATTTAACATATACCCGGCAAAGGTTATACTTTGGGCAAAGAAGTAATAACTTGGTTTCCAGATTTTTAGGGGATATTCCCCAGGAATTAATTAACAGCAATGCTGATTTCAAAGACCAGGATAGCTTTTCAGATGATATCAGCAATGATCCTGACCAAGATGATTGGTTAAAAATATAAAATGGAACGCTATTTAGGAGCTATTTTAATTATTGTACTGGCTATATTTGCCAAAAGCTTTTGGCAACCGCCGGCTATTTTAGGCACTTCTACTCCTCCATCTTCAGAAACTTTACCGGTTAACCAGCCAATCACCACCGAATCTTCTTTTACCGAAAAATTGCAGGAAGAAACTGAAATTCTTGCTAAAAAAGTTACCTATGAGGATGATCCGGAAACCGAAGCCGGAGAAGAGAAAGTCTTGGAAGAAGGGGAAGATGGTAAAAAAACTAAGATATTTAAAATTACTTATACAAAAGACAATGAGGAATATGAAAGAAACTTAATTTCAGTAGAGACCATACCGGCCAAGGATAAAAAGATTTTGCGGGGAACCAAAATTGTCTGGAAAACCCTGGAAACAGCTGATGGAGAAATCAAATACTGGAAGAAAATGCGGGTGTATGCTACCCACTATGATTCCCGTTGCCGCGGATGCGACGAATGGACCGCCATTGGTATGCGGGCCGGAAAAGGTGTTATTGCTGTAGATCCCAAAGTCATAAAGATGCGATCAAAAATTTATATCCCGGGATATGGTATGGCGGTAGCCGGAGATACCGGCGGAGCCATTAAAGGCAATATTATTGATCTCGGGTTCGAGGATGCCCGTACTGCCGGCTGGCGAGCAAGGTTTATAGATATCTATCTACTTTAAAAATTTAAAAGTGGAAAGTATTCGATCAAATATCCTCAAAGTATAATCATTTACATACCCCTGATCACCGGAGATTGTAAATACATAAATCTTATTATTTTTGGACATAGCTACAAAAACCCAGTCAGTTTCTGCACCGTTATGGAAAATATATCCACTTACTTCATTGTTTTTGTACTCCTCTACTGTCTCCAAAATTCTTACCGGCGCAGTGCACCCCGGAGGGCTACAATCTTTTTTGAGTGATTCGGCAAAATTATTAATTAATGATTTTGGATCTGAGTTTTCAGTGTTATCCTGAATGCCAAGTGTTAACGTATACCACTGAGAGTATGGCTCCTGATAGGGTGGTTCAATCTGCAAACCATTTGCATAATCCTTGGAAAGAGTAGGTACCTGATCTTTCTTTGCTGAGGCATTAATGGGATATTTGAACTCAAAGCCACCATCTGCATCCTGGTATGTTTTCCAATTTGCAGTTTCGTCAGAGGAAGTTGGAATCGTAGAACCACCAGGACCGGAAGTGCTTGGAATAGGTTCGATGGATAAAGATGGGCCACCACAGACTAGAGTTGGTTTACAAGGAGCCTTAATACATTGTACTTGCTGGTAACGGCACCCTGGCGGAGCAAAACCGGGAATCTGAATTAGCTTTGTATACCAAGCCCCAGCTATTCCTAACCCGACTACCAAGATCCCTACTAATATAAAAATTCCAGCAGCTCCTTTTTGCATATTAATTTAAGAATTTAAAAGTAGATAAAAGTTTTTCTCCCGCCTCTCCGATTATCCTGAATAAATACATCTTCTGACCTTTGGCAATATAGATAAATTTCGGGGCACCCGGCTGATAGGAAACAATTTTATACTTAGCTAATTGTCCGCTGATAGTGGCTTCCTGATCCATCACAATATGACCTTTGGAAGTATAATCAAACACTCCCCAAATAAAAGGATAATACCAGTAATCATCAAACCATTGTTCTTCAGATAAATTATCCGGATTTTCAAATACCCAAACAGCTAAGGGGCTCTTATCAAAAGGGCTATTCTTATCCAAAACTACCGCTGCTCCGATTGATTGGCCCGGTTCATACCCGACATACCCCTTAAAATTCTTCCTATAATCCCCGTTTCCTCTTTTGTTAAACTCCTCTTCCGAATCTTCTTTAACAGTCAGTTCATTAGGATACTCAAACTCAAAACCTAAACTCTGATTAGCATAAACAGGACTTTGCAGTGCAGGTGCTACAGCCATAACCGGGGATTTAAATTCCGAGGTTGGTAATTTTATTACCCTGAATATAAAAAATCCGATAATACCTACTATTAATGCACCAACTAACAGTAGTAAGGCGGCAGAACCCTTTTGCATGATTCCATCATAATTTAACTATTGCCAAAATACAATTTGCTCTGTTATTATCGGTCAATGGCTAAGAAAAGTCCCGCAAAATCTAAATCTGCAATCCCTTCAATTCCTTTTGCTAAAACAAATAATTTCTTGGATAAAATTTCATCCCTGAAAGATTTCCGCAATTCCAAAAAGTTTTACCTTATCCTGGCTATTGCCGCATTAGTGCTGCTGGCAGTTTATAAAAAGGATTTGTTTATTGCTGCTATGGTAAACGGTTCCCCGATTACCAATCTGGAATTACAGATGAAATTAAACAAGCAATTCCGCACTCAAACATTAAACCAATTAATCAATGAAAAAATCATCCTCACAGAGGCCATTAAGAAAAATGCAGTTGCCTCTGATGCAGAAATAAACAACAAGATTGCAGAAATAGAAAAAAGTGTCGGCGGAGCAGAATCTCTGAATGCGCTTTTATCCCAACAAGGACAAACCAGAGACAGCATCAGAGAGCAAATCAAACTGCAGTTAAGTATTGAAAAATTATATGCAAATGAAGCTTCTGTTTCTGCAGAAGAAGTAGCAGCCTTTATAGAGCAAAATAGTGAGCAACTGCGGGCTACAGATTCTGCCGGACAGGAAAAAGAGGCCGAGGAACTTATTAAAAGCCAGAAACTATCCCAGCTTTTTTCCCAAAAATTTCAGGAACTTAAAGAAAAAGCCAAAGTACAGATATTCTAGTATCCTTACTCCTTAAGTCATATAATATCCCTAATGGATATCCGGCCAATTACAGACAAACAAAAATCCGCATATAACAAATTAGTTACTCATGTCATCCAATCCTGGGAGTGGGGAGAGTTCAGAAAATCCTTAGGCATTCCCCTTTTACGTTTTGGCATATACGAAAATGGCAAACTTTCAAAAGCTTTCCAGCTAACCCTTCATAAAATCCCTTTTACCACCCAGTATGTCGGCTATCTTCCCAAAGGTCCTGCTCCTGATAAAAAATTGGCAGAGGCCTTAAAAAAGATTGGTCAGGAAAGTGATTGCGCCTTCATTAAGGTTGAACCGGGCATAGAAAAGGATACGGATCACAGAATACATATTGCTGATAGTTTTATAAAATCCCCCAAGCCGCTTTTTACCAAATATAATTTTGTCTTAGATATAACTAAATCTGAGGAAGAACTTCTTAAAAACATGCATTCCAAAACCAGATATAACATTAGGATTGCCCAAAAACACGGTGTAAAGATAGAAACCAGAACAGATAACGAGGCTTTTAAAAACTACTTAGAACTTTACTTTGAAACCACCAAAAGACAAGGCTACCATGGACATAATGAACACTATCACCAAAAAGTCTGGGAAACGCTAAAAGCTAATAATATGGCACGACTACTGATAGCCTCTTATAAAGGCAAACCATTGACCGCCTGGATGTTACTAAACTTTAAAGATACTCTTTATTATCCTTATGGAGGCTCATCCGTTATCCATCGCGAAGTTATGGCTAATAATCTGGTCGCCTGGGAGGCAATCAAATTAGGTAAAAAATTAGGGCTTAAAAAGTTTGACATGTGGGGAGCATTAGGGCCGGATGCTGACCCGAAGGACCCCTGGTTTGGGTTTCATAAATTTAAACAAGGCTACGGCGGAAATTTACTGGAATATATTGGCACCTATGATTTGATTTTTAATTGGCCGATATATTTTCTGTTTACATTAATAGACAGATTAACACCTCTTAAAGTTTTTCTGCTAAAATTGCTCGGCAAATGAACAAGTTCTCGCTAATCGCAATAATTTATGGATAACGCTTTAATAATTTCCGGTGGGATTTTAATAGGTTGCGTCATTGGACTATCCTGGTTTGCCGGCTCTGATGCACCCTTCGTACCGACTAAGATGAATCGTATCAGGACTATCTTAAAATCAGCCGGGCTTAAAAAAGGAAAAAAGTTTTATGAACTTGGGTCGGGAGACGGCCGGGTAGTTTTAGAAGCAGCCAAACTAGGTGCAGATTCTGTCGGTATAGAACAATCCTGGATCAGGGTTTTGTACTCCCGGTATAAAGCTTGGGCTAAAGGGCTTAAAAAAGCTGAATTTTCTCATGGCAATATCTTTACAAAAAGTTATAAAGATGCCGATGCAGTTTATATCTACCTTCTAACCAAGGGAGTCAGCAAGCTGGAGCCCAAACTAAAAAAGGAATTAAAAAAGGGGGCTGTAGTTATTACCCAAACTTATCATTTTCCCAAGTGGAAACCGTTTAAAAAAGTGGACCTTACAAAAGAGGTGGATTTATCAAAAGATATCGCAGGGGCTGGCAGCTTTTGGCTATACAAGGCTTAAATTTGGATTATTTCCTTGGGTGATTTAGTAAGTTGCCTTAGTTTTTTGTTCTGGTAAATATATAGATCTTCAATTCTCACTCCACCAAATCCTTCCAAATATATTCCCGGTTCAATAGAAAAGACCATCCCCTCCTTCAAATCTTCTTTACTTCTGGGTGACAAACTGGGGCGCTCATGCACCTCCAAACCAATGCCGTGACCCAAGGAATGGGGAATTGCGGGATAACCCTTGGAAACAATGTACTTCCTGGCCACTTGGTCTACTTCAGCTGCCTTAACTTGTTTACCTGCTTTGATAGTCAAATTTATGCACTCTACTGCTTTCTGTTGGGCTGCCAATACTGTCTGGTAAATTTCTTTTTGCTTATCAGATGGTTTGCCAAAAAATATGGTCCTGGTCATATCAGAACAATAGTTATCCAGTTTTACACCAAAATCCAACAAAACGAAGCAAGCTTCCTGCTTCGCAGTAAACTCACCGTTACCAGTTAATTTCGTATTACCAGTTTGATGATGCGGCACTGAAGAATTTTTACCAAAAGCCACGATTGGCGGAAAAGAAAATTCGCCGTCTTTTTCTTTGATGAATTTCTCCAACTCCCCTGCCAACCATTTTTCAGTTATACCATCTGTTATCTTTTTTAGAATATGAGCGAATGCTAAATCTCCAACCCGGCAGGCTTTTTCAATTTTGCTGATTTCATCTTCATTCTTAATACTTCTTAAATGGCTAACTTCAAAATGTTTGATATTTTTAAAATGCTTTTTTAATGATTTATGTTCTACTACTGTTAAATTGTCTTCTTCAATCCCCAATTTTTTAATTTCTTTTTGGTGTTTATTAAAAAGATTTTTAGTGGGGTTTTTATATCCCCTTTCAAAAAGAGTAAGATGGGGAACTTGTTTTTTAACTGCCTCAGAATACCTGGCATCGGTAATAACGTAAGCAAAATCACTACCAATAAAAATATATGCTTCCCGTTCCTCTTTAGAAAAATTTGTAAAACCGGTTAGATAGCTAATATTGGAAACCGAGGAAACCAGTACTGCATCTAATTTCTCTTTAATAAGTTTTTGCCTGATCTCTTTTAATTTCTTCTCAAACATGGCCCCATTTTACCATGATATAATCGCCTCAATGAAACTTCTCCATTTTTCTGACCTTCATATTGGCATGGAAAATTATGCAAAATTGGATCCGGAAACCGGACTTTCCACCAGGCTGTTAGATTTTTTCAACACTTTTGATTTTATAGTTGAAACAGCCTTCAAAGAGGATGTAGATGCAGTTATTTTTGCCGGAGATGCCTATAAAACCCGGGACCCTAATCCCACTCAACAACGGGGCTTTGGCGAGCGGATTGCCAAAATGGCCAAAAAAATGCCGGTTGTTTTAATAGTAGGAAATCATGACACTCCGAATGCAGAAGGCAAAGCCAATACTTTGGATATTTACTCAGCCCTGGAAATAGACAATGTCTGGGTCTCCCGGCATCCGGAAATCTTACAAATTCCTACCAAATCAGGTGAACTACAAATAGTGACTCTTCCCTGGTTGCACAAAAATGATTACAAAACTGTGGCCGAAAAATTACAGCTGCTCTATGACAAAATTAAACCCGGCTCCCCTGCTATTTTAGCCTCCCACGCCGAAATAGTTGGGGCCGAGTTTGGTAGTGAAAAAGGCATGGCTATTACCAATGATGTCACCATTCCCCTGCCGCTTATCCAGGACAAAAGACTCTCCTATGTGGCTTTAGGTCATCTGCATAAACATCAGGTACTGTCAAAACCGGGCGACTCTACTTTAATTGTTTACTCGGGCTCCCCCCAGCGGGTAGATTTCGGGGAAGAAAAGGAGGAAAAGGGAATTTGCTTAGTGGAAATTTCCCCCTCGAACAAAGCCACTTTTAATTTCATTCCCACCAATGCCCGAAAATTCTTAACCATCACTATCAACCTAAATGCCAAAGATCCGGATCCTACTCAAACCATCATAAAGGAAATTGAAAGCAAAGATATCAAAGATAAAATTGTCAAAGTAATAATCAATATTCCGGCAGAGTGTGAGCATGAAATCAAAATGGACCAGATTAAAAAAGTTTTGAAAGATGCCAATTTTATTGCCGGAATTTCCCGGAATGTAGAAAGGGTTGAACGGGCCAGACTGGAAACCTCCGAAGTAGAAAGCCTGACTCCCATCCAGGCTTTACAAAAATATTTTGAAAGTAAAAAATATTCTCTGGAAAAACAAAAAAAATTAGAACAATTTGCTACCCAATTATTAGAATAAATCATGATACCGGTTAACCTGAAACTATCTAATTTCACCTCATACGGAGAAGGTCCGCATGAGTTGGATTTTACTAAATTTAAATTAGCTGCCATTTCCGGATTAAACGGTGCCGGCAAGTCATCACTCCTTGATTCCATTACTTGGTGTTTATGGGGGACCTCCCGGGCCGGTGACTCCTCAGACGATCTTGTCCATTTGGGAAGCCAGGAAATGAGTGTGGAATTCTCTTTTGAACTTGACGGTCACCTTTATACCGTTAAAAGGAAACGGATCAAAAAAGGCGGCGGCCAAACTGCTCTGGAGCTTTGGTCTAATTCCCACAATTTAACTGAGGGAACAATTAAATCCACCCAGCAAAAAATAATAGATAGCCTGCATTTAAGCTTTGAGACATTTACCAATTCTGCCTACCTTCGCCAAGGCCATGCCGATGAATTTACCACCAAGGGCCCGACTGACAGGAAAAGAATCCTGGCAGATATCTTAGGCCTGGACCATTATGACCGCTTGGAAGAAAAAGCCAAGGAAAAATCCAAAGAAGCCCAAACTACACTAACACTGCTGGATTATCAATTACTGGAAATAGAGGCGGAGTTATCCCAAAAAGAAGACCGTTCAGCAAAGAAAAAGGCAGCCGAAAATAAAATTTCTGAAGTTGAAACACAAATCAAAACCTTGGAAGAAAAATTAAAAACCCTGCGGGAAGAGCGGGAAGCGCTAAATTTAGCTTCCGAACAAAGAAAAAAATTAGAACAAAATTATTTGGAAAATAAAAAAGAATTAGAAGAAATCATCACCCAAGGGAAAAACCGCAAAAGTAAAATTGACCAACTAAAATTGCAAATGGAAAAGCTACAGGGGGTTACCGGAGAACTGGAGAATCTAAAATCCCTACAATTAGAGAAAGAGGGTTTGGAAAAGATTAAACAGGAACGGTTGGAAATAGAGAAAAATTTATCCGATATTACCGGAGAAATTAATTTAAAAAAGCTTAAAGCTCAAAATATCCAAAATGAAATAGATAAATTAACCTCTCAACTAACAGCATCATCAAAAACAGGCGCCAAGTGCCCGACCTGCGGGCAAGAAATCGGCAAGGCTGAAAAATCCCATGTGCACAGTCAGCTGACAACTCAAATTACAGTTTTAAAAAAGGACCTTTCGAAGATTGATTTTTCCAAGGAAGAAAAAATATTAACTGAATTAGAGAAAAAATTAAAAAACTTTTTCTTTGATCCTCAAAAATATCAACAAATCCTACTACAGCTTAAAAATTTAGAAGAGATCCGAAGACAAAAAGAAGAAATGTTAACAATTCAGGCCACTTTGCAAACCGAGGAAAAGGTAGTTTTAGAAATGCGGACACTATTCCAAAATAAAAAATCCCAGGTTGATAAACTATCGGAAGAAATTAATAAACTACCTGATTTATCAGAAAAAATTATTTATTTAAATAAAGAGATCGCTGATACGGAAAACGGGCTAGGTAGTATCCGGGAAGAAGAAAAGGAGGCCCGGGGAATTCTGGGACAGATTAATGAATTAATTTCCCGGACTGCCCAGATGGAAAAATTACAAAAAAATAAAAGTGAAGAAAAATTAAACTTACAAAAAGAGAAAGAGATTTTTGAGGAGCTGGCTTTGGCATTTGGTAAAAAAGGTATCCAGGCTATGATCATTGAAAATGCCATTCCGGAAATAGAAGAAGAAACCAACCGGTTACTGGATAAATTAACAGAGGGCAGAATGAAAATCAGACTGGAAACCCAAAAAGAAACTAAAACTAAGGTACTGCTTTCGGAGGGAGAAAAGGGTTATGCTACAGTAGAAACTTTGGAAATTGTCATCTCCGATGAAATGGGTGAACGGTCATATGAGCTTTATTCCGGAGGAGAAACTTTCCGGGTTAATTTTGCTATCAGACTTGCGCTCTCAAAACTGTTAACCCACCGGGCCGGAGCTAAACTGCAGTTTTTAGTCATTGATGAAGGCTTTGGTACTCAGGATGCTCCCGGCCGGGCCCGGTTAGTAGAAGTACTGGATGCCATCAAAAATGATTTTGAAAAAATTGTGGTCATTACCCATATTGAAGAACTAAAAGAGGAATTCCCGGTCAGGATTGAAGTCTCCAAAAACTCCGCCGGTTCTACCTTTGAAGTAGTAGGGGTTTAAGCTACAATTATTTTATGTCCAAGATCATTCTGAAAGTCATCCCCGCATTAGCTTGCTGGAGTATATTTGCATATGTGGTTTTACAAATCCCTTATCCCGAAACTTTAACTCAGGCCAATGCCATCCAAATTTTTCCCTTTTTTATCTCTCTATATTTAGCCTTGCTACTTACCCTTAATATTTTTTTAAAAAATATTTTATTCTCAGCATCAGTTTGTTTAGGATTAATTCTTTTACTTATCCTAAAGGCTTTGGACTCTTTAAATATTGTTACCGTAATATTAATAGCAGTTGCCACTTATTTTTTAGCAAGCTATTTTAAAAAAGGAAAAAGGAAAAACCTTTCAATTAATTCGGGGTTTAAGAATCTAAACAAAAGACAAAAACCACATAATTAACCGGACTTCAGGGTATTGACTTTTCGTATTTTATTCGGCTATTATGAAGGTATGACTGATGAATCCACTAAAATAGCAATTTTTAAAGGCAAAAAGGTAAGGAAAGTAATTCATAAGAATGAATGGTAGTTTTCTATAGTTGATGTAGTTGGAGCGTTAACAGATAGCAATTTACCTCGCAGATACTGGAGTGATTTAAAAATCACAATTAAGCAGGAAGGCCATAGTGAGTTGTACGAAAAAATCGTACAACTGAAACTACCTTCATCTGATGGAAAGCTCTATGAAACCGACTGCGCCAATACAGAGACTATGTTTCGCATTATTCAATCTATTCCCTCTCCTAAAGCAGAACCCTTTAAAAGATGGTTGGCTCGTGTTGGATATGAGCGGGTACAAGAAATTGAGGATCCTGAATTAGCCACTAAAAGAACTCGGGCTTTATATAAAGCCAAGGGTTATTCAGACTCCTGGATTGAGAAAAGAATGAGGGGAATTGAGGTCCGGGAGACTTTAACCGATGAATGGAAGAAACGGGAAGTAGGCGGAAACAAAGAATATGCCATCCTGACAGCAGAAATTTCCCAAGCCACTTTTGGCATGACTCCATCTCAATACAAAAAGTTCAAGAATTTAAAAAGGGAAAACCTAAGAGACCCTATGAATGATTTGGAACTAATATTCTCCATGCTGGGAGAAGCCTCAACCACTGAAATTACCAGAAGTAAAAACAGTCAAGGATTTAGCCAAAATAAAAAAGCCGCTAAAGAAGGCGGAGCAGTAGCCGGCAATGCCAGAAAAGATTTGGAAAGAAAAACCAATAAGAAAGTTTCTACCAAACAAAATTATTTAACTGGATCACAAACACCTAAAACATTACTCAAGTAAATCCACCGTTCACTTCCTGTATCAGTCTGCGATATAATCCACACATGAAACAAAAATTTTATATTCACTGTGCCATACCTTATGTCAATGCCAAACCGCATATAGGTCATGCACTTGAATTTATTCAAACAGATACAATTGCCCGTTACCACAGATTACTGGGAGAAGAAGTCCTGACACTGTCTGGTGGAGATGAAAATGCATTAAAAAATGTTCAAGCCGCTGAAACTGCCGGAGAAAATATTCAGGAGTTTGTTGACAAAAATGCAAAGTTTTTCCAAGAATTAGCTGAAAAATTAAATGCTAAGTTTGATATTTTCCAAAAAGGCAGCGACCAAAAACATCACTACCCTGCCTCCCAAAAACTCTGGCAACTCTGTGATCAGGCAGACGACATTTACAAAAAAGCTTACAGGGGCTTGTATTGTGTTGGTTGTGAATTATTTTATGCACCTGATGAATTAGATGAAAAAGGCGAATGCTTTGAGCATCCCGGTAAAAAATTAGAAGAGGTGGAAGAAGAAAATTATTTTTTCAGACTTTCTAAATATCAGGATAAATTAATTCAGCTTATTGAATCAGGAGGGTATGAAATTATTCCGGAATTTCGAAAACACGAAATGCTATCTCTGCTTAAATCCGGTCTTCAGGATATCAGTATTTCCCGGACTAATGAACGGGCAAAAAACTGGGGCGTCCCAGTTCCGAATGATCCCACACAACGCATTTATGTCTGGTTTGATGCGCTAAATATATACCAAAGCGGCGTCGGATTCGGCTGGGATGATGAAAAATATAACAAATGGTGGCCTGCTGATTTACAGGTTATCGGTAAGGGAATACTCCGTTTTCATGCAGTCTATTGGCCGGCCTTTTTACTGTCTGCAGGACTTAAGCTCCCTAAAAAACTGTTCGTCCACGAGTACTTTACTGTTAACGGGCAAAAAATGTCAAAAACTGTGGGGAATGCTTACGATCCGATTCCTTTAACAGAAAAATACGGCGCAGATCCGTTGCGTTATTTCTGTCTTGCCAAAATTTCACCATTCCAGGATGGAGATTTTTCTGAAGAAAAGTTTACAGAAACCTACAATGCAGATTTAGCAAACGGTTTAGGAAATTTGGTAGCCAGAGTTGCTAAGCTTTGTGAAAAAAATAGTATTACAGGAAAGCCTGATACTAAAACCTGGTACAACGAGGTTGAAAAATTCTTAAAACAATTTAAGTTTAACGAAGCACTTACCTTTATCTGGTCACAAATTTCCGAGGCAGATAAAGAAATTAATATTAAAAAGCCCTGGGAGTTATCCAAAGAAGAAGCCAAACCAGTACTGGAAGATCTTGTTGGGAGAATCCAGCAAATTGCTTTCAACTTACAACCTTTCTTACCGGAAACTGCTGAGAAAATCTTGAAACAGTTTTCCGGAGAAATTAAATCAGTCCCACCGCTTTTTCCTAGGATATGACATTAATTGACACCCATGCCCATCTTTATTGGGAATCATACCGAGAAGATTTTGATCAGATGATCCAGCGGGCACTGGATGCCGGAATCTCTACCATTATCAATATTGGGGTAGACCTGGAAAAAAGCCAGGCAGCATTAGACCAGATTAAAAATACTAACTGGCCATCTAGTCTATCTGTCTATTCCACTATTGGCATCCATCCACATGAGGCCAATAAATATACTTCCCCGGAAACCATGCAAAAAGATATGGATAAATTAGAAGAGATTTATCTATCTGATGCTAGAAAGGTTGTGGGAATCGGTGAATGCGGTCTGGATTTCTTTTTTGACAACAACCCGGATTATAATCCGTCTGCTTTATCCCTTGACCAACAAAAATATTTACAGATAAAACTTTTCGAGAATCATATTAATTTAGCCAAAAAATTAAATCTACCTTTAATTGTCCACTGTCGGGATGACCGGTCTAAAGATCCTACAAATTCTGAAGCATGGGATAAAGTTCTGGAAATGGTAGGCAATTATCCGACTATCCTGCATTGTTACAGTGGATTATCTTCAACTACCCAAAAGACTTTAAGCAAGGATAATTTATTAATCTCGTTTGCTGCCAATATCACCTATCCTAAAAATGAATACTTAAGAGAAGCGGTTAAAATTTTACCCCTTGATAGAATCCTCCTGGAGACTGACTCCCCTTTTCTGGCTCCGCAAAGTAAACGGGGTCAAAGAAATGAACCTTCGGCAGTCAAAGAAATCGCCGAACTTATTGCTGATCTAAAAGAAATTTCAGTTGAAGAAGTCGCCGACCAAACTACCCAAAACGCCAAAAAGATGTTTAAGATTTAAATCAGCGCAGCGGCAGTTATATTAAATCGATTAAAAGTTTGCCTTCTTTCGCTTCTCCAATTACAAAGCCATCTGCATCCTCTGCACTCTTTAGATGATTCCTTAACTGCTTTATAAAATTCCTTTTCAAGCAAGGGATTTTCCTCTCCTTTCAAAGAATAAGTTTTTCCTTGCAAAGACTTATCGTTGCAAACTGCAAGATCTCCCTGGTAATTTACAAACAATAGATACTTAGCTGGATCTTTACAATGCCATTCATTAACTGGAGCAACTACTTCTTCCAAGTAAGACTCTTCTACATGAAGAAAATTTGCGAAAGGTCCACGTATCTCTCTCAGGCTTCGAACGATTTCCATATACTCATTTCTCTCTTCTGCTTCAAGAGGATGGAAATTATCATTAGGTGAAGCAGAAATTTCTCCACCTAATGAAATAGCTGGGACTGCCTCATAGAATACATTATTTGACATACATGCTTCTCCTATGTTTTTAACATATCTTAAATTATCTTTAGTCACTACTGTTCTTACTGAGCCGTAAATATGCAGAGTATTAACTAGAAACGCCGCAAGCTCAATAACTCTAGAGTCAGTTTTTTCACCGATACCATCATAGGAAAATGTAGCTCCAAATAAACCGGCCTCAGCCAATTCACGCCAATACATTTTTTCCTTATCAAGACTCTCTTGTCTTATTCCTCCGTTTGTATTAAGTGTGGTCATCATTCCTAATTTATTTGAATAAGCAGTAATTCGAGGTAAATCTTTTCTGAGAAGTGGTTCTCCTCCCGTTAAATCTAACCATTGTATTTTCGCCTCGCTTAATTTCTCAATTACCCGAAAGACTTCTGCTGTTGTCATTTGTGTTGACTGTATACGATCTCTTCCCTCTTTAACATTGCAGCCAGAACAATCAAAATTGCAAAATGGAGTGATCTGAAAAGAGGCCAGTCTCGGTGCATAACCGTGACGGGGTAACGATAACTCAATGCTTTGGCTAATTTCTTGGGCTAAAGGTTTATAACCTCTGTAAAGTAACACAGAAGAGCCCTGATCTTTAGCACCAATACCTGCAACTCTTTTTTCCAGTATTTCTGGCTCAATTTCCATGCCGCTAAATATACTACAGGTTGATAGACACGTCAAACGATTTGCTTTCAGAAGCTAAAATAGGTACACTTAACACTGCCCTATGCGGATTTTACTGGTCTTTTTTATTGGTTTTATGTCCTTTTTCTACCTGGCGGAGATTCTGCGCCGGGTAGTTAAGGAGATCCGTTATAGTTTTGGCGGAATAATCCTGGCTCTAGTTGGCCTGTTGATTGGCTTTTTTGGTCAGACATTTTTTAATAATGGCCTGAATGTATTAATAGGTTTATTCTTAGTGGGCGCAGGCCTGGGCCTGATCATTCACCACTTGCTTTCACAGCGCTTCATCTTTTTTGAAAAGACGGAAAAAGATTTTGTCTTAAAACATGCCAACGGCTTTGAAAGGCTTTTGGAAATAATGCCCGGTACCTTCACCTGGTTAGCTCTTACTTCTCCGATTTGGTTATCTTTCACACTCCCTTATGCGGTAGCCTATTTAATTTTAATTGCTGATGCATACTGGATGCTGACTGCTTTCCGAATTGGTATCCTAATCTTAATCGGTTACCGGAAAATGGTTTCTGCCAAAAGCAAAGACTGGCAAAAACTATTGCAGAAAGATTTTCCCCAGGAATGGGACAAACATTATCAGCTTGTACTAGTTCCCACCTACAAGGAAGCATTATATATTCTCAAACCTACTTTTAGTGCTATCGTAAATTCAACTTACCCTAAAGACAAAATCCTGATTGCTGTCGGATATGAGGAAAGGGATGACCCGGAAAAGATTAAAGAAACAAATCAGTACCTTAAAAAAATCGAGAAAAAGATTGCCGGGATTTTTACAACTATTCATCCTTATGGATTACCGGGAGAAGTTGCCGGTCAGGGCTCAAACAAAAATTGGATGATCAATCACATCGTGCCGGAACTAAAAAAGAGAGGCATTAAAATTGAAGATGTTTTTGTAACTACCCTGGACGCTGATTTTGTCGTTCACCCTCAGTTTCTTTCCGGAGCACTTCATAAATACCTTTCCTTACCACAAGAGGAAAGAGATAAAAGAACTTTTACCGGAGTTTTTCTTTACCACAACAATTATTGGCAAACTCCTGCCCCAATGAGACTAATGGCCACAGGTACCTCCCTTTGGCAACTGGCGGAAATGGTTGGCTCTGACAAATACATGAACTACTCTTCCATGTCTTTAAGTCTTAAGGCCTTACTAGATATCGGCCTCTGGATACCGGATAAGGTAAATGACGATAACGGTTTCTACTGGAAAGCATATTTTCATTTCAACGGAGACTACAAAGTTGTTCCCCACTTTTTACCTATTTCTGCTGACGCGGTTCAGGATGTCACCCTCCTTAAAACTTTTCAAAACCAATATTTGCAGATTAAAAGATGGGCTTATGGCGTAGAACACATACCCTTTATTGTTAAACAATACTTTACTAAAGAAATTGATTTTTGGGACAAAACTGACAAGGTTATTTTTAAGATCTGGGGAGACTTGAAGTGGGGGTTTTTAGCAATATTTGTTACTTTTGGCAGCATATTTATTCCCCTGGTTAATTCCAATTTTAAAACATCGGTTCTATCGGTAAATTTACCAATCGTATCTTCCTGGATATTAACCATTACCTTTTTTGGTCTTTTTGCAACCATCTTTGTCCATGAAAAAACTGCTCCCAAAAGACCGGCTAACTGGTCACTATTTAAGAAAACCTGGTCCTATATCCAGTGGCTACTAATCCCCCTTATCTTAATTACTATTTCCTCCTTGCCGGCCATTGATGCCCAAACATCATTAATGTTTGGCAGGAAATTAGAATTCCGGGTAACCAACAAAGCAAGGCTGTTGGAAAAAGCTTAAAAATCTATGTCTCAGAAGTTTTTGTTTTGGATGGGGTTCTCCCCATTAATTATCAGCCTTATTATGGCCGTCATTATTCTGACTTTATTTAAATCTTTACCTCCTAAGCTACCGCTTTTTTACTCACTTCCTTGGGGAGAAGGACAACTGGCAACTGCGCAGCAATTTCTAATCATTCCGGCCAGCATCAGCGTAATGGCACTTCTAAACATAATCATCTCCGGGCAGTTGCATGACCAGCAAGACTTCTTCAAAAAGGTCCTGCTTATTTCCTCAATTGCAATCACCGTCACGCTAACTATTACTTTTATTAAAATAATTTTAATGTTTGTATAAAATGGATCTTTTATTACCGACCATAGTTTCATTTCTGCTGACTGTTCTCGCTATTCCAATCACCATTAGTTTAGCCAAAAAGTTTCACCTGATGGATGATCCCAAACTTAGACCACATCCTGCGCATACCCAAAAAAGGATCGTACCCAGAGCAGGAGGATTAGCCATCTTTTTAGCCCTTATACCAACCATGTTGATTTTTATGCCCTTTGAGAACTACACGCCGGGAATTTTAATTGGCCTTTTTGTACTAACCTTAATCGGACTTCTTGATGATAAATACCACAATTTTTCCCCCTATCTTAGATTGCTGGTTCAATTTATCGCCGCAGCCGTTGTAATGAGCTCAGGTATCGGAATTAAATTTATCACTAATCCCTTGGGCGGAATCATTAATTTTGACAGTAGCCCGGAATTAACAATCTTCGCCAGTATCTTATCCGTGATCTGGATTGTCTGGGTGATGAATATGATCAACTGGTCCAAAGGAGTAGACGGACAGATGCCGGGAATAATTACCATCGCTGCAATCATTTTAGGATTTCTATCCTTAAAATTTTCATCCGATCCATCACAGCTAAGCCTAGCCAGACTTGCTTTTATTACTGCCGGCTCTGCTTTAGGGCTATTAATTTTTAATTGGCACCCGGCCAGAATCTTTCCTGGTTTCTCCGGCTCAGGAATTTTAGGATTTCTGATTGCAGTATTGGCAGTTTTATCCGGAGGAAAACTGGCTACAGCCGGATTGGTACTCTTAATTCCGGCTACTGATTTTGCCTATACTTTTATCAGACGAATTATACAGGGCAAATCACCTGTCTGGGGAGACCGGGGACACTTACATCATAAACTCCTGGAGGTTGGACTGTCCCACCAACAAATAGCCTTGTTTTACATTTTAGGAAGTGTTATTCTGGGTGCAGCTGCCTTAAGCCTCTCCTCTAAAGGTAAATTATTTGCTGCAGCTTTGGTAGGGGCGGTTATTTTAGGGGGTATTTTATGGTTAAACTTCTTTGGGGAATATTTAAAGCGTCGCGCCCCCGACAATGGATAAAAAATTGTGCAGTTTTTGCCGGGTTGATCTTTTCCGGAACTTTATCTGACCCGGTTAACCTGGTAAAAACATCCGAGGCCTTCATTTTATTTTGTATTTTTTCAGCCGCTACTTACCTGTTAAATGATGTCTTTGATATTGAAAGAGACAAACTTCATCCCTTTAAAAGAAAACGTCCGATTGCCTCCGGATTAATCCCGCTTCCTGTAGCTATTTTATTGCCTCTGGCAGCCATAGCCATCTTCCTGCCGCTTTCCTATCAACTCTCCCCGGCTTTTTTCCTGGCAGCTGTTGCCTATCTGATTCTACAGCTTCTTTATTCAGCTTATTTAAAACAAGTAATTTTAATTGATGTCTTAGTCATCGCCGCCGGCTTTGTCTTAAGAGTTTATAGCGGCGTTTGGGCAATAGATGCACATTTAAATGTTTGGTTTCTGCTGTCGGTAACCAGCTTTGCGCTATTTTTGGCCATTGGAAAAAGACGCTCCGAAAGAACCCTGCTCACTTCCCAAGCTGCCCGCCACCGGGAAACACTGCTGCATTATCCGGAAAATTTGCTGGATATTTTAACCAGCATGTTTGCTAACTCTACCTGGCTGACTTATGCCTTCTTCGCCTTTTTGCAGCCGCCGATACAAGCACGACGGGCAATTTCAACTTTTTTGGGTGAGTTTGAATTACCTTTTACCGAAGCTAAATATTTTATGGCTACCGTACCAATAGTCATTTATGCTGTGATGAGGTATCTCTATATTATTTATGAAAAAAAGGAAGGGGAATCTCCTGAACGTGTCATTTTAACTGATACTCCGCTTCTGTCAGCTGTTTTGATCTGGTTAATTTTGATAATAGGCATTATCTACTATTTGGGGATTTAAAGATTTTGTAAGAGGATTGTAATAAATACCCTTCAGCTATTGAGTTGGAAACCACAATTTGCTAAAGTCTTCTTACATTTTTACAGAGTAAGAAAAAATTTATTTATGGTCAATAAAATACTGATAGTCGAAGATGACTTAGGTCTCCAGAAATATCTAAAGGAATTACTGCTAAACAATCAGTACTCAGTACAGTTAGCCTCTGAAGGCGTAGCTGCACTTAATAACATCGACAAACTACCGCCTGATTTAGTAATCCTGGATTTAGGCTTACCAGATATTAGCGGAGAATCCGTAGTTAAGGAAATTAGAAAAAAACATCCCGAACTACCTGTTATTATTTTAACAGCCAAAGATGCAGTGTCAGATATTGTGGAAGGATTAAACTTAGGTGCTGATGACTATATTACCAAGCCCTTTATGGCTGATGAACTTTTAGCCAGAATCAAAGCCAGGTTCCGCCGGGATAAAGCAACTGATACCAAATTAAGGGTAGCCGACTTGGAGCTTGATGAAAAAACCATGGAGGTAAAAAGAGATAATAAACTAATCCAGCTTACTCCACAGGAATTTAAATTACTTGAGTACTTAATGCGTAATAAAGGAGGAATTCTAACCCGCGATATGATCTTAAACAGAGTTTGGTTATATTCCCAAGATATCGAGACCAGAGTGGTTGATGTATACATGGGTTACTTGAGAAAAAAAATAGATAATGGTAATAAGAAAAAAGTACTGCATTCAGTCCGGGGTTTCGGTTATATGATTAAAGAATGACCCTTTCAAAGAAGCGGTGCAGCAAGAAGGTGAAAAAGAAAATTTTGTTTAATTTTCCTGATCTAAGACCTAATTGTTTTATCCATTAGTGTTAACTATACCTTTAAAAATTAAGAAAAAAGGCAAAGCAGGATAAAAGAGGAGTCAGAAAAAGGCATAGAATGAAAACGCAAGCTTCTGAAAGACTATATAATTTCTTTTCGAAATTCAAAAGATTGTCCTTTAAAAAAGGCGAAACAATTCTACGGCCGGAAGATGACCCCACCGGTGTTTTCTATCTAAAAAAAGGTTATATCAGGCTTTATTCGCTTTCTAGTGATGCTCAGGAACTAACTTTAATTATTTTTAAGGAAGAGGATGTTTTCCCTTTAATGTGGACCATCAATAACACTCCAAATAGCTACTACGTAGAGGCTATCACAAATACTGAATTATACCAGGCACCCCGGGCTGCGTTCTTAAAATTTATAAAGCATAATAATGAAATACTATTGGAACTAACCAACCACATCTTAAAACGCTTTAGTGGAGTTTTAAACAGAATGGAATATGCCATCTTCGGTCATGCGCAAAATAAAGTAGCTTCCATTATCTTAATCTGTGCCGAGAGATTCGGCATCAAGACTGATGCGGGTATTATTATCCAGGTCCCTTTAACCCACCAGGACATTGCCAACTTAATTGGGGTAGCCAGGGAAACAGTCAGCATTGAAATTGAAAAATTTCAGGGAAAGGGCTTAATTGACCATCAGGGAAAATTTTTAATCATCAAAAATATCCGCAAACTAAAAGAAGAGTCAGTCCTGGAATCAATTGATTAAAACTTAGTTCCCGTAAAACTAGGCTTGCTGAAAAATATCTACTAATCTGGTAGGATCACTACCAAATGTACTATCACGCAAGACAGATACTCCGAATAAATAAGGAGAAACTGCACCTCGTTGAGGTACTCCATCTGCTAGTAAGAGTCTGCGCCACAAGGGTATTGATCTTTCCTGTTCTTTAAAAGAAGCTTGAAGTCTCTGATTTTGCCGTACAGCACCTTCTCTATTCGTTTCTATTATATTAGTCCAAAAGCTGAATACATCCTTAGCAAAGCGTTTACGCCACTCAAGATCTCCAATAGGAGTGTTTTGCCACTCGCTAAAGTCAACACTGGTTAAGGTCTTCTTTGAGGCGTCAAACTCGGCAAGCTGCCTATCCAGTTTACCAGAGTAAAGGCTGCCTTCAGCCAGTATTAACAAATTATAATCAGTAAAGTCTGTAGCTGGCAATTCTCTAATTGCTAGTACTGGGGACGGATTATATCGTTCCGGGTCAAAGCTAAGTGAAGGAGCATAAACAGTAGCCGCAAATGAAACGCTACTGCTTTTAGCAGCAAGCGACAAAGCAACATGAAATACTTCTTTATCGGATAAAAGATTACGGTAAGGCCGCATTAAGTTAACAAAAAGCTCTTGTTCGCCCTCTTCAGGCCTAACACCTCCAGATCTATTATCTGGTTGAAACTCAAGCGCAAAAAGAGCTGTTCGTTGTGGATGAACTTCCTGATTCGGGGCCAAGGCTTGCCATAACTTTTCTGCATGCTCATAAGGAGTCGTTGGCTCCTTAGGAATTTTTCTAACCTGTAATATTGATGCAGCTCTACCTAGAGCTGTGCCTATCTCAGTAATAGCGGACATAAACTTATAGCAAATTTATATATTAACTGTACGATTTTGTCAAGGACTCAGGGATTTTTCTTGTCTACATAGGAGGAAGAAACAAAACCTTCTGTACCGTTAGATAAGCGCACTTTCTCCCAAGCCCCTTGTTCTTCCAAAAGTGTCAGCGTATCCCCTGGTTTTACCTGAGCGATTTCTTTCCCGTTTAAACTGGCTTTATCTCTAACCCGCAAGAAACCGGTTGGTGTTTGCCTGACTACTACTTCCGGGGTGATGGTAATAACCGGAGCATTACTGCTGCTTAAATCCGCCTCAGAGAGTGCCAGATTAACAGCCACTGTCAAATTGAAATTATCCGGCAGGTCTGCCCGGATACTTCTATTTAAATAATTAGTTTGGCTTAACAAAATAGTATGCTGCCCTGCTTCCACATCCGCAGTCAAAGGCGTAGAACCGTACTGTTTACCATCTATCTCTACTGAGGCTCCGGCAGGATTGGAAATAACAGTTAAACCTTTTCCTCTGATTAAAGTCAGCGTTTCTCCGGCAGAAGACGTCGGATCTTCGGCTAAATCTCTATTAATTACAGTCATTGTACCGGAAGTCAGCTTAACCCGCCCCTGCCAGGAAACCTTATCCTTAGAAATCTTTACTACATACTCACCTGCTGATAAACTTTTATCTTCAAAAGGGGTCTTACCTACTTCCTTTTCATTTAAAGAAACCGTTGCTTCAACAGGTTCAGATAAAACAGAAATCCCGCTTGACTGTTTAATCCCTAAAAACATTTCGGCCACACTGTCACCAAAACGGAGAAGTAATGCCACAAAGCTAATCAGCACCAGAAACCATAAAACAACTTTTTTCATCACTCTCAATTATACCCTAAACCTTTGACATTGACCTCAAAATCTGCTATTATACGCACCTGTTAGACTGCCCAGTCTAAATTGTTAGCTTGTCTTAAAAACTTTCTGTCTAGGATAATTTCTGAAAGGGACGCCCTACCTCAGAGACTATCTAAAATCAAGCCAAGGTTCCCGAAAAGGTTTATAAAGCTTGCCGTTTTTATATTTATTGCACTCACTTTTCTCGGGTATTACCCAACTTTCTCTATTCCACCCGTGAAACGCTCTGTAGTAAAAGCTGATTCATTGGAGCAAAAAGGGGAAATCATTGCTAACTCTTTTTCCAAGCCGATTATTTCACCTCATCCGGGATATTTATCAACAAAGTATTCTGCGTATCATCCGGCTGTAGATATTGCCACTGGCTTAGGTATGCCTATCCATCCCATTATTGACGGAGAAATCTCCCAAGTAGGCCGGGACTTTTTTGGCTTGGGTAATTTTGTGGAAGTCAGTCATGAGAATGGGTTTAAATCCAAATATGCCCACATGGGGAATATTTATGTCAAAGTAGGACAAAAAGTGAGCTCAGAAAATACTTTAGGGGAAGTAGGGCTAACCGGACACACCTCAGGCCCGCATACCCATTTAGAAGTAACTTTAAACGGAACTTATATTGATCCTTTGTCATTGCTCCCGCAAATTTCTGACATGCCGATGATTGCTACGAAATAATTTCACCTTCGACTTCTGTTAAAGTAGCGCCCCGAAGACCAAATTGCTCCCGCTCCCGGTTTATTAACCTCTCTAGTAAATTCTTAAGCTCTAAGGGGTAATCTACAAATTTCAAACTAATTTCTCCCTTATTTAACCCTGCTGTGTTTACAATAATAGTACCATGGTGCATTAGAAGCCGATCAACAAAAGATTGGTCTACTTCCAAATGAGTTATCTTATCAAAAAGCGCTGCAGTTAATTTAACTGAAAATAAACCCCTTTTAATAATAATCCGCCTGGTAGTCAAAAGGTACCTATTAGAGTGATAAAGATGCATGGCTTTGGCTATTGCTACCAGCAGCATGACTGCCAAAGCTAAAGATAATGTCCAGATTTTATCTAAACCAAGCAGCCAGCCTGCTCCCAAGCCTAGGCCCAGAAAAAGCATACCCGGAAAAAGTATATAAATCATGAACCTGGATCTGAGATAAGCACCGGACAGTCCGGCAACCAACACCAGCTCTTCATCTTCTGACAGATATTTCTTAAAAGCCTTCTTTTGCTTTTCAGTGGGAGACTCCCGGTAATGAAATTTAGCCATCATGTAAATTGTAGCAGATCAGCAATATTATTAATAATCAGGCATGCCGCCCGGAGGCATCTGAGGAACTTTTTCTTTTTTTGTCCGATTAAGAATATGCTTTTCCCATTTCGGTCTAATGTACTTTTGTGCTATTTCAACAAATTCTTCTGCAGAAAAAATAACCCCTTTTGTTTCGTTACACCTCAGACAAGCCAATACAATATTATCCAAAGAATAACACCGATTATTATCCTTTCTATCTATAGTTAATCTATAAAGCTTACCAGTTCCTCCTTTTCTGGAAAATTCTGGTAATAAAAGCATCGTTTCCTCTGGTATGCCACAATAGAAACAAACTCGATCTTGTCTAGAATCCCAATCAATAAATTCTTGCCTATCAAATTCGACAGGGTGTTTTCTATGTTTAAATGACGCATAGTATCCGCCAGGGGTTCTTCTATATTGCCTCACCATAGCCAAATATCTTTGCCAATCCCGGTGTCGCCATTCACGCTCATAACCTTTACCTCTTCTGAATTTTTTCTGATAGAGGACATGACAAGCTTTACAGTCGTATCTGTAACCGTCGGGAGCATTATACTGTTTATGAAAATCTTCTAAAGATTTAACTTTCTTGCAACCGATACATTTCTTTTTATCCACATTCTTAATGTACCCGAATAATTACCGAAGGTCAAGGGGTTAAAAATTTAATATTCTGGCATACCACCAGAAGGCATCGCAGACGTTTCCTTCTTTTCCGGAGCGTCTGTTATTAATACATCGGTCGTCTGCACCATCACAGCTACGGATGCAGCATTTTGCAGAGCACAACGGGTTACTTTTACCGGATCTATAATTCCTCTGGCAACTAAATCCGTAAATTCATCAGCAAGTACGTCGTAACCATAATTAAAATCTTTTCTTTTACTGGCCTCAAATTGGTCTGTAATTTGTCGAACAACCCAGCCTGCATCTTGTCCTGCATTCTGAGCCAGTCTTCTTAATGGCTCTTCGCAAGCCTTTAAAACAATCTTTACACCTATCTGTTCTTCCCCCTCTAGTCGTAATCCATCCAATGCTATCCTTGCTGCTTTTAGTAATGCCACTTCTCCACCAGGCACTATCCCCTCCTCAATAGCAGCTTTAGTGGCGGCCACTGCATCAATGACCCGTTCTTTTTTCTCTTTCAGTTCTACCTCTGTGGCAGCCCCCACATTAATTACTGCTACCCCGCCTGTGAGTTTTGCCAGTCTCTCCTGCAACTTTTCTTTGTCAAACTCTGAATCAGAGCCGGCCAGCTCTCTTTTAATTTGGGCAACCCTAGCTTCAATTTTACTCTTTTGACCTTTACCGTCCACAATCAGTGTATTATCTTTATTTGAAGTGACTCTGGCGGCTCTACCCAGTTCATCCATTTCTATTGACTCAAGCTTCTTACCAGTGTCTTCAGATAGGACTGTTCCGCCAGTTAAAACCGCAACATCTTCCAGCATTTCTTTTCGGCGGTCACCAAACCCGGGGGCTTTTACTGCTAAGACATTAAATGTGCCTCTCAATTTATTAACAACCAGCAAAGCCAATGCTTCACCTTCTACTTCATCAGCAATAATTACTAAGCTTTTACTGACCTGAACAAATTTTTCCAAGAATGGCACCAAATCCGAGGCTGAAGAAATTTTCTTGTCGGTAATTAAGATATAAGCATCCTCAATAGAGGATTCCATTTTATCAGCATCAGTCACAAAATAAGGGGAAACAAAGCCTTTATCAAACTCCATCCCTTCTTTATAATCTACATTCATTTCCATTGTCTTGCCTTCTTCAACTGTCACTACGCCGTCTTTTCCAACCTTTTGCAAACTTTCAGCAATCAGGTTTCCTATTTGTTGATCAGCGGCAGAAATGGTCGCCACCTGAGCCACTTCTTCCTGGGAAACGATTTTCTTGCTCATCTTTTTAAGCTCTTCTACTAAGGAAACTACCGCTTTTTCAATGCCATGCTTTAAGATCATCGGATTACTGCCGGCCTGGATATTTTTTAAGCCTTCAGTGACTATGGCTTTAGCTAAAATGGTAGCTGTAGTAGTACCGTCTCCGGCCACATCAGCAGTCTTAGAAGCTGCCTCTTTAAGAAGCTGCGCTCCCATATTTTCAAACGGATCTTCCAGATCAATTTCTTTGGCAACAGTGACTCCGTCATGGACCACATTTGGTGCCCCCCATTTTTTATCCAGGGCGACATTCCGGCCTTTTGGCCCCAAAGTGGTAGCCACAGCCTCAGTCAGGGTATTAATACCTTTTAATAATTTCTCCCTTGCTTCAGAATCAAATTTTAAGATTTTTGCCATATTTTAAATTCTAACTTAATCCACAACTGCAGCTACCGGTTCAGGACTTTCTACGTTAACTCTATTGTTTAATCCAGCTCTTCGTTGAATTCTTACTCGCGCCGGAGCATTACGTAACTCATCTAGGGAAATCCCGGAGTTTTTAAGATAACCTAACACTTTAGACATCATTTCAAAATAAGTTAGCTCAAATGCAACATCTGCCCTTACATCTGAGCTAGATCTTGGATCCTGAAATAAATCTCGTAAATCTTTAGTTTGCTTAACAACAGCTTGTTCAGCTGCTTTCACTCTTATATGTAATTCACATTTATTATCTACACTCATATTTCTCCTTATTCTAAAATCGCCATTAGATCATCAAACTTAACCAACTTGAGTTCCCGACCGTCAACTTTTATTTCATCTCCGCCCCATTTTTTATAGACCACCTTATCTCCCGGCTTAACCGGAGCTTTCATAACTTTACCGTTTTCCAGAATTACGTCATCACCAACAGATAAAACATTTCCCTGGGCTGGTTTTTCCTGAGCAGACTCAGGCAGAATAATACCAGAAGCAGTCCTGCTTTCAGCTTCAGAGGGTTCAACTAATACATAGCCCATCAGAGGTTTAATGATTACTTTGGTATTTTGTTTTACTTTCGGCATATGGATGTTGAGGACAGAGTGGGAAAGATAATACAAAAACTAGCACTTCTTGTCAAGGACTGATTAATTCCTTCAATTTTCGTTTATATTTTAATAAAACCTCCTGCCTAATATCGTTGGGATGAAAATACAGCGCTCCATCTTCAATCCGCTCCAATCCTTGTGGTGTTTTCATAATCTTTAACTGTAACTTTTGTGCAACTCTTTCCAAATAATCAAACATTTTAAATCTTCTGATCTTTCTCATAGGTTTTGATCTTGTAACCTTTAAGCCTACCCAATTTGGTAGCAGCCTTAAGGCCCATTCATTTTCTGCCAGATATTTTCCATACACCTCTTCTCTTTGCCAAAGAGGCTTCATCTGAAGCAATTCATGCCCTATAAATATATCTTTATTCTTCTGCCTCAACTTATCTTCTTCCAATAAGATATTCATGCATAATTTTCCGGCAACCTGCTTTCCCTTATCTCCTGCTTTTCTTCTTTGTCCGATTAGGGAAAACAATCCCAGGGCCAATATACGGGAGATCCAAAGCCGATTTTTGGCTGTAATAATAAAAAGGTCAATATCATCTTTTCTGGAAGCGTTGCCTAAAGCCAGTCCTCCTGAGATACCGACTAGCTTAATCCAGGGAATAATCCTTAAAATCTGACAAAGCATTTTAGCTTTTTGTAAATACTTAGCTGATTGCCTTTCTTTACTGATTCTTCTGATAACCAGGCCCTTTCTCTTTCGTAAAAAATAATATTCCCTTTGATGCTTGATACTTGCAGCCTGAGATAATCTCCCTAATGCTTTTTCCACTTGCCGCGGGACTGCTTTTTTCCCGATTAACCATTTATGAACTTCCTGAACTTTTAAAGGATAGTCAAAAATATCTGCATAAATTAGGGTTTTTAAGATAGCTTTTTCCATACGGGTAATCTACCATGTATAATTAACAACATGCAATTTCAAGATAACTATCCATTGAAAAACGCCACTACTTTATCCATTGGTGGGCCGGCTAAAAAGTTTGTAGAGGTTAACACGGAAAAAGAGCTAACAGAAGCTATTCAATATGCTAAAGATCAGGCACTGCCATATCTGATAATAGGCGGCGGCAGTAATTTATTGGTTTCAGATGAAGGAGTAAGCGCTCTGATAATAAAAAATAAGATAACAGGAATTACCCATAGCGGCACCGAAATAACGGTAAAAAGCGGAACTATCCTGCAGGATCTTGTAGATTACGCCATCAGGAGCGGCCTAGCAGGATTACAAGACCTGTCTGGGATTCCGGGTACAGTAGGCGGCGCTGTTTACGGTAATGCCGGAGCCTACGGTCAAACCATCTCTGATCACCTTGGCAGCATCTTTACCTTAAATACTAGTGATTTGAAAATCAAACAATTTAATAATGCCGATTGTCAGTTTAACTACCGGGACAGTATTTTTAAGAAAAACAGATTCCCTATCTTAGAAGTTAAATTTCAACTCGAACACGGCAATCCAAAGATCTTAAGGCAAGAAGCCCAGGAAGTTTTAACCAAAAGACTGGTTAAATATCCCCCCGGCATTAAATGCCCGGGCAGCTTCTTTAAAAATCTGGTAGCCTCTACGCTCTCACCGGAGATTTTAAGAAACATCCCCCCGGAAAAGATAGTTTACGGTAAGGTCCCGGCCGGAGCATTACTGGAGGAAGTAGGAGCCAAAGGTCAATCAATAGACGGCATAGAGATTGCTTCCTACCATGCCAATTTATTTATCAACCAGGGTACCGGCACGGCTAAGGCTTTTTATGATCTGGCTAAAACCTATGCTGAAAAAGTAAAGGAAAAATTCGGCATTGCCTTAGAACCGGAAGTTCAATTAATTAACTTACCGCCTATATAACCTGGTATTTTAATAATAATGTCCCTTGAGCATTGAGTTTTTTACTGGATAGCAATTTTAATTTTACATCTAGCTTTTCTGAGTCTACTAAACCAATACCTGCTCCGAAAATATTCGGTTCCAGAGTAATCCATAACTCGTTAACCAAGCCAGCCTTTAAAAAAGCCGAATTTAATTTGGGGCCACTGACTAGAAGCATTTGTTTAAACCCCTGCTTTGTTAGTCTTTTTATTAGTTGCTTTGGCGACTCACTACTAAACTCCAGCTGGTTAGAGACTACTGCTCCCTTAAATTCATTAATATCCCGGGCCATCACAATCCTTAATTTATTCTTGCTTAGCTTAATAATATCTTTACTAACCGTATAGGTATTTTTACCCATCACAATCACATTGTTTTTAGAAATCAATGATTGAAAATGTAGTTGATCTTCTTTTGAGGCCCACAGCTTAGGAGGCTTAAATCCTTTAGTTGATTTACCGTCTAATGAAGTCACAATTGCCAGTACAACCTTCATTTTTTACCTCTTAACCAATTCACACCCAGGTAAACAAACGGTGTTTCAATTACTGACATAAAAGTCTTCAGTAACCAATAGGGTAAAATTAAACTCCATAAAAATCCTGCATTTTCTATGAAAGGCTTGTCTAAAGCATAAAAAGCCAGACTGATAAAAATAGTTGTATCAACAAATTGAGAGATAAAATTTGATAAATTATTTCTGAGCCATAAAGCTTTTCTACCTAAGCTTTCCCTGATTTTGGAAAAAATATAGACATCCAAAAAATCAGCTACGGCAAAAGCCGTCAAAGAAGCTAGTGCAATCCTGGCCGAGTAAATAAAGATGGTGTCATAAGCTTTTTCCATCCCTTCAAATCTTTTAGAAGGAGGCAACGCTGTAGCCAGCAGGGAAAAAGCTAATATCAAAGCAATAACTATTAAACCTGACCAAACCACTGACCTGGCCCGCTCTTTACCAAAAACTTCCGCAATAATATCATTGATGGAGAAAATTACCGGTATTACAAAAATAGCAACTGAAGCATTTAATCTAATCGGGGAGGTTAAAATCGGAAAGGTTTTGGCCCCCATCATCTCGGAAACCGCTACACAGAAAATATAAACTGCAATTAATAAATCTAATTTTTGAATTTTAATCATTAATAGGAGGGCAGAAGATTTTAAGATTATACAAAATCTTTAAAGTAAATACTACATTTCTACCAACTCATAAATCTCCAGCGGAACTTCTTCATAAGGATGTATTCTTTTTATAGCAGCCACCACCTCTTTGACTCTATCTTTCTGACAAATCATTTCAATCCGCTCTTCTTCCACTTCTTCCAGCTTGCCAACTTCTCCGATTGCAGGGTGGGCACCTTCACCCGGCAAAAACCTACCCACACCTTTAACCGAAAAACTGGCATGGGTATAATTTCCCAACCTTCCTGCTCCCGCATCTCCCATGGCAGTCCTTACTTTTTCCGCATCGGCAACCGGCACAAAAGTGACAATTTTGATCATTTGTACTTATCTAACACCTGCTTAACTCCCTGGTCTACGGTTTGCAAGGCATTCATCGGATCAGTCCCGGCTAAAGTTGCATTAATCCCGTCTTCAAAATATTTAATCATTTCATCATTAATACCATTATCAAAGGTATTTGATGACAAATACCAAAACTTATAAATCGGTCCCTGGGTGACAAAAGCTCCCACCAACGGATCTGCTGAAAGTTCACCTGACAAACTAACCAATGAATAGGGTTCTCCGAATAATCTTACTTGTGCAGCCTGCTGGTAGGCCATTTTTTCGGCTTCCTGGGAAGTTAAGTATTTAACAAATTTCCAGGCTTCAGCAGAATTTTGAGACCGCGCGGAAACAGCCTCACCCCAAAAACTGGCCCAGGCTGCCCCCCGGCCTGATAGTTGCGGCACTGCTACCACCTTAAACTTTAAATTATGGTTCATCACCCGCAGTTCATGGGCCCGCCAGGAAGGAGCAAAATAAAACCCCAGCTGGCCGGCAGCAAACATATCAGTAGACCTTGCTAAATTTACATCCCAGGTTTTTTTCCTGGGATCAACTACAAAACCGGTATAGAATCTAATCACTTCCGCTACAGCCGGAGAAGCAATATTTTTTAAATCAACTGATGGTTGCTGCAAAAGCAGCATCCCTAAAATATCAGACCAATGATCTACATTACCGGCAGTTCCTAAGGCTGCACCCGCAGTTTTTACTCCGGTTTCATCCCTGACGGTCATTCTGGTGGCATAGTCTATAAACTCCTGCCAATTTCTGGGAGGACTGCCGCCGATAGCGCTTAACAGTTCTTCATTATAGTAAAGGGCTAATCCGTCTACCTCCATCGGAGCAGCAAAAATTTGATTATCCTTAACAAAACTTTCCGCTGCCACCGGATAAAAAAGCTTTTTATAGTCTTCAATGGTAAATATATCATTAGGCGCAGCTGCTAAATCCGGTTTAAGCATCGGCAACCAGGAATTATGAATTCTGAAAACATCCGGTCCCACTCCTTCTCTAATTTGGGTTTGCACCCTGGTGCGGTAATTTAAAGAGGATTTCTTTTCATAAACTATAGATACATTCGGATTCTGGCTTTGATATTTGGCAATTAAAGGCTTGATTAAATTATCGTCTTCCCATAAACCCCAGTATGTTAAAGTAATCGGTCCTGCTTCTGTCTTGGCTTTATTAGAAAACAAACTTGGTCCGAATTTCCAGAATACAAAAGCTAAAACTATGCTTAAGGCTAGCACAATAATAATGATTTTTTTCATCTTTAATTACTATAGAGAATTATACCCTAAAAGGTTACAATATGGCCGTGGCAAAGCAAAAAAAGAAATCATCTCCTAACTGGTTTAAGAAAAATATGCTGCCGCTGATTTTATCAGGGGTGCTTTTTATCTTTTCTTTAGTCACTTACCAGGTAATACTGGCAGATAAGTATTTCCCTTTGACCTTTGTAGGAGATACTAATATCTCTTTTTTAACTGAAGGCCAAGCCATAAAAAAGGTAGAAAACAATTTCCAAAAAAGAGCATCCCGGAAATTAACTTTTTCTTCTGTTCAAGGCAGTTTTGAAATCGATATCTCCACTTCATCAGCTGCTCTGGATTATTCCACACTAGCTTCTAATTTTAGTGACAGTCATACCGGTAATTTCCGGGATCGCTTAAGTCAACAGCTACAAAAACTGGTTTTTTTCTCCAGAATCTCACCTAAAATTTACTTTTCTTTAGATAAGCAATTAATTATTATTGCCTCGGCTATTGATGAATCTCCAAAAAATGCCGAACTTATCTTTGATGAAACACCGGATCCGGAAAGCAGTGACTCTGCCCGAATCCAAATAAAAGAAGGTAAAAACGGCATTGCCCTGGATAAAAAAGCTCTAGAAGAACAAATTAAATCCTATCTATTAACCGGTAAATCAAAATCTCAACTACCCTTAAAGACAACTGAGCCCCCTATCACCACAAATCATGTCATCCGGGCTAAACAGGCTTTGGAATCTGTCATAAAAGAACCCATTAAGTTGACTTTTGAAGGAAAAACCTGGGAGCTGGAGGCAAAACAGCTTTTAACTTTACTGGATTTAACTAAAGGAGAAACTTTGCTTTTGGATAAAAACCAAACAGATATCTATATAAAAAGCATTGCCCAGGAAATTGACCAGCAAGTCCAGGAAGGTTTATTTGAATTTAATCCGAATACAAAAAGGGTCACTGCCTTTAAGCCGTCTCAGGAAGGCAGAAAGTTAAACCTTGATCAAGCTTATCAATTACTGACCGAAGCTTTAACTGCAAACTCACCTAAAACCATCACCTTACCAGTTGAGGTAGTGAAACCAAAAATTGCTACTTCTGATATAAATAGTCTGGGAATCAAGGAACTGCTGGGCCGGGGGGTTTCTAATTTTGCCGGCTCAATTGAAAACAGAATCTATAATGTCGGCCTGACAGCGGCCAAAATTAATGGCGTCTTAATTGCGCCCGGACAAGTCTTTTCTTTTAATCAGGCAGTGGGTGATATTTCCGCGGCCACCGGTTTTAAGCAAGCCTATGTGATTAAAGAAGGCCGGACAGTGTTGGATGACGGAGGGGGAGTTTGCCAGGATTCCACAACTTTGTTCCGGGCAGTCTTAAAAGCCGGATTGCCGATTGTTAAAAGAACTGCCCATGCTTACAGAGTCAGTTATTATGAGCAGGGCTTCCCGCCGGGCCTGGATGCAACAGTCTTTTATCCCAGTGTAGATTTTCAATTTAAAAATGACACTCCGGCCCACATCCTGATCCAAGCCTATACTTATGGCACCACGCTATATTTTGATCTTTACGGTACATCTGACGGCAGAATAGTCAATCTAACCCAACCGGTAATCACCAGTCAAACCCCGCCTCCACCAGAGCTCCGCCAGGATGATCCAAGCTTACCCAAAGGCACCGTCAAACAAGTAGACTGGTCCGCCTGGGGAGCCACCGTTATTTTTAAAAGAACAGTCACCAGAAACGGGGAGACCCTAATTGATGAATCCTGGAGATCCAACTACAAACCATGGCAAGCAGTATACCTTGTGGGGACTAAGGAATAATTAAGTCCTACTTAATACAGCTACGGCACAATCAATTGAAAGATCAAGAGCCCCGTAGCCATTTCCAAAATTTTCCTTTATTTCTACTATAAGTGGCGTCCTTCGTGCCTCTTGAGCAAACTCTAATAACTCTAATTCCTTATGTGCTTCCAAATCTCCCATTAGAACTTTAGCCCCCAATACAGCTCTAAGTTCTAATGATACCTCTGTACCTAATACATAGCGTTCTAGTTCATTCATACTATCGTTAATCTGATCAAGCCGACCATGAATGTATAACAAAACCCTCTTTATCTTTAACTACATCCTCTGGAAGCTTAAAGTTTTCTAGTCGGCAGCGAGGGAATCTTTTCCATTTTGGATCTTCTAACCCTTGCACAGCATAAGCAGCTGATACAATTTCTGCTATCGCATATCTCTGGTTAGACGACACTGAAAACACCTCTGTTACACGAGACCAAACTGCCACTAAATCTAGCGGTTTAAGAGTATACGGACCGACATCAACCAAAGCATCAGCTAAAAATCCATGAGTCTTGGACATAAATTCAAATCGCTCGTGATTATCAACTATTGCTGAATACTCTCGTCCCAGCTGAATAAGCTGAGGTAAGTGAGTATCAATAACTGTAATCACCGGATGATTTATACCAATTCTAGCTTCTGCTCCGGCGTATTGCTCTGGTGTAAAAACTGCTTGTGGTTCAACCATAATAAGCGAGATTAAAACACTTTCTTAATATACAGTCAACGTATAGGATCTATTAAGGTTTTACAGCTACCATGCTGATTTCTAAGATAGCTCCCAGGGGTAATTCTTTGACACAAACTGTTTCCCGGGCTGGGTACGGATCAGAAAAGAAACTCCCATAGACTTCATTAATTTTGCCATAATTTCCCATATCAGTTACATATATCGTAGTTTTAACTACATCTGCAAAACTGACTCCGGCAGATTCCAAAATTGCCTGTAAATTTTTCATCACCTGGTGGGCTTGTTCCTCAATACTCCCCTCCAACAAGTTCCCTTCCGGGGTTAGATAAACTTGTCCTGAAGTAAAAACTAAATTGCCGGAAATAACTGCTTGAGAAAATGGACCAGTAGCTTTGGGGGCATTTGCAGTTTCAACCTTTTGTTTCATTACCTATGTTTTTATTTTCTTTCAACAGTAATTGAACACTCAGTCACCAGGGCAGCTATGGCTCCAATGGCTGCCAGAGCTGGGGCCAGTAATGTACCCACCACTCCAAAAGTCAGGGGAAATTGTACAATCTCTTTGCCCTTTTTATCTTTGATAGTAATCTTTCTGATATTACCTTCATGAATCAACTCTTTAACCCTTTTTAACAACTCTTCCCCTTTGACATTATATGTTTCTGACTTATTTGTTTTGCTCATTAACTAAATTATAGCATGGATTGGTCAGCGATTTTTAACAGGAAACTGTTTTCTTTTTAAGAATTTTAACTAATATCCTCATTTACCGAAGGATTAGCTTCTTCATTAAATAAAAGGATTTGTACTCTCGTAGATATTAGTTAAAATAACTAAACCGGATTCAATGCAGTTTGGGCAGCTTGGTATAATTCATGAAACCGCCTCTGCCCCCGTTGAAAACCTTCCCTGATTGGCGCATTAATATCATTGTTTGGAAAACGGTTCAGGACTGTGCATATATAACGATCAATAAACTCAGGTGCCGTCATTATTGGGATTAGCCCAGCCAAAACAGATCCTGTCATCTGCCTAGCAACTTCAGGGGGTAATCCCGCGTTTCCAATACGTTCCGTATTCAAATCCATTGATCTAATAATATTATCCATAAATGTTTCAAAACTTACTTTTATCGAACGATGAAGTAATAACGGCTTGCCGGTTCGATGAATAGACTCGGCATTTAAATATGCATAGGAGGGATTACTAAATGCACCGGCCATTTGTTCGACAGCAAAAGTTAAAAGCGGACGGGCTTTTAAATCCGGAACAGTTCGCGCCTTCTGTAAGCAGGCGGCGGATGATCTTATCTGTTCCATTATTACTGCTGTTGCCACACTCCTACTTAATCTATCACCTTTAGTGGAATCTTTAGCATAAATTGCCCTAATCTCCTCCATTGCCTTAGCAGTATCATTCTGCCAAGGCATTACAGGTATAAATTCAAGTATTAGACGCCCTTCATTAAACATACCAAACGATTATATCAGCATACACAAAATTGAAGCAGGCTTTTATCGCATACTTAAGCTGTCGAAGAAATTTTAAAAAGCTGTGCAGTCTTTTGAAGCTCTTCCGGGGTAGCAGTTATAATAGCGCTGTCCGCCCTATTTTCATCCGCTGCCAATCTTTGATCGTCTAAATCCTCATCCAACAAAACCCGCAATCCGCCGGCAAGAGGTGCACTAATAAACCAAGCCGCTGCCCCGACTTTTCCTAAATTCCACAATTTTTTTAAGAATTGTCTTCTTGAACTTCTCGGCAAAGCCTCTCTTCTGCGACTGAGAACATCACCACTAGAAACAATAAGGGCTGCCGCCCCGCCAATAATTGCTCCTGTTTTGGCCCCGATTTTAAACCTTCTTAAGGCTTCTTGACTGTCTAATTCTTTTATTCTGGAAGGTAAAAAATCATAAAAATGGCTTCTTTCGTGAGTATAAACCTCAGCAACTTTCCTATTTAATTCAGAAAATGAGTTAGCATTTGGTGCTATAGTTATTAAATTTAAATACATAAGAGGTGGCAAAGTAAGTTTTCTCTCCCCCAGATTAATCTCATACTCCATATAAGAACCTAAAAGATTCCCACCCATTATCGCAGAACGGAATCTTTCTAATAAAATCGCAGACACCTCTTTATCTAATTTCTGCTGTTCACTATAAGATAAAGATAATTGCTTAGCCGCATTTTGAAACTCTTCTTTTAGTACAGTAATAATATCCCTTTTACCTAAAAAGAAAACCGTTTTCCCAATCTTTTCTAAGGCCTCTTGTTGAGCTGTTGGAGATAAGCTCTTAACTCCTCCTGCGATATCAGCGATCAACATCTTGGGATCAATATCAACATCTAAGGCACCAAACCTTGTCTTGATACATTTATTATCTTCGATAAAAGGTCCTTGCCCGGATACTCCTTTTTCAGGCATGACCACGCCTTCCGTAACCTTATTTGTGGAATGTTCTATCGGAGTCGCAACTTCTAAACCTTCCCCTGGCATCTTATCCTCAGTTTAAATTATACAAAAAAAATCTTCAAACCACTTATAAGCATCTCTAAGACTCAATAGTCCTTCTTTAGTTAGATATTACTTTATAAACTGTGGCTTTAACCTTTTGAAATCGCTCTGGTTCAAGACTTTCTTCGGCAGCTTTTAAATTTTGTAAGATAGACTGTTTTGAATCAGTGGTATTTTGGCTTTCTATATTTTTACCAATTAATTCGGCGTATTTGGCAGGATCATCTTCTAGCTGACGGATAAAATCATCTAGCTCCATATCGTTTTTATACCCTACCAATTGTTTTCTCATGAATGACTTCTCTTGTTCTGAAATTGGCAAATTTTTAATTTGATCAGTTATCACTGCAAATTTTTCTTGCGGCACAAAACACACCACTTGAGGATCCAAAAGATCAACCCCATTGCTTCCTTCCACCTCTTTTAAAGAATCTTTTAGCAGCCTTACTTGACTCTGAGCTTTTTCTGCCTCATTCTCTAAAACTGCTTCTAGTTCTTCGCGCCCCAAAATGCTGGGGTGCCGCCAAACTTCTTGAGCTCTTTCATCAGATAGAATCTTCTCTCCATCTTGTAGCTGGTATTTTTGTAAATAAGTCAAAAATGTTAAATTTGAACCAGTAGATTCTAACGCTATTTTTATTTCGGAGATTCTTTTCTGCCGATCTTCTGCCTCCCCTAACTCCCGTAATCTAAACCCCAGCTCTGAATAATGACCAAATTCAGCGCGCCGTCCTGCCATACCTTCTTTTTCCGGATTATAAAATCCCGCTGTCTCAATGTAGCCTCCTTTTCGCATGACTTTACTTGTTGGCATTACCCAGTTTACTTCGCCGGCACCGTAAAGACCGCCCTGATAGAAACTAGTTCTGGATTCACCTGTTTCGAACTCTTCACCGCCACCAAAAGCACTATATGCTTTAACTCCAATCCCAAGATAGTTATTTTCTTCTTTAGAACGCAGTCGCAGGGCTTTTTCTAAACCCATTTTAGAAATCATTTCGTACATTTTAAAAAGATGTTCAGTTTTTTGACCATGAGTTGCTAGATCTAAATGGAATGACAATATCTCTTCTTTTTGAACAGCTTGTTCATTTTCTGGCTCAACATTTCCTGCTCCTGGGGCTTTCTTGGTTAATACAGAAACAGCAGTAGTGAAATCTGGCTCTTCTAAAGGTTCTGTCATTATCTCTAAGGCTTTATCTGGCTCCGGTTTTGGCCTTTGAATCCAGGGAAGAAACTTTTTTAGTAGACCTTGAGCCCTTTCACTGAGCGGCCTTTTCTGTTGCTCAACTGGCTTTGGAGAATTTAATTGTTCTGGTTTGGGAGCTGAAATATCAGGACTGAGTACAACTGCCATAGTTTTATAGTCCCATTGCTTGTTTCATCATGTAACTGGCCTCACTAAGTTTACCTGATTGGATCAATTTGGCAGCATGTTCGGAAACTATTCTTTCCACCTCTTCGTGATGATCTTTTATTACCGGCAAAACTGCCTGGGCAAGTTCTGTAAAATGGTCATCTAAACTAGGGGCAATTTGGTGAATTTGTTCTAAAGTCAGGGGAGGATGTAGTTTAGTTAAGACCATCCTGGCAATAGCTTGGGCTCTTTCCGGCTCCATTTCTCCTTTGGTTAACTTTTCCTCAATTATCTTTAAAATATCTAATTCCAGTTTTTTCCGATATTCCTCTGCATCCATAAATTTAGTATAGCATTTATATTTCGACTGCTGTTCGTGTATACTTAAAACCGTGATTACTGTTACCGGTTCTCTAGCTTTTGACCATATAATGGACTTCCCCGGCAAATTTTCCGACCACATCATGCCGGATAAAATCCACCAGATAAATTTATCTTTTTTGGTAAATACCTTAAGCAAACAGCGGGGTGGCACAGCCGGCAATATTGCCTATAACTTAGCCCTTTTAAAAATTCCGGTCGGGATAGTCGGTATTGCCGGAGTAGATTTTCCTGAATACGCCAAATTCCTGCAGAATGCCGGTGTAGATATTTCCAAAATCCAAGCCGCCCAGAATAATTTAACCTCTTCGGCTTTTATCATGACAGATAAAGCAGATAATCAAATCACTGCCTTTTATCCCGGAGCCATGGAATTTGCTGATAAGCTTTCTTTACAGGAAATAACCACTGATTTGGTAGTAATCTCCCCTAATAACCCCCAGGCCATGGTTAACTTTTCTAAGCAGTGCCAAACTTTAAAGATTCCCTATATGCTAGATCCTGGCATGCAGCTACCGGCTCTTTCTCCGGGAGATTTAAAGGAGATGCTAAACGGAGCGGAAATTTTAATCGGCAATGATTATGAAATCAGTTTATTAAAAGAAAAGTTGACACTGGATGAGGAACAAATCCTAAATCAGGTTAAAATCTTAATCACCACCTTAGGCGAAAAAGGCTCCAGAGTCCAAACTAAAAATGACAACCTGGAGATTAAAGCTGCCAAACCCACTGCAGTATTGGATCCGACCGGCGCCGGGGATGCTTACCGGGCTGGTTTCCTAGCCGGATATTCAAAGAATCTGGACCTAAAAATCTGTGCCCAAATGGGAGGAATTGCTTCTTGTTATGCAATAGAAAAATATGGTACAAGTAATCACACTTTCACCGTAGAAGAGTTTAATAAAAGATACCAAGAAAATTATGAAGAAGAGCTGAAAGAAATCTAATACCTTTTTAAAACTAACTTATTGTAACCTTCTCTATTCTCTGGAGATATCGGCACTCCAAATGCAAAATCCATTAATAGCATAGCTGCATCATTCGTTATGGTTCTATATAACGCTTCGCGATTACGTAATATACACTCGCTACCAACTACGCTACTAGCATCTCTCCATTCGACAAATTGTGCATTCATCTTTTCCAAAGGTGCAGCTACTATCCGATAATTAATACGGTCAACGTACTCACCTTTTTCTGCATGATTTAGCAAGCTTGCACATTCCCTAGCAACAGGACATTCAACACCTTTTGCAAATGGACAATATGTTATTTCTTCCTTCATATAAATTAGGCTGCTTTTAACATTAGCTCAGCAGAACGGTGACCAATAAGAGCACCTCTAGCATCTTCTTTCAACCAATCTGTAATTAGTCCTTCACCTACATGTCCTATACCCAAACCACTGCGGTAACAAGATGCGGAACTAAAACCATCACCAGAAGGCCATGTACCCCAGATTGCAGTTCCTAATAATCTAGTTCTTGCATAAGGATCCTCATCAAAATAATGCCCTTCTACTACCTTGCTGACTGCTGAGCCAGCTATATAAATACTTGCAGTTTGCCCTAACCTACCTTTAGTTGCAAAAGTCTTTCTAGCATCCTTAAGGGTCATATTGTTATAAGGAGGAATTAAAGATGATTCAATAAACATCCAACCAGCCAGTTCTGGCTGCTCTCTTAGCACACAAGTGTTTATAACATCATTGTTTCCTTTAGACAGCCAAGTTTTCATTCCGGGTAAACCTCTATCCAAAATGCGCAAACCATACTGATTGGCTAAAACCTCAGGCAGATAAAGAGACATATCAGGAATTTCTTGTTGAGCGCGATGAACTAAATCTTCGCTTAAAACCGGAGTTAGCGCTACAGTCAAGTCCTTCTCCGATATCACCATGGATTCTGCCCGCAACGACCTAACATGGTCTGCTGATTCGGGAACTAACCCCGGTAATTCCAAATCCCGTTTGGATAAACTCATACCACTTCTTACTAGATTGGCTCTGAAATTATCCCAAAAAGCTTCGTAGAAATTATAGACCGCCTCCGGGTTTGTTCTATCAGTTTTATATTGAGCAGTTGCTTTTTCTAAAGTTTTCTCAGGTGTCCTTACCATGACTCGAATTTAATCACATTATAGGACCATTGTCAAATCACTTCTTAACCTCTATACTACTTGAGATAATGAAATACGACATCAAAGACAAAAACCTGGCTTCTAAAGGGAAATTGCGCATTGAGTGGGCCGGAGCCCAGATGAAAGTTTTAGAGCTAATCAAGAAGCGTTTTGCAAAAGAAAAACCCTTAAAAGGCATCACTCTCGGTGCCTGTCTTCATGTTACCTCTGAAACTGCCAATCTGGTGATTGCTTTAAAAGAAGGGGGAGCCAATTTAGCTTTATGTGCTTCCAATCCCCTGTCTACTCAGGATGAGGTAGCAGCCTCCTTGGCCATAGATTACGGCATTCCCACTTTTGCCATCAAAGGTGAAGATAAAGATACTTATTATAAACATTTAAATGAAGTCATGGATTTTAATCCGCAAATCACCATGGATGACGGGGCTGATTTAGTGACCCTGCTTCATACTGAAAGAAAATCACAGCTAAAAGATGTCATCGGTTCATCCGAGGAGACCACTACCGGAGTTATCAGGCTCCGGGCCATGCTGGAAGACGGCACCTTACAGATTCCGGTTATTGCCGTAAATGATTCCAATACCAAGCATATGTTTGATAACCGCTACGGCACCGGACAATCCACCATTGACGGAATTATCCGGGCCACCAATGTCTTACTGGCCGGCAAAAAGTTCATGGTGGTAGGTTATGGTTGGTGCGGCAGAGGTTTGGCACAGCGGGCCAGAGGCATGGGATCTTTGGTAATTGTTTGCGAAGTAGATCCTTTAAAAGCCCTAGAGGCTACTATGGACGGATTTGAGGTTATGCCGATTGCCGAGGCCATTAAAGTTGCTGATATTATCTGTACTGCCACCGGCAATAAAACTGTCCTGTCTGTTGAACATTTCAAGAAAATGAAAGACGGTGCGATTGTCTCCAATACCGGACATTTTAATGTCGAATTTGATTATGAAGGATTAGTTAAAATTGCCAAAAATAGACGACTGCTGCGGGATAACTTAGAAGAAATTACCATAGAAGGGAATAAAAAGCTTTTTATTCTCGGTGAGGGCCGGCTGATTAATTTAGCCTCTGCTGAAGGTCATCCGCCTGATGTCATGGATATGTCTTTTGCCAACCAAGCCCTAGCTGCTGAGTTTTTGGTTAAAAATCAGGGCAAATTAAAAACCGATGTTTATACTGTACCGACTGAACTGGATGATATGATTGCCAAGTTAAAGCTGGAATCTCTGGGAATTTCCATTGATACCTTAACTGAAGAACAGAAAAGATATCTGGCTTCCTGGAATGAAGGAACTTAAGCTTTATTGCTCTTTACGTCATTAAAACTTACGCAGCTAAACTTGGTACTTGTGCGCTCATATTTAAAATGGTTGAATCAATAGGTTGTCTCGCGATTAAAAAGAAAACTCCCCCGTAACTTTTTTGCCTTGGCAATACCAAACTATCTAATTTCTGATCTACTGCTTGTAGAACCTGTTCTGCTACTGAAGAAGCATTTGTGTAATCAATGAGGCCAATTCCACCAGGTTTTAAAACTCTAGCAACCTCTTTAATCGCCCTGATCCGTCTAACGAAATTGTCATGGCTACTAAAATAGGGCAAAACTTGATGCGAATAAGCAATATCAATACTTGCATCAGATAAGTCCAAATAACATATATCTCCTCGTTTAGAGGTAAAGTTTCCTATGCTTTCGTTGATAGCCACCCTATCTATATTAATCACTTCAGTATTAGGATAGGAGGTGGCGATTCCCTTAGCTGATTTGGCATCTCTTCCTCCTCCCACATCTAAAATAGTTATTTTCTCCCCTCGCGCTTGATCAAGATAAAATTCTATTAATTTGGAAGGTAAATTCCAAAAGAAACCATTAATACGGTTAAAAGGCCGTTCTGTTAGAAGAAACGAATCACCTGTGCCGCTTCTTAATATCCCCCAATGAGGATATAATCGAGGCTGAAAACTTTCCGGATCAATATAATCTTCGCCGGAAAGGTAAAGTCTATCCAAAACAGGTTGAGCACGGGTAGCAATTAATGTGCTCTCTATAACTATATCTGATCCTTTTTCTAACATGTCTTGAACCTTCTTTCTACAAAAAACCTCCCAGAGGGGGAGGTTAATTGTTTGATCGAAATTTCGATCCTAATCCACCCTTGCGGGTTTGGGTTTAGCACCGTGTCTTTTGGATCGGTTGCTGGATGGATCAACGAGCCAAAACTCTCCCCATCACTCTTGATTAATTATTAAGTTGTGAGTATTAAATTTAAGATAAACTAACTTACTTGTCAATAACTACAAATTGACCAACAAACGGCCATCATCAAGGCCATTGCCGTAGGAAAGCTGGAAAATAACCTCGATTGCTATCGGCAGTAAGTTCGGCCATCTGTACCCTGATATAACTCAAGGAAACTGCCTAAGCTTATGATATATTAATATTATAAGGTTCTTTATGATTTGCAGAATCGCAAAAAAACAACCTTAGAATAAAAATAACTATGCGCTTTTTTATTGCCCTCGAAATACCGAGGGAGAATCTAGCAGAGTTTCAATCTATTCAGGATAAGTTGCATACATTAATTCCCCGGACAAAATTAACTGATTTAAATAAAATTCATTTGACTTTAGCCTTTATCGGAGAACAACCGGAGAAATTAAAGATAAACTTAATCAAAATTATTACAGACGCTGCCAGAGAAATTCCGGCTTTTACGGTCACTCCTGCTTATCTGGATGGTTTTCCGGAAATTCACCATCTCCTGATTTTATGGGTAGGAGTTAAAGGAGATATTGATAAAATCCACATCATCCGCGAAAGAATCAAAGACGGATTAAAAGCGCTGCGTTTACCTGTAGATGAAAGGCGTTTTATCCCTCATATTTCAGTGGCTAAATTTTCTAAACCAGTAAGTATCAGTAACGGCTTGGAAGTAGATTTTGAAAAAATCATGTCCGCTCCTTTTACACCAATTCAAATTTCCTCCATTAAACTATTTGAATCAACCCCGGAAAACGGCATCCATACCCACAACACCTTAGCAGAAATTAAGCTTATTTAGGCTTTTGGCGTTTATTGTGGACAATTACAGCCAGAATTATGGCTCCTGTAGCTCCCGCTCCAATCGCCCCAATGGTTAGATACTTTTTAGTATTATCTACCGCATCTATTCCAATCTCCTGAACAGGAAAGGCTATCCGCCTGAGCGCCCGCCTAACAATCTCTTCATTACCCATTTCTATTAGCCGTCTAGCAATAACCTGCCTGGTTTCAATCTCTGAATTAATTATTTTCCCTCTATCATCCACCATTTTAATCTGAGGTTTTTTAATGTCCATTTCATCCACAACCCCTCTCCAGTCTTCTAGATAAGGCTCCATCCGATGTGTACCATAAGGAAATTCCGGGTTTCTGAATACTCCTAAACCATGCCCACTTTGTGCAATAGCTATAAACTCTGACTCCTTTGCTGTCAATTCCAACGCAGTCCTCAAATTAATTGCCTCAGTTGCTAGAGCACTGCATATAGGTGAATCCCCGCTTCCTGCTACCACGAGTTGACAACCATCTTCCAAAAATGCTTGTAACCTAGCATAGTTATCAACCACCCTTCCTGTCCTCTTCAAGACTAATTCATCAATTTTATCCAGCTGATAATGTTTTCTGCTCAAATCATCAATGGAATAACCAGTCACCTGTTCGAACGTATTAACAATCTCTCTCATCTTTGTCTGTGTTGATAAATCAGGAGAAATCTGAGTAGACCTGTCTGGATGAGAGTGAAACATGACACTTAGTTCCCGCTCTTCTTTTGTACCTATGGTTTTTTTGGCTGCCAAGGCAAAAGCAGACGCCGGGCCAACTTTCCGATACCTAATTCTCGCTCTAACATATTAGATCAGTAAAAGGATTATTCTAATTTACTTAAAAAGTATATATCTTTTTTAAAAGCTTCATCGGAAAACTGAAACTCACCCTTACCTTCAATTATCGCCTGATAACTCCGGCATTCACTACACAAATCTTCCCCATTTTTACAAACCCAATTATCCTCATCAATAGCTTTTTTAATCTCCAAAGCTTTTTTCTTTAGCCACTCCAGCTTCTCCTCTAAAGAATCCAGTACTGCTTCCTTAAAAGTATTGTCCCTATCCAAATACCAATAACTGATCTTAGACACTTCTTTTTGCAGGTGTGACTGTGCCAAAATGGCATATGTGTGAAGCTGGGTGGAATCTTCTTCCTCTTTGGAGCCGGTTTTAAAATCCATGATATGTAAGCTGCCGTCAGGAAGTTCCTCCACAAAATCCAACCGGCCGTTTAAAACAAGTTTTTCATCTAATCTAAACTTTAGAAAATCAAAAAGCGGCACATGTGATCCCAGTAGGCCGGCGTTTTTCATAAAATTATCCAACATGGCCAGACCCCGTTTACCAAACTCAGCCTCTTCTTCCCTTGAGCTAAAACCACCTCTTTTCCCCCGGTATTTTAACCAATGGTTTTTAAACTGCTTAACTACATCATCTTTGCTGGCCACTCGGCCGGTTTGTAAATACCACTTGATAGCATCATGAACTAGGGAACCTAAAGTTAAATGGGAAGAGGTTATTTGTATACGGTTGCCGGTTTTTGGATCCCGATAGCGGTTTTTTAAATAATAGGAACGGGGACAACGGATATAATCTTTTAAAGCTGTATACGAAATCCACAAAGCATCTTTAATATATTCATGTTGCTGTTTGGGAATCACTAATGAAATTGCCTCTTAAATCACTGTATAACGAAAGCGATTAAAATAACAAGGTCTTTAAATACGTCAGTACAGCGTCATGACAGATGTGGTATAATACTTTTACTATGTTAACCCAAAAGCTTTACAAAACCGGCAATTCAGTAGCCGTGACTATTCCCAAAGAATACCTTGAGGAACTAAACCTAAAAGAAGGAAAATTAGTAACAATCAAAAAACGTGGGCAAGAACTAGTAGTGACCCCTAAAACCACGGTCGTTGCTGGTGTAGATCAAAAATTCGCCCGCATGATAGATGAGTTTATCAATGAGCATGAAGATGTGCTCCGAGAACTTTCCCAACGGTGACTACTAAAAAGATCGTCTTCCTCAAAATAAGTCAGGTTCTTTTTATCCATGATCAAATGGTAAAAAGATTTGGTGGTTCGCATGGAATCCGTGATATCGGCCTAATAGAATCAGCTGTAGCCAGGCCACAAGCTACTTTTGGTGGCAAACATCTTTATAGCTCATTATTCGATAGGGCTGCTGCACTGCTTCAATCTTTATTAAAAAAACATCCTTTTGTGGATGGAAATAAAAGAACAGCTTTAGTTTCTGCCGGCGTATTTCTAAAAAAGAATGGCTACAAACTAATAAATAATCACAAACAAGAAGTTGAATTTGCAATTAGGGTAGATAACGGGAATTTAACTGTTGAACAAATCTCCAAATGGCTAAAGGAGCATTCTGTTAAAATAACTTCATGATTATTCTGGGTTTAGAGACTTCATGTGATGAAACAGCTGCTGCAATAGTACAAAAGACCGAAAGCGGAGTAAGGATTTTATCCAATGTGGTAGCATCCTCAGCTACGCTACAAGCTAAATATGGCGGTGTAATTCCGGAACAGGCTGCCCGGGAACAGATAAAAAGCATTATCCCGGTGATTGAGGAAAGTTTACAGGCATCAGGCTACAGACATGAGGATATTGATGCAATTGCAGTGACTAATGGCCCGGGCTTAATCGGCTCGCTACTGGTAGGTGTAGAAACTGCCAAAGTATTAGCTACAGTTTGGCAGAAGCCACTGATTCCAGTTAATCACCTGATGGGACATTTCTACGCTAATTGGATTGGCGAGCAAACTCCCGCCTTCCCCTGCCTTGGGCTGCTGGTTTCCGGTGGACATACTGATTTGGTATTTTTTGAAGACCACGGAAAGTATGAATACCTTGGCGGCACCAGAGATGATGCAGCCGGAGAGTGCTTTGATAAATGCGCCCGGCTGTTAAATTTACCCTATCCCGGAGGTCCGGAGATCTCTAAATTAGCCGTACACGGAGATGCTTCAAAAGTTAACCTACCAAGACCAATGATAGATTCCAGGGATTTTGACTTTTCCTTCTCCGGCCTGAAAACTGCAGTAGCAAATTTACTAAAAGAAACCAGACCTAACAGCGCTGATCTGGCTGCTTCAATAGAACAAGCAATAGTTGATGTACTGGTTACCAAGACTATTAAAGCAGCCCAAAAATATAAAGTTAAACAAATAATGGTGGCCGGAGGTGTGGCTGCTAATCAGAAGTTAACTTCAGAATTGAAATTAAAAATAACACACCCCTCTTCCAGAGGCAAAAATTTGAAATTAGAAATTAATCTGCACATCCCGCCGCCTACGCTCTGCACAGACAATGCTGCCATGATTGCCACAGCTGCCATATTTAATTACCAACCAATTAATCCTTTAACTATTCAGGCCAATCCTAACCTATCCTTGACAAATCCCTCATAAAAAAATATCATCTAAAGGATGATCAAATCATTACAAAACTGTTGTCCTAAGATGTCTATCCTTTCTAAGGGAGGTTTTGCAGTGTAGTTTTTGCTCAACATCAACAAAGACACATGAGGCCTCCCACCAGGGAGGTTTTTTTATGGAAAAAGAACCATTGGAAATATTTAATATAGAAGATCAGCCTTTAGAGGAAATCATGCTGCTGGAATCTCACGGGATGCAAAAGGGAATAATTGCTAATGGAATTATAAATCGCCAAGGAGAAAAACTATCTTCTATTCCTATGGACGCAAAATTCGCAGTCTATCATCCGCGACACGGACATTTAATGGCAGCGTACAGGACTTTTGACGGGACCATGCACTGGCAGCATTTTGAATGCCAAAATGCTGAAGTGATTCCTCTCAATTTCTCTGCTTCTTAAAATGCAATTGACCTGGGAAACCACAAGCCATATACTTACCACATGAGCAATACACAAAATCAAACTAAAACCGAAGGTGAGTGGTATAAATTCTGGGAAAAAGAGGGCTTGTTTAAGGCTGATCCTGATTCAAGCAGAAAATCCTATTCTCTTTTGATGCCTCCGCCAAACCTGACCGGAGAGCTTCACTTAGGCCACGGTATGGAACATTCCATCATGGATGCCATTGCCCGGTACAAGAGGATGCAGGGCTTTGACGTACTGCTTTTGCCGGGGGTTGACCATGCCGGCATCCAATTTGAGGGAACCTTAAACAAGCTGTTGTCCAAGGAAGGCTTAACCCGGGAAAAACTGGGCAGAGAAGGGTGGCTCAAGCGTGCCTGGCAATTTAAGGATGAAATGTATAATTCCTTCCATCAAACCTGGAAAGCCTTTGGGGTATCTGCTGACTGGTCAAAAGAAGTTTTTACCCTGGATCCCAAAGTCACCAAAGCGATGTTTACCGAATTTAAAACTTTCTGGGACCAGGATTTGTTATATAAGGGAGCCTATATTGTCCAATGGTGTCCTAAAGACCAAACTGCCATTGAAGATCTAGAAATGGAGTATGAAGAGAGAACGGAAAAACTCTACTACCTTCAATACGGCCCTTTTACTTTGGCTACCTCCCGCCCGGAAACTAAATTTGGTGACACTGCCATGGCAGTAAATCCCAAAGACAAACGTTTTACAGAATATGTTGGCCAAGAATTTGAGATCCAAACCTTAAACGGCCCCAGGAAAATGAAAGTTATAGCAGATGAAGCCGTTGACCCTAAATTTGGCACCGGAGTCATCAAAGTCACCCCGGCACATGATTTCACTGATTACGAAATAGGTAAAAGACACAGTCTCCCTATTGTCCAAGTTATTGATAAAACCGGCCGCTTAACTGAAATTGCCGGAAGGTATGCCGGCATGAAAGTTTTAGAGGCCAGGGAAGCCATGCTGCCGGAACTAAAAGAAAAAGGCATCCTGGTAAAAGTCGAAGACTATAAACACTCAGTACCAGTTTGCGAAAGGTGCAAAACCGTAGTTGAACCAATCATTTCCGAGGAATGGTTTGTCAAAATGGCGCCTTTAGCTGAAAAAGCCTTAAAGAATATGGATAGAATAAATTTTCTACCCAAAAATTATAAAAAGATTCTTTCAAACTGGCTAAAGGAAATCCATGACTGGTCTATCTCCCGCTCGCTTTGGTGGGGGCATCGGATTCCGGTCTGGTATTGTCAGAAGTGTAACCCTAACCACCTGGTAGGCAAAGATAAGCAAAGCTTGCAACCTGACGGTCTTAAAGATATGGTGATCTCAATTGACGAACCAGGCAAGAACTGTCAGACCTGTGGACAAAAACACTGGATCCAGGATGAACAGGTTTTAGATACCTGGTTTTCCTCAGGCCTTTGGCCAATGGCTACCCTAGGCTGGCCGGATGAAACAACAGAACTTAAAAAATATTACCCCTGGGATTTTGAGACCTCAGCCCCGGAAATTAAATTCCTCTGGATTGTCAGAATGATTATGCTGGGGCTATGGTTTAAAGATGAGATCCCCTTTAAAAACATGTTCTTCCACGGCATGTTAAGAGACTTACAAGGCCGGAAATTCTCCAAATCATTAGGAAATGGCATCAATCCTTATGATTTGGTAGCCCAATGGGGAGTTGATGCTACCCGAATGGCCCTTTACGGCTATTCCATCCCTGGTCGGGACGGCCGGACCTCCAGACAACAGATGGATGAGCGTTGTAAAAACTTCCGCAATTTCAACACTAAACTGCGTAACATTTATCGCTTTATTATGGAATTAAAACCAGAAGGGATTGCCGCGCCTACGAAGCAATCTATTCATCCTGATGATAAAAAAATCATAGAACAGCTTAATAAAACAATTTCTGATGTAACCAAAAACCTGGAAAGTTTTAAGCTGCATCTGGCTACTGAAGCCTTGTATGAATTCATCTGGCATCAATTTGCTGATATCTATATTGAAAAATCAAAGGTGAGACGAGCTGAAGCCCAGCCAACCTTAGAATATGTCCTGAAAACCTCTCTCGAGCTACTGCATCCTTTTATGCCGTTTCTTACAGAGGAGTTATGGCAGAAAATGCCTCATGAGGCTAAATCAATAATGATAACTAAATGGCCGGAGAAGAGTTGAGGCTAAAATCCCCGCAAAATTACCGCAAATTATCCGCAATTATACTGCTCGACTTAACTGCCTAATTAACTCCCCGCTTCTTTTCATTGCTTCCGGTAGTCTATCAACAAAGAAAGCTTGGGTTTCCAAAAACTGTTTATGATAAGCGCTGGCTGAACCACTTTCTACAATAGTAGACCATCTCCAAACAGCCTTATGAAACTCCAAATCATCTCTCCGAATTGCTTTCTGATATAAAGCTGTTTGAATTGATTCTTCTAGTAAGTCTTCGTTTCTAAAAAGATATTCCGCTATCCCTAATCTTAACCTGAAAACTGGAGTTTGGCAGATCATATTATTATAAGGATTTATTTGAGCTTGATACCAAGCATCCACCATAGCCAAGGGATTTAAGTTTGAATTTTCCCTACCTTGCTCAGATGGAATCCCTAAGTTAAATTCCCCCATTATTTTATCATCCAGCAAAATAGGCGCATCACCGTTGTTGAAAACAAAATTCCCTGCTTTCTTAATCCTCCTACGAAACTCTGTCTCATCTTCCTGGATCATTAATCCAAATAAATCAGAGGTCGATTTGGCATATTGCCTTATTTGTTCGCCGGCAAATGGGTTATACAAAGCTAAACCAGAGTAAACGTGGGGTTTCCCTCCGTAAATTCTAAGACACATCAACACTTTCACATTATCTATACCACCCACATAAGTAGGATTTTCCCAGGGGTATTGCTCCATATTCTGCCAAGCTGTTCCCAAAGCTTCAAAACCAATATGTGTAACAGCTTGAGTATCAGCAGTAATTTTGTCGTGGAGCTCATACGAGGGTAGTTCTAAGATTTTGGGACCGATTGGCTTAATCGCATCATACATTGCCCGGTAAGACTCGTTATCGCTCCGATAGCTTACTAAAGCTGAATCCATATTTGGTACTGGCACTGCCGGACCAGCTAACCAATGCCAATTAATAATCTTTGCGTTTCTATCGAGGTGTTTTTCCAAAGCCATAATGGCTGGAGTCATCACTGAAGCACCAGAAGAAACTATTGCTCCTTTTTTAACAGAAGCTGCCCACTCCGGCACAGATTCGGCTATATTCTCAACCGGCACTAAAAGAAATGTTAAATCGCTTCTTTTGGCAACCTCTGCTGCACTGCTTAAAATATTAACGTCAGTTCCAATTAAATCCTGTTCCAGTTGTTCTCTTTTTTGGGGTAAATCATAACCACTTACTTTGTAGCCTACCCTTGCAGCACTTTTAGCATAAAGCTTACCCATGTCTCCCAGCCCAATGACACCGATTGTTTCTATCTGCATAGTTTTTAGGCAGAGCTACAGGAAACTAACCTTCTTTGTTTTCTTCAGTTGGAGTTTGTTCAGTTTTTTTGCCTTCTTCTTCACCTTCAGCCGGGGCTTCACCCTCAGCTGGAGCTTCTTCACCTTCAGCCGGTGCAGCTCCCTCAGCAGCTTCCCCTTCAGCTTCAGCAGCTGCCTCTGCAGTCTCAGCGGCCTGTTCCTCCATTAGCTGCTGCATCTCAGCTGTTACAGCCGGGGCCAGTTTAACGACAATATCTTCTTCTCCGGCATGAACTGTTAATTTACTTCTGTCATAATTTAACTGCCCGACAGTAATGGCATCATCAATATTTTTTAGGGAAGTAATATCTACTTCAATGTTTTCTACCAAATCCGTAGGCAGGGCTTCAACTTCCACCTCACTCATGGTTTGTAAAACAATACTCTCCCCCAGCTTAACTGATTCCGGCTCATCTCCTATTAATACCAGTGGCACCGGAACACTAACCTTTTGGGATAAATTAACCTGATAGAAATCAATGTGAATAGGCTCCCCGGAAATAGGGTCATACTGTAGTCCCCGCACCATCACCGGCCTGACTTTTTCAGCGCCGATCTTAAGATCTATTAAACCGGTCTCCCCTGCCTCTTTGAAAATCTTCAGAAAGGTCTTCCCGTCTACTGAAACATGTTCGGTTTCCAAGCCCTTGCCAAAAACATGAGCCGGGAGCTTACCGTCTTTTCTTAAATTTTTAACCTTTTTGCCTAAGAGTATTCTTTCTTCGGCTTGTAAGCTTAATCTGTCCATAATTAGTTAAGGTAATTTACCACACTTAGGCTCAGAGGGCAAGCCCTCAGGCTAAACTAAGAATAATAATACCCAGAAATAATATCACTGCTCCGATTAGAACCTGAAGTTTAACCTTAAAGCTGGTGATTTCTTTAAAATAAAATAACCCCCACAAAACTGCTACTAACAATGCAACCTGGCTAATGGGCCCGGACTTGGCTAAGCCAATTATGGATAATGATATAAGTGATAATAAATTACCTATATTCCAGATAAAACCACTGAAAAAACTTTCCGCGATTGCTTCTTTTCTAAACCTACTCCTTCTGAGCAAAAAAATTATTAAACTGGATACAAAAATCCCCAAGCACACAGGAAAGAAAAAATCAGCCGTAGCCACCTTGCCAACCTTCACCGGCACTAACTGGCTACCCCAGATCAACCCGGCTAAAATAGTCGCTGCTAATCCTTTGATGGTATTTTTACTTTCTGCCTGACCGGTTTTACTGATAAATACCACACCTAAAACAATCAGGCCAATACCCAGAAAACCCAGTACTAATCCACTGGGCAGCTCATTAAAGATTAACACCCCCCACAAAAAAGAAGAAACAATAATAATAGAAGCAGCAATCGGGGCAGCCCGGGATAATCCCAAGCTAGAAATGGCTACCAAAGCTACCATATTACCGGCTGCCCAAAGCAAACCGCTTAAAAGACCATACGGATTTAAAGTTAAAGAGTACCCTAAAATAAATGATAAAATTAAGCCCGACAAGCCAATGCCGGCGCCCATTAAAGCCTGAAATTGGATTAAATTTAAGCTGCCGGATCTTTTAAAAGGGACCATATAAGAGCCCCAACATAAAGCAGTAGCCAATGCCGCCAGGATTCCTAAAGTTGCCATCTATACATGATAGCATCCCCTACCTTCTAAATTCTACTTCAAAACTGCGATCCCTGGATAAATCCGTGGAGATGGAATGCTCCTGCGGACGGGAGACCTGAGCTTGGTTAGCAGCCAGTTTATAGCTGATCGGATATGTGATCGTCCACTGCAAAGGATCTTTACCGGTGCCGGCCTGCTTTATGATATCCAGCCGGTAAGCAGCTTTACCGTCCTGGAAACTTAATTTATCAGGTAATGAATAATCCAGCACCAACATCTTTTGTTCCTTAGGAGCAAGCTCTAACAGGAAAGAGTAGCCGGTCCGGCCATAATCAACAAAACCGGTAACGCTTCCCGTAATATCCGTCTCTCCCCAAATCACCCGGTTCAGTTTAGTACCAAAGGGCAAATACATCCGCATCCTATTTTTGTACTTTCCGCCCGGAAAAGCTTCTGAAGGACTTCTGTTAATATAATTAATGCGGAGCCTGTGACTGACGTCTCCGTCCTTTCCTATCACGGTGTGCAGATTGTATGTCCGATCCAGGTAGTAATTTACTTTATTGGCGCCTAAATTTGCTTCAACCAGACTTAAAAAATCCCGGCCGGTATTTTCCTTTGATTGCCTGAGCAAGACATGGGCCCAATCCTGAGACAGTAAAAAACTAAATTGCTTAGGATCATTTAAATATAAACTGATATGTTTTTCTTCCAGGGATTTTCCCAGAGCCGAGATAATTCCCGGCCAATTATTCTGCGGCAGGAAAAAGATTTTCTCAAATACCCCGTTACTTAAGGCAGTCAAAAAGCTTTTCTTGGCTTGGGTACCCGGGAAAAAGCTGGTTTCAGCATGCGTCACTGCCTTTTCAAAAAGGTTTTCTGCCGTAATTTTTTCTTTATAATCTGATAATCCCACTCCTCCGATAACCGCCAGCAACTGCTCCATGGCTGATATATCCAAAGCCACTACCCCTTCTACGCTTTGCCCGGTTTCTTTAGTGTAAAACCATTCTGCCTGCCGGGCGCTGGTCGGAAAATCCGGCTCCCAGTTAGAATCCCGCAAATAGTAATCCTTTTGCCCCAAATCCTGCTTAATTTCTGCCGGCGGCTCAACATGGGTATTAAGCTGACCGTCTATGGCATAAATATCATTTACTTTTAAGTTTTTTAGTTTGCCGCCTTCAAAGGTAACTTCAGCAAAAGAGCCGATAAAACCGCCGGCCGGCCGAAGCTCCATATTGTTCTGCAGCAATACCAAATATTTTCTGGCTCCATCAAGCCCTACCAACTTCGGCAATATAACGCTGATGGCTTCTGCTTTAGCTACCAATTTATTGTAATCAGCAAGTTCTTTTGATAATTCATTTATCCTGGGTTTAAAAATCTGTGGCAGCTGACCATTAAAACTATCTCTTTTTAAGATGGCCTCTGCTTTGGCTAAGTTCTCAGCAGCTGAGCCTAACTCCATTTGAGCCGCCCCAAAAGTATTTTGGGGCGATTCGCTATTTTCCCCGGTTACCGTTTTCAAGCTCTGCATCAATGCCTGCAGCCCCAACGCGGTTTTTTTAGCTGATGAAACAGACAACATTGATAATTCCAATAAATTATCACCCAGCTCGAATTGATCTTTTAACAAACCCGTTTTCCGGATTGGATCAATGCTGTCATAGATGGATTTTGCCTCACTAACCCCTATCTGAGCTTGATTTATATTACCTAAGCTTCTTTCAAACTCACCCTTACTTAAGTTTTTAAAACTTTCATTTAATTGATAGCGAAAGCTAAAGATACTCCAGCCCAACATTAGCCCCGGCCAGATTAAGGCATAAGTCACCAGGGCTATTACTAAAATCAACCACAACCTACTCCCCTTTTTTGGCTTAGTTTTTTCTTTAACTTCCTTTTTATCCTGCTTAAAAGCTTCCAGCACTTCCCTTTTTCCTTCCTTCCAGCTTTCCCTTTCTGCTTTATTTTCTTCTATCCTGCCTTCTTTGGTTTCCTCTTTAACTTCCTCTTTAGCCTCCACCGCAGTTACTTCAATTTCATTATCCTTAAAGTAACTTAAGGTTTTCTTCAGGCTGGTTAAAATATGCGGCTTGGGATGCCAATTTAGCGTTTTTGTGGTTTTTTCCAGATTAGGGGTGGGCCAGGGTGGCAGCTCAGAAAAGATAAAATCCTTCTCTTCATACCAAACCGGATCAAGCAAGACCTGTTTGATTTCCGCTACCTTAATTGGAGTGGGCAATACCCCATCAAAGATTTTCTGGGCAGTACTGCCGGCAAAAATAGTCCTGATAGTTAAATCTACAGCATCATCTACATAAAGTGCCCTGGTTGAAAAATCTAAAGAAACTTCCTTTTGCAAATCCCCGCTTAGAGCCTGTGCAATTAATTTAATTATCGGGTCCCTGTGCTTAAAATCCATCCGCGGACCATAAACCGGACCCAAGCGCAATACCCGGGCATTTAAATTATGTTCTTTGGCAAACTTGGCAAGTCGTCCTTCCAGTCCTCTCAACCAGCCTAGACTCCTAACCGATTCCTCGCTTCCGTAGAGTTCAATCGAGGATACTAATAAACAGCGGCTGTTATTTTTTCTAAACTGCTCCAGAATCCTTCCCAAGCCAATTTCCGCCTGGGGAACAATAAAAATATAATCAAGCCTTGGTAAATCCAAATCCAAATTCTCCGGGGATTCTATAACCAAATGAAAATTGCGGTTCTCAGTTGCCTTGCGTAGATTAAATTTCTCACCATGCTGCAAATCATCCACTCCCACTACCTGTATACCCTTATCCAGTAATTTATCAACTAAATAAGAGCCCAGAAACCCCGCAGCGCCCACAACTAAAGCTACCGGGCTGTTTCGCGAAAGCAATATACTATTTTTTTCATTACTAGAATTGGCAGATTCAATCACGCGTAAATCGTAGCACGATAAATTTAAATTGCAAGAGTGATCAAACGTATCGGAATGTAACTTAAGCCTATCGGGAATCCAAAGCGAGGTTCGCTAATTGATCTGCCTCAGTATTTTGAGAACGGGGCACGTGAGTATGCACTACCCCGCCTAGTTCAAGCGTTAAGATCTTTATTTTCTCAATCAGAGGCTTTAGATGAATGCTTTTTACCTTAAAGCGGCCGGCTAATTGCTCAACTACTAATTTTGAATCTGCATAAAGTTCAATCTTTAATTTTTCACCGGCATATTTTTTCTTAAGGCATTTTAAGGCTTCATAAACTGCTGTATATTCAGCTACATTATTGGTGGTGACACCAATATACTTTCCCTCAGTATAAAGCAAATTACGGTTTTCATCTGAGATAGTAAAGCCGTAACTGGCCGGACCGGGGTTGCCCCGGGAAGCTCCGTCTGTGTAAATAATAACTTTTTTGGGAGAAGAGGTAGTCATCGTTTAAACGATAATACCATAATTTGTAAAATCAGAATCAGGTATTCAGAAATTACTGTAATCCAGGAAGCTGCCAGAAAAGAATACTGCGGGATATAGATTAAATTTAAAATTAAATTAACTACCAACCCTGACATGTAAAGGAGAAGCATCAGTTTATACCTGCCCCTGGCAATCAAAATCCACATCATCAAAGAAGATAAAAAATAAGCCGGGAAACCCAAGGAAAGAATTCGCAGTGACTCTATAGAACCGTCAAACCCGCCGCCTGTTAAGATATTAATTATTAAGGGTGCCAGAATAAAAGTCACTCCAATTCCAAGCAGTGATAGACCTGCCAAACCGAATAAAACCACCCGGATGCCCTTAAAAGACTTAAGCATCATCGGATAGTAAGCGTTCATAATAAAAGTCGGCAGCACCAGTGCCGACTGAAAAACTGAATAAGCCACGTTATAAATTCCGACATCAGAGGCGGATTTAAAATAAGCAATCATAAAAGCATCAGCCCGGAAATAAATTACATTTAAAGCCAGAGTAGCTGCCACCGGCCAGGATTGTTTAAAAAGATTTATGGTATAACGCAAATCGTATATCGGAATCACAGCCGAAGACAACTTCCGTACTAATCTAAGTGCTGCCAAGGCAATCACTATCCAACCTATTAAATGAGCTGTTGGTAGAAAGGTAACCGGAAAACGGGCTACTGTAAAAAATAAAAAAAGTGCCAGACTAACCACAGTTCCGACAACTGTAGCTATTGCGGATAATTCATACCTGAGTGCTCCTTGGAATACTAAGTTGGAAGTGACAAATACTCCTGAAGCAATAATTGCTAAACTGCCAAATGCTACAGACTGCATAAATTCCGCTGAACTAAAAGGCCAAAAAGGCAACAACCCGACTGCCACCACGGTTAACATAGCGGACCAGATTAATCTGGTTCCTAAAAGCTTCTGCCATTCAATACCGATTCGCTGACCAGCCGGCTCCTTAGCTCTTCTTAAAATATGGGCATTAAAGCCAAAATCAGCCAGCAGGTAAAATATCCCCAGGTAGGTTAAAGCCAGAGTAAAAACCCCAGTACCGGCTTGACCATAATTTCTGGTAACCAGACCTAAAATAATAAAAGTGGATAAGGAAGTAACGACCTTACCTAAAATTTGCCAAAAGGTTTGCTGAAAAATTTTTGTAAAGCTTCGCACCAACTTATTCTAACTAACATAACTAAACAAAAACAATAGAGTTATAATAGCATTTATGGTTGACAGGCTAGAGCATGAATCAACCGGACCTACTGAACAAACAAGGAGGGCGCGACTGACAAATGAGCAGATAGGAAACCTAATCTCTGCCGCTGGTAACCATGAAGCAAAAGCTATCACACTTCTGGTAATGAGAAACGGTAATATCTTCTCGTCGTGGAACCTTCGCAAAGCTGTTTTATATGCCCAGGGAGAAGAAATAGGCTGGAGTATGGCCGACGGAACACTTCTTGCTTACTGCGCAGCCTCTCTTAATCCGATCGGACTGGTCACCAAAGAAGTTTTAAATCCTGATCTGTCAACTTATGGCTACCAAATTACAGACTATGGAAGGAATATCGGGGTTCCGTTTTGCGGCTTAAAACTTGACTGGTCAGAAAGACACAATATTGCCTTAAACTCACTTTGGGGTCAAACTAATTCTTCTTCTACCACGAAACAAATAGCTAATCCTACAACCGGGGAAATGCTGGAATTTAAAAAAAGAGCACCCGTCGCTACTTTAGATATCCTTTACGAACTAACTACTGCACCCAAACTGCCAATCAGAATGATTGACCTGGCAAATAGGTTGGAAGGAAACTTCGCCCCTAATCTTTTCCATCATCTTAGCCGCCTAGCCACAGCAGGTTTAATCGACTACCAATCAATAGAGGCGAATAAACCAGTTTCTGCTTACAAATTGACCTCTCCTTCGCCTGCAGGCGAATTGCCAGCATTCCAGCGATATGTATTATTGACTCCAATAATACATTCAATCCTACAGACTTATCCAGATTCATACTTAACAATCGAGGATATAAGCGACTTACTCCCACAAAAAATGAAAAATCGCTGGCTTAACAGCAGTCTAAACAGTATTGTTTGGCAAATTCTATCTCATCTGAAAAGAAACAATTATATTGAAATTCAGCATTTCCATCAGGGTTTCCACTCAGAAATAAATTTAAATGATAAACAAAGAACTATTCTGACAGAACTGATGGAAACAATTGACAGATTTCAAGATCAAGACTCAAAGCTTATTGATAAGGGCAGAGAACTGGCAGAAGAAATTATTAATAATCCTACCCGAGTTTCAAACCTTCTCAAAAGAGCAAAAGAACAATCAAGTATTGTGAATCGAACACCTTTTCAAAAGGTTATGGACCATTTGAGCAACTTAATTACTTCTCATCCTGGTGCCACTAACAGAGATTTGCAACAATTACTCCAGCAGGGCGACATAAAGTTGGGGATTAATCGAGTACAGCGGTTAACCGCTATACTAGAAGCAACAAACTCTGTACTCGTAAAAAAAGTTGGCTCAGTAAAAGGATTTTTCCCTTTGGATGAACAAAGTTAAGATGGACTAAAAGACCTAGATAATGTTACCCCCCATACTAAGAAAAGTAGACGGTAACCCTGGGGTAGCGTTAAAAGATAGTGGTCAAACATTCCCAGAAACAGAATTATTAACCAGGACATAAGAATAGAAAACAGCGTAGGGCGTATAGCGTGTAGCTGAAAAAGCTTCACTAACGGAAATCCAATAAGGATAACTAACCCGCCCAGGCCAACCAAACCAGTTTCTGATAAAGCTAACAGGAAAATATTATGGACCGGCTGCAAAAAACGGCTGGGGCCAACTGTCAAATCATTGGCAATTGTCGGAATAAAATTATTTAAACCTACCCCGGCAACAGGATATTTTAAAAATATCTGCAGGGCCGCACCAATTTGTTCTTCTCTTCTTAGTAAGGTTAAATTATCAAAGTTAAAAAGACTGGAAAACCTGGTAAAAAGCACCGGAGATAACAGCAAGATCAGCAAGCCTAAGCCAATTAACCATTTTCTTTTAACAAACAAGGCAGTCAGTATTAACCCGACTAGGATCGCCACCCTGGACATGGCAAAAAAAACTGTTATTCCGCCAAAAACTAATGCTAACCTTGCCAATCCATGACTTTTTCCTATAACTTGATAAATAATACTGATCCCTATTAAGACAAAGCCTGCCAGTACATTAGGGTGGGGGAAGGTCGCATAAGGACGCAAAAACTGCCGACCATAAAAATCAAATTTGGCAATCCCCGGCGTAGAGATATTAAAAGCCCGCTCACCCAAAATCCAAAAACCTATACTGCCGCCCTTAATAAACTGCAAAATACCTATTACTGATTCTCCTAAAATGCCCAATCCTAACGGCCAATAAATTCTCTTTAATAAACCCTTAAAATCCTGCGACGCTAAAAACAATCCGAAGCTTCCTGCCACCAGGTATTGCTCCAGTCTGACCAGTCCGGCGCCGGGATTATCAGCACCCAGCAGTGATAATACCTGTGTTAATAAAAAAAGGAGTAACAAATTTAATGCTGACTTATTAACAGCCGGCCTACTTAAGATCCAAACAATTAAAAGTCCGATCACCGATAAATCCCACAAATATAGGACAGGGGACAGATAATCTATTTTTAGGGAATAAATATAAGAAAAGTGTGGCCAAAAATGCTTACCTAGCTGGGTGGGAAGAAAAAGCAGTGTTAAAAAAAGGAAAACAGTCTCAGCTCTCCTTAGTTTCGACATCTTGCTCTTTTGGTTTGGCAACAGTTTGACCTGTGGGTTTTATCACAATATGCCGGTCACGACCCTCACCCATACTTTCCGATTCCAAACCATCCATCTCTGAAACAGTCATATGAACAATTCTTCTTTGCCAGGCACTCATTGGCTCAAGCTCAAACGGTTTACCGCTTTCCAGAACCTGTTTGCCCCAACTTTCTGCATTTTTAACCAAATCTTCCTCTTTCTGTTTTCTCCAACCCTCCACATCAATAACTACTCTCTTAAATCCGATCTCTCCGACTTTCCTGGCCACCATCTGATTAACTAATAGCTGCAGCGAATCCAGTGACTCACCTCTGGCACCGATTAACCGGCCGGCATCTTTGGTTTCAATTGACACCAGGAAGCTTTCATCAGCTTCCTCAATATCATAACTCCCCTCAAGAAGTAGTAATCCTAATACATTATCCAATACATCACTTAATTGGTTTTCCATAATAATTAACACTAAACTTTTTTGGCCGTTGCCTTTGTGTTTTTAGCTGTTAGCCTAGACACTAAATTACTCATTCCTCCCCAGCCGGCCAGCCGATACTGCTGAATAATTCCCAATATTGTATACGTATTCCAGTAAATTGCAAGCCCGATCGGAAAAGAGAAGGCAAAATAACCAATCATAACCGGCATCAGGTAAACCATCTGTGATTGAACAGCACCCATGCTGTCTTCTAAGGTTTCCTTTTCTTTTACCTCTTTGGGGGTATCGGAAGGGTAGCGCTTTACCGGTTTTGGCAAAGTCATTTTAGATTGGACAAAAGTGAGTAATGCAGTAATTACCGGTACCAAGAGCAGCAGCACTCCGTATTTTCCGAAATCAGCCGGCTTAAGACCTAAATTCAGCCCAAAAAAGTTCGGATCGATGGTTGAAGGAAGTTTAAACTGAGGAAAATACAATAAATCATTTATTCTATTTAAGTTTCCGCCGGTTCCCGGCAGAATATTGATAATTGCCTGATATAAAGCATAAAAAACCGGCAATTGAATCAGGGCTGGTAAACAACCACCGGCCGGATTTACCCCGTGCTCTTTATATAAAGCCATCTGTGCAGTAGCCAACCCCTGTTTATCACCTTTGTGTTTTTGTTTTAAAGCATCCAGATGCGGCTTTAACTCCGCCATTTTTTTGGTAACCTTAATTTGTGAAGCCATAAAAGGCCACACTAAAACTCTGATAATAAGTGTCAAAATGATAATGGAAAAACCTAAAGCTCCCGGAATATTAATAGCCGTTAGCCCCTGATAAATTAACACCAGGATATTAATAATTGGTCCGAAAAATAATAAATCAAAAATAGCTGTTATTCCGCTCATCTACAACTCCAGATTCTTTTTAGACCTAACCAAATTCCCCTGACTGCCCCAAACTTCATTATTTGCTGTTTAGCGTAATCAGAACAGGAGGGATTATACCTGCATGCGCCGCCCGGCGCAAATACCGCCAGTACTCCCTTATCAAATGACAGAAAGGTTTGGTAAAAACTAATTAAACTAATTAATAATCTTTGCATTTTTTAAAGCTGCTTCCAAATCTAAAAGCAGATCTCCTGATTTTACCTTAATCACCCCGGCTTTGGGAAGGGCCACTATATTAATGGTTTTCGGCAGATTTAAATATAAAGCTTCCAATGCCGCTGACACTAATCTTCTGGCCCGGTTTCGATCCGTGGCATTGTTAAATACCCGCCCGGAAACTGCAATACCTATCCTGGGCTCCTGATTGTTGCCAATCCGAATAAAGAGCTTTAAATACCCTGTTTCCAGTTTTTTACCGCTGGCTACCCACTTAAAATCTGTTTTTAGATTAAGGCGTCTATCTTTAGAAAGCATTAAACTGTGAGGCGTGCTCTACCCGTTGCTCTTCTTCTTTTTAGCACTTTCTGTCCGCCACTGGTTGCTGTTCTGGCCATAAAACCATGCTTTCTGACTCTTTTTAGCTTCTTTGGTTGATAAGTTCGTTTCGGCATAAAAGTAGTCTACTAAATTTAAACTCCAACCACAAGACCCTTTTCATTCGTTTAAAGCAACTTCTAAATTTCTATATATCATCTTCAGTTCGTTTCTGTAATCCATAACAACCGGGTCGTTGCTTTTATCTATGTGATTTTCCCAATCTGGTTTTTCTAAATCTTTTCCTTCTATAATTAATTGCACAGATGACAGGTGAGCCAAACCACAGCATACGCCTATTCTCCCAAGGTGATCAGTCCTGAATCTTCTTAAATCTGGTCTCCAGTATTCAAACTCTCGGACCTTACCCTGAAATTCTGTAAAATCATAAGAGAAAAGTGTCAAATCCCTTATTAAATCAAGAGTGTGTCTTCTCCAGTAATTCACCACTTTTAGAAAACTTTCAGTCGCATGAGGAGTATCTATAAAACTAAAATGACGCTTAAAAACCGTGAATGCTTCAGGAAGGATTTGTCCGATGTTTTCCGGAAGTCTTTGGTAGTCTCTTATAATCCAGCTTGGTATAGCAATTTCCATTATCTCTTTAGTCACCCCATTCCTTGCCAGCTTCTGTCCTCTATCTTCCCCATCTGATTCTGTGATCCAGGAAAATTGCGATGGGTCAAAACAGGCTTTAACCAATACTTCTGTTGATATAGGATGATACAATCTAAATGCTCCTTCCATATTTTCTTCCCCTTCCATTTTTAAAGCTTCCACTCCCTCTAAAAATCTTACTAGTTTGGGTACTGATGCTTGGGGAATCCGCACTCCGTGGTCATGAGAACCGACTATTGCAAAAGTGCCGGCGGGATCAGCTATCATAATAGGTTCTAAAGTAACTCCGTTTTTAAATGCTTCTAAACGAGACATGCTTACTCGCCGATTATATCCTTATTTTTGACTTAATCAAATACACTTGACAAAAATCTTTGTCAATGACAATCGATTTCTGATCCACTTATTTATAGTTTCCCTATATTGCCAGGATTGACAATGTGAACTAAATTGTGGATAACTTATCAACACTTCGATAAACTCAGTGTAAACTATGGATAACCTAAGACTTTGGCATAAATTTCTAGAAACTATCAAGCCCTCTATCGGCCCGGCCAATTTTAAAACCTTTTTTTCTAAAACTTTGCTGAAGTCAGTTGAAGACGAGAAAGTCATTATTTATACTCCTCATGCTTTTGCTAAAGAAACATTAAACCAGAAACACCTGCCTTTAATTGAAGCTACTTTTGAAAACCTCTTGGGCAAAAAAGTACAGGTGGAATTTGTAGTTAAAGAGGTCGAAACAGCCTCGCAACCGGAAGAAGATTTTTTCCAACCCGTCAGATCCAACATTTCCATTTTAAATCCTAAATATACTTTAACCAATTACGTGGTCGGACCTTCAAATAATGTCGCTTATGCGGCAGCCCAGGCAATAGTCCAAAACCCGGGCACCTCTTATAACCCTTTATTTTTATACGGGGGTACCGGAGTTGGTAAAACCCACCTGATGCTGGGTATCGGCAATGCCATTTTAGAAAAAAGGCCGCATGCCAAGATTATCTATTCTGCCTCAGAAAAATTTATGAATGACTATGTTGAAGCCATCCAGACCCACAAGATGGGAGACTTGCGCTCCAAATACCGCTCAGCCGATATACTATTAGTAGATGATATCCAGTTTTTTTCCGGCCGGGAAGGCACCCAGGAAGAATTTTTTCACACCTTTAATGAATTAGTCAGCAGAAACAGCCAAATTGTAGTTACCTCCGACAGGTCCCCCCATGAAATAGCCAAACTTGAAGACAGACTCAAATCCCGTTTTGCCGGCGGCTTAATGATTGATATCCAACAACCTGACTTTGATACCAGGGTAGCAATCTTAAGGTCAAAATGCCTGGAGCATAAGGTTAATATGGCAGAAGAAACTTTAAAAATGCTGGCTGCCTCTTTTGACACCAATATCCGGGAACTGGAAGGACAATTAGTCGGTATCCTCCAGCTGCTTCAGGTTCAAAATCTGCCCCCGACTCCGGAAAACATCAGCAAACATCTGCAAACCAAAACCATACCCCAAAATGGCTTAAAGATAGAGCCAAAAAAGGTTTTGGAAACTATCTGTAATTATTTTAGTTTAAATCAAAAAGAATTAACCGGAGCCAAAAGGCAAAAAGAACTGGTATTACCCAGGCACCTGGCCATGTTTATCTTAAGCGAACAGCTAAACCTAACAGTTGAAAAAATAGGTTTACTCTTAGGTAAACGGGATCATACTACTGTCATGCACGGACGGGATAAGATTAAAAAGCTGATGAACCAGGATAGGGAAGTGCAGCGGATGTTAATTGAGATCAAACAAAAACTGATGGTTGCTTAAAGTTATCCACCTCAATTTACTATTTATCCACAACTTATCCACCAAGCATAAACAGCCTGCTCACACGAAAATTTAACGAAACTTGAAGGTATAATTTTTAGTTTCCCACATGTCCACAGACTATATTATTACTACTACTGTTTAATAAATTGTGTAGTATAATCGATCTCACTTGTGGACAACTTCAGCTGGCCAGTTATCGGAATAGCAGTTCTTCTTTTAGTAGTGGTTTATTTAATCGGTAGATTGCATGGCAGAAAGCCAACTGAAATCCCTACAGACTTAATTGATCTTTACCGGGGGGTACAGGATTTGCCGGCTAGGGTTTTGCAAACCATCCAGGGCTCAATTAATCCGCAGAAGGGTAAAATGGCAGAGTTATTAACCTATGCGGAGCTGCGTTATGATTATGACCGGATTATTCCGTTAGGCTGGCCGATTGATTTTATCGGTATTAAAAATAATGAGCGGATTGATTTTATTGAAGTAAAGTCAGGTCAATTTAGTGTCTTGACTTCCGAGGAAAAACACATTAAAAACCTTATTGCATCAGGCAGGGTTAATTTTAGGCTGATTAAAGTCACAGAGGAAGAGGTACACAGGTTTGTGTCTGGTAAAAAAGAATAATTTATGAAGTTTTCATGTTTACAGCAAGATTTATTACCTGCCCTTCAGGCAGTCGCCAGATCCGTAGGTGTCCGTTCCACACTGCCGGTACTGGATAATGTTTTAATAGCGGCCGAAGGGCAAAAATTAAAGATTGCCGCCACCAATTTAGAAATAGGGGTAATTAAGTATATTAATATAGAAACCGAAGTTCCCGGGGAAATAACAGTTCCGGCCAAAACCCTAGTGGAGCTGATCTCCGGTTTAGGAACGGCTAAAGTTTCTTTAGTAACCGAGGGAGAAGTCCTGACTGTGCAATCGGGCAAGCTAAAAGCCAGTATTAACGGTATTGCCGCAGCTGAGTTTCCGGCTATTCCGCTGGCTGAAGATGTCGGCATCAGTTTTCCTAAAGAAGCTTTTATGACTTCTTCCCAGATTCTCTTTGCTTCTGCTGTGGATGAAGGAAGACCGATTTTAACCGGTATTTTAACTGAAGCTTCCAATGGGAAATTGGATTTCGTAGCTACGGACGGTTTTAGATTGGCTCATCGTCGACTTGAATTGCCTAAGGGGAAGGATTCATTCAGGAGCTTAATCCCCAGAAGAACATTTGAGGAGTTACTGCGGATTATATCGGAAGAAGAAGTTGAAGAGGTCAGTATTGCCAGCAGTCAGAACCAAAATCAGGTAGTATTTAAGCTGGGCAATACGATTGTTTCCTCCCGCTTAATTGAAGGTCAATTCCCGGCTTGGGAAAAGATAATTCCGGAAAAGATTGTTGCCAGGGCTGTAGTCAGCAAGGAGGAATTATTGAAAGCTTGCAAGCTGGCTGCCATCTTTGCCAGAAATGAAGCTAATGTGGTGGTTTTAACTACCAAAAAGGGTATCTTAAAACTGGAATCGCAAGCAAAAGAACTGGGCAGTCAGGAAAATGAAATTGAAGGAGAGATAGAAGGGGAGGAGTTAAAGATTGCCTTTAATACCAAGTTTTTATTAGATGCTATCTCTAATGCTCCTGCGACCCAGATTATGATTGAATTTTCCGGAGCTTTGTCTGCTGTCTTGATTAAGCCTATGGGAGTAGAGGGGTTAGAATATATTGTGATGCCGGTGCGATTAAGTTGAGCGTAGCGAAATCCTGAGCGAAGTCGAAGGGTTAGACTCCCCGGTAAGGAATAGTTCTAAAATGAAAGACTTTCTCTTCTCCCCATCTGCCGACGCCGTCAAATTTAGTTTCGGTGCCGATAAAAAGAGTATAGGTAGTGCCTAGCTGGTATGGCTTTTCAGGAATGATTCTGGCAGTCTTTCTGTCGCCGGATAATTCCACTTTATGATCTATTTGCGGTTCAATTCTCAGTTTGAATTCGCCAACATTTTCAAGGGACCTATTAAAAGTAATTTCCACGATCTCCGTAGCTGTAATAATACTTTCATCCAAAGGGTTAGGTTTAGTTGAAATTATTGTGGGTTTGTCAGATGAGGATACTGTTTGTGGTGAGGGTGACGGGGAGGGGGAAGGCAAGATAGCAATACGGTTTTTCAGGATAAAAACCATAATGCTTAGCATAACTATTATAAATATTATGATTTTAATATTTTTCATTGACATAAAAAGTCTGACGGCAACCAATTAGGATCACAATCCGTTTCCGTACCAGCCACAGGAGTTTGTTTTAGATTCTTGCCTATGGTTATGTGCACGTGCGTAATCACACTTGTTGACACCGGAGTGCCGGATGGATATTCCCCACCCAGGACAAGGGATGATTGATTTAAATGTAGCATATCAAGATACCATGTGTCGCTACCTTGGCTGGTCTGGAAGGTATATCCGAATCCTCCTCCTTCTCCTCCGTCAACAGAGTAAGGGCCGACCATTAGCCTCCAGGTAGTGGGTTGATTATCTATTTTTGGCAGTAGTGCGCTTTGGCCTTTAGTTGGAACATCAATTGCTTTGGCTCTGCGGCCAGTTGTCCCACAATGACACTTATAATTGTAGCTGTCGCCGCAATGTCCTGTTTTAGGGTTGGCATTATAAGATGGCGTAGAGATGCGGCCCTCTGGGACGGGACAAGAGGCAACAGCTGTTATTGGAGGTTTGGGGGTTGGGGTAACTGCGACTAGGGCTCCTGGACCGGTAGGAACCAATCTTGAATACCAAGCCCTAAGATTAGTTGTGAAGTTGGGATTATTAGAAAAAGGGGCTTCAGCCGGTCCTCCGGAATATTTGGACATGAATTGCGCAAACTGGTCATTAGTGAAGTTATTCGCAGCCACAAATTTAAACAAGCAGCTTAGACTCTCATTAATAGTCTGGTCTTCGGTTGGCGCGCAGCCTAAGTGGCCTTTAGTAAAAGATCCGTTAACGGGAATCTCGCTTCCTCCGTTCCTGGAGAGCGTAGTGTGTGAAGCGCCTGTTTCCTCAATCCATAAAGCTAATGCCAGCGCGGGATTAAACCCGGCAGCTAGACTACTTTGAAGAATTTTATCCCAGTATTCTAACTTTGCTCCCGGGAAAGCTGCTTTAACTTGAGCTTTAATATCTGCAGGTTGAACAGAGGCATTTTTTAAGGGTAACGTATAATCCAAACCGAAGTTATTTATAGGTAAGGGTGCAGCTTCACCGGGTGTAGGATTTGGGGCAAAAGCCGTCATTCCCCCCACGAGAACCATAGAACCTATTAAGCCGGCTGCAAAAATTAATCCTCCCCTGCCTTTGGTCTTGCCGACTAAGGATCCTTGTTGTCCCCCGCCCTTACCGAATCTGCCAAAAAATCCTCTTTTGCCTCCGTTTCTGCCGAAGCCTCCTATATGCGAAAAAACACCCCCTGGTCTTTCTCCCAGATTGCTAATTCCGGATAAAGCGTTAATGCTTGTATTGCCGGCTTTTCCTAAGAAATTCATTGCACGATCGCCTGTTAAATGTTTACCGATATTTCTTTGAAAGATAACTCCGGCCTTTGAACCAAAATTATTTAGAGAGGATTTGAAGCCTGAAAATCTGGAAGGAGTTTTTACGGTATGTTCCCTGATAATATTATTTTTATCCTGAGTAAATAATTTGGCAGTCTCTTGGTTTTTTAAAGGCTCTTTGGCGATGTTTCCATATCGGTCTGCTATGACTAGTTTTGGAGGTGGCTCAGAAACTGTAGGAGCAGAACTAACGGTGCGTGCTTCTTTGACAGAAGGTGCAGTTTCCTTAGAAATTTTGCCCGTTACTTTATAATCTTTATTAGCAATAAGTATTTCCTTAGGAGGAGTTTCAATCGGTCGTGAATAAGCTTTACTTTCCGGTTCAGCTTGGGGGACATTATGAATGATTCGGGGTCTGGCCATAGCCGGAGCAGGAGTTGAAAAAGTTGGCATAGAGGGTATTCCGCTGGAAGGGGCACCGCTTATTGGTGTCATCTCCGGAGCAGATGATATTTCCTGCCCGGCGGATTGGATACTTGCTTCTTCGATGTAAGGTTTTTCCAAAGATTGTATTAATTCAGCCTGTTGCTTCGGAACTAAATTATCTTTAAGTGCATTTTTGATTTTGATTATGTTGTGGGGATTTGATAAATACTTAATCAAAAACAGGTTATCTTTTAGATTTTCTTCTGTCAGGTCAGAAAACAGGTCAGGCAGTTTTGAACGCAGCATAGTGATAGTTTTTAGTTTGTCGTTTAGGGAAAGGGTCTTTCTGGGAAAAGCGGAAGCACCCTTTTTAGGACTTAGTTCAGAAAAGAATGACTTAAGTTGTATAAGTTCCCGGGGGTTTAGATAGATCATAAGATTAAAGTATCATTATTTTTGCTCTCTTGCCAGGATTTCTTGGGGGTTCGTGGTAATCAGCTTATGCTCATTCGGAGAGGCTACTACCCTCATTGCCACATGGGTATTGCCGGCAAAGAAGATTCCTTCTCCTACTCCTTCTGACATCAGCAGTCTTTGTTCTCCTTCTGATAAATCAAATACTTGGGCCAAGAGGTCAATAGAAGCCGGAGCCTGTTTTAATAATACCTGAATTGAGGAGTTGGAAATAATCTCTTTACCGCGTTCAGTGGCTAGAAAATCTTCTACATCCTGGGTGATGGTAGTGAGTCCCAGGTAATATTTCCGGGCTCTTTTAGCCATATCTACCAAGAAATCAGCTGAATCCTGGTTTCGCATCAGGTACCAGGCTTCATCTACGATTAATAATCTTTTTTTAAGCTTCCCCCTGATTTTGGTCCAGACATATTCCAGGATCATGTGGATGGCTAAGGGTCTAAGCTGATCCGGCAAATCCCGGACAGAAAAAACAGTAAAGGAGTTTTTAAGGTCAATATTGGAATGGGCAGAGAAAATACCGGTCAATGAGCCTTTGATAAAGCGCTCTAGTCTGGCAGCCAGCTCCATAGCCGGGCCTTCTTCCATCCCGATTAAGACCTTGTATAAATCTTCCATTAAAGGCGGCATTTTATTTTGAGTTTTCGGGTTATCAGTAATACCTTTTAAATAATAGGTTTGTTTTAGGGCCCGGTCTAAGACGGCAGTTTCCTGGGCATTTAAATTGCCTAAGACAATTCTTAAAAAACTGGTTAAGGATAAGATTTTCCGTCCCAGCTCATTTTCTCCTGGCACCAGCTCTCCTGACATGTCAAAAGGATTGATTTTAACCGGAGATGAGGCGGAAAAGTTAATATATTCACCTCCGACTGCCTGGCAAAGGGGTAAGTATTCCTGCTCAGGGTCAATGATGATGATTTCCGCTCCGAACATTAATGATCTTAAGGCCTCCAGCTTTACAAAGTATGATTTGCCGGCTCCGGCCTTGGCAAAGATGACTGAATTAAAGTTTTCCAAACTAAACCTGTCAAATAAAATCAGTGAACCATTATGCTCATTAATTCCATACATGATGCCCTCATTGGCGGTCAACTCTGATGAGGCAAAAGGAAAGGTGGTAGCCAGCGAGGTGGTGTCCATATTGTGATTTAGGTTTAACAAGTCCTGACCCTGCGGCAGGCAGGACTTAAAACCATCTTCCATCTGCAGAGTGACTTGCTTGGTCGTCATGGACAAGGCCGCTAAAGTTGATTCGATTAGCTTTGAAGTGCCTTGTAGTTCTTCTAAGGAGTTGGCCGGAATACAAATATACAGGCTAAACTGGAAAAACCGTTCTACTCCTCTGACCAGCTGATCCTGTAAGCCTCTGGCATCTTCCAAAGCTACCTCCACAGCCGGATCTATCGCTCTGCCCCGTTGTATATCTGTTTGAATGGTGGCTTCCATTTCTGCTACTTTGCGTTTGAGTTCATCCAGGACACCCTGTGATTGGGTAGGGTATATAAACATAGATACTAATAAGGAGTGGTCAAAGGAAATTAGAGGCTCCAGCCAATTAGGATCAACATAACGGGGGTAATTAGACACAAAATAGGTTCTGAAAAAGCGGCCGTCTACTTTTAGGTAGTTAAAATCTACTTCCAGTTCAGCCGGTGCCAGAACATCCTCCAGAGTTAACTGAGGAACTGCCGGATCAGTTGGATTTGTTTTTTTAAGTAAATTTGGTAGTTTCATGCTTCCAGCTCCTCTACAACAAAAGGATGGTTTCTCGCTGTTTGGGTGGCAGTTGGTGCCTGAACCGGTTGAGGGGTGGGTGGTTGAATAGGTGAGGGTGGTGTTGCAGCGGGTTGGGGTAGTGGTGTATTGGCTTGCGGACTGGCTTGGCTGGGTTGCGGATTTTTGAGCCTGACTGCCAGGTCCTGTGGTTGAACCGATTCAGCCGGCTGGATTTGTTCTCCGTTATAGATGTCATAAAAAACCTCAATTAATTTTGCTTTGTCTAATTGAACAGCCTGCAGCCCTACTCGTTGCAGTTGCCTGATGACCTGATCTTTTCTGGGTGTGAGTACGGTTTTAATCTTTTGTTCTAAATTAGCCTTGGAGGCGGTCAGACCGAGTTCTATGCTAAATAGAGGAATGACAATATAAAATTTTTTATCCAGTACATCCATGTCTTTAACTACGCTTTGGATGAATTGTTTATAGTCGGTAATCATTTGTGACAGCAGCGGATTAGTCTGAGCTTTTTGGGCTTTTTCCAAAAGCGTCAGATAAGAGCTTAGGTTAAGCCTTTCAGAATGAATGACAATCTGCAGGCTAAAAGATAACGAATTAAGCATTTGGGCAAAACTTTGGATAATGGCCATTTGTTCACGTTCGGATAACAAACCAAAATTAACAGCCGAAACCTGCAGCACCAGGGCGCCTCCGCCGTCTTTTAACAGCAAAATATCATCCTGGATGTCTTTGATTGATAAGTGTTGTTGCGTAGTATTCATTTTGATGTAATCATTAAAGGCTGCAGTACCTGTCCTGCTAATTCAATTTGTAAAACATCAAAGGTAAAGCCTTCTTTTTCCAGTTCCAGAGTATAAGTTCCGTCCAATAGCGGAGTGGAACCGGTGAACTGGCCTAATTTATTGGTTTTTAATGCTCTTACCGGTAAGCCATCTTTATCATAGATCACGGCCACAACTCCTTCCAGGTAATTATTGCTTTTATCCTTGACAATGCCGTTTATAACATTCGGAAAAGTGGTTAAGGCAACTGCAACTGGCTGAGCTTTTTGTGAAGCAACTACTTTAATTTTTTCCCGGCTGACTACCTGAGCCTCCGGAGCAGGTTTTTGTTTAGGCTCCTGTAGAGTTTGAATTTGTTGTTTAACCTCTGAAGCATGGCTCATCAGGCCTTGTAGGTCAGCCAGTACTTTGTTGACTTGCTGGCTGTAGTCTACGGGAATGGGAGTAGGATTTTGAGCTTGGGTTTTAATCTGGGAGAGGGTCCGTTCTGTTTGAATAATCTTCATTTGGACCTGCTGGGCTTCTCTGGCCAAATCCACTGTTTTTTTAAGAGTTTCCTGAGTGGGTAGCGGGGCAGTGGGTTGGTTGGCCAGAGGCAGGGAAATTGCCGGCGGGTTTTGTTTTCCCGGAACAGCGGCTTGCTGATTTTCTGCTAATGCAGGAGGCAAGCTTTGTGTGTTTGCTCCGGCCAGATACATGGCCAGCCGGCTTTGAAATAAAGGGTCATTTTTAAAAGACTTACCATTTTTACCCCAGACTCTTTTGGTAGGTGAATAAACAGCTTTTAAGAATGCTTTGGTCCAATAATCCAGGGGTCGTGAACCAATCGGCAAAAAGGCAAAAGCTGCTCCTAAGCCGGCAAATAAAATTACTACTGGCCAGGCAAAAACAGGGTAATCCTTGACAAAAAATACAAAAGTCATATAAGCAGCTGCAGCTCCGGCAGCCAGGTAAGCAAACTGTTTTAAAGTCATATCTCCTACCAGTTTGAATTGGAAAGAGGTTACGTTTTGAGGGATAGGGTGGGCATCCATATCAGTACTCTCTATATACAACGTGAAAAAAGTATTGGCAAGCGGCACAAAACAGATCATTCTGTTGCTCTGGGATTTGGATGCCTTTTAATCTTTGACATTTAAGTTTTGAGATGTTAGTTTAAAAAGGTGGTGTACTGTCCCGCATTTGGCGGGATTAAAGTGCAATAAGCGGAGCTTGCAAGCTTCGCTCTTAAGGGAACTCTGTGTAAATCAGAGACTGTGCCGCAACTGTAAAGTCAGGAGACCGACCACAATTTTTTATCCCGAGCAGGAGTTATATGTTAACTAAAGAAGCCCGTCCAGATTCAGTTGTCACCTCTTCCAATTTAAGCTTAAAAGATTTAAAGGCATATGATATTTTAATTGAACCTAGTTTAGGTAGCAGCCGAGAGCCTGGATTATCTTTTAGTAATACAGAAATCATATTTAAATCAACAGACCGGATTTCAACTACTACAGAGCCTCAGGAGCCGGTAAAACCATTCGTTTCAACAATCTATTTTCATAATGCAGATTCTCAACAACATTTAGATTTGGTAAGAATGTGCGAGAAGCAGTTTGACAATGAGTTGCAGATAGACAGCAGGGCAAACGGCAGTCGTTCCTATAACGTAGTACATGACCTAGTTAATTTTGAATTGGCTAAAACTAGTGAGCAAGCGCAAGCTGTCAAGAGCGATATGTTGAAAGAAGGAGTGACTAATTTGCGGGAGCGTTATCGTACTCTTTTGAGTGTTGTAACTTATGTATTGGATGAGAATGGGATGGCTTATAGCGAAGATGATACTTATGAGCCGGTGGATATTAAATTTCAAAGAGGTGCCTTGTATAGAATAGAGCAGGGTTCCAAGGAGCCTGAACGTGAGCTACAAACAGTAGCAGCTGCCGCAGCAGCCAAAAGAAAACTGGTAGATTCAGAAACTCCGCTACATTCCAAAATGATTGTGATTTCCCCTCCAAGTGAAGTAGTAGGGACAATCTACACTGATAATTTTGTTGATATTTTTGAATCGGATCAGGATTTCGTAACAGGTCAAAAGCTTATCAGGATGTTCCGTTTTGCTTCGGCTACTGAAAAAGATGAATATAGGGAAATAATAACCAAACTAAAGAGTGATTCTAATGAGGTTAAGGGTGGTTTTGACGTGTGGTGTTTATCAAACCCGATATTTATTGATTCGAATCTCGATCAAAGAGGTGCGCAGGTGATTTTTCATCAAGAATTTAAACCTCAGGAAGGGGTTATCAAAGAAGACGACTTTCAGGAAATAATAAGTAGAACTTTGGATGTCAGAGAAAATTATATCGAAGAGGTTTTTAAACAGGCATTAAGTCGGGTATTTAATCCTCGAGAAATAGTACCTGCTTTTAATACAGTACTAAATAAAGCTGATGAGATTAGGGAAGAAATTATCAACAGAGGAAGAAGCGCTATTAAAAGAGCTGCTAATTTTGGCAGGACCATGCTCGAGACTCTAAAAAGTATCAAAGACCAAGTGGCATATTGGGGGTATCGAGTTGTTAAAACCGTGATGGGGCCTTGTGGCTCATCTGAGGGGTACTCGACTGGGGGAAGCGGGAGAAGGGGGCGGTCTTTTTGGAGTAGCGGAGGATCATCCGCTAGTTCTTTTGATAAAGATCAATATGGCTCTTTAGAATTTGAGTGTCCGAAGTGCAAAAAGACTAATAGGCGTAGTAAAGGTAAGCTTATTCCCAACTGTCAACACTGCAAAGCAGATGTTAGATGTTAGCCTAAACTACATAGCGTCAGGATTTTATTAGAATTTAATCAAGCAACTTGATATTTCTTCAGTTAAACTGCTTCCAGTTAGATTTTTTTCAGAAAGGAAAAATTATGGCAACAGAAAAAATTAATAGTGAAATCAAAAGTAATGTTAATGAAGGTAAAAAATATACTACTCGAGCAATAAGTGGGGTTTTTGAGACAGTTAAATCAATAAATGCCGGTTTTTTTGGAGAAAGTAAATTAGTTATTGATTCTGAAACGGGTAGTATAGTGGTTTATAGAGTCAAACCGGGATTAAAAGATTTAATTACAGTGCACAGGAGGCGCTTTATTCGTTGACACAAATTTCAGGAAGTTTTATGCTTAATTTAAGCCATAGAATTTCCTTGGGAAAGGAAAGCTATGACAAAAATTGAAATAACTATGCCAGTAGGAGTAGGTCAAAGCCCAGATATAGCAACGACAGCACCTCAAACCGAAAACGCAGGGGTTAAATCGCCTATTCCGGGTGTTTCTCCTGAACTATTTGAGACATTAAGTCAACGTTATTCGCTTGAGGCTATTCAAAATCAACGAGATAAATATCAGACTCAGGAAGAGTTTCTTGAAGATGCAGAAAAAGAAGCAGCGCGTATCCGTACAGTTCTTACTAATACTCAGCTTGAGGATGAAGCTCGCAAGAAAGCTGCAGGGGAGTTATTGTACGGTGAAGGTAAAGAGCTATCCGAACAGCAGAAACAAGCCCTTTTGAGAATGCACGAAGCAGGTAAGGATCGGCCTGGTGCAGGTGTTTACAATTATAATCCAGCCGAAATTAAAGAGAAAGTAAAGATCGGGAAAGAAAAAACAGAAACAGGAAAAGAGGTTTTCAGTAGTGAAGAAAGACGTAAACTTTTTGAAGCAGGATTAGTGGGTTCTTTACCTTCATCTGAGTTCGTGACTTTAGAAGCAAATTTAAATAAAGGGGATTATGATTCTGATCCTGCAGTGAAAAGGGTTGTAGAGCAAGTAGTAGTAACTGGTAAGAAGGGCCGCGCAGACGAACAGTTTTTTAATAGAACCGCTGTTCGTATTGATAGTTTATTTGATAATGAAAAAATAACGAATGCAGCTTTAGCTCAACAGTTTTCATCTGACCTGGAAGGTTGGCGGATTATGGCTGAGCAGCCTCCGGCACCGGCAACAGCTCCAGTACGGCCGCGTTCTGGGTTTGAACAAATTTTTGATCGGCTCGAGAATGCACGAAGAGCTGGTAATCGCGCATTAGAGCAAGCGGAGATAAGTAATATAAGAACTCTATTTATGGAGATTGATGCATTAAGGAAACCGAATGGAGAAAAAATAGACTTATTTAAAGGCCCCAGAGATTCTTTGGTAAGGCTTTTTTATGATTCCAGGGTAGGAGTAGGGCAAAAAGAAAAATTAGGTATAGATGAATATAGAGGACAAGGTACTCTTGAGAAATTAGAAATGCTGCAACGAGTTCTTGTTGATCCTAGTATTATTGCTGAGGATCGGACTGGCCGAATTGCGCAACTCATACATGAAAGTAAGATATTCCTAGGAGAAGAACAAAGTGGTTATTGGAATACTGCTCAAATAGCAGCTATAGAAAATATGCCTGAAGTTCTTGCTTTCAAACAAAAATACGGCATGAATACTTTGGAGGAGGGAATCGGGGGGTGTATTGATTACTTCAATCGTGAGGGTTTGGCTATGGTAGCAACGGTAGTGAATAATCATCAAGCAATGCTGACTGATAATGGCATCCAGGATATATGGGAAACTGTTGTTACTAATAAAATGGGACGCCAGTTAAAGGATGATGATGGAATAATTAAAGCACAAAATTTTGCCGATGTCCGGGAGATAATTCAAGGAGCTAGGATTCAAGATCCTTGGATTCCAAATCGCGGTGATTATGAAACATGGATTCAATTCGTAGCGGACGACGTGGAAGAGTTAAGAGAGATGTCACCCTATATTATTATTAAGGTGGTAAGAAAATTAGGTACAGGGGAGGAGCAGTCAGCTTATCAAACATTAACTCAAGAAAAAGAAAAAATGGATAAAGGTTTGGCAGTATATCCTTTTGAAACAGAAGGACAATTTAGAAGGGCAAAGTCAGAAATTACAGGAGATTTTAACCTACAAGGAGATTATATTTTTTCGGATCGGGTAAGAAAGGGTTGGGATGGTTTTTTCCATTTTTCAGAATTTATCGCCAGTTCCTGTCAGGGTACTGAATTTCAAGACCATTTTGCTGATGCAGTTTTGCTTGATGAGTACGGAGAAACAATGCTGGCTCTGGAAGAATTTTCAAAAGATGATGGAATCTTTTGGAGATATGGTGAGAAATCTGTAGATACTGCTACAAAAGCTAATAATGTTGCCGATTTGCATAGATGGCAAAAAAGAAGAAGAAAAGAAATTGAGAGTACCCTGATGTCAAAAAAACTACGGCAAATGGATGATTTATTAAACTTTACGCTTGATCAACAAGGAAATATCACTGGATATGGAGTACCCAGGCACCCTGCTTTTCAAAGATTAAAAGCCAAGTATGATCAGCTGGATGCGGAAGATAAAGCGAAAAATAATGGTAATATTTTGGATGCTGATAAAAATCCTACTACGGAAACCCGTTGGGAAGAATATTGTAAAAAAGCTCTAAAATGGCAGCAAACAGGTGAGTTTGGAGATCCCAGAGAATCAGAGCGAGTAACATTCCAGCATCCCTTAGCCAGAGTTTTAAGGCCGGTTGGATACAAAGATGCGCAGGGTAATGCAACAACGGCTGATGAGCTTTATAGTATGTTTGAAGATGATCCTCGGGTTAATACTGATAATGCATACAAGCGGGCGAAAAGAAGAAGAATCAAAAATACTTTAGATAAAGCAGAAAAAGTTGCCAGGGCATTTTTAGTAGATTCGATGTCCGCCCTTGCGTGGTTTACTCCAGAAGTTAGGGATGAAAACGACATTATCGATCCTGTTAAAACTCAAGAAATGGTTGATAAATTTAATAGATTTTTGGTGCCAGCCGGAGAGCCGCCTATTACCGCAACAGAAACAGTCCCTTATAAAAAGCTGTATCGGGTAATAATGCAGGCTCTTTTAAGGGAAGATCAAGCTAAGTTACCAGCTAAAAGGCGTTTTAAGTTTCATTATCTTTTAACAAAAATGGGTTTTGATCTTGATATGCCGACTTTTGCAGCTTGGAATTTAGGATCTCATGATACCGGCAGGCCGGCTGTTATATTGGACGGAATTTATAAAGACAACCAACCCGGTGGGTTAGCAGAAGCATTGAAAGCTGAAAAAAAGAAGGGATTGGATGAGAAAAATACCGGAGCAAAATGGGCAGAAGAGGAAAGGAGAATGCATTTATTAACGCAGCTGGTGATGAGGCAAATGTTTCCCAAATATTTTAACTACCCTGGACATGATACAAAAGGGGCAGGTGTAAAAGATATCAGGAATATTCTTGATCCTATTTTCGGTATCTCAAGGGGTACAAGTTGGATCAGCGATTTAACCGAAAAAATACTGATGGGGGAGCAGGATCCTGGTAAAGATTATGGTGGTTCAAGATCTCCTCTTAGACAATGGTTAGGTTTGGTTAAAGGGGGAGACGAGGTCATTTTTAGACAAACAGGGCATGCAGGAATAATAGAAGGCCCAAGGGATATGGAGGCTTGGGTTAACAGATTTAAGGCGGTTGTCGGACAGTATGAAAGTATGACCAAAGGCAGTAAGGAAGGTGGTCCCGGGATTTTAAAAGCAGGCCCATTTTCGGGAATGTTTCGTTGGCGTGATTATGGTATGGGTGGCCTTGGTAGAGGTGGTAAATACTTGAGTGATCATTCTGCTGATATGTTTTTTACAATAAATGATCCGGATAGCGCTATTAAAGATATGCTAGAAGCTACACATAAGGCAGGTGTTGAACTTGCTGCAGCTACATCCGCTCCTTTAGTAGCCTTTATGAAGCAAACAGTAGAAAGTACATTCGGACGCAATCCTGAATCAGCTAAGTTTATAAATACTCTCATGTGGTATGCAGTAAGCAAATGGATGGATACAAGTTGGGAATACCGATCTAAGCCAGGCTATGCTGTTGATGGAAATTTACATTTAGCAAGATATTTTATACATACTTATTTACAGGAAGAAGAAGGTTTGATTTATTCTGATACAGAATGGGACGAATTAATGCTGGGTACAATAAAAACAACTAATGGACGTTTCACGAGATATGAAGTTAGGATAAATAATGGAATTGAGGAGACAAAGGATGATCAGGGGAAATGGGTTAGCGGGGATACGGAAGAAGGTTTCATAGATTCATTTCCCCCTGATCTAAGAAAAATCATTTTGGAAGGGACGACTAAAACTTTGCAGGGTACAGATGAAAAGGGGCGTTCTATTGAACATACGTATAGAGATTATTGGTTACCTTTTGGCTTAAGTTCAAAATATCCGGAAACCATGCTTAACTATTACAGAGCTCAGGAAAAGGCTTCTGTGAAAAAAGATTATAAGGGCGCGTTAACTTCACAGGTTAAAGCCAGAAAAAAAGTAAGTAGACCTTAACGTCCAGGTCCGCCTGCCCCGCCTCCGCCTTTTATCAAAGATCCTATCCCTTTCGAATGTATAAGTCCGGGCTTAGTAGTAAAGCGTTTTACTACCCCGCCATCTATGAAGTATGATGATTCACCGGCAATGCCTGTGCCCAAAGATTGAGCTGTTCCGCTTGCCATTCCCGGAACCCGGCCGGCATAGCCTTGCCCGCTTCTGATCCCGCCGCTAATTTCCTGCCCGATAAGTTGACCAGCTTGCCCCATCTTACCAATAGATCTTACTACAATATCTGGTAACCCGGGTAAAGCTACTAAAGCCCCGAAGGCTAAGATAATGTTAATAAAACTAAGATCAATACCGCCGAACAAAGGAAAAGCACTTTTACCTACAAATGTAATTTTGTCTTGCGCATAGGCAACAGGAATGAAGCTGCTTTGAGACTGATTGAACTCGGCTACTTTAAGCGGTCCAAAAGATTGTCCTAAAATAAAGGCTACAAAATAAAATACAGCCAAAACTGTCGGGAATACCAATACATTTGCCAGTATATTTAACATCCAATTGGTTGCGTTGCCTTGTCTGCCGGGTAAAGCAGCAATTAATAGCTGAAATGGAGCAGTTAAGGTAAGGAAGATAATAGTTAGATAGCAATTAACTAAACGCAGAAGCAGCTTAAGCATAGCGTAAATTAGTATAAACATGGCTATGAAGGCTACTATCATGCCTAAGATAGCTGTTGGGTTATTCGCTGTTACACCCGCGGAAATAGATCCGATAAGTGGTCCGACAAATTGTCCAATTATGGGTAATTGTTGAGCTGGTGAGGAGGTAAATTGGTAAGCTATCAGTCCGGCTAGGAAGTTTACCCGGTCTCTGACCGCTTGACCTAATCTATTATAGATAATTGCTAAAACATCCTGGGCTTTTTCCTGGGTGACTATGCCGACGAAGCGACTGAAAATACTTAGACTATTCTCGGTAGACATTTTTTGGGTCAGATTCAGTTGTTCCTTCCATTCTATTGCTTCCGGATCAGTGACGGGTACGTCTAATTTGTCTTGAGCTGCCGTAAAGTAATAACCAACAATATTTGTCCCCACAAAAGCCAAATCGGAAATTAAGCCGGCAAAGAAGTAGGAAAATGTAATCATGACCAGGCCGATGACCAGTCCCGGTAAAGCTGTTTGGGCAGTGATGACTGTTTGGGGGTTGATTTTATTCCTAAACATGACCATCAGCCCGATTACCAGAAAGATAAGAATTAGTATGACATAGGAGATATTTCTGGAAACTTTCCACAAATTTAGGATCGGGTTTAAAACAGCCGCCCCGGAGCCTCCCACTCCCTGAGCTTTGGCTTCTTTAGCAATACCTAAACTGGTGCCAATGCTGGCTAAATAATCCGTGCTTCTGACCGGCGGATTGGTGTATAGCATACCGATAACTGAGGTTACGGCTCCCAGAGTCCCACCTGATAAATTAGTTTGTGATAACACCGGTATGCCCTGGATCATGCCTTGGGCATTCTGGCTTAATTGATATGTCAAACAAGGCTGGCCGATGATTGATTGGCCAATAGCCAGGCAGGAAAAAGTATGGAACATATTATTTACTAGCAAGTCAGTATAGAGCGGGGAGGTAGGGGAGATGGCAGGCGGTAGGTTATAGGTGGTAGGCGCTAGAGCTGCAGCACTTGAGGAAGCGGTTTGGGCAAAAGCAGAAAGCGGGGCTATAAATAAGCCCAGTATTAATAACCAAAAGCTAATAATTAATTTCCGGGCAGTCATACTTAATAAGACTAACTCAAATCAGGCCTTCTTTGCAACCCTTATGGTGTGGCTTTACAAATGTCTACCCCGGCTATATTGCATAGGGTTTTTATATTAAAAACTGTGACAGGGATATCAGTAAAGGCCTGAATAAGCTGCAATAGTATCCAGGCCACGATCATCAGCAAGATACCTAAAATAGCCCAGGATAAGGTATGGTGAGCGGTTTGGATGGCTTTTGGTTCACCGCCGGAAGTTAAATACTTAAATCCGGCCATGATCAGCATTACAAACATGGCAATAAAGCCCAAGGCAACTATTACAGAGATTACATTTGCTACTAAATTTTCCAGTTCAGTTAAACCGGCAGGAGGAGGTCCCATTATTTAAACTTACCATGAATATCTTCGAAGATCAATGTAAATTTTAGAGTCTGGTATCGGTTGGATTGGGGCCGATAATTCTTAAATTAGTCAGTTCCAGTCCTGTAAAGATACCGATTATTCTAACCAAGGCAAAAGCTACTGCTAACACCACCAAACCAATCAAGGCATTAATGATTCTGTTTCTGGCTTTACCGACAGCTTCTTTGTCTCCGCCGGAAGTCATCCATTCATAAGCTCCGATAATTAACATCAACAAAACAATAAAAGCTCCGACTGTAAAAACCAGCAGTAAAGCTTTTTCTATAAAGTCTGAAAGTGATCTGAATCCGACATTAGCTGGTGGTGAAATTACTACCTGTCCTTCTTTCTGTGCTAAAACTTGTACAGGAGTTAAAAGAGTGGTAATTGCAGTTCCAATGAAAGCTAATTTTTTCATTCTAGTTTAACTATATCTATATCATAAAGCAGTTGTCAAGTGACTACTTTTGACCGGCAAAGAAAGTAAAGCCGGTAAATATGCCTACTATGTTAATAATGGCAAAAGCAGTAGCTAGAAGAACGATGCCGATAATGCTATAGATAATTTTATTACGGGCTGAGGCAACTTTCTCTTTTTCTCCGCCGGAAGTCATCCATTCCACTGCTGCCCACAGAAACATAAATAATGCCACTATGAGTGCCAGGGTAAAAAATAAACCAACCAATCTGGATAAAAAGTTGCTGATTGCTCCGGCTCCGGTCGGATCTTTTGCCAAAAAGCCTTTTAATGGATCAGGGGCTTCAATTTTGCCAAAGGCGGCACAAATAGGATCGGGTTGACAGCTATAACTTTTAAACATAGCGGATTCTAATTTACAACAATGATCTTTGATACATGCCTCTTTGGGGTTTGCCGGGTTACTGGGACCGCATGGTTCACCAGAATTGATTTCAGCTAAGACTGGGTTGGTGTTTACCAGAAAAAAGATGCTGACTAATATCAAAAGCAGGGTTTTTGTCATAAGTGAATTTGATTTTATAGTACCATAAAAGAGTCGGTATAAAAATAGCCTATAACTCTTGACAGCAGGCTGACAATATGGTAAAGTACGCACTTACATGAATATTGAGAGAGTAAGAGAAAGCATGACAAATATAGCAGGGGCGGCTGGGAGACTAAAAAAACCAGCTGCCAGGGTATGCGCCGCCGCAGCTGTGGTGTGGGCTGGATATACACTTATTGAACCGGGTACACAATCTGTTGAAGCCGGAGGTTCTTCTGCCACACCAGCCCGTACTGCAACTCCCACCCGTTTTCCTGTACCAACCGCTTCACCTACTCCTTTTGCGCCGAGCAGCAGAACCGAAGTAAATGTGGGTGCTCCTTCGATCGTTATCAACAACATCTATCCGACACCTGCCGGGCCGACCGCAGATGAGATCCAAAGGGAAGTTGAAAGAGTTGTACAGGGAAGACTTAACGCCAAAGCCACATCTACGGCTATGGCACAGTCTAAGATAGAAAAAACTCCTACTCCTCCTGCTCCACCTGTAATTGTCAGGGTGGAAACCAGGGATAATGTATTTGATTGGGGAGATGCTTTTATGGGAGCAATGGTTCTATGGTTTCTGGGAACGGCGGCTGTTGCCGGGGCAACCGTATCAGCAGCGTATCTTAACAAAGCAAGAATTGCGCAATTTTTGCAGGCTCATGTGAAGATTAAATTCAAATAAATTATTGGTTACCTCTAGATGATTTGAAGGTTTGTAATCCCAAAAAGGGAAAACAGCAAATACTGCAAGATCACAAAAACAAATATTAAGAGGATAAAACCGATAATGGCATGGATAATCATGCCTCTGGCTTCTGCAACTGCTTCCTTATTGCCTCTGGATAGTATAAATTTAAAAGCTCCCCAGACAAAATATACCACTACTATAGCTGCCAGTAGGGCAAATAAGGTAGACATCCCTCTGTTGGTGGCATCTCCTACGGATTTAATGTAGCCAAAACCGAATTTATCACCGATATTAAATCCCATTAAAATGGTAAACCTCCTTGTGGCGCAAATACGCCGGCAACCAGCTTGGTGATGATATAGGCCAAAAAGACAACTATTAATCCGATAATAGCCCAGGTGATTCTGGCCCGGGCTTTGGCTAAATCCTCTTTTTTGCCCTGAGCGCTAATATAAGCAAAAGCGCCCCAGAGGATATAAAAAAAAGCTACAAAAGCTGCTGCATAAAAGATAATATTTATCACACCTGATAATAAATCACCCAGGGTACTAAACTTAGGAAGTCGGGCAGAGTTATTATTATAGATATCTTGCAGTCCAGGTATCATATCTTTTTAAATCCGGGTATATCCAGTATACCAATTCCAATGATCTGTAGTAATAATATGGCAAAAATAACTAACAGAAGTCCGATTACAGCGCTGGTTAATCTTTCCCGTCCGGCTTTTAAGGTATCAGGATTATCAGCAGAAGAAAGAATTTGAAAGGCACCTAATAGCATCATTAAGAAAGCCAGGCCACCGGCAATGCCCAGAACAAACTTCATGATATCTTTAGTAAACTCAGCCGGGTTAGTATGAATACAGCCGATGGCAGTCGCGATAGCTGGATTATCAGGGTCGTTGGTGCATCCTTCTATTTTTTGTCCCCCACTCGAACCACATACAATATATCTATCAGTTCCAATATTGTTGGCCGGATCAAAATCCGAATTTGGTTGTGGTTCTTTACATACTTTCCCCCTTACCACCATAGTAGGTTTTTTAAAACATTTTAGTGATTCGGGTTCGCAAAAAGAGTTATTTTTGGAGCAAATAGTAGGGTTCGTAGCCTCTGTTCCTATCAAAGGGAGAGCAAATTTTTTACATACATCTCTATCCCTATCGTGAATAGGGATGCCAGCGTCGCAGCATTCTTGGGTGGGAAATGATCCCACCTTGCTGGATCCTGGTACTGGGCCACCTACCGAAAATTCCTGGGAAACAATTATATTACCGAAGGGTACGCAACTACCAGGTACATTATTTGCTTTGATGATATCTAAACGATAAAAACCTGGAAGACGAAAAGGCTCATAGGACTTTTCTATTGTTCCGCTTCCGGAATTTATGCAATTTGTAGAAAATGTGGCGTAATCTATATTGCCCCCAAATAAGGGTTTCTGATCGATTGATCTAACTTTTTTGATTATTAATGCATAAATAGTATCGCGATCTAAACTAGTGACAGTAATTTTACTTGTAGTATCAGGGTCAAGATTACCGATCGGGGAGATGGTTTGAGCTTGTGCGACTTTTGAAAAGAAAAACAAAACAGGAAATAAGATTACTAAAAGCGATAACTTTGATAATAGTCTCCAATTTTTGGACATTAAGGTAAGCTTAGCATGGGATCAACTTAAAACTCAAGCCGATATGTTAAAATTAATTGCTCATGCCCAGGATAATCCTCCTTTTACTACTGACCTTTTTTTTGCTGGTTTTATCCGGTATTCTATCTCCTATCCGGGCAGATGAAATTGAGGATCTACAGAATCAGATTAATGAATTAAATAAAGCCCGGGAATCTTCTGTTAAAGCCACCAAGCCTTTGGAGGGCCAGTTAAATTCTTTAAAACTGCAGCTTCAACAAATTCAGGCCAGTTTAAATAACTTATCTTTAAATATCCAGAAAAAGCAAAAGGAAATTGATATCAGGGAGGAAAACCTGGTGGATTTAACAGCTATCTTTAATGAACGGGTGGCAGAGGATTATAAAAACCTTTACTCATATAATCCGATTGGCTTTTTACTGGGACAATCCAGATTATCTAATAAACTTTACCATTTAAAAACTATCAATCAAAACAGGGAAATTATCAGAAGTATCAGTAATGAAGTAGTGAGTATTTTGACGGATAAGGAAAGCCTGGAGAAAGATAAAATTAAACTGGCTGCCTTTCAGGAACAGGTAGATAAAAATGCTGACTTTTTGGGGGGAGAGATTAAAAAAGCCAAAGATTACCAGGCCGATCTGTCCGGTAAGATTGCTGAACTGTCTGCCAAGCAGCAGGAAATTTTAGCCGCCCGATCCGGCCAGTTTACCGCCAGCATCGGAGATAGTGAGCTGGCAGATGATTACAATGCCTCCATTAAAGGTTTCCGGGAATCCGCTCCGGCCGGTTCTTTTGCGGTTTTTTCCTTTGGTGCCCATACTCATAGAAAAGGGATGAGTCAATATGGAGCCCGGGGCCGGGCCCAGTCCGGTCAGGATTATAAAGCTATTCTTAGGGCTTATTATGGCAAGGAGCCGGCGGGCAAAGATACCGGCGGAGATATCAATGTTTCTGGTTACGGTTCAATGAACTTTGAAGAAAAATATTTATACGGTATAGCGGAGATGCCATCCAGTTGGCATATGGAGGCTTTAAAAGCCCAGGCGGTGGCAGCCAGAACTTATGCATACAGGTATAAACAAAATGGCCAGGCTATTTGTACAAATGAAGCTTGTCAGGTTTATTCAAAATCCAAATCCGACAGTCCGCCGCAAGCCTGGAAAGATGCAGTAGATGCTACCCGGGGCCAGGTCATTGAAGATGTGGTGACTTTTTATGCCTCTACTCACGGAGTTTTTACTACCACCATGGGCTGGGATACTACGGATGGGGGAGGCGGGTCTAATTTTGTAGACAAATCATATGAAAAGGCAGGCGGTTCTCCCTGGGTATATAAGGCCTGGTATACACAAGGCTACAGTATTAACAGTGACAAATGCGGTAGGAGTAATCCCTGGCTTAACGGGATCGAGATGGCTGATATAGTTAATGCCGCTTTAGTTTTGATGAAAGGAAGCGGTGAGGAGGCTTCCCGGGTGACCCCGATTTCTTCCTGCTGGGGTGGAAATCCTTACAGTATGGATGAGTTGCGCTCAGTGGCCGGCAAGTACGGCGGAATTTCTTCCGCCTCCGGCGTCAGTGTCATCCAGGGCAATGGCAGTACCAATCAGGTCACTATTGAAGGGGTAGCTTTATCCGGTGCAGACTTTAAAAAAGCCTTTAATTTGCGGGCACCGGGCAGAATGTCTATTCCCCAAAGCGGCTTTGCTTTCTTTAATATAGAGAAGAAATAATGCTATACTGGGGCTAATGTTTTCGTCTTACTTGGAGCATCCGACAGATTTCCGTTTTGAAGGCCAGGATGCTGATGAAAAAATATTACTGGTGCTTCGGGCTCATCCTATTACCAATCTAAGCTGGATCAGTCTGGCTGTGTTGCTTTTTCTGGTCCCTTTTATTATTTCGCTTACTTTACCCTTTTTTAATTTAAGTTTAGGAGCAGTACCTGGCACTTTTATTGCAATTTCTTTAATTATTAACTATTTACTGGTTCTATTGATCATCTTTGAAGGTTTCCTGCACTGGTATTTTAATGTCTACATTGTCACCGAGAAAAATATAATCGATGTGGATTTTCATTCTTTAATGTTTAAAAACATTGATGTAGCACCGTTAAGAAATATAGAAGATACCTCTTCTTCTATGGGCGGGTTATTAAGTTCGATTTTTCATTACGGCGATGTTTTTATCCAAACAGCCGGGGCTTCTAAAAATATTGATTTTCATGCAGTGTCCAGACCGCATCATGTAGCGGATTTTATCCTGGATGAAACGCATAAAATTCACGGGAGGAAAAAAACTATCTAAGTCCGGAAGATCGTAAATTATGCCTACTATAACACCTGATTTATTAGAATTTGAGGTAATCAGAATGGCTTTAAAGATTGCCATTTTGATAATTTTAGTGTTTTACGCTATATTTGCCTTAATAGTCATCAGACAGGTGGATTTAATGAGTAGAACCCTGATTACCAAAGTGTCACCGCTTTTAAAGGCTTTTTCTATAGTTCATGCCGGTTTTGCCATAGGATTGATTATTTTAGCTTTTGGGATTTTATAAGCAGAGCTTGAAAACAAAGTATTTCAAGCGAAGCTTTCAAACTTTGTTTATGAAACTTAAAATTGCTCAGGTTATTGGTTTAAATACTGATCAAAAAGCCGCTCAGGTTGTCTCTTCCGTACGGGAAGATGATAATTCCTTCTTTGCAGTCCTGAAGCTGGCTTCTGATGATGCTTTTACCAAAGGCCGGCAAATTTTATCTGATCTGGAGGATTTCTATTTTGAATCCGAAGGAAATAGTGCTGATAAAATAAATGCCACCTTTAAGGAGGCTGAAGCTAAGATAGAGGCGGGTGCAGATTTTGACCTGTGTTTGGCAGCTATCTCCGGTAAAGCACTATACCTGATCGGTAAAGGGGCTGTTGAGGTGCATCTTAAGCGGGGAGATACCCTATCGCCACTTTTATCAGTCGGCGGAGCATCTCAGCTTATCTCCGGATTTTTGCAGGAGGAAGACAGAGTGCTTTTTTCCACCAGCAGCTTAACTAACTTTTTAGGTGAAGAATTTCAGAAATCGCTAGATTTACCGATTGAAGCTTTTGAGGAAGAGGTGGGCAGTAAAATCGGTACTTCGGAGATAGAAAACGGTGGCTTGGCTGGTTTGCTGGTAGAAGTAGCTGAAGAAACAGTAAATATTTCTCCGCTTGCTTCAGAAGATAAGGAGCAGGAGGTAGCAGAGGAGGTTTCTGAATACCAGGCAGCAAAACCGCGATTGTCGATGAAGCCTCTTTTTAGCAGTCTTTTAAAGTTGGTGGGGATTTTCCGCTCGCGATTTCCTAAAAGCGGCCGGGGTAGATTAATTATAGCTGTTGTTTTAATCTTAATTGTTGCCGGAGGTGTTGGTTATCAGTATAAAGCCACTCGTGATCGGGAAAGAAATCTGTTGTTTGCCAATAATCTGCAGGAGGCCCGGGATAATTTTAATGCAGCCAAAGGATTGGCCAGTTTAAATCCGGTTGAAGCTAAAAAGAAGCTGGATACTGCCACAGATAAAGTTAATGCTGCTTTGGCTTTCAAGCCAAAAGATGTTGAGGCCCAGAATTTCAAAAAGCAACTGGAAGAAGAAGCGCCTTCTATTTTGCAGGAATCTGCTGTTTCTGATTTTCCGTTGTTTTTAGATTTGGATTTGATTAAAAAGAATTTCCGGGCTACCCAGATGAGTCTATCCGGAGAGAAATTACTTTTATTGGACCCGGGGGTAAAAACACTGGTGGTAATAGATTTAACCAAAAAGAGCAATCAAATCCTGGCCGGCTCTGAGCAGTTGGGCGAGGCTAACTTGGTTTCTTTAAACGGTGGGTTAGCATTTGTCTATTCCAAGGATAAAGGGTTATTAAGGGTGGATACTACCAATTCCAAGCTAACTACAGTAGCTAAAAAAGATGATGACTTGAAAGGGGTTAAAGATTTATATGGCTTTGCCAGTAATGTTTATCTTTTAGATACTAATCAAATCTGGAAATATGTGGCTACCTCGGAGGGCTATTCTGATAAAAGGGAGTATTTAAGCAAAGACACCAGTGCTGATTTCGGAAATGCTTTAAGGATGCAGATTGAATCATCTGTCTACATACTGAAAAATGATGGAGAAATAGTGCGTTATACCAGGGGAGATAAGGATAATTTTGCCTATAGCGGGTTAGATAAAGGAGTTAAAGATCCGAAAAGCTTTTTTGTTTCATCTGATACGGAGAATTTATATCTTTTAGATTCCGGCAATTCCCGGTTACTGATTTTAACCAAAACCGGCACCTACAAAGGACAGGCTACCGGTAATAAATTCGCTACGTCTTCGGATTTGGCAGTAGATGAAAAGGGAAAGAAGATTTATCTGCTTGATGGTAGCAAAATTTACTCCGTAGATTTAAAATGACATTTGCGTATGCGAATTGTCAACAAAAAAGCTCTTCATGATTATCACATTCTGGAGCATCTGGAAGCCGGGATGGTTTTGTCTGGTGCTGAGGTTAAATCAATCCGGGCCGGCAGAATTGACCTGGGTGAAAGCCATGTCAGAATCTTAAATGGGGAGGCATATCTGGTTAATGCTAATATCCAAAGATATAATCAGGCGGCTGATAAAGAATATGATGCCCAAAAGAGCAGAAAGTTACTGCTTCATAAAGATCAAATAAACTCCTTGATCGGAAAAGTCTCAGGAAAGGGGACCACCTTAGTGCCGGTATCAATCTATGAGAAAAATAACCGGTTTAAGCTGGAAATAGGCCTGGTTAAGAGTAAAAAAGAATTTGATCATAGGAAGATTATTAAAGAAAAAGACCATATCCGCAGGGTAGAGCAGGAGCTGAGAGGGAAGGAATAATTTATCCCTTGTTATTGCGAGTGATTAGCGAAACAATCTTGTCGGACACAACTAATACTGATTTTCGTCATTCCCGTAAGTTTTTAATATTTCCTTTGCCCAAACTATGGCATCTTTTGCTCTTACCCCTGTTGGTTGCGGTCTGACCCATAATTCCAAATTTTCAATGCGATTATCATCCTTAACACCATTTTTATGATGAATATTTTCATTGGGTAATACATATCTTCCTAACTTTTTCTCCATCACTAAAATATGTTCAAAAACATAACGATTTGACGCCCTCGGATGATTTCTAGAAAAAACAAGAATGTAACCTTTCTTATCAGTGTAAAGATCACCGTCCGCTTTTCTTCGGTTCATACCGTCGCATTTGCCACAAAGAAATGATTTTGGTTGGATAAGCTTTCCGCAGTTAGGACATGGCTTTTTGTATATTTGTCCTCTACAAGATGGACATAGTGTGTGTCTACTGGATGGAGCAAATATTCTATAACACTTAAGACACTTTTTTCTCACACCTTCAGCGTATATTACTGTGGAGTTATAGTCAATGGGTGGAGATGGGGGGCTTTGCACCCCCGTCCAAAATTGTGACTTTTCAAACTTCTACAAGCTTAGCTAATTAATTTTTGGATATTAACCGTAACCAATTAGCAGGAAGTTAATATCTGATTGAATTGTCTTTTGTTAATACGGATCAACCAACACCTTATTAACAGCATCCTGACTTTGTACGTACTTTAGTATCCCGTCAGAAAGAAGATATTTTCTAAAGTAGCTTAAGCTATAGCGAAAGCGGAATTGGATCCAAATCCAGGTGTAACCCCGAAAACGAACCCTTTTACGCCTTGTACAGCGTCAGCAACGGTATTTTTAATGCCGTTTGTGTTTTGAAACAATATTTAACGAATAATGTTTCCTATTCGGCTTGCAGTTTTCAAAGAGCAATCCTGTCGAGACAATACATCCCCGTAATTTGTATATTACCACAAAATAGGCTTAAAATCAATTATGTGAATCTTATTTTAGATCTGCTTTTTCCCAAAAGATGTGTCGGTTGTAAAAAAATAGGTAATTATCTTTGCAAAGAGTGTATTTCCAATATGCTGCAAAAAGATTTGGTTTGCCCGCGGTGTGAACAGTTAGCTATGGGAGGCCAAACTCACCCGATCTGCAAAAGAAGATACGGGTTAGATGGGCTATGGAGTTTAGGCATCTATCAGGGCTCACTCAGGGAAGCTATTAAGCAGTTAAAATACGGTAGAGTCAGTAGCTTGGCAGAAACCTTGGTGGATATATTGGTGGAATATTGGAGTAAGTATCAGCCGTTTGTTTTAGAGCAAACTAAAAAGAGTAATGGAGCAGGATGGGTGGTAATTCCGGTGCCGCTACATTGGTGGAGGAGTAATAACAGGGGTTTTAACCAGTCTTCTTTAATTGGACAAACTTTATCCAAAAAACTAGGTTTAGATTACTGTGAAGGTTTAAAACGAGTTCGCTACACCAAGCCTCAAGTGAAAATAAAAGGTTATGACCGTCACCAAAATATCCGGGACGCTTTTGAGATTTCTCCTAACTACCAACTACAAACTATGAACTCAGTACTGTTAATTGATGATGTCTGGACTACCGGTTCAACACTCCGTGAATGCGCTTATGTTTTGAAAAGAAATGGAGTCAAAAAAGTCTGGGCAATTACGTTAGCTAGATAGTAGGGTTGTGTTCTGGTAAAATTAGCCCAGCTGGTGGGTTGCCCGAGTGGCTTAAGGGGGCAGTTCGCTAAACTGCTGGCAGAAATGTCACACAGGTTCGAATCCTGTACCCACCGCATAAGGAGGAATTGAGCAATGGTGGCTCACCAGTCTTGAAAACTGGGGCTCGCAAGGGCATGTGGGTTCGAATCCCTCTTCCTCCGCACTTTACATAGAAACTTTAAGAAGTTAAACTAAAACCATATGCCCAAGGATAATCCCAAAGAAGAAGCACCTAAAGAAAAACAGTCAGAAAAAGCTGCCGGACCGGAATTTTTCACCCCCAAAATGAGTGAAGCAGAGGAGCTTAAAACTCTATTTTCTTGGGAAGCAGCAGCCCGGCCCTTTAAGAAAAAAGACCGTTCCTATTACACCACCATTGCCATAATTGCTTTACTTTTAGTTCTAATTGCTTTCTTAGCCAATGAGTTTTTACTGATTGGAGTGATACTTTCTTTTGCTTTTGTAACTTATGTCCTGGCTTTTGTGCCGCCGCACAATATTACTTACCATATTTCTACCCAGGGGATTACCATAGGTGAGGATTTTTATTTCTGGCATTTTTTGGATTCATTCTGGTTTAAAGAAAAAGATAATTTAAAGGTTTTACATGTTCAGACCCGGCTTAGATTTCCCACCCAGTTGATGTTGGTTTTAGGTAAAGAAGATGATGAGAAGATTAAAAAAATAGTAGCCCGCTTTTTGCCATTTCATGAAAAGCCATATAAATCACTGATGGAGAAATGGTCAGAATCACTTCAAAAGCATTTTCCTCTGGAAAACGCCCATAGATAATCGTATATTAGCTTCGCCTGTTGTACAATACACATTACCTACCCCTGTAGCTCAGCGGATTAGAGCGCAACGTTGCGGACGTTGAGGTCGAAGGTTCGAATCCTTTCAGGGGTGCCAAGGAGGGTGGGCCGGACGGTAAGGTAATGGTTTCGAAAACCATCGGGTGAAAGCCCTAGCAGGTTCGACTCCTGCACCCTCCGCCATGCGCCCGTGGCCTAATGGATAGGGCTCCAGATTCCGGATCTGGCGGTTGCAGGTTCGAATCCTGTCGGGCGTACTTGTATGAAAAGAGAATTTAGCGCTGGTGGAATAGTTTTTAACGAAGGAAAAGTGCTTTTAACTAAGCACTCCCAAAATCACCACTGGAGTTTTCCTAAGGGTTTAATTGACCCGGGTCAAACTACGGAAGAAGCTGCTTTAAGGGAAGTCAGGGAAGAAGGGGGTGTGGAGGCGGAGATTATAGGTAAGGTAGGTTATTCCAAATATGTCTACACTTTCAATGATGAAAAAATCTTCAAAGTAGTAACTTATTTTTTGATGAAATATCTTTCAGGGGATATCAGTGATCATGATTTTGAGGTAGAAGAGTCCGGTTGGTATGAACCGGAAGAAGCCTTAAAACAGTTAACTTTTTCTCAGGACAAGTCATTACTTAAAAAAGCTCTGGAAATGAGAAAAAATGGATAATCAGTTTGTTTCCAGAGGCGGTATTAAACTCCAAGCAGCATTAGAGCAATTTCATGTTGATATTCAAGACCAAACAGTACTTGATGTAGGTTCTTCTACAGGCGGTTTTGTGGATTGCCTGTTACAAAATGGAGCCAAAAAAGTTTATGCCTTAGATACAGCTTATGGGGAATTAGCCTGGAAACTTCGCAATGACCCCCGGGTAGTGGTAATGGAGCGGACCAATATCCTGCATCTGCAGAATCTGCCTGAGCTAATGGATCTAGTTACTATTGATGCCGGCTGGACAAAGTTGGAGTTGGTTCTACCGATTGTTAAAAATTTCCTGAAACCGGAAGGTAAGATTATTGCGTTACTAAAACCCCATTATGAGGCTGAGAAGAAAGATCTGGTTAAGGGGGTTTTACCGGAAAATATTGCTGAACAGGTAAAAGATCAGGTAGTGAACAGGCTACAGACTGTAGGGTACAGAGTAGAGAAGATTATGGAATCACCAATACTCGGTGGAGCAGGCAATAAAGAATACCTACTACTTCTTGAACTTTGATTTAAAGAAGGCTTGAAAATCTTTTACAACATTTTCTAATTGCTTGGTTCTCCAAAGGTAAAAGATAGGGATCAAGCCGAAAAAGTTAATTAAAAATATAGCTGCAAACCACAGAAGATCACCCTTTTTAGCTGATTTCCAAAGGCCAATACCTTTCCAAAAAGCTTCCCACAAAACCAGGATAAAAATACCTACTCCTAAATCCGGCATATTCCAATTAAACATACAAATACATTATACTCTAATTCGGACAAAATAAAACTCACTTATTTCATTGCCTTCAGCCTCGAATTTATGGGTAGTATTTGCTGGAATAATGATCACATCTTCTGTTTTATATTCGACGATCTCATCTTCCCAATAAAATTTACCTTTCCCTTGTAAAACAATTCCTAATTCATCATATTGCTCGTGTTTATGCCAATCCCATTTATTTCCTGGAGCTAGCGTGCCCTTGGTTAATGCGTCTATGTTATCAGTAATAAGGTCATCCTTTGTTGCTAATGTTTGTCTGGATTTAGGTTGGTCATGGATAGCTTCAAATGGCACTTGGGAGATATTAAAAATTTTAAACTTTTTTGCCACTATTTGATAATTTTACCACTAGATTAGCTTTTAGATCAGGTCAAACTGAATTAGTATTGACTTTCGGTTTATATTTGGGTATTGTAAGATTAATGCCTAGAGTTATTTTTTCTGGTAATACTCAAGTTAGATATTTAAGAGCAATAAAATTAAAAAGTGGTTTGAATAGCGATCAGCTTGCGCAAATGTGTGGAGTTGTTGGCAGGTCATTTAGGGACTGGGCAAGAGGAAAACTTTCTATCTCGCAGATAGCCTTAATAATCTTACAAAACAGATTCTCTCAGATTGAAGTTCCAAAAGATATTAAGATTGTAGATGATTATTGGTATACCGCAAAAGGTGGAAGAAGAGGTGGCCTAAGAAGATTAGAGCTACATGGTCCGCCTGGTACACCAGAAGGTTGGAGAAAGGGTGGGACTATTTCTCAATTACGAAGGAGAGAAAATCCAGAAAAATATAGACTTTTAGGGTGTAATGTAAGGAAAGAATATAAAATTGACAATCTTTCAATTAAATTTGCAGAAGCAGCTGGGATCATTTTGGGAGACGGAGGAATTTCTGATAATCAGTTGAAGGTGAGTGTAAGTAGTCTTGTAGATCGAGAATATGCCCAATTCGTTTCTTCTTTATTTGAGACAATCTTTGGGTCTAAACCAAGTTGGTATGAGCGAAGCGATTGCAATGTTATCAACCTGGCCATTTCGGGAGTTAATTTAATTGAAGAACTGGAAAAATGGGGTTTTATCAGAGGAGATAAGGTGAAGAACCAGGTAGATTTTCCGGCGTGGATATGGACAAATTTAGAATTTCAAGAAGCCTGCGTGCGTGGCTTAATGGATACAGACGGAGGTTGCTATTTTCATAAACATAAAGTGAACGGTTTAGTTTATAGGAACTTTGGGATGTGTTTTACTAATAAATCTCTTCCGATTGCTCAATCTGTGGCAAAAGTGTTAAAATCACTAGGATTAAAATTTTCCTTTGCTAAGGAAAAAACGCAAATTTATATCTATAGTTTTGAGGAAATTAAAAAATACTTTAAATTAATTGGATCACATAATCCAAAGAATTGGAAAAAATTTAATTTGTACTTAAACGAAAAAACGCACAGGGTGGGATCGCATAGTTTGGTCTAGTGCGCCGTCTTGGAAAGGCGGTATGCCGCAAGGTATCGAGGGTTCGAATCCCTCTCCCACCGCCCGTTTTACCTCGATTCACCCGTAGCCTTGTTTTCGGGCCTTCTTTGGTGTACAATCCAGCCACAATCTCTTGTGGTCCCGTTTTTTCGGACGACAGGATGATTGCAAAGCTATGGATGACGTTCTACTAATTAAAGAAAAATTAAATATTGCCGATATTATCTCCGAATATCTTCCTTTAAAAAAATCAGGTGTTAATTTTAAAACTGCTTGTCCTTTTCATCAGGAAAAAACCGCTTCTTTTGTGGTTTCCCCGGAGAGGCAAATCTGGCATTGTTTCGGCTGTCAAAAAGGCGGAGATGTTTTTACTTTTCTAATGGAGAAGGAAGGGATGGAGTTTAAAGAAGCACTGGAAATGTTGGCTAAAAAAGCCGGGGTTACTTTGCAGAGAAAAACTACTGATAAAAAGGATGTCAAAGAACGGTTGTTTGAGGCTAATCTAAAAGCCCAGGAATTTTTTCACTATATTTTAACTAAACATGCTTTAGGCAAAAACGCCCTAAAGTATTTAAAAGATAGAGGAGTAAGCGATGCATCGATTGAAGAATTTGGTTTAGGGTATGCCCCTAATTCCTGGGAATCTTTAACTAAATTTTTACTCAAAAGAAGCTTTAGTCATCAGGAAATTATTGACTCCGGCTTAGGAGTGGCATCCAGGTCCGGCAGTTACGATCGGTTCAGGGGCAGGATTATCTTTCCCCTATTTGACGGAAAAGAAAAATTGCGGGGTTTTTCCGGCCGGGTATTAATACCAGCTGAACCAAAATACATTAACAGCCCCCAAACGGCAATTTTTGATAAAAGCAGTTTCCTCTTTGGTATCAATTTAGCTAAAGGGGAAATCAGAAGCAAAAATGAAGTTATTTTGGTGGAAGGAGAAATGGACATGATTATGTCATATCAAGCCGGCATCAAAAACATTGTGGCTTCAAAAGGCACCGCTTTAACCGAAGGGCATATTGAATTGCTGAAAAAATATACTGAAAATTTAAAATTAGGTTTTGATATGGATTTGGCCGGAGATAGTGCTTCCCGCCGGGGTATTGAATTGGCAGATAAAGCAGGTTTGAATTTATCCGTAATTCAACTGGAAGGCGGTAAGGATGCAGCAGAAGTGATCCGGGAAAACCCTGCGCTCTGGCAAAAAGCTTTGGATGAATCAGTGCCGATTTATGATTATTATCTGACCTCAACTGCCAAAAGGTATGATACTAAAAAACCGGCAGATTTAAAAAAGATTGGGGAAGAACTAATTCCTGTCTGGGCCAAGATTACGGATGATTTAGTCAGGGAGCGTTATATCCAAAGATTAGCAGCTTTCTTAAAAACAGAAGAAAAGATTTTGCGGGAGGCAGTGGAAAAAATGCGCCAGCAGCCGGTGGCTGCTTATACCGGCATATTAAATAAAACTAACCGGCCGGATAATATAGTCTCTGCCAAGTCAAGGAGAGAGTTATTAGAAGAATATTTAATTACTTTGCTTTTGCACCCGCCTCAGGAAACAAGCTTTGTACCTAATTTTCCGGAAACATTATTTTTAGCTGAAAAATGGCGCCAGATTTATGTATTATTGGTGCTTTATTTGGATTCTATCTCTTTTAAAGCAAAAGCGTTTAATATTAATGAATTCGCGAGTGGTTTGCCAAAAGAGTTGCTTTCAGAGATAGATAGATTATACTTAATAGAGCTTGATGGTAAGCTAACTGATGCTAAGTATTGGCAAAAGGAGTTAGAGGGGGTAGTTTCGGAACTTAAAAAAGCCTTAATTAAAGCTTCCTTGGAAAAGCTTTCCCTGGAAATTAGGAATGCCCAAGAATTTGATAAGATAGAGGCGGTAGAGACCCTGAACAAAAGGTTTAGGGATTTGTCAGTGAAGCTAAAAAATCTATGAGTAAAAAAAGAGAAGTACAACTGGATGTTAAAAAGCTCCTTAAATTAGGTAAGGAGAGGGGTTTTGTGACCCAGGAGGAGATTTTACAGGTTTTCCCTAAGCCGGAACAACAAATCAAGGAGCTGGATGAGTTTTATATTAAGTTGATTGATGAAAGCATTGACGTTTTTGAAACTACCACGGAAGAAATAGAGACTGAGACAAAAACTCCCTCAGAGCTGGAAAAAGAACTGGAGGTTTTATCTACCTTAGAAGGCGGTTCTGTTACTGACCCGGTCAGGCAATATCTGCGTGATATTGGTAAGATCCCACTGTTAACTGCTCAGGATGAGATTGAGCTGGCTAAAAGAGCAGAAAAGGATGAAAAAAAGGCTCGGGATAAACTGATTAGTGCTAATTTGAGGTTAGTAGTCTCCATTGCCAAAAAATATGTCGGTCGCGGGATGAGCCTTCTGGACCTAATAGAAGAGGGTAATATCGGCTTGATGAGGGCAGTTGATAAGTATGATTGGAGAAGGGGTTATAAGTTCTCCACATATGCCACCTGGTGGATCAGACAGGCTATTACCAGGGCTATTGCTGACCAGGCCAGAACTATCCGGATTCCGGTGCATATGGTTGAAACCATTAACCGTTTTAACAGGACTCAGCGCAGATTAATGCAGGAACTGGGGAGAGAGCCGACTCCTGATGAGGTAGCTAAAGTGTTGGGAATTGACGAGACTAAAGCCCGGGAGATCATTAAAGTTTCCCAGGAACCTACCTCCTTGGAAACCCCGGTAGGGGATGAGGAGGATTCTCATTTGGGGGATTTCATTGCTGATCAGGGCTTGCAGCCGGATGAGCAGGCCACCAGAGAGTTATTAAAAATTCATTTGGATGAGGTACTGGATTCCTTATCACCCCGGGAAAAAAGGGTACTGCAGCTTAGGTTTGGGCTGGAAGACGGTAAACAAAGGACTTTGGAAGAAGTAGGAAAAGAATTTGGAGTCACCCGGGAAAGAATCAGGCAAATTGAAGCCAAAGCCATTAGAAAACTTAAACATCCCACTCGTGCCAAAAAGCTTCGTGATTACTTAGAGTAATTTTTCTTGGAATAATTTCTATTTTTGTATTCTGTTCCACAGTAGGGAAAAGACATAGCCAAAAATGTAACCCAGGATAGCGGTTACCACTATCAAGGTAATCCATTTAACTAAATCAAATGATTGAACAACGAACGGATTATTCAAAAAATGGATGCCATAGATAAAGTCTAAGAGCTGAGAGGCTAGTCCGCCTGCTATTAATAACCCCCATACTACGTGCCAAAGTCCGGCAAAGACTCCGACAGTAAGGGCTGTTTTACCAGGATTTAATTTCATTTATCTCACCCCCTTAAATTAGGTGTACACCCCTGGGTTTAAAAATGCAAGACTAGTTGGTATAATTTCAACGTTTAACAATTAAATATTCCCCTGTAGCTCAATGGTAGAGCAAGTCACTGTTAATGACTATGTTAGAGGTTCGAGTCCTCTCGGGGGAGCAAATTAATCCACTTCTATCCCCATATAGTATACTAATGTTATGAATATGCGCTTGCTCAGGGGTGCAATAGGCTGGGGATTTACACTTTGGTTTGTGGGATATGTACTTGGTATCATTTTGTTTGTGGTTGTTTCTACTGACCTAATAGGCTGGATTATTTCTCCAATAGGTATAGTTCTAACATTGTGGGTGCTACTAAAGAAAATAAAAAGTACGGTATTTCAGCATTATCTGTATATAGCTATCATATGGACAATTATAGCCATTATCTTTGACTATATTTTTCTCGTGCAGATGTTCAAACCAGCGGATGGATATTATAAACCTGATGTGTATCTGTATTATCTCTTAACATTACTTCTTCCCATTCTTGTAGGTTATCTAAAAACAAAGCAAGAATTACACAAACAGTGAAAATCAACGGAGACTGGCATAGCAAAAACAAACTGAAAATGCCTTCGACTCTTGCCGAGCGAGTTAAATGGCATGAGGAGCATTTAAAGCATTGTGGATGTCGTAAAGATGTGCCACCAACTATCTTGGCCGAATTTAAGAAGCAAGGAAAGAATGTTTGTAGCAAAGGACATATTTTTAAGGTCAGTGAGACTTGCCCTATCTGTTGGCCTGGAAATTCAGAGAAAAAGGGGACTGCAACTTCTTGATCTCATTCCATCTTTGCTTTAACTCTCCAATATAGCTTTTATTGGAGAATGTATCTAAAATAGGCTGGTATAATAATTCAAAGGATGGGGAGCAATTCTGGTAGTGGTTACAATACCCATAGATGATGACAACCTTATTCGTTGAGGAACCATTTTGATAAGCATTCTGTAATTAAGGAAGCTTTTAAGTTAACAACAGCACATTTTACAAGACTCTTATTCTCTAAAAGTCTAAAGGATAAAGCAAAGCGTGTACCGAAGGGGTAATAGTTTATCTCATCAATTACTGCCACTTCTTAGGACCGCGTAGGAACGCTGTAGAAGAAATATTGTCAGCAGGAGAACCCATGAGACTTACTACATTTTGTCTCGCATAACCACTAGTTATGTGATAGATCAAAGTATTCGCAATCCTTAGTCTGCCATTCATTCCCCAAGGAGTTTCAGTTGGCTGTTCAAGATCCTCTCTCTTTAGAGCAGGTAAAGCTTTAGTTAAATCAATAACTGCCATTTTAGCAAGAGCTTCTCTGTTTAGCGTACCTGCCCTAATCCCTAATTGTATTTGTGCCATTAATTGGTAGATATCGTCTGTTTGGGCACGTTCCATAATTGGCCACATATCGCCAAACATGTTAAAGCCAACATCTGCAAATATTTTTGCAATTTCGTCTGTTGGACCGCTTTTTGATACTGTAAGCTGAAACCAATTATCTCCGAAGGTTAAAACATGATCGGGAGCTAAGGGATCTGTTTGTCTTACTTCGTGTAGCACCGCATAGGCAAAATTCCCATAAAGCGTTTGTGCAGCATTAAGAGGCATGCGTGTATTAATTAAAGTTCTTGGCAGGCCATTTTCAAACTCAGCACCATTCATGATGGCTGATTATAGGATAAACTTACATCTAATGCAAGCCGAAGCACTATAAAGTTAAAAGTTGAGTAGTTAGCTGTAGGGTAATTTCTGGAAATTCTATCTCTGTTACCCAGTCCGTTTGTCTAAAATCGTCCCATTTGGCGAGCCAAGGTATTTTTCTAGGCACAAATTATATTAAATCTTCGAACTTGTAGTTTTTTAGCAAAAGATAAAGTATATTGTTCAGATATAGACATTACGGTAACTTCATACCAGTGAAACAAAAATTATTACAACTACTTATTCTCATAGTACTTGGGAGTATTTTAACAACAATTCTCACTTGGCCATTTCTTTTAAAGATTACATCATTTTATTCGGATATTGGAGATTACCCTGAGAATGGTTACCTTCTTTGGTACAACCAGTTTTCTATTGCTACAGGCAGAATCTTAAATCCTAGTGAGTATTTTAATTCTTTCCAATTCTATCCTTACCCATATTCACTAGCTTATAGCGAGTTATTATTGATCCCGTCTTTAATCTTTTCACCTATTTATTGGATAAGCCAACAATTAGCATTTTCTGTTAACTTCTATGTTTTTTTAAGCTTTGTTTTCTCGTTTATCTCCAGTTTTTATTGCCTAAACTATCTAATTAAAAACAAATACGCCTCTTTTATCGGAAGCCTTGTCTATACCTTTAATCCGTTGACCTTTGCTCATTTTCCCAACCACCTTCAATTTATGAGTAGATATTTTCTTCCTCCCTTGTTGTTATATGGTTATTTGTTTTTTAAAAAGCCGGAGACCAAGAATGCGCTATTTTTTTTCTTGTTTTTCACTTTTAATGTTTTAACCTCCTTCAACTTAATGTTCTTTAGCAGTTTTGCTCTAGCTATATATATTGTATTTTTCTTTTCCCTAAATTTTTATAAAAAAAACTACATTTATTTTATAAATATCTTGAGGAAGAGTTTATTTTTCATGCTTTTTATCCCCATACTGTTTTTCTGCTACTTTCCCTATTTAAACTTTGTACACAAAGAAAAGGCTACTTTTGATATCCAGCTCCTCTGGCTCTATTCAGCAACTTTGGAAGATTGGATTTCACCACTGCCCAACAATGTTCTATATAAAAGCATATTCAAGACAAACAGGGCTGAGAGGATTCCTGGTTGGGGATATGCTGATATAATCGAAGAGCACACACTTTTCATAAATGCCGTACCTTCAATTCTAGCAATTCTGAGTGTGTTGTATCTTGTAAGGTCATTACGTAGACGGAATAAAAAAGAGCGTAACGATCGATTGCTTTTATTTGTAAGTTTGCTCATCTTAATAATTACTGCTGTTTTGTCTTTTGGACCAAACCTCTCTTTCAATTCAAACCAGGGTAGTAATATAAAACTACCTATGCATTACCTCATACAATGGTTACCGATTTTCAAAGGCACAAGGGTGCTGTCGAGGTTTCAATTTATTTTTTATATCCCGTTTTCAATTCTAGTAGCTTATGGGTCTCTGATGATTTTTAGGGCTAGAAAGCGTTATTTCCTGCCTATTTTTGTTTCATTGGCGACTCTTTTAATAGTGGAGAATTTTAATAACTTTAAATTTGATTTGACTTCTTCAATTCTTGGAGAAAAACAACTTATTGAACATAATTTTAGTTTCTTAAGCGGTAAAAGCACTTTTCATTTTCCCCATGCTTACCTTGGGGAAGAAGCAAGATATCTTACTTTTGGCACTGTAACTGGCGAAAAAATGATCAATGGATATAGTAGTTATATGCCACCCGACTGGGGCAGCTTTATATCAGCTTATAAAACATCTCTTGAGCAAGACGACCTTAAAAAGCTTAAAATTATCGGTATACAATATATCATTGTTCACAAAGACTTATTGACAAAACAACAAGCTCAAAATCTTTCTGGCAACCAAACTTTTCTCCAAAAGGGAATAATTTATAATAAAGACGGGATACAGGTTATCAATTTAGATAATTTTAACTTTGATTATAAATTATGCAGATTTGATAACGACTTTGATTTTATATTAAAACGGCTTTCTTCTTTCAATGTTAATTTTTATCAGTTAAATATAGAGAGTAAAAGTGACTGCTATTTAACCAGTACCCTCCAAGACCGTTACCGGAGCAAAATTGTCGATGAAAATGGAATTAAAAAGACCGCTCTTATCAGAATGCCCATTATTATTGCTCCGTTTGAAAAAATCAGTGTTGATGAAATAAAAAGAGATTTGAAAATTGAGCAATGAATGAAATCATTATTAACATATTAAGATAGAATCAAAATATGATTAGCCAAAAGAGTGTTATAGTCATGCCTGCTTATAACGCTGCCAGGACTTTGAAGGATACTTATAATGAGATTCCAAAAGAATTCAGAGAAAATATCATCTTAGTAGATGACTGTAGTAAGGATAATACGATCAAAGTTGCTAAAAGATTCAATATCAAAGTTGTTTCCCATAATAAAAATCTAGGTTACGGAGGAAATCAAAAAACCTGCTATAGAGAGGCACTCAAGTTGAATCCGGAAGTAGTAGTTATGCTTCATCCGGATTACCAATACGACGCTTCACTTATTAGGGAATTAATAAGACCGATCATGGAAAATCGGTTTGATTTTGTGTTTGGATCAAGAATTCAAAACAAAAAGTCTGCATTTTCAGGAGGGATGCCACAACTAAAGTATTACGTAAATAGAATTACCTGTCTTTTGGAAAATATCTTTTTGGGAGTTAACTTTAGTGAACATTTCTCAGGATTTAGAGCGTATTCTGTTAAGGTTTTGGAAACCCTCCCTTTTGAATTTTTTTCTAATGATTTTGTCTTTGACCAACAGATGGAAATCTCAACTTTAAGTTTTGGTTTTAGGATTGGAGAAATCCCTATCCCAACCAGATATCACGAGAAGGCTTCGTCAATACAATTTATGAAAGGGGTAAAGTTCATCACGGAAACATTTTGGACAATTTTTCTTTATCAGCTACATAGGCTGGGTTTCATTAAAAGCAAACTTTTTTCTAATTAAGCAGCTACTTAGATTCATTGGTTATAGCACGCCTAAACCCTGTAATAAGATAGGTTCAAAATTATCATTTGATTCCAATATAGCCAGTCCTAATTGTTCCAACTCGGGGGAGCCAATTTGGTATAATTAATATATGTCTAAAAATCCCATTGTTAATGCCCTGAGCGCTTCAGCCTATATTTTCTTTGTTGTCTCTGTTATGACCTTCGTGACTCAACCTCTAAGGAACAAGCCCGATACTTTTTTCGCTCCAATCACAGCCTTATTTGTGCTTACTCTTTCTGTGGCAGTAATGGCGTTCCTGTTTTTTTACCAACCCCTTCAGCTTTTTATTGAAGGAAAGAAAAAAGAAGCAGTAAACCTATTTATTAAAACTGTAGGAATTTTCGCAGCCATCACCGCTGTTGTTTTAATTCTGCTTTTTTCAGGAATTATCTAGTAGTTCTGGAAAAATAGGTTCAAATTCATCCGCTGATTCTAGAAGTGTTAGTTTTAAGCTTTCCAACTCACTGGAGAAAATATAAATTAGGCTGGATTGACGTCTTATATTTAGTGGTCGTGCAATTTTCCTTTTTGTAAAACTATTCCTTTTATTGCGTTTTCAACCGCATGTATAAAAACAACATAAGCCTCAATAAACTCCCGTCCAGCAGAAACATCATCTACGTCGTAATGAGATTTTACTTTAATTTTATGGAAGAGGTGAAGAATAATTTCTCTATTTTCAGGGGATTGTATTTGTTGTAAAACGTCATCTAATTTTCCGGTCTCAACTGCTTTATCAGCTAGTGCTATTTCTGGTTCAATCGATTCTGCTGGTTTGATACCTTCATATTTTGCTCCTTCTCCTTCCCGGTGTACTCTCACTAAAATCTCAAATAATTCCATTTCGGCTTTGTCTATCTCCGCTTTATTTTTTGCTCTTTTTCTTTTATCCATGGCTCTTTTCAAGGCTTTTCTTATCTTGTCCTCATTCTCGGGTTTAACCCAAATAAGGATATAGTTGGGATTATTTGTTTTCATTGCTTTTCTGGCGGCGGAAATAACGGGACCGTTTAATGTATCGCAATGGGCAGATAGTGGTCTTGGTGAAATGAAAGCACCAAAAAGGGAAAAGAGTAAAACCACTGACACCTGCGTAAGTATTCTTTTTATTTTCATACGAGGACATACATATTATTCCAAAGTAAGTTCTTTACTTACTCTACCTCAGTCTACCCATAACTAAGACAAAATAAGGTAAGAGAAATATAAGAAAAAATGCGAAGTGGTGGATAACAAAAAGATTGTTAATCCGGCTTTTTTCTCGGCTTGTTACTGAGTTAATTAACCAGCAAGCGGTTATATTAAGAAAGATCATTGGGGGTGAAGCCGGAAACTTGGGCTGCAGTTTTTTCTAAAAAATGCTATAAACAAGATATGGACAGGGTGTGGGCAGAAAAGCACCAGCTGCTTGTTTATTTTATTATGGCCTATGTTTTTTCCTGGATAATAGGCATTCCGCTTGCTTTATCGGTGGCTGGTAAGATTTCGAAACTTCCACTATCTTTGCATTATCTAACAGCTTACGGTCCAATGCTTTCTGCATTTTTAGTTATTTATTTAACAAAAGGACCACAGGGTTTAAAGGGTTTATTCCAAAAAATTATTGACTGGAGAGTAGGTAAAAAGTGGTATATTTTTGCCTTTTCTCCGATACTGCTTTTCATAATTATGGAATTATTAATGAAAAACTCCATAGATTTTAGTGCACTTGGACAAGTAAATTTTCTACCGAATTTAGGGTTCCTGGCATTATTGCTTTGGATTTTTAATTCAGGCATTGGTGAGGAAGTAGGTTGGCGGGGTTTTGCATTACCTAAATTACAAGAAAAACATACTGCCATTAAGTCATCTTTAATACTGAGTATCTTTTGGATCGGCTGGCATCTGCCGGCATTTTTTTACCTTCCTAATTATATGCAAATGGGACTTACAATATTTCCTATGTTTGCTTTAGGTGTTGCATCCGGTGCTATTGTATATACCTGGCTTTTTAATAGTACAAAAGGAAATATTTTAATGGCAATACTGTTTCATGGAGCTTTTAATTTTGTGACTGCTTCAAAAGCCGGAGAAGGATCAGTCGCGGCTATTTTAAGTATGTTAGTTGTAGTTCTGGCTGTAGTTTTAATTATTCTGTATAGAAATAAAAATCTTTCTGCAGCCAGAAATTGATTTTAGAAAGTCCCTATTGTACTCAAGTGTAGTCGAGGTGCTATTGCCCTGAGCTTGTCGAACGAGTAAAATTTGCTCCGCTATTTACCTTTCATAAATTCTGGCATTATTGGTGAGACTGTTAGTTTTACTACTTAGAAACTTGGGGATTATTTTGGTCGAGTATGAAGTAAGTGTTGTTAGTAAATGATTCTATTAAAGTCTTAGTAGCGCTTACTATAGCATTACTTGCTATTCCCTCTGGTGCATCGAGAGCAAAGAGGACTTCTTTAGTTTGAGGTGTAACCTTTGAACTATCTCTGTAGCCTTCGCTAAAAGAATAAAAAGGACCTTGGGAATCGGACATGATAAAATCTCCCGATTTTAGGGTGACTTGTCCTCCGCCGATTAAAGTCATTTGCTCTCCACCTTTTGCCAAACTTGTTATGACATCTCCCTTGATTGTATTCAGGTCATAAGCTGAAAAAGATAAGTTATCCATAAGCTCCAATGCCATATAAGCATTGACGATATTATTAATGTTGCCGATATTTTTTCCTTTGAGAACTCTTTTTATTTGTAGGTGGGGGAGGGATGCCGTGTCGGGAGAGATCCCTAACTTTTTTGCAAAGTTAATGTAGGCTTGAGAGTGAGGATGATTTTTTAACTGATCTAGGGTGTACTTTTTGATAACTTCAGGGTAGATATTAGTTAGTATTTGATCAGATTTTTCATCCGGTCCATAGATGCTGACATTTTTTGCAATTGCTAGAGCGACAGTTGTGCCTGGGTATTGCTCTAAAAGTTGTTTATCAAGAGTGAAATTCATGGATAAATTTTATCATATTGGGTTATCAAGTTGGAATTGTTGGGTGGAGTTTGGGTTAACAGTAGATGGGGTCTATTGAGACGCAGCCGGTTACTTCTTCATTTTCATTATAATAAGGCTTTGATTTTTGAAAATGCTCCTTTTGTTAATAGTATAGAGGAGAAGCCTTTTCACCTACCTTTCATAAATTTTGGCTTGGGAGGTGAAACCGGAAACTGCTTTGCAAGGTTGGTCCTTGCGAGGCTGTAAAGACAAAAATCCGCAGGTGCCATCCTTTCCACCCCCCGGAGTGGTAATCAGGGTGACCCACATTTAGGAGAAAGATTTCTACTCGGTGATAACTACTACATTAGGGGATAACCCCTTTTTTATAATCTCTAAGTCCTGTTTTGCAAAATTATTGCCGGCTAAGTTCAGTTGTTTAAGTTTCTTGAGATTTCCAAGTTCATAGGGCAGTCTTGTCAGTTTGTTGTTTGAAAGATCCAATATTTCTAAATTTTGTAGTTGTCCCACCTCTGCCGGCACTCCTGTCATCAAATTATCAGATGCATCAAGAACACGCAGCCTTTGTAAGTTCCGAATTTCTGCCGGTAATGCTCCGGTTAATTTATTGTTGGATATATCCAGTTCTTCAAGGTTAGACTTGGTAAGGATGTCAGCCGGTAACTTTTCTAAACCCTGGTTACTTAGATTTAAGACGTTACCCTTATTTGTACTTAGGTCATTCTGGTTTTGTGTATTTTTTAAGACTGTTTGATTTACGGTATTTGAGGTTTTAAATATTTGTTGGGAGAATAGGGCTGCTACTGCCAAGATGAAGATTAAAATTGGTATAAAAACAAGAACCCCCTTTTTCTTACTCATGCCTGCTAAGTATAACATTTTCCGGATTAAATTCTCTAAAAGGCATAAATTTTTCGTTCTATCCGCACTTGTAAGGATATAAAAATCCGCAGGTGCCATCCTTTCCACTCCCGGGGTGGCGAGCCTCTATTTATTTTTTGAGTAATTCCCTTTGTTATTACATTGAGCTGGTAATAATTTTTAATAAAATAAAATACAAAACAGCCAACAAAAGCGATAATAAAATAGCAAATTTCATTCCCTTAAATTTGAAAACTACAAAAAATATTAATATGGTTAATATGATAAAGAGAAAAGTTACACTCATATAATTAGTATACTGTTTGACTCACCGCTATAGAAAGTCCCTATTGTACTGAACATTAGTCGAAGTACTATTGCCCTGAGCTTGTCGAAGGGGTAAAATTTGCTTTTATATGCTTGAACAATTTGGACTGATAATTTTAATCATTCAGATAATTCATTCCCTTGAGGAATTGGTAACCGGATTCTACAAAAAGTGGTACTTTCTGAAAATGCCTTTTTGGGTATTTTTAACTTTTGAAATATGCCTTAGTTTATTTTGGACTGCCGTTTTATTTCTTAAAAATTTTCCTTATAGAGAAAATTTAATAGCATTTTTTATTATTTTAATGTTTGCAAATGGAGTACAGCATATAGTTTGGGCTGGGATGGTGAAAAAGTATGTCCCAGGTCTTATGACGTCATTTGTGCACATAATAGTATTCCTGATTTTTTACTTCCAGCTTATCTTTTAACCTAGACAATCTTCCCCAAAAGTCCTAAAATTTGCTTGAAAATGAAAGTTGGTTATCTTCATGTAAAGTCATTAGAAGATTATCTGGAGAATCAAATACAAGCTATTCTTAAAAACCCTTATTCATTAAAGACTGGCAAACCCTTTACTAATATAAAATTACGACCTCGGGAAGTTCTAGGTGCATTTCTGATTTGTGCTGTAATAAGAAGTATTTCAGAACAAAATTGGACGATAGCGCGTGATCCAATGGAAGGAGATGGTGTAGTACTGTGTATGGACAAAAGTAGATTTGGAGACGGTGCTTTTTTAGAACAAGTTTATGTCCCAAGACTAAGTCAAGATCTCCCTGTGAGCATGGAAGAAATTGTTAAAAGAATAGAGATTGAGATAAAAAAGAAACACAGAAATGGGAAACCATATTATGAGAACAAACATTTAGTAATCTTTCTCGATATAGAAGGTCAACTAGACTATCAAAAAGTTAAAAAGATCGTAGATGATTTAGAAGAAGGCTTTGATTCGTACTGGTTATTCGCCTCCTGGGATAAGCAATACAGTTATTTAGTTTTTTTTCTTAAAGCAAATCGAGATCAACCAGCCTTATATAATGTAAAGATCAATGAGGATTTTAAAGGATGGAGTGTAGAGAGGTTAGGAAGGCTTTGATTACTTCTCATACTTTTAATTTAGAAAGGTGTCACCTCTCATAAATTCTGGCTTGGGAGGTAAAACCGGAGACTTGGGAGGCTGTTTTGCCGGGGAAGACTTCTAACTTTAATTTTCTGTCTTCTAAAAGTTGGAGCAGGGCAGTGCCTCCGAGATAGTTAGTGTTTCTCGAGCTAGGTTCTTTGGTAGGTTCCATAGTACTCCAGCGTTGTCCGGTAGAATTATCATAATACTCAAATTGGGTTAGCTCGTATTTTATTATCCCGGAAGATTTATCGATTTTAGCCGGATCAGGGGAGTTGTCTTTTACCCCAAATTGCGCGGCTTTGCCGTCAAAGTTGCCAATGGAAAATCTGATTTGAGTAGGATCAATATAATCATAAGCTATAGAAAAATGCCCATCCCAATACCTATCCATATTTTTTCCTGCATAACCATTGGTTCCTTCCTCAAACCAATTACCGATTAACTTTCCGTCAATATCATAATCAATCTTTCCGGCCAAAGGCTCTGTTTTCCTGGCATTTTTAGCAATTAATATACTTCTTGCCGGCTCCTTAAAATACTTAAAAGGATCATCAGTGTGAATTTTCCAGGCTTCTCTTTCATAGTTTTTGGGGTTTATAAAATTAAGCCTTAAAGTATTGTTGTAAACTGCAAAGTCTAAAGTTTGTCCGCCGATCCGGCCAATTAACTGCCCTTCTTTAATAGGGATTCTGCCGGCAAAGTATTTTCCTCCGGCTTTTTCCAGTTCAGCTTTTATTTCAGGGGACAGGGATGTAATCAGATCAAAATAGCTGTAAAGATCACAGGTATGTTCAATATCCAATCTATATTCAGGAGCCTTGGCCTGATTATTTGCTGATTCATTTACCTGTTTTTCCCTGGTTTCAATTCTTACTATTACACCATCAGCAATGGCCCGAACTTCATAAGTATCCCTGGGGGATTTAAAATCTGTTGGAGAAAAATAACCATGGTCAATGGGGGTAACATGGGCATCTGTGACTAAGCCATATGGTAAATAAACTGAAAAATCCTCCGGTTTCATAGGCAAAGTGCCAAACTTGACCATGCCTTTACCTTGACATTTTCCCCGGCTCCAGGTGTCACGTAAATCCAAAGGGTCAAAAGAGGGGGCTTTATCTTCTTCTTTCTGAGGGGTTTTATATTCAATTAAATCAGTTTCAGGGTTTTGATCAGGTTCTTTTTGTTGTTTAGTAAAAAAGTAGCCAACAAAAACGGCTAAGATTATCCCCGCGACAATGACAGGGATTAAAATATTGCCTTTTTGATTATTAAACATAACTGAATCAGCCTTCTACAGTATCCAAAGTTAGGCAGCCGGGGATCGGCATTTTACTTTGGTTGTATCCGTTGGGTTTATTGGCAAACTTTTCCCACTCAGTCATGAGGGCAGTGATTTTTTTAAGTGTTTTTTCTTTGATTGAATCATCAAGGTAGGCAAAAGGGCAGACATGTTTGGGTTTTTCCCATGAGTTTTGAGTGCCTCTGCCAATCCCAATTTCAAACCAAGCCCAGTCTCCGTTTGAGTTGGCTGTGCTGGCCTCAGCTACCACCTGTCCGGCTTTAACAAAATCTCCTGGTTTAACAATAGGATTATTCACATGTTCTGTTTCATAGGTCCAGCGGCTGTCCATCGAGGTAACAACGACTACCGAGTAGTCGCCGCTATAAAGTTTGGGAACATCTTTGACAAAACCATCAACAAGAGCATGAACTTTAGTCCCTTTAGGGACACTCCACATAGGTTGTGGATTAAATGAGCCTTCAAAACCTCCTACCGGCTCTCTCCATATTCCAAATTCCTCAAAAGAAGGTTTAAAGTCAAAGTCTTGGCCTTTAAACCTGACATCACCAGCCATTTTGGTTTCCGGATTATAGTAGTCCAGATTAACTCCGATTCCCTTAATTTTTACAGGCGGCTGTTCAGAAGTATCATTAAAAGCGCTGTCATTTACCGGCCTGGGAGCATCGTATTCTCCTTTTTTAGGAAAGATAACTACAACTCCGATGATGATGGCTGCAATAAGGACAACACCAATGAGCAGTTTGGCCATATTTAAACCATATCATACTAAGGTTTGACTTGTCATCTGAAATTTGTCACACTTGAATTATGTCTCAAAAGGGGCTTGCCCTACCTTTTGTAATTTTAATAGGACTTGGAATTCTGGGATTTTTAGCCATAGCCATTGAATACTCTGTATTTAATGACGTCCACGTAAATGCCATAAAAAGAGCTACTGGTCAAAAAGTAGAGGAAAAGCCTGCCTCCAAAGTTGCAGAAAGTAAAAAAGGTTGTAAATCCAATAAAGACCCTGTTTTTAAAGCTGAATTTACTGACCGTTCCAAAATACTCTATATAAAACCTCTTGCTGACACTCAGGCTCCTTCAGTTGCCAGAAGTTCTATTGCGGTAAAAGAGGGATCAGAAGCTCCTATTTATAGCCCCACAGATGCTAATTTAGAAGAAGTTGTTGAAAAAGATGGAAAATACACACTTTTGTTGCGGGCTAGTTGTGAGGTGAGTTTCTCATTTGATCATCTAGATAAAGTATCGGAAAAAATTCAACCTAAAGCATCTGTTAAAAAAGGAGAACTGCTGGGTTATGTTAGTGGTGCCGCGGAGGGTAGTGGTTTTGACTTTATGGTTTCCAATAGCTCAAAGCCGGTTTCCCATATAAACTCAAAGCGCTGGCAGGATAAAGAAGCTTTATTTGCCCAGTGTCCTTATGAATACTTCGATAACCGCAATGATAATAATTTAAAGAGGGATTATATAGCTTATACCCTGGTTCATAATGAGAATACTATCCAAAAAGTCTGGAATAAAGAGCAGGGTGTAAGTAATATTTCCTGCGGGGAGGTATCCCATGATATTGCCGGTACTGCGTCGGGCGGTTGGTTTAAAGGAGGTGGCACGGATATAAAAGGTGATTATTTATCAATCAATAAATACCTCTCCACGGTGCAGATATCCATAAGAAAAGACGGCAAGCTAGCGGAAGCACTAACTGATTACTCTCCTGATGTTTTATTGCCTGATTTGAAAGCTGGTAAATCTGCTTGTTATCAGGATGCTAATCAAAACAAATGGATAATAGTTAAATTAATCTCTGACAGCAAACTTTCCCTTGCCAAGGGAAATGGTGGTTGTCCGACCCAGTTTGCCCAGGAAGTATCTGATATTTGGGAAAGATGAATAAAATTTTTACCTACATTGTAGTGGCGTTGGATCTTCTGGCAATGCTTGTATCCAGCAGCATTTTTTCCTGTATTGGTTCAAACGCTTCAGAGTGTCAGAAAGCCATTAGCTCACCTGTTTCCTGGTTGATTATTGTTGTTGCAGTTTTTTCTACCAGTTTTTATCTATATAAAAGATTCAAAGCAAATCTTCCTCTTTTACCATTTTCTTTTAGCTCCAATGTAAGCAGTGCAGGTCCTAAAATAATTACTCCTTTAAAGAATAAAATAATCTTCGGATTTTTCTCATTTTTAATGATGATGTCCTATTTTGTCTCACCCTACCACTACACTCAAGGCGCTGACACTCCCCCTTATGCCCATTGGGCGTTTTATGCTATTCCCATCATGGTGGGGCTTGTTTTCATAACCTTAAAAGATGAAATAAAACTTAGGTTGCATGCATTTTGGACCCCGTTTGGTTTACTTTACATGGCGTTTGCTTGGGGCCTCGTGACCTTTGATGGTCTTCCCATTGGTGCAGCATTAGGGTACTCACTCTTTGATTCTATCGGGGAAGGCTTTTGGTTTGCCACCGGCTTTGGATTAATGCTGGCTTTTGTGGGCCTTAAACCAATGTATAAACGCGCTTTTTATTTCTTACCCTTAGCTTTTTTCGGCGGCATTTTTGGCACCATTGAACTTACGAGGCAGATACAGGGAATACTGGTACAAAAACCTGTTGAGTGGGGTGCGTATCTTGATCTGACGTGGCTTATGGGAGGGTATTTTGCCATATATCTGATAGTTAAAAGATTGATAAAAGATCGGCCTCCAATAAAAACAATGGCCGTTTCTGCTGTATTATTTGTTTTAATTGTTTTTATCAATTTGGTAGTGGCCCAGAATTTAGTTAGTAAGGCATTTCCCAAAAACAGCTGGCAACACCATTGGTTAAGCGGTTATTTGCCTGCTTATAACGTTCAATGCTCCGGAGCAGAATGTAGCAATATTATTTATCTGGAGCCTTATAGCTTTTGTGTCAATGGTAACCCAATTGACCGCGAAAATCCTTCTCAGTTTTATAGCGTGGCCCAATCCAGAGTGGCAAAGGGATGCTGGTATAAACTGAATACCGATACAAGGAACTTGCAGATTGTTTGTTCCCGTCCGGTTACTGTGACAAAAGAGAAAGCGGCTGATTTGCCGGTAGTTGAATGCGGAAATGCGCGATTTGATGGAGCCTATGGTGGGGGATTGGGAGGAAATGAGTTGCGGCAAAAAGAACTCTACGACTTAAAATGAGAAAATTCTTACCCAAGGAATAATAGCATCCATTGCGGTGTTAATCCTTATAGAGAAGAATAAGGATACAACTTTTGCCTATGATAGGAATGGAAGGAAATATTACATCAAAGATCAGGCAGGGATGGATTGGATTTCTCAAAATTGTCCTAAGATTAAAAATAGTAAAGGAAAATGAGCCTTACCCCATAGATCTTGAGATAGTTCGGTATAGTTATTCTGGTATATTGTTTGGTTAGCAGATTGGATGTAAACTCAAAAAGGAGGCGCAATATGATTGGGTTTCAACAACTAATCAAAAAATACCAATTACATTTATTTTTTCTATTAGCCTATCTTCTCAGTTGGTGGTCATTATTACCGGTTCGAGGGTTGTTGTCTCAGGGTGTAGCACTTGCTGCTGTGATTGTTATATTGCTTAGTGCAGGCAAACCAGGTTTGCGAGAATTTTGGAAGCGCCTGATAAACTTTCGTGCAGGCTGGTTGTTGTTTCTCGCTGCTCCGGTGATTATCATTGGCTTTAAACTCTTCGATATTGCAAGCAATCTTCTTGCGGGTGGGACATTTGCCGGTTTTCCTCGTGTACCCTTCGTAATAATAGCAATTGAACTTTTATTGTTGGGGGGATTATGGGAAGAGATTGGTTGGAGCGGATACGCCTTACCTGTATTACAAAAACGTTTTGCCAAATTTAAGTACGGCATCTTATTCGCCACCCTTATTGTTGGTATATTTCGAGGTATTTGGCATTTGCCGTTGCTTATAGTCGGGGCAATACCATGGTACGATGCTGTCTGGTTTACTCCTTTTGTGTTTCAACCGTTTATTTCGTGGCTCTACAACAAATCAGGAGGCAGCGTTCTGGTTGTGATGTTTTTCCACTACATGTCTAACTTGCTGTTTGCCGCAAGCCCAAGCTTTACAGGAGCCGATAAAACGCTGTATACCATTTTGTATATGACCTGCGGGGGGCTGGCTACGCTTGTGCTTGTTTGGAAAACCAGATTCAAACTGGGATTGCGCAAAGACTCTTTATAAGCAAGAAGTCTTAACTTTTCTATTTCTTCTTCCTGTAATATTAAATGAAGCTAAACGTCAAACAATATCCGCTTTTCGGGAAAAGGGTGCTTGGAAAATAGATTGTGGAGTAGATTTATTACAATATTGTTACTTATTTCTTCTGGTAAGTTAAACGGTTTTTATTAAAATGCTTTTGTGCATAAAATTTTTCCCAATTTATGGTTTGATAACCAAGCCGAGGAAGCAGCAAATTTCTATATTTCTGTTTTTAAAAACTCTAAAATTACTTCTGTTACTCACTATCCAAAAGTAGCAGAAGAAGTTTCCGGAAAATCTCCGGGATCTGTGATGACTGTAGAATTTGAATTGGATGGGCAGCAGTTTGTGGCTTTAAACGGTGGACCGGATTTTAAATTTAACGAGTCGGTTTCCTTTGTGATCAGTTGCAGAGATCAAGCAGAAGTAGACTATTATTGGAAAAGATTGAAATAGCACCTCTTGTAGAAATAGCCGGACAATAATTGATTTTTAAAACCGGTAAAAGTCATCTTCCATAAATGACTATTTCTGTGTTGTTGATTTTGTAATTTGATAAAAATTTCCTATTGCCAAACCTCTGCATATGCCATTCTTCAAAGTTTTGCCATTTAAAGCTTGGGACTTCAATAAACAGCAGTAAAATATCAGCCTCCGGGTACTGGTCGATATTGAGGGCTTCTATTCCTTTGGTTCTTAAGAAAAAGCGGTAATCATCTGCCTGCGGAGTGGAATTTTGTTGATCTCTTATTGAAACTACCGCATACTTTTTTGTTCTATCTAAATTACTTTTCTGAATGAATGCATCAACGGTGTTGCTTAGGGTTGGAATTGATCTGCCGGTAAAAGAGGCCGGAGGCAGTTTAATTGTTTGGATATAAAAAACAATAAAAATAAGCAGGATGATTTTACCAATGGTTTTTGAGGACAGGATTACTGCAACGGTAAAAACCAGAAGGCAGATTAATCCGAGTAAATAGTACTGTCTTAATGGGGTCACTGCTATTAAAAATATTAGCGGCAAACAGGCAAATACCAGCCAGTATCTGGCTTTTTTGGTTGCCAACAGAAAGGAAGTAATTAAAATTACGGTTGCCTGTACAGGAGAGACGCCAATGATATTTAGTACGGGATAAATATTTGTTATCTTAGGCGAAAAGCTTATTCCGGCCGCAGACGGATAAGCCAGCCAATGACGAGTCAGGAACCCCTGAGTAATAATTTCAAAAATAAATATCGGGGTCCAGGGCAGCAATAATCCCAAAAAGATATGGAAAAGATTCTTTTTTCGGTTAGCATTGGTCAGCCACCCGTAAAACAAGATCGGCAGAGCCAATATGGCCGCCGGCTCTATAGCTATGGAAATTCCAAATAGTAAAGCAGTTATGAAGCCGGGACCTTTAAACCATAAGCTTGTCAGGGCTAAGAATACCCAGGATACATACATATATCCGTTCCAGGGATGCCCAGCAGCGTTAATCCACCAGGGCGATAAACCAATGATTAAGATAATAAGTAGGGCAGAAGTGAAGGATCTTTTTAATTGAAAATAGGTAAACACTCCCAGGGCTGTAAGAGCAAAAAGGGCTTGTGAGAAAATTAAAGATAAAGCATTCCCGTTGCTTAATAAAAGCCCCGGGAAAAGCAGATAGTAATAAACCGGGCTGGTGGGAAAATTAGCACTGGTCATCGGCCCCAGCCAGACAATTCTATGAATCCAAAGATTAGACAGTTCATGTAAATCCCTGGCCAGGTCAACATGTATGCCCGTTTCAAAGATGCCTTTATAGGTCCACAGTGAGAATAATCCTAATAGCAAAATTAAGGAGATAAGGAATTTTAGATTTAAGAAACTTTTAATTCTCTGCATAATTAACATTTTAAGTATATAATACTTAAAATAATGTCAGTTCTGGGTTATATTCTACTTTTTACATTTTTAGGAAGCATCGCTTCTTTAATCGGCGGATTAATTCTGCTGTATAAGGAAAAAATTGCTATCAAGACAGCTCACTATTTAACCTCTTTTGCTGCCGGGGTATTGTTGGGTACAGCTTTTTTTGACCTGTTGCCAGAAGCCTTTGAGGAGGCAGCAGCGTTTGGCGGGGATATTTTCCTCTGGGCTTTAATCGGATTTTCCGCGCTGTTTTTAGTGGAACGCTTTATCCATTGGTTTCATCATCATGCTTCTGACCATACTAGCCCCCGGGAAGGCAAATCAATTATCCCGCTACTGATTATTAGCGATGTTGCCCATAACTTTATTGACGGGATAGTAATTGCCTTAACATTTATGGTCAGTATTCCCTTGGGGGTAGTAACGTCTCTGGCTATAGTAGCTCATGAGGTTCCCCAGGAAATAGGTGATTTTGCGATTATGCTTCATCGGGGACTGAAGAAGAAAAAGGTCATAGCCATCAATGTTCTGAGTGCTTTGGTGGCCGTAGCAGGAGCCGTCATTACCTTTGTAGTGGGTGAGAATATAAAAGCCTTTTTACCGGCCTTCCTGGCTTTAGCAGCCGGGTTTTTTATCTATATTGCGGCTTCTGATTTAATTCCGGAGATACATCATGAAGATAAAAAAGATGTAGCTTTAATCCAAACCATACTGTTGTTTTTGGGCATGCTTGTTATTTATTTGCTGGTTAACACGCTGGAATAATTGAGAAAAATTACTTTCCCTGTTAAAATGCACTTTCTCATGATCCCCAAAACTCTGTCCATTGTTGATGTTGAAACTACCGGACTGAGTGCACAGAATGGACGGATTATTGAGATTGGTATTCTCCGGGTAGAGGATAATAAAATTGTTGAAGAATTTTCCACTTTAATTAATCCTAATACCCATATCGACCCTTTTATCCTGAATATGACCGGGATCTCTCCGGAAGACCTGCAAAATGCACCTTCTTTTTATTCAGTCTCAAAACAAATTAAAAAACTGCTTTCAGATTCGGTTTTTGTAGCACATAATGTGCTTTTTGACTATGGATTTATCAAAAAAGAATTTGAAAGACTGGAAGAAAGTTTTATTGCCAAGTATTGCTGCAGTGTTAAGCTCTCAAAAAACCTCTACCCCCGTTTTAAGCAGCATAACCTGGATGCCATTATTAATAGGTTTAAGCTAACCTGCAAGAGCCGCCACCGGGCCTTAGATGACGCCAGAGTGATTTGGGATTTTTATCAGCTCTCGCTAAAAAAATTAGGGAAAGAAAAACTGGCGGCTGCCTTCAGTAGCGCTCTTAAAAGGCCGTCTCTTCCTATTGATATTTCCGAAGAGGAATTAAATGCCTTACCTGAGGGTGCCGGGGTATATATCTTTTACAATAAAGATAATTTTCCGCTTTATATCGGCAAAAGTAAAAATATCAAAAATCGGGTACTGTCTCATTTCTACAACAGCAAAAAAGATGCTTTAGATAGGAAAATTGCCCAGGATATTAAGCGAATTGAGTGTAGGGAAACTGCCGGAGAGTTGGGGGCGCTGCTTCTGGAAGCAAGCCTGATTAAAAAATTGACCCCTTTATATAATCGCAAACTACGTTATGCGGCCAAGCTGCTGGCCCTAAAAAAAGTCACTACTTCAGAAAAATATTATGCAGTTTCGGTGGTTAATTTACAGGAAATACCATCAGAAGATTTAAATGAGGTGTTGGGTATCTTTAAGTCTAAAAGAGAATTGAAAGGGTTTTTGCTTTCTATAGCCAAGGAGTATTTTTTGTGTGTGAAACTGCTGGGTTTGGAAAAAACCTCTAAGAGATGTTTTAATTACCACCTTAATATTTGCAAAGGGGCATGCAGTGGGAAAGAGAGCCCTGCAAAATATAATCTCCGTTTTAATGAAGCGTTTTCGGAATCCAGGATTAAGGAGTGGCCGTTTAAGGGGCCGATCGGAATTAAGGAAAAGTCAAAAAAAGAGGAAGTTTTTGTGGTTGATAGATGGTGTGTCTTGGGAAAACTTGAAGCCGGCTTTGAGTCCTTAGAAGATATTAGTAAGGAGTATTTATTTGATACTGATACCTATAAAATTTTAAAAAGGTATTTAAAGACCAGTCAGGATTTTGAGGTATTTTCTTTTAGCTAATGAGGATGAAGGACAGGTTGATATTAGATTGAAACAACATCAGGAGACAAGAGTCAAGACTAGAGGATCTGGAGATAGATTAAACTACTTATTAGAAAATCAGGAATTTGGGTTAAAGGGAAGAAATTAGGCCAATGCTTTTTGCCTTTTTTGCCAGTTCCGCAAGATATTCCTCGTAGCTTTTTACTAAGTAGCCTTTATCCAGGGCCTGGTCTCTATTGCACAGCCAAATACCTTTATATCTGTAATAATCCGGCATCTCCGGTATTTGTAGATTAAGCTCAATGATACCTATTCCCGCAAGTCTACCTACGGTTCCTCTGAATCTGTTTTCTATGGGAATTTGTCGGCTTTCAAGATAAGGTTTTTTTATTAATTTGCTCATTTCCTTTAAAGGAGCGTTAATATTATTTTTAATTTGATTGAGCGTCTCAATCTGTCTGATTTCATCTGGATTTTTGATGCTTAAGCGGTGAAGGTCTTGTTCCGTCATAGGCAGTTCTGGGAAAAGCATTATATACTATCAATACAACCAGTGCAAATTTAATTTATCCGTAAGATTAACTGCTTTTTAGTGGCTTTTTTTTTGATGAAGCCTTTGAAAGCACGTAGTATTTCCAAAGGTATTACAAAGACAATGGTATTATTTTTGTCAGCAGATAAGTCGTTTAATCCATAAGTTCGGATTGAGTTTGCAGGGTGCTGGCTATTTAAAGAGAAATCACCCTTTAATGTATAATTTCCATTATGGGTAAATTTGTTGGTCTTTTTACTGTTATTTTTTTATTATTTCTTGTCCCTCAGCCTACATTAGCCCAAGATCAGATTTTAGCTGTGCAGGATGAAAAGATGGAGGCCCGGGTAGAGAATATTTTAGAGGAAAAAATAATTGAAGCAGGAGGCAGTAACCAGTTTTATCAGAAATTAGAATTGGTGGTGACAAACGGTAATTTAAAAGACAAAATAATAGAAATCGAAAACGGTAATTCCCCGGTGGTCAATAACCCAAAGTTTAATGTAGGGGACGAGGTGATGGTGAGCAGAAGCAGGGATATAGAAGGAAATGATCTTTTTTATATCGCGGATTTTGTCAGGCGTGGGCCGCTGCTTTGGTTATTAGCAATTTTTTCCGCCTTGGTAGTTTTAATTGGCAGATGGAAAGGATTAGCTTCCTTAATTGGTATGGGAATTTCCTTTGCCGTTATTTTCTTTTTTATTCTACCTCAGATTCTGGCGGGTCAGGACCCGATTCTAATATCCATTTTAGGGTCATTAGCAATTATTCCTGCTACCTTTTATCTTTCTCACGGAATAAACAGAAAAACTACAGTTGCTATTTTAGGTACTTTATCAGCTTTGATTATTACCGGAATCTTGGCCAATATTTTTGTCGAAGCGGCTAAGTTGACCGGTTTCGCACAGGAGGAAGCAAGTTTTTTGCAGATTGCCAAACAAGGCACAATCAATATCAAAGGACTGCTTCTGGCAGGGATAATTATCGGTGTTTTGGGGATACTGGACGATATCACTGTTTCCCAGGCTTCAGTAGTAGAGCAGTTAAGAAAGGCTAATAAGGAACTTAAGGGTATGGATTTATACCTAAGAGTGATGAGTGTCGGCCGGGATCATATTGCTTCAATGGTGAATACTTTAGTTTTAGTCTATACCGGCGCTGCTATGCCGTTATTACTGCTTTTTGTAAACAATCCATATCCTTTCTCAGAGGTAATAAACTATGAAATAATTGCAGAGGAGATAATACGGACTTTAGTGGGTAGCATCGGCTTGATCCTGGCAGTGCCGATTACTTCATACATTGCTGTTGTAGTAATGAGAGAGAAAAAATTAGAGGGGTTGGGCAAAAACCAGTAACCTTTTCAACGAAGTTCCTATCGGCGTGCAGGTCATTAGTACCAGCTTATCCTGATTAGCCTCTTTTAAATAGCGGACATTTTCAGGCCTGATTTCTCTCTTCTCAACTACTTTATACTCATAATTATTACTATTTTTGTTGATAAATATCCTGTCGCCTTTTTGTAGCTCACCCAGCCTTAAAAAGGCAGTATTATAACGGGTTATCTTCCAGGGCAGGTCGGATGAATGGGCAAATAAAAACCAGGGATTTCCCTCAGCTTCGGCCACTCCTTTTGATAAAGCTTCCAAATATTTATCTTTTTGCCAAGGATTAACATTGGGGATAATCGGAGCATAGGCATTTATCTTGGGGATAGAGATAGAGTAACCATAGTTTTGAACTGTATTAGAGGGAGGAGCTAAATAAAGTTGAATGAAGGGGTAATAGGTAAAAGAGAGTATTAGAAGCGAAACTGTGATTAAGATATTTCCTGCTAGGTGGCGGCTGTTTTGGTTTTTCAAGTGATTAATTTTAATCGTCTAATTTCAATCTCAGGCTGAGGAGCAAACCGAAGGTATAATCCGCCGGCCAAAGTCGAAAGCGCCAGTAGGGTCATGACTATCAACCAATTGCTGCCGGCTGCTGCCAGGACTTCTCCAATGTCTTCTGCGCCCAGGACTTCTCCGGCTTCCTCTGTTGGTCCGGCTGCACCGGCTGCACTTGCGCCTTCGGCAGCAGCCGGGGCGGTATTACCTCCGCCGGACACTGAGTCATTGTCTTCCTCAGAGGAAGAGGGTGTAGTGGTAGGAGAGGGTGTAGGAGTCGGACTGGGTGTGGGTGTTGGGCTGGATGTAGGTGCGGCTTCACAGCAGGAGACTATAATCTTGCTTAAATTAATTGGGCCATTTTCGAGATTTAAATTAAAGTCAATATCGCCGGTTAGAATTGCCACATCTTCCACGTTGCCGCTGGCAAAATTATTTCCGGTTGATAGATCCCAGTCTAGATCATTGTTTATTTGGGCATCGTTGTAAATATTAATGATATTTTGCAGGATTTGATCGATGCTTATACTGTTTTGTGAATCTGCTCCGTTACTGATAATCTTGATGGAAATATCACTCCCGCCTTGGCTGGTTGTAATATCTGAAATATTAACATCCTGGTTGCTAATATCTGCTTGGGCAGTAATATTGCCGGTGCTAACTGATATATCTCCATTATTGTTTATAGCTTGATTGCCTCCGGTATTGGATTGGCCGCTTATTTCATTGTTGATATCAGCTTTTTGACCAATACTGGTATTGGTTTGGTTGGTGTTATTAATATTTATCTTATTTTCTGAATCAGCTCCATTGCCGGAAATAGTAGCTGTAGTTTCCGAAGGAGGGCAGCACTCATTGTTGACTAGGGATGTATTGGCTTGATTTTCGATGATGACTGCAGTTTCTGTGTTGCCGGTTGTGATATTGGTGCTACCGGTACTATCTGATGTCTCGTTATTTCCGGTATCGGCCGATGTCTGTATATCATTGTTGACTGAGCCTTGATTATTTTGTTCGATAGTTGTGGTATTTTGACTGGTAATACTAACTTCGTTTTGTGATCCTGCCCCATTGCCCTCAATTACCAACTCTTCTGCAGCCACGTTGGTTAGATTTGTCAGAGAAATTATAGATATTAATAAAATAATAAAGCTTATTTTTCTCTTACTTTGTAGAAAAGCAGTGTTTATTATTAGAAAAACTTTGTTCAATCTATTCATAGGGTTGGTATCTTTCTAAGTTTAATGGCCGCTCCGATTCCGCCGAATGGCAGAAGTAGCAGCAGCCACGCTAAATTTAATTTAAGAACTTTCCGATTTTCTGGACTTTTGTTTGTAAAGCTAGTTATAGGTGTATGGTTGCTGTTATCAAATATGGCGCCAGCTACATAGGTTTCCTGATTTTCATTGACGGACTGATTGGCTGTGGGGATAGTAGTAACTGGGGCAGGAGTAGGTTGGGATTGAATAGTAGTTAAAGAGGATATCGAGCTTTGAGATCCTTGTTGGGCCTGCTGGGAAGAATCTACGCTGGTATTGGCAGTGATTATTTTTTCTTTGGTCTGTTCTGTATTTAATTGATCAGCTTCTTTTTGGTTCCCAGGGGTTACAAAGTCACCCAGCCAGCTGCCGAAAACATTTACAATGGTAATTGTTAGTCGGCCGTTTCCAACGATATTGTTATTTACAAAATTGACCAGGTTGGCTACGATGTTGGCATTACCAGTTTTAATACTGGAATTTCCGCCGGTATTTTTTGATACGCTATTTCCTCCGGTATTAGCGAAAAGGTTTAAATTATTGATAATCTGGGCGACATTATTTTGAACAGTATTCGTGTTATTGGTTTGAGTGAGAGATGTACTATTTGATGATCCGGCCCCGTTGCCCTGATTTGTGACTGTAACATCCCCGTTGGGATTAACTGCAAATTCTGTTCCCTGGGAGCCGGCAAGATTTGATTCGTCTTCCGACCCCAAAATCTTACCGACCCACTCTCCGGCCTCATTCACCAAAACTAACCACCAATTCCCTCCGTTAATATTGGAATTGGCAATATTCAGAGTTTGTGATTCAACATTTGCATCACCTGTTTCAATGGTAGAATTGCCACCGGTATTTTTGTTTGTTTGATTTGCGCCGGTATTTGCTTCAAAATCCAGGTTATTTTGGATTAAGGCGTCATTTGTTTGGAAAGTAGTATTATTAATTTGACTGTCAATTAATGTTAAATTTGTTGATTCTGAGCCGTTACCGGTATTGGCTGCATTTGCTAAGGGTATGTTTAAGGCCTCTTCGGGTAAGATAATATCTCCGATAAGATCGCCGAAAATATTTACCAACCCTAAAATAACATTGCCGGCGATGTTATTATTTAAGAAACTGATGACATTAGCTGAAATACTGGCATCACCGGTTTCAATAGCAGAGTCTCCGCCGGTATTTTGGTCTGCCTGATTATAGCCGGAGTTTGCTGTCATCATGACGTTATTTTCCAGGGTGGCATCGTTATTTTGAAATGTGTCGTTATCTATTACTTGTTCTAGGGTAGCATTGTTTTCAGAATTATTTCCGTTTCCGGTATTTGCCAGCAGAGTGGGATTAAAGATGTCGCATCCTGAAATACAATTTGCGGCAAAGTCCAAAAGCAAATCTCCCTCCGTATCGTTTGCCACATTAAATTCAGAGACAGCTAATCCGACCAGGTTTGTATTGGCCATAGTTACCAGTGTGCCGGAAGTATTGGCATTGCCAGTTGTGATTGTTGAGGTCCCTACATTTTGAGAGGCTGAAGATTCGCCGGTATTTGTATCGAACTCTAAATTATTTTCAATAACTGCAGTATTATCCTGAACAACAGTTGCACTGGATTCGTTTGTTGAAGATGCAGAATTTGTAGAATCAGACCCGTTACCGGTATTTTCAATCCCGGTGTTATTTTCTATGGGTACATCAGATCCTTGCAGTGTCGTATTATTGTTTATTTCAGTGGTCAGTATGCCTGTAGTTAGGCCGTCTCCGGTTTCAAGATCGGTATCACCTACATTTCCATTTGCGCTTGGTCCTGATTGGTTTGAATCTGTTTGTTGGCTTTGACTGTTTTGTTGGTCACCTTGAGGCAGTTGGTCTAAAGTATCCAGATCGTCATTTGTCCCTGAATCGTTACTAGAAAGGATTTCTGTTTCAGTTGGGGCTGTGGGTTCTAGGGTAGGTTCGATGGTTTCAGGTGATGGGGTTGTCGGTGTCTCGGGTGGGGAAGGTGTAGGTGGGGTTTCCGTTTCCAAGACTGGGGTAGTGGGAAGAGAGGGGGGATCAGGTGCCTCAAGAGCTAAGACACTGGCCGTCGGAAAAAATAACAATAAAATAATCTGAATTAATAATATTTTCTTAAAAATCTCTCTCATTTTTGTTTTGTGTCCTCTTTTTCTATTTTGTGTTTTCTTTATATCGCTAGTTTATTGCTCTGTTATTTCTTTGGTGTAGGGTGTTTCGTTGAAGTGCCAAAACTAGCCACCCTACATCCAAAGCTTCCTTAGCTGTTTAATTGGCTTTGCAGTAAGGCTAAAAGAGCCTCAAGGTTAAAGTTAAAGTCAAACTCAAAGTTTAATCCTTCAAGTAAATCATCTAACTTATCACTTAGATCACTGCTGCCTTGACTAAAGATATTTGCATTTGCAGAATTACTGACTTCAACTGTCGATTCTGCATCACCGGTGGTAACTTCAACCGGGTCATTTTCTGCCGGGTCGGTATTATCCTCGGCCTCGTTATCTCCGCTTTCTGCCTCTGCCTCGATTTCATTCTCCAGTTCGCATTTTTCGCCGTTCCACCAGCCGTTGCCGCCAAATAGATCCTCATTGTTTTCATCTTTGCCGCAATTTTTCTGGAAAAGTTCCAACTCGTTTTCAATTTCTGCTTCAATTTCATTTTCCGAGTCAGTTCCATTACCGGAAATTTTAGCTAAGATATCAAACAGGCAGCATTCCACATCTGCCCAGTTAAAATTGGTCCAATTGTCAACTGTGACATCAACAGTAGCGTCTCCCGTATCAATGCTGATATCTCCGCCGGTATTATCTTCCGCCTCATTGTCTCCGCTATTGGACTCTGCTTCAATGTCATTTTCAATATTGGCATTGTTTTCCTGGACAATAAGCACGGATTTTTCTAATTCCAGCTCAATTTCATTTTCCGAATCCGAGCCATTACCGGTTATCCAAGCACTTAATGTGCCCTGATCATCTCCGCCGCCTATATCAGCCACATTAGCATTTGCCGCATTACTGATTATGACAATGCTGTCTGTATTACCTGTTTCAATGCTGATATCTCCGCCGGTATTATCTTCCGCCTCATTGTCTCCGCTATTGGACTCTGCTTCAATGTCATTTTCAATATTGGCATTGTTGGTTTGGAAGAGGGCTGTTTCATTTTCCTGTTCGACCTCTGCTTCATTTTCAGAGTTCGAGCCATTGCCTGAGATAAGGATGTCAGTATCTCCAACACAGGTTGGACAATTTACATTAGCCACATTAGCATTTGCCTGGTTAGTGACTTCTACTACGGTAGTAGCGTCTCCCGTATCAATGCTGATATCTCCGCCGGTATTATCTTCCGCCTCATTGTCTCCGGTATTTGCTTCTGCCTTGATGTTGTTTTCAATATCGGCAGTATTTTCCTGAACCACTGTGGTTTCAGTTTTATTCTCCACCTCTACTTCATTCTCGGAACCTGATCCATTGCCCGAAATTTCTAAAGTTGTAGTTTGGGCAAAAGCAGGTATCGCAAATGAGTAGAAAAGAAGGAAAAAGGCTGCAACTGCCGAAGTTATTTTTCTAATCATTAGATTCTCACCTCCCTTCTTTTTTTTATCATAAAGTTTGAAGAACACTTCGGGAGGCATTCTAAAACATTTAATTTAGAAAGAGATGTGGAGGGAGTAAGAATTAAGTAAAACTTATAATTTAAGCACAAAAAGAAATCACAGATTTGATAATTTTAAGTCTACAATCTCTTTATCGCCGTTGATTTCTCCGATCTGAAGTTTTAATTTTTTATCCGTATCCGAGATAGGGAAGCCGATGCGGGTATATTTGGTAGAAATGGCCTGTATCTCTACGGGGTCATTGTGTATGTCAGGCGCTAGCCATTCTGAACCATTATTAACTGTGAGTCTGACATAGTCCCGTGTGTTCATTTGTATTCCGTTTTTACTATTATTATCTATTTTTAGATTAAGAATTAGGAAAGTACGGCCTGCTACTGCGGTGGCTTTTTGTCCCTTGATTATGATTTCATCTCTTTCTTCTGCACCATTTATTAAATACTTGATTTTTCCTACCTCCTGGTTTTTATCGTTTTTAATAGGAAAACTGAACTCTTTGTTTAATGGTATTTTTGCTGTTGGTGCCTGGATTTGGGCTTTGGAAGCGCTGCCACTAAGGGTATTGTTAGCGGAGGCATTGATGGAATTTACACTCATTAAAGTTACGACCAGCGCTGCTATTAAAACTAGTATAGTTATAATGAGAAATACCTCTCTTTTTTTAAGGGATAAAGATTGAAAATCGATAATTTTATTGCTTAACATTTTTGGGAGCTATCTTGAATTATTTAATGTTATTTGGTTGGTATTAAATTTTAATATTAAAACAGTAAGGATTGAGTAAGAAGAGACGGCCTGATGCAAAGAGTGTATTATAATCACAAGCAAACTGTGGACTGCCGGTCCGCGGAAGTTTATAATTTGAATTTGGTCAAATATGGGAAAAGTTATTTCTGCAGAAAAATTGATTACTTTAATTTCGGATTTTAAGAATCGAGGCCAGAAAGTTGTGTTGGTAGGGGGGTGTTTTGATATTTTGCATCCGGGACATATTACATTTTTGGAAAAAGCTAAGAAGGCAGGAGACATCCTGGTAGTGCTTTTAGAGTCGGATAAAAAGGTGAGGCAGTTAAAAGGGGTTAATCGACCGTATCATTCTCAACAATTGAGAGCTAAAATGTTAACTGCTCTGCAGGCAGTAGATTTTATTTTAAGATTGCCCTTAATGGACTCAGCCGCTTCATATGATAAGCTTGTGCAGAAAATCCGGCCTGATATTATTGCGTTAACACAAGGCTATGCAAATGCGGATCACCAAAAGCGTGCAGCTAAATTAAGTAAAGCTAAGTTTAAATATGTCACTAAAATGCTGGGTGATCATTCCACCAGTCGAATTTTAGATAAAAAATGAAGAAAAAATTATTTCTACTCTCTATTGTAATAGCCGTAGCTTTTATTCTTTTTTCTTATGCTGTTGCTAAAGAGAGTTGGCAGCAGATTGATTTTGATAGCATGGTTAAACTGCAGGATAAGATTTCCGGCCGTTTTGACCAACTCTTTTCCTATTTTAGTTTAATAGGCAGTGCAGAGGTTACCATCGGATTTTGTTTGTTACTGGCAGTGTTGTCATTTCTAAGAAGAAGATGGTTAGCTGTATTCGGCTGGCTAATGATTATTCCGGCCACCGCAGTAGAGGTTTTAGGCAAGCTGACCATTTTTCACCCAGGACCGCCGGTATTTTTTCATCGCAGTTTACTGCCTACCTCCATGCCTTCGTTCTACGTTCATACTGATTATTCTTATCCCTCCGGGCATATGACCAGGACCATTTTTATCATTACTGTTTTTATACTGGTGGTGCTTTTTTCTACCAGAAATATTATTCCCCGGCTTTTTATTTTGATTAGCTTGGTTGTTTTAGGCTTTTTAATGGGTTTAACCAGGGTTTATTTAGGAGAGCATTGGTTGTCTGATGTGCTGGGTGGGGGACTACTGGGGCTGTCAGCCGGTTTTTTTGCCTCGGTATTTATACTCAATAATCGAAAAGTAAGTACGGAGCAAATGAAATGAGTTCATGTATTGATTTTAAAAGCAAAAAAGGTTTAAGATACTGCTAGCTGTCCGGAGGAGGTGAATTTTAAATGAGCAGAAATGTTTCAATTGTAGTTGTTATTTTAGTGTTGGTGGTAATTGCCGGATATTTAGTCTGGCTTAGGAGCAGGGTGGAGCCGACAGTTTCTCCGGAACTGGAGCAGACTCAGGTGACACCGACTCCGGCGCCATCTCTGATAGCCAGCCCCTCTGCTACTCCGGGCAGTGAAGCTACGGGTGCGGGAAGACAAAGGATTTCTACACCGGGCGCAGTAACAAGATAGAATTTATGGAGAATTCCAAGATTGAGAAATTGATTATTATCGGTTCCGGTCCGGCGGGTTTAACGGCGGCTATTTATGCTGCCCGAGGCAGTTTAGAGCCTTTAGTCATTGCGGGGCGGGAAGCCGGTGGCCAGTTAACACTGACTACTGATGTGGATGATTTTCCAGGCTTTGAAGAAGGTATTCAGGGACCGGAATTAATGACTAAAATAAGAAAGCAGGCAGAGCGGTTCAATACCCGGTTTATCAGCGAAAATGTCACCTCTGTAGATTTTTCCAAGCCGCCTTTTGTAATTAAAACAGAGACAGGGGTATTAAAAGCCCGGGCGGTAATTATTGCTACCGGCGCTTCGGCAAAATGGTTAGATTTGGAATCTGAACAGAAACTGCGCGGCAAGGGAGTCTCCGCCTGTGCAGTTTGTGACGGATTCTTTTTTAAAGGGAAAACTGTAGCAGTGGTCGGGGGAGGGGATACGGCGATGAGGGAAGTTAATTACTTATCCAAGTTGTGTAAGCAAGTAACTGTTATTCACAGACGGGCAGAACTGCGGGCCCAGCCGGCTCTGCAAGAACTGGTTAAGGCAAAGTCCAATGTGGATTTTATCTGGAATTCTGCAGTAATAGAAGTATTAGGACAGGAAAAAGTCACCGGATTGAAGATAAAAAATACCCAAACAGGGGAGATCAGCGAACTCCCGGTTGACGGAGTCTTTGTGGCTATTGGTCATCAGCCGAATACCGGCTTTTTAGATGGTCAGCTTAAACTTGATGAGAAAGGTTATATAGAAGTAGAAAATGAAACCAAAACTAATATCCCGGGAGTTTTTGTGGCCGGAGATGCTGCTGACCATCGATACAGGCAGGCAGTAACAGCAGCTGGAGCCGGTTGTAAGGCAGCCTTTGATGTAGAAGAATATCTGGAGCATATCCAGTTGCCGACCGAGGGAAACGGGATGTAATGTATAATCAAAAAATGAACCTTTTTGAACTAATAGTAAATATTTTACCGGTTAAAAAAGCTTATGCTCATTGTGATATTCCCTGTGGTATTTATGATCCTCATAGCGCCCAGTTGGCAGCTAAGACTGTTTTAACTATGGTGCAAAAGATTAACCAGTTGCCTAAAGAAAATCCCACAGTTGATGACCGCAATAGCTTTGTTCGGATGGTGACTGTTAAAGAACATCATGCTGAAATCTGTAAAAGGGAAATATTGATCCTGTGGACAGATTATTTTAAGCCGGAGCATTTAGAAAAGTTTCCTGAGTTGCATGACGCGGTTTGGAAGACTGCTAAGCTTTGTTCTGAAAATAAAAGGGCAGTAGATGAGGCTAAAGCGCAGGAGTTAGTAGCAGCTGTAGATAAAATTGCCGGGATTTTTAATCAGACCAAGAAGTAAAAGTTGGTAAGCAAATAACCGATATGAGATAATACGGTTATGCAAGAACCTGCTCCACAAGGGATAGTCCAGCCTACTAAGCAGCATGATCAGGATTTACACCAGAATGTAGGTAAGTCTCTAGAACAATTAGGTCAGCAAGCTTCAACAGTTCCACATCATGAAAAGCCAGTTCTCGGTAAGGTAGTCTCAAGATGGATTGCTGAAAAAGGTAACGATGCTGCTCATATAGCAGACGTCACAGTTGATCCGGATGAAGCAAAAAAGATTCGTCTTGTCCAGAATAATAAAACACCTTTTGCGATAGTTATGGAGAAATTAAAACTGCGTAGAGAGGCAGCCTAAAGCATATGGAAGTGACTCAAACTACTGCCGGAGTAAATCTTGATAGTATGATCGTAGCCAGTATCGGCATTTTGGCTTTTATTGTTGTTTTAGTCGGGCTTTTTTTCCTCTTAAAAAAATATATTATTGGTTGGATTAAGTATCGGGATCGGGAGAAACTGTCTCTGCAATATGTGTTGCTACAGATTAAAGTCCCCCGGGGTAATGAGATTAAGATTGATGTGGCGGAGCAGTTTTTTGCTACTTTAGCTTCGCTTAAAAAATCCGGCGGGATGTTTTCCATGTTTACTCCGCAGCCTCATCTTTCCTTTGAAATTGTAGCTTTGCATGAAAGTATCAGGTTTTTTGTATCCTGTCATAAAACTCATCAGGATTTAATAGAAAAGCAGATCCATGGAGCTTATCCTGATGCTGAAATTAAGGAAGTGCCGGAATATAATATCTTCTCTGAGACCGGAGAAACTGCCTATGCCCAGCTTAAATTAAGAAGTGCTGACCATTTTCCCATTAAAACTTTTCGTGATCTGCCGACTGATCCTTTATCTGCGATGACTTCTGCTTTGGCCAAGATGCAGTCGAATGAGGGGGCAGCTATTCAGTTGATTGTGGCGCCTTCTGCCGGTAATTGGAAAGATGCCGGTAAAAAGTGGTTAAAAAAGCAAAAAGACCCGGGAGATGAAAAGCATCCCAAATCACCGCCTGATGCCAAGGAATTGGAGGCAGTTGAAGGAAAGCTGGCCAGACCGGGTTTTGATATCAGTTTGCGGATTGCCACTTCCAGTACTTCCAAAGAATCGGCTAAGGCTCATTTAACCAATATGAAGGCTAGCTTTGAACAGTTGGCCGGTCCTTACAATGCCTTTACCGGAGATAAGATTTATTCGGAAAAAGGCTTTTTAACAGATTTTATCTACCGGTATATGCCCAGGTACTCAAAAGCACCGGTTCTCACTCCGGATGAGCTGGCCTCCATCTTTCATTTTCCCAATAAATCCATAGAAACACCTTATATCAGTTGGTTATCATCTAAGCGGGCCCCGGCCCCGGAAAAGATTCCCACCTCCGGTTTATACTTGGGCCGCTCAGTCTTTAGGGGGGTAGACCGGCCGGTTTATCTGTCAGAAGATGACAGGCGAAGACATATGTATATTATCGGTAGAACCGGTACCGGTAAATCAGAGCTTCTAAAGACTTTAATGCTGCAGGATATTCTGGCCGGTAAGGGTTTGTGTTTTATAGATCCTCACGGAGATGCGGCTGAGGAGTTATTGCAGCTGATCCCGCCACAACGGGCAGAAGATGTCATTTATTTTGATCCTTCGGATATGCAAAGGCCTTTTGGTTTAAATATGCTGGAATCATATAACGAAGAACAAAAACATTTTGTGGTCGCTTCCATAATTGGTTTGATGTATAAGCTGTTTGATCCCAATAAAACGGGTATTATCGGTCCCAGGTTTGAGCATGGTGTCAGAAATGCCATGTTAACTGCGATGAGTGATCCCGGTGCGACCTTTGTAGAAGTAGTAAGGCTAATGACTGATGCGGATTTTGTCAGAGAACTTTTGCCCAAGGTGCAGGATCCGGTGGTCAGGCGTTACTGGACAGATCAGATTGCCCAAACTACGGACTTCCATAAATCTGAAGTCCTGGATTATACGGTTTCTAAATTCGGTCGTTTTGTCACCAATAAGATGATGAGAAACATTATTGGCCAATCCAAATCCTCCTTTGACCTTAGGAATGTGATGGATGAAGGGAAGATCCTGATTATGAATTTATCCAAGGGTAGGATAGGAGAGGAAAATTCCAACTTCTTAGGTTTAATCCTGGTCCCCAAGATTTTGGCAGCCGCCATGTCACGTTCTGACATGGCCATGGAGCAGCGAAGGGATTTCTATCTATACGTGGATGAGTTTCAGAATTTTGCCACCGATACCTTTGCCGATATTTTATCTGAGGCCCGAAAGTACCGCCTAAACTTAGTTGTGGCCAATCAGTTTATTGGCCAGATAGGGGAGGATTTAAAAAATGCCGTTTTTGGAAATGTTGGTACTATCATTGGCTTTAGGGTGGGGGTAACAGATGCCAATTACCTGCAGCATGAGTTTGCACCTACTTTTACAGAAGCAGATCTGGTTAATATTGAATCTCCGCATGCCTATATTAAAACTTTGGTTAACGGAGAACCGGTGGTGCCATTTTCTTTGGATACCACCAAGGATATGAAAAAATGGAAAGCCATGTTAAATCCTCAGATTGGCCAAGCCATCAGGGAGTTATCCAGATTAAAGTTTGGCAGGGATGTTACTCAGGTAGAAGGGGAGATAGCATCAAGAGCTAGATTGTAGATTCTTTCATTGTCATTGCGAGGCCACAAAGTGGCGGTGGCAATCTTCTACGGAATAAATTTACCGTTTACTATATTGACATACCCTAATAAAACCCGTAAAGTGGAATTATGGCTAAAATTGTTCTACATGGGGAAGCAATTAAGCTACGCCTTCAGGGTTACACTTTTGGTCAGATAAAACGTGAATTAGGGGTGGCGAAGAGTACTCTCAGTGATTGGTTAAAGAATCTCCCTTTATCAGAAGAACAACTGCAACTTTTAGCGAAAAATCGAAATACCTCAAGAGATATTAGAATAGAAAGGTTTAGGCAAACAGCAAGAAATAAAAGACTCTTAAGATTAACTAATATATTTAATGAGCAAAAAAGAGAATTATTACCTTTATCAGAAAGAGAACTATTAATTGCAGGACTTTTTCTTTATTGGGGTGAAGGAAGTAAATACAGGGGTAGGGTAGCCATTAGTAATACCGACCCCAGAGTTATTCAATTCGCCCTGTATTGGATGGATAAGGCCCTTAAAATTCCACGGTCAAAATTAAGAATACTTTTGCATCTTTATAGTGATATGGATATAAAACAAGAAACACTTTTCTGGTCAAAAAGTTTGAGGATACCACTAGGGCAATTTACTAAGCCTTATATTAAGAGAACAACGAGAGAAGGCTTATCCTACAAAAGCTTCGGGCACGGGACTTGTAATTTAGTCTGTTGCGATTCGGCTTTAGCTGAGAAAATAGCAATGTCAATTAAGGCTATAGCTGAATATTGCGGTGCAAAGAGTAGTCTATTCTGGTACAATTAGCCTCACAAAGGGCGGATGGTGTAATGGTTAACACAAATGTCTTATACACATTCGAGTCCTGGTTCGAATCCAGGTCCGCCCACATCGTTTGTACAAATTATGGAAGTAGAGCACCGATATATTGTCTAAGAGAGAGTTTGTGTTCCTGAACTAGTCCTAATCTTCTAGCCGTGGTCGTGAATCTTTTGAGACCTGCTCTTGAGGCATCTGTTGTTAAGCCTCTTGGTGGTAGGTTATGTTTATCAAGTATGGCTTCTATCCCAGACAACTCATCTATTGGTTGGTTATACAGAGACCAAAAGAGGTCGGCATCTGTGGGCTCATCCGGTTCTATAATACCAGCACCAGCAATAATTCTAGGAGGAATACCTGCACTGTTTTCTGAGAGAAGAAGTTCTCTGGACATAGTTTGTTTACAGTTCTTCTAATTTAACTTTTCCTTCACCGGCTGGGCCTTGGATGAACGGAAGGTACTTTTCAGTAGTAGACAACCTTTTATGGCCGGCTAGTTTGGAAACCAAAGTCATGGGAACTCCGGATTGTAGCTGGAAAGCTACCCAGGTATGCCTTAAATCATTTAATTTGGCATCTTTAATGCCGGCTATTTTAAAGTATCTGTCAATGGCTGTTCTGATATTTCTGATAAGCAGCGGTCTTCCTGTTTTAGTAACAAATAAGGCATGATTGGGGGTTTTGGCCCGGTGGGGAAGATAATTTTTGATTGCTTCGGCTGCAGATTTGTTTAAAGGAATTATTCTTTCCCGGGTATCTTCAAATGGGGGAACATGTAAGGTGAGGTTTTCCAGGTCAATATCCTCTACTCTTAATTTGGCCAGTTCACCAATCCGGATGCCGGTTTGAAGTAATACTTCTATTACGGCCAGCATCCTGACATCAGCTCTGGCTGCATCCCGAAGGCTTCTGTATTCTAATTGGGTTAAAATCCGGGGCGGTTTATTCTCAAATTTAGGGTGTTCCAGGCCGGTAGCCGGGTCATTGGTGATTAAATTAGAGCTTTTTAGGTATTTAAAAAAAGTTTTCGTAGAATTGGTTTTTCGGGAAATGGATTTGGGAGTATAGTGTTCATCAGCCAGTTTTTGCATAAAGAGTTGAAGATCTGCGGTCTCAATTGCAGTCGGCTCAGTTTTACCTTGGCTTTGTAAATGATCAACCAGTTGCTCAATGTCTTTGCCATAAGCTAAGATAGTAGCTGAAGCACGGGATTTGCCTTTTAAGTGACCTATAAATTGCTGATGTGCATCTCGTAAAGAAACCATATATGGTGTATATTAATGTTATAGGGTATATTTGTCAAGGGGGTAAAAATGCTTAAGAAGCTAATTTTGGGGTTAATTATCATTATAGTGTTAATTATTGCCTATAATTTGATTAGGCAGATTATGGAAGCTGTTAAATCAGGAGAGCGGTTATCTGAATCTGCAGAAGCTGTTTATAAACTGGAAATCAAGAATAAGGAACTAAAAGAGAAATTAACTCAAATTAAATCACCGGAATTCTTAGAGGAAGAAATAAGAAACAGGCTGGGGTTTGCCAAACCAGGGGAAACAATAGTAGTTATTCCGCAGGAGAAATTAAAGTTAATTCTGGGAGCCAGTGCTTCGGCAGAGATAAGGCTGCCTAACTGGTTAGGCTGGTTGAAAGTATTTTTCCGATAATCTTAAAATCATGGCACCAGAAATAGAACCATATCAATCATTGCAATCTCAGTTAGTTGAACCGGCAGGCTCCTCTCGGAGGCTGATGCGTTTTGCGGAAATGTTTAAAAAGATAGTGGTTGGTAAGACTGAAGTTGTGGGCAGGGAACACATAGCGAGCTTGCCTCCCGGCACACCGGTGGTTATCGCTGTTACGCATATTTCAGATATAGACATTCCGCTGGTTGTAGCTGAGCTTGGACATAAATTTGATATGGTGGTGACAGATTTGTCGATTCATCGCCGGATAGGCACAGCTATTAGGTCGTCTGACCCTACAATTTTAAGTATCTGGATAGCCGGAAGTAAAAACTTTTTGCCCCTTACTTACTTGCAGGAAAAAGGAGAACGAAAAGGAAGGATTAATCCGTTAGATATGGAGAAAATAAAAGAGGCAGTGGAGTCCGGGAAAACAGTTGTAATTGCTGCCCATAATCCTGCCTTTGATGGTATGTTGCCTGATAATCCCGGGTATGCGGCAGTCAGAACAGCTCTTTCAATAGATAATGCAGTATTGATACCGGTGGCAGTTCAGATTGGGCAGGGCCTTAATCTATTGGGATTAGCTAAAACAATGGTGCAAACTATTTTTAAAAGACCCTCAGCAAAGATAATCATTGGAAAACCGCTTATTTTCAATAATCCGGCTGCAAAACAGGCAGTCACTGTTATTGAAAAGATTCTCATTAGCCGGGGAGGAAACTTAACAGAGGATGATAAAGGACAAATTAGGCTGGCAAGACAGGTAGTTAATCAGGAAGGAGCACGTTTGATGAGAGCTTTAGCCGGAATGTTGCCTCCGGAAAGAAGAGGCAAGTGGGGTGCTGAGATACAGGATAACTTTTAATGTGTTGCGGGGGGGAGAGTTGAACTCCCTGCCTCAAGATTATGCACCTTCTTGTATTACTACAAGGGTAGGACTATATCATCATCCTTTTAATAGGATGTCTGGCGTGTAGTCTCTACGGAGTCCACAATGATAATTGATTGTGGTTCCCTCGGTGTTGGGTTAAAATTTTGACCGTTCACCGATATAGCCAGATTCTCAAATAAAGATTACTCTTTAATGGGCCCATTGAATTAAGCCTTGTGTGCAGCCGTTACACTTCCCCGCGTGCATATTGTAACTTGCTCTTGGTCCTGTGTCAATTAAAATACGCTTGACAGTAGAATGTAAACATCGTAACGTAGAAGTACGTCCTAGTTATCAATAATTACAATGAAACGTAAATCTGTTGAATACAAGAAAGCTTTAATCCTGCGGAGAACCGGTAAAAGTCTCAAGAAAATAGCAACAAAGTTAGGTGTAAGCGTGAGTATTGTTAGCGCATGGTGTAGAGAGGTGGAGTTAACAGAGCAACAGAGGGAGAAGTTAAAGAGAAGGAAGGTAAACATTAGACATCTGAGACGTTTAGCAAAACAAAGTCATTTAGCAAAAATATCGAGGATCAGAAAGCATTTCGAGGACTCCTTCGCTGAGATTAAACCGTTGACAGATAATGAACTTTTTCTTACAGGCCTAGCTCTTTATTGGGCAGAAGGATTTAAAAGTGTTAAAGAGAGTAGGCTAGGATTTTGTAATTCTGATCCAAGGATGATTAAGTTTATGCTTAGATGGTTTCAGAAGGGATTAAAAATTAGTAAACAGAATTTTCTTCTGCGCACTGAGTTTAATGAATCACATAAGGATCGTACAGAGGAAATAAAGATTTATTGGTCTAAATTTACACAAATCCCTTTAAGTCAATTTGAGAAACCTTTTTATCAGCGCTCCGCTTGGCTTAAAGATTATCCTAATCGTGCGGATTATTTTGGAGTATTAAGGATAAGAGTGCGTAAAAGTAGTGAATTACTATATAAAACTCGAGGTTGGATAAAAGGACTCAGTAATGCACTCTAGTGCATCTATGTGGTACCTCTATATTGTGCTTTGTGAGGACGGAAGTCTTTATACAGGAATATCAAATAATTTAGAAAAAAGGCTGCTTGAGCATAAAAACGGCAGGGGAGGAAGATACACCAGGTCACATAAACCTGTTAAATTTATCTATCAAGAGAAGCTGCAAACTCATTCCGAGGCTCTCAAAAGAGAACTGGAAATTAAGAGCTGGAATAAAGATAGGAAGATGAAATTATGTAAACAGGGAAATAATAGTGGCAGCGCCGGCCAGGGTCATTAGAATAACAATCAGCCAGCCTAAAACAGTAGAAATCTTTCCGTTAACCCATCTGCCCATAATTTTGGTATTACAGCTTAAAAGGACAATCAAGACTAAGATTACCGGAGCAATTAAGCCATTAAAAACAGCTGAGTAAATTAAGGCTTTAATAGGATCAAAGCCTAATAAATTAATTATCAACCCGATGCCGGTAGAAATGATAATTACGCCATAGAAGGCATTAGCTTCCCGCAGTTTTCTATACAACCCGAATTTCCACCCCATACTTTCTGAAATGGCATAAGAAGCTGAGCCGGCCAGGATTGGTACGGCCAGCATGCCGGTGCCGATAATACCTAAGGCAAAAAGCAGGTAAACCCGTTCTCCGGCAATCGGCCTAAGAGCCTCAGCTGCCTGGGCTGCAGTTGTTATATTGGTAATTCCGTTGGCATAAAGGGTGGCTGCGGCAGCCGCAATGATAAAAAACATTACTAAATTGGATAAAAACATTCCTGACCAGACATCCATTCGCATATTTCTGACTTCTGCCCGGGTTGTTTCCTCCTGACGAAGCTTTAAAGTGGTTTTACCTTCCAGGATTTGTTCTTCCACCTCTTGTGAGGTCTGCCAGAAGAAAAGATAAGGGGAAATGGTAGTGCCCAAAACAGCCGTGATGATAAAGAGCTGGTCGCGCGAGAAACTGATAGTAGGAATGATTGCCTTTTGCAGTACCTCATTCCAGTTAATATCCAGGGTTAAGGCTGAAAAAACATAGGCTAAAAGTACCAAAGCCAGCCATTTTAAGTATTTAGCATATTTTTCATAAGTAGTAAATATCTGCAAAGCTAAAGTAAGAATGGTAAAGCCTAGGATCAAAGCTGTAAAACTTATCTTTGGAAAAAGTAATTGTGTAGCCTGGGCCATAGCTCCTAAGTTGGCTCCAATATTTAAGGTGTTGGCAGCAAAAAGTAGCAAGGTAGCAATATATAAAACCCACTTAGGATAATATTGTCTGATGTTGGCAGCCAGCCCCCGGCCGGTAACCAATCCGAGCCTGGCACACATTTCCTGGACTACTGCCATTAGAGGAAAAGTAAAACCGGCCAGCCAGAGCAGGTTAAAGCCGTATTGGGCTCCGGCTTGGGAGTAAGTAGTAATGCCGGAAGGGTCATCATCAGCTGCTCCGGTAGTCAGACCCGGCCCTAGACTTTTCCAGTAATTTCTAGCCTGGCCCATTTGTTTTTTAGAAACAAACACTTCACTGATTTTTTTTGAAGTATCAATGGTTTTATCCAATACCTCAGCCGGTGCTCCGGCCAATTTTTCCAGTATCTTATCCGAGGAAAGCATAGATGATTTAAGAGTAAACTGTTTAGAAGGGGTCGTCAAGAAGATGAATTATAAGCATTAGTCTGATAAAATAGCTTAGTTTGGCAGGGTAGCTCAGTCAGTTAGAGCGCGGCACTCATAACGCCGAGGTCGTGGGCGCGCACCCCACCCCTGCTACTATTGAGGTATAGTTAATATATGAAAGTAATAATCTTGGCCGGGGGAGAAGGTAAAAGGATGTGGCCAATCCAAACAGATAAATGCCTGATTCCTATTTTAGGTAAGCCCCTTATCTGGCATAATTTGCTGAAGATCCGCGAAAATCTTAAGAATGCTGATTTTATCATCATAGCTAATCCCTCAAGCAAAGGTAAAATAACTGAAATCGCACAAGATTTAAACCTGAATTTTCAAATAGCCGTACAGGAGCAGCCTAAGGGTATGGCAGATGCTCTTTTGGCTGCTAAAAACTTAATTGAGGGAGAGGTTTTAATAGTTAATGCTGAAGATGTTTTAGATCCAAAGATTTTTCAGGAAGCACAGGGCATTAAAGGGGAGGTACTATTAACAGGGCGAAAAACAGAAAAATACTTTCCGGGTGGATATTTAAAGGTTACAGGTGACAGTGTACAGGGAATAATAGAAAAGCCGGGAGAAGGAAACGAACCGTCTGACCTGGTTAAGCTGGTAGTGGATTACTTTAAAGACGGAAAGAAGCTGATTGAGTACCTGGAAAATGCCGGCAGCAGTGTAGATGATGTTTATGAAATAGCTTTAGATCAAATGATTAAAGATGGAGTAGAGGTGAGGTTTTCTGGGTATGACGGCATCTGGTTGCCTTTAAAATATCCCTGGCATATTTTAGATTTAATGACTTATTTTCTGTCACAGCTTGAACAACAAATTTCTCCGGAAGCCAAAATCTCTGATAAAGCCATTATTGAAGGTAAGGTGGTAATTGAAGAGGGTGCCAGAGTGTTTGAGGGGGCAGTCATTAAAGGCCCGGTGTTTATTGGTAAAAATTGCATTGTGGGAAACAACTCCATGGTTCGGGAATCAAACCTGGAAGAGGGCTCTGTAACCGGTTTTAATTCTGATATTACCAGGAGTTATATCGGAGCTAATTCCTGGTTTCATACCAATTACATTGGGGACTCATGTTTGGAAGGGGATATGGGGATGGGTTCAGGGGCAGTACTGGCTAATTTGCGGTTAGACAATAAAGATATTACTGTTGGAGAAGATCATCTTGAAACAGGCAGAAATAAATTGGGTCTGATAGCCGGAAAAGGGGTTAGAATTGGAGTTAATGCTTCTACTATGCCCGGGGTAAGGGTAGGCAGTAACTGTTTAATTGGTCCGGGTGTAGTTTTAAGGAAAGATCTACAAGAGAAGAAAAAAATTACCTTAAAAGAAGAATCGTTTGAAATTGAGGATTATGAAAATCTTCCCACCAGCTATAATCAGTTCAGGGATAAGCTGAAATAAAGCAGGCTTTTTGACTTCTGTACGACCCTATAGTAGAATATGTATTGACAAAACAATTAGTAGTATGGTTATGATCAAATTAATGAACAAGGCAAAATACAATCTTATTTCTTTGAAACTCTTCTTCATTCAAGAAGAGTGGTTTGAGTGAGGATTCCTAATAAATGGGAATAGCTACGCTCAAGCCGCCCCAACATTTTGGAGCGGTTTTTTGTGGGTTGAATTGTCTAAACGACAAACTTAACGGGTCAACAACGTTTTAAGATAGCAAAGCTATCGTAAGCTTTGCTTAAGAGCGAAGTCGGAAGATGATACAGAAGTTGACCTAGGGGAGAAAATATGAGTAAAAAAAACATAGAATTTGGGACATTTGTAGGACAAATATTAGCAAAAAAAATAAACCGTGGCGAAGTGCCGGAGTTTACTGTAGTGGCGATGCAGAGAAAGGGGTCAGGTATTCTTGCAGCCAGAATGGAGTTTCCGGCATTTATGCAAGGACCAGTGGAAAAAATATCCAACTCAGGGATAGTATTAAGGGGAAATGAAGGCAGGTATTCGACTAGCCAGTTTATACCCTGGGAATTTATTGAGACAAGGGAGTTGGTAATAGTGAGGCGACCAGTTAAAGGAATTATCGATCAGCATATAATAACTGCCAGCGCACTCATGGATCCCAGAAGATTAGGAAGATCCAAGTAATAAAGTAATATTAGTATTTTAAAGCTTCCTATAAAAGTGATATATTCTAGTTATGAAAAAGTGGGTTTTTTCCGGCATTCAGCCTTCTGGCAATTTACATATCGGCAATTACTTGGGAGCTTTAAAAAATTGGGTAGTCTCACAACAGGATTTTAACAATGTTTTTTGTATTGTTGACCTTCATGCAATCACTGTGCCCCAGGATCCTAAAATCTTAAAGCAAAAAATTAGAGAGGTGGCAGGGATTTATTTTGCCGCCGGCATTGATCCGAAGCAGTCAATTGTGTTTGTTCAATCCGATGTTAGCGCCCATGCAGAGTTAGCCTGGATATTAAATTGTTTTACCCCGATGGGTTGGATGAGTAGAATGACCCAGTTTAAAGAAAAGTCAGGTATGCAGCGGGAAAGTGTCAGTGTCGGCCTGTTTGATTACCCAGCCCTCATGGCAGCGGATATTCTGCTTTACGACAGCGATGAGGTCCCGGTAGGGGAGGATCAGAAACAGCATGTAGAGATTACCCGTGATATTGCCCAGCGCTTTAATTCTATTTATGGGGAAACTTTTAAGTTGCCTAAGCCGGTTATTCCTAAATCAGGAGCCCGGATTATGGACCTTATTGAACCGACTAAAAAAATGAGTAAAAGCGATGAGCGGTCCGGACATTCCCTACCTATTCTCAGCTCATCTGATGATATTAGTACATGGATAATGGGTGCTGCTACAGATTCACAAAAAGAGATTCGGTTTGATCCGGCTCGACCCGGTATCTATAATCTTTTGGAGATTTATGAAGGTGTTACCGGAGAAAGCAGGAAAGAGATTGAGTCAAAGTTTGAGGGTAAGGGGTATGGTGAGTTTAAAAAGGATTTAGCGGAGAAGGTGGTAGAATTCTTAGAACCGTTTAAAAGACGGTTTAAGGAATTGACGGATGACCCGTCCTATATAGAATTACTGCTTAAAGAAGGAAAAGATAAGGCAGAGGCGCTAGCAGTCAAAAAGTTAACTGAAGTAAAAAGTAGAATCGGATTAGGATAAATACCCCATAATGAATATTACTAGTACTCAAACTATTTCCTTTGATGATTTTACCAAATTGGAATTAAAAGTAGGCTCGGTGTTGGAGGCAGAGGAAGTAGCAGGAAGTGAGAAGTTGATTAAACTGAAGGTAGATTTAGGGGAAGAATCTCCCCGTCAGATCCTGGCCGGGGTGAAACAGTGGTACAGCCCGGAAGATTTGGTAGGTTCACAAGTGGTGGTAGTAGCCAATTTAGAGCCCAGAATGATGATGGGACTTGAATCCCAGGGTATGCTGCTGGCAGCAGACGGGGAAGAAGGGCCGGTTTTTCTGACTATTCCCAAACAGGTTCCACCAGGATCCGGGATTGGGTAGCAATTTGAGGTTATTTGTGCTAGAATTGCCGGTATGGCAAACGGTAAAAAGCGGATCAATGTTAATAAAAAAGCCTGGTCTGTTTTACGGGGGTTAGCAGTTTATATTCTGATTGCCTTAGCAGCCTTAGTTTTCTTCTATCAGATTTCCGGTGGGCAGACTACTTCCGGTGATGAGGTGCCAATTTCCCAAATTATTACCGACGTAAAAGACCGGAAGATCGAGAAGATTTCCTTAGAAGGGGATAAAGTGATCGCCGAGGTTAAAGATTCTGATAAAAAGCTGATTTCTCATAAAGAAGGTGGTGAATCCATCTATCGGATTTTTGAATCTGCCGGCGTGGAACCGGAAGCTTTACCACAGATTGAAATTAAGGATTTATCTTTGCAGCAGGCATGGATTGGTATTTTATCGGCAGTTCTGCCAATCCTGATCCTGGTAGGTTTAATGATTTTCCTTTTCAGAAATGCCCGGGAAGCTGGTCAGGGTATTTTTTCCTTTGCTCAATCCCGAGCTAAACTTTTCACCAAAGATTCTCCACAGATTAAATTTACAGATGTAGCTGGTGCAGAAGAGGCCAAAAGAGAGCTTCAGGAAGTAGTTGAATTCTTAAAAACCCCGGATAAATTTAAAGCCTTGGGGGCCAGGATCCCCAAAGGGGTATTAATGGTAGGGCCTGCCGGAACAGGGAAGACCTTGCTTTCGCGAGCCGTAGCCGGGGAAGCCGGAGTGCCTTTTTTCTCTATAGCCGGATCGGAATTTATGGAAATGTTAGTAGGAGTGGGCGCAGCCAGGGTCCGGGATATGTTTGCCCAGGCCAAAAAAGCTGCTCCGGCTATCATTTTTGTAGACGAGATTGAATCGATAGGTCGTCAGCGCGGTATGGGGATTTCCGGAGGTCATGATGAGAGAGAGCAGACTTTAAACCAAATATTGGTAGAAATGGATGGGTTTGCTCCGAATGATCATGTGATAGTTTTGGCTGCTACCAACAGGCCGGATCTTCTGGATGCTGCATTAGTTAGGCCGGGGCGTTTCGATAGGCGGGTGGTATTGAGTCTACCGGATCTTACAGAAAGAAAAGCAGTCATTGAATTGCATATGAAAGGCAAGCCTTTTACAAAAGATGTATCAACCGAAAAGTTAGCCAGGCGGACTGTAGGGTTCTCGGGTGCAGATTTGGCCAATATGTTAAACGAAGCGGCTATCATGGCTGCCCGGGAGGGGAAAACCGCTATAGATAATAAAGATTTGGAAGAAGCAGCTACTAAAGAAAAATTAGGGCCGCAGCGGAAAAGGATGCAATCAGACCGGGATAGAAAATTGGCTGCTTATCATGAAGCCGGCCATGCAGTGGTAGGGCATTTCCTGAAAAACGTAGATCCGGTACACCGGATTTCAATTGTCTCCCGTGGTATGTCCGGAGGACACACTTTATTTCCTCCCACAGAAGATAGGTCAAATGAAAGCAAATCCCGACTCCTTGAACAAATTACCGCAGCTTTGGGCGGACAAGCCTCAGAAGATTTAATTTTTAAGGATATTTCTACCGGTGCGGCTTCTGATATTGAAGTGGCGACCAACATAGCCCGGGCCATGGTGACCCAGTATGGCATGTCCGGCCTGGGACCTTTAAGTGTTGCTCCCAGGCCCATGTTTGGAATATGGAGAGGGATGGATGAGGGGGCGGAACTCTCACCCAAAATGCATGATGCCGTAGATGCGGAAGTCAAAAAGATTATAGATAATTGCTACAAGGCTGCTCAGGATCTTTTAAGAAAGCATAAAACTAAACTGGATGCAGTAGCTAAAGAACTGTTGGAGAAAGAGACCCTGGAAGGGGAAGAGTTCGAAAAAATTGTCGGAAAGAAAAAAGTCTTAAGCTAGCTGTGGTAGAATTTTAAGATATGCGTTCTTCTGGTTGGATAGTTGCAGGTCTTGTTTTTTTAAGCTTCGTTTTCATTAGCACAGTTTTTGCAGGGGATAGTGGGATAGGAAAATCACAAATCAGTCCGGCTTCACCGCTTTATTTTCTAAAATCAGTTCGGGAAACTCTGGAAATGAAATTTGCCGGTAACGCTCAAATAAAAGCTGTCCATGAGCTAGAATTTGCATCTCGGCGAATTAGGGAAGTAAATAGTTTAGCTCAAACCCCGCAGGAGGATTTGATCCAGCCAACTCTGGAAAAATACTGGTCAGGACTACAAAGATTTAAAAATATGGCCAACTTAAAGGATGGAGAGATGCTGGATCGGGTCAACAACAGGCTGATGCTGCATATGGAGGCTTTGCAGCAAGTCTATCCACAACTTTCAGATCTAAAAGCAAAAAGGTCAGTGCGGACCACCATATATAAATTAGCAGCGTGGCAGGAGCAACTTATTGATGAATTAATTTTATTTGGGCGGCCGGATATGGCCAGAGCGGTTATCAATTCCGGACTTTCAGGATGCAGCTTTTTATCTAAAGAAGCAAGCTCTTCTGCTTTAAATGAAGTGGAAAAGGGAGTACTGGCAGAGCGGTCAGGTCGCTGTTTTGATGATCTAACGACTTCGGCTCTTTGAAGTAAGAATTCTTTTATACAGTTTCTCATAACTTCTAATGGTGTTTTTTAGATCATGCTGCCTGATAATTTTAAGACTGTTTTCAGACATCCTTTTCTTAAGATCAGGATTTTCAAGGATTTTAACAATTTTTTTTGCCAAATCCTTAGTATCTCCATCGTTGAACAAATAGCCGTTTTTGCCTGAGTGAACTAATTCAGGAAGGGCCATAACCTTAGCTGCCACTATCGGCAGGCCGGAGGCCATGGCTTCCATAGTGGCAATGCTTTGTAGTTCGGCAATACTGGCAATGGTGAATATATCAGCCATTTTATGCAAATAAGGCAGTTCTTTGTCAGGTACAAAGCCGGCAAAGGTAACATCCTTTTCCAGCTCTAAACTTTTTGTGAGGTTAATTAAGTTGGTTTTTTCCTTTCCTTTTCCGACTATAACCAAGTGGGCATTAATGGATTTTAAAACGATCGAAAAAGCTTTAATTACCACATCAATTTTTTTCTCCTTATCAAGACGGCCAACAAATAATATGACCGGCTTGGAAGGAGCAATCTGATAGCGTTTTTTTAGATAATCTCCTTTGATCTTTGGATTAAAGCGCTTCAGATCAACGCCGCAAGAGATAGCTAATACCTGGTTTTTTAACCCCAAACTTTTAATCAGACCTGCAGCTGTTTTAGTAGGCGTAGTAATGATATCAAGATGTTGATAAACATTAATGAATTGCTTCCAGGCAAACTTTGAAAGTGGTTTCTTGGCAAAATCAGGCGGGAGAAGATAATGGAGGAAATTCTCCGGCATAAAATGATTAGTGCCTACTAAGGGGATGTGCATTTTCCTGGCAGTATTTACAAGTACATTGCCGATCATAAAATGATCCTGAATATGCACGATCTGTGGATTTACTTCCCGGATAATCTCCTTGATCTTTTGAGGAGTAATAGTTACCGGTATTCTGATCCCGGCCGGATGAATCATCTTGGGGATCATAACAGAGCTAATGCCATAAATAGTAATACCCTGATGTTTGGTAACAGTGAATCTAAATTTTCTGGAGGGTGCGATGACTGAAACTTCATGTCCTGATTTGGCCAGTCCTTTGGCCAGTTCATAGGAAAAATGAGCAGCCCCGTTGACATTGGGATAAAAATTATCAGTGCCGAATAGAATCTTCATGTTATGTGATTATAACTAACCAGCACCGATTTACAAGGATTTTCTGTTAAAATAAATACATGAATAAAACAATTGACCTTTCAATTGTAATTCCGACTCTGAATGAAGAGCATTTTATCGGCAGGTTACTTGACTCTATTATCAGGCAGACTGTAACTCCAAGAGAGGTGGTTATAGTGGATGCTTATTCAAAAGATAAAACCATTCAGGAGATAAAAAAAAGACAAAGTAAATTAACTAACCTTTGCTATTTTCAGATTCCCAAAAAAACCATTGCCAGGCAGCGCAATTTCGGAGCCGGGAAAACTACTTCTTCCCACCTCCTTTTTTTGGATGCTGATATGGAGCTTAGGGGAAAGGATAGCCTGGAAAAGTACTTTGAAGAGATTGTCAGGAGAAAACCGGATCTGGCTGCAGCCAGGACACTCCCGGATATTCAAAATTGGAAGAATTCTGTTTATTTTAAAGCTGAGGATTTGGCATTTAAGTTTTCTAAACATTTTTGGCCGGTTGTTACAGGCAGGAATATGTATGTAAGAAGAGAGATTTTTGATAAGGTAGGGGGTTTTGATGAGGGGTTAATGGTAGGGGAGGATCAGGAGTTGGCTCAAAAGATTGTTAAGCAGGGAGGAAAGTTAATCTTTTTAAAAACCGTTAAATTATATACTTCAGTCAGACGAGTAGAGGAAGAAGGCAGAAGCAGATATGCTTTAAGGATGATCTTATTTGGTCTTAATATTATGCTGCGGGGCTATAAAAAAAGCAAGGTAGAATATGAGTTTGGCCATTTTACCGATATAAACCAGCTTAAGAAGCGCTCCTAAAATTATGAAGAAGCTGCCTGTTTTTATAATAATCCTCGGTGTTCTAGCCAGCCTGATTATTTTGTTATCTTCTATAAAAACTACTTCCACCGGTATTATTTTCGGGCTGACTTTCTCCCCCAAATATGCCAGATATTTAAATTTAGACTGGCAAAAAACCTATCTGCAGCTTTTGGATGAACTTAAGGTGAGGAACTTAAGGATTACCGGTTATTGGGATGCATTAGAGCCGGAAGCGGATAAGTATGATTTTTCCGAAACGGATTTTATGCTTACGGAGGCTAATAAAAGGAATGCCAGGGTAATTTTAGTAGTGGGAGCCAGGCAGCCGCGCTGGCCGGAATGCCATATTCCTGAGTGGGCCAGAAGTTTAAGTGTTAAAGAAAGGCAAGAAAAAGTTTTGCAGTTTATTCAACAAACAGTCGGGAGATATAAAGAAGATTCTGCTATTTGGGCCTGGCAAGTTGAAAATGAGCCGATGATGGGATCGTTTGGAGAAGGTTGTGATAAACCGGACAAAAAGTTCCTTAAATCTGAAGTTGCTCTGGTAAGAAGCTTAAGTAATAAAAAAATTATAATGACGGACTCCGGAGAGTTGAGTTTTTGGATCAGTTCTATGCAGCTTTCAGATATATTCGGGACAACTTTATACAGACAGGTACATAACAAGTATCTGGGGCATATTACTTATCCTTACCCTCCGTATACGTATTACCTTAAATCCAGCTTGATTAAGAATATTTTTGCCCGCCACCAGGAAAGGATCATTATTGCCGAACTTCAGGCCGAACCATGGCTGGCAGACGGTAATTTATTACCACCTCAGGAGCAAGTAAAGCTTTTTACAATGGGTAACTTTAAAAGTTATGTAGATTTTGCCCGAAAAACCGGTTTTGATGAAGCATATCTTTGGGGGGTAGAGTGGTGGTATTACATGGCAGCAAACGGCTACCTGCAGTATTTAGATTATGCCAAAACACTGTTTAAATAGGTTATTTTTAAATGACATAACCAGGTGATAATGCTACAATTCCTTCATGCAACGTTTGGTTTTAGTGGACGGAAATGCTTTACTTCACCGGGCATATCATGCCACACCTCCTTTTACTACCTCAAAAGGTGAGTTGGTGAATGCCGTGTATGGTTTTTCCTCCATGATTTTAAGGGTTATTTCCGAGCTTCATCCGGAGTTTCTGGCCATTGCCTGGGATGAAAAAGGGCCTACTTTCCGCCATCAGGCCTACACCCAATATAAAGCCACCCGTGGGCCGGCTGATGACGGTTTATCCGGCCAATATAAAAGAGTTCATGAGATAGTCCATGCTTTAAATATTCCGGAATTTAAATTATCCGGTTTCGAGGCAGATGATTTGATCGGAACTTTGGCTGTCCAGGCGGCAAAAGATAGTGATTTAGAAATTATTATTGTAACCGGAGATCGGGATATCATGCAGCTGATTGATAAAAGGGTAAAAGTTTTTATGCCCAAGAAGACTTTATCCGATGTGGGGCTATACGGAATAGAGGAATTTGTAGCCAAGTATGGTTTTTTCCCCAAGCAGCTGATTGATTACAAAGGTCTGGCAGGGGATGCTTCAGATAATATCCCCGGTGTGTCGGGGATAGGGGATGTGACAGCCACTAAATTGATACACCAGTTTGGTTCGGTAGAGGAAATTTATAAAGAAAGTAATCTGAAAAGTTTACCTCAGCGCATGCAGACACTGTTATCTGAAGGCGCTGAATCTGCCGTGATGAGTAAGAAGCTAGCCACGTTAGACTTAAAAGCTCCCATTAAGTTAGATTTAAAACAATGCATAGTACATGATTTTGATAAGGATAAAGTAATTAAGCTATTTGAAGAACTGGAATTTAAGAGTTTAGTTGCCCGTTTACCGGGTGCGGAAAAGATTATTCAGGAAGCAAGTGAAGAAGCGGAAGAGGTTTTAGACACTTTAACTTCAGAGTTAGACCGGGAAGTAGAGCCGGTTTTGAAAAAGATGTCAGAAACAGGAGTACTGGTTGATGTTAAGTTTTTAAGTAAGTTTGGCAAGCAGTTAAAGGCAAGACTTGTTGATATTGAAAAGGAGATTTACTCAAAAGTAGGACATGAGTTCAATCTCAACAGCCCAAAGCAGTTATCAGAAGTACTCTTTGATGAGTTAAAGCTGCCGGTAATCAGGAAAACGAAAACCGGCCGTTCTACTGATGAGGCGACACTTAGGGAGTTGTCTTTAGCTCATCCGGCCATAGCCCTGCTGTTGGAGTACAGGCAGCTTTTTAAGCTGGTTTCTACATATATAGATGCTTTGCCCAAATCAGTAGGCAAAGACGGCCGGATTCATTCCACTTTTAATGTTGAAGGCGCGGCGACCGGAAGGCTTTCTTCTGCCAATCCGAATCTGCAAAATATTCCCATTAAAGGGGAAATGGGGGGAGAGATTAGGAAAGCCTTTATTGCTCCTAAAGGTAAAGTTTTACTGGCAGCTGATTATTCACAGATTGAACTCAGGATTATGGCTCATCTGGCTGATGACCCGGGCTTAAAAAAAGCTTTTGCAGAAGGTTGGGATATTCATGCTTTAACTGCCAGTAAGATTTTTGATGTGTCTTTAGAAAAGGTCACCAAGGCACAGCGGATGGTGGGTAAAACAATGAATTTTGCTACTTTATATGGTCAGGGGCCGCATGCTCTTTCCCGGCAGTTGGCAGTGCCTTATGAGCTGGCTCAACAATATATAGCCGAATACTTTGAAAAGTTTCCGAAAGTCCGGGAATGGATGCAGGAAACCTTGGAATTTGGTTATGCTAATGGTTTTGTAGAAACTATCTGGGGTAGAAAGCGGTACATTCCGGAGCTGAAAGTTGGTAACAGAATGATCCGGGCAGCCGGGGAGCGGGCAGCTGTAAATATGCCTATTCAGGGCAGTTCAGCGGATATGATTAAAAAGGCTATGCTGGAAATCGATAAGGAGTTGACAGGCAAGTGCAATCTTATTCTGCAAGTCCATGATGAGCTTTTGTTTGAGTGTGATCCAAAGTCAGTCAAAGAAACATCCAAAATGGTTAAGGAAAAAATGGAAAATGCCCTGGAGCTGTCAGTCCCAGTAATAGTTGACCTCAAGGTCGGCAAAAACTGGGGCGAAATGCAGCCTTTAGTATAGAACTATTGACAAGACGTTCTTCTATATCTAGAATGACAGCAACTGCCTGATCAATATGTCAACAGCTACTTTTGCAGAAAGGGGGTACCGTTATGACCCCAGTATTTTGGAATTGCAAGCGGAAGGCGGTCTTTGTATAGGCACTCTGGGTGTTGATCTGCCCCAGGCAAAAATTGCTCCAATGATTGATAATTTCGCGAGACGATCTCCTTTATGGGTTGCTACAGAGCGGCTAACTGGAGATCAGGTGGTACTTGCTGTATTATATCTCCGAAATTCACCCATTTATTATGATGAGTTTGCCATGGGTAAGGCAACAAGAGCTAATTCTGGCTCGGCAAGAGATTGGCCCTGTGATTTTGCCAGTTTTGTGCAATCTTATGAAAATAGACGATATGCTTTATTAGATCCGCGTTGTTTTAAGGAAGCTCCAGTTGAACGATTCAATGAGCGACTATTGGTTAGAGTAGCTAAACCTGAGCAATTAAAACAAAAAGATCAAGAGTGTCCTCAGCAGGGGATTTGGTCAGTGGATGATCCAATGTTAGATATTAAGTACGAAGGAAGGGCAGTTTTTAGGGTTAAAAACTTACCCGCTACAGAAGGTGTAATTGATGCTTTAACTCTGGTTTACAGTCGTGAAGGAGGGAATGCGCTCGATTTACAGAGAATGATGCGCGATAACGATTGGTACACTAATTTGCATTCAGTGATAGAGAGAGAATCAAAAACAGGGTTATTTTTACAAAAAGAGGAAATGCAGCTTCCAGTAATTGATTCTGCTTTTGCTGCAGTAGTGCTTATAGGAGAAGTGCTCAAAGATAAGTTTAAACTACCAGCTTCTTTACCGGCCGCATCTCAGTAGTAAACTTCACAAATCCTGTTTTTCCAAAGAATGTAAACTGATCTAGTGAATATTTAACTGATCGGGCAAAAGTTGGGGAGAAATGAAACCACTAAAGGCCTAGAGCGTGTTATCTTCTAGGCGTGTATAATGGAATCATCTCAGTAGTGTAAGGGATTTGTTTGTGATCTAATCCACCATAATTTAATCGTATTACAATACCTTCCACTGTACTAGTTTCGGTAAGTCTTAAAGTGTTACCTTGACGATGGGGTTGTTTGCCAGAAGAGATAAAAACTCTTAAATTGTCTGGTGCTTCTCTCATCCATGCAACTCTTGGTGGAGATATTTGCAAGGGGCCGAGATCAATAATAGCTTGGGTTCTAGCAGATAGCTTGCCAATGGCTATAGAAGCTTCGGCAATGCCATGAATGCTGTATCGTGTGTCTTCACGACCTAAGAGGCTAATAATATTTTGGGAGAATGCCTGTAATGCTTCGTGAGATTTCCTGTGTCCTATTTCATCTTGTGCCTCTTCTGACATTCTGGCTATTGAGCTCAAACCGGATCCTCCAAGAGCTGATCCATAAGCACGATATAGCTTGCCGAATATTGCTACATATGCCTGTAAAAGGGCTGTTCTGACACCATAGCTTTCCACTATGGGGTCTGCCTCAAGGTGAGGTGAAACATTTGCTTCCCGAGCTTCCCAAGTCATAATTGAGGAATTTTAGCACTCTTGGAGAAGACAGTCAAATTCAAAAGGTTAATTTTATACAATTAACTTCTTAACCGGCCGTTGTTCCACCTCAAATTTAATAAAGTTGGTTTTCTCCAGAATAAAGAAAGTGATCCAAGTCAGGGGATAAACCAGAAGATTGAGGATGGAAGTTAGAGATTGGAGGGTGAGGAATAGCAACAAAGCCAGGCCGGCCGGAATGAAGTTGACGTAGGGTTTGATAAAACCTTGGATTTGGTCTTTGACAGTTTGCTTAATCAGATCATTACTTAGGTTTTGAACAGTTTTAGTAGATTTGGATTGGTTTAAGGTGTCTAATATTTTTGGATCCAAGCCTGATTGTCTAACCAGTTCCGGGTTTTTCTTCAAAAGATCCAGCTGTTCAGGGCTGATGGAAGGTAATCCTGCCGGGATAGCCTCTTGCTCAGCTGTGAAGTTAGTGGGCGCCACCTTTAAGGCCGTATCAATTAAAGAATCAGGAATTTGAAAGCCGGTTTGGGCAATTAATTTGCTGGTAGATAAAAAATAAACTAAACACAAAGCAGCAATCAAGAAACCGGATAGGCCTCTGATAGCCGGGCCAAGTAAGACTTCCGGCTTAAAAGTTAAATAGCTTTTTAAATTGTTTTCTAAAGATAAATAAGTGAGTAGGAAGCTGATAAATATTGTTACAGCAAAGACTAAAGCTGCTACAGGTTGTAAAAAGAGTAGAGGGATTAGAGCAGACAGGAAGATCACTGGTAATGCTAGTTTAGAATCTCTGCATAAGGTGACAAACAGAGTGAATAGAAAACAGGAAATTAAGATAAAAAAAGATAAGGTCAGCAAGCTTATGAAAGTATTAATAGATAAAGAAAAAACAAAATCATAAGACTTTAAAAGAGGGTTCAGTTGATATATAAAAAGCGTAAAAGCACTTAAGAATATTGGGGCAAAGGCAAGTTTTTTGAATATGGTCATAATATGTTTTCATCATAACATGTAAACGCTTGGAATCCTGTAGCTATGAATATGTGCTTACGTAATTAGTCGATTTGACAACCCACTAAAGTCTGTGTTATATTCCCCAAACTTTTGATATTTAACCATCTGCCCCAATCAAAAATCGTGTTCTTTTTGGCCCTAATTACTGCTTTGGCAGCTTTTATTTGGGTTTTTTTGTCTTTTGTCAATAAAGATGTATTGGGATCTACCGATAACGGCCTTTCAGCTATCTATTACAACAATAAAGACTTTACCGGTAGCACTATCTCCCGTGTTGATCCCGCAATAAATTTTAACTGGAGCTATAGCTCTCCTGGTTACTCAATGGCCGACAATACTTATTCCGCCCGTTGGACCGGCCAACTGCTGCCTAAATATTCTGAAACCTACACCTTTTATACCAAATCTGATGACGGGGTCAGGTTGTGGGTCAACGACCGACTGCTGATAGATAACTGGGCCATCCATGCCGTGATGGAAAACTCTGGGAAAATTTACCTGACCGCCGGTCAAAAGGTCAATATCAAAATGGAATTTTATGAGAACTATGGTAAGGCTGTAGCCAAACTTCTCTGGAGTAGTCCGTTAACTTACAAGCAAATTATTCCCACAGATAGTCTGTTTCCGACAGCTACGTCAGCACCAGCAGTGACCCCCATGCCAATTCCACCTGCAGCCACTACAGTACCTATGACTACCCCTACCCCCACACCTGCTTCTACAACAGTACCAACGATAGGTGTATCAGTGCCGTTTAATCAAAGCAGTATCTGGAACAAACCAATTGGATCAAATCCACAAGTTTTATCCAACTCTTCCCAGATGATCCAATTATTAGCTTCTGATCCCGATCGGTCACAGATTATTTTACCGGGTGTGGATCAGCATTGGTCAGTAGTGGTGGGCCAAGCTGATGCCAGCACTCCACGTTATACCATTACCGATGAATACGGCTACACAATCTATAATGTGCCTGTTCCGCCGGGCATTATTTTGGATCCGCTTCAGACGCTAAAACTGTTATCCTGGATAACACAGTTTCACCCGGGAGGGTCTACAGTTTCTGGGCTTTTAGAAACAGCGGGTCAGGTTATACGGCAGGATCTACAGGGTGGGGTGATATTAGCCAAACAGGAGATGGTATCCATAACTTTGATGGTGGCCAGTGGGGTGGCCGGGCAACAGGTTGGAATTATTTAGCGGGGCTCATTACTCCGGAAGAGATTCGACAAGGCCATATTGATCATGCTTTAATCTTGTCTTTAGACGGTGCAGTGGTCGCTAAAGATCCTGTTTGGCCGGCACTGGCGGCAGACGGGTATTCAACCGATCCCAATGCTATTCCGGAGGGAGTCAGAGTGCAGTTGGATCCGAGTATTGATGTCAATAGTTTGCCGTTATCTCCAGGAGGAAAGATTATTGCTAAGGCTTTACAGACTTATGGTGCTTGGTTGGGAGATACAGGGGGAGCTACAGCGATTTATGCTCAAGAGTTTCTTTATAAGGATGGCTCCGGTCAGGTACACTTGGATCAAGGTCCTTGGCAAGGTTTGTTGTCCGGCAGTGACTTATCTAACTTTCCCATTAATGGTTTGAGGGTGATACAGGTTAATCAGGCTGATTTTTATGTTAATTCTTCTCCTTGATTTTAGAATTCAGGGGTAAAACTATTTGAGTTCATGATATACTTTTCTCATCCATCATGAAAACATTAGTCACACACATTAATCCTCATTTAGATGATATTGCCGGCATATGGCTATTTAAGAAATTTCATCCGGAGTTTAAAGATGCAAAGATAGAATTTATCTCAGCATCGCGTGATGCAGCAGCTTCCCAGGAATCAGAGGATGAAGCAAGCTTCTCGCTTCGCGATAAGGTGTTTGTGGGTACCGGCGGCAGCCGCTTTGACGAACACAAAGAGGGTTTAGACACCTGTGCCGGTACTTTAGTTTATGAATACTTAAAAGAAAAAGGTTATATTCCGGAAGATGAAATTATCCGTAATGCCTTAGATAAGCTGACCAGATGGAATCTGTTAATAGATACCGGTAAGGCACCGACATCTGAGTTTGATGCTTTCAGTATCCAGGCTTTTATCCGGGAAAAAAACGGCTCAAGTGATACTTCTAAAGCATCTGTGGAGCTGGGGATAGAAATTTTGGATCGGGTTTTAGAGATTTTAAAAAGAAAAGAGCAAAGTTTAAAAGATTGGCAAAAGAGGGTAGAGTTTCAAACTAAGTTCGGCCGGTCTTTTGCCATTGTTTCTGAAACCATTGACCGGGAATTCTGCCGTGAGCAGGGAGGGGATCTGTTTTTAATGTATAACCCAAAATATCATTCAGTTCAGTTTTTTACTCCTTCTTTTGAAATTGATTTAGAGCCAATTTATAGAAAAGTGAAAGCTCTGGATCCGGAGGCTACCTGGTTTTTGCACCAGAGCCATCATATGGTGCTTTGCGGTTCATCCTCAGCTCCGGATAGTAAGCCGACGAAGTTAACTTTTGAGCAATTGATTGAGGTAGCGAAGGAAATATAATAGTGAAGGTCGCCTTGACACATGATTACTTAAGAGAATACGGCGGGGCAGAGCGAGTGTTGGAAGCTTTGCATGATATTTTTCCTAATGCCCCGGTTTATACTGCCTATTACAATCCGGACAGTCTGGGTGAAAACGGTAAAAGGTTTGCCGGCTGGGATATCAGGACTTCCTGGTTTCAGAAATTTCCCTTTGCCAATAAATTGCTATCACCTTTTCGGTTATTTGCCCCGATGATGTTTGAAAGTTTTGATTTATCGGAGTTTGATTTAGTAATTTCTTCCTCATCTGCTGCATATCTTGCCAAAGCTGTTATTACCAAGCCGGAAACTTTGCATATAAGCTATATTCATACACCACCGCGTTTTTTATACGGTTACGTGACCAGTTTTAATTATAAGAAAAACCCGATTACCAGGGTATTGGGGGAGCTGGCTAATCATTTTTTACGGATTTATGATTTTGAAGTTTCCCAGCGGCCGGATATTCTGGTAGCTAATTCTAAAAATATCCAAGCCAGAATAAAAAAGTTTTACAGAAGAGATAGTGTAGTGGTGTATCCGCCGGTAGACCTTTTAGAATTCAAAGCTTCAAATCATAATTCAAAAGCCTATTTTCTGGTTTTAAGCAGATTGGTAAGAGGGAAAGGAGTGGAGATGGTGGTTGAAGCAGCTACCAGCTTAGGAATTCCGCTTAAAGTGGCCGGCAATGGCCCGGAATTGGAGTCTTTAAAGAAAGCAGCAGGTCCAAGTATTGATTTTCTGGGTTTTGTGTCTGATGAAGATAGAATAAAACTGCTACAGGGAGCAAAAGCCTTAATTGTGGCAGCAGAGGATGAAGATTTCGGTATTACGGCCATTGAAGCCCAGGCAGCCGGAACTCCGGTCATAGCCCCGAGAAGCGGTGGATTTTTGGAAACTGTGACAGATAAAGAAACAGGGCTTTTGTACGGCGGGCCAGGGATGGTGTCTGTAGAAAGCCTGGTTGAAATACTAAAAGAATTCAAAGACAATCAGTTTAAAGCTGAAGCCTTAAGGAAAAATGCCGAAAAATTTTCTAAAGAAAGATTTAAAAAAGAGATTTTGGAGTTAGTGGAAAAGAATTTAAAAAATGGTTAAAGTTAGGGATTATATTGTCCGCGCTACAGATCTTACAGCCTTATCTGTCCGGAGGTTAATTAAGGAAAAAGGTTTTACCCCGGAAGATTTATTAACAGAGGAAGAATCAAGGAAAAGGGAAAAACTGATTGACCAGGCCGGCGTTGATGCAATGCGTGCTGCGCTGACTGATATCCCGTTTGTTTTAGAAGTAGTGGGTTCTGAAGGCAGGAAACATATTCACCAATACGGGGAGGCATTGCCGACTTTGGAGGGAATTTTTGGTCCGGCGGGTGCCAAATTGAAAGTGGATATGGTAAACGATGTGGTGGAGGGCAGTAAAGCTGCCAAGTTAAATTTACCGGGGGCTGTGTCTGTAATTGCTGTGGGATCAGATAAAGGTTTAATGCCAACCCTTGCTGATATTGATTACATGGATAAATTATTCGGGCCGCCTGAACTGGTAGGAAAAATCTCCTTTGATCAGCCGGTGGAGGAAAATCTGGCAGCAGTAGTAAAGACTTTTCAAGTTAAGCCTGCAGAAATTAATGTAGTAGCCATGGATCGGGATAGAAATGCCCGTTTGATAAATGCCTGCCAAAAATTCGGGGTGAATCTGATTTTAATTCAGGCAGGGGATTTTCTGCCTTCTGTTTTATCCTGTTTATCTCCCACAGATCAGAAAAAGGGGATACATCTGGTAATGGGTATTGGAGGTTTTGAAGAAGGGGTCATGGCTGCAGTTGCGGCTAAGGCTTTGGGAGCGGTAGCTGAAGGTAAAGGCTGGTCCGGTGATAGCCGGATTGCCGTGAAGTATAAAAAAGCATGGAAAATGGATGACCTGGTGGCAGGTAAAAGAGAAGATTGTTTAGTTTCCATATCTTTTATTACAGAAGATAATCAGTGGTTTGATCTGCCGCCCCTTTCAACCTTGACAGTAGATTCAAGCGGTGTGAAGATAGAGAAACGGTCGCATCATTAATGGATACTAATGCATTAAAGCAAACAGCAACAGCTCTGGTGGCAGCAGGAAAAGGCATTCTGGCAGCGGATGAATCTGCCAAAACCATTCAAAAAAGATTTGAAAAAATCGGTTTGCAGTCCAGCCCGGAAATTAATTTAGCTTACCGCAAAATGCTTTTTACTACTCCGGGAATTGAGCAATTTTTATCCGGAGTGATTCTATATGATGAAACTATCAGGCAGTCAATTGACGGAGTGTCTGTTCCAAAATACCTGGAGAGTAGAGGGATTTTACCGGGAATAAAAGTGGATCAGGGTTTGGTAGATTTACCAAATTCTGTAGGTGAGAAAATCACAGAAGGTTTAGAGGGGTTAAAAGAGCGGTTATCTGAATACAAGCAATTAGGTGCGAAATTTGCCAAATGGCGGGCTGTTATTACCATCGGGGATGGATTGCCAACTGATGCTTGTATTGAAGCAAATGCTGAAGTTTTGGCCGGATATGCTGCCTTATGTCAGGAACAAGACATCGTACCAATTATTGAACCGGAAGTATTAAGAGACGGTGCATATGATCTGCAAAAAGGGAAAGAGATTACTGTCCGCACTCTGAAAAAAGTCTTTGAAAAAATTAGTGCATACAAGGTTTTACTGCAGGGATTAATTTTGAAGCCAAATATGGTGACCTGCGGAGAAGATAATCCTAACCAAGCAACACCAAAAGAGGTAGCTCAAGCTTCAATTGAGGCTTACCAGCAATCGGTTCCGGCCGAGGTGCAGGGAATTGTCTTTCTATCAGGGGGACAGTCACCCGATATGGCTACAGCTAATTTGGCAGCCATTAATCAAATTGGTGGACCCTGGCAATTAAGCTTCTCTTTTTCCAGAGCTTTACAGGGTGAAGCTTTAGAAATCTGGGCCGGGAAAGAAGAAAATGTGGAAGATGCCCAAAAAGTTTTTTTTGACAGAGCCCAAAAAGTCTCTGAAGCGCGTTCAGGGAAATTCCTCTAATTATTTATGATAGACGAGAAGTTTATATTTGTAGCTGCAGCCCTGATTCTTTTTGGTAATTTAAGTTATCTTCTTTATACCATCAAAGGAAAAGTGAAGCCCAATAAAGTAACCTGGTTTTTATGGGCAGTAGCGCCTCTGATTGCATTTGCTGCGGAAGCAAAACAGGGAGTAGGTTTATCCTCATTAATGACTTTTACAGTTGGAGTCGGACCACTATTTATATTAATTGCGTCTTTTTTAAATAAAAAAGCTTCTTGGAAAGTAACTAAATTTGATTTAATCTGTGGAGTGTTTGCGGTCGTAGGTTTAGTTTTATGGCAGGTAACTCGGGTAGGGAATTGGGCAATATTGCTTGCTATTGCGGCAGACGGGTTGGCCGCAGCACCGACCCTTGTAAAGGCATTCAATGCCCCTGAAACTGAGGATTACAAGGTATATTTATTTACTGGGTTAGGTGCGTTTGTTACATTGTTGGCCATGAAACAGTGGGGCTTTGCTCATAGTGCATTTCCCATATATATTTTACTTTTAAACCTTATTCTTGTCCCATTAATCTGGTTTAAATTAGGAAAAATAATTAAGTCTTATGCCTGAATTACCTGAGATTGAAGTTATTAAGCGAGGTCTTGAGAAAAAGATTATTGGACTGAAGATCCAAAAAATCCAGGTGTTATCTCCAAAATCCTTTATCGGAAATCCTAATTCGGCAGAGCGTCAAATTATACTCAATATATGGAGAAAAGCTAAGATTTTAGGCATGGATTTGACTGGTGATGTCAGCCTACTATTTCATCTGAAGATGTCCGGGCAGCTGGTTTGGGAAGGCAAAAGCAAATTCATCGGCGGGCATCCGACAGAGGATATGTCAGGCAAGATGCCGACTTCCCATACCCGGGTGATTTTCTCTTTTTCTGACGGTTCACATTTATATTTTAATGATCAAAGGAAGTTTGGCTGGGTGAAAGTAGTGGACAGCCAACAGGTTACAGGAGACAGTTCAATAAAGAATTTAGGGCCGGAGCCGCTGGAAAAAGAATTTAGCTGGCAGGTATTAAAAGAGAATCTGCTCCGTCATAAATCTGTGCCTGTGAAAGTGGCAATTATGGATCAGACTGTAGTTTCCGGTGTAGGAAATATCTATGCCAATGAGGCCTGTTTTAATACTAAATTAGACCCCCGGGCTAAAGTGGGGGAGCTGTCAGATAAACAGTTTAAGGCTTTGTATGAAGGCATTATTACTGCTTTAAAGTCCGGTATTAAATATGGCGGCTCCACCAGGGTTCATTTTGTGGATCCGGAAGGCCACAAAGGCTATTTTTTAGATTATGCCTTTGTTTATTGGCGTGATAAGCATCCCTGCAAGGTATGCGGAACTGAAATCAAGAAAATTACCCTAGGCGGCCGGGGGACATACCTCTGTGAACGATGTCAGAAGAAAGCTTAGTCAGAAGTTAACTTGTATACTCTGGTAAAATAGTCTCTGTGAATTCAAAATCTTCCTTTACAGCTGTTATTAAGAATAAAGGTTTCTTAAATTTATGGATCAATCAAATTCTGGTGCAGTTATCTTTAAATGTCCTCAATTTTACCCTGATTATTTATTGGGTTTTTAAATTAACGGATTCTAATACGGCTGTTTCTGCCTTAATTTTGGCTATTTATCTGCCGGCAGTGCTGTTTGGCTTGTTTACCGGAGTCTTTGTAGATATTGTGGACCGGCGAAAGATTATCATTTTTATTGATTTTTTCTTAAGCTTGCTCTTTTTTAGCCTGATTTTTTTCAAAGGGGATTTTATTCTGCTTTTATTGATTACCTTTCTGGTAAATACTTTAGCTTTAATTTATTCCCCGGCTGAAGCTTCGGCTATTCCGCTGGTAGTTAAAAAAAAGCAACTTTTAACTGCCAACTCTATTTTTTCCGCTACGCTTTATTCTACTTTTTTAGTAGGTTTTGGGCTGGCTGGTCCTTTAATTAATCATTTTGGTATTGACATGGTACTGGGAGCCGGGGGAGTGGTTTTGGCTGCAGCATTTTTATTATCTTTGATGTTTCCGCCCATTAAATCAGTGCCTGATGTGGAAGGAAAAAAGCTTGTCCTGGCTTTTTCTCTGAGAAAATATGCGGATATTTTACAAATCGGCAAGGCTGAAATATTAGAGACAATCAGGTTAATCAGAGGTAAGCTTTTGGTTTTAACTTCAATAATAATTTTAGCCGGACTGCAGATGGGAACGGGAATTATGGCAGTTTTGGCACCGGGCTTTTTGGAAAAAGCCCTGCAAATTAAAGCCACTGATGCTTCCTATGTTTTGGCAGTACCCTTGGGTTTAGGAATCGTCACCGGAGGTTTTATTTTGGGAAAAATCGGAGATCGGTTTATCAGAAGAAAGTTAGTTTCTAAGGCAATACTTTTTTGCGGCTTACTGCTTTTTATGGTGGGTATTGCTCCGATTATTTCCCCGGCTATCCGCTATTTTAAGCAACCTACACCAGTACCATTTTTGTACCAACTGCCTCTTTCTAAAATACTAGTAGCCGGATCATTTTTAATTGGTATTGCCGTTGTTTCAATCCTGGTGCCTTCACAAACAGTTTTGCAGGAGAATACTCCGGAAGAGGATCGGGGTAAGGTTTTTTCAGTCTTAGGGGTGGTCATATCAGCGCTGTCTTTGGTGCCGGTACTTTTGACCGGAGTTTTGGCAGATGTTTTTGGAACAACTCCTATCTTTATTGCCCTGGGAGCTCTGGTAATTATCATAGGTTTATTCGGATTGCGTCCGAGTCTGTTTTTTAAGAAAAAAGATTTATCCTTCAGGGTCAGGGAGTTTTTAGGATTAGGGCATTGGGAAGGTAAGTGATGTTTCTGAAAAAGCTGAACTTAACTAATTTTCGAAATTATGCTGGTTTAGAACTGGAATTTGATCACAGGCCGACTATTCTGGTTGGCAATAATGCAGCCGGTAAATCCAATATCCTGGAAGCTGTTTATCTTTTATCAACTACTAAATCTCTGCGGGTGGAGACGGAAGATGAGTTGATTAAACAAGGGGAAGAATTTGCCCGGGTGGAAGGCTTTTTGGAAAACGGCGGAGATCTGGCATTATTGGTGATGATCAACAAGCCCAGCAAAGAAGTGCTTTTTAGGAAGAAAGTGCTGGTAAATGGGGTTTCCAGAAGGGTAGTGGATTTTATCGGTAATCTGCCGGCAGTCATTTTTTATCCCTCGGATATTAATTTGGTAACCGGATCACCCAGTTTGCGCCGTTGGCATCTGGACTTAGGGTTAGCTCAAGTCGATCCTCAATATAAAAAAGCCCTGACTGCTTATGAACAGTTTTTAACAGCCAGAAACAGAGTTTTAAAAAGTATCAGGGAAGGCCATGGCAAGAAAGACGAGTTGGATTATTGGACTAACGAGTTAATTAAAAACGGCAGAGTGATTTCAGAAAAAAGAGTAGTATTTTTTAATTTTATTAATAGGTTAGAAAAGTCATTGGGAGAATTTATATTTGAATACAAACCCAGTAATGTTACTGTTGAAAAGTTGGCTGAAACAAATGGGCGGGAGGTAGCAGCGGCAGCTACTTTAATAGGTCCGCATCGGGATGATTATGGTATCTTTTTGGAGGATAGGAATATGGCTCATTATGGTTCAAGAGGCGAACAGCGGACAGCCACTTTGGCTTTTAAATTAGCCCAGCTGGAATATATGGCGGAGACATTGGGTAAAAGGCCGATTTTGCTGCTGGATGATGTATTCTCTGAGCTTGATGCTGATCATCGGGCTCATGTAGTGGCAGTGGTCAGCAAACAGCAAACTATTATTGCAACAGTCGAACTGGAAAATATTCCTCAGGCTTTTTTAGATGCAGCCAGGATTTTAAAGATCGAGGGCGGGAGGATCAGCGCTTAAGTCCCCATCTTTGAGCTAATCGGGACAGCTGGAAAGTTACCAGTACACCCAATAAGGTAACTAAGATCGCATAGATAAATCTTGATAATACTCCTGAGCCGGGTACAGTAGGCTCGATGAAGTCTTTAACTGTTTGTTGGATAGTTTCATTCCAGGCTAAAGCTGCGGCAAAACCAAAGGCAGACGTTGATAAGGTGACCAGTTGAGCTGTAAATTCTTTGTAAAATACTAACCCATTCTTTTTCTTCTTGGCCATATCTTGTATCATATAACAAATGACGAACTTAGTTAAACTGCCCGGTTTAATTGATCCTCATGTTCATCTTCGCGAGCCGGGTGCTACCCAGAAGGAGGATTTTGAAACCGGCACTAAAGCAGCCATTTCCGGAGGCTACACCACTGTTTTAGATATGCCTAATAACCCAATAGCCACAGTATCTCCGGAAGCGCTGCAGGAGAAAATAAATTTAGCCAGTAATAAAATCTACTGTGATGTGGGATTTCACTTTGGGGCCAGCGGTAAAAGTGTCCAGTATTTTCAGGAAGTCGCCCCTAAAGTTTTTGGCCTCAAGGTTTATATGAATCAGACCACCGGGGATTTACTGATGGAAGATGACCAAACTTTGGAAGCAGTTTTTTCTGGATGGCCCAAGGAGAAACCGCTTTTAGCCCATGCAGAAGGGGATACGCTGCAAAAAGCTATTTCTTTAGCCAAGCAGTTTGGTAACAGGTTGCATGTTTGCCATGTTTCTTTAAAAGAAGAGGTGAAAATGATCAAGCAAGCTAAAACAGAAGGTTTGAATATCAGCTGTGAAGTCAGCTGCCATCATTTATTTCTAACAGAAGAAGATGTTGAAAGATTGGGGTCGTTTGGTATGATGAAGCCACCTCTTTCAAGTAAAGCAGACCAGGAAGCGCTCTGGGAAGCCTTGGTTGACGGCACTATTGACATGATTGGCTCTGACCATGCACCGCATACTAAAGAAGAAAAATTAGGAGAAAAACCGGCCTATGGTGTCCCGGGATTGGAGACAACCTTACCTTTACTCCTGACAGCCGTAAATGATGGCCGGTTGACTATTGAGAGATTAATTGAGTTGACTTCTACAAATCCCCGGAAGGTTTTTGGTATTCCGGAGCAGCCAGAGACATATGTGGAAGTAGATATGGAAGAAAATTGGATAATTGATGATAAGAATTTACAAACTAAATGTGGCTGGACTCCGTTTGTTGGTATGAAAGTTAAGGGTAAGGTTAAAAAGGTAGTTTTAAGAGGGGAAGTAGTCTTTGACGGACAGAATGTGATTGGTCCATTCGGTCAGGTTCTGTGAAAGCACCGTTTGTATTATAGGGTACCAGTTGATATAGTTGTGTGGCTATGACACCCGAAGAATTCCGTAATCTTCCGCCAGAAGAACAGTTATTACAGCTAAAAATGACAGCTATTCAGGAGATTGGCACCTGGAATATTGATTTTCCCGGAAGGCCTGATAGATATTATGTTGCCAAAATTGCTTTTCAGGAAGGAAAAAGCTTAGGTGCTAGTGTCGCAGAGGCGATTATGGCTGAGAAAGACTTATTGCTCGATCAGATTGCGAGACAGACAGAAAAGACTTTTAAGAGTTTTTCTGCTAACTTGTCCTCTTCGTTACTTATAGATTTAATGTACACATCTCCAGCCCGAAACTTCTTAATTGCTGAGGAGGTAGTTAGAAATGACGAGCCACCCGAGCTTAAACAGACTTGCTTAAATTCTGATTCTGCATGTGAAGAACTTGCGGATAGTATCTGCGAACTCGTGGATGTAATTGACAGACAACTTACTTCTAAAGAAGAAGGAAGACCTATCGATCAAGTTGAATGGGAAGATCGACGGGTAGCCAATCAGGTAGAAACATATTTGGGAAAAAAACAAATGGGTAAACTTCTTCGAGCTAGTGCTGACCCTTTGGAATTTATAGACAGGTGTATAAATTTCAAACCAATGAGCGATTTGGATGAGGATTTAGAAATACGGCTTCTGGGAGCAGTTGCAGATGAGCTTGTATTAATGGGGAGAGAAAGGTTCTACACCCTTTATATTGCCGCTACACAGGCACGCAGTAAGCGTGCGGGTTTACCTCTTGAAGAACGACACCAAGAATCCTTGTGTTTACTTGCCCGTAAAAACCGGCCACTTGACTGAAAATTTGACTCAATAGTTTTTTATGGTATACTTTATTTACAATTAAATAATTTAAATGCGTTTGTTTGCGTAAGCAACAATAAGTCCGCCGCAGCGGACAAGCAGCATACGTCAGCCTTAGGGTAGAGTATGACAGAAATTGAACTGTATAAATACAATAAGCGTGTCGGTAACGGAGCGCTGTAAGAGATAGATTTTCTACAGTGATCCTCCCCGCGGAGGATTTTTTGTAGCAAATTTAAGCAAGGTGGCACCGCCTAAAGAAGGCCCTTGTAAGTTTCTGATTGAAATTCAATCGGAGATTTACAAGGGTTTTTAATTGGGAAAAATATGAAAGGAGGTGATATATATGACATGTAAAATTGAAGCTGGACCAGGTCACCAAGATCATGGGTCTGCTAGTTTGTTATGTAAAGAAGTAAAAACCTTTATGGTAGGGGATACGCAAATAGATATTGAAACAGGAGGTCTGAACCAGCCAACTAAAGTTTATGTTATAGGTGGGAAGCTTCCGGTTTCTTCTATGGTAGGTAAGATTAAATCATGGTCCTCTGCAGAAGCAGACTTAGGGTTTAATCTTTACGGAAACGGAGCAACAGTAAGTCTCTTGAGCCCAGAAGATCCGTATCATCTTGAAGTAATTAACTTACCTAAAGGAGAAGTATAGATATTTGAACTAAAAAAGGATTTTAGTTTATATCCGAAAGGATCTAGTTATGAAAGAAGAGGCCAAACATTTTTTATCTATTACTGATTTATCGGCTGAAGAAATTTGGCAGGTATTTTCAGTGGCTAAACAGCTTAAGTATGAACTGAAAAGCAAAGGTGAAAATGAACCGTTGTTAAAGAATAAGTATATGGTGATGTTGTTTGAAAAGCCTTCTTTACGAACTAAACTTAGTTTTGATATTGGTTTTAAACAATTAGGTGGTCATGTTGCTTATTTTGGCGGAGAAGAAGTGGGCTTAGGTAAAAGAGAAACCGTTTCTGATGCAGCCAGGGTAATTTCCAGTCAGGCTAATTTAATAGTAGCCAGGGTTAATACTCATAAAACTGTGGAAGAATTGGTAAAAGGATCGAGTGTGCCAGTAATCAATGCCTTATCAGATTTAGAGCATCCTTGCCAAGTATTAACTGATCTATTCACCATCTGGGAAACAAAAAAATATCAAGAATTAGATAATTTAACCATTGGTTATGTGGGGGATGGTGATAACAATGTAGCTCATTCTTTGTGTCTAGGGTCAGCTATGCTGAATCTAGAATTTAGATGCGGAGCCCATAAGGAGTACAGTTTAGATCCTGATATTGTAAAACAATCTCGAAGTCTGGGAGGAACAGTGATAGAAACTGAAGATCCAAAAGTAGCTGTAGCAGGTGTTGATGTGGTAGTTACTGATACATGGATTTCTATGGGGGATGGTAATGAGGTAGATAGAATGGAGAAGTTAAAGGCTTTTCAGGTTAATTCTTCATTAATGAAATATGCCAAGCCGGATGCTATTTTTATGCATTGTTTGCCTGCGCATAGGAATAATGAAGTAACAGATGAGGTGATTGACGGTCCTCAGTCAGTGGTTTTCCAGGAAGCGGAAAATAGATTGCATCTCCAAAAAGCCTTAATTTTATACCTTTTAGGAAAAGCTTGACATATTCTGGTCAAGCCGTTAAACTATCTCAAGGTTATGCTTAAGAAATGTTCCTATGAATTAGTTTTAGAAGTGTTCTGATCCGCCAATGGGCGGATTTTTTTTAAAAAAAATGGGTAAATTGAACTTTAAAGGCAGGGACATTATAGATATAAATGATTTTTCCAAGGAAGAATTATTGTATGTCTTGGAAAAAGCCAAAAAGTTTGATCCGACTTTTGTTAAAAGTGACCGGTCAAACTACACCATTGCCCAAGGTAAAATTGCTGCTTTGCTTTTCTTTGAACCATCTACCAGAACACAGCAATCTTTCTCTTCAGCTGCTCAAAAGATAGGCATGGGTCTGATTGGTTTTAATGATCCGGGGTTAACCTCCATCAATAAAGGTGAATCTTTCTCAGACACTATCAGAATAATGATGGCTTATGCGGATGTAATGGTGATCAGGCATCCTGAGCCTGGTTCTGCCAGAAAAGCAGCTGATGTGGCAGATATTCCGGTCATTAATGCCGGAGACGGTCCCAATAGTCATCCGACTCAAACTCTCTTAGATATGTATACCATGTTAAAGATCTTTGGACGATTGGATAACCTGAAAATAGCCATGGTGGGAGATCCACTGCATTACAGAACATTTCATGGTCAATTCTCAGGCTTGTCTAAATTTTCCGGCAATCAGTTTTATGGTATTTCGCCCAAGGGCTTGGAAATGCCGAAGGAATTTAGGAACTCAAGCTACCATGATGTGGTAATTAATATGAAAGATTTGGATAAAACATTAGCAGATCTTAAGCCGGATATAGTTTCAGTGGGAAGAATTCCTAAAGAATATATTCAGGGTGATGCTAAAAAATATGATTTTCAGGTAACAGCCAATACCCTTAAGGGTTTACCTGATCATGCGATTGTGATGCATCCGTTGCCAAGAGTAAATGAATTAGATCCGGAAATAGACTCTAATCCTAAGGCTGTTTATTTTGCTCAAGCCAGAAACGGTCTATATATCAGAGAAGCATTATTATCTTTAGTCTTAGGAAGAATTAATTCAAGATAACAGGAAAGGAAAATTATGCAGGGAAAATTAACTCTGTCCGATGGGACAGTTTTTTTAGGAGAAAGTTTTGGATCAGAAGAGTTTACCTCATTGGGCGATGAGCCCACGTCCGGTGAGGTAGTTTTTAATACCGGTATGGTGGGTTACCCGGAATCTTTAACCGATCCGTCATATTTTGGTCAGATTTTGGTGTTAACATATCCGCTGCAGGGAAACTACGGTGTGCCGGGGAAAGATTTTTGGGAATCCAAAAAAATACAGGTTAAAGGCCTGATTGTCCAAAATTATATAGATCATCCGTCTCACTTTGAAAGCCAGAAGACCTTAGGGGAGTGGTTGAAAGCAGAAGGAATTCCGGCACTGCAGGGAATTGATACCAGGGCTTTAACTACTAAACTGAGAGAGCACGGAGTAATGCTGGGGAAGATAGAGATAGGCCACATATCACATGCCACAGGCAACAGTATTTATGATCCGAATAAGGAAAACATTTTGCCGTATGTTAGTACCAAAAAAGTGGAAGTTTTTGGGGAGGGCAAGAAAAATATTGTGTTGATTGATTGCGGGGCCAAAGAAAATATCATCAGGAGTTTAATTAAAAGAGGGGTCAGAGTAACAAAAGTGCCATGGAATTTTAATCCCTTAAAAGAAAAGCTGGATTTTGACGGGGTATTAGTTTCCAATGGCCCGGGAGATCCTAAACAAGCTAAAGAAACCATAGAAACTGTCAGACAACTGCTGGCAGAGAGTATTCCCACTTTTGGTATCTGTTTAGGCAGCCAGATTCTGTCTTTAGCAGCCGGAGGTGAAACCTACAAATTAAAATTTGGCCACCGGGGGCAAAATCAACCGGTGCAGGATGTAATTACTAAAAAAGCGGTAATCACTTCTCAAAACCACGGGTTTGCTGTAGATACTAAATCTTTAAGTAAAGACTGGACAGAGTGGTTTGTAAACTTAAATGACGGCACCAATGAAGGAATAAGACACAAAAATAAACCGTTTATGGCAGTGCAATTCCATCCGGAAGCCAGTCCGGGGCCGGTTGAAGGCGGATATCTGTTTGATGAATTCATTTCATATTTATGAATAAATTAAGAAAAGTACTGGTATTGGGTTCAGGAGCATTAAAGATCGGTGAGGCCGGTGAGTTTGATTACTCCGGCTCGCAAGCTTTAAAAGCCTTGAAAGAGGAGGGAGTGGAGGCGGTTTTAATTAATCCTAATATTGCTACCATCCAAACCTCAAAGGAATTAGCCGGTAAAATATATTTTTTGCCGGTGACCCCGTATTTTGTCCAAAAAGTCATTGAAAAAGAAAAACCGGACGCGATCTTTTTAAGTTTTGGAGGGCAAACTGCCTTAAATTGTGGTTTAGCTTTGGAAAAGGCAGGTGTATTTAAAAACGAAAAAGTCAAAGTTCTTGGTTCTCCGGTGAAAAGTATTCAGATTACGGAAGACCGGGAGCTGTTTGCTAAGGAACTTTCCAAAATAGATGTTAAAGTGCCCAAAGGGGGATTTGCCCGCTCGCTGGATCAGGCCCTAAAAATTGCCGATGAGTTAGGTTATCCGCTACTGATACGAAGCGGTTTTTCCCTGGGAGGATTAGGGTCCGGAGTGATAGAAAATGAAAAAGAGCTCATCCAGATGGTGACTTTAGCTTTGAAGCAGGCCCCCCAGATAGCTGTAGAGGAATATTTAAAGCACTGGAAAGAGGTTGAGTATGAAGTAGTCCGGGACAATTTAGGCAACAAAATTACTGTTTGTAATATGGAAAATCTGGATCCCTTAGGTATTCATACCGGAGAAAGTATTGTGGTGGCTCCTTCCCAAACCCTGAATAATTATCAATACCATTTTTTACGCAGAATCTCTCTTCAGGTAATTGAACATTTAGGGATTGTCGGGGAATGTAATATCCAGTTTGCCTTAAATCCCAAAAACAATGATTATCGGGTAATTGAAGTTAATGCCCGGCTGTCCCGATCTTCAGCCTTGGCATCCAAAGCGACCGGCTATCCGTTGGCTTATATTGCGGCCAAAATCGGCTTAGGTTATAACCTGCCGGAACTTAAAAACAGCGTCACTTTATCTACTTCAGCCTTTTTTGAACCGGCTTTAGATTATATTGTTATTAAGATTCCTCGTTGGGATTTGCAGAAGTTTGTGGGGGCTAAAGAGGCAATTGGTTCAGAAATGAAAAGCGTAGGGGAAGTGATGGCGATCGGACGGAGTTTTCCGGAAGTGCTGCAAAAAGGGATTAGAATGTTGGAAACCGGTCAGGATGGGTTACTCAGTAATGGTGTAGACGATACGCAGCTTTTGCCGACTACAGAGCGGCTGTTTGTAGTAGCCAAAAGATTAAGTAAGGGTGAATCAGTGGAAGCAATTTATAAAGCTACCGGTATTGACCCTTGGTTTTTATACCAGATTCAGGAAATGGTGAAATTTGAAGGTAGTCTTCAGTCGTCAGCTTTCAGCCAACAGACAATTTTTAGGGCAAAACAACTGGGTTTTTCGGATAAAATAATTGCCCAAGCCTTTAAGAAAACCGAACAGGAAGTGCGCGATTATCGTAAAAAGAATGACATAGTGCCTAAGGTAAAACATATTGATACCCTGGCAGCAGAGTATCCGGCCAAAACCAATTATCTTTATTTAACTTACCATGGGGAAGAGTCAGAGAGTCCAAAAGCCAAAGAATTAAATAAAAAATCAAATAAAGAAAAGGCCATTGTTTTAGGTTCAGGGCCTTACCGGATTGGGTCATCAGTGGAATTTGATTGGTGTTCGGTGACAGCAGCTCAGACCCTGAGGCATAAAGGTTTGGAAACAATTATTATCAATTGTAATCCGGAAACAGTCTCTACTGACTTTGACTCGGCAGATAAATTGTACTTTGAGCAATTAACCTTTGAAAGAGTCAGTGATATCTATGATATCGAATCAGAAAATAAAGGGAGTGCTTCGCTGGTCCTAGGTTTTGGAGGGCAAGTCCCCAATAATTTGGCCATGAGCTGTTTCCGGGCCGGCTATAAAATCTTAGGCACTTCTCCGGAAAACATTGATCGGGCAGAGGATAGGAATAAATTCTCCAAACTGCTGGATAAATTGAAGATTGAGCAGCCGGCTTGGCAAAGCTTGAAAACACCTAATGAGGCAATAAGGTTTGCTGATAAAATCGGTTATCCGGTTTTAATCAGGCCTTCTTATGTGCTATCAGGCTCTGCCATGAATGTAGCCTATTCCAGTGTGGATTTGAAAAAACATCTAAAAAGTGCGACTGATGTTTCAGCAGAGCATCCGGTGGTAATTTCCAAATTTGTAGAGGGTGCCAAGGAGATTGAAGTAGACGGTGTGGGACAGGATGGGAAGCTGTTGATTTATGCTATCTCAGAGCATGTAGAGAATGCGGGGGTCCATTCCGGAGATGCCACCATAGTTTTGCCACCGCAGCGGTTATATCTGGAAACGGTCAGAAAGATTAAGGATGCTACCAGAAAGATTTTGCAATCCTTAAATATCAACGGGCCATTTAATATCCAGTTTTTGGCTAAAGATAATAAAATCCTGGTGATTGAATTAAACCTGCGGGCTTCCCGGTCTTTTCCGTTTGTCTCTAAAGTTACCGGTTTTAACTTTGTAGAAATAGCTACCCGGGCCATGTTTGGCGAAGAGCCTTCTAGACATTACAACACCGTAGGATTAGATCATGTGGCTGTTAAAGCTCCTCAATTTTCTTTTAGCCGGATTAAGGGTGCTGATCCAAGGCTTCGGGTGGAAATGTCTTCTACCGGAGAAGTAGCTTGTTTTGGAGATGACCTTCGGGAAGCCTACCTGAAAGCAATATTAGCTACCGGGTTTAAGATGCCTAAGAAGAGTGTATTCTTAACAATTGGCGGGGAAGAAAATAAATTAAACCTGCTTAATTCAGCAAAGGATTTGTCTTTATTAGGTTTTAAAATATATGCTACAGCCCAAACCCATGAGTTTTTAAGCCAGAATGGAATTAAAAATACCAGAGCCTACAAAATTTCAGAAGAGGCCCATCCTTCGGTTCTGGATTTATTAAGACAGGGAGTCATTGATTTGGTAATTAATATTTCAGAGCCGGGTTCTCAAAAAGGTGAGACAGACGGTTTTATTATCAGGAGAACCTGTGTAGATTTAGGCATTCCCTTAATTACCAATTTGCAGGCAGCAGAATTGTTGGTCTCTGCTCTGAAGCTTAAAAAACTAGAAGACCTGGAAATTAAAAGCTGGGATGAATACGTAAGCAGTTGACGTAGAATTTTTGCGGGAAATGGTAGATAATTAGGGTATGTTCATCCCCAAATATTCAATCACCAATAAAATTCTTAAAGATATCGGTACGGTTGAGGCAGCCCGGGAAGTGATTATGAACGCGCCTCTGGTGCCGGCTTGGGAAGCTAAATTTCGAAAAGAAGCCATGGAACGGACTGTTCATCATGGTACCCACTTGGAAGGTAATCCTTTATCGCCTGAAGAAGTCAAAGATGTCTTAGAGGGGGAGGAAGTGATTGCCAGGGATAGGGACGTCCAGGAAATTATCAATTATAGAAATGTTTTAAAGTTTATTGACGGAATTCATAGTCAAATCGGCTCTTCCGGCAGCTATAGTTTTACTATTGAAACCATTCTGGAGATGCACCGGTTAACCACGGAAAAGATTCTAACTCCGGAATCTTCTGGTAACTTTAGAATCAGGCAGGTAGTTATTAAAAACACCAAAACCGGTCAGATTTCCTATACTCCGCCTCCGGCTGTGGAAGTGCCTTACCTGGTAGAAGATTTAGTCCATTGGATTAATTCTGATGAAGGTAGGGGAGCGCACCCGATTATCAAAGCCGGAATTATTCATTATGAGCTGGCCAGAATTCACCCGTTTGTTGATGGTAATGGCCGGGTCGCCAGGGCTGTAGCTACTCTGATTTTATTCCTGGATGGCTATGATGTCAGAAAATTCTTCTCTTTTGAGGAGTATTTTGATGAAAACCCGATGCAGTATTACTTAACACTGCAAGCTGTCTCTAATCAGCTAGTTTTGGATACCCATGAGCGTGATTTAACCCCTTGGCTTGAGTATTTTACGGAAGGAGTGGCCATTGAACTAAACCGGGTTAAAGAAAAAGTGCAGCGAATCTCAGTTGATGCCCGGATTAAGGATAAATTAGGTAAGCAACTAATGTTAAACGAACGACAGATGCTAATTATGGAGTATATTCATCGGCATAAGGGTTTATCTAATAAAGAGTTTAGGAAGATTTTCCCTGATTACTCCGATGATACGGTCCTGCGGGAACTTAAATTTCTCCGTCAAAAAGGTTTGGTTAAAAAATCAGGCGGCACCAAAAAAGCGGTGTATGTATTAAAATAAACAGTCATGATAGAAGATTCAGCCTTGAAAGATGGATTAGTTCGAACTAAGCCACGTCCGAAACAAGCGTTGGTTGTTGATGATGATGAGTACTTAAGACGTACTGAGGTACAACTCCTTAAGTTTGCAGGTTGGGAAGTAATAACTGCCGGGACTTTCTTGCAAGCCTGGCAAATTATTAACCAAGGGACAAGGCCGGATGTGGCAGTAGTTGACTGGAAATTTCCATATGCATTTGATAAAAAGGAAATTGAACTTATAGGTGAGCCGGTAAATAAAGATTTTTACTTAGAAAAAGGGGAAGATGTTTGCGGTAAAGGCGTTCTAAGGCTATTGGCGGAAAGATCTCCTGACACAGGATTAATTTTATGTACTGTCCTGGACGATAAAAAGTCTTTGGATGAAGAGGTAAACCAGTGGCTAATTAATAGGTGGCTTTTTTCTGTAACTAAGCCATTTGATGTTGATGAATTCCTTGAAACTATAGACTGGGCTTTTTCTCGCAGACCGACTTTGCGCATTCCTCCGGTAGGTAACCTAAGCGGTGTTTCCTAATTTGTCTTTTTGCCATCTGGACACCATCCAGCGGTTATGTTTTAATCTTCTTCTTAATGGGATTAGAACAACAAGCTGATAAGTGGGAGCAAGATTTTAAAAATTGCCATTATATTTTACTTCTAGAAGACGACGAGGGTGTTAGAGCGCTTGGAAAGCAAATTCTTGAGGGTGGAGGATATAGAGTGATTGCAGCCAGCCATATACCAGAAGCTTTGAACGCTATATTAGAGCAGGAAGAGTTGGGGCAAACCCCCTCCAGTGTCGTTACAGATCTAAACTTCAAGCCCTTTATACCTCCTGATAAGCCTTTAGATGGCCTTAAGTTCAAAAAAATATTTTCCCGGCTGCATCCGGATGTAGAGGTTCTGTTAGCCACCAGCAGCACTGATGCAGATCCCCGAGTCAAGGAGTACAGAGGGAGTGGTGAGTCGGTGATTGGCAAACCATTTGATTTGGATGAATTTTGCAATTGGGTGGCAAGAAGTGAAGAGCGGTTTAGAAGAAGAAGAGAAGTGCCGCTTGGGTAATCTACTTAGGTACCAGGAGATCCCCCTGGCAGCACCTTCTACGGTATACATAGACTAATATTTGATATTAGTAATAATGTGTCTGATTATCCAGTAAGAAATTAGTAGGAATAACTACGCAGCAGGTATTAAGATAGTGTTGTTTAGTGTATATTCAATAAGATTTGTCTTGTTATCGGGTTCGATACTCGGATCATTAAGTATATGGGAATGCAGACCGCTGATAGAGAAATTTTGTTCTTTATTAAGTACCAAACCAATTATGCCTTTCCCTTGTCTTTTTGCAGTGTACAATCCAGTTTTATCTGCCCTTTCTAAAAAAGCTTCTGCTCTTTCATTCGGAGCTAGTTGGGCTATTCCTATCGAAGCAGGTAGATCTTGTTGCAATATTCTGCTTGTCACAACTATTGCCCGAACTAGTGAGGTATTAGGCAGAAGTATTGCAAATTCATCACCGCCAGTGCGAGCAACAGTATCAGATTTTTTTACTCCCTCCCTCAGTAACTGGGCGACTTTCCGTAAGTATTTATCTCCCTCAAGATGTCCGTGAGTATTATTGATTTCTCTGAAATTATCCAAATCCAAAATTATAGCAGAAAGTGGTTCATTGGTTCTTTGCGCTCTATAAACTTCTTCTTCCAGTCTTTGGTTAAATAATCGTTTGTTGGCTACTTTATCACACAATGGATCAAGGCCGGATGCCATTGAAAAAAGTATATCTAGTCGTTTGGCAAACATTTTAGTATCAGCTCCCGGTTGTTGTAGAGAAGTAACAATTGTTGCAGCTTCTGCCTTGATTTCATCTAGTGAGAGTATCTCAATTGGTCCACTTTCGTACTCAGGATTTGATAATTCCGTTGGTCGGCCATCCATACTTTCTATACGATAATTCATAGTAGGTTATTTTACAATAGCTTCAGAATCAATTACAATCCTAAGCAGTTATGTTATTTTCCAAACTGGCAGGGTATTTTGAAAGACTGGAACAAACTTCTTCCAGATTAGTTTTAATTGACATTTTGGCAGAACTTTTTTCTGAAGTTAAATCCTCGGAGATTGCCCAAGTAGTTTATTTGATTCAAAGTAGGGTAGCACCTTTTTATGAGCCGATTGAGATTGGCATGAGTGAGAAGCTGGTGGCAGAGTCGATTGCCCGCTCCTTTGGAGTAAAAAGGGAAGAAGTGCTTAAAGAGTATGGAAAAGCAGGAGACTTAGGAATAGTTGCTTTACGACTGAGTTCAGAGTTAGGAGTTCAGAGTTTAGAGTTAAGGGTTGATGATGTTTTTAAGACTTTGTCAGAGATAGCCGGGATAAACGGGGAAGGGACAGTGGAAAAGAAGTTAACTCTTTTATCAGAGCTTTTGAGAAAAGTTGATCCTATTTCTGCCAAGCATCTGGTTAGGATTCCTTTGGGAACCAGCAGGTTAGGGATAGGGGATCCGACAGTTTTGGATGGCTTTGCCCTGGCTAAGTTGGGAGATAGGGGTAAAAGAAAACTCTTAGAGGGGGCATATAACCGGACTTCGGATTTAGGAATCATTGGAGAAACCTTATGGGAAGAGGGGTTAGAGGGTGTAGAAGGGTTAGATGTGAATGTAGGTCGGCCGATCAGGCCGCAACTGGCTGAAAGGTTGCCTGATACTAAAACTGTTTTGGAAAAATTTAACGGTGAGGTCCATATGCAATATAAATATGACGGTTTCCGGGTCCAGATCCACAAAGACGGCGATCATGTCCGGCTGTTTTCCCGGAATCTAGAAGAAACTACCCTGATGTTTCCGGAATTGATTGAAGGAGCCATAAAACAAATCAAGGCTAAAACAGCAATTTTAGATTCAGAAGCCTTAGCTTTTAATCCGGCATCAGATGAATTCTTGCCTTTCCAGGAAACCACTAAAAGAAGAAGAAAGTATGGGATAGAAGAGATGTCCAAGAGCTTGCCTTTGAAGGCTTTTGTGTTTGACATTATGTACTTAAATGGGAAGTCCCTGAGTGACTTGCCCCTTAGGGAGCGAATTAAAATATTGGAAGAGGTAATTTCCGGTAAAGAGATACTACTTCCGCAGCCGGGAGAAATTACCAAATCACTGGAGCGGATGGATGAGTTGTTTAACGATGCGCTGACCAAAGGATTGGAGGGGTTGGTACTTAAGAAGCCTGATTCAAAATATGAGGCCGGGGCGCGGAATTTTAATTGGGTGAAGCTAAAAAGGCATTCAGCCGGAGAATTGAAAGACACAATTGATTGTGTGATTTTGGGTTATGTGTTTGGGCGGGGCAAGCGGTCAGAATTTGGGGCAGGAGCACTGCTAGTGGGAGTTTATGATAAGGAAAAGGATGAATTCGTGACTATTTCTAAGATCGGTACCGGTTTAACTGATGAAGAGTGGAGAGAAATACATAAGCGGGCAGATAAAATAAAGGTGGATCATAAGCCGGCCCGGGTTAATTCAATTCTAAATCCCAGTGTCTGGATTGAGCCGGAAATTGTGATTGAAGTCCTGGCAGATGAGATTACCCGCTCACCGGTGCATACAGCCGGAAAAGTGGGTAAGGAGCCGGGCTACGCCCTCAGATTTCCCAGGTTAGTCAAGTTCCGGGAAGCAGACAAAAAAGCAGAGGATGCCACTACTGTAAAAGAGTTGATTGAGATGTACAGGCTGCAGTTTAAGAAATAATATGTGGTAGAATCCGAGTATGGCGTATGTAGCAGATTTGCATATCCATTCCAGATACTCCCGGGCGTGTTCCCAGCAGTTAAATGTACCTAATTTAGTGGAGTGGGCAAAGCTTAAGGGGATTGATGTAATGGGTACAGGGGACTGTCTGCATCCTTTATGGTTTGCCGAACTTAAAGATAAGTTAAAAGAAGATAAGACGGGTTTTCTAAGTTACGAAAAAGATCCCTCAGTTAAATTTGTTTTAACAGTTGAAGTAGCTTCTATTTATTCTCACAAAGGGGCAGTCCGCAGAATTCACAATGTGATTATGCTGCCTTCATTTGAATCAGCTGAGAAGCTGCAAAAAGCCTTATTAGTAAGGCGGGCAAATTTGTCATCTGACGGCCGGCCGATTGTAGGGATCCCGTCTAAAGAGCTCCTTCGGATGTGTCTGGAAATAGACCAGAAAGTGATTTTTATGCCAAGTCACATCTGGACCCCCTGGTTTGGTGTTTTTGGTTCCCAGTCCGGCTATGACAGCCTGCAGGATTGTTTTGAAGATTTAACAGAATACATTTATGGTGTTGAAACCGGATTAAGCTCTGACCCGGCCATGAATTGGCGGATTAAGGAACTGGATAATCGCTCAATTATCTCTTGTTCTGATGCTCATTCGCTGCCTAACTTAGGCAGGGAGGCGACAGTTTTTAGCGGTGAACTAGCCTCAGGGTATTCAGGGATGTTTGAAGCTTTAAAAAATCAAAAGATTGCCGGGACGATTGAGTTTTATCCGGAAGAGGGCAAGTACCATTACACCGGTCACCGCAGTTGTAATGTGAAGTATTCGCCGGAAGATACAAAGGCTAAGGGAACTAAATGCCCGGTTTGCGGCAGGGGGCTAACGGTGGGGGTAATGGAAAGAGTGGAAGAGATTGCTTCGCGGGGAAGTAAGGAGCTGAGAATAAAAAATAGTGGCGGACTAATTACAACTGAAGAGTTTCCCGACCGGGCAGGGTATAAGATGTTAGTGCCGCTTCGGCAAATTATTGCAGAAGCTTTCGGGACTGCTCCGACAACCCAGAAGGTATTGAATGAATATAAAAAGTTAACATCCAGCTTAGGCAGTGAAATAAAGATATTAACCAAAGCAGATATCGGGGAGATTGCTAAAGTGTCCGGTTCAAAAGTGGCAGAAGGAGTGGAAAAGGTGAGAATGGGAGATTTAGTTATAGATCCGGGATATGACGGGGTATACGGGGTGGTTAAGATCTGGAATCATAAAAAAGAAGAAAAGATAGATGGTGAGGAAGCTCCGCAGCTAGGGTTGTTTGATTAAAGGGTATGAAAATATTTAAAAGTAGGCAAGCGGCAGGAGAGTTATTAGCTAAAAGGTTAAAAGATATTAAGGCTGATTTAGTACTTGGTATTCCCAGGGGTGGGGTGGTGGTAGCTGCAGTGGTGGCTAAAAAGCTAAACTTGCCTTTGGATATTATAGTTACCAGGAAAATCGGGGCTCCGGGTCAGGAGGAACTAGCTTTAGGGGCAGTAGATAGCAATGGAGAAGTAGTCTGGGAAGAGAGACTATTAGAAGATTTAGGATTAAAAATTGAGGTTTTAGCCGAAAAAATTAACAGTGAACAGGAAGAAATAAAAAGAAGAGAACAGTTGTATAGAGGCGGCAAAGGGAATTTGGAAGTTCAGGGGAAAAGGGTGATTTTAGTTGATGACGGTATAGCTACCGGAGCTACTGTTTTAGCTGCCATTAATTTTTTAAAACGCCACCATGTTAAGAAAATAATAGTAGCAGTACCTGTAGTCAGTAAAGAGGCAGTTGGTAAAATTATTAAAACAGAAAGTAAGATAGTAGCATTAGAAATGCCTCACCACTTCCAGGCAGTGGGACAATTTTACCATGAATTTGAGGCGGTAACAGATGAACAGGTGATACAATTGATGGTATGAAGCTTATTGTCGGCTTAGGTAATCCCGGAGAAAAATATATTGGTGTCAGGCATAATTTAGGGTTTGAGATATTGGATGAAGTGGCTAAGAAATTCAACTTAGAAGATTGGTCCAGGGAAGAGAAATTCAAATCCGAACTGATTAAAACCCCTGAACTGATTCTGGCTAAACCACAGACTTATATGAACAATTCCGGCATGGCTGTTAAGTTGCTGGCTAATTATTATAAAATTGCCCCGGAAGATATTATTATTATTCATGATGAGCTGGATTTGCCTTTAGGAAAAATTAAGGTCAGGAAGGGTGGGGCAGCGGCCGGACACCACGGCGTGGAATCTATTATTGCCCTCTTAGGAACAGAGCAATTTATAAGAGTCAGATTAGGTATCGGTCCGGTAGTTGGAATAGTGGAAAAGTTTGTTCTGGAGCTTTTTACTTCCAAAGAAAAACCACCGGTTAAACATATGATTAAGCAGGCAATAAAAGCTATTGACCTGCTTTTAGAAAAGGGATTAGCAAAAGCTCAAAACCAATATAACTGATGCTATTGACAGTAATCTGTTTTATCTCTAGACTGTAAAATGATGGATCAAGCTAATTCCTTTTTAACCACTCCCAGAGCTGTTTTGATCGGATCAATTATTATTGCTATTACCATCCTGATTCATGGCGGGATTATTAAAATCGCTCCCAAGACAGCCGGGACCAGAGTAGCACCGGCAGCATCCCCGGCTGCGCAGGCTCCCCAGCAGCCAACTTCAGGTAAGGTGTCTGTAGATGATGACCCGGTTTTGGGAAATGAAAATGCCCCGGTAACTTTAGTGGAGTTTTCCGATTATGAATGCCCGTTTTGTAAAAGGCATTTTGATGAAGTTTACCCAAGCATTAAAAAAGATTACATTGATACCGGTAAGGTGAAAATGGTTTTTAGGGATTATCCTTTGCCTTTTCATGATCCGATGGCTACTTTTGAAGCCAAGGCCGCCACTTGTGCCAAAGAACAGGGTGGGGATGAGGCCTACTTTAAGTTTCATAATGCAATATTTACCAAAACAAAATCTAATGGTAATGGTTTAACAAAAGATGGAGTTTATCAATTTGCTGCTGATTTAGGATTGAATAAGGCAAGCTTGAAGTCTTGTGCTGACTCAGACAAATATGCGGAAGAGATTAAAAAAGACCTGGCTGACGGCGCGGCAGCCGGAGTTTCCGGTACTCCCAGTTTTCTAATTGGCAAGTCCGATCCAACAGGCACTATTACCGGTAGTGTGGTAGTCGGTGCCCAGCCTTATTCTGCTTTCCAGGCTGTGATAGATCCGCTTCTTAATTAACTCTTACCAAATTCTGTTATTTCTCTGACTAAAATAACCAATACTTAAGCTATTCTTTTTTTGCGAGGGAGGTGAGAAAATGAACAATAAAGTTTTAATAGCGATTATAGTAATTATTCTTCTATTGGGACTGGGTTATTTCCTCTCTCAATCCGGAAGCAGGCAACAGGCGACTCAGTCGACACCAGTCAATAGCCCGGAGCAATCTTCGGCTCCTGCTGCATCGGCAGTGAAGACCTTTGATGTAACCGGAACGCCTTTTCAGTTTGAGCCAAATGAAATTAGGGTCAAAAAAGGTGACCGGGTGAAGATTAATTTCAAGAATGAGCAAGGTATACTGCATGATTTGACCATTGCGGATTTAAATATCAGGACCAAACAAATTCCGGCCGGGCAAACTGATGCAGTTGAGTTTACTGCAGATACAGTTGGGACTTTTGACATGATTTGCAGTGTGCCGACTCATGCCGAAAAAGGGATGGTAGGCAAATTTATTGTAGAAGAGTAAGCTTACCGAACGTAAACTGCTTTAAAGTATTTTTTAAAGATGTCTAGGGCTTCCTGGATATCTTCTTTGGTGGGAACAGGGCAATCTTCTAAAGGATTTTCAATTCCCAGCTCTTTAAATTTATAAAATCCATAGGTATGAAAAGGTAAAATCTCTACTCTTTGGATATTTTTATAGCCGGAGAAATGTTTACCCCATTTTTCTAAAAACTCCTTTTGGTTAGTGTAACCTGGTACCAGGACATAACGAAGCCACATTGGAATATTTTTCTCTTGCAGGTATCTGGCAAACTGCAGTACCGGTTCATTTGAGGCATTGGTGACTGTTTGATGCCAGACCGGGTCAATATGCTTAACATCCAAAAGTACCAAATCAGTTACCTCTAAAAGTTTTTTGGTATCATCATCCAGGATCGAACCATTAGTGTCTAAGGTAGTGTTAAAACCTAATTTTTTAGCTTTGGTAAAAAGGTCCAATAGTGCCTTTCTTTGCAGCAGTGATTCTCCGCCGGATACGGTCAGACCGCCTGAATGTTTAAAATAAGGTTCCTGTTTCTTAAGCAGTTCAATGATTTCTTCTGAGCGCATTAATTTACCACCCTTAGTGGGTCTGGTATCCGGATTATGGCAATACAAGCAGCGGAAATTGCAGCCCTGCATAAAAACTACTAATCTGATGCCCGGTCCTTCATGGGTACCGAGTGTCTCAATGGAATGAACTTGCAGCATATTATTTCATGGACTCAAAGAAAGTTCTGGCCAGGACTTCCTGTTGGTGTTCTCTTGAGAGTTTAACAAAATTAACTGCATAACCGGAAACCCTGATAGTTAGCTGGGGATATTCTTCCGGATGGGCCATGGCCCGAAGTAGGGCATCCCGGTTTAAGACGTTTACATTGAGGTGTTGGGCTTTTTTATGGAAATAGCCGTCAATTAATGCTACCAGGTTATCAATTTGGTCTTCTTTGCTTGCCCCTAAAGCCCGGGGAACGATGGAAAAGGTATTAGATACTCCATCCCTGGCGCTTTGATAGTCAATCTTGGCTACGGAATTTAAGGAAGCAATAGCTCCCCGGGTATCACGGCCATGCATAGGGTTAGCACCCGGGGCAAAAGGTTCACCATTGGCTCTGCCATCCGGCGTAGCGCCGGTCTTTTTGCCGTACATAACATTAGAAGTGATGGTTAATATGGATAAGGTGGGGCTGGCGCCACGGTAGATGTAATGTTTTCGCAGTTCGTTATTAAAATCATCAACCAGCTCCTTGGCGATTTTATCTACTTTATCATCATCATTGCCGTATTTAGGAAAATCACCTTCTATTTTAAAGCCTTCTGTGATCCCGTTTTGATTGCGCAGGGGAGTGACTTTAGCATATTTAATGGCAGATAAGGAGTCAGCCGCCACTGATAAGCCGGCGATGCCAAAGGCCATCAGGCGGTCAAGGTCGCTGTCTAATAAAGCCATTTGGACTCTTTCATAATAATATTTATCATGCATGTAATGGATAACATTCATGCTTTCGACATAAACTTTCACCACATGAGATAAGGTTTTTTTAAATTCAGTCATTACTTCGTTAAAATCTAAGGCACCTTCTTTAAGGCGCTTGATGTCTTCTACTAGAGTCACGGCGGTTTTTTCATCCTTACCTTCATTTAAAGCTAAAAGTAAGGTTTTAGGAAGGTTGCATCTGGCTCCAAAATACTGCATTTGGGAGCCGTTTTTTTGCTGGGAAACGCAGCAGGAGATGGCATAATCATCGCAGTTGGCTATGTCCCTCATCAAATCATCGTTTTCATACTGGATAGAGGAGGTATCAATGGAAACCTGAGCGGCAAATTTTTTAAATTTTTCCGGTAAGTTTTCAGACCAAAGTATTGTTAGGTTGGGTTCCGGGCCCGGACCCAAGTTATATAAAGATTGTAAAAAGCGGTAGGTGGTTTTAGTGACTTTATGGCGGCCGTCTAAAAACATGCCAGCCAAGGATTCAGTCAGCCAGGTGGGGTCACCGGCAAAGATTTGATCATAATCTTTGGTCCGAAGTTGCCTGACCAGTCTTAATTTAATAATGAATTGGTCCACTAATTCCTGGGCTTCTTCTTCAGTTAAGCGGCCCTCACTAATATCTTTTTCAATATAAATATCAAAAAAGCTGCTGGTATTACCTAAGGAAATGGCCGCTCCGTCCTGTTCTTTTAGGGCTGCCAGGTAGCCAAAATAAGTCCACTGGATCGCCTCTTTGGCAGTGGTAGCCGGTTGGCTGATATCAAAGCCGTAGGAGCCGGTTAATTCTTTGATTAAATGTAGGGCAGCAATCTGGTCACTGATTTCTTCCCGCTGCCTAATTGTCTCATCGGTCATTATGCCTGATTTTTGATCAAGATCTTTTTGTTTTGCTTCAATCAGCCGGTCAATGCCATATAAAGCCACCCGGCGGTAATCACCGATAATCCGGCCCCGGGCATAATTATCCGGCAGCCCGGTAATGACGCCAGCTGAGCGGTATTTTCTCACCTCTTCAGTATAAGCATCAAAAATGCCGTCATTGTGGCTTTTGCGGTATTTGGAGAAGATCTCTTTAACTGTCGGATCAAGCTCAAAGCCATAATCTTTGCAGGCCTGTTCAACTACGCGGACTCCGCCAAAAGGTTTAATGGCGCGTTTAAGGGCTTCATCTGTTTGTAAGCCGACGATTAGTTCCAAGTCTTTTTTGATATAGCCTGGTTTGTGACTGATGACAGTAGAAATGGTTTTAGTATCAATATCTAAAACTCCGCCTTTTGCTGCTTCTTTTTTAAGTAAAGTTTTGCAATAATCCCAGAGTTTCTGGGTTTTAGGGGAGGGACCCTTTAGAAAGTCTGGTCCGCCGTCATAAGGGGTTTGATTGTGGAATAAAAAATCCCGGACATCTATTACTTTCTCCCACTCGCCCTGATTGAATGGCTTTTTCATAAGACTATTTATTATACCATTTTGGGAAGCCGTAATTAGAAAGTTGATCTCTATAAGATTGAAGAGTAAAATTCTTTCTAATATGGCAGCACCAGAACAAGAAAGAGCGAGAATGGCATACAAACTTGCTCACCCAGCAGAAGCTATTTATTGGAACGCCAGACAGGTGTTGTTAGTGATGAGACAATAACAGCCTTTATGAGTATTTATGATTCATGTGGAGGCGATGTAGCAACTAAAGTACAAATGGCAGATGATCTTTGGGGAGGAAGGGTTAAACGAACAGCAACTCCATTTATGCCACCAGAAGAAGCACCTCAAATTGATAAACCTCTTTAATTGTATGTCATATTGACATACAAATCTGGCTCGGTTATAATCTGATTATATGTTTACTACAGTGTCAGCCAGACAAATTCAGAGGGAATACAAAAAAGTATTACAAAAGGCCAATAAGTCCAAAGAGCCGATTGTGGTGGTGGCTAATAACAAGCCAATAGGTGCAGTAGTAGGGTTAGAGATCTTAGAGAGACTGCAAATCGAGGCAGTGTTAAATCAAGCTTTAGAAGATTATAAAGCGGGAAAAACAAAAACCATTTCTACAATTGAAGAACTTGAGGCAGATTTTGCAGAGATGAAAAAAGAAGCAAATTTGTAAAGTATGATCACTATTTCATACTCCCCAAGCTATTTAGCTTTGAGAAAAAAGTTTTTAAGGGGTAATGTTAAACTGCTTAATAAAACAATTAAGGCAATATCATTGTTTGTACAAAATCCTCAACATCCAAGTCTTAACCTAGAGAAGCTCAAAGGAAGCAAAATTTGGACAATCAGAATTGATAAGGGCAATAGAATCTTCTTTTACTGGATTAATCAGTCAACAGCGCTTTTTATCGATATCGGCAAACATGATAAATACAGGAAATACTAAACAGATTTTAAACTTTTACTCAGGTAGTATAGGATCAATTCGGTTGCTTGAATTTTAATTTCCTATTAAATATAATCCCCTTATAGTAATTTACTTTTATGGAAATTGACAGATTTGTCGGTGAAATACGATGCGTAGCTGAACTACCATTACAAGTATCGCTCTATGAGGGATTTTTATTTCGTGAAGGATCGTTGATATTTCCTACGAATGAACCTCCTCATATAACTTATTTCTCTAAGGTTAGGCCTCTAGTTGATGGACAGTATGAGAGAGAAAAACAGGCAGTAAGCGGAAAAAATAAGGCAAGTAAACTAGCAGAGATTGAAAAACGGTGGGAGCATCAAGTAGATAGACATGTTGCGCTAGCTTATTGGGCTGAGAATTGGGAAGGTTGTGTTCCGCACGATTGGTTGGAATCTCAAAATATAATTCAGGCAGTTAAAGAAGCAAAAGTCCAGGGGGTTCAGCTTAGTGAACTTCTGATAGATGCGGGAGTTTGGCACCCATTTGCAGAAGTGAGAACAGCTTTTTGGGAGAACCAGATTTTAACTGAGCCTCAAATGCGGTTAGCGGCTTGTATGGGAGTTAATCTTTCAGATCCGAAAGAGAGGGGGAAAGCAGATGCTTTAGTTGCCAGTTTCCCACCAGATAGGCTTAAAACACTTAGATCTTTGGCTGCGTAATTATCTAGTTTTCCTTGACAATCCACAACATATAGATTAGCATCTATGCAATGAAGTTTAAGAGCAGGTGTTTTCAATGTTTTGCGGCTTTGTCTACCAAAGCCAGGGTGGAAATTGTCTCTCTTCTGCAGGAAAATATGCGGATGAGTGTCTTGGAAATTGTTAAACACTTTGATCTGACCCAGCCTACTGTCACTCATCACCTTAAATATTTAGAAAAGGCCGGGATTTTAAGCTCCCAAAAGCAAGGGAAAAAAGTTTACTACTATTTAGATCCTACCTGCCCGGACCAGGGGTGTGGTCTTTTTGAATAATTTAGATCTTCATATGCAAAATTCATTAAAAATTCAGGATTTATCTGTCTCAGTGGAAGGAAAAACAGTAGTTGAGGGGGTAAATTTAACAATTAATCTCGGAGAAGTACATGTGTTAATGGGGCCGAATGGTTCAGGCAAATCCAGCTTAGCTTTATCTTTAATGGGTCACCCCGGCTATAAAGTGGTTAATGGTCAAGTGCTGATGGGTAATTCTAACCTGCTTTCCTTAAAACCTAATGAGCGGGCTAAGAAAGGATTGTTTTTATCCTTTCAAAATCCGGTAGTTGTCTCGGGAGTAACTTTAGGGCAGCTGATCTGGTCTGCATATCAAAATATTGCCGGTAAGAAGGCTATAGATTTAAGGGATTTTTATACGGAAGTTAAAAGGAAAGCTAAAGATTTAGGATTAAAAGAGGAAATTCTAGACAGATTTGTAAATGATGGTTTCTCCGGCGGGGAAAAGAAAAAGGCGGAAATACTCATGCTTTTAAGTTTAACCCCGAAATTTGTGATTTTTGATGAAATAGATTCCGGCTTGGATATAGATAGCCTTAAAAGTGTTGCTACTGCTATTGGCAGATTAATTAAAGATAATACTGGTATTTTACTGATTACTCATAATCAGAGGATTCTAAAACAGATAAAAGCTGACTTTGTACATATTTTAAAAGCAGGAAGGATTATCAAAAGTGGTAATCATCAGTTAGCAGTTCAGATTGAGGAGAAAGGGTATGCAAAAGTTTAAGGGACTTAACCAAGAAATAGTTGAACGGATTTCTGCTTATAAAAACGAGCCTGAATGGATGAAGGCCTTTCGGCTGCAAGCTCTAAAGCATTTTCAGGGACTACCTTTACCAAGCTTTGGGGGAGATTTAAGTGGATTGGATTTTGAAAAAATCCAGTATTTTGTTAAATCCACTGACGGAATTAAGCATTCCTGGAAGGATGTGCCACAAAAGATTAAAAGGACTTATGAAAAATTAGGTATTCCTAAGATTGAACAGAAGTTTTTGGCCGGGGTAAAAGCCCAATGGGATAGTGAAATGGTCTATGGATCACTGTTGAAGGATCTGGAAGAGCAGGGGGTGGTATTTTTAAGCATGGATGAGGGGTTGCAGAAATATCCGGAACTGGTAAAACAATACTTTGGCACAGTTATAAAGCCTGATGAGCACAAGTTTGCTGCTTTAAATTCAGCTGTCTGGTCCGGCGGCAGTTTTATTTATGTGCCGCCTCAAGTGTCCATAAGTTTGCCGCTCCAAGCATATTTTCGCTTAAGCGCCAAGAATATCGGCCAGTTTGAAAGGACGCTGATTATTGCAGATGAAGGCAGTTTTATTCACTATATTGAAGGCTGTTCCAGCCCGGTTTATACGACAGATAGTTTACATGCCGGCGTGGTAGAGATAATTGTCAAAAAAGGGGCCCGGGTCCGCTACACCACTGTGCAGAATTGGTCCAAAAATGTATATAACCTGGTTAGTAAACGGGCTCTAGTGCAAGAGAATGGAATCATGGAATGGGTGGATTTTAACAGCGGGTCAAAACTCACCATGAAATATCCCTCAGCAGTGCTGGCCGGTAAAGGAGCCAAATTGGAAATGCTCTCTTTGGTCATGGCCGGACCTAATCAATACTTAGATTGCGGCGGCAAAGCCATTCATCTGGCTTCAGATACTTCATCCGTTATTAATTCTAAATCAGTCAGTTTCAAAGGGGGGATTACTTCATATCGGGGGTTGGTTAAAATAGCTTCAGGAGTCAAAGGCGTCAGATCCAAAACCGTTTGTCAGGCTTTGATTTTGGATGAAAAATCCAAATCTGAAACATATCCTGCTATTTCGGCTATTGGTTCAAACTCTGAAGTCTCTCATGAAGCCACGGTTTCCCGACTATCCGAAGAGCAAATTTTTTATCTGCAAAGCCGGGGCATAGATAAAGGCCAGGCTGAGGCTATGATTGTCAACGGATTTATTAAGCCGTTAATAAAAGAGCTGCCTTTTGAATATGCCATAGAATTAAACCAACTAATCAGGTTAGAAATGAAAGGAGCGATATGAGAAAAGTTCAAAGTGATTTTCCAATACTTAATAAAAAAAGCAGAAAACTTGTTTATTTGGATTCTGCTGCAACTTCTTTAAAACCAAAACAGGTGATTAAGTCTGTGACTGATTTTTATGAGAACTACTCAGCTAATGTGCATAGGGGAATCTACCAGGAATCTGAAGAAGCGACGAAACGGTATGAGGGGGTTAGGGATAAAGTGGCTAAGTTAATAAATGCAGACAGCAGTGAGGTGATTTTTACTAAAAATGCCACTGAAGCCATTAATTTAGTAGCTAAAACCTGGGTTAAACCAAAAAGTAAGGTCCTGCTTTCAGTGATGGAGCATCACAGTAATTTAATTCCCTGGCAAAAGCTATTAGGTTCAAAATTAGTTTTTTTAGACATCAATAATAACGGAGAATTAGATTTATCGGATTTGGAAAATCAATTAAAAGGAGTTTCTCTAGTATCAGTTGCCCATGTGTCTAATGTTTTAGGAACCATTAATCCGGTAGAAAAGATTATTAAAGCAGCTCATAAGAATGGAGCTTTAGTCTTGATTGACGGTGCCCAGGCAGCCGGACATATGAGAGTGGATATTAAAAAATTAGGCTGTGATTTTTATGTATTTTCCGGCCATAAAATGTTAGGCCCAAGCGGGGTAGGGGTACTATGGATGAGAAAGGAAATTGCAGAGAGTCTGCCGCCATTTTTAACCGGCGGAGGGATGGTGGGACAGGAGACGCCGCATAAGTTTGAAGCCGGTACCCCCAACATAGAAGGAGTAATCGGGTTGGGAGCAGCTATAGATTATTTGCAAAATATAGGGATGGATAAAATCAGGGAGCATGAAAAAACATTAACTGAATATGCTCTAAAGAAGCTTTCCCGGGTAAGAGGTCTGACTGTATATGGTCCTTTGGATATAAATAAACGGGGAGGCATAATTGCCTTTAATATAGCCAATATTCATCCTCATGATTTGGCCAGTATGCTGGATAATGACGGTATTGCCATCAGAGCCGGGCATCATTGCGCTATGCCATTGCATGAGAGATTGGGAATCAAAGCCTCTGCCCGGATCAGCTTTTATACCTATAACAGTATTAAAGACATAGACAAGTTGGTTGTTAGCCTGCAAAAGATCAAGCGCTTACTTAAAGTATAACTATGGATTTAACAGAGGAAATTATTTTGCAGCATGGAAGACACTCTCCTTTTAAAGGGAAGCTTAAAAATCCTACTTTCAGTTCAAAGCTGGAAAATCCTTTGTGCGGTGATGCTATTAAAATCGACATCAGGATAGAGAAAGGGGAAGTTGCTGACATTTGTTTTTCCGGAGAAGGTTGTTTAATTTCCCAGGCTGCTGCCAGTTTGTTGGTAGGTGAGGCAAAAAGGGTGAAGAAAATAAGTAAAATTAAAAAATTTAATCAGGAAACAATACTAAAACTTTTAGGTATTAAGTTAACTCTTTCCAGGATTCAATGTGCCATGTTGTCAGTAGAGGTCTTAAGGAAAATTATTCACTAAGGTATAATGTGAGCCATTGATATGAACAGCGGACAAATTATTTTAGCCTGTGATGAGGCAGGCGCATTTGAAGAATATATTCCCAAAGAAGTAGGCCATACCGGCGCAGGCAGGAGACATCAGGCAATTGCAGTATTTCTTCATAATAATAAAGGTGAGGTTTTATTACAAAGAAGAAAGCATCAGGTATTTGATAATATCTGGGATATCACCGGAGCCACTCATCCGCTACACAAAGCAGACGGTACAGATGAAACCTTAGAGGAATCTACCAGGCGTTGTCTGAAAGATGAGTGGGATATTAAAGAAATAGGAGAGCTTAGGGAAGTCGGAGTTTATAATTATTTTGCCAGATATAACGGATTTTGCGAGAACGAGTACTGCCACTTACTTACAGGAGAATATAATGGTGATTTTAAGTTAAATCCTGAGATTGGTTATGAATATAAATGGATGAAAAAAGAGGACTTTTTGGAAGACATTGGGAAAAGTCCGGAAAAATATTCTCCCTGGGCTATTAAAGCTGCAGAATTACTTTAACTTTAGAATAAATGCCGGTCAGAAAGCCTGGTGCCTTCTCCCGGAGTATTGACGATAATATCTTTAACCTCTTCAAGTCCTGCTAATTTAGCTTTGACTTTATCAACATCTTCCTGCCCGCAGATTAAATGGACATCCTGGCCGGTATTGATAGTAAAATAAACCGGAATGCCTTCATTCCGCCAGTGACTGGTCAGTTTCATAATCCGCAGTGTCCCGGGGGTCCAATAAATTAAAGGCGGAGTTTGGGTTAACATGATAGTATGAAGTTCCAGGGCTTCCTGTTCAATCAGTGGTCCCAGTTCCGCTAAGTTTTTTCCGGCAATCAGCTTTTTTACTTTTTCATTTTTTTCTTTCATTCGCGACATTCTAACCTCCATAAACGGGGAAGAGTGGGTAGCCTGCATGCCCTTGGAAGTGGGAACTTCTTTTTTACCTTCATTTACCACTGCCACTACATCAGCTATTGCCCAATGGTCAGGAGGGAAAATTTGGGTAGCATAAGATGAATCTGAAGTATCTCCGTCAAGCCATTCTACAAAGCCGGCAGGAACAGACCTGCAGGCTGAGCCGGAGCCCTGCCTGGCTAGAATAGATAAATCTTTCTCAGATAGATTTAAGTCCGCAGCTCTTGAAGCAGCTAAACTAAGTGCTGCAAAGCCGGATGCAGAAGATGATAAACCGGTACCGGAGGGGAAGTTATTATTAGAAACCACTTTAGCTTTCTGATCTATATTAGCCAGTTTTCTGATCCGGTCCAGGTGTTTAATGATTCGTTCTGCTTCGCCTTCTTCCAGTCCGCCACCGTTAATAGTAATGTCGTCTTTGGAATAAGCGGGAGAGAATTCTACTGTGGTAGTGGTTAAGAGATTGCTTAAGCACATGGAGATGCTGCCGTTTTCCGGAAGCCTTAATATTTCATCTTTTTTACCCCAGTATTTGGTAAAAGCAATATTAGATGGTGCAATAGCGGTAGCTTTCATTTTAGATTAATTTTAATTTTTCCAGAATTATAACTGAGGGTGGAGTAATTTGGCCAGATTTTGCGAGTTTCTTTACTTCTTCCAGATCCAAAAATTCCAGTTTTTCTACTTCTTTGGGGTTAGTTTTGAAAGGACCTTCGTCAATAGTACGGTAGACATAAGGCATGACATGATGTGTAGGAGTATCTATTTCTGTGGTAAATTGAAACTCTAAGGAGTTGGCCGGTTTTTTACCTAATTCTTCCTGATACTCTCTCTCTGCAGCAGTTTGATAATCTTCAGCCCCATTTTCTGTCCAGTCCACATGGCCAGTAGCAGATAGGGTATAGATCCCTGGGTAAAGGTCCCGGGTCTTGGGTCGAAGTTGCATTAACAATTGGCCAGCTCGATTAAAAACCAAAATAGAAACTGTCCGATGGAGGATGCCTTGTTGATGGCTGATACTTTTGGTTATCGGACCGATGACATTATTTTGGCTGTCTACTTGTACAAATAATTCATCCGGTTCACTCATTCGATTCTGGCTCCTTCGACATTGGCTGATACTTCTATGACTTGGCCTCCGGCAGCGGTAATGCCTTCTTTTACTGAATTTACTTTGTTTTCCGGAGCCAGGGCAATCATACAATCGCCAATGCCGCCGCCTGAGAGTTTAGCTCCGTAAGCGCCATCATCTCTGGCGCCATATATCATGTCAGCCAGCTTTTTACCCTCCACACCTAAGGCTGACAGGTAGCCTTCATTAATATTCATCAGCTCACCAAAGCCTTGTAAATCTTTACTCAAAAGGGTTGGTTTAGCTTGTTCTACTAATTTGCCAATATTGTCATAAATGTTTTCTATCACCTCAGGATATTTTTTGGCTTTTTCTAAAACCTGATTTACTAAGGTGACAGTGTCGGCTTTAATGCCGCTGTAGCCGACAATTAAAGGTAGGGAATCAATTTTTAGAGGTTCAATGGTTTTACCGCCGATTACAAAATAGAGTGTACCGCCGTAAACCGCAGCTGCTACATCAAAACCAGAGCCTTTGCCCTGAATATCTAAGACTGTTTTGTAAGCCAGATCAAAAATAGCTTTGCTATCCAACTTGGTTTCAGTTAATTCTGATAAAGCTTTAACTACACAAACAGTGGAGGCAGAGGAGGAGCCAAAGCCAAATTGGGAAGAAAACTCTGAAATAGTAGTTACAATTAATCCACCTTTAAGGGGATATTTTTCAGTAAAGTTTTTAACTGCAATTTCTACAAATTTAGCCCCTTTAGGAATATCTCCTATTCCCAGCTGATCCATTGGTTTTTTGTAATCTGTAACAGCAACATCCGGGGCATTAAGTGAAAAAATAGGTTCATTTATTAGTTCTACTGTAGCCTTCATCCGCTGTCCCACAGCTGTAACAATACATGGCCGGCCATATACCACAGCATGTTCTCCCAAAAGCATTAATTTTCCCGGTGCTGAAACAGTAATTTTTTGCATACCTTAAGTTTACCTTCTTTTGAATAAATTTCTAGGGTGGAATCTTTCCGGCAAGAAATGAATCTTTTCACCAAAGAATTGGTAAAATTCATTCTTTCTGGATTCCCATTTAGCGATCCGGTTTTCCATCATTAAGGATAATCCTGCACCTGCCAATAAGCCTATCCCTGCCCAGGTGGTTTGATCATTTATGGTATATGTATCCGGAGAAATAAAAAGGAGAGGAGTCTTGTGGCCCAAAAGACTGGCGAATTCACCGATTGCACCTAAGCCAAAACTAGCTCGATAAATCAGTCTGACAGGTGCGTAAAAGCGGGCTTCCCTTACGAGTTTCTTCCGAAGTGCTTCTTTAGTAGCTATTATGTGTTCTTCAGACCTAGTTACTAAGTGAAAACGAGGGGTCCCGTCACGGGTGGGAATATCGTAAGGCTCAATCCTACTGCGAAAAATTTCACTCATATTTAACTCCTTCAATTCCTAATGAGGTACTAAAATAAGATAGATTCTGTTCTTTAGCAATCTCTTCGATAATTGATTTTTGAGGGTGATAAGCTAAAAGTATACCAGTAGCTTTGGTCCGGCCCCCGGCGCCGCAGATTTTAGCAGCACCGCCTTCTTGTTCTATTTTCCGGATAATGGTTTTAACAAAAGGTGAGACTACGCCAAGGCTTTCTAGATTCTTTTCCCCGGCCCGGATAGTTTGAATTAGGTGGTTTTCGTCACCATTTTGTATGATTGACAGTAATTCTTTAACCAGTCTTTCTTGATCATCAAATATCTTCTGAAACTTGACACTTTGCAGTTTAAACTTGGCTGCCACTATTTCTACCATTTGTTTGGTAGTTTCCTGTGGTTTGCCGGTATTAATTAAACAGAAGTTTTTGGCTAGTTTATTAGGAATGGTAAAGGGTACTGGTTCGATGAGTTTTAAATCAGGAGATTCTTTTCTAAACCAGATTAAACCTCCAAAAACCACAGTAGAATTATCCCCGCCGGAAGGATTGCCATGGAAAACTTTTTCTGCCTCATAGGCTAATTTATTGATTAAATTAAGGTCCCATTTTACCTTTAGAAAAGAGAGCAGAGCAGCAATATAAGCTGACGAAACAGCTGCAGATGAACCTAGGCCGGCCCCTACTGGAATTTCAGAGGAAATAGTTAACCGGTATTGGGGGAGGGTTTTAATTTTGAGCTCTTTTTTAATAATAGGCTCAACTATTTTTTGTATTTCTGTTTTTGAGGTTTCTGATTTGATAGAAGCGATGCTTATTGAGATTCTTAGATTAACGGCAGCTAATAGAGCGGGTTTGCCATACACCATCGTGTGTTCACCGAGCAGATGGATTTTGCCGGGAGCAGAAACAACTATAGTATTTGTTTTGGTCATGGTTTAATGGCACGGATAATAGTAATAGGGTAATCAATCTTTACTAAACCATTTTCTTCTCTGATATTAAAGGCTGTTTTTGCTGCCGGGGGTGCTGCCAGGATAAACTTATTCAGTGCTGCGAGTTGTTTTTCTTTTTTATCTTCTGTAAATTGTTTACCTTTAACCCAATCTTCAGTTTTGACAAAACTCATATGGGTATCATAAACCCAGGCCTGGAATCCAGCTTGATGTAAGAAACTGAGCCATTCTCGGGTAGTTGGAATATAACAACGACCTTCTGTTTTTACATTCCTCCACTCAAATTCCTGTTTCATGCTGTGCTGGCGGTTTAACCAATCCTGGACTTCTAGGTTAGGGGCGACCATATCGGCCACAGCCAATAAGGCAGCATGTTTCATGATCCGGTTTATTTCTTCTAAAGTAGAAACTTTTTCTTCCAACGTTAAGTCTTTTAAGGTATATCTTGCTACTGCAGCATCCACAGATCCAGATGCTATTTCCGGCATCTTTCTAATATCAGCTACTACAAATTGGTTTCTGGGATCTTGATTTGCTGCTTGGGCTTTGGCAATTTGCTGAGGTGATGCATCTACAAAAAGAAACCTAGGCTGATATTGATGCAATGTTTGAAGTGCTAGGCCTAATTTACCAGGGCCTGAGGCCAAATCAGCCACTAAAGCTGAATCTGCAAGGTGTCTAAGAGCAGCTGTCTCTGAAATCTTTTTTAAAAAAACTTCATCTGAATAAGTAGAAGGGCCAGCAGTAAAATCCCTTTGACTAGCATAGCCTCTTTTTGATTCTGGATCAGGTTTAATCATATTGGTTTTGCTTTTATACCATATTCTATAACTTCGTCAAGTTTTACTTTACCCAGTTTTCTGACAACAGTGATGATCTTTTGGTTTGGCTTTAAATGTTTTTCATTGTATTCAACCAATTGCAGAGGCATCCTCATGCCGTCTTTAAACTGCACAATAGCCACCGGATAAGGGGCTTCATGCTCAAAGCCGGCCGGAGCAATATAGACTTTAGTCCAGACAATAATTTTACCTGTTTGTCCCAGGTAGTTTTTAATATTTTTATGATGTCTCCAAACTGTAACAGGGCTGCTCATATTTGTAATACATGAACCACTACCGTGGCCCCGGTGCCTCCCACATTTTGAGTCAGGCCGATATTAGCATCTTTCACTTGCCGGCTGCCGGCATTTTTGCGCAGCTGCTCCGTAATTTCAATGATTTGTTTAACTCCGGTGGCGCCGACCGGGTGACCGCAGGCTTTCAAGCCCCCGGAGGTATTAACAGGGAGTTTTCCTCCTAATCTGGTATGGCCTCTGGTAATATACTTGCCTCCTTCTCCTTTTGGACAAAAACCTAAATCTTCCATGGCCATAATTTCGGCTATAGTAAAGCAGTCATGAACCTCAGAGACTTTAATGTCCTTGATTTCTGCTCCGGCTTGTTTTAAAGCAAGCTTAGCTGCCAGCTGGGTAGCTTTTAATTCTGTTAAGCTGGATCTGTGTGCTAAGTCAATGGTATCTGAAGCTACGGCACTGCCGGTAATATACACCTGCCTGCCGGCAGGCAGGCCCCTTGACGAGTCATCCCCGGAAAGTATAACTGCAGCGGCACCATCAGTAATCGGGGAGGAATCAAAAAGGGTAATCGGGTAAGAAATTAAACTACTGTTTAAAACCTTTTCAGCTGTTATCTCATACGGATAATGGGCCTTTTTATTCAAAGAAGCATGGTAGTGATTTTTTACTGAGACATGGGCCAGATGTTCCCGGGTGGTGCCGTATTTTTGCATATGGGCCTGGGTCATTAAGGCATACAGGGCGGGGAAAGTTAAGCCGGCTTTTCGTTCTTTAGAAGAGCTGGCACCCATTAAAGCCCAAGTGATTTGACTTGATGGGGCATCAGTCATTTTTTCCGCTCCCACCACCAAGACATTTTTATATGTCCCGGCTAAAATGCCCTGGATGGCTAAGTGGACGGCCAGTCCCCCTGAGGCACAGGCACCTTCAATTCTAAAGGAGGCGCAGTTAAGTCCTAAAGAAGAGCTGATGACCGGTCCCAGGTGATCCTGACCGGCAATTTTACCAATTAACATATTGCCGACAAAAACGGCATCGATTGTATTTTTATCAATTCCTGAATCTTTGATAGCATCAAGAGATGCTTCTAAGCCCAAATCAAGTAGTGATTTGTCCCAGAGTTCACCGAATTTTGTTAAACCTACTCCAGCTACTTTAATACGCATAAATTTTATATCCTGTACTTATTTATTATGTTCCTGGCTACTAGTGAATAATCAATCATTTGTTTGTTTTGAATTTGGCTTTGGACATTTTTGCTGTTTTTCTTTTGGAACTGTTTTAGCAGGGGAGTGGTTTCGAAAATAAAGGAATCAGAGCCGGCACCTGAGCCATAGGAACACATAAAGATCTTTTGCTTAGGGTTAGCAATATCCAAAGTAGCTGCCAAGCCTATCATGGATGAGGCAGAATAAGGATTACCTATTTGGGAAACTATAAATCCGGGTTTTAATTGTTCATCTTTAAAGCCTAACCTTTTGGCTGCTTCTTTGGGGAACTTACCGTTTGGCATATGGAAAACAGCAAACTCAAAGTCAGCCGGTTTTAGTTTCGCTTTTTCCAGCAACAAATTGGAAGCACTAATAACATGATTAAAGTAAGCCGGATCTCCGGTAAACCTGCCGCCATGGGAGGGAAATTTTTCAGTATCCCTTCTCCAAAAGTCCGGAGTATCCGAACTGTAGGAAGTAAAATCTAAAATATTAGCAAGTGTATCCTTGTTGCCTAATATGAAACTGGCAGCAGCAGAGCCTGCAGTATATTCCAGAACATCAGATGGCTTGGATTGGGCTACATCAGAACCAATGGCTAAAACATATTTGGTATCTTTGTTAATTAAACCTGATAATAACTGGATACCGGAAGTACCGGCTTTACAGGCAAATTCTAAATCCACCGCCAGTAAATTCTCCGGCAGTCCTAAAATTCCGGCTACAGTGGTGGCAGTAGGCTTAACTGCATAAGGATGGGATTCTGAGCCTACTGTTATGGCGCCTATTTTAGTGAGGTCAAAGTTAAGTGGCATAGCAGCATTAAGGGTAGCCTCAACTGCTAAAGTGACTGCATCTTCATCAACTGAGGCTACAGCCTTTTCAAAAACCCCTAAAGCTTTCTCTACTTCATTGGTTTCCTTGCCCCAGGCATGAGCGATTTGAGAGGGCTTGATGCGGTATTTTGGAATATAGGTTCCGTATGAAACAATGCCTGTCATTTTTTTCTTCCAAGTTTTTGATGTGCTTTTGCCAAACTGCCTTCTGCTAAGTTGGCAATCAAAGATAGTTCACCGGCCAAGACTGTTGCGCCTAAAACTTGAGCATATTCTAACACACCCTTCACATTCATAATCTTCAGAGCTTCCTGCTGGGTGGGAAGGTGCGTCCCGCCGCCGACAGTGCCTACCTCTAAAGAGGGAAGATAAACGGAAAAGTATAAACTGCCATTTTCCAGCACTTCTGCAGTTGTTATTCCTAAGCTGGCTTCCGTTACATGTGCTAAATCCTGACCGGTTGCAGCAAAAACCGCTGCCGCAATATTGGCAAAGTGGCTGTTATAGCCAAGGGAGCCTGACATTATTGAACCCAGATGGCATTTCCGTTCAGTTACTTCGACAACTTTCTCCGGGGTAGTTTTTAGGACATCGATTACTACCTTTTTAGGCAGGATGCATTCTGCCCAGACTTTTTTGCCGCGGCCTAAAATGAAATTTAGCCAGGAAGGTTTTTTATCTATATCAAAGTTACCTGCTAAAGAAATGCATTTGGCGGAGGTCTTTTCTTCAATGATTTTTACCATTGCCTCAGTGGCAATAGTAGCCATATTCATTCCCATGGCATCGCCGGTATCAAAATAGAACCTGACAAATAGGTTTCTGCCGACGATTCTATAATCTGCCTGTAATAATTTTAGGTGGGAAGAAGTGGCTTCAGCCGCCTTGGCCAAAACTTTGAAGTTTTTTTCAATCCAGATTTTGGTTTTCATGGCTGCTCTTAAGTCTTTAAGTTTAAAAACCGGCCCCCGGGTAATACCTACTTCCTCCACAAAAACCTCTGCGCCCCCAGCTTCTGTGACAGCTTTGCAGCCCCGGGAAACAGAAGCTACCAGGGCGCCTTCTGTTGTGGCCAGAGGAATAAAATAATTTTTGCCTCCAGAGGAGGGGTGTGCTATTTTTAATTTTAAATTTTTAATTGCTAATGGTCCGGCAATACCAAGGGGGATTTGGGTAGCGCCGATTAAGTTTTCAATATTCCTGCCTACTGCAGTCTCTTCCGGGAAGCTGAAGCTCCCGATATTATCCAGTTTGATGTTTAATTCTTTCTCTAAAAATTCGCGCCTTTTTTGGGCAGAAGGGAAATCACGAAGGCTTGATGAGCTGGCCATAGGGCCAATTCTATCAAAAAAAGTGCACCATAGCTAGGAATATGGTAAATTTGAACAATGGATTTTAAGAAATATTTGAAAGAAACTGCAAAAAAGTTAGATTGGGAAGTGGGCAAGATTCTTCAGGAAGAGTTAAAAAAGGCGGAGACAACAGATAAAAAATTAGTGCCATTACTTGCGGCTTTTATCAAGTCCTGTCGGGGTGGAAAAGGAATCAGAGGAGCATTGGTAATACTGGGATATGAGATGGGAAGAAAGGGTAGGGGTAAAGAGATTTATAAAATAGCGGCCTCTTATGAAATATTACACAGCGCCATTTTAGTGCATGATGATATTATTGATCAAAGCTCCCGGAGAAGAAATGAACCATCTTTATATCAGGCTTTGGGAGGTAGCCATTATGGAGTTTCCCAAGCCATTAGTCTGGCAGATTATGGTTTCTTCTTAAGTTTTAAACTGATTTCAGAAAGCAATTTTTCGGCGGAAAGCAAAATTTCCGCTTTGGAGCTTTTTTCTAAAGTGCTGATGAATACATCCCTAGGTGAAATGCTGGATTTAGAAATTACTGATCCTTTAACTGTGATGCGGCTTAAAACTGCATGTTATACTATTGCCGGACCGCTGCAGATAGGAGCAATTTTAGCAGGGGCAGACAAGAAATCAATTAAAGTACTGGGAGAATTTGGGGAGAATCTGGGGATAGCCTATCAAATCAGGGATGATGTATTAGATTTAGAAACTTCTGACCCCGAGAAAGCTAAAAAAGAGGCAGAAGAATATATTAATAAAGCGCTGCAGATATTGCCTAAAGATCTAAAAATGAGTAAATTGCTGGAACAGTTATCAAAATACTTAATCGAAAGAACAGAATGAAAAATATTCCACAACATATTGCCATAATTATGGACGGAAACCGCCGTTGGGCCAGGGCTAAGGGTCTGCCGGATATTAAGGGTCATGAAAAAGGTACTGACATCCTGGAAGAGGTGGTGGAGGCTGCAGAGAGTTTAGGAGTAAAAACCATCACAGTTTATGCCTTGTCTACAGAAAACATTAAAGAGCGGGCTAAAAGGGAAGTCCTGGGACTTTTTAACCTAATCAGGCGGGGTTATCATACCAAGCTTAAGAAGATGATGCAAAGAGGGGTCCGGATCAGTATTTTAGGGGAAATGCAGGGCCTTCCGGGAACCATAAAAAGACTGATTGAGCAGATTAAGAAAACATACATTAAAAATGAATCCATTAAGCTTAATATTGCTTTAAATTATGGGGGCAAAAGGGAACTGGTTGAGGCTATTAAAGATCTGATTAAAGAAGGAATTGATGTAAGTAAATTAAATGAGAAAACGATAGAAAAATATCTTTATACTAATGGGACTCCTGATCCGGAACTGGTGATCAGAACCGGCGGAAGGAGCCGATTATCTAACTTTCTGCTCTGGCAGACAGCCTATTCGGAATTTTATTTTACTAAAACATTGTGGCCGGATTTTGATAAAAAGGAATTTAAAAAAGCTTTAAACTGGTATCAGGAGCAGAAAAGAAATTTTGGTAAGTAACTTACTGACATTCTCCTGCCAGGTAGTTATAACTGCAGCCTTTATTGTAACAGGCACTGGCGTTGCCGTTAAAGGCTTTGCAGTTAGTCGGGACAACTGAACCTCCGGCTGTAATATCCGACCATTTTTGTAAAGTACTGGCAAACAGATTACTTAAAATCACCAGGTATTTTGGCTGGTTGTTTATCTTTTCTGCGGCACAAGAAGCGCAGTCATTTCTATTTAAGGTACGGCAAAATACAATTTGCCCGGGATTTAAGCTGACTAAGCTGCCGTTAACGGTTAACGCATTTGCTGAGGCGCCCACATTAACCGAATTAGTGGCGCAGACTGCTCCGGCTGTAGTGGCAGTGTAAATATTGCCGGCCGAGATAATGATGGCATCTATACGGTTAACGCTTTGATCTATATTAACGTTTCTTTGTACCACGAATACTACTCCTTTAGCGGGTGTTGCGGGGTCGGTGATAATATTTTTATCTATATTTAGGTTTCCCTCGATAAAGATAACAGCAGTTTTATTGTAGCGGTAGAGACTATCGACGCTTACATTGGGGGCAGTGTAGCTAAAGACTTTTCCGTCTTCGCTTTCCGGCACAAGAGTTGAATCAGCTTTCGGTGCTATTTTAACTTTTGACTGAGTGTAGTAAAGAGATTTCAGTTCGTCATAAGAAGGGATTTTAAAGGGGGTAAAGGTGGTTTTGGTATCTACTACACACTTACCTTCTGTGCTTGTGCCGAATTGACCGGTTAATGATGGGGTGGTGACCAAGCCTTCGGCACGGGGATTGATTCCGCCGCCGCAGTTAGTGGTGGTCAAAGGCGGATTTGCTGTAACGGTAATATAGGCCTTGCTGTTAAGAGGCGGATTCGGATCCGGATCACACCTCGACCAGGTATCCCAGGTCACATTACCTCCGGCTAATGCATCAGGAGTACCGGTACAGCGATCTGCCTGACTGGTGCCCTCAGGATTTGTTTGATTAAAGGCATTAACAACTACTGTATATTCACCTGGCTCATTAAACTGATACCCGCCGGTAATAGATAGTTCTGTACCAGATTCTCTTATACCTTGACCGACCAAGCACCAGTATCGTTGGGTGTTATTGGCCAGTTTCATTTGCGTATTACAGGAGAATCTGTCTAAGCCATTGCCTTTTGTAATCCAAATCTGGCCGCTTTGGGCAGTCTCGGAGAGGGTGGCAGTATAAGAAGGGGTGTCGGTTACAGTGGCTGTCTTTGAGCCGCTGATAGTAGCCTGAGGAGGAGGAAGAATGACATTGACTGTGATATTAGAAGTACTGCCGTTTCTGCCGCAGTAATCTGTCCAATAACTTGGCTGAGTAATTTCCGTTCCGCTGCATCTTTGATCATAGCTGTCAAAAGCATTAACGGCAATTTTCCACTGTTTGACATCTCCGGCAGCTGGGGTCCAGGGGCCGCTCAAAGTGCAAGTTGACCCACTGCATGAGCCTCCGGCTATCTTTGTCCAGTCCTGAGTATTTACAGGGGCTCTATAAATATCCATCCAGGTAAGATTGGAGCCGTTGGCTGTAGCAGAAAATGTCATACTTTGGCCAATGGTAATTGGTGTTTGATTAGCCGGGGAGTTAATCGTAGTAGTGGGAGGAGGGGGCGGAGGAGCGACATTTACCTGGGTCCAGCGGTATGAACCACAGCTGCTCCAGCCGGCAGCAACAGTAAAAGGATTACCGGTACATTTGGTGTTATTCGTATCATCAAAAGCATTGACTGCTATCCGGTATACTCCGGCTGCCCGGGGAATCCAGTCACCCTCAAATAAGGCGCTGCGGCCGGTTAAAGTGGCTTCTTTAATGTAGCACCAGTAGCCGTTGGTTCTTCCGGGGCAGTTGACCGGCAGAGTGGGGTTATTAGGATCAGTTGCGTTTGTTACTACGATTTCTCCTCTGGTCAAAGACCCCGGTGAAATGATTTGGGCAGCAGCAGTAACGTTAATATTCTGGCCGGTTATAAAAGAACTATTATTAACCGGTGAGGTAATTTGGGCAGTGGGAGAAGGAAAGACTACATTAATCATTACATTAGAAGTACTGCCGTTTCTGTCGCAGTTGGCAGTCCAGTAGCCGCCGGGGGTAGTATGCATGCCGCTGCATTGTTGACCGTAGTTATCAAAAGCATTGACAGAGATATCCCATTGGCCTACCTCAGCAGCGGTCGGTGTCCAGGAGCTGCTCACTCCACAAATTGATTGACCGCCGCAGGTATCATTTTCCGCTATCCGTGTCCAGTTACTGGTACCCTTAGGAGCCCGGTAAATATTGATCTTTTTAAGGTTGGTCCCGGCTGCAGTGGCAGAAACAGTCATACTTTGGTTAATGATATTGGAGCTGTTATTAGCAGGAGCATTCAGGTTGGCTGTAGGAGGCGGAGGGGGGGTAATATTTACCTGTTTACTGGTTCCGATATAGCATGTTGTTTTCGGATCATTAATGGAAGCTACAAATAAGTCTTTATTTCCCAGAGAAGAGCTGTCTGGAGTAAAGCTAAAAGTCCAGCCGTCAGGATTAGGATTTAAATTACCACAAGTCCAAGTGGGGCTGGTGGCAGTATTTACTACATCCGGGCGCGGGTAAGACGTTGCTGATCCAAGCTGTCTACAATTCCAAGTTCCTCTATCACAGAGGTGGATATCTACCCGGTTGCGGTTGGTGCCGTTTGGTCCGGAACAAAATGTCCCCCAGCCATTAATATTGTAGCTAGTGCCAATAACGTAGGTGGCAGGTAGGGGATCAGCAGGATTGTCAATAATATTATTGCCTGTACAGGCACAGCTGACAGGCGTGGTAAAGGTAGCAGTACTGCTATGAGCGCCATTCCAGAGTCTAACATAGTAGGTTTTGTTGGGTTGTAAAATCAAAGCGCCTTTTGGTCCCCCAAACCCTGTAGAGGCAGCGGTAGAGGTTGATCCTGCAACGTATTTATTCCACCAATCTACAGCAGCAAAATTATTATCAGAAATATCCACATAAGTAATTTGCGGGGAAATATTGGACCAGGAAATAGTATACATGCCGCTCGTATCTGTTGGAGTACAGATTGGAGTGGCGCTAACAGAGGGAGCAGGAGGAGGTGGCGGTACCACATTAACCACTACATTAGAAGTACTGCCGTTTCTGTCGCAGTTGGCAGTCCAGTAGCCGCCGGGGGTAGTATGCATGCCGCTGCATTGTTGACCGTAGTTATCAAAAGCATTGACAGAGATATCCCATTGGCCTACCTCAGCAGCGGTCGGTGTCCAGGAGCTGCTCACTCCACAAATTGATTGACCGCCGCAGGTATCATTTTCCGCTATCCGTGTCCAGTTACTGGTACCCTTAGGAGCCCGGTAAATATTGATCTTTTTAAGGTTGGTCCCGGCTGCAGTGGCAGAAACAGTCATACTTTGGTTAATGATATTGGAGCTGTTATTAGCAGGAGCATTCAGGTTGGCTGTAGGAGGCGGAGGGGGGGTACAGGCGCCGCTGCTACAGGTATAGCCGGAAGGGCAATTGTTAATAGTGCAGGCTTGATTGGGAGCGTTAACCTGATTACATGTTCCACCACCGGTGTAGGTAGTATAAATACAACCACTTCTGGTGCCGTTATTGGCGGAACAGGTATTAGCAGGAGCGCTGCAAGATCCGCTGCATGAGATGCCGGTGTTGCAGTTAGGAATGACATTTAGCTTGATGGAGCCTCCTGAACCACAAGTGCTCCAGCCGCTGGGCAGACGGAAAGGATTGCCGGTACACTTGGATCCGTTGATATCATCAAAAGCATTGATCACTATATAGTAGGAGCCGATAGAAGTAGGGGTCCAAGTGCCGGAGAATGATTGAGGGCTGCTTCCGTTCCAGGTGGGAGCGGCAATGGCCGGGCTTAGCCAGTTCTCTCCTCCAGTAGGGCTGGCCCAAAGTTCACCTCTTGTTAGTGATCCCCGTTGGATTTGGGCTGTTGCAGAAATTGTTACACTTTGATTTACAATTACAGTGCTATTGTTGGCTGGTGACGTGATTTGGCCAGCGGGAGGGGTACAAGTACCGGGAGTGGTAAAAGTAGTGACATTGCTATGGTTAAAGCCGTCCCAGAGACGCGTATAGTAAGTAGTATTAGGCCATAGGGTTAAGGAGCCGCCACCCCACGAGCTGCCATTCCAATATCCGGTAAATGATGACATAGGAGTAGAAGTGCCTGTTACAGCTTTATTGAAATAGGTAGAAAAGTTACCGGAAGTAGAAACATCTATATAAGTAATTGCCGGAGAACTACTGGCCCAGGAGACGGTATACATATTACTGGTATTTCCTGGAGTACAAGATAGATTTGCGTTTACAGAGGGAGTAGGTGGATTGCTAATGCGGATCCATGTATAGCTATTTGAGCCGCATCCTGACCATTGGGTTGAATTATATCCCCACGGGCTGCCAGTGCATTCTGTGGTCGGATTGCCAGTGAAATAATCGGCGGTAGTGGGGTTGGCGTAGGCATTAACAACAATAAACCAGTCTCCTGTTGCTGCTGTCCAGGATGCGTTTAAACTACAGGTTGAACCATTGCATATTGAATTATTCATCAATGTCCAGGATTGAGAAGAGGCAGGTGTCCTATAGATTCTAACGCCGGTTCTGCTGGCTCCTGGGGCAGTAGCGTTAGCCGTGAAAGTAAGATTTTGCCCGGGTCTGCCGTTCCACTGCCATGCTGAAATAGTGGCTGTAGGAGCAGCTGCAGCTGTGGCCGGAGCCACAAATAAGATAATAATAGCTGTTATTAAAAAACCTGTAACTTGTAAACTGTAACTTATAAACTTTTTCATATCATGGTCCTCCCGGGGTATTTATTTCGGTATTAGAATGCACATCTCCGCCGGTGGTTTGTATCCAGGGAGTATTAACAGCCGGGGCAATTATCCCGCATTGGCTGTTGCAGCTGCCCTGGCCGGGAAATTGTTCATCACAGCCGGCATCAGCTCCGCAGGCCAGTTCACAGCAGCTTTGGCCGATACCGCTGCTGTTTTGCTGCTGGAGCTTGCCGCTGCACTGGTTATTCCAAAGAGCGTAGCTACTTTCATTGCCTGTATATTGCTTATATTGGTTGCAACTTGTTCCTGGTCCGCTGGTATCATTTGAGGTGGAACCGGCTGTGCACTGTAATGACTTAGGAGAGCCGGTCAGCAGGGTATGCTGGCCGGGAGTGCTGGTTAAATTTAAGCCGTAGGCAAAGATCTGGTGGTTCTGGCCGTCTTTTAATGCACCCGGCACGGTGAAGGTATAGCCATGATTAGGATTGCCGCCACATTGATTGGCCACCGCTGCCTCCCGCCCCTCATTGGCCCTGGCCCAGCCAATATAGACATTATTGCCTGCGGCATCCTGGGTCCAGAAGTCGACCTGCAGGGGACTTAAGTAGTTGTCGGCGTCACAAGTCCAGCCGGTAAAGGAGGTGCAATTGACACTATCCAAAGAACCTTTCGGACTACACACCCCGGGAGCAGTAAACTCCACAGTGTCAGAGTGGCTTAATCCGTTCCACAGTCTGACATAATATTTTTGGCCGGGTTGGAATTTTAAGACTCCGCTGACCCCGGAGGAGGGATTGCCGTTAAAGCCGCTTGAAGCATTGATTTGAGTGGTGCCGGAGACGGATTTATGATAGTAGCCCTGGAAGTTTAAGTTGGTACTGATATTGACCCAGGAAACTGCCGGGACAGAGGGGTTCCAGGAAATAGTCAGCAAATCATCGGTACTGACCGGAGTACAGGAGTTGTTTAAGGTAAGGTTAGGTAGGGGCACGGTGTTGGTGCTGACAGTGACTTTGTTGCAGAAAGCATACATATTATATGGACACCACTGCCAGGCCGGGTTACAGCGGCCGCCATCCGGAGCCGGTACAATCTGCAGGCAGGTAGTGCCGCCGCTCTCCGGGTTTTGCCAGCAGCGGTCATTAAAATTGCCGTTAAATTGCCAGGGCTGGGCATAACCTCCGTAAACTCCATAGCCGCCATTTTTAAAGGTTTTGGCACTGGCATTTAAGGTGGCAAACCATGGGGTTCTGTCTACAGCTCCGTCTCCGAAGCCACCTTCGTAATGGGAGTCCCAAGAGATGCCGGGATAACCCTGCTCATCCGGCTGGTCGGCATAGATATTCCATTCTACATAGGATTGGGCATTTTGCCAGAGGTTTAAAAAGCCGCCAATAGTCTCATCAAAATCATTCCTGACCGCCAGCCAGTCAATAGGACTGCCCAGATTAGTAATTTCCATTTTAAAGTTGACTGTCTGGCCGGGTTGGGTAGAAACTGAATTAGACCAGGTATTGCCTCCGTCTATGCTGACAGATTCCTGGCAAACCAAATTAGGGATGGCTTTAGGGGCTTCTAAAGGAGGGGTAAGCTCACAAGCACCGCAATCCTGGCTACAGGTAGTGCATGTCTCACTACTGTCGCAGGTGTTATCACCGCAGATGGGCTCAAGACCAGGATTGGGATTAGTGCATTGGCTGGCGCAATTATCTACCTCTATTGAACACTCTCCGTACCCAGTGCCGTCCCAGAGACAATACTGATGGCCTTGAGAACAAACCTCGCCGTTTGCGCACCTGGCTCCATCGCAGACCCAGGGACTTTGGGAAAAAGGGTCACAAACCTGAACTGGAGGAGGTGGGGGTGGCGGGGGCGGAGGTGGAGGCTGATTAGGCTGATCTTGTATACAAGTGCCGCTTTGGCAGGTGTAGCCGGAGGAACAGTTATCAATACTGCAGGTTTGTGCGCCGGTGATTCGGGTACAAGTTACTCCACTGGTATGGGTGGTATAGGTGCAAGTCTGAGTACCATTATTAGAGCAGGAATTTCCGGAAGCAGATAGCGAGCAAGTGCCGCATGTCAGTCCGGAGTTACAATTAGGAGGCGGAGCTAATGTATTACAGGCAGCCTGGCCACAAGCAGGGGAACTACCACCGCGATTACAAGGGACTTCAGTGTAACCTCCACAGTCTGCTTCATCAGGGAAAAGAGGGTCAACCGGATAATGATTAGCATTTACCTGAGTAGTCCCGGAACAGCATGTTTTATATGCTCCACCAATAGTACATTCACAAAATCCGGCATTCATGACAGGTGGATTTCCTGAATTATATTTATCACCGGTAGAACAAGTGTCACCAGATTCTATAAAAACGGTTTGACATATTTCATCTAGAGTAAAGATATCTTTAAATGTTTGATAGCACCCAAGTTTGGAATATTTAGTCCATGCATCACCATCACTACAGCGATCACCGCAATTTGTTACACCTATTCTTTCACTGTTCCAGCAAAGTCGAGTACTGTCGCACCCCACATCATTATCACACGAAGGAGCAGTAGAAGTAAAAGCTGGGGGAGCAGCGTAATACCCTTTAGTATAAGTGGTTCCTGCATAAACTCGTGAAGTTGAGATAAACACAAATGTAATAGAAAAAAGCAGGAATATTATAATTTTGCTTGGGGGCAGGTTTATATTCATTTTTTATTTTTGACTTGAAGGAAACATCTCTTTCATTTTGTCTATAGCAGGAGCAGCTTGTTGTCCGGTGCCTTGAATGATGTAAAAGAGCAAATCAAAATCACCGGCATTTTTTACACCAGTTTCTCCAATATGACCAAATACGGTACCTTTTTTTAGATCCGGAGAGCGCATATCATCAAATTGCAGATTACCAGTTACAATGTACCACGTAGGGTTAGGACTATTAGGATCAGCTATTTGAGCTTGAAAGCCTTTAAAAACTCCATTATCAGGTAATTTTGCTTTGGTAACTTTACCATCAACGGGCATTAACAGAGGTGTGCCAGGTGTTAGTCGCAAGCCTATTAAGGGTAATTTTTCTCCGTTAGGGTTTGCCCATTCTATTAATTCGGCTTGGGAGCAGGATTGGTTTTCGAGTAATAAGCATTTTCCTGGAACGGCAGTTTTTGGAAGTAAGGAAGTATTGTCTACATTAGAGGGTGAGGCAGAAAAAAAGAACGGTTTAAAAAGATAAAATAAAGAAATTAAAGTAACTAAAGAAAATAGAACTATTACTCCGAAGATTAGTCTTTTCCAAAACATCCCCATACTTTAATAATATGGAGAAGTAGATTTAAAAGTCAATGGCTCCAGGCCGGAGCTTCTTTGTAATAAGCGGTAGTATTAATTGTTGATCTCACTGATTCTGAAGATGCAATTGCTTGAGTAGTTGGCTTATTAAAACTTAATCCTGAAAACATCTCTTTCATTTTGTCTATAGCAGGAGCAGCTTGTTGTCCGGTGCCTTGAATGATGTAAAAGAGCAAATCAAAATCACCGGCATTTTTTACACCAGTTTCTCCAATATGACCAAATACGGTACCTTTTTTTAGATCCGGAGAGCGCATATCATCAAATTGCAGATTACCAGTTACAATGTACCACGTAGGGTTAGGACTATTAGGATCAGCTATTTGAGCTTGAAAGCCTTTAAAAACTCCATTATCAGGTAATTTTGCTTTGGTAACTTTACCATCAACGGGCATTAACAGAGGTGTGCCAGGTGTTAGTCGCAAGCCTATTAAGGGTAATTTTTCTCCGTTAGGGTTTGCCCATTCTATTAATTCGGCTTGGGAGCAGGATTCGGGGGGTAAAATGCCGCAGTCCTCTGCCTTTTTAGCCTCCAGGGGGGGAGGGGCTTTGGTAGATTCAGCTGCGGGAGCAGTAGTGGGGGTAACAGATGGTTTGGTGGCTGCTATAACTGTAGCAGTAGCTTCACCTGGTTTAGTGGCTTCAGTAATGCAGGCATTTAGAGCATCAATAGATGTATTGTCTGCAGCAGTTAAGGGGCGATTACTGGTGGCTATCTTCCAGCCTTCAACTGCATCCGGATTAGTCTGGCAAGCTATAGGCAAGCTGCCACCAATAGCAATAGGGGTGTGTCCCGGTTCTGGTGTAGTAGTGGATTTAGCTGGTTCAGGGGTAGAAATAGTTCTGACTTCCGCAGGTCTTTGTGGTACACAGGCAGTGAGAGCTAGGGTTGCAGCTGGGATACCTACAACAGCAGCAATTCCGGCAAATTTGCCGGAATTCCTAATTGGCCCTTTAAGGCTATTGGCAGCTGTTATATCAGCTTGGCTCGGACCAATAATTCCGGCAGCAGTATCAGGAGTCCTCATTAAGATTTCCCCCCTTGACTGAAAAAGCATTTTAAAGTACCGTTAATTAATAACGGTGTTTCCTGGGAAAAGGACGCTGTTATATTTTTTTGGTTTGAAACGGGCTCGTCCAAACCTCTATTTTTATTCATAAACAAAGTTTGTGATCTAAAGCTAGGCTTATAACTAATAACTTTTATTATACCACATTTTAGTTAAAATGGGGGATTTTTGGAGGGAAATTTACACTTACCTGGGTAAAACCGTAATGCCGGTAATTATAATCTGGCCGGTTTGCCAGTCTATTAACTGGTTTATGGAAATAAAATCTCCTACTTTCAGGTCTTCCGGTTTAATTTCTACCGGATAGATAACCGGAGTGCTGCTTTTTGAAGCTACCTTAGGCAATTTGCTTAAGAAAACTTTATTAGTGCTTTGATTAAGAAGTGTGATGGTTTGACCTCCTGCCTCTATAGTCCAGCTGTTTTCCTCTTTGGCCTTGAGAGTACCCTCAATCTGTTGTTGGATAAAAGCCCTTTTGATAAGTTTTGGATATTCGTTGGCTAGCTTTTGGGCTGCTTTGAGTCCGCGGTCTTTGGCATCTTCTTTTGGGGGGGGAGTGAAATCAGGTAAAGATGACTTATTTATTATATTTCTGGGGATAAAATAGGAGCCGGCTACTATTAAGCCTAATAAAACTAAAAGACCTAACAGCCAGCGGATTTTGATTGGTATATTTCCCATTAAATGCCTCTATCTTTAAGAGTAGATGGGGAGAGTAACTTTGTCAAGTTTTTAAAAAATGTTAAAATTGCCTCATGGTTAAGCTGAATGCAAAGGAATTGAGAAAAGGTAGAGTCAAGAAAAACGAGGTTTATATTATTTTGGATGATTATAACAACCCAAGTTTATCTAAGGCTGCATAGCCAGTCTCAACATCTGTTAAATTACCGCTTCTGATATGTTCAGCGAATTCATTAAGAGACATAAGGTGGAGTCTGATAAATTCCCTTTCTTCCGGGTTTGGTTCAGCTATTTTTATGCATCCGGTTGCTAAAAAGTTATGTCTAATCCTGTTAGAGTAAGCAGAGCCGTATGTACGGTTTATTGGAATAATATCTCCTTGATAGCCAGTTTCTTCTAAGAGTTCTCTTGTGATTGCTTCCACAGGAGTTTCATTTGTTTCAACATTCCCTCCGGGGAGCTCTAGTAAATATTTTTCTGGGCCTGGTCTGAATTGTCCAACAAGTATAACTTCATTCTTTGTAGTTATAGCAACAACGCAACAAGTTTCTCCCTCGTCGATTATTCCATAATCAGCTCTTGAGCCATCTGGCAGAATAAAAGTTTTCTTCAAGATTTTCCTGTGACCTGCACGAACGATTGATTGTTGATCCTTTTTCCATTCCAGAGACATATCATTTGCCTTTAAGCGAGTAGCCGCCGTCAATAAAGAATTCAGATCCTGTTATATAAGAAGCCTTGTCTGACAGTAGGAATAATATTAGAGATGCTACTTCTTCAGGTTTGCCGATTCTATTCAATAGAATACCGTTTTTGATCCGGGTAAAACTTTCTTCAGTCCAGTTTTTTATCTGATCGGTTTCTATATAACCCGGAAGGATGGTATTAATCCTAATTCCATTTCCGGAGTATTTTTTTGCCAAGCTTTTTGTGATTGAGATAACCCCAGCTTTAGTTGCTCCATAAGTCAGACTTGTAAAGGTAGACAAATTGGGAGATCCTTTTATAGAACTTACATTTACAATGCTTCCTCCGCCCTGTTGTAGCATTATTGGTATTGTCTCCTGACAGCAATGCACAGTTCCTAAAACATTAATTTTAAATTCCTCAATAGCTATTGTATCGTTGATATCCTCAAGTGAATCGCATTTATTGCCAAACCACCCCGCATTATTAACTAGTGCATCAATCCTGCCAACTTTTTGTTTTATGAGATGAAATTGTTTTTGTGTCTCTAATTTATTAGAAACATCAAAACAAGCTATTAATGATTGGGGTATTTCTGTTTGGACCTGTTTGAGTTCTTTAGATAATGATTTGCCATGTAAAATTACTTGATAGCCATTTTTTGCCGCTTGTAGGGCTATAGCTTTTCCGATGCCCCGACTTGACCCGGTTATTAATATTACAGGTTTATTTTTCATAATAATTACGAATAAATATGATAAAATTCATCTGAATTATAAAGACAATATATCACAAACCCTAAAAGTAGTGTAACTAATATGACTAAAACGGATTTTTTGGATACAGAGCTTTTGAGAAAAAAAGGAAGAGGTCTTTATTATTTGATTTCAAGGAACGAGATTAATTTAAACAGCGAAAAGTTCAAAGAAGAGATAGATGCCTTTTTAGCTACTATCAAAGATAAAGATCAAAAAATAATATTATTCCTCGATATACACTACTATGTATTTATTTCAATAGTCAGGAAAGCACTCGAAAACTCAAGGCTGGATTATCTTATCTGTGGAATAGGAGAAGTATTCGGGGGACAGCTTAAAAATAATAGATTACTAATTTCTTCGCTTGTCACCAATTTATTAGAAGGCAATAGAATGGTATTAGCAGAGAGGATGGTAATACTTACTAGTTATAAAGACATTATTGATTTAATTGAATCAGGCAAACTTCTTCGGATTACTGATAAAGAAGTATTTTTTTGTTATCGGATACAGTTGAGTAAATTAGTACACATAATAAAAAGTTTTCTGTCAACTACTTATGGGTCTTTGATTATTAAAGGGGAATCTAAAAATGAATTAAAAGTTCAATCTTTGGATCCGAATTTGTCTTACGAGGCATGCAATAGTCTAATAGAGCATATCAGAAACGATATTAGTTTTATTAGAACCAGAAAAACAGATATCAATATAAAAGTCAGAAAAAGTTCCGATAAGCATTTCTTCGGTGGTTCTCCAGCGAAGTTAGATATTTTCAAAGCGGGAGAAGGAGTTATTTTGAGGAAAACGGTTGTCGATAAAGGGTATGAAGGGAATGGGATTCCTAAATTAAGGAATGAAATAGAATTTATTAAGAAAATCAAACAAAACTATCCAAAATTTGGCGCATTTTACCCTCGGATTTTTTTTGAAAAAGTATCCACAAAAAAATTATTCTATGAAATGGAGTATTTTCCAAAAAGTCCTAATGTGGCGGACGGCATTGCCAATAAAACAATTTCCCCTAAAGATTTTTTTCTGAGTTTAGATCATTTGTTAACTATTGGTTTGGATGATGTAATAAAGCCTACCTCAAGATTGCTTACTGAGCAACAATCACTAACTAACTTGTATTCTTTGTATTTGCAAAGAGCTAGAGATAGAATGTTCAAGTTAGGCGATAATCCGTACAGATTTGATTTTCCAGTTGATGGCTACTTTGATATAAGGAGTCTATTTGGTCAGGGAAAATTAATTATCAATGGAAAAAAGTATCTATCACCGCTTTTAATACTTGAGAAAATAGATGCTAAGTTTAGGGATATCTTAAAACCAAGAATTGAAAGTATATGCCTTCATGGAGATCTAACCTTGTCGAATGTAATTTATATTAAGGATAAAAGACAATTTAAACTGGTTGATCCAAGGGGTTATTATGGATATTGGGATCCAATTTATGATTTCGGGAAGATCAAATTCACCTTAAGTGGTTTTAGAAAGTTAGTCATTCAGGAATTTGATTTATCAGTTGTTACTAATAGTTCGATCAATGTTTTCTCGTTAAAATTGAAAGGCAATTTTAAGGGAATAAAAAACTTAAATAAAATAAATGATTTATATATTAAGCATCTCGGAAAAAGTCAATATTTCAAATATATAGAAGAAAAGGAGCCTTTTTGGAAAGAGCGTATTCTTTTTGCCGAAGCGATACATTATTTTAGCGATATCCCGTTTCGTTTATACACAGATAAGTCAGTAAAAGTTCCATTAGGCTGTTTTTTAATAGGCACACAGCTTCTAGGTGAAATTTATTCAAGACTTATGAAGAAATATAATAAAGGTGGAAAAGCGGGTTAACAATGAAACTAAATGCAAAACAGCTAAGAAAGGGAAAAGGGGTAAGAGAAAAGGGGAAAGTGAGGAAACAGGAAATCTATATTGTCCTGGATAATGTTTTAGATACCTATAACATCGGGTCTATTTTTAGACTGGCAGATGCAGTGGCTGCCAAAAAGGTATATCTTTGCGGGGGATCAGAGACTCCGCCTAATCACCGGATTAAGAAAGCTTCCATTAATACTACTGAAGTAGTGGAATGGGAGTATTGTGAGACTGCCCTGGAAGCCATAAAAAAGCTCAAAAAAGAGGTAAAAAACATACAAATTCTCTCAATAGAACAGAGCTCTAAATCAATCCCTTATGATAAATTCGAGTATCAGTTACCTGCATGTTTGGTAGTTGGTCACGAAAGTGATGGAGTTTCCCGGGAAGTTTTGGAGATTTCTGATGCCATAGTGGAAATCCCCATGTTCGGGGTCAATATTTCCTTAAATGTTATGGTGTCGCTTGGAATAGTTTTATATCAGGCAATTGAGAAAACCTCTTAAGTTTGAATTAGAGTATAGCCGATCTTTTTGTGGCTTTCGATAATGTAATTATTAGCCTGCATGAAGGGATGTTTCCGCAGGCGGTAGATAAGCGCATCCAGGGCCCAGTCTGTAGCACCTTCTCCGGCATCTGCCGGATCCCAAACTATATTGAAAATCTCGTCTTTAGAAACGGTTCTGCCTAAGTTATTTCTTAAAAGTTTAAATAATTTGGCCTCTTTGGCTGGTAATTTAACCGGCATATTAGTTTTGATAAACTCTCCTAACAGGGGAGTAAAAAGCCGGTAATCGGGAGCGGTTTTTTGAACTATGCCGATTCCCAAAAGATATTCATCTACTTCTTCAATTGTTTTTCCCAAAGCTATCTTTTGCAGCTGCTTACGCTGGTGGTAATCCAGGTAGTCAATGAATTCTTTCATTTGCATTTTGACAAACCTATCCAAAAGCAGATTCTGTTTAGGGGAAGCTAAAAGTAGGTGTAAAAGCTGGTTGTGCCCGCCGGACAACTCGAGCAGCTCATTTAGGGTTTGGGTGGGAATCCTGGGTGCCGGATCAAGTTGAAGGAGTTTTTTTAGATCATTTGCAGAGTAGGGCTTGAAATACAAATATTTGGAATAAAAGGTGAGGTTTCCGCCACTGACTGCCTCCGGTGCCAAATCATGCAAAGGCTTGGTGGAGGTAAAAATCAGCACTGTTTTGCCTGGTTGGAGTGTAGTTAAAGCCTGTAAATTAGATAGAAAATTGGTGTCAAACTCCTTAGCTAATTGATCAAACCGGCTAAAGATTATTACCACTTTTTCATGCTTGGCAGCTAAATTTTTTATGATTTCTTTAGTTTCGATGAAAACCTGCTCGTCTGATTTGTCGTCAGGATTACCTTTGAGGTCCCTTAAAAACATCCTGTAGAATTCATGCTGGTTTAAGGTGGGCAGGGAATAAAGGTCAACATGGATAAAAGATGCCCACTTCTGACAAGCCAGGTATTTCAGAAAATAAGATACACCCACCCCCGGCATGGAGATAGTGACAAAAGATACTCCGGCATCAATCATGGCCTTGAACTCTTTTATTTTTTCCGGGGCAAAATTTAATCCCAGTTCAGCCTCTTTGAAATTGTAGATGGGTTTTAGATTCATAAACGTCAGGATTATATCAGTTTATAATCAAGCAGTCAAGTATCCCATAATATATGATAGGTGGCAAGGAGGTGGAGTGTTATGTCACCTGAAGGACAAAAATATGTACCACTGGAAATGAGTAAGGTAGTTAAGAAAGATCCAGTGTCTGGGAAAGCAGAAAGTTATCTAAGAACCGGAAGCTGGGGAGCCGCAACTAATAAAAGGTTATCAGTAGCCGGCAACTGGAGAAAATAACAGCACCTGCGGGCGGAAGAGCCCGTCCGCAGGAAAATATGAATCTAAAAACGTTAGGATTATATCAGGATTTAATCAAGCAGTGGCAGGCATTTAAAGATATGATGCTTGCAGAAAGGAAGATTATGGGAATTGGATTAGGATCAATCGGTTTAGCAATTGGTAATGTCTCAGGTGCCCTGGGTAAGGGTGCAAATGGAATGGGTAATATCGGACGCGGAATTGAATCCGGCGGCGGAAGCCTGAGAGGAGCCGCCTCAGTTAGTGGGTTAGCAAGAATGGATCTTTTTATACCTCGGCCAATAGTCAATGAAGGGCCGGTGGGTAAAGCAGCTTTGAATTTGACTGTGCCATTGGGGGAAATTAAATTTAAGAATGAATCCTTACCTGTACGAGTTGCACCAGCACCATTAAAGGGGGAAATCCCTTGGGTACAAAGAGCAATGATGTCGCCGGCTATGCCCGATCGGCAGATCAGAAAAGACGTGCCTAATAAAATTATCTGGTTTGCTGAATACAAAAGGAATCATAAGAAACTGGAACCAGTGGCAATTCCGCAAATCAAGCCAGAGGTGCTGCCGTTTCGGGCTCCAAATATAATTGAGTTTCCAAAACCAAAAATAGCCGCTGCTCCGGCTGTTGAGACGGGTACACAAGCAGCTAGTAAACAAGCGACGGATACTGCAGCCCGGCCAGCTTTGGAAGAGGAGTTGGTTGAAGAAATTGTTACTAAAAGAGATACTAGTAAACAGATTGATATAGTTAGGGAAGAGATAGAAAAATTTAAGTTAAAGGTAGTAGTGGATGAAGAAGTTTTGGAAAATAGGATTATTGGTTTAACCGATACAGCAAAGGCGGCGGCTAATGACGAGGATGGGGTAATTGAGGGAAAAAAGATTGTCGAGATGGCGCCACCGGAAAATGAAGATAAAAGAAGCGGAATTATCAAAAAGAATGGTCCTGACGGATCATGGGTGGAAACATTAGAAGAAATCGCTGCCAGAAGGTTTAACTCAGTTAAGGAAGCTAAAAAACAGATTGCAGAAATTATTAACAGAAAAGTACCTGTTAAAAGGGCAGCAGTCGGGAGGGAAGCAGGGGATCAGGCGGTAGCCAGGGTTTTGAAATACCTGTTCGTAAAATTTGTGCCTGTTAAAGAAGTAATTAAGAGAGTCACCAAAAAACAAAAAAAGCAGGTTATGCAAAACTTAAATCTTTTACAGCCGGTTCCGTTTGCCAATGAAGAACCAAAAGAAGGGAAAATTGAGGATTTCCCGGTTTTAGCTGGAGTTCTCCAGAAACGTGCGGCTTGACATTCATTGACCTTTGGGGGTAAAATACAAAATGGTTTTGATCAGGTTTTGCCGGATCAGGCCAAGAAGGAGAAAGTTCTAAAAGAATACTACTCAAGCAAGCACCTTAACAACCGAAGATTTTTTATACTACTCTTCGGTAAAGATAAGCCAACCGAAAGGTTGGTTTTTTTAGACCCTGAGGTCGCAAGGTTCTTGCGAAGCAAGGTTCTTAATGCCAGAAGAGTGGTGGGTTAAATTTGACAAGAGTTTCTTGTCAATTCTTTGAGTGAAGTTTGTTGAAAGCTTCACATTAAGTGGAGCCGGATACAAATTCACTCTTTTTTGAGAGTTTGATCCTGGCTCAGGATGAACGTTGGCGGCGTGCCTTAGGCATGCAAATCAAGGGGCCCGGCGCAAGCCGGGAACCGGTGGACGGGTGAGTAATGCGCGGGAATGTGCCCAAAAGTGGGATATAGCTTGCCGAAAGGTGAGGTAATCTCCCATGTGAACGCAAGTTTAAAGCCGCAAGGCGCTTTTGGATCAGCCCGCGTCCTATCAGCTAGTTGGTGGGGTAAAAGCCTACCAAGGCGACGACGGGTAGCTGGACTGAGAGGTCGGCCAGCCACAATGGGACTGCGACACGGCCCATACACCTACGGGTGGCAGCAACCGGGAATATTCGACAATGGACGAAAGTCTGATCGAGCGACGCCGCGTGGAGGATGAAGGCCCTCGGGTTGTAAACTCCTTTTATAGGGGAAGATTATGACGGTACCCTACGAATAAGCACTTGCTAACTACGTGCCAGAAGCCTCGGTAATGCGTAGAGTGCAAACGTTATCCGGATTTATTGGGCGTAAAGAGTTGCGTAGGCTGATTTGTGCATCTTATTTGAAATTTCCCGACTCAATTGGGATTTTGGATAAGATATGGCAAATCTTGATGGTTGGAGAGGGTGCTGGAACCGATGGTGTAGCAGTGAAATGCGTTGATATCATCGGGAACACCAAAGGCGTAGGCAGGCACCTAGCCAACCCATGACGCTGAGGCACGAAAGCTGGGGGAGCGAAACAGATTAGAGACCTGTGTAGTCCCAGCCGTAAACTATCTCTGCTAGATAGCCGGTTTTACTGGCTGTCGCAGCTAACGCGTTAAGCAGAGCGCCTGGGGAGTACGAGCGCAAGCTTAAAACTCAAAGGAATTGACGGGGACCCGCACAAGCAGTGGAGCGTGTTGTTTAATTCGATACGAAACGAAAAACCTCACCAGGGTTTGACATGCTAGAGTTCCATGCCTATGAAAGTAGGCAAATGCGCAAGCAGGCTAGCACAGATGCTGCATGGCTGTCGTCAGCTCGTGGCGTGAATCTAGAGAAAGATTTTTCGCGCCCCTCCGTAGTAATGCGGAGTGTAAAAATTCGGCTCATATCGGTGAAGCTGATTGACTTTTGGGTTACATTTGGGTAATACTAGAAGTATAGGTAATACCGAGGGAAGTCGGGAAGTATGATTTTCACTGCTCGTAAAAACTTAAAGCTTGATGTTTCTAACAGACAAATAGAAATACTTGTAGGCTGTTTACTGGGAGATGCTTATCTAACTAAGTTAGGTAAGATCCAAGTAGAGCAGTGTTACAAGCAAAAAGACTATATTGGCTGGAAATATCATGAGCTTGCCTCGATAAGTTACGGCCTACCAAAAGAAGTAGTTCGCTTTGAAAAAGTGGACAACCGAGTTACTAAGTCTTTAAGATTTTGGACTCGGCAATACTTTAGGGTTTGGAGGAATATATTTTATCGTGATAATCACAAAGTCTACCCAAAAGAATTGTCCAAATGGATTTCTCCTTTATCTATTGCCGTATGGTACATGGATGATGGATATCATAAGGACAAAAACTGTATTTTATCTACAGAATCGTTTGATTTAGAAGATAGAAAACAGCTTGCAAAAAAACTGCAAGATTTTGGAGTAGAAGTGATTTTAAGAAAAAGTGGCAAGCTAAGAATAAGAACTAAAAGCTTATTAAGATTTTTCGAGCTTATCAGGCCTTATATTCACAAGAGTATGGTCTACAAACTTCCTTGACCCTGTAACGACTGATATGGAAGGTACTGGATAATCCAGAGAGAAAACTTCCATTATATGCCGAACCCCGCATCGTTAAGTCGGCGGGGATGGGATAGTCTATTATTGCTAATCGCAATAGGAGCTGTTCGGTTAAGTCCGGAAACGAGCGCAACCCTCACCGTATGTTAAATAATTCATGCGGAACAGTTTTACTTTTGTAAAAAGGAAGGCGAGGATGACGTCAAGTCAGCACGGTTCTTACACCCTGGGCCACAAACACACTACAATGGCGAAAAACAACGAGTTGCAAGCTAGCAATAGCAAGCTAATCTCTTAAATTTCGCCTCAGTTCAGATTGGGGTCTGCAACCCGACCCCATGAAGTTGGAATTGCTAGTAATCGCGGATCAGCGTGCCGCGGTGAATACGTTCTCGGGTCTTGTACTTTTGAAATTGCGCCTTTCGGCCAATTTTTCCAGAAGGTTAGAATCCTTCTTAAAGTAGATAAAGCTTTTAAAGTGAAATAGCATCCTCCCGCAGTAATGTTGGAGAGAAAAGGGCTAAAGTAACAATTATTAGCTTGAAGTCGAAACGGCCTAATTAATTTGCGACCTTTCGTACAGATAGGGAAGCTATTTATTAAAGTTAATTAATTAGGTAATTGGGCTCAAGATAATAATGAATGGAAATTTTGGTTACAAAGGGAGATCCGGTATTGACTTTCGTATTATTTTCGGATAATGTGAAAGTAAGTGGTGATGTGAATCATTACTGATTAGATATCGGAAGTCTGCAGAAGTCATAGTAGTTCGATTTAAATCGGACGAAGGACTGAAGCTATCCAAATGAGCGCTTATAGAATCATAAGTCCATGGTATATAGTTGGTTTAGTAGATGGAGAAGGTTGTTTTGCAATCACCATTTCTAAACACCAAACTAACAAACTAAGAAAGGACGCCAGACTTTGCTTTGAGATTGAACTCAGAGCAGATGATCGGTCTATATTAGAGTTAGTTCAAAAAAGATTAAACTGTGGTTACCTTAAGGAATTAAATTATGAAAGATATGGATGGAAACCTCACGTAAAATTTTATGTAGTGAAACAGAGCGACATATTTTACAAGGTAATACCATTTTTCAAACAATTTCCTTTACCTGGAAAAAAGGGCAAAGATTTTCAACTCTTTTGCCAAGCTGCAGAAGTATTTAAACAAAAAAGACATCTGACAGAAGAAGGGATAAATCAACTGTTAAAGATTAGGGAATTTATGAATGAGCGTAGACCAATGTATGGATAGCCGTCCGCTAGGATACGGGAAAACCGTGTGTCCAGCGGGGAGAGAAGTGCATTTAGATTATTGTAATGCGCTATCTCAGAACACCGCCCGTCAAGGCAGCAAAGTTGGGGGCACCCGAAGTCCAATTTATTGGTCGAAGGTGAAACCAGCGATGAAGCTTAAGTCGTAACAAGGTATCCCTAGCCGAAGCTGGGGATGGATCACCTCCTTTCTGGAGTTTTGTTCAAGTTTGATGATTCTCTTCCTCGAAAGATAGAGTAAAGCCCAGACTTGATCCAGGTCCGCCTCACGGCAGACCAAGCGCCTGTTGAATGGCAGGCAAAAAGCGTGATAGTGCGCTATTTCAGGTAGTCAATCTGAAATGATCACTATCCCCACCACTCTTTTGGTATTAACAAAAAGCCCCGCTACGGCCGGGCTTTTTTAGTGGAAAGCTTAGGCCGCTAGGCGTTTAATTTCTTTATTTAATGATAAATGGCAAGCGGATATGGTGGCTTCTTTGAGCCGGAAGTTTTAAAGATACTTTTGCTTGCCTTTAAGTCATCCAGAATTTGGATATAGCGGTAAAAAACTGCATTAGTCCAGCCAAAACCGGTTTGAGCCTGATAATGATAGTTAGCTGATTGATCTCCTTTGGCTCCGTCAATCTTTTCAAAAAATGTCCCGTATTTTCTAAATAGCCTGGCATGGGTTTTAAGGGACTTTTCCATAATTCTAGTTGCCTCTTTTATAAATCCGTAGCGCAAAAGTCCGATCACGGTTAAATATTCCAAAGGAGGCCAGATATTAGGATAATCCCATTGTTTTGGCTGTAAGATAGCTTCAATGGCTGGCCGGTAGCGCAGCGGGGTTTTAGTCAAATCCATTTTAGGAGCCAGTGAAGCTGAATCAGTAATGGTCAAGCCGTATTCTGTCTCAAAATGCCGGAGCATTTTAATCATTCTTTTGGCCTGTTCAGCAGTAGCCAATCCGGCCCACATCGGGGTAAACCCGGCCAAAGATAAAAAATCACTTTGTCTTTGAAACCGGTAATTGTAATCATAAAAAAAGCCTTTTTTCTGATTCCACATGTATTTATTAATTAATCTTTTTCTCAAATTTGCCTTTTTATTCCAGTCTTTAACCAGATCCTGGTTTAAAAGTATTTCAGAGGCCTTGGCAAAATCTTTTTCGTATTTATAAAGATAAACATTTAAATCTATGGGTAAAAATTCATCGCAGCGGTTGTAAAAACGGGAGGTAAAATCCCAGCCTGATTCCAGCTCTGAAGAATGGGCGTAGCCTAAATCCCGGTCTCCGTACCTGCTTAAGTCAAAATCCTTTACCCGATGGTGGTAGTTATTTTGTAAATCAATCCAGACATTGGCATATTCACGGATGGCCACTTCAATGGTTTTTTCCAGCCAGGAGTTTGCATAACCTTTTTTTAAGAATATTTTTGACAGGGAGTTTTTAAGTTGCTGAGTAGGGGATTTGCCACGGGATAAGACTGCATAAGCATCCATAATCATGGAAGTTAGAAATGGCGGTTGCGAGCGGCCCATGGCAGCCAGGGCATTAAAATTAGGAATAAAGTGGTATTTTTCATAAAGATACAGGAAGTTTTCTACCATACTTTTAACTAACCACTCGCGTTTCGTGCCTAATAGCCCCCGGGAAATAAAATAAGAGTCCCAGTAAAAAATAAAGCGGAATTTTTTATCATTTGGGGTCACAAAAAAATAGGGGATATCAATTATATGGCGGTTGATCTTCTTTTTTGCCGGTGCAGATATGATTTTATCCCAGTAGGAATCAATATAGGCAAGGCAGTCCTGGTATTTATCTGTATAAGTGTTCATCAGGTGTAGATTAACGTAAGATTGATGGATGTCAAGAGAGAAGAGGTGTTGAAATTAGAGGCGCGAGCGGGAATCGAACCCGCGCATCGAGGTTTTGCAGACCCCAGCGTTTCCACTTCGCCATCGCGCCAAGCATGGATATTCTAACATCAATTTGATAGAATGGGAAACAGGTTTCGGACCGGTAGTTCACTGGTAGAACGCTTCACTGATAATGAAGAAGTAGATAGTTCGATTCTATCCCGGTCCACTTCAGATGGCTTCAAAAAATTCTCAGATTCAAGTTGGTATTGGGGTTTTAGTTTTCAAAAAAGGTAAAGTTTTACTGGGTAAAAGAAAAGGTTCCCATGGGGCAGGGGAATATGCTTCTCCGGGCGGACATCTGGAGTTTGGAGAATCCGTTATTGATTGCGCCAGGAGGGAATGCCGGGAGGAAACAGGAATTGAGATTAAGAATATTAAATTTGTCAGGCTTTCTAATCTAAAACAATATGCCGGTAAGCATTATATAGATATCGGTTTAATTGCTGACTGGAAATCCGGAACTCCCCGGGTTCTGGAGCCGGAAAAAGTAGAAAGCTGGGATTGGTATGACTTAGGGAAGTTGCCGAAGCCGCTATTTGGTACTATTCAGGCTTATTTGGAAGCTCTTAAAACCGGTAAGAACTTTTTTGATAGTTAAAACAGGTTACGAATTACAGAATAACTTATATAGGAAATGGCAATAGTGGCGGGGATGGTATAGATCCAGGTTTGAATCATGCCCCTGGCTACTATCCAGCGGACGGATTTAAATCTCTTGCTGGCGCCTACTCCTAAAATTGTTGAACTAATTATATGAGTAGTACTTAAAGGAAAACCCAATCTGGAGGCAATTTCAATTACTGTGGCAGCTGAAGTTTCTGCGGCAAAGCCATGTACAGGTGTCAGTTGTACGAGTCTTGTGCCCATGGTGTGTATTATTCTCCAGCCTCCTGATGCAGTCCCTAAAGCCATGGCTGTTGCGCTTAAAATGATTACCCAAAGGGGTACATGGAATGGTGTGGCCGGGATCTGGTTAGCAGAAATTAAAGCTAAAGTTATTATTCCCATGGTCTTTTGGGCATCATTACTGCCATGGCTAAAAGCCATGAAAGCAGAGGAAAGGACCTGTCCCTGTCTGAAGAATTTACCTACAAACTTCGGAGAAAGGTTGGCAAAGATTTTAAGTAAAATATTCATGATAATATATCCGCCTATAAAGCCTACCAAAGGTGATCCGACCAAAGGGATGAGTACTTTATTGAGAAGAATAGGCCAGTTCACCTGATTTAAGCCGGCTTGGGCAATACCACCGCCTACCAATCCTCCGATTAAGGCGTGTGAGGAGCTGGAAGGTATGCCAAAATACCAGGTAATCAGATTCCAGATAATAGCTCCAATTAAAGCAGCAATAACCACTTCCTGGGGAACAGAGGTGCCCACGATTCCGGAGCCGATGGTTTTAGCTACTGCTGTGCCTGACAGGGCGCCCAGAAAATTCAACCCGGCTGCCATTAAAATGGCAATTAAAGGGCTTAAAACCCGGGTGGAAACCACAGTGGCGATGGCATTGGCAGTGTCATGAAAGCCGTTGATAAAATCAAAAGCTATTGCCAGGATGATAACTGTCCCAAGAAGCGCCAGCTCATGCATATTTGGTGACTAAGTTTTGCAGCACATTGGCGATATCTTCTGTTTTATCGGTGATTCGTTCAAGCCGTTCATAAATATCCCGCCAGCGGATAACTTCAATTGCATTTTTAGGGTTCTTAAAAAGCCTGGTCAGGCTTTTTCTAAGCAGGTCATCTGCTTTATTCTCCAGTCGGTTGATTTCTACAATGGCCTTATGGACCTCTGCAAAGTTTCGCCGATGGCGCAGTTTGGGTAAGATAGTAGATACCAGTTTGGTAGAAGCTGTGATTATTTCGGAAAATTCATGAACTACCGGAGGAATCTTTTTTACATTGTAAATGATAATAGTGGAGGCACTGGTATCTATTAGGTCAACTACATCATCCAGGCTTTGAGTCAGCATAATAATATCCTCGCGGTCTAACGGGGTAACAAAGGTGCTGTTGATCTGGCTATAAATATTATGGGAAATTTGGTCTCCCTTATGCTCTAGTTCTTGAATCTGCTGGGAGGTTTTTTCAGCAATTTTTAGATTTTTGCAAAGCTTATCCAAAAGTAGGGCAGCTTTATGGTTATTCCCGGATGCTTCCTCAAAAGCGGTATAGAATTTATCTCCTTTGGTCTGGAATATTCCGAGTAGATTCATCAACACTAATATGCTCTTGCTCAGGATATTTGTCAAGTTATTGCGTGCACGGCAGGGGGTTTAAAATTGATACACAAAGTTAGTATTTGATATAGAAAAACAGATGGAATAAGCCTCATAACTGTTGTAATATGGGATTATCATGCAGGTTGTCACGAAGGAATTTGTAAAAGGCAAAAAAGTACTTCTAAGATACGATATTGATGTGGCTTTGGGAAAAGCAACAGAGGATTTTAAACTTAAAGTTGGTGTGATAACTTTAAAATTGTGTTTGGAGAATGCAGAGCAGGTTATTTTAATGGGCCATTTGGGCAGACCGGAAGGAAAGATAGTGCCGGAGTTGTCAGTCAAGCCTGTTTTGGAATGGTTTAAGAGTCAGGGTTATGCTGAGGATTTAGACAGCGGTAAGCTAAAAATCCTAGAAAACTTACGATTTGACCCCCGGGAAGAGGCAGTTGATCCGGGATATGCCCGTGAGCTGGCTCAAATGGGGGAAGTGTTTATTAATGAATCTTTTTCTGCCTATCGGCCGGCTGCTTCCACTACAATCTTACCAACCCTCTTACCTCATGCTGCCGGAATTCATTTCATGGAGGAAGTTCAAAGAATAATTGAGGTCAGGAATAATCCCAAGCGGCCTTTTATAGCTATTATGGGAGGAGCTAAAGTAGCAGATAAGCTGCCGGTGATAAAAGCGCTTTCTGAAAGAGCAGATGTTGTATTAGTAGGAGGGAAATTAGCCTCAGAGTTGGTAAAAACTCCTAATATTGTCGGGGAAAATGTCTTAATAGGAAAACAGACTGAGTCAGGCACAGATATTGCAGCCGAGACTATTGAGAGTTGGAAAGACTGGATCTCCAGGGCCGCCCTGATAGTGTGGAATGGTCCCTTGGGAAAATTTGAAGATCCGGAAAATGACGCCACTGAGAAGGTTATCAGGATGATTTTAGCTACCAGTGCGGAAGTAGTGATCGGCGGAGGAGATAGTGTGGTGGCCCTGTCTCAGGCAGGTCTTTTGCAGGAAGCGGAAAATAGAGCTTTTGTGTCAGTGGGCGGCGGAGCTATGTTAAAGCTATTATCTGAGGGAACCTTGTCGACAATAGAAGCTCTAAGTTAGTGCTTCACCTCTTGACCCTCGAAGGTAAAAAATTGTATGGTAGATGCAGTATGTTAAGAGTTGCAATTAATGGTTTTGGGAGAATAGGGAGGAATGCTTTTAAGGTTGCCATAGAAAAACACGGCAGCGAAATAGAAATAGTCGGCATTAATGATTTATCTTCTCCGGCAGTGCTAGCTCATCTTCTAAAATATGATTCCGCATACGGGGTTTGGGGACATGAAGTTTCTTCGGATGAGACAAATATTATAGTTGATAACAAAAAGTACCCGGTTTTGGCAGAAAAAGAACCTGCGAAGCTTCCTTGGAAAGATTTAAATGTAGATGTAGTTATCGAATCAACCGGCCGGTTTACTGATGAAGAGGGTATGAAACAACACTTAACTGCCGGTGCTAAAAAGGTGGTGTTATCTGCTCCGGCCAAAGGCTCTGGGGTAGAAACTATCCTAATTGGGGTTAATTCTGACAGCTACAAAGGGGAGCAACTGGTTAATAATGCCTCTTGTACCACCAACTGTATTGCCCCGGTGGTTTCTATAATAGATGGGGCGTTTGGGATAGCAAAGGCTGTTCTGACTACGGTTCACGGAGTAACAGCTGAGCAGAACTTAGTTGATGGACCCCCTCCCGGAGGAAAATCTAATGATTTAAGAAGGGCCAGGGCAGCTTATGTCAATATTATTCCCACTACCACCGGTGCAGCTATTGCCACTACCGAAGCCATACCTGCCTTAAAAGGGTTATTTGATGGCAGGGCCCTGCGGGTGCCGGTTGTTACCGGATCAATTTCTGATATTACCTTTGTCTTAAAGAAAAAAGTAACAGTGGAAGAAGTGAATCAGGTGATAACAAAAGCTTGTGAAGATCCGCGATGGAAAGGGGTCGTAGCAGCTAGCGAAGAGCAATTGGTTTCCACAGATATCATAGGTAGAAGTGAATCGGCCATAGTGGATTTACTCTTAACCCAGGTAGTAGACGGAGACTTAGTCAAGGTCTTCGCCTGGTATGACAATGAGTATGGGTATTCTAATAGATTAATAGAGCAGGTGATAAATGTCGGCCGTTCATAGTTGACAAGGTAACCTCCTTTTGGTAAACTGTCCGATGGTGATGATTTCACGCATGACGAGAAGCAACGCACTATTTAAATAAATTCCCTCATCTGGAATCTTCCGGTGCGGGAAGATTGCCAGCGTTGTATCCCTCTTTAAAATTAACAACTAAATATGGTGATTCGGGTTGGGCCCATGGCTCAGTTGGTAGAGCGCCTCATTTGCAATGAGGAGGTCACCAGTTCGAATCTGGTTGGGTCCACAAAGTTTGTATTGAGATTAGGTTACTTAAGTCACTTAAGTCATCTAATCTAGGTGCAAGCCTAGAATTGAGTTTGCACTTTGAAATGTGAATACGGATAAAAATCCATTCCACGATAAGCGGAGCTTGCGAGCTTTGCTCTTGAGTGGAATGGTGTATGAAGGCCAAATCGTCCCGCCTATGGCGGGACAAAAAGCCAAAAGTATCTCAACATTAATGCATACGGTGGATGCCTTGGTCGAAAGTACCGATGAAGGACGTATTAGGCTGCGATAAGCTTCGGGGAGCTGCCAAAAAGCTTTGATCCGAAGATTTCCGAATAGGGAAACCATCCGGCTTGACCGGAACTGTTAACTGAATTCATAGGTTAACAGAGGGTACAGCCTGAACTGAAACATCTAAGTAAGGCTAGGAAAAGAGAACAATAGTTTATTCCCCCAGTAGCGGCGAGCGAAAAGGGAACAGCCCAAACTCAAGGAGCAATCCTTGAGGGTTGCAAGGCGGACATACGCGATGTAGCGAGGATAGTAGAATCCACTGGAAAGTGGAGCCAAAGAAGGTGACAGCCCTGTAAACGAAATTCAAGCTACCGCAGTCCGATCCTTAAGTAGCACAGGACACGTGTAATCCTGTGTGAATCCAGCAAGACCACTTGCTAAGGCTAAATATGCTTTCGGACCGATAGTGAACTAGTACCGCGAGGGAAAGGTGAAAAGAAGAGCGAAACGCTCAGTGAAATAGTACCTGAAACCGTATGTTGACAAGCAGTGGAAGTCCTGATTTATCAGGACAACCGCGTGCCTATTGAAGAATGAACCGGTGAGTTACCGTATCCTTTTTGTTTAAGTCACTTAAGTGACGTAAGCGTAGTGAAAGCGAGGGTTAATAGCCCGTTTAAAGGATGCGATAGACCCGAAACCGAGTGAGCTATCCATGTCCAGGGTGAATTCAGGCGAAAGCCTGAAGGAGGCCCGAACCCGTTGCTGTATCAATAGCTTGGGATGAGATGTGGTTAGAGGTGATATGCCTAACGAACTCGGAGATAGCTGGTTCTCCTCGAAATATATCTAGGTATAGCCTGAAAGGCTTAAGCATAGGGGTAGAGCACTGGATAGACTCTGGTCGAGCAATCGATCAGGTTTAAACAAACTCCGAATACTATGCAATTACTTTCAGAGTCAGTCCGATCCGGCTAAGCGGAGCGGGCTCAAGGGAAACATCCCAGACCAACAGCTAAGGTCCCTAAATGCAAGTTAAGTGTTAAAGGTAGTCTTTATCCTTAGACAGCCAGGAAGTTGGCTTAGAAGCAGCCACCTTTTAAAGATAGCGTAACAGCTCACTGGTCTACTACGGGTGAAGGCGCCGACAATTAATCGGGGCTAAACTTGCTACCGAAGCTTTGGGTTGAAGTCGATTTTTCGACTTCAGCGGTAGAGGAGCGTTCTGTATGGAGTGAATATCTGTTGTAAAGCAGGTTGGACTGTACAGAAGTGAGAATGCCGGTATGAGTAGCGTATTGGCGTGAGAAACGCCATCGCCGAATGCCCAAGGTTTTCCACGCAATGTTAATCAGCGTGGAGTTAATCGGTCCTAAGGTCAGGCCAAATAGGCGTAGCCGATGGATAACAGGTTAAAATTCCTGTATTTGTTTATGTTTGACAAGTCCTCTACTCGACGCAAGTCGAGGAGTAGGGAGCCATTAAGGGGTGACAAAGTAGGAAAAACGGAGCCAGGTAAATCCTGGTATAAGCAATCAGCTAGTCGAAGCAGGCAAACCCGTTTCGGCAACCATGTACTTAACGGTACATGGTCAAAGATGCAAGTTGCGATGTCGATCAAGTCCGCGATTTCTGTTTTCAAGAAAATCCTCGTGAAGGAAACATAGATAAACCGTACCTAAACCGACACAGGTGGGCGAGTTGAGTATACAAAGGCGATCGGGAGAACTATCCTTAAGGAACTCGGCAACGAAAGCTGGACGTAACCTTTGGGAGATGTCCTGCCAGGCGAAAGCCTGGTTACAACAAAAGACGCTAAGCGACTGTTTAACAAAAACACAGGTCCCTGCTAAATCGAAAGATGATGTATAGGGGCTGACACCTGCCCAGTGCCAGTAATTTACAGCCTCAAGTGACTTCGGCGTAAGCCGAATGAGCCTGGGGTCTAAGATCTGGTGAACGGCAGCAGTAACTATAACTGTCGACTATAGGGCAGTTTTAAAACTCGACTATATGCTGGAACATCTGTAGTATCTTGAGCTAGTTGATATATTGACTTTGGGTTAATTTCGGGTAATACTGGAATTAATGCCAAAAATATTAACTGATAATGCTTCAAGTGCAGACAATCAGCAGGAAAGAGTTCCGAAGAATAAAGATAATTTAGGCTTTTACCTATCAGGATTTGCTGATGGAGAAGGATGTTTTTGTGTTCCTATTAGAAAACATCCTACCTCAGGATCTGGTTGGATAATTAGTCCGCTTTTTGAAGTATTTCAACATAAAGATAACCCAGAAGTTGTTTTTCTGTTTAAAGAAGTACTTGGATGTGGGTTTATAACTTACAAAAGCGGAAGTCCGAATTGTATGGTTTATGTAGTAGCAAGTATACGAAACCTTCTAGATAAAGTTATTCCCTTTTTTGAGACTTACCCAATTATTGGGCAAAAGTATAAGGAATTCCTTCGTTTTAAAGAAGTCGTAGAAATGCTATCCAGAAAAGAATACCATACAACTACTGGATTTAAGAAAATTGTCCAAACTGCATTCGAAATGAATCAGCGCGGAAAAGGTAGAAAGCACACTTTAGAAGAAATCTTCAATTCTTTGGATCAATCCTCAGAGACTACACGTCGAGTCCCGCACCATCTGGTGCAGGAATGATATAGTCCGAACTGTATAGCGATATACAGGATCTCTGTTTTTAGAAAGAAATAGAGTGATAACGAAAAAGTCTATGGTAGCGAAGTTCCTTGTCTGGTGAGTTCAGACCCGCACGAAAGGTTGAACGACTTAGCGACTGTCTTGAGGATAGACCCGGCGAAATTGCAATGGCTGTGAAGATGCGGCCTTCCCATACTTGGACAAAAAGACCCCGTGGAGCTTTACTGTAGCTTGACCCTGATTTAAATTTAAAATTGTGTAGCGTAGGAGGGAGCTTCGGCGACAATGAAACACCTCTCTTTTTTGAATTTAGGTCTCACCCTCACCCTTATAAAAACAGGGTAGGAGACAAGGTCTGGCGGGCAGTTTAACTGGGGCGGTTCGCTTAAAATATGATTCTTACACTCCGTTCGAATCTTTTGGGCGCTTCTGGTAGTAATATCAGAATGTACACCGCTTTAGAAAGTTTTTTTAAATCCAACTATTTGCTGGAATAACTGAGTATCCGGTACTAGTTGACTTTGGGTTTAATTTGGGTAATACTAAATTAATGCCTAAAATTTCAACTAAAAATGTATCCGGTGCAGTCAATCAGCAGGGAAGTCCCGATTTAATCGGGATCCCTCAACGACTATACGTTGGTTCCGCCTCTGGCGGAATGATATAGTCTGAACTTTGTAGCGATACAGAGACTCAGGCAGAAATGCCCTGAGACTTTATGGGGAAGTTTGAAAAATGCGTCTAAGAATACTAAAAAACAATCTTAAGTTTTCAGAATCTCAAAAAGAGATTTTGGTAGGTTTACTTTTAGGAGATGGTTGTCTGGAAAGAACTAAAAATTCTACCGGAGCCAGATTAAAAGTATCGCAATGCTTAAGACAGCAAGAGTTTGTGTGGTGGCTATATCAAAACTTTTCAAGTTTAGTAGCTACGTTACCTAAAATATATCGTAATGAATTACGGTTTAACACTTTAACTCATAGCTGTTTTAAATATTTTTACGATATATTTTATCCTGAAGGAAAGAAGATTGTTCCTGATAATATACAAGACCTTTTGACACCAACAGCTTTCACTGTTTGGTTCATGGGTGATGGTTCTATTAAATCGAGAGAGTGCAGAGGTAGAATACTCAACACTCAATCGTTTAAAAGATCCGACATAGAAAGATTGATATTTGTTCTAAAAGGGAAATTTAATCTTATATCAAGTATTCGAAAGCAGAAAGATGGCTTACAAATTTATATTTCGGCTAAAAGCGCTGAGATTTTAAATGATTTATTAAAAGATAAAATCTTGCCATATTTTAATTACAAACTTCCATTTAAAAGTTAACAATATTGCCAAAAAAGTAACGGAGCGGTACTAAGGTACACTTAGCGCGTAAGGAAATCGCGCATAAAGCGTAAAGGTATAGAGTGTGCTTAACTGCAAGACTCACAAGTCGAGCAGATACGAAAGTAGGTCTTAGTGATCCCCTGGTGGCTCGTGGGAGCGCCAGGGCTTATCGGATAAAAGTTACCCCGGGGATAACAGGCTAGTCTTGCCCTACAGTCCACAAGGACGGCAAGGTTCGGCACCTCGATGTCGGCTCATCGCATCCTCCTGCTGAAGTAGGTGGGAAGGGTCTGGCTGTTCGCCAGTTAAAGCGGTACGCGAGCTGGGTTCAGAGCGTCGTAAGACAGCTCGGACTCTATCCAGTATGGGCGTTTTGATTCTTGAGGGGAGTTGTCTCTAGTAAGAAATTGCTACTTCCGGTCGAAATACCGGATGACAAGTTGGCTAATAACGGTGAAGCCCTCTTGACTTTGGGTTTAATTCGGTTCTACAATAAATCCATAATACAAAGTCAATGGGTAATACCGTGGGAAGACTCTCTAAAGTAAATTCTGAAGATCTTGCGTATGTTGCAGGTTTCCTAGATGGAGACGGAAGTGTTATGCTTCAACTCCATAGAAGAAAATCAGGTAAAGATGTTTTTAGGGTAAAAACAGTGATTTGTTTTTATCAGGATAGTAAACATCTAAAAGAGATTGAATGGATGAAGGAGCTTTTAGGGTATGGGTATGTTTATACAAGAAACGACCATATTTCTGAGCTTCGCATAGAAGGATTTCAAAGAGTTTTTGAAATCCTGTCATTACTTCAACCTTATCTTAGATTTAAGAGGGAACAGGCAAAATTAATGCTAGATTTGATTCCAAAGTTACAAAAGAAATTAGTTTCCAAAAAGGAAACTGTAAATTGGATTCAAAAGATGAGAAGTTTTAATTACTTCTCTTCACAGAGAAATATTTTAGAAGATGTCCCCGTAACGACTGATATATGAGGTACCAGATAATCTGGAGCAAAACTCATATTATATGCCAATTCCGCATCACATAATGGTGGCGGAAAAGATATAGTCTGATTCTTTAAGAAATTAAAGTTAACGAAATGACGAGAGGACCGAGACGAGATAACCTCTAGTGTGCCTGTTGTCACTACAGTGGCAGCGCAGGGTAGCTACGTTGTTTTTTGATAAGTGCTGAAAGCATCTAAGCACGAAGCAGACCCCAAGATGAGGAATCTTTAAGACCCCTGGGAGACTACCAGGTTGATAGGAGTACGGTGTAAGCACTGTAAGGTGTTTAGCCTATACTTACTAATGGTCATCGTTGAGATTTTTTGGTTAGCCTTTCTACAATCCGTATTCACATTTTGAAGTACAAATTCTTTTTCTCCCTTGATACTTTAGATAAAATACTATATACTTATCTTCTCGGTGGTTTGAGCGAAGTGGTCCGACCTGATCCCATCCCGAACTCAGTCGTCAAACGCTTCAGCGGGGACGATAATACATCCGCAAGGTTGTGTGAAAATACCTCATTGCCGGGATATAAATAACCAAGAAAGTAAGGTGACCATGTTTGGCTACAAAAACTACCAATTCTAAACAAAGCTTGCGACCTAACGGTCTAAATCCAATCATGGAGGAGCTGTTAGCTTCTCAATCTAAAAAAATAGTTAATATTTACCGGGGTCAGGAAGTTGAGGGTGAAGTTGTTTCCATCTCCGAAAAAGAAATTATCCTGGATTTAGGTGCCAAATCAGAAGGTGTAATTTCTAAGCGTGAATTTTCCGAGCCTCAGTTAAAAGATCTCAAGGTTGGCAGCAAGTTAAAAGCTTTTGTGTATATACAAGAGAATGAATCTGGCCAGGTGGTCCTGTCTTTGCAACGGTCTATGGATTTTGCCCGGGATAAAGAATCCCGCCATAGAAGCGGAAAGGGAAGGGGTGGTCGGTTTATGGATTGGTCTAAGTTTATTTCAGCCCAAAACCAGAAAGCTAAATTACAAGGCAGTGTAATTGAAGTCAATAAAGGTGGATTAATGGTTGAAGTGGACGGCACCAGGGGTTTTTTGCCAAATTCTCAGGTTGGTTTTGAACTGCTTTCTAAATCAGGAGACGGGCTAGATAGTTTAATTGGACAAAAGCTTTCTTTAACTGTCATAGAAGTTGATCCGGATAATAATAAGCTGATCTTTTCCGAGCGGGGTCAGGTTTCACCGGAGGTTCAGGAAAAGCTTAAAAGCTTTAAAAAAGGCCAAAAAGCTGCAGGTAAAATAGTTGCCATCTTACCTTTTGGCTTGGTTGTAGATACAGCAGGGAGTGAAGGATTGGTGTTTATTTCAGATGTATCCTGGGAAAAGATAGAAGATTTAAATAAGCTCTATAAGGTGGGAGATGAGGTAGAGGTGGTAGTCACCGGTTTTGATCAGGATTTAGGACGCCTTAATCTTTCCATTAAAGAATTAAGTGAAGACCCGTTTGCTAAATTGGGTGAAAAATACCCGGCAGATGAGGTAGTTAAAGGTGAGATAATTTCCGTTACAGATGCGGGAGTAGCAGTCAGACTAGATGGAGTAGAGGGCTTTTTGCCGGCTGCTAAAATGGATCCTGATACCAAATATGAACCTGGTAACACTGTGACCTTATTGGTAGATAGTGTAGATACTCAAAAAAGAAGAGTTAATCTAGCTCCCTTTGTAACTTCAACAGCAGGATTGATATATAAATAGATTTCCGCAGATAATAAGCGGATTCCCACGGATTACGATCCGCGTAAATCAGCTTTTGATCTGTGTTAATCTCTGAATAATTAAATGGCTAGATCTACCTCCATCTATATCTGTCAACAGTGTGGTTACAAATCTCCACAATACCTGGGTAAATGTCCTCAGTGTGATTCCTGGAATTCATTTGTAGAAACAATAGAAGAAAGCCGTCAGTTGTCAGCTGTCAGTCGTCAGACTTTAGGAAAGGCAGAAATTGTCAATTTATCAAAGATTCAGAAGAAAGACTTCGCCCGAGTCAGTACTGGGTTGGGGGAATTTGACCGGGTATTGGGCGGAGGGATTGTACCGGGGTCTTTAATTTTAGTTTCCGGTGATCCGGGAATAGGCAAGAGTACATTGCTTACTCAACTTTCATTAAAAGTCAAGTCAGCGTTGTATATTGCCGGGGAAGAATCTGCCCAACAAATTAAGATTAGAGTGGATAGAATTAATTCTAAAAGTGATTTGGCAGTTTTAAACGAAACAGATGTGGATGCAATTGTTGAAGCAGTTCAGAGAGAAAAACCAGGATTGGTGATTATTGATTCAATACAAACTCTGGAAACTACAGATTTAAACTCTATTGCCGGATCAGTCGGTCAGGTCAGAGAATCAGCGCACCGGTTGCAATTGATTGCTAAAGCTTTACACATTCCTATCTTCCTGGTTGGTCATGTCACTAAAGAAGGTACAGTGGCTGGGCCTCGGACACTCGAACATGTTGTTGACGTCGTTCTCTCATTAGAAGGGGAATCCACTTCTAATTTCCGTATACTTCGTTCCACAAAGAACAGGTTTGGACCTACAGATGAAGTGGGGATTTTTGAGATGGAAGAAACAGGTATGACAGAAGTCAAAAATCCCTCCCAGGTTTTTCTGGATACGAAGGTTGAGGCTCCCGGCTCGGCAGTAGTAGCTACTTTAACAGGTTTACGGCCGCTTTTAGTGGAAATTCAAGCCTTAGTGACTAAGAGTTTTCTGCCTGTGCCCAGAAGAACAGGTTCCGGTATAGACAATAACAGATTACAGCTTTTAGTTGCAGTGTTGCAAAAAAGGTTAGGCTTGCCGCTTTTTGATAAAGATATTTTTGTAAACGTGACCGGGGGATTGAAAGTCTTTGAACCGGCAGCTGATCTGGCCATCTGCTTAGCTATTGTTTCTTCTTTAAAGGATCAAACCATAGCCAGAAAGACTGTAATAGTCGGAGAAGTGGGATTGTTGGGGGAAATCAGGGCTGTACAAAGATTGGAAAAAAGGCTGACTGAGGCCAAAAAATTAGGCTTTACTAATGTTGTCTCTCCAGATAAGGTTAAAGCCCTAGCTCGCGCTGTTAAACTGGCTTTTGTGGATAACTAGTGGATGTTCGGGTTTTGCTTCGGGTTTTTCTCTGATCTTGTCAGAATGGCTTAGATATGTATATAATGGGCGGGTTATGGATGACAATCAACCTCAAAACGAGCCAGCTCCTATTAAAAGGACGTTTACTATCAATGAAGATACCGGGATAAAACTGGAGCAGAAAAACTCAGGAAAGAAATGGGGAGGAATCCTCTTGGTTCTGGGAATAATTACAATTGCGGCGATTTTAGGTTTTATCTTTTTTCAGATGAGAGGATTGGTGGGAACCAGTCAGCCGTCTCCGGAACCATCTCCTACACCCATTCCTTCGCCGTCTCCTGAACCTGTTTTGCAAAGATCAGATTGGAGTTTTGAGATCTTAAACGGTTCCGGCGCCAGCGGAGCTGCCAAAAATATAGCTGCCAAGGTGCAGGAATTAGGTTATCGGGTGGTTAAAACCGGCAATGCTGATAAAAGTAATTATGCTGATACCCAAATTTTGGTACAGAAAGACCTCTTAGAAAAGGTAGATTTAATAGCAGCTGATTTAAAGGATGTAATAAGGATTGCAACTGTGGCCGGAGAGCTTAAAGACTCTACTGCTTCTGCCAGGATTATTATTGGCAAAGACGCTATTTAATTTAGAATTCAAAACACTTTTGCCTTTTTGACCTTTGCTTTTAAGTTTAGTTCGTGGCACAATAGCAGTGCTGAGAATTATTTATTTTTGTTCCTGTTTTCTCAGCGGAAGGAATTATTTTTCGTGCGTGTTCAGTTGGTTTTGCGCCTGGTTCTGGCGCTTTTATTCGCGACTTCCGCGGCTATTTTTTCACAACTGATGCCTCCTTTTTTAGGGGAAATTTCTTTTGTGATCCGGGTTTTGCTGACTCTGGCAGCAGCCGGTATTGGTTATCTGCTTTTTCCGGAAATGGCCAGATCTGTCAAAACCATTACCATGACCACTTTTAATTTTGTGGTGCATCGGGTATCTTCCGAAGTCTCCAATCAAATTATTAAGCTGCCGGTTAGGAATTCCCCTTTGCCGGGAACCTTGCCGCAAGTAGGGGCTCTAAGCTTTACCAGGCCTTTGATTCTGGATACTTCAGCTATTATTGACGGCAGGATTCTGGATATTGCTAAAACAGGTTTTGTCAGCGGCTTGGTTTTAGTGCCTAATTTTGTCTTAACTGAGTTGCAGCAGGTGGCAGATTCGGCCGATACTTTAAAGCGGGCCAGAGGCCGGAGGGGATTTGAGATTTTAGAGGAAATTAAAAAGTTAAAGCAGATCAAAATAGAAGTTTGGGATAAGGATCAAAACGGTAAACAGGTAGATGAGAAGTTAATTAATCTGGCTAAAAGTCTGCATGGTCGGATTGTCACTACTGATTATAACCTCAATAGGTTAGCATCTGTTTCCAATATTCTGGTTTTAAATGTTAATGATCTGGCTAATGCTGTAAAAACCATGAGTCTGCCGGGAGAGAGCTTAGAAATAAAGATTGTCCATCTGGGAAAAGACAGTTCCCAGGGGGTAGGGTATCTGCCGGATGGCACTATGATAGTGGTAGCTGAGGCAGCAGATAAAATAGGTAAAACTCTGGAAATAGAAGTAACCAAAAATATTCAAACCCCGGCCGGCCGGATGGTCTTTGCTAAAGAGGTATAGGTTAAAGTTATCCACAGAGCATCATTTTCTGTTAATATCTAAAAGTATATCTCCGATATGGCTTATTATAACAATCTAAACTAGTTATTATATCCTCAAAAATAAACTCTAGGTCTAAGTAAAAAGAGAGTAAAAAAACCTATGGGACTTTTAAATCTTGACAAATAGTTTTTTTTCTGGTAATGTAAATATTACTATGTTTGCAACTAAGTTCATCGCCGGCTTTAAACAGAGTTTGCGACCCAACGGTCTTAAAAGGGAAAAAAGAATTAGAGCCCGAAGAGTTATTGGGGATGCAGTCACAGAGCAGGTGAGACAAGTTTTGCAAACAGCAGACCAAAAGTTAATACTGATGGTTAGGAATTAAAAAAGATTCCTTGGAGGCAGACGGACCAAGGAATCTTTTTTTTGTACTTTAATAAAGAAATAGGGCAGTAAGGGTTAAATTTAACCATAAAAAAAGAGCATTACTACCGCAGACGGACTCGAATAGCAATGCCCTTTTTATTGATTTCGAAAACAATTTCAAGAGCAGATGAAATTGCTTTCTATTTTCACTTTAGAGCAAATTTCGCTAAGTTGTCAAGACCCCAAATTACGTTCAGATCGGGGGAATTGAAAACAATATACCCTCAATAAGGCTTTAATGATAAAGTTTAGGATTGGGAGCTAATCTAGGGCAGGGATTAGTTCCCAATTTTGGACTTTATTATACCCTCTAGTAAGAAAACAAGGGCTTATTTTGTAACTTATTTTTAAAAGTAAGAAATACGTAAGTTAAACGTAATAACTAAGTTATAACAGGACTGAGTATATTGACAAATACTTGACCCCATAGTAGAATGTACTGAAATTATTATGGAAACTGATAATAGAGCAGGTATCAGCACCAAGCTTAATCCATTTAAAAGATTTGCCTTCTGGCGAAAATTCTCCAAATTCCTTTTCTTAGGGATCTGTTTGCTGTTTATTTTGGCTGGCGTTAATGTGTTTAACCAGGATTTGGGTTTTGCCCAGGCCATAGAGTGTAATCCGGGCGAAGCGGTTAATACCTGCCATACTTTAACAGGAGCAGGTCATACTTATTGTGTTTTTGATGAGAATGGTAACACCGAAAGTGCTTGTGTAGTTGAGTCTTGTTTCAATGGGCAGAACCCCCCTGACTGCGGCGGTGCAGCTGGTCAGCCGGCCACCGATCAGGAGTTTCCTTGTATGAGTAATCCAAGTCTTTGTGGTGAAAATACCCAGTTCTGCGAAAATACCGGTCTTGGTTCAGCCATCATTTTCAAGCATGAAGGTGTTTGTAATCCTTCAAATGGCGGTCGTGATGCAAATGGTTGTATTTTCCAATTTGATAATGTCAGAAGTTTTACCGGCCCTAATTGTCAGGATGCAACTACTCCTCAGCCATCCGCATCCCCGGCACCAGCTCCTGCAACTGTCACTGTGTGTACGGGTGCAGTTCTCACTTGTGATCAACTGCATAATGCATTGCGCCAGGCCAACTTTCCCGGCCCCTTTGATTGTTCTCAGGCAGAAATAGATGGTTTTAACCGGGCTGCTTGTCCGGCCGAACAGCCGCAGCCTCAGGCCCCGGCTTGTGATCCTGGTCAGTTAAACATGAGTGTAACACCAAATCCTTCTAATATCGGAAATTCAGTTACTTTTAGTTTAAGCGGTTCGCAAGGTTCTACTTGGATAGGTGATTCTTGGAGCGGCGGAGTCGATTGTGCCGGAGCTTTTTGGGGATCTAAGACTTGTACGGCTGTAGCTTCCGGTGCTTTCAGCTGGACACATACCTGGCAGAATACTGCTCCTAATAATTTTGATATAAAATCGCCACAGTGTTCCAAAACCGTTAGTTTTTCTATCCAAAGCCCGGTAGTTCCCAGCCCGCTTCCAAGTCCTATCCCGACTCCTAGTCCAAGTCCTATCCCGACGCCAATTCCTACCCCCAGTCCAAGTCCGGCTCCTGTTCAGATAGTTTGTCAACCAGCTACACAGACAGTGCAGATTAATCAATTTGCCAGCCTGGTTTCCAATAATACCGGCAGGGCTATTTCCTGGTCAGCTCCGAACGGTAATCCCAGTAGCGGCTCCGGCACTGGTTTTTCTACCAGGTTTGCTCAGACAGGCACCTTTAATGTTACAGTCAGTGATGGTTTGACATCAAGTATTTGTCAGGTAACAGCTCAGTTGGCACCGGCACCTACCCCAAGCCCGGTTCCCACTCCGGTCCCGACCCCTGCGGCAACACAGAATATTACCTTGGGTTGTCCGGACGGAAGCACTATCACAGTAGCAGCCGGTCAGAATGTTAATATGAATACACTTTGCCAATCCCAACAGCAGCAGCAAACAGCTATTGCTACCGGCGGGCAAGGCGGTACAGCTACTATTACTTTTGGTAATGTCGGAGTAGGTGCAGCACCTCAACCGGTGGTAGTTCAACCGGCAGTTGTCCAACCTGTGGCTGCTGTTGTTCCTCAAGTTGCCGGTGTAGCAGTAACTACTCTGCCAAAAACAGGCTTACCTTTACTGGCTTGGTCTTTACTGGCTTTTATCCCGACTGGTTTTGGTTTAAGGAAGTTTAAGCATCTTAAAAAGGAAAGGGAAGATGACCCAAGCTTTATCTGGGAAGATAGGAAATTCAAGGCAGGGTCTTGACAGCAGCCTGACGGTATGGTTTACTTAGAAGTGTAAGAGTTTTCCACTTACTGTTCCCAAAGAAAGTAATTTTCAATTTTAAATTCTTAATCAAATCTAACTATCTTAATTTTAAATTAGAAATTAAAAACTTATAATCTATGCCTCGCGTAACCAAATCATTTAAACCTGCCTCGTCTGCCATCGGGCAAGGTGGGCCAAGAGAAGAAAGTGTTGAGCAGTTTGTGGGGGAACCCACTTCTTCAGTTGCGCCCGGTGAAGCCGCTCCGGAATCAAATCCACGCAATGATGAGGGCGGGCGCGATAGAGGCGGTTATGGTTATCGCCCGCGTTATGGTAATGGTGGCTATCAAAACGGCGGTGACCGCTATAGTTCGAATGGAGCGAGAGCTTCAAGCTCTGCTTACCAAGATCGGGATGTTCCTACAGAAGAAGTCTCCGGTATTTTAGACATCATGCCGGAAGGGCATGGTTTTTTGCGACCTAAATATATACCTTCTGATGCTGATGTATATATTTCTGCCAGCCAAATCAGGCGGTTTTGGCTTCGGGCAGGGGATTTTGTTGAAGGAGCTGCCCGCCCACCCAAGGAAACTGAAAGATATTTTGGTTTGCTTCAGGTTAATAAAGTCAATGGAGAAGCGGCTGATAAATTAATTTCTACAGATGGCCGGCCAATCAAGCGCCTTAAATTCGAAGACTTAACTGCCATTTATCCCAATAAACACTTAAAGCTTGAAACAGGCAAAAGTCCTTTAAGTCAGCGGGTGATAGACCTTGTTTCGCCGATCGGGTTTGGACAAAGAGGCTTGATTGTCTCGCCTCCTAAAGCCGGTAAAACCACCATCTTAAAAGATATTGCCTCCGGCATTGCTAAAAACCATCCTGATGTAGTTTTGATGGCTGTTTTGGTAGGTGAGCGGCCGGAAGAGGTGACGGACTTGTCGCGTTCTATCAAGGGTGATGTGATTGCTTCTAATTTTGATGAACCGGCGGAAAATCAGACTACGGCAGCAGAGATTGCCCTGGAAAGAGCTAAAAGATTAGTAGAGCAGGGGAAAGACGTGGTAATACTTTTGGATTCCATTACCCGGTTAGGCCGGGCATATAATTTGTCTGTACCGCCCTCTGGAAGGACTTTATCCGGGGGTTTTGACCCTGTAGCACTCTATCCACCCAAACACTTTTTCGGAGCCGCCAGAAACTGTGAAGAGGGCGGCAGTCTAACTATCATTGGCACGGCTTTGGTTGATACCGGCTCGCGGATGGATGATTTAATTTATGAAGAGTTTAAAGGTACCGGCAACATGGAACTGCATCTTGACAGAAGGATGGCAGAGAGAAGAATTTATCCGGCCATTAATATAGAAGCCTCCGGCACCCGACAGGAGCAGCTGCTCTTTAAAGAAGATATCTACAAACAGATGATTATTATGAGAAGAATGATCGGGATCTTAGGAGAGAATGAAAGAACAGAGATCTTTTTGGAGAGATTATCTAAAGCAGAAAGTAATGTGGACTTTTTGGGAACCTTAAAAGACGTTAAATAACTGCTTCTTATCCTTGTCTTTATCTGTTAGAATAACTCCCAATGAACTCCATTCAGGACGATTTACGGGCTTTAATTCATGCCTTAATCCGCTATTTTAAACATAAAATTGTTTTCCTCTCATATGAATTTGAAGGCATTAAAAATTTCATTAAAGATACGCTAATGGCCGGTCGCGGAGTCCATCAAAAAAGGTTTTGGCATGGCTCTATGTTAAGCCTGGTTTCAGTGGGAATCTTAACTTCCGGTATCTTTGGAGGACAAAGTTTAATCTCATCCACTTTTCCCGGTATTGGCGGGCCTGATCCCCGTTTTGCCGAAGCTTTTGAGCCTTTTCCTAATGGACCGGTTCTTTCCGGGACCACGGATATTCATACCAATATTTCTGAAAAGCCCCGTTCGGAAATTATTGATTATGAAGTAGAAAGCGGTGATACTCTATCTACCATTGCCCAGAAATTTAATATCACTGCTGATACCATCAGATGGGAGAATGACTTAAAAGGGGATGCCATTAAACCGGGACAGATTTTAAAAATCCTGCCGGAAAGCGGGGTTTCGTATACGGTTAAATCCGGTGATACCCTGGAATCAGTAGCCAAGAAATTCTCGGCTGAGCAGCAGCCGATTTTAGATTATCCTTTCAATGATGTGCCTGATGATTTAAGCTTAAAGGCCGGACAGCTTTTAATTATCCCCGGTGGGGTGCCGCCGGAGACCAAAATTCCTGCCAAGCCAAGGCCGCAGCCTCAATACTTAGCTCAGGGACCGGCTTCCCCTGCCTTTAGCGCACCTGGCGGAGCTCAGTTTATCTGGCCGACCAATGGTCAGATTACGCAGTATTTTTCCTGGTATCATCCGGGTATTGATGTGGCCAACAGGTCCGGTCCGGGTATTGCAGCCACTGATGGCGGGACAGTGGTGGTAGCCGGCTGGCCGGACAGCAGCGGTTATGGTAACAGGGTGGTAATAGACCACGGCAATGGTTATACCTCTTTATATGCTCACATGTCTAATGTCTATGTTTCTGCCGGTCAAACTATTACCAGAGGTCAATTAATCGGTCAGATGGGTTCAACAGGCAGATCTACCGGGACTCATTTGCATCTGGAAATTCATGCCAAAGGCGTAGCCTTAAATCCGTTAGCTATATTGAAGTAATTGGGGAGATAAGGGTGAAAAGGGATATGGGGCTATAGGGACTGCTAAAGCCACAATTTAACTATACAGCAAAATTTGATAGAATAATAATTCCGGGCCCGTAGTCTAATGGTAAAACTCCTGGCTGGCAGTCAGGTAACAGGGGTTCGATTCCCCTCGGGTCCACAATCTCCTGGGCTGGTAGCTCAGCGGTAGAGCATCGTCTTCGCATGACGAGGGTCAGGAGTTCAATTCTCCTCCAGTCCACTAGAACCCATTTCGATTAGTTCTTTAATCTGTAGCTGTCTATTTTATGGATTAGCGGTGGGGGAAACTGAGGGAGTGGGGCTTGGATTAACTTCTTTTTTCTCAACTGCTTCCGGGGTGGCTATTTTTTCCGGCTGTGGCAAATCTATGACTTTGGGTAAACTTTCTTCCTGCAGGGCTCCGCTGGCAGTGGCAGCCGGTGCCTGGGCAGCTGAATCAGACTTGCTCTTTAAGTCATTTAAGTAGTCATTGGCCACTTTATAATCCTGGGAATTTTTATCCAGTATTTCTAGTAGTTTTTCAGCTGTAGCCTGGGCTCCGGCCAGATCACCTTTATCTTTTAGAGCTACTGATAAATTGTAGTAAGCATTGGCATAATCAGGTTTTAGGTTAATGGCATCTGAGAAGAACCTGATAGCCATGTCATAGTTTTGGATGGCATAGTAAACTCCGCCGACATTAACCCGCAGGATCGGATTTAAAGGATCCTGGAAGATAGCCCGGCCGTAGGAATCCAGAGAGAAAACCAGGGCATTCTGGGCTACACCGGAAATTTGTCTGTACAAAAGTCCCAGGATTTCCCAGTTAATACTGGAGCGGGGGCTTAAGGTAGTAGCCACCCTGCCTTCATTAATAGATTGCTGTAGCAGTACCTGGATATTTTGTTTATCAGCATCGGTTAAGGAGCCGGCCGGGGAGGCCTCAGTCGGTCCTTTGGCAGCTGCTATGGCATTGGCCAGGGCAAAGTTAGTCTGGGCCAAATCAGTCCGGTAGACGTCATTGTAGGGGTTTAGTTTCTCTGCTGCTACCAGCTCATTGTAAGCAATTATTCCTTGATTCTGGGAGATGGCATTTAAAGCCAGTCGGTGATGGTAATCAGCTAAAATAAACTTGCCGCCGAAGAAGCCGGCTCCTAAGATCAGGGCAATAACTATTACCAATAATATACCGGGCAAGGCATCAACCCTGATAGTCTCTTCTCCGGACAGGCGGAGAATCCGGTTCTGCCAGCTGGCGCCTCCTGAAGAGGTTCCGCTGTTTTGCAGGACCATGAAGGCAGCCAAAATTAAGATGCCAACTACCCAAAGCCCAAGGGTTCCCACATGCAGGGCTAAAAGGACGAAAAAGACTAATCCGGCAATAGCCAGGGGGATGCGGAGGTCAGAGTTGGGAGTTTGAATCTGCTCGTTTCGTGACCGGCTTAAGATTACAGCAGAAGCAGCCGAGATAAATAAAGCCGTAATTGAAAGCAGGGCCAGCAGACCGATGCCACCCAGGTTGGCTAAGGCCAGGAAGTACTCATTAAAAGGAGTATCAAAGCGGAGGTTCCAGAATTTACCGGCATTAAATTCCGTTGGCTTGTAGTTAGTAAAGTTAAAAGAATAACTGGCTGGTCCGGTGCCCCAGAAAGGCACATCTCTGAAGGCTGAAACAGATACTTTCCATGAATCCCGGAATCCTAACTGAATTTCTCTGGGGAAGTTTTGCGCTTGGGTGTAGAGGGGATTTTTGGCTCCGCCCACCGGTGGGATAATGGATAAAACTAAGGTTATCACTACTGCTGCCACTGCCACCGCCAAGCTGACTAACCTAAGGGGCTGAGTTCGGCTTAAGTTGCTTAAGTTTCTTAGGTTAGCTAAGTTACTTATATAAACGGTTAAGCCCAGTCCTATTAAAGCACCGATCCAGGTAGCCCAATTACCGGTCAGGGATATAGTTAAGCCGGTGAGAATTAAGAATAAGGCATTAAGAACAATGAATAAGGGTTTAGTGGCAGATAAAATCTGTCTTAATATCAAAGGCAGTATTAGGGTTAAGATAGCTGCCGTAGTAAAAGAGGAGCCGGTAGGAGTAAAGTTTAAGCCGTGTACCCAGGGGGGAGGCAGGATTTTTATTCCGGCATAAGCTAGTAAGGAGACAACTGCTAAGGCCTGGGAAGCAAAGACGGTTAAGTTAAGAATCCATTTAACTTCCCTGGCACTTTTTAAGAAATTAACTAATATAAAATAGAACAAAATATATACTACCAGACTAATTAAGCTACCATGAACGCGGAGCTGATCACCCAAAAGGGCTACATAAGGGGATTGTGATAAAAAGGTAGAGACTACCGCTACTGCCAAAAGCAGGAGTAGGGGTAAATCCAAAGGGGTTCTGCTGAAAACCACCCGGCCGGTTAAAGTAAACCTTAAAGTGAGAAGAACTAATAATACTCCTGTAAAAGTTAACAGCACTACAAATTTGGCAGTGTCATACATTTCCGTTGTCAGGTTGGTAAACAGAAAGAAGGTGGACAGGATAACTATGATCAGGCCGACCTTAAAGATCAGCCCCAGATAGGTGTGCAGAAAACCTTTTAAGTTAGTATTTACTTCATCCATAATTATAGAGGTTACTTCTACAATACGGGTAAATCATCATGCTTTGCAACTATGATCATCTATATCAAAAGATAAAATAGAGGGTCAATTTCTTTTTATTATTGAATCTTTTAATAAGAACTTGTTCATTATTAAAGTAGGAGCCTGGTTTTGAGGCAAGGGGGTTATGGTGTAGTATTGGTCAACCTGATTAGTGTACCGGAGGTTTGGTAGGTCAGGGGATTTACCAACCAGTGAGGGGGCCATTTTTAAAATCACCGGGGTCTCATTGTCCGGCAGCTGTACCTCAATGGCATAGACTTTGACCGGAGTGGTGTCAGAAGCTTTTCGTAAGCCGGTCTGTTGTTTTAGTTGCTCAGATAGAATTTGCCGGTCAGGGTTAGTAGGCCGAAGAAAACTGGGGGCCAGCAGGTTAAAAATTAAAATACCGAAAATCCAGAGGAATGAGGTAAATATGGCAATTTTTAAATCCCTTTTGGAGCTGATGTAATTTTTTCTGAATAAAAACTGGGTTTTTTTCTTAAGATCGTTAGATCGCAAGCTTTGCTTATTTAATTTAGCAATTTTTAAGTCCAGTAGGGTATACCTTCTGCTGCCGCCTTTGGTTCTATGGGGGGTGACTATGCCTCTGTCTTCCCAGCGCCTTAAGGTATCAGGTGAAACATTAAGGAACTGTGCTGCCTGGGCAATAGTTAGGAATTCAGCCTTCTTTTGCATAAGTTTAAGGTTATATTCAGCATACTATATTGCATAGGATTTTCAAGAGAGAAAACACAATTCTCGCGGAGAGTTATTTTTTTAATATTTTAATAAACTCATCAGTGCTTATTTCTATATCATCTAAAATCGCTTTAAGTGTTCCTGGTCTGATCTCGTGGCTGGGATGATATGGTATGGTAGTTCTTCTGCCATCGGGATGTTTCAGTTGGATGTGGCTGCCAGCTTGGTGATGTTTGTTAAAGCCTAATTTAATTAAGGTTTTTAATAGCTGTTTAGCTCGGATAACAGGAAGTTTAGGCATTAATGCTAAAAGTTTGAATGCTTTCTATTGCTTCGCTTTGTTTCGGAGGGGTTATGTGATCTTTTAATAAGCCTTCTAAATGGCATTGGATAGCATCTTGTAGGTTTTCTTTGGTTTCTTCTAGTGTTTTTCCACCAGTATGGACTCCTTTTAAAAGAGGAACAAAACCATGATAACCTTTTTCATCAGGTTCAATAACAATACGATAGGTATAGGTTTTCATGGGTTAATTATATCACAAAGGGATTATTCAAAATCAGTAAACACTTTCATAGTGGTTTAGGCGGAGGATTTCATTTTCAGGGGAAAGGACTATGGCTATTACATCAATTCGACAGGGTAAATCTTTTCCGTTCAGATAAACTTCCGCCATTCGTTTAATTTTACGCAGCTTAGAGGGATTGATCATCTCCTCAGGTAAGCCAAAGCTGATACCTTTTTTAGCTTTAACCTCCACAAAAACCAGGATATCTTTATCTTTGGCAATAATATCAATTTCCCCAAAGCGGTTTTGGAAATTACGCTCTAAAATTTCAAAGCCTTTATCTTTAAGGGCCTGGGCAGCAAAATTCTCAGCCAGTTGTCCGGTTTGTCTATTTAGAAACTTCATATTCACGTTATTTTGTCAAAAAGACGTGAATCTATGTTATTTTTGGCACAAATTCACGTCATTTTGCGGCTGCCGACAATCCCGGTACAGTTTTTAAAAATATCAGGATTAAATGTGCCAATATAATCGCCTTCGCTCTTGTATTGCTGCGCAATATAGAAAAGTTCTTTTGGAGGGGAAGGGAGATCTAAAAGGCCTTTTAATTCAGGAATCTTCTGCCAGTTAGGGAGCTTTTGGTAGTCCACAAAATAATAGTAGCATAAAAACCAATGCTGTTAAAATGAGATTTGGAGTTTACTGCCTAAGGCCTTAGCAACTTTTTCCAGAAAAGCCACAGAGGGGTTGATAGTACCTCCCTCAAGCCTGGCTATAGCAGATTGCTTAGTGCCAATTTTTTCAGCCAGCTGTTTTTGAGTGAGCCCTTTTTCCAGCCTCTTACTGATTACTTGCTCAATAATGCTAAATTCAAGTTCTAAGGCATCATACTCCTTCTTGACCTCAGGGTCTTTTAGGGCTTCTTCTAAAACATCTTTAAATGGTATCAGTTTGAATTTACTCATACGCCGAGTATAACAGATATGTTATGTACTTGTCAAATCATAAATTCTTGCTAGGGCTGTTTTGATCTCTCTTTGAGGAGTTTTCTGTGATTTCTTGATGAAAAAATGAACAACTACTGCTTGATTCTGATGGAGGCAATAGAAGATACGGATTTCTTGCTGTTCTCGCGCTCGTAACTCGTAAAGATTGTGAAGAATTTGTTTAGAATATGGCATTCCCAATTTGTTTCCAAACTTTTCAAGTAGTTTAATAAGTTTAAGAGATTTTGATATAGAAGGTTTCTCTAAAGAGAGTAAGTCCGCCTTTGTTTTTGCGTCTAAAAAAACAACATCCATTTTTCTATCTTATCACTTTTTAAAATAACGAATCCGCCAAAGGCGGGTTAAAATATTCGTCATACAGAGAGGGTTATGGTGAACCAGTCGAAGGGCCGAAGTAAACAGCTCCGCCGTTGTATTCATTCTTCACCTGGCTGGCTGTAAGGGCATAGTTAAACACTTTGACATCATCAATCTGGCCATTATACCAATAGTTTTTAGTGCCATTGTCATCCAAGACCCCGATTTTTTTAGAAGTACTTGCTAAGTTAAAAGTTTCACTGTGGGTTGTCTTTAATACGCCGTCAACATAGAGATTTAATGTTTGTGTAGCTCCACCACTGGAGGTCAACACAAGATGATGCCAGTTTGATATATCAGTTATACCAGAACCATAATTTTCTGAATATCCGCCTCCGCCCCATGAATTATTTGTACCAACCTGTGCTGTGGTAACCCAGCCGATCCAAGCCAATTGACCAGTTGCACCGTTGCCAATACCAAGTGCGCCTCCATAAGTAGACATAGTGTTGCCTTTTACCCAGGCTGAAAGAGTATAAGCATTAGTGCCGGTAATTGAATTTGATCCCACATCCACATAATCATCCGTTTCATCAAAGGAGAGGGAAGCATTTCTTTTACCTGTAGCACCACTGCCCCAGGCAGTAGAGGAGGTAGTACAGGTGCCTAAAGTATCCTCACCTGAGGCACCAATAGTAATAGTGCCATTGTTCCCTGACCCGCCTGCGGTGAGGTCTGCGGAATCGTGTGCCACGCTTCCTTGACATTCATCAAACTTCCAATATCCAACAGGCCCGCCTTTATTGTAGTCATAAGCCACCTGGGCAGCAGACCGGGCATAATTAAAATACCTGACTTGGTCTATCTGGCCGTTAAAATGATTGGCAGATTCATCGCTGTGAAACCTGCCAATGGTAAAGGGAATATTATTGGCTCCGAAGCTGCCGGCAGACGGACCGGCTGATAATTGTCCGTTAATATAAATGTTTCTATTAGTGCCGTCATAAGTGACTTCAAGATGGGTCCACTGGCCTACAGGAATGGCAGAAGCTGCATCCAAATAGCCGCCGGTAGTGCCGGTATAAAGGGCTGGTTTATTATTGGTGGTGCCTATACCAAACAGCCAGCCTGACTGTCCGTTAATTTTATGGCCAAAGACACCGGTAGCGTTTTGAGTGGCATTAAGTTTTATCCAGGCGGAAGCAGAAAAGGCCTGGTTGGCAGACTCGTTGTAGTTACCTGTGGCTATATAATCATCACTGCCGTTGAACTTGCCGCCCTTGCCGGATTTTCCTTGGATCCAATGGGATCCTGTCCCATTCCAGGCTCCGTTATAGCCTGAACCGGAAGTATCACAAACATCATTTGTGCCACCACTGCAGGTATTATCTTTACCTTCCTCAAAATCCCATCTGGCTACAGGGGCGGCGCAGGAGGTAGAATCTCCGGGGATACAGTATTCCTGGTTAGCCGCCCCGGCAGCATAGGAAGAGTTATTCCCGGCAGTCCCCAGGACTAAAGATGCACCTTTGTTGTAATCCTGTTTTACCTCATCAGCAGTGAGGGCATAGTTATAAACCTTGACTTCATCAATAGAACCATTAAAATATCGGCTTGCTGCTCCGTCGTCATTGCCGATCAGCAGGGCGCTATTATCATTACTGTTGGTTTGCAAATAACCACTCATGGCTTTAGAAGCTTTTTTCACTCCATCAACATAAATTATGGCTGTTGAGCCATCATAAGTTGCAATTATTGAGTGCCACAGGTTATCTTCGACATTAAGCCCGCTTGTGCTTACATTGTCATAGGTAGTGCCCTTAAAAAGGTCTGCTCTGATATCACTGCTAGTACTCATGCCTAATTGATATCCTGTGCTACTATTGTTAGATTTATGAATTATTCCAGCATAGTTATTAGCTCCTGAAGTTTTAATCCAAGTACTTATAGTTATTTGCCCATTCATGTCTAAAGCGCTACTGGCTCCGGGGTCAGTAATGGAAATATAATCATTAGTTCCATCAAACACTAATGCCTTGCCAAACTTCCCACTTTGGGTCCAGCCGGAGGTGGAAGTGGCAGGGGAAGCCATAGAGGTTAGTGTTCCATTTAGAGTTGAACCCTGGGAGCTGGAATTATTAGCCACAGTGCCTTGGCCTTCATCAAACTTCCAATATCCTACAGGAGATTTATTTGATACAGAGCGGATTGATGCGGATCCACCATTCATGTCAGCCACAATTTGTTGCTGTGTCCGGGCATAATTATATATTTTGACATCATCAATATTGCCTGTAAAATAACCGTTGGTGACATCTCCATTAATGTCAGTTCCTATTTTCGCATAAGTGGTTAATTTGGAGGTGGAACATCTGGCTCCACTATTATCTAGTACGCCATTAAGATAAAGTTTCATATTGGTTCCGTCATCAACCCCTACCACATGGTTCCAAGCATTAAGCTGTATAGTTGTGTTTCCAGTAAAATCAGCACCATTACATCTAAGTTTTAACACTCGGTTTTCTCCTGCGGTTCCAATACCGATTTCAATATCTTGAGACTGATTGTTTGCGCCACTACCGTACCCAATTATTGTGGGCCTGCCGGCAGAGAACGCTGTAGCGTAAAACCAAGCCTCTAAAGTTACAGGGCTGGACGAACCTGTAGGAAGGTTGTTTGTTCCTAAGCTGACATAATCATCTGTACCATTAAACTTCCCACCTTTACCGAATTTCCCATTGTCAGAATGGTCAGTTCCTGTTCCGGCCCAAACACCGGCATAATTATTGCCTGACCGGTCAAAGGCAGTTGAGCCAACCCCTAGATTACCACCTTCTTCAAAATCATAGTAAGCCACAGGCCCGGGAGCCCAGTTATATAAATTGGAAACCTCAGCAGGGGAGAGAGCCCGGTTATAGATGCGGACTTCGTCGAGGGTGCCGTTTAGCCAGTAACTTTGGTCGGTCACTATAGAACCTAACCTTAAAGCTGCATTGTCGTCGTATATAGAGGAGGCAGAGCCTGTGGTTGTGCCTGGCTGAAGGACGCCGTCTACATATAATTTTACAGTCCCGGAAGAAAACGTGCCTACTACGTTATACCATTGGGTAGTTGAGGAGAAAGTGTTGGTTGTGACAAAAGCCAGTCTGCCGCTTGTGTTGCCATTTTGAGATATTTCCCAATAGATTTTATTATCTGTCCAAAAGTACATAGCATAAGCAAAGTTAGTAGTTGATCCTGTTTTTCCTACAATCATCCCTTGGGAGCCTGCGGCACCCCGTTTTACCAAGGCCGAAACTGTTATCTCAGAGGAAGGGTTTAAGCTGGCATTATCAGTTACGCTAACATAATCATCAACTGCATCAAATTGACAGCCGGTTCCGTATTGCCCGGCAGCAGTGCAATTCATGCCTGATCCATTATCTCCGGCCCCATTATCTCCATATAGTGTTCCGGTATGGCTGTTTCCTGAAGAATCAGTAATAGTTTCTCCTTCGGCATCGATCCCCGCATCATCCATTTTCCAGTAGCCGATTAGGCCATCAGACAACCAGGCTTCTGTGCTGGAGCCTAAGACTGCAGAAGATCCGGTATGGGCCGAAGCATTGGCCTTGCCGGCATTATAATCTGCCTTAATTTCTGCAGCAGTTCTGGCATAAGGGTAGACTTTAGGTTCATCGATGAAGCCATTGAAGGGATCATGGGAAGTGGCACTGGAATCTGTCCGATAGCCAATCCTGCCAACGGTAATATTGTTACCGGCGAAAGTTTCTTGGGCGCCACTCCCGTCACTTTTACCATTGACGTAAATAGTAACATTCGAACCGTCAGCTACGGTTGCAACATGATACCAGGTGTTATTACTGAGGGTAGTATTGCCAGTGATGGAACCGCCTGAAGGAAGATACTCATCAAAGGCGATCTTGTTATTAGAGCCGATTAAGAAGTAATGTCTGGTATAACCATTGGAGGATGTATCAAATTCTCCATAAATGGCTTGTCTGCCGGAGCTGCCCATGCTTCTGACCCAGGCTTCGATGGTGTATTTAGTGTTGGCATTGATAATATTAGCAGAGTTCAGTTGGACAAATGTGCTGCTGCCGTTAAAGAGTAAACATTTGCCGGAGATACACTGGCTTTCCGGTTGCCAGGAAGGTGCAGAAGATCCAACCCCCAGAGTGCCGGCATTTTTCATAGAAGATGAATCATTGATAGTGGTGCCTTGCCCTTCATCAAATTTCCACAAGCCCACTGGCCCTTTGCCTTGTTCTTCTGAGGCCGGGGAACCCACTGTAACTGAGGCAGAATATTTTCTAACTAGCTCTTTGTTGGCATAGTTGGTGGTGGAGTAGGCTTGATTATTGCCGCCTGAACCATAAAGATCGGATATCTCTGTAGTAGAAAGGGTTTTATTGTAAATTCTTACATCATCCAGTGAGCCGGTGAAAGGGAAACTATGGTTCATATCTGCCCCCATAGTAATGGCCGTAGAATTGCCGGGGGTGGTGACAGTAGTGGTGCCCTTTTGCACACCATTGATATAGATAAGACCTTGGCTTCCGTTGTAAGTGCCTACCACATGTACCCATGCTCCTTGAGGAACTGTGGTTGAAGTAATAGCCGCAGCATCACTTCCACCGGGGAAAAATTTTACTGTGCCTGCAGTACCATTAAAGTTAAACTGGTAATGGGAACCATAGTCTTTACTTAGCATGGTACCGTAGTTTTGGCTGATGTTGTCGGTGTACATCCAGAATTCAATACTGAAAGTGTCAGTCATGTTAAAAACTGCATTATTGGCAACCGTTAGATAATCGTCTGCTCCGTCAAACTGGCAGCCTTTTCCGAACTTGCCACTTACTGTACAATCCATGCCAGTGTTATTAGCTCCGTCCGTGGTAGTGCCATTTCTGCCGTTTCCTGAGGCATCAGTAATAGTTTGGGAATCTCCTGAAACATTGTCATCCATTTGCCAGGCTCCCTGGACATTACTGATTTCCCTAATAAAGACTTGGGAGGTAGAAGAGACTTGGGCTGAGGGGGCAGAGGGGTTTCCGTAGTAAAGGTAAAGGGTGTTGCCGGTGGTAGAGATGGAGGGGACTTTAACCCAGATTTTGGTGGCAGAAGTAGAACAGGTAGTGGGCTCAATCCAAAAGGGAAGCTGCTTGCCTGCTGTATCAGTAATACGTAGATCGTTACAGTCTGATCTAATCTTTCCGGCATCTTCCAGGGTTTGGGTATCCAAAGTAATTTGGATCTGGAAGTCGGTTTGGGCAGAGCCTGAGTTGGTAATTTCCACCTTTTGCCTATAGGTCCAGTTTTCATTAAACCAGGCAGCAGCCTCTTTTTGGTTTAGGACAGTTAGGTAGAATAAAGGTGCGCCGATGACTAGAATAGCCAGCAGGCTCAAAGTTATTTTTTTAGTTAATAATTTAAATAGGTTCTTCATGATTTAATTTTTAATTCTTAAAGAGCGGTAGCTCGCAAGCTTCGCTTATTTTTATTCAATTTCAAATTCATAAGCGAAGCTTGAAAACTTCGTTTATTAGAAATTAACCTCATTCTCTAACTCCTATTATCATGTAATCAAACTTAATATCTATTGTCTCCGGATGCAAGAGGGCTGCCCGGAAGCCGCCGGCAATTCTGTCTGCCACAGCTAAGGTTTGAGATAGTGGGGTATGCGGAGTAATTAAGATGACGGAGTTTTCATCCACATAGGCATTTTCTAAAATAGTATCTGTCTGGCCGGCAAGGATTGTACCCACTCCGGCAGTGGTATCTTTCTTAACTGCAAATTGCTCAGCTAATACTGTGCCGGAAATTGTTAAGGTGCCGTCTTTGCTAAAGGTAAATTGGCCATTTAAGATATCCAGGCTGTCTGCTAAGTAGGATTTTTGCAGGTACAAAGTACCCATCACATTAATCTCAGAGCCATTTTCAATGGCTAATGTTCCATCCACTGTCAAAGACCCGGCTACAGTGGTATCACCTAAGGAAGTCTTACCCAAAGCCTTAA